>ENA-OQNI01000001-OQNI01000001.1-human-gut-metagenome-genome-assembly--contig:-NODE-1-length-1168693-cov-26.921128_pt1 | contig 1168693 bp, 964 predicted proteins | sample MGYA00242627_ERZ504876 | MGnify/ENA primary metagenome ERZ504876 (study PRJEB26092, sample SAMD00036386) | human gut metagenome | host: Homo sapiens | study: EMG produced TPA metagenomics assembly... | reverse complement strand
AAGAGAAGATTTGCGGCGGCCATGGCCCAGGTGAGACGCCCGGTCCCATTCCGAACCCGGAAGCTAAGGCCTGGCACGGCGATGGTACTGCACCCGACAGGGTGTGGGAGAGTAGCACGCCGCCGCACCACACGTACAGGAAGCCCCTTGGAGCACACGCCCCAAGGGGCTTTCGCATACCCGAAACCAACAAGATAAGACACCGACAAGACATAGGCTCTCGCACCTAGGGCGTGGCCGAATCGAAAGCATATAGAGGAGAGAACCCTCCAATGACGGAGAGTCCCCACTTTGCGTATCTGGACCGATAAAGGTCTAGAAATTGAAATTGTCCGGATCAGCACCGTTGCGCTTGCCGGTGTTGATGGCGGAGATGGCGGTCATATCATCGACCGATAGGTTGAAGTCGAAGACCTCGAAGTTCTGCTTGATGCGCTCGGCATGAGTGGACTTGGGCAGCACGATGATACCGCGCTGGATGTGCCAACGAATCACTACCTGTGCAGCAGACCTGCCGTACTTGGCACCGATTCCGGCCAGTACTGGGTTGCTGAGTAGGTTACCGCCGGTGCCGCCGAGCGGACTCCACGCCTCGGTTGCGATGCCCTTGGCACGAAGCTGGCCAATAAGCTCTTGATTGGTGAATTGTGGGGAAGACTCAACCTGGTCTACAGCAGGCACCACATCGCTATGGGTCAGTAGCTCATCGATATGATGCTTTTGGAAGTTGCTGACGCCAATGGCCTTGGCACGGCCAGAGGCATAAATCTCCTGCAAGTCGTCCCATGCCTGCTGCCAGCCGTCTGCCGGCCAGTGAATCAGATACAGATCCACATAATCCACGCCCAAGCGGTCGAGGCTTTCTTGGAATGCATCCTTGCCGCGGCGTGCGCGAATATCGTCATTCCACAGCTTGGTGGTCAAGAAGAAATCGCTGCGCGGCACACCAGCACGGCGAATACCTTCACCCACTGAAGCCTCGTTGTGGTAAATCATTGCGGTATCGATATGGCGATAGCCATTCTCCAGAGCCGTCTGCACCGCGTTCACTGTAGTATCACCATCCGGTGTCTGGAATACGCCCAAGCCCACCTGCGGGATGACAGTGCCGTTGTTCAGCATGATTGTCGATTGAATTGCCATAATGCCTCACTAGTCGTAGTATTCGTTCAATTTCCCATTCTAGAAACAAGACGATGCAATAAGCCGCGTTTTGCTGGCAAAGAATGATTTTTTTTTTCAGCGCTACGATGAACGATATGACTACGGAATATGTGGCTGCATTTGATGCGGGGACCACGGCGTTGAAGGGTGCCTTAGTTAATGGGCAGGGTTGCATTGTAGCTAGTGCGAGTAGCGAACTTGACCTTATTATCAACGGCGACTATCGGGAGCAGAGCCCCGATCAATGGTGGCAAGCTTTCTGCTCGGCCTCCAGGCACATGATTGAGCAGGCGCGGCAATCCGAGTCAGAATTCAATGTGACTCGCATTCGTGGCATCATTTTCAGCGGTCAGATGCAGGATGTTATTGTTTTGAACGGCGAGCTCAATCCCGTCCGCAATGCCATTCTGTATTCGGATGGCCGAGCCGAGGAACAGGCCAAGCAACTCGCCGAGACATATCAGGGCGGTGCAGAACGTTTCCTGAACACCGTTGGTAACCGGCTCGAAGGCTGCTTGCCGTTGCCCAAGTTGATGTGGCTGCGTGAACACGAGCCGGAAACGTACGCGCGCATTCGTCATGTATTGATCAGTTCCAAGGACTACTTGATCGCCCAATTAACTGGCGAATGCGTGGGCGATGTGGCGGCGTGTTCCACAGCTGGGGCCATGAATATCCGTAATGGCCAGTGGGATGCCGAATTATGCGAGGTCGCAGAAATCGACATGACCATATTGCCACACCTGCACAATCCGCAAGACAACATTGGCACAGTGACGGAATCCGCTGCACAACGCACCGGTTTTTCCGCCGGAACTGCGGTATACGCGGGCATTGGAGACGCGGGTGCCACCACACTTGCCAGCGGTGTCAGCCACCCTGGTCAATACAACATCAATATCGGCACCTCAGGCTGGATCGCCACCGTTTCGCCCGAGCCGTTCACCGACAAGCCAGGTGCTGCGAATCTGGCATTTGGCGTGGAAGAAGGCTTCGTGAATGCCGTGCCATTCCTCAACGCCGGCGACGTGCATAAATGGGTTACCGGCGTATTCTCCGATGGCGATTACGCAGAGGCGCATCAGCTTATCGAAACATCCAAACCCGGCTCCAACGGTGTGCTATGCCTGCCATATCTGGTGGGGGAGCGATTCCCTGTTATGAATCCGAATATTCGCGGTGCCTATGTGGGCCTCGATCCAGACACCGCCAAGGCAGACATGATGCGTGCCGCGCTTGAGGGTGTGGCCTTCTCCATTCGTCAAGGTATGGAAAGTTTTGACGCCAAACCCACCGAGATTTCCCTGATTGGCGGCGGAGCCAGAGAAAATGCGTGGTGCCAGATTCTGGCCGATGTGTTGGAGCATCCCATCGAAGTGTTCGCCAATGCCGATATTCTGCCAGCAGTGGCAATGGCCTCGTTGGTATTCAATGTACCAGACCTGCTGCAATCAGTATGCGAACGCACTGTATACCAGCCGAATCCTGACACCGCACGCACATATGCCGACGCATACCGGCGATTCCTGAGCCTCTACCCAATGCTGCGAACGATGGATTAGGAACTGAGCATCATGAGGCAATCGGCGAATTTGGTCCGCAAACATATAGTGGTCAACGGACTGGTGCAAGGCGTGGGATTCCGTTATTTTACGGTGACTCAGGCACGTCGGCTTGGTGTACGGGGTTGGGTGCGTAATTGTCGCGATGGCTCGGTTGAGCTGGAAGCACAAGGCAGCAGCGACGCAGTGCAAGCCTTGGTTGAGCAATTAGCCATTGGCCCGCGATGGTCCGAAGTGAGTCACGTCGCCGTGCATGACATGCCGATTATCGATGAGACCGCTCGGGCATTTGGCGTGCGTCAATAACCTGTATCACGAACCCACATCACGCACGATAATCTCACGATACGGGTGAACATGGGCGTTCCTCGCCGCTTAGGCCTCGCACATTGCTACGATGGGGCGTTATGAGTGAGAACATCATGCGAATCATTGACCTGCGTGGTCAGAACCTGTCCCGTGCCGAACTGCTTGCCGCGATGCCGCGTGCTGCAATGGGTACTTCCGAAGCCACCGATTTGGTGCGTCCGATTCTGGACGATGTCAAAGAACGCGGCGCCGCTGCCCTGCGCGACTTCGAGGAGAAGTTCGATCACGTGCGTCCCAAGAACCTGCGCGTGCCGGTCGAGGCGATCAAGGACGCCCTGACCACGCTCGACCCCGAAGTGCGCGCCGCCATCGAGGAATCGGTGCGCCGCGCCCGCGCCGTGGCCGCCAACCAGGTGCCGAAGGACTTCTACACCGACCTCGCCGAAGGCGCCCGCGTGGCCGAACGCTGGATTCCGATTCAGCGCGTCGGCCTGTATGTGCCCGGCGGCAAGGCCGTCTACCCGAGCTCCGTCATCATGAACGCTGTGCCGGCCCAGGCCGCCGGCGTCGAATCGCTGGCCATCGCCACCCCGCCCGCCCGCGACAATGAGGAAGGCCTGCCGAACAAGACCATCCTCGCCACCTGCGCCATCCTCGGTGTTGACGAGGTATACGCGGTCGGCGGCGCTCAGGCCATTGCCATGTTCGCATACGGCGCCAAGGGCAGCGAGCCGCAGGACGGCGACATCCTGTGCGATCCGGTTGACAAGATCACCGGCCCGGGCAACATCTTCGTGGCCACCGCCAAGTCGCTGGTCTCCGCATTCGTGGGCATTGACGCGGTTGCCGGCCCCACCGAAATCGGCATCATCGCCGACGAAACCGCCAACCCGAGCCTGCTGGCCGCCGACCTCATCGGCCAGGCCGAGCACGATGAGCTCGCCGGTTCCGTGCTGTTCACCGACTCCACCGAGATTGCCGACAAGGTGCAGGAGAGCCTCAAGTACCGCGTGCCGCGTACCGAGCACGCCGAGCGTGTCCACACGTCGCTGTCCGGCACCCAGTCTGCCATCGTGCTGACCGACGGTCTCGACCAGTCCATCGACGCGGCCAACGCCTACGCCGCCGAACACCTTGAGATTCAGACCAAGGATGCCGATGCGGTCGTCAAGCGCATCAAGAACGCCGGTGCCATCTTCCGCGGTCCGTACTCCCCGGTGCCGCTGGGCGACTACATGTCCGGCTCCAACCACGTGCTGCCCACCGGCGGCACCGCCCGCTTCGCCGCAGGCCTCGGCGTGCACACCTTCATGAAGCCGGTCGAAGTCATCGAATACGACGAGGAAGGCCTCAAGGCCCTCGCCGCCCGCATCAACGCCTTCGCGGTATCCGAGGACCTGCCCGCCCACGGCGAGTGCGTGCTCTCCCGCTTCGTCAAGGATCCGTATGACAAGGCCACCCTGCGCGAGCAGGAGAAGGAAGCCGGTCTGCGATGAGCTCGATTCCTGCAAACCTGCCGCTGCGCAACGACCTGATCGGTGAGGAGCCGTACGGCGCTCCCCAGCTGGACGTGCCGGTGTGCCTGAACGTCAACGAGAACCCGTATGCGCCGGACCCGGCCGTATGCGACACCATCGCCAAGCGTGTGCGTGAAATCGCCCCCACACTCAACCGATACCCGGACCGTGAGCACATCGAATTGCGTCAGGCATTCTCCGATTACCTGGCCCGCGAATCCGGTACCCGTCTGGACGTGGACGAGCTGTGGGGTGCCAACGGCTCCAACGAGATCATGCTCCAGCTGTTCCAGGCTTTCGGTGGCCCGGGCCGCACCGCACTCGGTGCCGACCCGACGTACTCCATGTACCCGGAGTACGCCCGCGACACCTTCACCGGTTGGAAGCTCGCCCACCGCAACGCCGACTTCACGCTGAACGTCGACAAGGTGCTTGAGGCCATCGCCGAGGTCAAGCCCTCGATGGTGCTGCTCACTAGCCCAAACAACCCGACCGGCACCCCGTTGCCGATGGAGGATATCGAACGTATTCTCGCCGCCTGCGAAACCGCTGAAGTGGTCGGCGCGGGCGAGGGCGTGCATCCGATTCTCGTCATCGACGAAGCGTACGTGGAATTCCGCAAGCCCGGCACCCCGAGCGCCGTGAGCCTGATCAAGGACCACCCGAACTTGGCCGTCAGCCGCACCATGAGCAAGGCCTTCGCCTTCGCCGGTGCGCGAGTCGGCTACCTGGCCGCGTCCAAGGGCATCATCGACTGCGTGCGTATCGTACGTATGCCGTACCACCTGTCCGCCGTGACTCAGGCCGCCGCACTGGCCGCCTTCGAACACACCGACGAGCAGCTGAGCCGTGTCGAGCACCTGCGCGAAACCCGCGAGGCCACCGCCGCATGGCTCAAGGAACAGACCTACAAGGACCAGCCGCTTGAAGTGGCCGAATCCGGCTCGAACTTCCTGCTGTTCGGCGGGCACTTCGACAAGCGTGAAGCCATCTTCGACGAGCTCCTGAAGCGCGGCGTACTCATCCGTGTGGTCGGACCGGACGGTTGGCTGCGCGTGTGCATGGGCACCGACGAGGAGATGGAAACCTTCCGTAACGCCCTTGTTGAAGTGCTTCGTATAGTGGAAGCAGCATAAGGGACGTTTCTTTCCGATTGCGGCGAGACCCGAAGCGATTCGAGTCCCGCCGCAATCCAATATGACGAATCACACAGGAGACATGATGGCAAGAACCGCGCACATCGTCCGCGAAACCAGCGAATCACACATCGACCTCGAACTGAACCTCGACGGCACCGGCAAAACCGATATCGATACATCCGTGCCGTTCTACAACCATATGATGACCGCGCTCGGCAAGCATTCGCTGATCGACCTGACCATCCACGCCCACGGTGACACCGACATCGACGTGCACCACACTGTGGAAGATACGGCCATCGTGTTCGGCGAAGCTCTGAAGCAGGCTCTCGGCGACAAGAAAGGCATCCGCCGCTTCGCCGACGCCACCGTGCCGCTCGACGAGGCGCTGGCCAAGGCCGTGGTCGACATTTCCGGCCGCCCGTACTGCGTGTGCAGCGGCGAGCCCGAAGGCTACGAATTCTGCATGATCGGCGGCCATTTCACCGGCTCGCTGGTCCGCCACGTCATGGAATCCATCGCCTTCCACGCCGGCATCTGCCTGCACATGCAGGTGCTCGCCGGCCGCGACCCGCACCACATCGCTGAAGCCGAATTCAAGGCGCTGGCCCGTGCGCTGCGCTTCGCCGTGGAAATCGACCCGCGTGTAGACGGCGTGCCCAGCACCAAGGGAGCCCTGTGATGACCGACGACAAGTTCGATCCGGACGAATCGCACTTCTCCGACGAGGAGCTTGAGGCTGCGCTCGCCGGATTCGAGAAAGAATTCGCGGACGATTCGGTATCCGGCGATGCCAGTGATACCAGTGATGCCGATAAAACAGCGGACGCTGCTTCAGCGAAGTCCGATTCCGACGCGAATGATGATACGGCTGATAAGGCTTCCGCTGATTCCGGCCAGCCTATGACCGACGACGTCACCGGGTCCGTTGCGGATGCGGTGAACGAGGCCATGGCCGACGTGGTCGACCCCTCGCTCGGCTTCGACAACGAACTCGCTGGACTGTTGGGTAACAAGGCGAAGGTGGCGCTGATCGTTACCCGTCTTGCCTCCGCCGAACTGTTGGCCGCGTTCTGCCAGCTGTCGGACATCTCCGCCGCATGCATCGGTGCCAATCAGGGGGCCGTCGCGGTGCTGAAGAATCTGAACGGCGACGGCCCGGAAGCCGCAGCCAAGGACCTGACCACCGTGGTATCCGGCATGGCCGTGATTCTTGCAGTCAACCGTGCCGACAAGCTTGAAGTGGCCATGTACGTGCAGGGAGAGGCCGGCCAGAGTTTCGCGCCGCCCGTGCTGTTCACCTCCACGCCGCGCTTCGTCGAGGACCTGATGCTCGGCATCGTAACCCTGAATCAACTCAAGACCCAAGGGTTCGAAGTGGTGGATTCCGCTGGACTCGACCATGATCAGGCGATGCAGATTCTCGCCAACCACACTAGGCGCGGACGTGGCGGGCGCGGCTCCCGCATCGAATAGACGCCAACCAAACCAGTAGGGGATAGGAGAGCAGATGACCACAGCGGTTGTTTTCGATTACGGTTTCGGCAATGTACGTTCCATGGTGCGTGCGCTCGCCAATCTTGGCGTCGACACCACCCTCACCTCCGACTACCGGCAGTCGTTGGAGGCCGACGGCCTAGTCGTGCCGGGCGTGGGTGCGTTCGCCGCATGTATGGAAGGACTGAAGAAGGTCGACGGCGACCGTGTGATCTATGATCGCATCCGCGCTGGCCGCCCGGTGCTCGGCGTGTGCGTGGGCGAGCAGATCATGTTCGAACACGGTCTGGAGCACGGTGCCCATGCCGCAGGCATCGGACTGATCGGCGGTTCGGTGAACCTGCTGGACGCCGACGTGGTGCCTCACATGGGATGGGACACGATCGAGGCCGCCCCCGATTCGGTGCTGCTCAACGGCGTGGAGAACGAACGGTTCTACTTCGTGCACTCCTACGCCGCGATGGAAGTGAAGCCGGCGGATACGTCCCGCTTCGACATCGATCTGAGCGATTCGCCCGAACGCGTGAGCTGGTGCTCGTACGGCCGATCGCGCTTTGTGGCCGCCTACGAACACGGCCCGCTGTCCGTCACGCAATTCCACCCGGAAAAGTCCGGGGACGCTGGCTCCCAGCTCCTCAAGAACTGGATCGCCACGCTGTAAAAAAGCATGAAGCTCCCTCTGACGAGGGAGCTCAAATTGTGTATAAGTAACTGAAGAAAGGCTCTTCTTATGTCGTTGACTCTGATGCCCGCCGTCGATGTACGCGATGGCAAGGCCGTGCGCCTGCGCCAAGGCGAATCCGGTTCCGAAACCGATTACGGTTCGCCGTTCGAGGCCGCCCGTACTTGGGTTGAGGCCGGTGCCGAATGGATTCACCTGGTCGACCTTGATGCCGCTTTCGGTACGGGCAACAATCGCGATCAGCTGCGAGAAATCGTTCATGAGCTCGGCGACCGCGTGAACATCGAACTGTCCGGCGGCGTGCGCGATGACGCTTCGTTGGACGCGGCCCTTGAGGCCGGTGCCGCCCGAGTGAACATCGGCACCGCCGCTTTGGAGAATCCGGATTGGACCGCCTCGGTCATCAAGAAGTACGGCGACCGCGTGGCTGTTGGTCTGGATGTGCGCGGTCACACACTGGCGGCGCGCGGCTGGACGCGCGAAGGCGGCGACCTGTTTGAGACCATGAAGTTCCTTGACTCCGTGGGCTGCTCGCGTTACGTGGTAACCGACGTGGCTAAGGACGGCATGATGTCCGGCCCGAACATTCAATTGCTGAGTGAAGTCGCTGAACGCACCGACGCCAAGGTCACGGCTTCCGGTGGTATCTCCAAGCTGGACGATTTGCGCGCCATCAAGGAACTGGCTGAAATTGGTGTTGATTCTGCCATCCTCGGCAAGTCCCTCTATGCACGTGCGTTCACGCTCCAGGAAGCGCTTGAAGTAGCGAAGTAGGCAAAGGACTCGCCTTAGCGAGACTGTTAATCTACCTTCGCTCAGCTATCGCTTCACTCAGACCCCTCCTACGGACAGCCCAATGGGCTGTCCGCTTAACGGCTCAGCAAGGGAGGTCGCCGGATTTGAGGAGCTTTTTGAAGACGGCGTAGTCTTCATCATTCTGTTCGGCGTAGCTGACGGCGAATGAGGCGATGGCCTGATCGAATTCGTCGGTGCCACCCATGTAATTGGCGATCGCAATCGAATCGCCGGTGCGGGCGTGGGCGTGCGCCAACGACCATGCGCACATGCGTGACAGATCGCTCAATCCCGAAGCGTTGAGATTGTCGATATCAATCGACCCCTTGCCATTCCACAACTGGCGCACGTAATAGTCGCGCGGTCGGCCATCCTCGGCCATAAAGCTCGACCAACCCAACAGCACATCGGCCGTATTCTGAATCAGCTTTTGCCCCTGAACCACGCGCTCACCGTGCGTGGCGTACGGCGACGCGCCGCAGTAATGCTCGAGCACGGAATACGTGGCCTCCTTCATCTGAATCATCATCGGATCGTCGATATCACGCGCGATCCACACCGACGTCCACGCGCGCTGGCCCACCGAGCCCACGCCCACCACCTTGCGGGCCGCATCCTGATAGCGCAAATGATCGAACACCCAACGGCGATCGTCGTACAGGGAATGCCGGTAGCTCTCGAACAGCGTGTCTATACGTGCCTGCAACGCATCCAAGTCGGCGTAATCATCCAGCTGATTGATCGGCACCAGCTCGGGCGGATTGGATTTGAACCTGAGCTTGCCGCTCTCATAACGGCACAGTTTGGCCGCCGCCGCGTCGTTATCCTTCAGCAGCGCCTTCATGGCCGCCTCACGCAGCACACGGCTGCGTTTGGAACCGGTGGTCTCGAAGCGGTCGAGCGTCTCCTCCACGTCCAGGTGCTCATACCACGCGTCAAGGTAATCCATTTCGGAGAACCACTTCATGCGTGTGCGGTACGTGTGTACGCACTGGACCACGGCGGCGCGACGGTCCTTCTCCTTGATTTTGTTGGCGCGTCCGCAGATCTCCACCGAGGCGGCGAGACGTTTCAGATCCCATTCCCACGGGCCGATAGCGGTTTCGTCGAAATCATTGATATCGAACACCAGACGGGCGGAAGGGGAGCGGAAAATGCCGAAATTGCCGATATGCGCGTCGCCCACGCACTGCACCGGAATGCCAGTGACTGGCGTGGAAGCCAGGTCATTGGTCATGATGAGCACGGTGCCCCGGTAGAAGGTGAAGGGGCTGGCGCTCATACGCTTGTAACGCAGCGGAATCAGATCCGGTACGCGAATCGCGGACTGCTCCTCCAAAAGGCTGATCGCCTCACGCCGGCCCTCCTTGACCTTCCAGATGGCATGTGCGTCCAGCGGCGCCTTGGTACGAGTGGCGATGCCGGCGCGCGAACGGTCGCGCGGGTCGGTGGCCTGCGTCCAGCTGGTCACGTCGACGGGCGGATTGGCGGATGGGGTGAGATGATCTTCGCTCATAGTCATTACCATAGTGCCGTGCCGGCATGGGCCTGAACCATGCCTGACATGCGGACCGGGGCATGTTGATGAAATCTCGCGACTCGCAGGTGACGAACAGTGAGATGTTAACGCCCTTCGTAACACGGTTATGGAACGATAGGCGACTATGGATAAACAGCAGGAGTTTGCGCTGCGCACGGTCGAAGAACGCGACGTGCGCTTTATTCGTCTGTGGTTCACGGACGTGTTGGGAACACTGAAGTCCGTGGCGATTGCTCCGGCCGAACTGGAAGCCGCGTTTGAGGAGGGTCTCGGCTTCGACGGTTCCGCCATCGAGGGCATGACCCGCGTGTCCGAAGACGATATGATCGTTCAACCCGATCCCTCGACGTTCCAGATCCTGCCGTGGCGCGGTGGCCCGCAAGGTACCGCCCGCATGTTCTGCGACATTCTGACCCCGGACGGCGAGCCTTCGCTCGGCGATCCACGTCACGTGTTGAAGCGCACGCTCGCCAAAGCCAAGGACAAGGGCTTCACGTTCTACGTGCATCCGGAAATCGAGTTCTACCTGTTCGAAAGCCAGGACGACTGGTCCAAGGCCCCGACCCCGATCGACGAGGGCGGCTACTTCGACCACGTGCCGCGCAGCCCAGGCATGGACTTCCGCCGTGCCACCGTGAACATGCTCGAGCAAATGGGCATCTCGGTGGAATACTCGCACCATGAGGCGGGGCCAGGCCAGAACGAGATCGATCTGCGATACGCGGACGCGCTCACCATGGCCGACAACATCATGACATTCCGTACGGTGGTCAAGGAGATTTCCTTGGAGCGTGGCATTCACGCCAGCTTCATGCCCAAGCCCCTGGCCGACGCGCCCGGTTCCGGCATGCACACGCACCTGAGCCTGTTCGAAGGCGATTCCAACGCCTTCTACGAGGCCGGTCAGGAGTTCAACATGTCCCTGACCGCCCGCCAGTTCGCCGCCGGCATCCTGTACCATGCGGCCGAAATCTGCGCGGTCACCGACCAGTACGTCAACTCGTACAAGCGCCTGTGGGGCGGTAACGAGGCACCAAGCTACATCTGCTGGGGCCACAACAACCGTTCCGCGCTGCTGCGTATCCCGCAGTACAAGCCGGGCAAGGGCAACTCCGCGCGCATGGAGTTCCGTGCGCTCGACCCGGTGGCCAACCCATACCTTGCCTACTCGGTGCTGCTGGCCGCCGGTCTCGACGGTATCGATAAGCAGATGCAGTTGGGCGAGCCTACCAGTGATGACGTGTGGGAGCTCACCGACGGCGAACGTCAGGCTATGGGCATTCAGCCGCTGCCGCGCTCGCTGGACGAGGCGCTGAAGATCATGGAGAAATCCGACTTCGTGGCCGACGTGCTCGGCGAACACGCCTTCGGCTACTTCCTGGACAACAAGCACCAGGAATGGGAGGAGTACAACCAGCAGGTCACGCCTTACGAGCTGAAGAAGTATCTGCCGAAGCTGTAATCGCAAGCGTTGCACATGTGCCAAACCCCGTCGATGATTGGTCATCGGCGGGGTTTTCTATGGCGTGTCGTGGTGATGGGTAGTGGGCAGAGGTGGGAATAACGTTGTCGCTGAGTTGATACGAAAAAACGATTGACATAACCGACGAATCAGCTTGTAGTACGAGCGAGAGCACTCAAGAGAGCACCCATGACGAACGCACCTGCGAACACCGCGCGTACCGGCCGGCACTTGGGTGGCCGATACCTTTGGTTGGCGTGTCACCTTTGCCTTGGTCTCGGTGCTCACCGCCGTGCTGATGGCATCGATGGCAGTGTCTCTGCCACGCAACTCGCATCCGGCGAAGATCGGTTTCCTGAGGCAATTCCGCCTGTTCTTCGACCGCCGCATCCAGCTCGGCGTGGCGGATGTGGTCTTCGGCGCAGCCGCCTCCTATGTCTTCTACACGTATCTTTCGCCGATCATGCGCGACGAAATCGGCGTGCCCGAACGCTATATCAGCATCGGCTTGGTGATTTACGGCTGCGCCTGCCTGTGGAGCAACCTGTACGGCGGCAAGCTGGCTGACAAAGGTCATGGCGTGGAACCATTGACCCACATTCGACCGATCTACTGCGTGCAGGCCGTCTGCCTGTGTCTGCTGGCTTTCGCCTCGCTGCTGGCGGTTGGCGCCACGACCCTGCTGCGTCCATACGTCGAACGCTGACAGTGTTGGCCGAGTCCAATCGGACAAGACCGGTCAGCTGCCGTTATCAGCTTCGCGGCGAACCGAACCAGCTGGTGTAGATAAGCGCGAAGTTGCGGTTGCCATAACTGGAGCAGGAATCGCCGGTACCGTTGCCAGCGGCCAGTGCGGCGATGTTCGGCTGGTAGGGCGTATAGATGTAGAGCAGGGCGGTCGCCTTGTTCTCGATATACACTTGTGCGCCGCCGCATGCCGCGTTCGGATGATATTGGATGTAGTTGAGATTGTGCGCCGTATACCCGTACTGTTCCTCGTGCTCGAGATAGTAACGGTACCGCTTGGCCGCGCCATACACCTGCCGAAAGAATCCGGCATAGGCGGGATCGCAGTCGGCGGTATCCGGACAGTTCAACCCCATCGCCGCCATAAGCTGATAGTCGCTGGGATCGACGGCAGTGACCAGATGCTGCTCCTTCTGCATCACGGTGAGCAGCACTTTCTGGCTCACCTTGCAGGCGCGGGCCGACTGGTCGATGATTGCCGCCGCCGACTCGCCTTTGGTGCCTGTATAGTCCGCGCACAGGCCTTCGCCTGACTCGTTCGATGTGTCGAAGGTCATCGCGGCCAGCGAGCCACCTTGTGTGTCCAAAAACGATTGGACTTCGGCCTGACTCATCGCCGAACCGTTGAAGAACTGACCATCCGAAATAATATTGCCCGGATTGAAATCGTATGTTCGCGTCAGTTCCAGCTGTGCCGCCTCGGCTGCGCGAACCTGTGCCCGCCAGTTTGTGAAACGAACCAGCCCGGCCACCAGCGCTACGACAACGACCACCGCCACCGTGGGAATCAGCACCATCTTGATACGGGTCGGCCAGTTCGCCTTACGCCAGGAACGCTTCGGAGCATTGATCGGACCGTGCCTACGATTGCGTTTCCTGTTCCGATTGCCGAGGCGTCCGCGCACTTGCCCACGCTGTGATGACGGCTTGCGCGTGCGCTGGCGCGTGGCCTGGCGACTTGTTTGCCGTCCGGTCACGCCAGCGCTTTCTTGATACGGTTGAGCGAAGCCGGCCCCTTGGTGCCAAGCTCCTGCGCCCATAGGGACACGTAGAACTCTTCAAGCATCCAACGGGCCTGTTCGGCCTGCTTCATCAATGCCTCATGCTTCGGGCCGGCCGGCTCCGCCTTGGCACGGGCCAACGCCTTATCAACCACCTGACGGGCCTCGTCGGCCTGCCAAGCCCACTTGACATCACGGTTCTTATCGGTTTTCGCCTTATTGAGTCGGCTCAGATCGGCTCTCAAATATCGGCTCAACGACTTCAGCGCATCCGGGGGAGTGCGCCCGATGAATCCGGGGTAGACGAGCGTGGCGATATGGTCGCGAATCGACTGCAACACCGAAAGCATCGGCAGATCAGCCTTGCCGCCAGTGGCCTTGTCGACCTCGGCATAAGCCTTGAGCACGGCGATCACGTCATGCGCCACCTGATAGACGGTGTCCTCGTACACTTCGCGCACATCGAGCACCGCATTGGCTAACGCCTCATCGTCCGAGAGCCTGTCGACATTCGGCATCAGCCGTTTGACCGTGGCCAGCTGCAGGTCTTCGACCAGATCCTTGGTGGACTTGTACGGAGCAGAAGCCAGCATCAACGCCTCGGTACCCAGCCAGCGCGACGAAATGCGTTCGGCCGGCAATCGCAACGCATCCAATGCGCCACGCCAGAGCATCGTGGCCCGGGACTCGGTGGTGGCACCCGCCTTATGCAACAGGTTCGCCTGACTGACCAGCTTGCCCTGTTCTCCAGCCTGATCGGCCTGCTTCTTGACCATTTGACGGGCCGACGCCTCCGCCTGCGCGGCGAACTTGCGTTGCAGCGCCTTCAGATCCTTGGACACACCCAGCACCTTGATGGGGCCGCGCGCATGCCGGCGTCCACGAGGGTGCTTGCCGGCCGGCAGTTGCTGCTCCACCGAGAACGTGACTCTGAGATACGGGGAAAGACGCTCGACCAGTTCCGGCCCCAACACTTCGGGATGAATCTGCGCACCCTTGGTGGCGATGGCCGCCTTGGTGAACACATGTGCCAGATCGGGCCAGCCAACGGTCGTGCCATCCTCATCCACCGGCGGCAGATTCGGCTTCTGCTGCGAGCCCGAGCCCGGCAGATCCGGGTAATGCTCGTCGATCCAGTCACGAATCGCACGCGCGGCATCCGGGGCCGGCACGAACTGGACGCGCAGCTGCTTGGGCAGCGCCTTGATCATCGACAGGATCAGCTCATCCAACAGACCCGGCACATTCCATGTGAACTGGTCGGGCGTGATACGCGAGAGCGCCTTCAACGGCACATGCACGGTGACGCCGTCGGCCGGGTCGGCCGGATCGTACACGTAGCTCAGACGCAGGTCGATGGGTTGGCCGTCCGATCCGGTCGTATGCCAATGGTCGGGGTAATCGTCCAGACTCACCGAATCGCTGGATGCCAGACGCTCCACCTTGGCCGGGTCGAAATCAAGCAGATTCGGCTGACGGTCATGCTCGGACTTCCACCATTTCGCCAGATCGGCCACGCTGGTCACATCGTTGGGAATGACCGCGTTGTAGAAGTCGAACAGATCCTCGTCGGACACGGTATCCGCCAGCTGGCGGGTGCGGCTCGCATCATCGGCGGCATCCTCGAGAATGTCGCGGTTTCTGCCCACGAAGTCGTCGTAACTGAAACGCTGCTGAATATCGCCCTCGACCAGACCCTGGCGAATCAGGAAGTCGCGCGCCTCAAGTGGATTGATGCGTCCCCACTGCACGGCACGGTCCTGTACGATCGGCAGACCATACAGCAGCACGCGCGCGGTGGCCACAGCCGAGCCACGCGAACCCGACCAGTGCGGCTCCGCATACGTGGTGCGGGTCAATTGGCCGGCCAACGGTTCGGCCCACGCGGGGTCGATGGCCGCCGAATAGCGGGCCCACAGGCGAGAGGTTTCCACCAGTTCGGTGCTCATCACCCATGACGGGGTCTTCTTGGCCACGGCGGAAGCGGGGAACAGGGCGAAACGGGTGCCGCGTGCGCCCTGATAATCGTTCTTCGACTGCTTCTGGGCGCGTTTCATCGCACGGGCGCGCGCCGAACCGGTCAGCCCCGCGAAATCGGAGGCCTTGGGCTCGCGCACCACCTGCATGCCCATCATCGACAGCAATCCGGCGAGCATCGACTTGTGGATGCCGTCCGCATCCCACGCGCAGCACAGCGAATGCGCGGCCTGCTGATTCAACGGCAGCTGGCGGATCTCCAAGCCTGGGCGGGAGGCGGGCAGCGGGTCGCCGACCTTGAACTTCAGCTCCTTGCACATCTGGCGTAGCTGGGAGACGAGATCTTTCCACTGGCGCATCCTCAGCCAGCTGAAATACTCGGTTTTGCAGATACGGCGCAGCGCGTTGTTGCTCGGGTCGCCGTCTGCTTGGAACACGCGGTCCCAGATATTCAGGGCCGTCAGGAAGTCGGAGGTCTCATCCGCATACCGGTTGTGGATGCGGTCGGCATCCTCACGCTTGTCGTCCGGGCGTTCACGTGGGTCCTGCAAGCTCAGGAACGCCACGACCACGAGCACCTGGGCCAGAAGATTCGGCGAACCGGTTTTCGCGGCCTCGATAACCATACGTCCCAGACGCACGTCGATGGGGATGCGCGCCAGCTGACGACCGGTATGGGTGAGCGTCACCTCGCCGCGCTTGCGGCCGATGGCCTTGAGCTCGGTGAGCTCATTGAAACCGTCCGACACGGCCTTCATATCCGGCGGATCGATGAACCCGAAGTTCGTGACGTCCTCGGCCGTGCGGGCCACGCCCACCGACAGCATGTGGAGTACCACGGCACCCAGCGAGGTACGCAGGATTTCCGGCTCGGTGAAGCGCGGACGGGTCTCGTAATCCTCACGCGAATACAGGCGGATCGCGATGCCGTCGGCCACACGGCCGCATCGGCCGGACCTCTGGTCGGCACTGGCCTGGCTGATCGGCTCGATCGGCAGACGCTGAACCTTTGCGGTCTTCGAATACCGGGAGATACGGGCGGAACCGGGGTCCACCACATACCGGATACCGGGCACGGTCAGCGAGGTCTCAGCCACATTGGTGGCAATGACGATGCGCTGGTGAAGGTGCGATTCAAACACCTTATGCTGGTCGGCGGCGGACAGTCGCGCGAACAGCGGCATGATCTCGATGGCATCCGGCCGGCGCATGTCGTCGGCGCGCGGGCCGTAATGATGCCGCAGTGCGGCCTCGAACTCGTGGATGTCGCGCTCGCCGGAGGCGAAGACCAGAATATCGCGGGGACCGCGCTCGTGGGAGGAGTGAATCACCAGCTCGGCGCAGGCTCGAGCCACGGCGGTAGGCATATCGGTGATGCCGTCATCGGCATAGGAGGCACCGGACCGGCCGCGGGGCCGGTCGGAATCGGATTCCGCGATGGCGCTGGCCAGCTCGTCGTAATCGGCGTCGCCGGGGCGGGCGCCCACCGCGAATCCCGGCACTTCGCGCATCAACGCGGGCGCGGTGCCAAGCGGCTCGTAGACCACCTGCACGGGGAAGGTGCGGCCGGAAACCTCGATTACCGGCACCTTCTCATGCAAGGCGTGCTCGAAATGCTCCTGGAACTTGACCGAATCGATGGTCGCGGAGGTAATGATGAGCTTCAGATCGCGGCGCTGAGGCAGCAGTGCCGTCAGATAGCCGAGCAGAAAGTCGATGTTAAGACTGCGCTCATGCGCCTCGTCGATGATGATCGTATCGTATCGGGTGAGTTTCGGATCGCGCTGGATCTGGGCGAGCAGAATACCGTCGGTCACGACCCTCAATCGTGTGCCGGGCGAGCTTTCGTCGGTGAAACGCACCTGATAGCCGACCTCGTCACCGAGCTTCACGCCCATCTCCGAGGCGATACGTTCGGCCACCGTGCGTGCGGCGATACGGCGAGGCTGGGTGTGTACGATCTGCTTGCCGTGCGTGCCACGGCCAAGCTCAAGCAGGATTTTCGGCAGCTGTGTGGTTTTGCCCGAACCGGTCTGGCCGGACACAATAACGACTTGGGAACGTTTGACCGCGCTGGCTATCTCATCACGCGCGGCAGATACGGGAAGTTCTGCGGGATACTCATATTTCATGACGAACTTCAATGATACGGAAGCCCTTGGAGCTCGCGTATTTGCTCGCAGTGAACCCCTCGCCGAGCGCATCGTCCAGCCAGGGGATCAGCGAATCGGAACCGAGATTCTTCTGCACTACGAGATAGGCGGCACCGCCCACCTTGAGCTTCGGCAGCCAAGCCATAAGCAATGTATGCAGCGCTTCCTTGCCGACTCGGATCGGTGGGTTCGACCAAATCACATCAAACGTGAGGTCGCTCGGCACCGTCTCGCAGAACGCCGGCTGGTTCTCGGCAGGCAGGGGAGTGCTGGACTCGTCCACCTGAGCCGTATGAATGTTCGTGTGGCCGTTCGCCTGTGCGTTGGCATGGGTCAGGTCCACCGCGCGCTCGTTGACATCCACCGCCCACACGTTCGCTTCGGGCGACTCAAACGCCAATGTCAGGGCGATAGGGCCCCAGCCGCAGCCCAAATCCAGAAAATCGCCGGTAAGCGGCGGCTCGGGCGCATGCTTCAGCAATACCGACGTACCGAGGTCCACGCGCGAGCCGGAGAACACGCCGTTCGACACCTGAGCGGTCGCCTCATGGCCGCGCAACGTTACGTTCAATGTGCGGCGCACATCCTTCGATGCGGGTTCCGCAGAGAAATACTGTTCTGCCATGGTCGCTCCATTTCTGCGGGATTCGCCGCTCTCGTATGCCGACCTGTATCAGCCGGCCTATGCCGGTACGTGCCGATCTATGCCAGCATGTCACCTCATGTGATGATAATAAAGGACCATAGAAGAATCGTGAACCATTCCAACCAAACGAGGCGCACTTGACCGACAACACCCAGTACACCGACATCAACCGCGGCAACAACGACGTTACCCCTGAAGGTGTGCTGGCCGAGCAGTCCGAAGTGTTGCTCGACGACAGCCAGCGCGCGACCGGCTGGCATGAGGACGCCAACCAGGAATGGGAGGAGCGCGAGGCCCGCAACGAGCTCAAGCATGTCGCCGGTCTCGGCGAGCTGCAGGACGTCACCGAAGTCGAATACCGCAAGGTGCGTCTGGAACGTGTGGTGCTCGTCGGCGTCTGGTCGTCCGCCGTCACCACGCAAGCCAAGGCCGAGGAATCATTGAGAGAGTTGGCGGCGCTCGCCGAAACCGCCGGTGCGGTGGTATGCGATGGTTTGCTGCAGCATCGCTCCAAGCCGGATGCAGCCACGTACGTTGGTTCCGGCAAAGCCAAGGAGATTGCCGGCATCGTGGCGCGTGAGGAAGCCGATACGATTATCGTGGACGACGACCTGCCGCCGTCACAGCGCCGTGCATTGGAGGACGCCGCCAAAGTCAAGGTGGTGGATCGCACCGCGGTGATTCTGGACATCTTCGCCCAGCACGCCACCTCGCGTGAAGGTAAGGCGCAGGTGGAGTTGGCGCAGCTCGAATACATGCTGCCCCGACTGCGTGGTTGGGGTGGTTCGCTGTCCCGTCAGGCCGGCGGTCGCGCGGCCGGCGCGGATGCGGGCATCGGATCGCGAGGCCCGGGCGAGACCAAAATCGAAATGGACCGTCGTGTAATTCGCACGCGTATCGCCAGACTGCGCCGTCAGATTCGTGAGATGGCCCCGGCACGTGAGGTCAAGCGCGGTTCACGCCGTCGCTTCGGCCTGCCCACAGTGGCCGTGGTCGGCTACACGAACGCCGGCAAATCCTCGTTGACCAACCGTCTGACCGGTTCGGCCGAACTGGTGGAAAACGCGCTGTTCGCCACATTGGACACGGCCGTGCGCCGCGCCAAAACCCGCGACGGACGCGCTTACGCCTACGTGGACACGGTCGGCTTCGTGCGCCGCCTGCCCACCCAGCTGGTCGAGGCGTTCAAATCCACCCTGGAAGAGGTGGCCGAGGCCGACGTGATCCTGCATGTGGTCGATGGCTCCCACCCTGACCCGTTCTCTCAGGTCGACGCGGTCAATGACGTGTTGGCGGACATCGAAGGCACGGCCTCGATTCCGCGTATTCTCGTATTCAACAAGGCCGATCAGGCGGACGAGGCGACTCGTGAACGACTCGCCGCGCTGCAGCCAGATGCGTTCATCGTCTCCGCCTATACCGGTGAGGGATTGGACGAGCTGCGTACCGCGGTCGAAAGTCTGCTGCCGGTCCCGCATGTGCATGTCAACGCTCTGCTGCCGTATACCGCTGGCTCCCTGATCTCTCGTGTACGCGAATACGGCAAGGTAGACAAGGTGGAGTACCGCGATGATGGCATACAGCTTGAAGCGGACGTTGATGCCCATCTTGCCGCTCAGGTGGTCGAACAGTCCATTGACTAACGTGATAAACATCACAGTATATTCGTGAGCGCTAACAACCGTTGAAAACATTACCATACGGTTGTCAAACAGGGTGGTGTGCCGGTAGCAAAACGTCTTAGCGGGTTTATAGAGTGAAGACGTTAGTTACAAGGCCTGCCATTCATCAGCAGACCGCCTTTGAAGAGAGGTTCATCCATCATGGCGGAAACTACCGTTAAGCCCACGAAGCTTGCTGTTATTGGTGCCGGTGCCGTTGGCTCCACCCTCGCCTTCGCCGCTGCCCAGCGTGGCATCGCTCGCGAGATCGTGCTTGAAGACATCGCCAAGGAGCGCGTGGAAGCCGAAGTGCTCGACATGCAGCATGGCTCCAGCTTCTACCCGACCGTGTCCATCGACGGTTCCGACGATCCTGAGATCTGCCGCGACGCCGACATGGTCGTCATCACCGCTGGTCCGCGTCAGAAGCCGGGTCAGTCTCGTCTTGAGCTCGTTGGCGCTACCGTCAACATCCTCAAGGCCATCATGCCGAACCTGGTCAAGGTGGCTCCGAACGCCATCTACATGCTCATCACCAACCCGGTCGACATCGCTACCCACGTGGCTCAGAAGCTCACCGGTCTGCCCGAGAACCAGATCTTCGGTTCCGGCACCAACCTGGACTCCGCTCGCCTGCGCTTCCTGATTGCCCAGCAGACCGGCGTCAACGTCAAGAACGTGCACGCCTACATCGCCGGCGAGCACGGCGACTCCGAAGTCCCGCTGTGGGAGTCCGCCACCATCGGTGGCGTCCCCATGTGCGACTGGACCCCGCTGCCCGGCCACGATCCGCTCGACGCCGACAAGCGCGAGGAGATCCACCAGGAAGTCAAGAACGCCGCTTACAAGATCATCAACGGTAAGGGTGCCACCAACTACGCCATCGGCATGTCCGGCGTCGACATCATCGAAGCCGTCCTGCACGACACCAACCGCATTCTGCCCGTGAGCTCCATGCTCAAGGACTTCCACGGCATCTCCGACATCTGCATGTCCGTGCCGACCCTCCTCAACCGTCAGGGCGTCAACAACACCATCAACACCCCGGTCTCCGACAAGGAGCTCGCCGCTCTGAAGCGCTCTGCCGAGACGCTGAAGGAAACCGCCGCCCAGTTCGGCTTCTGATAAAAAATCGCTGTACGGAGCGCCTTTCGCACCGCACAAGACTCGACCTACCTTTGTAGGCCTTCACCTTGTGCGGCACGAAAATCGCACACGTACAGCGATTTTTTATACCCTGCTGAATGCTCCCGTTGGGAGCATTTTTTATTCGTGGAGTTCGTTGGAGGAGGGGGAGCTATAGCCCTCGGGCTCGAGCTGGAAGGTGGTGTGGGGGACCGAGACCGGGAAGTGCTCGCGCAGGCAATCCTGCAGTTGGGTGAGGATTGTGGCGGCATCTTCCATGGTGAGGTCTTTGTCAACTACCACGTGGGCCATCAGAATCGGCATGCCGGTGGACACCGTGCTGGCGTGGAGGTCATGCACGGCAAGCACATGCGGCACGTCTTCCAGATGTTCGCGTACCTTATCGAGGTCAAGTCCATCCGGTGTTTCCTCCAGCAGCACCTTGACCGCGTTGTGCAGCAACTTGATGGCGCGCGGAATCATCATCAGTGCGATGACGGCACCGGCCACGGCGTCGAAGCCATTCCATCCGGTGGAGATCATTACCAGGGCAGAGGCCACCACGGCCACCGAGCCAAGTGCGTCATTCATCACCTCGAGGAACGCGGCCTTCATATTCATGTTGTCTTCGCGCTGCGAGGCAAGGATGAAAATCGAGATGATATTTGCGGCAAGACCCAGAATGCCCACGAACAGCAGCAAGCCGATATCGTCGATTTCCGCTTTGGAACCGCCGAACAGACGCATGCCGGCCTCCATCAACGCATAGATGCCAACGACGAGCAGCACCACGGCACCTGCGGCAGCGGTGAGCACCTCAAGCCTGGCCCAGCCCCAAGTACGAGTGTTGCTGGGCTTGCGGCGCATCAGTATGGCGGTGATTGTGGATGCCGCCAGCACGGACATGTCGGTGAGCATATGACCGGCATCCACCAGCAGGGCCAATGAGCCGGTTAAGACAGCCGACACCACTTCGATGAGGAAGACCGAACCGGTTACGGTCAACGTGGCAATCAGCCTACGCTGGTGCGCGGCAGGGTTTACGGATGTGGATGGTGCGGGTGCATGGGTATGAGCCATATGTACTCCTTCGCTCTATCGAGTTGAAACCGCTTCTCATTTCCATTTGCGATATGGTCTGAATACGACGAAACCCCGGCGCGAGGCCGGGGTTTCGTAAGCTGTGCGTGACTATAGCACGACCAGCGCGATTCGGTGCACGCTGATCAGCTGGTGGCGAACAGGCTACAATTTGCGCAGCACGGTGACCACCTTGCCCATAATCGTGGCATGTGTGCCGTCGATGGGCGAGTATGCGGGGTTGTGCGGCATCAGCCAGACATGGCCGTTTTCCTTGCGGAAGGTCTTCACCGTGGCCTCGTCGTCCAGCAGAGCGGCGACGATATCTCCGTTGACGGCGGAATTCTGTTCGCGCACCACCACATAGTCGCCATCGCAGATAGCGGCATCCACCATGGAATCGCCGTGGACTTCCAGCATGAACAGGGTGCCGGAGCCGGTCAGCCGTTCCGGCAGACGCATGACGTCGTCCACATGCTGTTCGGCGGTAATTGGCACGCCGGCGGCAATACGGCCAACGAGCGGCACATCGTGTGATTCGGCAATGGCTTCGGCGGGGAATTGGTATATCTCCGCCACATTACTGGTGCTGGTTGCCTCTTCGCTGGCTTGGGAGGGCTTTTCGGCATTCGGGGCGGATCCTGCCACCACCTCGATGGCGCGACCCTTGTTCGCGTTCATGCGGATGAAGCCCTTGTCTTCCAAAACTTGTAGCTGATGCTTGACCGAAGACGGACTTTTGAGCCCGGCGGCATTTCCGATTTCCCGGAAAGAGGGAGCGAAGCCTTGTTCGTCGATATGCGTGCGAATGGCGTCCAACACTTTGCGCTGGCGGTCGGTCAGGGTGGACTCGTCCGGCTTCTGCTTGGGGGAGAAGGGAATGGTGCTCACGTCAGGGCTCCTTTCGTTATGTCACCAGCATAACGTGTTGTTCGTGTGAAATCAAACATCTGTTCGAGTTTCGACTTGACCGTGTCGAACGTTTGTGCCATTATAAGAACAGTTGTTCGATAGAACATCTGTTCGAGAGAGGTGGTCGTGATGACTGGTTCAATGGTGATGGCCCCGGCCCGTAGCGCACGTGTAGCTATGCAGCATGCTGGAACGTCCCGCCGGAATGTGCGTGGGAAGATTATCGCAGTGATGGTCGCCTTGGCGCTGGCCTGGTGTGGTTTCGGCGCGCTTACCGCTCAGCGGGCCCAATCGGATACGGGGGCCACGCAGGTGACCAGTTATATCGTGCGGCCGGGGGATACGCTCTGGTCATATGCTTCGGCTATCACGCCTGCTGGTCATGATGTATCGGAAACGGTGGATGAGCTGATTGCGTTGAACAATCTTGAGTCCGGATCATTGCAGGCCGGGCAGCGCATTATTGTTCCGGTTGAGTAAATGAAACCCGAGCGGCATGGTTTTTCCGCCCGTACACGTTATTCTGGGGAGCATGCATTGTCCTTTTTGCCAGAACCCCGACACCAAAGTCATTGATACGCGCATTAGCGATGACGGTCATTCCATCCGTCGGCGTCGCGTATGCCCGAAATGCAGCAAGCGTTTTACCACGGTGGAAACCAGTATGCTGCTGGTCACTAAACGTTCGGGTGGCGTGGAGCCATTCAGTAGAGACAAAGTGATTTCCGGCGTACGCAAAGCTTGTCAGGGGCGGCCGGTCAGAGAAGAGGATCTGAAGCTGCTGGGACAGAAAGTCGAAGAGGATCTTCGCTCCCGAGGCCTTGCCGAAGTCACCTCAGATGAAGTGGGCAAAGCCATCCTGAAACCGTTGCGTGACTTGGATGTGGTGGCGTACCTTCGATTCGCGAGTGTGTACCAGAACTTTGCAGGTCTGGAGGATTTCCAAAGCGCCATTGATGGTTTGCGTGAATAATATGCGAATGCCATGCACCGTGATATGCGAGTGATTCGCAAACCATGGTGCGAGCCAATCATGAAGCCCAGCACTTATGAAAGAGACCCGTCATGATGACGGGTCTCTTTCATATCAATCGAGGATGAGCTGCGTCAGCTGATGACACGCATGCGAATGGTGCCTTCGATGTTGCGCAGTGCTTCAAGCGTGGCGGCGCTGGGCGTCTGAGCCACGTCGGTGACCACATAGCCAAGTTCGCCTTCGGTTGCCAGCGACTGGAAGGAAACGTTGATGTTCTCCTCGCCGAGCACATGATTGACATGAGCCAGCACACCAGGAAGATTGTCGTGCAGATGGGCGATACGGCACACACCCTTGCACTCACCGAGGTTGATCTGTGGTAGGTTCACGGACAAGGAGGTAGAACCCTTGAACCAGTAATCCTCAAGACGCTGAGAGACGAAATGGCCGATGGATTCCTGAGCTTCCAAGGTGGAGCCGCCAATATGAGGAGTCAGAATCATATTGTCTTCATTGGCCAGTGAGGTCTCGAACGGATCTCCGCTCTTCTTCGGTTCAACGGGGAACACGTCGACCGCCGCGCCAGACAGATGGCCGGAATCGAGGTGCTGCTTCAGAGCTCCCAGATCGGCGACGAAACCGCGCGAAAGGTTAATGAAAATCGCGTCCTGCTTCATGTGGGCGAATTGGTCTTCGCCGAAGAATCCGGTGTTCGACTTGCGGCCATCCACGTGCAGGGTCACGGCATCGGACTGTTCCAGCAGTTCGTTGAGGGTGTCGCAACGGTGGGCATTGCCCAGTGCCAGTTTCTCCTCAATGTCGTAGAACACCACGCGCATGCCGAGGGCCTCGGCCAGTACCGACAGCTGGGAGCCGATGTTGCCGTAGCCGATGATGCCGAGGGTCTTGCCTCGCACTTCATGCGAGCCGGAAGCGGACTTGTCCCACAGGCCATGCTTGATGTGATGCGTGTGTGCGGGAATGCGGCGCATCAAGCAGATGATGTCGCAGATCACCAATTCCACCACGGAACGGGTGTTGGAGTAGGGAGCGTTGAACACGGCGATGCCACGCTTGCCGGCATGTGCCAGATCGACCTGATTGGTGCCGATGCAGAAGCAGCCGATGGCGCTTAGCGTAGGACGCGCATCCAGCACGCGGGCTGTGACGTTGGTCTTGGAGCGTACGCCCACCAAGTCCACGCCATCCAGCGCATCGATGAGTTCGTCCTCGCTCAGGGCTCCCTTCATGGTCTCGACTTCGAAACCGTGATCACGCAGCGATTTGGCCGCATCGGGGTGAATGTTTTCCAATAACAGTGCTTTGGGCATGCTTCATACCTTAGATGTTCAGGGACTTTTCGTCCGCTTTTGTCCGAACTATAACCAGTTTCTGGGTCGGCCTGGTCATTGCCACGTACAGGTCCGAGGCGGCGACCAGGCGGCTCGGCGCGTCATCCTCGATGAGACCGGGCTCGACCACCACGACGGCATCGAACTCCAGACCCTTGACCGTTTCAGTGCCGCAGACGCTGATTTGCTCATCCCATTCGGGCTGCTCGATGAGCCTTGCGTATTCGGCCGGGTCAAGAATGACAGCCAGTTTGCGGCGCACGGCATCGCGCACCGGGGCGATGAGATTATCCGGACAGATGACGGCGATGCGGCCGGTGCCGTCTGCCGAAACGAATTGTTCGGCAAGCTGCGCCGCCTGCTCGGCCGTCGTTTCCAGCAAGGACGACATGTCGGGCACCACATTGCGGGACACCGAATCGGGGATGGTGCGCACCGCATTGACCGTGGAGATGTAGAGGCCTTCCTCCTCGGCAAATCGTGAGGCAAGTTCGGAAACTTCCTGCGGATTACGGTAGTTGATGGTCAACTCGTTCAAATCCCAGTGGCTTTCGCCGAACAGGCGGTTCATCGATTTGCTCCAGCGTCGGGTGCCACCCAGCGCCGAAGTCTGCGCCACATCGCCCACGATGGTGAACGAGCGGGAGGGGCAACGGCGGATCAACATACGCCAGTCCATGGCGGTCAATTCCTGCGCTTCATCGACCACGATGTGCCCGTAGGTCCATTCACGGTCGGCCGCGGCCCGCTGCGCGGTCAGCTCAGCGTCGTCCCCGTTCATCTGGTCGAGCAGCATCTGACTGGAGACGATGCCTCCACCCAGACCGGTCGCGGCCAGAGTGTCTTTGGCATACTGCTCTTCGGCGGCACGACGTGCGTCGGCGGCGGACTGGCGGGCCACCGCCTTGGGATCGGGGCCCAGCATATCCATTGCTTCGTCGAGCAGCGGAATATCGGAGCGGGTCAACGGGGAGCCTTTGGGGCGGGCAAGTGCCGCGATGTCGTTGTCGGTCAGCCAACCAGCCAGAGACTTCAGACGTTCGGGATGGGCGAACAGCTGATCGATGAGCCATGGGGCGGTCATCGGCAGCCAGCACAGGTTCAGGGTCTTGCGAACCTGCTCGTTCATACGTAGCAGCGACATCGCGCGGTTCAGCTCCGCCTGATCCGGCGTGTAATCAAGCTGTTCGGCATAACGGTTCTGCATGCTGGTCAGCATCGAACGGATAAAGGTCTCGCGGGCCTTGTTATGAGGTTGTCGGGTGCGCTTCGCGTCCGCCTGCGCCTGCTCGATATCAGTGGCCAGCATTGGTACCTGAATGCCGCTAATGGTTACTGTCGGCAGAGCAGCGGGAACACGCACGCGTGCGGCGATGGCATTGGCCACTACGGAGGTCATGCGTCGATCGCCCTTGAGCTTGGCTGCATAAGGGGAGTCGACCGCCGTGGCGGTGATGCCGGGAATCAGATCGCTGATGGTGCGTGAGACCACGCCGGTCTCGCCCAAGGAAGGTAGCACCTGATCGATGTAGTGCAGGAACGCCGAGCTGGGGCCAACAACCAGCACGCCGGAACGTTCCAGCGTGCGCCGGTGCGTGTACAGCAGGTAGGCGGCGCGATGGAGTGCCACGGCCGTCTTGCCGGTGCCGGGGCCACCCTGCACCACCACGGCGCGATTCATGTCGGAGCGGATGATGCGGTCCTGCTCGGCCTGAATGGTGGCCACGATATCGGTCATCTTGCCGGTGCGGCGTGAGCTCAACGAAGCCAGCAGCGCACCCTCGCCGGTCAATGTGCCGGCGGAAGACGCCTGGCCGACCTGGTCTGAATGCACGTCGAGCACCTCATCCTCAACGCCCACGACTTCGCGGAAACTCAAGGTGATATGCCTGCGCATCACGATGTCGCCGTGATTGGAAGGGGTCGCCTCATAGAAAGGACGTGCGGCTTCGGCACGCCAGTCGGTCAGAATCGGCTCATGGTCCGGGCTCGACAGGCCGATGCGGCCGATGTAATGACGGTCGCCGTTCTTGGCATCGAGACGGCCAAACACCAGCCGATCCTCAACGCTGCGCAATTGCGTGAGGCGGTTTTCGTACATTGTGGCAAAGGAGTCTCGTTCGCTGCGTTGCGTGGGGGATCCGTGGGAGCCGGCGGCGCGTACGGTGTCCAGGCGTTGCCACATTTCGGCTCGCAGATCATCCAATCGTCCATAGGCGCGATCGACGGCCTGCTGCTCTTCATGCAGCTGGGAGGCGTAACTCGACATGCTGTTCTCTTCGTTCCATTTCCGTGGGGCAGAAAAACTTAAGGCATTCAAATTTACCGCACACCCCCTACGTCAGTGATGCGGACAACCCGGAATAGGTGAATTCAGCGTGAATTCACCATGCTGCTCGGTCGGTGGGGTGCGCGACGTGGATTGGATGTGCGGAGCGTCCATTCGTGCGACAGTCGTGGCCGACACGCGCAATCCATCGGTAATTGCCCTAAAAGGGTGAGCAAATCGTGCATGAGTGGGGAGAAATGGGGAATCGTGGGGTAGAGTGGTGAGCCAGTTGGCCGAAGTGTATCCCACGTAACGATGAAGGAGGTGGAGCCATGGTTGCCGATCAGACGATTCGCGACGCTGATGCCAACGCACAAGGCTCCACCACTATGGCCGATCTCATGGCTGGTCTGCCGCCATTGCTTCTCGGCACATATACGCCGAAGATCGATGCCAAGGGCCGTATGGCGCTTCCGGCCAAATTCCGCTCCCAGCTGGGGCAGGGCCTGGTCATGGCCCGAGGCCAGGAACGGTGCGTGTACCTGCTGCCGTTCGACGAATTTCGACGTATCGCCTCGCAGATTCAGCGTGTGTCGGTGGGAAACAAAGCCGCCCGCGAATACCTGCGTGTGTTCCTTTCCGGTGCCGTCGACCAGCAGCCGGACAAGCAGGGCCGCGTGCTGGTGCCGCAGATGCTGCGCGATTACGCCAATCTGGGTTCCGACGTCGTGGTGATCGGCGTTGGCACCCGTGCCGAACTGTGGAATAAGGACACGTGGGAGTCCTACCTCGCCGAGAAGGAAGAGGGATATTCCGATATTGCTGACGATGTGTTGCCGGAGGTGGAATTCTGATGGTTGATGTGGCGAATATTCATCTGCCGGTATTGCTTGACGATTGCGTGAACCTGATGGCACCTGCCCTGGAACATGAGAACGCCATCGCAGTGGATTGCACCCTGGGCCTTGCCGGCCATTCCATCGCCTTCCTTAAGGCCGCGCCTCAGGCTCGGCTCATCGGCATTGACCGTGACAGTGAAGCGCTGGGGCTGGCCACCGAACGTATGGAACGGGAGGGGCTCGCCGATCGATTCATTCCGGTGCATGCCGCCTTCGATCAGCTCGATCAGGTGTTGGCGGACCAAGACATCGAACGCGTGGACGCCGTATTCATGGATCTGGGATTATCCAGCCTGCAGATCGACGAAACCGATCGTGGCTTCTCCTATTCGCATGATGCGCCGCTGGATATGCGCATGGACGTCAGCCAGCCGTTGACGGCCGAACGGATTCTTGCCACCTATGATGCGGCGGAACTGGTCCGCATATTCAAGGAATACGGTGAAGAGCGTTTCTCGCGTCAGATCGCCCGCGCCATCGTGGCGCGTCGAGACAAGGAGCCGTTTACCACCACCGCACAGCTCAACCGTCTGGTCGATGAAGTGGTGCCGCAAGCCCACCGCCCGGCGGGCAATCCCGCCAAACGCGTCTTCCAGGCGTTGCGCATTGAAGTCAACGGCGAATTGGACAAGCTCGCCTCCACATTGCCGCAGGCCGCGAACCGACTGCATGTCGGGGGACGACTGGTGGTGGAGTCCTATCATTCGCTCGAAGACAAAACCGTCAAATCGTTCATGGCACAAGGGCTGCGAGTGGATGTTCCGGCTGGCCTGCCTGTCATACCGCCGGATGCCCAACCGTTTTTCACGGATCTCACGCGAGGTGCCATCAAGGCCGACGAACATGAAATCGCAGCCAACCCGAGATCGGCTTCGGTGCGGTTGCGGGCGGTGGAAGTCAGCCGTGAGATTCCGTCACGATGGAGGAAACGCTTTACGCAAACCGCGCAGGGCCTGAATGACGTCAAGATACAAGGCTCCGCGTCTCCGGGCAGAGCCAAAAACACGGCACGAATTCGTACAAGGAGGGGATAACAGCATATGGCAACTGCACGTAGCATTCGATCGAACGCGGCTCCAGCCTCGAACCGACCGCACACCAAGCATCAGTCCTCCTCCCGACCTGAGCTGCGGGTGGTCTCCAACCCGCGTGGAAACGAGCAGGGCAATGTCGTCGGACGGGTCATCGAATGGACCAGAACAAGAAGCGCACCGCTGGTGCACGTGGCCATCGCAGTGATCTTCCTCGTCGGCACCTTGTTCGGCGCGCTGATGCTGCGTACCCAGATGGTGCAGAACTCGTTTGAGGCGGCACAGATCGAAACCAACATCAACAGACTTACCCAAGATATCGAAGACGATCAGGCCAAACTCGATCAATTGGTCGCGAACCTGCCCGACAAGGCCAGCGACATGGGCATGGTCCCGCAGCAGGGATCAGTGTCCATCGACTTAAGCGGATACCAGTCCAACAAAGGCGGAACCCAGTGAACACCATTCGTCGCATCGTAGAGTTCGCCAAGGTCAAGACCTTCGCGTTCAAATGCATCGCCATCGGCGCCGCATTGGCGTTGGTGGCGTCGGCATGCGTGATTCAGCTGGCCTCCACCCAGCTCATCGGCGGCCGTCAAACCGCACAAGCGGCCACGGCTAACCGCACCCTGACCGTGACGTTGAGCGCCAAGCGTGGGCGTATCCTCGACGCCAACGGCTCCGTGCTCGCTCAAAGCGTGGAGCGTTATACTATCGTCGCCAATCCGGAGGCTGCACAGGAGTTCGAGCCGATTACTTGCAATGACAACACCCGTGATTACTGCCACGAAATTGACGGCAAACCCGTGGGCGCTACCGGAGCGGCGGCCGTGGGCCGACTGCTGGCCAAAGTCCTGGATATGAACGCCATGGAACTGGGCGCTGATCTGTCCGGTACCGGGCAGTATGTGATTCTGAAGAAAGATGTGACTCCGCAGGTCAAGCGCAGCATCGAGTCGTTGCACCTGGGCGGTATTGTCTGGGGTGAGCTGAGCAGTGAACGACTGTATGCGGATGGCGATCTCATGGGCGCGCTGCTTGGCGGCGTGAACGACAACGGCGATGGCGTCGCCGGCATCGAGCAGGTCGAGAACAAGACGCTTACCGGAACCGATGGCCATGAAACCTACCAGCGTGGTAATGGCGGCGAAGAGATTCCCGGCACCATGACCGAATCGGTGGCGGCCAAAAATGGCGACGATGTCACCCTGACCATTGACCGTGATGTGCAATGGTATGTCAAAAAGGTCTTGAAGGAGGCCGAATCCAAGTATGGTGCAGCGTGGGCGATCGCCGTGGTGCAGGATGTCCAGAGCGGGGAGATTCTCGCACTGGCCGATAGCGATGAAGTACAGGCTGGTACCGATGCGGCGAAGATGAGCCCGTCTCGGGCCGTGTCCGAAACCTTCGAGCCTGGTTCGGTGGGCAAGGTCATCTCCATGTCCGGCTATCTGCAGATGGGACTGCATAAGATGAGCGATCAATTGTCGGTCCCGGACCACATCACACAGGAGGGCCAGACCTACAAGGACTCATTCGACCATGGCACTGAGCGCTGGACGCTCGCCGGCATTCTGCAGAACTCATCGAACGTCGGCATGATTATGGCCGGGGAGAACTATCCGGATGAGCAACGCTACGAGTACCTGACCAAATTCGGCATTGGACAACCGACCGGACTGAACCTGCCCGGTGAATCGAGCGGTCTGCTCACCAACCCTTCGGCGTGGGATCTGCGTACGCGCAACACCATCCTGTTTGGTCAGGGCTACACCGTCAACGCCCTGCAGCTCAACAACGTGGTGGCCACCATCGCGAACAAGGGTGTCAAGCAGCAGCAGTCGATCATCAAATCAACCACCGATGCCAATGGCAAGACCACTGAGACCAAGAAGGGCGAAGCCACCCGCGTGGTGGATGAAAAGGTCGCATCGGACATGATGAATGCGATGGAATCAGTGGCGGAAGGCTACAACAAGTTCGTCAAGGTCGATGGTTACCGCATGGCCGCCAAGTCCGGTACCGCAGAGGTGCAGGGCTCGGATGGCACGCTCTCGTCCATTATCTCCGATTATTCCGTGGTGATTCCCGCGGACAACCCGCGCTATGCGGTCACCGTGGTGATGAAGGATCCGAATGGTGTGTTCGGCGGTCTGACGGCCGGCCCTGTTTCCGCACAGATTTGTGAGTTCCTTATGCAGAAATACGAGGTGCCTGTCTCCAGTCCACGCAAAAATGCTATTCCAGTCACGTGGTAAGGATCAGGGGAGAAAGGCGATAGCCCATGAGTGCAGTGAGCGAATCCATCGCCCAGCGGGTGACCCTGGGAATGCTGGTCGAACGGTACGGTTTTGAAGTCGATCCACCCTTCGCCACCAATGTCACCATTACCTCACTCAGCGATGCCGTGGACACCGTGATTCCCGGCTCGCTGTTCATCTGCACGCATGAGCAGGAACCCGATGTACTGCATGCCGCACAGGCCGGTGCCTATGCGGCGTTGCTGCCACGCGCGTCCAAAGGGCAGATCGCCAATGCCGATATACCGTTGCTCTACGGCGATTTCGACGATCGCGTACTCGGCGATCTGGCCAGCGGTCTGGCCGGCGGACCGTCCAATGCCATGGCGGTGTTCGCGGTGACCGGTGCGGATGAGCAGGCCGTCGACGCAGGCGTGTCCCAGCTCTCCGAATTCCTGCACATGCTGGGCAATCCGGTGGCGGTAATCACCGCATCCGGGTCCACGTCGATGACACGTACCATGAACCTGAACTATCCTCTGGGCATCCTCGATATGCAGCGCGCGCTGTCCGTGTGCGCCGAAGACGGTGTGGCGGCCGTGATCATCGCCATGGATGACCGCACGTTGGCCGAGCATGCGTTGGAATCGGTGAACGTGGATGTGCTGGGCACGGAAGATGTCAACGCAAGCGCAAGCTTGAACGAATTGAAGACACGCTACGCATTCGTTGCGGAACATGACATGTCCATGACCTCGTCGACACCCGAATCGGATGAAATGGCTGCGGATTCACCGGCAATGTATGACCGCGTCCGACTTGGGCACATGTCCTTGGCCATCGCCATGGTACAGGCCGCCGGCGTGAGGAAAAACAACATACGCAGTGCCCTGCATGTGGCCAATAATCTCAATTAAGTCCGTGGATACGGGACGAAGCGTAATCGTAAAGGAGTTTGAAACACCATGGTTCCGATGAGCGTGGAGGAGATCGCCAAGGCCGTCGATGGTCGATTGATCGGAGACGCCGATTCCGAGTCTCGAGCCACCAATACGGTCAGCGACTCGCGGCAGGCCGGCCCCGGATCGGTGTTTGTGGCCATCCGAGGCGAGCGTGTCGATGGGCATGACTTTGTGGCGAAAACCGCTGGACAGGGAGCCACGGTGGCCATCGTCGACCATGAGGTGAAGTCCGATGGCCTTCCGCAGATCGTAGTGAAAGACACGGTCGACGCCCTTGGCGAACTCGCCCGATACAACATCGTTCGCCGCCGCGAGCTGGACGGCGACTTCGATATCATCGGATTGACCGGTTCGGTGGGCAAGACCACCACCAAGGATCTGCTCTCCTCCCTGCTTGCCACCGTAGGTCCGACCGTGGCTCCGGTGGGATCGTTCAACAATGAGATCGGCCTGCCGCTCACTGCGTTGCGGGTCGATGAGCACACCCGGTTCTTCGTGGCTGAGATGGGTGCCAGCCATATCGGCGAAATCGCGCGACTGACCCGTATCGCACCGCCGAACACGGCAATCGTATTGAAGGTCGGCGTCGCTCACCTTGGAGAATTCGGCTCCCGCGAACGCATCGCACAGGCGAAAAGCGAGATCGTGCAGGGATTGCTTACCGGAGGCACCGCGGTACTGAACGCCGATGACGAACACGTGGTTCCCATGGCCGGCCTGGCCAACGGCGACGTGCTGTGGTTCGGCTTGGGATCGTCGCAGGAGCCCGAGGTGCGGGCCATTGATGTCACTGCCGACCGGTCCGATCATGCTGAATTCACGTTGGTCGATGCGGACGGCAACCATACGCCGGTGCATCTGGGCATTCCTGGACGTCACAATGTGATGAACGCGTTGGCCGCCGCAACCGTGGCGATGCGTTACGGTATGGCACCCGAAACGGTGGCACGGATTCTGGCCTCGCAGCACACCATCAGCCCTCATCGCATGGCATTGTCCACGGTGAATCGCGAGGGGACTTCCTTCACGCTGATCGATGATTCCTTCAACGCCAATCCCGACTCCATGAAAGCCGGCCTGAACGGGTTGAAGGCCTGGAACTCAAATGACGGCAAGGAGCCGTTCCGCGTGGCGCTGCTGGGTGCCATGCTGGAACTCGGCGCCGATGAAACGGCATTGCACACCTCGATCGGCACGTATGCGGACGAATTGGGCATCGACGCGATCATCGCGGTCGGTTCCGCCCAAGACCAACATCTCGATGCACTGGCACAGGCTCTGGCGGACGGTGCCCGTCAGAGCCAATCCGCGTCGGTGGATTGCGTACACGACATCGATGCGGCCGAACAGCTGGTCATCGACTTGGCTCGCAACCATCCCGACGCTGTGGTGCTGCTCAAGGGATCGCACGCGTCAGGCCTGAGCGCTTTGGCTGAACGCTGGGCAAAGAACTGACCTGATAACCACCCCAAGAAACCGACAAGAAAGAGAAGCTGCACGTGATTGCTCTGATCATTGGAATGCTGGTGTCGCTCATCGTCACCTTAGTCGGCACCCCGCTGCTGATTCGGCTGGTCCACAAGCTGCACTATGGCCAGTACATCCGCCAGGATGGGCCGCAGTCGCATCTGGTCAAGCGCGGCACCCCCACGTTGGGCGGCGTGGTCATCAACTTCGCGATTCTGCTCGGTTGGGCATCCTCCGCACTGTACCGATACCTGCGTTCGGGCGACGTGCCCTCCTGGTCCGCGGCGCTCGTACTGTTCGCCATGCTGTCGATGGGTTTGCTGGGCTTTATCGACGACTTCGCCAAGGTGCGTAAGAAGCAGAACGAAGGCCTATCGGTGGGCGGCAAGTTCATCGGCCAGTTCATCTTCGCCACCATCTACGCGGTACTTGCGCTGCTGATTCCCACCAAATCGGGATTCCCCAGTGCGCAGGCAGGCATCAGCTTCATCGAACAGCCGTTCTTCAACTTCGACTTCGCCGGCCGTGCCGTAGCCATCATCCTGTTCGTCATCTGGGTGAACTTCCTGATGACCGCATGGACCAACGCAGTGAATCTGACGGATGGACTTGACGGTCTGGCGGCAGGTTCGTCGATGATCGCCTTCACTGGTTTTGGCATCATCGCATTCTGGGAAAGCTACCACATCAAGGGCGGCAGCCATGGCGGATATTCCTATGCCGTGTCCGATCCTCTCGATCTGACCGTCATCGCCGTATGCGCGGCCGTCGCCTGCTTCGGCTTCCTGTGGTACAACTCGAACCCCGCATCGATTTTCATGGGTGATACCGGTTCCCTGGCCTTGGGCGGTCTGTTCGCAGCCCTGTCCATCGCCACGCACACCGAATTCCTGGCGGTGGTTCTGGGCGGACTGTACGTCATGGAAGCCATGAGCGACGTCATCCAGGTCGGGTACTTCAAGATGACCCACAAACGTGTATTCAAAATGGCGCCGATTCACCATCATTTCGAACTGGAGGGTTGGACCGAAACCAAGGTGGTGGTGCGGTTCTGGATGATCGAACTCATCTTCGTGCTGCTCGCCCTGACGATTTTCTACGGCGACTGGGTCACCCGCTCCGGCCTGCTGTTCAGCTAGCGGAAATCTGGGTGGATTATGCTCACCCACGGAATTCCTATATCAGGAGGAACAATGCAAGTAGCGGATAAGACAGTGGTGATCGCCGGACTGGGGGTGTCCGGCACCTCGTTGGCGGAGGTATTGAGGGAACGCGGCACCCACGTGATTGGCGTCGACGAGAGGAAGCCCGAGGCCGATCTCCACTCCTTTGATGACGTGGACTGGGACCACGTGGACTACGTCATGTCGTCCCCGGTGTTCAACCCCCGCACCCCGTTCGTGCTGGAAGCCCAACGCCGTGGCATCCCTGTGATGAGCGAGGTGGAATTCGCATGGCAGCTGCGTGTGAATAACGAGCGCACCGGTACTCCGGCTCCATGGATCGGCATCACCGGCACCAACGGCAAAACCTCCACCACCGAGATGACCTCGGAAATGCTCACCGCCTGCGGACTCGACGCGCCGACCGCCGGCAATATCGCCTCCGGAGACATGAGCATGAGCCTGTCTCGTTGCGCCACCAATCCGCAGCACGACGTACTGTGCGTGGAACTGAGCTCCTTCCAATTGCACTTCACCGATTCGCTGGCACTTGACTGCGCGGCGATCACCAATATCGCCGACGATCACCTCGACTGGCATGGCGGGCGCGAGAATTACGCCGCCGACAAATCCAAGGTGTTCCACAACGCCAAACGCGCCATCGTCTACAATGCGCAGGACGCCAAAGTCAGCGAACTGGCGGCCGAGGCTCAGACTGCCGAAGGATGCCGCAAGGTGGGATTCACGCTCGAGGCCCCTCAAGCCGGCCAGATCGGCATTGAAGATGGCTGGATCGTGGACAGGAGCGGCGTGGCCGGCGGCGCAGTAGGAGAGTCGGTCAGACTGGCCGCCATCACCGATTTCACGCATCTGGCAGAGCCGGACGGCTCACTGTACCCGCATCTGGTGGCCGATGCATTGACGGCATTGGCGTTGGTGCTGGGACTTGGCGCTGATCGCGATACCGCGTTGAAGGCGCTTACCTCGTTCAAGCCGGGCGGCCATCGCATCGAAACCGTGGCTGAGGCCGCAGTCGAGGGCGGCTCTGTTCGTTTTGTGGACGATTCCAAAGCCACCAACGGCCATGCGGCACGCGCCTCGCTGTCCAGCTTCCCGGCCAAGTCTGTGATCTGGATTGCCGGAGGTCTGGCCAAGGGCAGTCGATTCGAGGACCTGGTCAAGGACCAGGCACACACCATCAAAGCGGCCGTCATCATCGGCAAAGACCAGCAGCCGATGATCGAAGCGTTTGCCAGCCAAGCTCCGGACATCCCGGTGACCATCATCGATCCCGAAGACAACGATACCGTCATGGACCGTGCCGTCGAAGCCTGCGGCACGTATGCCGCCGCCGGCGACATCGTGCTTATGGCTCCGGCCTGCGCCTCCATGGACCAGTTCAAGTCCTATGCGGATCGAGGCAATCGATTCGCCGCCGCAGCCAAGACGTGGAGCGAGGTGCATGGCCTCCACTGATACCCATAAGCGTAAGGCATACAGAGCCCCTGACAAGCCCTCACTCGAAATCGCCGACTACACGGGTTGGCGAAGCTTGCTCAACCCGCTATGGTGCTACCACGGCTTCCGCATGGCCGTGGTGGGGCTGACATGCTTCGGCCTGATCATGGTGTTCTCCAGCTCCACGGTCACCATGGCCGCACTGGGCAAGTCGCCGTTCCTTCAGCTTCTGAACCAGGGCGCGTTTTGCCTGATCGGCTTGGTGCTGGGCTTCGTGGCATTGATGATGCCGGTGACGTTCTGGAAACGGACCGGCGTGTTCTTTGTGGTGGGTGCCTGCCTGTTGCAGGCGCTGACCTTTACTCCTTTGGGTCACGACGTCTACGGCAACAGAGGTTGGCTGGACCTCGGCTTCACCACTATCCAGCCGGCCGAATTCATGAAGTTCGCGATGTGCATATGGCTTCCCTCGTCGTTGCATGCCTGCAGCAAGATGTACCACAAGAAGGGAATCAAAGCATATGCCGCGCCGTTGGCGCTGTATGCGATAGGCGTGGCACTGGTGATGGGCGGCAGGGACCTCGGCACGGCCATGATTCTGGTCTTCATCGGAGGCGTGGCCTTTCTGATCGTCGGGTTCCCCGGCAAATGGATGGGAGTCGGCGTATTGGGCGCGGTGGTTATGGTCGGTGCATTGGCGGTTTCCAGCCCGAACCGCTTGCGTCGTATTCTGGCCACATATGGCGATTGCTCGGCCGCTGACGCGCAGAGCGTATGCTACCAGTCCATTCACGCCAAGTACGCCATCGCCTCCGGAGGTTTTCTGGGATTGGGCATCGGCAATTCGCGGGAGAAATGGAATTACCTGCCGGCCGCCCATAACGATTTCATTTTCGCGATCATCGGCGAGGAGACCGGATTCGTCGGTTGCGCCATCGTATTGCTGTTCTTCGCGATTCTCGCCTGGTGCATGATCGTCATCGCATTGCAGGTCACCGATCGTTATGTTGCCATGGTGCTGATGTGCGTCACCATTTGGATCGTGGGCCAGGCCATGGTCAACATCGGCGTGGTCGTGGGTGTGTTCCCGGTATTGGGCGTGCCTATGCCGTTCGTCTCCGCAGGCGGCTCATCCATGGTTATGTGCTTGACGGCGGCCGGACTGGTTGTGGGACTTATGCGCTCTCAACCGCAGATAAAACAGTCGCGTCAGAGCGCGTAAGTAGACTCGGTAATCATGAATCAAGGCACACCACATATCGTTCTTGCTGGCGGCGGTACCGCCGGACATGTCAATCCGCTGCTCGCGGTCGCCGGGGCGATTCGCGACATCGAACCCACGGCACAGGTCACCGTCATCGGCACTGCGGTGGGTTTGGAGAAGGATTTGGTGCCGGAGGCCGGCTACGAGCTCGACACCATCGAAAAAGTGCCGTTCCCGCGTCGCCCTAACCTGTACATGCTGCGCTTCCCGGCAAAATGGAAGCGAGAAACCGCCAAGGTGCGCTCCATTCTTGAAACGCGGCGTGCAGATGTCGTAGCCGGATTCGGCGGGTATGCTTCCGCCCCCGTCTACGCCACCGCACACAAGATGGGCATTCCGATTGCCATCCATGAGCAGAATGCGCGTGCCGGCATGGCCAATAAACTGGGCGCTCGTTGGGCCGATTTCATCGGTACCGTGTACGAGGGCACCGGTCTCAAACCGCGTGCCGGAGCCGACGTCGAGCGCGTCGGTCTGCCGTTGCGCCCGACCATCGCCTCCCTGACCAAACGCATCGGTGACGACCGTGCCGCCGTACGCCGTGAATCGGCCGCGCAGCTTGGCGTCGATCCGAACCGTCCGCTGGTGCTGGTCACTGGCGGATCGCTGGGAGCGCAAAGCCTGAACCGCGCCATCGCCTCCTCCGCCGCAGACCTGTTGGCCCACGCACAAATCATCCACTTGACCGGGCGAGGCAAAATCAGCGAAGTACGCGAACTGGTCACGGCCTCGGCCGGCGCGGACGTGCTTACCGGCATCGGCCCCGAATCGGCCGGACAAGGTGACTACCATACCGCCGAATATCTGGAACGAATCGATCTGGCCTTCGCCTGTGCCGACTTGGTGATTTGCCGTGCCGGAGCCGGATCGGTATCCGAGCTGGCTGCACTGGGCCTGCCGGCCATTTACGTGCCGCTGCCCATCGGCAACGGCGAGCAGCGTTTCAACGCCGAGCCAGTGGTGAACGCCGGCGGCGGCCTTCTGGTCGCAGACAAGGACCTGACCCCGCAGTGGGTGCATGAACATGTGCCCGATCTGCTCGCCGATCACGAACGACTTGCCGAATTCGGCCGCAAGGCATGGGAATACGGCATCAGAAACGCTGCCGAAATCATGGCCCGGCACGTTCTGCAATTAGCCGAACCATCCAAATAGTATTCAGATATCATTCCGTGCGCGATACTGACCAATTCCGTTCCGCAGCACGAGATACGGTCATAATATAGGGTGCTGGAATCCCCAAAGGAGTTTTGAATTGTCTCAAGATCAGCCCATAGTGCTTGACCCCACGTATGCCTCATTCGATGCTGCGGCCCGCCCTGCGGATCTCGGCGCCACCCATTTCATCGGTATCGGCGGTGCCGGTATGAGCGTTCTGGCCGAAATGCTGCACGCCGAAGGAGTCGCGGTGGACGGCTCCGATCGCGCACACAGCGCCAAAACCGACCGACTTGAAACGCTGGGCATCACCGTTGAATTCGGGCAGCGAGCCGAAAATGTCGCCCAGGCCGAGACCGTGGTCTACTCCAGCGCCATCAAACCGGACAATCCGGAAATCGTCGCAGCACACGCGGCGGGCAAGCGCATTGTGCATCGCAGTGACATCCTCGCCCTGCTCATGAACGGCAAACGAGCCGTCACCGTGGCCGGAGCGCACGGCAAAACCACCACCAGCTCCATGCTGTCCCACATTCTGGTGAACGCCGGTGCCGATCCAAGCTACGCCATCGGCGGCTTTATCCAAGGCCCGGACGGCACCACGCTGGACGGCGGACACGCGGGCAAAGGCGACATCCTGGTGGCCGAAGCCGACGAATCGGACGGCAGCTTCGCCAAATACCATCCGACCATCGCCATTATCACCAACTGTGAAGCCGATCATCTCGACCATTACGGCGACGAAGCCCACTACCGTGCCGCGTTCGTTGCCCACGCCGGCCGGGCCACCGGTCACGTGATCATCAGTATCGACGACCCCGACGGACTTGCCGTGCTGGAGGCCATGCCCGCCGACGTGAAATCCCATACCGTTGCCTACGGCACTACCGCGCGTGAATCCCTGCCCGATTTGGGCGGTGCCGCGTATGTCTGGATCGCTTCGGAAAGCGAGACCGCAGGCAGCGGCGTCGAACAGCTCACCCTGCATCTGCCGGCCGCGGTGACGGCGGGGGAGCCGGTGTCTCAGAGCGTTGCCCTGAAGGTTCCTGGCGTGCACAATGCGCGCAATGCGGCCGCCGCCATCAGCGCTGCCGTGCTGCTGGGCGTGAGCCCCGCCGACGCGGCCAAGGCGGCCGGCACATTCCTCGGTGCGGCACGCCGCTTCCAGGTGCGTGGCACGGTCAAGCAGGTCACTGTAGTGGACGATTACGCCCATCATCCCACCGAGATCGCGGCCTTGCTGGATGCGGCCCGACGCCGGTACCCCGATTCGACCATTCGTGTGATCTTCCAGCCACACCTGTTCTCCCGCACCAAGTTCTTCGCGCACCAGTTTGCCAAATCCTTGGCCAAAGCCGATGACGTCATTATCACCGGCATCTTCCCGGCCCGTGAAAAGCAGGCCGATTTCCCGGACATCAGCCCCTCCACCATCGTGGACGCGGCTGCGGGACTCAAGGATGCTTCCGCAGGCACGTGGATTCAGCCGGTTGAGGATATGTGCCTGGCCGCCAAGATGATGGCCATGCGCGCCCACCACGGCGACGTGATCTTCACCGTGGGCGCGGGCGACATCACCGACATGGATCAGGTGCTGCTCACCGCACTTGAGGCCCATCGGGAAAGCTGCGAGTGATGTCCGGGCGCACGGTCAGATCCGGGGGCAATGACAACGGCTCACGTCGTTCGTCTGGGAGCTCCCGCAAGCCGCGCACCATCGGTTCACGCGGAAACACGGGTCGCTCGTCGAAGTCTCGCGCTCCCCGGTCCGTGTCTTCCGGTCATGAGATCGACGAGCCGGAGATCATCGACGATGTGACGGTAGCCAAGGGCCAGGCCGGTGCCTTCGTCGATGCACGGCGGTTGCACAGCGAGGATTACGTTGCCGAAACTCTGCATCAGACCACCGGCTCCCTAGGAGTCGCATCACGCCCGAAAGTGGTGAATTTCACCGAACGCGCCAAAGAACGCAAGCGTGCAAACGTGCGCGTCGTTGCGTTACGCGTGTTGATTGCGGTCGTCAGTGTGGCTGTAGTGGCGGGGCTGGCATGGCTGCTGCTTTTCTCGTCGGTGTTTCGTCTGGAAACCAGCGAGATCGGCGTATCCGGTGCCAACGAATGGGTGAGTGCGCAGACCATCCATGTCATCGCCGATAAGCAGGCTGGAAAGTCGTTGTTCTTGGTCTCCGCCCATGAGGTCACAGAGCAACTCAAGTCCATTCCCGGCGTCAGCGAGGCCAAGGTCTCCAAACAGTTCCCCAAGTCGATGAGCGTGGAAGTCAAGGCGCAACGGCCCGCGGCCATGCTGAAAAGAGGCGATACCCTGACCGCGGTGGATTCCCAGGCGCGTGTGTTGAACTCGGTGAAGAACGCCAACGTGGATGGCATCCCGGTGATCGAGGTCAAGGATATAGACGCCAGTCTCAAGAACCGTTCGGTGAAGGAGACGCTGACGATTCTGGGCGCGTTGCCGGAATCGATGCGTAAGTCCATTACCAAGGTCACCGCTGAGACGCAGGATTCGGTGACTACCACGCTTAACGACGGTGACCGCGTAATCATTTGGGGCGACTCTTCGCAACTGAAGCTGAAGTTGGCGGAAGTCGAGGAAATCGACAAGAACATCACCGCTGGCACGGCTGGCTTTGCCGGGAAACATCAGATTGATGTTTCCTCATCCCAGAAGCCCATCATCAAGTGACGGCGATTTCGTTGGCTTCGTTGGTTCCGGGGCGATGTTCGCTGCTGGCGATTTGCGCGAGTAGCGCCATAGGGTGTATGCTGAAAAGTCCGGCCGAAAAGCCGGAAGCTTGATAACTCAAGATTGGGGGCGATCGGTTTCGACGGTGACCTGTTCGCTGCAGGGAAGCGTGCCGAGAACGCCGGGTCCGCTCGTGGATGACCCCGGCAAAAGAATAAGTGCTAAATCTAACCGCACTGAGTTCGCTCTCGCTGCCTGATTTTTAGTCAGGATTAACCAGTGAGCAGCCGCTCCGTTCACTCCTCCTCGTCTTTGGGAGGATGCTGAGCGTCGTTTAGAAGACTTGCTGATGCAGTTGAGCCTCAGGGCTGCATCGGGACTTTAACTGCGGATATGCTCGCCATCAGTTGTCTGCGACATCGATGGGGGCAGAAAAATCGCCAACTTGGCCAGCAGACTACGCACGTAGAAGACTGTGGGCTCGGTCATCGGACCGGGGTTCAATTCCCCGCGCCTCCACCAATCCGCTTCGGCGGAAACAAGCCGCTTGGCTTTACGAAAGTAAGGCTGAGCGGCTTTCTGTTATTGCTCCGTTGATTCCTTGTTTTCCCGCTATTCTCTCGTGTCGGATATGTCAGTTGGACGAACTTGCGGGGAAGAAACGATTTAGACTTAGTTCAGGGCTGCCGATTGCACGATGTGTAGAGGCTATTATGCTACGCCGTAATCAGGGAGGATATATGCCGCTGGAATTGGTCCGACAGGATATTACGAAGATGAAGGTGGACGCCATAGTCAATGCGGCAAACACGCAGCTCGCCATGGGTGGGGGAGTGTGCGGCGCGATATTCCGCGCTGCGGGAGTCTCGCGCATGGCTGCTGCCTGCGATCGGTTTGCTCCCATTCATACCGGTGAGGCGGTTATCACTCCGGGATTCAATTTGCCATCACGCTATGTGATTCATACCGCAGGCCCGATATGGCGAGACGGCAAGCATGATGAAGAACGTCTGCTGCGTTCGTGCTATCGCAATTCGATGGAACTCGCGGCACGGCAGGGGTGTGCCAGCATCGCCTTCCCCTTGATTTCCAGCGGTATCTATGGATATCCGAAAGCCGAGGCCCTTCATGTGGCCCTCGATGAGATTCGCCGATTCCTGGGCGACGCAGCCGACTCCGGACACGATCTCGACGTATACCTATGCGTATTCGACAAAACCGCTTTCGAAATAAGCAGCAGTATTGACAAACGTCTTCGCGCATATATTGATGATTATTATGTAGCGGAGCATGAAGATACGCTAGGAAGCAGAACGTATGAGCTGCTTGCTCTCCAACGGTTTTCGGATAATAAGCCGAAGGCGGATAGGGCCGTACCTTCCGGCGTCTTGGACATGCCGGATTTCCTGGGCGATATGGGTGAAACGCCTGTCTACTCGGCGCCGTCGGCAGCTCCATCGCCGAAATCCGCCGGGCATGTGGATGATGCGGTGCTCTCCAATCTGGATGAACCTTTTAACATCATTCTCTTGAGGCTTATCGACGCCAAAGGATATTCCGACGTGGAGGTATATAAACGAGCGAATATCAATCGTAAACTGTTCTCTAAAATTCGCTGTGGCGATGGCTATATGCCCAGCAAGAAAACGGTTTTGGCACTGGCCATTGCCTTACGGCTGAATATTGACGAGACGCAAGATATATTGGCGTGCGCCGGGTATGCGCTGTCGCACAGCGTGAAATTCGATGTGATCGTGGAATTCTTCATCGTCCATGAGATGTTTGATGTATTCACTATTAACGAGATGTTGTTCCGATACGATCAGCCGTTGCTTGGGCAATGATGCGGAGCGGTACGCTCGTCTCCTGACCTGCTGCCGATACGCGGCATATTGTCGCTTGCCAAGCGACCTAGGACTGGTCCCATGATGCGAAGCTCATTGATATCGCCGACAATCCGGCTGGCGAATGAGCGAAAGGATTCATCATGGGCAAGAACGACAATGGCAATAACGGCCGTACGGAACTGGTGTTCGTCGTCGACAGAAGCGGATCGATGGGAGGTCTGGAATCAGACACCATCGGTGGCTTCAACAGCATGCTGTCCAAGCAGCGAACAATTGCCGGCGAGTGCAGGGTAACGACCCTACTGTTCGATCATCGAATCGAAACCTTGCATAATCACCTCGACATCCGCGAAGTGAACGATTTGACGAGCCGGGATTACTGGGTGCGCGGTAGCACTGCGTTGTTGGATGCGATTGGGCTGGCCATTGACCGCATGATCGTGACGCAACGACATACTGCGGCAGCGTACCGTGCTCAACATGTGCTGTTTGTCATCATTACTGACGGGTATGAGAACGCGAGTCGTCGATATTCGTTGCATCAGATCAAGCAGATGATTACCTATGAGCGTGAACGCTATCATTGGGAGTTTGTGTTTCTGGGCGCGAACATCGACGCCGAACAGACGGCTGGTGATTTTGGTATCTCACCGCGATGCGCCACTGATTTTCATGCCGATGGACAGGGAATCAAAGCCTCGTTTGAGGCCGTTGCCTGTGCCGCGACCGCCGTGCGCGGAGGTGCTGACCTTGATGACCTCAGCGCGCCGGACTTTCTTGGTGGTGTTCGTGATGACTATCGGTCTCGTCGTCGAATGAAGCGGTAAACGATGAACTGCAGTGCAGATATTACCGGTCACCAGTCGGTCGTGTACGTTACCGGCTGGTGACTGCACACGTTGTACTGTAGGGAACCATGAAAGTCGTATTGCAACGAGTATCCGAAGCGTCCGTGGACGTGGTCAATGAATTGGGCACGCTGGATCCCACGTTCGAGCCGCAGCAGATTGGCCCGGGATTCATGATTCTGGTGGGCGTCACCGATGAGGACGGCGACAAGCAGATCGCCTGGTTGGCCCATAAGATTCTGAATCTCAGGGTGTTCGAGGATGCGCAGGGCAAGATGAACCGTTCGATTCAGGACATCGGCGGTGAGATTCTCTCCATCTCGCAGTTCACGTTGTTCGCCGACGTGCACAAGGGCAATCGCCCGAGCTTCATCAAGGCCGGCAAGCCCGAGCATGCCGATCTCATGTGGATCAAGTTCAACGAGGCGTTGCGCTCCGGGGGAGTGCCGGTGAAGGAAGGTCGTTTCGGCGCGCATATACGGGTCGGACTGGTCAATGACGGGCCGGTGACCATCGTCATCGACACCGAAACTGATATGCCTGACGGGTCCCGCTGAGCCAAGCGACAAGTACATATACGAAAAGCCCTGTGCGGATCATTCGCACAGGGCTTTTCGTATATCGGCTTCAGGAAGCCGCAGCCAGGCCGATCGTCAGGCCTTGACGGCTGCCTTCTTGCCTTCAATGATGGCCTTGTATCCAACGCCGATGACCAGCACGTAGATGCAGCCGACGGACATCACGATGATGGCGCCGAGCTGGGCACTCATGGCGTCGGCCAGGGCACCCATGATGGGCGGGAAGATGGCGCCGCCGATCAGGCCCATGAGCATCAGGCCGGAGATTTCGTTCTGGCGCTCCGGACAGTACATCAGCGCGTGGGAGAGGAAGAGCGAGAACACGTTGGAGTTGCCGAAGCCGACCAGGGCCACGGCCACCCAGAACAGGGCGACCGGCGGGTTGGAGGTGATCGAGCAGAAGATGGCGAAGCAGACGGTGGAGGCGGTCATGATGGTGCCGCACACCAGAATGCCGACGCGGTTGGAAATCTTCGAGAGCACGATGCCGCCGGTGAAGCAGCCGATCATACGGGCCACGAAGTAGACCATGGTGGCGGTGGCGGCGATTTCGGTGAAGGTGTCGCCGGTGTGCTCGGTGAGGATACGCGGCGCCTGGGCGTTGATGCCGACGTCCACGCCCACGTGGGCCACGATGCCGAGGAAGCAGAGCAGCACGATGCGGTCGGAGAACAGGAGCTTGAAGCAGCGGCCGATGGTGGTGGTGCCGGCGTCGGGGGCGGGTTCGTCGATCTTGTCGATGGCGAGCAGCACGTAGCCGACGATGCCGACGACCAGATAGATCACGAACAGTATCCACCACATGCCGAGCTGGGTGGCACCCCAGATGGCGATGTACGGGGCGAACAGGGAGGCGAAGGACTTGACGAACTGGCCGAGCGTCAGGGTGGAGGCGAGCTTGTCGCCCTTGACGAACACGGTGAGCAGCGGGTTCAGAGACACCTGCATCAAGGTGTTGCCGATACCGAGGAAGGCGAAGGAGATGACGATGAGCACCAGACGTGCGGTGCCGGATAGGGCCACGTAGGCGATGATGGGCAGTGCCATGGCGACCAGCGTCACGAGAATGGACCACAGCACGGTCTTGCGGCGGCCAATCTTGTTCATCAGCATGCCGGTGGGCACGGCGAAGATCAGGAACCAGAAGAACACCATGGTGGTGAACAGGTTCGCGGTGCCGTTGGCCAGATTGAACTCAGCCTTGACGTAGTTCGTGGCGGTGCCGACCAGGTCGACGAAGCCCATGACGAAGAACGCGAACATCACAGGCGCGATTTTTACGAGACCGGCGTTGCCGGTCTTGGTGGTTTCGCTACTCATTTTGAATTCCCTTTTTCTCTATGAATGGACGTACGACAGATCTATCGGTCAATGGATGATGACTAGTGAATAGTGATGGTTCCGTTATCGGATGTCATCATGGCGTTACATGATTTGGCAGAATTCGATGACCTCGTGGTTCGGCCCAAGCACGTTGAAGTAACGGATGCCGTTGCTCCAGAAGGTGTCGATGTGCTGGATGGAGCCTTCCACGAAGTTCAGGCCGAGCTTCTGGGCTTCGGCGAAGGACGCTTCGATATCCGTCGAATCCAGCGCGAAGTGGTTGATGGCGCCGTTTTCCATAGGCGTGGGGTTCATGGTCCACACCTCGAGGGTCAGGTTGTTCAGGCGCAGGAAGGTGCAGCGGTCCTCACCGTTGGGATAGATGCCGAGGCATTCGAAGCCGAGACGCTCGTAGTAGGCGATGGTGCCTTCGAGGTCCGTGGTCGGAATGCCGACATGCTGGACGCCGGTGACGGTGTCGCGAATGGACATGGTGACTCCTCTGAACAAGATGGCTTTGCCGGTATAGCGGCAAAGCCATCGGGAAAATGGGGTGGGAGTGGATTACTTGCCGATTTCAGCCAGATAGTCGGGCATCTCGGCCGGGTACTCGGGCCAGGCACCGGCCTGGGTGCAGACGAAGGCGGCGGTGTTGACGGCCTTGCGGTGGGCTTCGGCGAGCGTGTCACCCAGCAGGATGCGGGCGGTGAAGGTGCCGGAGAAGGAGTCACCTGCACCCACGGTGTCGTTCACCTCGACGTGCGGAGTGTCCAGCGTGGAGACCTCGCCCTTGCGGGAGATGATGGTGGAGTAGGCGGAGCCGGCGGTCAGAATCACGTAGTCGAGGTCGAATTCCTCGAGGAACCAGCGGGAGGCGTCTTCACCGGAGGTGCCGCGAATGTCGAACATGTCGCGCAGCAGCAGGAGTTCCTCGTCGTTGATCTTGAAGACGGTGGCCACCTTGAGGAGTTCCTCGATAAGCTCCTTGGAGTAGTGGTCGCCGCGCAGGTTGATGTCGAAGAACTTCATCGCGCCCGGCTTGGTGTGCTTGAGCAGCTCCGTGATGGTGGCGTGCGATTCGGGAGAGCGCAGGGCCAAGGTGCCGAAGCAGACGGCGTCGGCCTTGGAGACCACGTCGATGAGCTGGCGGGTGTACAGGATGTGATCCCAAGCCACGCCCTTGACGATGGTGTACTCCGGGATACCGTTCTTCAGCGCGACTTCGACGGTGGAGGTCGGCCAGGCGTTGCGCTGAAGAACGGTGTTGATGCCGGCCTCGTCGGCCTTGGCAATCAGTTCGTCGCCGAGTTCATCCTCGCCGACCGCGCTGATGGCCCAGCCTTCGGTGCCGTTCTTCATCGCGTGGTAGGCGAAGTTGACGGGGGCGCCGCCGGCTCGCTTGCCGCTCGGCAGCATATCCCACAGCAGTTCACCGAGGCTCAGAACGATCGGGGTAGTCATGGTTGGTTTCCTTTCCTTTGTTTCCTTTATCGGGTGTTTCGTATGGAAAATCTTGTGATGTCGGCGCTTGGTTTAGGAGACGTCGAAGAACACCGAGGGGTGTTCGAGGAATTGGGTCACTGCCACTGCTGCGGCACCGGAGACCGCCGCGTCGGCGGACAAGGTGGATAGGCTGATGGAAGTGGAGGCATTGATTTCGGGGATGGCCCGTTCGGCCACCGTGGCGCGCACCTCATCGAGCAGTATCGGGCCGGCTTCGGACACGATGTCGCCGATGATGATGTGCTCGGGATTGTATCCATTGAAGATGGTGACGCATCCGTAGCCGACGTATCGGGCGACTTCGCGGACAATGGCGATTGCCGCTTCGTCGCCGTCGCCGGCTTTGGCGAACAGGGCGCGGGCGGCTTCGGTGTGGGTCATATCGGCCGCGCCGGGAACCACGGTGCCATCGGCGATGAGCGTATCGTGAATGGCGGGGGTGGAGCAGTAGCGTTCAAGGCAGCCGACGTTGCCGCAATCGCAGGGGCGGCCGTTGACGTCAATGGAGATGTGTCCGATTTCGGTGGCGGCACCGAGGAAGCCGTTGATGAGGCGACCGTTGTCGATGACGCCGAGGCCCACGCCTTCGCCGACCAGATAATAGGCGAGGTTGTCGTCGGCGTGCACCGACGGGTCGAAGAGATAATGTGCGAGGGCGCCGGCGCGGGCGTCCTGTTCGATGAACACTGGCACGCGGAAAGCGGTGGCGAATTCGTCGATGAAGTTGATTTTGCGCCAGCCCTGCATGTTGGACACCACGGCGGTGCGGCCTACGTTACGCAGATAGGGGCCGGGCACTGCCATGCCGATGGACACGATGGATGGGTCGTTGTCGAGCAGTTGTTCGACGCGCTGGTGGATGGTGACGATGGAGTCGTTGATGGTGTTGTCGCACACCGTGGGCAGGTTTTCAAAGCTCAGGGTGTTGCCGCACAGGTCGAACACGCCGATCTGCACCAGCGAGCGGGCGAATTTGATGCCGATGATGCGGAAGTGCGTGGTGTTGAGCTTGAGTCCGATGGAACGGCGGTTCTTGGAGCCTTCCAGATCGCCGGTCTCTTCAATCATGCCGGCCTCGATAAGGCGTGCGGTGATTTTGGTGATGGCCGCGGGGGTGAGTTCCAGTGCCTTGGCGATTTGCGCGCGGGAACTGATGCCGTTGTGATACAGGTGCTTGACGATGCGGGAGCGGTTGGATTCGGAGACACTGGCCTGGGAAGTGGCGTGGGTGGTGTTTGTTGCCATCGGTCTTAAGTCCTCCTTGTCTGCACCGCTGCGAGTTGTTCCGCTCGTCTTTGAATCTGAACTTGATTAAGATATTAACGCTGTTAATTGATTGACGCAATCAATATGTCATTCGGCGTGTCGTGCATGTGAGTGTCGTCTTGGGTGAATTTGTTAAGATAGTTGTCAATAGTCAGATGTACACTGATATCAAGCGAAACGTTCGATGAAGAACAGGGGAGGACTGATGTCCGAAAACACTATGAACAATCTCAAAATCGGTGTTGACGTGGGCGGAACAAAAATCGAAGCTGTGCTGGTTGACGCAATGGGCACGGTATTGGGTTCCGCCCGTATTCCCGCCAGACATGGCAACGATGCCGTGATCGAAGACATCGTCGCTGTAGCGCATCAGGCGGCGGGTGAGCGTTTTGACGAGGTGAGGGCCATCGGTGTCGGTACCCCGGGCACGGTGGATTCGGCCAGCGGGCATGTGGGCAATATCGTGAATCTCGACGTGGTCTCGCTGGATATGGGGCCGTTGATCTCGCAGCGTTCGGGCGTGCCGGCCCATGTGGAAAACGACGTCAACGCCGCCGCCGTCGGCGCGGCCACCGTGTTGGGCGGTGCAGATGGCATGGCCGGTACCATTGCGTTCCTGAACTTCGGCACCGGACTGGCTGCGGGCATTGTCGAAAACGGCGTGCTGATGCATGGCTATAGCGGTGCGGCCGGCGAAATCGGCCATATCCCAGTCGAACCTCATCGCCTCAAGTGCCCTTGCGGGCAATACGGATGCTTGGAAACCGTCTGCTCGGGCGCATCCGTGGGACGTCTGTGGCCCAACGCCGACCCGCCGATGCCCGACCTGATTCGTCGCGCGAAAAAGCGGGAGGCCGAGGCCGTCGATGTGCTGGACATGGTAGTGCGCGCCATCGGCGACACTATCCAGATTTTGGCCCAATCCGTTGACCCGCGACTGATTGTCTTGGGTGGCGGCATGGCCAAAACCGGTGAACCGTTGGTCGAGGTGATCACGGCTGAGCTGCGCCGGCGCGAATCGCAATGCCGATTCCTTGAAACGCTGGACCTGCCGGCCCGGCTGCGTCTGGCACCCGTCGATCAACCGGTCGGAGCCATCGGTGCCGCCATGGCGGCATAGCACTGGCATAGTGCCGGGGCATGGAAGATGAGGCGTCGGATTTGTCTCCGAGACCGCATCTTCCATGCGGTCCTATATCGCTTTATGTCGTGCTGTGCCGCGCTGTGCCGCGCTTGGCCTTGCGCGTTTCGTTGCCGGGGTGGCCAGCTTTATTTGGCCAAGTGTTGGAAGACCACGGCGATGGCCTCGCCCTGTACGGTGATGTCGGGTCCGCATTCGCAGCGCCGGATCACCGTGTGTTTATGGAAGGACGAGGACGTGGCGGCATCCAGATACTGCTGTGCCGCGTCAATGAACGTCTCGTTGATGATGTTCGGCTGCCCATAGACGCATACGTCTGCCATATCCAAAAGGCCCACAGGCATGGACAGGGCCTGGCCGAGATAGCGGCCCGCCCGAGCAAGGATACCCTGATGCTGCTCCACGTCTGCTGCGCTGAGTTGCTTCTTCAATGCGGTTCCGGAAATCATCGTCTCCAAGCAACCGTGCTTGCCGCAAGGGCACAGCGGCCCGTCAAGATCGATGGAAATATGGCCGAGCTCGCCAGCCGCGTGCAGTTCGCCGATTACCGGCGTGTCCGAGAGCAGAATCGCCGAACCGATGCCTCTTTCGATGCGCACGAAAAGCATATTCGGCCCGCCTTGGCCAAAGAAACGTTCGGTGAGCATGGCTGCGGTGGCGTCGTTGCTGACGTTTACTTCAAGTCCGAAATGTTCGGCGATTGGCGTGGACAGGTCGAGATTGTTCCAGCCGCGCATCGTGGAGGAGCGGACCACGCCGTTGTCTACCACGCCGGGGGAGGCGACTCCGATGCCGATGACCTCGCCATCGGACATGCCCAGCATCTTCTCAATGAGCTCGATGATCACATCCACGGAAACGAATGAGCCGGTGTTCAGGGTGACTTCGGCGTGACGCAGCGGCTGGCCGAGCAGATTGGTGACTGCGCCGTGCAGCAGGTGCTCCTGCGTCAGGTCGATGCTGATGATGCGCAGTCGATCGATATCGATGCTCAGCAGTGTGCCTCGTTTGCCTTTGCCGCCGCTGGGTGCCTGACCGGTCTCGCGCAGCAATCCTTCCTCCAGCATCCGACCGACCACATCGGAAACGGCCACGCGGCTCAATCCGGTGCGTCGGCCGAGCTCGGCGCGCGAATACTGGTTGGTGGGGAACAACAACCTGAAGATAAGTTGGCGGTTCTTGCGGCGCACATCGGCGGGGGAAGCCTTGGCCGCATGGTCGTCGGTCGTTGTGTTGAGACCGAGATATGACATGTTTCCTCCTGCCTGATGGTGAGCGAGTGGACGGCGATTGTTGTTCCATACACAGCTTAGACGGTGAAGCGCAATTTCGTCGTTGAAACTGTTATGAAACTTCACTAATAAATTCCAGTGTACCTGTGTGAAGCGTCAGGAAACACCGTGAGTGTTCATAAGGTCCAAAATTGTTAGTATCATTAACAAATAGCGAATCACCAATCGGCGCTACGCCGAACGGTGGTTGGAACGCCGCGCGGCACCCGGACGTGACAAGGATGTTGCCATTATCCGCAAGACGGGCGGCGGTACAGCGACTCGCATCGGGCGGGCCGCACGGAACTGGAGGAAACCGATGCCGGAAATCATCATTGTCAAGAACGAAGCCGAGGCCGGCGAGATCTACGGCCGTTGCGTGGCGGACCTGATCAAAGCAAAGCCGGACGCCGTGCTGGGCCTGGCCACTGGCTCCAGCCCGCTGGCCGCCTATCAGGCGCTCGCCAAGATCGTCAAGGACGAGGCCATTGACGTTTCGGGCGTGCGTGGTTTCGCGCTTGACGAATACATCGGGCTGCCGCTGACCCATCCCGAGTCCTATCATGCGACCATCCATCGCACCGTGGTCGAACCGCTTGGCCTGGACCCGGCCAAGGTCCATGTGCCCGGCGACGTACTCAACGGCACTCCGCTCGAAGACGGCGACAAAGTCGCGCTGGCCGGCCCGGCCTATGATCGTGCCATCGAAGCCGCTGGCGGCATCGACGTGCAGATCCTCGGCATCGGCACCGACGGCCACGTCGGCTTCAACGAGCCCGGTTCCTCGTTGGCCTCCGGCACTCGCGTCAAGACCTTGGCCGAACAGACCCGCATCGACAACGCGCGCTTCTTCGACAACGACATCAACCAAGTGCCCACCCACTGCATCACGCAGGGTATTGGCACGATCATGAAGGCCCGTCACCTCGTGCTGCTGGCGTTCGGTGCCGGCAAGGCCGAAGCCATCGAGGAGACGGTGGAAGGCGGCGTGTCAGCGTTCTGCCCGGCTTCCGCGCTGCAGATGCACCCGCACGCCACGATTATCGTGGACGAGGAGGCCGCGTCCCGCCTGCGCCACAAGGACTACTACCGTTATGCCTACACCCACAAGCCGGCCTGGCAGGGCATCTGAGTTATCGTGTGCTGGCTCCCGCCAGCGGGAGCGCATGAGCGGTAAGGAGAACAACATGTCTGATAGGAACGAGATAGTCTCGCGCGTGACCGCGGCACTGGAGGGCAAGCCGGCTCCGGTGGCGATTCGTAACGCGCGCAAGGTGGATGCGCGCGGCGAACGGCGCGGATATTGGGTCGTCTCCGATGCCGCCGGCGTCATCGTGGCGGCCGGCACGGGGGAGGAGACCTTCGAGCACTACTGCCGCACGGTGGGGCTCGACCCGGCCGATCGCAACGCGGTCATCGACGCCGAAGGCCGTATTCTGACCCCCGGCTACGTGGACATCCACGCGCACGGCGCATGGGAGAAGAGCTTCGATGACGGGCCGGACGGCATCGACGTGGCGCGGGCCGGCCACGCCGTGCATGGCACCACGCGCCAGGTGCTCTCGCTGATCACCAACCCCGTGGACGTGATCTGCCGCAACATCCGCACCGTCCGCGCCACAATGGAGTCCGGCCGCCCCGACATCCTAGGCTGCCATCTGGAAGGCCCGTTCCTGGCCCTGGCCCGCAAGGGCGCACATGACCCGGAATGTCTCAAGGATCCGGTGCCTGACATCGTCGATAAGATGCTTGAGGCCTCCGGTGCCGACCCCGCCTCCGGCAAGCTTGGCTGCATCCGCCAGATCACCATCGCCCCCGAACTGCCCCACGGCATCTCCGCCATCCGCCAGTTCGCCGCTGCCGGCGTGGTGCCGGCCGTGGGCCACTGCGACGCCGACTACGAGACCGCCAAAGCCGGCTTCGACGCGGGCGCGGGCATCATGACCCACATGTTCAACGCGATGAACGGCCTGCATCACCGCGAACCCGGTCCGATTCCGGCCGCGGTGGAGGACCCGCGCGTCACCATCGAGCTCATCAACGACGGATTCCACGTGCAGGATCCGATGGTGAGCCTCTCCTTCCGGTTCGCGCCTCACCGCACGGCCTTCGTGACCGACGCGATGGCCGCCACCGACTGCCCGGACGGCGCCTACAAGTTGGGCGCGCTGGACGTGAACGTGGTCGGCGGGCATGCGCGCCTGGTCTCCAACGGCGCCATCGCCGGCTCCACTCTGCTGCTGGAGGTCGCCGTGCGCCGTGCGGTGTGCGAACTGGGCTTCAGCCCGGTGGACGCGGTCGAGGCGGCAACTCTGACGCCGGCCAAGGCGTTCGGCTTCGACCGGCCGAACCCGGTCACCGGGGCGCCGATCGGCCTCATCGCCCCCGGCTTCGCCGCCGATTTCAACCTTGCGGACCCGGCCGACTGGACGGTCGAACAGGTGTGGTGCGCGGGCCGCAAGCTCAAGTAGCAGTAGGCCGACCGGTTGACGAATGGAAGGCATTCGTCTACGAACATGGTCACATGGTGAGATGATAGTATATTTGTCTCACCATGTGACCGTTATTCACGTCGTAATACAAGAATCCGTAATACTGCTCGATACCGCATAAAACCGGCCTTGGTCGCCACAAGCGAAACATAAGTCGATGACTATGGAAACGCAGAGGTAACACATCCGCACCATAGTCAGGCGGTAATCCACGCCCGCAGTGATGACGTGGAAACAAGTTATGAGAGAGGATTCCTGTTGAATTCCAAGAAGATTCTGGCCGCCGCCGTCTCCGTGGCCGCCATCGCATCCCTGACCGCCTGCGGCGGTGTGAAGGATGACACCACCGCAGGTGCCGATTCCGGCAACGCCATCACCATCGGCACCACCGATAAGATCACCAGCCTGGACCCCGCCGGCTCCTACGACAACGGTTCATACGCCGTGCAGATCCAGGTGTTCCCGTTCCTGTACGCCCAGGACTACAACACCTCCGAACTGAGCCCGGACATCGCCGCCGATGACGGTACCTGGAACGATGACGGCACCGAATTCACCGTCAAGCTCAAGGACGGCCTGAAGTTTGCCAACGGCAACGACCTGACCGCTTCCGACGTCAAGTTCTCCTACGATCGCATCAAGAAGATCAACGACCCGAACGGCCCGAGCTCCCTGCTCGCCAACGTCGAATCCGTGACCGCCAAGGACGACACCACCGTGGTGTTCAAGGATTCCGTGCCTTTTGACGTGACTCTGAAGCAGGTCATGTCCAGCCCCGCCGGCCCGATCGTCGATGAGGATACCTTCGACGCCGACAAGCTCGCCGACGCCGACACCATCGTCTCCAAGAAGGCCTTCGCCGGCCCGTACACGCTGACAGCCTTCAAGATCAACGAGTCCGCCGCCTACGCCAAGAACGACTCCTACAAGGGTCTGACCCCGGCCAAGAACTCCGTCGTGCAGGTCAAGTACTTCGCCGACGCCTCCAACCTGAAGATGGCCGTCCAGCAGGGCCAGGTCGACGTGGCCTACCGCTCCCTGAGCCCGACCGACATCGAGGACCTCTCCAAGGACTCCAAGGTCAAGGTCGTCAAGGGCCCGGGCGGTGAGGAGCGCTTCATCGCCTTCAACTTCAAGATTCAGCCCTACGGCGAATCCCAGCCCGATGCCGACGCCAACAAGGCCAAGGCCGTGCGCCAGGCCGTCGCCAACCTCATCGACCGCGAAGAGCTCTCCACCAAGGTCTACAAGGGCACCTACACCCCGATGTACTCCTTCATCCCGGACGGCCTGGCCGGTCACGATGACACGCTGAAGTCCGCCTACGGCGACGGCAACGGCAAGCCGAGCACCGAGAAGGCCAAGAAGGTCCTCGCCGACGCCGGCGTCACCACCCCGGTCGACCTCAAGCTCCAGTACAACAACGACCACTACGGCTCCGTCTCCGCCGACGAATACGCTGCCCTGAAGTCCCAGCTTGAGGCAGGCGGCCTGTTCAAGGTCGACATGCAGTCCACCGAATGGACCCAGTACAACAAGGATCGTGTGGTTACCGACGATTCCGACGGTGTGTACCCGGTCTACCAGCTTGGATGGTTCCCGGACTACTCCGACCCGGACAACTACCTGTCCCCGTTCTTCCGCGATGGTAACTTCGTGAACAACGGCTACTCCAACAAGGAAGTCAACGACCTGATCGTCAAGCAGGCCGGCGAGAAGGACGAGTCCGCTCGTGGAGACATCCTCAAGCAGATTCAGAAGCTCGAGACCGAAGACCTCTCCACCATCCCGCTGCTGCAGGGTGCCCAGGTCGCCGTCACCGGCACCTCCGTGAAGGGTGTCACCCTCGACGCTTCCTTCCGCTTCCGCTATGCCTCCGTCACCAAGGGCTGATCCAGCATGAGCTCCCCTCTTTGAGGGGGGGAGCTGTCTGCCGACGGCAGACTGAGGGGAGCCCAACTCGTATGACTCCCCTCAGTCGGCTTCGCCGCCAGCTCCCCTCGGAGAGGGGAGCCTTTATTGCTTTATATACCGATTACCAACACCAAGGAGCATCGCGTGTCAGACAGCGCCATAGCGACCTCCAGCACCACTCCGGCGAAAGCCAAGACGAAGAAGAACCGACTGTCAGGTAGTTTCTTCCGCTTCGTGCTGACGAGGTTCCTTCTCATTATTCCCACCGTTTTCATTCTGGTCACCATCGTGTTCTTCGTGATGCGCGCCACCGGCGACCCGATTTCCGCCGCCTTGGGCGGCCGCCTGACACCCGCCGAACTCCAGCAGCGCATCCACGCGGCCGGCTATGACCGCCCGCTGATTGTGCAATACGTCGACTATCTTGGCGGCCTGCTGCACGGCGACCTCGGCACGACGCTGACCGATAACCAGCCGGTGATCAGCATTCTTACGCACTACGGCGCCGCCACATTCGAACTGGCCTTCCTCGCCCTGATTGTGGCGCTGATTGTCGGCATCGGCCTAGGCCGACTCGCCGCCCGCAAACGCGACCGTGCCGCCGACGCCGGCATCCGCACCTTCGCCATCCTGTGCTACGCCACCCCGGTGTTCTTCCTCGGCCTCGTGCTGAAGCTCATCTTCGCTGTCTGGCTCAACATCCTTCCAGCCTCCGGCCGCTCCGACCTGAACTCCGAAATGCAGTTCACCCGTCTGGTATCGCCGACTGGCTTCTACATCATCGACGCCATCCAGCTCGGCGACATGAACGTGCTCGTCGACGTGCTGCGCCACGCCGTGCTGCCGGCCGTCGCCCTAGGCCTCCTGACCGCCGGCGTGTTCATCCGTCTGGTACGCACCAACGTCATCTCCACCTACAATTCCGGCTACGTCGAGGCTGCCCGCTCGCGCGGCGTCTCCGAAAAGCGCCTGCTCAACAAGCACGCCTGGCGACCGGCCCTGATCCCGATCATCACCGTCATGGGCATGCAGATCGCCCTGATGCTCGCCGGCGCGGTCCTGACCGAAACCACCTTCGAATGGAAGGGCCTGGGCTTCATGCTGTCCCAGTACCTGAAGGCCCGTGACTTCGTGGCCGTGCAGGGCATCGTGATCCTTATCGCCATCATCGTGGCCGTCGTCAACTTCCTCGTCGACGTCATCGCCGCGCTTATCGACCCGAGAGTGAGGTACTGAGATGACCACCGCATCCCAAGACAAGATCACCGTCCCCGGTGACGACCGCCTCACCAAGCTCAACGTCAGCACCAAGACGCCGTTCTGGACCAAGATCCCGATCATCAAGGAACTGCGCGTGGCGGTCGGCTGGCAGAAGGGCATGCTGATCACCGGTCTCGCGATCACCGCGTTCTTCCTGCTCGTGGCCCTCTTCGCCCCGCTGATCGCCCCCTACGGCCACGCCCAGATCAAGGCCGCCGACGGCACGTCCTTCCCGGCGCAGGCCGCACCCTCCGCCGAACACATCTGGGGCACCACCGCCGCCGGATTCGACGTGTTCTCCCGTGTGGTGTGGGGCGCACGCACCGCCGTCATCGCCATCGTCGTGGCCGTGCTGCTCTCCATCTTCGCCGGCGTGCTGCTCGGCCTGGTCTCCGGCTACTACGGTGGCTGGGTGGACCGCATTCTGGTGATGATCGCCGACGCCGTCTACTCCTTCCCCTCGCTGCTGCTCGCCATTCTGATGGCCATCATGATCTCCCACGGCCAGTCCGGCCTGTGGAGCGGCATTCTGGCTTCCGGCATCTCCATCACCGTGGTGTACATCCCGCAGTATTTCCGCACAATTCGCGCCGAAGTGATCCGCATCAAGGAATCCGCGTATGTCGAGTCCGCGCGCGTGGTCGGCGCCTCCACCTGGCGCATCATGACCAAGCACCTGTTCAAGAACTCCACCCGCACGTTGCCGGTGATCCTGACGCTGAACTCGTCCGAAGCCATCCTGACCCTCGCCGGCCTGGGCTTCCTCGGCTTCGGCATCGAGCCGACCGCCGCCGCAGAATGGGGCTACGACCTGAACCGCTCGGTTTCCGACGTGACCGCCGGCATCTGGTGGACTGCCGTGTTCCCGGGCATCGCCATCGTGCTCATCGTGCTCGGCATCACGCTCGTGGGCGAATCGCTCAACGATCTGGCCGACCCGCGTCTGCGCGCCCGCAAGTCCGCCGGCGAAGTGGTCGGATCGATCGAAGACACGTCCGTCGACCCAAACGAGAAGCCGACCGCACGCAACGAGGTGATTGCCGAACTCGACGCGAACGTCGACCCGCCGGCCACCGTCACCGACCATGACCCGACCATCGTCGCCTCCGAATGGACCGGCGAGGGCAAGCCGGAAGGCAAGGAGTGAGAGATGAGCGAAAACAACAAGAATCTCGCCGATATCAAGGACCTGTCCGTCTCCTTCATGACCGACGCCGGCTCCATCAAGGCCGTTGAGGACGTGAACTTCACCATTCCGCGCAAGACCGTGGTCGGCGTGGTCGGCGAATCCGGTTCCGGCAAGTCCGTGACCGCGCGCTCCATCATCAAGCTGCTGCCGGAGACGGCCACCACCTCCGGTGCCGTCTACCTGTCCAAGCGCGATGGCTCCGATTCGCTGGACGTGCTCTCCCTGAGCGGCGAACAGCTGCGCGAAGTGCGTGGTTCCGAGGCCGCGATGGTGTTCCAGGAGCCCAATTCGGTGCTGAACCCGGTGTACACCATCGGCTGGCAGATTGAAGAGGGCCTGCGCGCCCACGGCATGAAGGACAAGAAGGAACTGCGCGCCAAGGCCATCAACATCCTGAAGAAGGTCGGCATCCCGGATGCCGAAACCCGCGTGGACTACTACCCGCACCAGTTCTCCGGCGGCCAGAAGCAGCGCATCGTCATCGCCATGGCGTTGGTGCTGAACCCAGGTCTGATTCTGGCCGACGAGCCTACCACTGCCCTCGACGTGACCGTGCAAGCCGAAATTCTCGACCTGCTGCGCCTCGCCCGTGACGAGTTCGACGCCTCCGTGCTCATCATCACCCACAACATGGGCGTGATCGCGGACATCGCCGACCAGGTGGTCGTCATGTACCGCGGCCACGTGGTCGAACAGGGCGACGTGGAGCAGATCTTCTACCATCCGAAGGACGACTACACCAAGCGACTGCTGGGTGCCGTGCCGCGCATCGGTCAGAAGCTGGTCGTGCGCGACCGCGAGGACAAGCCGATCGAGCGCAAGGCCGATTGGCGCGAACAGCCGATCGCCGTCGAGGCCAAGAACCTGACCATCACGTACCCGGGCCATCTCATGCAGCCCGACTTCAAGGCCGTGGACGGCGCGAACTTCACCATCCACCGCTCCGAAGTGCTGGGCCTGGTGGGCGAGTCCGGTTCCGGCAAGTCCACCACCGGCCGTGCCATCGCCGGCCTGCAGAAGGTGTCCGGCGGCTCCCTGAACGTGCTCGGCATCGAGATGAACGGCGTCAAGGAGCGTGACTTCAAGCCCAAGCGCGCGGACATTGGTTTCGTGTTCCAGGATCCGGGCTCCTCGTTCAACCCGCTGATGACCATCGCGGAGAATGTGGCCGAGCCGCTGCTCGTGCACCGCAAGTACGGTTCTGTGGCCGATGCCAAGAACTATGTGGGCGACCTGCTGGAGATGGTACAGCTGCCGCGCGCCTACATGAACCGTTTCCCGCATGAGCTGTCCGGCGGCCAGCGCCAGAGGGCGTCTTTGGCGCGTGGTTTGGCGTTGAAGCCGTCGCTGCTGATCGCCGATGAGCCGACTTCTGCATTGGACGTGTCGGTGCAGGCCAAGGTGTTGGAGCTGTTCAAGCGACTGCAGGCGGAAATCGGCTTCGCGTGCCTGTTCATCACCCATGATTTGGCGGTGGTCGACATGCTTGCCGACCGCATCATGGTGATGCATAAGGGCCAGATCGTGGAGCACGGCGATGCCGGCCAGATTATGCAGCACCCGGAGAACCCGTACACCAAGAAGCTGCTGGCCTCCCTGCCCGTGCCCGACCCGCGCGAACAGCAGCAACACCGCGCCCACCTCCACGAGCTCCTAGCCCAAGAGGCGTAATCGCATAGCATTGGAGCTCCCTCGTCAGAGGGAGCTAACTTTATATCCGCTAGTACTGCTGCCCATCGAACTGGAACAGGGCGTGGGCGTCGCCGTGCTTTTTGTTCTCGATGTAAGTATGGAACAGCTCCAGCCGCTCGCTCGTGCTGGCCGCCAGGGGAGTGGGCAGGTCATCCAGATCGAACCAACCGACGCTCAGGCTTTCCTCGTCGCCCACGAATGGCTCGGCATTGCCGCCGGGCTTCAGGGCGCACAGGAACGAATGATCCATGTACATGGTGTTGTCGCCATTGGCGTAGGTCAGCACCTTGTCTGACGAGGTGACGGCCACCAAATCGGTGACGAGGGCATCGATGCCCGTTTCCTCCTTGATTTCGCGCACCACCGTGTCCGCCGGCTGTTCGCCCGGCTCGTTGATGCCATAGACCATCGCCCATTCGCCCGTGTCCGAACGACGGCCCAACAGCAGTTGACCATGTTCGTTCAGTACACAACCGGTCACGCCATTGAGCCACAACAGATCATGGCCGATCTTCTTACGCAATTCCAACACAAATTCCGGAGTGGACACATTGCCTCCTTAGTAGAAAAGAAGCTCCCTCATCAGAGGGAGCTTAGGTTACTTCGCTTGGGCAGCCTGCTCGGCCATCCAGGCTTCGACGTCGTCGATCTGCTTCGGGATGCCGGCGGAAATCCATTCGGGGCCGTTCTCGGTCATGAGCACGTCGTCCTCGATGCGGATGCCGATGCCGCGGTATTCCGGTGGAATCAGCAGGTCGTCTTCGCGGAAGTACAGACCGGGCTCGATGGTGAAGATCATGCCGGGCGTGATCTTCGCGCCCTGATAGGACTCGAAACGGGCCTGCGCGCAATCATGCACATCAAGACCCAAGTGGTGGGCCACGCCGCAGGCGAGCCAACGGCGGTGCTGCTGGCCTTGCGGGGACAGCGACTCCTCGACGCTCACCGGCAGCAGACCCCAATCGTGCAGACGCTCGGCGATCACACGCATGCAGGCGTGGTGGATGTCGGAGTAGGTGGCACCCGGCTTGGCGGCTTCGAAACCGGCCTGCTGCGAGTCGAGCACGGCCTGGTACAGACGCTTCTGGAAGTCGGTGAACTTGCCGTTGGTCGGGAAGGTGCGGGTGATGTCGGCCGTGTACAGGGAATCGACCTCAACGCCGGCATCCACCAGCAGCATGTCGCCGGTCTTCACCACACCGGTGTTGCGCATCCAGTGCAGAATCGGGGCGTGGGGGCCGGAAGCCACGATGGAGTCGTAACCGACGGCGTTGCCCAGTTCACGGGACACGGCGTTGAACGCGCCTTCGAGGATACGCTCGGAGCGCGGCTTGTCGAGCGCGGCCGGCAGTGCGGAGAGCAGACGGTCGAAGCCATGCTTGGTGGCGTCCACGGCCTTGCGCATTTCGTTGATTTCGTAGCCGTCCTTGACCATGCGTGCCTCGGCGGCGAACTCGTGCAGCTTGTCGTCGGATGCGGAGTTCTTGTCCGGATCGGCGAAACCGTTGGCCTTGCGGATGGATTCAACCATCGAAGTGATTTGCGGGTCGGTTTCGCTGACCACGCGCACGCGTACGGCGCCGGCTTCGGCACCCACGTCCTTGGACAGGGCGTCGGCCAGCTGGGCGATGTCGTGGGTTTCGATGCCGGTCATCGCCTGCATCTCCTTGAGGCCAGCACGCGGGCCAACCCAGTATTCGCCGTAGTGGGCGGACATGAAGAAGTCCTCGGTGGAATTGTCGGCGCGCGGCGCCACGAACAGTTCCGGAGTGTGCGTCTTGCCGGCGGCGGCTTCGGGGGAGTCGGGGTCGACCGGGTTCAGGACCAGCACGGCGCCGGCCTCGTAATCGGAACCCAGACCGGTGTAGTAGGCGAACGTGGTGTCCGGGCGGAACATGTAATCGCAATCATTGTTGCGCACCTTCGGCTGGCCGGCCGGAATGACCAGACGTTCGCCCGGGAAGGCCTTGCCCAGCGCCTCAAGGCGGGCTGGCGTGAACTTGGAGGATTCGAGAGGATTGATCTCCGGATCATCGTCGGCCCAGCCGGACTTCATGAACTCCTTGAATGCGGCCGACTGCGGGCGCAGCGAGCGGTTGTTCACACGGTCGCTCATCGACTGGTTCGCGCCCGGCGCCGTAGCGCGCTCCTCGGCCTCATATTCTTTGTCCTTGGCGGTGATCACTTCACCCATTGCCACTCTCCTGTATGTAGTTGTTGTCGAATCATCGATTCCCACCTCATACTAGTCGGCTTTATGCGATGTGCCACGATTGACGGCTGACGGTAAAACCAAGTACGGAATTTGGACGGTCTTCCGGACATGCCCATATGGCGAGTGCGTCGGGCTGGAATGCGGGCCCGTTTATTGTTCTCGGTAGGGAAGGAGAGGGGCATGGGCTTGGGCTGGAGCTTGCCGATTGATATTGACATATTCTGTGGGCTGAATCCATGTGAACCCATGCGATGAAGGTTTATCGCGTCGCGGGACTCACTGCTATGCGGAGGTCTCCACCTGAGGCACCCCGGCTTTGATCAGTTTTACCCGCAGCGGAGTACGTTCGATGACGTCGGCGTATGTGAAATGGACGATTTCGGTGGCACCGGCTCGTTTCAGTCCCTCGTCGCGTGCGCGTTCCTTGGCCACCACCTCCTGAATGCTGCGGTTATCGGTCATGGCTGGGTCCACGTATTTTTGTGTGCCGTCGTATTCGGCCACTATCACGCGCCCGTCATCGAGCTTCCATACGAAATCAACGCGGTACTCGGTATTCGTCTGTGGGTCGGTCACCGTTACCTGAATACGCGGCGTGAGGAAGCGATCTTCGATGATGGTGCCTCGCGCGAGGGATTCTCCACCATTCTCGCTCCTTTCGTTTGCATAGCGCAGCAGGCGGAATACTCGGGCATAATCGATTCTCCATTGAACGCAGTCGGCGGCTATCTCTTCCTTGGTTATTCCCTTGGCAAGGGCCGAGTCAAAGATCGGTAACGCAAACCGAAAATCAAGGTCTATAGCGGCCTCGACCAAGGTTCTAGCCGGTGATATCAGGGATAGGCCGGAGGCCTCGTAATGTGTCTTCGGATTGTTCATATCGGGCATATAGACATGTCGTAAGCGCTGATGGCATTGACGAGATCCATGATCGGAAGTCACGATGGTTATGCAGTCATCATGCAAATGCCATTGATGTTCGAATCCATAGGCACTTACTGCCACCAAGCCGCCAAAAACCCACTGAGGATGCTCTTGCGCAAGAGCGCGGGCTATATGCAACGTTCGCTCCGGCGGCGTCAAACCATCCCAGTATGCAGTATTTGCATAAAGACTGGGAATGCCGTCATACACTTTCAACAACTCACCACTCTGGGCACGGCGGCGTAGAGCGGTCTGTTCCGCTTCATTTCTTGAATAGACGCATCTCAGCTCATTCTGCGCGGCTGATATGAGCGAGGCCACTGCTTTGTGTGTCTTCATGACGTCGAGCGTAGCCGGAACGAAGCAGCGTAAGTATGAATTTCAGCCATTGTGGTTCTAGCCTCGGAGCTTGGCTGTCTTGGAGCGAGATACTCCCGATAATTTCAAGGTATTAGGCCGCTAATTCGGAATAGTGGATAACACACAAAACTTATCCACCATCAGTAATGTCATTCGAACAACGTGCTTTGTGGATTCGAACAAGATATCATCGGCGAAGGCGGATGTAGCTGGTAGAGGGCGGCGAATTGACGGTTAACGGTGCTTATGCTTTGTACGCCGTCGGTGCTGGTTCAGATATTGGCTGGCTTCTGTCTGAGTGTGGAATCTAGCGTCGGCGTGAGTCCAATGGTTGTATCGGGGCCGACGATTTGCTGCAATTTATTGGCGGCATAGATCCAGGGCTTGGACGGCTGCCGACGGTGAGAGCAGTCATAACAGTGAATGAGCCTCTGCGAGTTCAAAAGATGATGTAGAGGACGTTTGTGAGAGTCGTTTCCGGGGCAAGACATGGTCGATTGACGACGTTGAAATTTCTCAACGACGGCAGAATGGCATGCCTTGGCGAGGAGACGACACTGAGAGGCGATGAAGTCGGGATTAATCCAGGTTTTGGCCAGCTACCGACGCGCAAGAGCATCATAGCGTCGGTGTACCGCCAGAAGCTGGCACTGTACCGACGCTGAATAGCATCAGCGTCGCCGGACATACAAGTTTTGGATTACAACCGACTAAGAATGGGATGCCGACGGCAAGAGCCGCATTGCAACTATATGAGACGGCTTCACTGTGCGTGGCTGCAGGTAGAGACTGCCCGCGCGGCGGCGACATATGAGACGGTTTCACTGTGCGCGCACGATAAACCACCCCGGCGGCTAGGATAGAGGGAATTGAGGGAGTGCGGCTCCACGCGTGAAGGCAAGAATCCCGAACCATGCAGGGCAAACCTGTGCAAGGGGAGCTTCCTGCGCATGCGGAAGCGGAATATACGCGGGCATGCGTAGACATGACGAGAATGGCGCGAACACGTAAGTGGCATACACACTCCGAACGGCGCAACAGCAACACAAGCAGAGGTTAGAAGAGGATATGTCATTCGAGCATCCGAATCGGAACAATGAGAGCATGCGGGACGTCGAACTGGACATCATGAGCCGCCCGCCGGAGCATAACACCACCAATCTGGATCTCGACCGGATGAACCTGATGCTCGACATCCTGGGCCACCCGGAGCAGTCGTTCCGCGTGATTCATATCACCGGCACCAACGGCAAAGGCTCCACCGCACGCATGGCCGAGGCCATCTGCCGTGCCTACGGTATGCGCACCGGCCTGTACACGTCGCCGCATCTGGAGAAGATCAACGAGCGTATCGCCATCGACGGCCAGCAGCTGTCCGATGACGATTTCATCGACATCTGGGACCAGACCAAGGATCTCGTGGCCCTGGTGGACGCCAAGATGGAGGAGCAAGGCAAGCCGAAGATGAGCTTCTTCGAGGTGCTCACCGCCATGGCCATCTGGAAGTTCGCCGACACGCCCGTGGACGTGGCCATCGTCGAGGTCGGCATGGGAGGCCTGTGGGACGCCACCAACGTGCTCAACGCGGATGCGGCCATCATCGGCCCGGTGGACATGGACCACATGCAGTGGCTGGGCGACACCGTCGAACAGATCGCCACCGAGAAGGCCGGCATCATCAAGCCGAACTGCACCGCCATCATCGGCCCGCAGCCGCATGAGGAAGCCGTCATGCCGATTCTCGCCGAAGCCGCCGAACGCAACCACGCCATGCTCGTGCGCGACGGCTACGAAATGACCGCGTCCGACCGTATGGCCGCAGTCGGCGGCCAAGTCGCCACCCTGACCACGCCCAACGGCACTTACGAGGGCGTGCCGATCGCCAAGTTCGGCGAGCATCAGGCCCACAACGCGCTTGCCGCGCTCGCCGCCTCCGAAGTGGTGATTCCGGTCAACGGTCCGCTGGACGGCGACTTGGTGGCCGAGGCGTTGAGCTCGGTCAAGATTCCCGGACGCATCGAACAGATCCGCACCTCACCGACCATCATTCTGGATGGCGGACACAACGTGAATGCCGCCGAAGCCCTGCGCAAGGCCATCGAGGAAAGCTACGACTTCAAGCAGCTGGTCGGTGTGGTCGCCATGATGCGCGACAAGCAGGTCGAGGAATATCTGGGTGTTCTGGAGCCGATCCTGAGCTCCGTGGTGGTCACCGAGAATTCGTGGCGCGAGCGCGTGATGCCGGCCGACGAGCTTGAGAAGATTGCCGTGGACGTGTTCGGTCGTGACCGTGTGATCAAGGAAGCGAACCTGCCTGACGCGATTCAGACCGCCGTCAATATGGTCGATGCCGAGGACGAGCTGGGCGTGGGCTACGGCCACGGCGTGCTTATCTGCGGCAGCTTCGTCACCGCCGGCGACGCACGCCTGATGCTTGAGGAACACGCCAGCCCCACGATGAGGCAGGCTATGGCCGTTCATCAGCCGGCAGTTGACCCGGACGATTCGGATCAGCCGGCAGACAAGGCCGAGGATGAGGCCGCCGACAACCTCGAGGATTCGGTAAGCCCGGACGACTTCGACGTGTTCGACGTCCTCGGCCTCGGCAAGGAACAGGCCAGTGACGCCGGTAACGCCGGCACCGGCACGGCCAGTGCCGACACCGACACCGACGATTCCGCCGACGCCCGGTAACCCGCATCCAAGGCATATCGGATACCCGGACACCCGGCATACGGAAAACAGTCTCACGCCATGTATCTCAAGGAACTCACCCTCCGCGGATTCAAATCCTTCGCCTCCGCCACCACGCTGCGCTTCGAGCCCGGCATCACGGCGGTCGTCGGCCCCAACGGTTCGGGCAAGTCGAACATCGTCGACGCCCTGATCTGGGTAATGGGTGAGCAGGGCGCCAAAAACCTGCGCGGCACTTCGATGGAGGACGTGATTTTCGCAGGCACGTCCTCCCGCCCGCCATTGGGCCGTGCACAGGTGAGCCTGACCATCGATAATTCCGATCACACGCTCGATATCGATTACACGGAAGTCACCATCTCCCGCACCATCTTCCGCAACGGAGGCTCCGAATACGCGATCAACGGCTCGCAATGCCGCCTGCTCGACATTCAGGAACTCCTCTCCGATACCGGTCTTGGCCAGCAGATGCATGTGATCGTAGGCCAGGGACGATTGGATGCGATTCTGAAGGCCGACCCGTCCGGCCACCGTGCGTTCATCGAAGAGGCCGCCGGCATCCTGAAGCACCGCAAGCGCAAGGAACGCGCGTTGCGCAAGCTGGCCAATACCGAAACGAACCTGAGCCGACTCGACGATTTGCTGGGGGAGATTCACCGCCAACTCGGCCCCCTCGGACGCCAGGCACGCATCTCCCGGCGCGCCGACGCGATTCAGATATCCGTACGCGACGCCCAAGCCCGCCTGTACGCCGAAGACGCTCAACGCTCGATGAGCCGTCGCGACACGGTACGTCAAGAGCTTGGCGCTGTGCGTAACCAGCTGGCCGTCGCCCAACGTGAACTCGCCCAAGTCAAAGTACGCATCGAACAGGTCGAGGCGTTGAGCTCCGAATCCAGTCCGGCCATCGCCAAGGCCAACCAATACTGGCATGAATTCTCGCAGACCCGTGAACGACTGAACGCGCTCGCCCAGTTGGCCGAAGAGCGCAGCCGGTCACTCGCCGGCCAGATCGTCACCAACTTCGGTGAGGATCCCGGCATGCTTGTCAAACGAGCCGAGGAACTGGAGTCTCAGGCAGCGGCACAAACCAAGGCCGTGGCCGATGCGCGCATCGCACTCGACAAGGCCACCGAGGAACGCGCCGACGACGAGAAAAAGCTTGCCTCAGTCCGCCAGACCTTGACGGAACTGCGCAAAACCGCACAGGAACGCGATGCGCAAATCGCCCGACTGCGCGAACTCATCGCCCGCGAGGAATCCGCCGTACAACTGGCGACCAGCCGCGCCAAGGATTACGCCTCCCAACGCGACTCGCTGACTTCCCAGCGCGACGATGCCCAGCAACAGCTGGACGCATTGCGCAGCGAAGCGGACTCCATTGCCGACGATGACGGTGCCGCATTGGACGCCGCACGTGCAACGCTCGCCGAATGCCGCGAACGACTGAATGAACGCGCCGATAAGCAGCGCGAGATACAGTCCAAGATCATCTCGCTCAAATCCAAGGCCGATGCGCTTGCCGACACGCTAGACAGCCGCAATGCCTCCGGATCGTTGGAGCGCGATACGGACGTTGCCTCGCTTGGCCGACTCACCGACTTCATCCATGTGGCCGAAGGCTGGGAAGAAGCCGTGGCCCACGCGCTCGACCAGTATGCCAGCGCCATCGTGGTACCCGCGGCAGGCAACATGTTGCACGCCCTCGAACGCGCTCGGGAAGATAAGCTCGGCAAAGCCGTGGTGCTGACCGCGAGCATTGCCGGCGATCCCGCCACAGAGCCGGGCACGGAGTCGGAGGAGAGTAGCGCCGAGAACGCGGGGGCCGCCCCGCAATCGGGCAACGCGCTGGCAGCACTCGTCACCGCGAACCCGGATGCCGAGAACCCGGCACAGGCCGAAGCGGTCGTGCGCACCGTGCGTCTCCTGCTGGCTGATGTAGCCGCGGCCGGCACCGCCGACGAAGCCCAACAGATTGTGGCATTCGGCGAAGCCATGCGGGCCGTCACCAAGAACGGCGAGACCTTCACACACGGCGTGGCGGCGGTCGGCGGCTCTTCAATCTCTCAATCGGACCTGTCTCTGGCCGCCCGCCGAGACAAAGCATTGGCACAGGTCAAACAGTTGACCGCCCAAGACGGCGGAATGGCTGAGCAAGTGGCCGAGGCCAAAACCAAGCGCGATGAAGCGGCTCGACTCGTCGACCAGGAATCCGCCAAACGCACCGAAGCCCGGCTCAAAGCCCAGCAGGCGGAGAAATCTCTGAAATCCGCCACAGATCGCGTCGCATCGTTCACCCGTCAGCTCGAGCAGCTGGATAGGAAAATCACCGAGACCCAAGAGAATTGCAACGAGCATCAGCTCAAGCTTGACGACCTCAATCGCGCTTTGGCATCGGCCCAGCAATCCACAGCGGAACATGCCGATTTCGACGAACTCGATGAACGCGAACGCACGCTGGAGCGCGAACTGAACCTGACTCGCGAGCATGAGGTCGCCGCAAAAATCGCGTGGACCGAAGCAAGCCGCAAAGGGGAGTCACTGAGCCGACAGGCCGGGCTGCTGCGGGACAACGCCAAAGAAACCGCCGAACGCCGCGCCCGCATCGAGGCGTTGAACGATCGCAGACGCGAGCAGGCCGCACACCTGCAAGGCGTGGCCGATGACGCGCGAGCAGTGGCCGCCATGGTAGAGCATACGCTGCATGACGTGGCCGCCAAACGAGACGAGCTGCAGGCCGCCGCCTCCAGCCATGACGAGGAACTCAAGGCCCTGCGCGCGCAGCGCAACCAGATCGAGCCCAAGGTCACCGATCTGACCGGGCGCGAACATGCCTTGGATGTAAACCGCGAACGGTTGGCCGCCGAATCCGGGCAGCTCATGCAAAAAGTGTCCGACGAACTCGGTCTCACTTTGGAGGAATTGGTTAGTGATTACGGCCCCGAACAGCCGGTGCCCGTGCTGGATGATGAGGGCAACCCTGTGCCGTTGGATGAGACGGAAGCTGAGGCTGAGACCGAAGAGGGAGAAACCGGGGGAGAGACCGGCACCAACGGCGATTCCGCCCGTTTTAAGACCGTGCCGTATAACCGTCAGGAGCAGAAGAAGCGTCTCGATAAGGCTCGCCGCGATCTGGCCGCACTCGGCAAGATCAACCCTTTGGCCACCGAGGAATTCGAAGCGCTTGAGGAGCGGAACAAGTATCTCAATGATCAGCGCAACGATGTGGTCAAATCACGTGACGATTTGATGCAGCTCATCAAGGATCTCGATTCCACGATGGTCCAGGTATTCAAATCCGCGTTCGACGATACCGCCGAGGCATTCGAGCAGATGTTCGCCACGCTGTTCCCAGGCGGCACCGGGCGACTGCGTCTGGAAAACCCGGAAGACATGCTCACCACCGGCGTACTGGTCGAGGCCAGCCCGGCCGGCAAGCGCGTCAAACAGCTGAGCCTCCTGTCCGGCGGCGAACGTTCACTGACCGCGCTGGCGTTGCTGTTCGCGATTTTCACCGCCCGCCCCAGCCCGTTCTATGTGATGGACGAGGTCGAGGCCGCGTTGGACGACGTGAACCTGACCCGTTTGATTAATGCGTTCAATGAGCTACGCGCCCATGCGCAGCTCATCATCATTACGCACCAGCAACGCACCATGTCGATTGCCGACGCGCTCTACGGCGTAACCATGCGAGCCGACGGCGTAACAGCCGTGGTGAGCCAAAAACTCGAACGATAAACGAATGGTACCCGCTGGTAGGAACTGGTGCCACAGGTGACGGAGGGTGGTCCATCTCGAAAGACCACCCTCAGTTTCGCTTCGCTCGACAGCTCCCACCAGCGGGAGCGGGGCGGTATTAGCGTAATGCCTTGCGCACGCCCTGCACAGTCTGCAGCGTCTTGTAGAAGACCTTCTTGATGGGTACGTCGCGGGCGGGGGCCACCGGGGTGATTTCCTCGGTGAACTTGCACTTGAACTCGTTAAGCCCCTTGAGCGACGGTGCGAAATCGGAGCCGATGCCCATCAGATCGTATTCCGTAATACCCTGCGAGCCCAGGATGCAGCATTCGGAATACAGCAGCTTGTCGGTCACATGCAGACGCATAACCTCGTTGCGCATGCCGGCATAGTAGCGCACCGCATGCGTGCCGTTCACGGTGACAATCGACCATGCCACCACACGGTCTTCAATACGTGCGGCGAACACACGGCAATGATCGGCACCCAACGCGCCGATCATATCGGAGTAGTCGCTCATCGGAGCAGGCGTGAATCCATCGCGCTGGCCGGTTTCGACCATCACATCGTAATATTCGGAGAAATCGGTCAGGGCCTTATCCGTCTCATCGGCAACCTCGGCCGGGCATTCACGTAGAGACTTGCGCACGTCACGGCGTCCACGACGCTTCATCCGAGCCAGAATCTCATCATCGCCACCGGTGATGTCGATGACCACGGTCTGGTCGTACGGCACTGTGGACAGCACCTTCTCCGTACCATCGGCGAACCAGGTGTCGATACGCAGGAACGCGATGCTCTTGTCGGCCTTCTTGACGGTGTCCACGATGGCGTCGACGACCTCGCGCTCCTCAGCCTCGGTGGGCTTGGCGACCCACGCCGGCCCATGCATCGAGCGCAGATAATGATAACCGTGCGTCTCAAAATCGATAAAGGAGATCACGGCGACCAATTCACCATCACGCTTGATCAGATAATTGCCCCATGGTGTGCGTCCGTCGATATCCGCCTGAAAACCAGACCAAACCTTGGTCTGTTCGATAGGCAACGTGATGCCGGCCTTCTCGGCTTCGGCTTCCAGTGTGGCTCCGTCAACTTTCTCCAACGTGATCATTACGATTCAGCTATCCTTTTTCGTTTGTATCCGTATGTCGTGTTTCTGGTTTGGTCGTATTGCGCGTGATCTGATGTGGGCTAATCGGGATCCGATCAGGATTTGATTGGCCGGAATCCCGTCACAAGCCAAACATGCGTTCGACGACGTGATCGTCGCCGTCGAACGGCACATGCTTGCGATGGTCCTTGATCCAACGCTCGTTGCCCTTGCCGATGATCAGCAGGATGTTGAATCGGTCGGCGTGCGCACGGGCATCGTAAATGGCGTTGGTGATGGCCGTCAGACGGTCGGAAATCACCGTGGAGACCACATCCTTGTTCGTGATGTAGCCTTGCATTTCCATGCAGATGTCGATGATCGGCTCGGTGTCCGTATCTTCGGCGGTGAAAATGAAGTTCGCGATACGGTTCTCGGCAGCCTCGACGATTTCCTTACGACGATCGTAGGCCTTGTTGCCGGCCGATCCGGTCACCAGCGTGATACGCGGGTTTTCCTCGCCCCAACGCTCGTAGACGAAGTCAAGCAGCGCGGTGACGGATGCGTAGTTGTGCGCATAATCGACGATGGCGAGCGTGTTTGACTGCGGGTCGCGGAACTGTTCCATACGGCCGGCGATACGTACGGATTCGATGGCGTGCAGTGCGTCGGCGTCATCGAGCGATACGCCAACCGCATGGGCGATGGCGATGGCTGCCGCCGCATTGAGGTAGTTGAAGTCGCCATCGATGGACAGATGGTAGTCGCCAAGGGCCTGATCTCCGTCGGCGATGTGGAAGGAGGCGTGCGCCGGGTCGGCGGGCCAGGCGACGACGTCCGCACTGGTGCCGGCATTATCCGCGTCATGCAGGGCGAAGGTGGTCACGCCGATGCCGGCTGCCTCCGCGTCCTCCCGCAACAGATCGGCGTGCAGACTGTCCGCGCCGAGTACCAGCGACTTCGCGTTGACGATGATCTGGCGCTTGCAATACAGGTAATCCTCGAACGTGGGGTGTTCGATCGGGCTGATGTGGTCGGGGGAGATGTTGAGGAACGCGGCCACATCGAAAGTCAGGCCATAGACGCGGTCCACCTTGTACGCCTGGGAGGAGACCTCCATCACCAGATACTTCATACCGTTATCGGCCGCCTCGCGCATCATGCGGAAGGCGTCCATCGATTCGGGTGTGGTCAGATCGGATTCGACGTAGGTGTGGCCGTCAAGGCAATTATCGACCGAGGAGAACAATGCGGCCTTGCCGCCGGAGACGGCGTTGATAAGCGCCTGCGTGAAGTACGAGGTGGTCGTCTTGCCCTTGGTGCCGGTGACGCCGATGACCGTGAGCTCGTTCTGCGGATATCCGTAGAACGCGGCGGACAGCAGGCTCATCGCCTTACGTGCGTCGTTGACGATCAGGCCGGGGGTGGCGGTTGCGGCTGAGTACTCGGTTTCGGCCACGTATGCGGCCAGGCCGGCTTCGTCGATGCCGTTCAGATATTCGGCCTTGAACTGGCCCTTGCAGCACAGCAGGGTGCCCGGCGTGACCTTGCGGGTGTCGTAGGTGATGCCGGCGAACGGCTCATCCGCCGAAGCGATACGGGCCGGGTCGTCGGTCCAGACATCCCCTTGGATGATTTCACGCAGCAGATGGTGTTCCTTGAGCAGGTCAGCGGCCGAAGCCAAAGTCAAAGCCATAATTGTTACTCCCTATTATCTAGCCGATACGCCATTCTACAGGTGGGGTGCAGCGTGTTGTGGCTCACACGTCATCGACCACGATATGGGCACATGATTTGATTAGAATGGTGAAACGTGACGACAAGCGAAGCAACTATGCAATCCGGGCAGTCAGCCGGATCGGGCGAGTCCATGGCAGCCAAGCGCGCCAGATTTGAACAGCTCGCCATGCCCGCCGTCAATGCACTGTACCGGCAGGCGATGAGGCTGACCAACGATCCCGATGACGCGCAGGATCTGGTCCAGGACACCTTCGAACGCGGGTTCAAGGCCTTCGACTCATTCCAGCCGGGCTCCAACTTCGAGGCGTGGATGACCACCATCGAGCGCAATGCCTACTTCAACCAGTATGCCAAGGCCAAGCGGCGCCCGCAGCGTGCCAACGACTCCACCGGTGAATACGACGACTGGGACATTTACGATGCCGCCGAACATACGTCGGATGGGCTCAAGTCCGCTGAAGAGGAATATTTGGACGCCTTCGCGCCCGAGGAAATCATGGCCGCGCTCGCCAAACTCTCGCCGGAACGCCGGCAGGTGTTCATCGACGCCGCCATCGACGGCAAGTCCTACCAGCAGGTGGCCGATGAGCAGGGCGTGAAAATCGGCACGGTGATGAGCCGCCTGAATCGCGCCCGCACGCAACTCAAGCGTGAGCTCGCCTCGTATGCGAAAGAGCGCGGGTACGTGACTGGTTCGTCGGCTGGTTCACCATCCGCGAAGTTGGGCGAAAACGTTGGTCGAATCGCCGATTCCGGCCATAATGGAAGTAGTGAACAAACTGTTGGTAGCAATGGCGACACGCAAGCCGCAGTGAGACATAGTCATGCGACTGGCGCCCGCACGCCACAACAGTCAAGCAAGCTTTCGGGAAAGGAGATCTGATGAACGATCAGCCGGTAGAGCGTACTCGCCATATCTCCATAACCCGTACGGGGGCCGATGGCATGGTCAGCCAGACCGAAGTGCATATCACGGCGGTGCATCATCGTTCAGTGGATACCGGCTCGGCCTCTGCGTCGGTCCAGGCGGACGTGCATATCGTTACGGAGGGCGACTGTTTTGACCCCCGTACCTGCTGCGACGAGCGTGAACAGGCGTTGATTGCCGCGTTGCGTGCCTACTTGCGCCCGGATGTGGCACCCGAATGTCTGATAGCCCGGCTCAAGGCCACGCTTGATCACTGCTGCGGCGAAGATAAGTAACGACATATACAACAAGGCCCGTCTGATGTATCATCAGACGGGCCTTGAGCGTTCCATAAGAAACGCGAAGAATCAGGCGTTAGGACGCTTGCCGTGGTTGGCGGCCTTCTTACGACGATTCTTGCGCTTACGTCCGCGCATGCCCATGATGGACTCCTTTGCTGCAGTAAAAAAATAAGCCTTCGGAATTATGCCACATGAGCACGACGTGATGCAACACGGGTGTCCATGTGGCGATGAGCGTCAGGCTTGGCTATTCGGTTTTTCAGATTTGTTCGGCGTGGAAGGTGACCACGGTGGTGTAGTCATCGCCCGGCTCGAGCACAACCAGATCCTTGCCGGTGCGGAAGGCGTCGGCGTAGGCGGTCATCGGTTCGACGGCCACGCCGGCCTGACGAGCCTTCTCGCCGATTTCGTTGCCGGTGCACACCTGCCAGGAGTTGATGGTCTTGTCGCCAGTCAGCGTGACCTTGATGCCGTCGGGGCGGGTGAACACGGCGGAAGTGCTGCCGTCTTCACCGCGGTTGGTGATATCGGTCCAGGCATCGTCGAAGCCACGTCCCTCCAGCGTGGGGTTATCGCGCAGGTCGAAGATGCCGGAAACCGGCTCTTCACCGGTGGGCAGCAAGTGTTCGTCTACGGTCACGTGGGTGTCGCAGTGCAGCTCAAGACGGCAGGGCTCGTTGTCGGCGGTAATGGCCTGACCGGTGGCGTGCTTGCCGTTGGCCAGCCACGGGTGGATGCCAAATGCCCACGGTGCCTTCACGCTGTCGTTGTTGTGCACGGTGAAGGTTTCCGTGAGACCGTTCTCGTCAAGTGCATAAGTGGCGGTGATGGTGATATCAAACGGGTAGCCGGCGATGTCGGGGGAGCGCCAGGAGAGCGTCACGTGTGATTCCTGCAAATCAACGAGCTCCCACATGTAGCGGTAGGCATAGCCGTGCAGGGAGGATTGGCGGTCGAACTCGTCGATCGGCATCTGGTAGTCTTCGCCATCGAAAGAATACTGACCATTGGTCACTCGGTTCGGGTACGGTGCCAGCACCCAGCCGTTGCAGCAGGGAATGACCTTGTTCGGGTCGAAGGGGACGATGAGGTCTTCGCCGCGCCACTTCAGCTCGCGCAGGCTGGCACCCAGTTCGGTGACGACGGCACTCCATTCGCCGGACGAGATGACATATTGGTTACCAGTGCGAGGCTTCAAAGCCATAGTGCACACTCCTTTGTGGAACAAATTGTTATCGCTCACAATCGTATCGCATAAGTCCCAAGACGCGGCGGCACATAAGGATAAAAAATTGGCTCCCCTCTGGAGGGGAGCCAGCGTAACAGAACTACTTCTGGACTACTTCGTAGCGGACCACAGTGGTGTAGTCGCCGTTGGGGGCGAGCGTCACCAAGTGGTCACCAGTGCGGAAGGCATTGGCCGGGGCGGTCATCGGCTCGACGGCGATGCCATACGGATGCTCGGCGAACGGTGCGCCAGTGGCGGTGTAGCACTGCCAAGCATTAATCGTCTCATCGCCAATGATTTTCACTTCGATACCGTCCGGGCGGGTGAATGTGGTGGTGGTCGTACCATCGGCGGCACGCTCCACGTCAACCCAGGCATCATCAAAGGCGCGGCCTTCGAGCGTCGGGCCATCGTTCAGGTCGTAGATACCGGTAACCGGTTCGGTGCCGGTGGGAATCAGCGCCTCGTTCACCGTCACATGACTGGCGGCCTTAATCTGCAGGTGGCAGGCGGCGGAGTCGGCATCGCGTTCGGCGGCAGTTGCGCCCTGCTTGCCGTTGGCCAGCCACGGATGCAGGCCGAGAGCCCACGGTGCCGGTTCGTCGCCATCATTGCGGGCATTGACGGTCGCGGTCATGCCGTTGTCGCCGAGTTCGTAGGTGACGGTCACGGTCACATCGAACGGGTATCCGTCCAAGTTGGGGAAGCGCAGCGAAAGCGTCACGGCGCTATCGGTCAACGATTCAAGCTTCCACATGTAGTGGTAGGCGTATCCGTGGTTCGCATTGTTGCGCGGTGCGGGATGATATTCGTTAACCGGCGCGCAGTAATGCTTGCCATTGAAATCGTATTCGCCGTTTTCGATGCGGTTTGGCCACGGGGCCAGCACATAACCGTTACAGGTGGGGGTCAGGTCGTTGACGCCGAACGGGCAGAAAATTTCCTTGCCTTGATAATCGAATCGGCGAATCTTGGCGCCGAGTTCGCAGATGACGGCGGAATAATCGCCATAGTGAATCGAATACTGATTTCCGGTGCGTGGTGTTTTACTCGTCATGGAATCACTCCCGTAGTGAGGTTGGTGGGCCGGTAGCTCCTGCTATCGCTGGCCCCAGTCTAGCGCGTCTCCTCTATCGAGGCGGGGATTGGCGATATGCGGCATATAATAAACAATTCGTATAAACACGGTAGCAATACGTGGAGTGACGAGTCTCACACCATCATGCGAGAAGCACGTGGATTCCTTGGAAACCGGTGATTTGTGGGAGACGCGGAAAAGTTGTGACGGCAGATTCCTGTAATCCCTGCCTTACACTGGAAAACACTATTGACGTTCAGGAGGTTCCGATGACCAAAAGCGTTGTGCTCGCTGATCCGCGAGGCTTCTGCGCGGGTGTGGACCGTGCGATTCTTACCGTACAGACCATTCTCAAAGCCGCGGAGGCTTCCGGAAAGCGGACGCGCGAGGATGGGCTGCCCCCGGTATATGTGCGCCGGCAGATCGTGCACAACAAGCATGTGGTCGAGGACTTGGCCGGGCAAGGCGCGGTGTTCGTCCAGGAATTGGCGGAGATTCCGGATGCTGCTGCCCAAGCGGGTATTCCGGTGGTGTTTTCCGCCCATGGCGTATCTCCGGTAGTGAAGGCGGAAGCCGAACGTCGTGGCATGCATGTGGTGGATGCCACCTGCCCTCTGGTGGGTAAGGTGCACCGTGAGGTGCTGCGTTTCGTGCGCGAGGGGTATGAAATCGTCTATATCGGGCATAAAGGTCACGATGAAGCGGTCGGTGTAGTGGGGGAGAGCCCCGAACACGTGCACTTGATCGAGCATGAATCGGATGTCGATTCGCTGGATTTTGCGCCCGACACCAAGCTGGTGCTGCTCTCGCAGACCACGTTGAGCGTGGACGAGACCGCCGATACCATTGCCGCGCTGAAGGCCAAATTCCCTTGGATTCAAGAGCCGCCGAGTTCGGATATCTGCTATGCCACGTCGAATCGTCAGGCTGCGGTCAAACTGGTGGCCCAGCAGTCCGATTGCGTGGTGATTGTCGGATCGGCCAACTCCTCGAATTCCGTGCGACTGATGGAGGTGGCGCAGGAGGGCTTGGGGGAGCGCGGCAAAGCGTATCGCGTGGATGATGCCAGCGAGCTTGACCCGGCATGGTTCGAGGGTCTGGAATCCGTGGGTATCTCCTCGGGTGCCTCCGTACCGGACGAACTGGTGTCCGGTGTGATTGACGCTCTGCAAAACTTGGGTTTCACCGGTATGAAGTCCGTCGAAACCATCAAAGAAAACATGCACTTTGTGCTGCCGGCGGAGTTGCGCAGGAAGAAGTAGTCATTCTTGGCTCCCCTCCGTGAGGGGAGCCAAGAACGGTCACCACGTGCCGATTGGTGCGGCAACGGCGTTCAAGACCTTGAGCAGGTCCTGTGGATTCACGCCCACAGACAGGCCTCGCTTGCCGCCGGAGACCAGAATTTGGTCGAATTGCAGGGCGCTTTCATCCAACACAGTCTTATGACGTGTCTTCTGGCCTAACGGCGAGATGCCGCCAACCACATAACCGGATTCACGCATCGCCACCTTGGGATCGGCCATAGAGGCCTTCTTGGCACCTACGGCTGCAGCCAAGGCTTTCAAATCCATATGACCGCTCACCGGTACCACGCCCACCACGCGTTCGGCACCGGTGTCCGCCATCAACGTCTTGAACACCTGATGCTCGTCGAAGCCGAGCTTGGTGGCCGCCTCCACGCCGTAGCCGTCATCCATATGGTCGTTGGAGTGCTCGTATTCGTATACGTGGAATTCCACGCCCGCCTTCTCCAGTTGGACTGTCGCCGGAGTGGAACCCGCGCCCTTATCATGCTTGCTTTTCTTTGCCATGATTACCGTTCTACTACGAAGAAACCCCCGCACAAGGCGGGGGTCTCACAGCTTAGTTCTCAAACGAACCGTAGCGGCCTAGACCGCAATGGTTCACTCGGAGATCTCAGCGAAGTACAGCAGGGTACGGATCATGTTGGAGGTGAAGCCGTACTCGTTGTCGTAGAAGGACACGGTGCGAGCCAGGGTCACGCCATCAATGGTGTTGACGTCGGTCTGGGTCGGGTCGAACACGCCACCGTGGGTGTCGCCGAGGATGTCGGAGGAGACGATGCCCTCATCGTTGTAGCCGTAGTAATCGGTGTCGGAGAAGGCAGCCTTGAAGGCGGCGTTGATCTCGTCGGCGGTGGTCTCGGTGTTCAGAACGGTGGTCAGCTCGGTGACGGAGCCGTCCGGAACCTGGACGCGCTGGGCGTGGCCCTGCAGCTTGCCGTTCACGGACGGAACGACCTTGCCGATGGCCTTGGCAGCGCCGGTGGAGTGGGCGATGGTGTTGATGGCGGCGGCGCGCAGGTTGCGGCCGGTCTTGGTGCCACGCGGGCCATCGAGCAGCATCTGGGTGCCGGTGTAGGCGTGGATGGTGGTCATGAAGCCGGCCTTGATGCCGAACTTCTCGTCCAGCAGCTTGACCATGGCGGCCATGGAGTTGGTGGTGCAGGAACCGGCGGAGACGATCACGTCGGAAGCCTTGAGGATGTCGTGGTTCACGCCGAACACAACGGTCGGGGTGGTGTCATCCTTGGCCGGGGCGGAGATCAGGACCTTCTTGGCGCCAGCGTTGATGTGAGCCTGGGACTTCTCGGCGGAGGTGTAGAAGCCGGTGCACTCGAGCACGTACTCAACACCGTCGTTCTTGACCCACGGAATGTTGTTGGCGTCCTTCTCGGCGTAGACCTTGTATTCCTTGCCGTCGACGATGATGGAGTCTTCGGTGGCCTTGACGTCAACCGGAGTGCCATCGTCATGACGGAAGGTGCCGTGGGTGCTGTCGTACTTCAGCAGGTAAGCCAGGGTAGCCGGGGTGGTCAGATCGTTGATGGCGGCAACTTCAATGTCACCAGCCTGGCCGCCGCGAGCCTGCAGCTCGAAGATGCGACGGAAGGCGAGACGACCAATGCGACCGAAGCCGTTGATACCAATCTTAACTGTCATGTAATTCTCCCTTGTAGGGTGGCCTTGGCGCGCTTTGGCACACCGGGCCATTGTTTACCAACAGTTGCTACTGTAATGCCGACTCTGTACACATGGCAACGTTTCAGCGTGCGTTTTGGGCAAAAATGCCGTATTTTCTGTGAGCGCTCACAATTCGGATTGCCCGCAACCGACATGTGATTTTTCCTCTCCTTTGGAGGAATGTCTCGAATCATCATGAGCAAGCGCGCGGCATGCAAGTCAGCGAACCAGCAGCTTGGACACTGCGGTGTCCAGCTCGCCGATATCGCCGCCAAATTCGTGGAATCGACTCACCTGAGGCAACGCCACCTCGATGGGGAAGGTGACGATCAGTGTGCCGTGCTCCACGCTGATGGCCGCGTCCACGCCGTCGCGGAACTCGTTGCTTACCCCCTGCACCACCGTATTGGTCAGCGTGCCGTCTTTAAGCTCATATTTCAGCCCCGGCTCGTTCACGCCAAGCGAAACATCGGAGTGGGAGAACGCAGACACCATGCGGCCGTCCTCGGGCACCGGATGCGCGGGGAACGAAAGCCTACCATCGGTGATGGCCGTGACGATGAGCCCATCACCATACAGATACCCGCTTGCCCCATGCCGGGCCAATAATGCCATCAGTTGAATGCCGGAAATCGTATGGTCAATGCGGCCGCCCAAACCGCCATAGACATGGAATTCGCGGCAACCCGCCGACCAACCGACCTTCAGCGCGGAGAGCATGTCCGGATCGTCCTTCAGCGCGGGCAGCGCGATGGTGCGCACATCGGTGCGGGGCGGCCGGCCCTCCAGCGAATCGAAGTCGCCCACCACCACATCGGGCACGATACCCAACTGGCGCGTATGGTCGAGCCCGCCATCGGCCGCAATCACATACGCGCCGGCCGGCACCACGGGCGTGCCCGCATAGTATTCGCCCGCACCAAAAATCACGCATACCTGAGTCATGATGCCTACTGTAGCCGGTATCCACCCATCGGCCGGGAAAATGCTGATAGGCTACGCATCAGAACAGTAGTCGATAGGCGCACAGGCAGGGGAGCGGAGCGATGGCACAGATCACCGAGGCAAGCGAACGGCCGATTCTCAAATCAAAGATATTCCTCTACATCACCGAATTCTTCTCCGGCATGTCCGCTGATCTACTTCATCTCGATCAAGGCCAAGCGCATCGCCTGCGTGGTCAGCGCCGTGATCTTCGTGGCCACGTCCTGCGTCTCGCCCCTGACCGGCTTCGCGTTCTGGGAAACCAACCTGGCCTATGAGGGCGAGTCCATCTACAACTACCTGCAGGTCAAGAACCTCTCCGACCGCACGATCCTGTCCACCAACGTGCTGTTCGGCGTGCAGTCCGTCACGATGAAAGACAAAGGACTGACAGGTATGTACTACGACACGGCCCTGGCTGCGCCGGCGCTCGCCGACAATGCCAATTCCGCGCTGATCCTCGGCATGGGCACCGGCACCTACGCCCGCCAGCTGAAGCAGTATTATCCGAAAATGAACATCACCGGCGTGGAGATTGACCAGAAGATCACCGATCTGGCCGGCGAATACTTCGATGAGCCCGCCGACATCCCCGTGACCACGTATGACGGCCGAGCCTGGCTCGCCGCCTCGCATGACAAGTACGACGTGATCATGGTCGATGCGTATCAGGACATCACCATTCCCTTCCAGATGAGCTCCACCGAGTTCTTCACCATGGTCAGAGAGCACCTGAACCCCGGCGGCGTGATGGTGGTGAACATGAACATGATCTCGGACGGCCAAGGTTCGATCAACGAGGCGTTGAGCGATACCATCGCCAGCGTGTTCGGCAATGGGAACACACTGACGGCCGACGTGCCGAACACCACGAACCGTGAACTGTTCGCCAAGAAGCCGGGTTCCGGCTCCGAAGAGAACTCCATGCAGCAGGCCTCCAAGGCGCTCAACCTGCGTGAGACCACCTACGAGCGCACCGGCAGCGAAGATCTCGAATGGTATATGGAAGAGGTCGCCTCTCGATTCCGGAAGGTGAACGAACCGGACTCAGCGTCGACTATTCTCACCGACGACAAGGCGCCGGTCGAAGTACTCGGCATGCATGCCATCGATCAAATCATCGCCGATGAGGCCGGCCCATATCGGCAGATTCTCAAAGACGAAGGCTTCGGCGGTCTGCTGCGCGCCGTGCAGTAGGTTCGACACACGGACCGCGAATGTCCGGGCGTATGGTAGACTTTCTATTTGGCTTGAGAAATCAAGAAAGCGGGGCAACCCCACCTGGAAGCCTTTCAAGGCCTCGGGTTCAAGGCAAACAGCCTAGCGATTGCGATATACAACGCGTAATCAGGAATGACGCAAAGAACTGATATGCGTCTGCAGAAGCTGAGCGCATATTGGCGCGGGCTTTGGCTTGCCATGAACCCAAAGCATTGAACAGGACTCCAGCAAAGGCCCTCGCCACGGAATTGAAGTAGAGGATTGGAGTCATCATCAGCGACGAACCACGTATTAACGACGAGATTCGCGTCCCGCAGGTACGCCTGATCGGCCCGAAGGGCGAGCAGGTGGGCGTCATCGCGACTTCCGTCGCGCTGAACCTGGCCAAGGAGGCAAACCTCGATCTCGTCGAGGTGGCCCCGAACGCGAAGCCTCCGGTCGCCAAGCTCATTGATTACGGCAAGTTCAAGTACAACGAGAAGATCAAGGCTCGTGAAGCTCGCCGCAACCAGAGCACCGCGGAAATCAAGGAGATTCGTTTCCGCCTGAAGATTGACGACCACGATTTCGACGTGAAGAAGGGCCATGTGACCCGCTTCCTTAACGGAGGCGACAAGGTCAAGGTCACCATCATGTTGCGCGGTCGTGAGATCTCCCGCCCGATTGGTGGCGTGGAACTGCTGCAGCGTCTGGCCGACGATGTCGAGGAATACGGCACCGTCGAGTCCAAGCCGAAGCAGGAGGGCCGCAACATCATCATGACCCTTGCGCCGAAGGGCAAGAAGGTGCACACCCAGTCCGAGCAGCGTCGTCGTGGCGCCGAGTCCCGCGCCGAGCGTCAGGCTCGCCAGGCGGCTCGTCTCGCGGCCAAGCAGGAGTCTCAGGCTCAGGCCGCGGCCGACGCGCAGTCCGCGATTTCTCAGAAGACTTCCGACAAGAAGCAAACCAGCAAGGAGGGCAGCAATGCCGAAGATGAAAACTAATTCCGCCGCTTCCAAGCGCGCCAAGATCACCGGCACCGGCAAGGTGAAGCATGTCGGTTCCGCCATGCGCCACAACCTCGAGCACAAGTCCGCTCGCAAGCGCCGTGAACTGTCCGCCGACGATGTGCTGCGCGGCGGCCAGGCCAAGAAGCTGCACCAGCTTCTGCAGAAGTGAGCATAGGGCTTACCCGGAAATAACAAGACTTTAGAAAGCTGAGGAATAGATTATGGCACGTGTCAAGCGCGCAGTGAACGCCCACAAGAAGCGTCGCGTTGTTCTCGAGAGGGCTTCCGGCTACCGTGGCCAGCGCTCCCGCCTGTACCGCAAGGCCAAGGAACAGCTGCTGCACTCCTTTAACTACAACTTCCGTGACCGCAAGGCTCGCAAGGGCGACTTCCGCAAGCTGTGGATCCAGCGCATCAATGCTGCCGTCCGCGCTGAGGGCATCACCTACAACCGCTTCATCCAGGGCCTGCGTCTCGCCGGCATCGAGCTGGATCGTCGCGCTCTGGCTGAGATCGCCGTCTCCGACCCGGACACCTTCAAGACCATCGTGGACGCCGCCAAGGCCGCCCTGCCTGAGGACGTCAACGCTCCGGTTGAGGCCTGATTGCTTGAAGTCGTGACTTCACACTAGAAACCCCGCTTCCGAGCGGGGTTTCTTTGTACCATGGGCACTATGACCAACGGATTCACCAGACTCACCGAGCAGTTCCTCGTCCACATCGGCGTGGAGCGAGGGCTCGCCACGGCCACCGTCACCGCCTACGAATCCGACATCGCCAAATACATTGATTGGCTCGAAACCCGCGGCATCCACGAACCGGACGCCATAACCAAACAAGACGTCGAAGACTACATCGCCGCCCTTGACCAGGCGGGGGAGTCCGCCCGCTCCAAAGCCCGAAGACTGGCCTCGATCCACGAATTCCACCGTTTCGCGCTCGGTCAGCACGCGGTGACGGCGGATGTTTCGGCCGCAGTCAAGGCGCCCAAAGGCGCCAGCACCCTGCCCGACGTACTCACCGTGGACGAGGTAACCCGTCTGCTCGACGCGGCGGCAGTCGGCGGCTCAACCGATCCGGTGGTATTACGGGACAAGGCCCTGCTCGAATTCATGTACGCCACCGGCTGCCGCGTCTCGGAAGCCACCGGTGCGAATCTGGACGACATCGACCTGGACGAGCACATCGCGCGACTCATGGGCAAGGGCTCCAAGCAGCGGCTTGTGCCATTGGGCAGTTACGCATGCCGGGCCATCACCGCATACCTCAATGCGGGGCGTGGCGAGTTGGAACAGCGCTCCAGCGCCAAGATTCCCGAGAGGCGCGCACTGTTTCTCAACAAACGCGGCAAGCGCATCTCGCGGCAATCGGTATGGGAAATCGTCAAAGCAACCGGGGAGCGGGCCGGCATCACCAAACCACTCCATCCGCACACCTTGCGCCATTCCTTTGCCACGCACCTGATCCAAGGCGGCGCGGACGTGCGCACCGTGCAGGAACTGCTCGGGCACGCCAGCGTGACCACCACGCAGATCTACACGCACGTAAGCCCTGAAACCCTGATCGAAACGTATCTGACCTCACATCCCAGAGCGCGGTGAGACACACCATTTTGCGACGCGTCCGCCCATAGCGGAATCGCGGCGGGGGAGCACCAAAGTCGGCCGGAAATTCAAGGCGTGACAATACAGTACATAACAGCGAACCGTCAGCCAGGAAGAGGTATTCATGCTGCAGATCAAATCGATCTCGAAGCGCTATAAAACCGGTGATTTCGTTCAGCAGGCGCTTGACAAAGTCAGCCTGAACCTACGCGACAGCGAATTCGTCGCGATTCTGGGTCCCTCGGGTTCCGGCAAGACCACCTTGCTCAACATCATCGGCGGCCTCGACCGGTATGACGACGGCGATTTGGTGATCAACGGCATCTCGACGCGCCAATACAAGGATCGCGATTGGGATTCGTACCGCAACCACACCATCGGCTTCGTGTTCCAGAGCTACAATCTGATCCCTCACCAGACGATTCTGTCGAATGTCGAACTCGCGCTGACGATTTCCGGCATCGGCAAGGCCGACCGTCGCGAACGTGCGCGCAAGGCGCTGGAGAAGGTCGGACTCGGCGAACACATCAACAAGAAGCCAAACCAGCTGTCCGGCGGCCAGATGCAGCGCGTGGCGATCGCCCGCGCACTGGTCAACGACCCGGACATCGTCCTGGCCGACGAGCCGACCGGCGCGCTCGATTCGGACACGTCCGTGCAGATCATGAACCTGCTCAAGGACGTGGCCAAGGACCGCCTCGTGGTCATGGTCACCCACAACCCCGAACTTGCGGAACAATATGCCACGCGCATCGTCAACCTGCGCGACGGCGTGATCCGCTCCGACTCCGACCCGTTCGTCGTGGACGAGACGGCCGAACAGCCGGCCGTGTACAAGACGATGGGCCGCGCGTCGATGTCGTTCGCCACGTCGCTGGCGTTGAGCTTCAACAATCTGAAAACCAAGAAGGCGCGCACCCTGCTGACCTCGTTCGCCGGCTCGATCGGCATCATCGGCATCGCGCTGATTCTATCGGTGTCGACTGGCGTGAACACATACATCAGTGACATCCAGCGTGACACGATGACCGCCTACCCGATCACCGTCGACTCCCAGACCTTCGACCTGAGCAGCATGATGGGCGGACAGATGGGCGGCGATGACGGATACGGCGGCAAGACGCACAAAACCGACGGCATCTACCCGGACGACCGCAGCGTCAAGCAGGCGTCCAGCCTGACCAGTTCGATTACCGAAAACAATCTGACCCGCTTCAAGAAATACCTGGATAATTCCAAGAGCGAGATTCACCAGTATGTGGGTTCCACCGGCATCCAGTACACGTATGACGTGAAATTCTCCGTGTTCGACCACGACCCCGATGGCACGCTGGTCAATGCGGACGGCGTGACGATCGGTGCCAGCGATTCCACTTCAATGGCCTCGCAGATGGCGTCCACAAGCTCGTCCGGCATGTCCGGCACCTCGTCGATCACCTCGCAGCAGATGTCGATGCTGACCGGCAAAACCGATGAGAACGCCGCGCCCGACTCGTTCAACGAGATCATGCCGGGAGCGGACGACAGCAAGCTCGTAGGCAAGGTTATCACCGACAACTACCAGGTGGTCAACGGTTCATGGCCGAAGTCCAAGGATGAAGTGGTGCTGGTGCTTGACGACAACAACAGCGTGCCGCTGACCACGCTGTACGAGCTCGGCCTGCTGCCCGCCTCCGATTACCACGAGATGATGTCCAAGCTCAACGCCGGCGACAAGGTCAGCACTCCACAAGACAAGATCGACTATGCTAAGGCCCTCGATCAGACGCTGTACATGATTCCGGCATCCGACCAGTACGTCAAGGGCGATGACGGCCACTACCGTTTCATCGGCAACGACAAGGACGAAATCGAACAGCGCCTCGAAACGGCCACCAAACTCAAGGTGGTGGGCGTCGTCAAGGCGAAGAAGGATGCTTCGGCCACGCCGTTGGCCGCTGGTGTGGGGTACGCGCGCGCTCTGACCAATGATTTGATCGACCGTGCGGCCTCCAGCGCCATCGTTACCGATCAGAAGGCCAACCCGAACACGAACGTGCTCAACGGCATGACGTTCTCGCCCTCGGACGATGCCACCAAGGTGGCCGACGCGCGCACCTACGTGGCTTCGCTGGGCGTGACGCAGAAGGCGAACATGGCCAAGTCGATGATGAGCGCCGGGCAGCAGTCCGGCACGGGCGCATCGGACGCCGCTGGTGCTGGTGCTGCAGGTGTCGCTGGCGCGGCGGGTGCCGGCGATCAGGCCGCCGCCATGGCCGCGATGAGCGAACAGCAGCTCGCCGACAGTTTCGACGCGTATATCGCCACGGCTTCGAACGACGTGCTTGTCGCGATCTACGACCAGTACGTGTCGACCGGCACCTACGACGACAACCTCGCCGCATTCGGTGTGGTGAGTCGTGACGCGCCCAGCTCGATCAACATCTACGCCGACAGCTTCGAAGACAAGGACCACATCGCCGACGCGATCACCGACTACAACAACACCGTCTCGAAGAAAGACAAGATCACCTACACGGATTACGTTGGGCTCATGATGAGTTCGGTGACCACCATCGTCAACGTGATTTCCTACGTGCTTATCGCGTTCGTGTCCGTCTCGCTGATCGTCTCCTCGATCATGATCGGCATCATCACCTACATTTCGGTGCTGGAGCGCACCAAGGAAATCGGCATCCTACGCGCAATGGGTGCCTCGAAGCACAACGTATCCCAGGTGTTCAATGCGGAGACCGGCATCATCGGCCTATGCTCCGGCCTGTTGGGCGTGGGCTTGACCGTGCTGCTCAATATTCCGATCAACGCCGTGCTACACCACTTCATCGGCAATGCGGACGTCAATGCCGCCCTGCCGGTGACCGGTGGCGTGGTGCTGGTGATCCTAAGCGTGGTGCTCACGCTGATCGGCGGCCTGATTCCCTCGCGTAAGGCAGCCAAGCAAGACCCGGCCACCGCACTGCGCACCGAGTAAGCGCATCGACATAGTACGAGACGAGATCCATAAACCTCGGAACACTGGAATACCAGCGGCAAAACGGTGTTCCGAGGCGAGCCCGGCGAGTACATTAGGATGGGCGAGCAGGTATTCCCGACAAAGGGGGGCGAGGGCAACGATGGACGACTGGCGAGATACCCGCGATAAAGACAGCGCATTCCGTCAAGGAACGCTGCCTATGACAGGAACGTATGTCGTTGCACCCCCAGCGAACCCGGATGTTGATAAGGTAGACAGTATGCCTACCGATTTGCTTGGACGTGAATACGAAACCTTCCCCGCACCCGAACCGCTGCAACAGCACGGTCCGGCGCGTGTCATTGCCATGTGCAACCAGAAGGGTGGCGTAGGTAAGACCACCAGCTCCATCAATATCGCCGGTGCGTTGGCCCAGTATGGCCGCCGCGTGCTTATCGTCGATTTCGATCCGCAGGGTGCCGCCACTGTGGGACTGGGCGTCAACGCGAATACCGTGGAGAACACGATTTACACCGCGCTGTTCGATATTTCCGTGGACCCACATGATGTGGTGCAGCACACCGCATTCGAGAACATCGATGTGATTCCGGCGAACATCGATTTGTCCGCCGCCGAGGTCCAGCTGGTCACCGAAGTGGGCCGAGAGCAGATCCTGAACAGCGTGCTGCGCAAGCTCAAGTCGGAATACGATCTCATCATCGTCGACTGCCAGCCATCGCTCGGCCTGCTCACCGTGAACGCGCTTGCCGCAGCTGATGGCGTGATCATTCCCGTGGCCGCCGAATTCTTCGCCTTGCGCGGTGTGGCCCTGCTTATGCAGTCCATCGAAAAAGTGCAGTCCCGCATCAATCCCGCATTGGAAGTGGATGGCGTGCTCATCACCATGTACACCAAGACACTGCACTGCGAAGAGGTCTGCCAGCGCGTTTACGAGGCGTTCAGCGAAAAGGTGTTCCACACGTTCATCTCCCGCTCCATCAAACTGCCCGATTCCACGGTTGCCGCCGCGCCCGTGGTGGTCTATGCCCCTGAGCACAAGACATCAAAGGAATACCGTGAGGTGGCACGTGAGCTCATTGCTCGCGGCATCGTGGCGTAACGATTGTTTCGATAAACGATGAATGAGACTTCCCTTTCTCGGCTCCCCTCTCTGAGGGAAGCTGGCTCGCGTAGCGAGGCTGAGGGGAGCTCCGCGGAAGCCGAAATCAGCACGGAGGAATCCGCCACTTCCGGCTTCCGGGTCAACCTCGAAGTCTATTCCGGTCCGTTTGATGCCTTGCTCGGCATGATCGCCAACAACAGACTCGAGCTGACCGAAGTTTCCCTCTCCTCGATCACCGAGGAATTCCTGACATACGTGCGCGGGCTCGATTTCACAAAAAACATGGATGAGGCCAGCGCCTTTCTCGATATCGCCTCTATTCTGGTCGAGGCCAAAAGCGTGGCGATTCTGCCCGGCGGCGAAGACAGCCAGCACGACGAGCAGAGCCTCGAAGCGCTGCGCGAACGCGATTTGCTGTTCGCCCGACTCCTCCAATACCGCGCCTACAAGCAGGCCGCAGGTGACTTCCGGGCGCGTATCGCCGCCAACTCCGGCCGATTCCCGCACCCGGCGGCCATGGACGAGGGCGTTGCCGCCATGCTGCCTGAGCTGGTATGGACGCTGACTCCGCTCGAACTCGCCCGACTGACCGCCCAGGTCATCGCCAACGCGCCCGCCTCCGAAGTGTCGATCCATCAGCTGCACGTGCCGTTGGTCGATCTGCGGGCCCAATCGCTGGTGGTGCGCGACCGGCTGATCGCGGCATTGGAATCCAAGGGCGACCAGTCGATATCGTTCAGCGAATTGACCCGGGACTGCACTTCTCGTATTGAGGTGGTGGCTCGGTTCATGGCCGTGCTCGTGTTCTTCAAACAAGGTGTGCTGCAGTATCAGCAAGATGGTCCGTTTGCCGAACTGCACCTGAGGTGGGTACCCGGCGTAGCCGAAACGATGAGCGACGTGAACATTTCCGAAGGTGATTTTGCGTAAGGACGGCGATTGGTGACTGAACAGATTGACGCAACGAATACAACCGAACACATGGCGGATGCCGAATCGACGGCTGAATCCGCAAAGGCCGCGGTGAGGGGAGTGGAGGAGACGCACCCCGAATACGTGGATTTCGCGGTAGACGATTTTCCCGGCGGGCTGCCCGCCTGTCTGGAAGCGATTCTGATGGTCGCCGACCAGCCGCAGACCGCCACCGAGCTGGCCCGTATTTTGGCATTGGATCGCAACACAGTCGAAGAGGCATTGCGAGCCCTGCACGATGACTATGAGGGCGATGAATCCCGTGACATCCGCCCGCGCGGCTTCGAACTGCGCCGCACCGCTCGTGGCTGGCAGTTCGCCAGTCGCGCCGCGTTCGAGCCGGTCGTCTCATCATTCGTCACCGACGGCCAGACTGCGAGACTCAGTCAGGCCGCACTGGAGGCGCTTGCCATCGTGGCCTATCGCCAACCCGTCACCCGAGCCCAAGTGGCCGCGATCCGCGGTGTCAACTCCGATGGAGTGATTCGCTCGCTCACGGTACGCGGCCTTATCAAGGAAGACGGCGTGGACCCCGAATCCCGCGCGGCCCTCTTGGTCACCTCCGAATTCTTCCTCGACCAAATGGGTCTGAAGAGTCTCGACGAACTACCCTCCCTAGCGCCATTCCTCCCGTCCGTCGCCGAAATGACACAGTCGAAATCGGAAGATACGGACGTGATTTCGTAGCGATTGGGGCCCGCTGCCTGACCAATATTCGTGCGCTAGACCATCCGATATGTGATTTATGGTCATTGTGACTATAAGTAGTGCTATGCTCTCAATGCAGGGAGAACAACCGGTATGGAAAGAGGCATGGCATGGGATTCGGCAATGTGTCCGAGCGCCGCAGCGCACCGCCACAGGTCGGCGTGTCAGTGGTGATTCTGGCACTCGGCCCGGAAGGCGATACCGGCAACAGTGCCGCCGATTCCGGCAACGCCGCGAACTCGGCCCATTCCCGTCTCTGGTTGCCCCTGGTCAAGCGCGTCCGTCAGCCGTTCCTGGGCTGCTGGGCGTTGCCCGGCGGTGACCTGCGCTCCGACCGGTCGTTGGAACAGTCTGCCTACGCGGCCCTCGAATCGACCACAGACCTGCACCCGCGATACCTCGAACAGCTGTACACCTTTGGAGGCCCGACCCGGTCCCATGGCGGATTGCCCATGGTATCCGTCGTGTACTGGGCGCTCGTCGGCCAGACCGAGGCCGCGGGCTTCGAGGACGGTGACAACGTACGATGGTTCTCCGAAGACGAACTGCCCGAGCTGGCGTTCGACCATCGCCAGATCATCGACTACGCGCTGCTCCGCCTGCGCTCCAAAATCGAATACTCCGACGTGGCCACCCGACTGCTCGGCCCCACGTTCACCCTGCGCCAACTGCACGGCGTCTATGAGGCGATTGGCGGCGAACCCCTCGACTTGGCGAACTTCCGCCGCAAAATGCTTGCCTCGGGCGACCTTGAAGACACCGGGGAGAAGATGCGCGAAGGCCGCCAACGACCGGCCACCGTCTACCGCTACATCCCCAAACGACCTGTCGAGAACGGTACGCCCCACGAATCCGATGGTGACGACATCGTGGAACTGTCCAGACAAGGCGAGCGTGAAGACGCTCTCGACGCGCTGATCCCATCCGCGCGCATCTGATTTTTCCCGCCGACCCGCTTCGGGCCGGTATCACAGACGTATATAGGAAAGGAACCACTATGACCGCACTATTCACTGCGCCGTCCGTTGACGAGATCATCGCCAAGCTGGGCGCGCAAAGCACCTGCGATGCAGGACTGACCCAGGACCCATGGCACTTCGACACCACCACGCCCAGCTACGGTCCCGGTGCCTCGATGCTCGACCGTCTGCCCGCCAACGCGCCGCGCCAGCAGGTGTTGCCGGACGAATACCGCAAGGCCTCCGACGAGGAACTGCAGCAGCGCATCTCCGACGCCAAGCAGCGTCTCGGCTCCAAACTGTTGATTCTGGGCCACTTCTACCAGCGTGACGAGATCATCAAGCACGCCGATTTCGTGGGCGACTCCTTCCAGCTGGCCAAGAACGCCACCGAACGCCCGGACGCCGACCACATCGTGTTCTGCGGCGTGCACTTCATGGCCGAAACCGCCGACATCCTCTCCACGCCCGAACAGAGCGTGACCCTGCCCAACCTGTCCGCCGGCTGCTCGATGGCCGATATGGCCAACATCGACCAGGTCCAGGAATGCTGGGACCAGCTCGGCGAGATCTGCGGCACCCAGCCGGACTCCGATGGCTTGCAGCAGATCATTCCGGTCACCTACATGAACTCATCCGCCGCGCTGAAGGCGTTCTGCGGACGCAACGGCGGCATCGTATGCACCTCTTCCAATGCGCACGCCGTGCTGGAATGGGCGTTCGCCCGCGGCAAGCGCGTGCTGTTCTTCCCGGACCAGCATCTGGGCCGCAATACCGCCCGCGCGATGGGCATTCCGCTGAGCGAGATGCCGCTGTGGGATCCGTTCAAGGCACAGGGCGGCGCCGCCGATCCGGCCGATTACGCCCGCGCCAAGATGATTCTGTGGAAGGGCTTCTGCTCCGTGCACCAGCGTTTCACCGTCGAACAGGTCGAACGTGCCCGCAAGGCATACCCGGGCGTCAAGGTGATCGTGCACCCCGAGTGCTCGATGCAGGTGGTCGATGCCGCCGACGGTACTGGCTCCACCGCGTACATCGTCAAGGAGATCGCCAACGCGCCCGCCGGATCCGCCATTGCTGTGGGCACCGAAATCAACCTGGTGAACCGTCTGGCCGCGCAGTACCCGGACAAGACCGTGTTCTGCTTGGACCCGGTGGTCTGCCCCTGCTCCACGATGTACCGCATCCACCCGGCCTACCTGGCTTGGGCTTTGGAGAACCTCGAAGCCGGCAACGTGGTCAATCGCATCACCGTGGACGAAGACACCGCCCGCGAAGCCAAGGTGGCACTGGAGCGCATGCTGCGCGTTCACCCGTGATTCGTCTCTGGCGCTCCTCGTACATGAGGGGAGCTGTCCGCGTAGCGGACTGAAGGGAGCAGATGACGCAAAAACAGAGGAAAGCAACACAATGAGCAACACTGAAATCGTCGTCGTGGGCGCCGGCGTCGCCGGACTGTCCGCGGCACTGGCCGTGGCCGGCACCGGACACGACGTGACCTTGGTAACCAAGGCCGAACTGGTGGAATCAAACACCTATCATGCGCAGGGCGGCATCGCTGCAGCCATCTTCTCCGACGACGACCCGAAGCTGCATGCCGCCGACACCATGGCCGCGGGCCACGGCCTGTGCGACCCGAAGGCCGTGGACATCCTCACCCGTGAGGGTGCGGAGCGCGTCCGCGAGTTCGCCGCGGCCGGCGTCCACTTCGACCGCGACGCGCATGGACACATGCTGCGCGGCCTGGAAGCGGCTCATTCGCGCGCCCGCGTGGTGCATGCCGGGGGAGACGCCACCGGCAAAGTGTTTGAACTGGACGTCTCCGCCATGGTGCGCAAGAACCCGCGCATCCACATCATCGAGAACGCCTTCCTCAAAGATCTCATCGTGCGGGGCGGCCACATCGCCGGCGTCCACCTGCTGATCGACGGGCAGGACAAGGATCTGGCCGCCGACCGGGTGATCTTGGCCGCCGGTGGAGCAGGCCGTATGTACCCGTACACCACCAATCCGCCGGTCGCCACCGCGGACGGCCTCGCCGTCGCATGGCGTGCCGGTGCCCAGGTCGCCGATCTGGAGTTCTACCAGTTCCATCCCACCGCCATGGCCGTGGGCGAGCACTTCCTCGTCTCCGAAGCCGTGCGCGGCGAAGGTGCGGTGCTGCTGGATGAGCATGGCCACAGGTATATGAAGGACATCGATCCGCGCGCCGAACTCGCGCCGCGTGACGTCGTGGCCCGCGAGAACTTCCGCGTGATGCAGGCGCAAGGCGGCAAGCCCGTGATGCTCGACGTCTCGCCGATGGCCCGCGAGAACCCCGACCTGGCCAGCTTCTTGGCCCACCGATTCCCGACCATCGACGCCTATACGCGTTCGCTTGGCTTCGACTGGAGCAAGGAGCCGATTCCGGTGGCGCCCGCCGCGCACTACTACATGGGAGGCATTCGCACCGATCTGAACGCCCGGACCTCCATTCCCGGCCTGTATGCGGCCGGCGAATGCGCTCGTACCGGTGTCATGGGCTCCAACCGTCTTGCCTCCAACTCGCTGCTCGAGGGGCTCGTCTACGGACGCCGCGCCGGTCTGGCCGCCGTCGCGGACGGTGACGACGCGGTCTGGGCACCCGAACCGTTCCTGAACTCCGCCACCGGTGCCGTGTTCGACCATGCGCCGATCGCGCTGGCCGCCCCTGCCGCTACGGCTGCTGCTGACGATACCGCCGCCGACAAGGTGTGGAATCGTACCCGCATCCAGAACACCATGTGGCATGGCGTCGGCGTGCTGCGCGACGAGGCCGGACTGAAAACCGCCATCGCCGAACTCGGCCAAGGCCTCGCCGCCGCAAACGCCCAGGCTGATGTAAACGCCGATGGTGCTGCAAGCAGCGTTGAGGCTTTGGAGAACCGCAACATGCTCACCGTAGGCTATGTGGCCGCCACCGCCGCGCTCGCCCGCACCGAGTCGAGAGGCGCCCACGCCCGCACCGACCACAGCGAGCCAGTCGACAACTGGGCCCACTCCGTCGCCTACATCAAGGACTGACCCATGCTCACATCACACATCATCCGCGTCGCCGTCGAAGCGGCGCTCGCCGAAGACGCGCCCTACGGCGACATCACCTGCGAGACCACCATCCCCGCGGACGAAACCGGCTCGGCCCACCTCACCGCGCGCGAAAACGGCGTGATGAGCGGCATCGACGTGTTCGCCGCAGCCTTCGCCGCACAGAACCCGGCCGTCACCGTCACCGCCGCCATCAAGGACGGCGAGCGATTCCAGCGCGGCCAGATACTCGCCACCGTGAAAGGCCCGGTACGCGACCTGCTCACCGCCGAGCGCATCGCCCTCAACTTCACTCAGCGCATGAGCGGCATCGCCACCATGACCGCCGCCTTCGTGGACGCGGTGAACGCCATCTACGGCGATGATTATGACGGACCCGTCACCCGGCCGCGCCGCTACGAGCGCACCCGCATCGTCGATACGCGCAAAACCACGCCCGGCCTGCGCCCGTTCGAGAAATACGCCGTGGTCTGCGGCGGCGGCCACAACCATCGTTACGGACTGTCCGACGCGGTCATGATGAAGGACAACCATCTGGCGGCGCTCGCCGCGCGCGGCATCGACCTGGCCGGCGCGATCCGCCACGTGCGCGAACAGGTGGGCCACACCACGCATATCGAAGTGGAAGTCGACCGCCTTGACCAGATTCCCGCCGTGCTCGCCGGCGGAGCGGACACCATCATGCTGGACAATTTCTCGCTCGACGACACCCGTCGCGGCGTGGAGCTCATCGACGGTAAGGCCATCGTGGAAGCCAGCGGCAACATGAGCCTGGAGCGAGTGCCAGCCGTGGCCGTCACCGGCGTGGACGTGATCTCCGTGGGCGCGCTCACCCACTCTGTGCGCAGCATCGACCTCGGATTGGATTGGAACTAGTCATGGCCGATACCCCCAACGCATCCGGTGAACCCGGCGAACTGTACCTGGACGCCGCCGCCACCGAATCAGTGAGCCCGGCAGTCATCGAGGCCATGACCCCGTTCCTGACTGAGGCCTACGCCAATCCGGCCAGCGTGCACCAGCCCGGCAAAACCGCGGCCCGCGCGCTGGACGCGGCTCGCGCATCATTTGCCGCGGCATTGGGCGCCCGGCCGGATGACGTGATCTTCACCTCAGGCGGCACCGAATCGGACAATCTGGCCATCAAAGGCATCGCCATGGCGCGCATGCGCAAACTGGGCTTGCGGCCGGTCTGCGGATTCGCCGAAGCCGATGGCAAACAGCCGGCAAATTGTCGCCCGCGCATTATCATTTCCGCTATCGAGCACCCGGCCGTGGCCCAATCGGCGGCATGGCTGCACGAATGGTTCGGTTTCGAAGTCGTGCGCATTCCCGTGGATGCGCAAGCACATCTCGATCTCGACGCACTTGAACGCGAGCTCGACGGCGAGGCCAGTGAACGTACCACGATGGTCTCCACCATGCTGGCCAACAACGAGGTCGGCACCGTGGAACCCGTGGAGGAACTGGTCCGCATCGCCCACGCGCACGGCGTGCCCATCCATGTAGACGCCGTACAGGCCGCCGGGCAGATTCCGATTCGTTTTCGTGACTGGGATGTGGACGCCCTGTCCGTATCCGGACACAAATTCGGCACCCCCAAAGGTCTGGGAGCGCTGCTGGTACGCGGCCGCACACCCATCGAACCGGTGCTGTCCGGAGGCGGGCAGGAACGCGGCCTGCGCTCTGGCACGCAGAACGTGGCCGGTGCCGTGGCGCTCGCCATCGGACTCAACGAATCGAATGCGCGCATGCAGGCGCAGTACCGTGAGTTGGTCGCGTCCCGAGACATGCTCATCGACGCGGTTCGCCGGGTCGCGCCTCGCGCCGACCTGACCGGCGACCCCGAACGCCGTCTGCCCGGTCACGCCTCCTTCATCTTCCCCGGCGTCACCGGGGAAGCGCTGCTCGTCGACCTGGACGCGCGCGGCATCGCTGCCTCATCCGGCTCGGCCTGCGCCATCGGGCGCCACGAGATTCCTGCCACGTTGCTGGCGATGGGCCTCGAACCGTCCATCGCCAAATCGGCATTACGCATGACCTTCCGCAAGCCGCTGACCCGCGAACAAGTCGAACGCATCAGCTTGGCCATCGAAGAGTCCTACACCGACCTGACCCGCCATTAAATCTGACGCCACTTACCAGAAAGGAAACGACGTGAGCACCACCACTTCAGCGCAACCCGCGCAGCTCACCCGCAACGAGCGCCTCGACCGGCTGCCCTTCAACAAGGCGCACCGCAAACTCCTCGTCGCCTCCGGCATCGGCTGGGCATTCGACGCCATGGACGTCGGCCTCGTCTCCTTCGTAGTCGCCGCCATCGCCGCCGACCCGCACTTCAACCTCACCCCGACCGAAAAGTCATGGGTGCTGTCCATCGGCTTCGTCGGCATGGCCATCGGCGCGGCAGTGGGCGGCTTCATCGCCGACCGCGTGGGCCGCAAAACCGTGTTCACCGCCACACTGATTATCTTCGGCATCGCCAACGGTGCCATGGCCCTATCTTGGTCACTCGGCATGCTGCTCGGCGCCCGACTGATCATCGGACTGGGCTTGGGAGCGGAACTGCCGGTCGCCTCCACGCTGGTCTCCGAGTTTTCGCCGACCAAACAGCGCGGCCGCATGACTGTGCTGCTGGAATCGTTCTGGGCCGTCGGCTGGATCGTCGCCGCCATGATCGGCTACTTCGTGATCCCGAACACCGGCGACTGGGGCTGGCGCTGGGCGCTGGCCATCGGCGCGCTGCCACTGCTCTACGCAATCGTCACCCGCGTGCACATCCCAGAATCCGTGCGATTCCTCGAAGCCAAGGGTCGCGAAGACGAAGCCGAAAAGGCCGTGCGCTACTTCGAGGAAGCCGGGGGAGTAGCCCCGGTAACCTCTCCCAAGGGCAAGCCGCTGCCGAAGATCAAGACGCGCGAACTGTTCGGCTCCAAGTACCTGGCCCGCACCATCGCCATCTGGGCCACGTGGTTCTTCGTGAACTTCTCCTACTACGGCGCGTTCACATGGATGCCGTCGCTGCTCGCCGACCAGTTCGGCTCCCTGACCAAGTCATTCGGCTACACGCTCGCCATCTCCATCGCCCAGCTGCCCGGTTACTTCCTAGCCGCCTGGCTGGTGGAGGTCTGGGGCCGCCGCAAGACGCTGAGCATCTTCCTGGCCGTCTCCGCCGTGGCCGCCTTCGCGTTCTCGCAGGCCGGATCTGTGGCCCTCGTGCTCGTGTTCGGCATGCTGCTGTCCGCCTCCAACCTCGGTGCGTGGGGCGTGCTGTACGCCGTGACCCCGGAAATCTACCCGACCCGCCTGCGTGGCGCGGCCGCCGGTGCCGCCGCAGCGGTGGGCCGCATCGCCGCCATCATCGCGCCGCTCCTCATGCCGTGGTTCCTGACCCTGTCCGGCGGCAACAAGGCCGTGGCCTTCATCATCTTCGCCGCCGCCTTCATCATCGCCTGCGTCGCCGCCCTCTGCCTGCCCGAACGCAAAGGCCTCGATCTCGAAGACTGACGGGAGTCGATGACGGGAGAACAGATATTTGCCTGATTACCGGCAGAACCCCCGCGTCCCGGCGAAAGGGACGCGGGGGTTCTGCCGTTTGAAGGCCGTAAAAACGGCAGAAATCCCGCGAGGGGTTCGTCGAGACGCGGGAGTTCTGCCGTTGTGAGGTGCTTTTCTATGTTCCGACATAGTCAAGGTGTGCGAGTACCATCGTGACGGTTTGTGTGTAGGTATGAATAAACACCTCAGAGTAAGTACTTAAGTACTCGAGAACGCAAGTACCGAACGATTACGCAAAAGAATCAGTATTAAGAGAGGTTTCGATGGCGGTTCGTGGAGATATCCGTAATGTGGCGATTGTGGCTCACGTCGATCACGGCAAGACCACCCTGGTCAATGCCATGCTTCAGCAGTCGCACGTGTTTTCCGAGCGTGAGGAAGTGCCGGATCGTGTAATGGATTCCAACGATCTGGAACGCGAGAAGGGCATCACCATCCTCGCCAAGAACACGGCCGTGGAATACACCGGTCCGCTGGCCGCCAAGTACGGCCACCCGGAGGGCATCACCCTCAACATCATCGACACCCCCGGCCACGCCGATTTCGGCGGCGAGGTCGAGCGCGGCATCTCCATGGTTGACGGCGTCGTGCTGCTCGTGGACGCCTCCGAAGGCCCGCTGCCGCAGACCCGCTTCGTGCTGCGCAAGGCCCTCGAAGCCAAGCTGCCGGTCATCCTGTGCGTGAACAAGGTCGACCGCCCCGACGCCCGTATCGAAGAGGTCGTCGGCGAAACCTCCGACCTGCTGCTCGGCCTGGCCGACGACGTGCAGCACGAGGGCATCGACCTGGACCTTGACCAGCTGCTTGAAATGCCGGTCATCTACTGCGCCGCCAAGGCCGGCTACGCCTCCGTGAACCAGCCCGCCGACGGTGGCCTGCCGGACAACGACAACCTCGAGCCGCTGTTCGAAACCATCATCTCCACCATCCCGGCCCCCGAATACGAGGAGGGCGCCCCGCTGCAGGCTCACGTGGCCAACATCGACTCCTCCGACTTCCTCGGCCGACTCGGTCTGGTCCGTATCTACAACGGCACCCTTGAGAAGGGCAAGACCTACGGCCTGTCCCGTGTGGACGGCTCCCTCGAGAACTTCCGCGTCTCCGAACTGCTGCGCACCCAGGGCCTCGAGCGTATCCCGGTCGAATCCGCAGGCCCCGGCGACATCGTGGCCGTTGCCGGCGTTAACGACATCATGATCGGCGAGACCATCGTCGACCCCAACGACCCGAAGCCGCTGCCGCTCATCCATGTGGACGATCCGGCCATCTCCATGACCTTCGGCACCAACGACTCCCCGCTGGCCGGCACCGAGGGCAAGGACCACAAGCTCACCGCCCGCATGATCAAGGACCGTCTGGACCGCGAGCTCATCGGTAACGTGTCCATCAAGGTGCTGCCCACCGACCGTCCCGACGCTTGGGAAGTCCAGGGCCGTGGCGAGCTGGCGCTGGCCGTGCTTGCCGAGCAGATGCGCCGCGAAGGCTACGAGCTGACCGTCGGCCGTCCGCAGGTGGTCACCAAGAAGATCGACGGCGTGATCAACGAGCCGATGGAAAACACCACCATCGACGTGCCGGAAGAGTACATGGGTACCGTCACCCAGCTCATGGCCGACCGTAAGGGCCGTATGGATGGCATGACCAACCACGGCTCCGGCTGGGTCCGTCTGCAGTTCACCGTGCCGTCCCGTGGTCTGATCGGCTTCCGCACCGCGCTGCTTTCCGCCACTCGTGGCACCGGCATCTCCTCCTCCATCTCTGCCGGCTACGCGCCGTGGGCTGGCGCCATCACCATTCGCCAGAACGGTTCCATGGTTTCCGATCGCAAGGGTATCGCCACCCCGTACGCCATGCAGCGTCTGCAGGCCCGTGGCAACTTCTTCGTCGAACCGCAGTCCCCGGTGTATGAAGGCCAGGTCGTGGGTATGAACAACAAGCCCGACGAGCTGGACGTGAACATCACGCTGGCCAAGCACATGACCAACATGCGTTCCTCCACCGCTGACGTGCTCGAAACCCTGACCCCGCCGATCAAGATGAGCCTTGAGGAGTCCCTGGACTTCGCCAACGAGGACGAGTGCGTGGAAGTCACCCCGGAGTCCATCCGCGTGCGCAAGATCATCCTCGGCCGTGAGGACTGGTACAAGTGGCGCGCCAAGCAGCGCCGCCAGAACGCCGCCCAGCAGGGTAAGTGATTTGGTGCGGCTGTAGCCGACCATTCTCTCTAGCTCCCCTCTCTGAGGGGAGCTAAGTTTATTCCTCACCAAGTCATATCCCCACCTATACTGAAACGCATGACTGTGAAGAGCACTACTGAATTGCGTCCGTGGTCGTATCGCCAGAACGCGCTGGTCAAATCGTTGATCACGATTGCGGCGGGCGTGGCTTCCGCCTTTGTGGGCACGTTCGCCCACCGTATGGGTGCGGAACTGAATATTCCGTATGGTCTGGTGCTGGCGTTTCTGCTGATCGGCCTATCGACATGGTGCGCCCGTTCGCGCATGGGCGCGGTCGGACTGGCCCTGCACCTCATCGCCTCCTCACTGACCGCATGGGGCATGGCGCTGACCACCACATCCGGCAAAGCGCTCATCGTCGCCGGATTCCAAGGCGACATGCCGTTCTTCTCCCAACATGCCGGCTACATCTGGCTGTACGGCCTGATACTGGTCCAAGTCGTCCTGCTCATTCTTCCCGCCCGCTGGTTCGTCATTCCCACTCATTCTGAATCGCGCGCGTAACTATATATGGCGATACATTCCCGGGAATGCGTCGCGTATCGGCGGGCGTAGGGGATTACGGCCGCTACCATAGAACATTATGGCACGCATGAAACTGTTTTACTTGGGCCCGGAGGGCACCTTCACCCATCAGGCGGCAATGACGGCCGCCGACCAGTTCGCCACACTCGGCGACTTCGACCTCATCGCTCTGCCCGACGTGCCCGCGATCATGCAGGCCGTACAGTCGCGCCAAGGCTGGGGCGTCATCGCATGGGAAAACAACGTCGAAGGCTATGTGGTCCCGAATCTCGACGCGCTGATCGACGCCCCCAACGCGGCCGGCTTCGCCCGGATCAGTGTGGACGTGGCCTTCAACGCCTTCACCGTGCGCGGCCACAGCATCTACGACTGCACCGGCAACCCCGTCAGCGCCCACCCGCACGGTCTGGCCCAATGCACCCGGTTCATCGCCGAACACCATTTGCAGCCCGAACCCGCATCCTCCAACGCCGCCGCCTGCCGCGACCTGAAGCCCGGCCGCGTGGCGCTCGGCCCCAGCATCTGCGGCGAACTCTACGATCTCGACACCCTCGCCGAACATGTGCAGGATTTCGATGGCGCGCACACCGAATTCCTTGTCATCGCCCCGCGTGATGTGGTCCAGGAACTCAACGCCCGCGCCCACAGCAATGACGCCGGCGACTTCGAAACCATCATCACCTTCATCCCGCTGGTCACCGGCCCCGGCGTACTCGCCGACCTGCTGGACGTCCTGCGCGATGCGGGACTGAACATGACCAGCTTCATCTCGCGCCCGATCAAAGGCCACGACGGAACCTACAGCTTCATCGCCACCCTTGACGCCGCCCCCTGGGAGCCGAGATTCCGCACCGCACTGGAAGAGATCGCCGGACACGGCGACTGGGCAAAAACCCTGGCCGTCTACCCACGCCGCGAACGCCCGAACCCGCCGGTCGACGCCTGGATGCTGCCCGAGGGCGGCGTCCACATCACCAATCGCGCGCCGGAAGGCTGGCAGTACACCGAGGAAGCAAGGAAGGAACTGCTGTGGTAGATACAGTCGGAATCGTCGGACTCGGATTGATCGGCGGCTCGCTCGCACGCCGCCTGACCGAGCGCGGCGTGCGCGTCGTCGCGTGGAACCATCGCCCGCACCCCTACGCCCAGGCCGAAGCCGATGGCATTTTCTGCAAGAGCACGCTCTCCGAACTCATGGATGCCGAGCCGGATGTGGTCGTGCTGTGCAATCCGCTCAAGGCGATGCCCGCAATCCTCGCCGCCCTGGCCCCGCTCATGGGCGACCATCCGAACACCACGCTCACCGACGTGGGCTCGGTCAAGGGCATGGTCCGCGATCAGGTCAAGGCTGCCGCGCTGGGGAAGTGCTACGTCGGCGCCCATCCGATGGCCGGCAACGAACTGTCCGGCTGGCAGGCCGCCGACCCGCATCTGTACGACGGGGCCCTATGGGCCATCACCGTGGACGAGTCCACGGACTACCGCCGCTTCCTCGACGTCGCCGCGATGATCACCAAGGACGTCGGCAACCACGTCATCGTCGTGGACGACGAAACGCATGACAAGGCCGCGGCGATGATCTCCCACATGCCGCATGTGGTGTCCACCGCGCTGATCAACGAACTGGTCGCCAACCCGGACCGCAACATCGCCGCCGCGCTGGCCGCCGGCTGCTGGAGGGACATGACCCGCGTGTCCCTGACCGACCCGGACCGCACGCGCGCGATGGTCGAGGAAGACTCGCTGAACGTCGAAGTGCTGCTGCGCCGCATGGCGGCACGTCTGACCGATATGGCCGACCAACTGCACGCTGGTGCCGACGGCGAGCAGGATGTGATGGGATTCTTCGCCGAAGGCGACCCCTTCCGCCGGTACAAGGCCGCCGTGACGCGAGCCGGCATCACCGCTGCACAAGCTGGTACGGCCACCGCGCAGCAAGCCGGCACAACTGCCGCCGGATTCCCGGAACGCGAGCTCGCCGTCCCCGAAGCCGGCTGGCAGCAGACCTTGCTGTTCTCCGCACGCCGGGGAGAAGCCATCACCGGTTTCATCCATCCGCGTCAGGCCATCGTCCAACTGCGCCCCGCCATGTAACTGCGCCCCGCCATGCAGCCCGTGTGCAGGTTCCCCTCGCCGCCCGTCACGAAGAAGGCTGCGCGAGGGGGATGAAGTTCCCGCTTGTTTTCGTGAGAAGACCGTGTGGCTCCGCTGTTCGAAAGACCCAAAGGAGTAAGGTAGTCTGTACCGTTTTTCGGGAAACGCATCGAAGTTGATGCGGCGGATGGTTAAGGGGATGATGACGTATGACGTTACCAAGGCAGATTCCGGCCGGTGCCCGCGTGGTGGTGCGCATCACCGACGGCATTGACCCGGTCGACCACCGTATGAAGTTCCGCGACTATGTGGGGCATGTGGTTTCCTGGGATGGATACACGTTGGAGATGGTGCGTGACGCCGCCGCCAATGGTTCGCGCCCGGCCCAGAACGTGACCATCCATCAGGAACAGATTGCCACATTGAAACCCGTGCCGGAGCGGCGCAACACGCCACCCCGGCCGTAACCCAAGGCCATAAAGAATTCGGAGGAGAACGAGAGTGTCATCTACGCAGTTCGACGGCGATATCGACTCCTTCGTCTCCTATCTGAAGTCCAACCGCGGCCTGTCAGCGAATACGCTCAAAGCGTATCGCGCGGATCTCACGGCATGCCTGCACCTGTTCGAGCTGCGCGGCGTGACCGATCTGAACGAGATCACGCTGGATGATCTGCGCAGCTGGATGGCGGTGGAATCGCGCGATCACGCCCGCAGCAGCATGGCCCGCAAAACCGTGGCCGTGCGCGGGTTCTTCGCGTGGGCCTATGAGCATGGGCTGACCACCACCGACCCGGCCGCCACACTGATGACTCCCTCGATTCCCAGCACGCTGCCCGCGGTGCTCACCGAATCCCAGGCCGAGCAATTATTGGATGTCGCTGAACATGCCGTTGCAACAAACCAGTACAAGGACGATGGGGGAGCGGCAGCCGCGTCCGGCAGCGGCAAGGCAGTCGGCAAGACAGCTGATAAGTCAGCCGACACCGTAAACCGCAACGAGGCACCCGCCCGTGCAGACAAGCGCGACAGCGCCCGAGTCGTCGCCGAATCGCAGCGCAACGCCGCGATTCTCGAACTACTGTATGCCACCGGCATCCGTGTCGCCGAACTGGTGTCGATGGATATCGCCGACATCGACTTCTCCAATCGCACCATCAAAGTCACCGGCAAAGGCAACAAGCAACGCGTGGTGCCGTTCGGACTACCCGCCCAGCGTGCGCTGGAGACTTGGCTTGAACAAGGGCGGCCTGTACTGGCCCGTACGGCAACGGATGCAGCCAAGTCCCGTGCTACCAACGCCCTGTTCCTCGGCGCACGAGGCGGCCGTATCGACCAACGCATAGCCCGTGACATCGTACACAGAGCGGCCCGAGAGGCCGGCGTACCGGACATCAGCCCCCATGCGTTGCGTCATTCCGCCGCCACGCACATGCTGGACGGCGGTGCCGATCTGAGGGAGGTGCAGGAGATGCTCGGGCATTCCTCCTTGAAAACTACACAACGCTATACGCACGTCTCCATCGAGCAGCTCAAGAACCGTTACGGACAGGCCTTTCCGCGGGCATGACCACTATGTGGACATTGGATAACAAACTCAGCAAAGACTGAACCTAGCCGGCAAGAACCCCTGAATTTTACATGGGTGTAACAAAAAATACACTGCTTGTCTCCCAAGTGCGCAAAAATGACAGGTAACAGCAACGGGGTTGGGTGTCCGAAGCGGCGGGAAGCGTAAGTGTCCCGACGATGAGGAAATCCGACCCCGCTCGCATGAGGCGGGGCTGAGACGTCCTGCAACCTAATGAATAGGAGAAATCATATGAAGAAGAAAGCTCTTGCTTTCGCTGCCATGGCTTGCTCCGTGGCCATGCTGCTGAGCGCCTGCGGCGGCTCCAACAGCAACGCTGCATCCGGTGACACCGCTGGCTCCAACATCATCACTGCGTACAACTCCGAACCGCAGAACCCGCTGATCCCGGGCAACACCAACGAAACCGGCGGCGGCAAGCCGGTCGACCTGCTGTTCTCCCGTCTGGTCTCCTTCGACAAGGACGGCAAGGCTTCCAACGAAGTGGCCGAGTCCATCACCCCGAACGATGACGCCACCCAGTACACCATCAAGATCAAGTCCGGCTGGAAGTTCACCGACGGCACTCCGGTGACCGCTGAGTCCTTCACCAAGGCCTGGTCCTACGTGGCCAACGCCAAGAACGCCCAGAAGTGCTCCTCCTTCTTCTCCGCCATCGCCGGCTATGACGATCTGCAGAAGGATGGCCTCAAGGGTGACGAGCAGCTCTCCGGCCTCAAGGTCGTGGACGACACCACCTTCACCGTCGACCTGAACCAGTCCGACTCCGTGTTCCCGATTAAGGTCGGCTACTCGGCCTTCGCCCCGCTGCCTGAGTCCTTCTACAAGGACCCGAAGGCCTTCGGCGAGGCTCCTGTGGGCAACGGCCCGTACAAGTTCTCCAAGTGGGACCACAACAAGGAAATCGCCCTCGTCAAGAACCCTGACTACAAGGGCAACGAGGACGTCAAGAACGATGGCGTGACCTTCAAGGTCTACACCGACGACTCCGCCGCCTACCGCGACATTCAGGCCGGCAACCTCGACGTGATGGAGTCCGTCCCGGCCGCCTTCACCAAGACCTTCAAGACCGACAAGAAGGTCCAGGCTTACTCCGAGGCCGGCTCCGTCATCCAGACCTTCACCATCCCGTCCTCCCTTGACCACTTCAAGAACGACGAGGAAGGCCAGCTGCGTCGCCAGGCCATCTCCATGGCCCTCAACCGCAAGCAGCTCATCGACAAGGTGCTCAACGGCAACGCCACCGCCGCCACCGAGTTCACCTCCCCGAAGACCCCGGGCTACTCCGACTCCCTCAAGGGTGCCGACAACCTGAAGTTCAACGCCTCCAAGGCCAAGGAACTGTGGGCCAAGGCTGACGCCATCTCCAAGTACGACGGCCAGCTCACCTTCTCCTACAACGCCGATGGTGGTGCCAAGCCGCTTTACGACGCCGTCGTGAACCAGCTCAAGAACAACTTGGGCATCGACGCGGCCACCAACCCGATCCCGACCTTCCAGGAATTCCGTGACGCGGTCACCAACCGTCAGATGAAGGGCGCCTTCCGTACCGGCTGGCAGCCTGACTACCCGTCCGCCGAGAACTACCTGTGGCAGCTGTACTCCACCGCTGCTGCTGATGGCAACGGCTCCAACGATGGTGACTACAAGAGCCCGGCCTTCGATGACCTGTGCAAGCAGGCTGCTGCCGCTTCCAGCACTGATGACGCCAACAAGCTGTACCAGCAGGCTGAGGAAATCCTCCTCAACGACCTTCCGGCCATCCCGCTGTACTACTCCAACGCCTCCGGTGTGGCTTCCCTCAACGTGAAGTCCGGCTACGCCTTCGATTGGCAGAACCTCCCGACCTACACCGAGATGTCCAAGAAGTGAGTCTGACTCACTGAACGGATACCGCTAGGTAGTTCGGAAATAAAGGGCGAGGATCGCAAGATCCCCGCCCTTTTTGTTGTGTGAGGGGGTGCTTGCTCACGCCATCGGGAACCAAGTTAAAGTATCCACTATCCGACCGCAACCATGGACATATCCACCAACATTGCCCAATCTCAAACCTTGCGTTAACGCAAATTTACATATCACAGTCCGGGCATGCGGTAAACTGTCGGAGTATTTATCGACCGGCGGGGGCGTACTATACCCTTTCTGGCCGGTCTAGGAAATAAGGAGCAACCGTATGGGTAAGTATCTTCTGCGACGCATTCTGCAGATGATTCCCGTGGTTCTCGGTACGACTCTTCTGGTATATGCCCTTGTATTCGCCCTGCCGGGCGACCCTGTCAAGGCCATGTTCGGAGACAAGCCCGTCAATGAGGCCGTCGCAGCCCAGATCCGCGCAGAATACCATCTCGACCAGCCGTTCATCGTTCAGTACTTTATCTACCTGAAGAATGCACTGACCCTGAACTTCGGCGATACCTTCGCCGGCCAGCCCGTTCTCGACGAAATCACCCGCGCCTTCCCGGTCACCATCAGGCTCGGCTTGATGGCGTTCGTGTTCGAGGCGATTTTCGGTGTCGTCTTCGGCATTATCTCGGGCCTCAAGAAGGGCAAGTGGTACGACACCGTCATCCTGATCGTCTCCCTGCTGCTCATTTCCGTGCCGACCTTCGTCACCGGCTTCGTCATGCAATATGTCTTTGGTATTCAGTGGGCGATATTGCCGGTGACGGCAGGCGCCGACCCCGGCTTCCTTGATCTGCTCATGCCGGCCATGGTGCTCGGTTCGGTGTCGATGGCCTATATCATCCGACTGACCCGCTCCGAAATCTCCTCCAACATCGCCGAGGATTACGTGCGCACCGCACGCGCCAAGGGCATGTCGAACGGTCAGGTCATGCTGCGCCACGTGTTACGTAACTCCCTGATTCCAGTCGTCACCTACCTTGGTCAGGACATCGGCGCCCTGATGGGTGGTGCCATGATCACCGAGCAGATCTTCAACATCCACGGCATCGGCTTCCTTACCTACCAGTCCATTCTGAAGGGCGAGGCAAACCTGGTGGTGTCCATCGTCACGTTGCTCATGCTGATTTTCGTAGTGTGCAACCTCGTTGTCGACATGCTGTACGCGGCCCTCGATCCGCGTATCCGTTACGCGTGATAGGGAGGAGTGAGTCACATGGCAAACGAAACCACTGAAAACGAGCTCAACGAGACCGGCGAGCCAGGAACCGAATACTTCATGGAAACCCTGCCCGGTCAGGACCGTTACGTAGCTCCTCTCGACGAGACCCCGTTGCAGGACGTCGATTCCGTCGACGAATCCGCACCGGCCACCAGCATGTGGGCCGACGCATGGCGAACCCTGCGCCGCAATCCGCTGTTCATCATCTCCGGGCTGCTGATCCTCTTCATCATCGTGGTGGCCATCGCCCCCGGTCTGTTCACCAAGCAGGATCCGAACGCCTGCGATCTGGGCAACTCCTTGAGCCCCGCCTCCGCTGGACACCCCTTCGGCTACGACCTGCAGGGCTGCGACGTGTACACCCGCGTGGTCTACGGCACCCGTACCTCACTGTCCGTCGGCGTGCTCTCCACGCTACTAGTCGTGATTGTCGGTACCCTGATCGGTGCCGTCGCCGGCTTCTTCGGCGGTTGGGTCGACGCGGTGCTGAGCCGTATCACCGACATCTTCTTCGCCCTGCCTATGCTGCTCGGCGCCATCGTGGTGCTCCAGATGTTCAAGACCTCCAAGTCCATCTGGAAGATCGTGCTGGTGTTGACGCTCTTCGGCTGGGTCGGCGTATGCCGTATCGCCCGAAGCGCCGTGCTGGAATCGAAGAACCTCGAATTCAACACCGCCTCCACGGCCCTCGGCTCCACGCCTGCCAGGAATCTGTTCCGCCATATCCTGCCGAACTCCTTGGCCCCGATCATCGTCATCGCCACCACTTCGCTGGCCTCCTACATCGTGGCCGAAGCAACCCTAAGCTTCCTTGGCGTCGGTCTGCCGACCACCACGGTGAGCTGGGGTGGCGATATCTCCAGCGCACAGACCAACCTGCAGACCGATCCGATGGTGCTGTTCTACCCGTCCGCCGCACTGGCCATCACCGTGCTTGCGTTCATCATGATGGGCGACGCCGTCAAGGACGCCCTCGACCCGAAGAGCCGTACGGCCTGAGTGAGGGGAGTGGAGAAACATTATGACTGACAACACCAACGCCAAGATGCTGGCTATGCAGAAAGAGCATGGTCCGCTGCTCGAGGTCAAGGATCTGGCCATCGACTTCACCACTGACACCGGCAAGCCGGTGCATGCGGTGCGCGACGCCAACTTCACCGTCTACCCCGGCCAGTGGGTGGCCATCGTGGGCGAATCCGGCTCCGGCAAATCCACCTCCGCCATGGCTGTGCTGGGCCTGCTGCCCGGCACCGGTCACGTGGTCAACGGCTCCATCAAGCTTGACGGCGAGGAAATCGCCGGCGCCAAGCAGAGCGAGTTCGACAAGCTGCGCGGCACCAGGATGGGCCTCGTGCCGCAGGACCCGATGAGCAACCTCAACCCGGTGTGGCGCATCGGCACCCAGGTCAAGGAAGCACTGAAGGCCAACAACATGGACGTGGACCATGAGAAGCGCTCCGCCCTCGCCAAGGCCCTGGCCGGCGACGAGGTCGAAGTCAAGGGCAACGACGACGAGACCTTCCTCGGCGCCAAGGAACTGCCCGAGCTCATGACCGAGGCCAAGAAGGCTTTGACCGAAGCCGGCGTGTCCGGCGAGGCCTTCGACAAGGCCGTCGCCCGCTTCACCAACGAATGGGTTCCGGGCTCCGAAACCCGTTGGCGCGTGGCCGACGACCTCATCAAGGCCGGCGTGGCCGACGACCAGGCCTGGTACCTCGCCAAGAAGTACGTCACCGGCTCCACAATGGATGACCGTATCGCGGGTCTGCTGTCCGAGGCCGGTCTGCCCGACGCCGCTACCCGTGCCCGTCAGTTCCCGCACGAGTTCTCCGGTGGTATGCGCCAGCGCGCGCTCATCGCCATCGGCTTGGCCTGCCGCCCTGACCTGCTGATCGCCGACGAGCCGACCTCCGCCCTCGACGTGACCGTGCAGAAGCGCATCCTCGACCACCTGCACATGCTCACCGACTCGTTGGGCACCGCCGTGCTGTTCATCACCCACGATCTGGGCCTTGCTGCCGAGCGCGCCCAGCACATTGTCGTGATGTACAAGGGTCAGGTCGTCGAATCCGGACCGTCCCTGGAAGTGCTCCAGCACCCGCAGCACCCGTACACCAAGCGACTCGTGGCCGCCGCCCCGTCGCTGGCCTCCCAGCGCATCATCTCCGCCAAGGAGCGCGGTGAGAACGCGGACGCCCTGCTCGATCACCACATCGCCGGCGAAAGCACGCTTGAGAAGAGCGAGCACATCATCACCGTCGACCACTTGACCAAGGAATTCAAGCTGCCCCGCAAGAAGGAGATGTTCAAGGCCGTCGACGACGTGTCCTTCTCCGTCAAGCGCGGCACCACCCTGGCCATCGTGGGCGAATCCGGTTCCGGCAAGTCCACCGTGGCGAACATGGTGCTTCACCTCCTGAAGCCCACTTCCGGCAAGGTGTTCTACGAAGGCCGCGACACCTCCACGTTCAAGGCCAAGGATCTGCTCGGTTTCCGCCGCCACGTGCAGCCGGTGTTCCAGAACCCCTACGGTTCGCTCGACCCGATGTACTCCATCTTCCGTTCCATTGAGGAGCCGCTGCGCATCCACAAGATCGGCGACAAGAAGTGGCGTGCCAACCGTGTCAAGGAACTGCTGGACATGGTCGAGATGCCGGCTTCCGTGATGGGCCGTTACCCGAACGAGCTCTCTGGTGGCCAGCGCCAGCGCATCGCCATCGCACGAGCCATGGCTCTGGACCCGGACGTCATCGTGTGCGATGAGGCCGTGTCCGCTTTGGACGTGCTGGTGCAGGACCAGGTGTTGCGCCTGCTCAACGATCTGCAGGCCGAAAAGGGCCTGAGCTACCTGTTCATCACCCACGATCTGGCCGTGGTTCGTCAGATCGCCGACGAGGTTGTGGTGATGCAGCACGGCAAGCTCGTGGAGCATGCCACCACCGACGAGGTCTTCGACCACCCGCAGAAGCAGTACACCCGAGACCTGCTCGACGCCATCCCCGGCGGCAAGCTCCAACTCGGTCTGGACTGATAATCTGCGTTTGAGCGCATTGTATTGGGTTCTTTCCATCCGTGGAAAGAACCCAATATTCGTATGCGCAGGTTTGCATGATGGTTCGCGTGGGACGAAAGGCAAAAATTGGTGTTTTCCCGATGTTGTCCCACAAATTGTGGGACAACATCAACATCAATCGATGGACATGAATGTTGTCCCACAGCAGATTTCTCACGAAGTCCGGAATTACGCCATTCTTAGTGTGGTCGATAATTACTCATGCTGTGGGGTGTGGGACGGCCCGCGAAAATCGTCGATTTTCGGATGTTGTCCCACGGAATACGTCATACCTCGTATGTGATCGTGAGTGGGGCGTGATCGGACCAGCGTTTGTCATACGTGGGAGCCTTGTCGATGACGAATCCGCGTGCGGTCTCCGCCAACTCGGGCGTGGCGAACTGGTAGTCGATTCTCCAGCCGACATTGTTGTCGAAAGCGCGCCCTCGCTGGCTCCACCAGGTGTATGGCCCCTGAATGTCGCCGGCCAACGAACGCATCACATCCACGAACTCGTATTCGTCCAGCCATTTGTCCACGTAGGCACGTTCTTCGGGCAGAAATCCGGCGTGCTTCTCATTGGCCTTGGCGTTCTTGATATCAAGCGGCGTGTGCGCGATGTTGAAATCGCCGCAGAGCACGGCCTGTTTGCCGCCATGCGCAGCCTCGTCCCGCAACGCGCCCATGCGCTTCAGCATCGTGTCCAGAAAACGGTACTTCTGTTCCATTTTGGTCGGATAATCGGTGTTGCCAGCATGCACATATACGGATGCCACGGTGATCGCGTAGCCCTCAGGCGTTTTGACATCGGTTTCGATCCAACGCCCTGAATCCACATCCTCGCTCAGACCTGGCAGCCCATATCGCTTGTCAAGCACTTCCAAGTCGGTGAGCAGTCCGACTCCCGCGCGGCCTTTCACCCGGCAGACCTCGTTCATGGCATGGAGGTTGGCCGGTGCCTCGATCTTGCCGGCGGTGGCGTATTCGAAACCAAATTCATCGAAAATAGAATCGACATCGTCCTGAGGCGCGCGAACCTCCTGTATGCACCAGACATCCGGCGCATGCTTGCCGGCCCAATCCTCGATGCCCTTGCGCTTGGCCGCACGAATGCCGTTGACGTTAGACGTGGTAATGGTGATGGTCATGCGGCCATACTATTTTGGCCTCCCTACGAATCGAACCGGACATCGGCGGCCGCGATGCTCAGCTTTCTCTAAGCCTGAGTGCTAGTGTTAGCAAGGTTGCAACCGTTACATGAAACGAGGAATTATGGGACTGTTCGGATTCGGCAAGAAGAAGAGCAAGAAGGAAGCCGAGCCGGCCGTTGAGCCTGTCGATGAGGACAAGGTGGCCGCCGAGGCCGCAAACGCCGCAGCAAAGGCGGAAAGCGCTGAAACCGTATTGGCGGAACCATCCAGCGAATACCAGGGCCGCGGAGAAGAGCGAGGCCCGTGGGACGTCAATGATGAGGACGTGCCCGATTATGACGATTATCTGGATCTGGGCGCCTACTACCTGCCCTTCCTCCGGGGCATCCAACTGCGTATCAAGGCCAACCGCGCCACCCAGCAAGTGCTTGGTTCCACCATCACCTTCGGCTCCTCCAGCCTGGAGATCGAAGCCTTTGCCGCACCCAAGACCCTGGGACTATGGGATGACGTTCGCGGTGACCTGCTTGAAGCCAACAAGGCCGCTTCTGAAGTGGACGGTGTGTTCGGCACCGAACTGAAGCTGCCGGTCAATGTCAAGGGCGGCAAGACCGTGAACACGCGCATCGTTGGTGTGGACGGCCCGCGCTGGATGCTGCGTGGCATCTTCTCCGGCAAGGCTGCTATCGATCCGGACAGCCCGGAGACCGAGGCGCTGAACAAGTTCTTCGCCGGCATCGTCGTCGAGCGTGGCGAGGAGCCTTTGGCGCCGCGCGATCTGATCCCGATGCATCCGCCGGTCGCCCCCGCTGAGCGTAAGGCCGCCAAGGCCGCGGCCGAAGCCGGCGAGGCGAACGGCAAGGAACACTTCAAGGACATTCCGGACAACAAGCCGAAGGGCCCGTTGAGCCAGGATCAGACCACCGAGGTGAAGACCACCTTGGCCCGTGGCCCGATGTTCTCCGAAGTTCGCTGATCTATAGGAAGAGACTTGGCAGACAACAAACGCACCGGTCTATCCGCGCTGGCCGACGCCGGCAATGACGGCGAGGACTTCTCCGTCATCGATGCCATCGGCGGCCCTCGCGGCGTCATCGAATCCATGCTGCCCGGCGTGGTGTTCGTCGTACTGTTCGTGGCCACGAGCAATCTGAATCTCACCATTGCGGTTTCGGCCGTGTTGGCGGTATTGCAGGTTATTGTGCGACTGATTCAGCGCCAGTCGGTAATGGGCGCGGTCTCTGGTCTGGTGGCGGTAGGCATCTGCCTGATTTGGGCATGGCAGACTCATGAGGCCCGCAATTACTACATTTTCGGATTCATTACCAATGCCGGCTATGCCGCGTTGCTTGCCGTGTCACTGATCGCGCGCGTGCCCGGACTGGGTTTGGTCGTCGAATTCATTCGCAGCCTGCCCACCGAGCATTTCAAGGCATGGTTCCATGACTGGATGGACGACAAGGCCCTGAAACGCGCCTATATGATTGTCACCGGCCTTTGGGTCGGTCTGTTCCTGCTGCGGCTGGTGGTGCAGGTGCCGCTGTATCTGACCAACCATGTGGCTGCACTCGGCGTGACCCGCCTGCTCATGGGCATTCCGTTCTGGGCATTGGCGATTTGGGTGAGTTACCTCATTATCGCCACGCCGATGCACCGGCATAAGGTCGCGGCTAAGAAGACACAGACTGAAGTCGCTGTTGATGCCGAACTCGAACCGAGCGCAACCGGAAAGGACGATGATGCAAGCTGAAGTTCGTATCGAACGATACGCCGACCAAGGCCGCTGTGTGGCCCATATCGACGGTCGTGTGGTGTTCGTCCGCTTCGCCTTGCCCGACGAACTCGTGCGAGTCGAACTTGACGAGCCCCACGACCGGGACGACCGGTTCTGGACCGGCGAAGTCGTCGAGGTTCTCGAGCCGTCCGAAGACCGAGCCACCCCGGCATGGCCACTTGCCGGTCCCTTGGCGATGGGCGGGGGAGTGGGCGGCGCGGATCTCGTGCACGTCTCTTTGCCCGGCCAGCTCAAGTGGAAGGCCATCACCGTCTCCGAACAGATGAGCCGACTCGGCCATATCGACGTGGCCGTTCCCATCGAGCGCATGCCCGGCGACAAGGAAGCCGGCGGCCTCAATTGGCGTACCCGCATCGAAATGATTGCCGACGACAACGGCATGCCATCCATGCGCCGGCGCGGCACACACAACCGCGTGGCCATCGACACCATGCCGCTTGCCACGCGTACGCTGCTGGACGTCGCCAAGCGCGAACACGTGTGGGAAGGCGGCTTTGAACCCGGCTCCCAGATTCGTCTTTCCGTGCCCGAACCGCGCGGCGAGATCGTCGATACCGCGGCAGCAGACGACAATTACGCCGTACTTGTGGACGGCGAACTGCGCGCCGGCTCCCAGCTGCTCACCGAACAGGTGACCATCAACGGCACGACCTTCGACTATCAGGTTGACGCCAACGGGTTCTGGCAAGTGCATCGCCAAGCGCCGATTGCCCTTGGTACGCACGTGATCAATCTGGTCAACGGGCAGCTGCAGTCAGCGGCGGACGCCGTAATCTGGGATCTGTATTCCGGTTCCGGCCTGTTCACCCTGCCGCTGGCCACAATGACCGGTGAACGCACCCGCATGCTCAGCGTTGAAGGCGCGCGTGTGGCCGTCAAGAACGCCCAGCGCAACCTGCGTGCCATGAACCTGAACGACGTGGACGCCCGCGCGGGTGATGTCTCGCGCACGCTGGACCATGTGCCGGCGCATCTGGCCAAGCCGAATGTCGTAGTGCTTGATCCGCCGCGTGCCGGTGCTCGTGCCAAGGTCTGCCGCCAGATTGCCGCGGCCGGCGCATCCAGCGTGGTCTACATCGCCTGTGATCCCACCAGCCTCGCACGCGACACCGCGACACTCATCGGCGAAGGCTACGAGCTCAAAGACATCCGTGCCTTCGACATCTACCCGATGACCCACCATGTTGAGACGGTGGCCCTGTTTACCCGCTGACAGGTGAGCATATGACACGACGAATTCTCGGATTGCTGGCCTGCATGGCGGCTGTGTTGTCCCTGGCCGCCTGCACGCCGGCCGGTAGGGCGGTCGGCGATACCCAAGACAGCATGCCGGAAGTCGCCCACGATTCCACACATCCCACGGATGTCACAGTCGGCTTTGTGGGGTCGACTGACACCGCCGCAGACGAGTTCGTCATCAATGCGCTGTCTGATGACAAACTCAATGTCTACTATGCCTCGCTCGAAACATCCGCAAGCTCGGCAAACGCAACTGATGGTGTATCCGGTGAAACCGAATCTTCTGACGCCGGCACTACCAGCGAAAACGGTGCCGATAGTATGGATGCTCATACTGGCGTCGACAAGAATGCGGTCACCGCACAGCAGGGTGTTGCCGATTTCGTAGCTCGCGCGGTCAAAATCGTGATTATCAGCGGCATCGACGTTACCGACGCCAACCGGGAGAGCTGGAACCAGACATTGACCAATGCGCGTGAAGCCGGTATTCCAGTCGCTCTCATTGATCCAAAGCATGCGCCCGAAGATGAACTGCTGTACGCCGTCATCCTTCACCTCAACACCAACAGTGCCGATTCTGGCGACACTGTCGATACCAAGCCAATGACTATTACTGACGCCGTGCTCACCATCACGCGCGACGAACCCCACGAACGCGAGATCAAAGTCACCGTTTCCTGAGCCGAATCAGCCCCTTGAAGCTGAGAAAGCACCCTGAATCATCCCTGAGCCTTAGCGGATTGCGAAACAAGACGCGGTAGGCTGGGGAATATGAGTGCAACAACAGCCGTGGAAATGCCTGAGATCGGAGCAACCGGTCTTACCTCCAAAGAAGTGGTGCAACGTATCGAAAGTGGCCAATCGAATGCGGTGAAAACCTCCACCTCGCGTTCGGTTCAAGATATCGTGCGAGCCAACGTGTTCACGCTGTTCAACGGCATCATCTTCGCCGCGATGGTACTGGTGCTGATCACCGGTTCCTGGAGGGACGCGGTGTTCGGTTTCGTCATCATCATCAACACGGGCATCGGCATCGTCACCGAACTCAGGGCCAAGCGCACGTTGGATAAGCTTTCCATCCTTGTGGCCTCCGAATTCCTCGTGCATCGTGACGGCAGGGACGTGGAGGTGCCCCACAACGAGATCGTGCTCGACGACCTGCTGTGGATCCGTGCCGGCGAACAGGTGCCGGCCGACGGGCAGATCATCCAGACCTGGGGACTGGAACTCGACGAATCCATGCTCACCGGCGAATCTCGTACCGTGCGCCACAAGGTGGGGGAGCAGGTGTATTCCGGTGCCACCGCGGTCTCCGGCATGGCATTGGTCAAGGTCAATGCGGTCGGCAGCCATTCCTACGCCGCCACGCTCACCGCGCAGGCCAAGGTATACAAGAAAACCGTGTCCGACCTGAACAAGGGCATCAACACGATTCTGAAATTCATGACCTTCCTCGTGGTACCGCTGTGTATTCTGCTGATTCTTTCGCAGATTCATACGGTCGGCGGTTGGGGTACGGCACTCTCCACCGGCGAATGGCGGCAAGCCGTGGTTTCCGCGGTCGCCGGCGTAGTAGGCATGATTCCCGAAGGCTTGGTGCTGCTGACTTCGCTGAACTTCGCGGTGGCCGCCATGCGTCTCGCCCGTCACAATACGCTGGTGCAGGAGCTTGAATCCGTGGAGACACTGGCTCGCGTGGACGCGCTGAACCTCGATAAAACCGGCACGATCACCGATGGCGGTATCGCCTTCAACCGGCTCGTGATGCTCGATTCCGCCAATGCGGCTGCGGAACAGGCAGCCACGCAGGCCCTCTACGACTGCTGCAACGAAGAGCAGCCCAACGGCACCGGCCAAGCCGTACTCGCCGGGCTCAAGGCCCAAGGATATGGGGCAGGTGCGGTTGAGTCTCGTGTCCCGTTCTCTTCGGCGCGCAAATGGAGTGCGGTGCGTAAATCCGGCGAGACCTGGTACATGGGAGCGCCGGAGGTGATTATTTCTGCGCTTGAGGGTGACTATTCGTCGGTGTTGCAGCAGGTTAACGAGTATGCCAATGACGGCAACCGTGTGTTGCTGGTTGCGCGGTCTACAGCTCCCCTCTCCGAGGGGAGCTGTCGCCAGAAGCGACTGAGGGACGCAGTTGAGGGAGCCAATGTCTCGGACGGCCCGCAACTGGATGTGCAGGCTGAGCCGGTGGCGTTGGTGTTGTGCTCTGAGAAGATTCGCGAGGACGCCGAGCGGACGCTCGCTTGGTTCCGTGAGCAGGGTGTGCGCTGTCGTGTGATTTCCGGTGACAATCCAGTGACCGTGGGTGCCATCGCCCGCAGAGTGAAACTGACAGGCGACCATGAGCCGGTGGCGATGGACGCGCGCGAACTGCCCGAGGACGTGAACGAACTGGCCCGCGTGCTCGAAAACGTCGACGTGCTCGGCCGCGTGCTGCCTGACCAGAAGAAGGCCATCGTGAAGGCGCTGCACACACAGAACCACGTGGTTGCCATGACCGGCGACGGCGTCAACGACGCGCTAGCCATCAAGGAGGCGGACCTCGGCATCGCCATGGGCAATGCGGCGCCCGCCACCAAGGCCGTGGCCCAGGTGGTGCTGGTGGATTCCAAGTTCTCGCACCTGCCGGACGTCGTGGCGCGAGGCCGTCAGGTCATGGCCAATATGGAGCGCGTGGCCAGCCTGTTCCTCGTCAAAACCGTGTACTCCGCGCTGATCTCGCTCGGTGTAGTGCTGACGCAAATCCCATACCCATACCTGCCGCGCCATATCACCTATATCGGCGCTCTCACCATCGGCATGCCCGCGTTCATTCTGGCGCTCGCGCCGAACACGCGCCGCTATATTCCGGGATTCCTCAAGCGCGTGGTCACGTTCGCGCTGCCGGGCGGCATCGCCACTGCGCTGTCGGTGCTGCTGGCCGCTTGGGTGCTGCCGCCGGTCATGGGCTGGAACGTGACCGGCGATGCCGCGGACCTGTCCGCCCTGCGCGCCACCAGCGCCATCATCCTGTTCGCGATGGGCGTGTTCGTGCTGGCCCGCGTGGCCAGACCACTCAACGGTTGGCGAGGTGCGCTGGTCGCGGGGTTCGCGGCGGCCGGCATCATCGGCGCGTTCATCCCGTTCGTGGCGAACTTCTTCGCCCTGATTCTGCCGACCGGCGCCACGATGGTGGCCACGCTGATCGCGTTGGCCGGTTCCGCGCTGATCTTCGCGCTGTGCCTGTGGCTGGCGCCGTTCGTGCGCGGACTGACGGGCAAGCTCTCGCGTCGGCATTGAGACGGCGGCGCGATTGTCTCATACTTCAAGCCGACACGCCAGAGCCTCGGTAACGTGCCCGTACCATGTGTAGCGGATAATCAGCGGCATCATAAGCCGATTCATGATTTCGGAGGAAGCATGTCCTTACGCGACGACCAGCTGGCTACCCTCAAGGCAGCCGGCAAGGACTTCGATTACTACAACATCGCCAATCTTGACGGCATCGATCATCTGCCGTACTCGCTGAAGGTACTGGTCGAGAATCTGGTACGCAACATCGACGGTGCCAACATCACCGACGAACACGTCAAGACCCTGCTCGACTGGGATCCGAACGCCGAACCCAGCCACGAGATCCAGTTCACGCCGTCCCGCGTGATCATGCAGGACTTCACCGGCGTGCCCTGCATCGTGGACCTCGCCACCATGCGTGACGCGGTCAAGGACCTTGGCGGCGACCCGGAGGTCATCAACCCGCAGGTCCAGTCCGATATGGTCATCGACCACTCTGTGCAGATCGACAAGTACGGCATCGCCGACGCGGTCCAGCAGAACATGGACATCGAATACCAGCGCAACGGTGAACGCTACCAGTTCCTGCGCTGGGGTCAGCAGGCATTCAAGAACTTCCGCGTGGTGCCGCCGGGAACCGGCATTATCCACCAGGTCAACATCGAATACTTGGCCAAGGTGGTCATGAGCAAGGCCGAGGCCAACGGCAACACGCTCGCCTACCTCGACTCCTGCGTGGGCACCGACTCGCACACCACCACCGAAAACGGTCTGGGCGTGCTCGGCTGGGGCGTCGGCGGCATTGAAGCCGAGGCCGCCATGCTCGGCCAGCCGATCTCCATGCTCGTGCCGCGCGTGGTCGGCTTCAAGCTCACCGGCTCCATCCCGGAGGGCGTTACCGCCACCGATGTGGTCCTGACCATCACCGACATGCTCCGCAAGCACGGCGTGGTCGGCAAGTTCGTGGAATTCTACGGCGAAGGCATCGCCTCCGTGCCGCTGGCCAACCGCGCCACCATCGGCAACATGGGCCCCGAGTTCGGCTCCACCTGCGGCATCTTCCCGATTGACAACGTCACGCTCGACTACCTGCGCCTGACCGGCCGCTCCGAAGAACAGGTCGCGTTGGTCGAAGCCTACGCCAAGGCCAACAAGCTGTGGGGCGACGCCTCCGACCCGGATTACGTGGAACCGCAGTACTCCGAATACGAGGAACTCGACCTCGGTACCGTGGTGCCGTCCATCGCTGGCCCGAAGCGCCCGCAGGACCGCATTCTGCTCTCCGAAGCCAAGGAGATGTTCGAGAAGACCGCTCCCGCCTATGAGACCGAGAAGACCGTCAAGGATCCGGTGGCCGTGTCCACCGACTTCCGCGGCGATTTCGACATCGAAAACGGCGACGTGGCCATCGCCTCGATCACCTCATGCACCAACACCTCCAACCCGTCCGTGATGATCGCCGCCGGCCTGATCGCCCGCAACGCACATGCCAAGGGCCTTAAGCCCAAGCCCTGGGTCAAGACCTCGCTGGCTCCCGGCTCGCAGGTCGTGGCCGACTACCTCAAGGCCGCGGGGCTGCAGGACGACCTCGATGCACTCGGCTACCAGCTCGTCGGCTTCGGCTGCGCCACCTGCATCGGCAACTCCGGCCCGCTGCTGCCCGAGATTTCCGAGGCGATCAACGCCAACGACCTGACCGTCACCGCCGTGCTTTCCGGCAACCGCAACTTCGAAGGCCGCATCAGCCCGGACGTCAAGATGAACTACCTAGCCTCCCCGCCGCTGGTCATCGCCTACGCGCTCGCCGGCACGATGGACTTCGACTTCGAGACCCAGCCGCTCGGCACCGACGCGGACGGCAACGACGTGTACTTGAAGGACATCTGGCCCACCAATGCCGAGGTCGCCGCCGTGGTCGACGGCAGCGTGAGCCGCGAGATGTTCCTCAAGGACTACGCCTCCGTGTTCGACGGCGACCACCGCTGGAAGGGCCTCGACGTGCCGGAAGGCGAGCTGTTCGCGTGGAACGACAAGTCCACCTATGTGCGCAAGCAAACCTTCTTCGACGGCATGAAGGCCACGCCGGACCCGGTCGCCGATATCCACGGCGCCCGTGTGCTGGCCCTCCTGGGCGACTCGGTCACCACCGACCACATCTCCCCGGCAGGCGCGTTCAAGGCCTCCAGCCCGGCCGGCAAGTATCTGACCGAGCGCGGCGTGGAGCCGAAGAACTTCAACTCTTACGGTTCTCGCCGAGGCAACCACGAGATCATGGTGCGCGGCACGTTCGGCAACATCCGTCTGCGCAACCAGCTGCTCGCCTCCGTGGGCGAGGAGGTGACGCCTGGCGGCTTCACCTACGACTTCCTCGCCAAGAAGCCGACCACGATCTTCGAAGCCTCCCGCGACTACATCGACAACAAGGTGCCGCTCGTGGTGCTCGCCGGCAAGGAATACGGCACCGGCTCCTCGCGCGACTGGGCCGCCAAGGGCACGGTGATGCTCGGCGTCAAGGCCGTGATCACCGAAAGCTTCGAGCGCATCCACCGCTCCAACCTGATCGGCATGGGCGTGCTGCCGCTGCAGTTCCCGGCAGGCGAATCCTATGAGTCCCTGGGCCTCAACGGCACCGAGACCTACGATATCGCCGGCGTCGAGAAGCTTAACGAGGGCGTGACCCCCAAGACGGTCCACGTCACCGCCACCCACGAGGACGGCTCCAAGACCGAGTTCGACGCGGTGGTTCGCATCGACACGCCCGGTGAGGCCGACTACTACCGTAACGGCGGCATCCTCCAGTACGTGCTGCGCAACCTCATGAAGTAACCACCTTCTTGGCTCCCCTCTCTTGAGGGGAGCTGTCAGCGAAGCTGACTGAGGAGAGCAAGGCCGGTATCCGCCAACGGATACCGGCCTTTTCCACGCATGCCAAAATGCTATACTGTATAGCATCTTCGAAATGGAGGTTGCCATGACCATGGTCCAAATGAACGTTCGCATTGATGCGAAACTGAAGAACGAGGTCGAAGAAGTCCTCAAGGGCAAAGGCGTATCGGTGAGTGACGTAATCCGGTCGCTGTGGTTGTACATCGCCGACCGCAAGGAAGTGCCGGCATTGGAAACGACCGCCGAAGAGCAGGCCCGCGAGGCGGAAAAGCAGCGCAAGCTGAAACTGATTCGAGAAGGTGCCGGATACGTGCACAAGGAACTGGTCAAGGCCGGACTGATCTCAGAAGACACCGACCTCATGGAAGGCCTTACCTACAAGCAGTTCCGCGACAAAATGTACGACGAGCAACTTGATGCGTATTACAACATGAAGAGGGCCGATTGATGACCGACGTTTCCATGCAGCGTATTTTGCTTGATACCAACGTACTGTTGGACTATTTGCTCCATCGCGATGATCACGCCAAGATGGCGGAAGCGGTTATGGAACTTGGCGCGAAGAACAACGTTACGTTGTTGTGCGCGTCATTGTCGCTGAAGGATATCGCATACCTATCATCATCGGCGATTCGTAGGGAATTCAAACCGAATGAATCGGAAGTGGAGAATTTCACTCGCGGCTTTCTGTCGTCACGGGTGCCATGGCGTTGTATCGAGCAGGTGAAGGAGATGTGTGACATCGTCGCTGTCGATGAGTCGACATGTGATAGGGCTTTTTCCCTGCAAAAACGGCATCGGGATTTTGAAGATGATCTGATCATCGTTGCCGCGCAACAATCCGGTGCCAACTGTGTGGTCACATCGGATGCCGAATTAATCAGTCATTTTCCCGAATATTGCAAAACACCGGCTGAAATCGTGGCGGCGCTGGAATAAATGAGCGTGTGGCTCCCCTCACGGAGGGGAGCCACCAATGATGTGCCGGCTACTGTAGCCTACTGCGCCTGTAGACGGAACTGCTTCCAGATGTCGCTGAGCTTCTGACCGTTGCGCGTGCGCTTCCACACGTCCAGACCGCCGCCACGACGTCCTCCGGCGGCGGCACGGGCCGCGGCGGTCGGAGTCGGATATTCGGAGCCGTCATCCAGACGGAGACGACCGTTTTCGGTGACCGTGGCGAACCAGCGCTCGCCCTTGCGCGGCCGCTCCCACACCAGACGCTCGCCCGGCACCAGCAGACCAGCGTCAATCACCTGCCGGATCGTGACGCGCCGCGAACTATGAGACGGCCGTGGAGAGGTCTTCGACAACTCATCGACATTCTGCTTGGTCAGATCACGGGCGTCCTTGTCATACCGGATGCCCCAGTATTCCACGATGAGTCGGACCGACTCTTCCTGCCGCGCCTCCAGCAGGGCAGGTGTGCAGTCAGCGAAATCCTTCAACTGATTGGTCAGCGGGAAACGACGTGAATCCGCGCGCAACAGCATGCGGTCGCGACGTGCCGGATATTCACTCAACCTGTCCAACTGATCCTCAGGGCCCTGCACCAGCGCCATATTGCCGAGTCGGTACATCCAGAAATCATGCTGATCCTGCGGCCAGTCCGCAAACGATTTCGACCGTTCGATATCCAACGGCATAATCGGCAGCGCACTGAACCGGCGTGGTCGATCCAACTGCATGCCGGCCTTCTGCTCGTTGGCGCGAATCAGCAGCAGACGGACCAAATCGCCGTCACCCTGCATCTCGCCATGCAAACGGACCAATGCGCCTTCACGGTCGCCGTCCGAGACATGCAACCCGTTCACGCGCTGGACCAAATAGCCCTTGTCAAGATCACGGATGGCGGCGTTCGCATAACCGCGCCGCTCCAACGCTCCAGTGCGATTCAGCGTGCGGATGCCGGTCACCTGTTCCAATGCGGTCAGAATTTCCAGCAGCCGACGCTCGTCATGGGCGCCCAACGATTCCAACGTGGCCGTGGTTCTGGCGATACGTGAGGCACGAACCACGAACGGCGACAAATCGGCGTCGCCCAGCCCGCGATACGAATTGACCAACGCCCACATGGCCACGGGCTTCCACTCGTGGCTGCGGTAATCGTCCAATCCCTCAAGCCGGCCACGCACCTCGGCGGGCAGTACGGTATCGCTGGGGCGCGCGATGATCCGCCACGCCATCGCGTAGGGTGCCAGCACCTGGTTGATGAACGTGGGCACCGTGCCTTTGTCGATGTACGGTTGCAGCACGTCGGCCAGGAAATCCTCGATGAGCTTGTCGGTGGCCGGCTTGTGCGTGAGTACGAGATGCAGATAGGCGAAGAATTCCTCACAGTCATGCGGATCGTCGCCGATTGGGTCAATGATGTCATCCCAACGGGCTGCGTACACGTCAAGTTCGGCGGTCGACAGGCTGGCCGTGGCGCGCGCCTTGAACACGTCGGACGGGGTGAGCGGCAGGCCGCGCATGTTCATCACGTCGAAGATGCGATGCGCGCCGTCGAGATCGTCGGTGGTCACGATGACGAGCGTCACCTCGTTGACCAGATACTGCGCGAATTGCTGGCGTTCGGATGCCGACCAATTGGAGATCTCGTCGTACGTCTTGCGGATGTTGGCGACGATGTTGCGTTGCGCAGCGGTCGCCAGATCGTCGTCGTTCATGTCGAACACGGATTCGAGGTTGTCCTCCTGCACGTGTTCGCGGAAGAACGCCGCGTCGCGCTCGCGCAACGTGAGGCGAGGCTCGGTGACGATGCCGCGCAGCTTGTCGCCGGGCTCCACCAGCAGCGCGTCGAGTTGGCGCATGAGGTCCGGGTCTCGCTCCAGATCGCGCAGCACGGCGATGATGATCGACAGGGATACCAGCCGCTGCTGCCCGTCGATCACGTCATAACGGTTGTCGCCCTCGCGTACCAGAATCAGCGAGCCGAGGAAGTACGGGGTACCGGGTGACTTGCAGGCGTCGTCCAAGTCGCTTACCAGTTGCAGGATGTTCTCGGCCTTCCATATGTAGGCCCGCTGGAATGAGGGGATTGTGAACCGGAAATCCGGGGTGAACACTTTCCCGAGTGGTAGTTCCTTCGCGCTGATTGCCATGTCAATCCCTTCGTCGCCGGCCTTTGGACGGTATGCCGACGTGCCGACTGTGCTCAAGCCTACCAGTGTTCGCCCGGCGGCGGGCGCATCACGCCGGCTCGGGCACCGACCCCTCGTACAAGTAGAACGAAGACGGGTTTTCTCCCGGCCCGGATGCGGGCAGTGACTGCTCGCACACCTGCGTCAGGCCGCGATGTACATAGAATCCGACATCGCACGTGGTATCCGTGAATAGGAAGTATTGACGTATGCCGGCTGCGTGGAATGCGCTCATCATCGTCTCGAACATGCGCCGGCCCAGACCGTGACCGCGCGCCGCCGGATCAAGTACGAACAGCACCACTTCAGCCGAATACTCATGGCCAATGTTCGCCGCCTGCTTACGCAGTTGCCTATCGACATGAAGAGTCCCGAGAATCTCGCTCGCAGCTGCCATGCCGTCGTGGGCAAACGCCAGTTGCAATAGCTTGCGCAACGAATGACGCCGGTGCATGTTCAGCGGGCTGCGATGGTCGAGCTCGTCGATACGCCCCACAATCAATGCGACGGGTTTATCTTCCAGCTCCGCGACAAAGGCCGTGGTCACACGTGCCAGACAGTTCTCCCAATCGGCCTCGGCTGCCAGCAAGCCGGTCCGCTCATCATATTCGGCGTACCAAGTGCGGCGCACCAGGTCGATCAGCGCCGGATAATCGTCTTTACGTAACGTTCGAATAATCGCTTCACTCATGTTCTCCATTATGACTGATATGGCTCGATAACCGGACGTGTTACAGTCGCGCCGGCAAATCGGCCCGCTCCACCAGCCTCGCCATCTGTACGCGGCCCATATTGAGCTTGTCCGCCGCGGAGGAGAGATGCGCCTTGGCCGTACGCTCCGAGATAAACATACGGGAGGCGATTTCGGTGTTGGGCTATGTGCTGCAAGACGATTCGCCGATTACGGTGTATGCCACGCGCATGGTGGAAACGCCCGTTACGCTTTGAGATGAGCAGAACGAGCCGATCGATCATATTCATGGAATGTTCAGCTTTGTTCCTCTAAGATTGGTACTGGAACAAACGCTAAAGGAGCGATTATGACATTCGGTCAGCAGCCCCAGAACAACGGGCAATACAACCCGCAATACAACACGCCTGATTACAACGCCGCCCAACAGTCTGGATATGGCCAGCAATACGCACAGTCCGGTTACGGCCAGAACTACTATGCCCAGCCGCAGGGCGCTCCCACCTACCAATACGTGCCGCAGGGTACTGGTGCCGGTGCGGGTGCGGCCACCATCAACACGACGATGACCTACAACTATGAGGAAGCCCGCCGAGTCTCAGTGACCAAGGTGTACGGCGAGATGACCATCGGCATCCTCGTCACCGCCGTGGTCGCCGTGCTCGGCCAGATCACCGGAGCCTACTACAGCTTCCTCATGGCCACCGGCATGGTGGGCCTCATCGGCCTGTGCGTGGTGCAGATTGCCCTGGCCGTGGTGCTCGGCATGCGCGTCACCAAGATGAAGTCGGCCACCGCGCGCGTCATGTTCTATGTGTACGCCGCATTGATGGGCTTCACCTTGAGCTCGATCTTCATGGTCTACGACCTCGGCTCGATCGGCGTGGCACTCGGTGTCACCGCCGCGTTCTTCTTTGCGCTGACCATGTTCGGCATGACTACCAAGTTCAACATGCTCAAGGCCGGCCCGATCCTGATGATCGGCCTGATCGTGCTCATCATCTCGCAGATCGTGCTCGCCTTCGTGCAGGTCGACGGCATGACCAAGATCGTCTGCGCCATCGGCCTGATCCTGTTCGCCGGCATGACCATCTACGACGCGCAGTCCACGCGCGCGCTGCTGACCGAATACGAGGCCCAGGGCCCGGAAATGGTCAAGAAGATCTCCATCCTGTGCGCCCTGAACCTGTACCTCGACTTCGTGAACATGTTCCTGTACATCCTGCAGCTGCTCGGCAACAGGGACTAGCCTCGACAGCCGATTGGCGAGCGGCATGTAGCCTGCCCGTCAAACGTCACAGCCCGACCACATTGTGGCCGGGCTTTTTCATGTCTGTCACATTCGCACGTTAGGCTGGCTCCCCGTGAAAAGACAAGAACTCGTAGGCATGCTGAGCCTGTTGTTGACCGCGCTGATCTGGGGTTTTGCGTTCGTGGCGCAGGTCCAGGGCATGGATTCGATGTCGCCGATGTTCTTCAACGCCGCGCGCTTCACGCTGGGAGCACTGTCTTTGGTGCCGATTCTGCTGTGGATGCGTGGCCGGGGGAGCGCGGATAAGGGCGATACAGCCGGGGCCGATGTCGTTGGGACCGAGGCATCCGTGGCCGTCTCCACAGATGCCGCATCGAACGGTGCATCCGACGTCGTTACCATCACCGGTGCCAAGCTGAATGCGAACAAGCCCGATTCGGCCGTGGCGCGATTGCTCGCCAACCCGGTGGTCATTTCCGTGATCTGCGGCATCGTGCTGTTCACCGCCAGCACCCTGCAGCAGTATGGCATTCTGTACGGCAAATCGGCCGGCCGTGCGGGATTCCTGACCGCCATGTACATCGTGATGGTGCCGTTGCTGGCCTTCGTGTTCCTGCGCCGGCGCATCGGCATGCTGGTGTTCGTGGCCGTGGCGCTGTCCATCGCCGGCTTCTATCTGCTGTGCATCACCGATGGTTTCGGTTCGATCGGCCTGGCGGATATCCTGCTCGTGTTCACGGCCGTGCTGTTCGCCGTGCATATTCTGGTGATCGATACTTTGGGCGGCACCGTGGACGCCATCAAGCTTTCATTCGGCCAGTTCTGCACCACCGCCGTGCTGAGCTGGGCGGGTTCGCTGATCGAAGGCTCGGTCGACTGGGCCGGCGCTGCTCATTCCTGGATTCCGATTCTGTACGCCGGCATCGGCTCGGTGGGCATCGCGTACACCTTGCAGGTGGTCGGCCAGCAATGGGTGCCACCGACGCGAGCCAGCCTGCTGATGAGCCTCGAATCGTTCTTCTCGGCGGTAGGCGGTGCGTTGCTTCTCGGTGAAGTGATGACCCCGCGCGGCTACCTCGGCTGCGCCCTCATCTTCCTCGGCACCCTACTGGCCCAAGCGCCGGCCAGGCTGCCGAAGTGGCCGCAACGGTGAATGAATCGGCCGCAGGCCGATTCCATAGCACCTCAGTCCGAGGTCTTAGGCGCTTCGCCCACTTGCGGCGCGCCGTTGATGTCGCGGTGGATGTTCTGCATCTGTACCTCGATGTTCTGCAATGAGCGCGCGCAGTCGAGCAGCGTCTGGGAATGCTCGGCGAGCTTGTTGTCCGGCAAATCGGTCTTGTAGCGCAGCGCATGCTCCAGCGACGCCCAATAATCCATGGCGATGGTGCGGAACTGCACCTCCACCGGCGTGTAATGCGCGCCCGAGGAGAGGAACACGGGCACCGCGTAGATTACGTGCAATGAACGATACCCGTTCTGTTTCGGGTTCTTGATGTAATCCTTGACGCGCAGCACCTGAATATCGGACTGCGACGACAGATAGTTGGACACGGAATACACGTCGTCGCGGTAATTACAGATCACGCGGATGCCGGCCACATCGAACAGATTGTCCTTAATCGAATTGACGCCGATCGGCAGACCCTTGCGCTCCAGTTTGCCGATGATCGAGCTCACCGACTTCAGACGGCGTTCCATATGATGTATCGGGTCATGGCTGAACCGCACCTGGAACTCGTCGTCGAGAATCTCCAGTTTGGTGCTGATCTCGTACATCGCGCCTTCATACACCTGCATGAGGTCAACGAATTCAACGACCTGTTCGGGAGTGAAGGTGCCTCCCGGAAGATCCAACGCTTTGAGACGGGCTTGCAGATCGGAGGTTTTGAGTCGGCTATGTCGGTCAAGTATCACGTCCACCAATATACTCGGCGGATTCCAGCCAATCTGGACGTTCGCGGGGAATCTTTCCAAGAACCCATAATTTGACATCGTGACAACCAATGGCATACGTGACCGGAGCATGACGAACCCCGTCGATAGAATCGGTCGTTATGAATGAAGACATGATGACCGAGGCGGAGCGCGCCTCGATTGCAGCCGATGGAACCGATGGTTTGCTGGGGAAACGCGGCAAGGGCGTGTTCCATATCCATACGCTCGGCTGCCAGATGAACGTGCACGATTCCGAGCGCATCGCCGGCGTGCTGGAGGCCAATGGCTACGTGCCTGCAACCGAGGACCAGATCAATGACAATGACCTCGATTTGCTGGTGCTCAATACCTGTGCGGTACGCGAGAACGCAGCCGAACGCATGTATGGCACCATTGGCCGATTCAATCGCGTCAAACTGGTTCGGCCGAACCTGCAGATCGCCGTTGGCGGCTGCATGGCCCAGCTTGACCGCAAGAAGATCGCGGATACTGCGCCATGGGTTTCCGCGGTGTTCGGTACCAAGAACATCGAAGATCTGCCCAAGCTGTTGGATCAGAATCGTGCGACCGGCAAGGCGCAGGTCCAGGTCACTGAACAATTGCGGCAGTTCCCGAGCCAGCTTCCCGCCGCCCGCGCCTCCCGCATCAGCTCGTGGGTGGCGATTTCCGTGGGCTGCAATAACACCTGCACGTTCTGTATTGTGCCCACCACGCGAGGCAAGGAAAAGGACCGCCGCCCCGGTGACATTCTTGATGAGATTCGCCAATGTGTGGCCGATGGTGCCAAGGAGGTTACGCTTCTCGGCCAGAACGTGAATTCGTTCGGTTATGGTATTGGCGATCGATACGCTTTCAGCAAGCTGTTGCGCGCCTGCGGCACCATCGACGGTCTCGAACGCGTGCGCTTCACCTCGCCGCACCCGGCCGCCTTCACCGACGACGTCATCGCCGCGATGGCCGAAACGCCGAACATCATGCACCAGCTGCACTTCCCGCTGCAGTCCGGCTCCGACCGCATCCTGCGCGCGATGCGCCGCTCCTACCGCTCCGCCAAGTTCCTCGACATACTGGGCCGCATCCGCGCCGCCATGCCCGACGCGCAGATCTCCACCGACATCATCGTCGGCTTCCCCGGCGAAACCGAAGAGGACTTCCAGCAGACCATGGACGTGGTGCGCCAGGCGCGCTTCTCCTCGGCGTTCACGTTCATCTACTCGCCACGCCCCGGCACGCCGGCCGCCGCAATGGAACAGATTCCGCGCGACGTGGTGCAGGACCGGTTCGACCGTCTGGTGGCGTTGCAGGAGCAGATCACCGAAGAGAACCTCGCCACATTCGAGGGCCGCGACGTCGAAGTGATGATCACCGGCAAACTCGGCAAGAAGGACACCGACACCCACCGTGTCACCGGCCGCGAGAAAACCGGCGTGCTGGTGCACATCGGCGTGCCTGAAGGCGAACCGGTACCTGAAATCGGCGATTTCGTCACGGCCACCGTCACACACGCCGGCCGCCATAATCTGCTTGCCGACCCCGACGTGGCCGCCGGCCAGACCTATTCCGTGCGGCACTGAGGGGGCGTATATGACGCAACGAGTCGTCTCCATCGTCGGTCCCACCGCGTCCGGCAAGACGGGGTTGGGCATCGCCATCGCCCGGCGTCTGGCCGAAGCGGGGGAGCGGGCCGAAATCGTGAACGCGGACGCCTACCAGATGTACCGTGGCATGGATATCGGCACCGCCAAACCCACCGCCGAGGAACAGGCGGCCGTGCCGCACCATCTCATCGACATCATCGACCCCGAAGACACGATGAGCGTGGCCCGATTCCAGCAGCTTGCGCGCGAGACCATCGCCGACCTGCAATCACGTGGCATCCGGCCGATTCTCGTCGGCGGCTCCGGCTTGTACGCCAGAGCGGCCATCGATGACATCACCTTCCCCGGCACCGATCCCGACGTGCGCACACGTCTTGAGGAACGCGAGAAAACCGAGGGTGCCGGTGCTTTGTTCGACGAGTTGCGGGCCAAAGACCCCGAGGCCGCCGCGCGCATGGACCCACGCAATCCACGCCGCACCATCCGTGCGCTGGAGGTCATCGAGCTTACCGGCAAACCGTATTCGGCCAGTCTGCCGCGCTACCGGTACGTGATTCCGTCCGTGCAGATCGGACTCGACCTGGACCGCCCGGATTTGGACCATCGCATCGATTTGCGCACCAAGCAGATGTATGACGATGGGTTCATCGAAGAAGTCGAACGGTTGCGCCCGCATCTGGGTGCCACCGCCGTACGTGCGCTCGGCTATCAGCAGATCATCGACCTGCTGGACGGCATCTGGGATGTGAACGACGCCTTCGCGGACATCGCACAGAAAACCAAGCGACTCGCCCGCAAACAGATGGGATGGTTCGGCCGTGACCCGCGCATCCACTGGCTGCAGGCCCTGAACCCGAAACTGGTCGACAACGCGATGGCCATTATCGCGCACGCCGACGCCGGCGACTACGACCCGATCGACGCCCGAGCCGACGAATACACCCAGCATCATCTGGGGGATATCACGGCGTAGGAATCAGCCAAAGGCCGATGCAATCACCCGCAATCAGTGTGCAGGCCCCTGATTCCAGCCGGCGATCAAGAACACGCGCGTCGGATTCGCCGGGCGTAGTATCGCGTCGAACATCGTCTCCAGTGCAGACGTGTCGCCCCGATATGCCGAGTGCTTGGCGGAGCGATACTCTTCGCGCGTCACTGAGCCCCAGTCGAGATCCCAGCCGGCGTCATGCGCCAAGCGTGAACCGAATATACGCAGCACCATCGCATTGCCGCCACGGAACGGATGCAGATAACCGAGCTCATCATAAATAGAAGCAAATGCGTGAACGAACACGTCGCGATCCAACGCATGCAGGTTGCGCTTGTCCGCCAACTCCATCGCGATGTTGTGCGCGCCGGTCTCAATGAGCCCAGCCGGGAAGAACGCCTCAGGATTCGCGGCCCGAGCCCGGTCGTTCGTCACCTCACGTGTGGTGTTTGAGGTACGCAACTTGCCCGCATCCTCAAACACGCCTTCGAACAGCCCCTTATGAATGGCGGTCAGCTCATCCAAGTCGCCAGACGGATTCCATCGACGTTCCGCCAACAACACGGTACGTGCGAACACCGCATCCGCCCGATCCGTGGCATGATCATCCAGACTGCCGGCAGTCAGACGATCCTTTCCGGCAGGGCCGGCGGCGGCGCGCAGACGCATGGCGGTCTGTTCGTCCGCCACGTCGATGAGATGGGTCACGGGCTTCAAGCCGCGTTCGTAGGCAGCCGCGGCGCGCATCGTTGCCTCGCCCGGCGTCATCGCTTCCAGTGCGCAGTTCTTGAGTGCAAATGCGACTGCGCTCGCACGCTCTGCGGGTGTCATGCAACCCATGATAAGGCATATTCGCGCCCCAGCGGGGAATCGACTCAGACGAACGCGGCGAATCGGCTGTCGGGATTCGTCAATCGACCATATCGTCACGGTGTCGTCACCAACCATGCACCCCCGTACTAGTAGAATCAGACCCGATATGGCACGAACAGCATCCTCCAACAGCACCAAACCCCGTAAATCCAAAGACAACGGGTCTACCCATGATGGCGAAACCAAGGTCCAGCCCGAGCTTGACCTCGAACCTGAGCCGTTGTGGAAGAAGATCCTGCTCGCGATTCCGCGCGCGTTCGGCTCCGGCGTACGCGCCGTCACCGGCGTCGGCGAATACGATCCAGCCTACCGTCGTGATGGTTTGTGCTTCCTGCTGCTCGTGCTCGCCGTACTGTTCTGCGCGTCCGAATGGTTCCGCGTCAGCGGTCCATTCGGCCAGCTGCTTCACGCCATCGCGGCCGGTGTGCTTGGTCTGATGAGCGTCGTGCTGCCGGTGTTGCTCGCCGCCGTGGCCTTCCGACTCATGCGCAATTCCGGTAAAGGGTCCAATAACCCGCGTGTGGTCACCGGTTGGGTGCTGCTCATGTGGTCGATTTGTTCGATCATCGACGTGGCGATCGCCGCCGACCACACCGGATTCGACATCACGATTCTGCAATCCGCCGGCGGCCTGTTCGGCTTCTTCCTCGGCTCACCGCTCGCCTGGGGCCTTTCCAACGTGTTCGCCATCATCATTTTCGTGGTCGTCGGCCTGTTCTCCTTGCTGATGATTACCGGCACCCACGTCACCGATTTGCCGGAGGATGCGCGCAAAATCGCCGCTAAAATCCAGCGCAAACCGTATGTGCCGATGGGCCAGGAGACGGATGGGAGCGCCAGCCAGTTTCCCAACGAGGTCCGTGTGGGAGATACCACTCTCGCCTTTGCCGACGGTGTTCCCTCGCATGACGGCGACGATGACGGCAACGACGACGATCAGGCCGGCGATGCACGGCCCAGCCTGTTCGCACGACTGTTCGGCCGCAAATCCAAGACCGAAGACGACAAAACTCTTGACAAGTATGCTGCCGACGATCCGTTCGACCGTGCCGCCAGCCAGCATGGTGCCACCGCCGAAACCCCGGTGGTCGATCCGATGACCGGCGAGATTACCGGTGCGCGAACCATTGCATCGTCTTCGTACGACGGCCGTCCGCACCTATCCAGCCCTGCGCCTGCTGCCGATGCGGATGATGGCGACGCTTCCCGAACCCGCGTCATCACCAGTGGCCAGACCGTCGCCATGCCCGGTGGGGGAGCGGTAGACGATCCGTGGGCACCCAGTGTTGCCCAGGCCGGTACTGTCGCGCTCGCAGGGGCAGCCGGTGCGATGGGAGCGGCCGGAGCCGCCGGTGCCGCGGCTGCGGCAGCCGCGACCGGAGCCTACGCGGGTGCCGATGCGGACGGCAGCGGAGTCGGCCAGGGCGTGCCCAATACGGGCGGCCAGCCGAATGCCACCGCCGGCAACGATACAGACGACGACGCCAATAGGCCGTATCAGTTGCCCGACCTGAACCTGCTGACCAAAGGCCAGCCCCATGCGATGCGCACCCCGGCCAACGATCGCGTGATCCGGGCGCTGACTTCCACCTTCGAACAGTTCAACGTGGATGCCAAAGTCGTCGGCTTCCTGCGTGGCCCCTCGGTCACCCAATATGAGGTCGAGCTTGGCCCCGGTGTCAAGGTGGAGAAAGTCACCAACCTGCAGCGCAACATCGCCTACGCGGTGGCCAGTTCGGATGTGCGTATCCTTTCACCGATTCCCGGCAAGTCCGCCATCGGCATCGAAATCCCGAACGAGGATCGCGAAATCGTGCACTTGGGCGACGTACTGCGCTCCGACAAGGCCGTGGGCGACCCGAACCCGATGCTCTCCGGCATCGGCAAGGACGTCGAAGGCCACTTCGTGACCGCCGACCTGACCAAGATGCCGCACCTGCTGGTGGCCGGTGCCACCGGTTCCGGTAAGTCGAGTTTTATCAACTCGATGCTCACTTCGATCATCATGCGTGCCACGCCCGAACAGGTGCGTCTGATCATGGTGGATCCCAAGCGCGTGGAACTGTCCGCCTACGCAGGCATCCCGCACCTGCTGACCCCGATCATCACCGATCCGAAGAAAGCCGCACAGGCCCTCGAATGGGTGGTCAAAGAGATGGATGCACGCTACTCCGACCTCGAATTCTTCGGATTCCGCCACGTCAAGGACTTCAACGAGGCCGTGCGCGCCGGCAAGGTACATGCGCCCGCCGGCTCCCAGCGCAAGGTGGCCCCCTATCCGTACATCCTCGTGGTGGTCGACGAGATGGCCGACCTTATGATGGTGGCCAAGAACGATGTGGAAAGCTCCATCCAGCGCATCACCCAGCTGGCACGAGCCGCCGGTGTGCATCTGGTGCTCGCCACCCAGCGTCCGTCCGTGGACGTGGTCACCGGTCTGATCAAGGCCAACATTCCATCCCGACTGGCGTTCGCCACCTCGTCCGCCACCGATTCGCGAGTCATTCTTGACACGGTCGGTGCCGAGACCCTGATTGGTCAGGGCGATGCGTTGTTCCTGCCGATGGGTTCCGCCAAGCCGATTCGTGTGCAGGGCTCGTGGGTGTCCGAATCCGAGATTCGCAAGGCCGTGGAGTTCGTGCGCACCCAGCGCAAGCCGAAATACCGCGAAGACATCGAACAGATGGCCAAGGAAGCCGAAAAGAAAGACAGCATGGAGCCCGACGAGGAGATCGGCGACGACATGGACGTGCTGCTGCAGGCCGCCGAACTCGTGGTCACCAGCCAATTCGGCTCCACCTCGATGCTGCAGCGCAAGCTCAGGGTCGGCTTCGCCAAAGCCGGCCGACTCATGGACCTGCTCGAATCGCGTGGCGTGGTCGGGCCGTCCGAAGGCTCGAAGGCCCGCGAAGTGCTCGTCCAGCCGCAGGACCTGCCGCAGGTGCTCGCCTTCATCCGAGGCGAAACCAGCTCGCTCGAAGCCACCGCCCCGCAACAGCCCGAACTCGGCGAATAATTCGCCATCGACCTTCCTCTGATGAGGGAGGTGCCCCGAAGGGGCGGAGGGAGAGAAGCGCGGCCACGCGGCCATCAGCACGCAACCTGATTCCCGAATAATAGCAGTCAATATCCAGCCAATACTCACTCAAGGTAGAAGTGTGGGGGTAACGTGAACACTATGGATGAGAACACAATGGACAAGCAGTCATCGCCCAAATCATCGCTGTTCGACGGATGGAACGCGCCGCCGAACCTAGTCACCTACTCGCGCATCGTACTCGTGGTGATTTTCCTGACACTCGACATTCTCGCCGGTGCCTGGGGTGAGAACAACCTGACCATGCGCTGGGTCGCCGCGGTGCTGTTCATCATCGCCGCGTCCACCGATAAAATCGACGGTTGGATGGCCCGCAAATACAATCAGGTCACCGAAATGGGCAAGCTCATGGATCCGATCGCGGACAAGCTGCTCACTTGCGGCGCAATGATTGTATGCTCCGCGTTCGGCGAGCTCGGCTGGTGGGTAACCATCCTGTTCCTGATTCGCGAAATTGGTATCACCGTTATGCGTTTCTTCGTCATGGAGCGTCCGGGCGGCAAAGTCATCGCCGCCGCATGGCCCGGCAAGCTCAAGACCGTATTCCAGTGCGTGGGTCTGTCCATGCTGCTGCTGCCGTTCTGGTCTCTGGGTAACGGACAAGCCACGCCGTTCTGGATGACCGCTTACTACTTCCTGACCTACGCCATCATCTACGTGGCATTGGTCCTGTGCCTCTACTCGGGTGCCGTGTACCTGTACAACACGTTCGTCGCCCCGAAGCGGAAGTGACGGATATTCCAATGCGGGAATTGTGCGACAGTCTCGCGGCCGGCATCCTCAAGATTTGCGAGGCGAACAATACGAAAATCGCCTGCGCTGAATCCCTGACCGGTGGCCTGCTTGCCGATGCGTTCGTGCGTATTCCCGGCGCCTCCAACGTGTTGTTGGGCTCCGCTGTCACTTACGACATCAATGCCAAGGCCTCGATCCTGCACGTGGACAAGGCCCTATTGGATCGAGAAGGTGCCGTACACCCCGAAGTCGCCCGGCAGATGGCCGTCGGTACCGCTCGCCTATACAGCCAGCCGGAATACGGCGACCGAATCATCGGCCTTTCCACCACCGGCGTGGCCGGCCCCGGTCCGGACGGTGACAAGCCGGCCGGACTGGTGTATGTGGGCCTGCGCATCCCCGCAAGCCTCACCCCGGACCATGCCGAAGTGCTCAAAGCCGTCGAACTCCATCTTGATGGCATGCGCGAAGAGATTCGTCGCCTCACCGTATTCCACGTTCTGCAAAACTTGAGTCTATTCACAGCAAGTTTTAAGGAATAAAACCGTTGGGTTGTCGTGTTGTACATAGTGGAAACACTGAACCGACCTGGGAAGGGGCGATGGCGATGGAAACGATGACCCGAGTGAACGAACAGATGGATGTGGCCGCCAAGAAGCCGATGGCTGTGCAGCCGGGTGTTGCCCGTATGCGTGAACTGACTCCGGCCCAGCGCCGTGCGGTGATGTTCGCCCAGCAGCAGGTGCTCAAGGCACAGGCCGCCAAGAAGGCCAAGGATCAGCGTCAAGCCGTTCGTGAACGTATGTGGGATGAGGATTCGCCGTCATACAAGCCGACTGCCGCCGCCGAGCCCGTGGTGGCTGAGGAGGAGCCTCGCGAGTTTTCGCTGCGTGGTGCTATCGGTCATGTGCTGCGCGAGCTGCGCACGCGCGATCGCCGCACGTTGCGTGAAGTCTCCGAGAAGGCAGGCGTTTCGCTAGGCTACCTTTCCGAAGTCGAACGTGGACAGAAGGAAGCCAGCTCCGAACTGCTGAGCTCCATCGCCGATGCGCTCGGAGTCTCCACTTCGCGCATGCTGCGCATGGTGGCTGATTATCTCGACTCGGTCGAGGGCTGATCGGTTGGCGGTGTGAAGCCGCGTCCCGTAATCTATGTCTAGCTGTGAACCCGTATCGCTTGTGGCGATGCGGGTTTTTGCTGTCCTGCGGTTGGTGGCACACTGGCGTGTATGCGTGAACGGGAATTCTGGGAATTACTTGAAGAGGTGTTCGGTCGGACCTACGGTCGTTCGCTGTCGCGTGATCAACGGATGCCCAAACTGGCGAATATGACCGTGGTCGAGGCGCTGGACGCGGGGGAGGAGCCACGCGTGGTCTGGAATGTGCTCTGCGACCAAATGGAGGTTCCGGACTCCAAGCGTTGGGGCCACGATCATAACGCTCCGCCCATGCCCGCCGTCTGACACTGCGGGATTACGGAGTCGCTGAATCGTGAAATTGGCGATTTCGGCGTGTTGCACGCCAAATTCGAACAAATGTTCGTGTGTGTGGTTATAGTTATCCACAGTGACAAGAAGCCGCATACGTGTGCACAGGGTGCTTGCCATCTGCCATAATCCTTACCGCAGTAAGGCTTAAGGAGGCCAGGTGGCCAAGCTCGGGCAAGCTGGAACCACAACGGTTGGTTTGGATTGCCTCACATGGCATGTCCGTCATACGGTGGAGGCATCCGATTCGCACACGACTTCGACAAGGAGAAGATCATGGCACTTGAGACCAAGCCGGCCAAGGACCCGGCAGCCGAGGACAAGCACGAGCTCGATCCCAAGCGCAAGGCGGCGCTGGACACCGCGCTGGCGCAGGTCGAGAAGAGTTTTGGCAAAGGTTCCGCAATGCGACTGGGCGACCAGCCCGAGCAGAACGTCGAGGTGATTCCCACCGGTTCGTTGGCTCTCGATATGGCGCTCGGCATCGGCGGCCTACCCAAGGGCCGCATCGTGGAGATCTACGGCCCCGAATCATCCGGTAAGACCACGCTCGCATTGCATGTGGTGGCCAATGCCCAGAAGAAGGGCGGCGTGGCGGCCTACATCGATGCCGAACACGCGCTCGACCCGGCCTACGCCCGCAAGCTCGGCGTGGACACCGACTCACTCATCGTCTCCCAGCCGGATAACGGCGAGCAGGCCCTCGAAATCGCTGACATGCTGATTCGCTCCGGTGCGCTTGACGTCATCGTCATCGACTCGGTCGCCGCTTTGGTGCCGAAGGCCGAAATCGAAGGCGAAATGGGAGACAGCCATGTTGGTTTGCAGGCCCGACTCATGAGTCAGGCACTGCGCAAGATGACCGGCGCGTTGGCTCAGGCCGGCACCACCGCCATCTTCATCAACCAGCTGCGTGAGAAGATCGGCGTGTTCTTCGGCAACCCTGAAACCACCACCGGTGGTAAAGCTCTGAAGTTCTACGCCTCCGTGCGTCTCGACATCCGCCGCATCCAGACCTTGAAGAACGGCGACGAAGCGGTGGGCAACCGCACGCGCGTCAAGGTGGTCAAGAACAAGATGGCCCCGCCTTTCAAGTCCGCCGAATTCGACATGCTCTACGGTGAAGGCATTTCCCGTGAGGGCTCGGTGATCGACATGGCCCAGCAGGTTGGCGTGGTCAAGAAGTCCGGTTCGTGGTTCACCTATGAGGGTGATCAGCTCGGTCAGGGACGAGAGAAGGTCCGTCAGTTCCTTAAGGACAACCCGGCCATCACCGAGGAGATTGAGAACAAGGTCAAGGCCGAGTTCGGTCTGATCGGTTCCGCCGATCAGTTCGCGGAAGATGGCGAAGCCGCAGCAGCGGCCGCCGTCAGCGAGGCTGCTGCGGCCGACGTGGCCAAGGACAGCAAGGCCGCAGCGGCGCCTGCTGCCAAAACGACCCGTGCCAAGGCCGGCACAGCTAAGGCCTGAACATGATTAGTGCCGAAGCGTTCTTGCGGCGCAATCCTGTTGCGTCGCAAGACATGCCCATTGCCGAGCAGCATGTTCAGTCGAAACCGTCGGGACGTTTTTCTCGACGGGGGAGAGCCGCTGCCGTTGTCGAAGATCCCAATGATTTGGACGCTTGCCGCGAGGCTGCATTGCGTTTGCTGGACGCGGCCCCGCGTGCATCCGGTGCGTTACACGAACGATTGCTTGCCAAAGGGTACGGCGAGGCGATCGTGGACGAGGTCATCGAACGGCTGATTCGCGTGCAACTGATTGACGACAGCGCTTATGCCGAATCGGCCGTACGCTATTGTGCCGGTCGCATGATGGGCCGTCGTGGTACGGTCATGGAACTTGCTCGCAAAGGTGTGGACCGCAAGCTGGCTGAACAGGTGTGTGACGAAGCTGAACAAAATGGCATCTTTGAAGATGCCGCATGGGAATTGGGCCGCCAAATAGCCCGCAAAACCCATGGCCTCGATCGTCGGGTCCGTCAGCGTCGGCTTTGGTCCGCCGGCGGCCGCAAAGGCCACAGCCCCGAAACCCTCCGTCGAGTCGCCGCCGCATTGTTGGTGTAGCCAAGAAAAAAATGAGACCTCTTATACCCCGGGTTCTGTCGTGCCGTGCGCGAACGCACGGCACGGATGGCCATCCATCTCGACCTGACGTTACCGCCAGGCTCTAGCAGCCTACCCGATGACACGGGCGAGCAGCCCTTACCGCCATCTGCTTGGCCTTGCTCCCGATGAGGCTTGCCATGCGACCTACTGTTACCAGAGGCCCGGTGGTCTCTTACACCGCCGTTTCACCCTTACCCGTCGAGGACGGGCGGTCTGTTCTCTGTTGCGCTATCTCTCAGGTCACCCTGGGCGGACGTTATCCGCCATCGTGCTCTATGGAGCCCGGAAGTTCCTCAGCCGATCCCAATGAAGATCACGGCCGCGGCCATCAAGAGGTCTCAAGCTTGCAATTATACATAAGGTGCGGAAAAGGCGGCATCCCGCCCTGCGGTGAGGCCATGACGTTGCCCGGTTATCCTGTTTTCTCCATAGTTGGGCATAGTTGGGCGATTCGTGAACGACGCGCCGAATATCGGATGGGGCGTGTCGGGCGTGTTGTGGCGTGTCGTATGGAGACGAATCAAATCTGTAAGAGCTTGGTATGTGCGAGAAAGAGCAAGAAAACGCTGCCTATCCATTGCAGTATTTACCATGACGAACAAACGAGCCAGCCTGATAAACCGGTATCAAATCTTCTTATAGGAGACTGCTGCCAAAACCCCAGTATATACATCGTTTCATTGCAGAGAAAAGCCCGGGAATAAACATATATTCTCTGGGCGAGTTTCCGGCCGTTCACCCATTGTTCGTCTACAATGAAACATACCCGGTCGGTGATGATGCCGTTCGGAACACATATAGCGGGTTACACCGCTTGAGTTAGAGGAGGTCAACATGGAAATCGTCGTTACCGGACGCCACACGCAGGTCAAGCAAAGGTTCCGTGATGTGGTCGAGACCAAGATGAATCGTGTGACCGCTATCGCCCCGGATGCTCAGCGCGCGCAGATCGTGCTGACCCATGAGGGCAACCCGCGTCAGGCCGATACCGCCAAGCGCGTGGAAATCACCGTTATCGCCGGACGTACCGTGGTGCGTGCGGAGGCTTCCAGCACCGATGAATTCAGTGCGCTGGACATGGCGCTGGATAAGTTGACGCTGCGTCTGCGTCGTACTCGTGACCGTCGCAAGGATCACCGTCGTGGTTACGCGAACCCGGTCCCGGTGGATCTGGGTGTTATCGCCCCGGAGCCCGAGCCGGAGGTGTCGGAGGAAGAGCCGAACAACAGCCCGCAGGCTGCGGTCGCCTCCGATCTTGGCCCTGGCGAATCCGTGGAGGTCCAGGTTGGGGATACGCCGATTGTCATCCGTCGCAAGCTGCACATCGCCGAGCCTATGAGCATCGACGAGGCGCTGTACGAGATGGAACTGATCGGACACGACTTCTTCCTGTTCGTGAACAAGGAGACCGGACGCCCGTCCGTCGTCTACCACCGTCACGGTTGGAGCTACGGCGTGTTCGAAATCGATACTCCGGAGAATGTCAAGAAAGCCTGAGGGTAAGGGCTGCTGACACGATCAGCTGATACCGCATGGACCGCTTCCAATATGGAGGCGGTCCATTTTTTCGTAAGAAGGTCGAAAAATTCGACTGCTGACGGTGCGAGGCGCTATTCTGGTACGCGGACACCACCACTTATCAGTCAAGGGAGAACCCAGTGGTCGATATTGTTGACAAAGCCCTGCGAATGGGTGAAGGCCACCAGCTCAAGAAGCTGGAGAACGTGGCCAAGGCCGTGAACGCTCTTGAGGACGAGATCTCCGCCCTCTCTGACGAGGATCTGAAGGCCCAAACCCCGAAGTTCAAGCAGGAAATCGAAAACGGCAAGAGCCTGGACGAGATCATGCCCGAGGCGTTCGCCACCGTGCGCGAGGTCTCCAAGCGCACCCTTGGCCAGCGTCACTTCGACGTGCAGCTCATGGGCGGTGCTGCCCTGCACTGGGGCAACATCGCCGAAATGAAGACCGGTGAAGGCAAGACCCTGGTCGCCACCCTGCCCACCTATCTGAACGCTCTCGAAGGCAAGGGCGTGCACGTGGTCACCGTCAACGACTACCTCGCCAGCTACCAGAGCGAGCTGATGGGCCGTATCTACCGTTTCCTCGGCATGAACGTCGGCTGCATCATCACCGAGCAGAAGCCGCCGGAGCGCCGCAAGCAGTACAACGCTGACATCACCTACGGCACCAACAACGAGTTCGGCTTCGACTACCTGCGTGACAACATGGCATGGGAGAAGGCCGACCTCGTGCAGCGCGGTCACCACTACGCCATCGTCGATGAGGTCGATTCCATCCTCATCGATGAGGCCCGTACCCCGCTTATCATCTCCGGCCCGGCCGAAGGCGACGTGACCCGCTGGTACCGTCAGTTCGCCAAGCTGGTGCTGAAGCTCACCCGCGACGAGGACTACGACGTCGACGAGAAGAAGAAGGTCGTCGGCATCCTGGACCCGGGCATCACCAAGGTCGAGGACTTCCTCGGCATCGACAACCTGTATGAGCCGGCCAACACCGCCCTGATCGGCTACCTCAACAACGCCATCAAGGCCAAGGAACTGTTCCTGCGTGACAAGGACTACGTCGTCACCCAGGGCGAGGTGCTCATCGTCGACGAGCACACCGGCCGTATCCTTCCGGGCCGCCGCTACAACGAGGGCCTGCATCAGGCCATCGAAGCCAAGGAAGGCGTGGAGGTCAAGGCCGAGAACCAGACCTTCGCCACCATCACCCTGCAGAACTACTTCCGTATGTACGACAAGCTCGCGGGCATGACCGGTACGGCCGAAACCGAGGCCGCCGAATTCATGAACACCTACAAGCTGGGCGTGCTGCCGATCAAGACCAACAAGCCGATGATCCGCAAGGACCAGGACGACCTCATCTACCGCACCAAGAAGGAGAAGCTGGCCGCCATCGTCAAGGACGTGGCCAAGCGTCACGCCAAGGGCCAGCCGGTGCTGCTCGGCACCGCCTCCGTGGAAAGCTCCGAAGTGGTCTCCGCCCTGCTCGACGTGGCGAAGATCCCACACCAGGTCCTGAACGCCAAGCAGCACGAGAAGGAAGCCGCCGTGGTCGCCGTCGCCGGCCGCAAGGGCGCCGTCACCGTGGCCACCAACATGGCCGGCCGTGGTACCGACATCATGCTCGGCGGCAACGTCGAGTTCCTTGCCGACGCCAAGCTCAAGTCCGAAGGCTACTCTCCGGAAGACACCCCGGAAGAGTACGAGAAGCGTTGGCCGGGCACCCTGAACGAGATCAAGGCCCAGGTCAAGGACGAGCATGAGGAAGTCAAGGAGCTGGGCGGCCTGTATGTGCTCGGCACCGAACGCCACGAGTCCCGTCGAATCGACAACCAGCTGCGCGGTCGTTCCGGCCGCCAGGGAGATCCGGGCGAGTCCCGCTTCTATCTGTCGCTGGAAGACGATCTGATGCGTCTGTTCAACACCCAGCTGGTGGCCCAGGTCATGGCCAAGGGCATGGAGGAAGGCCAGCCGATCGAGGCCAAGTCCGTCACCAAGGGCGTGCGCACCGCGCAGAAGGCCGTCGAATCCCGTAACTATGAGATTCGCAAGAACGTGTTGAAGTACGATGACGTGATGAACAAGCAGCGCACCGTCATCTACTCCGAGCGTCAGGCCGTGCTCAAGGGCGAAGACATCCACAAGGACATCCTGCGTTTCATTTCCGACACCGTCGAGTCCTACATCAAGGGTGCCAACAAGGGATCCGAGAAACCGAAGGACTGGGATTGGGAGGGCCTGTTCAAGGCGCTCAACACCGTGATCCCCACCAAGGTCGACGAAGACGAGGTCAGGAAGATCGTCGGCGGCCTCAAGGGTGCGAAGGCCGTCGAGGCCGTGCGCGACCTGATCGTCGAGGACGCCAGGCAGCAGTACGGCGAAATGGAGGAGACCATCGGCGAGACCGGCTTGCGCGATCTCGAACGCCGCGTGGTGCTCGCCGTGCTCGACCGCAAGTGGCGCGAGCACCTTTACGAGATGGATTACCTCAAGGACGGCATCGGCCTGCGTGGCATGGGCCAGCGCGACCCGCTGGTCGAATACCAGCGCGAAGGCTACCAGATGTACAACTCCATGATCGAGGCCATTAAGGAGGAGACCGTCCAGCTGCTGTTCCACATCGACATCAAGCAGGTCGCCACCACCGACGAGGCCGTTGACGAGGTCGAGGAGACCGCCGAAAGCGCCGACACCATCGCCGTGGCCTCCGGCCCCGACGAGAACGGCGAATCCGTGGTCGAGGCCGCCGAGGGCGAAGTCGAGGAAGAGGACGAGGATACGGACGCCAAGCAGGCGATCGCCGAATCCGCAGCCGCCTCCGGGGCCGGCGAGTCCACGCTGCCTGTTGCCGGACCGGCTCCGATCAGCCACGCCGAAGGCAAGGTCCCGGTTTCCAAGCGTCCGAAGAGCGAAGAGCTCAAGACGCCGTGGGCCGACGGCCGCACCTTCCCTGGCACTGGCAAGAACGCCCCGTGCCCGTGCGGTTCCGGCCGCAAGTACAAGATGTGCCACGGCCAGAACGAGAAGTGACGCATCGCTAGTTAGTAACTAGCTCATGGCTCCCCACACGGGGAGCCATTTTCTATGCGGTTCATCAGCATGTATTCGTGCGGTGCCGTACGCGCGGGACGGCACGCGATTTTCGCGGATTTTGACGTCGTATCCCACACTGTTGCGGGATGGCACTAGTGTCAATCGATTGACTAGCGTGGCGTCCCGCAGTACGAATTACGGAATCGTTGAAATTCCGCCATTCTCGGTGTTATGGTGTCACGGTCCGCAAAGGGTGATGTGGGACGGCACGGCTCAAACGGCGAAAATGAGCTGCCGTCCCGCAGTTTTACGGGATAGCACAAAAAAGAGGCTTCTGCTGTTTTCGTGGGTTGGGTTCTTGGTTGTGGTGGGCGTATGTCGAGTCCGCCGCGGCGGAGCATGACGAGGGCGATGGGATTGTTCGCGTGGTGGAAGCCGTAGGCCATGCGGATGGTGACCTTGATCCTGTTGTCGGACGCCTCGAGCCTGGCGTTTGAACAGCCCAATTCGATTGTCCCGAGGATGTCGGGCCCATGACGGCGGATCTTTCGGGCGAGTTCGACGATCTCGGGGATGCGGCTGTGGGACGCCCGGAACACCCGGCGGTCCAGTTCGGTCCCGGCCTGGTCGGCCGGTCGTTTGGGCATCGTCCGGAGGGGTTCCCTGAGCCGTCATGAACGGTAGGGCCGGCCCTTGGGGTCCGTGTCCCGCAGGTTCCCGGACGCCTCGGACCGTCTGTCGGTCAGCTTGCCGGGGTTCTTCAGGACGGTGTATCTGACGCCGCGCATGCGCTTGACGGATTTCTCGTCCCCGTCGCGGCGCGCCTGGTTCCACGGGTGTCTCCTGACTTTGTCGGGCGCGTCGCTCGTCCAACTGACGATGTGGAACCCGTCGGGCGCGCGTTCGGCGTTCGGGCACCACTCATGCACGCATGAGTCGATCCACCGGGCCCCGTCCCCGGCGACGACCCTGATGGAGGCGCGCTGTTCGGGCGTCAACGTTTGGAAGAACAGGCCGAACACGTCCCTGCCGTACCCGTCGTGCGCCTATATCGCCCGATGCCGTTCGTGGTCGACGACCACGGTGATGCACGTGTGGCCTTTGCGGTAGCCGGTCTCGTCCACGCCGATCGACGTGAGGCCGCCGAACGGAGACGGCATCGACGCTTTCAACCGTTCGGCGACCCTATGGGCGGCGTCTTCCGGCGGCGCGCCACGCGACGTGCGGAAAACCGCTTACGGTCTTCTGGTTCGCGACGCTCATCGGCCACGCGCGTTCCGATTCGAAATCGCGTGTGGACCGGCTGCCCGGCTCGGCCCACGGCACGGAAGCGACCACGACGCCGCACGCCGCCGCCCTGGTCATGCCCGCGGCGCCTCCTTCCGCATCGGGAGCATCGGAGCATACCCGCACGTGGACGCACCCGGATCTCGAGCACGGGTTCGGAACGCGGCGGCGAATCCGTGATCCGCGCATCCTCTGCAACCGTGCCTTTGACGTTCGGCAATCCGGTGAATGGGCTTTTGCCCAGGCGTTCTTCGTGATTCATTTCTTTGGTCGGAAAACAGAATACGCGGGAACGCCCCTCACGCTTACGAAACCAACGGCTCGACGACGAACCGACATCCACGAAAACAGCAATAGCGCCATATTTTGCAATATGGAAGATTCAGGGCCTTGAAATGACGAACCATTACAATGAGCGGCGAACATACATCACACGGCGTAGGAAACGCCAAGGAGGGCATCATGGCCGAGATCACATGGAAGTCGATTCTCACCAAGCTGGTCGGGGGAGACCACCTTACTGCTGAGGAATCGGAGTGGTTCGTGGACGACCTGATGCAAGGTAACGCCAATCCGGCCGCCGTGGGTGCCGCGCTCGCTATGCAGCAGCAGCTGGGACTGACCGCCGACGAGGTGCGTGGTGCCGCCAAGGCCATGGTCTCCCACGCCGTGCCGCTGAACGTTTCCGGTGGGACCACCGACATCGTGGGCACCGGTGGTGACGGCTTCGCCACCGTGAACCTGTCCACCATGGGCTCCGTGGCCGCCGCTGCAGCCGGCGTGAAGATCGTCAAGCACGGCAACCGCGCTGCATCCTCGAAGTGCGGTGCCGCCGATGTGCTCGAAGACCTCGGCCTGCCGCTGGATTTGAAGCCGGAGGCCGTCGGCGAAGTGGGCGACGAGGTGGGCATCACCTTCGCGTTCGCCCGCACCTTCCACCCGGCCATGCGCTTCGTGGGCCCGATTCGTGCCGCGCTCGGCATTCCGTGCGTCTTCAACATCCTGGGACCGTTGACCAACCCCGCCAACCCGGCACACGTGGCCATCGGCTGCGCCAACCGCAAGGTGAGCCCGATCATGGCTGCCGTCTACGCCAGCCGTGGTCAGTCCGGCTTGGTCTACACTTCGCATGAGGGCATGGATGAGCTCGCCCCCACCGGCCCGGTTTCCGTCTGGGAGATTCGCGACGGCAAGGTCACCGAAACCGAGTTCGACCCGACCGTGGATCTGGGTCTCGCCAAGATTACCGTCGACCAGCTCAAGGGCGGCGTGCCGGACGTCAACGCCAACGCATTTAAGGACTTCCTGGCCGGCAAGGACATTACGTCCCGCACCACCGCGCTGCTCAACGCTGCCTCCGCCATCGTGGCTGACGGCAATCTGGTCGGCAACGGCACACTGGCCGAGCGCTTCGCCGAGGCCTACAAGCTGGCCGAGGATGCTGTCGACTCCGGCAAGGCTGAAGCCCTGTTCAACAAGTGGATCGAAACCGCCAAGTCCAAGGCGTGATATGGAATGGGTTTGCTCGAATATATTTACCTTTCCTTCATTATCAACTATTTCGAGTTGCAGGAGTCCATCGACTTCAATTCGTGACCTATCTTGGCTCGGCCGCAATTACGGACGAGCTACGCCTGTGATACATTGGTTCGCTATCGCTCACACCTCGCCTACAAACAGCCCACTGGGCTGTTTGCTTAACGGCTCGGCCTCAGAGAGGGGAGCCAAGGACTACACAACCTACGCGAACTACACCCTCGCGCCGTCGTCGTAATAGCCACCCTGATCACCGGGGCGGTCTTTGCGGTTGAGGATTTTGGCCACCAATCCGCCCAGACCCAAAATGACGCCCAGCCCGAAGAGAATATTGAGCAGCGCGCCTAAGAGAGGAATCGCGTTCAAGCCGGGAACGAATATCATCACCGTTTCGCCTGCGAGACCGATGATGAGCAACGCCGTCAGCAGTACCGTAGATGCTTTGACCGGACCAAGATCAGGGTTCGGGGGAGTGAAGCCGCCATCATCATAGGCGTCCATCACATTATCGGTATCCAGCCAGCTGGAGCCGGTGAAATCACGGGGGCCTGGCTGCTTGCCTTTTTTGCCGCCACGGCTCGGGCGAGCATCATCGGTGAACGAGCCGATATCCAAGTCATCTATGGAAAGCAGTGCTTCCTTCTCGCGTTTCTTGGCCTGCTTCTCGAACTTTTTGGCCTGCCTGGAGGAAGCCACGTCATGCAAGTCGGCCTGATGCTCGGCTTCGAACGCGGCCCACGCCGCATCCAAATCGTTCATGTCATGCGATTGCGGTGTATCGGCACCATTCGTGGCCGGTCCGGCGGCACCGGGAGTCGACGACTTGGACGAAGTATCGGAATCCTGTCCGTTGCCCGGCGTGGGGGTTGGCCGCTCTCCGTCGGCATTGCTATTCTGGTTCTCAGTCATAACTGTCACTCTAATCAGGCGACCGGCCAATGGCTAGTTCGTCTGCGGGAGGAATGCCAAGTGCTCTACTGGTTCTTCGTCAAAGGTCTCGGCCCTATTGCTCATCATCGTTTGAGCCCTGCTGTCAGCGGACTGAATAACGTGCCTCGAGAGGGTGGCGCGATTATCGCAGCCAACCATCTGGCGGTGATTGACGATGCTTTGATTCCGATTACCTGCCCGCGCATGGTGCACTTCATGGGCAAAGCCGAATACTTCGAGGGCAAGGGATTGAAGGGCAAGTTCAAGAAGTGGTGGTTCACGTCCGTGGGCGTGTTCCCGGTTGATCGTTCCGGTGGCAGCAAGTCGCTTGGCGCACTCAAGCACGCACGCGAGATTATCGAGGATGGGCACCTGTTCGGTATCCACATTGAAGGCACGCGCAGCCCAGACGGTCGACTGTACAAGGGACACACCGGTGCCGCACGACTTGCGCTCGAGACCGGTTGCCCGATTGTTCCGACCGCCATCATCGGCTCGGACAAGCTGCAGCCGATTGGCACGTCGATTCCCAAGAAGGGCAAGACCAAGGTGTTGTATGGCAAGCCGATTGAGGTTGCGAAGAAGCCGGCTGATGAAATTACACATGATGATTTGCGTTCGCTGACCGATCGTGTTTCCACCGCAATCCAGAAAATGAGCGGTCAGGAATTCGTGAACGAATACGCCCAGAAGGTCAAGGCCGAGCTCAAGGCCCAGCAGGCCGCTGAAGAAGCCGAAAAGTAATTAACAAATGAGGCTCCCTCGTCTGAAGACAGAGGGAGCCTCATTCAAATCTCACACGATGGTGAGGGTGATGACGGTGGGGTTGCCGTTGGCGTCGCGCAAGCGAATCTTGCCGCCGTTGGATAGGTCCGTATCGCCACTTTTCACGGTACGTACCGTGCCGAACAGGCCACCGAGCACCTTGTCGGTTTTCACCTCGAACCCGAGACCTTCAAGTGTCTTGGTTACGGCGCTTTCCTGTTTGCCGACAAGGCCGGACGGTATCGCCGCCATCTCCGGACCCTTGGAAATCACCACGTCCACGCTATCGCCCCACTTCAGCTGGGCTCCGGCTTCCTGAGACGCGGAAATGACTTGACCGGCCTCGACCTTGTCATCGTACTGTTCGGTGACATTGGCCGTGAGCTTCAACTCGCCGAGCGCGGCTTGCATCTCATCCTGGGTCTTACCGACGATGTTAGGCATGGTCACCGGCATCGGTCCCTTGCTCAAAGTAACCGTCACCTCATCGTTGTGCTTGGCCGTGGTACCGGGATCAGGGGAGATCGTCAATGCCACACCCTGCGGCGTGTCCATCGAATACTCATCCTTCGACTCGTCATGCTTGACATTATCGAAGCCGGCCTTCTTGAGCGCGTTCAACGGGTCCTTGCCATTGGCCGAATTCGCGTCGAGAATATCCTTCGGGATGGTGGTCATCCGCACGCCCTTGGACACCACCACCGTAAGCTCCTGATTGGCTCGCTTGCTTATGCGGCTGTTCACAACGGCCTTGGTCTTGTTCACGGAAGAAGAGATGATCTTGCCTTCCGCCACGTCGTCGCTGTATTCCTTGTGCGTCTTGTAGGGGATGCCGAGAGCCTTCAACGTGCTCTCATACGTGGCCCAATCCGCGCCGGCCAACGAGCATTCGGTGCTTGCATTCGCATCGCAGGTCACGTCATCCGGCTTGGGCACACTCCAATAGCTGCCCGGTCCGGCAAACCACCACCAGCCGGCGGTTCCGCCGATTGCAGCCAGTACCAGCACGATCACCAGTACGATGATGAGCGGTTTTTTGCTGCGCTGCTTCTTTGGCCCGGTGCCGTTGGAAGCGACGTCCGGCTCATCGGAAAGGGCAAGCGCTCGGGTGAAGGCATCGCCGGCCTGAGGCAGCACTTGTGTCTCGCTGCCGGACTGTGCCATGATTTGCGTCTTATGGGGAGCCGAAGCATCGGCTGGCGTCGACGAATCAAGTGCCGTGGTGGGGGCGACCGGAGGAGCCGGAGGATTGACGTCTGCGGCGCCACCGGTATCGACGGTATTGCTTGCGACATCATCGGCCAAAAACGCTGGTACGGACGGCTTGAACGTTGCTGCACCGGCAGGTACGCCGGTCAGCGGGGCCTGCTCGGCGATATTGCCTACCAGCGCTGCAGCGGTGGCATCGGTATGATCACCTCCGATGGGTTCGGCATGCAAACGGTATTGCCACGCCTCCAGCGGCAATTTGGCGGCCAACTGGCTCAATTCCTCAGCTGCTGCCGCGCCATCGGTGGGGCGGGCATCCACCTGACGCGCGGTCAGATGGGCGATGAACGCCGCCACGGACGGATCAATGCCCTGACAGACCGTGGCCACGGACGGCACGTCCTCATGAACATGCTTGAAAACAAGCGTCACCGGATTATCCGAATCGAACGGCACCTTGCCGGTCAGCATCTCCCATGCCATGATGCCCACCGAATACAGGTCGCCTTGCGCGGTGGCCTGATTGTTCTCGATCATTTCGGGAGCCAGATAAGCGGCGGTGCCCAATAGCATGCCGGTGGAGCTCAATGTGGCCTGGCTGGCGGCCTTGGCCAGACCGAAATCAGTGATCTGCACATGGCCGCGATCATTGATCAAAATGTTCTCGGGCTTGATGTCACGGTGAACCACGCCGGCGCGATGTGCGGAAGCCAGACCATCCAGCGTCTCCGCGACCACGCGCAGCGTCTCACGTACGGAGAATGTGCCTTGGGCGTTCATCTCATGCCGCAGATTGACGCCATGCACATATTCCATGACCAGAAAATCAAGTCCATTGAACTCGCCGGTGTCATACACCTGAACGATGTGCGGGTTGGCGATGGACGCGGCCGAATTGGCCTCGCGGCGGAACCGTTCGACGAACTGCTCCCGATGCGGGCCTTTGGCGAGTTGTGTGTGCATGACCTTAATCGCCACGGTGCGCCCCAGACGCTCATCGATGGCCTCATACACGGTGGCCATACCACCCTCGGCGATATTGCGCACGATGCGGTAGCGTCCCTCAATCATCTGTGCGGGCTCGTTCTCACTCATGTTGTATCGTACGGTTCCTTTAATCACGACTAAACATGTTCAGTGTACATGGCCCCGGTTACGCGGCCGGAGCATCAGCGCATAGCTTTCACGGGTTTTCACCGGTGTTCATGGTCTCATGGTCCGGCGGCTCGCATTGTGGACTATCGCAAGGATTCGGGGACGAATCGCGCACAAGCCTCGGTCAGACGGCGTTGCGCTTCGGAATTCAGCTCAAGACCGGCAATCGCCTTACGGGACTCACCCCATAGGGCAGCGATGCGCTCGCGGGATCGATCAAGAGCACCGGTCGACGTGAACAGTTCAATGGTGCGGGCCACCTGGTTGTCATTGCGACAATCTTCTTCGAAGATGGCAATCAGATCGGCCTTATCCGCCGTATCTGCCGCAGACAGAGCATCAGCCAACAGCACTGTGCGTTTGCCTTCTCGGATGTCTCCGCCAACTGGTTTTCCGGTATTGCGGCTTGATCCGACGACATCCAACAGGTCATCCGCCAGTTGGAACGCCAGTCCGAGCGGCCGGCCGACGGCCAACGCGCAATGCCTGGCCTGATCCGGGCTCTCTCCTGCGGCCAGCAGTGCAAGCAGCAGTGGAGCGATGGTGGTGTAACTGGCTGTCTTCCAGCGGAATACGTTCAATGAGGCGTTCGCCAGAGCTTCGGGATTGGACAGTGGGGTCATCTCGACGGCCAAGTCCAGTACCTGGCCGATTTCCACCTCGCGTTGCATGGTAAGAAACGCCTCGTTCAGGGCATCGGTGTTGGGAAGACGGCTGGCGGACCGGCGTGTGATTTCAATGCAGGCGGTGGCCAGAATGTCGCCGAGCATCAGGCCCAAGCCACGGCCTATGGCACCGCTGTGTACGGCCTGTTCCAAGGCACGATGTGCGGAAGGCCTGCCCCGGCGCAGATCGGATTCGTCGATGATGTCGTCATGCACCAGTGCGGCCGTCTGAAACACTTCAATGGCGCAGGCCAGGCCGATCATGGCGTCACGCCGATCAGGCGTCACGTCGCCGGCAAGAATATCGAAGGCGTCCAACGCGAGCAGCGCACGCAGTCGTTTGCCTCCTTGGCTGGAGGAGGCGGCTTGGTCCACAACCTGTTCCATCACCGGTTTCAGGGCGTCGGCAACCTCGTCGGTGGCGGGGGCGGCAGTCAGTTCCCGCACCAACTGAATGATGCGTGGCTCGATGATTTCGCGGTTGTTAGCAGTTGTGCACATGCCTAATAACTTATCCACAGGGTTTGAAGAACACAAGAACGTTGGGAATCAAGGGTTTTGAAGCTAGAACCACAATGGTCGTTTTTTCCTGCGTCATACGGCGTTTTCAGCCATAGTGGGCACACACCCCCTCGGCGCATGAGCTATCCGGCTCGGCGCGCACCACAACACCAATAGATTGCACACCATTAGTCAAGGAGGACATGATGAACAACAACACGCCGCACAAGCCGCGTAAGAGCCGACACGCCAAACGGCACGCCGCCGAGCAGACGGAGCCCTTTGGCTTTGACGAGTTGGAGACGAGATCACAGGAATTTCGCAATGATCGACGACTTCGAGGCGCGCAACAGGCTAATGCCGACTGGGTGGCCGAACCATTGGACGAATGGCTGTCTTGTCTTGATGCCGGGAACACCGACCTAGGCCGAGAGACGATGGCCGCGTTTGCGGTGGGCATGCGTGAGACCTTATCGATTCGTGATGCGCTGATTCTCTCGTTGGTTATTGATGAAAGCCGTTGCCCCAAGTCATGGCTTATGGAATTCGCGGCGCGACCGCATCTGGCGCGTACGAGAACACGAATGGGCGAGCTGCTGACTTGCGCATTCGAGGATGAAGGCATGATGCCGGATAAGGAGCGTTGCCATGCCGGCATCGGTATGTTGCTCGATATCGCCGAAGCCTCACCGGTGCCGTACTGCATACAGCCATTGGCCGTAATCGCCTACACCTTATGGTGGCTGGGCGATCCGCGAGCAATGGTGTTCGCCTTGCGATGCCTGCTGCTCGATGAGGATTGTTCGCTGGCGGCGATGATATTCTCAGCCGCCGATCGAGGCGTGGCACCGGCATGGTGCTCGGGCTGAGTGAACAGAAACGGCGGATTTCCGAGGTTTTACGCGCGATGAGCGGAAGGAAAGCGTGTGGTGATCGGCAACACGTCGGGCAACGATGTGGGAATAATCGTCCGTGGAGGGTGGTTTACTCACATAGTTGACGATTTGCCCTTGCCAGAAGTGGGCCCATGTGGTATATGCACTTCACGGCGAGAGATCAGGAGGAGCAGTTTTGGCCACGAAGGAAACGACGGCAACCAAGCAGACAGCCGAGTCCAGCGAGGAGACCGAGACCAAGAAGAAGGCCAGCTCTACGACCACCGCACGCAAGACTTCCGCCAAGAAGTCCAAGTCCGCAGAGCCCTCGAAAAAGACCACGCGCAAGTCCGCTGCGAAGAAAACCGCGAAGAAGGCCAAGGACGATGAGCTCGTCAAAGACGAGGACACTCAGGTCGATGACGAGCTTGGTGACGATGCCGAGGTCAACGACGACGATTTGGACGTTGACGACCTCGACGAGGATCTTGACGACGTTGACGAAGACGATGCCGACGACGAAGACCTCGATGAGGACGATGCCGACGACGATGATGTGGAAGACGACGAGGACGAGGAAGAAGCCAAGTCCAAGGCACCCGAGCAGCCCAAGGAAAAGGGTGCCTACGTGGTCTCCGACACGGATGATGAGGAAGAAAACATCATCCCCTCGGGCAATCCGAAGCGTCGTGTGATTGCGGCCGGCGCAACCGCCGACCCGGTCAAGGACTACCTGAAGCAGATCGGCCGTGTGAGCCTGCTGAATGCCGAGCAGGAAGTCGACCTGTCCGAGCGCATCGAGGCCGGCCTGTACGCCCAGCACCTGCTCGACACCGAAAGCGAAGGCATGGAGTTCAAGCGCAAGCGTGAACTCAAGTGGGCCGCCGCCGACGGCAAGAAGGCTAAGGACCATCTGCTGGAAGCCAACCTACGACTTGTGGTCTCGCTCGCCAAGCGCTACACGGGTCGCGGCATGCTCTTCCTTGATTTGATCCAGGAAGGCAACCTTGGTCTGATTCGTGCCGTCGAGAAGTTCGACTGGAAGAAGGGCTTCAAGTTCTCCACCTACGCCACGTGGTGGATTCGTCAGGCCATCACCCGTGCCATGGCCGATCAGGCCCGCACCATTCGCGTGCCTGTGCACATGGTCGAAGTGATTAACAAGCTGTCCCGTGTACAGCGCCAGATGCTGCAGGATCTGGGGCGTGAACCTACGCCGGACGAGCTGGCCCGCGAGCTGGATATGCCGGTTGAGAAGGTGCAGGAAGTGCAGAAGTACGGCCGCGAGCCGATTTCCCTGCACACCCCGCTTGGCGAGGATGGCGATTCCGAGTTCGGTGACCTCATTGAGGATACCGACGCCATCGCTCCGTCCGACGCCGTGGCCTTCTCCCTGCTGCAGGAACAGTTCAAGCAGGTGCTGGAAACCCTGTCTCCGCGTGAGGCCGGCGTCATCAAGATGCGCTATGGCCTGGAAGACGGCCAGCCGAAGACGCTGGACGACATCGGCCGTGTGTATGGCGTGACCCGTGAACGCATCCGTCAGATCGAGTCCAAGACCATGTCCAAGCTGCGCCACCCATCCCGTTCGCAGACCCTGCGCGACTTCCTGGATCAATGATCATCTGGCTCCCCTCTGTGAGGGGAGCCAAGCATTTGAAGAGAAAAATAGGACTGTATGCCCAAAGAAGAATACGGTGCCAAGGACCTAGCTGTTCTTGAGGGCTTGGATGCGGTACGCAAGCGTCCGGGCATGTACATCGGCACCACCGACTCGCAGGGGCTTATGCACTGCCTGTGGGAGATCATCGACAACTCCGTGGACGAGGCCTTGGCCGGCTTCTGCAACGACATTGTGGTCACCCTGCACACCGACGGTTCCGTGGAAGTCGCGGACAATGGCCGAGGCATCCCGGTGGACAAGGAACCGAAAACCGGCCTGTCCGGCGTGGAGGTCGTACTGACCAAACTGCACGCCGGTGCCAAGTTCGGCAACTCGTCTTATAACGCCGTCGGTGGCCTGCACGGCGTGGGCTCCTCCGTGGTCAATGCCCTGAGCTCCCGACTGGACGTCGAAGTGGATCGTGACGGCAAGACGCACCACATGACCTTTCACCAAGGTCACCCTGGCGTATACACGGATGCCGACCCGGCCAATCCGTCTCCCGATTCCCCGTTCAAGCGCACTCGCAAGAACCGACCCACCGAGCTGGAAATCATCGGCAAGGTATCTCCCAAAACCACTGGTACCCGTATTCGCTACTGGTATGATCCGGAGATCTTCAACAAAACCGCCGAGTTCTCATACGAACAGCTCATCGACCGCGTGCGTCAGACCAGCTTCCTGGTGCCCGGCCTCAAAATCACCATCATCGACGAAAACGTACCGGAAACGGCGGCGACTGACACCGTCGAGGCCACTGATGACGCAACAGTCGAACCTGCGCAAGACCAGGCACCGGCCTTGGATGTCTCGTCCGACGATGCCGAGAGCCCGGCCGAGGAGGACTTCTCACTGACGGCCGGCGACCAGGTCGTTGATGGCGCGTTCGGCGAACAGCCCGCGCACCCGCGCGTCGTGGAATTCCTGCACACAGGCGGCGTCAAGGACTTCGTCGACTTCCTGTCCAAAGGCGAGCCGATCTCCGACATCTGGCGCATCCAAGGCGAGGGCACCTATAAGGAGGAGACCCAGGCCGTGGGCAAGGGCGGTGAACTGCACGCCCAGGAAATCGAACGCACCTGCGGCGTGGATATCGCCCTGCGATGGGTCAACGGCTATGACACCACAATCATGAGCTTCGTGAACATCGTGGAGACGCCCGGCGGCGGTACTCACGTGGACGGTTTCATGAACGCCATCACCAAGCAGATTCGCAAGGCGGTGGAAGACAACGCCCGCAAGCTCAAGGTGAACATGAAGGACTCCGCCATGAAGGTGGAGCGCGACGATATCCAAGCCGGACTCGTGGCCGTGGTCACCGCACGCGTGGCCGAACCTCAGTTCCAAGGCCAGACCAAGGACGTGCTTGGCACCGCGCAGGTCAAGCCGATCGTCACCCGGCTCACCGACAAGCAATTCGGCGAGATGATCACCGGCTCCAAGCGCGGGTACAAGGAACAATCCGGCCGCGTGCTGGAGAAGATCGTCGGCGAAATGCACGCACGCATCCAGTCGCGCAAGGCCAAGGAGGTCACGCGCCGCAAGAACGCGCTCGAATCCGCCTCGATGCCGGCCAAACTCTCCGACTGCCAGCCGGGCAATGACGACGTGGCCGAACTGTTCATCGTCGAGGGTGATTCCGCACTCGGTACCGCCAAGGCCGCCCGCAACGCCGGTTTCCAGGCACTGCTGCCGATTCGAGGCAAGATTCTGAACGTGCAGAAGGCGTCGATCACGCAGATGCTCTCCAACAAGGAGTGCGCGGCCATCATCCAAGTGGTGGGTGCCGGCTCCGGCCAGAGCTTCGACATCGAACAGTCGCGCTATCACAAGATCATCATGATGACCGATGCTGATGTGGACGGTGCTCATATCCGTATCCTGCTGCTGACGCTGTTCTACCGGTACATGCGGCCGCTTATCGAACACGGCTACGTGTATGCCGCCGTGCCGCCGCTGCACCGCATCGCGTTGACAGGCTCGCACAAGGGCGAATATATCTACACGTATTCCGATGACGAGCTGGCCGGCAAACTGGCCGACCTCGACAAGAAGCGCATCGGATACAACGACGACATCCAGCGATACAAGGGTCTGGGCGAGATGGACGCCGACCAGTTGGCGGACACCACCATGGACCCGCGCACGCGTATGCTGCGCCGCATCCGCATGGAGGACGCCGCCCAGGCATCCGAGATCTTCAGCCTGCTGATGGGCGACGACGTGCCGCCGCGCAAGCAGTTCATCGTCGACAACGCCGACGATTTCGACCGCTCCAAGATCGATACCTGACCGTCCTATCTCAAGCTCCCTCTGATGAGGGGGTGTCAGCGAAGCTGACTGGGGGAGAGGCCTCGGGTGGTAGCGGGCTACTCGTATTTCTCTCCCCTCAGTCCGTCTTTGGCGGACAGCTATTTCGTCAGAGGGTGCTGCGGTATATCATCAGGATTTCATCGAGTGCACCGCCGCCGATTATCTCAAGGACAACTACGACATCATCGGCTTTGACCCGCGCGGCGTAGCCGATTCCACGCCGGTGTACTGCGGGCAAGACTCCAAACTGTGATGTTTGCGTGTTGCTGAAGCGCTATTCGATAGACTGATGACATCGTTATCACAACCGGTGCCGTACTGTGAATGGGAGATGGGACATGGCCAGTCTGTTGCTTGCCGTCATCTATGTGGCGTTTATCAGTCTGGGATTGCCGGATTCGCTACTCGGATCCGCATGGCCCACCATGAGCCAGGATCTGAACGTGCCGGTGGCGTGGGCCGGCGGCATCTCCGCGGTGATTTCCATGTTCACGATCGTCTCGGCGCTGCTTTCGGACCGAATGACATTGAAATTCGGGGCAGGCAAGGTCACCGCCGTTTCGGTGGCGTTGACTGCGGCGGCCTTGGCCGGTTTCTCCGTTACCTCGAATTACTGGGTGCTGTTGGCCATCGCCATACCATACGGCCTTGGCGCGGGCGGAGTGGATGCGGCGCTCAATAACTACGTAGCCATTCACTACGAAAGCCGGCATATGAGCTGGCTGCACTGCATGTGGGGCGTCGGCGCATCGGTCGGCCCCTACATCATGGGCTATGCGCTCTCTCAAGGCCAAGGTTGGCCGTGGGGCTATCGGTACATCGCGATCCTGCAGGTGATGCTGACCGTCATCCTGGTGCTGAGCCTGCCGCTGTGGAAGAAACGTGGCGCAATTGCGGTCGGCGAATCGACCGATGACACCGCATCATCTGACGGCAATGCCGAGAGATTTGGCACTGCTGAAGGGGTGTCTGTTGCCGAACGCAAACCGCTCGGCGTGGCCGGCGTGCTCGCCATTCGCGGTGCCAAGGAAATCCTCGTGATGTTCTTCTGCTACTGCGCCGTCGAATCTACGGCGGGCCTGTGGGCCTCCAGCTATATGGTGATGCACAGCGGCATCGACAAGATCACCGCCGCCAGCTGGGCCAGCCTATTCTACGTAGGCATCACCGTGGGCCGTGCGCTTTCCGGCTTCCTGACCATGCGATTCAAGGACCCGGTCATGATTCGCCTCGGCCAAGTGCTGGTGTTCGCCGGCATCCTCACCATGTTCGTGCCATTGCCTCACCACCTTGGCGTGGTCGTTGGGCTGGTGGTCATCGGCTTCGGGTGCGCGCCGATTTATCCGTGCGTCATCCACTCGACGCCGGCCTACTTCGGCGAAGACAAATCGCAGGCCATCGTCGGCGTGCAGATGGCCTGCGCCTATGTGGGCTCACTGCTCATGCCGCCACTGTTCGGCATCATCGCGCAATATGCGACAATCAGTCTCTACCCGTGGTATTTGCTGGTGCTCTTGGTGCTGATGGTGGCCATGCACGAGCGTCTTCGCAAGTTGCGCGGCTGATCATATGCGCATTTGGGCCCGACGCCTACTATGCTTGGAGCCCATGGTGATAAGTGAAGAAGAACATGAACAGATGCCCGAGCCCGTACGGGAACGATTGGAAGCGCTGAAGGATGCGCCGGGCTCGGTAATCGTGGTCGGCTCGATGAACGCCGATTACACCGTAACCACTAAACGACTACCCAAGCCAGGTGAAACCGTCAATGGTGGTGCCATGAAAGTGCTGCCGGGCGGCAAGGGCGCGAATCAGGCGTCTGCCGCCGCTCGTCTCGGTGTCAATGTCCAGTTGCTGGGCGCGGTGGGCGAGGACTCCAACGCGGACTTCCTATTAAGCAAGCTGGATGAGGCCGGCGTCGACACCGCCGATATCCTGCATGTCGAAGGCCCCAGCGGCACCACGGTAATCACCGTGAGCGCTGAGGGCGAGAACACCATCGTCTATTCGCCGGGTTCCAATGCCAAGGCAAGTGCCGGCTATGTGCAATCACATCGCACGACCATCGCCGAATGCGCGGTATTGGGACTGTGTTTGGAGAGCCCGATTGCCACCGTTATCGCCGCCGCGCAGACCGCGCATGACGCTGGCGTGACCGTGCTGCTCAACGACTCGCCATTTATGGACGAGCTGCCTCACGAACTGGTGGAAGCCACGGATATTCTGCTGGTCAACCAGCATGAAGTGGCTCAACTGCTGGGCCTGCCGGATGATGACGTGGAATCACTCGACTGGTATGAGGTCGCCGAACGATTCACCGATTACGGATTCGACCGGGCGATAGTGACGCTTGGTGCGTCGGGATCGGTGGTGATCGAGAACGGACGTTGGCATCGCGTATCCGCCGCGCAAGTCAATGCAGTGGACACCACCGGTTGCGGCGACTCGTTCATGGGGACCGTGCTGGCTGGCTTGGCCGCCGGTCATACGCTGCTGCAATCCGCGCAAATCGGCTCCTACGTCTCCGCCTATGCGGCCACCAAGCTTGGTGCCCAAAGTGCCTACGGTACCGCCGAAGAAGTCATCGCCTACTTCAGCTGACCTATAATCGTACATATGTACGAAAGCCTGAGCCTGTTTTCCGAACCCACCAAGATGTGGTTCGAGCATGCCTTCGGTCAGCCGACCGAGGCACAGGCTCAGGCATGGCCGGCAATCCATTCCGGTCGCAATGTCTTGGTCATCGCCCCTACCGGTTCCGGTAAAACATTGGCCGCGTTTCTCTCAGCCATCGACCGATTGATGACCGTGCCACGCACGCGGCGTGCCGGTGTGCGTGTGCTGTATATCTCGCCGTTAAAGGCGCTCGCGGCCGATGTGGCCAAGAACCTAGAACAGCCTTTGGAGGGCATTGCTGCACAATGCGAGGCGCAAGGGCTGCCCGTGCCGAAGATCGCGGTCGCCACTCGTTCAGGCGACACCGCCGCACAGGAGCGGCGGCGCATAGCCTCCCATCCACCGGATATCCTCGTTACCACGCCAGAATCGTTGTATTTGTTGCTCACTTCGAAGGCAGGGCGGATTCTCGGCACTGTCGATACGGTGATCGTCGATGAGATTCATGCAGTGGCGGGCACCAAGCGCGGCGCACATTTGGCGGTAAGTCTGGAACGGCTGGAGAACCTTGTCACAGAATCGCGCAAGCGAGATGCAATCGATGCAGATGCTGATGAGGGCGGTGATGCCGCCGTCGATGCTGGCCGCGGCGATCGTCATATGCAGCGCATCGGTCTATCCGCTACGGTGAATCCGCCTGAAAAGGCGGCGCGATTCCTGGGCGGCGGGCAACCGGTTACCATCGTGAATCCCGGTGGGCGGCCTGCAATGGATTTGCGCATGATTGAGCCGTTGGAAAACATGCGTGATTTGCAGTCCGTGAATGCCAAGCAGCGTGTCGGTGGCGTGGATGCTGAACGGTCCGCTCCGCATATCAGTGGTGTCACGCCGGCCATGCAGCGACTTGCTGAACGCAGGGGCATTGTGCCGGTGGATGATAGAGATGTTTCTTCCACTTCTGGGGACGATTCTGATGCGAGTGATGCGTTCGATTCCTCCGCGTTGGTTGGAGCGGCGGGCGACCGTACCTCCGGTTCCATTTGGCCCGTGGTGGAACGCAGTATTTTGGATGAGATTCTCGCGCACCGCACTACATTGGTGTTCGTTAATTCGCGTGGTGTGGCTGAGAAACTCACTGCGCGCTTGAACGATCTGTATGCGCAGACCCGGCATGGCACCAATCCCGACACTGTGCGGGATCTGGGCTCTCCGGAAGGCCGCGAAGGGTTCTCCACGCATTACGATGCTGTGGTCGGCTCCACCACCATGCTTGTCGGCTCACATGAGGGCGATGATGTCATCGCCATGGCTCATCATGGGTCGGTTTCCAAAGACCGTCGCAAAATGATTGAGGAACGGCTTAAACGTGGTGAATTGCGTTGCGTGGTGGCCACCTCCAGTTTGGAGCTCGGCATTGATATGGGCTCGGTCGACTTGGTGATTCAAGTCGATACGCCGTTGTCGGTCTCCTCCGGATTGCAGCGTGTAGGCCGTGCCGATCATCAGGTCGGTGGCGTCTCTCACGCATTGTTCTACCCGCTCACCCGTCAGCAGATTGTCACTGGGGCCGCAAGTCTGGAAGCCATGATTGCCGGCGATATAGAACCATTGGCCGTGCCGCGCAATCCGCTCGATATTCTTGCCCAGCAGACCGTGGCCGCTGCCGCGATGCACGATTTGAACGCTGATGACTGGTATGCCACAGTGCGTCGTGCTGCGCCGTTTGCCGAACTGCCACGTGACATGTTCGATGCGGTAATCGGCATGATGTCCGGCGAATACAACAGCGAGGAATTCTCGGCCTTCCGGCCGCGACTGGTATGGAATCGGGATAATGGCCTGATTTCCGCCCGTCCCGGTTCGCAGAAAGTGGCCGTTACCTCTGGCGGTACGATTCCCGATCGAGGGCTGTACACCGTGGTCCTGCCTGAGGCGGACGCCGGCAAAGGCCAGCGTCGCGTCGGCGAGTTGGATGAGGAGATGGTCTACGAATCGCGCGTGGGCGATGTCATTACGCTCGGCACCTCCACATGGCAGATTCAGGAAATCACCCGTGATCGTGTGGTCGTGACTCCGGCTCCGGGCCGCACCGCCCGCCTGCCGTTCTGGCACGGTGAAGGCGCTGGCCGTGACTACGGTTTCAGCCGTACCATAGCCCGCTTCACCCGAGAAATCGCCGCCGGATTAGACGTGAAGCGGACTGAGGGGAGGTCTGCCGCAGAAGGTCCAGCTGTCCCAACCTTCATCCCAACAATCCTCACCCGTCTCCACCACGATGGCCTAGATGCCAACGCCATCACCAACTTGGCCCGCCTACTCTCCGAGCAACAAGCCGCCACTGGTGCAGTCCCCAGCGACCAAACCCTTATCGTGGAGCGCACACGCGATGAAGACGGCGGATGGCGCATCGTGCTGTTAAGCCCCTTCGGCCGCCGCGTTCACGAACCGTGGTCCATGGCCATCAGCCGCAGACTGCGCCAACGCTACGGTTTCGACGGGCAGGTATATGCCGCCGATGACGGTATCGTCATTCAGCTACCGGACGGTGACGGACATATTCCTGCTCAAGACCTGTTCCTTTTCGACCCAGAAGACCTCAAAGCAGATGTAGAGCGTCAAGTGGGCGAGTCCGTGCTATTTGCCGCACGATTCCGCGAATGCGCCGCCCGATCACTGTTCATGCCGCGATCCGACCCGGGCCGTCGCGTGCCCCTATGGCAGCAGCGACTGCGCGCCGCACAGCTCCTGCAATCCGCACGTATGGCCAAGAACTTTCCGCTGCTGCTGGAAACCGCGCGCGAATGTTTGCAAGACGTATACGACATGCCCGCCCTGAACGAGGTGATGACCGGATTGCAAGCCGGCACCATTACCGTGAAGGACGTGGAAACCGAGTCGCCATCGCCTTTCGCCGAGAACATTCTCTTTGGCTTCGTCGGCGTGGTGATGTACCAGTATGACCAACCTCAGGCCGAGCGTAGCGCGCAACTGCTGTCTCTCGATCCGCACGTGCTCGAACGCTTGCTCGGCACCACCGATATGGCACAAGTGCTCAACCCGGACGTGATTCGCGAAGTCGAACAGGAACTGGGGGAGCACACTTTCTGGAATGAGCTTGCCGACGATGATGTGACTGGTCGCGTGACCCGTTACGCCAAAACCCATGGTCCTTTCACCGCCGATCAGCTCATAGCCGATCTACACCTCGATGCTACGGATGCCGTGCACACTCTGGATGTGCTGGCTGCCAAAGGCGAGTTGCTGCAAGGCCACTTTGTAGATGATGACGAGCAAGGCCAACAGTGGCTCCATAAGGACGTATTCCGCCGTATTCGGTCTCGCTCATTGGCCAAGGCGCGTAAAGCAGTCAAGCCAGTAGAATCAGAGGCGTTCCAGATGTTTCTTATCGACCGACAAGGTATCGGGCCGGTCGGCGGCGAACGATATGAAGGTGCTGACGGGCTCATGCGCGTTATCGAGCAGCTGGAGGGCATATCACTGCCCACTGCACTCTGGGAGTCGGCAGTATTCCCCGCACGAGTACGAGACTACCAACCTGCATTGCTGGATGAGTTGCTGACCAGCGGCGATGTGGTCTGGGTCGGCTCAAAAACCGGGGGAACCAGTGCGATGGACCCCGGTGAGGTTGCTTTCTATCCGGCGGATTCAATATTGTTCAGCGGTGTGGAACATGGTACGACATCGAACGCCTCAGACGCCACCATGCCGGAAGCGATTCTGACCGCACTGGACTCAGGGGGAGCGTTCCATGCCCGTCAACTGATGGATGCCGCCAAACGTGCGTGGAATGAGACCGCGGAGCCGGACATCAATCCAAACACCGGCGAAATCATTCCGCAAGAGTGGAGCGAACAGCAGTTCAAGGATGCCTTGTGGAGCTTGGTCTGGCAAGGTAAGGTCACCAATTCCAGCTTCGCGCCGGTGCGTGCATTAACCGCAGGCGCAGCAAGCCCGCGTAAATCCACTACATCACGTCGTCGTGGGCGTGTCGCTCCGATTCGCCGAGCCACTACGGATATGACGTTAGGAGGTTTGTGGTCTGCCGTGATCGGGCAAGCTGAAGCCGAAGACACTGATCAGACCGAACGGGCACTCGCACTGGTCGAGACGTTGCTGGACAGGTATGGCGTCATCGCGCAGCCGGTGATTGACAAGGAAAATATCCCGGGTGGCTACTCAGCGTTGTATCCGGTATTGAATCGCATGGAGGAGCATGGTCGACTGGTACGAGGCATGTTCGTCCGTGGTTTCGGCGCGGCCCAATTTGCCGAGCGCGACACCGTGGATGCGTTGCGTCATCCGTCAGAGCATCGCGGCCAGTCCGTGGTGGCATTGAGTGTGCTCGACCCCGCAAATCTCAGTGGCTCCGCCATCGCGTGGCCGGACGCGCCTGCCGGTGCGGGTAAACCGGCACGCCGTATCGGAGCCACGGTCGTGCTCAATGCGCAAGGCGCGCTACTATACGCGGCCGCCAAAGCCAAGCACCTGACAGCGTTCGATCAATCGGTCAGCCATGAAGCCGCTGTCAATGATTCCGACGAACAAATGCGCAAGGCCGCCACAGAACTGGCCTACGCCCTCAAACGCAATGGCACCGGCTCCGTGACATTCAGCGACATCAATGGCGAACCCCTCAACGCCCGTCACCCCTTCGCCCGCATCCTCCACCAGTCCGGCTTCACCCCCGTTCCCCAAGGCATGCGGCTGTACTGATTGAGCCCAGCTATCGAATGCGGTAGTTGGAGCCGCGTTGGGTCATGATGAGGCCGGCGCGGGTGAGCTTCTTATCCAGTGTGTAGAGGGCGTTCTTGAGTAAGCCTTGTTGCTCGAAGAATGGGCCGCCGACAAGTTTGACCAACTCGCTGGTGTTGACGAACTGGCCATCAGCCTTGACCAGCGCTTCAAGCAAACTGTATTCCAGACGGGACAGTGAGATTGCGCTGTGAGTGGATGCGTAGTAGGCCTTGTGATTCGTGGTGTCCAACGTGAGATTGCCACGAATGATCATGGTGGGGGAGTCGGTGGCAAGCGAGCCGACGTATGAGAGCAGTTCGCCATCGGAGAATGGTTTGCTCAGTACGGCATCCGGGCGTCGTACATTAGCTCGTGCGCTAGCGGCAGCATTGTCCGTGCACTGTTCGGCTTCGGCATCTGAGTTGTTTGCGTGTGAATCCGCGCTGAAGGAGCTGTAGGGCGTCTCTTCGATCGGGGCGTACTCGTCAGGCAGCGCTCGCCAGCGGCTGCCTTCACCAATGGTTTTGCTGAGTGGCGTCGAAGTCAGCAGCAGAATCTTGACGGAGGCACGGGCATTGCGTAGGGATTCGATGAGCTGCTCGGTGGAAATGCCGAGCAGGGATTCATCAAGAATCACTGCGTCAAATGACTCCTTGGCGACAGCGGCGAGCGCGATACTACCGGTGCTTGCCAAAGACACCTCATGACGACCGGCAAGCAGGGCACCATGAATGGCGTGGGCCAACGGTTCATTGGATACGGCAACCAGTAGTCTCATCGCCACCTCCTTAATGCTTAGTGTAGGCCGGGTTTAGGGTCTCTTCTCTATTGTTTGGCTCACTATCGTTCGCTCCTCGCCTACAAACACCCCACTGGGGTGTTTGCTTTACGGCTCGGCCCATCAGAGGGAGCTTAATTGAGGTTACGCAATGAAGGCGATGGGGGAGGCGAGGTCTACTCCGGAACCGTCTCGGCGCATATCGGGCTTGGGAAGCTCGACCGGAGAGCCTGCGGATGTAGAGGCGTGCAACGGGTAGAGGCCCACCCAGGCAAGAATCAGCGTGTTCTGGCCCTTCAGGAATCGCTGGGAACGCACGCCGCCGGTAGCGCGACCCTTGGTGGGGTACATTTCCAGCGGAGTGACCTTCGCCGCGCCGTTTTCGGTGCCGGGCAGTGCATCGGAATCGCCGGCCACGGTGAGCACCACTGCACCGGATCCGGAAGTCAAGCCGTTCTCGCCCTCTTCATAGGTCCATGCCACCTTGCCGGCGGGAACCACGTTGAAGGCCGCCACACGGGCGCCCTCGGCCAGCTTGATGCCGGCCATACCGCCCGCAGTACGACCCTGCGGGCGCACGTTCTTCGCCTCAAAGGTCAGTAGCGAGGAATCGGAGGAGATGAACACCAGACGGTCGTCATCCTCGGCCACGGCGGCGAATACCACTTCGTCGCCATCTTTCAGATCAATGACGGGCCAAGAATCCATGGTGGTGGGTGCCTCACGATTCCAACGCTTGATGACACCGTTACGGGTACCGATAGCCAGCGACGGCAACGGCTTGGCCTCGGCGGCCCCGCCATCCTCGCTCTCGTCCTTGGCACTGGTCTTGCCGGACGTCGGCTGCTCCATGGCAATCGCCGTAATCACACGCTCACCGCGAATCGGATCGGTGGATTCGGTCATGCCGATCAGTTCGTCGGCCTGAACTCCTCCCTTCAGCGACAATGTGGCGGTAGCGGGCAAGGCAGGCAAATCAACCACATGCGCGAGCACCAGGCGGCCGGCCGACGTGACCAGCCCATACGTAGCGCGCGTGGAAGTCTCGAAGATTGTGGTGATCTGATCGTCTCTCAAACGCTCATCGGAAGTGGATCGTGCATTGAACACGTCCATCGCGCTTGGCGTGGTACGGGCAATCAAACCGGTAGCGCTCATCATCACCACGCACGGCTCGTCCTCGATCTTCAAGGCTCCGGTCAGCGTGGACTGTTCGCCGGTCTTCTTGGCCGCAGCTGCGGCTGCGGCCACATCGGCTTCGGCGGAGGAGATCGTAGTGGCGGCCTTCACCGCTTCGAGCGCGGACTTGGACACGCCCGAAGCCCCGGCACCCTGCGCCACGACCGGCGTCAACGTGCCATCCGGGTCGGCATCCAGCAGCACGGTACGGCGCGGCGAGCCCCACTTGGCGACCGCTTCGTCCATCTCGTCGGTGACCACCTGGTCGAGCGCCTCGGCGGAGGCCAGGATCCGGGTCAGCTCCTCGATACGCTTCTTCAGATCATCGCGTTCGGCCTCAAGCTCGATACGGTTCATCTTGGTCAGTCGGCGCAGACGCAGGTCGAGGATGTACTGAGCCTGGACCTCGTCCAAATCGAAAACGACCATCAAACGGCTCTTCGCGGCATCCGCATCATCCGAGGTGCGGATTACCTGAATCACCTCGTCGATGTCCAACATGGCCAGCAGCAGGCCCTCGACCAGGTGCAGGCGCTCCAGCGCCTTCTTCTTGCGATATTCACTGCGGCGGCGAATCACCACACGGCGGTGGTCCACCCACACCTGAAGCATCTCCTTCAGACCCATCGTGTGCGGGCGGCCCTCCACCAACGCCACGTTGTTCATGGCGAAGTTGTCTTGCAACGGTGTGTGCTTGAACAACTGCACCAGAACCGCATGCGGGTCGAAACCAGTCTTGATCTCGATGACGATACGCGTGCCGTTATGACGATCGGTCAGATCGAACGCGCCGGAAATCCCCTCCAGCTTGCGGTTCTTCACACCGTCGGAAATACGTTCGATTACCTTCTCCGGGCCCACCATGTACGGCAGCTCGGTGACCACGATGGCCTGCTTGCGGGCCGTGACATGCTCGATATGCGTGGCGGCGCGCGTGGTGAGCGTACCACGGCCAGTGGCATAGGCCTCACGGATGCCGTCGCGGCCGATGATCGTGCCGCCGGTGGGCCAGTCGGGGCCGGGCACGTAACGCATCAGCTGTTCCAGGGTGGCGTCCGAATGCGCCATGAGGAACTTGGCGGCGTTTACCACCTCGCCCAGATTGTGGGTGGCCAGGTTCGTGGCCATGCCCACGGCGATGCCCGAGCCGCCGTTGACCAGCAGATTCGGGATGGCGGCCGGCAGCACGGTCGGTTCCTTGAGCTTGTTGTCATAGTTCGGTGTGAAGTCGACGGTGTCCTCATCGATATCCGCGTTCATGCCGAGAGCGGCTGGGCCAAGCCTGGCCTCGGTGTAACGGGAGGCCGCAGGGCCGTCATCCAGCGAGCCGAAGTTGCCGTGGCCGTCTACCAGCGGCAGACGCATCGCGAACGGCTGTGCCAAACGCACCATGGCCTCGTAGATCGCGGAATCACCGTGCGGGTGGAGCTTGCCCATCACCTCGCCTACCACGCGGGCGGACTTCATATATGGGCGGTCGGGAGTCAGGTTCATCTCGCCCATCTGGTAGACGATGCGGCGCTGCACCGGCTTCAAGCCATCGCGCGCATCGGGCAGTGCGCGTGCGTAAATCACCGAATACGCATACTCGAGGAAGGACTTGCTCATCTCCTCGTTCAGCGGCGTCTCGACGATATGCTCCTTGACCGTGCGCGGATCATAGGTTTGCGCGGACGGTTTGCGGTGTGATGCCATGAAACTCCCTTTCGAACGCCCCCATATTAGCGGGAGGGCGCGAAACAGTGCGCAGAGAACGGTTCTCGATAACAACTGTGCGCTGGTTTCGGTGCGCCAATCGCACATGTTTGCCGATAAAACGGCGTGATTCCAGTGTTTCAGTCGATGTGCGTTTGTTTGATTATGTGCGTTGGAGCGCACAGTTGTTATTGAGAACCGTTCTCTGCGCACTGAGCCAAGGGGAGGGGTGCTACTTGAATGGGCAACTATGAGTGTTGAGACGCCGGATATGGACGAGTTGCTGCGGCTGGTGCCCACAGTGGGCTATGGGGATGACGCCCCGGCCGATCGGCGTGGGGGAGCACTGCACCTGTCCGCCGTGCTGCCCGCCTTGTCCGCCGCCATCGGACATCCGACCCCCACCAAGGTCCACGCCGATCCCAAGGCCTGCCAGCGCGCATTGGGGCTGCCCGATGCCGAATCGGCCATCGTGGTGCTCGTGGACGGCCTGGGCTACTGGAACCTCGCCATGCGCCTCGGCCACGCGCCCTATCTGCGTTCGCTGATGAACGAAAGCGCCAATCAGCGTCCCATCGCTACCTGCGCTCCAAGCACCACTGTGGCGGCCATGGCCGCATTCGGTACCGGAACCTGCCCGGGACTGACCGCAATGGCGGGCTATACGCAGCTCGAACCCGCCAGCCATAAGCTCATCCAACTCATCCAGTTCAAAGACGCGCTGGCACCCAAACCAGCCAATCCGCACATTCCTGTGCCGCCCATGGTCGATCCGCTCGACCTGCAGCGCGAGGAGACGGTGTTCGAGAAACTTGCGGCTCAAGAGGTGCGCGTCACGAGCTCGGGGTTGCCCAAGTTCTCCAAATCGCCATTGACCGAAGCCGCATTGCGAGGCACCGACTATCAAAGCAACGTCACCCCACGCGATCGTGTGCTGGCCGCCGCACGCGCCTCCCGCACCCCCGGCCTGACCTACCTGTACATCCGTGACGCCGACAAAGTCGGCCACAATTACGGGTGGGATTCCGAACACTGGGTGGCCGCATTCGAACATATCGACGCCCAGCTCGCGCTCCTGAAACGCAGCGCACCCAAAGGCACGCTGATCGTCATCGTAGCCGACCACGGCATGGTGCAAACCGACATGGACCAGCGGATTGACATCGCCGTTGAACCGCAGCTCACCCGAGGCGTGTCACTGGTCGGGGGGGAGCCGCGCTCGCTGATGCTGTATGCCGAGCCGGATGAACGACCTGAGGATATAGCTTGCCGGTGGCGCGATTGTCTGCAAGACCGAGCCTTGGTGCGGACCAAGGATGAGGCCATCGCGGACGGATTGTTTGGACCGGTCTGCGAGCGAGTCCGGCCAATGCTCGGCGATGTGGTCGTGCAGGCAGCGGGAGCCGTGACCCTCGTCGATTCGCGTACGCAAGGAGACAAGGCCACCCACCTGCCGAGCGTGCATGGCTCCCAAACAGCATTGGAAATGGATATTCCCTGCCTGATCGATATGGCCTGATTCGGAAATTCAGTCTCCGAACAGAATCTCGTCCCAGCTTGGTACGGCCGAACGTCCTGATTTACGCTTGGCCGGTTTGGCTGGTGCCTCATGTTCGGTGGCGGCGGATTCGGCCGCCCGCTCCTGCTCGGTGGCTACTAGCTGTGCATTGGGGCCACTCCGTATGGTCTTGTCCGAAACATTGTCAGAGCCCTGCTCTGGTGCCGTGGCAGGCGATTGCTGTAATCCTGCGGCAGATGGCGAAACAGATCCGGCGGTCTGCGAAGAGACCGGACTGGGGGCCGTAGTGCCATGAGCCTGGGTCGTGGCCGGTGAGATGGACGTGGATAGATCCACTGGGGGCATGGAACCTGTGGAAGTGACAGAGGGCCGGATTGCGGCAGGCCGTGCGGCCGGAATCGAAGGCGTAGGAGCCGCCCAAGCAGACACGGCGCGCTCGATACGCGCGGAGCGTACGGAGTCGCCGGGCAGTTCGGGAATCGTCGGCTTGAGTTTGGAATCCGTGGCTGATTCCGGATTCTGTTCGCCGAGCAGTTTTCGAGCGGCATTGTTCAGGCTCATCACGGAATTGTCGTGCATATTCCACGTCCATTCGGCATGGATCTCACGGCCCGCGGAAGTGAATATCGCCACGATGCGCCAAGGCTCAAGTCCACGTCGGGTGGATTTCCAGGTCACTGATTCCATGCCGATTCCCGCAGAGGCCAGCGTGCGTTCCACCAGTTCGCTGATGGTGCGCACCCTGCTGTCTTTGGGTGCCGCCACGGCAAGGAACTGTTCGATGGCATACTGTTTCTCGGTCTCCACAGCCATGGAGAAACGACGTACCAGCATTTCGCTCAGATGATATTTCTCCGCGACACGGGCCGGATCGGCACCGGCGCGAATCAGCGACTGTATCTGGGAAATCGGCAAAGTGGACTGCTGATGCGGCTGGGGAGCCTGTCGCATCTCGCTTCTGACCTGCTTGGCCTCAAGAATCGCCCGTTCGAGCGTGTCGTCCACGCTCACAGCCATTTCCCTGCCGCCAAGGGAGAATACGAGGTCCCCCGTCTTGCTCACGCGCACGAAACGGGCTTTTTCAAGCCGATCATCTGGCATATTCGCACCACTTTCCGTCGCAAAGACATTACTTCTTTTAAGTATGCCCCACGTGTCGAACTTTACGAGTATTTCAAATCGTGTATCCTATGGGCGAGTACGGCGCTGACCGTGCTATATATATCGACTTACGAACCAAAGACGACGAAAGGACCATGATGGCTCAGGATTATGATTCCCCCCGCAACAAGGATGAGGACGAGGAATCGCTGCAGGCGCTGGGGAAGTCCTCGCAGAACGCCTCGAGCGACATCGACGACGATGAGAACGCCATCGCCGAAGACTACGAACTGCCGGGCGCCGATTTGAGCAACGAGGATTCCTCGGTGACCGTCATCCCCATGCAGGGTGACGAGTTCATCTGCTCGCAGTGCTTCCTGGTCAAGCATCGCAGCCAGCTCGCCTACACGGACGAGGATGGCCAGCCGGTGTGTGAGGAGTGCGCCGCCTGATGGCGTTCGACGAGACCTACAACGAGCCCGAATCCACCGAGGTCCTGGTCAAGAGCCTCGACCCCGAACATCCGGCCCAGCTGCACTATGCCCACGCGGGCGATGCCGGTGCCGACCTCATCACCACCGTCGATGTGACGCTGAAGCCTTTTGAACGGGCACTGGTTCCCACCGGCGTGGCCATCGCCCTACCTGCGGGCTACGTGGCGTTGGTGCATCCGCGTTCCGGGCTGGCCGCCAAGCAGGGCGTCACCGTGCTCAACGCGCCTGGCACCGTTGATGCCGGCTACCGTGGCGAGATCAAGGTGCCTCTGATCAACCTCGATCCGAAGCACACCGCCGTCTTCCATCCGGGCGATCGCATCGCTCAATTGGTGATTCAGCGGTATGTTGAGGCTCGGTTCATCCCGGCCGAGACACTGCCCGGATCCGATCGCGCCGAACGCGGGTTCGGTTCGACGGGAGTGGCGTCCTGACCGGATTAGGCCGGTTGAATGACTAAGGTGATGACGGCAACAACGGTTGTGGAACCAATGATGGCGAACAGGTGAATGCACAAGGCTCCGGTTCGCGGCTACAATGAACTTCATGACGAGGGAGGTGACTGGCATGGCAGAGATTGATGGCGAGCAGTACGCCGCCCGTAAGTTGGGTTGTGAGATCAGTGCCGATCCGCTCAATCCGCTGGATCCAATCAAGAAGGTGTGCAAGTCCCATCACCCCGATGAGGATTTGTCCATTCTTGACCGTGCCTACCGGCGTGCCGTCATCCAGCACTCCGCCCAGCGCCGCAAGTCTGGCGAGCCGTACATCATCCACCCGCTGGCCGTTTCCCAGATTCTCGCGGATCTGGGCATGGGCCCGATCGTGGTGGCAGCCGGCCTGTTGCACGACACGGTGGAAGACACCGACTATACGTTGGATCAATGCCGCGCCGAATTCGGCGACACCGTGGCCGGTCTGGTCGATGGCGTTACCAAGCTGAGTCAGCTTGAAGTGGGTGATTCCGCCCAAGCCGAAACCATTCGCAAACTCGTGGTGGCCATGAGCCGCGACGTGCGTACCTTGGTGGTCAAGCTCGCCGACCGCGTACACAACGCTCGCACCTGGCGCTATGTGAAGACCACGTCCGCCCAGAAGAAGGCGCGTGAAACCCTTGACGTGTACGCACCTTTGGCCAACCGACTCGGTATGAACGCCATCAAGACGGAGCTCGAGGAACTGAGCTTCAAGGTGCTCTACCCGAAGATCTACAACGAGATCGTGGTGCTGGTGGCTCGCCGAGCCGGCCAGCGCGATGTGTACCTGAAGCAGATTCTGGCGGAGATCAACGAGGATCTCGACGAGCAGAACATCAAGGCATACGTCACCGGACGCCCGAAGGATTACTTCTCCATCTACCAGAAGATGATCGTGCGCGGCCATGATTTCGCGAACATCTACGATTTGGTCGGTGTGCGCATCATCGTCGACACCATTCAGGACTGCTATGCGGCGCTTGGTGCCGTGCATGCGCGGTGGAACCCGGTTCCCGGCCGATTCAAGGACTACATCGCCATGCCGAAGCTCAACATGTACCAGTCGCTGCACACCACGGTGGTGGGCCCCGGTGGCAAGCCGGTCGAAATCCAGATTCGCACTTGGGACATGCACCGCCGCGCCGAATTCGGCATCGCCGCGCACTGGAAATACAAGGAAAACGGCCAGGCCGGCCGCGCCCTGAGCTCGCCGGACAAGTCCGATCGAAAGCGTGATGAAAACAATCAGGAGCTTTCCGAGGTCGATAACCTCAAATGGATTCAGCAGCTCGCCGACTGGACCAGCGAAACCCCTGATTCCAACGAATTCTTGGGCTCGCTCAAGGAAGACCTTGGCTCGTCCGAAGTCTACGTGTTCACGCCGAAAGGCAAAATCGTATCCCTGCCCGCTCACGCCACGCCGGTCGACTTCGCGTACGCCGTGCACACCGAAGTGGGCCACCGTACGATGGGCGCGCGCGTCAACGGTCGTTTGGTGCCGCTCGACACCACGCTCGATAATGGCGATACCGTCGAAATTCTGACGTCCAAATCCGATACAGCCGGCCCGTCACGCGATTGGCTGAGCTTCGTCAAGAGCCCGAAGGCCCGCAACAAGATTCGTCAGTGGTTCTCCAAGGAGCGTCGTACTGAAGCCATCGAGGAGGGCCGCGACGAGCTGACCCGCGCGATGCGCAAGCGCAATCTGCCGGTCAACACATTGCTTACGCCCGAAGCACTGGTGGGTGTGGCCGACGACCTTAACTTCCCGAACGCGGACGCCGTGTTCGCCGCCATTGGTGACGGACAGGTCTCCACGCAGAACGTCATCTCGCATCTGGTCAAGGATGCGGGTGCCGACGAGGTCGATGAGGAAGTCGAGCAGGAAGTCCTGCCGCTGAAGCCCATGGAACGCAAGGCCTCCAGCAGCTCCACCGGCGTGTCCGTCAAGGGCGTGGGCGATGTGTGGATCAAGCTGGCCCGTTGCTGCATGCCGGTGCCCGGTGACAATATCATCGGCTTCATCACCCGTAATCAGGGCGTATCCGTGCACCGCACCGACTGCCAGAACATGATCGATCTGAAAAACAAGCAGCCTGAGCGTGTGGTCGAAGTCGAATGGACCAGCACCAAGGGCCTGTTCATGGTCAAGATTCAGGTCGAGGCGCTGGATCGACGAAACCTGCTTTCGGACGTGACACGTGTGCTTTCCGACCATGGCGTGAACATCATTTCCGGTACGATCGCCACCGGTTCCGATCGCGTGGCCACCAGCCAGTTCAGCTTCGAAATGGCCGATCCGCAGCATCTCAACTCGTTGCTGGCAGCCGTGCGCAAGATTGATGGCGTGTTCGACGTGTACCGCATCACTGGTGCCAAGGAATCCGCCGAACCTCGACTGCGCAAGATGAAGTAGGCCGTTACCTTACTCTGGCTCCCTCTCAGAGAGGGGAGCCAAGAACACGAAAAGGTCCTGACTGGAATACCTGAACTGCGCCCCGATTGTTGGACGTGGTTTATTAAGGGTACCTGATTAGGCTGTGAGGGACATGTTCCGGAATTCCTCCGGGGTGTGTCCCTCCAGTCGTATCTGGCGGCGTTTGGTGTTCCAGTGGATGATGTACGCGTCCAGTTCGTTCTTGAACTGTTCGTATGAGGCGAACTCGCGTCCGGCGTGGAACTCGTCCTTGAGGTGGCCGAACACCTGCTCGGTCGCGGCGTTGTCGATGCAGTTGCCCTTTCTGCTCATGGACTGGCGGATGTTCAGTCCCGCGAGCCGGTCGCGCCACCACTGGTGCCGGTACTGCCAGCCCATGTCGGAGTGCAGGATCGGGTCGGCGTCTTCGGGCAGCTTCTCCTCGAGCATGGCGAGCAGGCGCCGCTGCTGGGCCATGTCGGGATGCCGGCTGACGTCCCAGGCCACGATCTCCTTGGATCCCATATCGTATACGGGAGCCGGATACGCCTTGCCGTCGGCGACCCTGAACTCGGTGACGTCCGTGCCCAGCTTCACCCACGGCCGGTCGGCCGTGAAGTCGCGGTTCAGCAGGTTCTCCACCCTCGCGCCCATCTCGTCCCGGTACGAGCTGTATTTCCGGTACGGGTTCGGCCTGCGTATCCGGCATTCCAGGCCCATGCGCCTCATGACCTTCAGCACGCTCTTGTGGCTCACCCGCACCCCGAACTCGTGCACGAGGCACATGCGTATCTGCCGGTGGCCGCACCCGTTGGGCGTGCGCGCGAATATCTCGGCGACCATCGGCTCGATGTCCGGCCGGGTCACGGCGGCCGGATGCGACAGAAGATGGTAATACGTGCTTTTCGCCAGTCCGGCCGCCCTGAGCAGGTGCCGGAGCCGATGTCCCAGCCCCGCCAGCATGGAGACGATCACCGTTCTGTCCCGGTTGCCGATCTCCACGCCAGCAGGGCGTCGACTTTTTCCAGGTACGCGACCCTCGCCTTGAGGTACGCGTTCTCCTCCTCAAGGAGCTGTTCCCTTGTGGGAGCCGGCCTCGGCTTGGATTTCGCGCCCCTGGGCCTGCCCTTCGGTTTCGGACGCAGCGCGTCCGGGCCGCCGGACCGGTACTCGCGGCACCAACGCTCCAACGGGGCGGGACCCGCGATCCTGTACTTCTCCATGACTTCGGCCTTCGTCAGCCCATGCTCCACATGGTCGCGCACCGCCGCGAGCTTCGTCTCGTAGTCGTATCTCCTGTTGCCTTCGCGTTCTCCCATGAGCGCCGCCTCCCCGCCAAACCGGTATGACAACACCCATTTTCCCGCGGTACTGACGGGCACGCCAAGCCGGCGGGCGAGAGAACGCCTCCCGGCCCCGCCCCGGATCAGGTCGGCGACGACCCGCATGAAACCGTCATCGTAATGACGCCTGCGATCCCTACACATGAGAAACCGCACCTCCGATCATCGAATCTGAATTACTTCAGTCCAACAATCGGGGTGCGGTTCAGAATCAGGACCTTTTCGTATATGTTGTCGGTCTTACTCCGCCACGTCCACGGACAGAATCACGGCCGGCTCGAGCGGGCGATCCATCGGATCGGTGTCCAGTGCTTCGAGCTTATCGACGACCTTCTTGGAGTCGTCATCGGCGACCTCACCGAAGATGGTGTGGTGACCGTCCAGCCACGGGGTCGGCACGGTGGTGATGAAGAACTGGGAGCCGTTGGTGCCATGGACCTTACCGTCCATGCCGCGACGCAGACCGGCGTTGGCCATAGCCAACAGGTACGGCTTGTCGAACTTCAGGCTCGGGTCGATCTCATCGTCGAACTCGTAGCCAGGGCCGCCGGTACCGGTGCCCAGCGGGCAACCGCCCTGAATCATGAACTGCTTGATGATGCGGTGGAAGGTCAGGCCGTTGTAGAACTTGCCGTGGGAAGGCTGGCCGGTGTACGGGTCCGCCCATTCCTTCTCGCCGGTGGCGAGGCCCAGGAAGTTGGCCACGGTGTTCGGAGCCTTGTCGTCGAACAGGTTGATGGTGATGCTGCCCTCAGAGGTATTCATAATGATGGTAGTCATACGTTCCATGTTCTCATTGCCCCACGTCATTGACTGGCATTGCCGCCATCGCTGCTATCGAGTCGGCGATTGTCAGCCAATGAATTTGATGCCGGTTCCGCTGCTGCTACCGGTTGAGGAGCCGCTCGAACCGCTATTACCGGAGTTTGAACTGGATGATCCGCCCGTGGAGCTGGAAGAGGAACCGGAGCCATTGGCTGATCCTGAACCCGATCCGGTTGAACCGTTGCCGGTGCCGGTGGTGCCTCCGGTGGTGCCGGAACCGGTGGAACCGCCAGTCGTGCCCGAATTAGTGGAGGAATCGGTGCCGGTCGAACCATCGGTGGATCCATTGGTGTTGGAATCGGTTGAGGAGTCGGTGCCGGTTGAGCCGGACGTGCTTGAATCGGTGCCGTCGTTGGACGAGCCGGATGTGGAGTCCTTGGTGTTGGAATCATTCGAACCGTCGGTAATGCCCGGCTGCGGCAGTCCGTTATTCTGATTGGACGTGTCGGTCTGCGTTTTGGTGTCGGTTTGCGTGGGCGTGGTGGACGGAGTGATGATATGGTCCGTGCCACGGCCCTGCGTGACCAGCATGACGATGCCGGCGGTTACTGCCACGGCGAGCAGGCCGGATACCAGCGTGACGATAATGGCGGTGCGCTTCGAATTATGGGAGCGGGCCTTGCGCAGTTCATTGACCGAATAGGTTCGTCCGTTCGCTCGATTGGACACGACTTCGCGCGGCTTGCGCGCGGTGGAAACGGTATTGACCATGCCGGTCATCGTCGTATCGGACTCGGATTCGGCTGCCTTATCGGACTTATTATCCGTAGTGTCATCGTCATTGCCGGAAGACGAGGCCGACTGTAGTTTCTCACCGGAGGCGGTGAGTATGTTTTGATAGATTTTGGTGGCCACCGCGGAGACGATGTAGCTGGCTGCCGCGCCGATTACCGAGCCGGCGATACCGATTTTCGATGCCAGTAAGAATGAGGTGACGGCGGCAAGGGTGCCCGCCACGATGGATGAGAGGGAAAGACCTTCGAAAAACTTCTTCACAAGACACGACCGTAAAGTGTCGGGCTGGAAGGTTGCTTAAGGCTCGGTGATACCGAGAGGATGCCTACACGAGACCTTCAAAACCTAGCCAGCGGAATGTGGAATGACTCAAAAATATGGTGCCGATGAGCAGTGGGAATCAGCGCAAAGTGGCGCAAAGTAGCGCAAAGAACAACCGAAATTGGTTCGCTTGGAGCGAAAACGACGTTCAGCAGAACGTCATGCAGCCCAAGCGAAGCTGCCGTTGCCGGCACCCAACTCGAAATGCAGTTTGGCGATGCCAAGTCCGATTTCCGATTGCACGCCTTCAAGAGCCTCGGCCTTCACCGTAACGGTTCAGGGCAATGGAGAACCCATGACCATCCATGGCCGAAACTGAATCGTCAGTTCCGGTGCAGCGACTGTTTGGTCGGCTTGATTACCGACATCAGCACGGCGACGAAGATCAGCGCAAAGCCCACCAGTGAACTCCACATGATTGTCTCGCCCCAGAACAGCGCGGAGAACGTGACAGCGAACAGACTTTCCGTACACATGATGATTGACGCCTGCGAGGCAGGCACGTGAGCCAGACCGATGTTCTGCATGATCTGGGCACTCATCGTGGCGCCGAGGAACAGATAGAGCACGCTGGCCACTACTGAGGGTGCCAGCCAGCTGGCGTTCGGCATGGGTTCGGTGAACAACGCGCCGATGATGAACAATACGCCGGCAACGCCGAACTGCACAAAAGTGACGGCGATAGGGTCGAAGCGTTTGGTGTAGACACCAAGGCAGGTCAGATTGAACGAGAAGATGACCGCGGTGGCGATGGTCAGCCAGTCGCCGGCACTCAGCGACAGCGAACCGCCCGGCTTCAGCGAGACGAAGCCGACGCCGATCAGACAGATCACGCCGGCGACCAGATTGATGGCCTTCGGGCGGTTTTTTGAAATAATCCACGTGGCGAACGGGGTGAGTACGCAGTAGGCGGCCGTCAGGAACGCGCTGCGGCCCGGTTCAATGGTCTGCAGGCCGATGGTCTGGGTGACCATCGTGCCCCAGTAGGTCAGGCCCACCACGAGCGCCGGCACAATGATTTTCGGCGTCAGATACGGCACGATGTGCTTATGGAACAAGGCCAGCATGCACAGGCAGGCGCCGATCATGCGCAGACCCATCAGCCATTGGGGCGGAATCGCCTCCATGGCGAATTTGGCGAGCAGATAGCTGCCACCCCATAATGCAGCGCAGCCCAGCAACATGAGTCGGGCGAGATTCGGGGGAAAGTTGCGGGACCAGCGGCTGCGCAGCTTGCTGAAACGTTCGACCAAACCCATGGTGCACCTCAGGACAGTTAGGAAAACTTGTGGCTCTCTCGGCTCACAGATTACGGGAACTACCGGCCAAAATCGACCGGTCGATGGGTGTCGGGTGTGTGACAGGTGTGTGGCTGGTGCGCGACCGGGGCATGGCATCGCCAAGCAGGCAAAAACCGGATGAAAGCTGTGCGAAGGTGAGGTTACTCACAGCGAACATCCGGGCTAGTCGCGTTCGAAACCGGTACTCTGGAAAGAGTAAGGATACGTTATCCGTAGCAATCATGAAAGGATTCGACATGGCAGTCATTACTCCGGAAATCAAGGAATTCATCAAGAACAACCTTGGCTGGATCACCACCGTCTCCAAGGACGGCGAACTGGACCTCGGCCCGAAGATGTCCCTGTTCGTGCTGGACGACACGCACATCGCCTACCACGAGCGCACCGCCGGCCAGCACTATGAGAACCTCAAGAACGGTTCCCCGCTGGTCATCGCTTTCGCCAACCTCGAGAAGAAGCAGGGCTACCGCTTCCGCGGCAACGTGGTGCTGCACGTTGACGACGACATCTACAACGAGCAGGTCAAGGTCGCCGAGGAAAAGGGCACCAAGAAGCCGGCCGTGATTCCGGTTCTCGAAGTCACCGAGATCCAGGACCTTGCCTCCGGTCCGACCGCCGGCAAGACCATCGCCAAGGACTGATTAGCTGACGTATTGGTGGCTTCCTCGTCAGAGGGAGCCACTTTTTCGCTTTTTAGTGCGCAGTACTAGGTGACGGCCTTGGGCGTCGGTGGTGGCGAAGAGGTAGGTGCTACCACCGTCCTTGAGTTTGAGTTTTTTGCGCAGCTGGGCCACGGTTAGGGGGAAATTGCGTACGGCGATGTTGGCGTGCGTGAGGCCGGCCAATAGCTGTTTCAGTTCTTTCTTGTTCATGGTGGCGATGGATTCGATGGCGAATGACCTGCCTGGAAAATCGGCAATAGGTTCGGCCGCCACGAACAGGTGGCTATTCGGGCTGATGTGATGCACGGCGAAGCGCTGTTCGAGAACATCAAAGCATCCGGCCTTCATGATTGAGGCGTTGGGCTCGTAAAGGTACTTCCAATGCGAGGAATCGAAGTCGTTCGCGCTTTCCTCAGACAGGGAATCTTCGGTATTGCAAGTATTGCGTGCAGCCAAGGCAGAATCGCTGATAGTGGTGTGATTGTCGCTGTTATCGCCGGCCTTGTACGACAGCACCTGCTCGTCATTAGCACATACCACGAGCGGTGAGACGCAACGGCCGCGCCCCAACACCAGCAACAATTCCTTGCACTCATTCCCGGTGGAGACGATATGCACCTCATGTACCGCGCCGGCGAAATCAGCGACGGTCTTATGCCAGTCGAGCATGGGGGAGAGCTTGACCATGACCGTCGGTGCCTTGGCCAGCAGCATATCCTTCAGGGTCAGCACATCCGGCATGCAATCGGCAATCGCGTAGGTACGCGAGCCATGATCGTCACGGCGGGCCGGATCGAGGAAGATCATGGAGACTCGGCCAAGCGTGTCAAGCACTGCTGTTGAATCATCATTGATGACTTCGGCGTGGTCAAGGCCGAGTATCGGGAAATTATGGCGAGCGATATCACATAAAATGGATTGTTGTTCCACATATATGGCACGATTGAACACTCGGGACATGTAAGAAAAGTCGACGCCGAAACCGCCGGTCAGATCGACTAGGGATGTCGGGGAGTCGTCGTCGACTGCTTCTTCGGCCAACAATCGCTGTGCCAGCCGAGCCTTGTACTGTGCGGTGAATTGGCTGGAACATTGTTCCATTGGGACTTGCGGCGGGAAAATCAGCCCATCATGGGACGCCCAGTCAGGTAGCTTGAGTGAAGCGCGCTGCCAGCCGGCAATTTGCTCCAGCGCGAACGGCACATCCACGTCGCCATCATGCTTGGCGTGCAAGGCCACATCACGCACATCTTCACGGCGGTGTTTGGCGATGAACGCCCAAGTCGACTCAGAAATCTCCATGCCGCCATTCTAGGGGTTGTGCTGAGATGAGTATGGCAAACCGCAAGAGAACGAGGTGGCGAAAACCGATGATCGATGAAGTGATGATGCTGCGTCATGGCCGTACGCAATACAATCTCGAACATCGCTTGCAAGGCCAGATCGATGTGCCGCTCGACATCGTAGGCCAATGGCAGGTTGACCAGACCGGATTCGCGCTCGCTTCACGGTATTACTGGGCCAAGGTGAACCGACTTGCCGAGCATCCCGAAGCCATCGCCCAGCCCGGTCCTGACGCCGCCGAACGCACTGATACGCGCCAGTTCGAGGAGGCTCCCGCCGCCGGCCGGCGCATGGTGGTGATGACCTCCGACCTGTTCCGTGCCCAACAGACCGCACACGCCTTCGCCGATATTTTGGGATTGCCAGTCACCTGTGACCAACGACTGCGTGAACGCAGCTTCGGCGAGTGGGAAGGCATGACCCGCGCCGAAATCAAAGCCGTGGCAGCCGACGACTACGCCTCTTGGAAACAGCACACTGGGGGCGAAACCAAGCATGGTGTGGAAAGCCGTGCCGCCGTGGGGCAGCGAGGTGCCGATGCCGTGCGCGCACTGGTCATCGACTCCGCCTATTCAGACAGCACGCCCACCACGCTGATGCTCGTCACCCATGGCTCATGGATTACCGCCACCATCTCCAACCTGCTCGAACTTGACCCGGACGGCATGAACGCACTCGGCGGCATGCGCAACGCCTGTTGGTGCCGGCTCAAAGTGCGCCACAGCGTCAACGGCACCCCCATCGAACAGCCCCTGTGGGAGTTGGAGGAATACAACAAGGCTCCCGCCATCGCCGACAGCGCCGACTGGGAGAACGGGCCGACCGATCTGCGAGGACCGCACATGCCAAGTTGGCAGCCAATCGTCTGGTGATGGTCGCTATGCGAAACCCCGCTCGCAAATTCGAACGGTGGGTCTAGACTAATCTCGGTTTGGAACCGTACAGCGATAGAACAGTAAGAAAGCGCGGAAGGCGGGTGAGACGACATGCTGAGAATCTTCAGCTCAATCAATGGCCAAGTGGAGCAGATCGAGAAACCGGAAAACGGCTCCTGGTTATGTTTGAGCGAACCCACTGATGTGGAGCTCGCCACCGTCGCCTCGCAAACCGGCATCGACCTGGCCGACCTGCGTGCCCCTTTGGATGACGAGGAACGTTCACGTGTAGACGTCGAAGACGATTACACGATGATCATCGTCGACATTCCCACCGTGGAAGAGCGTGGCGGACGCGACTGGTACGAGACCATCCCGCTGTCGATCATCGTCACCGAAAACCTCATCATCACCGTCTGCATGCAGGACACGCCCGTGCTCCACCCATTCATGGAAGGCACGATCCGAGGCTTCAACACCTTCATGCGTTCGCGCTTCATCCTGCAGATCCTGTACCGCAACGCCACGATGTACCTGCGTTACCTGCGCATCATCGACCGCGAAAGCGACAAGCTTGAACTGAAGCTGCGCCACTCCATGCAGAACCGCGAGATCGTGATGCTCATGGAGCTGAGCAAGACTTTGGTGTATTTCACCACATCGCTGAAATCGAACGAAATCGTGATGGAGAAGCTCACCACCCTGCAACGCATCAAGCAATACCCGGACGACGAGGACCTGCTCGACGACGTCATCACCGAAAACAAGCAGGCTATCGAGATGGCCAACATTTACAGCGGCGTTCTTGCGAACATGACCGACGCTTTCGCCTCGATCGTGTCCAACAACCTGAACAACGTGATGCGCATCTTCACCATCATCTCCATCACACTGTCCATCCCGACCCTGATCTTCTCGATGTACGGCATGAACTTCGATGGCGGCATGATGGGTATGCCGTTCACTGACAAGCCGTGGGGTTTCATGCTCATTATCGTGATTTCCATGGTGCTCTCCGGTGCGGTTGCCTGGTTCCTCACGCGTTCGCGCATGTTCAAGTAAGGCGTTTGACGGTTATGCACCACTGGTCATCGTTCGCCAGCCGTAGCATGCTCCGCGCTCGCCGTCCGATGCGGCGCGGATTTCGCTCCCGACTGATGGCAGGATTCGCCGCGGCCTTTGGCGTGATATTGCCATTATCCGGTCTGGCCGGTTGCGGCCAAATTCAAGTCACCACCGTCTCCGGAGCGCCGGAGGGGCCCACCATCGCCATTGGGGTCGCAGCCGACGAGCCATCGGTGGGAGCATGGCATGACGGCACATACCAGGGCTTCGACATCACCATCGCCAAATACGTGGCCGCCAAACTCGGCTATGCGAACAAGCAGATCGTCTTCAAACAGGTTCGCCCCGAAAACCGGCGCTCCATGCTGGACAATGGACAGGTCGACATGGTCGTCGCCTCTTGGCCTATCACCGATGAGTCCAGCGCGATCGTTGATTTTGCCGGACCATACCTCACGACCAGCGTCGGTTTGCTGGTCAGGTCGGATGAGCGTGGCCGATTCACCAATGACGCAGGTTCGGTGGGTGACGTAGGCGACGGCACGGTGTGCGCAGTGAAAGGTGACGAGACAGTCGGCATCTTCCGCGGCAACCACCCGCAGGCCCGGATTCAGGAGCGCAGCAGTTATGCGCAGTGCGTCACGGCCGTGCAAGTAGGGTCGGCGGATGCCATAGCCTCCGATATGGCGGTGCTTTCCGGTCTTCAAGCGGCCAACGGGCCCCAGTATATGGACGTGATTGCGGACAAGGGCGAGGTCGGTTATGGCATCGCCGTGAGTCAAGGCACCAGCCAATTGGCGCAGAAAATCGCGGAAGCATTGGAAGACATGGTTGAGGATGGCAGCTGGACGGCCGCCAAGGATACGTTCACAAGCCAAACAAAGCTCACGGTTTCGCTGAACGGCGACCCCAAAGCCATCGTCTCGGATGCTGAATAACGATTGACGACGTGTCCAGTTGCGAGGCTACCTTGCTGATTTATGAGTGACAACGAGAAGAGCACGCAAACCGAAGAGCCCAACTTCCGCTACAACGCCGCACTGGCGCAGGACATCGAAAACAAGTGGCAGAAGATTTGGGACGAGCAAGGCACCTTCTGGGCCGCCAACGTCAACGGCGATTTGAAGGACGGCAAGGGCCGTAACGCCGAAGGCCGCACCGCCTACTTCGCCATGGACATGTTTCCCTACCCGTCCGGCAAGGGCCTGCACGTCGGCCACCCGCTGGGCTACCTGGCCTCCGACGTGGTGAGCCGCTACCACCGCATGAAGGGCGAGAACGTCCTGCACGCCATGGGTTACGACGCCTTCGGCCTGCCTGCCGAACAGTACGCAGTCCAGACCGGCCAGCACCCGCGCGTGACCACTGAGGCGAACATCGCCAACATGAGCCGCCAGCTGCACCGTATGGGCCTGAGCTTCGACAACCGTCGTACGTTCGCCACCATCGACCCCGGCTACGTGCGCTGGACCCAATGGATCTTCTCGCGCATCTACGATTCCTGGTACGACGAGGACGCCACCAACCCGTCCGGCTCCAAGGGCTCCGCACGCCCGATCGCCGAGCTCGTGGCCAAGTTCGAATCCGGCGAAAAGGCCATTCCGGGCCACGAGTCCGACGGCAAGCAGTGGTCCGACCTCACTGACGCCGAGCAGCAGGATATCTTGAACGACTTCCGCCTGGCCTACATCTCCAAGTCCCCGGTCAACTGGTGCCCGGGTCTGGGCACCGTGCTGGCCAACGAAGAGGTCACCGCCGAAGGTAAGTCCGAGCGTGGCAACTTCCCGGTCTTCCAGCGTGAGCTACGCCAGTGGTCCATGCGCATCACCAAGTACGGCCACCGCCTCATCGCCGATCTTGACGGCATCAACTGGCCTGAGAAGGTCAAGCTCATGCAGCGCAACTGGATCGGTGAATCCCATGGTGCCTCCGTGCACTTCACCGTGGCCACTGCCGACGGTGACAAGGACATGGAAATCTACACCACCCGTCCCGACACGCTGTTCGGCACCACGTTCGCCGTGGTTTCCCCGGAACATCACCTGCTGGAGAACGTGCCCGCCGAATGGCCGGCCGATGTACCCGAAGACTGGAAGGGCGGCTATGCCAACCCGGTCGAGGCGGTGAAGGCCTACCGTCTGGCCGCCGAAGCCAAGACCGCCAAGGACCGCGTGAACGAGGCCGGTGAGAAGACCGGTCTGTTCACCGGCCTGTACGCCACCAACCCGATCACCGGCGCGAAGCTCCCGCTGTTTACTGCCGACTACGTGCTGATGGACTACGGCACCGGTGCCATTATGGCCGTGCCTGGTGGCGACCAGCGCGATTACGACTTTGCCGTGAAGTTCGGTCTGCCTGTCATCTACACCGTCACGCCTCTGCCGGATTCCGGCGACGACTTGGCCAACTACGAGGGCAAGGCGCCGTTCGTCTCCCATGACGGCATCGTGATCAACTCCTCCGTCGAGGCCACCGAAGCCAAGGGCGACGCGCTGAGCCTTAACGGCCTGCGCGTGGACGACGCCATCGCCAAGGTCAACGCCTGGCTCGAATCCGCCGGCGTGGGCAAGGGCACCGTAAGCTACCGTCTGCGCGACTGGCTGTTCTCCCGCCAGCGCTACTGGGGCGAGCCCTTCCCGATCGTCTACGGCGAAGACGGCACCCCGCACCTGCTGCCGGATTCCGCATTGCCGATCAACCTGCCCGACGTGCCCGACTATGAGCCGCGCACCTTCGATCCGATGGACGCAGAGTCCAACCCGGAGGCACCGTTGAGCCGCAACGAGGACTGGGTCAAGGTCGAGCTCGACTTGGGCGACGGCAAGAAGACCTACTACCGCGACACCAACACCATGCCGAACTGGGCCGGCTCCTGCTGGTACTACATGCGTTACATCGACCCGACCGACACCAAGCACATGGTGGAGAAGGACGAGTTCGACTACTGGATGGGCCCGAACCACAACAAGTACTCGGGTGATGAAGGCGGTGTGGACCTGTACATCGGCGGCGTCGAACACGCTGTGCTCCACCTGCTCTACTCCCGCTTCTGGCACAAGGTGCTCTTCGACCTCGGCTACGTGGACTCGGCCGAACCGTTCCACAAGCTGTTCAACCAGGGCATGATCCAGGCCTACGCCTACACCGACGACCGCGGCCAGTACGTGCCGGCCGACGAGGTCGTGGAAGGCCCGGCCGACGCCTCCGGCGAGCCGACCTTCACCTGGAACGGCGAACATGCCAACCGCGAGTTCGGCAAGATGGGCAAGTCCCTCAAGAACATCGTGACCCCGGACTACATGTACGAGAACTACGGTGCCGACACCTTCCGCCTGTACGAAATGAGCATGGGCCCGCTGGACGAGTCTCGCCCGTGGAACACCCGCAACGTGGTCGGTGGCATGCGCTTCCTGCAGCGTCTGTGGCGCAATGTGGTCGATGAGACCACCGGCCAGGCCCATGTGACTGAGGACACGCCGGACGAAAAGACCCTGAAGCTGCTCAACAACACGATTGCCGAAGTGACCGCGGAAATGGAAGGCATGCGCCCGAACACCGCCATCGCCAAGCTCATCGTGCTCAACAACCACCTGACCGGTCTGAAGGCTGTGCCGCGTGCCGCCGTGGAGCCGCTGATCCTGATGCTCGCGCCGATTGCCCCGCACATCTGCGAGGAGATGTGGAGCAAGCTCGGTCACGCCGAATCCCTGTCCGCCGAGCCGTGGCCGGTGGCCGACGAACGCTACGTGGGCCACGACACCGTGACCGCCGTGGTGCAGATCAAGGGCAAGGTGCGCGCCAAGCTCGAAGTGCCGGTCGACATCGATCCGGCCGATCTCGAGAAGCAGGCGCTTGCCGCCGTCGCCGACCGTCTTGGCGGCAAGGAGCCGCGCAAGGTGATCGTCAAGGCCCCGAAGATCGTCTCCATCGTTCCCGCGGAGTGACTTGTTGCGAGCCAGCTCCCCTCTTTGAGGGGAGCTGGCTCGCGTAGCGAGACTGAGGGGAGCGTCAACCGCCCACCTCAATTGTGGATAACTTCATAAGCTAGAACCACATACCCCGTTTCAGCTGGACAAACGCCCATGAATCCATCAGCGTGGATGCATGGGCGTTTCTCATAACCATCGCGCAGACCATGCCGCCAACCGTTTGCGCGCATTCAGCAGGCAGAGCGCAGCCATGCCCCAACCGCGAGTGGAACGGCCCACGACGCCTCCGCCGCCTCCCGGCCATGCACGGATCCGTCCGGCCGGCCACCCGCCCCAAAGGGCGCAGAGCGGCCTGCGGCAGGCGACCCGTGACAAACGTGCGTTATCGGATCTGATTGGCGTACGTTCCGCCGATGCCGTCGGCGAATCAGCCAGACTCACCCGGGATCAGCCGCGATTGTCGTTCACCATTGGGCATGCCTTGGCCGTGATATTGCTGCTGATCGTCGCCCTTGGCATCAGCTTGGCATTGCTGGTCCAACAGTCGATGAATATGGCCATGCTGTCTCAACCGACCGCCATGCAGACCACGGGCGGCTCCGCTGGAGATCAGACGATGCCATCGCAGAACACCACGGACGAGAAACGCACGGATCCGCAGCAGTCGGAGCATTCCGATGCCACAGCGAACCCCGAATCGGATACCACGCAATCTCCGCACATGCAGACGGACGGCAGCGATGCCGGCGCTTCCACGCATGGTCTCATCAACCTCAACACGGCTACCGCTGAGGAATTGCAATCCATCAAAGGTATTGGGCCGGTTACCGCTCAGCGGATCATTGATCATCGCACGGCGATTGGCGGGTATACATCAGTCGATCAGCTGCTGGATGTCAAAGGCATCGGCTCCAAGACGTTGGAGACCATGCGAGGGCAGGTGACGGTCGGATGAGCAGGGATTGGATACTGCGCGAGCAGGGGAGCCGCGATTGGAGGATGCTGCCGATCGCCATAGTGATGTGGGCGGCGAGTCTGGGAGCGCACGCATTATTCGCATGGAGGATGTCTGATGGACTCGGCACTGGTCAGGCAAAGGCCGATGCCGGAGCTGGCATTGACGTCACCATAATCGGCATGGAATGGCCTGTCACACGAATATTGCCTATAACAGTGGCGTCATGTGCTGCCGTGGCGGCGATGATCGTGGTGTCTTTCCGCCTGCGGATCCGGTGGACGGGAACATTGACCGTATGCGTTGCGGTGGCGTGCATCGGCAGTATGACGGCAATCGCGTCGGACACCATTGCCTGGCATGATCCTGCCTCCGCACAAGCTCGCCAATCCAGTTCATACCACGAAGTCATGGCCACGGTGACGACGCCCGTGATCGCTTCGGACCAACGCACATACGATTGTCAGACGGACATACGGCTGAGCGGCATCACTGTGGATGGTACGGATGTACGTTCCACGGTCGCTGTGCGTGTATACGCCGACGAATCGTATTGTGGGCAGTTGCGTCGAGGCGCGGTCCATCTGCTGACAGGCGTATTGCAGCAAGCGCGATATGGACGCATACCACTATGGCTGCTCTTGGAAGGAAAACAGCCGGTAGCACAGGTGCGGGCTCCGCCGTGGCATCTCGCCGCGATTGCGCATGTGCAGGAGGCGTTTTTCACCGTGACCGAACAATTGTCCGATCAGGGGCGTGTGTTGGTGCCGGGATTGACGATGGGTGTGCTTGGCCAGGATTATATCGGCGGCGAGACCGGTCCGATGCCGGTCAACAGCACGTATGCGCAAACGTTGGAAAATCAGTTCCGCCAGTCCGGCATCATGCACCTCATGGCCGTATCCGGTGGCCACTTTGTACTGGTGGCGGGATTGGTGCGCCGATTATGCATGTGGATGCTGCTTGATCGGCGGCTGACGGCGTTGCTGGTCTCTGGAGTATATGTGCTGCTGGCATTGGCGATGTTCCCCAGTGATTCGGTCACCCGCGCGTTCATCATGGGATTGATAGGTGCGTTGACGTATGCGATGGGGCGGCGTACGCAAGCGTTGAGCGCCCTGTGCTGGACGGTAATCGGTGTATTGGCGGTGAATCCGGATATGTCGGCCAGCTACGGATTCGCCTTGTCTTCGGCCGCCGTACTGGGTATCGTGCTGTTTGCGGAGCGGCTGGCCGGTGCCTTTGAGCGAGCGATGCCGCACGGCATCGCCGAAATGATGGCGATGACCGTGGCCGCGCAGTTGTTCACCCTGCCGATTCAGGTGTTGATGGAACCGGAGTTGCCGTTGCTGTCCGTGCCGGCGAACCTGTTGGTGTCGCCGTTTGTGGGATTGGCCACGATGGCGGGATTGATGGCATTGGCCTGCGCATGGTGCGAGCCATGGCTGGCCGGCGTATTCGCGTGGATATCGTCATGGGGCACGCTGGTGATGGAACGGGTGGCGTTGTGGCTGGGTGGCAGCACGATGGCCGTCATCCCATGGAAAGATGGCGTTACGGGTGCCGTGCTGATTGTGGCGGTGGAAATCGGTATCGGCATGCTACTGGTGTTCGTCAGCCGTTGCCTCCAGCATGTCCGTCGTTATGAGGCCGGAATGCCTGGCGTGCGCTTCGGTTCCGCTTGGCATGTCCGCCTCAGTCTCTGGTGCGAGGAGACGAGACGTCTCTTTACGCGGCGGCAAGCCGAATAGCCAATGCGGTATTCGGTGCAGCAACCATCGCAATAGCCAGCCGAACCTATGCGATAGGCCGCGCGGCATAAACCATCAGCCGGTAAAACTGCGATACAGTTGAGACCAGTTCAACCAGCTGCATGAAGGAGTGCCGGCGATGATGTTGTCTCATAATCCGATAGTCGAACCATTTGCATTGGCCCACGCCACCATCGTCACCGGAGATAAAGCCGGAACCATACTGCGTAACATGACGATCGTGGTCGGAGCCGACGGACGTATCGAACAGGTTGCACCCAGCATCGAAACCAGTATCCCAGCCGAATACCACTATCTTGACGGCACCGGCAAAATCGTGATGCCGGGGCTGATCAATGCGCATACCCATCTGTTCTCCCAAGGCAAGCCGCTCAATCCGAAGCTGGCGACGCCCAAAGGCCAACGTATGGTCGCCACATTCGCGCATTCGCCATTGGGCAAGCCGTACATGGCCGCAACCGTAAGACACAACGCCACAACATTGCTGGAATCCGGCGTTACGACGATCCGCACGCTTGGCGACGTGGGATATGAAGTCGTGACATTACGCGATCAGATTGATGCAGGCCAAATCCTCGGACCGCGTATCTTGGCATCTGGACCGCTGATGGCGATTCCCGAAGGCCATGGCGCCCCGCTTATCGCACTGACCAGCGGCACCCCGGAAGAGGCGCGTACCGCAGTCGCGCAGAATCTCAAGGCTGGCGTCAACGCCATCAAAATCGCCGCGACCGGCGGCGTAACCGATGCACAGGAAATCGGCGAGGCCGGCAGTCCGCAGATGAGCGTGGAACAGATGCGGGCGATTTGCGATGAGGCGCATCAGTACGGTGTTATTGTCGGCGCGCACGCGCAAAGCCCGGAAGGCGTGCGGCGTTCGCTGCTGGCCGGCGTCGATACCATCGAACACGGCAGCGTGCTCGACGACGAATTGATCGGCATGTTCCGGCACAATCCGAATGCGTTGCGCGGATACTCGGCGCTGGTTCCGACACTTTCCGCCGGCCTTCCCCTGACCTTGCTTGGACAGGACGCGACCGGCATCACCGACATCCAATTGGAGAATTCCAAGAATGTGGTCGGCGGCATGGTTTCAGGTGCCCGTCAAGCGCACGAGGCCGGATTGATGATAGGCGTCGGCACCGATACAGGCATGACATTCGTGCCGCAGTACGCCACATGGCGTGAGCTGGAGCTGCTGGTCGCATACGCCGGTTTCAGCCCGGCTGAGGCCCTGCACGCAGTCACTGCCGTCAACGCCTCCATTCTCGGCGTCGATGCCGAGACCGGTTCTTTGGAAGTCGGCAAATCCGCTGATTTGCTTGTGCTGAATGCCAATCCGCTGGACGACCTGCGCGCGTTGGAACACCCGGCACTGGTCATCGCGGCCGGTCACCCGGTATGGCGTCCCGCTCCCAAGCGTTTCGCGGATATCGACGCCCTGTTGGATGAGGCATACGCCTAATCGCGGAGTGCTGCCGGGCCGTTATGCCGGCAGGTCATTGTCCAACCTGTGTGGCGAGATGGGGGCATGGCGAAAACAGCAGCGAACGTACCGGTAACCGTGGTGCCCGGAGGCGACTCGTATTTGAACGACGCGCGCACCAAGGCACTGTGCGCACAAGCGTTGAAGGCGCGACCCGACGCCGAACTCATCGAGCTCGACGCCACATCGGCCGACCAATATGCCTTCGATGAAGCCGTCAGCCCATCGTTGCTTTCCGACGTTGCCGTGGTCAAACTCGTCAACCTGCAGAATGCCGACGAAAAGCTCGCCGAAGCTCTGGTGACGTACACCAAGCAGGCCGCCAAGGATCCGAACGGCTCCAGCGTGGTGATCTGCCAGCACGAGGGCGGCGTCAAAGGGCGCAAGATCATCGACCAACTGGTGAAAGCCGGCGCTCGCAAAGAGGACGTGCCGGATTTGAAGAAACCGGATGCCCAACTCAATTTCGTACTCGGAGAATTCGAGAAACGCGGTCGTAGAGTCGAACCGATGGCCGCGCAGCAGCTGGTATCCGTGCTCGGCGGCAAAACCGGCGAACTCGCCGCCATGTGCGAGCAATTGTGTTTCGACTTTGACGATAATCCGATGGGGCTCGACCGTGTCAACCAGTATTTGACCGCCAATCCGCAGGTCACCGGTTTTGCCGTGGCAGACAAGGCCGTGGAAGGCAAAACCGCAGAAGCCATCGTCATGATGCGTGCAGCTGTGGAACAAGGGACCGATCCCATCGCGCTGATCGGCGCGTTGGCCATGAAGCTCCGTACCATTGCCAAAGCCTCGGCGGTCCGGGCCGGCACGATTTCACAGGCCGAAGCGAAAACCAATCCGTGGGTGCTGAAGAATGCGATGCGCCAACTTGGCGGCTGGACTTCGGCAGGACTCGCGCATTGCATCCGTATGCTCGCCTGGGCGGATGAGCAAAGCAAAACGAACGGCGGCGACCCGGTATATGCGCTGGAACGCTGCATTGAAGACATCAGTCATAAAGGTCGGTAAAAGTCGATAAAGGGGTATTTATGAGCGAACACACTATTGCGGCTCCCACCAGCGAGGCCATGCAGGAGCTCGGCCGCCGCGTGGCCGGAATGGTACACGGCGGCGATGTATTGCTGCTCTCAGGCCCTCTTGGTGCCGGCAAAACCACATTCGCCCAGGGCTTCGGCGCGGGGCTGGACATTACCGAACCCATCGTGTCTCCTACATTCACCATTGCCCGCGAACTTGACGGGCATTTCGCCGACGGCACTCCGGCTCATCTGGTGCATGTGGATGCCTACCGTCTGGGCGGCTCAGCCTATGCGCCGGGGCAGGACGCCATCGGGCGTTTGCTGGACGAGCTGGAATCGCTGGGATTGGACGAAGAACTTGAAGACCCCGGCGAGAACACGGTGGTGCTTATGGAGTGGGGCGAACAAATGGCCACCGCCTTGGCACCAGAACGACTTGAAATCCATATCGATCGACCTCTCGATTCCTCCGATGTCGCATCCGCTGGATCAGACGGCGAACTCACCAGCAACGGCACTCGTACCGTCGCATTCGTCCCAGTCGGCAAGCGATGGGCCGCGTTCGACCTGCAATAAGCCATGCGCCCATAGACTCCTCGATGTACACTCTCTAGAGGCTTTACGACTAGGAGGATTCATGGGTTGCACGTTGGTGATTGACACCTCATTCGGTTCGACGGTCGGCATTGTGGGGCGCGAGCCCATTGTGGAGACCGATTCGCGCACCCATGTGGAGAAACTGCAGGTCAATATCGCGCGCGCGGTCGAGGAGGCCGGCCTGACTCCTGCCGATATCGAGGAGATCGTCGTGGGCATCGGCCCGGCGCCATTCACCGGCCTGCGCGCCGGCATCGTGGCCGCCAAGGCGTTGGCCTTCGCCACCGGGGCCAAGCTCGTCGGACAGAACGTACTCGACCCGCAAGGCGAGATGATGAGCTTCGTGCTGGGTGACAGCGCCATGTTCGACGGCATCGATTTCCTGGCCGACGTGCCGCGCTTGAGTTCGCGCCAATCGGATGGTGACGTCCCGGACGCCGAGGCCAAGGAACACGAACTCGACCGCCACGTCACGCTGTGCGTCAACGATGCGCGCCGCAAGCAGCTGTACTTCTCGCTCAACCACGGCAGCATCAGCCTGCCGGACGAGGACGCCGCCGAACGACGCTGGATCGAGATGGATATCGACTACCCGGAGCATATCGTCGAACGGGTGAACGCGGCGCTCGCGGAACACGGCGAACGCGACGGCGTCAGCTATGTGGTGGATGTGACCGGCCACGGCGCGGCCAAATACGCATCCGTCTGGCAGGGACTGCGTGCGCTGGGCTCCGTGGTGGACGGATCGGTATTGGATGCCGGGAAAGCCGGGCTCGCCGTCTTTGCGACCACCGCGTTGAGCCGCGAACTGCGCGGCGACCAGGTCGTGCCGATCGAACCGTTGTACCTGCGCCGGCCGGACGCCGAAGTACCGAACCCACTGAAGCACGTGCTCGGCCATGCCGGTGCCGATAAGGCGTGAAGTGGGTTGTGGTCCGATGATTGTTGACATCACTGCCGTAAGTCGTGATCTTGCGGTTCGTTCCATCGCACAGTTGGAAGGCGAACTGTTCGGCCGCGGCGCATGGAATGCGAACATGGTGCGAGAGGAACTGGACGCACCGGCCCGCACGTATCTGCTGGATGTGCTGGGAGAGGCGGAACAGGCTGTTGTCCGCGGCTACGCCGGCTTCTGGTACGACGGCGAGGACGCCGAGCTCATGACCATCGGCGTGGGCAAGGCATACCAGCGGCAAGGCATCGCCGCTGCGTTGCTTCAGGTACTGGTCGACGAGGCGAAACGTCAGGGCGCCTCGCGCATGCTGCTCGAAGTGCGTGTGGATAACGACCCTGCGCTGGCCCTGTATCAGCGGTTCGGATTCGAACGCATGGGATTGCGCAAACGCTACTACCAGCCCGAAGGCATCGACGCATACACCATGAGCTTGGACCTGAAACCTAGGGTCGTGGGCTTTGCCGCCCCGCAGACGGCATCGGCGGACATTGAAGACATCACCAGCAAGCAAACGGAGAAGAACGGAGAAGCACGATGAGCGAACCGGTTGTACTGGGTATTGAATCCACCTGCGACGAAACCGCAGCCGCCATCGTACGCGGCCGCGAACTGCTCTCCAACGTCGTGGCCTCATCCATGGAGGAACACGCGCGATACGGCGGCGTGATCCCCGAAATCGCCTCCCGCGCGCACGCCGAGGCCTTCGTGCCATGCGTGTCCAAGGCGCTCGCCGACGCGAACATGACGTTGGCGGATGTGGACGCCATCGCCGTGTCCGCCGGTCCCGGACTGGCCGGTTGCCTGGCCGTGGGCGTGTCCGGCGCCAAGGCGCTGGCCTGGGCTGCGAACAAGCCGATTTACGGCATCAACCATGTGATCGGGCACATCGCCGTCACTCAGCTGCAGTTCGGCCCGTTCCCCAAGGACACGCTGGCTCTGATCGTCTCCGGCGGCCACACCTCGCTGCTGCACGTGGAAGACATGCCGCGCAAAATCGATGTGGTGGGCACCACGCTGGATGACGCGGCGGGGGAGTGCTTCGACAAGGTCGCCCGCCTGCTCGGCTTCCCGTATCCGGGCGGCCCGCACATCGACCGCCATGGTCAGAACGGCGACCCGCACGCCATCAAGGTGCCGATGGGTCTGACCCAAGGCAAGGCCGGTGCCGCGCACCCGTATGATTTCAGTTTCTCCGGTGTCAAGACCGCCGTGGCCCGTTGGGTGGAAAGCGAGCAGGCCGCCGGCCATGAGATTCCGGTGGACGACGTGTGCGCATCCCTGGCCGATTCCGTGGCCACCGTGCTGGCCCGTAAGGCCATGCGCGGCTGCCGGCAGTACGATTCCAACACGCTGATCGTGGGCGGCGGCTTCTCCGCCAACTCGCAGCTGCGCGCCAAACTGCTCGAATTCGGCGAGAACTACGGCGTCGACGTCCGTATCCCGCAAATCAAGCTCTGCACCGACAACGGTGCCATGGTCGCCATGCTCGGCGTGAACCTGGTCGAAGCCGGCGTGGCCCCCAGCGCCCCCGACTTCCCGATTGACTCCGCCATGCCCCTGACCAAGGTCTCGATGTAAGATTTGCGCGGTATTCCCAAACTGATACTGGGAATACCGTGCCTCTCATCGGTGAATTGACAGTGACCTGTCTGCCTGATGTGAGTAGTGGTGAGGTCTTCGCCATGGATTTCCCGGTTGATGATGGGGTGTCGTGTCTGGCCACCAATACGATGAAAATAAAAAAGCCTCGGAGAACCGAGGCTTTCGATGGCTCCTGCGGCTGGGCTTGAACCAGCGACCGTCCGATTAACAGTCGGATGCTCTGCCAACTGAGCTACGCAGGAATATTCAATTTTCATCCCGTCCGGAGTTACCCGTTCAGGTGAGCTCCTGCGGCTGGGCTTGAACCAGCGACCGTCCGATATACGGTTCTGGCTCGCAGCCGTAGGGCTTTTTGCAACAGGAGTAGACAATACACCAGCCTTGCTGTTCCTTCAAATCGGCGTGTCATCGCGCATGTTCACCTTGCAGCTGGTTTTCCGAAGAGCATCGGCCAGAAACGCGCAATAGTATTCCTTGGGAAGTGATGAAGAAGTCACTTCCCTTTTCTATGCGCTTAAGGAGCCCCATGAGGTATTGGAACGACAACAGGAAGAGCTGCGAACACGTCGAGCCACGGGAGGATTGGAAAGAATCCATCGAGAAATGGATCGACTGGATGGACGCCATCGGACGCACGAACGACACCCTGCGCACCCGCTGGTACCAGATCGTTCGATTCTCCAAAGCCGTCGATAAAAGCATCACCGACGTGACCGAAGACGACCTCATATTCTACCTAGCCGGCATGGGAACCGAAGGCAGACGCGGAGTACGCAGCTGCGTCAAGGTCTTCTACCAATGGAGCATGAAGCGAGGGCTCGCCCGCCGCAATCCGGCGGACGAAGTGCCCACCGTGCCCATGACCCTTCCGTCCGGCTGCATCTGTCCCGAGGAGAACATCGAACAAGGACTCGCATCACCCGACGAGAACGCGCGGCTGGCCGTCATGCTGGGCGCGTTCTGCGGCCTGCGCCGCATCGAAATGACCAGAATCAACCTGAAGACCGATCTGGAGGAGAACGCCGAGGGCATGGTGCTCCACGTCCACGGCAAGGGCAACAAAGAGCGAATCCTTCCCGTGCCGGCAAGACTTGCGGCGACATTGAGGAAACGCACCGGCGTATGGCTGTTCCCCGGAGACGTGCAGGGACACTGCGGCGTCGATTACGTGGCGAAGAGGATCAAGACGGCAACCGGATACCCGTCGCACAGCCTGCGCCGCAGGTTCGCCACATGCGTCTACTACAGGAACGGCTGCAACATCGTGCTTGTCAGCCGTATGCTGGGGCACGCCAACATCGCCACCACCATGCGCTACATCGGCCTCGTGCAGGACGAAATGCGCAACGCCGTGGAATCCACCACCCGCACCGACATGAGACTGACCATGCCCATGAACCAGGTCGTCGGAACAGCCGGCAGCGTCGCCACCTATTCCCTTAGCACCGCGAGGATCGGATGAACAAACGGTATACGCCAACATGCTTCTTTGCGCATATTGGCGCATACCAACACCGCTCACCGAGTGTTCCCGAGACTGGAAAGCGGCAACGCGGCTATGTCTATCCCCAGCGCATCGGCTGCGGAGAACACCGCTTCAATCGGGGCTTCGCCCCGCTGGAGCAGAGCATCGGCAAGCCGGGGACCGATACCGGCCTGGGAGGCAAGGTCGTCGGCGTTCCAGGAATGGTTCGCGGTCTCTTCACGGAAGGCGGCTGCGATATCCGATTCGGTGCGGGCGAAAAGAGTCCGGCGTTCACGCGGCGCTTGGAAACGACTAAGGTAACGCGCGTACTCCAATTGCGCCTTTGTCGGCTCAGGCAACTTATAGTCCAGATTCGACATCGCAGACCTCCTTAGCGTTCAGCGGGTTGGACTGGAGTCGTTCGACGCACCGAAAATAGGGAATCCGGGAACCGCATCGGCCGACGATGGAGTGCCTGGAGTGCCGTACAACGTCCCGATCTGTTCGATCGCCCATGCGCTCCAACGTGGGGATTCGACCGTGGATGTCATCAGGCCGGCGGGGAGGAACCGGCGCATCTCGTCGGCGAAGGCATCCGAGCCGATCACATCGGCGACCCCCGCCACGCGATCAGCACGGTCTGCCCAAAGTCCTTCTTCGCCGTAATCAGATGATTTCAATTCCGCAAGCTCCATCGCCCGTCGGGAATCGACGTCGCCTCTCGACGCCAACCAGCACATGTCCCACAGGTCGCGTCGCCGCAGGTGCGATGCGCAGGCATAGGAGAGCAGCTTGTCGGCAAGAATCTCGGTGGGGCTTTCCACATCGAGGATGATCTGACCCGACAAGGCCGGGAACATCGGATAGTTGACCAAGGCGGGACGATGCTGCGGCTCGTACGCGGGAATCGATGCCACCTCCAGCTTGATTGTCTGGCTCGGCAGATCCTTGCGCTGACCGGCCGTGCGAATCGCTATACGCCATCTGCGCGTCAGCCCATCGGCGTCGGGTCTCGGCTCCTTGACCCGGACCGTCACATCATCGCCCATCCCCGAGAGCGAATCGGAGATGCAGGAGCCAAGCCCTTTAAGGGTGTCCATGTCGAACGAGGTGCCGCCGGCAAAATCAAGGTCCTCGCTGTACCTCGGGGACCCGTGGCACAGGCGCAGACTCGTGCCGCCCTGGAACACCAGCGAGGAGAAGAAACCCTCGCGCATCATGGCGTCCAGGATTCGATAATGCAGAAGTTCCTTCTCGACCACGGGAAGCAGATTGCCCATGCCCTCGGCGGAAACGATCTGTGCTGCCATGGCTTTGTACTTGAACGGTTCGTCAGTTCCAGTCATCGTCGTCCTCCAATTCATCCATATCCACCAGATCGAGATTACGCCCGACGGCCTTCAGGTCACGATACGCCCACTGTTTCGACGCGAGCGGCGTCAGTCCGTCATCGCGGGCGATCAGGTTCGGCAGGATGCGGTCCCAGCTGAGCTTGCAGTGCGTGAACTCGATCACCCCATACGGGGTATGGAACTCGCCTTCGCGACCCGTGGTCATGAACGTGACCCTATCCACCGGAATCTGGCTGATCACGTTCCAGCGCGACAGAGCGCTTTCGAGGCTTTCCCACACCAGCTCGCCGGAACGCAACCGCTTTGCGACCTGATGAAGTGTCCCCTCGCCGAGATGGGAGGAATACGCGAACACGTAGACGCCACGGGCGGCACGGACCAACGCCTTCGCCGATACCAGGCTGGACAGGGTTCGGTTCAGTTTCTGCCCCTGCTCACCCAGCACGACGGCCAGTTCGTTCTTGCAATACACGTAGCACGAGTACTTGGCGTCCATCTCGCGCAGCTGGTCAATCGCCTCGCTCCTTTTCATGTTTGTGAGTATACACGAACATACGCAAAAACGCATATTCATGTACACCTATCACAATCCTGAAGCGTTCCAATCAGAGGGAACGCCCTCGTGCCGGACCGTCTTCGAGACCAATCCCGTCGATGGCGTTTTCCGAGAAAGGGTTCTCTCTTAATCTGCCGACGATTTCCGCTACGGCGCGCTCTTCCTGATCAACGCATTGGACAAGCTGGGAAATGAACGGCTTGGGATCGCCGTCAACCTGCCATGCTTCCAGACTTTTCCCATAGCTGCGGCCGGCATCATGTTTGATTGCTACGGGCCGGTAGCCGGCAGCCATGAGCATGAGATTCAGAATCTGTCGCCCGGTTCGCCCGTTGCCGTCCGTGAATGGATGGATGTTCTCGAACATCGCGTGGAATCCGGCAGCCTTGAGGATCGGGTGGTCTTTGGAACCGTTCACCGCGTCCACGAGCGCTTCCATGTCCTCGTAGATTTCAAGTGGGTCGGCGGTCTTCACTCGGGTGGCGGTGATCCTTGCCTGGTAGCCGTAGGGGCGGAACCGACCCCTGAGCGCGGGCTGCATGTCCAATGCGGTGACTTCATGCAGCTTTTGGATCATCTCGACACTCAGCGTCCGCTCCTCTTCAGCGAATCGTTCCGCATAGGCCATGCCATCCGCAACGCCACGGGCGGCGAAGATGTATCTTGCCGGCGAGTCGGTCGGCACGAACTCGCCCTCCAACACCAGTTCGGTGTCCTCAAGCGTCAGCGTGGATCCCTCGATCGCGTTGGAGTTGTAGACATAGCGGGCCATCCATTCCTTACGGTAATCCTCAAGCGCTGACTGCTCCACCCCATCCAAAGGAAACATCTGCCTGAACCGTTCTCGGGCAGCATCGGAACGACGAAGCAAGTCGGACACCTCCGCGTCCCGCTCCAGAGAGTCCAAGAGAGGAGGAAGGTTTCGGATTTTCTCAGTCAGCGCTGGATTCGGCATATCGGCTCCTTAATCGATGCTTCCATAAGTCTACAAGCGCAGGCGCGTCACATGGACAGTCCGACGATTTTCTTGCCTTCGAGAAAGTCCTGGAAAAAGGCCGTGGAATCATCGTTGCCGTCCGATGATTCCACGGATGGCTCCTGGAGACGCATTTCCTCGACTTCTGCGGCGGTCTGCTTCGTCGCCTGTTCGAGCTGGTCGCACAGACTGACGGTCTTGCCCGTGAAAGCGGCCGCGAGGTAATGCGGGTCAATGTCCAAGGCGATGGCATCGGCGCTTCGCAGACATTCCCCGGCCTGCTCGATCAATCTCATGGCCTGTTCCACACGCGCCCTGGCACCATCGAGACCGGATGCTTCAAGCCCCTGTTCCATGGGTTCGTCCGACCAGGAGCGGATATCGAGCCGGGTATCAAGCGTGAAATCCACCCCCGCGTCACGCAACGCAAGCACGGCGCTGCGGTAATGCCCGCTCTGCCAGTCCGCTATGAACCGGTCCGCGAGCCCCTTGTCCTGAGTCCCGCATTCCTCGGCGAGGAATCCGCGCAGCGCCTCCTCGTCATCCTCCTCCATGAGCGCGGCGCTGACGGCCACATGGTTCCGGCCGTCATGCGACTCGAAATACAGCATCGTGTCGGGCAAACGATCACGGTCCGCGTGCTCCAGCAATTCGCCTATCGACCGGTCCATTCCCGCCGTGACCTCATGTTCATCACTCATATTCGTTTCTCCTTATTCCATATCGTTTTCCGGGTTAAGGGTCAAAATGTGTGTCTGGCTCGGCGTGTCGCGGGGGTTAGATTTGGCCTTTTTGAATGCCGATTGAGTGGGTGTAGTCGGTGTCGATAGCGTTGTCGTAGAGGGCTGGGCGTCCTGTTTCGTGGTCGGCTTGGTTCTCGGTTTGGGTCAGGGTGGATACTTTGGCGAGTTGGCCCTGGCCCCAGTCGGACTGCCTGGCGATTCGTACTGGATCGTCAGGCAGTTCCGTTTTTAAGTAGAGCCACCAATCCAGCATGCGGCGTTGTCGTTCGCCTGATCTGCCGCGGTGGGTTCTGGCGAGCAGTTTGAGCTGGGCGTTGATGCCGCCTTCTAAGCTGTTGGTGGTGGATTTGATCCGCTCGGGCGCAAGGACTCCTGCTGGCGGGTTGAGGTAGACAAACAGCATCTCGGACCGCCAAAGATGGTTGAGGCTGTTGTAGGCCTTGCGCACGTTGTGGTGGGTCCACACGCGGGTCCATGCACCTGTTTTGGGGTCTTTGATCATGGTTTTCTCGTTCATCCATTCCCGGTAGATCGTTGAAAACTCGTGCAGTTGCACACCCCACGCGGCGGCTTCATCCAGTGTGGTGATCCGGGTCAGTTTCAGCGCAAGTCGGTAGATGGTGCGCCCGGCATCGGTGCGTGGGTTGGTGGTGGTGTAGCGGCGGACCACGCGTTGGGCGTGGATGAGGCAGCGTTGAATTTTCGTAGTCGGCCAGCACTTTTTGATTGCGCTGTATGCGCCTTGGCCGCCGTCGATGACGGCGATGAGTGGGGCTTCGATGCGTTCAAGCAGCAGTTGGTAGTCGCGGGTGGTTTCGTGTTTGCACCAGTGCCAGGCGATCACGTGGTCGATGGTCGCCGCGACGATCAGGCAGCCACCGGCGGTGTAGGTGCCATCGAGAAATACCTGGTCGTAGATCCGCTTGTGGTGGCCGGCGGTGGGGTCAGGCACATCAACGAGCCAGCACCACTTGAAGCGCCGCTTCATGGTGGCGCGGCTAACACCGTTTCGTTTGGCTAGGTCGTCGAGTGATATTGCGGTGGTGCAATGCTCGATGAACTGGGTGAACACTGCCGCGTTGGTGATGTCGTTTCGACGTTTGACGCTGGAGGCGCCGCATTGTTTGCAGCGCCATCTGGTGGTGCCTTTGCTGGTGGTGCCGTTGCGTTTCATTTCACCGCCGCAGTGGCAGCGTGGTTGGTTCTTCGACATTGCGACACCACACCACGCCGCGCATAGCACATCACGGCTGCCACACCGAGGATTTCCCGTCGGGGGCTAGATATATGCTTCCGGAGCATATACTTTCCGGAAACCTACAGGTCAATCCGTGAAAATCCGCGATTCCGGACACACTTTTTGACCCTTAACCCCGTTTTCCTATTCACCGGGTCATGCCGTACGGCGATGCCTGGTCAAGGTTCAACGTGCCGGCCGGATCGCATACGCCGGCAGAATCGCTTTATCGTCCGTGTGCCGTTTCCATGCCGTCATCCAACGCGAGGTCGAGCCCTGCGGTCTCAGGAGACGTTTCCTGTGGGTCGGCCCAGCCGACGGCGAGGTCCAGCGCGCCGCGCAACGCCTGGCCGGAAAGCCGGTACGTCCAGAAATCGTTTGCCTCGTAAGGGAAGGATTCGCCGGACACGATGCCGCGCTCGTCATGCAGGCTCACGTCGAACGCTTCGGGTTTGGCCGTGATCAGCGCATGACGGGCGGAACCGGGAACCGAGACTTCCAGCGCCTTTCTGCCGTCGGGAGACCCGGTGGCGGTGAATTTGATATCGGGGTGGTGCGCGAGGCTGTAGGAAGCGTTGGACTCACACGCCAGCGGGACCGTATCTCCCAGCCCGCTGTCTGCGGCCAGCTGCTGTGGGCTGTAATCCATGCCCTGCGTGTAGTCGATGGGCTGCGCGTCGGTGTAGAAGCATCCGCCGCCATCGTCCGCGTCGATCGCGTCTCCCACGAGCCGGTCCAGGCGCGCGGGGTCGTCCCATGCGCTCACGAGTCTGGCGGGTTCGGCCTGGTTCTTCCATGCCATGTAGCGGTCGCGTTGGTCGCCGCAGATGCCGTCGAATGATTCCTGGGAGATGAACGTGCCGCCGTCCAATTGGTAGCATTCCCCGTCCGGGTCCAACGAGCGCTCCTTGAACTCCTTTTCGGCGGCGGCGTACAGGCGCTTGTCGATCTGCCCCATGGCCGCGTCGATGCCCGACATCATCTCGTCCACGTGTTGCCGCATGTCGGGCTGGCTCGTTTTCCACCATGCCTGCAAGTCGGCGAGCACGTCGGCGGCGTTCTCCCGTTCGCACACGTCGAGCAGGTCATCGTCGTAATTTTCCACCGTCCAGGAGTAGAAATCCCAGTCACTCGAACCGGTCAGGCGTTCGATGCCCTTCATGCGGTGGAAGTCCATCAACCCGCCGCCGTGCTCGCGCACGATGCCCGCCAACGGCAGATCGGCCTCGTCCATCAGGCCTTTCCAGTATTCGGGGACATTCCCGTTCTCCATGTCGTTCTCCTTTCCGAACGCCTTTTCGATCACGAGCGGGTCTCGTGGGTCAACAGTGCGGTCGATCCGCAGTATCTCGGGCATGACCGCCTCGCTTTCACGGCCGATGACGAACGTGCCGATGCCGGCCTTGACGCGATGCTCGGGAAGCCTTCCCGAACCGTCGCACATCACCGCCGGCCGGAACAGCGAATCCCCGTAGGCGAGCGTCACCGTGTCGCCCGGCCTGGCGAGAACCCGTTCGACGGCCATGCGTGAGAGGCCATGCGCGTCGAGACGGCCGGAACGCCAATCGTTGGCCTCGGCTGCTGTCAGGGTGAAGGAAACGGAACGCCCTCCCTGGGCCGAGGTCACGTCGAGCCTGACCGGCTGCATGGCCTCGAAACCGATCCAGATGCCTTCCGGCGTCCTGTCCGGGGCTTTCACGTCAATGTCCGTGAACCCGTATTCGGTCAGCACGTCCGTGACCCTGATCCTGAGCGCGTTGTCGGGAGGCAGATCAGGGCGTTCATTGGGAATCGGGAGCGAGGACGCCTCGAACCACACGTCCTCGCTCGGATCGGTGTCGAAGCCGCCGTCCGCGTCGGAATACGCCATGTGGACGCCGAACTCCAATTCCTTGGCATCGACGGAAGAGACCAGAATCGCGTTCCCCAGCACGAGATCGCGCGCGTTCCTGCGCAGGATGGATTGCATGTCGGGCTTGGCGGGATTCCCGGCCGCGAGCAGGTCGCGGTTCACACCCTCCATGTCAAAAGGCGTCAAGGCCATCTCGCTCGCCCTTTCTCACTTGGAAAGGCCGGAACCGGCCGTATCGGTCATATTCAGCGGGTCCGAGGGGTCGCACGCCTGCGCGCGTTCCGCGAACGAGGTGACGGCACCGGGCAGCACATATCCCAGATCAAGGTCGATCGGGCTCACGCCGTCGTCTTCGCCGACGGACGCTGCGGGCATTGCGCCCATGGTCTCGCGCAGCACGTCCACGGCGTCGCCAGTAGCGGCGCGCGCGTCGATGATCCGGTGCATCGTGTCCTCAAGCGCGGCATGGATATCGGTGGAACCCTCCTCCACGATGCACTGGTATGAGGGGGCTCCCCAGTTCGTGCCGGTGCCGGAAATCGTGTAGTCCGCGATGCGTTCGCCCGGCTGGACGAGCGAGGCGAGGTCGAACGCGGCCGGCGAACCGGTCTTCGCGTCGAAATCATCCAGCCATTCGACCTCCTCGGCGATCTCCTCGCGCGAGTACCGGCCGTCGATATCGCTCGGCCAGTCCGCGTCCTCCAGATAGCCGTTGTCGCCAAGCGACACATCGCCGTCGAGCTTGAGGTCCCGGCCGTACATCTCCATATCGATCAGATAGCCGAGCCCCGTATCGAACATGGACCACACGGCATCCGATGCCCACCCATGGTTCACGGCGGTCCAGGCATACTTCGCCTCCTTCGATTCGGCCGAGGACGGCGCATCATAAGAGTGATAGGGGATCTCGTCCGAGTTCAGCGCGAGGTTCGCGTACTGCAACGGGGTGCGCGGGGCCGCGTCAAGATCGTCGCGGACCGTCTGCACCTTCTCGTACACGTCCGGGTCGTCGTCCTCGCGCGCCTCGAACGCGCGGCACATGAGGTTCAGGTCCGTCAGCGACTCGTATTCGCCGGGATTCGCCACGGTGGCGAGCAGTCCTTCCCCGCCCTCGTAGTCGTGGATCGCGTACTCCTCGTACCGGCCGCCCAATCCCACCTCGGTCTTCAGGGTGTCCTGCAAGCGTTCGGCGGGCATGGGCAGCGTGATCCACGCGCCCTGCAACACGCCCTCCACGTATTTGCCCAGGTTGGCGACGTACACGCTGATCTGGTAGTCCTTCAATCCGGCCATGATGATGCTCCTTCGCTCGGGTCTTTTATCGTGTGGCTGCGGCCGAGGCAGACGTATCGGCAATGCTCAACGGGTCGGCCGGGTTCGCGGGATCGTAGGTTTCGGACGTTTCGGCCTTCTCGCCTTCGTCTTTGCGGGCGAGCCGGCCGTCGTCCACCATCGCGTCGATGATCTCCCATCCCTCCTCGATGCTGCGGTCCCGCAATTCCCTGGCCGAGATCATGTCGCGCATCGCGTCCATGTTCTCGTTGTTGTCGGGCCAGTCATGGTCTTTCAGCCAGTGCCGAAGGTCCTCCTCCGTCCAGCGGATCTCCGCAATCGTTTCGTTGCCTTGCCCGGCGTTGCTTTGACCGGGATGAAGCAACGCCTCAGATCGGAGACCGAAATACGCTTTGTCTTCCTGGAGGCCGGACAGGAAGCCGGAGGGCGTGAACCCGTTGCGTGCCGCGAACTCGCGGGACCAGCATTCGTCGAACTCCTCGTCGGGGTCGAAGTCGAGGAGCCCGTCCGCCATGGCGCGCCTCAGCCCCTTCTCGTCCGCCTCGGCCGGCACCGTGACCGTGACCGTGGCGTGGTTGTGGGCCTCCAGCGTCATGTACAGTTCGCTGTGGCCGGCGTCGCGTTGGATGAAGCATTCCCCGTTGCCCCAGTCGAGCTCGTGCTGCTCGATCAGCTCCTTCGCCTTGTCGGTCAGGGCCCGTTCCTGGGACGTGTATTCATCGGGTTCCATCAGCATGATGCGTCCTTCCTTCCCTTGGATGATCGGTGCCGCGCCGTCCGGCGGGCATGGCTCCGATCATCAGCCCATACGGGCGGTCGCGCGGGGCATGGCGTCTACGGGGCAGATGATTCCGCCGAGATTTGATGCTCGGTCCCTTTACGTGTCCCGCTCCTTAGTACCAGTTGTGGGCGAGCCAGAACGTCTTGGCGGCGCTGGGGCTGCCGTACCGGCCGGCGATGTAGTTCAATCCCCATTTGATCTGGGTGGCGGCGTTGTCCTTCCAGTCGTCTCCTGCGGAGGCGAGTTTCGACGCGGGCAACGCCTGGGGTATGCCGTACGCGCCGCTGCTCGGGTTGGTGGCATTCCACTGCCATCCCGATTCCTTGTTCCACAGCCATACGAGCGCGTCATAGTCGCCGTCTCCCCAGTCCTTGTACGAGGCGATCATCTTCCGGGCGATGGCCCGGGCCTGTTCCGGCGTGGCGTGGGTGCCGTCGCCGTCGTAGTCCACCACCACGTCCGTGGAGCCCGAGTCGGAACTGGAGCACGTCCATGCCGCCTCCACCGGATCCGAAGAGGAGGACGAGTCGGACGATGACGACGAATCGGACGATTCGGAACCGGATGACGTGGAATCCGTGCCGGCGGAACCATTGGTGGACACACTGCCGTTGGGCAGGATGTAGACCGCGCCGACGTTGATCCTGTGCGTGCGGTGGTTGACGATGCCCAGGCCGCCGCGCCCGTTCATCTCGCTGATGGTCACGGTGCCGGCCGTCCGGTCGACCGCCTCGACGACGGCGACGTGGCCGTACAGGGTGTCCGCGTCGGCCACGCCGGGCGGGTAGCTGACGATGCTGCCGGCCACGGGATCGGTGCGGGTGGTCTTCCATCCGGCGGCGGTGGCGCTGGCGGCCCAGTCGCCGCCGTTGCCCCAGTAGGAGCCCACGTCCAATCCGATTTTATGGCCTCTCATGCACGCCCACCATGTGCATTGCCCGTCCGGATAGGCCTGGCACACGTTGTCGGGCCCGTCGGATCCGTTGAACCACGCCTTGGTCTGCGCGATGGTCATGCCGTCACGCACCTCGCCGGTCGTGACGCTTCCCGTGACGCCTCCCGACGATCCGTTGGAGCCGCCGTCCTTGCAGCCGCCGAGGACCGCGAGCACGGTCAACGGCGTGCATCCGCCGAGCAGGGACAGCAGGCACGCCGAGAGCATGGCCGCGAGGATCCGATGGCGGCTGGCCCGGCTCATTGCGTGTTCCTCAGCGACCAGAAGGGCTTCTGCCCGCCGACCATGACCTCCACGGTCCGGCAGGGATGCTGGACCGTGCCGTATCCGGTGGCGGAGATCACCGTGTACGCCCCGTCGCCGGCCTTCACCTGATCGGGGTCGAGCTCGCTGGCATCCTTGTCCAGCAATGACGCGTCGAGCGCGGCCGGGCAGTAGACGGTGACGTGCCAGTTGCCGTCGTCCATCGGCAAGAGCACGGTGTTGTACGCCTGGCTGACGGTCTGCTGCGGATCCGTCGTGGATGACGGTCCGCCGCCTTCCGGGATCGGGAAGCTGGTTTCCTTCGTCGTCCAGAACGGCTGGGACTGGATGGCATCCGTATCCGAGCCCTCCCATTTGCCGTCGGAGGTGCAGGTGTAGGCGTAGTTGACGTACTTGTCATCGTATTGGCCCGAGCATACGGATCCGGCGTGGAAGCGGCGCTGGGTCCACCACCAGCGCGGCGCGTCGGAGACCGGATGGCTCTCCCCGGCACCGTCGTCGCCGAGCAGCGCGAACACGTTCTTGCGCCATTCGTCGTCGCTGCCGTTTGGATCGAGCAGCGCGTCCACCGTTTCCAATGCGGTGTCGATCGGGCCGGAACCATTGTGCAGCGTGATGCCGTCCGCGTTTTCGGAGAGCGTGCGGGTGCCGTCCTTGTGGGTGTCAACGGGGAACGCGGTGGTGCGCTGAGACCAGTCGCCGGGAACCGGGATTCCCGCCGCCTCCAGGCCGGCGTACCGTCGCGGGCCCGAATCCGTTTTCCTTTTGCCCGTGGACTCCTGTTTCGCGTCCGTCGCGGAACCGTGGTCGTCGCCGGCCGTTGACGGCTGGTGGTTGGCGACGATGACGCCCAGCGAGCACACGAGGAGCGCGGCGACGAACAGGCACAGGACGCGCAGCGGTTTCGGCAGCGGACGCGGTTCCGGCCGGTTCACGATTCACCGCCTTCCCAACGGTTCGGCTCACCCGGCATGCCGCCTTGCGTGTTTTCTTCCATGGCCGGATGCTCCCGCTCGGGGTTCACGGTTCCCGGATCCGCGTTTTCGGGCGACCCGTCTTCCGCCGACCCGTCTTCCGTCCCCGTCCACCGCGCGTCTATGAGGTCGTCCGCCGTTTTCAGTTCGGCGCTGGTGTTTCCCGCGTCCTTCGCCTTCCTGCGCAGCAGGGTGGCCTTCTCGCGGGCCTCTTCCAGACGTTCCTCCAATGATTTGATGTTGACGCGCGCCGCCACGTACTCGTCCATCGCATCCTGTTTCGTCTTCTGGCTGTCGCGCACCGCCTTGAGGATGCTGCGTTTCATGTCGCGCATGGTGTTCTGGTTGTTCGCCACGACGATCTTCCTTTCGCTCGTTTTTCCGTCAAGGCGAGTCTGCCTTCCCGTCGCGCGTTCCACGGGGCATGGCGTCTACATTCCCCATGGCGGAAGGCGGGGCGTGTAGACGCCGTGCCCCGTGGCCGGCCGTTTTGCGGCCGAGAATCGGAAGCGTCGTTCCAATCAGGTGAAAGGAAAATCAATGGAATCGTTTCTCTCTATGCTCGCCGGCTGGTTCATGGGCCTGTGGACGTGGCTGGTCGAGCTCAACGGGATGCTCCAGGTGGTGCTCGTGCTGTTGTGCGTGGTCGCCTCGGGCGTGTGCGCGATCATCGGCAAACGCATGGGCAGCCCGATGATCGTGGAATCCGGCGGACAGACCTGGAGCCGCACGCTGGTGACGGCCATCGCGTGGATCGCCGGCGTCATCCTCATGCTGATCGCGGTGCTGGCCATCGCCGCCGTGTTCGCGCCGCTGCTCGGCTTCGCCGCCTGACCTTGGCGACGCCTTTCCATCCAGGGCCGGCCGGGAAGGGATTCCCGCGCCGGTCCTCGCATGTCGGACAAGAATCAAGGAATCCCAAAAAACGGAAGGAACGCGAACGAAGAATGAAGCTCGTCATCGCGGAAAAGAAATCGGTCGCCACGGCCATCGCGCAGGCGTTGTGCGCCGCGCCCGTCCAAAGGGACGGATGCTATGAGTGCGGCCAGCTGCTCGTGACATGGGCGCAGGGCCACCTGATCGACCTTGCCATGCCCGAGGACTACAAGGACAGGGATTGGAGGAAATGGAGTCTGGACACGCTGCCTGTGGACCCGTCCGGCCATTGGCGGTGGAAGATCAGCGAGGAGCGCGGTGCCGGCTCCCGCTACCGGCAGATCGTGCGGCTGATCCGCCGAACGGATGTGGATTGCCTCGTCAACGCCTGCGACCCCGACCGCGAGGGTGAGGCCATCTTCCGCCGCATCGCGGACATGGAAGGCTCGCGCAAGCCGGAACTGCGCCTGTGGGTGGCGAGCCTGGAGGCGGAGGCCATCCAGGCCGCGTGGCGGGCGATGAAACCCGAATCCGAATACCAAGGGCTCGCATGGTCGGCGGAGATCAGGTCGAAGGCGGACTGGCTGATCGGCATGAACGCGAGCCGCGCGTACTCGCTGCTCTGCAACGCACGGTTCAGCGTGGGCCGCGTGCAGACGCCGACGCTCGCCATGATCGCGGAACGCGACCGGCAGATCAGGAACCACAAACCGGTGCCGTTCTGGACCGTGATCGCGGACATGGGCGGATGGCGGCTCTCCAGCGAACGGATCGACAGCAAGGATGCGGCGATGCTGCTGTGCGGCCAGGTCGAACGCGGCCGCTTCCGCATCATGTCCGTGAACCGGAGGCGGGTGAATGACCGGCCGCCCCGCCTGTATGACCTGACCGGATTGCAGAAGGACATGAGCCGGTTGCACGGCATGACCGCCGCGCGCACGCTCGCGGCGTTGCAGCACCTCTACGAACTCAAACTCGCCACCTATCCGCGCACCGACAGCCGGTACATCACGCATGACGACCTCGAAACGCTCACGGCGCTCCTCGAATCCGGCCGTCTCGCCCAAGGGTTCGTCACCCGCGAGGGCATACCCGGACACCCGCGCCCGGAGCTGGCCGTCAATGACGCGAAGGTGGCCGGCCACACCGCGATACTGCCGACCATGCAATTGGACGCCGGGAAGCTGGAAGGCCTGGACGATGACGAGCGCAAGGTGATGACGCGCATCGTGCGCCGCATGTGGGAGGCTGTGGGCGACGACCATGTGCACATCGTCACCGAGGTGAAGGCCCGGCTTTCCGACGACACCGACAGGGAGTTCTCCAGTCGTTCCGACGAGACCGTGTCCGCAGGATGGAAGGCCGTCGAAACCGGCCAGGGGCCCGAACCGGAAGACGAGGAAACCGCGAACCCGGCGGGAGGAAGGAACGTGATCCCGTCGAACCTCATGGAAGGCGGCGTCATTCGTCCTGTCGGGAAGGTCACGGTCGAGGAAGGCGAGACCCGGCCGCCCAAACCGTTCACCGAGGCCACGCTGCTGGCCGCGATGGAGCACGCGAGCCGGTGCGTGGAGGACAAAAGCCTCAAGGCGGCGCTCGATGACGACGAATCACATTCCGGCGGCATCGGCACGCCAGCCACCCGCGCGGACACCATCGAAAAGCTCGTGCGCTCCAAACTCGTGGAACGCAAGGGCCGGCAATTGCACGCCACCACGGAAGGCGAACGCCTCACCGACGTGGTGGAGCCACGACTGAAGGACGTGCTGCTCACCGCACGGATGGAACAGGCGTTGTCCGACGTGGAACACGGCAAACGGGACCCGGCCGACGTGATGGACATGTTCCACCGGGAGGCATTGCGAATCCCCGCCGACGCGACCGCGAACCTCAAGGCCGATGCTGTCACACGAACCACGAACACCGACGCGCAGGATTGGGGCGACTGCCCGCGCTGCGGCCAGCCGGTCAGGAAAACCGGCCGGATGTGGCAATGCTCCACGAACAAAAGCGAGAAGACCAAGGACGGCAAGTGGATCGCCGTCGAGGGATGCGGCTGGAAGATGTACGCGAGGCTCGCGGGCAAGACCATCACCGACCAGACCGCGCGCAGGCTCCTCGCGGGACAATCCGTCACCCTGAAGGGCTTCACATCCAAATCCGGGAAGAAGTTCGACGCGGCCATCCGCATCGACAAGTTACGCGGCACGGCGTTCGATTTCGACCGCTGACCAACCGGCCAACCATCCGTGCCCGACGCGCCATGCCGCGCCGGGCACGGCAACGACCAAGGAGACGATGAAACCATGCGACGATACAGCCACGCCTTCCGGGTCCTCATGGACCGGGAGCTGTTCAATCTGCTTGCCGAGGCCTCCGCCAAGACGGGCATACCCAAATCCCGTTTCGTGAGATACGCCATCCAGCCGTTCAGCTACACGGAACTCGCCCCCGGCACCACCGATTGGAACGACGTGTACCGCACCGACCCCGACCCCGAACATCCGCTGAAGCGGGGACGCCAGCTCAATGTCATGCTCACCGGCGACGAATACGAGATGCTGTGCCGGGCCGCGTTCAAGCTGGGCATCGCGCGCAGCGCCTGGGTGCGGGAACGGGTGTACGCGCTCCTCTGCCGCTCCTATGCGGACGAGCTCTCCCCGCTCACGGACGCGAGCATCCGCGACAACGCGACGATGCTGCTCAAGGAGCTCAAGACGAAGGATGCGGGAAGATGACATTCCAAAAAAAGGAAGAGCCCCTTCCCATTCGTGGAAGAAGGCATCACCCCGAACGATCATCCACCCTCATGCGTTTTCCTATGCGCTCGTATGGATATATCCATGGACATCCACATGGACACGTCTATGGACACCCACATGGATATGTCCATGGACATCCACATGGAGATGCCCATCAAATCGAAGGTAAGCAAGCTAGACGGATTGTATATACAATCCGAGCCCGCAGCCTCCCGCGCCCTGCGGCGCTGGAGCAACAACCCGAGTGCCGAAGGCCTGATAATCAATGATCCATGAGAGGAGGAAACGATGGCAAGGAAAAGACGGTGCAGGCAAAACGGTCCACGCGAAAAGGCGGTGCTGATCCGCGTCGATGACGACGAGAAACGGATGCTCCAGGATGCCGCGCGGCGACGCGGCCAGACCGTCTCCCTCACCGTCATCGAGGCGGTGAAGCTGTTGGAGGGAAGCCTGTACGTTGAGGAGGAGGAACATGATTCGCCCACCGTCCAGGCGCTCAGGGAGATCGAATACCAGCTGCGCCGCATCGGCCGCAACGTCAACCAGATCGCGCACAACGCGAACAGGGAGATGAACGCGACCATCGAGGACGAGGCATCGGCGTCCTACGCCGTCCGGCAATGCCGGGAGCTGATAGACCATCTCGATGCCGTCATCGGGCAGTCCGGGGGAGTGCCTGATGACGCGAACCGGTCAGAGGAGGGTCAGGCTTTGCGGACGGTCCGCTTGTAGTCCTTGGATTTCTTCGATGAACCGGGAGAACGTCATGGTTTCTCCCTGGATCAGGTCGTCATAGGATTCCTTGACTACCTTGGGCATGACCAGGTGGATGTGCAGTTCATCGAGTTGGGCGAGCTTGGGATGGGTCACGTCGCCGGGAGTCAGGGTGAACAGGTGTTTGTCCCTGATCCGGTTGGCTTCGTCGGCGACCTGGCGGAAACGATCCTTGATGGAGGTTTTCGAGGCGAGCATACGCAGCTGTTCCTCGGGGAACGCCGGATCCTCGTAGGCGGCTTGCGAGGGGAATAGGAAATCGGGTTTCTTTCCGTTTTCCGTCTTGGCCTGGGCCTCGTATTCGATGCCGCGCGCGTCGAGGATGTGGGCGATGTGGATTTCGAGGACCTTGCCTGCGCGGCTCATGCGCCGGTTGCGCACGGAGGTGTAGAACGAAGTGAACGAGTCAACGTCGATGACGCCATCCGATACGAATGGCGCGGCATCGTAGTCGTGTTGGATGACCGCCCGTTCATAGAGTTTGAACAGCAGGTAGCTGCGGTCGTAGTATTCGATCACCACGTCGTCAGGGTCATCGTGCGTGGGGTCCACGTCCGTCAAGGAGGATTGGGAGAAGGCCGCGAACTCCTCGTTGCTGGGGAACCTGTATCCCCATCTGCCGATCATCTCGGGGAGATACGTGTCATCCCGCACTTCGACGTTGATGCCGAGAGCTTCGAAGATCTGCGCGCCGAAGGCGTCCAGCTCACGTTCCGTGTTGTCGTGGAAGCGGAACGCGCCCTCCTGTTCGTCGTCGATGCCGAAGAGCCATTTGGCTTGGGCTTCGGCCGTGCTGTCATGCTGTGCGATGATGATCAGCAGGCGATTGTCCCTGAGCATACCGAAGCACATGAGGTCGCCGGGGCGGGCCATGCGGATTGGTTCGCAGTCCTTGTAGTAGAGACGCCATTCGGCGCTGCGGTTCGGGTTGTTGCGCCGTGCGTCGTACCATGTGGTTTCGAGGTCGGCGACCGCCGGTGCGTCATCGTCGCTCAGGTACATGAGCGCGGTGGGTATGCCGTGCCCTTGGGATGCTCTGCGGTCCTCGCCGGTGCCGAGCAGTCTTCTGAGCGCGTCGTTGCCGCCGAACTCGTGCTGGTTGCTGCTGTTGGCGTCGATATCGACGGCCGATAGTTTCTTGGCCGCGACCGGGCCGATGTAGTCGCCGATTCTTCCGTAATCGCTCATAATCCATGAGCATAGACCAATCGGACAGGGAACGCCTCGGGCTAATCAGTCGGACAGGTAGGGTTTCATCGCCTCGCCTATGGCTCGGATGACCGGCACTGCGACCGAGTTGCCGAACTGCCGGTATGCCTGCGTGTCGGATACCGGGATACTGAACGAATCCGGGTAGCCCATCAGTCGCGCGCATTCGCGCGGGGTTAGCCTTCGAGGGTTCTTTCCCTCGCCGCGTGAGACCAGTATCTCGCTGCCGTCCTTTCCGTACCGCGCGCTCAACGTGCGCGTGTGGTCGGTGGCGGCATCGACCATGCCATATCCGAAACCGTTGCCTGCGGCCTCGTGCTTCTTCTTGTAGTTCTGGAGGTACGTCCACAGCTTGTCGCTCAGAACATACTTGTCGGGAACCTGGGAGGCGGGCAGGAGGATGCTGCCGACGTTGCCGTGCGCGATGGGCTTCACGTCATCGAACGTGAACCCGTTCTCCTCGCGGAAGCCCACGATGTACGTGCGTTCCCTGTGCTGGGGGACGAAGCCCGCCGCGTCGATCAGCTTGTAGGTGACGTGGTATCCAAGGTCTTCGGTCAGCACGGAATATATCGTCTTGAACGTGCGCCCACGGTCGTGCGAGAGCAGGTTCTTCACGTTCTCCAGGAGGAACGCCTTCGGCTGCTTCGCCTTGATGATTCTCGCCACGTCGAAGAACAGTGTGCCTTGGGTCTTGTCCTCGAAGCCGGTGGGACGGCCCATGCTCTGTTTCTTGGAGACGCCGGCGATGGAGAACGGCTGGCACGGGAATCCCGCGAGCAGCAGGTCGATGTCGGGAACGTCATGCTCGTCAACCTTGGTGATGTCGCCGGCCACGGGATTCTCGTCGTGCCAGTTCGCCTCATAGGTCTGCACGCTGTACTTGTTCCACTCGGACGAATACACCACGTGCGCGGCATCGCCCAGCGCCTGCACCATTCCCATGCGGATGCCGCCGATGCCGGCGAACAAATCCGCTATCCTGATCTCACTCATACGGTTCCTCCGATTCCCGAGAAACCCAGGATAGCACATGAGAAGGGCGCGGCCCGACACCCCGCGAAATCATCGCGTAAATAATCCCGTGGCGTTCGGGAGCAAACTTCCCCCGGACGCCACGACCGTCACCTCAGTAAGCCGGAACCTCCATCGAGGCCGTCGAGGGGAACGCCGGGCACGGTGCCCATCCCGTTCACGGCATCATTCGTCTTTTCCACGACCCCAGACGATTGGGCCAAAGTCAGCCCGCCGGGCACATGGCCGACGGCGTTCTGTGAGAGCCAATCGGAGAGCCGGGAGTAGTCGCCCGTCTCGTAGTAGCGCAGGAGCATAGAGACGAACTGCGCCTTGTCTTCGGGAGGGATCGAGAAGACGCCGATGCCGTCGTGTATGAGCTGGTGGTTGGCGACCATCAGCGCGGTGCGCTTGTTGCCGTCCGAAAACCATTGTCCCCGCGTGACCGCGCCGAACAGCAGCATCGCAGTGGCCTCCCCTTCTGACTCCTCCAGGATGCCGCGAACCCTTTCCTGTGAGGACTCGACGGCGGGGATCTCCGGCACCCATCCCGTGCCGCCGATCCTCACGCCGTATTCACGCAAGCGGCCGGCGTCGCGCACGAGGCCTTCGCCGATGATGCGGTTGTATTCGCGGATGTACTGCCAATCGACTGGATAGTCGATGTTGTCGAGCAGGAACCTCCACGCGCGCTTGATGTTGTTCACCGTGACTATATCGTCCACGCTCATGCCCTCGGGCGCGCGCCCGTCGAAGATCTCCTGCGTGTCGGGGAAGGTGACGCCATCAACCTCGATCTTGGCGGTGCGCCAGATCGAATCGACCAGCAGCCGCTTCGCCAGTTCCACGGCCGTGCGCCTATCCGTCGTCGTATCGTTCTTCACCGGTTCCATCAAAGCTCCTTGTCCGTTTCCGATAATTCTATCGAAGTGGCCGTGCCGGCAAAGGACGCATATCTCTCATAGACGCCATGCGCCGCCGTGCCGGGCGCGCGGGCGGAGAATCATCGTATGATACCGAATATCGTCAGGGGCTCGGACCCGGCCGGCCTGGTGCGCTACCTGTTCGGCAAGGGACGGCGCAATGAACACACCGACCAGCATCTCGTGTGCGCGAGCGGCGACATGTTTCCCTCGTTTGACATGGATGGCAAGCCGGCGGCGTCGTATGCGGAGATAGGCCGCAGGTTCGACCGACGCTACCGCGTCAGGGAACGCAAGGACGATCCGTTCCCGCCCGACATGCGAGGCAAGAACAACCCCGAACGAGAGCATGGCAGGAAGCGCGTGTGGCACTGCTCGCTTGCCATCAAGGCCGGCCAGGGCATACTGACCGACCAGGAATGGGAGGCCGTCATCCGCGATTATCTGACGCGCATGAACATCATCGACGGCGACGACGATCAGGGCGTCACATGGCTCGCGGTCCGTCACGGACTGTCCGCCAACGGCAACGACCACGTGCACATCATGGTGCAGCTCGCCGCCGACGACGGGTGGATAAACCCGTACCACGACCGGATCAACGCGCAGAAATCATGCAGGCGGATGGAGAAGACGCGCCCCGAACTGGTCGAGCTCGCACGCTCCGATACCGGCACGCGCGTCAGCTGGCAGTACGGGCAATGGCGTCAATGGGCCGAATGGAAGGCGCGAAACGAGTACGGCGACGACGAGGGATGGGATGCGTTGGACGGCAACGAGAGAAGCCGGCTCGTCACGGCGGTCGCCGCCTCAACGATGCCACGCCAATACATCGCCCGAATCGTGGAGGCGTGCGCCAAGGCATCGCGCAGCGAGGACGAGTTCATACGCCGCGTGCGCAGGGAAGGATTCTCCATCGACCCCAGGCTGCGCAAGGGAACCGCCAAAGACTCGTTCACCGACCCCGGCCAGGTGGTCGGCTACAGGATCACGTGGCGCAGCACGGACGGGTGGACGGAACGGTTCAACGCCTTCGAGCTCGGCGACGACATGCGATTGAAACGACTGCGCGACGACTGGGCGGACGATGCCAGAAGCCGCAGCCTCGCCGTCCAGGAATGGCGCGCCGCGATGGAGAACCGCCCGCCCTTCCTCGATGACGGACGAGAAAGACACCCCGAGAATCTGTCCACGCACGACATGGAACGCCTCGTATCCGAAGCGTTCTGCATCGCCGCCAGTCTCAACAACGCGGCGGACGGCGACGAATACCGGGCAGCGATGCGCGAGGGCCTGCACACGTTCGACATGCTGCGCGAACGCTACGGAATCGCGCCGGAATACGGTCTATGGAGCATGGTCGCCTCTGACGAGGAGAACCGGCCCCGCCGTTAGGACGCTTCCCGGAAAAAGCTCAGATGGTACGGCCCGAGGAGGGAAAACCGAGCGAATCGGGCAAAGCCGATGCTGGATCGAGAGAGTTCGCCGGCTCGTCTCCCGGCATGATCGGCTCGATGGACTCGTTCGCCTTCGTCCAGCACGCGTTCAGGCGATCGGCCATCCGCGCGTCCAGGCCCTCGCAGGATTCGGATATGCCGGCGAGGACCTTCCCCGCCATACGCCGGGCCATATCCGCCACCCTCGAACCATCGAGACCGTGACGTGTCGCCAGATCCTCCCAATCCTGGGGCGTGGTGTGCTCCGCGAAGGCGTGATCCTCGTTCAACGGCATGGTGAGTTCCCAGTTGAACTCGGGCCAATACCTGGTGGCGACCGCATCATACTGGGGAGACAGGCGTATCCCCGATGCGGGATCGAGGATCAGGGAATAGTTCTTCGCATGTGCGTCGCTGTTGGCGGACGACGTGTTGAAGGCCAGCCTTTCGAGCCACCGGTAGGACAGGGAACCCGACGCATCGATGCGTTGCAGGAGATCCAGGCAGTCATCGGCCGACGGATCGTATTTGTCGCGGGTCGGCAATCCCAACGCTTGCAGGAAGTCCTCTTGCCGCAGTCGGACGATTCGGCCTTCCTCCAGGCGACGGTCGAACCGTTCCACGATATAGGCCGTCTTGCGCTGCGCCGTGATCTCGCCGCGTGCCGGTGTGTCGATGCCGCACAGTTCCGACAATCGCATCGTCGCCAGTTCCACCTTGGTCGCCTCGGGAAGGTCATGGGGCTTCGGTTTGACGATGTGGGTGGAGGGCAGCATCATATCCGGCCAATACCACTTGCCGTCCACGCGGGACAGTGTGAACTTGCCCTGCGCCCCTCCCAAGGAGAACCGGCAGTGGCTGTCCTCGTCCCACCAGTAGTTCCTGGTCCGCTCGATGCGGTCGATTTCGTTGGCTATCTGGGAATCGGAGATCAGACGAAGCGTCGGCGATGGGATTGGAGGTTCCGGGGAGAGGGAGAACACCAGTCCGCCGGTGGCGTCAACCCGGTCCAGCAGATCGAAGACGCCGGCCGAGGAGGCATTCAGGTGCTCACGCATGGCCTGGCGGACGTTCGGATTGTCGGGCAATAGATTGTCCAGGAAGTTACGCGGTGCCTGGTCTCTCCATCCGCCGGTTCTGGGCAGGCTCAGACTGATCGGCAGACCCTCGTTCGCGTCGTACGCGAACGATATGCGCTCCTCGTCGTCTTCCGAGAACACGCCCACATGATGCCCGTTCTCCCAGGCGTGCAGTTCCCTCACAGCAGTCTCCCCGCGTAGGCGGACGGCAGCGTTTCGGTGCGGATGTGCAGCAGGTCGAACATCCTGTACACGTAGCGGATGGAGGTCAGACCGGTCTCCACGAGCTCTTCGGCGCTTGAGAGGGGGACCCCGGCTCTCCTGGCGAGTTCGGCGGCGTCGAGACCCATGACGGACATGCGTTCGCGCACGCAACGGCGGACCGACGTGGTGTCGGGGAAGAACCGCGCCGGGTTCTCCTCCTTCTCGTCGGGAAGACCCTTGTAGGCGGTCAGGGCATCATATTTCGACAGATCCAACGTCACGTGTGCCATGCTCGTCCTTTCCGGTTCCGAAAGCCGTTGACACCATGATACGGCCATCCGATGCCGGCGCACCCCACGAACCTCATGGCAAGGGGTGCGCCGGCATCGGCGTCAGCGTGCGTTGCCGTTGGTCTCGGGTTGCAGGATCTGCGGCGTCGAGACGTTGGCCTGGTCGGGTATCGGCTGGTCCGTGGGGTTCATGGAGGATTCCATGGCGGGACTGTATTCGCCGAACGGGTCGGGCCCGTTCCATTCCTCGGGTTCGTTCAGGTCGAGTGGCATCTCCTCGTATCCGTCGGGCTCCCCGGTCGTCAGGTCGCCGCCTCCTGTGGTCTCGGGCTCGGGTCCGGATGCCGGTTTGCGTTCATCGGCGGCGGGCTTTGTATGCTCCCGCACGGGTGTGGGGGTTTCGACGATTGGCGCGGCGTCAGCGTTCTCGGTGCGTTCGGCCTCGCTTATGGTGCTGGGCTCGTCTCCTGTGGCCTTGTTGTCCGCGTGCGAGGATTCCGGCAGGCCCTGGTCCTTGAGGAAGCTGATTCGGGAGGCGGCGTCGTCCACGCCGTTGACCGGCGCGCACATCACGGCTTCGACGATCCTGTCGTGGTCGTAGCCCGTCCATTGGCCGGTGAGCCGCGAGTCCACGAAGAACGTGGCGTCGTCGCCGTGCGCGGCCTGGAACGCCTGCGTGTCCTCCACCCGTTGCAGGTCCACGGGCACGCCGGCCGTGTTGAAGGCGTTCAGGGTGGCCTGCAACGCGGGCGACTGGTCGGTGTAGGTGATGTTCACGTGGTTGGTCAATTGGTCGGCTGCGGCGTCGATGTGCGTTTCCGGGTGGCGTTTCGACCATTCGTCCTTCAGCCGGGCCTTCGCCTCGATGATCTGCCTGCGGTAGCCGGGGTCGTTGCCCTCCAGTTGGTCGGCGACCATCCATCCTTGCAAGAGGGACGAGTCGCGCATCTTCCTCCAGCCGTCGCCGTCGGCAAGCACGGTCGCGTTCAGGGTGGACTCGAACCCCTTGTTGAGGCGTTCCCTGTTGTCCATCTCCCATTGTTCGAGGCGGATGGATTGCTGCTGCCGTCTGGTCTGCTCGTAGCGTTCGTTCTGGACGGCGCGTTCGGCGCGTTCCCTGCGTCGCGCGCGGTCGCCGCTCAGCTCGTTGTGCAGGGTGCGCAGCTGCTGGGCGACGCTGTTCCAGCTCTGGACCATGATCTGGTCGAAGCCGTCCTCGGGATCAGTTTGAGCCATTGTTTCTCCTCCTTGTTGGCGTGATGGTGGTTTCCTTGTTTTCCTTGCCGCCTGCGGCGGGGACCGACAACGTTTCCAGGATCGGTTCGCGCCATGCCCGGTTCGGGCGTTCGCAGGGCAGCGGTTCGCCCTTCCTGGTGAGATTCTGCTTGCAGTCGAGGCTGGCGACGATGCCACGGTCCTTGTCGAAAACGCGGTCGAGCATCGACGCCGCCTGGATGTAGAAGATCATCATCTGGCCGGGTGCCTTGCGCGCGTTCTCGTAGGCGCGCCACATGGCGTCGAGCGGGAACACGAGCGCCGGATAGCGCCACCAGTCGCTCACCCATTGCATGTTCACGCTCGCGCTCTGGTGGTAGCAGAACACGTTGGCCACGAACCTTTCCACGAACGCGGCGAGGTTCGGATAGTAGGTCTCGCTGCGCCGCATTCGCGCGCCGAACTGGCCGGACACGTCCCTTGCCCGCGCGGGATCGAGGTCGCCGGATTCGTCTCGGCCGAGATCCGTCTTCCCCTCCGGCGCGGGCAGTATACGGGTGTCGGATTCCTCCGCACCGGCCTTTGGAGGGGTGTCGTCACGGTCCGTTGCGTCTTCCGGCGGGTTCTCGTAGCCGTTGCCGGTTTCCCCGGCATCGGCCGGAATCCCGGATCGGATGGGTTCCGCCGCGTGCCGGCCTGCCGGCACCTCGGGTGCGGTCGGCGTCGGCTCGCCTTGGCCCGGCATGGTTTCCTCTTCGATCTCCTTGTCCTCGGGGATGTGCGGCGCTTCGGGGTTGGGCAGTCCCTTGCCGTAAGGCACGCCCTTCTCCTCCAGGATGGCGCGGGTGAACAGTTCCAGCCATCCGCAGTCCGATGACAGCAGGGTCTTGGCGGCACCGACCGCGCGCTCCCATTCCTCCCCATCAGGGCCGGACGTGGTGTTCGAGGTGTGTTCGCTCATTATGCGGCCTTTCTCTGCTCTTCTCGGGCTTTCGCCTTGGCTTGCGTCAGGGCGTCGGCCCATTGCCTGTTGCCCGTCCATGGCAGGGTCTTGACGATCTGCGCTCGGGATTGGGATGCGAGCAGCAGCGCGCGGCCGACGGGCCATTCGGTCAGGTCGGAAACGTCGAGGATGTTCTCCTTCTGGATCGAGTTGTTCACGCTGCGCCGGCCGGTGCCGTCGATGTTGACGCTGCCTCGCACGATCTCCCTCTGGCCCACCAGCTGGCTGATCTCGCCGAGGAATTTCGCGTCCTTGATGCCGCCCAGGTAGACGGTGATGTTCGCGTTGTTGAACAGCGAGCCGAAGTTCGTCTCGCCGAACGCGGCCCTGCCCTGGTCGGGGTTCTGCCAGATCGTCATGATCGGGATGCCCGCCGAACCGAAATACGAGTACACGTCGGCCAGTTCGGGCCAGCGGCAGATGTTCGCGGCCTCGTCCAGCACGCAGCACAACGGGACCGGCAGACGGCGGTTGTTGCCGGTGAACTCGGATTGGGCGCGTTGGAACGCGGTGAACGCCACCACCGCCGTCAGGCTGGCGGTCAACGCGGTGGAGGGACGGCCCTGGGCGGAAAGCAGGTACAGGGTGTCCTCGCTCGTGGCGAACTCGTAGGGGTCGAACAGGCCGCGCCGCTCGTCGATGTTCCCATTCGTATCCCGGTGCGGGTCGATCCAGTCGATGATCTCGGGGTCCGCGAGGAACGCGACCATGGTCTGAAGGCTGCCGAACACGCCGCTTCGGGTTTCCGGCGTCAGCGCGATCACGCTGGACACGCGCGAGGCGATGCCCGCGTAGCGCGGGTATTCGCTCAGGATGTCGGCCGGCGACGTGTCGCGCTCGTTGGAGCACCACCTGAACACGTCGGACACGGAACGGCCTCCCAGATGCGCGGCGAACAGGTAGTCGGCGAGCTGCTGGGCGGCGGTGCCGGGGAAGAAGTCGTCGCCGCCGGTCTGCGGCTGGCCCGAGGCGTAACGCCAGCAGTCGGCGATGCGTTTCGCGTCGGCGATGGACTGCACCGAGGCGATCAGGTCCCACACCCACGGCGCGCTCTTCCGGTTCGGGTCCGCGATGCGTTCGGGGTCGAACGTCCATATTTCGCCGTTCGGATGGTCGAGCCTGCGGATCGGGGCGGTCACGTCGAGGATGTCGCCCTTGTTCGAGGTCGCCAGGCACGGGCCCGGTGCCGAGAGCACGGCCGGGATCGCGTAGCACAGGGATTTGCCGGAACGTGGGCCCGCCAGAACGATAGCCATGTCCTCCCAGCTGGTGTACATCGACGTGTTGTCCACGATGTTGAGCCCCAGCGGATATCCCGGCGACATGCCCTTTCGCCAGTGGTCCGCTTCTATGAGCCTTGACGCCATGGCCTCGGCGCGCTGGCGCGTCACCTTCTCCACGGCCTCGCCATGGCCCATGGCAGGCGCGTACACGTCCACGCGGGTGCGTGCCTTGGCGCCGGTTGCCCACGGCACGGCCTTGCTGGCGATCAGCCACGCGCCCACGCCGCACGCCACGGCCAGTACGACGAGCACGGCCACGGCCAGCGCCCACTGGCCTGCGGTCAGCGACCATTGGCCGGAGACCAGGTACATGAGCGCGAAGATCTGGAAGGGATGCCCCGCATGGGAGCACACGAGGGCGAACGTCGTGAGGATCAGGGACACCGCGACGATGATCGCCAGTTCGATCTTGCGGCTGGGACGGACCGTGCCGCCCAGATCCTTCACTCGGTTCGATTGCAGTTTCGGATCGACGTCGGCCAAGATTCATTTCTCCTTTCAAGCATGACGGCGGAACCGATGGAAGCGGTCCCGCCGTCGATGCGCCAGGGCTTGCGTCATGGCTAGCGGGCGTTGCCCGTCGTGAAATCGGATGGGGTGGAAAGGAAATCCGGTGCCGCAGGGTCCGCCGGAGCGGGAGCCGCGCCCGGTGTCGGATAGCCCGACAGCGGTTCGAAGGGCTCGCCGTTGAAAGTGCGGGGAACGCCGTCGCCAACGTATTCGCCGCGCGAGGCGTCAACCTGGTCCGTCCATGGATCCGTTCGCCCGGCATCGGCCACGGCACCGGCCTGTTCCTTGTTCTGGCGTTTGCGTTCGCGGGCGAGCTGGATGCGCTGGGACACGATGGAATCGATCTGCATGGAATCGCCGATCACGACCGGGCGTGCGTATGCCTTGCCGTCCTTCTGGCTGATGAAGGCGTCGGGATCGCCCATGCGGCCGGTCGCCACCACGGCGTCACCCTGGCGGAAATCCATGCCGTGCAGGAGCTCGGCAGCCTGGCCCCAGAATTTCACGGTGGTTCTCACCGGGCCGAGCGGATTGTCCGTATAGCTGCCGTCCTTCTGACGGACTCGCGGGCGGTCCTCATACACGGTGGCGCGCAGGTACGCCGAGCTCGTGGTGCCGTCCGCGTTGGTTTTCGCCGGCCAGTAATCGGGGTTCGCGGCGAGGAGACCGCGAACCACTTGCATTGACTGTGGCATGATGATGGTCCTTTCATTCGGGGAATACCAGCGCCTTCAATGGCGGCGGCGACTCCCATCATCCGGCCGGACCGGTGGCATCGCTGGGTACGGCGTCTACGTCAGCGCCCCAAATGCCCGCCGTTCTCCCACACGTTCGCCGCCTCCATGGCGGGATCGGTTTCCGGCAGACGGTCGAGCACGCTTGACGCGAACCGGTCCGAGGCGTCGTAGCCGATGGCCTGTTCGGCGAGTTCCCGCGCCTTCTCGCCGTCGCCCATGGCGAGGCTGAGCATGGCCTTCAGGCCGATGATCCGGTAGCAGGCGTCCGTCGGCGCGTTGGCCTCCAACGGGCCGAGGATCCCCATCGCCATGTCGATGCGCGCCGGATCGGGCGTGGTGCCGTTGTCGATCAGCCGGGAAAACAGCAGGTCGGTGTTCACCATGCCGTCCGGCGTATTGATGCGTTCGCGCAATGCCGGAAGGGATAGGGGAGCGTTCTCGGCCAGTATGTCGCTGGCGATCATCATGCATGTTGATTCGGGCGCGAACTGCATCGTCACGCCCAATACGGCGAGCCGGTTCGCGTCGGACGACCATTCGCCCGTGGAGCGTGGTTCGGCCATGAGCTTCGACCAGTCGTAGGCGGCGGCGTTGCGCCAGGTGGTGCGCACATGTTCCGAGAATCCGTCGTAGGTCATGCCTGAGTCCAGATATTCGTGTGTGGCTGCGGTGATCAGCTCGTCCAACGGCGGTTCGTCCGTATCGGCGGCTGTGGCCTCGCTCTCCACGATGAACGGGATGCGGGGTTCTTCGGAGGCCAGGCCGTCCGTTTCTTCCGGCTGCTCCCCGTTGATGCGGTCCGCTTCCATGCGGTCCACTTCGCCGGCGAACCATTCGGAGCCCGCGAAATAGGTGCCGTCCATCGAGGAGAGCACCGGCTGGAGGATGGATGCCAGTTCGTCGTACACGGCATCGGGGTTCCGCAACGCCTCGATGGTTTCAGTCGCCGCGTTGTATTCGATGATGCGGTTCGCCAGCCGCATGGCACCGTCATCGGGTCGCACGTCGTCATACGATTCGCCCCAATGCTCGATCCATCCGATCATCGTTTCCCGTGTGATCCGCTCTTCGGCATCGGTGTTCTCCAAAGGCATGTTCGGCTCCTTGACAATCCTCGGCGGCAACCCGCTGTTCCCGCCATGACCCCGATCATCAGTCCAAGGCCATGGCGGGGTGGGGCATGGCGTCTACAGGGTTCTTACAGGTTTCGTCCCGTGCGGCCGGTCAGGTCGTCCACGAGGCCGAGGAGTTCCGGTTCGGGCCAGATGGAGTTGGCGAAAAGGTAGTCGTCCGTCAGGGGCCGGTCCTTGAATATGGTTCGCGCGTCCTCCCGGATCGAGGCCAGCGAGCCGTCGGCGATCATGCCGGTGAGGTCCTGTGTGCAGTACAGGTCGTATGGCGTGAACCCTTTGCCGTTCCAATCGATGTGATGGGTGATCGAATACTCGTATTCGTTCCAGTGCTCCATCCATGGAAGGGCGTGGTCGCCTTCACGGGTGACGACCGAGTAGCGGAACCAGCCCTCGGGAACCTGTATGGCATCGTCGTCATACGGGTCCGTCAGGGAATCGAGGTAGCCGGCGACGATGGATTCGCCGGCATGGAATTCCGTGTACCATGCGAGGTCGGGATTGCGCAGCGCGGCGTGCAGCGAGTCGAGCAGTGCGGCGTCGTTCATCGTGGTCCTTTCACCGGTTTTCCGTTTCCGGCAGGATGCCGGTGTTGTCGTATATTCTGAACGTTTCGACGGCGTGCGCGACCCGCGCCCTCGATTCGCCATAGGTGGCGGAATCGACCGTCTCACGCCATACGGGTTCACGGGTTTCCGCATTGCCGTACGGCTTGGGCTCGGTGGGGGTTATCGACATTTCGAAGTCCCATGAGGATGCGCCGTGCTCGGCGGGGCGGAAGTCGAGAGTGCTGCGGTTGCCCGTCAGCCGCAGCAGCCGGGATCGCTCGCCGAGCCGGTCGGAGAGGGATGCGGAGCGTGCCACGGTGCGGATCATGCGTTTCATGCCGGTGGCGAGGTGGTCTGTCATCGCGGGGTTCCCTTCTAGGCGTGCCATTTGAGGTTCGTATCGTTGAACCCGCTTTTTTCGAGCGGGCACATCTCCACGTTGATGGGGATTCCGGGCAGTCCTCCCAGTTTGATCAGGAAACGGCCCAGACCCTTGTGCGAGGCGTCGGAGCCGAAGTTGACGGGCGTGGCCCAATCCTCCAGCATGTCCTCCTCGCGCCGGGATACGGGCAGTCCGCATTCGCCGCGCAGGTAGCGGTCCACCTCGATGCGGCTCAAAGCGCCCAGCACCTTGATCTCGCTGCGTTCCACGAAGCCGCGCGCCTTGGTGTTCTGCGCCGGGGTCTCCATGCACATCAGGTCCTTGAACGTGTGCGTGATCATGATCTGGCCTACGCCCCACTGCCTGTTCAGACGGGTGAGCAGGTCGAGCTTTTCGACCATGAGGGGGCTGGCGCGCAAAGCGCGGTGCATCTCGTCCATGATGATCACGTGGTTGCGCCGGGGCTGCAATCCCTCCTCGGCGAGCACGTCGGCGGCGTTCTTCGCGGCGAACGCGCTCGTCCATGTGGTCGCCAGCACGGCGGCGACCACATCGTCGCCCGACTGGGCCAGGGCGCTGATATCGAAGTCCACGGGCCTGGACAGGTCGATGCGCGCGGTGGTCTGGTCGCCGAACAGCCGGCCGAACTTCGTCATGCGGTTCGAGAATCCGTGCAGGTCGGCCAGAAGGCCGCGAACCTGCGCCCTGTAGAGCTCGTCGTTTTCCGGGTCGTCCCAGACCGCCGCCATACGCACCTCGTCGGGCCCTTCGCGCAGCAGGTCTCGCAGGTCCGCGATGACGGGAGGCTGCGGGTCGCCGCCGTGCCGGTCGTGGAGCACGCGCACGGCCACGGAAAGGATATCGGATTCGCGTGCGGTCACGCCCCTGGCACCGCCCACGTCGTCGGCCTCGCGGCCGGTGCGCATGATCGTCAAAAGCACCTCCATGAGCGCCGCCCTCGTGTCGTTGTAGTAGTCCGTCAGGTCCTTGCGCGCCTTGCCCTCCAAGCGTTGCAGCGCATAATGGAGGTCGCCGGGGTCCAGGGGGTTGACCACGCCGATGCCCGCTCCCAGCCGGATGACCTGGCCGCCGAGCATGTTGACCAGTGAGGCGTAGTCGGGCTTCAGATCGCCGGGGATGATCGCGTTCATGCCCAGGGCGCTCAGTCCCAGCACCTCGCGGCGCACGAACGTGCTCTTGCCGATGGCCGGCAGGCCGAGCAGGAACATAGAGGGCTGTTTGATGATGCCGGCCTTGAACCAGCTGATCGGGTCGCAGCACACGCCGGCACCCGTCATCAGGCTTCGCCCGACCGGCACCCCCTCGGCCGGCAGGGCCATGTCGGTGCCGAACGGCCAGAACCCGCCGCACACCTGGTTCGACGTGCCGAAGAACTCGTCGATCGGGGGCATCAGGGCCGCGTAGCCGCCGCCGCGTGATCTTCTTCCACGCCACGGCACCGGGGGCACGGGCTCGTCCGGTTTGGCCTTCAACGGTGTGAGCAGCATGGATTCCATGCGTGCCACGGGGTCCGTGGCCGTGGCGCTTGGCATGGTTCCCTTCCGTTTCGACGGCTTCCATGGCATCGGCATCTCGCGTCCTCCGTTCAGGACAGGAGCCGGCCGAGGGGGCCGGCTGGAGTGTATGATCTGACGTTCAATCCAAGGGGCAGGCTTGCGGCGAATCCCGTGTCCTGTGCCCCGTAGCAGGGGCGCAGGTCGATCTTCGCGCCGCCTGCGGCCTGTTCCACGGCGCGTGACGCGGCTTCGAGTCGTTGGCTTTCCTGTTCGCCCCTGGACACGGTGACGGTGACGAGCATCCCGAAGAACACCATGACCGCGCCCTGGTTCGTTTCGACGGCCTGGCGGTTGGCCTTGCCTATCTGGCTCATGGACCTCACCGTGGCGCGTTTCTCCTGGCTGACCTGGTTGGCTGCCTTCTGCCGGTTCTGTTCGGCCATGAACATGGTCTTGTCGGGCGGCAGCATCCGGTAGAGCACGGTGACGCGCTTGCGGTCGCAGTCCGCCAATGGGCTGAGCAGTCGGGTGAGCGTGTCGGCGGTCACGTTGCTTTGCGGCGGGTCCACCATCTCCCATGTGCGGCTCAGCCCGGAATCGTGCGAATAATGGCTCCAGCCGGCCTCGTGCATGAGCGGCCCGCAATCCTCCCATGCGATGTACGGGGGCTCGTCGGATTCCTCGATGGTCTCCTGCGCGGCCGGATCGTAGGCGACGCGGACCATGCGAGTGATCTCCTCCATGCCCAGGGCCCTCGCGGCACCGCCTCCCGCCTGCGCTATCTGCTCGCGGATCGAGGGCAGCAGCAGGCTTATGCGACGCGCGGCCTCCCCGGCCTCCAGGTATTTGCCGTCACGGTCGGTGTAGCGGAAAGTCAAGGTGAGCGTCACGTCGTTGGAAGCGCCGCCGGCTGCGTACTGGTCCATGATCTGCGCCATGGCGCGCGCCGCGAGCTCGGGAGCGTCCTCCACGATGCGTTTGCTCAGCGTGCGGCGGAAACGCACGCCGGAATCGGGTGCCGTGTCCACGGTCACGGCCAGTTGGGTGACGCCGGTCTCGGAGGCGAGCGATTCCATGAGCCCGGCCCACGAGGCCACGTACGAGTCCTCCACGTCGTCGTCGGCGAGGCTCGCGCCCTGCGGCTGGCATGACAGGAGCAGCGAGTATTCGCCGGTGTGCGCGTGCCTGACCAGGCAGAACTCACGGCCCAAGCCGTCCAGCGCCGAGGTCAGGACCACCCTGGAGAGGATGCCCGGCAGCATGGCCTTGCCGCCGTCGATCGGCGCGAGCAGGCCGGAACGGTACAGGTTTGCGCCGGTACGCTGCGCGGCCATCCACGTGCGTTTCTCCACGGCGCGGTCCACCATGTTGCGGTGCTCGCGGTCCCTGATCGCCAGCACGAGGATGACGCCCATGCCGACCACGAGGATCGCGATGGCCGCGACCACGCTCGCCATGCTGACCAGCAGCGTGCAGGTCAATACGCCCATGCCCGCTATCGTCAACGGTATGCCGATGTTGCGGATGCCTCCCGGCATCGGCCGCATCCAATCCCCGTATGTCGTGTTCGACGCCATGATTATCCGAATCTCCTTAATGCGTCAGAATGTCTTGCCTTTGCGCGTGGAGGAACGGTCCGCGCCGTCCGGTGCGCCCTCGCGGGCGAACCCGCCGGCATCGTTCGTTCCCTGCGGCCTGTTGCCGCCTGACGGGTCGGGTGGCGCGCCATCGGGTGCCGGTGGAACCGGGCTTCCCGTGCCATTGCCGTTCGTTCCCTGCGGTTTGCCGCCGTTGCCCTTGCGGTTCGCTCCCTGTGGCTGGTCGCCGGTGTTCTGTGGTTCGCCGCCCGTGGGATTGCCTTCCAGCGGCTTGGCGTGCTTGCCGCCGCCGTTCGTTCCCTGTGGTTTGCCGTCGCCCCGGCCGAGTCCGGAAAGCAGTCCGGCCAAACCTCGGCCGGCACCGGGTTTGGCACCGTCCGGTGACGCTTCGCCGCCACCGCTGTCGCTGCCTTTCCTGCCGCCCTTGCCGCCCATGGCCTTGCGCAGGCCGCCGCCGGCCACGGCGACTCCCATGCCGAGTATGGAGGGCAGGATTCCGCCGCCGCCACCGCCGACCGAGGATTGCACTGCGGGCACGATCACGCGGATCATGGCGGGAAGGAGGATGATGACGCTCAGGGTGAGCATCAGCGTGATGGCCTGGCTGTCGTCGCCGGGCCCGGCCGTGGCCATGATCGCCGAGCCGGTCGCCATGACCAGTGCGGCGACGGGCTTGTAGGCCAGGAACGCGGCCAGCCAGCCGATGGTCTTGGCGAAAGCCTGCTTGCCGGTCTCCATCCAGCTCATGGCGGCCCACATGGGTGCCACGCCCACCAGGATCGGCAGCATCCCGGCGCGGAAGTAGGCGAATATCTTGCTGATCAGCCCGCAGATCCACATCACGATGGTGAGCACGATGGCGACGGGCGCGCCGAGATTGAAGAACGAGCTCGCGGCCAGGCTTTTCGATTCCCAGGCGTCGTTCATCATGCCGCTTGCGGACCTGAGCACGTCGGCGGTCCACGTGTCGAATGTGGCCTGGAACGTGTTGACCAGTCCGGCAAGGCACACGGCGCTCAGGATCGCCCACATGAACGCCTTGCCCAACGGGATCAGGTCACGTCCCTCCTGTTGGGTGACGAGCTTCCAGCCGGCCGCGATCACGCCGCACACGGCCGCGATGATAAGGAACGGGTCAACCTGCATACGGATGTAGTCCGACAGGAAGAACGTGGTGCCGCCGCCCGGCGTCCATGACGGCAGGCCCGGATTGCCGCCGGACGAGCGGGAGAAGAACGTGAGCGCGATGCTCGCGCACGAGGAGCCGAGCAGCACGCCGAGCAGTATCCAGCCGATGCGGTCGAGCAGCCGCCCCTCGCCGCCCTGGCCGATGTTCCACACGATGCGCGCGCTCAGCACGATCAGGCTGATCGCGGCGGCTGCGACGAGCACGCCCTGCGCGATGCGCAGGTACCGGTTCACCGGTGCGAACCACGAATCGTAGTCCGGGGTGGCGTTCGCCTGCAACGTTGATACCGTGTCGTCCGCGGCGACCAGCGTGTTGCGGCTGGTGGACAGCCATTCGATCGTGGAATCCGACTGCACCTGGTACATGTTCCACAGGGTCTTCTCCAGCCAGGAGAGCTTGCGCTGCTTCCGGCACGAGGAGTCCTTGTACTCCCATTTGCCCTCGTCGGACGACTCCTCCTGATACGTGTTCTCCAATGCCCTGCATTGCAGTTCCGGAGACTTCCTCAGCAGATCCTTCGCCGCCTTCTTGGTGCCGACCGCGACCGCGCCGGTATGGGCGGGCGGGTCGCCGTACTGGTCGATGACCCATTGGATCTGGCTGGGGCCGATCAGGTCGCCGAGCCTGCCTTCGGGTATCTTCATCACGTAGGTGGTCTGGGTGTCGCTGACCTGCTTGTCGCCGAACGTGAGCTCCTTGCTGAACGATCCGAAGTCGGGTCCGCCGCAGGCGGCGAGGCCCATGAGGCAGGCGAGGGCGAGCGGCAGCGCGCACAGGCGCTGCCGTATGCGTCGAATCCCTTTCATGGCTTTTTCTCAGCAGCTTGCGGTGACGGACAGGCCGAGTGCGGCGAGGATGGCGACAGCGCCCGCACCGAGGAAGATGCCGATCACCCAGTTGACGAGCTTGTCGAAGGTGTCGTCGCGGTCTGGCACGCCGTCGCCCTGCTGGCGCAGGATGTGCACGCCGATGCGCACCAGCGCGACCACGCCGATCACCAGGCTCAGCGCCTTCACCCAGCCCAGGGCGGTGGATACCGGGCCCGAGAATCCCGGAGGCAGGCACGGGGTCGGGTCGGAAAGGGTCTCGGCGAGGATCACGCATGTTTCATGCAGCATTGGGTTGTTCCTTTCGTGTTAGGTTCATGCACCATCGTCAGCCGACATGGGCCGTGGCGCGGGGCATGGCGTCTACGTCCTTCACGAGCCGTGAGTACGCGGCCGGATAACGCCGGGGAAACCCGTCGAGTTCAAGCCCTTTGATATGGGGCAGCCGCCACACGCGGACGGCGGATGACAGTTGGATGCGCGCCGCCACCAAAGGCCGGGGCATACGGGGCACGGGGTCGGTGATGGCCGCGCCCAACAGGATCGATGCGCCGAACAGTCCGGCCGACTGGTCGGCGAGCAGCGCGCGCAACGATTCGAGGCCGCGCCCCGTGCCCATGGCGCACAGGATGATGCGCGAGGGCATGGAGGGATCCTGGCTCACCGGCAGCGCGCGGCCGGCGTCGGCGAAACGTTCCGGATCCGAATGGCGGATCGTGGTGCATCCGGCACCGCCGTGCGCGCCCACCAGCCACACGCGGTCGGTGACGGGTGCCGCGAACGACGGGATCAACGTGGTCAGTTGTGGCATGGTGTTGGTCCTTTCATAGGCTCGGGTCGGTGCCGGGCAGTTGCGAGGGGTCCGGGTTCGCGGGCACCGACCAGCCCGGAGACGCGGAACCACCGGTCGAGCCGGCGGAACCGCCGGAGGAATGGTATCCGCCGCCGGACGGGCCGGAACCCGGGCCCGAAGCGGAGCCGGAGGGCGTGTACGAGTACTGTTGTGGTGCCGGCGTGCTCTGCGCCTGCGCCGCCGCAGCCGCTGCGGCCTCCTCCTGCGCTTTCCTTTCCTCGTCGGCCTTGGTCTTCGCGTCGATGGAGGCGTTCACCTTGTCCATGGCGTCGGTGATGGCCTTCTCGTCGCGCTTGTCGATGGAGGCGCGCAGCAGGGCGCGAGAATATTCGTCCTGCACCTTGCCTTCGGAGGAGGAATACAATCGTTCGCCCTGTTCGACGGTATGGGCCAGCCGTGAGGAGAACACCGCGCCCGCCGCCTTCTTCAGCCGCGAGAGATTTCCCGTGTGCTTCTTTTCGATGGCTTGCAGCTTGGATGTGGTGGCGTTGGCCGTTTCCGTGTCCGTGGCGGCACATGCGGGGATTCGCTCGCCCTCGGAATATTGTTCGGCCAGCTTGTCGAGGGTTTCCAGGGTTTCCGGGTCGGCGAGCTTGTCGGCCGTGACCGCTTTCGCCTGTGCGAGCCGGTCGCCGTCGAGATATTCGACCAGCTTCTGTTCGGCTTTCTTCGCCGCAGCGTGGGCGGTGGCGCAGTCCGCCGTCGCCTGTTCCAGCTCGCGTGCGGCCGTGGCGGATTCATGCGATCTCCACGCGGACATGCCGGCGACCGTGACGCAGGCCGCGAGCAGGATGCCGCCCGCGGTCGTGGCTATGCGCCTCCATTCGCGCACGGGCATGGCGGCATCCCGGTCGCCGACCGGCGTGAGGTCGATCGTGTCGGCGAGATCGGCCGGCTCCACGGCACCGACAACGTGCTGCGGTTCCGATGCCGGGGCATCGGCCGGGATATCATTCCCCACCGGATTCGAGGCCGATGGCAGCGGGCCGATCTCCCACGGATCGACGGCCGTGTTCGCCCGGTCTTCGCTTCCGGCGTCGTCCACGCATCGCGCATCCGGCTCCAGCCCGGGCCCGGGCTCGGGTTCGGGTTCGGCCGGTGGCCGGCGTTCCGGTTCCGGTTCTCGTGCCGTGTCGATGGCGACGGCGGTGCCGGCGGCGATTATGGGGCCCATCTCCCATGGGTCCGTGCTGGAGGTGTTCATCGGTTCGGGAAGAGGCGCTGGCGAAGGCTCGGGCGGTCCGGTGCGGTGGCGGTCATGCCGTCGGCGGCGTCGGCCTGCCGTTCGCGCAGCTGCCGCTGTTCCATGACCCATGCGGGATGCTGGCCGTGTTCGTGCGCGTCCATGAGGCAGCGCGTGACCTCGCCCTCGGGTGAAACCGCCGCGAGCCGGCCCAGATGGCCGGTGAACGCGGCCTCGGGATCGCCCTGCATGAAGCTCATGTACGCGGCGGCCTCAAGCGCGCCCTCCCTTCGCGCGGAATCCGGGATGGTGTTGGACAGCCGCCACAGCAGTGCGGGTATGTCCTGGTGGAACTCGCTGTTGGCGATCTCGCGCACGTTGTAGTCGGCCTGGTACCACGGTTTGACCTGGCCCGAGGCGAACAGGGGCAAGGCGCGCGGATCATGCTCGGCGACCATGAGGAAACGGGCGCGTTCCATGCCCGGCGATATCAGCTTGGCGCACACGGCGTCGCGCAGCCCCGTGTCGCCGGACAGCGATGCCAGCAGTCCCGCCGTGGCATGGTCTTTTTCCGCGTCCGCGCCGATGCGGTATTGTCCGGCGCGCAGCGAGTCGAGAAAATCGAATACGGCCAATGCGGTTTGCCTGTCAGCCATGTGCAACCTCCAGAGGAATGATGATGGTGCGAACAATGTCAGAGTCGATGATGCGCCGGGTCGCGGGCCGCTGCGGGGCGCACCGTCTACAGGCCCCATCGGGAGCACGGTTCCACGGGTCTGCGGCTCCACGGTTCCACGGGTTCACGGGTTCCGGGCATGGAAAAGGCCCTTCGCCGGGGGAGAGGCTGGCGAAGGGCCTGGGGGTTCACACGCCGTCCGGGGCACGGGATTCGGAAAGCTTTATGCCCCTTTCCGGCATGTGAAGTCAATGGAGGGCGTTCCGGCCGTCATCGGACGACGAGGCCGGAGCGCCACGGGGTCACTTGCCCGCGTTCACGGCCGTGTGGCGGCCGGAACCCTGTGCGTAGTGGCGCTTGCGGAACACGAGCAGGGAGCCGCCCGCGAGCAGCACCGCCAGAGCGCCGCCGGCAAGGCCGAGCACGGCCGTGCCGGTGGAGGCCAACGGCTTGGCACGGTATCCGTTCCAGTCGTCGGTGTTGCTGGTGGTCTGGGTGTCGGCGCACAGCTGCTTGCCGTCGATCTCGGTCACGTCGCCGGTGGAGTATTCCGGATCGGTGTCTTCGCCGCCGTCGGTCTTGTCGTTGAACGGGTCGCCGTTGGACGGCGCGCATTCCACGAGCGGGGTGCCGGTGACGATGGCGCGGTCCGTGTGGGTGTCGCCTTCCTTGACGCCCTTGAGCGTGCCGGTCACGCTGACCGATTCGCCCGGCTTGAGCACCAGGGTGTCCCAGTTGTCGGGGTAGGTGAGCGAATCCATGTCCACGTGCGCGTCGCCGACGATGGTGGAGTCGGCGAGGTTCAGGTCGCTTGCCTTGTACCATGCGCCGTCGCCGGTGGCCGGGTCGGTCTTGGAGGTGTTGGTGATAATGAACGTGATGCCGATGTTGTCGGCGTCCATCTTCAGCGCCTGCTTCGGGTCGTCGCGGTCCGCCTGCTCCTGGCCGTCCTGCTTGAGGGTCGGGGTATCGACCTTCTCCAGGTGGATGCTCGGGGTCATGTCCGGGGTCTTGGTGACGACCTTGTTGGATTCGCGCGGCTGGCCGTTGATGGTCTCGGTCCACGTGTTGGGCACCTCGTCGGCCACGGCGATGCGCTTGCACTGGAGGTAGAGCACCCAGCCGGCCTCGTGCTCGTTGTCGGCGCTCACGAGGTCGAGGTAGGTCTGGGTCGCGTTGACCGTGACCTTGCCGTTGTCGTCGGCGTCCACGGTGAACAGGTTGCCGCCGAACTTCGAGGAGTCGAAGCCGCTGCCCGCGATCTTCTCGCCCTTGGCCGCGAGCATCTGGCCGTCCCTGTACAAATCACGCGAGGCGTAGACGGCCCAGTTGCCCAGGTACTGGTCGTACTCGGTGTTCAGCTGGTCCGTGCCGCCCCAGTCCGTGACGGTCTGGTAGGCGCGGTCCGGGGGCAGGATGCTGGAATCCAGTCGGTAGAGGAACGTGTGGTTCAGATACACGCTCTTGCCGTCGATGCTGTCGCCGCCGACCTTCACGGTCACGTCCTTGGTCGGGTTGATCTCCTTCAGCGGGTTGGTGACGGTGTTGGTCTTGTCGCGCTTGTCGTTCGTGACCTGCGTGGCGGTGTTCTCCACCGTGTGGCCGTCCTTGACCTTGGTGACGGTCATCGGCATGACCACCTGGTAGGTGTGGCCCAGCAGCGACTGGTCGATGCTCGGGTCCTTCAGCGGGTCGTAATCCTTGTCGGTTTTCTCGCTGTACGCCTTCAGGTCGTCGGGTTGCGGGTCGCCGGGAACGGTCTCGCCGGTCGCGGGGATCTGGGTGTCCACGGTTTTGGCGAAGGCGTAGAGCACGCCGTCCTTGTCCTGGATGTTGAACTCGCCGGTGCGGTCCCTGCCGGTCTCGTCAAGGATCTCCACGTGCTTCGCGTCGAGGGTCAGGTACTCCTGGTCGTAGTCGTCCGTCATGCCCAAGCGCCATACCTTGTAGGCGGTGTCGGTGAGCCTGGAGGCGTCGATGTTGACGCGGTAGTACACCTTGTCGCCCAGCAGCGCGGTCTTGCCGTCGATGTTGATGGTCGGGTCCTTCTGCGTGTCCTGCTTGGAGGGCTTGATGACCGGCGGCTCGTTCTCGACCTTGTTGGACGGGGTGACGCCGTTGTTGACGGTCAGCGCGGCCTTGTTGTCGACGGTCTTGTCGGTGGGCGCGTCCTCGTTCACCTTGGCCTCGAAGCGCAGCAGCACGCGCGGGTTGGAGCCGGCCTTCCAGTTGGCGGCAACCCAGTCCTTGGTGAACGTGGCCTCGAACGAGTGGTTGGCTTCGTCCCACTGCACCTTGTAGGCGCTCTTCGGGATGATGCCGCCGGTTCCCAGGTCGGTGATCTCCAGGGTTTGCTTGTTCGCGGTGGTGTACTCGGAATAGGTGTCGCTCAGCTTGATGGCGGTCACCGAATATGCCTGGTCCGCGGGGATCTGCGGGTCCACGCGCACGGTGTATTCCACGGTCTGGCCGGGGAACACGGTCTTGGTGTCGATGCTGGACTGGTCGCCGCCCTGGGAGGATTCGGCGATGACCTGCTTGTGGATCGGGGGCACGGTCACGCAGATCTTCGGCGTGTTGGTGTCCACCGTGCTGCCGCCGACCGTCTGGCCGCCCTTGTTGTCGAGGTCGTCGCCCTTCGGGTCCGCGCACGTGTTGAGCTCGTCGCCCTCCGCCTTGCCGTAGGGTTCGAGCAGCTTCACGGTGTCGAAGTTCACGTCGAACGGGATCACGACGCTGATCTGCTTCGCGGTCTTCAGGTCCTTCTGCGCGGCCTCGTAGGAGTCCTTCGCGCTGACCGTGACCTTGGTGCCCTCGGCGGTGATGTCGAACTGGTCGGTCACGTCCCTGCCGGTCTTGTTCAGGTCGTTGACGCTGGCGTTGGCCTCGTCGGTGGTGTCCTGCTCGTAGACCTTGATGTTGGAGGTGTCCTTCAGGTCGAGGATGCTATCGACGTTGGCGAAGTCGTCGGTCCACGCGATCTCGGGCACGCGGCCCAATCCTGTGGGCAGGGTGCCGGAGATGACCGCCGCCACCTCGTCGCCGAGACGGTAGTACTTGTCGTCGCCGCCCACCTTGTCGGTCTTGGTCGGATCGACGGTCAGCTGCCACTTGCCGCCGACCTTCATGGCCCACGCCTTGTTGGGGTTGGGCGTCCACACGAACACCGGCGGCTCGTTGGTCGGTCGGGTCTCGTTGTTCCACTTCTCGTACGCCTTGTTGGTCAGCTGGATCTTCTTGCCCTCGGTGGCACCCTTTTTGATGGTGCCCGTCAGGTAGAACCTGACCTTGCTCGCGCTGTTCCTGAACATCGTCTTCGCGATGTAGGCGGACTTCGCGGTGGCGGTCGCGGTCCCGGCCTTCCGGTCGATCGCGATGGTGAAGTTCGCGGTCTCGTCCTTGCCGTCGACGAACACCTTGCCGGACTTCCAGTCGATCCACTGGTTCGAACCGGTCAGATCATCGGTGATGGAATAGGATGCCAGCGGGTTGAGCAGGTGCGCGGGGATGCTGCCGTTGACGACCACGCCCACCTGGTCGCCCACGAGGAACGTCTTCTGATCGACGCCCTGCTGGTTGGTCCATTGCTTGTCCTCGGCCACGAGAGCGCCGGACTCGTCCAGCACCCACACCTTGTCCGGGGTCGGCGTGACCTTGCCCACGCTGTCGCTGTTGCCGGTCTGGCAGTCGGCCAGGCTGCCGGTGCCGTTGTCTCCGTTCCAGCACGCCACGGAACCGTCGTTGATCTCGTAGTCGCCGCCGGTGGGTTTGGCCGACTGTGGCACGTTCAGCGTGTAGAGGCCGGAATGCGGGGCGGTGGCGTGCGCCTTGACCACGCGCTTGCCATCGATGGAATCGTCGATGGAAATGTCCGCCGGCACGATGTTGCCGTTCGCGTCGGTCACGTTGACCTTGCTCACGTCGTCCTTGTCGGTGCCGCCGATCACCACGTCCTTGGTGTCGATCGTGTCGTAGATCCAGAACTTGCCGGAGGCGTTGGAATGCGCCTTGATGTGCGCCGTGTACAGCGAACCGGAGGCGATGGAGTCGTTGCCGTCCTGCACCGTCTGGCCGGCCCCGTTGGTCAGCCATTTCTCGGGCGGGGTGGTGGTCTTCTCGCCGGACTCCTTGCCGTCGTTCTCTCCCTTGTGGGAGACCGCCTCGGCCATGTCGCCCTGCTTCGCCACGTCAACGTCCCACCAGCGCTTGCCCGCAGGCCACGACTCCCACGAGGCGTCCATTTCCTTGAAGGACGCGCTCACTGTGGCGCTGCCCTTGTTGGATGCGGTGAACTGCTTCGCCACCGTCTTCTCGGTGCCGTCAACGCCACGCCAGTGCAGGGTCGCGGTGCCGTTCACGTTCTCGGTCTTCGACCCGTCGCTGGACAGGGTGATCGTGTCCGAAGCATCCTTGGTGTCGCCCGACTGGCCCGACATCTCCGCAGCCTGCGTGCTCACGCTCAAGTGATAGGTCGGTGGTGCCGGCTGGTACTTGTCCAGCACGATCACCACGATCGAGGGCTTGCTGGAAGCCTCCACATTACGACGCATAATCGCATCCACGCTGTTCGACGGATCATCATCGAACGGATATGAGGTCCTATATACGGTGCTGCCATACTGGTATGTTCCTGGAGCTACGTAGGTGTTCCAGTTGTCGTACCAGCCACCGGTCCCGGTCGGCGAAGCCGCGCCGGACCCGTTGTAGATGTAGTTGCCGCCGATGACGGCTGGCACCGCGCCGACCGCGACCACTCGGCAGTCGCCGTTGCCCTCGCCGGGGTGACGCCGCTGGAAACCGGTCTCGCATTCCGTACGGGCCTGGTCCAATGCGGCCTGCGCCTTCGTGACGCCATCGCCCTCCAACGTCACGCCGGCATTGTTCATGGCGGCGCGCACCGAATCAAGACTCGTGGCCGGACCCCATGCGCCCGAAGCATCGTCCTTGTACTGCCAGAACTGCACCGCGGCCAGATCGCCGCCCGTGCCGGGCTGGTTGCCGCCGCCACCGCCCGCGAACGCGGTCGATGCGACGACGCCGCCGGCACCAAGCGTGGCGATCGCAGCCACCGCCGCGACACCGGCCTTCATCATCTTCCTGCCAAAGTTCATGTAAATGAACCTCCGTTAACCTTGTCTGTTCATCCCCTCCCTCAATCGTTCCGGTCATGGCCCCGCCGCCTCTTTTTTCAAGGGGTGGCGGGGCTTCCGACCGCAGGAATAACGGGAGGTAGCCACCGGTTGGCCCGGCAGCCACCAACAAGCCTCACAGACGACACGCCGAACCACGGAGCATGGCGTCTACAAAAAATCCGGAAGTATTTCCCGGCAATACGGGTACACGGGAATGCGGGGGCACAGGTTCACAGGGACATGGCTTTCCTTTGCGAAATCCATGAAAAAGGCCCGTACCGGTTTCCCGATACGAGCCATAATCAGTCATTCATCGATCAGTGATGGTAATAGCCATCATCCTTGCCGGTGCAGCTGTTGCCGCAGCCGTAAGCGCCGTTGAGGTTCGGCTTTGGGGCGGAGCCGCCGGCCGGGCCGGAGCCGCCCGATGTGGTGCCACGGTATGTGTTGGAGCCGGAAGTGGAGCCTTCCGTGCGCCTGTACGCGCCGCCGGAGTAGGAGGAGACGCCGCTGTAGGTGGATTGGGCCTGCGCCTGAGCCTGGGCTGCCGCTGCTGCCGCTGCGGCGGCTTGCGCATCCGCGTCCGTCTTTGCCTGGACGCTCGCGTTCACGCCGTTGATGGCATCCTCCAGCGTTTTGCGCGCCCCGTCGATCTTCGCCGGATCGTTCCCGTCCTTCAGCCCGTTCGCCGCGTCGATGGCGTTCGACAATGCGTCGCGGGTGGCGTTGTCCGCGACCTTGCCGTCCGAATCCGCGAGCAGCTTCGACGCCTCGTCCAGCTTCGCCGTCAGATTCGTTTTCGCGTCATCCAGCCTCTTCGCGGCCTTGGATTCGGCGACGGCCCTCACCGCCTTCGACAGGCTCTTCTCGTGGGTCTCGTACCAGTCGGCCTGTTCATTGAGCTTCACGGTGGCGGCATCCAGTCCTTGCGCGTTTTCGGCCACGCAGCCCTCGTATTCGGGTGCCGAGGACTTGAGCTCCTTGCCCAAGGATTCGACGGTCTTCGAGTCCTTGACCTGTTCGGCCTTGACGGCGGCGGCATCGGCGGCATCGCCGTTGAGCAGCGCGTTGTATTCGTTGGCATTGTTGCGCACGGTGTCGGCGGCGGTGACGCACGCCTCCTTGGCCTCGGCGAGCTTCGCGCCGCTGTAAGCGTTCCAGCCGATGATGCCGGCCTCGACCAGAATCACCGCGCAGACGGCCGCGACCAGGGGCGGCAGCCACTTCGGACACTTCCTTCCATCCTTGCTTGGCTCTGTGATGTTCTCGGCGGGTGTTTCGACGGGTTCGAGGATTTCCGTCTTGTCGTTCTCGTTCATCATTGTTCTCCTTGCATTGATAACGCTTTATTGATCTGCCGGGATACCCGCGTCGGATTGCAGCGTTTCCCGCGCGATGTCGAGTAGCCGCTCGTCGCGGCCGGGCTGGGCGTCCGCTGTGTGGGGGAGCCAGTCCTGATCGACGTCGAGGGTCAGGTCATCGAAGGCCTGTTGCCCGTCATCGCGGCCCAGCAGACCGCGTAGCCTGAACGTCTCGTTCATGTGCTGTCCGTCCCATTCGATGCGCCGGGCGTACAGCAGGAAATCCAGAGTAAGGAACCCCGGCCCGGCCTTGTCCACCTGCACGTACCGGGAGCGCGTCGGCGTGAATCTCACCCGCGGCACGCCTTTCAGCCGTTCGTGCAACGGGCTGTCCGGCACGATGTAGCGTTTGACCAGGTTCTGTCCGCCGGCCGCGAAGAACAGCATCTGCGGCAGATTGCCGTAGGTCGCGTCGTAGTAGCGCCATCCCTGGTCGTCCCGCCATTTGCGAAGCATGTCACGGGCGGCCCCCGGCCCCAGATGGATGCCGGAGAACCGTTCCCACGCCAGCGCCACCCGGTCGAACTCGCCGCGCATGAGACCATACAGGGCCCGCCCGGTCTGGTCCTTCGGATGACGTCTCGCTCGGATGTCCGTCCGATGGTTCGGATCCGCATACGGGCAGTGCAGATAGGCGTCCTCGTCGTAGCGGCACAGGCCCGGCACATCGCCCCGGTGGTGTCGCCCGTAGGGCCGGCGCGCACGGCTTTCCTCCTGCCGACGGAACAGGCCGACAATCTGGATGGGATTGTCGCACAGCGGGCACACCGCGTAGTAGGACGGCCCCTTGTCGCCGTCACGACGCCACGGGGCCACGCCGCCGGTGCACCTCATGTATGACTCCTGGCTGATCACGATGCTTTCCGCCCTTCCCGGCCATGCCTTGAACGCATCCATAGTCGGCCCCCCTCGCCGCGCATCGTCGTCATCGATACCTCCTGTTGATTCTAACCCACCAATCCGCCGGCAGCTCGGGCACCGCGCCCTCGCGTTCGGCGAACGCGAGGCACGCAAGCACCGTGCGCAATCCCAACGGGAACTCCCGCCGTCCCTGACGCATCAGGAACGTCCAGTCCTCCGTGCACTCCTCGCAATCCGAATGGTCCATGACCCCGCGACGGGCCAGTGCGGCCCGCTCCTCGATGTCATCCGTCATCATCCACTCCTTCTTCCGTCTTGCTTCGCCTCGGCCCTTGCGTCCGCCGCGTCGAGGGGAGGGCAGTCGCGTTCGATCCATGCCGTGAGCATGTCGCGGATGGTGGTGCCGCGTCGCACGGCCTCGGCCTTGAACCGTTTCTTGAGCATGGGGTCGAGCTCCACCGTGATCTTGGGCAGCTTGACCGGTTTCTTGTAGTCGGTGAGGGTCGATGCCAGCATGTTCCTCGTGGTCATCGGCTTGTTGATCTCCATGATGTTGTTCCTTTCCGTGTCCCCGTGTCCACGGGTTTGCGTGGACACGGGTTTCCGGGTTTCCGGTTCTGCGGGTGTCAGGCGTTGAATGCGTCGCTGAGTTCCTTGGCGATAAGTCCGTAGCCCGAGGCGGACGGGAACCGGCCCTCGTCCGGCGCGAGGCGCATGGCCTCCTTGTACGGGATGGTCTCCCTGCAATGGGCCAGTCCGTTCTCGGCCAGGAACTCCTCGGCGTGCCTGAGGCTGCGCGTGCCGTAGCGGGTCTGGGTCAGCAGCACCGAGGAGGGCTTGTTGATCTGCCGGATGGTCTCCAGCATGCGTTCCAGGTCGATGGGGCCGGTGGTGGTGACGAGCAGCACGAGGTCGGCCGCGTCCACCGCCGCCTCCACCAGATCGGTCTGCAAGGGAGGCGTGTCGATCAGCACCCATTCCTCCTCGGCGGGCGCGGCGACGGTGAACCGGTTGACGACCTCCACCCCGAAGGGCAGTGGGCGGCCGGCCGATAGGGCCTTGTGCGCCCACAGGGTCGCCGCGCCGGACGGGTCGGCGTCGCGCACCGTCACGGTATGGCCCAGTCGGGCGAGTGCTTCGGCGGTGCCGATGGCGCTGGTGGTCTTGCCGACCCCGCCCTTGAGGTTGACGAAGGCCACCGTTTTCGTGTTCGTGGTCATTGGGATTGTTCCTTTCATTCGGGTTTCCGGCTTCCCGTGTCCACGGGTGCACGGTTCCACGGTTTGCCGCGTATACGGGTTTCCGGAATGGTTCGTCCTTATGGGGCCGGACCGGTTATCTGTATCGGATTGTCTTCAGAAGAGGGTGTCCTGCAAGGGCGGGGTGTGTGTGGCGGCGGCCGGGGCCTTCGCCTTGCCGGTCGAGCGTGTGGTGGCGCGCCATCGTTGCTGGCGTGCGTTGCGCTGCTCGGTCTTGCGGCGCTTGCATTCGCGTTCGCGTGCCGCCGCCACGATCTCGGGGTTCTCGCGGATGTACCGGGCGAGCCGCCGTTCGGCGGTCGGGTCGTCGGGGTCGAACCGGAATCCGGCCTCCCGCGCGGTCTTCAGCACCTGGCGTCGGGCCCTCAACGGCAGTCCGCCGTAGATGCCGTACTGGTCCCGGACCATGATGCCGAACGCGAGGCATTCGGCCCTGACCGGGCAGGCCTCGCAGATCCGCACCGCCGCGCGGCGCAGCTCGTATTGGGTTCGCTGGTTGGGCAGGTCGTCGGGCCCCCACATGCGGTCCGACCACGAGTCGGGGAAATCCGCGCATTCGCCTTTCAGGAACATGCCGGCACCTCCTTCGGCCCACGGCCGCCGATGAAGCCGACACGTCCGGACGCCGGCCCGGTCTCGGACGGCTTCCGCTGCCCGAAGCCGTCGTCCTTCTCCCTGGATTCCGCGTCCAGGAAGGCGCGGCCCGCCCGCAATGCCTCCAGCACGGCATTGCGTTCGCCTTCTGCGTCGTTCGCGGGGACGCGCTTCAACAGCCGGCGCAGGGTGCGCGGTGCCTCGAACCCGTCGTTGCCCGCATCGAAGTCGTAAGGGTCGAGCAGTTTCCACACGCGCCGGTCCAGGTTGTCGGGGATGCCGTAGTTCGGCGCCTTCGGCGTGGATTCCGCGCTCGGCGGCTGCGCCGTTTCGCCCTTGTCGGCGATGACGCCGTGTCCGGCGAGCAGGCGACGCCCGTGGGGGTCGTCGGCCATCTGGAGACACACCTGATCCCAGTGCCGTGCGAGGGAGCGGGGGCCGGTGAGCGTGCGACGCCAGAAACCGTCATACGGCTTGCCGGAAGCGTCGCCCTTGTCGGTCTTGGAAGGCGGCAGCGACGCCCATTCGGCCACGGCCAGCACCACTGCCATGCCGTGGCGGGCGATCAGCCGTCGGGCGGCGTCGAGCTCGCGTTTGCCGGGCCGGGCCAACGGTTCAGGCACCGGCATCGGCGGCAAGGCTCGCAGCCCGTCCGCCATCGTGCGGCACACCGCCTCCGCGTCGGAACCAGCCCCGGAGGATTCGCTGCTTGGGGGTTCGGCTCCGGCGGCGTCGGCCCATGAACCGTCCTCGCGGATTCCGTCATCGTCCGGGGAGGTCTCTCCGCTTGCGGGGAGATGCCCCGTAGGGGCAGAGGGGTTATTACGTACTAGGGACGTACTGTAGCTCACCAGGTGAGCTGGGGGTGGGGTCACAGCTGTGAACCGTGGTTCACCCGTGAGCTGGGGTTTTCCCGTGCCCCCGTCGCCATAACCACGGTCCACATGTGACCCGTGGTTATCATCAGATTCCGTGTCGGAACCAGGGTTCACGTGTGGGCCGGGGCTTTCCGTTGCGGGCCGTCCTCCTCGGGTCGCGTCGATGTCGTTCGAGTCGAAGAAGTCGGGGTCGAGCTCCAGACGGTTCCCCAGGCACAGATCCCACACGACGGGCCGGTGCCACTCGCTGAAATGCCCGGCCTGGCGTTGGTCGCCGCGACGGATCAGCCCGTTCGCTTCCAGCCATGACAGGTGGCGTTTGACCGTGCTCACGCTGCACTTGCACCACGCGGCCAGCTTCCTGTGCGTCGGATGCGCGTTGCGCCCCTCGTCGTCGGCCACGTTCGCCAGACACATCAGCACGCGAGCGGCACCGTTGTGCCTGGCGTCCACGGGCGCGAACCTGAGCGCCCAATCGACCGCGTTCACGCTCATGCGGCACCCCCTCGGCGGGAGTCTTGCAGACGTGCGCGCAGCATGGGCACGCGCGGCACGGGAACGTCGAGCATCATCGACAGGTAGAAGTCGTGGCTGCCGTCCGACGGGCAGGCCGCCAACATGCCCGACGCGGAACCACGGGCCGGGAAGCCGCCATGACGCCCGGCACGCTCAAGCGTTTCATGCGCTCTCATGACTCTCCTCACTCACGGAACCGGCCGACTCCTCACGCCAACGGGCCTCAAGCATGTCGCGGCGCGTGGCCGCGCGGCACAGGGCGAACGTCAGCAGATAGGACGCGGCGAGAATGATGACGACGGCGATCACGAGTATGAGGTGCATCATCGGCCCGCCCCCATCGATCGCGCGAGAGAGGCCAGCAGACGGACCACGAGAAACACGATGCCGACTGCCAGACGCAGGAACGGCAGCAGCAGGCCGAAACAGGCCACCGCGAGCACCACGAACAGCAGGATCACCAATTCCACCACTCATCACCCCCGCTCACCGAAGGATGCCTGAGCATCGAGAACACCGCGTCATCGCCGCTAAGGGCCTCCACGTCGCGCATCAACGCGTCGATCTCGTCGGACACCATGCCCGCACCGGCCTCGTAGCCGCGATTGAACACGCAATCCGACGGACCGCCATGGATCAGACGACGGTTCACCGTCCGAGCCGGCGACGAAGCGTTCCGCACGTCACGAAGCGCGTCACGCCGGCCGATCAGATAGGCGACCGCCATGACCTCCCTCACGGTCATCGACGCATCCACGGACAGGGACAACAGGGACATATAGTCCCGGAAATTCGAGCGCTCCTCGTTATCGAGGGAACGCGCGCCGACGGTCATGGTCATTGCCTCACCTCCGCGTGAAGGGACCAGAAAGCGAAATCCCAGGCATCGCGCGAGTTCCGGTCGCACCAACGGCCCACAAGGACCATCACGCAGGCCAAAGGCACCAGAAGCACGGCCGGCACGAGGAGATTCCTTGCGGCAAGCAGAATCGCCAGAAAAACCACGCACGACAACGCGGCAAGCATCCAAGCGGCAAGACCCGCCAGCTCGTAGCGCCGGGCAGAGCGCCGCCAATACAGGGATTCGGAAAATGTAGACGCCATGCACCGCGAACCATTCACGGGGGCGTTACCATCAAAATCAGAAGTCGGCACAGCGACTTCGGTTACACTAGACATTTGTGCAGCCTCCATAATCTAAAAGGCAATGCGAACGATTCACTGTCGCCAAACACCGGATCGTCCGACATTGGATGTGTTGCATACGCCCGGTTTCGATGCTCCAAATCGAGACTGGGCTTTTCCTTTATCAGACAGACACCTCCTCGTGATCACGAACAGATTCAGCAAACTTGGCTTCATAGGGAACCAAGTCCTGAACAAAATCTGACGAGAGACCGTAAACATCTCGTAGACGACGACAATCGTCGAATTGCCAGCAGGTCTTCAGGTTGACCTTCTGGCTGATGCTTGGCTGAGATTGATTCAGCTGCTTAGCGAGCTGGGCATACGATATGCCATGCTCTCTGAGCCATCGCTTCATATTCGACATATTAGCTTCCTTCAACTGCTTAGCTTATCTAAGCAGAACCATACTACTTAGCTTGACTAAGCGCAAACGAAGCCCTATACTGCGTGTTAAGACTATTATCCTTAGCAATTTAGGGGAGAATATTATGACGATGGTTGACCCCGTACTCGTCGCCAGCCAGTTTGACGAGGATGAAGCAGAGGCAATTCTGCGATACAACATCCGCAAGTATTTAAAGGCAAATCGAGTATCTCAGAACTCCCTTATGGATGTGCTCAACATCACATCAGGAGCTGTCTCTCAGCTCATGACAGGCCGCACGCATTTCAAATATGGACAAGTTGCAGCAATTGCCAACTATTTGCATGTGTCTATGGACGATCTTTCAAACGCGACACAGTTCAACGAGGATAGAAACTTCCTTGAGCGCATGAAGAAAGAATACTCAGGCAGCAAAAAGGCCTCGAATCAATCCGAGGCCTTCAATGAGCTCCTGCGGCTGGGCTTGAACCAGCGACCGTCCGATTAACAGTCGGATGCTCTGCCAACTGAGCTACGCAGGAATATTCAATTTTCATCCCGGCCGGAGTTACCCGTTCAGGTGAGCTCCTGCGACTGGGCTTGAACCAGTGACCGTCCGATTAACAGTCGGATGCTCTGCCAACTGAGCTACGCAGGAATGTCTGCTGTGTTTGAGATTTCTCTCGCGCACAAGTCACATATCTTACATGCCTGCCACGAAAAAGCAAATTACATGCGTGTAGGGCATGTCGCGCTGAATTCCGCAGAATCGGACTCATCGAATACTATCTCATACAGCCAAAAACCGAACACGGATATACACTAGCGACTAACGGTAGAGGAGCTGGTGTCTGCTTGGCAAATACTGGAATCGGTGAAACGGAACAACCGTCTGAGTATGCGAACCCAGTGGGAACAATCACAAGAGTTCTGATGTTCCGCTGTCACTGCATGGCAGCGGTTGTGACATGGATCGGCCGCGGCTGAAGGTCGAACAACATGACGATGCGGCGATACTGTCACGCGAAATTTCATTGTGGATAACTTCGGAAGCTAGAACCACATAGGTCGTTTTGGCTGGACATCCTGTTTCGGACCCCTCAAGGTGGGTATCACCGGCAAAGAAGCCGGAATCACATCACACTCACACTATGGGGAGGAATCTCATGAATGCACCACTGTTGTTTGATTGGCGTCGCGACGAAGCCCGACGTGCCAGCCGGCGGCGTCAGCAGGCGCGTCAGCGGGCTCAGGAACGGCAACGGCGTATGGATGCCATAATCGCGTTGGCCGCCGTTATCGGCCTGCTGCTTGCCTTGGGAGTAGGGCTGGCATCCACGCCTCAGCATGTTGCGCATGCGGATACTGCGGTGACCGGAGATGCGGCATACACGGTGGAGGATTTCACCGATATGTCTGATTTGGCGTGGCGCAATGGCAATCAGTGCGAATCCCGATTCGACTGGCCGGTCGACGATCCACAGGTCGAACAACAGTTCGAGCGGCCGATCAACCCGTGGGCACCAGGTCATCGTGGAGTGGATCTTGTTGCGGAGCAAGGTACCGTAATTCTGTCACCACAGGCAGGGACCGTGAGTTTTGCTGGCAAAGTAGCTGGCAAAGATGTGGTGAGTGTACGGCATCGTGGAGGTGTCACGTCGACATTCGAACCGGCCGTTACCGAGCTCTCAGTGGGGGATACGATCTCCCGCAGACAGCCCGTAGGCATCGTTGAAGGCAGCTCGGACCATTGCGAAGACCGTTGCCTGCATTGGGGCCTCAAGCGAGGAACGGCCGATTATCTTGATCCACAGCAATATGCGGGGAGTCGAAAAATCGTACTGAAACCGTCATGATTTAACGGTGATTGTCGGCCGGAACAGGGCCGTACGGAAGAGACATCGCAGGCGGCTAGCGGCGTGACGAGTATGAATCACAGACCGGCATCGGCCAAGGAAATATATCCGGGGTCGATCAGCGCGGACTTGAGATTGCTGGCGCTGACAGCCAGCAACGGTTCGCTGATGGTCGGGATCTTCTTCACGCCGCCTACCTCGGAGTTCCTGATTGAAGGCATGGAATTCAGCGCTTCGTCCTTGTTGAGCTTGGCGCAGGCCTGAGCGATATCCGTGGCGATGGTCTGTCTGTCTTCCATGCCGGTCATCCATTGCTTGCCATTGACGATGGATGGGATGTTCGAGACATACGCGCCGTATCCGGTTACTAGAGGCCACTGCGAGTCACGGTCCTTGTCGGAAGCGGAGGTGTCCTCGTCCGCATCGTCATCGGAACTGGATGAGTCGTTTGCGTTGTCGTTTTCAGGGGATTTGATCGGGTCCGGCACGGCGTCGCGGCTGAGATCCTTCTTGCCGGTGATATTGCCGACAATGCCCGAGATGGTGATCTGCGGATTGATATCGGCGGCAGAGCCGGTGTATCCCAGATCGTCCAATTCCTTGACGACCTCGGAGGCGATGTAGTCGTTCATCGTGATGATGCCGTCAATACGGGTGAGTGTGGACTGTCCGTCGGTTTTTGCCAGACGCTTGTCAAGCACTTTCGCAGTGGAGCCTTCCTTAGCGGCATCGTAGGCCACGGCTTGCCAATCGTTTTCCGTGGATTTGCCGTCCAAGGTGCCTGAAGGGCTTTCCACAACGCCCTTCTGATAGTAGGAGCCCAGTACCTGCCAGATACCACGGAACGCCTCTTGGGCGAACGTGGAATCGTTGGCGTTGCCTTTTTCGTCCACGGCGGTGTATGGCAGCAGCACCTCAATGTATTTGGGGTTGTCTTTACTGGCCTTATCCAACTTGAGTTTGGACACCATCTTTTCCGCCTGTAGCTTGCCGATGGTCTGGGCGTCCGAGAACTTGACGAAGGCGTCCGGCTTATATCCCTCGATACTGTTGCCGAGCAATACCACATGCATGCCGGATTCCTTGGCCAGCTTGAGCGATGAGACCAGCCGGTCCACGGCCTGCGCCTGCTCGTCCGATGCAGTGCTGTCGCTCTCAGTGTTGGACGAATCGTCTTTGGACGAGTCGTCTTCGGAAGATTCACCGTCAGAAGTAGCTTCCCCATCCGTGGCATCGTTGGTGCTCAGGTTCTGGCTGATGTAATCGCCGTATTGGCGAGTGGAAGCGTCGGCCTCGACTACTGGAGCCACGAGCAATGTCATGTTGTCGGGCGCGATGGCAATGCCGGAATCGTCCGTGGTGTTATTCGAAAGATGATCGACCACAAAGTCTTGGATGGCGCGGCTTTGCTTGGCCAACGAGTCGGACGTCGTATGATCGATATCGCCTTTCTTGAAACCGGCGTCGGCCAGAGCCTTGGCTAGGTCAGGCACCAGCTTCGCCCATTTGTTCAGTGGCGTCTGCTGGTTCAGCGTAATGCCGTCCGAAGGTGTGAACACGGCCACGCCGCCGGTAGAATTGGACGTCACCGTGGTCTGACCATCTACAACGGTCTTATTGTCTGAGGTGCACGCGGTCAGTGACAGCACCATCGCGCAGGATGCGATAATGGCGGCGAGCAGGGTGGTTGAGCGGCGTGCGAACACCATAAGCGGCGAAACCTCCTCAAGCGGGCGTGAAAACAAACTGAATCACGATTCTAGTAGGCCGTATACGAAAAAGTCCCGGACCAGTGGACAAATCGCCACATATCCGGGAACAATTAGAAGTATTACGTGCGTGCATCGAACAACTGTCATGATTATCGTGCTGAGGAACATTCCAGATGAAGCACGACAATCATGACAGTTTGCGACATGACATGGCCCATGTAGGTCCGCACGATGTGTTCGATGATTTACTCGGCCAGAGCCTTGGCCAGGTTCTCGTCCAGCGCGTTCATGAAGCCGTCGGTGTCGAGCCACGGTTCGTCCGGGCCGATGAGCATGGCCAGATCCTTGGTCATCTGACCGCCTTCAACGGTGTCGACGATGACCTTCTCCAGCGTCTTGGCGAAGTGACGGACTTCGGGCGTGCCGTCCAGATCGGCGCGGTGCTTAAGGCCGCCGGTCCACGCGAAGATGGAGGCGATCGGGTTGGTGGAGGTCTTCTCGCCCTTCTGCCAGCGGCGGTAGTGACGGGTCACGGTGCCGTGCGCCGCTTCGGCCTCGACGGTCTGGCCGTCCGGGGTCATGAGCACGGAGGTCATGAGGCCCAGCGAACCGAAGCCCTGGGCCACGGAGTCGGACTGCACATCGCCATCGTAGTTCTTGCAGGCCCAGATGTAACCGCCGTGCCACTTCAGGGAGCTGGCCACCATGTCGTCGATCAGGCGGTGCTCGTAAGTCAGGCCGGCCTCGGCGTACTTGTCCTTGTATTCGGTCTCGAACACCTCGGCAAAGATGTCCTTGAACTGGCCGTCGTAGGCCTTCAAAATCGTGTTCTTGGTGGACAAGTACACCGGGTAATGACGCATCAGGCCGTAGTTGAAGCAGGCGCGAGCGAAACCGCGGATCGAATCGTTGACGTTGTACTGCACCTGGGCCACGCCGCCGTCTTCGCCGTAGTTGTAGACCACGTGCTGAATCGGCTCGGAGCCATCGTCCGGAGTGAAGGTGACGGTCAGCTGGCCGGCTCCCGGAACCTTGAAATCGGTGGCCTTGTACTGGTCGCCGAATGCGTGACGGGCTACGACGATCGGCTTGGTCCAGCCGGGCACCAGACGAGGCACGTTGCTCATCACAATCGGCTCGCGGAAGATCGTGCCGCCCAGGATGTTGCGGATGGTGCCGTTGGGGGACTTCCACATCTTCTTGAGACCGAATTCCTTGACTCGGGCCTCATCGGGGGTGATGGTGGCGCACTTGACACCGACATGGTGCTTCTGGATGGCGTGGGCGGCGTCGATGGTCACCTGGTCATCGGTCTCGTCGCGGTGCTCGATGCCCAGATCGTAGTAGTCGAGGTTCACGTCGAGGTACGGCAGGATCAGACGATCCTTGATGTCCTTCCAGATCACGCGGGTCATCTCGTCGCCGTCGAGTTCGACGACAGTGCCTTCGACCTTGATTTTGGCCATGCTTCCTCCTGATAGATGGTGTGAAGATGATTTAGTCATAGCGCATGTTTGTAACGACTTGAAGCAATCGTCCGGTCCGTGGGAAATGGCCTTGTTGGCGTCCCACCCGGGCAATAGGCTGGAAACCATGTCTCAGGAAATTGAAATCGGTTTGGGCAAAAAAGGCCGTCTCGGCTACGCACTCGACGATGTGGCAATCGTCCCCTCCCGTCGCACCCGCGACCCCGAGGACGTCTCCACCTCTTGGCAGATCGACGCCTATGAGTTCGATGTGCCGGTGATCGGTGCCCCCATGGATTCGGTGACCAGCCCGGCCACCGCCATCGCCATGGGCAAGATGGGTGCGCTCGGCGTGCTCGATCTGGAAGGTCTGTGGACCCGTTACGAGGATCCGACCCCGCTGTTGGACGAAATCGCCGGACTGCCGGCCGATCAGGCCACCGAGCGTATCCAGCAGATCTATGCCGAGCCGGTCAAGCCGGAGCTCATCACGCAACGTCTGCACGAGATTCGCGCCGCCGGTGTCACCGTGGCCGGCGCGCTCTCCCCGCAGCGCACCCAGCAGTTCTACTCCACCGTGGTGGACGCGGGCGTGGACCTGTTCGTGATCCGCGGCACTGTGGTCTCCGCCGAGCACGTCTCCTCCGGTCAGGAACCGCTGAACCTCAAGAAGTTCATCTACGACCTTGACGTGCCCGTCATCGTCGGCGGCGCATCCAACTACACCGCTGCCCTGCACCTGATGCGCACCGGCGCGGCCGGCGTGCTCGTCGGCTTCGGCGGCGGCGCGGTCTCCGCCACCCGCCAGACCATCGGCGTGCAGGCCCCGATGGCCACCGCTATCGCCGACGTGGCCGAGGCCCGCCGCGACTACATGGACGAATCCGGCGGCCGCTACGTGCAGGTCATCGCCGACGGCGGCATGGGCGACTCCGGCAGCTTCGTCAAGGCCCTGGCCCTCGGCGCCGACGCGGTCATGCTCGGCGCGCCGCTGGCCCGCGCCACCGAGGCCCCCGGCAAGGGCACCCACTGGGGTTCTGAAGCCCGCCACCAGACGCTGCCGCGCGGCTACCGCACCACGGTCGGCACGGTCGGCCCGCTCGAACAGGTGCTGTTCGGACCGAGCCACCAGGCGGACGGCAAGACCAACTTCATCGGCGCCCTCAAGCGCGCTATGGCCTCCACCGGCTACGTCGACGTGAAGAACTTCCAGCGTTGCGGCATGGTGGTCAACCCGTATTCCGCACGATAATCCCGATTACCCCCCTGAAAATGGGGGTTTGCCCTCCATGCAGGAGGCTTAGCTTGCCCTAAGGCGCGCTCAAGTCGTTTGACTTGGCGCGCCTTTCGTGTTTTTGTAGTACAAACGCTCGCCGATGATGGTGAGTTGCAAGGGGGCTTGAAGGGGTCATCATGGAGTATTCGGGATTTTTCCACGGCACATATCAGTACGGGCCGTTGCCGAGTTATGACGGATTCATCGTTGTGGAGCTGTCGGATCGCCCGGTGCGGTATCATATCCAACCCACATTCATAGGCGGGCTGAATGCGAAGGAATGTCATTCCATGGCCATGGCTGCATGCCGCATCGCCTGCACATCGGCGGACGCGATACGTGGCAAACTCAGCGTCGCACATCTCAACAGAGCCATGACAAAACCATGCCTGGAACGGCTGCAAACCATGCAATACCTGCTCGGCACCCACATGGTCACTCATCCGGAGCTCAAAGCGAAATTCTGCTATCTGCCCACTGTCCCCACATTGATCGACGGCATGATCACCGGCAAGGACACGCTGGAAATGGCGGTATTCATGACCATCGGCCAGGAAAATCTGCGAGTCAACCTCAAACTGAAGTTCATCGGTTCTCGATGGATGTGCATCTATGCCGATCTGGGCTGACCAGACGGCCCCGCCCTCACACCGATTCCTACGCTGGCAGCGGAAGACGGTTCTGCCGTGTCATAGGCTGGTTCGCCTATAGTAGTGACCATGCGTGAACATGTAGAAGAACCCAGATATGTCACCACCGATGACGACACCGTCTACTCGCTGCTGTCCAAACGAGCAGCTCGCACGCCGGATGACATCATCGCGGAATGGCAGGATGACAACACCCACCAATGGCGCAGCGCCACAGCTACTGAAATGCTGTCCCGCGTACGCGAGGTGGCCAAGGGCCTGTTGGGACTTGGCGTCAAAGCCGGCACCATGGTGCTGATTTACTCGCCTACCTGCTATGAGTGGGGTGTGGCTGATTTCGCTTGCGCGGCAATCGGCGCTGTGGTTGTGCCCGTCTATGAGACCGATTCCGCCCGTCAGACCGCGGGCATCGTCGAGGAAGTCGATCCCGCCATCGCCTTTGCCGGCGACTTCCAGCGCGCACAGACGCTTGAGCAGATCCGTGTCAATCATCCGGGCATGAAATACGTGTTCAATTTCAAGGCCGATGGCCTTGACGCTGTCGTTGACTTCGGGCATGGCGTATCCGATGAGACGTTGGATGCGGCTATCGCTCGTATCAAAGCCGATGATCTGCTCACCGTGGTCTACACCTCCGGTTCCACCGGCAAGCCCAAGGGCGCGATGCTCTCCAACCGCAATTACACGCACATCGTGCTTAACGGCTACGAGATTCTGCGTGGCATGCTGTACGACGACAACCGTCTGCTGCTGTTCCTGCCGCTGGCGCACTGCTTCGCCCGCTACATCCAGTACGTGTGCATCGGTGGCTGCGGCGTGGTCGGATACATTCCCGACGCCAAGCGACTGCTCGCCGATATCCGCAGCTTCAAGCCCACCTACCTGCTGGGCGTGCCACGTGTGTTCGAGAAGGTGTATAACGCGGCCTCGCAGAAGGCTGGTGCCGGCATCCAGGGGCATATCTTCGCCCAGTCGGTCAAGCACTTCGTCAAGTGGAGCAAGGATGAGCAGGCCGGTCGCGGCCATTCGTTCATCGAGCGCATGCGCCATTCGTTCTACATGGCCACGGTGGGCAAATCCATTCGTTCCGCTCTCGGACCGAACCTCAAATGGCTGGCCTGCGGTGGTGCGCCGCTCAACGTGGATTTGGCCCACTTTTTCAACGGCATGAATGACATCACCTTCATCCAGGGTTATGGCATGACCGAAACCGCCGCTCCGATGCTCGTCAATTGGGAGGACGACAACGAGATCGGTTCGGTCGGCAAGCCTGGGCCTGGCATGGGCGTGCGTCTTGGCGAAGACGATGAAATTGAGCTGACCGGCCCGAACGTGTTCCTTGGCTACTACAAGCAGCCCGAACTCACCGCACAGACGATGACTGCCGACGGCTGGATCAAAACCGGCGATCTGGGTCGTATCGACGACCGCGGCTTCACCTTCATTACCGGACGCAAGAAGGACATCATCATCACCGCCGGCGGCAAGAACATCAGCCCCGCCCCGATGGAGGATGTCATCGACACCTGCCCGATCGTGGCTCATGCAGTAGTAGTCGGCGACGGCAAGCCGTTCGTGTCCGCACTTATCGAGCTCGACCCCGAAATGCTGCATTCCTGGCTGGAAGGTCAGGGCCTCAATGCCGACATGACACTCGCCGAGGCCAGCGACAACGACGCGGTGCGCGCCTTTATCCAGCAGTACATCGACCAGGCCAACGCCAATGTCTCCCGCGCTGAGTCCGTGCGCAAATTCGCGGTGCTGGATGAGGAATTCAGTCAGGAGCACGGCACACTCACCCCGAGCATGAAAGTGGTGCGTCCCAAGGTATTGCAGCGCTACGCCACCGTCATCGAGGAGGATCTGTACGCGCCCAAGCCATCCAACAAGCCGCTGCCCGCCACTGCCAAGATCATCGACAGCACGCTGGAGACCGTCAAGAAATCCTCCGAATCGGTCAAGCAGGCGTCCGAACAGGTCAAACAGGCCTCGGAACAGATGAAAACCAGCGTGTCTGATTCGATTGCTAGCGTGTCGGAGAAGATCAAGAAGTCGAAGGCCGAACCCGAAGAGGGCGAGACCGGCGATTCCGCTGACAATGCCGCTGACACCGGCAGCAAGCCGGACCAGCCGGCTGACGAGAAGAATGAGGAGTAACGAGAAGTGGCCATCCGTGAGATCAGGGTCGTGCCCGACCCAGTCCTGCGCACCCCCTGCGATGAGATCAAGGAAATCACCCCGGCCGTGCGCCGCCTGGTTGACGACCTGTTGGAAACCGTGGACGATCCGGGCCGAGCGGGCCTGTCCGCCAACCAGATCGGCGTGAGCCTGAGGGCCTTCTCCTACAACATCGACGGCAAGGTCGGCTACGTTCTGAACCCCGTACTCGAGGAGAAGTCCGGCGAGCAGTATGGCGATGAAGGTTGTCTGTCCGTGCCCGGCTTGTGGTACAAGACCCGTCGTGCCGACTACGCTCGCGTGCGTGGCATCGACTTGGACGGCAACGAGGTCGTGCTCGAGGGCTCCGGGCTGATGGGCCGTATGCTTCAGCACGAATGCGACCACCTCGATGGCCACGTGTATTTGGATCGCCTGGAAAAGGAAGAACGCCGCGAAGCCCTGCGCTACATGCGCAATCGTCAGGCGAAGTAGTCCATACTCGGCTCCCGCTGGCTGGAGCCGTCGAACGTAGTGAGACTGAGGGTGGTTCTGCCGGTACCGCCCGTGACTCCCCTCAGTCGCCTACGGCGACAGCTCCCCTCAGAGAGGGGAGCCTGTTTTTTTTTAGTACCGGCTCCGTGCTATTCTCGAAACTCGTGTGCCACCCGGCAACGGACGCAGTCGCTGGTGTCCAGAGCCACCCAATATTGTCAACCGGCACACAACAAATTCGCGTCATGCTCGCGACGGCTTGTGTCGGTCGGCTGCACAACTCGTGAAACCGGGGGAGCAGCTGCACGCAGGTGCGCATGGCCAGGCAAGAACCGACAATGAAAGGTAGTAATACCATGGCTCAGATCACTATGAGCGATATGCTGAAGGCTGGCCTGCACTTCGGCCACCAGACCCGTCGTTGGAACCCGAAGATGAAGCAGTTCATCCTCACCCAGCGCAACGGCATCCACATCATCAACCTGTTCAAGTCGCTCGACATGATCGACAAGGCGTACGACTTCATCAAGACCACCGTGGCCCACAACGGCACCGTGCTCTTCGTCGGCACCAAGAAGCAGGCTCAGGAAGCTATCGCCAACCAGGCCACCCGCGTGAACATGCCCTACGTCTCCGAGCGTTGGCTCGGCGGCATGCTGACCAACTTCCAGACCGTCTCCAAGCGCGTCAACCGCCTCAAGGAACTTGAGGAAATGGACTTCACCGACGTGCACGGCTCCGGCCTGACCAAGAAGGAGCTCCTCCTGCTCGAGCGCGAGAAGGACAAGCTCAACAAGCAGCTGGGCGGTATCCGCAACATGAACCGCACCCCGTCCGCGATGTTCGTCGTCGACATCACCAAGGAAGCCCTGGCTGTTGAGGAAGCTCACAAGCTGGGTATCCCGGTTGTCGCCATCGTCGACACCAACGCCGACCCGGACACCGTTGAGTACCCGATCCCGGCCAACGATGACGCCATCCGCGGCATCGAACTGCTGACCAGCCTGATGGCTGACGCCGTCGCCGAAGGTCTGCTGGAGCGCTCCGGCGCCAACAAGGCCGAGGGCGAAGCCGCCGAGCAGCCGATGGCCGCTTGGGAGAAGGAACTCCTGACCAACGAGGCTCCTGCCGAGGCTTCCGCTGAAGCCGCCGCTCCGGCTGCCGCCGAGGGCGAAACCGCCGAGGCCCCCAAGGCCGAGTGATGCTCTACGATGGGAAGTGCCTGAATAAGCGCTTCCCATCGTTCACGGGTAAGCAAAATTTCTCAAGGAGAATAATCAATGGCAGCAATTACCGCCGCACTGATCAAGCAGGTTCGTGAAGACACCGGCGCCGGCATGCTCGACGTCAAGAAGGCTCTGACCGAAGCCGAAGGCGACGTCGCCCGCGCCAAGGAAATCATTCGCGCCAAGGGTATCGCCGCAGCCGGCAAGCGTGAAGGCCGCAAGGCTCAGGAAGGCACCATCGCCTCCAAGGTCGTCGAGACCGCCAATGGCGAGACCGGCTACGCCGTCGAGCTGAACTCCGAGACCGACTTCGTGGCCAAGACCCCGAAGTTCGTCGAGTTCACCGAGGAAGTTCTCGGCTACGCCGTGGACGCCGACGCCAACTCCGCTGACGAGCTGCTCGAGGCCAAGGCTGGCGACACCACCGTCAAGCTGGCTGTCGAAGAGGCCGCCGCCCTGTTCGGTGAGCACGTCAAGGTCGGCCAGTTCGCCAAGATCTCCGGCGAGCACGTCGAAGTCTACGCTCACAAGAAGTCCGCCGAGATGCCGCCGAGCATCGTCGCCATGATCGCCACCGACAAGGCCGGCGCCGCCGTGGCTCACGAAGCTGCTCTGCAGATCTCCGCCATGGGCGCCAAGTGGCTGACCCGCGAGGACGTTCCGGCCGATGTGGTCGAGTCCGAGCGTCGCGTGGCCACCGAGAAGTCCCTGGCCGAGGGCAAGCCGGAGAAGATCGTTCCGAAGATCGTCGAAGGCCGTCTCAACGCTTTCTTCAAGGAAGTCGTGCTGCTTGAGCAGCCGTTCGTCAAGGACCCGTCCAAGACCGTCGGCGACCTGTTCAAGGAAGTCGGTGGCAACGCCACCGCATTCGCTCGTGTCGAGGTCGGCAAGGGCGAAGAGGAGTGAGCCTAAGGCTTACTCCACGCGCTTAGCGTAATTTCAACGAAACGCCATCCGGTTATTCAATAATCGGATGGCGTTTCGCTATTCCAAGGGTGTCGTTGCTAGGGGGTGTCGTCGTAAACCGATACGCTTGTCTACGGATAATTTCGCACTTTCGGTTTTGAGAAAGGCACAATATGACTGATAGCGACAATCCGCGCAGAGTTCTGCTCAAGCTGTCCGGCGAAGCATTCGGTGGTGGCAAGGTCGGCATCGATACCCAGGTGATTCGTCGCATTGCCGAGGAGATCGTTCCGGCCGTACAACAGGGTGTGCAGGTGGCCATCGTGGTCGGCGGCGGCAACTTCTTCCGCGGTGCCGAACTGCAGCAGGCCGGTATCGATCGTTCCCGTGGCGACTACATGGGTATGCTCGGCACGGTGATGAACTGCCTCGCTCTACAGGACTTTCTGGAGCAGGAGGGGCAGGCCACCCGCGTGCAGACCGCCATCACCATGGGACAGGTCGCCGAGCCGTATATTCCGCTCAAGGCCATCCGTCACCTTGAAAAGGGTCGCGTGGTGATTTTCGGCGCCGGTGCCGGCATGCCGTACTTCTCCACCGACACGGTTTCCATCCAGCGTTCCCTCGAAATCCACTGCGACGAGGTACTTATGGGTAAGAACGGCGTCGACGGCGTCTACACCGCCGACCCGCGCAAGGACGAGAACGCCAAGCGTTTTGAAACCCTGAGCTACAATCGCGCCCTCGTGGACAATCTGGCCGTCATGGACGCCTCCGCACTGTCCATGGCCCGCGACAACAAGAAGCGCATCCGCGTCTTCGGCCTCGAAGAGCCGGGCAACGTGACCCGCGCCCTCGTCGGCGATGAAATCGGCACGCTGGTCTCCACCGCCGAATCGCGCGTGGCCGAGTAAGCCGCAAACGCCCACAATCGAATCAAGCGTTCATAGACGAACAACACTGACGAACACCAACACACAAGGAGTGAATATGTCTCTTATCGACCAGGCCAAGGAACAGATGGCCAAGACCGTGGAAAACACCAAGGAAAACTTCTCCGGCATCCGCACCGGTCGCGCAAACCCGGCCCTGCTCAACGGCATCACCGTGGACTACTATGGTGCCCCCACCCCGATTAAGGCCGTCGCCTCCATCGGCGTTCCCGAACCGCGCACCCTGTCCGTCACCCCGTTTGACGCTTCCCAGGCCGGTGCCGTCGAAAAGGCCCTGCGCAACTCCGACCTCGGCATCAGCCCGAACCGTGATGGCAACGTCATCCGTCTGACCATGCCGGAACTCACCGAGGATCGTCGTAAGGAATACGTCAAGCTCGCCAAGGGCAAGGCCGAGGATGGCAAGGTCGCCGTGCGCAACATTCGCCGTAAGACCAAGGAAACCATCGACAAGGCCGTCAAGGACGGCGAGATGGGTGAGGACGAAGGCGATCGCCTGCTGAAGGATCTTGACAAGGTCACCAAGTCCGTTACCGACGAGATCGATACTCTGCTGGAGACCAAGCAGAAGGAGATCATGGAGGTCTGATTCAGACCAGGTCCGGAGAATTATGGAACGCAACGAACAACCCCATGAAGAGGCCGAGGAGACGCTCGACCAGATCAACAAGAAGACCGGCCGCAACATGCCGCAGGCCATCGCCACAGGCGCGGCACTGGTCATCCTTATTGTCGCGTGCCTGCTGCTCAGCGTCGACCTCTTCGTGCTGCTGGTAGTCGTGTTCATGATTCTGGCGCTGTGGGAGCTCAGGGTGGACTTCGCCACCGTGGGCCTGCACCTCCCGGTGTTTATGCTGTGGCTGTGCTCGTCCTTCACCCTCATTGCCACCTACTATTCCCCGTACCATCTCATCACGATGTCGCTGAGTATCATCGTGTCGATTATTCTGGTCGCCATCGCGGCCAGCGCAAAAATCAGCGTCGGCAACCGCCTATCTCTGGCGGTTGCCGGCAAACTGTCCAACACGGATGCCAGCGCGCGCCTCGAATCCTCGTTTAATCATGAGGGCGGGGAACAGCATCATTCCCGGCTCAGCCATGTGGCTGTGTCCGTGCTTACCGTGTTGTACATTCCGTTGTTGGCCAGCTGCGTCATCATCTCACTGACTTTTAATGGGCATCCGATTGCACACGCCATCATGCTGGTGTTCCTTCCCGCCCTATCCGATACGGGCGGTTTGTTTGCCGGTGCCTGGCTCGGCAAACACAAGCTCAGCCCGCGCATCTCGCCGAAGAAGTCCGTTGAGGGCCTTGTCGGCTCGATGCTCTTCGCCATGGCTGGCGCATTTGCCGTATTCGCATGCACGTATGATGCCTCGAAATGGGCCACTCGTTGGTGGGTGCCGATCGTGGCGGGTATTCTCATCGGTGCCGTGGGCACGTTCGGTGATTTGTGTGCTTCCATGCTCAAGCGCGATATCGGTATCAAAGACATGGGTCATCTGCTCAAGGGGCACGGCGGTGTGATGGATCGTGTGGATTCCATTTTGATGAGTGCACCGTTCACCTGCGCCTTGCTGTGGATCACCGGACTGTGATTCGCATGTCTCGTGCATGAACAATGTGGCATCGTGTGTATATCGCACGGTGCCACATGCCATATATGGGGAAATCATCGTTCAATATGCGTTCGCTATGGGCTAAGACATGGGCCATCTGATTCGTATGCGGCACGCCGTATGGTGGATTCTGATATTTCTATTGCATGTTTGACTATTTTCTGATATTGAGAGCGAAGCGAACCCATCATGACCACACAGCATCCTGACACTCCGGAAACCGGCATTACTCCCGGCGGCACATCAGGTGCCTTCCGTGACGTGCTATCCAAGGACCATGCCCGCCGTGGTAGGCCGCCGCTGCACTTTGTGGATATGACGCCCGAGCAGCGCGTCGAGAAAGCGGCCGAACTCGGATTGCCGAAGTTCCGAGTCAAGCAGCTCGCCAACCATTACTTTGGCCATTTCGATGTGAATGCCGCCGAATTCACTGATTTTCCGGCAGCCAAGCGCAGCGAGGCCGCCGCCGCGTTTTTCCCGCGGCTCATCACCGAGGTGACCCGCCAAGTGGCGGACGAAGGCACCACCATCAAGACCTTGTGGAAGCTGTTCGACGGCTCCCTCATCGAATCGGTGCTTATGCGATACCCGACCCGCACCACGCTGTGCATCTCCTCGCAGGTCGGCTGCGGCATGGGCTGCCCGTTCTGCGCCACCGGCAAGCTTGGCCTGACCCGTAACATGTCCACCGGTGAAATAATCGAACAGGTGCGTGTGGCCGCCAAGATGATGCGCGACGGCGAAGTGGCCGGGGGAGAGGGCCGCCTGAGCAACATCGTGTTCATGGGCATGGGCGAGCCGATGGGCAACTACAACTCCGTGCTGTCCGCCGTACGACAGATTTCCGCCATGCCTCCCGAAGGCTTCGGCATTTCCGCGCGCAACATCACCGTATCCACGGTGGGCGTGGTCCCCGGCATCAAGAAGCTCACTGCCGAAGGCATTCCCGTGCGTCTGGCCGTTTCCCTGCATGCCCCCAGCGACGAACTGCGTGACGAGCTGGTGCCGATGAACAAGCGTTTCAATACCAAGCAGGTGTTGGATGCCGCGCACGATTATTGGCTGGCCTCCAAGCGCCGCGTCAGTATCGAATACGCGCTGATGCGCGGCATCAACGACCAGGCCGAGCATGCGCAGTTGCTGGCCAAGAGGCTTAACCATTACGGCGACAACTGGGCCCACGTCAACCCGATTCCGCTCAACCCCATCGAGGGCTCGAAGTGGACCGCCTCCAAGCCGGAAGACGAACAGCGGTTCCTGGAGATCCTGCACCGCGCGGGCATCACCGCCACACTGCGTGACACCCGCGGTCAGGATATTGACGGCGCCTGCGGCCAGCTTGCTGCCAAGGAGCGGTAGTTTCGGTGACGGAATCGGCCTGCGGCGATTCCGTCACTTCAGCGCATCCTTGATTGCGTCCACGAAGTAGTCCAGATCGTCGGGCTTGCGGGACGTGATGAGCTTGAAGCCGTTGGCGTCGTCCACGTGCAGCTGCTCGTCGACGTAATGGCCGCCCGCGTTCTCGATATCAGCGGCGATATAGCGGCAGGGCGCGGCGGTCTTGCCAGCCACCAGACCCGCGTTGACCAGCAGCCACGCGCCATGGCAGATCGCGGCGATCGGCTTACCTTCGTGCGCGAACTCCTGCGCCAGCGTGATCGCATCCTCATTGACGCGGATACGATCCACATTGCAGGTGCCGCCGGGCACCACCAGCAGGTCGTAGTCGGCAGCCTGCACGTCGGACAGGCGCGCGTCCGGGGTCAGCGTTTCACCTTCGTAGCGGTCGTGCTGCACCGTCTCACACGGGTCCAAGGTAGTGGCGGCAAGCGTCACCTTGGCGCCGGCGGCCTTGAGATCGCGCAGCGGGCGCGTCAGCTCGGTCTCCTCGATACCCCAGTTGTTGACGATGATCAGTACCTTGCTGTTTTCGACAGCCATGCCAATCTCCTTGATTCGGCGGACAACTTCCACGAGCCATTCTCTCACGCCGAGCGGCTGCCATACCGGTGCTCAATATGATGATTCTCATATTCCAGAAACAGGTGCGGCGCATGTAACGGGCGGTAGGTAGTCTGAAGGACTGTAATGCAAAGCCGAACAGGGGAGTGAAGCATGTCGTTGGCGGTACGAGTCATCCCGTGCCTGGACGTTGACGCCGGTCGCGTGGTGAAGGGTGTGCATTTCGAGAACCTCAAGGACGCGGGTGACCCGGTGGAGCTGGCGGCCGAATACTACCGTCAGAGAGCCGACGAGATCACCTTCCTGGATGTGACCGCATCCAGCTCCCACCGCAACACGATGATTGACGTGGTCTCCCGCACCGCCGAACAGGTGTTCATCCCAATGACTGTGGGCGGCGGCGTACGCACGCCCGAGGACGTCGACTCACTGCTGCGCTGCGGTGCAGACAAGGTCGGTGTCAACACGGCGGCCATCAACGACCCGTCGCTTATCAGCCGTGTGGCCGATCGTTTCGGCAACCAGGTGCTGGTGCTCTCCGTGGATGCCCGCCGCGAAAAGGGTGAGCAGCATACGCAGTCCGGTTTTGAGGTCACCACGATGGGTGGCCGCAAATCCACCGGTATTGATGCCATCTGGTGGGTCAAGCGCGCCGAGCAGCTTGGCGCCGGCGAGATTCTGCTTAACTCGATGGACGCCGACGGCACCAAGGAAGGCTTTGACCTCGAGATGATTCGCGCCGTGCGCAAGGAAGTCAAGATTCCGATCATCGCCTCCGGCGGTGCCGGCAAGGTCGAGGACTTCCCGCCCGCCATCGAAGCAGGTGCCGACGCGGTGCTGGCTGCATCCGTGTTCCATTACGGCATCCTGACTATCGCCGATGTCAAGGCGGAACTCAAGAAGCACGGCTACACCGTTCGCTAAACGAATACACCTTGCTCCCGCTGGGCGAACAATCCAGTGAATTGTTCGTGGCAATGCGCTATGCGCACGTCGCACATAATCCGGGAGCTGTCAGCGAAGCTGACTGAGGGTGGTCCACAAAAAGAAGATAGGTATGACAGACACTACATACGACAATTCCACTGAACTCGATCCCCGTATTGCCGCACGCCTGAAGCGTGATGCCAAGGGGCTGGTCGCCGCCGTCATCCAGCAGTACGACACACGCGAGGTGCTGATGGTCGGCTACATGAACGACGAGGCATTACGCCGTACGCTGACCACCGGCCGCGTGACCTTCTGGTCCCGGTCCCGTCAGGAATACTGGCGCAAGGGTGATACCTCCGGCCATGTGCAATACGTCAAGGGCGTGTCCCTGGATTGCGACGGCGACGCACTGCTCGTCGAAGTCGACCAAGTCGGTGCCGCCTGCCACACCGGCAAGCGCAGCTGCTTCCTCGAAGGCGGCCCCCTGCCCGTGGTCGAAGGCCATCGCCCGGCCGAGCAGTAGAACGGGCTTTCCTGACTGGGGGAAGCCGAGCGACCGCGTACTATGAAACAAGACATCGAGTTGTAAGCAAAGGAGCGAATATGAGCGAATGCAGCGTCAAACACCTGAAGTGGGGCGCCACCTGGCCCAGTCGCGAACAGTTCCACGAACTGGCCGACGCCGGATACCGTGTGATTCCGATTGTGCGCCGTCTGCTCGCCGACTCGCTCACCCCGGTCGGCTTCTACGAGCGTCTCGCCGGCGGCCGATCCGGCACCTTCATCCTCGAATCGGCGGAATACGGCGGCACGTGGAGCCGTTACAGTTTTATCGGCGTCAACTCGATGGCCCAGCTGCGCTCCAACAACGGTCAGGCCGACTGGCTGGGCAAGGTCCCGGTCGGCGTGCCCGTCACCGGTGACGTAGTCGAAGTCGCTCACGCCACGTTGAAGACTCTGAAGGCCCCGCATGTGGAAGGCCTGCCGAACCTGACCAGCGGTCTGGTCGGCACGGTCGGCTGGGATGCCATCCGCCACTGGGAACCGACCCTGCGCGCCGAAGCTCCGGACGAGACCGGCCAGCCTGAGACCGTGCTTGCCCTGGCCACCGATATCGCCGTGGTCGACCACGTATCCGGTTCGGTATGGCTCATCGCCAATGCGGTGAATGTGGATGATAAATCCACTCGCGCCGACGCTGCCTACAACGAGGCCGTCGCTCGACTCGACCAGATGCAGCGCGATGCCGCCACCCCGGCTCCGGACGAGTCCCGCGTCAACATCCTGGACGAAACGGTCGCCCAACCCGAGCTGCGCTTCCGCACCGAGAAGAGCCACTACGAGCAGGCCGTCGAACGAGCCAAGCAGTACATCGTCGACGGCGACGTGTTCCAGGTGGTCATCTCCCAGCGCCTCGACATCGATTCGCCTGCTGACCCGTTCGACGTGTACCGTGTGTTGCGCACGCTGAACCCGAGCCCGTACATGTATTTCATGGCGTTGACCGACGCTCAGGGCCGCGACTTCAACGTGATCGGCTCCAGCCCGGAAACCCTCATCAAGGTGGACAACGGCCACGCGATGACCTTCCCGATTGCTGGATCCCGCCCTCGCGGCGCCACCCCTGAGGAAGACGAGAAATTCGCCAAGGAGCTGCTTGCCGATCCGAAGGAATGCAGCGAGCACATCATGCTCGTCGACCTGTCTCGCAACGACCTGAGTAAGGTGTGCGTGCCGCAGTCCGTGGAAGTCGTGCAGCTCATGGACATCAAGCGTTTCAGCCACATCATGCACATCTGCTCGACGGTCACCGGCAAGGTCGACCCCTCGCTGACCGCATTCGATGTGTTCAAGTCCGCGTTCCCGGCCGGCACGCTGTCTGGCGCGCCTAAGCCGCGCGCAGTCGAAATCATCGATGAGTTGGAACCGGCCGACCGCGGCATCTACGGCGGCACCGTCGGCTACTTCGATTTCTCCGGCAACATGGACATGGCCATCGCCATCCGCACCGCGTTCCTGCGCGACCATGAGGCGAGCGTGCAGGCCGGTGCCGGCATTGTGCTCGACTCCGTGCCCGCCACCGAATGGCAGGAGACGCGCAACAAGGCCGAGGCCAGCGTCGAATCCATCCAGATCGCCGCCCAGTTGCGCGAACTGTAACGTTCAACGCATAGCGATGCCCCCGCTGACAGAAGTTGTCGGCGGGGGTATCGCTGTCTGTACGTTAGTGGGTTTCGCCCATGATGTCGGTGGCGTCGGTTTCGGTGCTCACAGCGGCTTCGATGGCAGCTTCGATACCGTGCGCCATGGTCGCGATCACCATACCGGGCGTCGCATTCTTCACCTTGCCGATCAGTTGCGCGGCTGCGTATGGACGCATGAGCGTCGGCTGAGCCCGGTCGGCATGGTGTTCGCTATGATGGACAGTCGGACTTTGGTAAGAGACAGTATTCGTAACAGGCAAGTAGGTTATTCATGGCTATTGAGGTGCAGGGACTTGAAATTCAGATCGGCGCGCGCACGCTGCTTCACCCCACCAACTTCCATGTGGCCAAGGGAGACAAGATCGGTCTGGTGGGCCGCAACGGCGCCGGCAAGACCACGCTGACCCGCGTGATCACCGGCGACATGCTGCCCACCGCCGGCAAGGTGCGCGTCTCCGGCAAGCTCGGCTACCTGCCGCAGGACACGCATGCCTCCGATCCCACACAGACCGCGCTCGACCGCATGATGAGCGCGCGCGACATCGCCACCATCATCAACCGCATCCGCAAGGCCGAAAAGGATATGACCGACCCGGATCCGGACGTGATGAGCAAGGCCATGACCCGGTACGACAAGGCCATGCAGGACTTCGACAAGGCCGGCGGCTACGCGGCCCAGTCCGAGGCGATCTCCATGGCCGCCTCGCTCGGCCTGCCGCAGGAGGTCATGGAGCAGCAGCTCGGCACGCTCTCCGGTGGCCAGCGCCGCCGCATCGAGCTGGCGCGCATCCTGTTCTCCAATGCCGACACCCTGATCCTCGACGAGCCGACCAACCACTTGGATGCCGATTCCATCGAATGGCTGCGCGGCTACTTGAAGAAGTACGAGGGCGGCTTCCTGGTCATCTCCCACTCCACCGAACTGCTGGACGAAGTGGTGAACAAGGTCTGGCATCTGGACGCGCAGCTCGGCCAGATCGACATGTATTCGCTTGGCTGGAAGGCCTACCTGCACCAGCGCGTGGTGGACGAGGAGCGCCGCCGCCGCGAACGCGAAGTGGCCGAGAAGAAGGCCGACCGTCTCATGAAGCAAGGCATTCGACTGCACGCCAAGGCCACCAAGGCCGTGGCGGCGCAGAACATGATGCGCCGTGCCGAAAAGCTGCTGGAAAACACCTCCGAGGCGCAGAAGGCCGAGAAGGTGGCGGACATCCGTTTCCCCGAGCCCGCGCCCTGCGGCCGCACGCCGATCATGGCCAAGGATATTTCCAAGGCCTACGGTTCCAACATCGTGTTCGCCGGCGTGAACCTGGCCATCGACAAGGGCTCGCGTGTGGTGATCCTCGGCTACAACGGTGCCGGCAAGACCACCACGCTGCGCCTGCTGGCCCACATCGAGGAGCCGGACACCGGTTCCGTGGAATACGGTCACGGCTGCAAGATCGGCTACTTCGCGCAGGAGCACGACACCTTGGATCTGAACGCCACCGTGTTGGAGAACCTGCAGCATGTGGCGCCCGAGCTCGATAACACGCAGGCCCGTTCGATTCTCGGCTCGTTCCTGTTCTCCGGTGACGACGCGATGAAACCGGCTCACGTGCTTTCCGGCGGTGAGAAGACCCGTCTGGCTCTGGCCACGCTGGTCACCTCGCGAGCCAACGTGCTGCTGCTCGACGAGCCCACCAACAACCTCGACCCCGCTTCCCGTGAGGAGATTCTGAAGGCCATTGCCAAGTATGAGGGCGCCATCGTGCTCGTCACCCACGATGAGGGCGCCGTCGAGGCGCTCAACCCCGAGCGCGTGCTCCTCATGCCCGACGGCGACGAAGACCTCTGGAATGATTCGTATCTCGAACTCGTAGCTGAAGAATAGTAGTAAACTCGTAGCCGAAGAATAGTAGTAGGAGAGGTCTGCCATGCCAACCACAACAGGTAAGAAAATCGCCATCGTCACCGGCAGCGCGCTGGGCTTGGGCTACGAGCTCGCCAGCCAGCTCATCGCCAACGGCTGGCTGGTGGCCGGTGTCGACTTCAATGCCGAACGTCAGGCCGAACTGACCGCGCAGTGGCCCGATGACTCCTACCGCGCCTACGTCGGCGACATCACCGACGAAGCGTTCGTGAAGGAATCCGTGGCGGATATCGCCACGCTCGGCCACATCGATTTGCTCATCAACAACGCCGGCCAGCCTTCGTTCAAGGTGCCCACCGCCTACGAGGCCGCCGACGTCGACAAATGTCTCAAGGGACTCAAAGGCATGATTCTGTGGACGGTGGAAACCCTCAAGGCCTGCGGCGAGCAGAACGTGAAAATCGCCCAGATTATGAGCACCGCCGCCACACGCGGCAACGCGAACGAAAGCGTGTACTGCGCCACCAAGTGGGGTGAGAAAGGCTACACCAAGAGCCTGCAGGCCGCATACAAGGGCACCAGTGTCAAGGTGGTCGCCGTCTATCCGGGCGGCATTGATACCGCTTTCTACCGTGACAGTCGCGACTACGTCTCCGAGGCCAAGCAGCACACCTTCATGCAGCCCGGCCCGCTGGCCGAAGTCATCCTCTTCAACCTGATCAACGAGGCCAACCTCACCGTCTCCGACATCGAGATCAACCGCAACAGCTGAGCCTGCTAGTCTGAGATTTCAGCGCCTTGGTACATACTTGGTGCCAAGGCATTTCGCGTGTGGAGAGCGAATGCACATCAGTGACGATGAGTTTGAACGGGCCATTGAACAGGTGTTGGATGATTTGCCTGAACGGTTTGCGCGGGTGCTGGAGAATGTCGGCATCGTCGTTGCGGACGAACCCAATGAGCGCGAACTGGCTACAATGAGCAATCCGTGCGGTGAGCTGCTCGGACTGTATGAGGGCATACCCGTCACGAAGCGAACTACGGGCTACAGCGGCGTGATGCCGGACGTCATCACCCTGTTTCAAGGGGCCGCATGAACGCGTATGCTCAACGCAGGCCGAGCTGCGCCAACGGATCCGCAAAACCGTGTTGCACGAGATCGGCCATTTTTTCGGCTTCGATGACGAGTATCTGCACTCGCACGGCTACTGAAGCGATGCTAGTTTCACTAGTGGGGAGCCGTCACTGCCGTATGTTGCCAGGTCTACTGCAAGTGGTGCAACGCGCGGATGATGGCGCAACGGTCCTCGACGGTTCCCTCGTTGGCGCACATGGTGGCGTACCAACGCGGATTGCGCAAGGTCTCGACGCCGGTGGCCTCATCCGTGGCGACGAGCGTGTGCAGATCGTTGGCGTACTGGAAATGCAGGTGGCTGAGCAGCCCGCCCTCGGCGAACGCCTTGCGCGAAGGCAGCGGATTGATGGCAAGTAGCCAGCGGAACGGGCTGTCTTCGGCGGCCGGATCGGTGGTGTGGAACACGAAGGTGGGGGAGCCTTCGAGACCGTGCTCGATGACATGGTCGATGGTGTATTCGTAGGTGTCGAGGCTGGTGTCGTCCTCGGCGAACCATTCGATGGCGAGCGCGGCATCGTCCGTGGAGCCGGATTCGGCGGCCGGCTCGTTCACACGCCAGTAGCCGATATGGATGATGTTCTCCGGGCTGGTGGTGGAGCAAGCCATCGACCAGAACGTCCTGATGCCGCGCGCGGCCATCGGGGCCATCTTCGGGTTGGCGAGCACCGCCTGCTCGGCGGCTTCCCAGGTCTGCTGGATGGCGGCGTCATCCGAATCAATGTAATGCTCGAAGCTTTCCCATTCACCGAGCCAGTCGGTGATGTCGAAGGCCGTGGAATCCGTGGTGTTGCTGGCGGTCATTGCGCGTTCCTTTCATGGGTGGATGCGGTGGCGAAATTGGTAGAGGCATTAGGGTTGGGGCTGCTGGCATCTGGGTTACTGGCATGCGAGCCGTTGTTCCCGGAATCGTCGGCGCCAAGATTGACAATGCGGTCGCACCAGCCGGCGGCGAGCTCCTCATCGTGGGTGACCACGAGAATCGCCTTGCCTTGGCTCGCCAGTTGCCGCAGCAGTTCGCCGACCTGCTCCATGTGGTAGCGGTCGAGTCCGCTGGTGGGCTCGTCAAGGATGATGAGGTCCTTGCCGCACATCAATGCCGAGCCGATGGCAACCCGCTGCTTCTGCCCGCCGGACAGGCTCATCGGATGCCGTTCGACGAACGCTGCAAGGTCAAGATCGGCCATGACCTGATTGGCTTGAGCGGTGATGCCGGCATCCGTCTCGTCGAGTCCGATGAGCAGTTCCTCGCGCACGCTGTCGGAGAACAGTTGGTAGTTGACATCTTGCATGACCAGGAATCCGGCGCGGGTCAGGTCGCGCGGTTTCGCGGGCACGCCGTTGAGCTCGATGCGGCCCGAAACAGGCTTGATGAGTCCGGTCAACGTGCGCACGAGCGTGGTCTTGCCGCAGCCGTTGTTGCCCATGAGCCCGGTGATTTCGCCGGCACGGAACCGCAGGTCCGGGATGGCGCGGGTGAAGCCGTCCTTGCCTTTGTATCCGATGGTGAGGTTATGGGTGCCGAGCAATGCCGAAGTGCACTCATCCGCGGCCGGGCTTGAAGCCAGCGTCGCAATCCGGTGCCGATACGGTTGCAGGTCCAACGCCCGCAATCCCATGGCGGCCACGCAGCCGGGGGAGAGGGACAGGAATTCATCGGCCTCGTAATCCTGCACGATATGCCCGCCGTCGAATACCACGTACCGGTCGGCCACGCCGTTGAGCCATGCGAGTCGGTGTTCGGCGATTACGATGGTGAGCCCTTCGTCCTTCATCTGCTCGATCATGGCGCGCATGTCCGCGATGGCGTTCGCGTCGAGATTGCTGGTCGGCTCATCCAATACCACGAGCCTGGGCCCCAGCATGGTGGCCGCCGCCACGGCGATGCGCTGCTTTTGGCCGCCTGACAGGTGGAAGATGCTGCGATGCAGCAGATGCCCAATGCCAAAGCGCTCAGCCACGGCCGTGATACGACGATTGATGTCCTCGGCCGGCAGCCCTATGTTTTCGGCCGGGAAGGCGAGCTCGTCGGTGACGTTCGCGTTGAAATACTGGGTTTTCGGGTTTTGGAACACGCTGCCGACCAGCGGGGTGAGCCGGTCGATCGGCACGGTCTCCACATCCAGCCCGCACGTGGTCTGGTTGCCGGCGAACGCACCATGGAAGAATGAGGGGATGAGCCCGTTGGCAACGCGCGTATAGCTGGTTTTGCCGCAGCCGCTCGCCCCGCACAGCACGATGCACTCGCCTGCGGGCACGGTCAACGTGATGTCGCGCAATGCCGGCTCTGCGGCATGGTCATAGGTAAAGGAGATGCCACGGGAGGCGATGGTTCCCGCAGACGTGTCGAGTGGGCCACCCTTGCCGGTCCCAATAATGGCAGTTGCATTCGGCTGCGATTGGTTGCCACCCATCAGATCACCCCCGCGATATCGAGCGCGAGCGGCAAAGTGACCACAATCATGACCAGCCAGTCGACCACGGTCATACGGATCAGCGTGCGCGAGGTGTGCTCGCCCTCACGCCCGAGCCCCTTGGTCAGTGCCGCCACCGACAGGTCCTGTGCCACATTGGTGGCGTTCATCAGCAGCGGAATCAGAATGTATTCCAACGATTGGGCCGGGTGACGAACCAGCCCCCAGCCGCCGGAGGCGATGCCGCGCAACGCCATCGCATTGCGAATCTGCCGGTAATCCTCGGCGATGGTCGGGAAGAAGCGGATGACCACCACACAGGGAATCACCACGGCCTCAGGCACGCGCATACGCCGCATCGCGCAGATGAACGCGCTCGCGGACGTGGTGGTGAACGTATACGCGCCGGTGATGAAACAGGGCAGCATCATCGTGACGCCCACGGCCAGCGCGGAGACCACATGCAGCCACGGCAGTCCCAGGGCATCGGGGTCGAGCATTCCCAGCGCGGTGAGTACTGCATAGGTCACGCCGAAGTTCAACGCGGTTCGCCATCGGGCGGCCGCCAGCAGGGGCAGCAGGAACAGCACGACCATGACGATTTGCGTGGCGAGCCCTACGTGGAAGAACAGCATGAGGTTCGCCACCAGCAGAAGGTAGAGTTTCGCGCGCGGATCGAGCGTCCGGCGGGCAGGATTCATCAGGCGATACCGGCCTTGATGAAGTGCTTCTTCATCATGCGCTGGCCGAACCAGCCGCCGAGAACCGCGCACACCAGAATCGCGATCATCGAGATGAAGAACGTGCCGGTGTTGATGTTGACGAATACGCCGTCGATGTAGGCTGCGTCCTTGCCGCGCGCCTGCAGGCTCGCCACGTAGGCGTCCTTCATGAACCACAGGGGCAGGATCGGGCCGGTCAGGCCGTAGGAGAACACCACGTAGCTGACGAGCAGTAGCGCCTTGCTCTTATACTTGCCGGCGCGCGCGATGAGGTCGGCCGCCACCGGGAACACGATGCTGGCGATGAACGAAAGCACGAAATGCCCGGAGATGAACAGGAACAGTCCGATGATCACGCCCATGACGGTGATGCCGCCGAATTTGCCGAGGCGTGCGGCCAGCAGCATGTACACGCAGCCGGAGATGAGGGCCGTGATGGCGGGCAGGAAGATGGAGCCGAAGCCGCCGGTGAACAGGGTGCTCACCAGTGTGGCGATGCACACCATCACGAAGTACAGGGCCGCAAACACGCCGATGGTGATGAGGTCGGAGACCTCCAGTTTGCCGGATTTGGCGGGCTTGTTGAGCTGGTCAGAGGTTTCGGCGGGCGTGTTCGGTGCGGTCACGATGTTTTCCGTTTCGTATGCATTGACAATATTCCTCTCGCCAATCTAACGATGATTTCCCGCAAAGGCAATAGTCTGTCTGTGATTTTTAGCATGGCTTGGCGCCCCTCCCTGTGGGGGGCGAAGGACGTGGCGCGGGCGGGGTGTGGTTCGCGGCTATCGGCTAGTATGGTGCGGTCACGACAGAGGGAGGCATGCTGTGGCCGATGTGATGCGGGAGCTGGAACGGCTGCGACCGGTGTATGAGACGGGCGTCCTGCGGTTGCTGTTGCGCCAGAACGCGATGCTGTACGTGTCGCTGCTGCGTTCCACGTTCGACCCGCTCACCGGCGAGCTGCCGCGCGAGACCGTGGAGGAGCGGTTCGCGCAAAGTCTGAACGCTCTGGCCGACGCCGGCGAATATGCGCCGCGCGAGGACCAGACCTTCGCCGAGGCCGCTCATCAGATCCTCGCCGACCTGACCCGTGAAGGCGAAGGCGACTACGCCTGGCTCGCCAACTCGCATGATGCGGCCTCACACCGATTCCTCTACCGTTTGACGGCCCGCGCCCACCGCGCCATCGAGGCGCTGAGCAGGCTCGAAGACGAATCACGCGCCCTGTCCGGCGCGCAGGCCAACAGCATCATCATGGAAATCGAGCACGCGCGCATGCAGCTGACCGCCGACCCCGGCGAGCGCATCAAACTCCTCAACCGTGAAATCAAGGAACGCAAGCACGAGATCAAACGCATCCAACAGGGCAAGCAGCATGCCACGCTGAGCGAAGCCCAGGTGGAGGACGTGATCGCCGTGATCCACAACACGCTGCGCGGCGTGCCCATCGACCTGCGCGAACTCGTGCTCGACGAGCGGGACAACGGCGACGCCTTGCGCCGGCGCATGCAGGCCGGCGACATCAGCGTGGACGAGAACCTGACCCGCTACCACGATGAATACCGCCGCTCGTTCCGCGAATCAGACAGCGGCCGCCGCTTCGAGGACGCCTTCCAGGTGATCATCACCGACGAGGGTCGCCAGCAAATCGACGAAGCCCTGCGCGCCATCGCCAAAACCCCGTATCTGGCCGGCGAATCCGGCGTGCTGCTCGGCCAGATCCGCGACGAACTGGCCCGCATCTACGACGGCATCGAAGCCGTGCGCCGCCAGATGCGCGTCTCCGACGAGGCGATCAGCCGGCTCGTGCGCCAGCAAACCGACACTCGCTACCGTACGATGCTCACCCGCTTGAACCGACTGTACGCGCGCCTCAACGCGGATGCGAAAACCCATATGGGAGACGCCTCGCGCCCGTACGACACGGCCACCTCGGACGCGCTGTTCGCGCCATTGCCGATGCGCCCGGCCAAATCCATGACCCGCGCCACCGCACCCGGCCTGAGCGACCTCGCCGCCGAAGCCCCGCAGTCGACTCCGGTGGCCGATCTGCGGGACATGGTCAACAGCGGCGGCCCCCGACTCCTGCGCATGGTCAGCCTCATCCGGCGCAACCCGGTGACCGTTGACAGGTCCGATGACAGGCCCGGCGCAACCCTCGTGGACATCGCCGCCAGCTTCAACCGGCTGCCCGAAAGCGAACGCCGCGAAAGCGAGATCGTCGGCTTCCTGGGCGGGCTGGGAGCCGTAAGCGGCAACGCCATCGCCGACGAGCCGTCCACTGACGGCGTCGGCGTCGGGGTCGACAGCGACATCGCCACCGAGCCGGCCCCGGCGCAGCGCGGCGATACCGCGACCTGGCATTGCGTATCGATCGACGGCGAGCCCCGGAACTGGATCACTAGACCGGTGCTGGCCGACATGGACGAGCTGAGCATCATTGTGGAGGAAGGATGACCGTGGCCGAGGAACACGAGGAACACGAGGAACACGAGGAGCATATGGACAACGCCAACCCGTACGCCCTGTTCGAAGGCGACACCGGCGACATGCCGGCCGAGGCACGCATGGCCGCCATCGCCCTCAAACGTGACCGCTATATCAGCGGGCCCACCTACGACACCGTGCTCGACAACCGCGACGCCGTCGTACGCTCCCTGAACAACGACCTGCTCGACTTGGTGATCAACGAACGCTACCGCATCATGTACGCCACGCCCGTGGCCGGCGACGACGTGACCCTGCGCTCGCTCAAAACCCGTGTCAGCCTCAAACGCGAGGAGGCCGCGCTGCTCGCCTTCCTGCGCATCCGCGTCCTCGAATACGAGAACGTGCACGCCGACCCCGCCGACTGGCTCGTCAGCTTTGAGGAGATCCGCGCCGCGCTCGCCACCGGCGCCGGCTATCTGGCCGCCCGCAACGATGAGGAAGGCGTGGCAAAGCAGATCGGCGCCATCGTCTCCGCGATGATCACCTACGGGTATTTGGTGCGCCTGGACGACGAAGCCATGTACCAGATCACGCCGCTCGTGCCCGTGGTGCTCGACCGCGAACTGGCCGACACCTGGCTCGACGTCGCGGAACACGGCGACGGCGACACGGAAGATGACGACGACGACGAGAAGGGAGCCGAATGATGCAGGCGACAGACGTGCAGATGATCGCGGACCGGTGGATGCTGGAATCCCGCCGACTCATCAACTGGGGCTCCTATGAGGGCTACCACGAATTCCGCCCCTCCACGGACCACAAGCTGCCGGTGACCCTGCTCGCCGGCGCCAGCGAATCCGGCAAATCCACGCTGGTCGACGCGCAGATCTCCCTGCTGTACCCAACCGGCACGCCGTTCAACAAGGCCTCGAACTCCGGCCGCTCCGAACGCAGCGACTACACCTACCTGCGCGGCATGGTCGGCGTGGGCAGCACCGAAACCGGCGACGAGCCGCTCTACCTGCGCGGCCGCGACGAGAACGGCGCACCGCAACCCGTGTGGGGCGCCATCGTGGACACCTATCGCAACCAGACCACCGGCCAGGTGCTCTCCTGCGCCAAATTCCTCTACCTGATGCCCGGCGACGGCCGCGGCGACGTGCGCCGACAGTACGTGGTCTGGGGCAAGCCCGTGGACCCCAGGCGCATGGACCAATACCGTGACGCCCCGTTCACGCCGGCCCAGCTCAAAGCCACCTACCCCGACTGCCTCACATTCCCCAGCGCCGAAGCGTTCCACACACACATCTGGAGCGCAATGGGCCTGAGCGAGGCCGCCTGCCGACTGCTGCACAAGATCCAGTCCGCCGACGCGCCCTCCCGGCTCGACGACATCTTCAAACAAGGCGTGCTCGGCGTGCCCGAAGCCCTGGACCTGGCCCGCACCACGGTCGAGGACTACGAACGTTACGACGAGAACTTCCACGCCATGGACGAGAAGACCCGCCGCATGGACACGCTGCGCGGCATCCAACAGGCCTACGGCGAATACGCCGCCGCACGCGGCAAGGCCCGCGCCTTCGAACCGGTCAAGCCGGCCGTCGACGGCACGGTGCCGGCCGTGCTGCGCGACTGGGCATTGGCCCGCATGCGCGGCGAAGTCGCCGTCCAACTGCCCGCCGACCGCGCCGAACAACAGAACAGCGAGGCGGAAGCCAAGCTGCTGCGCCGCCGAACCGAAGACCTGCACACCCGTCTCGACATGATCCGAGGCCAGATGCAGGGTCTGGACGGCGGCAACCTGACCCGACTCGAACTCGAACTCGACCAGGCCCGCCGCACCCTCGAAGACGTGCAAGCCAACCGAACACGAATCGAACAAACGTTCGCATCCATCGGCGAGACGCTGCCCGGCGACGAACAGGCCTGGAACGAACGCCGCATCAACGCCGTGAACTTCAAACGCGAATACAACAAACGAGACGGCGAATGCGAGGAAGCCCTCACCGCCGCCATCAACGCGCGGGCCGGCGCACGCGGCGACCTCGAACGACTGCAACGCGACTTCGACCGGCAACGCTCCCAGCGCACCCGCATCTCCCAGCAGATGGACGAAACCCGCGCCATGCTCTGTCGCGCCACCGGACTCACCCCCGCCGAACTGCCGTACGTGGCCGAACTCATGGACGTGAACGAACACGAGGAAGACTGGCGTCTCGCCATGAACGTCGCCTACGCGCCCATCGCCCAGACCATCCTCGTCGACAAGCGCCACGAACAGGGCTTCGCCGCCAAAGTCAGCACCATCGACCCGCGCACCATGCCCCGACGCACCTGGCAGTTCGTGGACACCGCACGCCACTACGACGACACCGGCGCGCACGCGAACATACTCACCGGAGAACAGGACGGCGACTGGCTGTCCGGCAAACTGCGCTACCGCGACGACTCGCCCTTCGCCGACTGGCTGCGCTCGCAGACCCAGGACGAACGATTCGACGCCCTATGCGTCACCGCCATCGACGACACCGACCGCACCAACCGTCAGGTGCAGGCCGACGGTCAGATCAAATCCGGCGCACGCGGCCAGCACGGCACCAAAGACCGCGCCCAGGTCATCGGATTCGTCAACGAAACCTACCTCAACGCGCTCGCAGCGCAGGTCGACGCCGCCCGCAACGCGCTCAGCCAAGCCGACACCGACTACACGGCCGCCAAAACACAGTCCGATAACCTCCACCGCGAACTCGAACTGGCCAACCAGCTCGCCTACACGTCCTGGGAGCGCATCGACATCGCCGGCGCGCAACGGACCATCACGGACACGCAGGACGCCATCGCATCCATCAAAAACGATCCCAAGCTCGCCGAACTCGCCAAACAGCGCGACGAACTGAACGCCGAACTCGACCGTGTGGAACGCCAGCGCATCGAATCCGACCAGGCCGCGGCCCGCGCCGGCAGCGCCGTCGAAGCGGCGCTCATCTGGCTGCGCGACCATGCCGACACCGGCACGACGGACGCCGCCGGTGCCACCGCCGACAATGACGATGACGCCGCGTCCGGCCCGCTGCCGGACGAAGTCACGGCGGCGCTCGCCGAATCCTACGACAACCGATTCGCCGGACTGGCGGACGCCGCCATGCGCGCGCACATGATCATCGGCGCGGGCGCGGCAGGAACGCAGGCACCGGGGGAGAGCTTCCCCGAACGCACCATCGCCGGCATCGGCAAGGACATGGCCTCCCGCATCAACCTGCTGAACGGCCAGGCCGATGCCGCACGCACCGGCGTCGAATCGAAAATGAGCACCTACATCGCGCTCTACGCGGCCGACGATGATTCGCTGACCGCCAGCGTGGAGGACTACCGGTACTATCTCGACGAACTCGCCAGCCTCACCCAGCTGGCCGCGGTCGCCGCCACCGACGCCGAATACCGGCGCTGCCTCGAACAGCTGCTCAGGAGCTTCCTGACCATCAAACGCGCCATCGACACGGATGCCAGCGACATCCACGACCAGCTTGACCGCATCAACGCCATGCTCAAAGGCCAGCAGTTCGGTCCCAAGCACGGCAGCCTGTCCCTGCACGCGGACGTGCGCCGTCCCGAGCGCACCTTCTGGGCGCAGCTCATCCGCGTCATCGGCACCCTGAACGATTGGAAATCCGCCGACGTCAACGATTCCGACGCCTCGCGCAAGGCTTTCGCGGCCTGCGCGCCGATGGTCGGGCTGCTGCGCGCCGAACTCGCGCAGGTCAAGGACGCGAACGGCGTGAAAAGCTACGGCGCCCGCAACCTCGACCCGCGTTGCCGCTCGTCCTTCTACGCCATCGTGCATCATGCCGACGGCCCGGATGAACGCATCACCTCCACCGGCGGCCGTTCGGGCGGCGCCTTGCAGGAGCTTACCTCATTCGTATACGGCGCGGCGCTCATCTACCTGCTCGGCGGCGGCCTGACCAGCGAGCCCTCGTACACCACGCTGTTCCTCGACGAGGCGCTCATCAAGGCCGACGGCCGTTACACGCAGCGCGCCCTCACGGTGCTGCCGCGCCTCGGATTCCAGGTCATCGTCTCCGCCCCGGAAAGCAAGACCGGCGAAATCCTCGAGGTCTCCACCAAGGCCTACGTGACCTACAAGGACCCCGACACCGGCCTCACCTCCCTGCGCGAGGCCGTGCTGCATCAGAATGACATGGACGATGAATCATCGTCGGATATATTGAAGGATGACGGGGTTGCCGAATGAGCAGTCCTGGCGTCGCCGGTATTAAGACGATTCGGTTCGACTCGACGATGTTCGAAAGCAGGTGATGGGAACTATGGCCGGCATGAAAGACATCGCTGCGATCACCACATGCGTGAAGAAACATATGCGTTCACATATGTACGACATCGAACCGGCATGGCCATTTCCCGTGCCGGTGGGATTGCCGGACCAAGCATTTTTGGAAACCAATGCGATTGCGGTGCATGACAACAACAATGAGATACGGCAATGGGCAAGCAAGAATGGTTGCGAAATCATAACCAAGCATCGCACCATAGGCACCTCTGTCGAGCTGATCTCCAAAGTCGTCGTTCCTGACGAATCAATAGCCATGCGTGTGGTTGGTCGTACGCTGGCGGCGGAATGTCGCGAAGCGCGCCGCCGCATAGCATGTCTGGTTGCTGCTTGTGACGTTGCTCCGGAAACAATCGAATCGGCCGCTCGCATGACAGGCCATGAACAGCCTGACGACTTCGATCTGCTTGTCAGCGCAGTTCGATATTTCAGGCATCATGACGTGACCGGTATGACGCCGCGACAGATTCCACTGACAGGATTCAGCGGCAAATGGCTGAATGAGTCAAAAACCAATCGTCGTAAGGCCATTTGTCGACTGCTCGGTGTCGAAACGTTGGGTCTGTCAAAACGGCCGACCGAACTGCGGTTCCGTTATCTCGATCCGGTCCGCGACGATGCTGAGCTCGAACGCATCATATGGTGTCCGTGGGAAGGCGAAGCGTTATCCGGCATTAAATATGCTGTCATCGTTGAGAACAAAGACACGTATCAGACTATGCCGCCGATTGCGCAGGGCATCTGCATATGGGGTTCTGGTCGCGCTGTAAGCGATGCTGTACCTGCGGTTCCTGCACTGCGTGACATGCGTATCGTGTATTGGGGTGATATGGATGCGGATGGACTGGAAATACTTTCGACATTACGTGAATCAGGTATCGAATACGACTCCATCCTGATGGATTGCGATGCATACGATCGGTACCACAGATTTGGTACCGATCGTACTGAACGCAGCGCGAAGATTGCTATGCGGGAGCCTAAGCCGACGCCCGGCCTTCAATCGGCGGAGCGACGTCTTTATGAACGACTGTGTGCTGACAAAACCATCGCTTATCGGCGCATCGAACAGGAACGCATTCCCATGCGTGATGCAGTTGACGAATTACGCAAGCTTGGCATCCCCGTGGAGTCCATTGAAAATCAGGATTTGCCGATTTAGGCTGAGTGATTGGGGATGTTGCCAAGAGCTAGAACGGCTTAGCTTTTTCTCGTCTCACATTATGCCTTCCGATTAATAATGCAACGGCATTGCATAGCTGCAAGGTCCGGCACTGCTATCCGATACTATCGAACTGTTGTTTTGCGTTGCGCGAGAAGGGACAAACATGGCAACCGCTTGGGGTGACGAGAGTGTGCGGAAAACCGGAGTTCCCTCGCCTATGTACTTGATGGGCGCATGCGTATGTGATGATACGGAAACCGAAACAAGGCAAAGATTGGCGTTGCTTAAGCCCAAAGGAGCAAGGAAATTGCACTGGCGAGACATGCGGCCATCATTGCGTGGCAAAGTCGTTGATGCCATGGCTGCAATGGACATTGATCATGTCATTGTGGCTGCGGTACCAATGAGCCAGTGGAATACCGCCGAACGCGCTCGCCGTAAATGTTTGGAACGTCTTCTGCCTCTGCTGGAAACAGAATACAACGTGGACACGCTTGTGCTTGAACGGCGCGAGATTTCACAGGACAGGAACGATATCCGTTTCATCGATGGATTGAGAAGCCGCAGATTTATCGGGCCAATTCGTGTCGAACTCTGTGCAGGGGAGACTGATGCAAGGCTATGGCTCCCTGATCAGCTGCTAGGAGCGTACGGTGATGCCCAGGCCGGTACTGGAAGATACGATGAATTCCTCGGCCATGTTCGAACAGTGTTCATCGACAGTGATTGATGTCCTAAAACCGTGTATACTTCATGGTAAGCCAACCCCGCTGGGGAAATGGAAGTGAGAGCCGGACGCCCCGAGTATCTTGGGGGCCGGCTCTTGCGTTTCGGTCCACTGATGGTCCGGAATTTTGCATACTCTGGTTCAGTTTTCCGGCCTGACACGCCATCGAACAAGCGTTCGAATTTGGTCGTGTGTTCGGGTATCCTTGGGACAGATTTGGCGCGCGCATGACCGTGCGCGCGGGAACGGTGAGATGGAAGGTGGGGTGTGGCTGTGGCGGCAATGCAGACTGGCGCAAGGCGCGCAACAAGCGCAACGGGCGCGAAAACCGGCAAGGGCAAGAACGGTGAGGTCATCGTCGAAAAGGTGATGACCAGCGACTCCTTCCTGAGCCGGGAGATCAAAAAGGCGCCGCTGATTGAACACGATGGTTCGCTGGTAGCTGATATCTCGCACATCCCGAACGATCTCAAGATCACGATTCAGGGTGCGCGCGAACACAACCTCAAGAACGTCGACCTGGCGATTCCGCGCAATCGCATGGTCGTGTTCACAGGCCTGTCCGGTTCGGGCAAATCCTCGCTCGCGTTTGACACCCTGTTCGCCGAAGGCCAGCGACGCTACGTCGAATCCCTATCCGCCTACGCCCGCCAGTTCCTGGGTCAGATGGACAAGCCCGACGTTGACTTCATCGAGGGCCTGAGCCCGGCCGTCTCCATCGACCAGAAGACCACCAACCGCAACCCGCGTTCTACCGTCGGCACCATCACCGAAATCTACGATTACCTGCGACTGCTCTTCGCCCGCACCGGCATCTCTCACTGCCCTGAATGCGGCGAGCCCGTCGCCTCCCAGACCCCGCAGCAGATCGTCGACACACTGCTCGGCTACCCGGAGCGCACGCGATTCCAGATTCTCGCGCCCGTGGTCAAGGGCCGCAAGGGCGAGTTCGTGGATATGATCGAGCTGCTGCGCTCCGACGGCTACGCCCGCGCGCTCATCGACGGCGAGATGACGCAGCTGTCCGACGACATCAAACTCACCAAGCAGAAGAAGCACACCATCGAGGTCGTGGTCGACCGACTCGTGGTCAAGGACGGCATCCGCCAACGCCTGACCGACTCGGTGGAAACCGCCCTCAAGCTCGCCAACGGCAGCATCGTCATCGACTTCGTGGACGAGGAGGAAGGCAGCCCGGCCCGCCGCCAGCCGTTCTCCGAACACCGCAGCTGCCCGAACGGGCACACGCTCGAACTCGACGAGGTCGAGCCGCGCACCTTCTCCTTCAACGCCCCCTACGGTGCCTGCCCCGCCTGCACCGGTCTCGGCTTCAAACTGGAAATCGACCCGGACCTCATCATCTCCGACCCGGACAAGTCACTGGCCGACGGCGTCATCGAACCGTGGAGCGGCACCAAGATGACCTCCCAGTACTACGGCCACATCCTCGAAGGCTTGGCCAAGGAAATGGGCTTCTCCATGAAGACCCCTTGGAAGGACCTGCCGGACGATGTCAAGCACGACATCCTCTACGGCCACGACTTCAAGGTCAACGTCTCCTACCGCAATCGCTGGGGACGCCTGCGTGAATACTCCACCGGCTTCGAAGGCGTGATCCGCACGCTCATGCGACGCCACGACGAAACCGATTCGCAGTCCATGCGCGAATACTACGAGTCGTACATGCGCGAAGTGCCCTGCCAGGTCTGCCACGGACGTCGTCTGAAGCCCGAAGTGCTCGCTGTCACCGTGGACGGCAAATCCATCTTCGACGTATGTGACATGCCCGTCGTACGCGAACTCGCCTGGATCAACGGCCTGAAACTCGAAGGCTCGGCACAGCTGATCGCCGGCGAAGTGCTCAAGGAGATCAAGGCCCGACTCGGCTTCCTGAACGACGTCGGCCTCGACTACCTGACTCTCTCGCGCGCGGCCGCCACCCTGTCCGGCGGAGAAGCGCAGCGCATCCGACTCGCCACGCAGATCGGCTCCGGCCTGGTCGGCGTCATGTACGTGCTCGACGAGCCGTCCATCGGCCTGCACCAGCGTGACAACGAACGCCTCATCGAAACTCTGCACCACCTGCGCGATCTCGGCAACACGCTGATCGTCGTCGAACACGACGAGGACACGATACGCCGCGCCGACTGGGTGGTCGACATCGGCCCCGGCGCCGGCGAACACGGCGGCGAAGTCATCTACTCCGGCCCCGCCAAGCACCTCATCGAAGCCAAGCGCTCCATCACCGGCGACTACATCGCCCACCGGCGAGAGATCGCCGTGCCCGCCAAGCGCCGCAAGATCCACAAGACCCAGATGCTCAAAGTCGTGGGTGCCCGCGAGAACAACCTCAAGAACATCGACGTGAGCTTCCCGCTCGGCGTGCTCACCGTGGTCACCGGCGTCTCCGGCTCCGGCAAATCCTCGCTGGTCAACACGATCCTCTACCCGGTGCTCGCCGACAAGCTCAACGGTGCACGCATCGTACCCGGCCGCCACAGGCGCGTGGAAGGCGTGGACCAGGTGCGCAAGGTGATCCACGTCGACCAGAACCCGATCGGCCGCACGCCGCGATCCAACCCCGCCACCTACACCGGTGTGTGGGACAAGATCCGCACCCTTTTCGCCAAGACTCCCGAAGCCCAGGTGCGCGGCTACGGCCCCGGCCGCTTCAGTTTCAACGTCAAAGGCGGCCGATGCGAGGCCTGCCACGGCGACGGCACGCTGAAGATCGAAATGAACTTCCTGCCCGACGTCTACGTGGACTGCGAGGTCTGCCACGGCAAACGATACAACCGCGAGACCCTTGAAGTCACGTACAACGGCAAGACCGTGGCCGACATCCTCAACATGCCCATCGAGGAGGCCGCCGACTTCTTCAAGGCGTACACCGGCATCTCCCGATACCTGAAGACCCTCGTGGACGTCGGCCTCGGCTACATCCGACTCGGCCAGCCCGCACCCACCCTGTCCGGCGGCGAATCGCAGCGCGTCAAGCTTGCCACCGAGCTGCAGCGCCGATCCGACGGCAAAACCGTGTACATCCTCGACGAGCCGACCACCGGCCTGCACTTCGAAGACGTGAACAAGCTGCTCAAGGTGCTGCAGTCCCTGGTGGACAAGGGCAATACGGTCATCGTCATCGAACATAATCTGGATGTGATCAAGGAGGCCGACTGGCTGATCGATCTCGGTCCGGAGGGTGGCGACGGAGGCGGCACCATCGTCACGCAGGGCACGCCCGAACAGGTTGCCGAATGCGAAGCCTCATGGACCGGCAAGTTCCTGAAACCCATGCTTTAGCCTTCCATTGCAGCTGACCTCGGGTGGGTTGGGGTGTGTGTTGCTGGACACGCTCCGGGCCGCTCAGGCCAAGTCTTTACGGTCCAGCAACACACACCCCAACCCACCCAATCCCTGATGATTGGCTTAATAGCGAGGAGGATTATGACGAACGATATTGAGCGGCATAGTCCGGATGAGTGGCGGAAGACTGCGGCGGCGTTAATGTCGGAAAGCATAGCTGTGGGTGCCGGGGAAACGACGGCGAAGGTGAATGCGAATGGGGCACCTTTGCTGGGGGATTCTCGCGACCTGTTCCGACCCAAGACCTCGGATATTCCCGCCAAACCCGGTGTGTACAAATGGCGCGACGGGGAAGGGCGCGTCATTTATGTGGGCAAGGCAAAGAACCTGCGCAACAGGCTCACCAATTATTTCCAGCCGCTGTATCTGCTGCATCCGCGCACGCAGACCATGGTGCTGACCGCACGCAGCCTGGAGTGGACGGTCGTCGCCACCGAACTGGAATCACTGACGTTGGAATACACGTGGATCAAGGAATTCGACCCACGGTTCAACGTGCAGTTCCGCGACGACAAGACCTATCCGTATCTCGCGGTCAGCACGGGGGAGCGAATTCCGCGCGTGTGGGTCACGCGGTCGCGCAAACGGCGGGATACCCGGTATTTTGGCCCCTATGCCAAAGTGTGGGAATTGCGGCACAGTCTTGACCGGTTGCTGCGCACGTTCCCGGTACGCACCTGCACCACCAACGTGTTCCATAAGGCGCAACTGACCGGACGGCCATGCCTGTTCGCTTCCATCGGCAAATGCTCCGCACCCTGCGTGAACCGCATTGAAGCGGACGAACACCGGAGGCTGTGCGAACAGCTGGTCGGCGTGATGACCGGACGACTCGGACGGCCATACATCGCCCAGTTGACCCGCGACATGAAAGAGGCCAGCGCCGAACTCGAATTCGAGAAAGCCGCCCGACTGCGCGACCAGATCCAAATGCTGGAAACCGTGGTGCAACAGAACGCCGTCGTCTTCGACCAGGATGTGGACGCGGACGTGTTCGGCTTCGCCAGCGACGAGCTCGAAGCCTCCGTGCACGCTTTTTATGTGCGCGCCGGCTCGATTCGCGGCGAACGCAACTGGAGCGTCGAACGAGTTGAGGACATCGATGACGCCGACTTGATGGCCGACCTTCTGGTGCAGGTGTATTCGGACGCCGCCGGGGACAATCACCCCCAGTCGGCCGCGACCATCTCCACTAATCGCGAGGCCATCGGCTCCACGCAAACCATCACGGCCACGGACGCTGTGGCACGCGCCCAGGCCACCCGAGAACGCAACACCCGTCAGGAGACCACCGGGCGCGCGGACCTGCTGGCACCCATCGCACCGGTACCGCGCGAAATCATCGTGCCCGTCGAACCGGCCCGCCGTGAGGAACTCGAAGGCTGGCTGACCAATCTGCGCGGGGGAGCGGTGACCATCCGTGTGGCCTCGCGAGGCGACAAGAAGCAGCTTATGGACCGCGCCAACGAGAACGCCAGCCAAGCACTGCAACGCAGCAAGATGAGCCGCATCTCCGACATGGGCGCACGCACCCAGGCCATGAACGATGTGGCCAAGGCATTGGGACTCGCGGAAGCCCCGCTGCGCATCGAATGCTACGACATTTCGAACACTGTGGGCGGTGCCTTCCAGGTGGCCTCCATGGTGGTGTTCGAAGACGCGATCGCCAAGAAATCCGAATACCGACGCTTCGCCATCCGAGGCAAGGACGGCAAAGGCGCGGTGGATGATCTGTCCGCGCTTTACGAGACGCTCACCCGCCGCTTCAAGCACGGCAACATCGCCGGCGACTCCGGCGAAAGCATCGACGCGGAACAGCGTGTGGCCTCGGCCGCCGGCAAGATGACCACTGCCGTGGCGGCGGAGACAATCGCTGCGAACGGTAACGACAATGGTGAGGGCGGTTCCGACATCAGTGGCAAGGGGCACGCGGTGCCGGTCGGAGTGCAGAACGATGCGCGGGAGTCCCCGCCCGACATCGTCCAGCAGAACACAAACCGGCATCACTTTGCCTACAAGCCGAACCTGGTGGTGGTCGATGGCGGCAAGCCGCAGGTCATGGCCGCCGCCAAGGCGCTTGAGGACTGTGGCGTGAACGACGTGGCCGTCTGCGGACTGGCCAAACGCTTGGAAGAGGTGTGGGTGCCGGACGACGACTATCCGATCATCCTCAAACGCCAGTCCGAAGGCATGTATCTGCTGCAGCGTGTACGCGACGAATCCCACCGCTTCGCCATCACCTACCACCGCCAGCAGCGGCGCAAAGGCGCCCTGCGCAGCGCGCTCGACGAGATTCCCGGCATCGGCGAAAGCTACCAGAAGCGGCTGCTCAACCACTTCGGCTCGGTCAAAGCCATGCGCGAAGCCAGTGTCGAGGACTTCGAGAAGGTCAAAGGCATCGGCCACGCCAAAGCCGAAGCGCTGTACAACGCGCTGCACGAGCAGTGAGCCGGCCCGGTCCAGCAGCCCAGAGTAAATTTTCGGTTGCGGGGCCTGTGGTTGACATATTCGAAGCAAAGTGTCGGCTAGCATGGGAACAGACATCAAGGAGGGGATATGGCCAATCATCGTTGCGCTGTACTCGGCAAACCCGTCGCACACTCATTGTCACCCGTGCTTCACAACGCGGCCTACCGTTCGCTGAAACTCGACGATTGGCTGTACGACAAGCACGAGGTGGGGGAAGACGACCTCGACGCTTTCCTCAAAGGCCTTGACTCGACGTGGGCTGGCCTGAGCCTGACCATGCCGTTGAAGAAGACCATCCAACCGTACGGTGTTCCGGAAAATTTGTGGGCCAAGGAACTGAAGGTGGCGAATACCGCGGTATTCGACTGGAGCGTGGCTGCCGATGATCCCGCTTGGCCGAACGGCAAGCCGGGCATCAAGCTATACAACACCGATGTCATCGGCATCCAACTCGCCTTCGACCATGCCAATCGCGAACTCGGCGAACACCACACCGCGTCGAGAAGCGGCACCGCGCTGATCATCGGCAATGGCAACACCGCCACTTCGGCGTTGGCCGCATGCTGCATGATGCCCGAAATCGGCCATATCGTCGTCGCCGCCCGTCACCCCGGAAAAAACACCGGGCTTAAACCAGTGGCCGAAAAGTTCGTCAACGTGCATAACCCGTACAACGAAATCGAATTAGGCGACGATCAGGCCCTGCTTGAGGCAGCCCGCAACGCCACCTATGTCATCAACACGATTCCCGGACACGCGGCCGACAACGTCGCGGATGCCCTCGCCAATGCCGGAACCGAGCCATTCTCCGGACTGCTGTTGGACGTGATCTACGATCCACGCCCCACCAAGCTCATGGAAGCCTGGCGCGCTCATGGCGGTCACGCCATCGGCGGCGAAGAAATGCTGCTGTACCAAGCTCTCGTACAGGTATTGCTGATGACCGGTATCTGGGATGACGACCCGCCCAGCGATGCCGACCAGCGTCTGCAGGACACCACCACCGAAGACGACCAGCTGGAGATCGCGATGCGCAAAGCTCTTGAGGAGGCGCTGTAATGAATCAACAGACAACGAACCGCGATACCGGCGAGGCGGCCGCCACGAATGCGCCGGCGAATTCCGCGACATCCACATCGACTCCGGACAACCAGCCGACCCCGCTTGATGCCTTCGAAGTGCTGCTCATCACCGGTATGTCCGGCGCAGGCCGCTCTCATGCCGCTGACTGCGTGGAAGACATGGGATGGTATGTGGTCGACAACCTGCCTCCCAAACTGCTTATCCCGCTTGTCGACATGATGACCACCTCCGGTTCCGGATCGGAGTCAGGCGTCCACAAGCTTGCCGCCGTCATCGACGTGCGCTCCAGCTATTTCGACGAGCTGGCCGCCGTGCTCGGCCATCTGGATGATCTCGGCGTCAAAACCCGTATTCTGTTCCTCGACGCCAGCAACGAAGTGCTCATCAAGCGCTATGAATCCGTGCGCCGCCCGCACCCGCTGCAGCACGGCAACCGACTGATCGACGGCATCCTTGAGGAACGTCACCTGCTGGAAGACCTCAAGGAACGAGCCGACTGGGTCATCGACACCAGCTCCCTGAGCATCCACCAGCTGTCCACCAAACTCTACGAGGCGATGCTCGGCTCCGGCCCCACCACCGTGGCAGTACACATCTTCAGCTTCGGCTTCAAATACGGTATGCCCATCGACGCCGATTTCGTGGCCGACGTGCGTTTTCTGCCCAACCCGTTCTGGGTGCCCAACCTGCGCGAGCTTACCGGGCACGACAAGCCGGTCGCCGACTACGTGCTTTCCAGCAAGGGAGCCAAGGAATTTCTCGACGCTTATGAGAAAGCTATCGAGATTGCGTTGGAAGGATACGCCCAGGAAGACAAGCACTACGTAACCATCGCCGTCGGCTGCACCGGTGGTCAGCACCGGTCGGTGGCGATGAGCGAAGAGCTGGCTCGCCGCTTACGCGCACATGGGCTCAACGTAACCGTTTCCGCGAGAGAACAGCACAAGCGTCACTCATCGTAAGCAGGCGTCGAGCGGTCATCGGGCAAGCGTTCGGTGACCACACTGCGAGAAAGCAGAGCCCATAATACGTATCAAACGGGTTCGCTTGTCCACCAGATTAGGTATCACAGAAAGCCGATGGCTTCCGACCGTGTGACAGCAGATAACGGCACGAAGCGCCTGAAGCATTGAGAAGAACGGGACTGTAGGAGGTAGATCTTGGCTCTTCTGGACGATGTCAAAAGCGAGTTGGCAGCCTTTGAAGGCGATTCGCCAGCCGCGATCAAGGCCCAAGCTGCGGCCATGATCCGTTTTGGCGGCGGTCTTCGACCGGTACAGAATACATACGTTATCCAAGCCGTATTCACCTCGCTTGACGTTGCAGAATGGCTGAAGAACACGTTGAGGAACACGTTCGGGCACGAAGCCGAGGTCAATCACCTCACACGTCAGACCCCGAACGGCCCTGTCGAGACCTATGTGGTGCTCGTCACCCGCAACGTAGTGGCCTTGGCTTTGCAGACCGGACTGGTCGACCGCCGCAAGCAGCAGGTCCGTGGACTGCCGTCTGAAGTGGTCAACGGATCCATCGCCCAAATCAAAGCGGCATGGCGCGGCGCCTTCATGGCCCGTGGCTTCCTGTCCGATCCCGGTAAGGCCAGCTTCCTGGAAATCGCTTGCCCCACGGAAGAGGCCGCCATGGCCCTGTGTGGCGTGGCCCGTCGTCTAGGCATCCAGGCCAAGCATCGCACGCTGCGTAGCTCCGAGCGCGTGACACTCAAGGATCCCGACGCCATCGAACGCATGCTCAAGCTCATGGGCGCCACCCGTTCGGCCCGCGAATGGACCGGCAAGCGCTCCGACGGCGAGGCCCGCGGCAAGGCCAACCGTCTGGCCAACTTCGATGACGCCAATATGCGCCGTTCCGCCAAGGCCGCCGCCGAAGCCAGCGAAAAAGTGCAGCATGCTTTCGAAGTACTCGGCGATAACATTCCGGACAACCTCCGTCAGGCCGGCCAGCTGCGCATCGATCACGTGGACAAGAGCCTCGAGGAGCTCGGCAAGATCGCCGAACCGCAAATCACCAAGGATGCGATTGCCGGCCGAATTCGCCGACTGCTTCAACTTGCCGAGAAGACGGAGAAGGCTCGCGCAGCCGAAGGCAAGTAACCCGACAATCCGATTTGCCATGCCTATTCGGCAAAACGCGACAACGATGTGACAAAACACCGCATTCAGTCAGTAGACGAATGCGGTGTTTTGTTCCGGAATGCCTGTAATATGCAAAGTGGCAAAATTGGCCACTTTGACGTGCGATTCGTCAAGGAAAGGATATTCATGAAGACACTCAAGGACCTTGGAGATCTCAAGGGCAAGCGCGTTCTGGTTCGCGCTGATTTCAATGTTCCGCTGGACGGCACCACCATCACCGATGACGGTCGAATCAAGGCTGCTCTGCCGACCATCAAGACCCTGCGCGAAGAAGGCGCCAAGGTCATCCTCATGGCCCACCTTGGCCGCCCGAAGGGCAAGGTCGTTCCTGAGCTGAGCCTGGCCCCGGTTGCCGCCCGCCTCGGCGAGCTGCTCGGCGCCAACGTGCCGCTGGCCAAGGACACCTACGGCGAGGACGCTCAGGCCAAGGTCGCCGCCATGAACGATGGCGACGTTGTGCTGCTTGAGAACGTTCGTTTCAACCCGGAGGAGACCTCTAAGGACGCCGACGAACGCGCCGCTTACGCCAAGAAGATCGCCGCCCTCGGCGAGGCCTTCGTTTCCGATGGCTTCGGCGTGGTCCACCGCGCTCAGGGCTCCAACTACGACGTTGCCGCCGATCTGCCGGCCGCCGCAGGCCTGCTGGTCGAGAAGGAAGTCAAGGCCTTGTCCAAGGCCACCGAGAACCCGGAGCGTCCGTTCACCGTGGTGCTTGGCGGTTCCAAGGTCTCCGACAAGCTCGGCGTCATCGAGAACCTGCTCGACAAGGCCAACCGTCTGGTCATCGGCGGTGGCATGGTGTTCACCTTCCTCAAGGCCAAGGGCTACGAGGTCGGCACCTCCCTGCTTGAAGAGGACCAGCTTGAGAAGGTCAAGGGCTACATCGAGACCGCCGAGAAGAACGGCGTTGAGCTCGTGCTGCCGACCGACGTCGTCGTGAACGCCGGCTTCCCGGCCGGTGACACCCCGGTTGCTCCGGAAGTCGTTGCCGCCGACGCCATCCCGGCCGACAAGATGGGTCTGGACATCGGCCCGGAGTCCCAGAAGCTCTTCCACGACAAGATCGTCGACTCCAAGACCGTCGTGTGGAACGGCCCGATGGGCGTGTTCGAGGTTCCTGAGTTCGCCGCCGGCACCAAGGCCGTGGCCCAGGGTCTGGTCGACGCCACCGCAGCCGGTGCGTTCACCATCGTCGGTGGCGGCGACTCCGCCTCCGCCGTGCGCAACCTCGGCTTCCCGGAGGACGGCTTCTCCCACATCTCCACCGGTGGTGGCGCTTCCCTCGAGTTCCTCGAAGGCAAGGAGCTCCCTGGCCTGAAGGTGCTTGAGTAATCCATTTTCTAGCTCCCCTCCTTGAGGGGAGCTACGTTTTTTTTTAGAAGGGAAACATATGGCGTCCAAACGCATTCCGTTGGTGGCCGGCAACTGGAAGATGAATTTCGACCATCTTGAAGCCACTTACTTCGTGCAGAAGCTGGTATGGCTGTTGCGTGACGCTCACTTCGACTTTAAACGCTGCGAAGTCGCGCTTTTCCCCTCGTTCACGTCATTGCGCAGCGTGCAGGTGCTGGTCGAAGCCGACAAGCTCCATGTCGCCTACGGCGCACAATCCGTTTCCGTGACCACCCAAGGTGCCTTCACCGGCGATGTGTCCGCGGACATGATCGCCCATCTTGGCTGCTCATACGTCATCGTCGGCCACTCCGAACGCCGCAAATACCATCCTGAAGATGACGCCAATATCGTCGATCAGGTACGTGCCGTGCTCGCCGCCGGCATGCAGCCGATTTTGTGCGTCGGCGAAAGCTTCGAGGAACGACGTCAAGGCATTGAACTCGATTTCGCCGTGGGCCAGGTACGAGACGTCACCCGCGATCTCAACGAAGAACAAGCCGCCAAACTCATCGTGGCCTACGAACCTGTCTGGGCCATTGGCACCGGCATGGTGGCCACTCCGCAATCCGCCCAGGATGCCGCAAACGCCATCCGCAACGATTTGAAGACCACTTTTGGCACGAAGGTATCCGATAGCGTACGTATCCTGTACGGCGGATCGGTCACCTCGAAAAATGCGGCGGAACTCATTTCCCAGCCCGACGTTGACGGCTTCCTGATCGGAGGGGCGGCCCTGGACGTTGAGGAACTCGCCAAAATCGCTCGACTGGCACTGAAATCCACGAAATCACGGAACTAATACCACGGTTTTCCCGTGTGTGCGCTATGCTGGTCAACAGTCCAATCAATCCGGAGGTACCCTGTGACCGCTCTTAAGATCACGCTGCAAGTCATCGTCGTGCTGCTCAGCTTCGTGCTGACCCTGCTCATCCTTATGCACAAGGGCAAGGGCGGCGGTTTGTCCGACATGTTCGGCGGCGGTCTGACCCAGAACGCCGGTACTTCCGGTGTCGCCGAAAAGAACCTGAACCGTTGGACCGTTATCATCGCTCTGGTGTGGGTGGCCTTGATCATCGGCCTCGACATGATGACCAAGTTCAACCTCGGCTGATCGGCTTGCACGCCATATAGACTTGTCGCTCGCGACCCATGACCGTTACCGTCGGTCATGGGTCGTATGCGTTCTATCGAGTATTACGAAAGGACATCACCATGGTCACTATGAACCGCAACAAAGTCGTTATCGTCGGCACCGGCCGGGTCGGTGCCACCGCCGCCTTCGGCATCGTCACGCACGGCCTGTGCAATGAGCTTGTGCTCATCGACTGTTCCGCCGCCAAGGCCCTGGGGGAGGCCCGCGACCTCGATGATGGCAGCGAATTCCAGGACCGCCACGTCAAGGTGCGCGCCGGCGACTACGCCGACTGCAAGGATGCGGACATCGTCGTCATCACCGTGGGCCGCAAGCCGCCGGCCAACTCCAACCGCATGGCCGAACTCGGCTTCACCGTGGGTCTTGTGGGCGAAGTGGTCGACAACGTCATGGCCTCCGGTTTTGACGGCGTGATCGTCATGGTCTCCAACCCGGTCGACGTGATGGCTTGGTATGCCTGGAAACGTTCCGGTCTGCCTCGCACCCAGGTGCTCGGTACCGGCACCGCGCTCGACACCTCGCGTCTCAAGACCATCATCGGCGAAGAGACCGGCCTTGACCCGCGCAACGTGGGCGGCTTCGTGATGGGCGAGCACGGCGACTCCCAGTTCACCGCATGGTCCACCGTCTCGCTCGGCGGCAAGCCATTCGCCCGCTTCCTGGCCGACAACCAAGACCGTTTCGCCTCCGTGTCCACCACCGAAATCGAAGAGAAGACCCGCACCCGTGGCAATGAGATCGTCGCGGCCAAGGGCGGCACCAACTTCGGCATCGCCTCCACCGTGGCCGGCATCGTACAGACCATCCTGTGGGACGAACGCCGCATCGTGCCCGTCTCCACCCTGCTGGACGGCGAATACGGCGAACATGACGTGTTCCTCGGCGTCCCCACTGAACTGCGCGCCAATGGTGCCAACGAGATCGTCGAACTCGATCTGAGCGAGGACGAGCGGGCCAAACTGCACCATTCCGCCGAACTCGTGCGTGAACACTGTGAGGGGCTGCTGTGATTCTCGACGCCATCACGCCGAAACAACCCCGACTGCTGGTCGCCGACCTCGACGGCACGTTGCTGCACGACGCCGAGGTATTCGAGGACCGGTTCATTACCCAGCGCAGCATCGACACCATCAACCGCGCGCACGATGCCGGAATGCAATTCGCCATCGCCACCGCGCGGCCGGTGAGTACCGGTCTCCAGTTCGCCGAAAAACTGCCGGTGGACGCCGTAATCTATCTGAACGGCGCCCTCATCGATTTCGACCCGGCCCACTCCGACTTCGACCTGCTCACCTCAGGTGCCACGCCGGCCGATGAGAACCATTTGATCAAGATTGGCTTCTCCTCACGGCGTGCCTGCGAAGTCTGTCTGTTCCTGCTCGATCGCATGCCCGGCCTGAAGCTCGGCATCGTGATGAACGACGTGCGCTACACCAACTTCGATGTGCGCGTGTATTGGAAAACTCAGGCCTTCCAATACACGAACTTCCACGACGTGCCCGAAGGCGTGGCGGACAAAATCACCATCTTCCCCGAACCTGAACAGTGGAACGAGCTGCGTGCGCTGATTCCGCCGGACTTCGACATCTCCATCAGCGAAGGCGTGATGTGGATGCTCATGAACCCGCAGGCCAACAAGGAGCACGCGCTGCACCTGCTGTGCGAGCGACTGGACGTGCCGCTTGAACAGACAGCCGCCTTCGGCGACGACCTCATCGATATCAACATGATGAGCGAATCCGGCCGGGGCGTGGCCGTGGCCAACGCGAACCCCAAGGTGTTGTCCGTCGCCGACGAGATCTGCCCGTCCAACAACGAGGACGGCGTCGCCCAATGGATTGAAGCGCAGTTGGGTTGAACCGGTCGAGACTCGAGAACACGCCAAAATTGAACTTGTGTTGAACCGGGGGTATGCTTTGAACCGTTGTTCAAAAGATAAATTGAACTCCCGGTTGGAGGCATAAGGATATGAGCGTATCGGTGTTTGCGGAACGTCTGCGCAATGCGATGAACAGCAGGGGATTGAAGCAGGTCGATTTGGTGCACGCCGCCGAACATCGTGGCGTAAAGATGGGCAAGAGCCACATCAGCCAATATGTGGCCGGCAAGACCATGCCCCGCGAGGACGTGCTCGAATTCCTGGCCAGCGAACTGGACGTCGACACGAATTGGCTGCGCGGCGAGGAATCCACCACGCAATTGAACTCGGACGCATCCAACAGCGTCACGGACGGCGAACACGCCGCCACACCGCTTGCCATGGGTGCCGCCAAGCCCCAGACGGACAGCGAGATTCCCGTGGGCCGCCGCCGCACCTTCGGCAAATCGCACAAGCTCGACAACGTGCTCTACGACGTGCGCGGCCCGGTCGCCGACGAGGCGATGCGCATGGAGGCCAACGGCACCCACATCCTGAAATTGAACATCGGCAACCCGGCACCCTTCGGCTTCCGCACGCCGGACGAAGTCGTCTACGACATGGCCCACCAGCTCACCGACACCGAAGGCTACTCGCCGTCCAAGGGCCTGTTCTCCGCGCGCAAGGCCATCATGCAGTACGCGCAGCTGAAGAACATCCCGAACGTCACCATCGATGACATCTACACCGGCAACGGCGTCAGCGAGCTCATCAACCTGTCCATGTCCGCGCTGCTCGACACCGGCGACGAAGTGCTCGTGCCCTCCCCGGACTACCCGCTGTGGACCGCCTGCGTGAACCTGGCCGGCGGCACCGCCGTGCACTACCTGTGCGACGAACAGTCCGAATGGTATCCGGACATCGACGACATCCGCTCCAAGATCACCAGCAACACCAAGGCGATTGTCATCATCAACCCGAACAACCCCACCGGCGCACTTTACCCAAAGGAAGTGCTCCAGCAGATCGTCGACATCGCGCGCGAACACCAGCTCATCATCTTCTCCGACGAAATCTACGATCGCCTCGTCATGGACGGCCTGCAGCACATCTCCATCGCCTCGATGGCCCCGGACCTGTTCTGCGTGACCTTCTCCGGCCTGTCGAAATCGCACATGATCGCCGGCTACCGCATCGGCTGGATGATCCTGTCCGGCAACAAGCGCATTGCCAAGGACTACATCGAGGGCCTCAACATGCTCGCCAACATGCGCATGTGTTCGAACGTGCCCGCCCAGTCCGTGGTGCAGACCGCGCTTGGCGGCCACCAGAGCGTCAACGACTACATCGTGCCGGGCGGCCGCGTGCACGACCAGCGCGACCTCGTCTACGACATGCTCAACCAGATTCCCGGCATCACCGCCGTCAAGCCGAAGGCCGCGTTCTACATCTTCCCGAAGATCGACGTCAAACGCTTCAACATCCACTCGGACGAGCAGTTCGCGCTCGACCTGCTGCATGACAAGCACATCCTCATCAGCCACGGCGGCGCGTTCAACTGGCATCGCCCCGACCACTTCCGCGTGGTGTACCTGCCGCGCATGGGCATGCTGCGCGAAACCATGGGGGAGATCTCCGACTTCTTCAGCTACTACTGGCAGAGCTGATCCTTGGTACAGGCGAACACGCTCGATTGTTTCGTGATATGAAGGAGATCTTATGCCGGTGGTGTCGCGTCGTGCGCAGGAAGCGCTGTATCCCAGCGATCGCGCGAACCGCGGCATGGTGGTCCGCGCTATGCCAAGGTGAAGGCGATGACGAAGGCCGTGGCGGACAGTGCGGTTGCCAGGAGCAGATAGCACACGGCGGCTGAATTTCGAGAGCCATCGGCATTGGCAGCGTTACCGCCGTTATTTGCGTTGCGTGCAGCCAACGTGATGGCCGTAATCGCCGAAAGCAGGGAGAACAATGGCAGCACGCACAACACGACGGTCAGCAGTCCCAAAGCTTCATGGCCGATGCAATAAGCGACAAGACCTGCATTGTCAGTTGCCGATAGCGCTGGGCAGAAATCGGTGTGTCTACCAGTGTTGTAGCTGTAGGTAAAGAACGTGATACCTGACCAGAACAGGGCAACGGGAACAGAGCAATTGCGTATGGCGGATGCGTTGATGCTGATGGTGTGGAACAGGTCGTGCAAGGAGGTAGCCCGTATACCACTGCGTTCTGGCGTGATTCGATTACTGTTGTTTTGCGAGTCGATGGTAAGAGAGGCGCATTGCACCAGCGCATATGCCGCAAGTCCAAGTCCGCAAGCGATGGTTGCGCCGCCGCTGAAGTTGACCTCGTCGGATACTGAATATTCGGTGACGAATACCGGCATCACGCCAATCTGCCATACGAACAACAGTCGCGCGATTCGTATCCAACCGTTGCTCAGATATGAGGTGACTATGGCGTGCACCAGCCACGTCACCGCATACATCGCCCACAACGTTACAATCTTGGTATTCGCACTCAACACCAAGATGATCGCAACAGCCACTGCCGCAATAAGAACACTAAACACCGAACAGAGCCGATGGCGCGAAAAGCCCTGTACTCCCGCAACAGTCAGACAGAGAATCGCGACAACACTCAGCGCAGTCACCGTCATAAACCACAGTGGTGAGGTGACGCAGGCTCCATAATCGTCAGTTGCTTGGCCCGAGAGATAGTAGGTCATTCTGCCAATCGCCGGACAATTCGGATGCAACATCATGCCGCCCCAAATGCGCTCATATAATGGCGCGAACGATACACCGGCACCACTGAGCGTCGCAACAACCGCCATCACCATGGCCGGAATCAGCCCAAGCTCGCGATTCCGGCCGGTTTCCGCTATCTGTCTATCACTGGTGTCCATGACTCACCCCACCTTATGCTGTTATCGCCGTCGTCGATGATGCCAGTATAACTATGGCAGATGGGCGGAGACCAGCGGCATACAGGAATTCTGTATGCCGCTTTATAGGAGGGATACTGCGGCAGCCGCCATCACCGACCGACCGCCAGACTCCGGCACAGACCGGGAAAACTACCGTCGCGGAGCATCGGCGATACCAATGGCAACACCGAGGATAGCCGGGACCACCCAGCCGAGCTGGTATTGCTGCAAAGGCAGCATAGCCAGCGCCGCGTCCAGCCAGCCGATGGAACCGCCGAAGACGGCGACCAAACTGGAGATGCAGGTGGCGAAGGATGCGATGCCCACCAGCAGCACGGTCCAGAAGTAGACGCGCGGGAATCGCGCGCCGAGCGACTTGTGGGTCAGCGTCAGCAGTACCAGCACGATGGCGATCGGATACAGTGCGGACAACACCGGCACGGAAACCTTGATGATCGCGCTTAGCCCGGCATTGGACACGATGAAACTGAACACGGTGAAGATGACCTGCCAGGTGCGGTAGCTCAACGTTCGGCCGGCGACGGTCCGGAACCGAGTATGGAAGTAGGTGGCGCAGGTGCCGATCAGTCCGGTGCATACGTTGAGGCAGGCGATGACGAACACGATGCCAAGGAACGCGGTACCGAACGTGCCGAACAGGGATGAGGTGAGGTTGGTGAGCACGGTCGCGCCCGTGTCTTTGGTGGGGTCGATGGTGGCGATGGCGCCGGACACCACGCCCACGTAGCTTAGCGCGCCGTAAATCACGATCAGCAGTACGCCGGTGCCGAGCCCGGCATACGCGGTCTCCTTCTGCACTTGCGATTCGTCATCGACTTGTTGGGCGCGGATATTCGCAGAGATCACGATGCCGAAGTAGAGCGCGGCGAGCAGGTCCATGGTCTGGTAGCCGTCGAGGAAGCCGCGTGCGATCTGGTTTGTGGAGTAGTCGCCCATCGGGTTGGCCGGGGTGCCGATGCCGTGGATCAGGCAGGCGATGAACAGGACAGCAATGAGCACCAGCAGCAACGGTCCCATGAATCGGCCGAGCACTTTGGAGAGTTTCTCGGGATGCTGGGCAAACAGGAACGCCAGCGTGAAGAACACGAGCGAGTAGATGAGTTGGGCCAGCCAGCCATAGGAGGACGGTACGAAAGGAGCCACCATCATTTCGAATGAGGTGGTCGCCGTACGCGGAATCGCAAAGCACGGGCCGATGGTGAGCATGATCGCCACGCCGAGGAACAAGGCGAATTTGGGGGAGACCCGGCTGGCGAGTTTGTCGAAACCGCCGGCGAAGGTGACCGCCAGCACGCCGAGAATCGGCAGGCCGACTGCGGAGACGATGAAACCGATGGCCGCCGGTATGGTCGCGGAACCGGCCTGCGCGCCGACGAACGGCGGAAAAATCAGATTGCCCGCTCCGAAGAACATCGAAAAGAAGGTGAAGGTCATCACCAACCGCTGGCGTGCGACAAGTTTGTTCATTACGATTCGGCCTTTCTCTCATATGCTCGTACCACTGTAGCAACAAACGAAAGAAGCCCCGACCGTTGGGGTCGGGGCTTCTGTGAGCTAATCAACTAGTGCGCTAAACACGCATCAGTCGTCAAATCTCAGGCGTTCACGCGGTCGATGCCGGACTGGACGTCAGACAGCACGGAATCCCAGGACTTGATGAAGGCAGCGACACCGTCGGCCTCCAGCTTGTCGGTGACGTCCTTGAGGTTGATGCCGAGCTCAGCCAGCTTGTTGATGATGGCGTGGGACTCTTCGTAGGTGCCCTCGATGGACGGAGCGCCGTTGCCGTGGTCGGCCAGAGCGTTCAGGGTCTTCTCCGGCATGGTGTTGACGATGTGCTTGGCAACGAGCTCGTCAACGTACTTGCAGTCGGAGTAGGCGGCGTTCTTGGTGCCGGTGGAAGCCCACAGCGGACGCTGAACCTTGGCGCCCTTGGCAGCCAGGTCGGCCCAACGCGGATCCTCGGCGAACTTCTTCTCGAAGAGTTCGTAAGCCAGGCGAGCGTTGGCCACAGCGGCCTTGCCCTCCAGAGCCTTGGCCTCGTCGGAGCCGTTGGCTTCCAGCAGCTTGTCGACAGCGGTGTCCACGCGGGACACGAAGAAGGAAGCGACGGAGCCGATGTGCTTCAGGTCGTGGCCGTTGGCGGCAGCCTGAGCGATGCCCTCGATGTAAGCGTCGATGACCTGCTCGTAGCGCTCGAGCGAGAAGATCAGGGTGACGTTCACGGAGATACCCTTGGCCAGGGTGGCGGTGATGGCCGGCAGGCCTTCGAGGGTTGCCGGAATCTTGATCATGGCGTTCGGGCGGTTGACCTTCTCCCAGAGTTCCACAGCCTGCTTGGCGGTGTTCTCGGTGTCGTGGGCCAGACGCGGGTCGACCTCGATGGAGACGCGGCCGTCGACGAAGTCGGTAGCCTCAGCGATCTCGCGGAAGATGTCGGTGGCGTTGCGCACGTCGGTGGTGGTGAGCTCGCGGACAGCGGTCTCAACGTCAACCTTGCCGAGCTCCTTGAGCTGAGCGTCGTACGGGCCGACCTGGCTCAGGGCCTTCTGGAAGATGGACGGGTTGGTGGTCACACCGACGACGTTCTTGTTGGCGATGAGGTCCTGCAGGGAGCCGGACTCGATGCGGGAGCGGGACAGGTCGTCCAGCCAGATGGAAACGCCGTTGTCAGACGTACGCTGAGTTGCTTCAGTCATTTATTTTTCTCCTTATATTCCGTATTGGAACAAATCTTTAAGTAGACCCCCTCTAACGAGAGGGCCGATCAGGTGGAGTCTTGAGTACAAGCCTCCCTCGTCAGAGGGAGGCTAGGGGACTCACTTGGCGGCTTCGACTTCGGCGATGGAGGCCTTGGCGGCTTCCACCACGTGCTCGGCGGTGATGCCGAGGTCGATCATGTTCTGAGCGCCGTCACCCTGCAGGCCGAACTGCTCGATGGAGACAGGCTTGCCGTAGGAACCGAGGTACTTGTACCACGGCATGGCAACGCCGGCCTCGACGGAGACACGAGCCTTGACAGCGGCCGGAAGCACAGCCTCCTTGTACTCGGCGTCCTGCTCCTCGAACCATTCCATGGACGGCACGGACACGACGCGAGCCTTGACGCCCTCGCCGGCCAGGGTCTTGGCGGCAGCCACAGCCCACTGGACCTCGGAACCGGAAGCCATGAGGATGACGTCCGGAGTACCCTCGGTGTCGACCAGGATGTAAGCGCCCTTCTTGACACCGTCCTTGGCCTTGGCAGCGGTCTCGGCAAGAACCGGGACACCCTGACGGGTCAGAACCATGGCGCCAGGCAGGGTGTTCTTCTTCTCGAAGAAGTAACGGTAAGCCTCGGCGGTCTCGAAGGCATCGGCCGGGCGAATGACCTCAAGCTGAGGAATCGCGCGGAAGGAAGCAAGGTGCTCAACCGGCTGGTGGGTCGGGCCGTCCTCGCCGACGGCGACGGAGTCGTGGGACCAGATGTACAGGTTCGGGATCTGCATGAGGGCGGCCAGACGAACGGCGGAACGCTCGTAGTCGGAGAACATGAAGAAGGTGCCGCCGAACGGACGGGTGTGGGAACCCAGCAGGATGCCGTTGGTGATGCAGCCCATGGTGAACTCGCGCACGCCGAAGTGCAGCTGGCGACCGAACTCGTTGCAGTTCGGCCACTGCTTGGTGGCGCACTCGGCCGGGGCGAAGGTGGCAGCGCCCTTGAGGTCGGTCTTGTTGGAGCCACCGAGGTCGGCGGAGCCGCCCCAGAGTTCCGGCATGACGGCGGCGATGGCGTTGAGCACGGAGCCGGAGGCGCCACGAGTGGCGACACCCTTGCCGACTTCGAAGGTGGCCTCAAGGTCGTCAAGGGCCTTGTCGAAGCCTTCCGGCAGTTCACCGGCCTTCAGACGGTCGTACAGGGCGGCCTTGTCCGGGTTGGCCTTGCGCCAGGCGTCGAACTTCTCGTCCCAGGCCTTGTGGGCCTCCAGGCCGCGATCGGCGACCTTGCGGGCGTGGGCCAGGGCTTCTTCGTCGACGTGGAAGGACTCCTCCGGATCGTAGCCGAGGAGTTTCTTGAGGCCGGCGACGGCCTCGGCGCCCAGCTTGGAGCCGTGGGAGGACGGGTCGTTGGTCTTGCCCGGGGTCGGCCAGGCGATCAGGGAGTGGACCTTGATGAGCTTCGGCTGGTCCGGGGCGGCGGCTTCGGCCTTGGCGATGACGTCGGCCAGACCCTCGATGTCCTCCTTGTAGGAGCCGTCGGGCTGGATGAAGCTGAACTCGTCGGTGTACCAGCCGTAGGCCTGGAAGCGCTTGAGCACGTCCTCGGCCAGCACCAGGTTGGTGTCGCCTTCGATCTGGATGCGGTTGGCGTCGAAGATCACGGTCAGGTTGCCGAGCTTCTGGTTGGCGGCCAGGGAAGCGGCCTCGCCGGAGATGCCCTCCTCGATGTCGCCTTCACCACAGATGGCCCAAATCTTGTGGTAGAACGGGGAATCTTCCTTCGGGGTCTCCGGGTCAAGCAGACCGCGCTGGAAACGCTCGCCGTAGGCAAAGCCGATGGCGGAGGCGAAGCCCTGGCCCAGAGGGCCGGTGGTCATTTCGATGCCCGGGGTCAGGCCGTACTCCGGGTGGCCCGGGGTGCGGGTGGCAGCGCCGCCACGGAAGTTCTTAAGGTCGTCCAGGGTCACGCCGTAGCCGGAGAAGTACAGCTGGACGTACTGGGTGAGGGAGGCATGGCCACCGGAAAGGATGAAGCGATCGCGGCCTTCCCAGTTGGGATCATTCGGATCGTGCTTGATGAAGTGCTGGTACAGCGTGTAGGCGACGGGCGCCAGGGAGACGGGGGAGCCGGGGTGGCCGGAGCCTGCCTTCTCAACCGCGTCAGCCGAAAGGACCTTCGCCATCTTGATGGCGCGCTCGTCGAGCTCGGTCTCCTTGAATTCGGTCATGGATTACTTTCCTTCCAATTGGTCGGGCCGCGTATCCGGCTTGTGCCGGGCGCTTGACGCCCTCACATTGCGATTACCATGCTAGCGTCGGTTTGCGACGTTGCGGTGCAATTTTGGCGTGTTTTGGTAGTTTGTGTTCTGTTAGCGTTCACAGTGAACATTGCTACGCTGCAAACGAACGCATTAGCACTCAAGCCTAAGGAGTGCTAATACAATGTTCTAAGGTGAAGTGCGCCACCTGCACGTGGCGGAGCCAAGAAAGAGGCAATATTTCTGGGTTCCCGCGTGTCGCGGCGTGGCGAACCGACCGTCGGGGTACGCCCTGAGTGAACCGTGACTGATATGAATATGTATGCATATATAAGGAGGCGCGCATGACGCAATCAAGACGCATGCTGGTGCTGCGCGCCGTGGTGGAGGATTACATCCGTTCTCAGGAGCCCGTGGGCTCCACTTCGCTGACGCGCGACCATGATCTCGGCGTCAGTTCGGCCACCATCCGTAACGACATGTCCGCTCTGGAGGATGAAGGATATCTGATTCAGCCGCACACTTCGGCCGGTCGTGTGCCCACCGAAAAGGGCTATCGATACTTTGTGGACCGACTTGCTACCGTGGTGCCGCTCAGCGAGGCGCAGCGCCGCGGCATCAACAGCTTCCTGTCCGGATCGGTGAGTCTCAAGGACGCGCTGCAGCGTTCGGCACGACTGTTGTCCGAAATCACCGGTCAAGTGGCCATAGTCACCTCGCCATCGCTGGCCAAGGCCACATTGCGGCACGTGGAGATGGTGCCCGTTGCCATGACCACGTTGCTCGCGGTGGTGATTACTGACACCGGCCGCGTGGCCCAGCACGGCCTGACCATCGCATCCATGCCCGCCGTGGACGAGATCAACCGGCTCTCCAACACCGTCAACGAACAATGCGACGGGTTGTCCCTATCGAAATCCGCGGAGACCGTGCGATCCATCGCCGCCAGCGCCGGCTACGAGTCGGTGCGTGGCGTGGCCGACGCGCTGGCCGACGCCTTCGAATCGATGGCATTGGACGAACGCGCGAACGAACTGTACATGTCCGGCACCTCGCACCTGGCCCACTCCCGGTCCCTGGCCGATCTGGCCCCGCTCTTCGACGCGCTGGAAGAACAGGTCGTGCTGATGAAGCTCATGAGCAACCTGAGCGAGGAGACGAATGCATCCGGCGTGGGCGTGGCCATCGGCTCCGAAATGCACACTCCCGGCCTACTGCATGCCTCCGTGGTCAGCAGTGGCTATGGGCGCAGCGGTGCGGCGGGCGAACCGGCGGGGAACGATCCCGTAGGCGAACCCGAAACCGAATCCGAGACGGAGAGCCAGACGAACGACACGGAACCCATCGCCTTCGTTGGCTCCATAGGGCCGACCCACATGGACTACGCGGCCACTATGGCCGCCGTCAGGGCCGTAGCCAGATATTTGACCGCCTTCCTCTCCGAGGGCCGGACTCAAGACTGACCGCCGTCTGTGGCACAATGACCCGCAGACCAAACGAACACAAAGGATCAATCAAGTGGCAGATTATTACGAGACGCTGGGTGTGGAACGCGGCGCCAGTGACGACGAGATCAAGAAGGCATACCGCAAGCTCAGCCGTAAGTACCACCCCGACATCGCGGGCCCTGAGTTCGAGGACAAGTTCAAGGAAGTGAACAACGCCTACGATGTGCTGTCCAATCCGGACAAACGCCGTATGTATGATTCGGGAGTCGACCCGAACAACCCGAACGCCGGTGCCGGCGGCTTCTCCGGGGCGGGCTTCGGCGATATGAGCGACGTGTTCTCCACGTTCTTCGGTTCCGCGTTCGGCGGTGGCTCACAGGGCCCGGTGCCGCGTACCCAGCCCGGCCGCGATGCCTTGGCCTCGGCGTCCATCGATTTGAAGACGGCGGTGTTCGGCGGCACCGCGCATGTCAAGATCAATACGTTCTCCCTGTGCCAGGAGTGCGGTGGCTCCGGCGCCCAGGGCGGCGCACAGCCGGTCACCTGCCCCGACTGCCACGGACAGGGATTCATGCAGAAGGTCGTGCGCACCATGCTCGGCCAGATGATGACCTCCGCCCCCTGTGAACGTTGCGAGGGCCACGGTACCATCATCCAGAACCCGTGCCCCAGCTGCATGGGCCACGGCCGTGTGCGCACCACGCGTACCGTGGGCGTTACCGTGCCCGCCGGCATCAACGACAACGCGCGTCTGCGGTTGGCCAACCAGGGCGAAGTGGGTGAGGGCGGCGGCGCTGCCGGCGACCTGTACATCGACATCCGCATCAAGGCGGATAAGCAGTTCACCCGCGATGGCGACGACCTGCACTGCTGGATTCAGGTGCCGATGAGCTGGGCCGTGCTTGGCCACGATCTGTCCATTGATACGTTCGATGGTGAGAAGACCGTGTCCATCCCGGCCGGCTGCCAGACTGAGGACACGGTGACGCTTAAGGGACTGGGCGTCACGAACATCCGCAACAAGGACGAGCGCGGCAACCTCATCGCCCACGTCAATGTGCTTATCCCCACCAAGCTCAACGAAACCGAGCGTGGCCTCATCGAACAGTTCGCCGCCTCGCACGATTCAGGCGCCACGCACGTCTCCCAGGCATCCCGTCCACAGGCCGGTCAAAAGAAAGGTTTCTTCAGCAAGTTGAAGGACGCACTGAGCTGAGAGCGGATGCGTTCTTGGCTCCCCCTCTGAGGGGAGCCAAGTCTGTTACTTCAGCAGGGAGCGGCACATGGAGCGGTATTCGTTGACGTAGCCGCCGCCGAAGAAGACGCAATGGCCGGCGATGGGGTAGAGCTGCCAGAGCGTGATGCGCTCCTGCCATCCGGCCTTCAACGGATGCACGGACTGGTAGCCCTCGGTGATTTCGCTCAGATAGCTCATGCCGAACAGGTGCAGCATAGCCAGATCCTCCTCGCGATGACCGCCATGTGCCGCCGGGTCGATGAGCACAGCCTCGGGCTGCCCGGAATCGGCGGTCCACATCACATTGCCGCTCCACAGATCACCGTGGATGCGCGCCGGCTTGTCGGACGCGGCTCGGCCCATCAGATCCGGCAACGCTTCAATCACGCGCTCGGTCAGTTCGACATCGCGCTTATCCAGCTCGCCACGCCTCACACCAAGGTTGACCATCGGGCGCAGACGTCCATCAGCGAAATAGCTGATCGGGTCGGTCCACTCGCCGGTATCCATTTTCACTGGGTCCTGCAATGGTCCGAAATAGCATGTGCCGTTATATCCGTCAGGCGCAGACCCGAAATATTCGGCACCCACATCATGCATATGGGCCAGAGCCGCACCAAAAGCTCGTGCCGCCTGAGGCGTGGGGGACGCGCTGCCCACACGTTCGATATCCAGATAATCCTTGCCCCAGCCGTATACCTGCACCACGCGCGGGCCGTCCTGCGCATGAGCCGCCCCCAACCATTCGAGTCCTCGACCCTCGCATTCGAAGAATCCTTCCGGTGCGAATGCCCTGCTTTTGCGATACGTGGACATAATGCTCCCTTCGTCGCTTACGTACTATATCCACTTTCATTGTAGAAGCCGTGGATGTTACCGATTCTTAGTGTTGTTCTACACCCCCTTGGGTAGGGTGTTCATCGTCATAACACATCAAATACTTAGAAATCACGAGGGGTTATGAATTTTTTCCAAGCGATCATTCTCGGCATCGTTCAGGCGCTGACCGAGTATCTCCCGGTATCCTCCAGCGCGCATATCCGTATTTTCGGCGATTTGATGCTGGGCTCTGATCCCGGTGCGGCGTTTACCGCCATCATCCAAATCGGCACCGAACTTGCGGTGATTCTGTATTTCCGTCACGACATCATCAATATCCTTACTCACTGGTTCAGCTGCCTGTTCGGCAAGAACGGCAAGGATTGGAAGGCCCGCATGGGCCGCGGCGACAATTACGCCACACTCGGCTGGAACATTATCGTCGGCTCGATTCCGATTATTATCCTCGGCTTCACTCTGCAGAACGTCATCGAAACCTCGTTGCGCAACCTGTGGATTACGGTAACCGTGCTGTTGGTATTCGGCATTCTGCTGTGGATGGTGGATGCCAAGGCTCGCCAGAACAAAACCATGAATGATATGACGTATCGTGATGCATTCCTCTTCGGTTTGGGCCAGTCCATGGCGCTGATTCCTGGTGTGTCCCGCTCCGGCGGCACCATCACCGTCGGTCGCGCACTGGGCTACACGCGTGAGGCCGCTGTACGTCTGAGCTTCCTGATGGCCATCCCCGCGGTGTTCGGCTCAGGTTTGCTCGAAGCCATCAAGGCCGTGAAGAACTACAAAACCGATGCGATGTTCCCCGGCTGGGGGCCGACCCTCGTAGCCATGGTCATCAGCTTCGTACTCGGCTACATCGTGATCATCGGATTCCTGAAGTTCGTATCGAACTTCTCCTATAAGGCCTTCGCCATCTACCGCATCGGTTTGGCTGTGGTCGTCGCCTTGCTGCTGATTGTGGGCGTGCTGCCGGCCATCGATCCCTCCGTGGTGGCTGCGGCATAAGACGGGTCGATAGGCGACTCAATATAATGGTGCTCCCGCCGGCGGGAGCTGTCAGCGAAGCTGACTGAGGGTGGTCACTGGAATATGCCAGCAGAACCACCCTCAGTCTCGCTACGCGAGCCAGCTCCCGTCAGCGGGAGTATTGTGTGTATAGGGCTAATTGCCCATCTGGCGTAGAAACGCTTCCGCTTCTTTGACCAGTTGTTCAGCCTGGGGCGCTCCCAATGAAGCCTCCGCCTCGGCTTTCTGCTGCAAGTCGTAGTCGTGCTCCAAATGCTCCACATAATCATGAAGCTGGTCATTGCAACGAACCAGTATCGATGCCTGCGCCTTCCACTGCTCGGCTTTCTGCTTCAGGTCTGCCGTATCGAAAATGAAGCCGATATACTTGCCCAACGCATCCAGCAATCGTATAGTGCCGGCAGAGCATTCGTCGCTGCCCAAATATTGGGGGATGGACACCCACATCGAGGAATGAGCAAATCCTTGTTGTGCGGCAGCTACATCCAGAACAGTAGGAATGCCCACCGGGCCGTTATACGACCGGTCTCCTTCGCATTGACAGTCTCCGTCGCTGACGGCGATGGGCAACGGACGGGTATGCGGGCAATCGGAGAACATCGAACCTAACGTAATGATCCGATTGACATCCAGCTCATCGGCAATGGCCAGACTCCGGCTACAGTATTCCTTCCACCGATAGTTTGGTTCGGGGGCAATCTGCGCATAGATACGCTTGCCTGCGTCCAACGTGATGTCGTAGAACGTGGTCTGTGGCCAGATAAGATTGGTGCGACCCGAAACATGGCACAGCATAGGACGGGCAACCTGATAGTCATAGAAATCATCACATTTAATATGACGAATCTCGCGGGACTCATATCGCTTGACCAGATGGCGCACCGCGTTCGTCGCCGCCTGACAGGCATCATTCCATCCCTCGAATGCGGCGATCAATACTGCGCCGGTGTCCTTCGCTGCTTCACTCATACCTCTAGAGTAACTGGAGTTCATTGCCCGAAGCGCACGCTTTAGCCATAAGCGAGAGTATGCAATTACAGGCGACACGCCGCAGCTGGACGAACTACACGCATGTGTGTATAGTAAACACTCGTGCTTCGGCAGGGAGACCTCGCCAAGGAAACACACGCGGACATAGCTTAGTTGGTAAAGCGCAACCTTGCCAAGGTTGAGACCGCGGGTTCGAGTCCCGTTGTCCGCTCTAGGTCCGTGAGTTGACAGACCTTACGGTGGGTTAGCCAAGCGGTTAGGCAGCGGCCTGCAAAGCCGTATAGACGAGTTCGACTCTCGTACCCACCTCTCAGACCAGCGAAGCAATTCAATGGAATGAAATATGACCCGGGCGGTTGGCGCAGTGGTAGCGCACTTCCCTGACACGGAAGGGGTCACAAGTTCGAATCTTGTATCGCCCACGAAAGTCGAAGCAATTCGACTGGATATAACTAAAGAACCGAATATTCGGGCGATTGGCGCAGCGGCTAGCGCACTTCGTTCACACCGAAGGGGTCGTAGGTTCGATTCCTACATCGCCCACTGGATTCCGCTTCTCACGGCGGATTCCTTTGCGGACATAGCTTAGTTGGTAAAGCGCAACCTTGCCAAGGTTGAGACCGCGGGTTCGAGTCCCGTTGTCCGCTCCACAACGAAACCTCGCTTCGGCGAGGTTTTTTCGTATTGGTTCAGATGCTGGTGGTATTTGTCGCACGCCCAACCTATCGTGTCCTACGTTGATTAACCAGTCCAGGCCTGCACATTAGTACCGCGGGCCCCGATAGCAAAGGACAAATCATGGCGCAAGCTACCATCTCCATAACCGTCAACGGCGAAGCGAAGGAGGTGGAAGCAACCACCACCGGCGTAGAACTGTTCGCGGAAGACAAGAACATCATCGCGGTCAAGATCAACGGCGAGAACCGTGACCTGTACACGCCGCTGAACGATGGCGACACCGTCGACCCCATCGCCCTCGACTCCGAAGACGGCCTCGCAATCATGCGTCACTCGGCCACCCACGTCATGGCCCAGGCCGTGCAGGAAGTCTACCCGAACGCCAAGCTCGGCGTCGGCCCCGTCATCAAGGACGGCTTCTACTACGACTTCCAGGTCGACCAGCCCTTCACCCCGAACGACCTCAAGGACATCGAGAAGCGCATGCAGCGCATCATCAAGTCCTCCCAGTCCTTCCGCCGCCGTTCCGTGACCGAGGAAGAGGCTCTGAAGGAAGAGGCCGACCAGCCCTTTAAGATCGAACTGATCGAAGACAAGGAAGCACACCTCGACCCGGCCGCCGCCACCGAGATCTCCGAAAAGGAGCTCAGCTTCTACGACAACGTAGACCGTGATGGCAATGTGGTTTGGAAGGACCTGTGCCGCGGCCCGCACCTGCCGAACACCCGCTACATCAAGGCCTTCAAGATCGAGCGTTCCGCCGCCGCCTACTGGCGTGGTTCCGAGAAGAACCCGACCATGCAGCGCGTCTACGGCACCGCATGGGCCACCAAGGAAGACCTCAAGGCCTACCAGACCCGCCTGGAAGAAGCCGCCAAGCGCGATCACCGCAAGCTCGGCGCCGAGATGGACCTGTTCTCCTTCCCGGATGAAATTGGCCCCGGCCTGGCCGTGTTCCACCCGAAGGGTGCCGCCGTGATCAACGCTATGGAGGACTACTCCCGTGAGATGCACCGCAAGCACCACTACAGCTTCGTGCAGACCCCGCACATCACCAAGGGCGGCCTGTACGAGACCTCCGGCCACCTGCACTGGTACAAGGACGGCATGTACCCGCCCATGCACCTCGACGAGGAGAAGGACGCGGACGGCAACATCACCAAGCCGGGCGCCGACTACTACCTCAAGCCGATGAACTGCCCGATGCACAACCTCATCTTCAAGTCGCGCCAGCGCTCCTACCGCGAGCTGCCGCTGCGCCTCTTCGAGTTCGGCACCGTGTACCGCTACGAGAAGTCCGGCGAGGTCCACGGCCTGACCCGTGTGCGCGGCCTCACCCAGGACGACTCCCACATCTACTGCACCCGCGAGCAGATGAAGGACGAGCTCACCAGCCTGCTCACCTTCGTGCTGAACCTGCTCAAGGACTTTGGCCTGACCGACTTCTACCTCGAGCTGTCCACCAAGGACCCGAACAAGTACGTCGGCTCCGACGAGATCTGGGAGGAGGCCACCAACACGCTCGCCGAGGTCGCCAAGGAATCCAACCTCGAGCTCGTCGACGATCCGTGCGGCGCCGCCTTCTACGGCCCGAAGATCTCCGTGCAGGCCCGCGACGCCATCGGCCGCACCTGGCAGGTCTCGACCATCCAGCTCGACTTCAACCTGCCGGAGCGCTTCCAGCTCGAGTACATCGCGAAGGACGGCACCCACCAGCGCCCGGTGATGATTCACCGCGCCCTGTTCGGCTCCATCGAACGCTTCTTCGCCGTGCTGCTCGAGCACTACGCAGGTGCCTTCCCGGCGTGGCTGGCCCCTGTGCAGGTGCTCGGCGTGCCGGTTGCCGACGAGTTTGCCCCGCATCTGGCCGGCTTCGTCAAGTCCCTTGAAGATGAGATGGTCCGTTGCGAGATCGACTACTCCGACGATCGCTTCGGCAAGAAGATTCGCAACGCCTCCAAGTCCAAGGTGCCGTTCATCCTCATCGTCGGTGAGGAAGACATGAACAACAACGCGGTCAGCTTCCGCTTCCGCGACGGTAGCCAGCTCAACGGTGTGCCGGTGGACACTGCTCGCGAGCAGATTCTCACCGTCATCAAGAAGCGCGTCCAGGTGAACTCCGCCGACGACTTCAACGCTGCTGTGGCTGAGTGATGTGAATGGTACTGGCTCCCCTCTCTGAGGGGAGCCAAGAAAGGGCGCGAAAATGACTGACGTGCGTGTCGATAATCCGGCGGACTTTCCGCCTCAGGAGGACACGGTCGAACGACTGTGGACTCCGCAGCGCATGACCTATGTGCTGCGCAACAGCGAGGATCGCCCAACCAAGCCCAAGACGAAGGAATGCCCGTTCTGCGTCGGACCCAAAAAATCCGACGAAGACGGCCTCATCGCCTGGCGTGGCACGCACGTGTTCGCCATCATGAACCTCTACCCATACAATGTCGGGCATCTCATGATTTGCCCGTACCGTCACGTCGGATTCATCACCGAACTCGACGATGCCGAACTGTTCGAATTCGAGAAGGCCACCACCCTCGCCATGAAGGTGATGGAGACCGTCTCCCGTCCGGACGGATACAACATCGGCATCAATCAGGGCGAGGTCGCGGGTGCCGGAGTCGCCGCGCACCTGCACCAGCATGTGGTGCCGCGTTGGAATGGCGATGCGAACTTCATGCCCATCGTCGCCCAGACGCGTACCATGCCGATTCTGCTGTCCGACCAGCGAGATGCCTATGCCCAGGCATTCGAACAGCTGGCCCCGCAGTATCATTTGCCGCTTGCCTGACCGGGTGCGGCACCCGCGCAACCGGTTTTATCGGTACGCGCAATAAGACAATCATCGGAAACATTACGGGTATGTCTGATTAACGGCCTACAATCGTTTCGTTTGACATCATCCGTTTCAATAATTGCTAGGAGCATTATGTCAGGTCATTCCAAGTGGGCGACCACCAAGCACAAGAAGGCCGCCATCGACGCCAAGCGCGGCAAGCTCTTCGCCAAGCTCATCAAGAACATCGAAATCGCCGCCCGCCTCGGCGGCGGCGACCCGGACGGCAACCCGTCCCTGTACGATGCCATCTACAAGGCCAAGAAGGCCTCCATGCCGGCCGACAACATCGCTCGCGCCGTCAAGCGTGGTGCCGGTGCTGAAGATGGTGCCGCCAACTACGAAGACATCGTCTACGAGGGCTACGCTCCTGCCGGCGTTGGCCTCATCATCGAATGCCTGACCGACAACCGCAACCGTGCGGCCGCCGAAGTCCGTTCCACCCTGACCAAGGGCAACGGCTCTCTGGCCACCTCCGGCTCCGTGTCCTTCAACTTCGAGCGCAAGGGCCAGATTGTGGTGCCGTCCGAGGGCGTGGACTTCGACAAGCTGTTCGAAACCGCCGCCGAAGCCGGTGCCGAGGACGTTACCGATGACGGTGAAGTGTTCACCGTTGTGACCGGTCCGTCCGACCTGTTCACCGTGCGCAAGGCTCTGCAGGAAGCCGGCTTCGACTACGATTCCGCCGACCAGGTCATGCAGCCGAAGAACGAGGTCGAGTTGAGCCTTGAAGATGCCCGCAAGGTGTCCAAGCTCATCGACAACCTCGATGACCTCGACGATGTGCAGAACATCTACTCCAACTGGACCGCTTCCGACGAGGTGATGGCCCAGCTCGACGAGGAGTAATCCTCGTGATTATCCTTGGCGTCGACCCCGGGCTCACACGTTGCGGGGTCGGCGTGATCGAAGCCGGCGAGCACCGCCGGCTTTCGTTTATTCACGTGGACGTGGTGCGGTCCTCACCGGATATCACCCAGGATCTGCGTCTACTGGCCATCTACAACGGCCTGTCCGAGAAAATGGACCGATTCGCGCCGGACGCGGTATCTATCGAGCGTGTGTTCGCCCAATCCAACCGCAACACCGTACTCGGTACCGCACAGGCCGCCGGCCTCGCCATGCTCGCCGCCGCGCAACGCAATATTCCCGTGGCGTTGCATACGCCTACCGAAGCCAAGCTGGCTATCACCGGTAACGGGCAGGCGCAGAAGATTCAGGTGGAGCGTATGGTGACACGTATTTTGAACCTCACCAAAATGCCGACTCCCGCCGATGCCGCCGATGCCTTGGCTTTGGCCATTTGCCATGCGCTGCGCCCGGCAGGCGCATTGCAGGGCGGCGAACGCGAACAACATCTGACCGCCGCGCAACGCCAGTGGGCTGAGGCCGCACAGAACTCCACGCGCCGCCGCATCAACCACGACCGAGGAATGTAGTATACTTTCGAACAGTTGTTCGAGTCTTGAATCCTGGAGCCCTGAAGGAGTACCTGTATGATCGGCATGCTGACCGGGCGGGTTGAATCGGTCGAAACCGATACCGCATTGATTGATGTTGGGGGAGTGGGCTACGAAGTGCGCATGTCCGCCACCGACCTGAGCCGTCTGCACGCCGGGCAAGACACCCGCGTCTTCACCTATATGAACCTCTCTCAGGATGCCATTACCCTGCATGGATTCCTGGATCGGGACGCCAAGAAAACCTTCCTGCAACTCATCAAGGTCTCCGGCATTGGGCCTAAAGTGGCCCAATCGTTACTCTCCACACTGACGCCGAGTCAGCTGGCCCACGCCATCACCGACAACGACGCCACCGCGCTGGCCAAGGCTCCGGGGCTGGGTAAGAAGGGCGCACAGAAGATCATCCTCGAGCTTAAGGGCTCTATTGATTTGAGTCAGATCGAGGGTGCTTCCGCTCAGGCGGCAACATCCAAGTCTCCGGTGGATACCGGTACGGAACAGGTTGTCGAAGGACTGATTTCGCTTGGCTGGCGTCAGCAGGACGCTCAGCAGGCCGTTGCCGAGGCTTGCGCCGAAAACGACATTCCCACGCCGCTTGCCACCGACGATGTGCCGCGTGTGCTACGTCTGGCTTTGGCGCTGATGGATAGGGGCCGCTGATGAGCGAGACAACGGATTACGGCACCTCCAACACTGGTGCCAACGAAGAGTCGCTGCGCATGGTCTCCTCCCAGCCGATCGGCAACGAGCCGGTCAGCGACGAGGAGCTGCGCCCCCATGTTCTCGAAGGCTTTATCGGACAGCCACGGCTCAAGGCCCAGCTGCAACTGTTCTTGGACGCGGCCCGCAAACGCGATGTGCCACCGGACCATATTCTGCTCGCCGGCCCTCCTGGCTTGGGCAAAACCACGTTGGCCATGATCGTTGCCAATGAGCTTGAAGTGCCGATTCGCGTGACTTCCGGCCCTGCGGTTCAACATGCCGGTGATCTTGCTTCGATTCTGAGCTCCCTCGACGTCGGCGAAGTGCTGTTCATCGACGAGATCCATCGTCTGCCGCGCGCCGCCGAGGAGCTGCTGTATATCGCGATGGAGGACTTCCGCGTCGACGTGATGGTCGGCAAAGGCCCGGGCGCAAGCTCCATCCCGCTGACCCTGCCGCGATTCACCGTCATCGGTGCCACCACGCGCGAAGGTATGCTGCCAAGCCCGTTGCGCGCACGCTTCGGCTTCACCGCACATCTCGACTTCTATCCGCACGAGGAGCTGGAAAAGCTCATCGAACGTTCGGCCAACGTACTGGGCGTAAACCTTGATACGGGTTCCGCTCATGAGCTTGCGTTGCGTTCGCGCGGCACGCCGCGTATCGCCAACCGATTGCTACGCCGTGTACGCGACTGGGCCATCGTCCACGACCTGATTGTGGTGCGGCCGGACGACGTCAAGGAGGCGCTGGCCCTGTACCAGATCGACTCCGAAGGCCTCGACCGGCTGGACATCGCCGTGCTCAATGCCATCGTGCGCAACTTCAACGGTGGACCCGTGGGCCTGAACAATCTGGCGGCCATGGTGGGCGAGGAATCGGAAACCGTGGAAACCGTGTGCGAGCCGTATCTCGTGCGCGAAGGTTTTATGATTCGCACGCCCAAAGGCCGTGTGGCTACCGAGAAGGCATGGCAGCATTTGGGGATTACGCCCAAAGATGATGTCAGCAAGCTCTTCTAGACTTTCTCCTGTTTGCACACTCGGCAGCGTTTCGTCAATGTCGCTCGTTTGAAGGAGTTGTTTCGTGGAACAGTACATTATGCTCATCGTGATCGTCGTCGTGTTCGGCGGCATGATGTGGTGGCAGTCCAAGAAGGCCAAGCAGCAACAGCAGGAGAAGCAGGACTTCCGTCGCAATCTGCAGCCCGGCACCGAGGTCATCACCATCGGCCAGGTGATCGGCAAGGTCGTCGAAGTCGACGAGCAGTATGAGGAGATCGTCATCGACTCCGAAGGCTCCAAGCTGCGTTTCGGCTTCAATGCCATCGCCCGTGAGTACATCCGCCCGGCCTATGTGTCCGATGATGAGGTCGACGAGAACGGCAACCCGCTGCCCGACGAAGACACCGAGGCTCCGGCTAACGATGAGGCTGGTCAGGTTCCGATCGAGGCGTCCGTCGTGTCCGAGGAAGACACCGCTGACGAGACCGGTGACGACAACGAAACCAAGACGAAGTAAGCTGTTCGATTCGGTAGCACCATCCGCGTATCGCATCGCAAAGGCATAAAAGGGGCGAGCACTATGGCACAGTCGGACATCACCATCGACGCATTGAGCAAGGTAGGGCAACAGGACGCCGAATATCTGGTGTCCTTGGTGCGTTCCGTACCGGGGTTTCCCAAGGAAGGCATCATCTTCCGTGATTTCATGCCAGTGCTCGCCGACCCCAAGGGCTTGAAGATTCTGCTCAAAGCACTTGAAGAGGCCCTGCCGGTGTCCCCGAGCGAATTCGACTCCATTGCCGGTCTCGAATCGCGCGGGTTCCTGTTCGGCCCGGCCATGGCCGCCCATTTGGGCAAGGGTTTCATCGCCGTGCGTAAGGCCGGCAAGTTGCCGCCTGAAACCATCGGTGAATCCTATGACCTCGAATACGGCACGGCCAGTGTCGAAATCGAAACCGACGCCGTACAGGCAGGGAAGCGAGTGCTCATCGTCGATGACCTCATCGCCACGGGCGGCACCGCCAAAGCCGCCACCGACCTTATCGAAAAGGCCGGTGGCACCGTGGTGGGCTTCAGTTTCGTGATGCGGCTCGATGGCCTCGACGGTCTGGATAAGCTCGACGGCAAGCCCAGCAGCTCGCTGATCGCGATGCCGGCCTGAGATTTCGTCTCGCCCAACGTACAGTCAGTTTTCAAGGTCCGGCATGTACTGTGTACAGTTACATGCCGGACCAATTACATAGTCAGGGAAGGATCGATGGATCTTTACGAATACCAGGCGCGTCAGCTGCTCGAGGAACAGGACATTCCCACCCCGGACGCCATCTTTGCCCAGAACTCCCATGAAGTCGCTGAAGCGGCGGACAAAATCGGCTATCCCTGCGTAATCAAGGCGCAGGTCAAGATCGGTCATCGTGGTCAGGCCGGCGGCGTCAAGATCGCCCATAACCGCGACGAGGCGATTCTTGAATCCGAGTCCATCCTGCCGATGACCATCCACGGGCACAAGGTTTCCGGCGTGCTTGTAGCCGAAGCCAAGAACATCCTGCACGAATACTACGTGTCCATCTCCGTGGACCGCACCTCGCGCGACTTCGACGTGCTGGCCACCGCCAACGGCGGCACCGAAGTCGAGGAAATCGCCAAGGAACATCCGGAGGCCGTCAAACGCCTGCACATCGATGCGCTCGGCGACTTCGACCTGGCCGCTGCCACCGAAATGGCACAGAGCATCGGCTTCTACCACGCGGACGTCGATCAGGCCGCGCAGATTCTGCTCAAGATGTGGCGCTGCTTCAAAGACAACGATGCCACGCTCGTGGAAATCAATCCGCTCGCCAAGATCGGCGACCCGGATGACGAATCCACCAAGCAGCTGAGCGCCTTGGACGCCAAGATCTCCTTGGATGACAACGCCTCCTTCCGCCATGATGGCTGGGCGCGTTTCGTGGATCTCATCGTTCCCGACCCCTTCGAACAGCGCGCCCGCGAACACGGCCTGCACTACGTGCACCTGCACGGCGAGGTCGGTGTGATCGGCAACGGTGCAGGACTCGTCATGAGTTCCCTGGATGCCGTCTCCGGCGCTGGCGAGGAACAGGGCACCAACATCAAGCCCGCCAACTTCCTGGACATCGGCGGCGGCGCCTCCGCAGCCGTCATGGCCGAAAGCCTGGAGATCGTACTGTCCGACCCTCAGGTCGAATCCGTGTTCATCAATGTCTATGGCGGCATCACCTCCTGCGTGGAAGTCGCCAACGGCATCCTCGAAGCGGTCGCCAAGCTCGGCGGTTCCAAGCCGATCGTTGTGCGCTTCGATGGCAACGCCGCCGCCGAGGGTCTGCATATCCTCGCCTCCGCCAATAACCCGAATATCCATGTGTCCGAAACCATGGAAGGCGCGGCAGCCAAGGCCGCGCAGCTCGCCGGTGAGGCGACCCAGTCCAAGGAGGTTCGCTGATGCTGTTCATCGAAGACGGCGCTCCCGTTATCGTCCAGGGCATGACCGGCCATCAGGGCATGACCCATACGGCTCGCATGCTCAAGGCCGGCACCAATATCGTCGGCGGCGTGAACCCGCGCAAGGCCGGCACATCCGTCACCTTCCCCGGTGCCAAGAACGGTGCCGACGCGGACATCCCCGTGTTCGCCACCTGCGGCGAAGCACGTGAAGCCACCGGCGCCAAGGCCAGCGTGGTGTTCGTGCCGCCGAAGTTCGCCAAGTCCGCCGTGGTCGAAGCCGTCGAAGCCGGCATCGAACTCATCGTGGTCATCACTGAAGGCATTCCGGTGGCCGATTCCGCATACTTCGTCGAACTGGCGCTCAAGAAGGGCGTGCGCATCATCGGACCGAACTGCCCTGGTCTCATCACGCTCGGCAACCCCGGCGTCAATCTGGGCATCATCCCCGACGGCATCGTCGGCCGCGGCCCGCTCGGACTGGTCTCCAAATCCGGCACCCTCACCTACCAGCTCATGGGCGAATTGTCCGATATCGGCTTCACCGCATGTCTCGGCGCCGGCGGCGACCCGATCGTCGGCACGACGCTGCTGGAAGCCCTGCAGGCATTCGAAGCCGACCCCGACACCAAGGCTGTCATGATGATCGGCGAAATCGGCGGCTTCGCCGAACAGGACGCCGCCGCATGGGCCAAGGAGCACATGACCAAGCCGGTTGTCGCCTACATCGCCGGTTTCACCGCCCCCGAAGGCAAGCAGATGGGCCACGCCGGCGCCATCGTCTCCGGAGGCAAGGGCACCGCCCAGGACAAGAAGAACGCGCTCGAGGCGGCGGGCATCCCCGTGGGCAAGACCCCGGGCCAGGCCGCCGAAATCATGCGTGACGTACTCGCCAAGGCCAACATCGACTGATCGGTTCCAACCAATCGTGATGAAAGCCGTGATTCGCCAATGGGTGCGGGGAGCCATAGTCGCCCTCGCATCCATGGCCATCTATGCCGTTGCATTAGGCTGCTATACAGCGCTGATGTTATTGGTCGTCTCTATGGAAGAGGGCGGCGACAATCTCACCGTCGGCACAACCTCGCTGACACAGGCCGTTGTGCTTCTGAGTGAGGGATCGGGCTTTAGAACCGATTCGTTCACCCTCACCATTACGCCATTGCTGTTGACCATACTGCTGATATGGCTGATCAATGCACTCACCATGCGAATCAAGGCATACGGGCCGCATGCGTATGTTGCCGGATTGATTGTTTGGCTCGGGTTGAACGAGGCATTCCGGCAATCCGTGCACCTAGGTCTTGTCGATGACCAGTGGCTGGTGTTGCTGAAAGCAGCCATCGTATTCTCGATCGGTTTCCTATGCGCAGCCGTACCGGAATCAGCCAAAATGCGAGCATTCAGGGACTGGACTCGCAAGCAGGTGCCGGCGGACATACGCCACTGCCTGAAAATCGGCGTCGCCTTGGCCGTCGCGATACTGAGCATATATCTGGCAATTGGATTGATTACCGTCATCGTATGGTCGGTACGCAACCATGCCGCTGTCGTATCGTTGTTCGAATTGTCCGGGATGGAAACAGGTTCACGAATTCTCACCACCGTCGCCATGCTGATCTGGCTACCCAACGTCATGCTCTGGGCTGTTTCCTGGCTCTTCGGCGGCGGATTCGCCATCGGTGATTTGGCCAGTTTCACATTATGGCTCGGCCAATCCAAAGAGCTTCCTGCAATTCCGGTATTCGGTATTCTGCCCGAACCGGTCAGCAGCGAACTATGGCGTACCGTTGCCTTGAACGCGCCTCTCGCCATCGCTGCGCTCGTGGGCCTGCTGGCTGTATTCCTACCGCAAGGATTCGCCTGCAGACCGTTGAATGTACGGAATACGTCCACCCGCGGCCCGGTACTGGTTTCGCTGATCTACTCCGCCGGGGCATTCTGCCTGAGCGCGATGCTGATCTCACTGGCATCCACATTGCTGTTCGCTCTGTCCAATGGATCGCTTGGCGATCATCGTCTTGCTCACATAGGCGTTGACGTCATGGCCTCCACCAGAGTCGTCGGTCATTCGACCGCACTGGGACTTACCGCGGCATGGCTGCTCGCGCTGATTGGCATAGCGCTCGTTTTTCCGATAGTCTGGTTGGTTGAGAGAATCAAGGATTCCCGCACCACCGCCACGACCTCGAAGACCGCCACCGTTCATCAGGCGCGGTTCCTAGCGTCACAACCACAAGAATCCAAGGAGGAACAGGATGACAAACACGAACCGACCGATACGTCGAGCACTGGTCTCGGTCTTTCATAAGGAAGGCATCGAAGTACTCGCGGAAGCGTTCGTGAAGGCCGGCACCGAAGTTGTTTCCACTGGTTCGACCGCCAAGAAGCTTGCCGAACTGGGCGTCAAGGTAACCGAGGTGTCCGATGTCACCGGATTCCCCGAATGCCTCGACGGCCGCGTCAAGACGCTGCACCCGTACATTCACGCCGGCATTCTGGCTGATATGACCAACCCCGAGCACGCCAAGCAGCTCGAGGAGTTCGGCATCAAGCCGTTCGACCTGGTGGTCGTCAACCTGTACCCGTTCGCCGACACCGTGCGCTCCGGCGCCAACGAGGCCGATACCATCGAGAAGATCGACATCGGCGGTCCCTCCATGGTGCGCGGCGCGGCCAAGAACCACGCCACCGTGGCCATCGTCACCGACCCGGCCGATTATGCACTGGTCGCCTCCCGCGTGGCCGACGGCACCGGCTTCTCCTTGGACGAGCGCAAGTGGCTTGCCGCCAAGGCCTTCGCGCACACCGCCGCCTATGACGCCACCATCAACGAGTGGACCGCCAAGCACTGGCCCAAGCCGGCCTCTCTGGACGCCGTCGAGGTGGACAAGGACGATCAGGGCACTGAAGTCGATTCCGCCAAGTTCCCGGCCCAGTTCACCCGCACCTGGGATCGTGCGCACACCCTGCGCTACGGCGAGAACTCCCACCAGCAGGCCGCCCTCTACATCGACCCGCTCAACCAGACCGGTTTCGCCCACGCCGAGCAGCTCGGCGGCAAGCCGATGAGCTACAACAACTACGTGGATGCGGACGCCGCCTGGCGCACCGTATGGGATATGGCTCCCGCCATTGCCGTGGCCGTAGTCAAGCACAACAATCCGTGCGGTCTGGCCATCGGCGCGACCGCGGCCGAGGCCCACAAGAAGGCTCACGCCTGCGACCCGATGAGCGCCTACGGCGGTGTGATCGCCTGCAACTCCAAGGTCACTCTTGAGATGGCCGAAAGCGTGCGCCCGATTTTCACCGAAGTCATCGTCGCCCCCGACTATGAGCCGGCCGCGCTCGAACTGCTGCAGACCAAGAAGAAGAACCTGCGCATCCTCGAGGTGGCCGAGCCGCCGAAGGGCCACGAGGCCATCCGCCAGATCGATGGCGGCCTGCTTGTGCAGGACACTGATCTGATCAACGCCGTCGGCGACGATCCGGACGCCTGGAAGCTCGTGGCCGGCGAGGCCGCCGACGCTGACACGCTGAAGGACCTCGTGTTCGCATGGCGTGCAATCCGCTGCGTGAAGTCCAACGCCATCCTGCTGGCCCACGACCAGGCCACGGTTGGCATCGGCATGGGCCAAGTCAACCGCGTGGACTCCTGCCATTTGGCCGTCGAGCGCGCCAACACGCTGGCCGATGGTGCCGATCGCGCCACCGGTGCGGTCGCGGCATCCGATGCGTTCTTCCCGTTCGCCGATGGTGCCCAGGTGCTTATCGACGCGGGCGTCAAGGCCATCGTGCAGCCTGGCGGCTCCATCCGCGATGAGGAGGTCATCGAAGCGGCCAAGAAGGCCGGCGTGACCATGTACCTCACCGGCACCCGCCACTTCTTCCACTGATCGGGACTCTCTGAGGGGAGCAGCTCAGCCAAAACGCACAAAGGTGGGATTCCGCCTGACCCGTCAACGGGTCCAAGCGGAATCCCACCTTTGCTATTCGCCTGCTATTGTGGTCACGTAACCGTTCGACAGAAGGAATCGCAACATGCACAACCATCCCTATGTATCCGAAGCACATGAGGGCAAGCCATGGTTTGAATGGTGCGTACTCGGCGTCGTCGCCGTCATCACACTGCTGGTTGCTTTCGGATATACGATGGCCGCCACGGTCATACTTGCCGTGACGGCCATCATCACCGGGCTTGTTCGCCTGATTCTTCAGGACAGAAGCCCATGGAAAGTGCGCTCAGTGGCGTTCGACTCCTTCATCGGCATCGCCTTGGGAATCGGCCTGCTGATTACCTACTTCAGCTTCTTTGGACTCTTCGGCAACATCTTTTTCCGCTGAATCGCCATCAGACGAGGCGGCCTGATCGAAGAATTCGCCATCGTCGAGCGTGTCCGCGTTTGCATCGGCATCCGTCTGCGGAAGATCGGCGGCAGCCGGCACTTTGGGAGTGGTCATCATCTGCGCGATGATCATGACCAACGCCACCACAGCGGCGGCCAAGACCGGGCTAATCCAGAATACCCACAGCTGCTGCAGCGGATTTTGCGTAAGACCCTCATTCATCGCGGCCAGTGCGATGCCGGTGGAACGGGCGGGATTGAGACCGGCACCGGTAACCGGGTAGCTGATGGCGGTGGCCAGACCATAGGCAAGACCCATGGCAATGACATGACGGTCCGAGGACTCGTCGTGATCACCCAGAGAAGACATGGCGGTGGCAACGACAATCAGAGAGGCAACGACCTCGACGACAATCGCCAGCGTAATCGAGAACGTAATGCCATACTGGGTCAGCAGCGAGTAAGACACGGAGCCGTTTTCGAAACCGTTAACGGCCGGAGTCAGCCACACTTTGGCAGCTACCTGCTCGGATGTGGGCAGCAGCTTGACCACGGCGAAGCCGGCGGCGATGGCACCGATGACCTGAGCGATCACATAGAGGATGCCATCCAGGATTTTCGTCTTGGAAACCAGCACGGAGGCTACGGTGATGGCCGGATTCAGCTGGCCACCGGACACGCGGGAGAAGATGGCGGTGACTGCGGCATATGCCAAGCCGGTAGCCAACGCAAAGAACACGATATTGATGCCATACACGGCCGAACCCCATGTGGAGAAGGCGTAAATGGCAAAGCACAGCAGGAAGCTGCCGGCCAATTCGGCGCACACGCGCAGAGCCAGCGGCTGCTGATTGGTTTCTTCCATGATTGTTCATTCCTTTTCATCTGTTGGAAGACGGGCGAACCCGCACAAACGGTTGCCAGTCTAGCAGCAGTCCTACGTTGCGGTATGATATATAGGTTGGAATTGGCTGGGATTCCAGTCCGCCAACTCTGAAGTATGTATACAAATCGACAGTCTCTGCGATGACAGAATCTGTCCGGCCACGTTGGGAGAACGATGCCAAACGCATATTCCCGCGCTGCGAAAGCGCAAGACGATTCCAATTCCATTCGGCTCCAGAAGCTGCTTGCCCAAGCGGGATTCGGTTCCCGCCGCAAGTGCGAGGACATGATTACCGAAGGCCGTGTCGAGGTCGACGGTGAACTGGTCACCGAGCTCGGAACTCGCGTTGACCCTCATAAGCAGCAGGTGCGCGTAGACGGTTCGCGCGTACGCGTCAATCCGAACCACGTCACTCTGGCGCTGAACAAGCCCCGCAAGGTGCTCTCCGCCATGGACGACCCGAAGGGCCGCTACACGCTGCGCGACATCGTGGGCGACAAGTACGAGCGCATCTTCCACATGGGCCGTCTCGACTACGATTCCGAGGGTCTGATCCTCATGACGAACGACGGCGAGCTCTCGCAGCACGTCATGCACCCCAAGTACGAGGTCGAGAAGACCTACGTCGCCACGCTGGAAGGCAAGATCTCCGGCACTGTGTGCCGTCGACTCGTGACCACCGGCGTGCAGCTCGACGACGGCTGGATCAAGCTCGACCACTGCGCGATCATCGACTCCTCGCGTGACCACACGATGGTCAAGGTCGTGCTGCACTCCGGCAAGAACCGCATCGTGCGACGTATCTTCGGCTCGATCGGCTTCCCGGTCAAGCGCTTGGTGCGCACCCAGATCGGCCCGATCAAGCTCGGTGATTTGAAGCCCGGTTCCTACCGCGTGCTGTCCCAGACGGAAGTCCGTTCGCTGTCCAAGGAGGTTGGTCTGTGATTCGCGTTGCCATCGACGGCCCCGCCGGCGTGGGCAAGTCGTCCACGTCCAAGGCGCTGGCCAAGTATTTCGGATACGCCTACCTTGACACGGGCGCGATGTATCGTGCCTGTGCTTGGTGGTGCCTGAAGCAGGGCATCGATCTGGACGCCGAAACCGTGGATGAGCGTGTCATCACCGAAGCGGTGGGCGAGTTCTTCACCGGCGACCATTTCGATATCTCCGTGGACCCGGACAACCCCCGCGTATTCGCCGACGACGAGGACATCTCCGAGGCCATTCGTTCCTCCGAAGTCTCCAGCCATGTCTCCAAGGTGTCGAACGTCATCCCGGTGCGCAACGTGCTCATCGCCGCCCAGCGCGCCTACATCGCCCGCGAGGCGTCGGCCGACTCCTTCTCCGGGGGTTTGGGCATCGTGGCCGAGGGCCGCGATATCACCACCGTGGTGTCCCCGGACGCCGAGGTGCGCGTGCTGCTGGCCGCCCGTGAGGAGGTCCGTCAGGCCCGTCGCACCGGCCAAGCCGTCAAGGGCGTGGGTGCTGAGGATGTGGCCGCGCGCGACAAGGCCGATTCCAAGGTCACCAGCTTCCTGACCGCCGCCGATGGCGTTACCACCATCGACAATTCCGATTTGGACTTCGCCCACACGCTCGATCTGCTCATCGGTCTGGTCGAGGACGCCATCGAGAACCAGGAATACGAGCAGTATGCCGCCAATCTCGAAGGCTATGAGCTGGACGAAGGCGATGAGGATCTGATTTCCGGCCGCGGTTTCACGGAAGGCGCGCGCAAGGCTGGCCCCAAGCCGGTGGGCGTGCTGGCTGTTGTAGGCCGTCCGAACGTGGGCAAATCATCCCTGGTCAACCGTATCCTCGGCCGCCGTGCCGCCGTTGTGGAAGACACGCCGGGCGTTACGCGAGACCGTGTGAGCTATGACGCGGAATGGGCCGGCACTGACTTCAAGCTGGTGGACACGGGCGGCTGGGAAGCCAACGTGGAAGGCATTGAATCCGCCATCGCCTCACAGGCACAGGTTGCCGTGACCTTGGCCGATGCTGTGGTATTCGTTGTCGATGGTCAAGTGGGCATGACCACCACCGATGAGCGCATCGTCAAGATGCTGCGTGCCGCCGGCAAGCCGGTCGTGCTGGCCGTCAACAAGATCGACGACCAGGCCAGCGAATATCTTGCCGCCGAATTCTGGAAGCTCGGCCTCGGCGAACCATACTCGATTTCCGCCATGCACGGCAGGGGAGTGGGCGACCTGCTGGACGTCGCGCTCGACAAGCTCAAGCAGGCCGAGAAGACTTCCGGCTACCTCACGCCTTCCGGCCTGCGCCGCGTGGCTCTGGTGGGCCGCCCGAACGTGGGCAAGTCGTCTCTGCTCAATCAGCTGGCGCGCGAAGAACGTGCCGTGGTCAACGATTTGGCCGGCACTACGCGCGACCCCGTCGACGAAATCGTCAACATCGATGGCGAGGACTGGCTGTTCATCGACACGGCCGGCATCAAGCGACGCCAGCACAAGCTCACAGGCGCGGAATATTATTCCTCTCTGCGCACGCAGGCCGCCATCGAGCGCTGTGAATTGGCGCTGATCCTGTTTGATGCTTCGCAGCCGGTATCCGATCAGGATTTGAAGGTCATGTCCACAGCCGTGGATGCGGGCCGTGCAATCGTGCTCGTGTTCAATAAGTGGGATGCGATGGACGAGTTCGACAAGCAGCGTCTCGAACGCCTGTGGAACACCGAATTCGACCGTGTGATGTGGGCCGAGCGTGTGAATCTGTCCGCCAAGACCGGCTGGCACACCAACCGTCTGACGCGAGCCATGGATAAGGCCTTGGAATCCTGGGATCAGCGTATTCCTACAGGCAAGCTCAACGCCTTCCTCGGCAAAATTCAGGCCGCCCACCCGCACCCGTTGCGTGGTGGCAAGCAGCCGCGAATCCTCTTCGCCACGCAGGCATCCACGCGCCCGCCGCGTTTCGTGATCTTCGCCACCGGCTTCCTCGAGCACGGCTACCGCCGCTACATCGAGCGTTCCCTGCGCGAGGAATTCGGCTTCGAAGGCACGCCGATTCAGATCTCCGTGAACATCCGCGAGAAGAAGAAGCGGAAGTGACACGCGCGTAATTTGCCAGATTTCAAATATCTGGTAAATTATCTACTCGGTGCTTTTGCACCATCGGGCCGTAGCGCAGTTTGGTAGCGCACTTGACTGGGGGTCAAGGGGTCGCGGGTTCAAATCCCGCCGGCCCGACCGATTAGCCCCGGAATTCCGCCACTTTTGAGTGGTTGTCTTCCGGGGTTTTTCCGTTTTCAGACAATATGAGACAACATGACGACGGACTTACCTTTGTAAGCCATTCGTAATGAATTATCACCGACAATTCACCGCCTCCGCACCCCCCGTCGTATGCGTTTGCCCCAAACAGGGACTAGACTTGTTCCTATTGATTTGACGAAAGGGACCCGAATTGACCGAAATAAACGATAAGGCCCAACTGGATATCACCGCCGCCGGCGACACCGACGCCGTCACCTCGGATACCCCCGAAGAAACCGTAAACACCCCCGAAGTGGATGAGACTTTCGAGCTTTCGGCCGCCAAGATGCGCGAGCATGGCATGAGCGAAACCGCCATCAACCAGTTCCGCCATTTGTATGACGTATGGCGCCATGAAGAAGCCTCCAGCTGGATTCGCGAGGACGACATCGAGCCGCTTGGCCACGTGCCCAGCTTCCACGACGTCTATGAGACCATCAACCACGACAAGGCCGTGGACGCCTTCGCCAAAACCGCATTCCTCAAGCTCAATGGCGGTCTGGGCACCTCCATGGGATTGGACAAGGCCAAGTCGCTGTTGCCGGTGCGTAGGCACAAGGCCAAGCAGATGCGCTTCATCGACATCATCATCGGTCAGGTGCTTACCGCTCGTACACGCCTGAACGTCGAGCTGCCGCTGACGTTCATGAACTCCTTCCACACTTCGGCGGACACGATGAAGGTGCTCAAGCATCATCGCAAGTTCAGCCAGCATGACGTGCCGATGGAAATCATCCAGCATCAGGAACCCAAGCTCGTGGCCGCCACCGGCGAACCTGTGAGCTACCCTGCGAACCCGGAGCTGGAATGGTGCCCGCCCGGCCACGGCGACCTGTTCTCCACCATCTGGGAGTCTGGTCTGCTTGACGTATTGGAGGAGCGCGGCTTCAAGTATCTGTTCATCTCCAATTCCGACAATCTCGGTGCGCGCCCCTCGCGTACGTTGGCCCAGCACTTCGAAAACACAGGTGCCCCGTTTATGGCTGAAGTGGCCATCCGCACCAAGGCCGATCGCAAGGGCGGCCATATTGTGCGAGACAAGGCCACTGGTCGCCTAATACTGCGTGAAATGAGCCAGGTCCATCCGGACGATAAGGAAGCGGCCCAAGACATCACCAAGCATCCTTACTTCAACACCAACTCGATCTGGGTTCGCATCGACGCTTTGAAAGACAAGCTCGCCGAATGCGATGGTGTGTTGCCGTTGCCGGTGATTCGTAACAAAAAGACCGTGAATCCCACGGACCCGGATTCCGAACAGGTGATTCAGCTGGAAACCGCCATGGGTGCCGCAATCGGTCTGTTCAACGGTTCTATCTGCGTCCAAGTGGATCGTATGCGCTTCCTTCCGGTGAAAACCACCAATGATTTGTTCATTATGCGTTCCGATCGCTTCCACCTGACGGACACGTATGAGATGGAAGACGGCAATTACATCTTCCCGAACGTCGAACTTGATCCGCGATACTACAAGAACATCCACGATTTCGACGAACGGTTCCCCTACGCCGTGCCATCTTTGGCCGCAGCCAACTCGGTTTCCATTCAGGGCGACTGGACATTCGGACGTGACGTCATGATGTTCGCCGACGCCAAACTGGAAGATAAGGGCGAACCAAGCTATGTTCCGAACGGCGAATACGTTGGCCCGCAAGGCATCGAACCGGACGATTGGGTGTGATTTACAACACGGTCGAACGATAAAAAAGATATTATTTTTGTGAAATGGCGCTCAAGTGCGGAAAAAGCCTCTAAGATAGAGTGAGTGTGGGGAAACTCATACGCACTTATAACGAAACAGTAACTATACGTGAGGACTAATGGCAGAGGGCACAAGCGGACGTCGGCGTTTTTCCGACAAATGGGGCAAGCACGAGCTGGACGTACTGGCTGTGTTGTCATCCGCGTTCCCGCAATGGCTCACATCCCGCCAAATTGCGCAGCGCGTCAAGGCTTACGCCGACTCGTATGGAGAGCTGGCAGATCAGGCCGCCAAGGCCGCGTTCGCCAAGCAGTTCCAGCGTGATCGCGCCAAGCTCGCCGCTATGGGCATCGCCATCGAATCACGGCAGCCTGAGTATTCGTCCAAGTCGGAAGGCCAGGACTTCGCGTCCTACCGTCTGCAGTTGGGCGACGAACCGCGCATCCGTCTGATGTTCGAGCCGGAAGATATGCCGGTGCTTGCCGCCGCCAACTATCTGGCTCGTTCGATGTCGATTTCCTCCGAGCCGGATCAGTCCCAGCTCGCCCAACATGCGTCGCGCACCACGCCGCGTGTGCCGCAGACCCCTATTCCCGGTCTCGGTTTGGATTCGATTGCGCCTGGCTTGGGCACGCAGCCCATTCCGGACTCGCTGGTCAAGGTTATCGATTCGCGTCGCTTTGCCGCCACCGTTGATGTGGACGGCGAACACCTGAACGTGGCCTACACCGATTCCGACGATTTGGCCATGTTTGTGCTGGAGCATCCGGGTGCCACGATTGTCAGCCCGCAGGAGGCTGTGGACGCCTATCATCGCCGCCTGCACGCCGCCAGCCGATTCACTCTGGCTGACGAATCCGCCAGCCCTGTAAGCGCCTCGGTGGTTTCCCCGTCGATTAGTCGCGATGTTCGTGAGCCGGGTGATCCCGAGTCGATCAAGGCCCAGAACAAGAAGAACGGCCCCGCTTTCCAAACGGGCAGCGAGGTGGATCGTCGCCTGCGTCTGATGCTGTTCCTCTCCGCTCACCTGGGTGAGGAATTCTCGATGAGCGAGCTGGCCGAGCGCTTTATCGGCAAACCGAAGAACGACGACGAGCTCAAGAAATTCGTCAACATCATTCATAAGGACATCAACACCCTGACCACCGTTTCCGACGATGGTGAGATGGCTGGCAGCCAGTTCTTCGATATCGACTGGCCGCTGCTGGATGCCGAGGGTATTGTTTCCGCCACCAATTCGTTGGGCCTTGAACGTCTTGCCGGCATTTCGCCGCAATACCTCAGCATGCTCACCGCCTCGGTCAGCTACTTGGCGCATTCGCCGTTACTGCCGGACAAGCAGCGTGGGCAGGCCGAATCCCTGTATGAGCGTTTGCGCCGCCATGTCAGCCCGGGCCAGACCCCGTGGCTGAGCCTGACCGGCTATGAGCTGGAGCCCCGAAGCTTCTCCATCGTCAAGCGCGCGATCAACACCGATTCGCTGTTGGACATGGAGTACTCCGACGGTACCGGTAGTACCCGTCGCAAGCTGGTGGCCCCCGCCAAGATTTTCATCGACGAAGGCGTGTATTATGCCGCCGTCTACACGGATGTCGGTTCCGCCGCCCCTAAGGACAAGAAGGCCTACGTCTCCAAAGACAAGACCATCGACAAGGCGAACGGCAAGCCGCGCATCTGGCAGGTGCTGCGCTTGGCCCGTATCGAAAAGGCGGAACTGGTCAAGCCCACCAAGCAGATCAACATCCCGAACATGCCGGTGAGCGAACTGCGCAAGTGGAGTTTCGACAACGGTACCGACGCGGTGTTCATCACCGATCAGCGCGATCTGGCATTCATCAAGACATTGCCGGGCGCTACCGTCGAACAATGCGGTGCCGGTGAAAAGGTGCATCTGACCGTTTCCTCCGACTCCTGGTTCGTGGCCTTCTGCATCGCACACGCGCGTCATATCACGGCGGTCGCCCCGGAAACGTTGCGCACCATGATCGTGGCACGCGCCGAACGCGAACTGAGCATCAGCGAGAACAAGTAAGGAGCCTTTCATGCCTTGGTGGATATGGCTGATTCTGGCCCTGTTCATGCTGGCCATGATTGTTGCCGGACTCATCTATGCAGCCCTTCATGGAATCCGTGCCTTGAAAGACATGTCCGACATCGGCGGCCAGCTCGGTGAACGCGTGGCCGCGATGGGGGAGTCTGGCACCTCTGCCGACACCAGCGAGCCGCCTCTGTTCACTCAGCCGCTCAGCGTGGCACAGAATCGTTATGCCGAGGCCCATGCGGACGTGATTCGCAGCAAGGCCGCCAAGCGCGAACGCCACACCCAGGCATGGGCCCGCTGGAAGCGATTCAACAACTAACGGAAAGCAGCAATGGCACGTCACCAACACCATAAGGGCAATGCCGATTCCCAGACGCTGAGCCCTTCGCAGCGGTACGCATCATTCCAAAAAGTCCAGCGCCATCGGGCGTCCGCAGCAGCGCGATTCGCCGAATCCCTGCCCTTCGAACTGGACGACTTCCAGACCGAAGCCAATGACGCGCTCGAAGCCGGCAGCAACGTACTGGTCGCGGCCCCAACCGGTGCCGGCAAAACCGTAGTGGCGGATTTTGCCATTTATCTCGCCCAGGAACGCAACGTCAAAGCCTTCTATACCACACCGATCAAAGCGCTGAGCAATCAGAAATACCATGATCTGGTCGACGTGTACGGCCCGGACAAGGTAGGCCTGCTCACCGGCGACACCTCGATCAACTCCGAGGCGGACATCGTGGTCATGACCACCGAAGTGCTGCGCAACATGCTCTACGAGCGTTCCACCACGCTGAACGCACTGCGCTACGTGATTCTCGACGAAGTGCACTATCTGGCCGACCGGTTCCGCGGGCCCGTGTGGGAGGAAGTCATCATCCACCTGCCCAAGACGGTCAAGATCGTCGGCCTGTCCGCTACCGTGTCCAACGTGGAGGATTTCTCCAACTGGATTGCCTCGGTGCGAGGCGACACCAAACTGGTGATCAGCGAACACCGCCCCGTGCCTTTGGAACAGCACGTCATCGTGCAGGCGGACGAACACACCGAGCCTGAGGTGCTGGATCTCTATCGCCGCGACGGCAACGGCGAGCAGACCACCAAGCTCAACGCCGAACTCATCAACCGGCTCGACCAGTTGGACCGCAAGGCCGCACGCCGGCGCGGCGAGGAACGCCCCGATAAGCGCAAGGGCTTCGGCAGAGGCCGCGGCGGCAAAGGCGCCAAGGGCCATGCCCCGAAAACGGAACGCCACACCCCGCGCCGCTGGGCCGTGGTGGACGAGCTTAACTTTCTGGGAATGTTGCCCGGCATCTACTTCATCTTCTCGCGCAACGGTTGTGACCAGGCCGTGGAACAGTGTATCAACGCTGGACTGGAGCTCACCACCGATGAGGAAGTGACCAAGATTCGCCGCATCGTGGATGAGATGGTGGAGGGGCAACTCACTCAGGAAGACCTGAAAGCCCTGCAGTTCTCCAAGTTCCGCTTTGCGTTGGAAGAAGGCTTCGCTTCGCATCATGCCGGCATGATTGCCCTGTTCCGCCAGATAGTCGAACGATTGTTCGAAGAAGGTCTGGTCAAAATGGTGTTCGCCACGGAAACACTGGCCTTGGGCATCAATATGCCGGCCCGCTGCGTGGTGGTAGAGAAACTCGAGAAGTTCGACGGTACCGGTCATGTGGGCCTGACGCCCGGCGAATTCACGCAGCTCACCGGTCGTGCCGGTCGGCGCGGCATCGACACCATCGGCCACGCCATCGTGGTTGACCATCACGGTTTTGTGCCCGCCACGGCCGCCGCGCTGTCATCCAAGCGTGTCTACCCGCTGCACTCGAGCTTCCGACCCACGTTCAACATGGCCGTGAACCTGCTCAACTCCAGCGACTACGAGACCGCGCACGTTACCCTGGACCAGTCGTTTGCCCAGTGGGAGGCCAACGAATCGGCCTGGCAGCTGGAATCGCAGATCAACACACTGAAGAACGCGCTGGCCGGATACGAACAGGCGTTCGCATGCGAACACGGCGACTTCAAACAGTTCATGACCCTGCGTATGGAGCTGAGCGACATCGAAAAGGAAGGCCGCCGCAAACTGAAGCACGAAGTGTTCCTGACCGATCAGGAGCGTTCACGCGCCTTCCAGAACCTTGACCAGCGCATTCGCGATTTGCGCAAGGCGGAGCACGAGCATCCATGCCGCAACTGCCCGGACCTCCAGCAACACCTCAAGTGGGGCCACCGCTGGGCCCGCGAGACCCGCGAACTGCAGCGCGTCACCGATCGCTACGACTCCCGCACCGGGTCCGTGGCACGCCAGTTCGATTGCATCTGCGATATTCTCACCGGGCTTGGTTACCTCGAACGTCATGTCAATGCGGCCGGCCACATTGACATGACGTTGACTGAAAAAGGTCTGCTGCTGCGCCGCATCTACAGTGAACATGACCTGGAACTGTGCGAGGCGCTGCTCGCCGGCACGTTCGACAAGCTCGACGCCAACGGACTGGCCGCTGTGCTCTCTTCACTGGTATACGAGGCCAGACGCGGGGGAGACGGCGAACCGAGGCACTACCCGGGCGGCATCTCCGGGCCCATCGCCATCGCTTCGTCCAAGCTCAAGGGCATTTGTGAAGACATCGATATCCTGTGCGAGGATCACGGTCTGGACGAGATGCAGCGGCCGGATTTCGGCATTCTCGACATCATGTATGAATGGGCGGATGGCGGTTCGCTGGGATCGTGCCTGTACGGCACCGACATGACCGGCGGCGACTTCGTGCGCACTGCCAAACGACTGGCTGACGTGCTGCAGCAGATTGCTGTCGCCCAGCCGCTGCCGTTCGACGGGGGAGAGCGGCTGGCAGGCCTCGCCCACGAAGCGGCCGACCGGGTCAATCGTGGCGTGGTGGCCTACTCCGGCGTGGACTGACGGGGCTGTTTGACGGGAGTTTGTCAGCCGACGTCGGAAGCTTGGAATAGCGGCCAAGTCCGAACTGTTGCGTAAATTAGTAGGGTTAAAGATCTTTCAAGGAGGATGCCGATATGGCAGAACGTAGCCTCAGGGGCATGAGCATCGGAGCGAAATCGCTGGAGTCCGACGACAACGTCGATTTCGCCGCGCGAAACGATGTGGCGTATGTATGCCCGAAGGGCCACCGCACCATCCTGCCGTTTGCCGAGGGTGCCGAAATCCCGGACGAGTGGGAGTGCCGTTGTGGTTCCGTGGCCCACCGTGAGGGCGACGCCGACCGTGAGGGCGACGAAATCAGCAAACCCACCCGCACCCACTGGGACATGCTGCTGGAACGCCGTAGCGAAGAGGAACTGGCCACCCTGCTCGAAAAGCGCCTGCAAATGCACCGTGACGGTTGGATTCCCGACTACGAGTGATCTCCTACTGAACAACACGTGAACTTGATGCCCAGTCATCCCGACTGGGCATAATCATTGTTGGAACAAGTCGCATTGTTTGACGACCATTCAAAGCAGTCGACATGAACAAGGGGGAGTGGAATCTCAATGGCACAGCATCCGATGAAAGTGGTCCTGTTGGACCTCGACGGCACGCTTACCAAGTCCGACGGCGGCATCATCGCCTCCGTCGTCAAGACGTTCGAGGAATTGGGTCGCCCGGTTCCCGACGATGCCGAGCTGCATCGTTTCATTGGTCCGGCCATCATCGAATCGCTGCGACGCAACCATGTGCCGGAGGATGAGCTTGACCGGGCGGTCACCATCTACCGCAGCTACTATGCGGATCGCGCCGTGTTCGATGATCCGAACGAGCCCGGCAACAAAGTTCCCGGCCGCTTGGTGAACGTCGTGTTTCCCGGTATCCGCGAACAGCTGCTCAAGCTGCGTGCCGACGGCTATTATCTGGCGTTGGCCAGCTGCAAGCCCGAGTACCAATGCGTTCCGATCTGTGAGCATTTCCATCTGACCGAGCTGTTGGACGGCATCTATGGCGCATCCAGGGATAACTCTCGTTTGGACAAGGATCAGGTGATTCGGTACTGCTTCGACAAAATCGGTTTTGATGCTGCAGCGGGGGACAAGGCCGTGATGATCGGCGACCGCTACACCGACATCGACGGCGCCCACGCCTGCAATCTGGACGCCATTGGCTGCCGCTGGGGCTACGCTCCGGCCGGTGAGATGGAAGAACACGGTGCCTACGAAATCATCGAGAAGCCCGAGCAGATCGAAGAAGCCGTAAACCGTTATTTCCAAACACACTGAAACACAACGGCGAGGACTTCTTCATGATGGGATGCGATGGAGCCTGCGCCGCGGGCTTCGACCTGGTTTTCATCGGTTTGCCATTGCTGTCGCTGTATGAGATTCCCATGCTGATATGGTTCATTTGGCGAGCATTCCACTGGAAACGAGATGACAAGGATTGGCTGAAAGGCACGGCGATTCTTGCAATTGCGGTGGTCGCTCCGGTGCTCCTTTGGCTGTCGGCCTGGTATGCTCCGGTGCTCCTTTGGCTGTCGGCCTTGGTATGCGTGGACTAGTTGATACAGGCGACCGAATCCTTGTCAAGGATAACTAATCTGACATAACGTACATTATCGGCTAATAGTATGTGGTGATTTTAGCCGAACCAGTAGTATCTAGCTGCGGATTAGCCTCGCCGCAGAGAATCGGCTACTTCGCAACATCATCCTTATTCCGGTGAGAAGCAACGCCCAAACGCTTGTCCATTTCGGTTTCCGAAGCGTTGCGTGCCTGCAGATACATGGCGATGAGTTCCAGCAGCACCAGCACGAATATGATGATTGCTCCGGGCAATTGCGCGTGGTCGTAGAACGCGAGCATGCGAGCATCCATCAGATCTGCGGTGAACGTCAATACGGGAAACGGAATCAGCGCCGCCGCAAACGACATGAAATGCGTTTTCACCATCGACCAGTCGACCGGATCGACCGGCGGTCGCCGGCGTTTCGGCGTGAACAGATGGCCTCGGCTGACCGTTATAGTGATGATGGACACAGCAAAGATGACGGCGACCATCCACAGAACGCCCGGCAACAATCCGACAACAATCCCGTTCACCCGGTCCTCCAATCAGTCATAATAATCACCGCAACATATAAAAACATAAGATGGCAGGCAACAAAAGCAACACATACAACAAAGCGACCTGCCGACCAAAGCCGGCAAGTCGCCAACAACCATACATGTATCAGGCGGTTGCGCGTTGCAAGCGCTGTGCCTCGAGCTTCTTGCGCATCCTCATGGCAGTCAGTTCATCAATCGGACGGCCCGTGGCAATCGTCAGCGGCTTGGCCTCAAGATCAACATATTCTTCCTGTTCCAAGGCCGTCTCAATCTGGTGCCACAACGAACCCACCGACACGGCGAACACTGCCTTACCGCTTTGCAACAGTTCGAGCATCTGTTCGCTGGTTGTGCATTCATGTACGTTTTGACCATCGCACATGATGGTCACATTGGCCAGCTGATCGGTGCTGCGTTGAGTCAAGAATCCGATGGCCGCCGTTACGTTCTGCAGATTCACACCGGCATCAAGCAACTTCTTGGATACAGCGAGAATCACCACATCCTTAAACGAGTATAGTCGTCGTGAACCGGAGCCATGAGACGGCGTGATGGACGGCTCAACAATCTGCTTGCGTGCCCAATAATCGAGCTGTCGGTACGTGATGCCGGCCACCTTGGAGGCCACAGTGCCACGGTAGCCGCGCTTGATCTCCTCAGTATCGACGTTGGAGAACAACTCCCCCTGAATCGCGTCAGCGTTCAGATTCTGACGGTCCTCAAGCGAAACATGAAGATGCAGCCCGGTCTGTCCCATGGCACTCCCCTAACTCATGCGTGTCTCGCATATGACTCACACTGGTGTAATCACATGATTGCAATTTCTGCAATCAGTCTAACCCCGTGCTGGGTGTGGACTATTGGGAAATAATGGCAGATTTCGTGAAGAACACGAGGCGGAATTTACCGATCATGATTTCGTCGCCGTTCTTCAGCGTCGCCTGATCAACACGCTGACGGTTCACGTAGGTGCCGTTCAGACTTCCTGCGTCAACCACAAAGAACTGACCGTTGACCCTGCGGAACACGGCATGCTGACGGGATACGGTGGAGTCGTCGAGCAGAATATCAGCTCGCGGATCACGGCCGACGGTGATTTCATCCTCGTCAAGCAAGTAACGAGAACCTGAGACCGCTCCCCTGGCGGAAATCAGCAATGCCGTTCCCTCGGACAATCTGGTGATGGTGTCCAGATCCTCTTGAGTCAGCGGTCGATCGCCGGTGGTGGTAATGGGCAGTACATTAATCGCGGGCAGGCCGATAATGGTGGTTTCGCCTGCGCTAGGAATCGGGTTGGTCATAGTCCCCTATTCTACCGTCTTTGCATACTGGTTTTGCGTAGCTTCGCGTACTTCGTCGATAATGATGCTGTCAGAAGGCTGTACATTGACGTTGGACCCGTATTTCACCTGGAGCTGAGCGCCCACACCGCCGGCGATATCGACTGCGTTGGACAGTTCCTGCGGATTGCCAATGGCCTTCACCGTGTATGTGGGCTTGATGGTGGTGCCATCCACGATCAAACCTTCCTCGGCGTCCTGAATGTAGGTGGAGGTGATGACGCGCACGTTATTGATGGCGATTACCTCGGCACCGGCATTGCGAAGTTCCTCGATAAGGTTGAACATGATTGAGGCGTCCACTTTAGTCGTCAAGCCTCGTCCGATTCGGATGGTCACGCCTTGACCCTTTGCCGGGAGTCTGCCGGAGATCAAGCCGCTGGTCTCCTCGTTTTGCTTGGCGATCTTACGCGCCTGCTCCTGTTCGTTAGCCGCCGATTTCAGCGAGTTGAGCTGGCTGTTCAACTGGGTTTTACGCTGCTCGAGATTGGAGATTTGCGTATTCGACTCGTTCAGCAGCCTTACCAGTTCACTCTCGTCCATCGTTTCGTACGTGGATTTAGTGTTATTGATCTGGCTCATGTAGGCGAAACCCAACAACGCGCACATCAGAGCGATGAGAATCGAGGATAGTAACCGTGATTTGTTGCTGGCACGGTTGAGATCCTTCCGGGGCTTCTTGCGCACCGTGGGAAACGACCCGGTTTCCATCCGGTCGTTGACCTTGTCTTGTGCATGCTGGTCGCGCATTTTCTCCAGCATGTTGTCTGATTGTGCTTTACGTGCCATACGTCAGTACCCTTGTCAGCCTCGGAAGATGAAGCGTCTGATCGCGGACACGTTGGAGAAGATGCGGATGCCGAGTACGACGATGACGGCTGTCTGCAGCTGCGAACCGACGCCGAGCTGGTTGCCGAGGAACACGAGCAGTGTTGCCGTCACCACGTTGGCGAGGAAGGAGATCACAAACACGCGGTCGGAGAAGCTGCGCTCGAAATAGGCTCGCGCGGCACCCAGCAGGGCGTCAAGAGCAGCGACCACCATAATCGGCAGATAAGGCTGCACGATGATCGGAATGTCCGGCTTGACGAACACGCCGATGACGACGCCGATGATCAGTCCCAGAACGGCTGCCATTATTCATTCCTTTCCGCGTACTTCACTTCGCCAGTGACTGCTGCCTCAAGTGTAATCGAATTGGATTTGCTCACCTGCGGGTAGATACCGGCTTCCTTGAAGGAATCGTAAAGACTTGCAAGTTTCTTCTTCCCCATCGCTTCGGCCAAGGCGCTCTTATCGCCTATGGCTTCAATGGTATAGGGGCTTTGTATCGCGGTCATGCCGATGAGAATATGCCCGCCGGCCTTGCGTATCGAGGTTTGCGCGCCGAGCCTATTACCGTTGATGGCAATGGCTTCGGCTCCGTTTTGGAACATCAGGGAGACCAGTTGCTGCAGATCCAGATCGGTGATGACTCGGATGTTCGTGGAGGTGCCGACTCTCGTCGAGGAGGATTGATCCGACTGGCTTGCCGCGATTGGATCGGCCAGCGTCATGGTGATTCCTTCGCCTTCGACCACCGTGGCACCATTGACCATTTCGTCTTGGATAAGCGTATCGCTTTTCACGCTGCCGGATATTTTCTTGGACTGTTCGTCAACTTGGGAGCGCAAATTATTGACGTCCGTGGTGAGTTCGTCTATCTGCGAGTTGCGATTCTCCAATTGCGTGGCCAAAGTCTGCCGTACCTGCTTACGCGGATCGGATTGCAACTGTTGCACGAATAGGCTGCAGGCAAAGCCAACGCCGACGCAGATGATGAATACGACGATGCGATTAAACCAGATGGAGAAGGTCGAACGATGCTCATGGACCAGTCGTGAGTCGGAGAACATCGGATCCATCGGACGATTGACAAGATCATCGATGAGCTGAAGCGAATCGTCGTTGGTTTTACGGCGACGTCTGGTGCGGATGGCGGCGGCGTCATCCGGGGAAAGCGCATGATGTGATTCCGCGCCTCGGACTGAGTGGGAGAACACGGCGCGGCGTCGTACCGGCTCATTCTCCTTGGGTACGGGGAATGAGACCGGGGCCGTGGCCTCAAGCGCCATACTTCTCCCCCAGTTCCTTGCGTAGCAATCTGATGCCCTGCTCGGTATAGATATATCCGGCGAGCCAATACATGGCGATGCCCCAGATGCCGGCGGCCAGCGCGGCGATGTAGAGCAAGTGGAAGAACGTATTGGTGCCCAAATCGGCGAAAATCAGACTGACGATGGAAATCATCAGCAGCGCGGTACCGGCCTTGCCCACGAAATGCACGGGCAGCGGACCATAACCGTACTGGGCAAGCCATAGCACCTGAATCGCCATCCACAGATCCCTCAGTCCCACGATAATCAGCATCCACCATGGGATGATGCCAGCGACGCTGAGGGCCAGAATCGAGCAGAAAATGAGCAGTCGGTCGGCAATCGGATCAAGAATCTGACCGATCTTGCTCACTTGGTTGAATCTGCGCGCGATGATGCCGTCGAGTCCGTCCGAAGCCGAGGAAATGGCGATCAGGGCTAACGCCGCAATCATCTCGTGCTTGGAGATCAGCACGCTGATGAAAGGAATCGAGATGATTCGCAGCGCGCTGATCAAATTGGGCACGGTGAAATAGATGTCACGTGCTTCCGGACTGTATCTGGTGTTGACTTTCTGGTTGGTCATATCGACTAACAGTCTACATGCGGGAGGCTTGTAGAGCGGTAACGATGATGCCGCGTGCGCCGACTTCGTACAAATCATCCATCAGCTGGTTGACCTTGGCCTTGGGAACCATGACTCGCACGGCGTTCCACTGTTTATCGTGCAGCGGGGAGATCGTCGGGCTTTCAAAGCCGGGGGTCACGGCCACGGCGGCGGCGACCTTGCTGATCGGAATGTCATAGTCCATCAGCACATACTGATGTGCAGTGAGCACGCCTTGCAGACGGCGGGTCAGCACGGCCAGACGTGAGTCCTGCTCGTTCAGACGCGGCGAACGAATCAGGCAGGCTTCGGAGTGCATGAGCGGTTCGGCAAACACGCGCAGGCCGGCGTTGCGCAGGGTGGTACCGGTGGAGACCACGTCGGCGATGAGGTCGGCCACGCCCAGCTGCACGGAGGATTCGACCGCACCGTCCAGATGGATGGTCTCGGCCTGGATGCCGTGCTCGACCAGATAGTCGTGTACGAGCTTATCGAATGTGGTGGCCACGCGCTTGCCCTGAATATCCTCCAGAGTGGTGATCGGGGATTCGTTCGGTGCGGCGAAACGGAAGGTCGAGGTACCAAAGCCGAGCGGCATGTGCTCGAGCGCGGCGGTATCGGAGTTCTTGAGCAGATCCTGGCCGGTGATGCCGACGTCGATGGCGCCGCGGCCCACGTATACGGCGATATCGAGCGGACGCAGGTAGAACAGCTCGATGCCATTGTCGGGATCTTGCACGACCAGCTGGCGAGGGTTGGTGCGCAGACGGTAGCCGGCCTCGGCCAGCATGTTCCACGCGGGTTCGGATAGCATGCCCTTGTTGGGCACTGCGATTCTCAGCATTTGCGTTCCTCTCACAGGTGCTTGTAGACGTCCTCAAGCGTCAGGCCGTGCTTGATCATCATGACCTGGACGTGGTAGAGCAGCTGGCTCATTTCCTCGGCGGTGCGGTCCGCACCCTCGTATTCGGCGGCCATCCAGGTCTCGCCGGCCTCTTCGATGATCTTCTTGCCGATGAAGTGGGTGCCCTTGTCGAGCTCGTCGACGGTCAGGGAGCCTTCGGGGCGGGTCTGGGCCTTTTCGGACAGTTCGGCGAACAGGGATTCAAACGTCTTCATGTGATTCAGATTCTTTTCTTGCGGTTATGGATGAAAGGTGGATTGCGGTTCAGGCTTGGAGCTCAGGCCTTGAACGCGGCCTCGGCCTTGGTGCGGATGTCGTCGATGGCTTGGGCGGGATTCTCGGCGCCGTACACGGCGGAACCGGCAACGAGCACGTCGGCGCCGGCTTCGGCCACGATGTGCGCGGTCTTGGGGCTCACGCCGCCATCGACCTGGATGCGGGTCTTCAAGCCACGGCGGGTGATCTCATCGCGCAGGCGGCGGACCTTGGCCATCTGGTTGTCGAGGAACTTCTGGCCGCCGAAGCCGGGCTCAACGGTCATGATGAGGACCATGTCGAACTCGTCGAGGATATCGAAGATCGGCTCGACCGGTTCGGCCGGACGCACGGCGAAGCAGGCCTTGCAGCCCATCTCGCGCAGCTGTCGGGCCAGACGCACGGGGGCGTGGGTGGCACCCATGTGGAAGGAGATGGAGGCGGCGCCGAGCTTGGCGTATTCGGGAGCCCAACGGTCCGGGTCCTCGATCATGAGGTGCACGTCGACCGGCAGATCGGTGACCTGACAGATGCGGCCGACGATCGGCTCGCCCAGGGTCAGGTTCGGCACGAAATGATGGTCCATGACATCGACGTGGACCAGGTCGGCGTTGGCGATGGCCTTGAGATCACGTTCGAGGTTGCAGAAGTCAGCGGACAGGATGCTGGGTGCGATTGCGATATTGCTCATGGTTTCCTACCTTATCTGTGCAATGGGACTTGGAGCCCCGTGTTTCGCGCTGTTTCGGCGCTGTTTATCGTGGTGTCACTTAGTGCGATTGGTTTGCTTTTTCTGGCGAAGTTGTTCCTCTTCGATGCTCTGGCGTTCGAGCTCGTCGGCGGTGACCGCCGCAAGCCCGCGCGCCTGCGCCTTGGGGTCCGGCCCGTACTGGTAGAGCACGACGAACAGGATGCAGCCGAGCACGAAGACGATGATCGCGGTCCACACGTTGGTCCTCAGGCCCAGGATCACCGTGGAATAGTTGATGCGCACGTTCTCGATCCAGGTGCGGCCCAGGCCGTACCACATCAGGTACATGGCGAACTGCTGGCCGGCCTTGAGCCGGTCGGCAAGCTTGTGGCCGAGGTAGATGATGAGCGCGGCGCCAATGAGGTTCCAGATCATCTCGTACAGGAACGTCGGGTGGAACAGCGTGGTCCTGTAGTCCGGGCATTGCGCGCCAGAATAGCAGATTTCGGATTTGCCGATGGCGTCCGCGTCGTTGAGCTTCAGGCCCCACGGCAACGTGGTGGGCCAGCCGTAGAGCTCCTGGTTGAACCAGTTGCCGAGTCGGCCGATGGCCTGGGCCACGGGCAGCGCGGGGGCGATGGCATCGGCGAAGATCGCGAACGGATAGTGCTTGTGACGGCACCACAGGAACGCCACCAAGGTGCCGACGGAGATGCCGCCGAAGATGGCCATGCCGCCTTCCCACACCTTGAGGATGTTGACCAGGTTGCCGGTGGGCGGGAAGTAGTCGGCCGGCGTGGTGATGCAGTGGTAGAGGCGCGCGCCCACCAGTGCGCAGGGCACGGTGACGAGCGTGGTGTCGAGAATCTGGTCGAAGGTGCCGCCGTACCGCTTCCAACGTGTGGCGAGGATCCATACGGCCACGCAGATGCCGATCAGGATGCAGATCGCGTACATGTGGATAGTGAACGGGCCGATCTCGAACTTGGAGAAGGTCGGCGAGGGAATATAAGCCAGATTCATCGTGCCTCTACTTGCTGGTGCTCATGGTGTGTGTCCACGCGCGGGTTGTGCTTGACGCTCTGTGACTACCCTACCGTGTCACGGCACAACCCGCGTGAGGCGCACCGGGTGTTTACCGGGCGTTGTGGATGCCTTCGGCCAGTTCCTCGCTCTTGGCGGCGAGCAGCTTCAAGCCTTCCTTCGGGTCGCGTGCGGTCTTGTTGTCGTCCGCGAGCAGGGTGTGCACGAGCGCGGAGCCGACGATGACGCCGTCCGCGTAGGAGCCGACCTTGGCGCCCTGTTCGGCGGTGGACACGCCGATGCCCACGCACACGTTCTCGGCACCGGCCTGACGGGTGCGCTCCACGAGCAGTTCGGGCGAGGCGTCGATGGTGGCGCGTTCGCCGGTGACGCCCATGCGGGCGGCCGCGTACACGAAGCCACGTGCGTTGCGGGCCACGGTTTCGAGGCGCTCGGTGGACGAGTCCGGGGAGACCAGGAAGATGCGGTCGAGTCCGTGGCGGTCGGAGGCTTCGATCCACTCCCCCGCCTCGTCCGGGATAAGGTCCGGGGTGATGAGACCGGCGCCGCCGGCGTTCTCGAAGTCGCGGGCGAAACGCTCGACGCCGTAGTGGTACACGAGGTTCCAGTAGCTCATGATGAGCGGCACGCCGCCGGCGTTGGCCACGGTTTCGACGGCCTCGAACACGCGCTTGATGGTCTCGCCGTTGTTCAGGGCGATGGAGGCGGCAGCCTGGATGACCGGGCCGTCCATGACCGGGTCGGAGTACGGCAGGCCGATTTCCACGGCGTCGACGCCGTGCTCGACCATCGTCCTGAAGGCGTCAAGCGAGACGTCCGGGTTAGGGAAGCCGTAGGGCAGGTAGCCGATGAAGGCGGGCTTGTTCTCGGCCTTGAACTTGGTGAACATAGCGCCCGACTTGCTGGGCTTGTGGCTGATGCCCAGCGGCTGGCCGGACGGCGTGGTTGCTTCGTTGGTCATAATCAAAAATCTCCTCTTCTTGTTCAGGCGACAGTATTGCCGTGGGCGCCGGTCACATCGAGCGCGGCGGCCTGGTCGTCGGTCAGGTAGCCGAACCACTTGCCGGCGGTGGCCATGTCCTTGTCGCCTCGGCCGGAGATGTTCACGATCATCACGGCCTTGTCATAGCCCTTGGCCTTCAGATCGGCGGCGGCTTTGTACGCGCCGGCCACGGCGTGCGAGCTTTCGATGGCGGGGATGATGCCCTCGGTCTGGCTCAGGTCGCGGAAGGCGTTCATGGCCTCCTCGTCGGTGGCCCAGCTGTAGTTCACGCGGCCGATGTCCTTGAGCCATGCGTGCTCGGGGCCCACGGAAGCGTAGTCGAGGCCTGCGGAGATCGAGTAGGTGTCGAGCGTCTGGCCTTCGTCGGTTTCCAGCAGGTAGCTCTTGGCGCCCTGGAACATGCCGAGCTGGCCGGTGCCGGGGGCGAAGCGGATGGCGTGCTTGCCGGATTCGGGGCCGTTGCCGCCGGCTTCGTAGCCGTAGAGGTTCACGCGCTCGTCGTCCAGGAAGGCGTTCATCACGCCGATGGCGTTGGAGCCGCCGCCCACGCAGGCGCAGATCGCGTCCGGATGGTCGATGCCGTACCAGTCCTGGAGCTGCTGCTTGGCCTCCTCGCCGATGATCTTCTGGAAGTCGCGCACCATGGCCGGGAACGGGTGCGGGCCCGCGACGGTGCCGAGCAGGTAGTGCGTGTCCTTGACGTTGGTGACCCAGTCGCGCAGGGCTTCGTTGATGGCGTCCTTCAGGATCTTGTCGCCAAGGGTCACCTCGACCACTTCGGCGCCGAGCATACGCATGCGGGCCACGTTGAGGGCCTGACGGCGGGCGTCGATCTGGCCCATGTAGATGCGGCACTTGAGGCCGAGCATGGCGCACACGGTGGCGGTGGCCACGCCGTGCTGGCCGGCGCCGGTCTCGGCGATCACGCGGGTCTTGCCCATGCGCTTGACGAGCAGGGCCTGGCCGAGCGCGTTGTTGATCTTGTGCGCGCCGGTGTGGTTCAAGTCCTCACGCTTGAGGAAGATACGGGCGTCGAGACCGGTCTTCTCTTTGACAAGTGCGGAGAAGCGCGGGGCTTCGGTCAGCGGGCTCGGGCGGCCCACGTAACGCTGCTGGAGCGTCATGAATTCCTTGTGGAATTCGGGGTCGGCCTTGGCTTGCGTGTACACGCGCTCAAGCTCGTCGAGGGCGGTGATGAGGGCCTCGGGCACATAGCGGCCACCGAACTGGCCCCAATACGGTCCCTGATGTTCGCTGAGCGGGGTCGTTTCGGATGCTTTCACTTGTGCTCCTGCCTTTACTAGTCGTTCCACTGCAAGTTCATGATTGTCGGCGGTGGCCACGCCCTCGCCGACCAGTACCGCGTCCGCTCCCGCGCGGGCGTAGTCTTCGACCTCGACCGCGCCGAATACGCCGGATTCCGCCACCTTGATGACGTCATCGGGCAGATCGGCCGCGAGTTCGTTGTATTTGTTCACGTCCACCTTGAGGTTCTTCAGGTTGCGCGCGTTGATGCCGATCACCTTGGCACCGGCCTTGCGGGCGCGTTCGATCTCTTCGCGGGTGTGCGTCTCCACCAGCACGGTCATGCCGAGCTCGTGCGCCAGGTCGAGCAGGTGCTTGAGCTGGGCGTCGTCCAATGCGGCGACGATGAGCAGCACCAGGTCGGCGCCGTGGGCGCGGGCCTCGAAGATCTGGTAGTCGGTGACGATGAAGTCCTTGCGCAGCACTGGAATGTGCACGGCGGCGCGGACCTTGTCGAAATCGTCAAGGCTGCCGAGGAATTTGCGGCCTTCGGTGAGCACGGAGATGGCGCTTGCGCCGCCCTTCTCGTACTCGCGGGCCAGCGCGGCCGGGTCCGGGATGTCGGACAGGTGGCCCTTGGACGGAGACGCGCGCTTGATCTCGGCGATCACGGGGATGCCGTCGGCGCGCTTAAGCCATCGTGTCGCGTCAATCGGAGCCGGGGCCGCCAGCGCGGCCTTCTTCACATCCTCAAGCGATACGGTGAGCTCACGGGTGCGCTGATCCTCCAGCGCTCCCGCCACCAGTTCGTCCAAAACCGACATGGTCCTCCCTTTGTTGGTGTTCGGTCATGCGCCACTCTAGGTCACGTCCTGTCCCGATTGCCGAACCCGTCCTACATTTTGGGCTTTCGCAGGCGATTCCGGCTTAGGCAGAACATTGGCATAAACTGGCACGCATGTACAGACGTTTCGCGCTCGACTTGGAATGGGACGCCGTGGCTGGACCGCACAATCGACGGCGCATCCTTGCTCGCCGGCGTGCGGAACTCAGGCACTGCGTTATCCCGCCGCTTGCAATTTCACGAGGTCGCCCCGCTGCAGGGCGACGGCAAACGCCTGATTCAGCCGTTGGATTCGACCGAGCCCATGCGCCTGTTTTGACGGAACATCTTTGACGAGAGATCGTCACTGAATCATTGTTTGCTATATATGTATCACAGTGTCATAACTATGAAATCATATTGTGGAATTGTGGTATATGAAGTTCGCATGACAACGATGTCACCGTTGGTAGGTGGACCAGTAGGTGCCGTTGCTGCCGGTGGTGGTGCTGAACTGCCGATGTGATTCAGTCCACCAGCCCGCGCAGCAGCGCGATTTCGTCGCGGTGCGTGGTCGGCGTCTGCTCCTTGGTTTCGAGAATCATCGGGAGCTTGGCCATGGTCGGATCGTTGACCAGTCGCGTGAAGAACGGGATGCCGAGCTGCCCTTCGCCGATGTTGGCGTGACGGTCCTTATGCGAGCCGAGGCCGAACTGCGAATCGTTCACATGAATCGCCTTGACCCTGGCCAAGCCGATCACCTCATCCAACTGGCGCATCACGCCGTCGTAGTCGTTCTCCAAATCGTAGCCAGCATCCAACACATGGCAGGTGTCGAACGTGACGCCGACGTTCGCCTTATTCTCCACGCCATCCATGATCGTGGCGAGCTCATCGAAATTGCGGCCACATTCCGTGCCTTTGCCGGCCATGGTCTCCAGAAGCACCATGACGCCATCCGCACGCTCGAACACCTGATTCAGCCCCTCGCTAATCAGCCGGCAGCCGGTCTCGGCGCCTTGGCCCACATGCGCGCCGGGATGAATGTTGATATACACCTCCTGGCCGGCCTCGCGGATGGCGGTCAGCAGCTCGATGTCCTCGGCCAACGCCTCGATCGCGAATGCGCGCTTGGCCTCATCCTTGCCGGCCAGATTGTAGACGTACGGCGCGTGGACGACCAACGGCCCATAGCCCTCAGCCTTCAGACGCGCACCGAACGCCGCCGCACCGGCCGGGTCGAGCGCCTTGGAACGTTTGCCATACGGAGATCGCGGGAAGAACGCGAACGCGGTGCCGCCCTCCTCATGGGAGCGTTCCAGCAGCGCATTCCATCCGCCGGCCGTCGACAGATGCGATCCGATATACAGTTCCGTCATTCCAAATTCCTCGTGTTCCACTCGCTGTTCGTGTTACCGCTATCATATGGTAGGAGGCATCGAGCGCCGCCCGCACAACCGACACGAGACACAACTGTTCACCCGACCAAAGGAGACCCGAGCATGGCGTCAGCCGGCAATCCCAAGGACGACACCGGCCTCGAACGGAAAATGGAGTCGCGCCACCTGACGATGATCTCCCTGGGCGGCGTAATCGGTACCGGCCTGTTCGTCAGCTCCGGCTATACGATTCATCAGGCGGGGCCGTTGGGCGCGATCCTCGCTTACGCGGTCGGCTCCCTGCTCGTCTACTGTGTGATGGTCTCGCTGGGCGAACTGTCCGTGGCCATGCCGTATGCCGGCAGCTTCCACATGTATGCGAAGCGGTTCATCGGCCCCGGCACCGCGTTCACCATTGCTATCCTGTATTGGCTGAACTGGGCGGTGGCGCTCGCATCGGAGTTCACGGCGGCCGGGCTGCTGATGCAGCGATGGTTTCCTCATTCGCCGTCCTGGGTGTGGTCGGCCGTGTTCATTGTGGTGGTGTTCGCGCATGGTATGGTCGCTGGCCAAGGAGCGGCTGATTCCCGCGCGATTCGCCAAGACGAATTTCCGTGGTGTGCCGGTGTGGGCCGTGCTGTTCAGCATGGCGGGTTCGCTGCTGGCGCTGCTGTCTTCCGTGCTCGCCGCCTCGACCGTGTAATTTGGTGTTGGTCGCAGTATCCGGTTTGGCGACGCTGGTGGTGTGGTTCTCCGTGTGCGTGTGCCATATCCGTTTCCGGCGTGAATGGGCGAGGGACGGGCACAGCGCCGATGAGCTCGACTACCGTGCGCCCGGTTTCCCGGTGCTGCCGTGGCTGGCCATCGTGATGTGCATCGGCGCGCTGGTGCTCGTGGTGCTCGATGAGACGCAACGTTCGACCCTGATTGCATGATTCCGTTCGTCGCCTGCTGTTATGCGGTCTATTACGCCCTCGAACGGCAGCTCAAACGCGAAAGAATGCCTAACTCGGTTTCGAGGGGCTGATTCGGCGTTCGCCGGAGGTCTACTTGCGTTTCAAGGGGCTGATGCCCAAGTAGACAAGGCTCTGAAATGGCGTTATGTCGTTGCCACAAAGCCGTTTATACTTGCGGTTTGGCGTTTGAGCAGCCCCTCGAAAGCCAAGTAGATGTCCCCACCGGACGAAATCAGCCCCTTGAAAGCCAAGAGCCCCACTTTTTCGGCGAATTACGTCTTATATCAGGTCGTACGGCATCTGATGCTTGACCATCCAGAAGATGCCGAGGCCGATGAACACCAGCAGATTGAATCCGCCGCTATGCCACCACACCACGGCGATCAGCGTCGCCATGCGCGCCACATAGAACGCCGCACGCCGCCAGCCTTCTCGCGGCCGGGTTTCCACTGTCATATGCGTGAAGCTGCCGCCGAGCGTACAGCCGCCGCGCAACCATGGCACCACGCCCTCGAAGAGGATGAGCGCCGCCAGGAAGAGGATCGAGCCGGTCCAGTCGAACGGTTCCATCGACTGCCATGAGCCGTTGGAGCCCGAGGGCAGGTTCGATTGGACGATCATGACGAACAGATGCGTCGGCATCACGGCGAACCCGATCAGCGTCATGTCGATGATGAACGTGATCAGCCGCCTCATGAAGCCGGGTGTGGTGGTCGGCGTCGTATCGGCGACCCGCGCCGGAATCAGGCGCAGCGAGAACATGGCCAGCGCGAACCCGATCAGCGCGCCGGTCGTGTTCCACAGGAGATCGTCCACGTCGAACAGACGGTAGGCGCACGGGAACACGCCCATGAGGCCGGTCAGCTGCATCGTCTCCAGAAACAGCGACGTGGCGAACGACAGTACTGCGGTAACCGGCAGCGGCCAACGCCAGATACGGCCCATGATGAAGCCCAACGGCAGGAAGAACACGATATTAAACGCGATTTGCAGTACGGCGGTGAGACCATCGGTACGGATGTCACCGATGAACTGCAGTGGGTTGATCTGCGGTGTCAGATGGTGCGCGGCGCAATAGGCCGCCGCATCGGCCGGCATCGGATACAGTGTGAAGCACAGCAGGCCGAGCAGATACAGCACCGTGCCATACGCCACTATGGCCGACGACAGTCGGATGCGATTGTCGCGGTGATACAGCAGCGCCAGCACCGGCACCGTCAGCAGCATGGACACAAACGGCCACAATGCCAGCGCGAACGCAAACGGTTCGGAAAAGTTCTTAAGAAATCCCATCTTCAATGCTCCCTGCTTCGGCCCGCTCCGTTCGGTTTCGGACCATGACTCTCGACTTCTGATTCCAAGGTACGGAACATGACGGCATGCGGGTATCGGCCATGAGAGCGAAATCATTGGGATGAAAGGCGATTCGTATCATTCGCATGGATGAGGAAGATGCACCAGTTGTGACTGACAATTGCGGCCTGCGAACCGGCAGGATGAATGGGACTGACCCAACTGGCCCGTCTCATCTTGTAGGGTGTTTCGTGCTCTTGTAGGCAGATGATTCCAATGGCGATGATCGGAATACCGCCATTGCAATGACCTCTCGCCAAGGCCAGCTACCTACAAGATGCTGAATCTGCCTACAAGATGAATTCGCCGGTGAACCATGCCGGCATCACCGCTTCGAGGTAAGGGCGCATCACGTTCACGAGCCGAAATTCGCGAGCGTAGTTCATGAGTTTGACCAAGTCAGTGTGCGCGGATCTCATGTAATTCTGGAAGGCGGATTGCAAATCTTGCGGATCCACTGTGCTGCGGGAGCGGAACAAATCGCAAATGGTTCGTTCCAAATCATAAACGCGAACCGTATGCCCGAACATAGTGATAGCCGACGCCAGGCCAATTGTAAAGCGATTGTCGGCCACCTTTCTCACTGTTACGTCTTCATTCTTGAGACGAGCCGTACCTGATGATTGCGGTAAGGTAATCGTCGGTGTCAGGGGGGGCTCGCCCCCTCTCCAAGCAAGAACAACGCAGTTTCATGCGAAAAAATGGCTTTCGGATATCGATACTGCAATTCGAACAGCGGATCGGACTCCGCATTCGGTGAAACATATAAGCCCTTTGCCGCTTTCTCAAGCTTGGCTTCACGCACGAATCGCGAAATCTCCGTGCGGGAAACTCCTCGACGCTCCATTTCCGATACCGGAAGATATCCCATATGCTCCTTCAATACGCTTTCCGCTTCTGTCGCTCTAGTGGACATGGGCACTCCTTCAGATGTTGCGGAGCTCGGAGAGTTGCCTGAAGAAAAGTTTTGCTATCGCCTAACCTAATGCGTTATTCGACTCCAACCGTTGCTCGACTTCGAAATGCTCGAATACTATGAGCGAGTTGTCGTTCAACGGAAAGTTTGGGTTGGCGAATTCATCGCGGTATTCCGCCGAATTCCAGAAAGATTCGTGTGCGCTCCGCCATTGGGCCGCCGTGACGTCGCCTTCACCCTCATCGATGGCGTACCGGTCAGTGACTTTTCCGAGCGGAATCACGTCAACCGCAGTGGTGACGAGTACGGCTACGGGTCGTTCATCGGAATCCACCAACACCGAATGCGCGCCAACGCACGGCAGCGGTTCGACCTCTTCCTCATATTCAATCATCAGCGCAGCGGTGGCGGTTTTTACGCCGTCCAGAATGAGCTTCACCAAGCGATCGCGTTCAGGCCCAGGAAACATAAACTCCGCTTTGGGCAAATCACTGGTTTCAAATGCCGTATTGACGCTCATGCAATGCTCCAGATCGTCTTTATGTTCAATTGTGCTGTGCTTTTCTTACTCCCATCATAATAGCCCGAATTCCATGAGTTTCCGGCGCTGATCCAGTGGCCTCCATTACGGTCAATACAACCTGATGCCAAGCAATCACATGACAACAAGTGACACTGTACTCACGAACCGGCCTACTATGGGCGGCATGACGATTCGTATTGTTTCGATTGAGCCGCCATGGTTTGAGGAAAAGGCCCAAGTTCAGTCGTGCACGTGGCGCGAACTCAATCAGGGGCATATTCCGCAGGAAATCGTGGATGCGATCACTCCCGAATTCGCGCTCAAACTGACGCGCAGCCACGCCAAAGACCCCAATCAGGTCGTATTGGTCGCTTTGGAGAACAACCACGTGATTGGTTTTGCTGAGCTTCTGCAAACGCCGCGTTCGCCAATCAAACGGTCCGAGGCTGCGGAACTGGCTTCGCTATATGTGTTGGAATCTTGCCATCGTCATGGTGTTGGCCGTGCTTTGGTTGAGGCGGGCCAACGCGCCATCGGCAACGATCGGCTCGCCTTGTGGGTCGCCGGATTCAACACCAACGCCCAAGGTTTCTACCGTCACATCGGCTTCCATGAGACCGGCCTGACTCAAACCGAAGACATGGGCCCGGAACTCGAAATGATCAACTACTCTGACGGCGTATTCCAGTGAGCAGCCCGACCTCCCACACGCGTCCGGCGCTACCATGAAGCCATGTCTTTGAACAGTGAGCAACGCGCGGCGACTATCCGCGAATTTCAGGAGAACATGAGCCGGCTGGGTCTGACCGCCGAACGGCGGCAGGGATTTTGGCGTCAGCGGCAGCAGAGTGGAGCAAATCATCACCCTCAAGTCGGGCGTGCTGGAGTATCCGTGGATTATCCGAGCCTATCTGCTGAGCAGATCTGAGACACAGGGCGTGGAACTCACGCCGTTCATGGCGTTACGCGGAAATCCGCACGATTATTGGTTCCTCGACGGCGACTTTATCGACCGAGGCGAAATCGATTAAAACCGATTGATAATCGGCCATTTACACGCAAGAGGCGCCGTCAATCGCCTCGCGCATAGAGGCCATCGCTCTCCGTGCAGGTGGCGATGCGTGTGTAGTATTCCGTCTTGTCCTCATGGTCGATACGTGCGCCGCAATGCTGCTGCACCGCAAGACTTGCCGGATTGGTTTTGTGGACACTCAGGTAAGCCTCCTTGATGCCGAGCTCGCGGGCCTTGGCAAGCGTGAGCTTGAGCCCGGCGGTCGCGTAGCCGTGACCGCGGTATTCGCGGGCGACACCGTAGCCGATGTGGCCCGGACCGTTGCGCAGGAAGTCGGTGAGCCGGTGACGCAGGTTGAAGATGCCCACATAGTCGCCCTCATCGTTGACGAGAATGTATTTGGTGGCTGGCACCCAGCCGTCCGGCAGACCGACGCCAAGCGACTCATCACGCAACCCTCGCACGTATGCGGCGAATTGTTCACGGTCCATGCCAGCCGCCGGGTTCTCGAATCCCGTCTCTTCCGCCGGGAATTTCGCGAACAAGTCAAATGCACGTTCTGGATCCGCCAGCCATGTCTCGATCAGCCGCATCGGTCGCACTCCTCCTGTTGATACAGCAGACCATACTACTACTGCTCGGCCAACGGGCGCGAACTTTATCTGGTTAGCCATTCGTCTGCGGTGATGCGGCGTACGAGTTCGTCGCGATATACGTCGCCGAGCAGTTTGAGATGCACATGGCGGGCGGTGCGCACGGGTGCTAGTCCGAGTTTGTCCATCACGCGGGAGGATTTGTGGTTGTTGACGTCATGCACGCCCCAGATTGCGGTCAGTTGCAGGTCCTCGAACCCGTGATGCAGTATTTCCCGCCCAGCTTCGGGAATCAGTCCTTGGCCCCAATACGGTTCGCCGATCCAATAGCCGATCTCGCGCGTCGACTCCGGCTCGCGACGCTCGGGGTCGACTGCGTCCGACAACGGCGCCAATCCGATACTGCCGATTGGCTCCCCCGTCTCCTTCAGGACGACCGCATATGTTTCGGGAGTGCTCAGCACATTACGGATTACCCGCGCACTGTCCTCGACACTGGCATGCACCGGCCATGCAGCGGCCGGCCCGATGTGCGGATTGCTTGCATACTTGAACAGCGCCTTCGCGTCGGCAACATCATCGATTTTCCACGGGCGTAACAGAAGTCGTTCCGTCTGCAGTTCTGTTTTCAAATTCAATTGAGCTTCTCCCCTTGTTCACGGATATGATTCGCTTCTTCTAGTCAATCAGCTTGTGCCCGAAATTCCTACGGCATGCATGTACTCAAATATATCTTCACATTTGCGGGATGACACACAGATCTGGCCATTTTTTGCGTGACGTCCCGCAGTACTGCGGGATGCCATCGAGATCAATCGTTTGACGCACGTAGCATCCCACATCATTAATTATTAAAATCGCGGGATTACGCCATTTTCCATGTTGAGCCATAATCACTCGTAAGAAATGCTGCGGGATGATAGACGAAAAACGCTGAAATTCACGTTGCATCCCGCACTCATCCCGCAATCTACAACGTCCGCGACTCTCACCATTCAAGGATTCGCACGACTATTGATAAATATCCCGCGAGCAGGAAAACCAGCAACCACACGAGCGACACTAATGAATTCTGCAAAGGCAACGCACCATCAGCCAGCGAGCGAATCGCCGACGAATAGAACAAGTCACTGACAGCCGGCACCAAATAGACGATGAACGGCTTAAGCAGTATGGGCACCAGGAAGTAGATGGATAGTCCGAGCAGCACATTCCCGGCAAGCAAAGAAAGCGACAGTACCGCAACGCCGTTCATCACTACCAGCATCATGTACCGGATCATCAGACGGCCGCTGACGCCGTGTCCGTAGGCGATGAAGTTTCCAATGGCGTTCACCATGGTCAGCATCAACCCGACAACGACGATACTCACGACTTTCGCTGTCATCAGGGAAAACGCCATTCGCCGCCGGGAACCGACGAGGAGAGCCGCTATCGCCGTTTCGCCCGAATTGATTTCGATAATGGCCAGAGCAGCGGCGATGATCACGAGCGCTTGCGAGGCAAGTGTCGTGCTGCTTTCGACGGTCAGCGGGTTGGTTCCGGAAGCGTCCAAACTAATCGGCATCAGAGCGACCGTGTACACGAGAGACACCCAGCACATAGCCAGCAGACAAACGACCCGCAGGATTCGTGTTGTCGCGTCCTTGTATATCAGGGCTTTAACCATGCTCGTCACATCACGCCCCTCTCATACTTTCGATTTCAGGAAAAGCCGGCTACGCACCATCACCGCCGCAGTAAACACCGCCACCAGCCAACACGTCATGACGATTGCGGATGCGGCCACCGGAAATTCTCCTGCCTCATCGTCCCGTCCGAACGCAAAGCTTTTCCCGCCGATCATCGGCAGCACCATATCAGCGTGAACCACTTTCAGCACGCCGGATAGCGAAACGACAAGTAGCAGCAGAATCACGGCCAGTGATGGCACGTCACGCTTCGTGGACAAGGCCGCGATATAGCCGATCAGTCCCATGACCACGGCGAACGCCATCACCCTCAGAGGTGTGGTAATAACCGTAGCCGTGAGGAACATCGGTCGCAGCGCGGGATTCAACATCACCACGAGTATCGCCGCATTCAGCAGTGATGACAGCAGTGAGACGGCTATGCAGTAGAGCACGGTCGCGAGCACGTCACTGACCGCGAACGGATAGGGCCGGTTATACAGCAGCCGCAGCTGGCGTTCATCGCCCGACCGGAATCCCGCCGCCACAATCAACGCCACGATAATAGGGATGAGAATGATTGAGGTCTGGTAGGGCGAGGCGAGCATGGCGTCGGACACGATATGCGCCAGGTTCGGGTCCAATGCGTCGTGCGATTGTACGGTACCGTTTGCCGTGATGGACACCGTCGAGGAAATCGTCTGCACGTCGAGCACCGCGAACAGCGCGGTGAGTGCCAGAACGGCGCATACGGACCAGTAGAATTGCCAGTTTGCGCAGTATCGCACCAGCTGGCAGGACAGATGGCGGGGCAAAGATGTCATCTTCATCAGCCTCACTTCTTCACCACGTTGAAATACGCCTGTTCAAGGCTGCCGTACTGGTCGAGCAACGCAGCGATGTCACCATCGAGAACCTTCCGGCCATTCGACAGGCCCACGACGTGATCGGTCACCAGTTCGAGCTCGGCCATGTAATGGCTGGAGACGATGACGGTACGGTGATCCGAAACGTAATCCTTGATGAAGTCGCGCACCCATTGGATGCCTTCCGGGTCGAGGCCGTTCAAGGGTTCGTCCAAGATGAGATACGGGGCGTCGGTCAGGATCGCGGCCGCGATGCCCAGACGTTGTTTCATGCCAAGCGAATAGGTCTTGAACGTCCGTCTGCGCGCCTCGTGCAATCCCACGAGCCGCAGGCATTCGTCGCATCGGGAGAACGGAACGCCGGCGACCAGTGCAATCCAACGGAGATGGCTGAGTCCCGTCCGGGACGGATGCGGCGTCAACCCGTCGATGAACGAGCCGACGATATTGCACGGAGATGGCCCCAGTTCGTTGTATCGGCTGCCATCGAACGTGGCCGCGCCGCTACTGGCAGGCTCCAACCCGAGCAGGATGTGCAGCAACGTCGACTTTCCGGCACCGTTCGGACCGATTAGCGCGGTGACCTTGCCCTGCTCGGCTCGAAACGACACATCATCCAACGCCTGTTTGCCGCCGTACGTTTTCGACAAACCGGAAATCTCTATCATCACAGCTCCCCTCTTCTACTCGGAATCAACAACACCCAATATGGTCCGGCTGCGACGTGCCCGCGACATCGTGTCAAGCAATCGCATGACAACAGGTTTTCATCCGGCTGTGGGCATGGCTACGATGAGCGGCATGAGGCATGATGATATGGTTGGGGTTTCGGCGCGGGCAATCCGTATCGGCGTATTGGATAATGATCCGTTCGCCTTGGACGCGATGTGCGCGATGATCTCGGCCGTTTCCAAGGACTTCCGCGTCATGTGGAGCACGGGCTCTCCCGCGGTGGCGATTGAGCATTGCCACAACCCGCATACCAGGCCGGAGGTGTTGGTGCTGGATATGGCATTGGGCGGGATCACGGGCGCGGACGTGTGCCGGCGCATCCGGCGCAGGACCGGTGGGACAGGCATCGTGTGCGTCACCTCGTATTCCGTGGACGTCTACCAGCGGGAGGCGATCGCGTCCGGCGCTCAGGGACTGTTCGCGAAGGAACGACTGAGGACCGATATCGCCGTGGCGATACGCTGGGCGGCTCAAGGCCTTCCCGCCGACGAACAGGCCGCTGTGGGTTTTCGTGACGCGCAGACCGCCTATGGGCTACTGTCCGGCACGGTGCCGGCGAAGATGTCTGTTGACATGAGGGATCCCCTGTCATTGCGCGAGAAGGAGATCCTGCGCCTGTACGCGCGGCGGCTGACCACCGACGAGATCGCGGGCCGGCGTCATCCACCACCATGATCCTGCTCGCCTCCACCATGGACGGCCTTGATCTCAGCAGGAGCCGGGTGATGGTGGCCGCGGTGCAGAGTCTGGCGTTCTACTGCTTTCCGCTCCTGACCGGCCTGCTGTTACATGTGATGCGCCAACGCGACCATGACTCGTACCTGCTGCGCCGACAACACGAACGCGGGGAGACGGCCCGCAGCCTGCATGACACCATCGGCAACGACCTGGCCTACCTGATCCTGCGCATCGACCACGCCGAAACCGAAGGCATGCCCGCCGACGAACACGAATACCAGCAACAGCTCGACGAATTGCGCGACGCCGCCAGCCGGGCCATGGGCCACACGCACGAGGTCATCGACTCGCTCGAAAACCACCCGCAACGTCCATCCGACCCATCGCATGAAGGCTCGCACGGCAGCAAGCAACCCCGCACAGCCGATTCCACGGAAGTCGATGCCGCCGCGCAGCGTGCCGGGCTGCAATCGCTGATCGACGAGGAGGAGGCCAGGCTCGAAGCCCCGGGATTCACCGGCGACAACCTGCTCGCCGAACCACACCGGCCGCTCACGCCGGAGACCATGCGACTGCTGGCGGGCCTGCTGTCGAACCTGCTGGCGGAACTGTACGCGAACATCGCCAAACACGCCATCCGGGCGAATGGTACGCCATCTGCGTCACCTTCGACACGGACGCCATCCACGTCTCCGCCAGCGACACCATCACACCCGATGACACGAGACTCGGCCTCGACCGCTACCAAACCATCATCGAAACACACGTCGGCACCTTCCAAACCCACACCGAACAAGCCCACTGGCAGCTGGAGGCTGGCATTCCAATCGATGGCGGCCGGTAAAACATGCATTCGCAGACCAGCCATGTCAAGCAATCGTATGACAAGAATCATCCGTTTACGGCATCGCCGCCGGATGACCACACCAGCAGGGCACCCGCGAGGGAGACGACGATGACGCCGATCACGGCCACCGCGGTGATGGTCTGTCGCAATATCAGCGCGGCGATAATCACGCTCATGGCGGGTCGATGGAGAACAGCGTGCCGACCACGCGCGCCGACGTGATACGCCCGGACAACGTGTCCATCGTGTAGGGAATCGCGACTCCCAGCACCGCCGAGGCGGCGATGATGCCCCACTGGGCGGCCGACATGTGCGGGGCGTGACTGATGGATACCGGCGAAGTGGCCAGCGCCGCGACCGTGACCGACAAGGCGAGCCCGTCGAGCCCGGTGCCCGTCTTGCCGACCCGGTCGGCGAAGAGCGTGTACAGGCCGAAGCACACGGACGAGCGCGAGCATGACGATCGCGGCGACCAGCATGCGCATCGAACTGACCGGAATCGGCCCCAACGCACTAAACAACGACGCCGACAGGGACGACGACGTCTGGATGCCCAACGATCCCACCATAACCATGCCGGCCGCCGCCATCACACGGCCACGCGCCGAACGCGGCGCCCGAAGCTTGCCCAATACCCCTCCCCTGTCACGGCCATTCCCACACGACCTCTGCGTCACCAATGACAGTGTTCGGCGAAGACTCGCGACGTGCGGAGTCGACTTTGTATGGCGGGATCGGCGGAAAGCGGCAGGCTCACTCCCGCAACGGAATACGGTGAGAAAGCTGGCTGCCGGACGATTACGATCCGAAACAGTGCACCCGTATACGGCTTCGGTCAGACACGTTTCACCGCCTTGAACAGCAGACATGCGCTTATCGCGGCGATGACGACGCCGACCGGAATCACGTAACCGGCGAATTTCACCCCGTTCAACACCCATGTGGTTGGTATGACGGCGTACAGCATCGGCGCGTCCTCGAACATGCCGGAACTCACCGTAAGTCCGGCGACGATGAAGAAGGCGACGACGTTCCAGGCGACGAGAGGACTGACCCAGAGTCGCAGAACGAAGCATGCCAGGGAAAGGACGACGGCGGTGAACGCAAGCATCAGAATGGTACGCGACGAAAGCGTCTCGTTGACGACGAATCCGACGGCAAGCCCGTACAGCAAAGTCAGGCAGACGTTGATCACGACGCCGAGCGACAGCGACTTCACGCTGAAGCGAAGCAGGAGCCGGTCGTGGATGCTGAAGGAACGGTACGAGGAGGGCACCCTTGCATTGGAGAAGACGAGACCGGCCGCGGTTACGGGAAGCGCCATCACCATCGCCGACTGCACCACCGCACCCGTGTTCCCGTAACGCAAAAAGAACAACGGAAACAGCAGCACGGCCACGAAGGCGAGCGTCGACCAGCGGATCACCGCCACACGCTCAATACGCAATAGGGACTTCATTTCCTCTCCACTCCTTCGCGACGGAACCGGCTCAACAGCATATAGGCAACCAAAAGCACCACGATCGGGACGACGACCATCACGGGGCCGACGGACGCTCGACTCGCCGCTTCCGCCGGCGACATCACGGTGCCGTTCAGGTTAAGTCCGACGGTCCGTAGGGCGTTCGCGACGTAGGGCGTCGCATAGTCGGGAAGGTCGCCCGGCAGGAGAATCCATGCATAGCAAAGGATGGCCGAGACGATTCCGGCGGTTCTGGGATCGGCGGCGATCTCGACGATCGAGTAGATCAGGGAGGTCGCAAGGCTCTGCAGCACGACGAAGCACAGGACAGCTGCCAGATGCGGGTGAATTCCGGTACCCGTCAGGACCATGATGGCGTCGAAGCACAGTACGCCAATCAGGTTCACGGAGGTCAGGATCAGGGCCCGGAACACGGCCCTGAGCGAGCATGGCGTCCACGCGGAATACACGTGGCGCGGCAGGCCACCGTAGTGCGCCTTCGCGACCCTGGCATCGCATGCGAAGAGCAGCGAAAGGCAGATCAACGGCTGGGTGGCGGTGAAATAGACGCAATACCCTCCGGTTATCGGGGTTCCGTTCGCCGCGCTTGAGATCCACGCACCCAGCAGAAGGGACGAGACGGCCCCAAACACCGCGGCGAGGAAATACCACGTGTTCCAGTAGTAGGCGACCAACGCGCGAACAGGGGAAACGGCGTTCAAGACCCTACCTCCCCTGATACAGATCCGCGAGGTTCACCCCGGTCAGATCCGTGACCTGCACGGCCCGGCCGTGACGAATCATGATGCACTCGTCCGGGACGCCCTGGATCTCATGAAGCAGATGCGTGGAGATGACTACGCAGTTCCCCTTGTCCCGGTAGGCGCGAAGCGTTTCGGACAAGGAGGCTATGCCATCGGGGTCCAGACCGTTCTGCGGCTCGTCGAGGAACAGGAACCTCGGATGCGGCACAAGGGCGAGGCACAGCTCCAGACGCTCTTTCATGCCCGTCGAGTAGTCCTTCGCCTTCCGCCCATACGCCGCGCGATTGATGCCCACACCGTCCAACGCCGCCTCCGGGTCCACATCCAGACCCCAGAACGCGGAGACCACCTCGACGTTCTCTCTACCACTCAGGTAAGGAAAGAAACTGGGATGGTCTATCGCCGCGGACATCTCATTGATATTCGTCCCTGTGTACGTGACCTCTCCGCTCACGGGCTTTATCCGTCCGAGTAGCGTCTTCATCAACGTGGTTTTGCCCGCGCCGTTTGCCCCAAGCAGACAGATGATCCTACCCGTGCTCAACCGCAGGTTAATGTTGCTGACGATTGGGGAACCCTTGTACCCGATCGAGAGATTCGCAGCCGATATAACTGGCATAATCACCCTTCACGAAAGGCGGGCCTGAAGGCAAAGGCAGGATGCCTTGCCCAGACCCGCGCGTTGCAATGTCGCCGCCATTTCACCCTTCAGCGGCCGCAAACGCAACATCATGTCAGGCAATCGCATGACGGTTGCTCCATGCTCCCTCGATTTGCCGAAACTATCCATCGGCCAAAGGAATGAACCTGCGCATCATCCGCAAGGACGATGCATCCGACTCCCATCGCACACTTGCCGCCACCGGTCTCTCCCCCCAAAAAAAAATGGCGAAGGGCGGGTTCCAGTGATCGTCGCAACGCCTGGCTGACTGATGGGAGGGCCAGGTGGACAGGTGGGTGTTCGAGGGCGTGGAGTACGCGACGCGTGGCGAGATGTGCGCGGCGCGGCGACGCCGGTACGTCGAGCATCTCGAGGCGGGCATGAACTTCACGCAGGCCGCGCGGGCGGTGGGCGTGTCCAAACGCACCGGCAAGGTGTGGCGCAACGGAAGGACACGATCGAACGGCAGGAACGAGAAACCGTCGGTGGACTGGTATCGTTCCACCGTGGACATTCCCCAAAAGATCAGTTCGAGGTATCTGAGCCAGGACGAGCGCATCAGCATCGCCGACTGGCGGAAGGCCGGCATGAGCGTGCGCGGGATCGCGCGCACGCTCAATCGTCCCGCGTCGACCGCCAGCCGCGAGCTGGTGCGCAACACGAATCCCGCGACCGGCATGTACGAGCCGTACCGGCCCCAGCAGATGAGCGCGGACGGCCCAGACGACCCAAGCCCGCGAAGATCCATACGGTGCCCGGCCTGCTCGCATACATTCGCGCAGGATTGCGGGCGCATTGGAGTCCCGAGCAGATCGCGGGGCGCCTGCGCGCCGATTTCCCGGATAATAATGCTATGCATGTGTGCGCGGAGACGATCTACCAGGCCATCTACGTCCAGGCCAAAGGCGAACTGAAAAAGGACGTCATCAAGGCCCTGAGGAGCGGGCGCGCCCAACGCCGGCCGCACGGGCAGACGGACTCGCGCAAGCCCCGTTTCCGCGAACCCATGATCATGATCAGCGAGCGGCCCGCCGAAGTCGAGGACCGGGCGATACCCGGTCATTGGGAAGGCGACCTGATCTGCAGCGCGGCCAACAAAAGCGCGATCGGCACGCTCGTGGAACGCTCGACACGGTTCACGATCCTCCTGCACCTGCCCGACGGGCACGACGCCAAACACGTCCAGCAGGCCGTCATCCGGAAAATGCGATACCTGCCCAAGCTCCTGAGGAACTCGCTGACCTGGGACCAGGGAAGCGAGCTCGCCCTGCACAAACGCATCTCGACCACGTTGGACATGCAGGTGTATTTCCGCGACCCGCATTCACCCTGGCAGCGCGGCACCAACGAGAACACCAACGGGCTCCTGCGCCAATACTTCCCCAAGGGCACCGACCTGAGCGCATACCCCGAGGACCACCTCGACGCGGTCGCCGAGGAACTCAACGACCGGCCCCGCAAAACACTCGGCTACAGGAAACCATCCGAGAAAATACTCGAACTCATCAACACAGCATGATACGATCGCACCAATCCAAGACCGCCATCAAGAGCGGCAAAACACACAGGTGTTGCAACCATCACTAAAATCCGCCAAGCCCACCTTGCCGAATGGGGTGTCGAACATGGAATCCGTCTTGGGAGGGCGTGCGGTAGTCGCATTCGTAACAACAATCCGCTTGAATGAGCTGCTGAGCAAATAGCAGGTCTACATGCCTGCTTTGAACCAGCCGATGGCGATTTGAGTGCGATTGCGCAGGCCCAAAGTTGCGAGGATACGGGTCACGGCACGTTTGACGGAGGCAGGTTCGACGGTGAGTTGATTGGCGATTTCCTCGTTGATGAGCCCTTCGGAGATGAGTGCGCAGATTTCACGCTGGCGAGGGGTGAGTGCGTCGAAAGCTTTGCGCATTTCTTGCTGGCGCTGGCTGCTGGTGGGATGCGGAACGCCTCGTTCAAGCACTTGTCTGGTGATTCGTGGGGTGAGTATTGCGTCACCGTTGGCGATGGCGTGAACCGCGTCGATGAGGTTGTGCTTGGTGACGTCCTTGAGCAGGAAGCCGCTGGCTCCGGCGTCGAGACCGCCAAAGGCGTAATCGTCCTCGTCGTACGTGGTAAAGATGAGAATGCTGATGGTGGGCCAGCGTCTGGTGATGCGGCGAGTGGCTTCGATGCCGTCCATACCGGGCATCCGCACATCCATGAGGATTACATTCGGCAATGGACGATGCTGAACGGCGAGCTGTTCGAGCGTCTCGATGGCGGATCGGCCGTCAGCGGACTGGGCAGTGACGACGATGTCGGAAGCATCGTCAAGCATGAGTTGGAAGCCAAGTCGCGCGAAACGCTGGTCGTCTACGAGCATTATACGAATCATGCGGTGTGGTCCTTTTCGTTCACTCCGTTGGACGGGATGGTCGCCTCGACGACCCATTCGCCGTCTTCGTTTGGACCGTATTCGAAGATGCCGCTTGCCGATTCGACGCGGTGGAATAGACGGACGAGCCCAGTACCGTCATCCTTGCGCGCGTCCTTGCGCGCGGGACTGCCGTCATTGCGGATAATCACGGCGACGGTGCCGTTCTCGCTGTGGTTCCAGGCGATGCTGATATGCACCACGTTCTGTCCGTGACGTATGGCGTTGGTGATGGCTTCGCGAGTCACATCGAAACACAAATCAGCCTGAGCTTCGTCATCGGCGCGCGTACCAGTCTCGGTGAACACCGTGACGATGCCCAGCCGGCGTGCGTGCGCGAGAATCGGCCGAATGTCATCCCATGAATGCTGGTCGGATTCTTGGGTGTGCGTATCGTCACCGTTCGCCGCTCCATCGAACTCGGTCAGTGCGCGGACGGCTTTGCGCGTGTCGCCCAGACTCTCTCGTGCGATTTCGTTGATGCCGTGCAGCGCATCCTCCACGCGTGGGTCATCGGTTTTGCCGGCCAGACCCTCAGACAGTGCGATGATTACGGTCAGACCCTGGCCCACACTGTCGTGCAGTTGACCGGCTATGCGCGAACGGCGTATTGCGGCATCGCGTTGGAAGGCCAGCTCGGCTGCCCGCCGGCATTCCTCGGCAGCTTTGTGTTCGGCTTCCTTGGCCTGTTGCCTGCCACGTACTGCAAGCGCGCCGCCTCCCACGGCTGCCAGCGTTACCACTCGACTCACCCATTCGGTCGCGAGAACGTCCGGATGCACCATGATGGCCGACGCGGTCATCGACAGCATCATGCCGATGCCTCCAACGCACAGCCCGCGCCCCCTCGCTGTCCGGGCGAACGCATAGCAGGCGACGAGCGTCTGAATCATCACGATTGAGTCCAACCGCCAGTACGAGGCAACTATTAACAATACCGCTTCAAGCGCCAAGGCAACGGCTGGCAGCCAGTAACGGACAAGCAGTATCGCACTGCTGGCTATGGCCATCGCCAGCAGCAGAGCCAATCCCAGCGGATCTTTGGCAAACGTATACATGGTGTCGGCCGGCGCTCCGATCGCATGCTCCCACAGCATCGCTGCACATTCGACCACGGCGATGACCAGTGGCACGGCCAGGACCGTGACCTTATTGGCCTGCGCGGATTGCGGTTTCATGGCTCCCATTGTGGCTCTTTTTGTATGATGTTGCGTGCATGTCAGCATGTGCGTATCGTGTCGGCCACGCTGCGGTGTAGCGCGGGGCGAATCTGCGTGAACTGGATGAGGAACAATGCCAGCCAGCAGGCCGTGCCCATGCCGATTACGCCCGGCCATGGGATTTCGGCCACGGGGATGCCGACGAGCGCCGCGGATCTTGCGGCGAAAACGCTTGCGCTGACGGCGACCGGGATGAGCGAGAGAATGACCGCGCCGGCGGCCAGCTGCAGGCTCTGCCAGAGATACATGCGGATCACACGACGTGGGGACAGGCCGATGCTGCGCAGCAATGCCTGGTCGGCGACCATGCTGCGGTTCGACAGGGCAATGACCGCCATGCTGGTGGCCAGGGACACGATGCACAGCATCGTTATGAGCAGCAGCGAGTCCGCGTAGTTCAGGCTCTTCGGATGGCCGCCTAAGGCGAGTATCCGGCCATAGGATCGCGCGCAGGTCAGCAGGGTGACCGACAGTCCCATGGCAAGGGCGAGCGGGGCAATCGTGTTCGTGTTGCTGGCGGCCTTCGCCTTGGCGGAACGGGCGGCGAGCACGCCGGTCGCGGACCCGCACAGGCGACACACGACACGTCCGATGCCCAATAGAATCGGAATCAGCATGCTGACAAGGATGTACATGCCGAACGAGGCGATGATGCCGGCCCACAGCGCGCTGTTGAATGTCTGCCCCGCCTCCTGGCCGAACGCGAGCGTCCGTGGCGTGCCCATGCCGGAGAACGCCAATGCCAGCGCCGCCGCCATGACAATCAAACCAAGTGCCCAGTGCGCCCAAGACCGCCAACCGTGCCGTATCCCGATGGCTCCCGTGCCGCGAATCACCTCGATGGGACGGATCTTCGCTGCGCGCAGCGAGGGGATGGACGCGCCCAACATGCACGTGGCCACACCCAACAGCAGGGATCCGAGCCACGCGGCCATCGACGGCGTGAACGCAGGAGGTGCGAACGAGCCGAATCCATCGGCGAAGCTTTCCGCAGCCATGGCGTTGAACTCGGGAACCGCCAGCAGGCTGGCCGGCACTGCAGCCAGAGAGCCGATCAGGGAACCGAACAGGCTCGCCACACCCACGAGCATCCACATGCTGGCAAGCACCTGACTCGGGCTGGCGCCCATAAGCCGCCATTGCGCGAACGTGCCGTGAATACGGTTGACCGTGGCCGAGCCGACCACCGTCAACGAGAAGAACGCGAGTAATGACACCACCACATAGATCGTGACCGACACCATGCCGAACTCGGCCGGATCAAGACCCGCCTGCCGCGCGGCCAATGTGAACGACGGAGACGAGGTCCACACGAATTGGTTCATGCATATGCCCACCAGCGTGGTCACCACCGCGACCACCAGAATCGTGGGTACCCATCCCGTGACATTGTCACGGAACACACGCAGCACATACCTAGCCACGATGAGCCTCCTTCCGCTGCTGCGGATACGCCACGCGCTGGACCGGTCGGCCCGGTTGGACGGATTGGATAGGCTGGGCGTTCACCATCATCGGGCCGACAGACCGCGCCGGCGCAACCAGCGGCGGCGACCCGGCCGGTACGAAAGTGCGGCGTATGCCATCGGCAATCTGCTCGGCGGTGAGTCTGCCAGCGATGTGGGTGACCTGACCGTCGCGCAGGAAGATCACGTGGTCGGCCAAAGCGGCGGCATCCGTGTCATGCGTGACCATGACCACGCTGGAGCCCGCATCCGCCAGCTCGCGCAGCACCTGCAGCACAAGCTCGCTGTTCGCGGTGTCGAGCGCGCCGGTCGGCTCGTCGGCGAACACCACCGCCGGACGCATGAGCAGCGCACGGCACAGGGCGACGCGCTGCTGTTCGCCACCGGACAGGGCGCTTACCGTCGTCTTCGCCCTCTGGCGAAGACCGAACCGGGACAGCAGCTGCGTGACCTGCACGTAGTCGGCCTTGCGATGGGCGAGCGAGAGCGGCAACATCACGTTCTCCTCGACCGTCAGATACGGCACGAGATTGTATTGCTGGAACACGAAACCGATATGCCCGCGAATGAACCGCGAACGCCGTTCCTCATTCAGTGCGTAGACGTCGGTACCGCCGATGGTCACCCGCCCGGAATCGGGCCTGTCCAATCCGGACAGCACATACAGCAGCGAGGTCTTGCCTGCGCCGGACGGACCGACGATCGCCGTCAAGCCCGCTCCATCGATATCCAACGAAACATTATTGAGAACAGTCTGCGTGTTTGCGGGTCGGGAGGCGGTTCGAGCATCGAACCCTGTCCGTTTCACCAGTCCGAGCGCCTGAATCGGTGTGCCGGCATTTTGCCAAGGCATGAGGTAGCCCCCTGTCGTGAAAGTTGACGCCGTTTTTCTCAACCTTCGCGCCAGGGGCATGGCAGGTCGAGGTAAACACGGAAAGTGACACCCTAGGGTGACAGATTCCAGTAGCGTTCCATGACCGGCACCCAATATGCCCTCAACCAGACCAGCGACAACGAGGACCTGCCCGGCATCGTCCAACTGCCCGCCTATGCCAAGTATGATGGACGGCTGCTCGTCATACTTGGTTCCTCCGGGAAGCGAATATCCTTCTGTCGTTTGCGGAAACAAGCCCTGCCGATGCCCAAGACCGCCAGATAAAGCAGGAACATCACGGGCACGACCCATGTCACGTACCGCCACGGGTCAATCTGGAACGTATCGAAGACGATGAACATGACGCCCCACACGTTGATGGCGACGATCGCCAGAATCTGGGCGGCCGCCGAATCGAACCTGGATTCGGCCGGGCTGGTATCATTCGCGTCGGCCGGAACGTCAGGCGTCCGCCCGGCGCGACGCATGAAGCCGAGCGCCGCCCACACGATGGCCGCCACCAACGCCACGGCCGCCGGCACCACCAGCTTCCAGAACTCCCCGTCATTCCAGCCGTACCGGATGACGGCGCACGTGATGGCCGTGACGGCGGCCACGCCCAATGTGGCGGAAGCGCCGAAAAACCACAGCAGACCTTGATTCCGACGCCCACCATGGGAGGCCCGCACCTCATCGTCCGCAACCATATCGTCCCCGCATTCCATAAAGTCCGACGCGTACGCATGCCATCTCAATTATGGCACTCAAAGAGTCAATCAGACAACATGCTGTCAAGCGATCGCATGACAGGAATCGGCTATCCGTCAATGCCTCAGGGTGCTGTCGATGCATATCCGATTGACCGATGCTTCTACATGCGTGCCGACATGTGCCGGTCCTTCGCGTCCGCGTACGCATTCTTACATCACGACCTCAAACTAATCTACGAAAAACTTTAAACAGATATCTATTTGATTTTAATATTATTTATGGTATACTTAATTTTATTAAACCCGCCGTGGATTGAAGGAGGCAGGTATGGATATGACGATGATCCCGCCGTGGATGTCGAACCTCGATGACGAGGATATGACGTTCATCAAACGGTTTCTGCTCGCATCAGGCTCCATGAAGGAGGTCGCCGCGCAGTACGGCGTCTCCTACCCCACCGTTCGGCTTCGGCTCGACCGGCTCATCCAGAAAATCCAGTTGGGCGAGCAGATCGAGAACGAGCCGTATATCGCGCTCATCAAACGGCTCGCGGTCGATGACAAGCTCGACTTCGACACCGCCAAAATCCTCATCAGCGAATATCGCAAGCAGCTCAAGCAAGGAGAGTAATCATGATTGGCGCCACAATATTTGCCGTAGTGTTTTTCGTGTTTCTCATCGCCATCTGCATCGGCTTCATCATATTGCAGATCAGGCTTTCGAAGATGGACAGCAAGTGGCCCGGTCTGGTATTGCCCGCCATCACATTGCTGCTGTCGCTTGTGGCGGCGATTACCGTCTTCGCCAGGGCGGACATCGGTGCGTATGGCAACATGTGGAACGTCGTGCTTTCCGCATTCATCGCGTTCCTGTCCAACAACGTATCCACCATCGTGCTGGCCGGCATCTACTTGTATCAGCGTGACAAGATCAATCGTCGCGCCGAGCTGGCCCGTATGAACGTTCAGGACCTGTAAGCCGCGAATCCCCACAGCCGCGCCCAAGCGACATCGCCCTCCCCCGAAGAGATCACGATGTTGATGGTGCGATTGTGGGGTTCGTTACGTGTGAAAACAAAAACAGGACGACGAGAAGACGAGAACTGGACCGCGCCATCATCGCTCTTACAGGATTCGATGTTCCTTTCCCAGGAACTTATTGACCGACTTTTCCATTCGCGTCATCGCCGCCGGAGGCCCACACCAGCAGGGTACCCGCGAGGGAGACGACGATGACGCCAAGCACGGCCACCGCGGTAATGGTCTGGCGCAGTATCGGCGCGGCGATGATCACGCTCATGGCGGGGTCGATGGAGAACAACGTGCCGACCACGCGCGCCGACGTGATGCGCCCGGACAGCACAGCCTATGCACCACCAACGATAATGTTCAGTGCAAACGCATAGCGGTCAAGCACTTGCATGATGCGGCAGAGCGTTACTCAACAAAAGCCAAGCAAAGACACCGATAGATGTTAAGGAATCAGTTATATCTGTTTTTTCGCCAGCTACAGGAGAGAATCGACTATAACTGATTTCCATGCGCTTCTTCAGAGAAGACAAGTCTGTTGGACACTTTGATGGACTAAAGGCCAGAACACAATGGCGCTAGATGGGACAAAAGGTACATTGGTCCTATGGCTAAGCGCAAACATATCGGCACCGTAATTCTCACGATACTGGTCGCGGCTCTGCTGGCGTCGGGCATTTCCGGCTGGCTGTTCTGGCAGTCGGCGCAACGGGTAATCGGCGAGGCGCAGTAATCCGTCGAGCAGGGCGACTTCAAGCAAGCGCTTGAGCAGATGGGCAGCGCTGGCAGTCACATCGTCACGGCGCGTGATGAAACCCAAGGCATGCCATGGCAGGCCGCCGAATACGTGCCATATTACGGTTCGGACGTGAAGGCGGTGCGCGGCATGCTGGGCGCGGCCGCCGACGCCGCGACCAACGCCCTGCCCAAAATCGACAGTGCCGCGCAGGGCACGTTGGTGGACTTCAATATCGAAGAGCTGCTGTCCGGCATGAACTTCTCCGACGGCACGCTGTCCATTCCCAAAATCGCCTCCATCAAGCAGGATCTGTCCGACGCCGGCGTGGTCTTGAAGCGCGTCAAGACGTCGATTTATGCGCTGCCGCAACCCCACACAGAACAGATCACCGAAATGGTCAACCAGGGCAAGCAGGTAGTGGACCAAATCGATGAGGCTTTCGACACCTTGAACACCATCGTCGAGAAGATTCCGGGCTGACGTCGGTTTGTTCTTGTCAGACGTACCATTCAGGCCGGCGCAGTCCTAGGAATGGCCGCTGTTTGCGCGCTGCTGCGGTCTGTGTGAGATCGATGTCGGCGATAATCAACTGTTCTTGGTCGTCGGCCTCGCTGGCAGCGTTGACGTACGGGTCCACCACCACTGATTGGCCGGCGAACGCCACATCACCCTCCGTGCCGACCCGGTTGCCCATGGCGATGGCCACCTGGTTCTGCATGACCTGGACGCGAATCTCCCACAGGAACATCTCCAACGGTTCGGCGCTGATATGGCCTTGTTCGTTGATCCATAGCGAAGCGTCGCAGTTGTGGCCGTCCTGAGCTTTGAGGTACAGGTTCGGTGAAAACGTACATGCCATGTTGCCGAGTCTTGCTCTGCAATGCGGCGACGTGACGGTCGGTCAGGTCCATGAGATATCACGACGCATCGCGGTTCTCATACTGGGGGAAGAACGGGGAGAACTGTATCTCAGGGAAGAACAACAGATCGGCACCGGCCTCACCGGCCTGATCGTAGTAGGCCAAGGCCCTATCGGCGTCTTCGTCGATATTGTCGGTCATCGCCATCTGCGCCATCGCCAGTCTCATATCGTTTCCCCATCTTTGAGCTGCGAAATTTATCCGTATAGGTCAATTGTGTTGTACTCCAATGTAATCAGTCAATACACGCCAAGTGAAAACCATTGAAAAACAATGTGACAACATCATGCGGCCTTAGCAAAACTCCCCTCAGTCGTCTACGGCGCCAGTTCAGCCGTAATGAAGACGGTCTGGCGACCGCGCTACATAGCTCGACTGTCGCCTCGCCCTCGCTTACAAACAGCTTCGCTGTTTGCTTAACGGCTCAGCCTCCAGAGGGGAGCCAGTAGACGAGTAGTGCGTTACCGTTTCACGATTGAGCGCTTGGCGAGGTGTGGGGTTTTGTGTTGTTTGCGGTTGCGGCTGGCGGCCGACTTTTCGCGCTCGCGTCGGGCTTTCGCCTCCTCGCGGGCGGCCATCGCACGCTCCTCCTCTAGGGATGGCAGACCGGCTGCGGCACGGCGACGGTTGTCCTGCTCGTAGTCGCGCCTGGCCTTGCGCTCGCCTGCCGCCGAACCGGGCGTGGGGAACCATCGCAATTGACAGAGCGTCTGGCCGAGATTCCACAGATTGTTGGTCAACCAATAGAGCAGCACGCCGAACGGCAACGTGGCACCCGACACCACGTAAATGGCGGGAAAGACGAACACGGTCATCTTCTGCACACGGAATTGCGGCGAGACCATAGCATCTTTCGACGTATTGCGGTGAATGAGCATCCACTGGATCGCGAACAACGTCAGGCACATCAACGCCACGGCCACGCCGATGATGATGCGTGACTGCGGCGAGGCAACCGTGCCGAACGAGTCGGCGATGCGTACGCCGAATATGGACGATGATTCGATGTCGCCCGCCATGGTGTGGTCGATGCCGCCCAACGGTTCCGCATTCCCATCGGCGATTGCAGGCAGGGATTGCAGCGTGTAGAACAGCGAGCACAAAATAGGCGCCTGGATCAGTGAAGGCAGGCAGGAGCCAAGCGGATTGGCGTTATATCGCTGCTGCAAGGCCATGATTTCACGTTGCATGGCTTCTTTGGAACGCGGGTCCTTGCGCGCGGCGTACTTGTGCTGGATGCGTTGAATCTGCGGTTGGAGCACCTGTATCCGCTGCATCGCACGCATTTGGGAAAGGAAGAGCGGCAGCAGACAGATGCGGATGACGAGCACGAGGCACATGATCGTGATGCCCCACGCGGGGCTGGGGCCAGCAGTCATGCCAAACGTGACCAGGGCGTGGTGAAACAGGGTGAGCAGTTGGGCGACAACCCATTCTAGGGGTCGCAGGATGTGGTTGAGGATATTGATGAAGTTCATTGGGATTCCTGATGAATTGACGAATCTGGGATGTGTTTCCGAGTTCAAGCAACTGCAATCTGGTACGGCAACAGCTGGGAACTCCCCTCAGTCCGCTTCGCGGACAGCTCCCCTCAGAGAGGGGAACCAAATTAGGGGGAAACAAGAACATCGCATAAATGCGTATCCACATGTCGCCTAAACAACACAATTGCGTTAGACCGTGGGGCGCAACGATGAGAGCTGAAAAGAGAAGCTAAATCAGATTCGGGAATCGGGGAGCGTGTAACGGGGCCAGCGTGGCATCCATTGCGGGCGGGCCCATGAGCGGACGGCGTTCATCACCGTCGCATCGAAGCGGAAGCTGGCGGGCAACGGTCGGCGGCCGGCCGAACCTACGAACGACAACAGCACGACCGCGCAGCACGCACATACAGCCGTCACCGTGGCGACGAAGACCATGGCGGCCAGGGCAGTCTGCGAATCACCGCCGGCAATCCAGCAGCCAGTGGCACTCAACGACAACAACAACAACGTCATCAACACGATGATGTCCGCCATCGGCATCGGACGCGACAGTACCCGCCCACGCGAGGCAGCCATCGTCCACGCACCGGCCAAACGCTGCCGCAACGACTCCGCACAGGCCACGGGCAGAAGAACTGGCATCATCAGCAGCACGCATACGGCAAACCCCAGCCGGGTGCCAAGTGCAATGCCGTTCATGATGTTCTACCCATTCCTTCTGAACCATACTTCCGCCTGGAAGACGGTCCCAGTATATACCCGATTCGACGCCAATTCGGTATTGTCCAAAAGCACTGACCAATTCGACGAAAATCACATCTCATCCACCATGACTTGTAGCGCTCCGCCACTGGCGTATCACTGCATATCAAAGTCGCTCATCCTCGAATTACTGTCCTGCAACACCGAACGTGCCGCAGGCTGGAATGTATTTTGAGTCCTGAGTAGATTAACCGTTCACAAGACCGATATCGCAACGGCGCAACAAAGGCAACAGCACGCCCAAAAAGCCCGGAATTCCACAATATGAGATGGTCGACAAAATAACCAAAACGTCAACGAAAACCATAGGAGGCCATCGAACATGTCCGAGAACATGGAAAAAAAACAAACAACATTCGATTTGCCGTCGGGTTTCTGGCCTTTGGCCTCCTGTGGAGCACCGGCCTGTACGTGGTGGCCACCGTGCTGCGCATCCAGAAGGTGAAGTAGCCGCTGCGAGTGCCTATCTCCGTTTCAGGGGGCTGATTTTGACTCAGCATCATGCAGCGCAGCTATATCCTCGGTGCGGGTATACTATTCCGGGCCGTCACGACGACGCCTATGGAACGCACGCATGGCAAAGAGAGAAACATGAGTCAGCCCGACACCGACACGGCGGCACAGTCGCCGTCCTCGCAACAGGAACCGCAGATTCAGACGGATGGCCGTCGAAGCCATTCGGAACAGATGAATCAACCAGCGCAAACCAGCCAGTCCGAGTCGTCACATGATGGCAAAGACGAGCACGCCCTACATACCAACCTGAAGCGCGGCATGGAATCCCGCCACCTGCAGATGATCTCATTAGGCGGCGTGATCGGCACCGGCCTGTTCCTGAGCTCCGGATACACCATCCAGCAGGCGGGCCCCATCGGCACGATCCTGGCATACAGCATCGGCGCGCTGATCGTCTACCTGGTCATGCTTACGCTCGGCGAATTGTCCGTGGCCATGCCAGTGACCGGCTCCTTCCACGTGTATGCCGAAAAGTTCATCGGCCCCGGCACCGGCTTCGTGATCGCAATCCAGTATTGGCTCACCTGGACGGTGGCGCTCGGCTCCGAATTCACCGCCGCCGGCCTGCTCATGCAACGCTGGTTCCCGGACAGCCCCACATGGGTGTGGAGCGCGGCGTGCATCATTCTCATCTTCACCTTAAACGCCTTGTCGGTGCGGCTCTTCGCCGAAGCGGAATTCTGGTTCGCCTCGATCAAGGTGTTCGCTATCTGCGCGTTCATCGTCATCGGCCTGCTCGCCATATTCGGCGTTATTCCGATTGCCGGCTACCAGCATGCTCCGATGTTCGGCAACCTCGTTAAGGACGGCATCTTCCCCAACGGGTTCATGCCAGTGTTCGCCACGATTCTGACCGTCAACTTCGCGTTCTCCGGCACCGAGCTCATCGGCGTGACCGCCGGCGAGACGCGCGACCCGGAAACCACCGTGCCGAAGGCCATCCACACCACGCTGTGGCGCCTGGTGCTGTTCTTCATCGGCTCGATCACCGTGATGTGCGCGCTGATCCCGTGGCGCCAGGCCGGCGTGGGCGAAAGCCCGTTCGTGCTCGTCTTCAACAGCATCGGCATCCCCTATGCGGGCGACATCATGAATTTCGTGGTGCTGACGGCCGTGCTTTCCGCCTCGAATTCCGGCCTGTACGCCTCCACGCGCATGGTGTGGTCGATGGGCAACGAAGGCATGATTCCGCGCTGGTTCGCCAAAACGAACCGTCGCGGCGTGCCGATGCTCGCCTTGTGCGCCGCGATGGCCGGTGGCCTGCTGGCGCTCCTGTCTTCCGTGATCGCCGCCTCGACTGTGTACCTGGTGCTGGTGGCGCTTTCCGGCCTGTCCGCCGTGGTGGTGTGGATCGCCATCGCCTACTGCCAGATCGTGTTCCGTCGCCGTTGGCTGGAGTCCGGCCATTCCACCAGCGAACTCAAATACCGCACGCCCGGCTATCCGTACGTGTCTTGGGCGGCGTTCATCCTGTGCACCGCATCGTTCGTATTGGTGATTTTCGACGTGGAGCAACGGTTCGCGCTCGTGGCCGAGCTCGTGTTCATCGTGGCCTGCTATGGGGCGTATTTCCTGCAACAGTGGGTACGCAAGCGCAAAAAGGCGACCGAGGCCGACGACCTCGATACGCTTTGGGTCGCGCGCGACTGAACACATGACCATAGTGTGATACACGTCACTTCCTGAAGTACGTAGTCGTTATGGAATCACCCGCACGTTTCCCGTATCGGAGCTGTACGATAGCTGTGAGACAGGGGGGTCGTCAGATTTCGGGGGGAGGGTTCCGGTAACGGTCCGGCTGCAGGATGCACCGGACCGTGCGGCACGTATCAACTCGTGGATTCACGCCAAACTCAGTTCAGTATGCCGATTCTCGTAAATGGCCAGAAGCGGAACAACGCCACACCTTGGATATCGTCGTATGGCACTAGCCCATTGTTGCCGTCGTCAAGATGGTATCGAGAATCTCTGGAATTGGAGCGATTATCACCAAGCACGAACACGTTGCCGTCAGTAACGGTTACGGAAAAAGGGCTGTCGCTTGGATTCACGCCGGACTTAAGATAAGCGCTTTCATCAATGGGTTTGCCGTTGACCGTGATGGGCTCCCCGGATCCCTTGCAGGCGACGGTATCGCCGGGCAGACCGATGACACGTTTGATTAGGTAACGATTGCTGTCGATTATCGACATCAGATTGGTGGGAAGCTGCTCCCCCTCCATCCAGTCTGCGGGATCTTTGAACACGATGATGTCGCCACGGTGCAGTGTAAAGAGTCTCGGAGTCAATCGCGAGGCAAATACGCGGTCGCCGATTTGCAACGTGTCTTCCATGCTGCGGGATGGAATCACATATACGTTGAACACGAAGGTACGTCCCAGCAACACGACCAGCATCACCGCGATCACTGTCAGCAGATAGCCGCGAATTTCGCTCCAAACGGAGGGCTTTCGCGCATATCTCCTCGACTGGCCACGCGCTTTTTTGCTATGACGCCCCACCATCACATCCTTTCCGACCGATAACGCAACACCATAGTCCTCAAACCATGCCGTTACCTACGCATGTTTGAGCTCAGCTGTCACACCAGCGGTTCGCGCACGTCCAGTTCACAGGCGATGCCGGTTTCCTTGCGGGCCCATTCGTCCGCCTGCAGTGCGGCGATGTTCCATAATGCGCACGGCACTCCGCCAAGGTCCGGATGCGATGCCCAGAATGTGAGGTCATCAGCGTATGCGGTGATGACCGATTCTTCCGTGACTGGCATAATCGTGTGGTACAGGCGGTCCGCAAGCGTGGCCACGAATTCGTTGGCCGCGGCGAACGTGTCGATGAGATGCTGTTCGGCGGTCACCGGCGGGCCGACCAGCTCCCAGGATTCGACATCCGTGGCGCTCCAATGCGCGGCTTCGCCGTCCACTTCACGCTGCAAAGAGACGAACAGCCTGGCGAACTCATCCGAAGTCAGTCCCGTAACCCGGCGTCGGGTTGACAATTCAATCGGAGTCATCAGATACCGTTCCTTTCGCTTCGTTCATTCCGTTGTTTCGCTGCTTGGATTTGCTGCCAGCCGGCACAAAGCCCATCTCGCACACCTCACGATAGCCCAAACTACCGGCATGGCCATGATTGCCAGCCCTACGACCAGTAGCCATGAGGAGCCGGCGTAATGGCCTCATCGAGCATTGTCGGATGATTCGCGTGGCCCACAATCGAGACAGTATCGGTTTCCGTTCGGTTCGTGCGGCCAGACTATCGCCCGTTCTTGCCGATTGCCTGTGAGCAGGTTCGGATAGACTGGCGCGAGAACAATGCGAGAAAGAGGTAAGGATGACCCGGAAACAGTCGCAACAGCACGACGCACAACGCAAACCGTCCTGGCGCGTACGCTGGAAAACCATGAGCCGAGCCGTGGGCATGGAAATCCGCGAACACAAAAGCTCATTCGCGGTCTATGTGGTGCTGCGCATGCTGGTGCTCGCCATGGCAATACTCCAGTTCTTTAACGGCGACTACGAAAATGTGTTCCTATGCATCCTGACGTTGCTGCTGCTGTTGGCGCCGGCGTTCATCCAGGTGCAGTTCCGCATCGAGCTGCCTTCGGTGCTGGAAGTCATCGTGCTGGTGTTCGTGTTCTCGGCTGAGATTCTTGGCGAGATCAGTTCGTTCTATGAGATCTTCCCGTTCTGGGACACGGTGTTGCATACGATGAACGGCTTCCTCGCTGCGGCGATCGGCTTCTCGCTGGTCGACCTGCTCAACCGGTCCGACCGGGTGAAGTTCGAGCTTTCGCCCCTGTATCTGGCGATCGTGTCCTTCTGCTTCTCCATGACCATCGGCGTGATCTGGGAGTTCTTCGAATTCGGCATGGACCAGTTGTTCGGGTTCGACATGCAGAAGGACGCCATCGTGCATTCCATCAGCTCGGTGATGCTCGACCCCACGCACACCAACCATGCGATTCGCATCAACGACATTACCCAGGTCACGGTCAATGGCCAAGACCTGGGCCTCGGCGGCTACCTCGACATCGGTCTGATCGACACGATGGAGGATCTGGTCGTCAACTTCATCGGCGCGGTCGTGTTCTCCGTGTTCGGTTTCCTGTACGTGAAGAACCGCGGCAAGAAGGACTCCATCATCAGTCGTTTCGTGCCACGCCGCAAGTCCGCCGACCGCGATTACCTGCGACTGGTGATTGATGGCGGGAGCCGGGAAAGTCATACAAATATGAGAGATACAGTAATCGAACAAACGTTCGACTGCCCTGATAAACTGGATGCATAATTTAGCGACGACAACGACATGATTTACAGACGCCCGAAAAAAGAAAGGCGATCTCATGACTGGCGAGGAACTGAAGCGGCAGATTGCTTTGTATGAGAGCGCGGACCACACCGTGCACCTCGATGTGAAGGTAGACGAGGACACGGTGTGGCTTAACAGACAGCAATTGGCCTTGCTGTTTGGCCGCGATATCAAAACAATCGGCAAGCATGTCGGCAATGCATTAAGGGAAGAGCTCAATGGATTTTCAGTTGTCGCAAAATTTGCGACAACTGCATCTGACGGTAAGACATACCAAGTCGAGCATTACAACCTGGATATGATCCTGTCGGTCGGATACCGCGTCAAATCCAAGGAAGGCATCTATTTCCGGCGATGGGCCAACTCAGTTCTGAAGCAGCATCTCGTTGATGGTTATACCATCAATCGCAAGCGGCTTGACGCACTTCACGCCGTCGTCAAGGTGCTATCGAGGTCCACCGAACCGGAAATTGCTGGCACCGCCGAGATCTTGGAACGATATTTGCCGAGTCTTGTGCTGCTTAACGACTATGACACAGGCAATGTCCCTATACCCAAGGGCGACGAGTCCCAGTGGGTCTTGACCTATGAGGACGCGATGCTGTTCATCCGGTCGATGCCGTATATGCCAATCACTGTTGTGTTTGCGAACTCCTTCGCTCATGGTGCCGAAAATGCATACATTTGGTTATTCGCTGTTTGCGGTGGGGCGTGCATGGGTTAGTGTTTCGGGTTCGATTCCCTGTCAGAAAAAATAATCGAGTGCGGGATTACGGCCGGTAAGGCTCCTGTCGTGGATGCGGATGCGCGCCGGTCTTACGGTGGTGCTTTCCCGAAACGTGGATTGCACGAGGTGTGGGACGGCACGCGGATTCGGCCGTTTTCCGCCCGCCGTCCCACAGCGCTCGCTATGAACGGTTGTGGATAATCATGGAGCTGTAGCGGAAATCGGCGTTATTCCGCGGTTTCGACAGTTAATAGAACAAATAGAACAAATAGAACAGCCAGCTTAGGCACGGCGCGGCAAATGGCGCAAACCGGCCGCGATAGTAGTAGCGTGGTGCATACCAGTACAACCATGCGAGGAGAACAGCCATGATCAATGAGGAATACAAGGCCATGCTTGGCGGCAAGTCCGTGATTCGCGAGCTGAGCGAGTACGCCACGAGCCGCGGTGCCGAAATCGGCTACCAGAACGTGTTCGATTACAGCCTTGGCAATCCCTCGGTGCCGGCTCCGAAATCCTTCACCGACGCCATGGTCGACCTCTACGAAAACGGCGATCCGGTGGCCATCCACGGCTACTCTCCCTCGCTCGGTATCCCATCCGTCAAGGACGCGATCGCCGAAAACCTCAACGAACGTTTCGGCATGGCATACACCGGCAACCACATCTTCCCGACCACGGGCGCGGCGGGCGCGCTGTCCCACGCGATGCGTGCGGTGACCAAGCCGGGCGATGAGATCATCACCTTCGCCCCCTACTTCCCCGAATACCAGCCGTACGTCAAGGGCGCCGGCGCCAAGCTGACCATCGTGCCGGCCGACACCGAGAACTTCCAAATCAACTTCGACGCATTCGAGGCTGCACTTAACCCGAACGTGCAGGTCGTGCTTATCAACACCCCGAACAACCCGTCCGGCGCGGTGTATTCAGCGGACACGCTCAAGCGTCTGGCCGCGATCCTGACCGCCAAGCAGGTCGAATACGGCCACGATATCTTCCTGATCAGCGACGAACCGTACCGCGAAATCGTGTTCGACGGCGCCACCCAGCCCTACCCGGCCAGCTTCTACGCGAACTCGCTGACCTGCTACTCGTGGTCGAAGTCGCTGAGCCTGCCTGGCGAACGCATCGGCTATGTCGCGGTGAATCCCACAGCCACCGACGCCGACCTGCTCGTGCCCATGATGGGCCAGATCTCGCGCGGCACCGGCCACAACTGCCCGCCGAGCTCGATTCAGCTGGGCGTGGCCAAGGTCATCGACCAGACCGCCGATCTCAACGTCTACGAGACGAACATGAACCTGCTCTACGATGCGCTGACCGGCATCGGCTTCGACGTGGTACGCCCCGGCGGCACGTTCTACATCTTCCCCAAGGCGCTGGAGGACGACGCCGTGGCGTTCTGCATGAAGGCCAAGGAATACGACCTGATTCTTGTGCCGTCCGACAGCTTCGGCGTGCCCGGATACTTCCGCATGGCCTACTGCATCGACACGGAGAAGGTCAAGCGCTCGATCCCCGTGTTCGAAAAGTTCGCCCACGAGGTGTACGGCCTGTAAACACGGACCGCAAGTAACAAACACAAGAAAGGGGTTGCCATGGAATACACCGAAGACGCCGATCGTCGCGAACTGCTGCTGCACAGCGCCTATGACTCCGATACGGTCCGGGCCATGGAGCGACCCCTGCTGGACAAAGGCGTGCCGCTGATGCGCATGGCCGCCCAGGCCGCGGCCCACATGGCGGCCGGTATGCTGGACGACGAGGATCTGGCGCTGGAGGACACGTCGATCGTGCTGCTGGCCGGGGCCGGAGACAATGGTGGCGATGGTCTGTTCGCGGCCGCCGCGCTGGCCCAGGAGGGCGCGAACGTCACCGCCATCGCCGTGGGCCGGTCGTTGCATGAGGCCGGATTCGCCTCATTCGTGCGCGCCGGAGGCAAGGTGCTGGTGCTTGATCCCGCGGCTGATATTCCCGGTTGCGCGTCCGGGTTTTCCGCCGGTGAGGCCGGCGAGCGATTGCAGACCGCCATCGCCGTGGCCAGGAAATCGCATCTGATCATCGACGCGATGACCGGCATCGGCATCCAAGGCTCGCTACGCGGCATCCCCGCCGCACTCGCCTCCGCCCTTGGTCTCGACGGCGAGGCTCCCGATGAGCCCGCCCTGCCAAACCGTGAGTCGTCAGGCGATTTTCCGCTGGTACTTGCCGTGGATACGCCATCCGGCGTCGGTGTGAACGATGGTTCTCTGCCCGGCCCGTACATTCCGGCCACGGTCACGGTCACGTTCGGCGCGATGAAGCCGTGCGCGGTGCTGCCGCCCGCCACGTTCGCCTGCGGCCGTATCGAGTTGCTCGATTTCGGATTCGATATCGACGACAAGGATCCGGACGTCGAGGTGGTGGATAATTCGTTCGCGTCCGACGCGGTCCGTCTCCCCAGGTTCGAGGATTCCAAATACTCCCGGGGCGTGGTTGGTCTGGTGACCGGCTCGCAGCGCTACCCCGGTGCCGCCGTGCTCACCGCCAGCGCCGCCGCCCGCGCGGACACCGGCATGGTCCGGTATCTGGGCCCGGAGCGCGCGCAGAACATGGTGCTCGCCGCACTGCCGGAAGCCGTGATCGGCAAGGGACATGTGCAGTCCTGGGTCGTGGGGTCCGGCGTGCCCGAGGCTAGCGTCGAGGGCACCGACGGCGATATGCAGCGGGACACCATCGCCGCATTGCTCAAGCATTACGCGCTCGGCAGCGAGGATGAGAACAAGGACGCCTACGACATGCCGCCAATCGTGGTGGATGCCGGCGCACTCGACCTGCTGCCGGAGCGTGTGCCCGGCCAGGTGGTGATCACGCCACATGCCGGCGAGATGGCGAAACTGCTCAACCGGTTCGAAACCGCCGCCAGCACCGCGGAGCATGCCGATTCGCACGAGCCGTACACCGCCGACGACGTGCGGTTGAACCCGTTGGCCAGCGCGAAGCGTGCCCACGAGCTCACCGGCGCCACCGTATTGTTGAAGGGCGCGGTGACCATCGTGGTGGATGAGGACCACGTCTATGCGTCGGGTAGCGCACCGGCCTGGCTGGGCACCGCCGGCGCGGGCGACGTGCTGGCCGGTCTAACCGGCGCCCTGCTCGCCCAGCAGGATGACGTGGCCGCCACGGGCGAGACCGTGGCCTCGGCCGCCTACCTGCATGGCCTGGCGGCGGCGATCGCCTCCGAATCCGAGCAACAAGGCTGGCAGGAGCCGGAACTGATCGGCCGCGAGCATCGCCAGCGCTTCATGACGCTCGGCCACCCGATTGTGGCCGGCGACGTGGCCCACGCCATCCCCGAAGCCATCGCCGACGTCATCGCATGATTCCGTACGTTGGCTCCCCTCAGAGAGGGGAGCCAACGTATGAAACCCCCTATACTAAATCGCAGACCCCACTCAACGGCCCCAACAACACAAGGAGCATCATGGCCAACTCCCCCATCACCGACGTGATTTTCGACTTCTGCGGCGTGCTGCTGGACTGGAACACCCGCGCATGCCTGGAAGGCCGATTCCCCGATGAGATCGTGGAACGCATCTGCGCCGACGACGACCCCTGCGGCTTCTTCCGCTACGAGGACCGCATGGACACCGGCGAGGATTTCGCGGACATCTACCCGGATGTGGTACGCGAACAAGGCCAGGAACTCGCCGACATCTTCAAGTTCTACATCGGCCACTACGCGGACGCGCTGCCCCGCACGCTTCCGGGCATGGTCGAGCTGCTGGCGGATTTGAAGGCCCACGGCTACGGCGTATGGGGTCTGACCAACTGGTCGCATGAGACCTTCCACCTGGCCTTCGAGAAGTACCCGCGCCTTGAACAGCTGTTGCAGGGCACCGTGGTCTCCGGCGTGGAGAAGATGCATAAGCCGAACGCCGACATCTACGAGCTGGCCCTGACCCGTTTCGGCCTCACGGCCGAGCGCTGCGTGTTCTTCGACGACACCGCCAAGAACATCGTCGGCGCCAACGAGGTCGGCATCCACGGCATCCTCTTCGAGAACGCGTTGCAGGCACGCGAATCGCTCGCAGAACTCGGCGTACGTCTGTAAGTCGCCAAACGTTGCATCGCGGCAGTTGAAGTCTATGGACCCGTCCTTGACGACGGTGACCGGCCGTGTGGCGACTATCCCTAGCGATATAAATAGACTTTATGACACTGCTGCAGCTGAAATACATCGTCAAAATCGTCGAGTGCGGCTCGATGAACGAGGCCTCCCATGCCCTGTACGTCTCCCAGCCGGCCCTGAGCTCGTCGGTCAAGGAATTGGAGAACGAGCTGGGCATCGAGATCTTCACCCGCTCCTCGCAGGGCATCGCCCTGACCGTGGACGGCGCGGAATTCCTGACCTACGCCCGCCAAGTGCTCGACCAGGCCGACCTGCTCGAAGAGCGCTATAAGCATGCCAAACCGCGCAAGCAGCTGTGCCAGGTCTCCACCCAGCACTACATGTTCGCCGTCGAGGCGTTCGTGGAGATGATCAACTCCATCAAGTCCGACGAATACGAGTTCACCATCCGCGAGACCCGCACGCGCGACATCATCAACCAGGTCGCCAACATGCAGTCCGAAATCGGCATCATCTACCTGTCCGATTTTAACAAGGACGTGATCGGCAAGCTCCTGCGCGAGAAGCACCTCGAATTCCACCCGCTCTTCCGCGCGCCGCTGCACGTGTTCATCTCGCGCAACAACCCGCTGGCCGCCAAGAAGGTCATCACCATGGAGGACCTGAAACCTTATCCGTTCATCCAGTACGAGCAGGGCGAGGAAGGCTCGTTCTACTTCTATGAGGAAGCGGTCTGGCCGGAGTACTCCCCCAAGCAGATCAACGTGACCGACCGCGCCACGATCCTGAACTTCATCATCGGCCTCAACGGCTACACGGTGTGCACCGGCATCGACAACGGCGACCTCAACAACGAGAAGATCGTCACCGTGCCGCTCGACACCGACGAAACGATGTTGGTCGGCTGGATCACGAACGAGCGTTCCAAGCTCTCCAAGGCCGCCGAAACCTATCTCGACAAGCTCAAGTCCGTAGTCTCCGACCACGGCTACAAGCTCATTGATTAGGAGTAAGTAAAACAGGCATGGTCAGCAGTGAGATATACTGCGATTAAGCCAACCCCGCTGGGGAAATGGAAGTAAGGGCCGGCTCCTGAGTATCTCAGGGGCCGGCTTTTGCGCTATTGAGACTGACTGGCAAAACCAGTTTGATGGCCTCCGACTACTTGGCCAAGATTACCGACGCGGCGGCTGTCGCGGCGAAGCCTTTGAGCACTTCAATCATCACGTCGCGATCTTCGACATCAATGTTGCGGGCCGCGGCGAGCATAATCGGCAGTGACTGTGTCAAATGCGAAGTGAGGTCGCCGAATGTGTCGTATCCGCCAGCCTCGAAGATGGCAAACAGGTTTTCGATGAACTTGCGGCGATGCTCGTCGTCGTATTTTGCCATCCATCCGTTGATCGTGCGTGCCAGGTATTGCGCGCTACTTGTCAGTCCATCAGCCTGTACGAATTGGCCATGATCGACTTGCCAGTGCAATGCGAAATGCTGCATGATGCTGGCACCGTCGCTGCTGACCACCGTATAGCCGTCTTCCACATGCTCACGAGTCTCAAACAGCATGCCGATGATCGACGAGCCCGGTACCGATTTATGGATCTTCGACGCAATGCGTACGTACCCGTCCTCATCGAAGAACACCTCATCGAATCCAGGCCCATCGTGCGAATATACGACCGTGATACGTTCCTGAATCTCGCTAGGCACATTGGCCGCCGCATACACCGCCAGATTGCCGCCTTTGGAATGGCCGCCGACCATAATCGGCCCGGCCCAATGGCCAGCCAGCTCGGTCAGATAACGCGCGGCGGCCTCCTGCGAGGCGACCGGGCGGCGGAACGCCATCATGAAGTCCTCTTTCCACCCGACGATTGAGCTGTCGGTACCGCGAAAAGCCACATAGAGCGTGCCGTTACCCAGTTCGAACACGCAGGCCGAGAACTGCTTGGTGGTTGCAGCATCGAATTCGTCCACGTATGCGCCCACGCGTAGGTTCCTCCAACGTGGGCTCTCGCTCATCGCACGTAACAGATCGACATTCATCGAAGGCGACCACACCTTGCCGAACATGTCGTCATAGCATTCGGCACGCAGCAAATCGTGAATCGGAACCGTGGCGATCATGCCGTCGGCGGTCTCTGCATTCTCGTGATAGCGCGGCACGTTATCCGGCATGCGAGCATAGGCCAACTGGGACAAAGCGAGGCTATCCGCCTCGGTGAACGGCAGTTCGGCGAAAGTGTCGAAATGTTGCCGAATATCGTCGGTGATGTTCCCCATAGCGGCCTTCCTTGTTCGAATGCAACGAACCTACGGTAATTCTACGCCGAGCGGGTTTTCATCACAGGCGAGTCGGTCCCAGAGTTTAGAACCCTATCTCGCTTTCAAGGGAGCTGATTTGGCCTTCTGGAGACATTTATCTCCGTTTCAAGAGGCTGTTCATCCGTCATATCCCGAGTATGAGCGGCGTCACCCCAACGTCATTCCGCCATTTTCATGCTGCTTCTACTTGGGCATCAGCATCTCGGCGGTCTTCTTCATTACCTTGCGACAACTTGTTCGCTTTGCTGTCCAGATGATGCTCGATGCCGAAGTAACTGCATATCCCCACGAGCGCAAACAGCCCTATATCAACTAACCAGTTCATAGCACGCTCCTTGCCAAAGCTTTTGCCTTAATATGGTGCTGCTGTTCATGGAACGTAATAAAAAAAGCGGGCTCGCAAGCCCGCTTTTGGTTTTTAGATTGAAGACGATCAGGCGCCGTATTCCTCAAGGTAGGCGGCGGCGCGCTGCTGGATGTCGTGGCTGAGCAGCGGGGTGCCGTCGGGGTTCTTCATCTTGGCGGCGGCGTCGAAGATCTCGCGCACGTTGGCGATGGAGAGCACCGGGAAGCCGAATTCGGCTTCCACGGCCTTCACGGCGGACATGTCGGAGTCCTTGGTCTTCTCCATGCGGTCCACGGAGAGCACGAGACCCACGACCTCGACGTTCGCCTCGGCCTTGAGTTTGGGGATGACTTCGCGCACGGCGGTGCCGGCGGTCATCACGTCGTCCACGAGCAGCACCTTCATGCCGTCGGTCAGCGGGGTGCCAACCATCCAGCCGCCGTCGCCGTGGTCCTTCTTCTCCTTGCGGTCGAAGGTGTATCCGACGGTCATGTTGTGGCCGGCGGTCAGCGCGATCGCGGTGGACACGGCCAGCGGAATGCCCTTGTAGGCGGGGCCGAACACGGTGTCGATGTTGCGGGGAATCGTGTTGTGCACGATGGCCTGGCTAATCTTTTCGGCGTAGAACGCGCCGAGCGCGGCGATCTTCTTGCCGTCGTCGAAGGCGCCGGCGTTGATGAAGTACGGGCTCTTGCGGCCGGACTTCAGCGTGAAGTCGCCGAACTTCAGCGCGTTGGATTCCAACAGGAATTCAGTGAAGCGATGTGCGAGTGTTTCTGCCATGATGTTCCTTACCTCCAAGTCTGTCCTGCGGCCAGTTTAGCAGCGAGTTCGGGACGGCTGTCCAACAGGTCGTCGAGTTCGCGGGCGACGCGCAGCGGGGCCACCGGGTCGAAGAGCGCGGCCGCACCCACTTCGACGGCGTTCGCGCCGGCGTACAGGTATTCGAGCGCCTTCTCGCCGCTGTCGATGCCGCCGAGGCCGATGATCGGAATCTCCGGCAGTGCGGTGCGCACCCGATAGACGGCTGCCAGGCCGACCGGCAGCACGGCCGGGCCGGATACGCCGCCGGTGACGTTGGCGATGATCGGCTTGCCGGTGCGAATGTTAATGCGCATGCCTTTGAGCGTGTTGATCATGCTCAACGCGTCGGCGCCATGTTCCACGGCCGCGCGCGCCGGCACGGTGATGTCGGTGACGTTCGGCGTGAGTTTGACGATCATCGGCTTGTCGGTCATCGGGCGCAGCCGGTCCATAAGATTGGCGAGGGCCACCGGGTCGGTGCCCACGCTCATGCCGCCGGCGGAAACGTTCGGGCAGCTGACGTTGATTTCCAGCATGTCCGCGTCGGAGTCGGCGAGCTTTTCCACGACCGCCGCGTAATCGTCATCGCAATGTCCGGCGACATTGGAGATGACGAACGCGCCCGCGGCCTTGAGCTTGGGCAGGTCCTCGGCCAAGTAATGGTCGATGCCGGGATTCTGCAGGCCCACGGCGTTGATGTTCGCGGCCGGCGATTCGGCGGTGCGCGGCGAGGGATTACCTTCCCACGGTACGGGCGAGGCGCCCTTGGTGCATACGGCGCCGAGCTGGCTGACGTCGTAGAACCAGCGGACGGCGGCGTACTGGAAGGTGCCGGAGGCGGTGCCGACCGGATTCTTCCATTCCAGACCGGCCACCTTGGTGTGGTGCTTCCACACGTGGGGCTCGTACAGGTTGATGTGGTTGTCGCCGCCCTGCGCGGACTGGTTGTTTGCGCTCATCGTCACTTCCCCCATCCGAGCTGTTCGCGGGTGAACACGGGTCCGTCGGAGCAGACCTTGAGGCGGCCGTCCACGGTGTCGATGGTGCACAGCACGCAGGTGCCATAGCCGCAGCCCATGCGCTGTTCCATGCTCAGCTGCGCGGGGATGCCGCGTTCGGCGGCCCAGTCGGCCACGGCCTTCATCATAGGCAGCGGTCCGCAGGACAGAATGATCGGCTTGCGATCGTAGGCCTTCAGGTCGTCGCCTTGTTCCAGTTTGTTGAGCAGGTCGACCACGTTGCCTTCGGCGTCGTCGATGCTCCACGACCAGTCCGCGTACCGGGAGACGTATTCCTCGGCGAAGTGGTCGTTGCGGTAACCGAATACGGCGGTGGCAAAGGAGGCGTCGTGTTCGGCGAGCTTTTGCGCGGCGTAGATTAGCGGGGGCACGCCGAGTCCGCCGCCGACAAGAATGTAGTTGGCGTCTTCCTTGAGGTTGAAGCCGCGGCCGAGCGGGCCGAGCACGTCGACGGTGTCGCCGGCCTGCAGTCCTGCCAACTGTTCGGTGCCGTGTCCCACGACGGCGAAGATCACGCTGACTTCGTCGCCGTCGACTTCGCTGACGCCGAACGGACGCGGCATGAGCATGAAGTCGTCGTGCGTGAACAGGTTGACGAACTGGGCGGGCTTGGCATGGGAGGCGATGAACGGGTCGCGGAACGTCAGTCGCATCACGCGGTCGGTCAGTTCCGTAACCTGCGTGATTTCGACGTTGTGGCGCGGCGGGAAGAATCCGGCCGCAGTCGCTTCCGTAACCACATCATGGGTGGGGGTGAAAGTTGTCATTTCATTCCTATTCAGCACATCAAGCTCCCCCTATCAGGGGAGCGGTCAACCGCAGGTTGACTGAGAGGTAGTTAAACACACTCGGCTCCGGTTTCCAGCCCACACTCACGTATAGCCCACAGCCGGACAATCTACCTACCTATATACGGCAACCCGCAGATTATCGCGCATGTCGAGCGCCGCCTGGCGCGCGCTGCTCGCCACAAGGTCCAGCGCCTCGTCGGCGGTCATGGATTCGGAGTACTTGCCGCTCTTCTTCCATGCGCCGATAATGCCGCGCGACGAGTTGACGATGGCGCCGCTGCCCTGCTTGTCGAACATGCCTGCCACGTCCGCGGCCGTGCCGCCCTGCGCACCGTAGCCCGGCACGAGGAAGAACGTGTGCGGCATACGTTCACGCAACGCCTTGCCTTCCTCGGGGTGGGTGGCGCCGACCACCGCGCCCACGCGGGAGTAGCCGTGGCTGCCGATGGTCTCGGCGCCCCATCCTTCCACAAGATCGGCCACGTGCTCGTAGACCTTCGTGCCGTCGGCCAGGTCGAGCATCTGCAGTTCGCTGGAGGACGGGTTGGAGGTGCGCACGAGCACGAAGATGTCCTTGTCGGCTTCGGCGGCGGCCTCGACGAACGGGGTGATGCCGTCGGTGCCGAGATACGGGTTGACGGTCACCGCATCCTCATGCCACGGGTCGAAGTCGCCCACGCCGTTCAGGTGGTGGGCGTAGGCGGCTGCGGTGGAGCCGATGTCGCCACGCTTGATGTCGCCGAGCACGTAGAGGCCCTGCTGGGCCGCGTATTCGCAGGTCATCGTGTAGATGTCCACGCCGGCGGGGCCGAGCGCCTCGTACATGGCGATCTGCGGTTTGACGGCGGGCACGATGTCGGCGATGGCGTCAATGATCGTGCGGTTGTATTCGAAGTAGGCGACGGCCAGCTGCGCGGATTCGACTTCCTCCGGGGATTCGACCGAGTCACGCACCTCGTCGGCAAAGCTCGCCACGACCTGCGGCGGCACCAGCGCCTCAGTGGGGTCAAGGCCCACGACGCTGGGGTTCTGAGTGTTGTCAATCGCTTCGATCAGGCGATCCATGCTGCTCCTTGTGTTATCTACAGACGGCTGAACATCAGCTGGGAGCCGATGATTGTGGCGAGGGGGCGTCCGGTGACCTGCCAGCCGCCGAACGGGGTGTTACGAGCCTTGGAGTGGAACTGTTCGGGGTCCACGGTCCATTCCTCGGCGGCGTTGAGCACCACGAGGTCGACATTGTCGGCGTCATCCACGCGGCTCAAGTCGAGCAGTCGGTTGACGCCTTCACGCTGCGGCTGAGCGTCGCGCTCCCCCGCAATCACGCCATCCGGATCATCCCCGGTGGGCGCGGGTTCGGCGTAGTCCTCGACCAGCGCGGCTACGTCGGTTGGCACATGCCCCATGAGTTCGGCAGGTCCAACGGACATGAGCTCGATCAGACGCTCATCGGAAATGAAGCCGCCGTCGACGAGCACCTTGTGGCACACGCCGTACGCGCATTCCAGTCCGATGATGCCGTTGGGCGCCTCAAGGAAGCCGAGTTCCTTCTCTGCCAACGTGTGCGGCGCATGGTCGGTGGCCAGCAGATCCACGGTGCCGTCGGCGATGGCCGCGATGGTGGCTTTGCGGTCCGCTTCGGAGCGCAGTGGCGGATTCATCTTGGCGAGCGTGCCGTACTTGAGCAGCGCCTCGTCGCTCAACGCCAGATAGTGCGGCGCGGTCTCGCAGGTAATCGGCAGTCCTTCGGCCTTGGCCCTGCGAATCGCCTCGAACGAGATGGCAGTGCTCACATGCTGGAAGTGCACGTGGACACCGGTGCGGCGGGCCGCTTCGATATCGCGGGCCACGATCTTGAGCTCGGTGTCTTCCGGAATGCCGGGCACGCCAAGCTCGCGGGAAACGGGGCCTTCGTTCACGGCACCTGTATCGTGATGCTCGCAATGCTCGATCAGGTACAGGTCGGAGGCCTTGACGTTCTCCAGCACCTGGTCCAGGATCTCCGGCGTCACAGCGGAACCGTCGTCGCTGATTGCGGTGATGGGGTGCGTGAGCATGGCCGGCGTCTTGGCGTCGTCCTCGAATCCGGGCACGTACTTGAGCCAATCGGCAACGTCGCTTGCCTCATGACCGGCGCGATCCTTGGACGCGCACACGCACAGATCGTAACGAACCGGCAATTGAACGTCATGCGCAGTATCGTACTGCTGCAGGAAGTCGATGACGTTGTCGAAGCCGGCATCCAGAACCTCTTTTGCACCGGTCGCTTCCGGGCCAGACACGGTCTGCCCATCCAGTGCCGGCAACGTGTTCGGCATGATGAGCACGTTCGTGTATCCGCCGGATGCGGACGCACGGCAGCCGGAGACCATCGATTCCTTGTAGGTCTGGCCGGGATCGCGGAAGTGGACGTGTGGGTCTTCGAAACCGGGGGCCACGGTCAGGCCGGTGGCGTCGATGTCGGCGCCGTCAGCCACGGCGGAGGTGTCGGCGAAGTAGGCGGCAGCGGTCCCGGGCACCACGAGGTCGATGACCTCGCCGGTGTTCCAGACCTTGATGTTGCGTAGGGTGATGCTCACAGTTTGGCTTCCTCGTCGCAGTAGTCGCAGCGGTATTCGAGCCGCTCGGAGTGCACGAGGTGGAACATCTGCTTGATGCCGGGCTCGGCGGTGGTCACGCAGCGCGGGTTCACGCAGGAAATCACGCCGACGATGTGCTCGGGCAGGTTCGGCTGCTTCTTTTCGACGATCTTGCCGCCGCGCACCACGTCCACGGTGGCTTGGCGGGCCACGAAGCCGAGCACGTCGAGGTCGATGTCCTTGTCATCTTCGATTTTGATGATGTCCTTGGAGCCGTAACGCTTGGAGTCGGCGTTCATGATGAGCGCAAGCTTGGTTTTGGCCGGGTCGATTTTCAGGTATTCGAGAACCTTCAGCGAGGTTCCGGCCGGCACATGGTCGATAATGATGCCGTTCTGAATGCTGGTGACTTCCATCAGGCCTGAACCTCCTTGGGGTTGAGCGGTTCGTATCCGGGCAGTTCGTCGCCCACCACGGTGCTTTCGAGGGCCATGCGCACGAGCATGCCGTTCTTGACCTGTTCGAAGTAGGCGGCACGCGGGTCGTCGTCCACGTCCACGGCGATTTCGTTGACGCGCGGCAGCGGGTGAAGCACGGCCATGGACGGCTTGGCGAGCTGCAGCTTCTCTTCGTCGAGAATGTAGGTGTCGCGCAGGCGCAGGTAGTCGTCTTCGTTGAAGAAGCGTTCCTTCTGTACGCGGGTCATGTACAACACGTCGAGGTCGCCGATCACGGAGGCCAGGTCGCGCACTTCCACGTAGGAGCAGCTGTCGGTGGCGTTGATGCGGTCGATCACGTACTGCGGGGTCTTGAGCTCGTCCGGGCTGATGAGCACGAAGCGCACGTTGCCGAAGCGGCACAGGGTCTCGATCAGGGAGTGCACGGTGCGGCCGAAGGTCAAATCGCCGCACAGTCCCACGGTCAGGTCGGTGATGCGGCCGAAGCGCGACTGCAGCGTGGCCAGGTCGGCCAGCGTCTGCGTGGGGTGCATGTGGCCGCCGTCGCCGGCGTTGATTACCGGCACGGATGCGGCGCGGGAGGCCACCAGCGCGGCACCCTCCTTCGGGTGACGGATGGCGACCACGTCCACGTAGTTGGACACGGTCTTCAACGTGTCGGCGATGGATTCGCCCTTGGTCACGGAGGCCAGCTGCGCGCCGGCGAATCCGATGACCTTGCCGCCGAGACGTAGCATTGCGGTCTCAAAGCTCAGGCGCGTACGGGTGGAGGGCTCGTAGAACAGCGTGGCCAGCACTCGCCCATCGCAGGTATGGGCAATCTCTTTGCGGTGGGAATCGATGTATTCGGCCTTATGCAGCAGGTCGAGAATCTGGTTTGTAGACAGGCCGTCCAGCGTTACGACGCTTTTGCCGACCATTGGCGTTTCTTCAGACAAGGCTCACCTTTTCGCTCGTGGTTTTCAGGTGGCCACCCTTGCGTGACCTAATCTAACTTACGCCATTTTTCGGACAGCCGCATTCACCGAGTGTCCACCTGAAAATCCAACGAATATGCTGCCTTATCGCTGCGCGCGGCGTCGATTTCGTTCCAGTCGCGGTGCGATCACGTGCATACGCGGGCGAGGGGCGGTTTGCGGCTGCTGCGTTGCGGCGGAGGCCGTGGCGGTGGTTGCCGCAGCCGCCTCGCCTTCGGTCTTCCCATAGAACAAGCGCTGGCATACGTCACGGCATTTGCGCATCACGGCCAGCAGGTCGTTCTCGAAATGCTGGCCGCGGTGGGCGCCGTAGCCGAGGTAGACGGCGATGCCGCCCAGCGAATAGATGTCATCAGGCAGAATATCGGCCTGGTTGGCGCGCCCGCTCCACAGATAGCTGCCGTTGCGGGCCGCGGTGCACAACGTCCATGCCTTGCGCAGCTGAATCGCGTCGATAGCGCTGATGAGCTTCTTGGCTTCCAGCACGTCCAATGCCTCCAGCGTGCCGTTGACGCGCAGATCTTTGATATCGCCGGCGTGCTGGAGCTGCATGAGTTGCACGGTCCATTCCACGTCAGACAAGCCGCCCTTGCCGAGCTTCAGATGCCGTTCACGGCGCACGCCGCGCGGCAGACGCTCGGCTTCCATGCGGGCCTTGAGCTTGCGGATGTTCTGCAATTCTGCTTCAGTCAGTTCCGTGGTCGGGTAGCGCAGCGGGTCGGCGATGTTGATCAGGAAGTCCCGCGCCAGTTCAGCGTCGCCGGCCGCGTACCGGGCGCGCAGCAGCGCCTGGCGCTCCCAGGTCGAAGCCCAGGATTCGTAGTATTCCTCGCAGGAGGCATAGGAGCGCACGAGCGGGCCGTTCTTGCCTTCCGGGCGCAGGTCCAGGTCGAGTTCGATCTTGGGTTCCAGCGTCGTCGGTCCTTGCAGGATGTTGCGCAGGTCTTCCACGACCTTCTTGGCGAAGGCGTTGGCTTGGCCGTCGTCGGCATCGTCGGCCGGACGGTAGATGAGAATGGCATCCGCATCGGAGCTGAAGTTCACTTCGCGCCCGCCGTAACGGCCCATGGCGATGACGGTGATGCCGGCCGGCGCGGTTTCGACGCCGAACTCGGCGATCTGGTGGCGCACGGCCCAGGTCAGGGAGGCATCGATGATCGCGTCATACACGTCGGTCATGGCCTTGAGACTGTCGGAGTCGCTGATCACACCGCTCATCCAAGACAGGCCGATGCGTTCGATTTCGTGGCGGCGCATGGCGCGCATGGAGGTGGCGAACTCGTTGATGTTCGAGCCGAAACGTTCCAGCGCCGAGCCGGTCTGCACGTCCAAGGCCTCGCGCGTGCGGGCCTGCAGATTGTCGTCGTCGCCAAGCCAGCTGATCGATTCGACCGACTTGTTGAGCGCGTCGCCCAGGAATCGTGAGTTGGACAGGATGTGGCACAGGCGCTGGGCGGCGGAGGTGGAGTCGCGCAGGAAGCCGAGGTAGCCGGATTCGGTGCCGAAGTTCTCCTCCAGTTTGCGCCAGTTGAGCAGGCCCATGTCCGGGTTCTGGCCCTCGCCCAGCCACTGCAAGACGGCGGGCAGAATGATGCGGTTGATTTTGGCCGCGCGCCCCACGCCGGCGGTGAGCGCCTGCACGTGGCGGATGGCGGCGTCCGGGTCGCCGAAACCGATGGATTCGAATCGTTCCTGTGCTGCCTCGACGCTCAGGACGATCTGGTCGTTCTCCATCTGGGCGTTGACCGGCAGCATCGGGCGATAGTAGATGTCGAGGTGCAGGTGGCGTACTTCGCGGCGGGTGTCGTCGTACTTGTCGACGAGTTCTTCCGGGTGCAGGCCGAATGCGCGGGCGAGTCGGCGCAGCTCCTGGTTCTGGTTGAGCTCGTCCACGTCGATGTCGCGCTTCTTTTCGAGGCCTCCGACCGAGGCCCGGCCGAGGTCCGGGAACAGGTGCGTGCGCTTCAGGGACCAGATCTGCTGGCGATGTTCCATCACGCGCTCGAAGCGGTAGTCCTGGGACATGCGCACGGCCTGCTTGCGCGAGACATAGCCGCCTTCGGACAAGCGCTGCAGCGAGTCGAGCGTGTTGCTGGTGCGCAGCGATTCGTCGGTGCGGCCGTGTACGAGCTGGAGCATCTGCACGGTGAATTCCACATCGCGCAGACCGCCGCGGCCGAGCTTAATCTCGCGGTCCTTCAGGGGCGCGGGAATCAAATCCTCCACGCGCTTGCGCATTTTCTGGCAGTCGTAGACGAAGTTCTTGCGCTTGGATGCGCTCCACACGAACGGCCGGGTCATGTCCATGTAGGCCTGACCGAGGTCGGGGTCGCCGGCCACCGGGCGGGCCTTGAGCAGCGCTTGGAACTCCCAATTCTCGGCCCACTGCTCGTAATAGTTCTTGTGCGAGGAGAGCACGCGCACCAGCGCGCCGTCCTTGCCTTCCGGGCGCAGGCCGCCGTCGATCTGCCACAGCGGCTGCTCGGCCACGCCCATGATGGCGGACTGGCAGACGCGCTGTAACATGGTGCCCATCTTGGTGCCCACGCGAATCAGCGTCTGATGGTCCACATCCTTGTCGGCCGGTTCGACCACGTAGATGAGGTCCACGTCGGAGACGTAGTTCAGTTCCTGTGCGCCGAGTTTGCCCATGCCGATGATGGTGAAGCGCACGTGCTCGCTGCCCTCGGTTTCGTGGCGGGCGATGGCCAGCGCGCCTTCGAGCGCCGCGTCCGCGAGGTCGGACAGTTCGCGGCTGATGGTCGGTTGGATGGAGGTCGGGTCGTCCGCCACGGCATCCTGGGCGATGATGGCGGCCAGTTGGTTCCGGTAGCTGGAACGCAGGGCCGTGGCCGCTTCGGCCAGATCCTTGGAGGCGACGGGCATGGCCGGTTCGTCCGGGTCCGCGCCGACCGCCTTGAGCAGACGTGCACGGCGTTGCGCGTGATTGAACAGATGGCTGTTGCAGTTGTCGACTGCTGCCGCCTCCACAAGCTGCGGCTTGAAGCGCATGAACTTGCCCATCGCGTCGGAGACGCCGAGCACCGTGACCAGACGCTTCAGGGCGTCGTTGTCGGGGATGACGTGTTCCAGATCGCGCTGGCTGGATTGCATCGCGTTGACGATATCCACGAAATTGCTCAATGCCATATCGGGGTCGCAGGCGTGGGCCAGCGCGCTCAGCAGTTCGGCGCATCGCTCATCGGGAATGTCGTCCGCCTTGAGCTGGTCGAACAAGGCGCGGGCCTTGTCGAGGTCTTGCAGACCTGCCCTGATGAGGTCCATGGAGCTGGGTTTGAAGATCGACGATTCCATAAGATTCCACTATATACGCTCATGCCCTCCGAATGGGGCATGAGCCGGGAAGGAGTCATCGGGCGACGCTGATGAGCTCCGAGGAATCCATATCGTAATCGGCCATGGCGTAGGAACGGATGGCGGGGTCATCATAGGTGTTCATGTAATAGGTGTTGGTCTTGGACGAATATCCGCTGGTGAACAGCGTGCGTTCGAACTGGCCGTCGCCCATCTTCGCCATGCCGTCCACCATCTGCACGGAGCCGAGGGTGTGGAACAGGCGCGACACATTGGCGGCTTCATCGTTCTGCTGCGGGTAATGCGCGTTGGTGTAGGCCACACGAACGAAGCGCGACGGGGAACTCACGTCGCCTGGGATGCCATGCATGCCCACACCCGCACCCCAGGCGGTCAAGGAGGCCTTGCCCCATGAAGTCGGTTCGGCCATCTCGTTGCTGACGCACATGTAGTTGCGCAGGTTTTCCATATGGAAGTCGAACGTCGGCTGATTGGTCAGCACATCGACGTCATCATGATGCACGTGCATGCCATCGGCCATCTGCTCGACGACGATGCTGCGCTTGCCGTCGCCGATGAACCAGTGCAGCAGAGACTCCTGCTGTCCCGGCACGATCTGGGAGACGAGCGTCACGTTCCTGAGCGCCTCCTCGACCTCGTCGACGGAGTCGAAATTACGCGCCACCCACAGCGGAAATTCGAACGTGGCGACGTTTTCCGTGCCTTCGACCGGTTCGTGGACGAACGAGGCGTAGCCGGGGAAATTCAAGCCGGCGATGGCCAGACCATGTTCATTGGCGCAGTCGAAATACATCGGCCTATCGGCCATGACCACACCCACGCCGATCACCGCGTTCGGCTTCGCCTTGCCGCCCGCACCAAACACCGTGTCATAGTGGTAGCCGCGCGGAGTAACCAGGATGGTCTCCCCATATGAGAAACTCCAGTCGAGATTACGGCCGAAATAGGTGTTGCCCTCATCATCGGAGAAACGGACACCAGTGCACATAACGGACTCCCTTCCATCGCTTTGGTTGGCTTGCACGTTCATGATACCCATCGGCCGCTGGGAGAACTCTGGGTTTCGCCAGCAGATTAACGTGCGGCGCGACGCATTGAGATGCGCCGCGCCGCGATATGCGTCAACCTTGCGTACCGCGGAACAACGGTTCCGCATTGCGCCAGATACGGCGCGTGGTGGCGGGGTGGTTCATCGAATACAGGTGGACGCCGTCCACGTCGTGGGCCACGAGGTCGGCGATCTGCTCGGAAGCGTAGAGGATGCCGGCGGCACGCAGGGACTGGATGTCGTCCCCCCACTTGTTCAGCAGGGTGTTGAGCCTGTCCGGGATGCGCGAGGCGTTGCGCTCGGCCATGCGACGCACGGACTTGGCTCCACGCACCGGCATGATGCCCGCCTCGATCGGCACGGTGATGCCGGCGGCGCGCGCCTTGTCGAGGAAGCGGTAGAAGTCCTCATTGTCGTAGAAGAGCTGGGAAATCAGGTGAGTGACGCCGGCATCAACCTTGATTTTGAGGTTTTCGATGTCCTGGTCCAGCGAGTCAGCCTGATAGTGGCCTTCCGGGTAGCAAGCACCAAACACCTTGAAGTCCGGCTTCACGGAGCGGATGTATGACACGAGGTCGCTGGCGTGGTTGAACTCGCCGACCAGCTGCTCGCCGTCGATGTAGTCGCCGCGCAGCGCGAGCACGGCGCTCACGCCGGCTTCCTCGAACATGTCGAGAGCCTCATCGATCTTGGCCTTGTCGGAGTAGAGCGCGGTCAGGTGGGCGACTGCAGGGATGCCGTATTCCTTGCTGATCGTGTGGGCGATGCGCGCGGTGGCGGTGCGGTCGGAATGGGTGCCGTGACCGTAGGTCACGGAGATGAAGTCGGGGTTCAGCCCTTCGAGTCCGTCGAGGGTGTCGTAGATGGTGCCGACAGGCGCGTTGCGCTTCGGGGGAAAGACCTCAAGGGTGAACATCGGGGAATGCATGCTGATTTCCTTACATAAACCCGAGCTCCCTCATCCAGAGGGAGCTCGGTGATTTCCGCTACTTGTCGAGCTTGGCGCGCACGGCCTTGGCGGCGGCGACCAGGTTCTCCAGGCTCGGCCAGGTCTCGGCGTTACCACGGGTCTTCAGACCGCAGTCAGGGTTGATCCACACCTTCTTGACGTCCATCTTGTCAAGGATCTCGTAGATACGATCCTCGATCTCCTTCTCGGAAGGAATACGCGGGGAGTGAATGTCGTAGACGCCCGGGCCGGCCTCGGTCTCGAAGTGCGCGTCATGAATGGCGTCGAGCACCACCAGATCGCCACGGGAGGCTTCGAAGGAGATCACGTCGGCATCCATCGCGTCGATGTCGCGGATGATGTCGTTGAACTCGGAGTAGCACATGTGGGTGTGGATCTGGGTGGTCGGCTTGACGGCGGAGTGCACCAGACGGAAGGCCGGAACGGCCCAGTCGAGGTACTTGACGTGCCAGTCGGACTTGCGCAGCGGCAGCTTCTCACGCAGGGCGGCCTCATCGATCTGGATGACCTTGATACCGGCGGCCTCGAGATCGAGCACTTCGTCGCGGATGGCGAGGGCGAGCTGCTTGGTCTGCTCCTCGTGGGTGATGTCCTCGCGCGGCCAGGACCAGTTGAGGATGGTCACCGGGCCGGTGAGCATGCCCTTCATCACATGGTCGGTCTTGGACTGGGCGTACGCGGACCATTCCACGGTAATCGGGTTGGCGCGGGAAACGTCGCCCCAGACGATCGGGGGCTTGACGCAACGGGTGCCGTAGGACTGGACCCAAGCGTTCTTGGTGAACAGGAAGCCGTTGAGGTTCTGGCCGAAATATTCGACCATGTCGTTACGCTCGAACTCGCCGTGGACCAGCACGTCGAGGCCGATCTCCTCCTGCTTCTTGATGACGGCGTCGATCTGGGCTTTGATGAACTCGTCGTAGGCTTCCTTGGTGACCTCGCCCTTGCGCAGCTTGGCACGCTCGGCGCGAATCTCCTTGGTCTGGGGGAAGGAGCCGATGGTGGTGGTCGGCAGCAGCGGCAGGCCGAGGGCCTCGCGCTGCAGGGCCTGACGCTCCTCGCGGGCAGGCTGACGCACGTAGTCGGCGTCGGACAGCTTGCCGATGCGCTCGGCGACGGCCGGGTCGGCGGCCACGCGGGTGCCGTCGAACAGAGCCTGGTTGGCGGCGAGGGCGGCGGATGCCTTCTTCTCGTCCTCGGTGGCGTCGGCCAGGGCGGCGACTTCCTTGAGCTCGTCGAGCTTCTGGACGGCGAACGCGAAGTGCTTGAGGTCTTCGGCCGGGATGCCGGTCTCGCCTTCGGTGCTGAACGGCACGTGCAGCAGGGAGGATGCGGTGGAGACGGCCACGTTGGCGGTGACCTGCTTCAGGGCGTCGACCAGGCCGAGGGAGGTGGCGTAGTTGTTGCGCCAGATGTTGCGGCCGTTGATCACGCCGGCGAAGATGGTGGTGTTGGAGGCCACGCCATACTTGGCGACGGCTTCGAGGTTCTCCTCGCGACCTTCGTTGAGGTCCAGGCCGATGCCGTCGAAGCCGAGCAGGTTGACGGTCTCGTACACGTCGGCGATGTGGCCGAAGTAGGTGTTGAGCAGCACCTTGACATTGCCCTTGGCGGACAGGATCTTGGTGTACAGGGTCTTGAAGAGTTCAACGTCGCCCGGCTCCTTGTCGAGCACGAGGTACGGCTCGTCGAGCTGGACCCATGCGGCGCCGAGCTCGTTGAACTTGGCGAGCACTTCGACGTAGACGGCGGCCACGGCGTTGACCAGGCCCTTGTCGAGCTCGAGTTCGGTGGCTTCCGGGGTACGGGCGAGCTTCAGGAACGTGTACGGGCCGATGAACACGGGCTTGGTGTCGATGCCCAGCGCCTTGGCCTCGTTGAACTCGTCGAACGGCTTGGTGGAGTTGAGCTTGATCTCCGCGGCCGACTCGACTTCGGGCACCAGATAGTGGTAGTTGGTGGTGAACCACTTCTTCATCGGCAGGGCGGTCACGTCGCCCTTGTCGCCCTGATAGCCGCGGGCCATGGCGAAGAGCGTGTCCTCCTGGTTGTCGAAGGAGAGACGTGCGTAACGCTGCGGAATCACGTTGAGAAGGATGGCGGTGTCCAGCATCTGATCGTAGTAGCTGAAGTCGTTGCTGGGAATGAGGTCGATGCCGGCGGCCTGCTGCAGCTTCCAGTGCTTGGCGCGCAGTTCGGCGGCGGTGGCCTTGACGGCGGCGAGGTCGTTGGCACCCTTCCAGTAGCCTTCGATGATCTTCTTCAGTTCGCGGTTCTGCCCGATGCGGGGGAAGCCGGAGACGGAAGTCAGAGTGGACATGAATCCTCCAATGTATGCGTTCGTAACCCGACTTAGGGTAGCAAAACATCCGGATTCCGGCCCTTATAAATGGCCGCAGAGTGTCGTTATAGATGGAATTTATATCCGCTTTAGTCGAAGTCTTTCACATTGATGACCGCGAGCAGTTCGCCGCTGTGCACCTGCCATTCGTCGAACGGTTTGTTCGATCCCATGATCACGATGGATGCGGGCGAAAGTCCCAAATTCAGCAGGTCGAGTCGTTCGCCGTCGGAGTCGGCGGAGGCGAGCCATTGGGCGCTGATCGACACAGTCGGCTCGTGGCCCACGATCATGAACACGCGATTCTTGGCCTTGACGTGGGCGAGCTCGTCGAACACCGCCTGCACTCCCCCGTCATACAGGCTGATGCGGTAGTCGACGATTGGCTTGTCGCCAAAGGTCTTGAGCATGCGGTCCAACGTCTGGCGCGTGCGGGTAACGGACGAGCAGGAGATTTGGTCGGGCACCAGTCCCAACGACTCGATGCCCTTGCCCACGGCCTTCGCCTGTTTCAGACCTTTGTCGGTGAGCTCGCGCTCCGAGTCACCCTTGTCGCCGAACGGCTCAGCCTTGGCATGCCTCATGATGATGAGAATATGGTCGTATTTCTTCGCCGCTTTGGCGACTTTACTCAGCTTGATGCCCATCCGTGGCTCCCTTCACGAACCGTCTGCCCGGTGTGGCGGTGTGGCGGTGTGGTATTGCTTCCAGTATAGAGGTGTGTGAGCGTTCACAAACTCATCGTTTGGCGGTTATTCGTGCGTATTGCCAAGTTCTCCCACCTGACGGTCGAGGTCGCGCAACACCTTACGTAGTTTGTGGTCGGAGATGTCGCGCAGTTCCAGTTCCTCGATCTGCGCTTCACGCTGTTCGTCGGTGAGCGAGTCGATGTCGGTCTGTGTGTCCTTGGTCACGCGATCGCGCTTTCTGAGCGCCTCGAACCCGGAGGCCATGGCGCGCGAGATAACAAGGAAACCGGTATGACCGATCATCTGGTGGTCGGGGCGTACGGCGAGGCCCTGGGCCTTCCATGTGCGTTCGAACGATTCCTGGATCTGCGGCTCGGTCCAGCAGCCGGCCGCGCGCAGGGCTTCGGCCATGCGGCTCATCTGCGTGGTGGTAGTTACGTAACTGACCAACACGCCGCCGGGGGCAATCACGCGGTATGCCTGCTCGAGCCTGTTCCACGGGTCGAGCATGTCGAGCATGATGCGGTCGAACCAGTGTTCGGGCAGTTCGGCGGCAACGGAATCGAAGTCGCCGGTTTTGAGATCCCACCAGCTGGGGGCCTCGCCATAGTACAGCGTGGCATTGGCTTGGGCGACCTTGGCGAATTCGGGGCGCAGCTCGATCGTGGTCAGGTGGCCGCGCTCGCCCACGGCGTCCAGCAGGTTCACGCTCATCGCGCCCGAGCCGGCACCGGACTCAAGCACGCGCATGCCGGAGCGGATGTCGCCGAGCTGAATAACTTGGGCGATGTCCTTCGGATACATGATCTGCGCGCCGCGCGGCATCGAAAGCACATAATCGGCCAGTCGCGGGCGCATCACCGCATACTCCCAGCCGCCGATGGCGCGCGACGATTTCCACGGCTTGTTCTTGTCTTTCTCGGGGTAGACCTGATTGACCTGTGCCTCGCGCTTGGCATGCACGGTGAGGATTACGGTGCCTTCGATCTTGCCAATCACATCGTCATGCAGAATCAGGCCATGCTCGGTCTGCGTGGAGCCGCCGGCCACAAGCTGATCGGTGATCTTCTTGCCCTTGCGGTCGGTGAACTGCACTTTCTCGCCTGCGGTGAGAGGCCCGCGCCTCGGCTCCATAACTTGCTCCTTGCGTGCTCGGTGGGTCAATCGCTACAAGTCTAATGCATGTAAGCTCGCTGGTGAGGTGATGACGATGCGAATGCAGATGACAAGCCAGATCGATGCCGGCGGCAATGACCCCATTTTCCTGATGTTCCACGGTTACGGCAACGACGAAAGCGAGATGATGCGGATTCTCGACGCCGTATATGCGCCGACGCGAGCCGATGCGGCCCCGGCCGCAATTGCCGCCGTACCCAGCTATATCTCGTTCCGCGCCACCTACGCGAGGCCCTATATGGGCGGCAATTACTGGTATCCCGACGGCTGCGGCGTGGACGAGCGCCAACGCGAATGCGCGGCGGTCGGGGATGCGGTGGCTTCACTGCTGGATGCCTCGGCATTCGCCCATCGCAGGAAGATATTGATCGGTTTCTCCCAAGGCGGTTATCTGTCGTATCGTCTGGTCAAGGTGCATCCGACGTTGTTCGATGCCGCGATCCTGCTCAGTCCTTCGTTCATGGGCGAGGAACAGGCGGCGCTTGACTCCCCTACCCGATTCTTCCTGGCGTATGGCGCGCAGGACCGCACGATTCCGCTGCCCGACCAGCAAACGGCCCATCAGGTCCTTGAACGGGCCGGACATCTGACCTATCGCGAGTATTCCGGCATGGCCCATGCCATCTGTGATGAGGAAATCGCCGATATCCGGGATTTCCTACGTACCATATGATGCCGGAATAGCTTCAATATGGAATATCTCCGTTCAAAGAGGTACATTCGACCTTTTGCGGAATGATATCTCCGTTCAAAGAGGTACCGGTCCAAGTAGAAGCGGCTCAACAATGGCGGAATGGCGTTGGCCGCGCCCATTCATCGCGCGATGGTTCTGCGATCAGCTCAATTCCCCTGCCGGCTGATGCCGCCCTTATGACCGGTGGCCTTGAATGGCGTGGCGCGTGCCGTCACCTTCGGCCCCGGCAGATTCGTACTGGTATTGGATCGACCGCGGAGCCCGGCAGCCGGCTGGGACTCGGGGCGTCGACCAGTACCCGTGATGTCGGTATGCCGTTTGCCGTCGTGTGCCTGTTTCCCACCAGCACCGTCAGCCTCGTCAATATCAATGCCCTTGGCACGCAAAGCACGCGCCCACCGCTCATCCATCGTGCGCCTCACACGTCCCATTCGGGTTTCCACGTGTACTGCATGTCGTAGGCGCTGGGCGAACGGCGGCAGGTGGTTCAAGGTGATCGGGCCGAATGCGGCGGCGTCAAAAGACATCGTTTGCTCCCTTCGATGGTGTTGGCCAACAGGTTCCAAGGGTCAGGCACAGCGCCTTTCTCAACCCGTTCGCCGTCACGATGGCTGGCAGCTTGCGTTCACTGGTTCCCCTGCAATGCGCCTCATTATGGCAACACGAACCGACAGGTGCCGGCTGCGCCTAGGATGGGAAACGATTGCTGCACGCCGAAAAGGGAAGGCGACTGTCATGAGGTATTTCACGACTGGTGGTTGGAAGACCGCCCCGCACTTAACCTGTTCGAAAGTTTGGAGCCGCACGATACGGTTGAGATTGAGGGACTCGGTGGTGCACGCCCGGAGGCACTGAATGTTGGCTTGGATGCTTGGGATTTGATGCCGATGAGTGAAACACGGGTTGTCGAGTGGTTCCACAATCACGATGTCGGCTCGCCCGCGAACGGGACCAGTAAGGCCGATGATTCAGTTCCCTCGCTCGATATGCCGTCGTTCTGATGTGATTCGCGGAATGTTCGTGTCGTTGTTCTCGTCGTGGGTGGATTGACACAGCATTGACTGCCGTTGAGATGTATGCACGCTGAACACGCGCCTCAACGGCAGTGGTCTCGTCATCTCTCGCTCACACCAACAGATTGCCGGCTGCCTGATACAGCGACCACCAGTCACGGCGTTCGAGTTCGATATCGGCACCGGCCGCCATCTGGCGGATGCGCTCCGGTGTCATTGAGCCGAGCAACGGCTGGATACCGGCGGGATGACGCAGAATCCAAGCGACGGCAATGCCGTTGGGCGTGGAACCGTATTTGCCGGCAAGACGGGTCAATTCGGCGTTCAGCTCGGGGAAATGCTCGTTGCCGACGAACGGACCGTATTCCGTGCCGGATTGGAATGGGCACCATGCCTGAATGGTCATATGCTTCAGCCGTGAATAAGGCAGGATGCCGCCGGTGCGATCGGCTGCGGGATCGCTCGCCATATTGAATTGGATTTCAGCGTCGAGCATCTGTGTATGCATCAGGCCGAACTGCAGTTGGTTGATTTCCAATTTCTGACGAAGGCCGCTTTGCAATAGTTCGATCTGCCACGGGCCCATATTGCTGACTCCGAAATGACGCACTTTACCGCTTGATTCCAACGCGTCGAATGCTTCGGCGACCTCGTTCAACTCAAACAGCGTGTCAATACGGTGCAGCAGCACGGCGTCGACGTAATCCGTCTGCAAAGCCTCAAGCTCGTGATCGAGTGCGTCAATCAGATGCTTGGCGCTGAAGTCATATCCGTTGGCGCCGCCATCGTTTTCGCCGAAACTGTAGTCGATGCCGAACTTGGTTTGGATGAAGATGGTGCTGCGGTCGAGTCCTGCGTCCTTCCACGCTTGGCCGAAACGCTTCGAACTGGCGTGCGCGGCATGATCATGGAATCCATAGATGTCCGCCGTGTCGAAATAGTCGATGCCAGAATCATGGGCCACGGCCACGGTACGTGCCGCATCGGCGGCATCCAACGCGTCCATGCGCATCACGCCCAGCGCCACTCGTGACGCAATCATGCCGGATTGTCCGATTTCCTGAGTCTTCATAGTGTCTCATTTCTGTTATCGCGAATCGGCGAACGGGCACTGTCCGCCTCGTTGCCGGGCAGCAATCTCCATTGCCGCGGCTTATGTCACCTTATCGCTTGAAGTGCACTTGAAGGCAACTCGCAGGCAGGCAGCGCGCGCTGCCGGGCGCGTCTTCGCGCCTTCATGTCTTCGCTGTGACCGAGACATCGTTGTGCCGTAATCATGCCTATTTCTTGTATGATGACCTCTATAGCAACAGAGCTAGGGGGATTCCATGAACACTGCCGATTCAGCCAAAGTCACCGATGCCAATGCCGGCGCAAACAATGCCATCCATATCCCGCACAATCCCACGCTTGCCGGATTGGCCACGCTGACCCGCAACGTGGCGTACAAGACCGGGGCCGATAACCTGGTGATGGATATCATCTCACCACAATCCACCGGCGATGACGATGACCGCCGCTACCCCACCGTGGTATTCGTGCAAGGCAGCGCCTGGACCACGCCGCATCGCGACTACGAGATCCCGCAGCTCTCGGCTTTGGCCCGCGAAGGCTTTGTGGTGGCCACGGTGAATCATCGCGATGCCTCGAGCGATCCCCGCGACGTGTTCCCCGCATATCTCGAGGACGTCAAAGCAGCCATCCGCTATCTCAGGGCAAACGCGCGCCAATGGCACGTGGACCCCGACCGTCTCGGTATCTGGGGCACGTCGTCCGGCGGCAACACGTCGCTGCTGGTGGGGTTGACCGCCGACGATCCGCGGTATGAGGACGGCACCAATGCCGATGAGAGCGATGCGGTGAAGTACGTGGTCAGCTGCTTCCCGCCCACCGACATGCTTGAAGCAGTCGACGCATTCGACGATGAGACCAATCCATTCCGGCTGTATTATTTCGGCCCGTTCGCGGCCGTGGTGGGCGCGACCCATGAGACCGGCATCAACGCCGAGGTCCGTCAGCGCGCGGCTGACATGAGCCCCTACCTGCAGGTGCGGGATGACCAGCAGTATCCGCCGATGCTCCTGTTGCACGGTACCGCCGACACCGTGGTCCCCTACCATCAATCCGTCAAGATGCGCGACCGGCTGGCCGAGCACGGCGTGGACGCGCAGCTGGTGCTAGTCGACGGCGCCGAACATGAGTACGATTTCTGGAGCCAGCAGGTCTTCGACGTGATCTTCGATTTCATTCGTGAGCGGAGCTGAACGTAAGGGCACACGGGCGCGTCCTTGTTATAGGTTGCCGAGTTCTCTTTTAGCCAATTTTGTTGGAGCCCCTATCTGCGTGAACATGCCATGACAGTTCTAGACTGTGTTCTAGGACTGTCAATCGGCAATGTGTATGAAAGCGTGATGTGAAGGGGCAGACGGCGATTGATGGAGTTGAGGGACCTAATAGGGCCGGTGAACTCGGCGAAATCGGCGGATTCAGCGGTTCGCGGTCGGCGGTGTTGCCGTCTATGTCATTCTGGCCGTGCTTACTTCGCGACTGTTGCAACGGCCGATTACCACGGAACTGTTGCTCATCGTCATGTGGATCACGCTGGAACTATGTGCGCTGACTATGTTGCACAGTTCCGGAGCTCTCGGGGCAACCGCCGCCATCGTTTTGGCCATCATCCTGCTGATTTTGCTCATCGCCGACATGGCCTGCCACCTCGCCTACTACCATCTGCCACCCATGCCCGCCTTCATCGACGGCACCGCACCACTGATTGCCGTAGCGGTATTTTCTGCGATTGTTGTGGCGATGATTGTGTAGGTCCGGGGATTTTGTTTGCTATTTAGCGTTATTCAATTGTATCCCGAATATATGGGCACTGCCAAATTTATGATTCCAATCTTTTCCTGCGGATCGGCTTAAGATAATTGGCTCTGAAGGATTTCCAATCACCAAAAAACTTGTTGTCCGTTTCAGTTTGTTCCCCATTCCGGAATTTCTCACAGGTCAATTCAAGGGTGCATAGAAAATCCGCAACTTGTTCAAGCCGGTAGTCGCGTGGAGAAGCGTCACGATAGACAATGGCATCTTTTGAGAGTGCATACTCAATCCCGCCTCGCAAGGCATCAGTAACTATCTGTTGGCCACCGTCGTAATACACCTTGACAGTGCCATAAGAATGGAAATCTGAAAGATGCTCCAAAAGTAGATTAACAATATCGCGTTTGAGTTGCGCTTCAAAACGTTGGCGGTTATCGTCAAAATCGCTTTTACGATGCACAAACGTCCGATATGTAATCGGCAGCCGCCGAGTCATGATAACGAATAAACCCAGAAGCCTCTTACGCTCCGATAGGCTCATCCCTTCATAAGCATCGTGCCCGGTAAGCAGCGGCCCAGCATGGAAAGGAACATCAGGAAGTCCATAGTCAGCCAACGACTGGCGGTACCGCTCTAAGGCAAGACTAATGTCCTTAGACTGGTCATGAAAGACAAGAGTAATTAAATAATATTCTGATCGTTTACCCCACTCGCCGCTCTCGTCAGCGAAGATGCTCAATACAGACAGCATCGCATCCTCCCCTGTCCCCTTTGACAAAAATGCCGGGGGAGCCCCCCGGCGACTTGGAGCCTTTCTCGTTTCCGAGCAAAGCAATATATTTATAGCATTTCAGCCCCTAGTCCGCAAGCTACAAACGGCTATTCCGCTAACAGCTGCACATATTGTAGCCACGCCATCTACTACAGCATCATGTCACGGGCCTACACCAACGGAACAGACGCTCACGATGGCGGTTCAGCGTGAAACGCTTCTACATCTGATCCTCGGCCCACTCAACCATGCCATCATGTTCTTCATCTTCGGGATTGCCCAAGGTATCAAGGAACCGCTCGAACCCATACACCCCGCCGACATCCTCCGGAGGCGCATCCCCAGCCCCATCCCAAAGCTGAGGATCCGCAACGTGCACGCTGCGGTAGGTACGCAGCAGCTTAATATCATGGATCCAATCGTCACCATAATCGTAGTAATAGCGAGCGGTACGCACCTTGGGAAACACGTCGCCCAGCTCGGTTTCCGAAGCAACGCGAACTTCCGGCAACGGCTCCACCGGCATATATTGTTCGTATTTCGCCTCATGGTATGAGGGCTCTTCTCCCCACAATTCTTCCACTTGCACCTGCTTCCCATCCGGGAATGTGGCGCAGAAGCAGAACAGATGCTCGCCGTACCACATAAAGCATTCCTGCAATACCGCATGCAAATCGAAGAACGTCAATGATGCCGGCACCAGAATCTCCCTCCAGCATTCGTGCCCGTCAAGGCGCAAAGTGACTCGGAAACGAAATGCCGTGTTGCCATTGCCTGCCATGAAGACTCCCTTATCAACGATGAAGTTATTATCACCGTAACAGAGTCCAGGGCAAACCACTGCATTACGAATCTGATTCGCGCCCTCAGAAAAGGCCGAATCATCTGTTCAATCTCCGTGTCCTGCGGGAAAGACTCTAACAATAACCGGTACTGTTCATCATCAGCAAGTCCAATATGCCATGTGACCAGGTGCGGGACACTCATGTGATCAGTCGCTATGGTGGGGAGATGCGACTTTGGTTCGTACCGTCGAGCAGACGCGAATGGGGATAGCCGCGCCGCTCGTGTCCAATATCGGCTGGGGCGTGCTGCCGCTGTACTGGCGCACGCTGTCCAGTATGAATGCCATCAGCGTGCTCGCGTATCGTTTGGTCGCCACGTTGGCGGCCGTGGTCGCGCTGTTGGTGGCGTTCTCCGGCCTAGCCACCGCGATTCCGCTGGCCACGTTCTCCTACGGCGTGCAGCACAGCCATTACCTGACCGTGAGTTTCATCCAATATCTCAACCCTCTGATCCAGTTCTGTGTGGCCGTGCTCCTGCTGCACGAGCCGATGCGCGCGCAGGGCTATGCGGCGTTCATGGTGATTTGGGTCGCGATCGCGGTGTATTCGTTCGGCGCGATTCGGGCGTATAGGGAACGGCTGAAGCCCTATGCTCGTTAAGCGCTTCCTCAACTCCCCTCCCCGAGGGGAGCTGTCGCCGTAGGCGACTGAGGGGAGGTCGACACGGCAAACAGCAGAAACCTCGCTCCCGACCAAAGCCACAAACACCACTCACGAAGCAAGCTTGTACAAGTTCTCCTTAAATTCCCGCTCACTCCACTTAATGGGATACGCATTGTACTTTTCCAAAGCGGTTATTAGCTGATTGTCAATGCGCCGATCCGAATCATTGAGGAAAACAACAACCAGTTCACTTGGTGTCTTTCGTGCCGCCTGCGTATCCTCCCATGAAAATAAGGTACTGGAAATGAGTCGCTGGGAAGGCCGCGTAATAGATGTGCAGAATCGTTCCGGCTGTTTACTCGTGAACGGCAACACAAAGTCATACGGGCACAGCAAACCAGACTTGCCACGGAATTGAACGTCTTCCACATACCGTATGTTGTTCGCATTAAAGAACATACGAATGTCATCTGCAAAATACGTCTGCACATGGGATTGGCCAGCATAGACATATCACCAACTTTGATGATAGCTTGCAGGAACCGATTCTTGGCATCAGCAAAATCAGCAGTATCGCTCGTCAGAGTAAGCTCGTCGCCGTTACGTTCAATACCAAACTGATTCAGAATATCTTTGAGCACTGCCAAACGTGATTCCGTCACAGTCATCCCATGCGACTTGTGGCACAGTCATCAGAGAACGTTACGCTGTTCTTCCCGGGCTTCACATAGAACTGCGTATAGTCGTTGTCTTCATCCAGAAGCGGAACATTAACTTCATACCACTCATCCAGTTGCGTATAAGTCGTGTTATCAGACAGCCATTTTCCGTAGCTTCGAATTAATGAGTCAAAATCAGAACTCGTCATACTTTCTTCTCGTCGTAAACACCACGATTCATTTGACTACAAACTTATCTGATGCAATTGGAATTGCTTCTCGCCTTTATTCAGGGTGATGGACTTCGGAGACAAAGCTTCCTTCAGCAGTTCCAGCATACGACGAGCTTCAGCATCTGTAAGTACAGCCATTGACGCCTCTTCCCCGAATGCGATTACCCAGTGGAAACAAGACTACATCAGACCAGTATGCACCGCCAAGCGGCGAGTAACACTCCACCCGCTACAATCAGCAGTATGGTTGTTCCGCAAAAGCCAGCGTTGGCTCAATTCGAAGTCATGTTCGAAGGCACGCCGCTGATTCTCGAACGCGCCACCGATTACTGGGAATCAGGCCGAGTGAGTTCGGTGCAGGAGATTGCGCCGCAGCTGTATCACTCGCGGGTGGCCGGCAGCGACGATGACTATTACGACGTTGACATCCGCCTCAGCAAAGACGCTCACGGCGAGAACACCAATGAAGCAAACACTGATGACCAAGCCACTACCAGCAGTAACACCGACCACGAATCCACAATCGACGACAATTCGATTCGCATACAATCCGCCGCGTGCACCTGCCCGTATCAGAGAACACCATATTGCAAGCATATAGGTGCCGTGCTTTACGAACTGCGCAAACAGCTCATTGGCGCGCACGGCAATCACCACAATGATGACACCGCCAACGCTCACGATGGCGTCATCGTACTCCCCCGCACCGTGCTGGATCCCATCCAGCAACACCTCGACGCGCGCGCAGAGCAAGGCAAAGGCCATCTGCTGTTCCTGTGGTCCGCCCAGCTGCGCAAAGCCGCAAAGACTTTCCGCGCCCAGCCAGACGAAGAACGACCGCTAATCCCGCTGATCGACGCACAAACCATGCTCTCCGACACAATCCGCCGATGCCATGAACGTTTCATTATTCATATCAGTAAGCACAGCGATGCGTACAGCAAATCCTGTGACTACACAGAATTCATCAAAACCGTGCAGGCTATCGCGGGCAATGCCCTGCAATCCAGTGATTACGCGAGCGCATGCGGCAACCTGCGACTGTGCATACACGAAGTCCACGCGCTTCTGCTCTCGTCCGAGAACGACGATGGCTCCGAACCTTTGCTCACGATTATGGATGATCTGGCGATGCGCGTGCGATGCTATATGGAGAATGTGGCGGAATTCGCCGACTCCCCTACCGCCGGCAAGGCATTGAACACCATTGCGCAGGCCGCGAACGACAAAGACATGCGGCAATACGAACCATTGAACAGTATGTTGCTGATTTCCAGCGCGCTCGCTTTCGCCCAATATGACGACAAACGCATGTGGGCCTATGACGTGATCGACAACGCGATAACGCGTAATCTGGAATACTCGTTCAACGAAGAGAGCGAAGAAAGCGACGAGGACGACGAGGATGAGGATAACGAGGACACGAGCGAAGTAGACGACGAAACCGACTTCATTTCGGATGAATCGTTGCACGTATTGCAACTGTTCACGCTAATGAACGCCTACGATCTGTATGTTCTGTCCGACGATGACGCTGGACGCGAGCAGCTTCTGAGCGAATACTCGGAGTCAATGGCCCTCACACTGATGAACGCTGCGAACATGATTCATGAAGGGCACTTGCGTTCCGCATACATGCTCGCACAAGGTTTCCTTCTGTCGAGCCGGGATATGGAAGATGTCGATATCGATGCCCGGCATAACGGTCTGCTGCCGGACCTGCTGCCCCATGGATGGCATACCATCATGGAATGCTGCGCCGAGGGACTCAATGACGTTGGCCTGCTCGCCAACGTGTATCGGTACTACATTCTTTCCTGCAACGACAGATCCGATACCCATTACGTGAGTAAACTACGCAATCTGTTACGCATCTACGGCGGTCTTAGCGCAGACGAATGGCATGACGTGGCTGATGGGCTGGCCAGAGATTGTGCCCGGAACATCATCGACCGCATCAAGTACCAGCCGGAAATGACCACCAAAGGCGGCACGCAGCGTCACAGCGGCTGGCGCAATCCCGCTTATGAGAAGCTCATCGTGGACGAACGGCTTTCGGATGCGGCCCTAACCTATTGCGTTATGGTCGATTACCTGCTTGCAATTCCTTTTTTCGGACTTGGCGAGCGATCCTCCATATCCGCATAACTTTGGCCGCCCCTCGGTCCACATGCAGATGACACACTATCTCCGCTCGCTACAGCCCCGGCAGGTCGAGTCTCCTGATAGCCTGCACGGTGGGTATCATTATTCCTTCCTCTCCTGAGCCTCGGCAAGCGGCAACCAGCCTAAATCCAATTCGAATTGCGACTTGGAAGAATATACAGACATGCGAGCCTATGCTTTCCCCCGATAATCATATCGGAAACCAAGAAAAACCAGCCTACACTGCGGAAAAAATACTGTCGAGCCCATCGAACAGACATTGAGGCAGAACGCACAGGACGACTGCATAAGAGATGGCAAAGACTCTACCGTCACACAGACCCACATCATCGCCAGCAACCGCAAACGCTCTACATGACACGGCACACGATAACACCGCACCACGCCTGTGCGTACGTGTGTTCAAACATTGCCATGCATGCTACGAACATCAGCATAGCCGCTCAACACACTTGGTAAGCAAACACAGCGACTTTGACACTTTGACTGTGTTCGTTGTCCTGATGATGCAGCGAGAAATGATTTAGAAGCTTCTGGACATAATAAGCGGTCTCCAGTCGCTTCCTGTCTTACCTCCCTTTTTTCCGGAAGAACAAACACGGTCATGAACATCGAACAGCTTGATGGATAGATGCACAAGAAGTAAAATCGACGCCAGACTAGAAAGTAGGTATTAAGCATGACAAAAAAATTAAGTAACAATCAATCGCTGCTGAGGGGATTTATCGAACGAGAGTTTAATAGATCCGACTACACTCGAGTTTCCGATTATTTTGAATTCTTCGCTGCTGATAAAACTCTTAAGGAAGATGAACTCAGCGCTGACGATATCAATCTAGGGCTGATGGGACGCAGTGGGGATGGCGGATGTGATGGCGCCTATCTATTCTGTAATTCGGAATTGGTACATGAGGATGAGATTAAGAGTGTGGCCGACCGTTCACGCGAAGCGCAATTGCGAGTAGTGATTATTCAAGCTAAAAATGAACTTTCATTCAATGAAAATGTAATTATGAAATGGAAGACTCTTGCTTCCAATGTTTTAGATTTTGATAAAGAGCTTTTCAATTTCAGAGATCGATATGATTCGAGGTTAATAGATTTTTTCGCGATGTTTCGCAGACTGCGTCAGGACCTTATGGGTAAAACCGTTTCAATTTCATTTGAATTCGTGTATGTCTCTTTAGGTGAGGAAGTACATCCTAATGTACTCGCCCAGGAAGCCGAACTAAAAGAAGAAATACAGAAGCTTTTTCCTGAAGAGGAAGTCCATGTGCGGCATATAGGCGCTAAGGAACTTATGACCTTAGTGAATTCCGCCCCAACAATGAAGCTGAGTCTTCCTCTGGCGGATATTCCAATTGCATTAGGCGAGCGAAAAGATTATGTCGCTCTCGTAAAGCTAAACACGTATTATAAGTTTATTTCTGACGATAATGGAAATATTCGGAAATCAATTTTTGAATCAAATGTACGTGATTATCAAGGATACAACAATGTGAACAAGGCAATACAACATACATTGTCGGCAAATGATAAAGATGATTTCTGGTGGCTCAACAATGGAGTCACCATTATTGCTTCTGACGCGATTCAAGAAACATCAAAGCGACTATTGATTACTGATCCGGAAATTGTTAATGGACTTCAAACATCTAATGAAATTTTTTCATTTTTTAAGAATAATCCAGATAAATTGGATATGGAATATCGTAATATTCTAGTCAGAGTGATTGTCGCCGAAAGTGAGTCTTCGCGGGATAAAATAATACTTGCAACAAATAGTCAGACTAGTATTCCAGCTGTAGCACTGAGAACCACTGACGCAATTCATCGCAACATAGAAATGTGTCTTAAGTATCATGGTCTATACTATGATCGCCGCAAGAATTACTACCGCAATCAGGGTAAACGTCCTTCTGAAATTGTTAGTGTTGCCTTTTTAGGACAATGCCTTATGTCGATCTTTAAATCCGCTCCCAATACGGCGAGGGCTAGGCCGTCGACATTATTAAACGATGATAATCACTACGAGGCACTATATTCAAATGATATTGGTATACAAGTTTATTGGAGAAGTGCCGAATTAGGCAAAAGGGTAGAACGCTTTATCAAGGGCTCTGATTTGCCAAGAGGAGATCAAAATGATATATTATTTTATGTACTTTATTTTCTTGTTGCTTCAATCTGCCAGAAAACAGATATTACTTTTGCAGATTTCATGAATATTGATTTTTCTGCTATCGAAGATGAGCAGATTCAATCTGCACTGGATCAGGTCTATAATTTATACCGTGATATGGGGGGAAATAGTAAGGTCGCAAAAGGCTCGAAACTTATTCTGAGTATAAGGGAGACAATTAATTCGTGAGACAAAGTTTTTTGGGGTCACATTATCGGAAATTTTAGAGAAGATACGGTATTGAGTATTTGCAACCGAGAACCAACCGAGTATTGGAGTTTAAGGACAAAATATAGGTTCTATTCGCAGATTTCATCAGTGTGTTCGCATATAAGTGCAAGCGGCTCACTCGGCACGTTCTGATGTCAAACTCACCTTCGTCGCCTTGCCTCGAGGTGCCTCATTTGAAAGTGAGCGCGTAATCCGGAGTGGTGCCTCACCGGGGGTGAGCGCGAAATCCTAGTCCTCGTCGGCCTGCCGGGTTTCGTCGTCTTCCGGTTCGACGCCCGCGATCCGGGCGAGCGTCTTGTTCAAGTATGCCATGTCCGGGCCGGCGCGTCTGGCGAGCTGTGCAGTGCGTGGCGCGGCCAGGGCTTCGAGTCGGTCCTGTATGGCGTGGATGCGCCGGACGAGCTCCGCGGGGTTCGTCGTGGCGATGATCCGTTCGATCTCCTCGCGTTTGCCGGGCAGGATGAATCCCGGTCCTCCCGCGGCCCGGTCCTTCTCGTCGAACTCCTTGAGCCTCTCCCACGGGGTGCGCGGCTCGTCGTAGACGCGCCGCGGCCGCCCGTCGCGGGTGCAGGCCCGGCCGACGGGCTTCTTGGACGGGGTGAACAGGTTGGCCTTGATGCGCACCAACTCCCATAGCTCGTTGAGAAGGCCGAGCTCGTCGACCGTGTACCGGTAGTGGAACGCGTGACGGCGCACGATGTGGTTGTTCCTGGATTCGACGGTGGCCTGGTCGTTCTTCCTGTAGGGGCGGGAGCGGGTCTGCTCGATGTCGCGCTCCTGTAGCCATGCGATCAGGTCCCGGTTGATGAATTCGCTGCCGTTGTCCGTGTCGTAGGGGCGGATGCGGAACGGCATCCGCCCCTCGATCGTCTCCTCGGCCTTGGAGAAGTTCACGAACGCGTTGTTGCGACAGGAGGCGTTCTCGGTCCATCCGGTCGCGATGTCGACGACGGTCAGGGTGCGGCAGAACTCGCCTCTGGCGCTCGGACCGCAGTGGGCGACGGTGTCGGCCTCGACGTTGCCGGGCAGGCCGTCCAATTCGTCGCCGGCCTTCCTGATCGCGATGGAGTTGCGCAGCAGCTCGCCCGCGGGCCGGGTCGGCACGGTTCCCCCTGGGCCTGGCGGCGTCCCGCGTCTTTTCGAGGTACCGGTCCATCGTGGCCGAGCTCATCCTCTCCAGCTCCAGGAACGCGAACCCGTCATAGTCGGCGAGCTCGCCATGCGCGCGCAGCATCGGCAGCCACGTCGGCAGCATCGCCTTCAAATACTTCGCGCACGGCAGATCCATCATCAGCCACACCCGCACCAGCAGGTCGCGCGACTGCTCTGAATACCGCTTCAGCCGCTCCTCGGGCGGCGGCGACGGCCTGCCGCGTCCGGCTTCCGCGAGCCTGCGTCTTGCGGTGCTCCTGCCGATTGCCAACACGGAGCACATCTCGTCGAGGATGCGTCCCTTGTCCTTCTTCGATGCCTTCATGTACTCATCCCTGAATCTCAGGGTGATCTGCCGCTTCGTCGCCATGCTGATCCCGTCTTCCATAAGACAAGCCAAACAGGACCGGTACCGTTCGCGCTCATTCCCGATGAGGCACCACTATGCACTACGCGCTCAAAAAACGTGAGGCACGTCGGCCGGTTACGCCCAGTCCGAAGGAGGATATTATGGGATTGTTTGATTCGCTGAAGAACATGTTCGCGCATCATGAGCACCATCATGGAGCCAGCATCGGTCAGCCGCTCACTCTCGCCGACGCCAAGGTACTGCTCGCTTTCATCGTGGTGCACCAGCATCTGGGGATATGCGCAAGGTGGCCGCGGCGGTCAAACAGCTGCAGGACGAGATGCCGCAATTTATCACGTTTGGCATGTCACATTACTACAGCGAACCGAAGCGCGTGCGCTTCCAGTCCGAGGGCGGCAAGTTCATCGATGCGGACGCCATCGCCACCGCGTTCGCCGAAACAACTGTGCTGCAGGACGAGTGCAAGATCCATCATCTTATGGGCGATATCGAAGATAATCGCGAGCATCGCGACCCCACAACAACGCCGGCAGTGCCGATCGACGAATTAGTGCAAATCACGCAGGAAAAGCTTGCAGACACCACTGATGAAGCAGATCGCCGCGCATGGCTGTTCGCCTTGTTCGATCAACTTGATGACATTGACGAAGCAACCAAGCACAACCTAGAACCACTCGCCAACGCATTGCACACTGCGCTGCATATTGATGGCAACAACGCCAGTGCCGTGACTGACAGCGACATACGCACTCACATCATCGCCATGATTGTCGATTTGCTATTCCCGGCTTCGGAATCTGACGAGAGCGACAACGCATCGCCCACGTCACGTGCCCTGATGCTCGATTCCACTACTGTGTCACTCGACTACATGCCCGCTATCGAAATACTACGGAATCACGGTCTCACCATCGCCGGCGAAGCAGACTAAAGGTTTGAGAATTTCGCTGCCAACATTCGCAGCTAGAAGAATTACTTCTCCAGCTTATCCAGCGCTTTCAACAGCGAATCAACATGCCCCTTGGCACGCACGTTGTAGCGGGCGATAACCACGGAACCGTCAGGATTGATGACGAGCGTCGAACGGATCACACCTACGTGCACCTTGCCGTAGAGCTTCTTTTCGCCGTATGCGCCGTACAGCTTGTGCACGGTCAGGTCGGGATCAGACAGCAGCGGGAACGTGAGATGATCGCGCTGTGCAAACTTGCGCAGCTTGTCAAGCGAGTCCTTGGAGACGCCAAGCACCGTAACGTTTTTCGACGCCAATCGGGCGAGATTGTCGCGGAAATCGCAAGCCTCGGTGGTGCAGCCGGGCGTCATCGCGGCCGGGTAGAAATACAGCACTACCTTGCGGCCGGCCTCGAGCACGTCAGACAGGTTGATTGATCCGCTCTCTGTAAACCCAGGTATAACCGCCGGCAGAGTGAAATCGGGCGCCACGCTCCCCTCTTGCAGACGTTCCGGCATTGAATCAGAGCTATCAACAGTAGTGGTCATGATTCCCATCATAGAACCCTTATCAACAGCGCTAGTAAAGTTATTCAGAGGTCAGTCACACAACTGCGGATCGGCAAAACGGCGATTCTGCAACACCGGCAATGTTCGATGCGCGGAATCAAGACACTCACGACTCAGCTCAGCAGTAATGAGATCGGCTTCCCTATCGCCCACCGCAGCATCACGCGCGAATCCGTCGATGATCTCCAGATTCCGTTCCGGTTCCTCTGCCACCGTAAATTGCGCAACCGCGACGGACAGATGACCACTGTTTTCGCATGATGAACAAACCATTTTGAATTCACAATTCTCTATGCTCGGCGCAGCATACGTTGTGCCGCGTCGCAAAGTTTCATGAAGCCAATCGGATGAAGCACCGTAGTATGGGAAGGCACATCTTTGAATGAATCCGCGAACTGCTTATCTCGTGTGACAAGGATCGTTTGCACGATGCCCGGAGTATTCCTGATTTCATGGCATGTGCCGAATACCACTCCATCTTCATGATCCAAGGGTGGCACGTGTTCTTCTCCGATAAATCCGGTCAACATAATATCAACAAGATTGTCATGGAATTGATCGAGGAATGATTTCGCCGAGGATTCCGACCATTCCGGCAATCTGCTTAGCTCATGCTGTACCGTGTCTTTGATGTGCAGCGAGCTGCCAAGCTTTAAATCATACGGACCAAATTTTCCTGCTAGCACGCATTGAAAAGCATCGATTTCGGCTTGTAAAGGCCTACTTGCAGTTCTGAAATTACGCAAATTAGCTAGCGACGCGTCAAAACCTAGGGCTTCTGCCACATCGATATAAATATTGCAGTCGAAAATGACACATACGGCGGAGCTCATCAGCTCTCCAGAAGTTGCTTCAAATAAGCTGAATCATGCACCCGCACTGGTCGAGTATCCTCATCAAAGCCTTCATTGGTGTCTATCTGCTGCTTGATGAAATCAAAAGCCTGCTGAGGAGTGACACGAATGCTGACTTCCATCCGTTCTTTCATTATCGTCGGCATAAGATCGTTCCCTCCTTCCCCGTTCAGTATATTCAACTTATTTATTAATACTACAGCACGAAAGGATCCTTCGTCTGAGAGCAAACGACATAGCCTCACACCAGTCCCAACATCTTGAAGGCGTTGGCCAGGCCGTCCTGGTGAATGTCGGTGGTGGTGAAGTCACAGAAGGCTTGGATGCCGTGGATGGCGTTGCCCATGGCTACGGATATGCCGGCGGCCTTGAGCATGGCGGTGTCGTTGTCGGAGTCGCCGATGGCGATGGTGTCGGCAACGGAGTAGCCCAGCAAAGAAGCCACGTCGCGTACGGCAGTGCCTTTGTCGATGCCGTTGATGAGTAGTTCGCCGTTATTCGGCGAGATTTTGTCGTATGAGCCGTGAACGAGCTCGAACCAAGGAGCGAGATCACGCTGGGTTTCCTCGAAGGTCACGTCCGGATTCGGGGCGGTGAAGTATGAGCCTTTGCTCACGTGAATCGTGTGCCCCAGCGTGGAGCCGGCCGGCACGTCAATCTCATCCAACAGGTGCCAGAATCGCGCGAATTCGCCACGATTCCAGGTCTTGCCTTTCGATTCCAGATGTTGACGGTAGCCTTCCGAGATGTACATGCCATCCGCACCTTGCCATTGGTAGCTCTCGATATGATGCTTGGCAAAATACGCCATCGCCGCATCGACCGCTTCAGGAGGGGCGAGATGCTGGAACAGCAGCCTGTCTCCGACATTCGCCTGAGCACCCGCCACGGAAACCACGCCATCGAAACCGAGGTCGAGGATGCTGCGTTCGATTTTCGGCACGGAACGCCCGGTGCAGATGAAGAGCTTGTGGCCGTTGGCCTGGGCTTGTTTGCAAGCGATTCTGGCAGATTCGGGTACGACGTGGTTTTCGTCGGCTAGGGTGCCGTCGATATCGATGAATACGAGTTTGCTGTTGGTCATGTTGCTTTCCATATTCCCCAATTTTCTCCCCCTCCCAGTCAGCTTCGCCGACAGCCCCCCTCATCAGAGGGGGCTAATAAAGGGACCCAGCCAGCTTACGCTGACAACCCCCTCCAGAGGCTAAGGGAAAAGGTCGCCGAAAAGAGTCCAATGACGGCCGTCACACGGCGTAGGCGGCCCAGCGACCGTGGGTGTGCTGGACTTCGATGGGCATACCGAAGAGATTGGAGAGACGCTCGTCGGTCAGACCGTCTTCCAGTGAACCGGTATAGACGATGGTGCCCGCACCGGGATTGCCCATTACATCGAGGCCCGCTTCAGTGGCATCCTCGGCGGGAATCGGCTTGCGACCCATAATGGCGATGTGATCGAAGCCTGCCGGAATCTCCTCCAGGCGGTGAGTAACCAAGACCACGGCGCGATCAGAACTTTCCTCGCCGATACGGCTCAGTGTGCGCATCACCTGCTCGCGGCCGCCCAGGTCAAGGCCGGTGGTCGGCTCATCCATGATGAGCAGCTCGGGATCTCCCATCAGCGCACGGGCGATCAATACGCGGGTGCGTTCGCCTTCGGACAGTCGCCACATCTCCTTGCCTTCCAGATAGGAGACGCGAAAATCACGCAGCAGCTGGCGGGCGCGGGCATATTCCTCGTCCGTATAAGTATCACGCCAGCGCCCAGTCACGGCGGACAGGCCGGTGACCACGGCGTCCAGCGGGTCCTCGAACTCAGGGAACTGCCGGCCCAGGTCGGCAGAGGCGAGACCGATGCGGGTGCGCAGCTTGAATACGTCGTATTTGCCGAGCTGGTGGCCGAGAATGAACACGCGGCCTTCCGAGGGGAAGGTGCGGGTGGCCAGCATGCCGACCGCGGTGGATTTGCCGATGCCGTTCGGACCGAACAGCACCCAACGCTCCCCCGCGTTGATGGTGAGGTTCACGTCGGTGATAATGACACGACGGTTACGCCGGAATTCGACGTTGTCGAGTTGGAGGACGGTGTTTGTCATGAGTGAAATGCTAACTATGATTCGCGATCTGAGGACTCCCCTCAGTCACCTACGGTGACAGCTCCCCTCAAAGAAGGGGAGCCAAGAGACAATATTCTGGCTCCCCTCCCTGAGGGGAGCTGGCCGGCGCAGCCGGACTGAGGGGGGGCACTCGTTGCAGCGCTACTTACTTCTTCTGCTCGTCGAGCACGGACTGGTAGACTTCCACGGTCTTGTCGGCGATGGTCTCCCAGCTGAACACGTCGCGGGCGCGTTCGTAGCCGGCCTGTCCCATCTTCTTGGCGAGTTCGGGGTCAGCCATGATCTTGTCGATAGCGGCGGCCATATCGTGTACAAACTTGTCCGGATCGGTGGGGGTGCCGGTGCCGTCGTGCAGCTGGTCAATCGGGACCAGATAGCCGGTTTCGCCGTCGACCACGACTTCCGGAATACCGCCGGTGGCGGATGCGACGACCGGCAGACCGCAGGCCATGGCCTCAAGGTTCACGATGCCGAGCGGCTCATAAATGCTCGGGCAAATGAAGGCATCACAGCCGTGTTCCAAAGCATTCAGCTCAGGCTTCGGCAGCATTTCTTCAATCCAGACGATGTTGCCGCGCTCCTCATCCAGCTTGGCGAACGCGGTCTTGACCTCTTCGGCGATTTCCGGGGTGTCGGGCGCTCCCGCGCACAGCACCACCTGAATGTCCTTGGAAATCAGATGTAGGGCCTTGAGCAGGTATGGCAGACCCTTCTGACGGGTGATGCGGCCCACAAACAGCAGGGTGGGCTTCGAACGGTCGATGTTGTAACGATCGAACACCTTCCAGCCCGGGTCGTCAGGGGCCGGGGTGGCGAAGTCGGCCATGGTGATGCCGTTGTACACCACGACGACCTTGTCCGGGTCGAGGTTCGGGTAGGCGGTCAGAATGTCCTTGCGCATACCGCCGGACACGGCGATCACACGGTCGGCGTGCTCGTAAGCATCCTTCTCAGCCCAGGAGCTCAGATTGTAGCCGCCGCCGAGCTGCTCACGCTTCCACGGGCGGAACGGCTCCAGAGAGTGCGCGGTAATAACCAATGGAGTGCCGTGCAGCATCTTGGCCATGTAGCCCGCCAAGCAGGCATACCAGGTGTGCGCGTGGATGATGTCGGCGTCCACATCATTGGCGATCTGCAAATCAACGCCGAAGGTCTTCAATGCGGGGTTGGCATCAGCCAGCTCAGAAGGCGTGTCATAGCCGACGACCTTCAAGCTGCCCTTAGCATCGGCAGCATTCGGGATAGCAGGAATGTCCGCCTCGGTGCGCTTGCCATCAAACGCACGAACGGTTACGTCGATGCGCTCGGCAAGCACCTTGGACAGTTCCTCGGCGTGTACACCGGCCCCACCATAGACATGCGGCGGGTATTCGCGGGTTAGAATATCAACTTTCATCGGACTGCCTCTCCTTCGTGCGTCAGAAAGAAACTCAAGCACTTCTTACTTTAGGGCACCGCATACAAGAAAACGCACAACTTCCGTCGTGCGTTTTGCTTTTCAAGCCGGATTTACCAGGCAAAAGATCAGACTGCCGTGCCGTTCTGATCCAAATTCGGATTATGCTTGGAATCGCCAGCCGTAAAGAACAGGCTCAGCACACCCACAATGAACACCGCGGAAACGGTGATAATCAGCCACATCGGATGGCTTGGCAGCCACATAACCACGAAGAACGCGATAATCGCGATGGCGATCAGCGTCCAGCTGCCCACACGGAACCACTGACGCAGCGAATGCGGTGCCTTGAACATCTTCGGATTCGTGTAGTTCGGGTTAGTGGTCAGCAGGGTTTCGGTGTCCGCAATCGTACCGCCGCTGGGCTTCCATTCGGTGCCGTCGGTGCCGTCCTGCAGACGCTGGGACTTCTGCTGCAGCTGGTATTCGTCAATCATTCCCGAACGGCCACGGCCACGGGTCTGGTCATACTGCGACGGCACTCCCCTGCGGCCTGCTTTGGCTTGGGCACGGCGTTCTGCACGATTCGGCATTTCACTACTCCTGCTTCGACGGTGACATTGTTGGCTATATTACTCGCTTATCGGCGGCAATTTGCCACCAGTCCATCGGAACCCACTGTGTGTCATTGTATTTTCAGTCAGTGATGCGGGCAGTCGGTGATGCGATAGGTTTGCGTATGGAAGTCGCAAGTGACCGCAGTGCCGTCCGCGAATACCGAACGCTGCACCAGCGGATCATCATCCACGAACTCGTGACGAACCAGTTCCTGCATGCCGACCCGCTCATGGAATGCAGCGACCGTATGGCAGCGTTCGATGTCGTTTTCCGTGCGAGCGCGCTGTTCGTCGTCCATGTCGCCGTCAACGCCGATGTATGCGGCATCGCGAATCAGGTATGGAGCTCCGCCGTTGAGCAAGGCGTACAGCATGTAATCGTCGCCGTCCACCACACGCTCCATCATCCACGGCTCGATAACGCAATCATGGTAGACGAGGTTATACAGCGGCACCGGCACACCTTGGCGCGGCTCGTTGGGTGAGCGCATCTGGAAGTCGTATGGCGCGTAATGGCAGAATATCAGGCTTGGCACTGCCCAGTCCGATACCTCTTCGGACGAGGAGAGGATGCCGTGCGAGAGCAGATATTCGAAGCATTCGGCGCGGCGGTCAAAGCATTCGCGGCGGGTCATGCGGTGTTCGGGGTTCGAGCATTCGTCGCCTTCGTTGCAGGTGAAGACATCCAAGTATGCACAGTCGAGTTTGATGCCGTGTGCGGCGATTTCGGCGAAATTGCGGCGCACGTAGTCCGGTGCGAGCTCGGCGCACAGGTAGGTCTGGCGGCCGCCCGCCCAGCGTGCGTGTTCGGGCATCGTACCGTCTGCCAGCCGAATCGCATTGTTGGCATCAAAGGTTTGCGCGGTGAAGTAGTAATCGCGGTACTGGTCATGCGTGCCGAAAATATCGCCTTGCTCATGGCAGGCGTCGACCAGCGACTTCATGCCTTCCCAGCCGCCTGCCTCCTGACAGGCCGGCAGATAGTCGGGGTGTGCGTTGTCGTATCCGGGCTGTGCCCAACCATCCAAGTGCATGTACAGTCGGCCTGCACCCATGCTGTGCAATGTTCGCATTTGCTTTTCGCGCTGTGCGAAGGTGACCAGTGACTCGTTTTTCTCGGGGTGGTCCTTATCGTAGTAGTACGAGTCGGGCTGTACTTTGGTTTTGATGCCGATGTGCACCCATGAACGACCAATCAGGTCACGCACGGAGGGATTGCGCGCCGCCTTTTCGACGAGCGTACGCAAGCGACCTCGTTCATTGACGTACGAACGATAGGCCTTGCACACCGCCGTGTGATCGGCGTGGTCGAGGAACTGGTAGCGTACCACGCGGCGATAATTCATTGTGCCGAGGCTTGGCTCAAACCAAGTATTGATATGGGTGTACGGGCCATTGCTGGGATGGTCGATGCCGTAACCGGCATTCCATGGAGTTTCGCAGATGGCGATATACCCGTGTCCGTCTGCGCGGAGCTGCGCGAACCACGGCATGTAACCGCCAGCCGTTTCGAAGCGGCCGTCGAAGGCGATATCTTTGGTGCTCACGGCGGTAGGCCATGTGTTGGGGATCATCACACCTTGCTCATGGGTGATGAGTGTCGTGTCATGGTCGTCGGCGCAATCGAAGTCCATGGCTGCGGGCCACGTCACATTGGTGATGTTCAGGCCTTGCTCATTGAGCGGAATCCATTCGAAGAGCACATCGCCTGAGGCACGCTCCACCCATACATAGGTTTCAAAGGAGTATGCGCTGTGCCCAAAGCCGGTGAAGATGCTGCGAATGCCGGTTCCCGTGCCGGTTTCACGCTGCTCATGGGTGATGGAAGTGGCATCCGCGAACGCGAAGGTGCCTTGCGCGCATTGCAGGGTCGGCTTGAAATCAGCGCAGGTATTCCATTCGGCACCGTCGCGCGTAAAAGCGAACTGCATTGTTCGTTCATCGAATCGCACGGTAGTGCCGGATACGGTGAATTCCATAGTTAATGTGCTCCTGTATGTTCTCGATTGCTCCCGCTTACGGGAGCTCGCTCATATAACAAGATTAGGGGTGGTCTGCTGTTTGAGACCACCCCCAGTCGGCTTTGCCGACAGCCCCCGCCAGCGGGGGGCTAGCGCTGTCTGTTTATTACTTACTGCTTACTGCTTCTTGGTCAGTGCGGTGAACACTGGGCCGCCGCCGTAGTCGAATGCGACGCCGGAGATTGCGGAGGTGCTGGCTGCGGTGGCATTCTGGTTCCACAACGGGATAGCCGGAAGGTCCTGCAGCAGAATCTCCTCACCTTGCTGATAATACTTGTCGGCTTCCTCGGTGGACGGGGCGGAAAGAGCCTTGTCCATCATGGCATCGAACTCGGGGTTCTTGTAGTTGCCGCTGTTGCCGCCCTTGCCGTCGGCCGAACTGGAATCGTACAGCTGTACCAGATAGTTGTCCGCGGATGGATAATCAGGGCCCCAACCGCTACGGTATGCGGAGGTCATCTTGCCTGAATCCACATTGGACAGGAATTCGTCGGAAGTGGACATCGGGATGCTCTTGGCATCGATATCCAGCGTGTTCTTGATGTAGTTGCAGATTGCCTCAACCCAGTTCTTCGCAGTGCCATCAGCATTGTATGCAATGCCGAACTCACCGCTCCACGGGGAGATGGCGTTGGCCTTGGCCCACAGTTCCTTGGCCTTAGACGGGTTGTACTTCAGTACTTCATTTCCCTTGAGTTCCTTGGAGTAGGCGCTGATTGGGGCTGCAAGGAAGTCGACGGCGGGCGTGGCGGTACCGTGGAAGATCTTCTCGGCGACGGTCTTGCGGTCGATGGACATGGAAATGGCCTGACGACGCAGGTTGCCTTCCTCGTTCTGGCCGAAGTGTTCCAGCCATTCAGGAATGGTGAAAGTGAGCGTATTGCCACCGGGCTCGTTGTATGCCTTCAGCGACTTGTCGGATTGGAAGGAGGTAAGTGCGGTGTCAGGAATCGTGTTCGTGAAGTCCAGGTTGCCACCGCGTAGGTCGGCGTATGCCGAATCAGGCGAGGTATAGATCTTGAAGTTCAGGCCATCGTTCTTGGCGACACGATTGCCCTTGTAGTCAGGGTTCTTCACCATTTCGATGCTGTGGTTGTGCTGCCAGGACACGAACTTGTATGGGCCGTTGCTCACTGGGTGCTGACCGAACTTCTTCGGGTCCTTGAACGCGGATTCGGGCAACGGCATGTAGGCGTGGCTGCCGGCCTTGACCGGGAATGCCGAGTCGGGCTGGCTGAGCTTGACATCGATGGTGTTGTCGTCAACGACGGTCAGGCCGCTCAGCGTGGCCTTGGGGTCCACGTCCGGCTTTTGCAGATCATCATAGCCTTCGATTGTGCTGAAGAAGCTGGCGCTGGCCTGCTTGTTGGCACTGTTGGCGGTGTAATTCCATGCGTTTACGAAGGAGTGCGCGGTCACCGGAGTGCCGTCGGTGAACTTCCATCCGCTCTTGAGCTTGATGACGTAATGCGTGGCGTTGTCGCTGGAGGTGATGCTGTCTGCTACCTCGTTGTGGATGCCGCCCTTCGCATCGTAGGTCACCAGACCTGCGAACAGCTGGTCTACAACCTTGCCGCCACCGGCCTCAGTGGTGTTGCCGGGGAATAGTGGGTGTGCCGGCTCACTGCCGTACACGGAAATGATATTGGAATCTGAAGCATTGCTGGAATTGGAGGTACCGGTCGATCCGCAGCCGCTGAGCAGCATGACGATTGCCGCACCGGCCGCGACCAGTGAAGTGACATGGCGTGTGTTCATGAATCTCTCCCAAATATTCTGGCGTCATCTTTTTGGCGACGAAAGACACCATAGGAGCTTCATGTTAACCACGTATGCAATATTCTCGAAATATAAACATTACTGAAGGCTCAAGGCAGTAATTAATCCCAGAAACGCAAAAATCCCCTCACGAAGAAGGGATTTTCATGTTTCTGTTTGGAAAGTATTCAGCGAGGCAGCATCATCGGACGCTGGCTGGCCTTGATCGGGGCCGGCAGCTCGCTCTTTTCCTTGGAGAGGTACTCGTCCACGGCTGCGGCGCAGGAGCGGCCTTCGGCGATGGCCCAGACCACGAGGCTCTGGCCACGGCCGGCATCGCCGCACACGAACACGCCATCCTGGGAGGTGGCGAACTTGTCATTGCGAGCGATGTTGCCACGCTTGTCGAGTTCGACGGGCAGCTGGTCGAGGATGGTCTCGGTGTCCGGATGCAGGAAGCCCACGGAGATGAGGACCAGATCGGCGGGCAGCACGCGCTCGGTGCCAGGCTGGCGAGTGAACGGACCATTTTCGCCGGGAGCCACGGAGACGACCTTCAAGCCGGTGACATGACCACGCTCATCGGCCACGAAGCCTTCGGCGGTGGTCGAGTTATCAATGGTGACCTTGGCCTTCTCCTCTTCGGTGCCCTCGAAGTTCACGGAGTCGGTGGAGTAGATGTACTCGCCGCCCTCTTCCATGGAGGAGGTCTTCTGGTAGGTGCGGGCGAAGGTCGGCCACGGGCTGTTGTCCGGACGGCTTGACGGCTCTTTCGGCATGATCTGTAGCACGGTGACGTCCTTCGCACCCTGACGGATCGAGGTGCCGAGGCAGTCGGAACCGGTGTCGCCACCGCCGATGACGATGACGTGCTTGTCCTTGGCGGTGATGTCGTGCACCGGCTTGACGCCGAAGATACGGCGCGTGGCGTCGGGCAGGAAGTCGAGGGCGAAGTGGATGCCGTCAAGCTCGCGGCCCGGAATCTTCATATCGCGCGGCACGCGGGAGCCGATGGCCACCACGACGGCGTCGTAACGGTCACGCAGGTCATCCCACGTGATGTCCTTGCCGATTTCCACGTTGGTGCGGAAGCGGGTGCCTTCGGCCTCCATCTGCTTGACACGGCGGTCGATCAGACCCTTTTCAAGCTTGAAGTTCGGGATGCCGTAACGCATCAGACCACCGATGGCGTCGTCCTTCTCGTAGACGACGACGGTGTGGCCGGCGCGGGTGAGCTGCTGAGCAGCGGCAAGGCCTGCAGGGCCGGAGCCGACGACGGCGACCGTCTGGTCGGTCAGACGCTGCGGCGGCAAAGGCTTGACGATGTCAAGATCCCAGGCCTGATCGATGATGGTCTGCTCGTCAAGCCTGATCATGGTCGGCGGCTGGTGGATGCCGAGCACGCAGGCCTGCTCGCACAGAGCCGGGCAGATACGGCCGGTGACTTCAGGGAAGTTGTTGGTCATGGACAGACGGTTGTACGCGTCCTCCCACTTGCCCTGACGGACCAGATCGTTCCACTCAGGAATCAGGTTGCCCAACGGGCATCCGGTCATACAGAACGGGGTGCCGCAATCCATGCAGCGGGCCGCCTGCGCTTGGGTCCACGGTTGCAGGCCGGTTTCGGCGTGAACGTCGAACCAGTCCTTGATACGTTCCTCAACGGGGCGTTCAGCCAGCTCTCGGCGGGTACGGACCTTCAGGAATCCTCTCGGGTCGCCCATGTCAGCGCGCTCCTTCCATAACCTGCTCGTACACCTTTTCCCAGGCGCCGGGCGCATTGAAATCTACATTGTTGGTCTTGGCCTCTTCCATGGCCTTCGTCATGGCCACGAACTGCTTCGGCACCACGTGAGTGAACCGCTTGACGGTCTCGTTCCAGTCCTCCAGCAAAGCCTCAGCGAACTGAGAACCGGTCTCTTCGGCATGCTGCTTGACCAGTGCGTACACCAGCTTGGAGGTTTCGGCATCAAGCGACTTGAAGAGCAGTGCACCGGACTTGATGGCACCCGGGTTGACCTTCTTCATATCGAGGTCAAGCACATAAGTGTTACCGCCGGAGAAGCCTGCACCGAAATTGCGTCCGGTGGGGCCGAGCACCACAACAGTGCCGCCGGTCATGTACTCGCAGCCGTGGTCGCCCACGCCTTCGACCACAAACGTGGCACCGCCGTTACGAACGCCGAAACGTTCGCCGGCGCGACCGGCTACGAACATCTGGCCGGAAGTGGCGCCGAAACCGGTGACGTTGCCGGCGATGACGTTGCTGTGCTTGTCGAAGGTGACGTTATCTTCCGGGCGCACGATCATGCGACCGCCGGACAGGCCCTTGCCGGCGTAGTCGTTGACTTCGCCGTAGATGCGCATGGTCTCGCCGCGCGGGATGAACGCACCGATGGACTGGCCTCCGGAACCGTGCAGGGTCATGTCGATGGTGTCGTCCGGCAGACCTTCCTCGCCGTAACGGCGGGTGATCTCGTAGCCGACCATGGTGCCGACCGTACGGTTGACGTTGCGAATCGGCATTTCGATGCGCACGGGTTCCTTGTGTTCGAGGGCCGGCTGGGCAAGTTCGATGAGCTTGTTGTCCAGCGCCTTCTCCAGCTCGTGGTTCTGCTCGATGGTCTGGTGCAGGATCGTGCCGGGTACCGGGCCGGCCTGCTTGAGCACGTTGGACAGGTCGATGCCGCCGGACTTCCAGCGCTTGATGGCCTCGTCCTGATCCAAGCACTCAACGTGGCCGATGGCCTCCTCAAGAGTCCTGAAGCCGAGCTGGGCGAGGATCTCGCGCACCTCCTCAGCGATGAACATGAAGAAGTTGACCACGTACTCGGGCTTGCCCTTAAAGCGGGCGCGCAGCTCAGGATCCTGGGTGGCAATGCCCTGCGGGCAGGTGTTCTTCTGGCAGGCGCGCATCATGACGCAGCCTTCCACGATCAGGGCTGCGGTAGCGAAGCCGAATTCCTCGGCACCAAGCAGGGCGGCGATGACCACGTCACGACCGGTCTTGAGCTCGCCGTCGCACTGGACGACGATGCGGGAGCGCAGGCCGTTCAGGATCAGCGTCTGCTGGGTTTCGGACAGGCCGATCTCCCACGGGGTGCCGGCGTGCTTGATGGCGTTGAGCGGGGCTGCACCCGTACCGCCGTCATAGCCGGAGATAAGCACCACGTCGGCATGGCACTTGGCCACACCTGCGGCGATGGTGCCGACGCCGAACTCGGAAACGAGCTTGACGTGGATACGTGCCTTCGGGTTGGCCATCTTCGCATCGTTGATCAGCTGCTTCAGATCCTCGATGGAGTAGATGTCGTGGTGCGGCGGCGGGGAGATAAGCTCCACGCCCGGGGTGGCGTGACGGACCTTGGCGATCCACGGCGGGACCTTGGCTCCGGGCAGGTGGCCACCCTCACCAGGCTTGGCGCCCTGGGCGAGCTTGATCTGCAAATCGGTGGCGTGCACGAGGTAATCGGAGGTCACGCCGAAGCGGGCGGACGCAATCTGCTTGATGCGGCTGTAGCGCTGCGGATCATTGATACGGTCGTCGGATTCGCCGCCCTCACCGGAGTTGGAGCGTGCGCCAATCGAGTTCATGGCGATGGCGAGCGTCTCGTGTGCTTCCTGCGAGATGGAGCCGTAGCTCATGGCACCGGTGGAGAAGCGCTTGACGATCTCGGAGGCCGGCTCGACTTCGGCGATGTCGATGGGCTTGCGGTTGGTGTTGAACTTCATCAGGCCACGCAGGGTCATGAGTCGGTTCGACGTGTCGTTGATGTGGTGCGAATACTTCTTGAACATCTGGTAGTCGCCACGCTGGGTGGACTGCTGAAGCAGGAAGATGGCCTCGGGATCGTTGAGGTGGTCCTCGCCGGTGCGACGCCACTTGTAGTCGCCGCCGGTGCGCAGGTTGCGGTGCGGGGACGCGCTCCACTGGTTCGGGTAGGCCACGCGGTGGCGGATGGCCACTTCTTCGGCGATTTCTTCAAGGCCCATGCCGCCCACACGGGAGGTGGTGCCGGTGAAGTATTCGTCGATGACTTCTTGGCTCAGGCCCACAGCCTCGAACAGCTGCGCGCCACGGTAGCTCATGATGGTGGAGACGCCCATCTTGGACATGATCTTGAGCACGCCGGTGGAGAGGGCCTTGGTGAGGTTCTTCACAGCGGTGTCCGCGTCGACCTTGAGGTAGCCGTTACGGGCCAGATCTTCCACGGATTCGAATGCCAAGTACGGGTTCACGCAGGCGGCGCCATAGGCGATGAGGAGCGCGACATGGTGAATCTCGCGCACGTCACCGGCCTCGACGGCCATGGAAATCTGTGTACGGGTGTGGCGGCGCAGCAGGTGGTGCTGCACGGCGGAAGTCAGCAGCAGGGACGGGATCGGACCCCACGTATGGTTGGACTCACGGTCGGAGAGCACGATGAAGTTCTTGCCGTTGGCGATGGCCTCGTCGATTTCGGCGAAGATCTCGTCAAGTCGCTCTTCGAGGGCCTTGCCGCCGCCGGCGACCTGGTAGAGGCCCTTGACCACGTACGGGCGGTAGTAGCCGCCGAGGATGCGGGCCTTGTCAAGGCGCTTGAGCTGGGCCATCTCATCAGAGTTGACCACGGGCAGCGGGATGAGGATCTTCTTGGCGTGCAGCTCGGAATCGGCCAGCAGGTTCGGCTCGGGGCCGATGGCGGATTCGAGCGAGGTGACGATCTCCTCACGCTCCCAGTCCAGCGGCGGGTTGGTGACCTGCGCGAACTTCTGGGTGAAGTAGTCGAACAGCATGCGGCTGCGGCTGGAAAGCGCAGGCATAGGCGCATCGTTACCCATGGAACCGAGCGGTTCCTTGCCGGTGTTGGCCATCGGCGTGAGCAGGAGCTTCAGATCCTCTTCGGTGTAGCCGAAGGCGCGCTGACGGCGCTGGACGGACTGGCCGGAGTGGCTGACGTGCTCGCGGCGGGGCAGGTCGCTCATTTCAACGGAGTTGCCTTCCACCCACTTGCGGTACGGGTGCTGGGCAGCGAGGTTCCTCTTGACCTCTTCATCGGGAATGATGCGGCCTTCGGCGGTGTCGACCAGGAACATCTCGCCGGGCTCAAGACGGCCCTTGGACACGATGTGTTCCTGCGCGATCTCCGGCAGAACGCCGGCCTCGGAGGCCAGAACGATGTAGCCGTCATCGGTGAGCTGCCAGCGGCCGGGACGGAAGCCGTTGCGGTCGAGCAGGGCGCCGACCTGGGTGCCGTCGGTGAAGACGATGTCGGCCGGGCCATCCCACGGCTCGATAAGCGTGTTGTTGTACTCGTAGAAGGCGCGCACGTCCGGATCGAGATCCGGGTTCTTCTCCCAAGCCGGCGGCAGCATCATGCAGATGGCGTGCGGCAGGGAGCGGCCGGCGAGGTGCAGCAGTTCGAGGCACTCGTCGAAGGTGCCGGAATCGGAGTAGCCCGGGGTGGTGATCGGCAGCAGCGGCTCGAATTCACCGAGCAGTTCGCTGCTCAGGCGGCCTTCACGGGCGGAGAGCCAGTTGCGGTTGCCCTGGATGGTGTTGATCTCGCCATTGTGGGCCAGCAGACGGAACGGCTGGGCCAGCGGCCAGCTCGGGAAGGTGTTGGTGGAGAAGCGGGAGTGGACGATGGCGATGGTGGCCTTCATGCGCTCGTCGTTCAGATCCTCGAAGAAGTGGGTGAGCTGCATGGTGGTGAGCATGCCCTTGTACGTGATGGTACGGGCGGACAGGGATGCGAAGTAGACGCCCACCTCATGCTCGACGCGCTTGCGGATGCGGAAGGTCTTGCGATCCAAGTCCACGCCGGCCAGAGCACCGTCCGGAGAGGCGACCACGAGAGTCTTGAATCCTGGCATGGCGGCAAGGGCCTGCAGGCCAAGGCCGTCCGGGTTGGTGGGCACCACGCGCCATGCGAGGACTTCGAGTCCCTCCTCGCGCACGATCTTGGCAATGGCCTGTTCCTGCTGACCGGAGGTTTCGATGTCGCGGTCAAGGAAGGCGATGCCTGCCGCATAGTGACCGGCTTCCGGCAGTTCGGCGGGCACGGTGGCACGCATGAACTCATCCGGCATGCTCATCAGAATGCCGGCGCCGTCACCTGTGTTCTCCTCGGCACCCACGGCACCACGGTGATCAAGGTTGACCAGCACCTCAATGGCGTCGGTGACGATCTTGCGCTCAGGACGCTTGTTCAAAGTGGTGACCATACCCACACCACAGGCGTCATGCTCGTTGGCGGGATCATACATACCGTCCGGAGCGTGGACCGTGAGATCGAGCGGGGCTTTGAATGTCACCGAAATCACCTCAATTGGTTGTGGGCACGTAAGAAAATCATGCCTCTTCGTTCATTGCTGTTGACACAGTACCGTCGCTCCATGTCATTTACGTTTCATGTGTCCATATACCGAGTCGCCATAAAAGTCAATAGTGATTCTCAAGCAATTTTTTTATGGCCAGTTATGGGGGTATTTCGAACTTTTTCGCTCGAAATGTCTATTTGACCACACGAAAATACGATACGGAAACGTCCGTATCGTGAAATGCTGCGTTGGGTGATGTTACGGATTGGCGGCTGTGGACCACCCTCAGTCATGCTTCGCATGACAGCTCCCGCCAGCGGGAACATGAGAACTGTGCATGTCTGACACCATAGCGATCGGCGCGCTCCGCGAACTCACCGAACATGGCATCCACGCGCCCGACGACGTACGGCTCATGGGATTCGACGGTATCCCCTTCTCCGCCTGCACCAACCCACCCATCAGCACTGTGGCGATGGACGTCCCCGCAATGGCTCGTACGGTTATCGATCGCATGGTGACGCTGAACGAGTCGAACCTACGGCATGAACGGCCCGATGACATCACCCATGACCATATCCAGTTCCAGGTGATGCCACGCACGTCGACTCTGGCCGCCTGATACCGGCCGGCACCCTTATGAGTGCCGGCCTTCATCCCTGAAAATATGGGTCTATGCCACGTACAGCGCGGCGGGATACGTAAGATACGAAATCTCATCGAGCTGATCGACCGTCACATATCCGGCTGGCGCGTTGAGCACGTCCGGAATGCGGTTGACGATTGTGGCGCACGTATGTTCGACGGTCGCCGGCTTGACCACGTGGAACTCCACGTCCGGTTCACCCTCGATCTTCCAATCGCACATATCGCCATCATCCGGCCCGTACACCTTGCCGATACAGGCAGTTTCCAACGTGATGCCCTGATTAGTTTCGGTGGTTACCACGGCGGACATGCCGATGCATTTGCCGACCGGAATCATCTCGCCCATCGTTTCGGAATACACGTCGACATCGCTGAAATACGGCACACTGGCCTGGGTCTGCGATGCGATGGTAAGCCCAAGCTTCTGGGCCAGCGCTTCATTGGAATTCCATACATACGAGGGCACCACGGTTTCGGGATGCGCAAGCTCGGCCTCGAACTCCTCGGCGGTCAGACCGCAACCGTGCGCTTTGGCCAAAGCCAGGCCGTATTCCTCGACGTTGTAGCTCACCGCACCGGTGATCTTCTTGATGCTGTGGCATCCGGCGGCGACGGTGGAGACCATGTTCACCCAGTAGATGTCCTGCATGCCGGAGCCGACCATGGTGGCACCGGCTTCCTTGGCGATGATGTCGAGACGGTTCGTGGTGGCCGGATCGGTGGTCCACGGGTAGATGCATTCCTCGCAGGTGGTGATCACGCTGATGCCGCGGGCCAAGCACTGCTCGCACATGGTGGCGATTTCGTTCTCGAAGCTGAATAGCGTGACTACCGCGATATCCGCGTCGCACTCGTTGAGTACAGCCTCGGCATCGGCGCGAATCGGCACATTGATGGGGCCGATGCCTGCAAACACACCGGCATCCATGCCCACGACTTCCGGGTTCACGTCGATGGCACCGACGATTTGAATGCCTTTCTCGTGCATATAGCGAATCGTGTACTTCGCCATTTTGCCGCAGCCGTATTGAATGGCTTTGATTGGTTGCATACCGCATGCTCCTTTGCAACAGTGCATATTGGCCATTGGAGAAGTCTCGCCGTCGAGACCAAGCCAATAGCCTTTACTCTACCGACATCAGGCTGGGCATTCACTGATATCGGCGGCACTGGAGTGTCGGGGAGAGTCGGTGTAGCGGTACCACTACCGAACAGAAGGGCTGGGGCCATCACGAGGTCTCCCGCCGAATCACGGCATCTCGCTGATTTTCTGCCCGCCGGGCAGGGGCCCATGCCCATCGGCGTATGCGCCGCTGATCTGGCCGAATCCAACGACCCGAGAGAACGACGCGCAGGGGCTCGAAACCCTTACAGAACTCATCACGGCATACAACAAGGAAATGAGCAATGATTTCCCGCATTGCAATCCCCAGCGGCGCTCATCCGTGGAATATCGTATACATGGTGGCCGAGCGCATTGCCGAATCATGACTGCTCACCGGCGGTCTCATGGTGCAGTTGCACGCCATCATGGGCGGTCTCGACGTGCGTCCCGCTACCGACGCGGATCTGCTTGGCGCGTTGATTCTTAAGAGCGCCGCATACCAAGCAGACCATGCCGGATATGGAGATAGACATCTGTACGATGCCGCAATGCTCGCATCCCTCATCACCGACCCTGATGCCGAAACTCGGCGACTACATAGCCACACGGATCGCAGACGTATCAAGCTCCCGTACGACATGCTCACCGATGAATCACCTTACTGGAACAACCTTGACGAACAACATCGCAGAACAGGATTCGATGCCATAGAGACACTGGCCGATTGGTAGCCGCTCTACCGAACCCGGCTGTGGCGGATACCAGTCAGACCAATCCCGCCTACAACCTACTTCCGGTTACGTAGGGCGTGGAGCATGGCGACGAACACGATAACAATGACCACGGCCATGATCGTACAGATGAGTTTGCCGGGGATGCGTTCGTCGCGGGCCGATTGCATCACGGCGTCTGCCGCTGAGATAGTGCCCGAGGTCTGGGGCTGAGTCTTCAGAGTTGCCGATTGTTCAAAAGTCATACTCTAACGATAATGCTACAGAAAGCGGTTACCATAAAGCGTGCTCACAGTCGCCCGTCATGCGGACTTTTCGAAAACTGTTGATAAATAGCCATTTTCCGCAAAAGCCCTTGCAAAACACTATGATTTAGAATATCTATTAGTATGACGTAAACCATATTACAAACTACTTAAGGTAAGCGCTTACAGTTCGGCATGAGAGACTCCTCACCACGATATGGATGCGCTACAGTCACTATGATTGATACGCACGCCCCATCGACTACGCGATTTCACCGTCGCCGTACGCGCGTTCGGAGGCTCGCAGACACGGCTTGCCTTGCACCACCTCGACCTGCGAGGGCGGCGCGTCATCGCCGGCGCGCTTGGCCTGGATCTGTTCGAACAGCATTCGGAAGGACCGCTCCCCCATGTCCAGGAAGTTCTGGGTGTAACTGGTCAGCGCCGGATTCCACATGGCACCGAAGTTGCGGTCGTCAAAGCCTACGACGCTCACGTCAGCAGGCACGCGGCGACCAACCTCCCTTAGACCCCGGATCACAGCGATGGCAGTCTCGTCGTTGCCGGCGAAAACCGCAGTCACATCACCACGACGGCCCAAGGTGCGTCCAGCCTTGACCGACTCCTCCAAATCATCGTCGGGCACGATGATTGGGTCAGGTGCCGTGACGCCGCGCTCCTTGAGCGCGTCACGCCACCCATTGGTGCGGGTGTTATCGGTCGGACCTTCCGGACGCCCCACATGGAACACGGTGCGATGGCCGAGATCCAGCAGATGCATGGTCATCCAACGGCCGCCATCCCTTTCGGCGTTGATGACCTGGTATTCACCGTCGCCGAAGCTGCCACCCACCACGACCATCGGCATATCTTTGGGAATGTATTCCAGTGCGGCGATGCCGGCCCGGTCGTACTCGTAGACGATCACGCCCGCCGGCCTGATCGACAAACCCATGCGCACGCGAGCCTTGACGGAGTCCATGTCGGACTCGTCCAAAGAAACAATATTGAGCAGGAACCGACGTTTACGGGCGGCGGCCTCCACCCCATGGTTCGTTTCGGACGTGGAGAAGGCGGAAGGATTGGCCGCGAACACCACCACGGAGTCCATCTCCCGGTTCGACAGAGCGCGCGCCACAATGCTCGGCTCGTAGCCCAGCTCCTTGATGGCCTTGGCGATGCGTTCACGCTTGTCTTCGGTGACGTTGACGGTGCCGTTGAGATACCGGGAGACGGTCGGTGCCGAGACTCCGGCCAGTTTGGCCACGTCCTTGATCACCGGCCGGGTGCGGCCCGCACTTCTCGCCATCCCTGTCTCCCCTGTTGTTGTCAGTTGTTGTTATTGCGTATGTTAGAGAACCGGCATCACTATGACAGCCATCCAGTCACACCCATATCCGTTCAGCCGCGCTCCGACTTCGGTTCTCCGTTTTTCGCCGCGATTCATTGTAGTTCATGACGGGGAACCTATACCCAAATCGATAACTTCGTGAAAACCGTACGCTGAGTTGCGGTGAGTGTACGGTTTCCGCGAAATCATCCCTTATTTCGTGAAGAACGTACACTGAATCGTCGTCAACGTACGGTTTTCACGAAATGGGGCCTCATCTCGTGAAGAACGTACACTGAGTCATTCTGAGCGTACGGTTTTCACGAAATGGCAGCTGATTTCGTGAAGAACGTACGCTGAAGATGCCCCCGGTGTCACTGATGACTGTTTTCGGTATGGAAGGCGGCGCAGCAAGGTGTCCTAGGCTAATATCGCCTCCGACAAGACCGTCGGCAAAGCCGTCGACGTCGATTCAAGTTATCCACAGCAACAATTCGCGTGACATAGTATCCACATTTGCCGGTTGAGCTTGTGCAACGATCAAAATCACCCTTAGCGTCGAGATATGAAAGAACACAAGGAAGTTTCTGCACTGCTGCAGCAGGCGAAGCAGGAGCGTCGCTGCTGCTATGGCACCAGTGATGCGCAACGGCGCGCCCTGAAACGTCGCCTGCATGCCGGGGAGCTGGTGTCACCGTATAAGAACCTGTACGCCGACCGAACACTTTGGAACACCATGACCAGAGAGCAACAGTCATTGCAGGTCATACGTGCGTTGTCCGCAATCCACCCTCAGTGGGTATTTGCGGGGTTGAGTGCGGCGTGCGTATACGGACTGCAGCACAACTATTCCCTGCACGACGGCACAGTGCACATCGCCTCGAAGTCCGGCATCGGCGGCGGAGACGAGGCGCGTCTCAACCGCATCTATATCAATCGGATTCCGACGCGGAAGCATAACGGCATTCTCTTGACGACTCCGGCGCGAACGCTGCTCGACTGCGCGGCATTCCCATTCCCACAGGCGCTGCCCATATACGATTCGGCTCTGAGAAAGTCCCTGACGACCATCGAAGAGGTGCAGTCGCTGATGATTCAAAGCGTCTGCGACGAGGTCTCCGTGACCAAGCTGCTGAAGTACGCGGATCCCCTGAGCGAAAACGGCGGCGAATCATTGATGCGTGGCCAGATCACCGAATTGTCTTTCGGCATCCCCCTGCTGCAGGTGCAGTTCATGAATCCCGACAATCCCGCAATGTCATATCGCGTCGATTTCTGTTGGAAGCTCGCAGACGGCCGCATCATCGTGGCAGAATACGACGGCATGGCCAAATACGCCGACATCAGCAACAAGAATCGCGCAAGCCTCCAGGCGAAAATGGAGTACGACCGCAGACGTGATCGGCATCTCCGGGAACAGGGCGTCACCGAAATCGTCCATGTGTTCTATGAGGATCTGCTACGCCCCATCAATCTTGAGACCAAGCTGCTCAAGGCCGGTGTGCCCAAAATCCGGTGAAGATAGGCCCCATTTCGTGAAAACCGTACGCTTACGACGACTCAGCGTACGATTTCCGCGACATGAGGCCATACCTCGTGAAAACCGTACGCTCAGAACAAGGCCGTCAGAAGGTCGACTAGACAACCTCTTAACTACCGAATGGTATCTAAAGAACGGCGATATTCCGCCAGAAACGCCGAGAGCGGAATAGTCCCCTTGCGTTTGTCATCGGACTGCGTTATTCTGAAACCGGTTTCAGAAAGAAGCCGATAAACAAAACTCAAAGCCCCAAGGTTTTGACCAACGAAAGGAAACATGATGTCTCTCAAGGATTCCATGATTCGCGGTCTGGCTGTGTACGGCCTGAGCTCCATGAGCCAGTGCGGTCGCGCCAACAGCAGCACGCTCGTCGACCTGATCAACGAAGCCAACAAGAACGCTCGCTGAGCCATCGGCTCCGGTCCGGCAATCCAATCAGATTAGCCACGGACCCCATAACAACAAAGCTTAAACAACAATCGCAAAGCCGCTCACGGCGATGCGCAAACGAAAGGTAATGATTATGTCTCTCAAGGATTCCATGATTCGCGGTCTCGCCCTCTCCGGTATGGATGCCATCGCCCGCGCCGGCTACGCCGACTCCAAGATGTTCGCCGACATCATCAACGCCGCCAACAAGGACGCTCGCTGAATCTAGCGAACAATCCCGTTCATGAGATTGCACGACACATACGAAGGCAATCCCCCGCAGGCCGCAATCGGCCGGCACACCACAATAATTGAATAACGCAATAATTCAACACAGTAAAACTGAACAATAACCGGGACAACGGGGTCCATATATTCTTTCTTTTCCCATCGTGCGTACGCCGCGCCAGCACAGGTTCACATACGATGCACACGGCCGCCAATACACGATGCGTCATCATCAACGCCCTCACCGCATCATGAGATACTCCCCCGCCCGTTGTCCACACTGTTGCCTCTACAATGCCTGTGATGCACGCCGAACGACATCCTGCACAGTGACTGAAGAACGAAACACCAAGGGACGGAAATGGATAACGAACTCTTCGAAAAGGCGCCGATTCCGGAGGCGTATTTCTCGCTGGCGATGCCCGTGGTGCTCAGCATGCTGGTCACCTTGGTGTACAACATGGTCGACACCTATTTCATCGCGCATACGGGAAACACCGATATGGTGGCGGGCGTCTCCCTCACCGCGCCAGTGTTCACCGTGATGATCGCCCTCGGCGACATCTTCGGCCTCGGCGGCAGTTCGGTCATCTCGCGCTTGTTCGGCCAACACCGGTTCGCCGACGGCAAGCGACTCAGCGCGTTCTGCTTCTATGCCGCCATCGCCACCGGCCTGCTGATTCTGGTGCTGGGCCTGGCGTTCCGCGACCCGATGCTCGCGCTGCTCGGCGCCACTGACGACACTTGGCAGTATGCCTCCGACTTCTACACGCTGATCATCGTCGGCTCGCCGTTCATCATCGTGTCGATGACGCCGTCCAACCTGCTGCGCACCGAAGGCCACGCCGTGCAGTCCATGATCGGTTCGGTGGCCGGCACGGCGGTCAACATCGTGCTCAATCCCTGTTCATCCACGGATTCGGCTGGGGTGCTGCGGGTTCGGCCGGTGCCACCGTGATCGCCAACATCTGCACCGACGCCTATTTCGTCTGGTTCACGCTGCGTCACAGCAGCAACCTGTCCATCGACCCGCGGACCGTCATCGACCGCGCGCGCCGGCGTCTGGCGGTCACGGCCCGGGAGGTCGGGAGCATCCTCGCCATCGGCATCCCCTCGGCGATCACGAACCTCACGCAGAGCGTCGGCATCGTCATGATCAACCTGTTCCTGCTCCCCTACGGTACCGACGCGGTAGCCGCGATGGGCATCGCGCTGAAAGTCATCATGATCGCGGTGCTGGTTTTCGTGGGATTCGCGTTCGGCGCGCAGCCGCTGATCGGCTACAACTACGGCGCCCGCAATATGCCTCGACTGCGCGGCATTCTGCGTTTTTCCTACCTGTTCCTGTCCCTGTTCGCCCTGGTGATGACCGTGGTGCTCAGCCTGTCCGACCGTCTACTGATGGGATTCTTCATCGAGGACGCCACCATCATCACGCTGGGCGCCGGCATGCTGCGGGTTCAGCTGCTGAGCCTGGTGTGCGTAGCCGTCGTGATGGTCACGACCTGCACCTTCCAGTCCGCAGGCAAGGCGGTCGGCGCCTTTGTGCTGTCGATCAGCAGGCAGGGTGTGATGCTGGCGATTACCCTGTTCGTCGGCTCCCGGCTGGCCGGCTATCAGGGTGTAATCGCCGCGCAGGCCATCGCCGATCTGCTGACCGCGATTGTGGCGGTCATCCTGTTCGTCGTGATGTTGCCTGAGCTGCGCAGTCGGAAAGCTCGCTGATAGAGCAACACGAGGTTTAGCAGACACGCATTCGGAGAGCCAATACGCTGCGTAATATTGCGCGCGATATTGCGCAATGGGAGGCGGTGCCGTTTTGTTGGACTCATCGTTGATTCCATCACCACCAATCATGTCACAAGACCGAGCTCGCGCCGACGATCCATGATACCAGTTCCACGATGCCGGTGTCGCTATCTTTGCGATACACGGCGGTCAGTTCGCCGCAGCTCACGGTTTCCAGTGTGGCGCGCACGTCTTCCTTTCCGGTACTCGCTCCCGCTGCGGGAGCTGTCTCGCATAGCGAGACTGAGGGTGGTTCTCAGCGCTGCCCCCCAGTCGGGCGAAGCCCGCCAGCCCCCGCCAGCGGGAGCCTGCTCACAGTTGTAGGGTTCGTACGATTTGTTCGGTGGTGCGGGTCACGTTGGCGGCCGCATCGGCCAACAGCTCACTAAGGCTGGCGGCTCCGGGCGCGATGCCGAATACCGCGTCGATGCCGACCTCATGCAGCTCATCGATGCCGGTGCCAATATGCCCGGCTACTGCGATGACCGGCTTGCCGTGGCGCTTGGCGGTTTCGGCCACGCCGGCCGGCGTCTTGCCGAACTTGGTCTGGAAGTCGATGGAGCCTTCGCCGGTGAACACCACGTCAGCCCATTGCGCGGCCGCATCGAGTCCGGATTGTTCGATGACGATGGCGATGCCCGGGCGGAATTCGGCGTTTAGGAAGCCCTTCAGCGCTGCACCGATGCCACCGGCCGCGCCGGCACCCGGCACGTCGTTCACGGCAACGCCGAGCTGGCTGTCGATTACCTGCGCAAAATGCGCGAGGGCGGCGTCCAATGTGGCGACATCATCTTTGGACGCACCTTTCTGCGGGCCGAACACGGCGCTGGCGCCGGTGGGGCCGGTCAGCGGGTTGGTCACGTCGCAGGCGGCGGTGATGGCGACGTTCTTGAGAGCCGGGTCCATCGTGCTGATATCGATGGTGGTCAGATTGGCGAGGGCCGCTCCCCCGTGTGCCAAGTCGTTACCGTTCTTGTCCAGAAGACGAACGCCGAGGGCCTGCAGAAGTCCGGCACCGGCGTCGTTGGTGGCGCTGCCGCCGAGCCCGACGATGATGCGCTTGGCTCCGGAACGGACGGCGGCGAGCATGAGTTCGCCGGTGCCGTAGGAGGAGGCGATCAACGGGTTGCGTTCTTTGGCTTCAAGCAGTGCCAGTCCGCTGGCTTCGGCTGTCTCGACCACGGCGGTCGTGCCGTCGGCGAGCAGACCGAAGTGGCCTTCGACAGGCCGGCCGAGCGGGTCGTGGACCGGCACGGCGCGCATCGATCCGCCGGTGGCGTCGACAAGCGCGCGTGCGGTGCCTTCACCGCCGTCGGCCATGGGAAGGCAACGGACCTCGGCATCGTGGTCGGCATTCTCAATCCCCTGAGCCATCGCCCGGGCCGCCTCCATGGCGGTCAGGCTCTCTTTGAAGGAGTCAGGGGCGCATAAGTATCGCGTCATGCTTCGAGCATACCGCACGACACGACGAAACGGTAAACGTTTTCCGTAATTCGCGTGATTATTTTTTTGTTCAGAATTCAGGCTTTCCAATCCACAATGCTACTATTGCAAGCAAAAATGCGATATCGTTGCGGTAAACGTTTAGACACGTTTTCCGTTTCAGGGAAGAAAAGGATCGATTCGATCGTGGCTGTACAGAACGATAAGGCGCAATCGCCAGCGACATTGATGGATGTCGCCAAAGAAGCCCAAGTCTCCATCGCCACCGCATCCCGCGTGCTCAACGGCAGCACCCGCAAGGTACGCAACCAATCGTATGTCAAGGTGATGGAAGCAGCCACCAAGCTCAACTATCGTCCCAACGCCTATGCTCAGGCAGTGGCCAAAGGCACCGCACCGAACATCGTGCTGCTGGTCTCCGATATCTCCGATCCCTACTTCGCATCCGTATCGCAAGGCGTGGTCAAGGCGGCGGCCGAACGCGGCATTTCCGTGACCATCGGCGTGGCAGCCACCCCGCACGAAGAGTTGGAGGCGGTGCGTAAGTCCGTATCCACCAGGCCGCGCGGCATCATCATCTCCGAAAGTGAATACACCGACGCGCCGGAACGCCAGGCGTTGCAGACGGAACTCACCCAGTACGAAGCATCCGGCGGACGTGCCGTGTTCGTGCTCAACCGCAACCTGCCCTTCCCGGCCGTGGACATGGCGAACGATGTCGGCGCGCGCGCCATCGCAAAGCTGATCGTCGATTCCGGGTATACGCGCCCTGCGATTCTCAAGGGCGATGACGCACATCGCTCCTCCAAAGAACGACTGGCCGGCGTGATGGAAGTGTTGGACGAGGCAGGCATCACCGTGGATCCGAAAGCCGTGGCGAATGGTAAGTTCAGCCGTACCGACGGCTATGCGGCCGTCATGCAAATGGCCCGATCCGGACTGCTGAAGCCGGGCGAAGGCGCACTGTACGACGGCAAAGGCATCGATTCAATCATCGCGCTCAACGACGTGATGGCCATCGGTGCGATGACCGCGTTGCGCGCCAACGGCATCGAGCCGGGTCGGGAAATCGGCGTCACCGGTTTCGGCGACATCCCCTACTCCGCCGACGTGTTTCCGCCACTGACCACCGTGCATCTGCCGCTGGCCGAAATGGGCCAGGCCGCCGTGGACAGCATCCTGTCCAACCGCGATGACGGGGAGGCCACCGGCGGCACTGCCAACCGCCTGATCTACGTGCAAAGCGCCCCGGACGTAGTCCTACGCGGTTCCCTCCCCCGCCGGTAAAACAAAAATAGCTCCCTCTGACGGTGTAACCACAACTAGCGAACAGGTAATGGCGACTGCCGCGCACCATACCACCGACTCATACACCGACGAAATCGAAGAACTGTTCGATTACCGAGTCATTGAGCAACCGGCCACGACGAGTGGGCACCACTCGATGATTATCGGATACGGTAATCAGGCCTTCGCTGACCATTGGGGCGAGTTGGTCAAGGGAAACATTACGGAGAGTCTGGGGCGTGCTGCTCATACCCGCATCGTTGATGGCGCGGTTGATGCGGTCGAGGTCAAGGCCCTCGTGCAGGCGCAGCCCGAGCATGATGAGCTCTTCGAGGTTTTCCTCGGGAGTGATCGTCTCGCTATCGGCCCACGGCACACGGTTCTCGTTGATGGCCGTGCCCCACAAACGCGGGTGCGCGATGTCCCAGCTGCGCAGACCGTGTGAGACAGAAACCACCCCCAGTCCGGCATCCGCCGGACAACCCCCGCCAGCGGGGGCATGAATTTCTTGGGAGTTGTTCCCATGCGCGTTGATCATACCTAGTTCGGCGTTGGCCTGTCCATCAGCTGAGGCAGAGGCAATGGCTTCGGACTTGCTCCCGCCAGCGGGGGCTGTCAGCGAAGCCGACTGGGGGTGGTCAGCCTCGGTCACCGCGTTGTAGTGGGAGTGGGCACCTGGCCCTAGACCGGCCCAATCAACGTTGCGCCAGTAGCCGAGGTTGTGCTGGCTTTCGTATCCGGGGCGAGCCCAGTTGGAGACCTCATACCATTCGAGGCCGGCGGCGGCGAACAGGTCGTCAGCGATCTCGTATTTAGCGGCCTCGTCATCGTCATTGGGCTTGGGCAGAGTGCCGGCCGCGATTTGACGGCCCATTTTCGTGGTGGGTTCCACGGTCAATGCGTAGGCGGAGATGTGGTTTACGCCAAGATCGATGGCGGTCGTGACCGAGGTGCGCCAATCGTCAAGGCTCTCCCCCGGAGCGCCGTAAATCAGATCCACGCTGGAGCGCAGCCCAGCCTTGTTCGCCGCATTGACGCCTACGGCCACGTTGGCCGGCGTATGCGTGCGGTCGAGGGTTTTGAGCACGTGCGGCACGGCAGATTGCATGCCGAAGGAAACACGGGTGAAGCCGCCGGCAGCGAGCTCATTGATGTAATACTCGTTGACCGTGTCCGGATTGGCTTCGGTAGTGATTTCCGCGTCGGGCGCGATGCTCCAGATCTTGCGGACGGCATCGAGCATGGCGACCAGATCGCGGGCGGCGAGAATTGTGGGGGTGCCGCCGCCGAAGAACACGGTGGAAACCGGCGGCTCCTCGATGCCGTGGTCGAGCTGCCACTGCTTGGTCAATTTCATTTCCCGAATGACCATATTGGCATAGTTGCCGCGCGAGGCCCCCGCACCAAGATCCGTAGCCGTGTAGGTGTTGAAGTCGCAGTAACCGCAGCGCCGCAAGCAGAACGGGACGTGGATGTAGACCTCGAACACTAGCCCTCGGTCTTCTGAGCGGCGCGGATCTTGTCTTTGGTGTCGCGGTCGTTGGAGTCCTCGCCGGTGGACAGGGCTGCGATGAACGCCTCCTGCGGCACCTCCACATGGCCGAGCATCTTCATGCGCTTCTTGCCAGCCTTCTGCTTTTCGAGCAACTTGCGCTTACGGGTGATGTCGCCGCCGTAGCACTTGGCGAGCACGTCCTTGCGTAACGCACGAATGTTCTCACGTGCAATGATGCGCGAACCAATCGCAGCCTGAATCGGAATCTCGAACTGCTGACGCGGAATCAGACTACGCAGTTTCTTGGTCATCATCACACCGTACGAATACGCCTTATCGCGGTGAACGATGGCACTGAACGCATCGACCTTCTCGCCCTGAATAAGGATGTCCACCTTGACCAAATCGGCGGACTGCTCGCCATCCTCATGGTAATCAAGGGAAGCGTAGCCCTTGGTGCGGGACTTGAGCTGGTCGAAGAAGTCGAACACGATTTCCGCCAGCGGAATGCGGTAGTGCATCTCGACACGATCGGTGGAGATGTACTCCATCGTGCCCATAATGCCACGGTGGTCCTGGCACAGATCCATCACCGCACCGATGAATTCCTTGGGCGTGATGATGTCGGCGGCAACCATCGGCTCGACAATCTTCTTGATTTTGCCGTCCGGGAATTCGCTCGGGTTGGTCACATGATGCTGGCTGCCGTCCTCGGCGGTCACGTCGTAGGTGACGTTCGGGGCGGTCTGGATCAGGTCGAGGCCGAACTCGCGGGAGAGTCGCTCGTTGACGATTTCCATGTGCAGCAGACCCAGGAAGCCGCAGCGGAAGCCGAAGCCTAGGGCCACGGAGGTTTCCGGCGTGTAGATCAGGGCGGCGTCGTTGAGCTTGAGCTTGTCGAGTGCATCACGCAGTTCGGGGAACTGGGCGTTGTCGATCGGGAACAAACCGGCGTAGACCATCGGCTTCGGGTCGCGATAGCCGGGCAACGGCTCGGCGGCCGGGCGGACGGCCGAAGTCAGGGTGTCGCCCACCTTGGACTGACTCACATCTTTCGCACCGGTGATGATGTAGCCGACCTCGCCGGCACCGAGTGCCTTGGTGCGGGTCATATCGGGGCTGATCACGCCGATTTCAATGGGATCGTGGGTCATGCCAATGCCCATCATGTGGACCTTTTCGCGGTCGTGCAGTTCGCCGTCCTCCATACGGATGTAGGTGACGATGCCGCGGTAGGAGTCGTAGACGGAATCGAAGATCAGCGCGCGGGCGGGGGCATCGGGGTCGCCGTGCGGGGCGGGCACGTCCATGACGATCTGGTCGAGCAGGTCGGCCACGCCTTCGCCGGTTTTGCCGGAGACGCGCAGCACGTCGCTCGGCTCGCAGCCGATCAGACCTGCGATCTCCTCGGCATGCTTGTCCGGTTCTGCGGACGGCAGGTCGATTTTGTTGAGCACGGGGATGATGGCCAGATCATGGTCGATGGCCATATACAGATTGGACAGGGTCTGCGCCTCGATGCCCTGGGTGGCGTCGACGAGCAGCACCGCGCCTTCGCAGGCGGCCAGTGCGCGGGACACCTCATAGGTGAAGTCCACGTGGCCGGGGGTGTCGATCATACCGAGCGTGTATTCGGTGCCGTCAAAGGTCCACGGCACGCGCACGGCCTGGGATTTGATGGTGATGCCACGCTCCTGCTCGATATCCATACGGTCGAGGAAGCGATCGCGCATCTCTCGCTCGGGCACAATGCCGCTCAACTGCAAGATGCGGTCGGCCACGGTCGACTTGCCGTGGTCGATGTGTGCGATGATACAGAAGTTGCGAATCACCGACTGATCCGTGGAACCCGGCTGATTGTGTTGGACGACCAACGCATTCCTCCTCTTGGCATATACTCAAACTTCACCTAGTGTAGCCGAGGGACTGTATTCGGCGTGGCATTGCGCGGGTTTTTCCGGGGCTCATGCTATCCTCTAACTTTTGTATGTCCTTATAACACACATCGTTTGGAGTAAACGTGGCAAACATTAAGTCGCAGAAGAAGCGCGTGCTCACCAATGAGAAGGCGCACCTTCGCAACGTGGCTGTGAAGTCCGGCCTGAAGACCGCCATCCGCGCCACCCGCGAAGCCATCGCCGCCGGTGACAAGGCTGCCGCCGAGGCCGCCTACAAGGTTGCCGCCCAGAAGCTCGACAAGGCTGCTGGCGCTGGCGTGATCCACAAGAACCAGGCCGCCAATCGCAAGTCCGGCCTCGCTGTTGCGATCAACGCTCTGTGAGCATAAGCCTCTTAAGGTTTTAGAAAGTCCCGCAAGTCATCTGGCTTGCGGGACTTTTTGTATCTCCGTTCAAAGAGGTACATTGGCGGTCTTGCGAAATGACATCTCCGTTCAGAGAGGTACCGAATACGGGAAAAACCAACTATAAACGCCATCATTGCAACACTTATACTCAGCGTTTCGTGCTTCAGGTACCTCTTTGAAAGCAGTTAGCATTCTGCAGAAGGCCAGATGTACCTCTTTGAAGACAGTTAGCCCTGAGGCGGCCTTGAACCATCCTGAGGCTTGTCTTCTTCGTCCTTGGTGGTATCGCCGGGATCGACGGTATCGGCGTGCGGATGGATGACCGGGCGCTTGAGATATCGGCTTTCGCTGGGCAGGTAGACGCGATGACGTTCGACGGCTCCGGGCAGAGTGACGTTGAAGCCTACCGAGAGCAGTCGCAGCGCCACCACGATGATGACGATCAGCACGTCGAGCAGCATTTCCGAGCGCATGTCGAACCAGCCGTAGCTTACGCCGCGCCATACCAGCACGGTCAGGATGCAGCCGATGAACGAAGGCACAGCATAGAGGTGTTTGTCTCGAATAATCATTGGCACGTCGCCAATGAAGATGTCACGAATGAGGCCGCCGGCCAGTGCTGTGAACATGCCAAGGAATACGGCTGTCATGCCTGAGGAACCGTAGGCCAGAGCTTTTGCGGTGCCGCTGACTGCGAATAGTCCGAGGCCCAGAGCATCGATGACAGTCATCGTCCATTTGAGTTTGGTGATCTCCGGATGGGCCACCACCACGATAATGCCGGAAAACAGCGTGGTGAGCACATAGCCTTTGTCGGTGATGCCGACCGGCGGCAGGGCACCGAGCATCACGTCGCGCACAAGACCGCCGCCGAGTGCGGTAAGCCATCCGCACAGCATGATGGTGAAGATGTCGTAGCCCTTGCGAATGGCGGCAAGTCCGCCCGATAATCCCCAACACAGGATTGCTAAATACTCGATGACCACAAAAACGATGTTGTTCTCCAACGCCACCTGCATGAGCCACTCCCCTCTGGTACCGCTTCGGTTCGTCTCAGTCCGTCTTCGTTCTGTTCCCGTTCATCCTTATTCGGCGCTACAGCCCGTCGTACCCGAGCCTACAACAGGCCTTGCCTGAGTAGTATGGCCGGGGAGGAAGGGGCCACTAAGACGTGAATAGGATGGCAATGACGCCAGCTTGCCGGTAGTCGTTGGCAACTCAGCACCTCTAAGTTTTACGATCCGTGATCAAAAAACATGTATGGACTTAATCGTTGTTGATTTCTGATTCAATCAAGGCGACTTTTTCTTCGACATCACGCAAGCGATTGCGCAGTGCGGACTCGATATCGATGCCGTCAACGCGGGCCTTGCGCACGACGGCGAGGATTTCATCGGCGTAGGCATCGGCCTTCTCCCGTTCAGCGGAATTGTCGCCGCTTGATTCGGATTGGTTCGCCGCTTGAGGATGTACATCATCTCGCTGAGCATCAGCCGCAGCCGGCTCATCAAACGCCGCGAACAATCTATCAGCATTCGGCGATTTGGAGATGCGAGAAACGACTTTGGCCGCGCGAGGCAACGCACCTTGAGCGCGGGAAATGCCCTCAAGCACGGATTTACGATGCTTTTCCTGCTGTTTCATCTTTTCCCATAGAGCCAGCACAGCTTCCGGGGATTCGGGTTGGGCAGCTTCTCCCCCGTCGTTACTGTCAGCATCAAAAGCATCAGAAGAATCAGAGGAATTGCCGGCATCATCAGCCGCAAACACATGCGGATGCCGAGTGATGAGCTTGTTCACCAACCGATCGGCGACCTCATCAATACCGAACGGGTCCTCAGTATCCGATTCGCAGACCCGCGCCTGAAACACGGATTGCAGCAACACATCACCCAGTTCCTCGCGCATGTTGTCACGGTCGTGAGTCTCCACCGCGTCGACGTATTCGTAGGTTTCCTCGAGCAGATTCTTGAGCAGCGACTTGTTCGTCTGCTTGCCGTCCCACGGGCAGCCGCCCGGCGAATACAGCACATCCACCACGGCCTTGACCCGGTCCAGCGCCGTCGCTGCCTCAGCCACCGGCTTCAATTTCGAGCAGTGTTCGAAGCCTGACGGCAAACGGTAGGCTGAAGCATGGTATTCCGTCATGTCACTCATCTTGCTCATAGGTTTGCTCCTGTTCTCATCTGGATGAACCATAACCACCCCCCGCAACGTGCAGAAGACCTAGATCATATTATTTGTTGCGGAATGTTGCTAAATCCATCTGTATCTCTCTAGCCAAGAACATTTCCAATACGCCAAGACCCCTTGGAATTGTTGCTGTTCCAAGGGGTCTTAGTCAGAAACAAAAGGCGATTCAGCACACTTTCCACATCCAGTTGTGCGGGTCCTCGACTTCGCCGAGCTGGATGCCGAGCAGCTCGTCACGCAGTTCGCAGGTGAGCTTGCCGGAGCCGCCGTCGGCGACGGCGACATCGAACTTCTCGGACTTGAAGCGACCGATCGGGGTGATGATGGCTGCGGTGCCGCAAGCGAACACCTCGGTGACCTCACCGGACTTGATGTCCTCGAGCAGCTGGTCGAGGGCAATCATGGTCTCGACTACGTCGTGGCCCTTGTCCTGCAGCAGCTGAATCAGGGAGCGACGGGTCACACCCGGCAGAATGTTACCGGTCAGGGACGGGGTCTCCACGTGGCCATCCTTGTGCACGGCCATCATGTTCATGCCACCGAGCTCTTCGAGGTAGGTCTTGGTGGCGGCGTCCACGAAGCACACCTGCTCGCAGCCGTTCTCAACCCCCTTGTACTCGCCGAGCAGGGAGGCGGCGTAGTTGCCGCCGCACTTGGCGAAACCAGTGCCGCCAGGGCCGGTGCGGAACCACTTGTCTTCAACCCAGATGCTCACCGGCTTGACGCCGCCCGGGAAGTACGGGCCGGACGGGGAGGCGATCACGCAGTAGTCGACTTCCTGCGGGGCGCGCACGCCGAGGAACGGCTCGGAAGCGAACATGAACGGACGCATGTACAGCGTGTACTCGCGGCGGGACGGCACCCAGTTGGCGTCGCGCTTGACCAGCGCGGCCACGGAACCGAGGAAGTCGTCAATCGGCAGCTCAGGCAGGTACAGACGCTTGGCGGAGTTCTGGAAACGCTCGGCGTTCGCATCCGGGCGGAACAGCCAGGTGGAGCCGTCGGCATGACGGTAAGCCTTGAGGCCCTCGAAGCACTCCTGTGCGTAGTGCAGCACGGAAGCACCCGGATCCATCTTGAGCGGTGCGTACGGTTCGACGCGGCGGTCGGACCAACCTTCGCCCTTGGTCCAGGTCATGTGGGTCATGTTGTCGGAGAACACCTGGCCGAAAGCCGGCTTGTCGATGAGGGACTGGCGCTTCTCATCGGATGCGGGGTTGTCGTTCGGCAGTACGGTGAACGGTTCGGCGAGCTTGTCGAGCGCTGCCGGATCGTGGTGCGTGTTTTCAGTCATTACTAGCTACTTCTTCTTGACTTTGGCGGCCCGAAAGCCACCATATGGGGTGTGTGCTGTGCGCTTGTGGCGCGAGCTCTGTTGCATACTTTTGCACACCCATGTGTTACTCGTGTGGCAGAGTTCACATGGTGAAAAAACGAAGAAGCCCGCACCGTTCTCAACGGCTGCGGGCTTCCACGTTTCAGTTATGTTCTGAATTGTTCGCTATCGAAGCGATCGACTCACTTGGCGTCGGCAGCCGGAGCAGCAGCGTCGGCAGCCGGAGCAGCAGCTTCCGGAGCGGCGGTGGACTCAGAAGCATCTTCCGGCACCTCAACGGTGACGACGGACTCTTCCGGGTCCTCAACGTCGAGCTCAACGCCTTCAGGCAGAACAACGTCCTTAGCGAACACCTTGGTGCCGTCGGTTAGGCCCTCGACGCTCACAACGATCTTCTCAGGCAGGTTGGCGACGTCAGCGCGAACCTTGAGCTCCTGAATGTCGACGAATGCCACAGCAGCGCCCTTCGGGGTGCCTTCAACGAAGACCGGCACCTCGACGTCGATCTTCTCACCGGCCTTGACCTCAAGGAAGTCAACGTGCTCGATGATGCGCTTGACCGGGTTCTTCTGCACGTCCTTGACGACGGCCATCTTGGTGTTGCCGTCGAAGGCGATGGTGAACAGGGCGTTGGTGTGACGCAGGGCCAGGGTGGTCTCGCGCATCGGCAAGGTCACGAAGGCGGGCTCTTCGCCGCCGGCGTAGATGGTGGCCGGAATCTTGTTGGCAACGCGCAGACGACGAGCAACGCCCTTGCCGAACTCGGAACGGGCCTCGCCCTCAAGCTTAATGGTGGTAGCCATAATGGATACTCCTTGTAGTTTCGTTTCGTTCTGTCTCGCTCAGACGCCACGACACGCCGAAAGACACCCTACAAGGAGTGAAATACACCGAGTCGATAACGGAAGCTGTGTCATGTGTCAGCACGCACACTTCCCTCGCCAAAGCAACAATTGTCAAGTATACGCCAACTCCGGACTTTGGCGCGGTGATGCTTCGATGACACTGCATCCCGGCCGTCCCAGCCACGTCAACGTACGGTTTCCGCGAAATAATCCCTAACTTTGTGAAGAACGTACGCTTACCCGTTCTCAACGTACGGTTTTCACGAAATCGTCCGCCATTTCGTGAAAATCGTACGCTCAGCGACACTCAGTGTACGGTCTTTCACGAAGTTGGGGATGATTTCGAAAATAACGTACGATGGTGAGTACCGTATCGGGAGGTTGATATGACTCGTTCGGACGACGTCATCAATGAGGATGGCCATGACGTCATCGCCGCACACACTCGCGTTGTCAGGGGTATGGCTGCGGCACTTGCCGCGATAGCCGCCACAGGAGCCGGCGTCACAGCCGCGGCCGCCAACGTCATGTTCACGTTCGCGCTGGACACCAAGGCCAAACGTTCGATGTTCAACATGCCGCACGAGGAGACACCGAAAGGCATCGAATTCGACATGTCCGAGCAGCTTGAGGCCGCCCGGTGGTTCGAGGAGGCCAAGCAATCGGTCACGCTGCGCAGCCATGATGGATTGAAACTCCACGGCTGGCTGTTGGACCCGGATTGTTCCGACCCACAGCCGCATCTATACGCGATCTGCTGCCATGGCTATGCCGGAGAGCCCGCGGAAATGGCCAAATGGGCGCATCGCTATGCGCAACTCGGTTTTACGGTCCTGCTACCCGCGCAGCGCGCCCATGAGTTGAGCGAAGGGCGTTACGTGGGTATGGGATTGCTGGAAAGCGACGATCTGTTGGGCTGGGTTTCGCTGATCACCGCAGCTGATCCGGATGCACGCATTCTGTTGCATGGCAATTCGATGGGCGCCGCCACGGTGATGATGGCGGCCGGCGATGCGCGACTCCCCCGCAACGTCGTCGCCGCGATTTCCGATTGCGGATACAGTTCCGTGGTCTCGCAGTTTACGGATAATGCCGAGGCGATGTTCCGTTTGCCGCACTCGTTGGCCGTGCTGCTGGTCAAAGTGGCCAGTCATGTGTCTGAACGCAAGGCTGGATACCGGTTTGAGGACGCCTCCTGTGTGAAGGCATTACGGCACGCGACTATTCCGATGATGTTCATTCATGGCGGAGCGGATACTTTTGTCAATCCGAAGTATCTGGACATCAATTACAACGCCTGCGCCAGCATCGACCGCGAGAAGCTGCTGATTCCCGGCGCCGACCACACGATGAGCGCCAGCACCGATCCGGACCGCTATTGGCGTCGCGTTAACAGCTTTGTTAAGCGGGTGTTTGGGCTGTAGTAGATATAGAGCTCGGCTCCCCTCTGTGAGGGGAGCCGCCAGCGAAGCTGACTGAGGGGAGCACCCGCGTATGGGCTACTCCCCTCAGTCTCACTCCGTTCGACAGCTCCCCTCACAGAGGGGAGCCAAGAATGGTTACGCGAGCAATTCCTTGACGGCGGCGATGACGGACTGCAGACTCTTCTTCGCGTCACCGAACAGCATCTGGGTGTTGTCTTCGAAGTAGAGCTCGTTCTGGATGCCGGCGTAGCCCATACCGCGGCCGCGCTTCATGACCACGACGTTCTGGGACTTGTCGACGTCGAGAATCGGCATGCCGGAGACCGGGGTGCCGGGACGGCGAGCAGCCGGGTTGGTCACATCGTTGGCGCCGACGACCAGAGCCACGTTGGCCTGCGGGAACTGCGGGTTGATCTCATCAAGATCCACGAGCTCCTCGTAGGGCACGTTGGCCTCGGCCAGCAACACGTTCATGTGGCCAGGCATACGGCCTGCGACCGGGTGAATGGCGTAGGAGACTTCCACGCCGTGGCCCTTGAGCAGTTCGCCGAGGTCAGCGAGCTCGCGCTGGGCCTGAGCCTGAGCCAAACCGAAGCCGGGCACGAAGATGACCTTCTGCGCGTAGACGAGCTGAACGGCCAGATCGTCCGGCGTGGTCTCCTTCATGGTTCCTTCCGGACCATCGCCAGCAGCGGCGGCGTCAGCACCACCGCCGAAGCCACCGGCCAAGACGGAGAGCAGCGGGCGGTTCATGGCCTGAGCCATGAGGATGGACAGGGTCACACCTGCGGAACCGACGAGTGCGCCGGCCACGATCAGGGCGACATTGTCAATCGCCAGACCGGACATAGCCACAGCCGTACCGGTGCATGCGTTGAGCACAGAGATGACGACGGGCATATCGGCGCCGCCGATCGGAATCACGAACACCAAGCCGTAGCACAGGGCGAACACGGTGGTCAGAATCGACCACAGCAGACGCTGTTCGGGCTGGACGCACAGCATGACCAGCGAGACGACAGACAGCACGGCGAACAGAATGTTCCATACGCCCTTGCCCGGCAGGTTCAGCTTCTTGACCCACTTGATACCCTGCAGCTTGCCGGCTGCGATGAGCGAGCCGGTGAAGGTCACAGAACCGATGAGAATACCGAGACCAGCGGTGATGAGCACCACGATGTCCGGGGTGCCTTCCTTGGTCAGGATGTCGTTCAGGGCCACGAGTGCGGCGGCGCCACCACCCACGGTATTGAACACGGAGACCAGCTGCGGCATATCGGTCATCTTCACCTTCTTGGCGGAGACGACACCGGCCACGGCACCGATCAGGATGCCGACGACCAGCACCACCACGGCGACAATGTTCACGAAGCCCTTGGCGAAGAGCACGATGAACGCCATGAGCACGGCCACGACCATGCCGAACGCGGAGATCTGGTTACCCTTGCGGGCGGTCTTCGGCGAATTCATGAAATGCAGACCGACCACAAACAGGACGGCAGAGAACAGGTAGACGAACCAAGCGACGATGTCGATGGCGCCAACGGTTGCGGAGGTCATTACTTCGACTCCCCCTTCTTCTCGTTCTTGCTGGACTTGAACATCTCAAGCATGCGGTCGGTGACCACGTAGCCACCAACGACGTTCATGGTGCCCAGCACAGCGGCCAGGAAGATGAACACGTAGGCCAGCGGTCTATTGGCTTCGGCTGCCACGATCACAACGCCGACGATGACGATGCCGTGGATGGAGTTCGCGCCGGACATAAGCGGCGTGTGCAGGGTGGCGGGCACCTTGCCGATGACCTCGATGCCGATGAGCAGCGCGAGGACGAACAGGGTAATGGAAACGACGAGAGTAGGCATGGTATTCCTTCTTCCTTACTTCTCGGACTTCTCGGCATCGGCAGCAGCTGCCGGGGCGGCGGCGCGGCCGGCAACCACCAGCGCGTCGTCGAGTTCTTCGGTGAGATCCTGGCCGAGCTTGCCGTCACGCACGAAGTGCACGAGGATGTCGGCCACGTTGCGCGAAAGCAGGTTGGATGCGGTGGTGGCGACGCCGGAGGCCAGGTAGGGAGCGCCGATCAGCTTGACACCGCCCTCGGTGACCTGCTCACCAACGGCGGAGCCTTCGACGTTGCCGCCGAGGTCGGATGCTGCGCAGTCCACGATCACGGCACCACGCTTGAGACCCTTGACGCCGGCTGCGGTGAGCAGCACCGGGGGCTTACGGCCCGGGACCTTGGCGGTGGTGATGATGATGTCAAAGCCGGCGGCCTTTTCGTCGACGGCAGCCTGCTGCTGAGCCTGCTCTTCGGCGCTCAGCGCGCGGGCATAACCGCCCTCGCCCTGGCCCTTGGAGAAGTCAAGTCCCAGATCAAGGAACTTCGCGCCGAGGGACTCGACCTCGCCCTGGGAGGCGGGACGCACGTCGTACGCGGTGACGACCGCGCCAAGACGCTTCAGCGTACCGATGGCCTGCAGGCCGGCGATGCCGGCACCGAGCACCAGCGCCTTAGCCGGGCGAATCGTGCCGGCGGCGGTGGTCATCATCGGCAGGAAGGAACCGTAAGCATCGGCGGCGGTGATGGCTGCCTTGTAGCCCATCACGGAGTTCTGAGAGGTCATCTCATCCATGGACTGGGCGCTGGAAAGCTTACGGGGCAGCTTTTCGATGGCGATGCCCACCAGACCGGCCTTCTCGAGCGCGGCCACGTAATCGGCATCGGTGAAGGAACCGAGCATGCCAATGACCCACTGGCCGGCCTTGAGCTTGGCCACGGTCTCGGCGGACGGTCGGTCCACAAAACCGAGCGCGTCGGCTTCGGCGAGCACCTCGTCACGGCTGGTCACCTTCGCACCGGCCTTTTCGTAATCCTCATCGGTGTAGTCGGCAGCAATGCCGGCACCTGCTTCAATCAGTGAGGAGACACCGCTCCTCTTCAGCCGGGTGACGATATCCGGCGTCAGCGCGACGCGGGATTCCGTTTCGGACGTTTCGTTCAAAACGCCGAACACCACGGTGGCTTCTGGGTTTTGCGCCATGAGAGCCCTTTCTTGTTCTACTTCAAAATGGACATGGTTATCCGCATGGTAAGTGTAGTCGAAAGGTAAAGACCATGACTTGAGATTCCGCCAATCGAAATAGAAACGAACCCGAAATTAGTAAGAAATACGAATGTGTCCATGTGCATTGCGGATGAATTGCTCGGAAGTCGTCCAACAATCACCCGGCATCGATCAGCAACCAACCGCTCAATAATTATCGACAATCACCGTTTCGTAGCTCACGGTTACTCAACAATATCGGGACCTGTGCAATATTTTGCCACGCACTCCCCTAACCCGCCAGAATCCTACGGTTGCGTAAGGTGACGAGTTCGGTTTGGGCGATTACAATTTGAACTTTGAGAAGCGTTCGCCTCATGGCTGGACGACACTGAAAGGTTTACAGGAGCAAGACTTGTCGGTTATCAATTCCTTCACGCAGCACACGATCAATCTCACCCGTAAGGCGCTCAGGTTGGGATCCGACTTCGTCCACCCGGTCCACGACGACACCCCGGACGAGCCCGATTACCTGTCCAACGCCGACGTGCCGGTCGAGGCCAATATCGCTTTGCCTCACAGCGACGATTGGGACGACGGCCACCTGACCGTCACCGACATCGACCCCGTCACCGGCCTGCTCACCACCTCCACCGAAGGCAACCCGCCGCTGGACGAAGGTACGTCCATCTACGACCTGTATGCGGACCGCGCCGAACGTATGGGCGATGAGCCGCTGTACACCTACAAGTCCGGCAACGATTGGGTGACCGTCACCGCCAACGAGTTCCTGGCTGACGTGCGTGCCGTGGCCAAGGGCCTGATTCATTACGGCCTGAAGAAGGGCGATGCCGTGGCATTCATGTGCCGCACTTCCTACGACTGGGACCTGACCGACGCGGCGATCATGGCCTGCGGCGGTGTGCTGGCCACCGTCTACGACACCGATTCGGCCGAGCAGATTCGCAATATCGTCAACAACTCCGATGCCCGACTGCTGATCGTGCAGGACACGGACATGCGTAAGAAGGCGGATGGGGCCGTCGAAGAGTGCCCGTCCCTGGAGCACATCATCACCATCGAGACCGGTGGCTTGGACGAGATCAAGGCCTACGGCACCACGGTCTCGGACGAGGAGCTGGACGAGCGCATCGATTCGGTCAAGAAGACCGACCTGTGTTCCATCGTGTACACCTCCGGTTCCACGGCCGCGCCGAAAGGCGTGGAGATGACCCACGAGCACTACTGCCAGACCGCGCTGAATCTGCCGGCCTACATGCCCGATCTGCTGCACGACAAGAGGAACACCATCCTGCTGTTCCTGCCGCAGGCCCATTCCTTCGCCCGCGCCATCAACTACATCGTCGTCTCCTCGAACGTCCGCATCTACATCGCCACCGGCATCAAGACGCTGATCAGCGATCTGCAGGTGGCCAAGCCCACTCTCATGATCGTGGTGCCGCGCGTGCTGGAGAAGGTGTACAACGCCGCGTCCCAGAAGGCCGGCCACGGCCCCAAGGGCGTGGTGTTCGCCTCCGCCGTGGTGGCCGCGCAGAACTATATGAAGGAGGTCTCCGCCAATGGCAAGGCAGGTGCACTGACCCGCACTCGCCGCGCTGCCTTCGATCCGATTGTCTACTCTTCGCTGCGCGAAGTGCTCGGCGGTCGCGCCAAGTGGATTGTGGCCGGCGGTGCCCCGCTTGACCCGGAACTGCTGGCTTTCTTCCGTGGCGCGGGTGTGCCTGTATACGAGGGCTATGGTCTGACCGAGACCACCGCACCGTGCGCGTTCAGCCCGCTGGGTACGCCGTTCCACGCTGGTTCCGTGGGCATCGCATTCCCCGGATTCTCCCTGCGCATCGCCGAGGACGGCGAAATTCAGGTCAAGGGTCGTGCCGTGTTCCCGCGCTATCACAAGAACGACGAGGCCACTGAGCTGTCGTTCACCGAAGATGGCTGGTATGTCACCGGCGACTTGGGCCGTATCGACAACGATGGCTTCCTGTACATCACCGGTCGTAAGAAGGATCTGATTATCACTGCAGGTGGTAAGAACGTCTCCCCCGGCCCGATCGAGGAAGTCATTCAGCGTTGCGAGTTCGTCTCCCAGGCGCTGGTGCTGGGTGATAAGCGTCCGTTCATCTCCGCATTGGTGACGCTGGACGAGGAGTCGCTGCGCCCGTGGCTGGCCGCCAAGGGCCTGGACGAGAACATGCCGCTGGAGGATGCCGCCAAGAACGCCGCCGTGCGCGCCGAAGTGCAGAAGTGGGTCGATCAGGCCAACGAGGGCGTCTCCCGCGCCGAGTCCGTGCGCAAGTTCATCATCCTGCCCGAGGAGTTCACTCAGGAAAACGGCCTGATGACCGCTTCCATGAAGGTGATTCGTCCCAAGGTCATCAAGCGCTACTCCACCCTCCTCAACACCCAGATGTACACGAAGCGGAAGTAAACCGTATAGCAAAAGCTCCCTCTGACGAGGGAGCTTTTTTCGTCTATAAGCCTTAGAAGCCCAGGCGCTCCAGCTGCTTGGGGTCAGACTGCCAGCCTTTGGCTACCTTGACGTGGAGGTCGAGCTTGGCTTTTTGGCCGACGATGCGGTTGACCGGGGTGCGCAGCTTCTTCTTGACGTAGGTGAGGTTCGAGGCGCCCTTGCCGATGATGATCGGCTTCTGGGAGTCACGCTCCACGTAAATGGACACGTTGACCTGCGCCTTGCCGTCATAGCCCTGACCGGTCTCGTTGTCTTCCGGATAGTCGATGGAATCAACCACCACGGCCAGCGAATGCGGCAGCTCGTCGTCCAGGGTCTCAAGGAACGCACCGCGCACGAGTTCGGCGATGGTGTCTTCCGGACGCTCCTCGCTGATCTGATCGTCCGGGTACATCTGCGGACCCTCGGGCGTGTGCTCAATGAGCACGTTCTTCACTTCAGCCAGATTGTCGTGCTTCAGAGCGCTCACCGGCACGATGTCCGAGAAATCGGCGAAATCGTTGATTTCGATGAGCTTGTTGATGAGTTGCTGACGGCCAAGCTCGTCGATCTTGGTGACGATGGCAATCAGCGGGATGCGCCACTTGAACGTACCGTCCTCACGCTTGGTGGCGAAGTCGGTACGCAGTCGGGAGAGAATACGCTTGTCGCCGGGGCCGATTTCCTGATCGGCGGGCAGCAGGAAGGCCACCACGTCCACATCGGCCAGAGATTCGTCGACCACGTCGTTCAGACGCTGGCCGAGCAACGTACGCGGACGGTGAATACCGGGCGTGTCCACGAGCACGAGCTGCGCGTGGTCGGCGGTCAGGATGCCGCGGATCGCCTTACGGGTGGTTTCCGGGCGAGAGGATGCGATGGCGATCTGCTTGCCGATCAACGCGTTGATCAACGTGGATTTGCCGACGTTCGGGCGGCCGACCACGGCCACGAATCCGGAGCGATACGGCACGTCCTGCTTGGTCACGTTCGCCGTTTCACCGGTCGCGTCGACTTCGGCAACGCCGGCAACATCGGAAGCATCGGTAACGTCAATGTCATCGACGTCGTTCGTGCTGTTGTTCTGATCGGTCATATCACTCCTTGCTGGCGGTATCATCGCCTTCGACGGGCTCGCCGTCAGTTTCCTCATGGGTCTTGTTATTTTCCTCGCCGCCCTCGACGTGCGCCGGTTCTACGACGATGGTGGACACCTTCTTGCGGCGTCCGGCGGAGTCCACGGCGGTCAGTCGCAGACCGCGCGTCACAGCCGAGGCACCGACAATCGGCACTCGGCCCAGAATCTTGGTCAGCAGGCCGTACACGGTATCGACATCGTCCTCATCAATGTCGATCTCGAAGATCTCCTCCAGATCGGCAATCGGCGTACGGGCGGGCATCTTCCACTTGTTGTCTCCGATTTTCTCCGGCTCAGTACGCTGGGTGCGGTCGTGCTCGTCTTCCAGCTCGCCGACGATCTGTTCGATGGCATCCTCGATAGTCACCATGCCGGCGATGCCGCCGTACTCATCGACCACCACGGCCACATGCTGGCGGGAACGCTGCATCTCATGGAACAGGTCGTCCACCGGCTTGGATTCGGGAACAAGCAGCGGCTGCCGGACGATGGATTCGACCGCGCGCTCCATGGCCGCCGGGTTGAAGGCGGTGGCACGCACGGCATCCTTCAAATAGGCCACGCCGATCAGGTCATCCACATCCTCACCGATCACCGGCACGCGGGAGAAGCCGGAGCGGGAGAACAGTTTCAGCGCGGAAGACAGTGTGGAGTCGCGCTCCATGCAGATCATATCGGTGCGCGGCACCATGATCTCGCGAGTCAACGTATCAGACAGGGTGAGCACGTTGCGCAACATTTCGGAGACTTCCGGATCGAAGTCGTTGGACTCCACCAGTCGGTCGATGGCGGCCTTGCCCTGCTCGAGCTGAATCTTCTCAAGCTCCTCGTCGTCGGACAGATCGGAGTCCTTGGAGCGGCGGCCCGGTCCCTTGGAACCGGACTTGTCGCCACCGATGCGTGCGAACGGCGTGAGCTTGGTGGCCAACGACACGATGCGCGAGTTGGAAATCATGATGCCGACCGGCTTGGCCATGCCGGCGGTGCGCGGGCGGACCAGTACGGAGACCACGGCTACGATAATCGCGAACAGGAATCCGGAGAGCAGTTCAATCCACAGTTCCGCACCCCACAGGGATGCGATGGAAGACACCAGTACGCCGTCGAGCACATTGCAGGCGATGCGGAAGAACGCACAGCTGCCGGCGGTGGCGTAACGGTCGGCGATGAGCCGTTGCACGCGATGAATCTTGTCGATCTTCTTCATCTTGAGGAACTGGCTTGCTTCGGAGTCGGTCTGCACCTCGAGGATGAGATTGTTAAGGCTGGCTCGCGTTACGCGGGCCACGGCGCCTTCAGCGGCGGCCATGGTCAGCGAGAGCCAGACGAACAGGGCCGCCACGAGTACAAGAATGACGGTGATGGCGATCGGCGTGGTACTGGAATACTCCATAATGATTTTTCGGTGTCCTTGAATGTCCTTGAACGGTATCGAATAATCCGGATTTGGTGTGATTGATTTGGGAGCTTATTTGGAATCGAGGTCGCGGCCGGCACCGTGCGCGGCGTCGTACAGGGCCAGCGCGTCGGGCGTGCCGGCGGGCAGCGTGGCCTGCACGTTGGCATCGTGGCGTAGGGCGAAGAAGGTGAGCAGCAGCTGTCGCTGCAGGCCGAACATCTGGCGCTCCTGCTCGGGGGTCACGTGGTCGTAGCCGAGCAGGTGCAGGATGCCGTGGATGGTGAGCAATAGCATCTCCTGCATGGTGCTGTGCCCGGCTGCGGCAGCCTGTTGGGCGGCGACCCACGGGCAGATGACGATGTCGCCGAGCACTCCTTCCATCACGGTTTTGCCGTCGCCGGGGCGCAGCTCGTCCATCGGGAAGCTCATCACGTCGGTCGGGCCTTCGAGGTTCATCCAACGCATGTGCAGTTCGGCGATGGGATCGGGATCCACGAACATGATGGTCAGGTCGGACTGGGTGCTCACGCGCATCTGGTCGAGTACCCAAATACCCAAATCGGAGAAGACCTTGGGGTCGATGACCCACTGGGTTTCATTGGTGACGTCAACGCTCATCGTCTGTCTCGCTTTGGTTGGTTGAATCCGCTTGCTGGCGGGCATCGAAGTCGGTATGGTTGCGGCGGCCCTTGCGTTCGATGTCGCGGTGGTCGCCGGCGATGGCGGAGTGACGGTCGTAGGCGGCCACGATCTGTCCGACCAGCTGGTGACGTACCACGTCCTCGGTTTTGAGATGCACGAATGCGATGTCGTTGATGCCGCCCAGGATGCGTTCGATGGTGGCCAGTCCCGAGCGAGGCACGGTCAGGTCCACCTGCGAGATATCGCCGGTGATGACCATCGTGGTGTTGAAGCCCAGACGGGTCAGGAACATCTTCATCTGCTGTTCGGTGGTGTTCTGAGCCTCGTCGAGGATCACGAACGCGTCGTTCAGCGTACGGCCGCGCATGTAGGCGAGCGGCGCCACTTCGATGGAGCCGTCGTCCATGTACCGCTTGAGCTGGTCGGCGCCGAGCATGTCGCCAAGCGCGTCGTACAGCGGGCGCAGATACGGGTCAACCTTGTCATTCAGCGTGCCGGGCAGAAAGCCGAGGCTTTCGCCGGCCTCCACGGCCGGGCGCGTGAGGATGATGCGGCGAATCTGCTTGTCCTGGAAGGCACGCACAGCCTTGGCCACGGCCAGATACGTCTTGCCGGTGCCTGCGGGGCCAATGCCGAAGGTGATGGTGTGCGATTCGATGGCGTTCACGTAGGCCACTTGTCCGGCGGTTTTCGCACGGACCGGCACGCCGGCAGCAAAGGTGATGACGCCGGGAACCGTGGGCTTGCGGTACGTCGGGTCGTGGGAGCCGGCAGAACGTGCATGGGCGCGTTCGTTTGAGGTCGATTGCGCCAGTTTGTCACGCACCGGGCCGTGACCGGGATGTTCGAGGCGCACGTGGTTCTTGAGCACGTTCTGGTCGAGCATGCGACGCACGGTGTCGGCGTCCATAGGCGCGGTGTAGGCGGCTTGGATGATGGTATTGACCAAATCCTCGGCCTGTGCGGCCTGGGCTTCGGTCTGCTTGGAGCGGGAGACGATCGCCACGCGGTTGCCGCGCACGATAATCGTCAGGTCCGGAAAGGCGCGCTCTACCTCGCGAATGACCTCGTCAACCGGGCCGAGCACGGCGACGGGGTCAAGTTGGGGCGGGATGGTGATGGTACGTGTAGTCGTTGCCACGAAGCGGATATTCCCCTACTACTCGTCGAGCTTTTCGCCGGTCATCACGTGCGCGTGCACGTGGAAGACGGTCTGGCCGGCGTCGAGACCGGTGTTGAACACCAGTCGGTAGGCGCCGTGAAATTCCTTGTCGGCGATGTTCTGCGCAATGGAGACGATGTGGGCCAGCTCGGTCGGGTCACCGGCGGCAAGTTCGGCGACGTTGGCGTAGTGCTTCTTGGGCACCACGAGCACGTGGACCTTGGCCTTGGGATTGATGTCGTTGAATGCGTAGGTCGTCTCGTCCTCGTAGACCTTGCTGCTGGGAATCTGCCCTGCGATGATCTTGCAGAACAGGCAATCGTCGGATTCGCTCATCATGCTCCTTGGTTTGATGTTGCTACGCACCAGCTTAGCGCGTGGGCGTTACTCGTAACGTCCCAACACCCGAGACAACAGCGACAACGCTACAGGACCGGCCGTCGCGGCTCTCAGAATATTGCGCCCCAGTACGCAGCTCACCGCTCCGGCCTTGACGAAATCAGCTACCTCCTGCTCACTGATGCCGCCCTCAGGCCCGACCACCACACTGACAGTCCGCGGCAGGCCGTCCTGGAGCGTGCGTTCCACCAACTGCGCAACCTTCTCCTCCACGCCGGACCACGTATCGGTAGCATCCTGATGCAGCACAATCACCACATCGCCATGCACGCAGGCCCTGCGGCAGATGGCCACGACCTCCTTGCTGGACGCACACGCCTCCAGTTGCGGCTTAAAGGCGCGCCGCGACTGCTCGGTGGCGGCATCCAGTACCGAATTCCACTTCTTGTCTGTACGGCCGACCTTCCACTTGGCAATGGATCGGTCCGCCTGCCATGGCACCACTTGGTCGACGCCGATCTGAGTAGCCATATCGATGGCCTGCTCATCATGGCCGGTTTTCGCCAATGCCTGAATCAGCGCCAACCGGGTGAGCGGCTCGGGTTCGCGCCCCACTTCCACGACTTCAGCCAGTCCGGCTTCAGGATCGGCCATCACTGCCTGGATTCTCAAGCCGCTGCCGTCGGAAAGTTGCAGGCTGTCCCCTGCCTTGAATCGCATGGCCTGCACGGCATGGCGCTTGATGTGAGCGGGCAGGGTTAGCTTCCAGCCGGCGTGGAGTTCGTCGCTGTTCACCGGGACGTCGTCGACCTGCGGGTCGAAAAGAAAAAGGGCATCAGTCATGACTTCAAGGCTACACGCGACACGCCGGGCACACGCGCGAATTGCATCCCGGTAATTTCATGCTAAGCTATCTACTCGTTGTCCAAACGACACCTGCCCGGGTGGCGGAATGGTAGACGCGCTAGCTTGAGGTGCTAGTGCCTATTTTATACGGGCGTACGGGTTCAAGTCCCGTCTCGGGCACAGATAAACCCCTTGCATTGCAAGGGGTTTTTCGTTATCTGCACACACGAAAGGCCACCAATGCAGTTCATCACGCTGGACACCGTCGACGACCCGCGCGTCGAAGCGTATGTGAGCCTCACCGAAATGCAGTTGCGTAATCGCTTGGAACCAGCCAAGGGCGTGTTCATCGCCGAGTCCCCCAAGGTTATCGACCGCGCGCTGGCCGCTGACCGCGAACCGCTGTCACTGCTGGTCGAGGAACCTTGGCTGGAGGGCATGAAAGACACCTTCGACTTCATCGACGGGCGCTGGGGCGCGGATATTCCCGTCTACGTAGCCTCACCTGAGCAGCTCAAGCGTCTGACCGGCTACCGTTTGCATCGCGGCGCCCTATGCGCGATGCGACGCTGGCCGTTGCCCTCCGTAGCCGAGGTCTGCAAGAGCGCCCGCCGCGTGGCAGTAATGGAAAACATCGTGGACCACACCAATGTGGGCGCACTGATGCGTTCGGCGGCCGCGCTCGATGTGGATGCCGTGCTGGTCACACCCTCCTGCGGTGATCCGCTGTACCGACGCGCCGCCCGCGTGTCGATGGGCACCGTATTCCAGATTCCGTGGACCCGTATCACCGGGTTCAACGACGACGGCACCGAAAACAAGCATTACTGGCCGTTCCAGGGCATCGACGAGTTGAAGTCGCTGGGCTTCACCACCGTGGCCATGGCATTGGAGGATCGTTCGATTTCGTTGGACGAACTGACACGCCGTCTGCACGCGCCTGCCGAAGATCCGACGCATATCGACAAGCTCGCGCTGATCTTCGGTACCGAGGGCGACGGCCTGTCCCACCATACGATTGCCCGCGCCGATTTGACCGTGAAGATTCCGATGAGCCACGGCGTGGATAGCCTGAACGTGGCGGCATCCAGCGCAGTGGCGTTCTACGCGACACGCTAAGGAATCGCACGCGCTCCGAAAAGGCCGGATCCTTAACAAATCTACGAAACTGTTCATCGCAAGTTCACGGCACGCGGGGGCGAAAGCCTTGCATGTTCGTTTTTTTCTGCAATTATTAACTATGTAAACCGAATGCAAGGAAGCATCCGGCCCGGCAGTGCGGTGTCGAAAGACGCTCAGTAACAGAGAGGACAGTTACGATGACCAAGAATCCCAAGATTCTGTCGATTGTGCTTGCAGGTGGTGAGGGGACCCGCCTGATGCCGTTAACCCGTGATCGCGCGAAGCCCGCCGTTCCCTTCGGTGGTGTGTATCGTCTGATCGATTTCCCGTTGAGCAACCTGGTGAACTCCGGGTACCGTCAGGTCGTGGTGCTCACCCAGTACAAGTCTCACTCGCTTGACCGCCACATCTCCCAGGTCTGGCGTTTCTCCCCGCTGCTTGGCTCGTACGTCTCCCCTGTGCCCGCGCAGCAGCGTCTCGGCAAGCACTGGTATCTCGGCTCCGCCGACGCCATCTACCAGACCATCAACATCATCGAGGATGTCCAGCCGGACATCGTGGTGATCGTGGGTGCCGATCACGTCTACCGCATGGACTTCGAACAGATGGTACAGCAGCACATCGAGTCCGGCGCCGAGTTCACCGTGGCCGGTATCCGCCAGCCCATCGAGGAATCGAACCAGTTCGGTGTGATTGAGGTCGATCCCGATCACCCGAACATGATCAAGAACTTCCAGGAGAAGCCGCCCACCACCACCGGTCTGCCGGACAATCCGAACCAGATTCTGGCCTCCATGGGTAACTACGTCGCCAACACCAAGGCCCTGTTCGAGGCTCTGGCTCTCGATGAGAAGGCTGCCGACACCAAGCACGACATGGGCGGCGACATCGCCCCGTACTTCGCTTCCCGCAACGAAGCCGGCGTCTACGACTTCAACTCGAACGAGATTCCGGGCTCCACGGCCACTGATCACGCTTACTGGCGCGACGTCGGTACGATTAAGCAGTTCTACGATGCGCACATGGATCTGATCGCCTATGTGCCCGAGTTCAACCTGTACAACCAGGATTGGCCGATTTACACGATGTCCGGCAACCTGCCGCCGGCCAAGTTCGTGCACGCCGGCCGCGACCGTCTGGGCCACGCCACCGATTCGATCGTCTCCCCCGGTGTGATCGTCTCCGGCGGTGAAGTGCACCACTCCGTGCTCTCCCCCAATGTGCGTATCCACTCGTGGGCACAGATTGTCGATTCCGTGCTGTTCGACGGTGTAGTCATCAACCGCCGCGCCCGCGTGTACAAGGCGATTCTTGACAAGAACGTGGTGCTCACCGAGAACTCCACTGTCGGCATCGATACCGAGCACGATCTGGCCCGTGGCTTCACCGTCACGCCGGATGGCATCACGGTTGTCCCGAAGAACACCATCGTCGATGACTGATTGACCAGTCCAGACATGGAAAAGCCCCGCATCATGCGGGGCTTTTCTCGTATAGAGCTCCCTCTGATGAGGGAGCTTACTAAGCGCTATCAGTACTTTGGCATGTTGTCGAAGTTGAAGCCTAGGGCGGCGAGCTGGTCGCGGCCTTCGGGCGTGATGCGCTCCATGGTCCAGCGCGGATCCCACGTCCAGTCGATGCGGAACTCCTCGACCAGACCGGCCAGCGTGGATGCGCATTCGTCCTCGATAAGGTCGGTCAGCGGGCAGGCCGGCGTGGTCAGCGTCATCGTAATAATGGCGCGGCCTAGCTCATCGATCTCAATGCCGTAGACCAGACCCAAATCGATCACGTCGATGCCAAGCTCCGGATCAATCACCTGATGCAGTGCCTCGCGCACGTCTTCGGCAGTGGCGCGGCCGATATCGTCAATCGCCTTGATCGGAATCTCGCTGCCATCGGACTGTTCGTCATCCTGGCAACCGCATTTGCCGTGGTGACCGCCACACGCACAGGTGTCATCGCCGGACGCAGCAGAGTGCTCGATCGGGCGTCCGTTCGGGAAGCCCTTGGCCAAGGCCGGGTTGGCCATCACGCGGCGAGCGGCCTCCTCGTCCTGCAGGACGCCGTTGACAGCATCGAAAACGGACGGCTGTGGTTCGGGAACCAAATTATCGTTGGACATATTTCCTCAGTTCTTTGCAGCGAGGGCTTTGGCGATGGAGTCCTTCAGCCCTTCCCAGCCTAGCAGAGCGCATTTGATGCGCATAGGGTATTTCGACACGCCTTGGAATACCACGGCGTCGCCGAGCTTTTCTTCCAGGTTCTCGTCGTCCAGACCGGCACCGCGCGATTCCATCAGCTTGTGGAATGTCTGTTCCAGATCCATGGCCTCGTCAACGGTTTTGCCGTCCACCAGATCGACCATCACCGACAGGCTGGCCTGCGAAATGGAGCAGCCGTGGCCGTCCCACACCAATCGCTTGATGGTGTGCGGTTCGTCATCGGAGACTTCGACATGGATGGTCGCCTCGTCGCCGCAGGTCGGGTTGAACTGGTGCGATTCACCGGGCGTGCAGTATTCGTGGCTGGCTTGTACGGTGACATTGGCCGCTGCGTCCGCGGACTGTTCGACCGCTGCGTTGGGCGCAAAGGATTCCTTGCCATGCGGATGTTTCGACGCCTCGAGGATGACCTCTTGGTACATCTGTTCGAGGTCATCCCCGCTCATACCGAATTCGTTCATGGTGTTCTGTTTTACTCCACTCCAAAGAACTTACGGATGCCCTTGGCCGCTTCGACCAACGCTTGGGCATCTTCGACCGAATTGTAGACACCGGAGGAGGCACGGTTGGATGCGTATAGGCCGAAGTGGCGGTGTACCGGCTGGGCGCAGTGGTGTCCCACGCGAATCGCGATGCCCTGGGCGTCGATGAACTGGCCCACATCGTGCGGATGCACGCCGGCCACGTCGAACGCCACGGTGCCGATGCGGTCCACGTTTTCGCGCGGCCCGAGGATGCGAATGCCATCGACGTCGCCGAGCTTGAGCAGTTCGGCGGCGATGGTCTTCTCATGGGCTTCGATGTTCTCGAGCCCGATGTTCATCATCCATTCGGCGGCGACGCCTGCGGCCACCACTTGGGCGACCGGCTGGGTGCCGGCCTCGAAGCGGGCCGGAGGGGCCATGTATTGGGCCTCGTGGTCCATGTAGGCGAGCTCGACCATGGAGCCGCCGAAGTTGGCCGGCGGCAGGGCTTCGAGCAGGTCGCGCTTACCGTACAGGAAACCGACGCCGGTAGGACCGTACATCTTGTGCGCGCTCCAGGCGGCGAAGTCCACATCAAGCGCGTGGAAATCGACCTTGAGGTGCGGTACGGACTGGCAAGCGTCCAAGATGAAGATCGAACCTACTTCATGCGCACGCTTGATGATCGGGGCGATGTTGGTGATGGCACCCGTGGCGTTGCCCACGTGGGTGACGGCCACGACCTTGGTACGCTCGGTGATGACTTCGTCGAGGTTGTCCGTACGCACACGGCCGTCCTCGGTCAGGTCGATCCACTTGAAGGTGGCGCCGGTACGGTAGGACAGCTCCTGGAACGGCAGCAGCACCGAATGATGTTCCGCACGCGAGACGACGATCTCATCGCCCGGCTTCAGGGCAAAACGCTTGGCGGCTTCTCCCCCACGCCCCAGCGATGCATTGCCGAATGCGGTGGCGAGCAGGTTCAGTCCGGCCGTGGCACCACCGGTGACGACGACCTCCTCTTCACCTTCGGCCGCATTCGCGCCGACCAGCTTGGCCACCTTGGCTCGGGCCTCCTCAAAGGCCATGGTGCTACGGGCGGCCAGCTCGTGCGCACCACGGTGCACGCCGGCGTTAATTGTACGGTAGAAGTTCGCCTCGGCGTCGATCACCGCATTCGGCTTCTGCGAGGTGGCCGCAGAATCCAGGTACACGAGCGGGTGCCCGTGAATCTCCTGATCCAGAATCGGGAACTGCGCCCGAATCGCCTTAAAATCAACCATTATGTTCCCCCTACTTACGTAACAATTGTACGAAACGAGTGGGAGTCTGACATGGCCTGTTCGCGACCGTAAAGACCTGGCCTAAGCGGCCCGGAGCGTGTCGAGAATAGGGCATGTCAGACTCCCACGGTCACGGACTCAGGCCAGTGCGGACTCGGAGTCGGCGCCTTCGGGCAGGTACTGGTCGTAGCCGTTCTCTTCGAGTTCGTCGGCCAGCTCAGGGCCGCCGGTCTTGACGAAGTGGCCGTCGGCGAACACGTGCACGATGTCCGGCTTGATGTACTTCAAGATACGGGTGTAGTGCGTGACCATGAGGATGCCGAACTGGTTGGCTTCCTTGGCGCGGTTCACGCCTTCGGACACGATGCGCAGGGCGTCCACGTCCAAGCCGGAGTCGGTTTCGTCAAGGACGGCAAACTTCGGTTTCAGCAGTTCGAGCTGCAGCACTTCGGCGCGCTTCTTTTCACCGCCGGAGAAGCCTTCGTTCACGGAACGGGAGGCGAACTTCGGGTCCATCTTGAGGCGCTTCATGGCTGCGGACAGGTCCTTGGCCCACTGGCGAATACCGGGAGCCTCGCCGTCGATTTCGGTCTTGGCGGTGCGCAAGAAGTTGGTCATGGACACGCCCGGTATTTCGACCGGGTACTGCATGGCCAGGAACAGGCCGGCCTTGGCGCGCTCGTCCGGAGTCATCTTGAGGATGTCCTTGCCGTCGAGGAGGGCCTCGCCGGAGTCGACCACGTACTTGGGGTGGCCGGCCAACGTGTAGGCGAGAGTGGACTTGCCGGAACCGTTGGGGCCCATGATGGCGTGGGTTTCGCCGGAGTGGACGGTCAGGGTGGCACCCTTCAGGATCGGCTTGATGCCTTCCTTGGTTTCGACGTGGACGTGCAGGTCCTTGATTTCGAGTGTTGACATTGTTGTGCTCCTAAAAATGCTGTTCTTACTTGTCTTCGAGGACCTGTGCCATGGCGTCGTTTTCACCACGGGCCAGTCGGCGGTCAATCACGGTCATCAGATGTTCGGAGATGGCGGGAATGCCGATCTCCTCGACGAGTTCGCCGAAGAAGCCGCGCACCACGAGCTTGCGGGCGTCGGTTTCGGGGATGCCGCGGGATTCGAGGTAGAACAGTTCCTCGTCGTCGAAGCGGCCCACCGAAGAGGCGTGACCGGCACCGATGATGTTGCCGTTTTCGATTTCGAGGTTCGGCTCGGAATCGGCGATGGCGCCCGGGGTCAGGACCAGGTTGCGGTTGAGCTCGTAGGAGTCGGTGCCGGGGGCGGTGGGCTGGATGAGCGCGTTGCCCACCCAAGTGGAGTGCGCGCCCTTGCCGTCAAGCGCGCCCTTGTAGACCACGCGGGACTTGCAGTCGGGGTGGTTGTGTACCACCATCGTGCGGTGTTCGATGTGCTCGCCGGGGTCCACGAAGTAGATGCCGAGCATGTTGAGGTCGCCCTGTTCGCCGCCGAAGTCCTGATCCATGCGGATGCGGACGATGTCGCCGCCCAAGGTCACGACGGAGTGGCGCAGGGATGCGCCTTCGCCGACGTGGATGCGGTGGTTGGCCACATGCTTGGCGGTTTTGGCCCATTCCTGAACGAACGTGGTGGAGACGTGCGAGTCCTTGCCGGTGGTGATTTCCACGCCTTCGGCCAGTCGTGCGTCACCGTCGTGTTCCACGACGACGTCCGCATGAGCCTTGTCGGCGGCGGCGATCACCAGATGGAAAGCGTCGAGGTCCTCCCCCGCGCCGTGCACCTTGACGAGCACGGGCTGGGCGATCTCACCGGACAGTTCCAGAATGGTTGCGGTGCGGCCGGATTCCCATTCGACTGCGGAGACGCGGTCGTTGGGCTTGGACACAGTGCCGGACAGGCCCTCACCGAGCTTGATCTGGCTGAGCTTCACGCCTTCGGCCAACGGCGAGCCGTCAATCATGGAGACTTCGATCTGCGTTTCGCCGGAAGGCTTGAACACGGTGAAGAACTCGTTGATGCGCTCGATAGGCGTGTAGCGCCATTCGTCCTGCTTGCGGCTGGGCTCCGGGTAGTCGCCTGCGTTGAACGAGCGCACGGCATGGTCCACGGAGGACGGCATGGCGGCCGGAATCGCGTACGGGTCGTTGGGGTCGGCGACCGGAATCTTGATTTCCTTGACGGGTGTTGTGTTGTCGGTCATCGGAATCAGCCCACCGATCCTTCCATCTGGAGTTCCACAAGTCTGTTGAGTTCGAGCGCGTATTCCATAGGCAGCTCGCGGCTGATCGGTTCGACGAAGCCGCGCACGATCATGCCTCGCGCCTCTTCCTCCGTGAGACCTCGGCTCATCAGGTAGAAGAGCTGGTCTTCGGAAATCTTGGAAACGGTGGCTTCGTGGGCCATCGAAACGTCGTCTTCGCGAACGTCGACATGCGGGTAGGTATCGGAGCGGGAGAAGTCGTCGACCAGCAGGGCATCGCACACGGTCGAGTTGGACGAACCGTACGCGCCCTTGACGATTTTGACCAGACCGCGGTAGGCGGAGCGGCCACCACCACGGGAAATGGACTTGGCGACGATGGTGGAGCTGGTGTGCGGGGCGAGGTGAATCATCTTCGCGCCCGTGTCCTGGTACTGGCCCTTGCCGGCGAAGCCGAGGGACATGGTGGATGCCTTGGCGTACGGTTCGGCGAGGATGCAGGCCGGGTACTTCATGGTGGCCTTGGAACCGATGTTGCCGTCGACCCATTCCATCGTGCCGCCCTCGCGCACGTAGGCACGCTGGGTGACGAGGTTGTAGACGTTGTTCGACCAGTTCTGCACGGTGGTGTAACGCACGCGGGCGTGCTTTTCGACGATGATCTCGACGATGGCGGCGTGCAGCGAGTCCTCGGACCAGATCGGGGCGGTGCAGCCTTCCACGTAGTGCACGTAGGAGCCTTCGTCCGCGATGATGAGCGTGCGCTCGAACTGACCCATGGCCGGGGTGTTGATGCGGAAGTACGCCTGCAACGGGATGTCCACATGCACGCCCTTCGGCACGTATACGAACGAGCCGCCGGACCATGCCGCGGTGTTGAGGGCACCGAACTTGTTGTCTTCCGGAGGCACGACGGTGCCGAAGTACTTCTTGACGAGTTCAGGGTATTCGCGCACAGCGGTGTCCGTGTCGACGAAGATGACGCCCTGCTTCTTCAGGTCCTCCTGGATGGAGTTGTAGATGACCTCCGACTCGTACTGGGCGGCCACGCCGGAGACGAGGCGGTTCTTCTCCGCCTCCGGGATGCCGAGACGATCGTAGGTGTTGCGGATGTCGTCAGGCAGTTCGTCCCAGCTTTTCGCCTGCTTGTCGATTGGCTTGACGTAGTACTTGAAGTCGTCTGCGTTGAAGCCGGAGAGATCCACACCCCAATCGGGCATGGGCTTTTCGAGGAACGCCTTGAATCCACGCAGACGCATGTCGAGCATCCACTGCGGCTCGCCTTTGTCGGCGCTGATCGCGCGTACGACGTTCTCATCAATGCCTCGTTTTGCGGCTTCGCCGGCGGCATCAGAATCATGCCAACCATAGTTGTAGTCGCCGAACTGGCTGATGATTTCGTCATCCTTCTTGATCTTGTCCTCGTTGACGCGGGTACGATCAGCCACATACTGGCTCATCTCCACGTCAGCGGCGGCGTTTGGTGCTGTGTTTTCGGCCACCATCCTGCCTTCCTTGTATCACACTTAATCCTATGAAAACCTAGCAGAACCCAAGTGCAAACACTAGCCGCCCTGACGCATATTGGCTGTGGGCTTGATTACACGAATGCGATACAGCGATATTGGAGCCGGGCAAGCTTGTCCCATGCACACCGAACATCGCGTATGCGGCATTATGTGTCGCACCACTGCATGCCGTATTTGTTACATATCACACTGTTGCATATCACACTTGGATATGCACGCTCGTGCCCATATTGCACCAGTTGTAGAACCATTCGGCCACATCCCATCCGATACCCACGCAACCATGAGATCCGTTGGCAATGGAGGGCATTACGGCATCCGCTACATATCCGCCGGCAATACGGTGGATTGCGCAACCGGAGGAGAAGTAATTGACGAAGCCCACGTCTTTGACATCCCATGTTTCCACCGTGCCATCGGCAAGATTCAGCGTGCCGCTCATATCTTGACTGGGCAACTTTTGCCATACGTTGAAGTCACCTGTCGGCGTACACATCATGCCAACGCATTCGCCGGTGACGTTGTCGTTGCCCTCCGCGACCACGACATTCAATGTCTTGACCACCGTGTCATTCTCATAGGCATAGAGCTTACGGTCGGACAGGTCAATCGCCACGCGATGAGTGACCTTGACTTCCTGTTTGGGATCTACCTTGCCGTCCACATTCACTGAGCCAGTTCCCGTGGCCAGCACCTGAGCCAAGCGAGCACCAACCTCCGTATCCGCGCCATCGGCAATCACAATGCCATCATGGCCTTCTGTTTCAGTGCTCAGCACCTCGCCAGCATTATTGACGACGACCTTCTTGTCTTCACGTTCCAATTTGAGATTCGGCTTGATTTGCTCGTCATAGTATTGCTGCAGCTTATCGGCATCAAAGACCACGTAGCCATTACGTACTTCATTGTCTTTCAGCTTTGACTGCTGGTTGGCGTCGATGCGCATGGCCGAACCCAGCATGGACGCATTCACGGTGGCGATGTCTTTATCCGCCACCTTGATGGCCACGGCATTGTTCACTAGGGTTTCCAGCGTGGTTTTCGCCTCATCGGCAATTGCATTGGTAATCGTCGGTTCGGTTACGTCGAGTTCCACCCGAACGGTCTGTGGCTGGACACTGCCCAATGACTCCACTGTGGAAATGGCTTGCTTCGCAATGCTGGTGGCGTTGGCTCCCTGGCCATTTTCTCCCGCAATAACGTTGAAGCCACTGTTGTTATCGTTCAATGCGACTTGCGCGTCAACAGGTTCTTGTGCATCAATGTTCAGCGCCTTATCTACCACACTGCCATCAGCGAGCTCGGGATTGATTTGCGGGGCCACATCATGCGTAATCCAGAACGCATACTGTTGCCACCATGCGTCACCGCGTTGGGCATTGATGACATCGGATGCGATTGCTTCACCATCAACTTCGATGCCGAGATCTTTCAGCGTGAACGTCGCCGACTGCCCCTGATATTTCGCTCGTACCGCGGTGTTGTCGACCTGGTCGTTGATTAGGTCGACAATCTCCTGCTCGGTTTTGCCGGTAACTGAATTTCCCCATAGCGTTGTGCCAGGCAGCACGTGATCTTGGAAGAACCAAACACCGCCGCCACAGGCAGCCCCCAAGGCAACCAGCAGACAAGCAATCACCACCCACGGCCAGATGCGGCGCCTCCTCATCTCATCGCCCTGAATGGAATCTGATGCAGCAGCATCCACACTGTCTGCCACAGTGCCGCTGACGGCATTATTCGCACCAAACAGAGGCGCAAACTGCTGGGTCGAGTCATCAAGGTGTTCGGTCATGGTCGGTCTTTCTGCGATGGCCTACTAAGCGTTATCTGCATACTACCAACACACCATAGAAACGGTAATTTTTTACCGTCGCCTTCCAATACATCATGCTGCATGCTGCTCATACAACAAAAAAGACGTGGTGGCGAAACATCATTAGATATTTCGCCACCACGTCTTTACCGTATGTCTTGCACTACGCCGATGACGGCAGCCAGCACATCATGCCACGATATTATGCACGGCACGAAAGTGCGTCAGCGCGCCGCCTGATGGTCGAGCGCGGCCTTGACCAGGCCGGCGAACAGCGGGTGCGGCTTGGTCGGGCGAGACTTGAACTCCGGGTGAGCCTGGGTGGCCACATAGAACGGGTGCACGTCCTGCGGCAGTTCCACGAACTCGGTGAGCTCGCCGTCCGGGCTCTGGCCGGAGATGCGCAGGCCGCCTTCGCGCAGACGATCCTTGTAGGCCACGTTGACTTCGTAACGGTGGCGGTGACGCTCGGTGACATGCGTGGTGCCGTACAGTTCGGCGACCAGCGAGCCTTCCTCCAGCTCAGCCGGGTAGGAGCCAAGACGCATGGTGTGGCCCATGTCGCCCTTGCCGGCCACGATGTCCTTCTGCTCTTCCATGGTGGCGATCACCGGGTTGGCGCAATCGGGCTCGAACTCGGAAGAGTTCGCGTCTTCAATGCCCAGCACGTGGCGGGAGTATTCGATGACCATGGACTGCAGGCCCAGGCACAGGCCGAGGGCAGGCAGCTTGGTTTCACGGGCGAACTTCAGAGCGCCGATCTTGCCGTCGATGCCGCGGATGCCGAAGCCGCCGGGGATCACGATGCCGTCGACGTTGTCGAGAGCGGCGGCCGCACCTTCGGTGGTTTCGCAACGATCGGCCGCAACCCACTTGACGTTGACCTTGGCCCAGTTGGCAAAGCCGCCGGCCTTGATGGCCTCGGTGACAGACAGGTAGGCGTCCGGCAGATCGATGTACTTGCCGACGATGGCGATGTTGACCTCGTGCTTGGGGTGGTGCACACGCTCCAGCAGGTCGGCCCATTCGTCCCAATCGACGTCATGGAACGGCAGGCCGAGCTCACGCACCACATAGGCGTCGAGGCCCTCCTCGAACAGGATCTTCGGCACATCGTAGATGCTCGGCGCATCCACGCAGTTGACCACGCCTTCGGCATCGACATCGCACATCAGGGAGATCTTGTCCTTGATGGACTGATTGAGCGGGCGGTCGGAGCGCAGCACAAGGGCGTCCGGGGAAATGCCGAGCTGGCGCAGCATCATCACGGAGTGCTGGGTGGGCTTGGTCTTGAGCTCGTGGGCGGCGGAAATGTACGGCACCAGGGAAACGTGCACGAACATGCAGTTGTCCGGGCCGAGATCGCGGCGCACTTCGCGGGCGGCCTCAAGGAAGGGCTGGGACTCGATGTCGCCGACGGTACCACCGATTTCGGTGATGATCACATCCACGTCATCGGAAGCCTGGGCGCGCATACGAGACTTGATTTCGTTGGTGATGTGCGGGATAACCTGCACGCACTGGCCGAGGTATTCGCCGGCGCGCTCCTTGCGCAGCACTTCCTGATAGATCTGACCGGTGGTGACGTTGGCCTTCTGGCTCAGGAAGACGTCGAGGAAACGCTCGTAGTGGCCGATGTCGAGATCGGTTTCGGCACCGTCTTCGGTCACGTAGACCTCACCATGCTGGAACGGGTTCATGGTGCCCGGGTCGACGTTGATGTACGGATCGAGCTTTTGCTGCAGAACATGGATACCGCGGCTGCGCAGCAAACGACCGAGCGAAGATGCGGTCAGGCCCTTGCCGAGAGAGGAGACAACGCCGCCAGTGACGAAAATATGCTTGGTGACGTGTTCTTGAGAATTACCATGTGTTCTTCTAACCATGGAATTTCACTCTATCATCCGTGTATGACCCGGCGTGTTCACCAGACGCGTCGGCCCCGACATGGCGTACTTGAACAATACGAATAGTAGGCTCGTCAAAAAGCATACGCAAGGTCATAATCACGTCAAACGTCTTATCCGCCAGCTATTGCAGGTATTGGTCGAGACGCACTAGGCCTAACGCATATAGGACAAACGCTGTTTTCAGGTTTTTCAGCGAGGCCCATTCATCGGCACCGTGCGCGTTGCCGGCACCTGGTGCGATGAATGGCGGGGTCTCCAGGTCGATGCCGTCGACCGCCGGCACATGGTCGGCATGGAATTCGGGACCGAAGTTGAGTGCGCGCGGGATAAAGCGGGCGTGGGTGCCGTCGCCGACAGCCACGGGTCGAGCCTCGCAACCGAGCACGTCGTTGTAGGTTGCGGTGAGCAACTGGACACGCGGGTCGTCAGCCTGCACGTAGTATGGGTCATCGTTAAGGATGTCGACAATGCGGCCGCCCGCCGCTTCGGCTTGTGCTTGAATACGCTCGATGATTTGTTCGTGTGCCTGGCCTACCGCATAACGGATGTCGAAGTGCAATACGATGGCATCTTCAGAAGTCTCACCTGATACCGCGCCTAATACCTTGTCTGCTTCAGCGAACTCATTCGCCGGTATAATCAAACCACCATTGGCGGTAGTCGGTCCGCTTTCCGCATTCTCGCAATCGATACCCAAGCCGGTGCCATATGAGTCTTTTGTCCATTGGGCAATCGCCTGCGCTGCAGTGAGGTCACGGCCTTCGAGCAGACCGGACCGGGCAAGCGCCGTAGTGAGCACCGCTATAGCGTTTACGGTACCGGACGGCTGGCAGGCATGACCGGCGACACCGGTGGCCTCAATCGTGACGCCTTGCGCTGTTGCGTTGATATGCAATCGCTCGGCGATATCTGGAGCGATGTTGCCGCTCTGGCAGAATGCTTGCCGCACGGTAGATTCGTCGACGCCGGTGAGGGTGATTGCGGCGGCCCCGGGAACCGTGTTAGTGGCGGTGCCGGCATGCCAACCGCGCAATTGCGGCCCGACCGGCAGTTCGACATCCACATCGAGCAGTCCTTTTTGGATATTGTTCACCGGGAAGGGACCATCGATGACGATGGCCTGGTACGGCGCGCCGATGTTGGCGACGAACCATTTGATGTCGTTGAGCGCGATCTCTTCGGAGCCGCCGAACAGTATACGTACGCGGTGGCGGAAACGGTGGTCGTGTTCCTTGAAGAAACGGAGTAGGAAATAGCTGGTCAGCGCGACGCCTTTATTGTCCAATGAGCCGCGACCGATAACAATATCGCCAATAACCTGCGGATCGAAGGCATCGTGCGTCCAACCGTCGTCGGCGGGGACTACGTCGAGGTGGTCGACGAAGGCGATGTCACGGTCGGTCTCCACGTTCTCCTGTGGATAAACGACTTCCATGACGTGGCCGGTGTAGTCGCGCGTAGGCAGCCCGTCTCGTCCTGCCTTGGCCAGCATATGGTCGAATACACGGCGTACTTCGGGTCCATAAGGCGCGCCCGGACGAGGATTCGGGTCCGATTCGTCGGAAACCGACGGGTAGCGCAGCAGCTCACACAGCTCATCGACGAACTGTGCGCGGTGGGCGTCAAACCAGCGTGACGCGGCATCGACGAGATCACGTTCCGTGGCGGTGAGAGTCATGGCTTCCTTTACTTGGACGCTTATGGTTTCCTCAGGTAACAGGAATCCCGGGCGCAACGTCGACTGCTACCCGGGATTGGCTGGAGGGCTTGGTTCTATTCGCTCAGCAAGTGCGCCACAGCATCGAGCGCGAGCTTGTAGCCGTAGAAACCCATGCCGGTGATGGTGCCGGTGGCCACAGGGCTGATTACGGAACGCTTGCGGAACTCGTCGCGGGCGGACGGGTTGGAAATATGGACTTCCATAAGCGGCAGGTTCTCGTCAATGACCATGTGCGCGGCGTCGGCGAGAGCATACGAATAGTGCGTGAAGGCGGCGGGGTTCATGACCACCGGGGTTTTCTCGTCGGCGGCTTGGTGCATCCAGTGCACCATTTCGGCTTCGTCGTCGGTCTGACGCACCTCGACTTCGAGGCCGAGGTCCTTGCCCCATTCGGTGCAGAGCTTGCGCAGGGTGTCGAGGTCTTGACGACCGTAGACGTCGGGCTGGCGGACGCCGAGACGTCCGAGGTTAGGGCCATTGACAACGATGACTTTGGTCATTGGGACTCCTTTTGTTTGTGCTTCTCTCCCTCCGCCCCTTCGGGGCACCTCCCTCATCAGAGGGAGGTAGAAGGTAAATCCGACTCCGGGGTACCTCCGTTAGAGGGGAGCCAAGTACTTTTTTCTGAGGGGATGGCGAACGGCACGGCCTACGGCCGTTCAATTACTGCTGGATACGACGGAATGCTTCTTCCACGGCTTCGGCGGGCGGGTTGTCGAGGTGTACGACGTGACCAATCTCGTCGAGGACCACGAAGCGCAGCTCATTGCCGCGGGCCTTCTTGTCGCGATGCATCAATGCGAGCACGTCGTCGAACGAGCCGCCATTCCACGACGTCGGCAGACCCATCGAAGCAAGCAACGAGCGGTGATAGTCAACCAGATCCTGATCGATGTAACCGATCAGATGGGCCAGCTCGGCGGCATACACCATACCGACGGCCACCGCATTGCCATGCCTCCAGCGGAAATGCTCGAGCTTTTCGATGGCATGGCCCATCGTGTGCCCGTAGTTGAGGAATTCACGCAGACCCTTCTCCTTCAAATCGGAGGAGACGTGGTAGGCCTTGACCTTTACCGTGCGCTCAATGAGCTCGGCAACCACGTCTTCGAGCGGCGAGCCGAGGAATGTAGAGCCGTCGAAAGCGCGCAGTTCAGCTGCGTGGTCTTCGAGGATATGCAGGATTTCGGGGTCGCGGATGAAACCGGATTTGGCGACTTCGCCGAGACCCTCGATGAAGATGTCATTGGGCAGCGTAGCCAGCGTCTTGGTGTCGGCCAGCACACCGGCAGGCGTGTAGAACGAGCCGACGAGGTTCTTGCCCTGCGGGGTGTTGATGCCGGTTTTGCCACCGGTGGAGGCATCGACCATGGCCAGCAGCGAGGTCGGGCAGTTTACATAGCGCACGCCGCGCATCCACGTGGCAGCCACGAAACCGGCCAAATCGGTTGCGGCACCGCCGCCAAGCCCCACCACGGCATCGGATCGGGTGAAACCTTCGTTGCCAAGGCGTTCCCAAATGCCGTTGGCCACGGTAATGGTCTTGCCGGGTTCGGCATCCGGAATCACGATGTCGGAAACCTCATAGCCGCCCTGACGCAACAGGGCGCGGGCACGATCGGAGTGTCGCTGCACCGGCTGAGTGTGGATAAGCGCGATTTTGGCGGGTTTGGGTCCCAGCACGTCGACCAGATGGTTCATGGCACCTTCGCCAATGACCACATCATACGGCTCAATTGCCGCTCCGGTAACATGCACTGCTCGCTCAGATACCATATCAATCACTTTCTTCGCTGCGCCCTGAGGCGTAAGCCCCCGGGTATGGACATGAACGTTGGCGACCTCGCGGAATACTGGGTCACGCTGCTTGAACAGTTTTTTCCAACGGGAGTTGGCGTTGCCATTGAGCATGGGCCGGCCTCCCCCACGGTTCGCGCGTTCCATGGCTTCCGCCGGATCGGCATCAAGGTAGACCACACGACCGCCATGGTCGATGTAGGAGGCGAGGGCATGCTGGGTGGATGGCGTCATGGGAGCGCCACCGCCCAGCGAAAAGATACCGTCGAAATCCTCAAGCATATCGGCGATGAGATCGGCCTCGACCTCGCGGAATGCCGGCTCACCGTATTCCTCGAAGTAGGAGGGAATCTTCATGCCCACTTCACGTTCGATCTCCACATCGGCATCGGCGAACGGCAGACGCAACATATGCGCCACTTCCTTACCGACACGTGTTTTGCCGGCTCCCATCATGCCGATGATGACGGCGCGGGGGCGTGCGGTCATAATCTACGAATCCTCTCGACGATTGGTGAGTACAGTTGCTGATGGTTCCGCGGCAGTCGTCACGAAACCATACGCCCTTCGTTCAGCGCATGTGCTCCGGCCACGAGGCGAGATACGACTCAAGGTTGCGCCGTGTTTCGGCAACACTGTCTCCACCGAACTTATCCAGCGCGTACTTCGCCAAAGTCAGACGCACCATGGCCTCGGCCACCACGGATGCCGCAGGCACGGCGGTGCTGTCGGAACGCTGGTTGATGGCTTGTGCGGATTCGCCGGTCAGCACGTCGACCGTACGCAGGGCCTTGGGGATGGACGGAATCGGCTTCATGGCACCGCGTACGCGAATCACCTGGCCATTGGACATACCGCCTTCAATGCCGCCTGCGCGGTTGGACAGACGGTCGATGCGGCCGTCGGCGTTGACCACGATCTCATCGTGCGCCTGCGAACCGGGGCGGGAGGCTTCCAGGAAGCCGTCGCCGATCTCCACACCCTTGAACGCCTGAATGCCCATGATCGCGGAGGCCAGAGCCGCGTCCAGTCGGCGGTCGGACTCCACATACGTGCCGATGCCGGCAGGCACACCGTAAGCCAGCACTTCAATCACGCCGCCCAACGTATCGGAGGCCTTCTTGGCCTCGTTGATGCGTTCGATGATGCGGGCTTCGGCCTCTTTGTCCAGCGTACGGACAGGCGAGGCATCAAGCGCTTCCAGATCGTCGGGGGTGGGCAGAGGCAGGTCGGGGTTGGTCTGCACGCCACCAAGCGCCACCACGTGGGCTACGGTGCGGATGCCGAACGCCTGATCCAAGAACTGCTTGGCCACCTCGCCCAAAGCCACACGGGAGGCGGTCTCACGGGCGCTGGAGCGCTCCAGTACCGGGCGGGCGTCGTCAAAACCATACTTGCGCATGCCGGTCAGATCGGCGTGGCCCGGGCGCGGGCGGCTCAGCGGCGCATTGCGGCCTTCGCGCGGCAGGTCATGGTCGAGTGCATCGGCGCTCATGACCTCGGTCCACTTCGGCCATTCGGTGTTGGCGATTTCGATGGCCACCGGCGAGCCGAGGGTCAGGCCGTGGCGTACACCGGTCAGCAGACGGACCTTGTCTTGCTCGAACTTCATGCGGGCACCGCGACCATATCCAAGTCGACGGCGTGCCAGTGCGGAAACGATATCGCCCGTGCTAATACGCACGCCGGCCGGCAACCCTTCAATCATGGCCACCAATGCTTCTCCGTGAGACTCCCCTGCCGTCTGCCAACGCAGCATAACTTCCCTCGTTTCATGTGTGTACGTCTATGTGTACGTCTAGCTAGGGGTTAATGTTAAGCCATGCCATACCTGTTCACGCTACCCGGTCTGCTATGTGGGCTTGCACTGTCCATTGAGGATGTTCGTCATCGGCGGGTGCCGATCGCGTGGGTGGCTGCGGGCGCGTTGCTTCAGCTGGCCGCCGATTTCGCGTATGGAGTGGTGGTGAACGACCTGTTCGTGCTGTTGCAGGCGCTGTTGTTCACCGTGCTATGTTGCCTGATCCAGTTCGCGTTGGCGTTGCTGGTGCCTCGGTCATTGGGATTCGGCGATGTGACCGCCTTGATACCTATGGGATTGTCTGTCGGACTGTTTGGCCTGTTGCCTGTGGTGGTCTGGTGGCTGGCGATGGGCGTTGCCGGCATCACATGGATTGCCTTGTGGACGCGATTCGACCCACAACGCACATCACCGGCACATGCGGGCAAGGTGCCGTATGTGCCGGTGATATTGGCGGGCGCGATTGTGGCGGTGGCTGTTGGGGTGTTGTCCTAGATTTCTTCCATCCGCTTCGCGGGAGCCCCGGGCTTAAGTTGAGCGTTACATTCCCTGCAGTGCTCCCCTCAGTCCGCTTTTTTGCGGACAGCTCCCCTCGGCGAGGGAGCCAATGAAGAGACCAACGTCCGATCAGCTTCCCCAAGCGAAGGAAGCTAACGGGATGACTACTGGTTTTCGGCTTGCCACTTGCGTAGTTCGGCCACGTTCTGGTCATGTTCATCGGCGGTTGCGGCGAACTTGGTTTCGCCGGTGTCCAGATTGACCGTGCAGAAGTACAGCCAATTGCCGCCTTCGGGGTGCAGTGCCGCTTGAATGGCGTTATCGCCGGGATTGCTGATCGGCGTAGGCGGCAGGCCGGAGATCTTGTACGTGTTGTACGGGTTGGACTCGTCTTGGGTCATCTCGGTGGTCACCTGCGCGGGCTTGACGTTATTGCCATAGGCCACGGTGGAATCCATGCCCAACGACATGCCCTGCTCCAAACGGTTCTCGATGACTCGCGTCACTTTGCCGTAGTAATCGGCTTTGTTGACCTCGGCCTCGGCGATAGAGGCGATGATCATCACCCGTTCGCGGTCACTGCCGGCCGGCACGCCCAATTCATCCAACTTGGCGATACGCTTATCGACCATGGCCTTGAGGATTTCCGAAGCGCTCTTCATGCTCTTGACGTTGTAGGTTCCCGGCTCCAGCCATCCCTCAAAGCTACCGCCCGCTTCATTGGGCAGAATATCCTTACCCTTGTTCTTGATAATCGTGTCGAATTCGCTTTGGGCAATGCCGGAAAGCTTCGCGGCGTTGGCGAACACATCGGTGGCACGTTCACCGGGACGAACCTCGAGGAAGCCCGCCGCCTGGTTGGTGTCGGAGAGAACGTCGATCACTTTGGATGCGGCCATATGCTTCTTCAATGTGAACGTTCCCGGATAGAGTGTCGTGCTATTGGCGTTGACCACGCTGGTGAACGCGGCAGTAGACTTGATGACTTCGGCCTTGAGCAGATTATCGGCGATCTCCGCCGCGCCTTGGCCCTCGCTCACGGTGAATTCGACCTCGCCATAGCCCGGTCCCGGATAGTCCGCGATGGCCGTCGACTGGTTGCTCCGGCTGTCGCGCCATGCGATGAGCTTGGTTACGCCGAAATAGCCGCCGCCGATAAGCAGGGCGACGATGGCGATAGCGATGATAATGCCACTGATACGCTTGCGCCTGCGCTGTGCACGTCGCTTGCGCATCTCCCTGCGGGATTTCGGCGGTTCTGGCGGCTCGGCCCCGCGCATTGGTTCTGACCCCTGTTCGACCCAATGCGTGTTGTCATCAAAGAACTCGTTAAAATCATCGGTCATAACCGATACCTCACTGCTCCCGGGTACGGTCGAGTGCCGTCTGCAAAATCACCACTGCCGACTGCTGGTCAACCACCGGCCTGTGCTTGTTCGAAGCTTTATGGGCCTCGAACAGCTGACGATGCGCACTGACTGTTGTCAATCTCTCATCTATCAATGATACCTGCGGAATCTGATACTCCGTAGAATCACTGTCTTCACTCTCTGCTTGCAGCCTCTTCTCCAGATTGGCCGCCCACCTGCGCGCTTTTTTGGCGCTTTTGCCTTCTGTACCGTCCATCTGCAGGGGCAGTCCGACGATTACATGGTCCACATGTTCGTCTTCGATGACGTTCAGGACCTCGTCAATAGCAAAGAAATAGTCGCCGGCAACATGAATGTTGCCAGCAGGATGTGCAAAGGTAAGCTCCGGGTCGGACAGTGCCAGTCCGACCCGGGCATTACCCAAATCAACGCCTAACCACACCACTGGCGGAATCAGGCTTTCTGCGCCTCGTGCTTGAGCGCTTCGAGGGCCTCGTCGATCTTGGAGGCATCGACACCGCCACCCTGGGCGAAGTCCGGCTTGCCGCCGCCACCGCCGCCGAGGACCTTGGCTGCGCCACGCACCAGATCACCGGCCTTGATGCCGGCCTTGCGGGCGGCCTCGTTGGTGGCCACGGCGACCATCGGCTTGTCATCCTCGTTCACGCCGGCAAGGGCCACCACCACGGGGGCGTCTTCACCGAGCTGGGCGCGCACGTCGAGTACGGTCTTGCGCAGGGCATCGACCGCGCCAAAGTGGCCCACGTTCTTGACGGCCACCTTGACCGGGGCCGCGGAGTTCTTGGTGTCAGCAACCAGCGCCGGAACCGAGGCGGCCAGCTGGGACTCGTACATGGAGGCCAAGCGACGATCGGATTCCTTGAGCTTGGCGAGCAGGGCGTTCACACGCTCGGCGAGCTCGTCCGGACGAGCGTTGAGCTTGTCGGACAGCTGGGAGACCAGCGCGTGCTCACGAGCGTTGAAGTCATAGGCACCCTGGCCCACGACGGCGTCGACACGACGCACGCCGGAGCCGATGGAGGCTTCGGACAGGATGTTGACCATGCCGATCTTGCCAACGTGGTCCACGTGGGTACCACCACACAGCTCGCGGCTCCAGCCGTCTTCGCCGATGGAGACCACGCGTACGATGTCGCCGTACTTCTCGCCGAACAGGTGCATGGCACCGAGGGCGATGGCGTCGTCGAACTTCATTTCCTTGGTGGTCACGGCGAGGTTGTCGCGCAGCTTGTCGTTGACGCGCTCCTCGACTGCGGAGATCACGGACTTGGCCGGGGCCTTGGACCACTGGAAGTCGAAGCGCAGACGGTTCGGGGCGTCTTCGGAGCCGCGCTGGGTGGCCTGCGGGCCCAGCTCCTCACGCAGCGCCTTGTGCACCATGTGCGTGGCGGTGTGCGAGCGGGCGATGGCGCCACGGCGGGCCAGGTCGATGTTGGCGTTGACTTCGGCGCCGACGACCAGCGTGCCTTCGGTCAGACGGCACTGGTGGACGATGAGGTCCTTGATGGGCTTCTGCACATCGTCGACTTCGAGCACGGCGCCGTCGTCGGACAGGATCTCGCCCTGGTCGGCGAGCTGGCCGCCGGCCTCCGCGTAGAACGGGGTGCGGTCGAGGATGACCTCGACGTTGGCCGGGCCGGTCACGGCGGGCACGGAACCCTTGCCTTCCTGCATGATGCCGATCACCTTGGCGCGGGCGGACATGTCGGTGTAGCCGAGGAAGTCGATCGGGCTGACGAGCGTCTTCTTGAAGTCGTCGTAAACGGAAAGATCCACGTTGTGACGCTTCTTGAGGGCGTCGGCGCGGGCGCGGGACTTCTGCTCGGCCATGAGTTCGCGGAACTTGGCCTCGTCCACCTTCACGCCCTGTTCGGCGGCCATCTCGAGGGTCAGCTCAATCGGGAAGCCGTAGGTGTCGTGCAGCTTGAAGGCGTCCTCGCCGGCCACGACGGGCTCGGCGGAATCGCTCTTGGCCTTGTTGACGGCCACGTCGAGAATCGTGGTGCCGGTCTCAAGGGTGCGGCGGAAGGCGTCTTCCTCGCCATACGCGGATTCGGACACCTCATGGAAGGTGTCGTTGAGCTCCGGGTAGCTGGCCTCCATGGCGGCCTTGGAGGTCGGGAAGAGGGTGGGCAGCACCGGATCGGTCACGCCGAGCATGCGCATGGAGCGCACGGTGCGGCGCAGCAGGCGGCGCAGCACGTAGCCACGGCCCACGTTGGACGGGCGCACGCCGTCGGACATGATCATCAGGGCGGAGCGCACGTGGTCAGCGACCACGCGGAAGCGCACGTCGGCGTCCTCGTTCTCGCCGTACTTCAGGCCGGAGAGCTGCTCGGCGGCCTCGATGACCGGGAAGACCTCATCGGTCTCGTAGATGTTGTTCTTGCCCTGCAGCAGGTAGGCCAGACGTTCCAAGCCGGCACCGGTATCGATGTTCTTGTTCTCAAGCTCGCCCACGATGTGCAGGTCGGTCTTGGACTTGACGTTGTCGACCTCGTAGTTCTCGAACACGAGGTCCCAGATCTCGATGTAGCGGTTCTCGTCGGCAATCGGGCCGCCTTCCTTGCCGAAGGCGGGGCCGCGGTCCACGTAGATTTCGGAGCAGGGGCCGCCGGGTCCGGGGCCACCGGTGGTCCAAAAGTTGTCTTCCATGCCCATCTTCTGGATGTGCTCGGGGTCCACGCCCTCGTTGATCCACATGGAACGGGCTTCGTCATCGTCGGTGAACGTGGTCATCCACAGCTTCTCGGGGTCGAAGCCGTAGCCGCCCTCATCCTGCGAGGTGGTGAGCAGCTCCCAGGCGTAGTGGATGGCCTCTTCCTTGAAGTAGTCGCCGAAGGAGAAGTTGCCGAGCATCTGGAAGAAGGTGCCGTGGCGGGTGGTCTTGCCGACCTCGTCGATGTCGAGCGTACGCACGCACTTCTGGTTGGAGGCCATGCGGCGCTTCGGCGGGGTCTGCTCACCCATCAGGTACGGGATGAACGGCACCATGCCGGCGATGGTGAAAAGCGTGGTGGGGTTCGGGGAAATCAGGGATGCCGAGGGCACGATGAGATGGTCGTGCTTGGCAAAATAATCGAGGTATCGCTTTGCGATGTCCGCAGTGCGCATGAGCGGATGAACTCCTTGTTTGGGTAATGGGCGCAGTTGCGCCTGGTATTGGTGGAAAAGACTGGATTATGAGGATTAGTTTGTTCTAGCTGATTCAGTGACTAGATGGCAAGGCGGCATGCGCGTGTCAGTTGGCGCGCTCGATGTACTGACGGTTGAGCTCAGCCTCGCGGGCTCGACGGGTGGCATTGAACTCGTTGACCAACCCTTCGAGTGTTTTCATCGGCACATTGTCCTGATCGGGGCCAAGCAGGAACTGGCGTGCCGCATCAGGCGTATTGGCCTTGACATAGGCCTGTGCCTTGGTGACGGCAACGATTCCGATGGCCACGCCGACGCCGACCCAGAAGATGCGTTTGAACATCACTCCCCCTTCTCGGCGGTGTCGTTGACGGTGGTTTTCGCGGCGTTCTTCGCAAGGAAGGACTGACCCGTGGTTTTCAGCGCGTAGAAGGTGGAAGCGATCTTGATGATGGGCTTACCGAGGAAGGAGCCATACAGATCGGTCAACGCACCAACGTTGTTGGCGGTGGTGGAAGCCGCGGCGGAAATCTTGTTCACGTCTTCGAGCGACTTGTTGACCTGCTTGACGGTGGTCACGCCTTCGTCCAGCGCGGGGATGGCGTGTTCACCGGACTCCCGGACCGTCTGCGATATCTGATCAAACATCTTGCCCAGCCTGATCAGCGGATAGATCATGAAACCGGCCAATACTGCGAACGCGATGGCCGCGATCAGGCCAGCGATCTCTCCGACTCCCATTGTTTCCTCCTTGCGGTCACACTTACTCGCCTAAGGGTAGCACTCCTTCCCTATTTCTTGGCATACCATTGCATGCGCAGGGCGAAAACCGTGCGCGTGGGCGTATGCGGCTATAGGCGAAAGGCTGTCCTGCTGACGCTTTCGTTTGCGGCGTGCCGCCGTGGACCGTACGTGCTATTCGATATGTATTGCTTGCTATTTGCTACTTGCCGTACGAAACGATGGTCACGGCTTCGCCGAACGGCTTGTCGGTGTCGAAGTCGATCACGGTTACCGAACCATTGGCCGGGCGTTCGTTCAGATCGAGGTCAGGGCCGCCGAACCGGTGACCGAGGCTAAGCAGTGTGTTGCCATGCGAAATCTGCAGCACATCGTCGCCGTCCTTGAGATTCGGGTTGTCGGCGATAAGACGGAACGCACCTTCGACGCGCGTCCAATATTCCTCATCGGATTCCGCGTCGTGGAAGGGATCGGCTTCCTTGAGAAAATCACGCGAGGCCCCCAACCCGAACTTCTCGACGATTTGGTTGTAGGTTTTGACGCCGTGGGGCGCTCCCGCGGCGTACCAGGCCATGGCCATGTCAAGTCCCTCGTAGTAGCCGTAGAACTGCTCGCGGAAGTGCATGTCCGTCACGAGTGCGGGGCGCGGGTTACCCGCGGCTTCGTTGATGTCGAGAATTTTCTCGGCCGTCTGCTGGGCACGCGTGGTGTCCGAACAGTAGGCGGCGGCGAACGTCAATCCTTTCAGTCGCTCACCGGCCTTGACGGCATCGGCGACGCCCGACTCGGTCAGCGGCGAATTCGACCATCCCTGCAGACGGTTGTATCGGTTGAAATAGGTCTGTCCGTGACGGACCAGATGCAGATGAAGAATCATGGTTCTGATTATGTCACCATTCCGGCGGTTTCGGTGCGGGTTGCCGGAAGTCATAAGTCATAACGGCATAGGTCACTACCTGAGATATGCGTAATCCGGGCAGTATACCTAACGATTCCTGAGAGTACACTTAGAATACTGTGAGCATAACCTTGAAACCTGCACCATCTCGATCGTCTGTGCCTGCCCATTTCAGGGGTATCGATGGACTGCGCGCTCTGGCGATTCTTGGAGTCATAGCATTCCACACCCGCCCGTCGCTATTGCAGGGCGGATTCATTGGCGTGACGATGTTTTTCGTTATCACCGGTTTTCTTGCCACACGTTCGGTACTGAACATGGTGGACCGCACCGGGTCCTTTGGATATGGCCGATATCTGATCCGCCGCATTACTCGTTTATGGCCGGTGATGCTGGCGACCATTGCCGTGGTGCCTTGGCTCACTTGGATGTTCGCTCCCAGCCTGTTGCAGAAAGTGGTTTCCGATTCGCTGCCGAGCGCCTTGTTCGCCAGCAATTGGGTGTACATCTTCCGCAAGGTGCCGTATTTCGAGGCGGCCGGATTGCCTTCTCCTCTGACCCATCTGTGGTTCTTGGGCGTGACGATGCAGTTCTATCTGGTTTGGCCGTTGCTGATGGTGGTGCTCGGCAAAATCACCAAGTCCAAATGGGTGCGCTCCATGGCGATTCTTGTCATCATGGCTGCTTCCACCGCCGACATGGTGCTGCTGTTTGACCCGGCCAATACCTCCCGCGTGTATTACGGTACCGATACTCGCCTCGCCGAGCTGGCCGCCGGCGCGCTGTTGGCTATCTGGATTGCGCCTTCCTCGCGAGGTACGGAAGCTGCGGAAGCTGGAGCGGCTTCGCAAACAGTGCAGATCGAACGTCAGGCCGGCGACAAGACGGGCGCCCGTCTCACTATCGTCTGCAATGTTCTTGGCACCGCGGCTTTGGCGGCACTGCTGACCGGATTCTGGTTCGCCAACGGGTATCTGTCGTACATGTACCAAGGCGGGTACCTGATTACCGCGTTCATATCGTTGTGCGCCTTGGCCTGTGCCGTGAACAATGACTCAATCTGGTCGCACGTGCTGGGTTGTGCTCCCCTACGCTATATCGGGTCGCGATCGTTCTCGCTGTACGTCATGCATTATCCGCTGCTGCAGTTCATGAACCCGGCGACACGAACGCAGGCGTTGCCGTGGTGGGGTTGGGTTCTTGAGGCCGTCGTGGTGTTGGCAGCGTCGGAAGCCTTCTACCAGCTGGTCGAGGCGGCCCGTAAATCGGTGCAGATGCCTCGTAGCCAACACGCCAAGCCGCTGCCGAAAGCCGGCTACCGGCTGCGCCCGGGCGCGTGGGTCATGTCGGTTATCGGATTGGTGACCGTTGTGGCGCTGACGTGGGCACCGGTGGACTGGAATGGCATCGCTCAAGCGCGAGCCATTCAGCTGCGCCCCGAACTCGCGGCACCCGCCAAGCCGGTCAAGAAACCGGCGAAGCCCGAGCCCGAGTCTTCTGCCATAAATGCCGCGAACGGCGAAACCAATACCGCTGACGCGAATAAGAACGGTTCGGATTCTCAGCCGCCCATCATCAAACCGATTGCGGAAAAGGTGCCAAACAATCTTGACATTTCGAAGTACGCCTATGATCCGGCAACGGAAAGCTGCAACGCGGATATGATGATGGTCGGCGATTCAGTGACGTCGGGTACTTCGGACGCCATCCAGGCCGCATTCCCGAACGCTTTTATCGATGGCCTGCCGAACCGTCAGCTGCCGCAGGCGGTGGATGTGTATCAGCAGGACACCGCTGCCGGCCACAGTGGCAGTGTGGTGGTGTTTGGCCTCGGCACGAACGGCGTGATTTCGAATGAGCAGGAAGTGCAACAGCTCATTGACCTGACCGGCGGCAAGCCGACATACTTCATCACCATCCGTATGCCATACCCGTGGCAGGAGAACAACAACAATACGATGCTGCGTGAGGCCGCCAAGAAGAACAAGAACGTGGGCATCATCGATTGGCATGGGTATAGCGAAGGTCATAGCGAATACCTCAACGATGACGGCATTCATCCGAATATGACCGGTGCCTATGCGTACGCGACGATGATTCGCCAGGCGGTGTGCGGCCAGTAATCGCCCTACAACGCAGGAACCCCGCGGCTTCTCGAAAGAAGCGCGGGGTTCGAGCGGTATGTCCTGGATTTGTTGACCAGAGGGCCCGGATCAGCGGGCGTAGAATTCGACCACGTACTGGATGTTGACCTGCACCGGGATCTCTTCGACCTCCGGCTTACGGGTCACAGTGGCCTTCAGGGACGGCAGGTTCACGTCGAGGTAGCCGGGGACCGCAGGCAGCACGTCACGGTGCACGCCTTCGGCGGCGATCTGGAACGGAACCATGGTCTGGCTCTTGGCCTTCACCTGAATGGTCTGGCCGGGCTTGACGCGGTAGGACGGGCGGTCCACGATGTTGCCGTCAACGAGGATGTGACGGTGCACCACGAACTGACGGGCCTGGGCGGTGGTGCGGGCGAAGCCGGCACGCAGCACCAGGTTGTCGAGACGGGTCTCGAGGTCGGTCAGCATGGCGTTACCGGTCTGGCCGGCAGTACGGGTGGCCTTCTCGTAAGCGGCGCGAAGCTGCTTCTCGGAGATGCCGTACTGAGCGCGCAGACGCTGCTTTTCGCGCATACGCACCGCGTAATCGGACTCGGTGCGGCGGCGGTCACGGCCGTGCTCGCCAGGAGCGTACGGACGCTTTTCGAAGATGCGCTGAGCCTTGGGGGTCAGTGCGATGCCGAGGGCGCGAGACAGACGCACCTGACGGCGAGAACGCTGAACGTTCGTCATTGGATTAATCCTTCTGTCGTTATCTGAACGGAACGCTTGCCTTGCATATGCCTAACAAGCGCTGAGTCGGGCCTCCCCAGCGCTTCGTCGTGAATAAACACGAACGGGTTGGTTTTCTTGCGATTACCTACCGCCGACCCGCTGATGGGCTATGACTCCAGACGGTATCTACCTGTTGGCAGACACCAGCAGACCATATTACACCGAGGCTATGGACAGCACTCCGGCGTCCATGCGATACACCCGATCTGCGTATTCGAGTGCATCGGGATCATGGGTGACCATGAGAATCGCCGTGCCGTTGTTGGCTTGGTCTCTGAGCAGACGCATTACGATGTCGGTGCTCTCTTGGTCGAGGTCGCCGGTCGGCTCGTCGGCGATGAGCAAGCTCGGCTGGTTCATCAGCGCGCGGGCGATGGAGACGCGCCGCATTTCACCGCCGGACAGCTCGCGCGGGTAGCTGTCTGCCAGATCGGCAACACCAAGCTGGGTGAACAGCGTGCGAGCTCGGGTGGCGAACAGGTCCGAACGGCTCGCAGCCGTGTTTGACGGCGTGTTTTCCCGGTCTGTGATTGGCGCAATGACATCCGGCATGAACGGGTCGGCGGCTGAATCGGCGGCCGCTTCATCATTGGTGGCAGCGGCTTGCGCCACGGCATCCGTTGCTTCTGCGTTTTGGGCGAACGGCAGCGGCTCCGGAAACATCGTTGCGGGCAGAATCACGTTGTCGAGCACGGTCAGGTTGCCGAGCAGGGTCTGGCTTTGAGTCACGAATCCGATGGTGCGATTCCTCAGCACGGACAGTGCTTTATCGCCCAAGTCGGCCACATTGCGTCCAGCCACGCTCACGGTTCCCGAGGTCGGGCGAATCAGCCCAGCGACCATGTTGATCAACGTACTTTTACCGTTGCCCGACCGGCCGACGATGGCGATGAATTCGCCGGCATCGACGGTGAGGTTCACGTGGCTGACGGCGTCGAACGGCGTGCCGCGGCGGACGAACTGGCGGGTCAGGTCCGTCAAGGTCAGCAGATGGTCCGGGGAGGGCGTCTCGGTTACGTGCGGCGAATCCGGCGCAGTCGGCGCGTTCGGCTGAGCTGGCGTGGTCGGCTGGAGCTTGGTCGGCTCAACCGTGGTCGGCTGAAGCGGCGTAGTTGTCTCAGTCATATCACTCCCCCTCTCGCAGGGTCAGGTAGGCTTCGGGCCGGCCGAGACGCCACATGGTGGCCAGCGAACCGATGATGCCGATGACCGTAGAGCACACAATGGTCACGGCAATGAATCCGATCACCGCAACCGGGCTGGCTTGCAGATACGGCAATTGAAGCTGTTTGCCGATCAGCGAACTGAATGGGAAAATCACCAGGCTGGCCGCGCCGACGCCGATTACGCCACCGATCAGACCGATGATGGCGGATTCCTTCAGAATGATGGCATTCAACATGCCGCGCGTGGCGCCCATGATGCGCAGGGACGCGAATTCGCGTTTGCGTTCGTTCACCGACGAGGCGAATACGGCGAGCAGCACAATCACGCCCATTACCCAGATCACCGCCACGAAAATCTTGAGGTAGGTGACAAGCGCGGTCAGCGAAGTTCTGGTGTTGGCGGTGATGCCGCCGGGGTATACGTACCCCAAATCGGCGAATCGGGAATCAAGACGCTTGATGTTCTCAGCTACGGTCTGCGCTTCGTACCCCTGCTGCGTCTTAATCATCACGGTGGAGACGGCTTTGCCGGCATATTCGGCGGACATGACCTGCTTGGAGACCTTGGCCGAGGCGGCGACCATGTCGGGCACGGTGTTTTGGCTGATGAACACCGAGTTGTCGAGGCTGGTGCCGGTGTTGGCGAGCTGGGCGATGACCGGCCATGAACGGCCGTAGAGTTCGATGGTGCCGTCGGTGGACACGTTGACGTTTGCGCCTGCAATCATCTGACCGTCTTCAAGGGGGCCTTCGAACTGGGAGGCGACCCATGGTTCGATGACGAAGTCAGTGTCCGGGTCGTAACCGATGATCTGCAGCTTTTCGGCACAGCAGGCGGCGGCCAGCGATGATATATAGGTCTGTTCGGTGGCCTGTGCGATGCCGTCGGCCTGCATGACCTCGTCGGCGATGTCTTTGGTGAAATAGAAAGTGCTGGGATTGCCGTTGGTGAGCAGCGCTTCGGCCTTCTGCACGGTGTTTTGCGGCACGACCATGAGGTCGGCGCCCAGGCGCTTTTCCATACTGGTCATGCCAGTGTTGAGGTTCATGGTCAGCATGGTGCCGCCGAAGAATGTCAGCGCGAGGATGGTGACGACGGCGAGCAGTGCGCCGGTGCGGAACGGCTTGCGTTTGAGGTTTTCAATCGGAAGGCCGCGCAATGCGATATGGGATGGCACGATGAATCCTTATGTTGCTTATAGTGCGGTTGCAATAAGCGAGGCCGGAGTCCAGCGTTCGGAATGGCTGGGCTCCGGCCGCCTGCTCGATCAGTTGCGCTTGGCGGCGCGAGAGTCGAGCCAGATGGCGATGGCCGCGAACACGATGGTGAGCACGCCGAGCACGATGAGCGTGGGCAGCATAACCATGCGACAGTGCATCATCGCGCCCTTGCAGATGCCGATCAGAAAGGTGGGTACGGCGAGTAGTAGCAGGGCGTCGGCTGCGGCGGCGATATTGAGGCCGATGCGAATCTGCGGGGCGACGAACAAAGCCACGACGCCGAACACGAGGATGACGACGCCGATGCCGGTGGCCGCCTGCTGCGAGTAGTGGCAGGCACCCGGCATGTCATGGCCGGTGCAGGCGTGCGCAAAGGTCTGGGGCGCGATGGTGATCAGCGCGCCGAACAGAATATTGGGCACGGATGCAAACAGCTTGTTCTTCATAACTACTTTTTCCTCTCCCCTGTTCCCAGGGCTCGTAGGCACAACCTCCGCATTATGCCCACACTGTGATGAAGAACACAAGTCTTGTTTTTTGCGAATTTATTTGGTATATAACTCAGCCCCTCGTCAGAGGGGCCAATTTATCTACAACTTCTCAATCGGCGCTACGCGGAGCATGAGGCGTTTGACGCCGGCGGAGCCGAAGTCCACGGTGATTACCGAATTGCGGCCCTTGTCTTGTGCGTCGGTGACCTTGCCGAGACCGTACTGGTCGTGGCTGATCATGTCGCCCACGGCGAAGTCGGCGATATTCAGGCCATTGTCCTTGGTGAGCTTCGAGCTAGGCACGGCAGAGCCGGTCGAATCGGATTTCGGTGCGGTACGGCGCGTGGTGACCTTGCCGCCACGGGTGCCACCATATGAACCGGACGAAGAACCGGAACGGGAACGCGACCCGTAGGACGACCTCGAACCGGAGCCTGAAGAACCATAGGACGAACCCGAACGGGAGCGGGAACCATAGGAGGACGAGCCGGAGCGGGAACCATACGACGATGAACGGGAACCATACGACGAAGAGCCGGAACCCGAGCCATACGACGACCCATACCGCGACCGCGACCCATAGGACGAACCCGAACCGGACGAACCACGCGAGCCGAACGTCGACGACCCGCCAAACGCGGCGCCGCCGAAATCGTCATCATCCCAGCCGCCCAAATCGTCGGCGAATCCATCGGTCTCCCAGCTGGCGCGCATACGCTCCACGCCGGCTTCACGACGTTTCCAATCAATCAGCGAATCCGGAATCTCGTCGAGGAATTGGCTGGGCATCATATCGGCGGCCTGGCCCCACTGGGAGCGGACGGCGGCGCGCGTGACATACAGTCGCTGCTTGGCGCGCGTGATGCCCACATAGGCGAGTCGGCGTTCCTCCTGCAGTTCAGTGGTGTCTTCCATCGAACGCGAATGCGGGAAGGTGCCCTGTTCCATGCCGGTCAGGAACACCACCGGGTATTCAAGGCCCTTGGCGGTGTGCAAGGTCATAAGCGTCACCTTGCCGGAGTCCTCCGCCTCGCCGGGTAGTTGGTCGGAGTCGGCCACAAGCGCGGTGGTCTCCAGGAATGCGGACAACGTGGCGTCAGGCGTGTTCTGTTCGAATTCGGCGGCAGTGGACTGCAGCTGGGAGAGGTTCTCCAGACGAGAGGCGTCCTGCGGGTCCACGGATTTCTCGAGTTCGGCCCTTAAGCCCGACTTCTCCAATACTTCGGCCACGATCTCGCTGGGCTTGGAGTCGTGCGCGCGCGCGAACTGCGAGAGCGCGCCCATCAGATCGCGGAATGCTCGTAGCGAGGTGGCGGTGCGTGTCGGCACCTCGATCTCATCCAAGTGCATGAGTGCGTAGAAGAAGCTGGTGCCATGCTCGCGCGCGTAGGCGAGCAGCACGCCTTCGGCGCGGTCGCCAAGCCCACGCTTGGGCACGTTGAGAATACGGCGTAGATTCACATCGTCGTCCGGATTGACGAGCGCCTGCAAATAGGCCAGCGCGTCCTTGATTTCGCGACGTTCGTAGAACTTGGTGCCGCCGACGAGCTGATACGGCTGATTCGTGTTGATCAGCGCCTCTTCGAGCGAGCGGGATTGGGCGTTGGCGCGGTACATGATCGCCATGTCGGAGTAGGCGATGCCCTCTTCGGCGTGCAGGCGCGCGATTTCGGTGGCCACCCACTGGGCCTCCTGCTGGGCGTTGTCTGCTGCGTAGCCGACGATCGGCTCGCCCTTGCCGAGCGCGGTCCACAGTTTCTTGGGCTTGCGGCCCTCGTTGTTGCTGATCACCGCGTTGGCCGCATCCAGAATGGTCTGCGTCGAACGATAGTTCTGTTCGAGCATGATGGTCTTGGCGTTCGGGAAGTCCTGCTCGAAGTCCTGAATGTTGCGGATGTCGGCACCACGGAACGCGTAGATGGACTGGTCGGAATCGCCCACCACGGTGATCCAGGCGGGGCCGGACTTGCCGGCGTTAGGCGCGCCCGGGATGGCCTTCTCCCCCGTGTCCACGCCGGCCAGCTCGCGCACGAGCACGTACTGGGCGTGGTTGGTGTCCTGATACTCGTCGACCAGAATGTAACGGAAGCGGTGATGGTAGTACTCGGCGACGGCCGGGTCGGTGCGCAGCAACTCGACCGTGCGGCCGATCAGATCGTCGAAGTCGACGGCGTTGGCCAGGGCCAGTCGATGCTCGTATTCGGCGTAGATCACCGCGTAGATGGCTTCAAGGTCGCCCACCGTGCCGAACTGGTAGCCGCGCTGGCCGGGCGTGAAGTCGGGCGCGTGAACGGCGAGGTTTTCCTTCCAACCGGTCAGATTGTTCTTGAGGTCGGAGATATGGCCGAGAATCGAGCGTGGAGTGTAGCGCTTGATGTCGAGGTTGAACTCGGTGGCGATGATTTTGACGAGTCGCTCGGAGTCGGCGGAATCGTAGATGGAGAAGCCGGACTTGAGTCCGATGGACTTGCCGTCGCGCCTCAGAATGCGCACGCAGGCGGAGTGGAAGGTGGAGACCCACATGCGCTGGGCCACCGGGCCGATCAGCGAGCCGAGTCGTTCGCGCATTTCGGCGGCGGCCTTGTTGGTGAAGGTGATGGCTAGAATCTGGCTCGGCCATGCGCCGAACTGGCTCAAGATCCAGGCGATGCGGCGGGTCAGCACGCGGGTTTTGCCGGAGCCTGCACCGGCTCCGATCAGCAGCGCCTGACCGCGGTATTGCACGGCTTCCGCCTGCTGCGGGTTCAGGTCGTCCACGAGTTCCTGTGCGCTGCGTGCGATGACTTCCGGCTCGTCGTACACTGTTGCCTCCCTTTGAATCGCGACATTCATGTTTACCACATGCACGGGTCAGCGCAGGACAACGTACACTTACGAGTATCCATATCATTCACTGACATACAACAATGGGAGGTTCAATGCAGGAACTTGAGGAGCGAATCCAAAGCGAGGGAACGGTGAAGGCGGGTAATGTGCTCAAGGTGGACGCGTTTCTGAACCACCAGTGCGACGTACGCCTGTTCGACCGCATGGGTTCGGCATGGGCCGCTCATTTCGCCGGCAAGCACATCACCAAGATTCTGACCATCGAGGCGTCCGGCATCGGCATTGCGTGTGTGGCGGCCCAGCATTTCGGCAATGTGCCGGTGGTGTTCGCCAAGAAGGCGCAGTCCATCAACCTTGACGGCGACCAGTACACCACCACGGTCTATTCCTTCACCAAGCAGAAGGAGTTCCCGGTGATCGTGGCCAAGAAGTATCTGAACGCCGGCGACCATGTGCTGCTTATTGACGATTTTCTGGCCAACGGCAAGGCGTTGCGCGGTCTGATCGATCTGTGCGAAGCAGCCGGTGCCACGGTCGAGGGCATTGGCATCGCCGTGGAGAAGGGCTTCCAGGGCGGCGGTGACGCGCTGCGCGCTGAAGGCTACGATGTGGATTCGCTGGCCATCGTCGAGTCCATGAATCCCGAGACCGGCGAAATCACATTTAGGCACTGAGCACATTGGCTGCTCCCGCCGGCGGGAGCAACAGAGAGAAGAAGAGAATCATGTCAGAGAAGAAAACCAATCATTCCGTATCCTTTGAGGCGTTGTCTTCGCTGGACGCGCCAGTATCCTTCTGGAAGGGCATTCCGTTCGGCCTGCAGCATGTGATGGCCATGTTCGTGGCGAACCTCGCCCCGATCTTCATCGTCGCCTCGGCCGCGAAGATGACCCCGGCCCAATCGGCCACCATCATCCAGTCCGGCCTGCTGGTTGCGGGCCTGGGCACTTGCCTGCAACTGTACGGCGCGTGGCTCATCGGCTCGCGACTTCCGATGGTCACCGGCATCTCCTTCACCTACGTGGCGGCCGCCGTGGCGATCTGCGCGGACAAGGGCTATGGCGCGGTGGTCGGCGCGGTAATGGTCGGCGGCCTTCTGGAACTTGTGCTGGGCTTGACGGCCAAGTATTGGCGTCGGTTCGTGCCGCCCATCGTCTCCGCCATCGTGGTCACGTCGATCGGATTCTCGCTGCTCAACGTGGGTGCCACGAGCTTCGGCGGCGGCAGCGGAGCCAAGGACTTCGGTTCCTGGCAGAACCTGACGCTCGGGCTTATATCTTTGGTTGCCTGCCTGGCGTTCCAGCTGTTGATGAAGGGCACGGCCAAGCAGCTGTCCGTGCTGTTCGGTCTGGTGGTCGGCTATGTGGCGGCTATCTGCATGGGCAAGGTCGATTTCTCCGGTTTCCAGAACCTCGCCATCGTGTCCGTGCCGCAGTTCATGCCGTTCAAGCCTGAGTTCGACTGGGGCTCGATCATCTCCATCGGCCTGCTCTACGTCGTCTCCTCGGTCGAGGTGCTGGGTGACACCGCCGCGCTGACCAAGGTGGGCCTGAACCGTACGCCCACCGAACGCGAGACCGCGGGCGCCATCGCCGGCGACGGCCTGATCTCCACCGTATCCGGCCTGTTCGGCTGTCTGCCGCTGACCTCGTTCGCACAGAACATCGGATTGGTGGCCATGACCAAGGTCGTCAACCGCAAGGTGATTCTCTCCGGCGGACTGATTCTGGTGCTGGCGAGCTTCGTGCCGGCCATCGCCGAGGTGTTCAACTCGCTGCCGCAGGCGGTGCTCGGCGGCTGCACGATCATGATGTTCGGCAACATCATTCTTTCGGGCTTCCAGATGATTGCCGAGGCGGGCTTCACGCAGCGCAACATCACGATTGCGGCGCTTTCGCTGACCATCGGCATCGGCTTCACCCAGGTGAGCGACATCTTCACGCAGTTCCCGGCACTGTTCCAACAAATCTTCGCCTCGAACTGCATCGCCGTGGCGTTCGTGGTGGCCGTGATCCTGAACACCGTGCTGCCCAGCGAGGAGCACTTCCTCTCTGCGCCCAAGGAGGCACCGGCCGCGGACGCCGAGTGATAACAACGCAACATATCAGCTGCGCATAATCACATGATGATGCCCTATCGTCTTGCAGGATGATAGGGCATCATTGATTTTGGGAGAGACTACAAGTTGAACCATGAGTTCGAGCCGGTGGCGTGTCGATCAATCGTCATCTTCCCATTCGAGGATGTCTCCGGGTTGGCAGTCGAGTGCCTTGCAGATGGCGTCCAACGTGGTGAAGCGGACGGCTTTGGCACGTCCGTTCTTCAGAATGGACACGTTGGCGGGAGTGATGCCAATTTGTTCGGCGAGCTCGCCGACGCCAATCTTGCGTTTGGCCATCATGACGTCGAGATTGATGCGAATCGTCATCTCAAATCACCTGCTCGAGTTCGCGCCCGAGCCGGACAAGGAGAACAGTTTCCATACGGCCACGAACGCCGCTTCGATGCAGAACAGGAACAGCACGCCCATAATGAGATATGGCCAGTGCATCGACGTCTGGCTCGGGTAGAGGCCGGCCAGCGCGCCGCTCAATCCCGGTACGGCGAATAGTTGGCCCCATAGGCAGGCCAGCCAGACCAGAATCACGATGGCTTTCAACGCGAGCAACACCCATCGGTTCATGTAGTTTTTCATAGCCCGGTCCTTTCAGGTGCCGACGTTTTTTTGGCGACACCGCGAACATCGATATGACTATATCGAAAAACGATATACCTTGCAAGGCGTATTGCGTCAACCGGCATTGGTCGCTCGTATACATATAGGCTTCGGCAGACTGTCAGCAGACCGTCAGCTCAACGGAGCGAACGCCATATGAGCCACCCATTCGCGCACGAGCGTGATGACGGCTTCGGGTTGGTCGATGTGCGCGTTGTGACCGGCATTGTCCAGCGTCACGAAGGTGGCGTTGGGATAGTGCGGCAACAGGGCTTGCTGATCTTCGTATCCGACGATCTGGTCTTGCTTGCCGGTGACGATGAGCACCGGACCCGCATATGTGCCGAGCATTTCCTCGGGATTATCGGCCAGCCAATAGCGCTGATCCAGTCGTTCGCATGCCGCACGGTCGCACAACGCCACGCCGGGCAGGATGAACCGTTGGTAGCGTCGCCACGCGTCGAATGACTGGTTGACGCCCATGGTAATGAAATCGAACACCTGTTCCTGCGGCAAGGAGTGCGTCAGCTTGGGATTGGGCTGTGCAACCACATGTTCGGCCACATGCCGGCCGGCATGCTGCGGGTCCACGACCGGCGCGATCAATGCCATACCGGCCACTCGGCGAGGTTCGCGCGCCAATACTTCGCGGACAAGCGCACCGCCCATCGAGTTGCCGACCATGGCGAATGGAGCCGCTTTACCGACAAGACCGTCAATGGCCGTTTGCAGCCAATCCGCCATTTCCGGCAGCCCGCAGGCATGCTCGGGCAATGCCGGCGTACGGCCGAAACCGGGCAGATCCAGATATATACGGCGAATTGAATCATTGCCGTCAAACGCCTTGTCGAGCATCATCAGCGAACGATGGTCCACACCCATGCCATGCACGAACACGACGGGCAATCCATCATCATTGCCCTCAATCGCGCAGTACGGCTGCAATTGCGCCATGTGTTCCTCTCCTTCAACCCGGTACAAATCGCCTTTCACACAATAGCGGCAGCAGCTCCCTTGGTGTCGGAGCAATCCCGACCGCCATTCTCGGTTTCGAGGGGCTGATTTGCGCGGATGTCATGAAGCGTGAAGACTTGTCACAAAGTCGCGTGATGACGCAGCCGCCGTTCAGGTGGATATGCCACGCTGTCATGATGACGGCCGAGCCGGAACACGGCAAATCCCGCATGCTGCATAGGCCAGCCGGTCACGGTCAGCCATGACACCGAAATATTGGAGGCGCAATGGGACAACAGGTGCGGTACGGCAGACGCCGCTCCCATGGCGCGGGCGCGCTGATTGCAGCCGTCATACTTGTTGTTGCGGCGCTGATCGCGGCATGGACGCTGCTGCCACGGCTATTCACGCCTCGCGAGACCGCGCGCACGGCCGAGGAAGCATATTGCGCGGCGGTGTCGTCCGACGGAGCCCGCCGCACCTTGACGCCTGATCAGGCGCAGAACGCGGCGCTGATTGCGAACATCGCCGTCACGCGCGGACTGCCGGATCACGCGGCGACGGTGGCCATCGCCACGGCCATGCAGGAGTCGAGGCTGACGAATCTGGACTACGGCGACTTGGATTCGCTCGGCCTGTTCCAACAGCGGCCCAGCCAAGGCTGGGGCACGGCGGAGCAGGTGTCCGACATGACCTATGCGACAAACATCTTCTACGATCATCTGCTGCAGGTGCCGGATTGGGAGACGATTCCGGTGGAGGACGCCGCGCAGGAGGTGCAGCGCTCAGGCTACCCGGAACTATATGCCGCATGGGATGCGATGGCACGCGCTTGGGCCTCGGGGCTGACCGGTGAACGGTCGGCGGGCGTCACGTGCGCGTTGGAGCCAGCAACCTCCTCGGACGCGGACGGGTTGGTTGCCGCCATAGGAGGTACACTGCCGAATGTCAATGTCTCGGTTGTGCCCCCAAATGGCAAAACCGGCACGAACAACGGCGCTGCGACCAATACGGCCAGCACAACGTTGACGATCACGCTGCCGGACGGCCTGTCCGCCGACAACCGCACTCGACTTTGCTGGCAGACGGCAGGCTGGCTGGTCACGCATGCACGTCAATACGGCATTGACGCACTGCACGCGGACGGCATGGATTGGAACCGCAAAGCCGGCACATGGATCGGCACCGAAACCGCCGAGCAGACCATCACCTTCACGCTTGCGTGATGTGACCTATACCGCCGTTGCGACCACAAATCCGACTGGTTGGAGCCTACGCCGTCGATGCCGCCTGAGGCACGATACGGATATGTTTTTACTCGTTCGAATGAGCCCAATCCACGACGGCTTCGATGTTATTGCCATCCGGGTCCAGCACGAATGCGGAGTAATAGCCGGGATGGTACGGGCGCGGACCGGGAGCGCCGTTGTCTCGGCCGCCGGCGGCGAGCGCGGCTGCATGGAACGCCTGCACGGCTTGCTGACTGTCAGCCAAGAACGCGATGTGTGTGACCGGCGTGACCGGCGAAGCCTCCGCCTCCAGCCCTTCAATCGGTGACACGTAGAAATCGGAGTGCAGGGTTCCGTCATCCACGCCGAATCCGAGCGTAGGCTCATGATGCGCCTTGACGATATAGCCGAGCGGTGCGAGCGCCTGTTTGTAGAATGTGATGCTACGGTCGATGTCTTTCACGTGCAACGTCAGATGGTCCAGCATGGTCTTGGTCGCCCTCCCCTGGTTCTTGTATTCGATTGCTGCTTGCAGTGTAAGCCCGAACGTTTCCCACAGGGCCGCGCATGGCTATGATGAGAGCAATCGCACGTCGAGTTCGAGACAATATTCAAAACGAATCCAAGGCAATAAGGGGAATGACGATGACCAAGGCACTGATTGTGGTGGATGTGCAGCCGACGTTCTGTGAAAGCGGCGAACTGGGTGTCGCAGGCGGCAACGCGGTCGCCGAGCGGATTGCCGATTATGTGAACGCGCATCGCAGCGAGTACGCGTATATCGCAACCACGCAGGACTGGCATATCGAGCCGGGCGCGCACTGGTCGGCGGAGCCGGATTTCGTGGACACGTGGCCGAAGCATGGTGCGGCCGGCACGCTGAACGCCGAATTGCATCCGGCGATCAAGGCGCTGAATATCGAGCATCATTTCAAGAAGGGCCAGTATTCGGCGGCATATTCCGGTTTTGAGGGTATCGAGGACAATACCGACCGTATCCAGACCCGCGAGGAGGTCGAGGCCGAGCAATCCGCCGGCAAGACGCTGGCCAACGCGCTGAAGGCCGCCGGCGTGAGTCGCGTGGATGTGGTGGGCATCGCCGAATCGCATTGTGTCAAGGACACCGCGCTCGATGCCAAGAAGCTCGGCTTCGAGGTCACCGTGTTCGAGGATCTGACCGTGCCGGTCAGCGAGGAACTTGGTGTTGCGGCCCGCAAGCAGATGGCTGCGGGCGGCATCACATTGGCTGAGTCCCGCTGATCGGGCCGGATATACCCAGAGCGAAGCACACAGCCGTAGCATCAATCACGCGCAAGATTCCCACGCCACCCAACATAGCCCGCCCGCCTCGACCGGCCGATATCATCGGCGAACACGCGGAACCGAACCCTACATCGACGTTCGTTTCGTCTGGTTTGGCCCATGAATTCTGCATGAATTGGGGTGAACTGGCGGGGCTGGAGGCGAGCGGGCGGCGGATTATGGGGCACAATGGTTTCAAGGAGGCCGCCATGGTCGATGACTATACTGCCAAAATGACTGAGCTGATCGAACTCATGCGTCTGATCGGCAACGATACGCAACAGTGCGAGGTCAAGGAATGCAAGCGCAAGATCTCCTCGACCATCACCGATACGCTGTCCGCGTTCTCCAATGGCTCCGGCGGCTGGATTATCCTGGGCCTGTCCGAAAAGAACGGGTTCACGCCGGTCGAGGGATTCGACGCGCGCGCCATGCAGGAGGCGCTGAGCCAGGCGTGCGAGAAGATGACGCCGGTGGTGCGGCCCGTAATCGTCACCTGCCCGTTCGAAGGCGCGAATCTGGTGTTCGCGCGCATCGACGAGATGCTGCCGCGCGACAAGCCCTGCTTCACCACCGCGCTCGGACCGCACGGCGGCTCGTTCATCCGTACCGGCGACGGCGACCGGCGCATGACCTCCTATGAGGTCGACCGGCTCATCGAGGAGCATCTGCAGCCCACATACGATCTGGATATCGTGCCCGACGCCACGACCGATGACCTCGACCCGCAGCTTGTTGCCGGACTGTTGGCACGCGTGCGCGAACAGCATCCGCGCGTGTTCGCCGACCGAGACGGCATCGATGTGCTGCTGGATCTGCAGGTGTTGCGCCATGATGATTCCGACGAGTCGGAGGTCGGCGGAATCCTGCGCCCCACCTTGGCCGGACTGCTGGCGTTGGGCCGCTATCCGCAGAAGTTCTATCCGCGGCTCGGCATTTCGATTGCCGTGTTTCCGGGGACGAGCCGGGACGATGTGTTCCGGGGTGACGAACGATTGGTCGCCTCGAAGTCGGTGGTCGGTTCGATTCCGGTGATGATCGACGATGCGGTCGACTCGTTGATGCGTTGGATTGGCGCGAAGAAGCCCGACTATCCGCCGCTCGTGTTGCGCGAGGCGATTGCGAACGCGCTCACCCACCGTGATTATTCGCCCGATGCGCGCGGCACGCAGGTGCATATCAGCGTGTTCACCGATCGCATCGAGATCACCAATCCGGGTGGCCTGTACGGCATGGTGACACATGATGTGCTGGCGAGCCCTCATCCGGTGACGGGCGCGCCGTTCGTCTCCACCCGAAACCAGTTCCTGTTCACGCTGCTGGAGTCCACGCCGTATCCGGGCGGCGGGTTTGTGAACCCGGAAGGCGGCGACGGCTACCAGCGCATCGCCGCCGCGTTGCGCGAGGCCGGCATCGAGCCGGCGACCACGCGCAACGACATCAACACGTTCACGATGACCATCACCAAGCAGCGCACGATGGCGAACAGTTCACCGGGCGACGTGGTCAAGGCGATTATGACCGTACTGGAGCGGCATTCGGCCATGAGCGTCAAGGAGATCATGCGCGAACTACAGTTGACGCCGCTGGCCGCCACATCCGGTATGCGCGAGCTGATGAAGGAAGGGCGGGTCGCCCGAGTCAAGTTCGCCGACGACCCGGCACAGCGGTATCGGTTGAAAGGCTGATTTCTCACTCGGCCAGCTGCGTGGTGGCGGGCGCGGCCAGGGCGGGGCGGGATCGGCGGAAGCGGCCGGCGGCCAGGCCGATGCAGATGAACATCACACCGAACAGTGCGACCAATCCCAGCGAGCCGGACCAGCCGGCGACGCTTATGCCGGTTTCCGCCGCCGTGCCGAAGCCGAGCGCGTTGTCGATCGCGGTGCAATACCACCAGCCGGGCAGGAACTTGGCTATGGTCACCATCACGCCGGGCATCATGTCAATCGGCAATGCGACACCCGACGTGAACATGATGAGCAGGCCGAAGATGTTGGCGAACCCGTTGGCCGCCTCTTCCGAGAGCCCGAACTCGCTGAGCATGAATCCGCAGGCGACGGTCATCAGCGCGTACACGCAGGTCGCGCCGAACGTCATCAGCACTCCCCCGACGCTCAGGTGCAACGGATCGAGCCCCGCCGCCATCATCAGACCGATTGACAGCACCAAATAGCCGACGCATACGACGAGCGCGAATCCGCCCAACGTCAGCAACCGCTGGAGTCCCATCAGGACCATGCGTCGGGGCGAGGCGGTGAGACGCCGCCGCACCTCGCCGGTGGTGAACGCGCCCAGGATCATCGATCCGCAGATGGTCATCGCCAGGGACAGCGGGTACAGCGCGGTTTTCATGGTGCCGCCGAATCCGCTGACCGCCGTATCCGCAGCGCTTGCCGACTCCTCGGTCGGCGTATCGACCACGGCGATCTGATGGTTCACGTCTGTATCGCTGGCCGATTCGGCGGCCATTTTGGCGGCCTGGGACAGATCCTTGATATCCGGCTTGTCGACTTGCCCTTCCGGCAGCGAGTCCAGCATGTCTTGGTCCAGACTCGCGCCATCAAAACCGGCGGCCCCTCCTGTAGCGTTCATCATGCCGGCGAGCGCCGCCTGGTCGACCCTCGTCTGCGCGCCGATCAGTGCGGTGCGGGTGAGCGAGAGGAACCCGCCGACGTTCATCCGCGCCATCGACCCGGAGCCGGATGCGTAGCTGGTAACCGTGTCCACGTTCGGCGGATTGTCGCCGTCCGCCGCCGCGGCGACATAATCGTCAGCGAATCCGTCGGGAATGATGACGATCAGGTCCACCCAGTTCGAGGCGACGGCCTGTTGCAGCGTTTCGCTGGTGTCGTCGAGGTCCACCAGTTCGCTGGAATCGCGCAGGTAGGCGCGCATCGACGTGGCGATATCACCCCGGTCGGAGTCGCGGTCGATGATGGCGACGCGCGTCTTGGTCGATTCGAACACCGCGGACATGGAGCCGGATGCGGAGGTCAGCATCGCCCAGCTGATGGACATCATCAGGATGCCTATGAATACGAGGTAGATCATCAGGTAGACCCGGTGCGCGAACAGCACGCGCAGCGTGGCTTTACAGGTGTTCATAACGTTGCCTCCTCAGCATTGCGATGCCGGCCAAGAGGAATACCGCGCTCATCGCCAGCAGAATGATGCAGGTGGTGATGAACGGCCGGTAGCTGTCGTAGTACAGGATGTCGTAGAACAGGTTCGTCACCTGCTGTGCGGGGTTGATGGTGCCGAGTATGGGCGCGTTGCGGGCTATCCAGTCGCTGATCTGCATGGCAAACCCGCCGTACAGTCCGGTGAACAGCGACAGCGTGCAGGAGATGCCGGTCGACAGCCCGTATTTCGTGTTGTACGAGAGCTTCGGCACCGCACCGAGCAGGGTGCCTGCTGAGCTGGTCATGAACGAGGCGATGATGACCGCGAGGATCGCCGCCGGTTCGCGTCCGCCGAGCGAGACGTTGCAGGCGAGCCGGATATAGGCCAATGCGATGGACAGGGCGACCGACGAGCACAGCCAGCAGGAGAGGAAGCCCGCGACGAGCTGTTTGGCCCGGCTCAGCGGCGCTACGGTCCGCCGTATGCCCAGCGCGGACAGGTTCGCCTGTGCGGCGGCGACTGTGCTGATGGAGTATCCCATGGCCATCATGCAGGACATGGCCAGCAGCGCGTAATAGTATCGGGCGATCTCGTCAGGCTGGAAATGCGTGAGCGTCGTCTCATGGGTCATGTCGACGTTCTGCCCGACGCTGTTCCAGAAGTTCCGGCTGAGCGCGGCCTGTGGATTGTCGGCGATGGTCTGCCGGGTAACGGCGTCGGTGCGGTTGTACAGGTCGATGACGCTGCGCAGGGCCGCGAGGCTAATGTCCAGTCCGCTGTTTTGCGTGGAGTCCTTGGCTGTGACGGCGGTTTCCCGGCTCACGGTCATCGCCAATCGGCCGTTATTGTCGGCGGTCAGATAGCCGTTGGCAGTGCCGTCGGCGAGCCGTTGTTCGGCCTCCTTCACGGTGTCGACTGTGATGATGGTCAGCAGCTTTTGGTCGATTTCGGCGTAGGTCGTGTCGTCTGAGGCCGATTCCGTTTCCCCGGCCAGCGCGTCTACGAAGGTGCGGGCACCGTCCGCCTGCTGCCAACGGGTGTCTTCGATGACGGCCATCGGCACCGGCTTGAGTTCGTATGCTTCGGCCAGCCCGCCGAACAGTCCGTTGAACATGGTCGCCAGCACAATCGGGAACACGGTCATCCAGAACAACGCCGACCGGTTACGCAAGTTCGCTTTCAATGCGACCAGAAATGTGGTCCACATGATGTCTCCTTACTCAGGAACTCCCCTCAGTCACCTTTGGTGACAGCTCCCCTCGGAGAGGGGAGCCAAGTTATTTGCTTGCCGACTGAGGGGAGCATGGTCAGTCCCTCAGTGCTTTGCCGGTGAGTTCGAGGAACACGTCGTTGAGGGTGGGCGGGCGACTGGTCAGGTGGCCGATGTTGGCGCCGGAGCGTTTCACCGCGTCGAGCACGTCGGTCAGGTTGTGTTCGCCGCGACGGCATCGCACGTCGAGTTCCTTGCCGTCGTAGGTGGCTTCGATCACGCACGGCAGCGCACGGACCTCGGCCATCGCCGAATCCGCCAGATCGAGCGTTTCGATGGTGATGCGCTCGCCCGTGTCGATCATGTTCTTGAGCTCGTCGGCGGTTCCGAGCGCCAGGTGCCGGCCGTGGTCCATGATGAGGATGCGGTCGCAGATCTGTTCGACCTCCTCCATGTAGTGGCTGGTGTAGATCACCGTGGCGCCGGCCTGGTTGAGCCGCTGGATGCCTTCCAGAATCGAATTGCGGCTTTGCGGGTCGACGGCGACCGTGGGTTCGTCGAAGAAGATCAGGTTAGGCTTGTGCGCGATGCCGCAGGCGATGTTCAGGCGTCGCAGCAGACCGCCGGACAGTTTGCCGGGCCGGAACTTGCGGAAGTCCTGGAGTCCGACGAATTCGATGGACTCCTCGACCAGCGGCGCGCGGTCGGTTTTCTTCGGCACGTACAGCGAGCAGAAGTAGTCGATGTTTTCGGTGACGGTCAGTTCGTTGAACACGGCCACGTTCTGCGGCACGATGCCGATACGACGTTTCAGCGCGTAGGAGGTCGGCGTCATCGGCTGGCCGAACACGCGAATCGTGCCCGAATCGTAGGTGAGCAGCGCGAGGATGCAGTTGATCGCGGTGGTTTTGCCGGACCCGTTCGGTCCAAGCAGCCCGAAAATCTCGCCCTGGTTCACGTCAAGGTCAAAATAGTCGAGCGCCACCATGTCGCCGTAGCGTTTGACCAGTTGGCTGACGTGCACGGCCAGAGCCGGGTTGGTTGTCGAGTCGTGTTCGGAAGCTCTGTTGTCGGTTGTCATAGTCACTCCCTTCCTTGGCGATTCCATCATCCCAAGAAGGGGCCGGACGCCGCCACAGGCAAACGTCACGACTTGGCCGTACAGGCGTGACATTTGTCATTACAGTCCTTCGGCGTCGGTCTGCATGGCCTTGTACACCTTATCGACCGGCATCAGGCTGATCTCGTCCATCGAATAGTTGGACGCCCTGTGGCTTTGCGTAATCATCGGTATCATCCCTTTACGGTTGTGTCGACGACATCCGACGCTTGTGCCTCATCTATTCGGGAAGTGTAGACCCGTTGTCTTGGACCGTCATGCGAATAATTCCGCACGCCCGTCAAGTTCGTCGTGTTCCGCACACCGCTAGACTGGTGGTGGAAGAGCGTCGAGCCGGGGAGGTGCCATGCGCGTGTTGGCCGAGATGGGCTTGCTACTCGTGTTGGGCCTGGTTGTCGGGCTACGGTCCGATGGCGTGTTCATCGCCGGCCTGCTGTTGGCCGTTTCCGTCGCCGGATTGGTGGAATGGCTGCGTCCCGCGCAATGGTCTTGGGTCTTGTGTACGGCGTATCTCGTCATCGCCGTGGCGGTGCCTTCATGGTGCGCGTTCATGCCGCTCATCGCCTACGATACTGCACGGCTGCCGGCCCTCGCCTCGACCGGAGCCCGGGCTGGGGCACGGACTGCGGCAAGTGGCCGCTCCCCCAGTGTCTCGCGGACCGCGGCCTCTCGCCGTTCCCTTGCCGATGCAATGCGTTCGGCCCCGTGGCTTTCGGCCGCCGCGCGCTGGATATGGGTGTTGCCGCTGATCGCGCTCTGGTTCGCCCGTGGCACCGACCGTCTCCAGACGCTGGTGATGACGCTGGTCGCCCTGCTTGGATTCGTTCTGGGCCGGGCCCGCGCCTCCTCGGACGAGGCGCGGCGCGCGTTGCTGCACGCGCAGGACAGGGCGCGCGAATCCTCGCGGGCCACTCGTTCGCGCATCGCCGACATCGATGAGGAACGCGCCCAGTCGATTCGTATGGCGACCCTCGGCGAGCGCACGCGTATCGCCCGGGAGATCCACGACAATGTGGGCCATCTGCTGACCCGCGCGATCATGCAGGCGCAGGCCGGCAAAACGGTGGCCAAGGCGACGAACGATACGGTCGCTGCGCAAGGGTTCGCCACGTTGGGTGCGACGTTGGATGATGCGATGACGATGGTGCGCCGTTCGGTGCATGATCTTGAGGATGATGGCACTGATTTCGCCGCGCAGATCGATGATGCCGTCACGTCGTTCGACGGCATCTCCCCCGGTTTCGCCGTGACGCTGGCCAACGATATCGCCAAGGCGCCTGCGCCGGTCTCGCGCTGTTTCGCGACCGTGATTCGCGAGGCATTGTCGAACGTGGTGCATCACAGCGCGGCGCGCGAGGCGAGCGTGACGTTGCGTGACTTCCCCGCGTTCTGGCAGTTGGTCATTCAGGATCCGGGGCCGGCCGTGTCCGAGTCCGATGGGTCCCGGACGGCCGCTGCCCGCCCGCGTGCGATGCGCGCCACGCACGTCGGCTCGCGACTCGCCGCCGACGGCGTTGCCGATATGCGTGGTTCGGCCGATGAGCTGATGCGCGGCATGGGTTTGGCGGATATCGAATCGCGCGTGCGCGCCCTTGGCGGCACCGCGGTCTGCGGGCCGTATGAGGACGGCTGGCGTGTGTTCGTATCCGTGCCGAAGAAGCGTTGGACCATGGAATCGAGGGATTGATGAGAATCGCAATCGTGGATGATGATCCGATCGTCTGCCAGTCGTTGGAGACGATTCTGACGGCCACCGGCACGGCCGAGGTGCTATGGATGGCAAATGACGGAGACGCCGCCGTGCGCCGTTATTTCGAGACACCGGCGAGCCGACCGGACGTGCTGCTGATCGATATTCAGATGCCCGGCACCAGCGGTTTGGATGCCGCGCGCGAGATTCTGGCCACGGACCCGGCCGCGCGCATACTGTTCCTGACCACGTTTGCGGACCAGTCGTATATCGCGCAGGCGATGGGACTTGGCGCCAAGGGCTATCTCATCAAACAGGATGTGGCGGCGGTCGGGCCCGCGCTGCAGGCGGTGATGGCCGGTCAGGTGGTGCTCGGCGCGGAAGTGCTCGGCAAGCTCACCGAACGAACTCCGGATCCTGCCGATTCCGACGATTCCAGAGATACCGCCGATTCCATCGAGGGCCTGCTTGGCGAGCGCGAACGTGAGATCACCGCGCTGGTCGCCGAGGGCCTCGATAACCGCGACATCGCCGCCAGACTGTTCCTGAGCGAAGGCACGGTCCGCAATCGCATCAGCGCGATACTGGACAAGCTCGGCCTGACCAATCGCACCCAACTCGCCATCCTCTGGCTCAACGCCCATAGGTGAGGGGGCTTTTGGTCAAGTAGGCCTCTCCCTCCGACATCGCTTCGCGATGCCACCTCGAACGCGATTCAGGACAGCTTGCAGCTGACCTCTTATTCGCTCGTTGTCACTCACCCTCGCCTAAAAACGCCTCCGGCGTTTTCTTCACGGCTCGGCTCATCAGAGGGAGGTTGTGAAAAACCAACCTCAGCTGTTTTTCATGACGATACTGTCGATGGTGTTGGCCACGCGCTCGCAGTCGTCGGAGCACTGTTCGAGGTGACGGTAGACGTCATGCCAGGCGAACACCTGCAGCGGATCGGTGCAGGTGGTGTGCAGCGTGCGCATCGACTCGATGAACAGGTGGTCGGCGTCCGTTTCGATCGTGTTGATGGCGAACACCAGTTCGCGCAACGTCTTGGAATGCCGGAATCGCGGCAGTTCGTTGACCAGCTCGCAGATGCTTTCCGTGGCGCGCACCACCATATCCGACATCTGGACCGCGTCGTCGCGCATGTCGGTCACGTTGTCGTAGTACATGCGGTTGAGCACGCCTTCGATGCTGTCGGTCACGTCGTCGAGCACGTGGCCGAGCTCGTCGATGTCCTCGCGGTCGAACGGCGTGATGAACGCGGTCACCAGTTCGTCCATCATGTCGTGGCGCACCTCGTCCGCTGACTTCTCAATCGCGTGCATGCTGTCCATGCGTTCGCGCAGCTGGCCCGGATTGAAGTCGTGCATGACCTCGGACAGCAGCTTCGCGGCCTGGCATGCGTAGTCCGCGCTGCGGCGGAATCCGTCGAAGTAGAACGTGTCTTTTTGTCTCGCCATGATGGGTGGATTCCTTTCTAGAACACGACCATGAACAGTTTGGCCATTACGAAGCTGATGAGACCGCAACCAGGGAAGGTGAACACCCAGGTGAGCATCATGTCGCGCACCACGCCGAAGTTGATGGCGGAGAGGCGGCGTACCGCGCCCACGCCCATGATGGCGCTGGTCTTGGTGTGCGTGGTGGAGACGGGGATGCCGAGCACGGTCATGACGAGCAGGCACAGCGCGCTTGACAGATCGGCCGAGAAGCCTTGGTATTTCTCGAGTTTCACCATGTCCTGGCCCACGGATTTGATGATGCGTTCACCGCCGACGGACGTGCCCACGCCCATGATGGTGCTGCACAGAATCATGAGCCAGATCGGAATCATCACACCGGTCACGCTGGGTTGGCCATTGCAGAACGCCATGCCGAGGAACAGCACGCCGATGAACTTCTGGCCGTCCTGCGCGCCGTGCATGAAGCTCATGGCCGCCGCGCCCACGATCTGCGCGTAGGTGAAGAACCCGTTGGTGCGGCGGCGGTCCATGCCAGCGCAAATCAGGGTCACGGCCTTGCATACCAACCAGCCGACGGCGAAGCCGAACAGGAGGCTTGCGACCAGACCGTAGAGCACCTTGACCCATTCTCCCATGTTGATGCCGCCGATGCCGCCTTGGATGGCGATGGCCGCTCCGGACAGGCCGGCGATCAGGCTGTGGCTTTCGGAGGTGGGTATGCCGAGCAGCGAGGCGCCCACGCTGTATACGACGATGGAGAACAGCGCCGCGCATAGGGCGATGAGCGCCGCGTTCGTGTCGCCGCCGAAATCGACCATGTTGCTGATGGTGGAGGCCACGGAGGCGTTGAGCTGCGTCATGATGAAGACGCCGAGGAAGTTGAAGATGGCCGCCATGATGACGGCGGAGCGTACGCGCATGCATCGTGTGGTCACGCAGGTGGCGATGGCGTTGGGTGCGTCGGTCCAGCCGTTGACGAAGATGACTCCCAGCGTCAGCAACGTTGTGACGGTCAGAGCCGGGTTGGAAAGCACTTGTTGGAGGAAATGCGCCAGTGAGACGTCCAAGGGGAATTAACACCTTCTTCTTCGGGGGCGGAAGCCGTCACACTGATTGTAACGGAAGAATGGCTACGTAGTTCCCATGGCGCGCGGGTTTTATGGTGTTGTTATGCTATTGCGGCCTGTCAGCAGCAACAACTGGTATTGGGGTGGAGACGGTCGTATTCCTCGCGGGCGCGAATGAATTCGACCTCGCTCATCGGTGTTTCGCCGGGATGCTCGGCCGCGAAATGCTCAAGATAATGGTCGTAGCGGGCCTCGCCGCTGATCTCACGCAGATACCAGACGATGCCGTGCCATACGGCAACGAGTTTGCCGAGCATTTTGTCTCCTTTCGCTGATTATTGGCTCCCCTTGAAAAAAGGGGAGCCAATGACGCACTACGCTGCAACCTGCCCGTTCCGCACAAGCTCATGCAGCTTGGCGCTGTATTCGCGCTGCACCTTCTTCTCAAGCGCGGTGGCGACCAGGCTGGAGGGCGCGAACCACTGGGATTCCACGAACGGCTCCTCGGACGTCGTTTCGGCACCGTACTTGCCAGCGGCGAACGTGCGCGCCACGACCACGATGCCGACTACCACGAAGACGCCCATCATGACCAGGAAGAACACGGAGAGCACGCCGTCCAGATACGCGTTGGACAGCGCGGCCTTGGCGTTGGTCAGCGCCTCGCCGGTCAGCTCGCCGGAGTCGATCTGCGCCTGATACTTGGAGGCGGTGGTGAAGTAGCTCAGCGGCCCGAAGATCTTCTGGAAGTCGGCGGTGAAGGTCACGGCGATGTCCCACACGAGCGGTACCACCGGTATCCACAGGTGCTTCCAGTAGCCCATCTTGGCCACACACACGGTGATCAGCACGAAGCAGGCGGCGGCGAGCAGCTGGTTGGAGATGCCGAAGATAGGCACCATCGCGTTGATGCCGCCGTTCGCGTCGGACACGCCCATCCACAGCAGTCCGCCCCACAGCGCGGTGGCGATCAGCGTGGTGATGATGTTGCCGGGCTTCCAGGTCGGGTCGGCGAACTTCTTGAGCTTGCGCACGTTGCCGAGCATTTCGCCGATCTGGTAGCGGGCCACGCGGGTGCCGTTGTCCACGGTGGTCAGGATGAACAGGGCTTCGAACATGATGGCGAAGTGGTACCAGAAGGCCATCGAGTCGTGGCCGCCCAGGTAGGACTTGAGGAAGTTGGCCATGCCCATGGCGAACGTGGTGGCGCCACCGGTGCGGGAGACGATGGAGGTCTCGCCGATGTCGGCGGCGGCCTGCTCAAGCGCCGCGGCGCCTTCGTAGGTCTTGGCCGCGCCGTTCTCGTCCACGGAATCCCAGGTGACCTGCATCTGGTTGCCTTCGATGTCGGAGACCTTCATCGACTCCACGGCCTTGACGGCGGCATCGGCCTGTTCGCCCGGCGTGGAGGTGGCGGAGATGCTCACGCCGGATGCGGCGGTGATCTGTGCGGCGGACATGTTGGTGGAGAAGTACACGCCCTGCGAGATGGTGATCGCGGCGATCAGCGCGATGACGGCGGTGAACGATTCGACGAGCATCGAACCGTAGCCGATCATGCGAATCTGGTTCTCCTTCTCCACGGCCTTCGGGGTCAGGCCGGAGCTCACCGCGCCGTGGAAGCCGGAGAGGGCGCCGCAGGCGATGGTGATGAACAGGAACGGGAATAGGTTGCCGGAGAAGGTCGGGCCGGTGGAGGTGGAGGCCAGTTCGGTCAGACCCGGCACCTTGACGGACGGGTTGGCGATGATGATGCCGATGACGAGCAGCACGAGCGTGCCGATCTTCATCAGCGTGGACAGGTAGTCGCGCGGGGTGACGAGCAGCCAGTGCGGCAGCGCGGCGGCGGCGAACGAGTAGATCACCAGGGCGATGACGAGCTGCTTGGCGTCCAGTGTGAACACGGCGGCCACGGCCGGGATAGAGGCGATCCATCCGCCGGCGACGATGTCGAGCACGAGCAGCACGAAACCGAGCAGCGTGGTCTCAATGACACGGCCGGGGCGCAGGAAACGCTGGTAGCAGCCCATGATCAGGGCGATCGGGATGGTCATACCGATGGAGAACACGGCCCACGGCGAGGCGGCCATGGCCTTGATGGCCACGAGCGCCAGGAATGCCATGGCGATGGCGGTCATCACCACGAGGAAGATGGATAGGATCATACCGCCGAACTTACCCATTTCATCAGTGGCCATCTGGCCCAGAGAGCGACCGCGGCGCTTGGCGGAGATCCACAGCACCAGCATGTCCTGCACGGCGCCGGCGAAAATCACGCCGAGGATGATCCACAGAGTGGAGGGCAGGTAGCCCATCTGCGCGGCCAGGATCGGGCCGACGAGCGGTCCGGCGCCGGAGATGCCGGCAAAGTGCTGGCCGAAGAGCACGCGGCGGTCGGTGCGTTCGAAGTTCGCGCCGTCATGCACGCGCTCGGCCGGGGTGGCGTTCGCGTCGTCGGTGCGCATGATCTTGATCTGGATGTAATAGGCATAGAAGCGGTAGGCGATGGCGTAGGAGCTCAGCGCCACGACCAGGAACCAGATGGCGGAGATCCGCTCACCGCGCGAGACGGCCAGAATCGCCCATCCGCAGGCACATACGATGGCGATGGCGGCCCACAGCAGGGCCTTCTTCCATGTCCATACCATTTTGGGACGCACGCCTACGGGCAGTCCCTTCGAATTGCGAATCACACGTTCGGCTTCGTCCGGCGTGTAATCGTCCTTGAATTCCAACTTGCCAGGTGCCGGGGCCTGGGCTGCGGCGGTGGTCATAATAACCCTCTGTTCCTCTTCAATAACCTTTGCGGGAAAGGTTCTCTTCATTGCGACCCTTTTGGGGTATCTCTCGTCTGCTTATGGCACTGGTTGGAAGCGTAGCCACGGCATGTCGCGCCTCAGGAAAATGTCCCAATATGTGAGCTTGGCCACATGTTCACGGACTGCGTTTCATGCCGATTACCCGGGATTCGCACCGCGATGTGCGAAAATGGACACGGTGTCAATCAGGAGGTGCACAGTGGTTGTAAGCACGGATTCGAGCCGCACAATGCCCGATTGGGTGAAGTACGGGGTGTTCTGGCACGTGTATCCGCTGGGCTTCTGCGGTGCCGATATCAGGCCCGCCGGCCCGCGCCAGTTCCATGGCCGCGGCCTTGACGCGATAATTCCCTGGCTGGAGTACGTGCGCGATCTAGGCGCGTCCGGCCTGCTGCTGGGTCCGGTGTTCGAGTCGGCGACGCATGGATACGACACGCTCGACCATATGCATATCGATGTGCGATTGGGCGGGGATGCCGCGTTCGATCAGCTTGTCGCGGCCTGCCGGGACATGGGATTGCAGGTGATGCTGGATGGCGTGTTCAATCACGTGAGCCGCAATCATCCGGCCGTTCAGGCGGCGCTTGACGAGACCGCCGGACGCTTGAATCCGGCCGACAACCCGTGGCATGGTCTGGTCCGCGCGCATGTCGGTGATAATGGCGAACCCGCTTTGGATGTGTTCGAGGGGCACGGGGATCTGGTGGCGCTGGACCATTCGGCTGACGAGACCGTTGACTATGTGGCCCATGTGATGAGCCATTGGCTGGATCGCGGAGCCGCCGGCTGGCGCCTCGACGCCGCGTATGCCGTGCCGAGCCCGTTCTGGGCGCGCGTGTTGCCGCAAGTCAAAGCCGCACACCCGTATTCGTGGATTTTCGGCGAGGTGATCCATGGCGATTACCCGCGCATCATCGAGGAATCCACGATGGATTCGATCACGCAATACGAGCTATGGAAGTCGATCCAGCATGCGCTGGAGACGGAGAACTTCTTCGAGCTGGATTGGAACTTGAAGCGGCACAACGCGTTCCTGGATTCCTTCGTGCCGCAGACGTTCATCGGCAACCATGACGTGACGCGTATCGCATCGCAGATTGGCCCGGCCAAGGCGGCGTTGGCATTGGCGGTGCTCATGACGGTCGGCGGCGTACCAAGCATCTATTACGGCGACGAACAGGGCTATGTGGGCGTCAAGCAGGAGCGTTTCGGCGGCGATGACGACGTACGCCCGAAGTTCCCCGACTCCCCTGCCGAACTGTCCACGCTGGGAGAGCCGACATACCGGCTGCATCAGGCGCTGATCGCGCTGCGCCGTCGCAACCCATGGCTGCTGGATGCGCGTACCGAGGCCGTGAAGCTGGAAAACAAGCACTTCGTCTATCGTTCGACGAGCGCCGACGCCCAGCATTCCCTGACCGTGGACCTCAACATCGAGCAATCCCCCACTTTCACCATCCGCAACGCCGATGGCAGTACAGCGTATCAATACTGAGCCCCCTCATCAGAGGGAGCTAACTCATTCACCTCTGAATGCCTCGGATCAGCAGGTCGAGCAGGTAACCGTACGACCGGTCGACCCGCTCGCGGCCGCGTGTGCGGGGTTGTGCGGAACGCAGTTCGAATTGGATGAACCCGTGTATGGACACCCAGATGGAGGATGCGATTAGATGGGGGTCATCGCCGCGGAATACAGATGCTGCCTGGCCGTATCGAATGATCTGCGTGATGGCGTCCAGGCAGTGCTGGGCCGAGTCCGACGCCTGCCCCATCCAGACCAGCGCGTAAATGCCGGGGGCGTCCAGCGCGTGTTCACGGTAGATTATGCCCGCCCTGCGCAGGCGCAGCACGGGGTCGGATTCGTCAATGGCGATGAGCTGTTCGCGCAGATCGGTGAAGTATGTGTCGATGAGCGCATCGCACACCGCCTGCTTGCCGCCGATGTGCTGGTAGATGCTGGTGGGCGACACATCGGCCTGTGCGGACAGCGCACGGATGGTCAGACCATCCACACCGTCCCGTTCCACGATCCGCCTTGCCGCGTCAAGGATTCTCCCGTGGATTTCAAGGGTGGGCGTGCGTTTGGATCGGGGCTGCGATTGCGTCATATCCGTTATTCTAGGGTGCGTACAGGCCATTACCGCCGTTTCGGCATGGCCACGATCACAACGACTGCGGCGATAAGTGCAATCGTCATGGCCGCTGGGCAGGCGAACAGGCATCCGCATCGCAAACACCGGCCTATAACACAATCAGGCCCGACGACCATCAAAGGTCGTCGGGCCTGATTCATACGCGCTGTCGGACTAACGGCGTCCAGACTTCATACGGAATGGCGCATTGTGGCGATTCTTCTTGGAATGACGGCGGTTCGGGCCTTCCGTGTTGCCGTATTTGGCGATCATGCGGCGTTCGTGACGCTTGGCACCTTCTGAACGCTCGTCGCGTACGATGCGGTTCTCGTTCTTGCGATGGATGCGCTTGCCGCCTTCGCCCTGACGGGTGTTGCGCATGGACTGTCTGCGGCCGTCATGGGAGCGCTCGTCATAGGAGAAGCCGTAATCCTCGTGGCTGCGTTCATTGCGGCGAGGCTTGCGCGGACGCTCGAAATCGCGGGAATCGGACCGTTCGAAATCACGGCCCGCATTGTGCCTGCGGCTGCCGAAATCATCGTTGCGACCGTATCCGGCCCTGTCGCGCTTATCGAACTTGTCGCCCTTGCCGTACCGATCATTGCGACGGTTCTTGCCGTGCTGGCCGCGGCCATTGTCCTGACGCTCGTCGTACCGGTTCTTGCCGTATCCGTCGCGACGGTCGCCCTTGCGGCGCTCCTCGCGGCGGTCATCGCCATGCTCGAACAGATAGTCGCGGCGCTCGGCCTCGGGGTTGCTCATGCCTGCACGGCGTTCCGCACGGTTGCGGTTCTTCTTCACGGCCTTCTTGCTGGCCTTGTCGCCGTGCTTGCGCTGCGGCTCGCCTTCGGCAACAAACTCGCCGCCTGCGTTCTCGTGCTGGAACTCGGTCTCGGCAACGTTCTGCTCGTCACGGTCGCGATTGCGATTGTGCTTGCGCTTGCCGCCGCGGCCGGACTCGTCGCCCGCCGCGTTCTTGGCGCCCCTGTTCTTGCCCTTGCGCGGGTTGCCCACGGGCTGCGACTTGTCGAGGCTCCAACCATCCACGCGCTCGGCGCGGTCGCCCACAAGCTCAAGCACTTCGGGCGAATCGTGGGTCACTTCGATCATCTTGGTCTTGATGCCGGCCTGGTTCAGCAAGCGGCGCGTCTCGCGGCGCTGCTCGGGCAGCACGAGGGTGACCACGTCGCCCGCCTTGCCGGCGCGGGCGGTACGACCGGAGCGGTGCACAAAGGACTTCGGGTCGGCCGGCGGCTCGACCTGCACCACGAGCTCCACGCCGCCGACGTCTATGCCACGGGCGGCCACGTCGGTGGCCACCATGACACGCACATCGCCGGAATCGAACGCAGCGAGGTTGCGATCGCGCTGGTTCTGGTTCAGGTTGCCGTGCAGCTCGGCGGCCGGAATGCCGTTCTGCGTCAGGTTCTTGGCGAGCTTCTTGGCCTGGAACTTGGTGCGGGTGAACAGGATGCGGCGGCCTTCGCCCGAGGCGAGCATGCGCACGAGTTCGTGCTTGTCGCCGCGCGTGGTTTCGAACACGTGGTGGGTCATCAGGTCGGGTTCGGCGGTGGCCGAATCGACCTCGTGCACCTTGGGATCGTGCAGGAAGGTGTTCACCACTTCATCCACGCCGTGATCGAGCGTGGCGGAGAACAGCATGTGCTGGGCGTCGGGCGAAATCTGCTCAAGCAGTCGCTTGACCGGTGGCAGGAAGCCCATATCGGCCATTTCGTCGGCCTCATCGATGACCACGACTTCGACGGACGAGAGCGTGAGCGCCTGCTGGCGCAGCAGGTCCTCAAGGCGGCCCGGGCAGGCGACCACGATATCGGCGCCGGCCTTCAGATCGCGGATCTGGTGGATGTACTTGACGCCGCCGTACACCGTGGTGGTGTTCATGCCGAACGTGTGGGCCAGCGGCATCAGCACGTCGTTGATCTGGTTCGCGAGCTCGCGGGTGGGGGCCAGCACCAGGCCGCGCGGGTGCGGTAGGAAGTCGTCGGCGCGGCGCTCTTCCAGGCTGGCCTTCTTGCGGCGCTTGATTTCCTTGCGGAACTCCTCCATCGCGATTTCGCCGAACGAATCGTAGGAACCGAGGCGGGTGACCAGCGGAATGGAGAATGCGAGGGTTTTGCCGGAGCCGGTGCGCCCTCGGCCGAGAATGTCGCGGCCGGCCAGTGAATCGGGCAGGGTGTCGGCCTGAATGGGGAATGCGGTCTTCTTGTCATCTGCCGCAAGCACGCGCACCAGCGGTCCGGGTACGCCAAGTTCGCCAAAGGTAAGGGGGCGGGATTCCGCGCTGTCGTTCATCTGGAAATCAGCGGAATCGTCACGATCATCGAAATTATTACGGGGCACAATGGCCTTTCATGTCAAAGGTTACGCAAATTACGCAAGCTTTCCGAGCTTAGCGTAAGCCCCCTACTTTGCTTGGTGCTCGCCACACTGTCATCCCACTCTTTACTTATGACCCCATGGGGCGGTAACTCGCCCATGGGGCGGCAACTTGCCCATGGGGCGGTTTGAAGAAATTGTGAAACCGCAGAATAAAGCCATTTTCACCTACCGCCCCATGAGGGTTTTACCACCCCATGGGATATTTGCCGCCCCATGGGTTTTACCACCACGTAAGGCGAGCACCGCTCCATGGAACACGCAAATGGCCCCCACCCGTGAAGGTAGGGGCCATTGTGCAAAAGGGCTGAGCCAAAATACAGCCCAGTAGCCCTAAAACACACTACAAAATATCCGGATCGTCTTTGGCAATAGTGCCGGTTGCCTTGCCAATGGCCTTCAGGCCGTGGTAGGCCACAAGAATCACGATCGTGCCAATGGCAATGCCGTTGAAGGAAATGCCACCAACAGTGAACGCGAATTGGCCGATGGCAATGATCATGGTGATGGCTGCCACCATGATGTTCAGCGGCTTGTCGAAGTTGACCTTGTTCTCCACCCAGATGCGGATACCGATCATGCCGATCATGCCATACAGCAGCGTGGTCACGCCACCGAGCACGCCGGCGGGAATCGTGTTGATCACGGCACCGAACTTCGGGCACAGGCTCAGGATCAGGGCGAAGGCGGCGGCGCACCAGTAGGCGGCGGTGGAGTACACCTTGGTGGCGGCCATCACGCCGATGTTCTCGCCGTAGGTGGTGGTGCCGGAGCCGCCGCCGAAGCCGGCGAGCGTGGTGCCCAGGCCATCGGCCATGAGGGCGGTGCCGATCTGATTGTCGTAGTCGCGGCCGGTCATTTGGGCCACGGACTTGACATGGCCAACGTTCTCAGCCACAAGCACAAGCACAACAGGGATGAACATGGGAAGGATGGAGAAATCGGCCTGCGGCAGGTGGAACTTCGGGAAGCCGATCCATGCGGCGTCGCCGATGGCGGAGAAGTCGACCTGACCACGGATGCAGGCATATACATAGCCGATGATCACGCCGACCAAAATATTGAGGCGACCCAGCAAGCCCTTGAACAGCACAGCCACGAGCAGCACGGCCAACAGGGTAACCAGTGCGGTGTCGGGCGCGGCTTGGAAGTTGGTCCACACGGAAGGTGCCAGATTGAAGCCGATGATGGCCACGATCGCGCCGTTGACCACGGGCGGCATGATGATGTCGATCCATTTGGAGCCGGCGTAATGCACGAGCACGCCAACCAGGGCCAGCAGAATACCGGTGACCATGATGCCGAAGCTGGCGACCGCAATGCCCTTGTTGGCGGTGGTGACCGCGGTGATCGGTGCAATGAAGCCGAAGGACGAGCCCAAATAGCTCGGCAGCACGTTCCTGTTGATCAGCAGAAACAGTGCGGTGGACATAGCCGTGAAGAACAGGGTGGTGGACGGGTCGAAGCCCGTCAGAATCGGCACCAGGAAGGTGGCACCGAACATGGCGATGACGTGCTGTGCGCCGATACCGGCGGTGCGCACCCAAGTCAGACGTTCATCGGGCTCGACTACCTCGCCGGGCGCCAGCGTCTTGCCGTCGCCATGCAATTGCCATTGGAAGATATTGGACATTACTACTCTCCTCGCTCTCGCTTGGGGCACGGCATTCACAACCAGCCGCACCACGCACCATTCTAGCTCACGAAGATTTTGTGAAGTCTCTCTTCCGGGAAAGGCTATTTGCCGTAATACTCCAGCAGGTGTGGATCGACGGCCTGCACTACATCCACCAAATCGCCATTGGAGAGATACGGGCGCTTGAATTCGCGCCACGGCTCCACCTTGACCTCCCAGCGGCCGGTCGTCTCGTCGAGCACGGGCCGGGCGGTCTGCTCCCAGCGCACACGCTTGGAGGTGCGGCCGGTTTCCGGGTCGCGGCGTGTATAGTGCAGGCAGGTGCAGTTGGTGATCTTCCAGTCGTCCGAGTCGGCGCGATGCAGGAATTCCTCGTCGGCCAGATCCTCGATGGTGAGCATCAGGGCGAGCATGAAGTCGCCGTGGGTGACCATGACCACGGATTCCGAATCGGATTTGCGGCTCAGCGAGGTCAGGATGTTGTGCACACGGTCCTCGGCCACATCGGCAATCGACTCGCCTGCCGGCGGACGCCAGTACAGCGGATCGGTGTTCTTGAAGTTCCAGTTGCGCGCGTAGTTGTTTTTGAATTCGTCCTTGGTGATGGTGTTGATCTCACCCCAAGAACGTTCACGCAGCACACGGTTCTCCTCCCATTTGGCCTTGGGCAGGGCCATGGTGGCTGCGGTTTCGCGGGTGCGCACGTATGGCGAGACCATGTAGCGGTCGAACAGCTGCTGCTGGCTGACCAGCCAGCGACCGATGCAGTCGGCCTGCTTGCGCCCGGTGGCGGTGAGTCTCCAGGAGCGGTCGGGTACGGTGACGTTGTCCTGCGTGTACAGGGAATTGTCGCCCTGCTCGCCCGCCTGGACGATGACGTTCGCTTCGGATTCGCCATGCCGGATTACGTATAGATCGAGCGGCATGCTCATATATGTTCCCCTTTCGTTATTGGTTACGTTGTGTTGTTTTCTGTTGTTTCCTACTTGACTTGCGTGATGGTGTTCCCCTTGACCATGAACGCGTGCCGGGCCATGTCGATCATCGGCTGATCGAATTTGGAGTCGGTGTAGAACTCGTCGATGACGACGTCCGGACCGTACAGTTCGCGGAACCGTTTGGCCTTGTTGGTGCTGAAGTTGAGGTACGTGACCTTCATCGTCCCCACATCCACCTCGCTGGCCACGAGATTCCTCACGCCGAGTCTGCGGCAGGCCTCCCCCACCGTCAGATCGAAGGATGCGGTGAGGATCACATCGTCCGACTCAGGCTGGTACCAAGGCTTGATACGTGCGTAATATCGGTCCCAGAAATCGTCCACGAGCTGTTCGACGCTCGCCACCCGTTTGGATCGGCTCAGTTCCGTGAGATAGCCTTCGGTCATCTTGCCCACGCCGTATTCCATCTGTTCAAGCGTGGCCCGGCCAAGCTTGTATTTGACCGCGTACCGCAGCACGGGGGCGATATAGCGGAACACTTTCGGGTCGTGGCGGGCGGAATACAGGTACAAGTCGAACAGGCTTTCGCCATCATAGATGGTTCCGTCGAAATCGAATACGCGCATACCTTCTGCTTCTACTCTGTTATTCCTTGTCTAAGGCTAATCTCGGTAAGCCGGCGAAAGCGCAAATACGCAGTGAATTTCACATGAACACTGTTTTTTGGATTGATTTCGGTACAGGTAACGTACACTGGTGACAGCGTGGAAGGAGGTGCGTAATGGCGACGTCTGAAATCGAACAATGGTGGATTGATAAGTTTCAGGAGAACCTGGGTCCGATTCGCAAGGTAGCCGGATGGACGACTCAGCAACTGGCCGACGAGCTGGGAGTCGCGCGACAGACGGTGTCTAACTTGGAGACCGGCAAAAGCCCGATGACCAAACTGCAGTATCTCGCTTTACGTACGGTGTTCAGCGCCGAGATCGCACGTCGTGAAGACCGCGATCTGGCACGCATCATCAAGACTTTGGTCGACGATCCCATTGAGCAACGCATTCGCGAACGGCGCGCCCAAGAGCAAGACGGCGAGGCCGTTGCCGACAATGCCCCAGTCAATACAGGCTGTGGCAACGCTGCCGACAACGCCGCCACCGAGAAACGCAAGCCCAGTGCCGCCACATTGAAGGCTTCAAAGACTGCCGCAACGGGCAAGCCCACGCTCAGCACGGCGATGCAGGCTCTCGCCGTCATCACCGGCGCATTGGCCAGTGGAACCGCCGCCGGCATCATCACCTACTTGATGTTCCCGGACGGCGGCCCGAACAAGCGCTGAGTCGCCGAAATATCGAAACGGATTGAACAACCCAGTTCGAAGCCCTGAGCACCATTTTGTCCGTGTCGCACCAGCGTTTCCCTCATTATCAGCTGTTTCGAGTTGCATGAATGCACCGTTTATAGGCCGAGAATTTCGTGCTTTTTTGCATCAAATTCTTCTTGGGAGAGAATGCCGATATCAACCAATTCCTTCAATTTCTTCATCGCCTCGACTTGTTCTTCCACAGACATGGATGCCGTGTGAGAGGCGGGAGCAGCGGCTTCCGGTGCCGGCGCAGGTGCCGGCGCTTGAACCGGGGCGGCAGTCATAGGATTGATGGCTTGCGCCATATTCATACCAAGCAACATGCCGCCATCGCCAAAGCCGTTGTCTTGAATACCTTGCGCAATGCGCTGCTGGGCAGCCATATTGCCAGCTTGTTGGGAAACGCCCTCGTATGCGGCAACATTCATCTTATTCGAGGCGAACTGCTGCACGAGCTGACGTGATTGCTCGGTGAACTCGATGCTTTCGATGCCCACGCTGGACACTTCAAAGCCAAAACGATCATTCCATGTACCGGCATTGGCTCGATCGCCACGCACGCATGCTGCGATGTCATTCGCCTTGCCGGGCAATTGCGAAATACGATATTCATTGGACAACGAATTGATGGCCACAATAAACGACTGTACGAATTCGGACAGAATCTGCCTACGTGGCCCTTCATCATCGAATGAATACGACACGGTAGTGGCAGGCACAAAGTTACGAACGAATCGAACTGGATCAGTGACCTTTAGCGACATGGATCCGCGTGCGCGAATTTCCAAATCGACGCCATAGAACCGGTCGTTATACACCAGCGGCGCAGAAGTGCCGAATTTGATGCCACGAATCTCACGCAGGTTGACGAAGGCCACATATTTGGTGCGGCCAGGCTGACCTCCGAAGGTGAATCGATCGGCGACCTGGTTGAAGAACGATCCGATGCCGTCTCCGGCGAGCACGCTCTGTTCCCCGTTGCGATATTCATAACCGCCCGACTCGGTGATGACGTTTTCGATACCTGTTTCAGAGAAAATGAACGCCGCAGTATTCTCTGGCACATAGATACGCGAACCATTGGTGATTATTCCCTCGGAACCGTATTCATTCGAACCGCGATCGTTGTTGCTTCCGCGGGGAATGCCCGGCACAACGACGGTGTGTTCCGTGAACGGACCAGCGGTGATGATATCACGCCACAGGTCCGCGAATGTACCGCCGAGCGCGCCGGCGAACGCCTTAATAACTGCCATCTGTTTTCCTCGATATCTCAATGCACATGGCCGGTCTTGCGACTATGCAATCGCAAGACCGGCCGTTATGCTGGCATGTTGGCTATAGCTGCGTTTCGCGATCGCAGTATTCGCATCGAACGACTTCTTTGCGATGACCGGAAAGCGGAGCGCCACAACCTTCACAATTCACCGAAACCACGGGTTCGGTAATCCCAAGCCCACTACGGAATGCGCCAAAAGTGTCCTTCAGCGCCCCGGCCAGAGCCTCCGTTCCGGGGATGGCCTTGTTGAAGACCGGCTCATCCATTGGCGTATACTGTCTGCCGCGTATACCCATGTATCGTCATCGTTCCTTTCTTGGAAAACCGTTACCTCGATACGCCAGTCTGATCACTGGCCCACCGATGCGAGCTTCTGCGCGCATCGAGTCATGACCTCGGTGTAGTAGGCCGAATCCTCACTGCTGAGGGAGTTTTCGTCAATGGCGTCTACCTTCTGGGAGAACTCAGAGTAACGCTTCATCATGCTGGCATAGTCGGTAGCCATGCTGACCACGTTGTCGGATTTCTGATATTTGTTCATGAAGGCAACATACTCATCGATAAAGGCCTCGTAGCTGTCCATCGTGGACTTGAAGTCAGCACTGTCATTGGTGTTCTGCTGCGCCTTCTGATCCGAAGACTGGTCGCTCTGCTTGTTGGCATCGCTGGAATCAGTGCCCGTATCAGTGCTCTTATCATCCTGCTTCGCGGCGTCGCCGTCCGTAGACGTATCTTCCTTCTTTTCCGGAACCTGGATAGTGATGGACATGATGGTCTCGTCGTCAGTGTCACGAGAAACGCTCACACTGTATCCATCGGCGTTCTTGGCATTGAAGATGTCAGCGGACTTGCTATAGTCCACGGTGAAACCGTTGTCTTGCACGGACTTGACGTAGTCGGCATACTGCTTGGCGTCGGTATCGCACACCTCGATGGAGAAGTAGTCCGAAGACTCGCTTTTAATTTCACCCTTTGTGGATTTCGGCTGCGGCAGCAGCGCCGCGATATCCGACTCCGGCCATGAATATGCTTCGCACTTGGTGGCGAGCGATGCTTCCAATTCCGCCCGATCAGCCTTGGCCTTCGCACCGTCACGAATTACGAACACGCCACCGATTACCAGACCCACAACGGTGATACCGACTGCCACCCAGGCCAGCACTCGGCCTTGCACCTTGCCACTCGGGCGGGTCACGTATACGGCGAAGCCTGAGAGCAGTGCCGGAATCACCGTGGCGAACAGCAGTCCGCCCCAGGATCGGCCAGAAACATCCACAAATTGGGCGAGTACGAACAACACTCCCCAAATAATGGCGAACACAGCCAGCTTGGAAGTCTTCTTCACCCCTTGTGCATTCGGAGCAAGCACGGCAGGCGCAGCGGCACCAGCAAAACCAGTGGCAGCACCGGCACCATGTGTGGCGGGTGCAGGAGCCACACCAATACGCTTGTCCAGAGCGGCGAGGAACTCATCAACGCGCTTGGCGCTTTCGTTTCCAGTCGCCTCCAGACGAATGGCGGCCCCTGCCGCACCCTGCGGGACTACGGTTAGCGTGCAGTTCACCCCATCATAGGAGTGGAAGGAAAACGCTCCGGTCTGGGTGTTTTCGTTATCCAAGGTAAACGTGGCGCCAGTAGTCAGCTGGTCGTGAATAACTTGGAACAGCTGTTGCGGACTGACCGCATATACACGATCAAATGGCGCGCCGGCGGGCCGCTGCGATGCCGTAGCCGGAGTCATCGGAGTGGTGGTAGCACCATCAGACGCTACGTTCGGTTGGCCAGCCGGTACAGTATTCGGCACGGTAGGCGCATTCGCGCGATCTTCCGGTGCGTCATTCGTGCCTTCGGACGGTGGAACCGGCTGAGGTTGTTGATCAAATGGCGTTGTCATGATGCCCTTCTTTCCTTAAGCAGCAGCATTACCAGCACAGAAGAGGCAAGCCCGGCAACCGTTACGGTCAATCCGACTGCCATGGCAAGCCGGTATCGTTCGCTCATCATTGCGTCCCTTCTTATTGCTCGCTTTGCTCTGCGATACATCGAAACCAGTGTATGGCGTTGTTATTATGTACGCAAATTAGCATTTTGTATGCATGTTAGCTTTATTGTCGATGCTTGATACCGCGCATGAACATCCTTTCCGCCACCGCACCTACACGGATGGCATCGACCATTGTCGGCGACACGCGCGGGCCATACATCAGCTGACAACTGAATTTTTCGGCGTGTTTCCGAAAAGTCGGCGTCCTGTACGCTGGGAATCGAGCAACCGCGTACGCTGGCGCAGCACAGCACCCGCAACACAGCGACAAGGAGCATGGGCAATGGCAGACATCCCCGAAGAACATTTGACCGAGGAACTGTTGGATCGGCTGCTCGCCAGCGCCAGCATTGAGCAGTATCTCGATGAGGGACTCGTCAGCGCACGCACGCTGACCGACTATCTGTTCGACCGTATGGAAGCCCATGACCTGAGACGAGCCGACGTGGTGCGGGCATCCGGCCTCAACGCCACAGTGGTTTATGACATTTTCTCCGGCAAAAGCCGCCCCGGCCGAGATCACGCCATTATGCTGGCTTTTGGTCTCAAGTGCACATTACGTGAAACCCAACGGCTACTTCGTCTTGCAGGCGTTTCCGAACTGTGGTGCAAACAGCGACGCGACGCGATTATCATCTGGTGTATACGCAATGGATTCGACCGCATTGCCACGGACGACGAGTTGTATCGTATGGGAGAGGCGACGTTGCTACCGGCCGATTGACGACATTCGGCCCAACAACACTCACCAGTGAGACGCAAGTAAGAGGGCATCAAGGAGAGACATGGACGATAAGCAAGCGATGCATGCGATGAGCATCGACGATGCGTACCATGTTGAGCGCACGCTTGCTCGCGGACCTTCCGGCGTCACTGAACTGGTGAGCATTGACGGCAACGGCCCGTTCGTACGCAAGAAGATTCCCTCTCCCCTAGCGCAACGCAATGTGTGGGCGGTGCTCAGCGCCTGCCAGAGTAATCGTCTGCCGCGCGTGGAAGCGACATACGAGCTGCCCGACCGGTTCGTCATCGTCTACGATTACGTGCCGGGCAGCACGCTTGCGCAAATTGTGGAGGAAAACGGGCGGCTTGCGCCGAATGTGGCCGTGCAGCTTATCGACCAAATTTGCGAGGCCGTGCAGGAGCTTCACCAGCACGGCGTTATCCACCGCGACATCACGCCGGCCAATATCATCCTGGCTCGGGATGGCGCGCATCTCATCGATTTCGGCATTGCGCGCGTATGGTCAGCGTCAAGCAATCGCTCGCGGGACACCACGGCGCTTGGCACTTATGGTTTCGCCTCGCCCGAGCAATATGGCTTCGCCAAAACCGACGCGCGTTCCGACGTGTTCTCGCTTGGTCGACTGCTCGGATTCATGCTGACCGGCGTATATCCCGATGCCAGCGACTACGAGCAGCGACTTGCCGATGATGCCGCAGTACCGGCACGACTGCGCACCGTCATCGGCTATGCGTGCGCATTCGAGCCCAGCAAACGGCCACAGAGCGTCCAAGAGTTTCGCCAGGCGCTGTTCTCCCAGTCCAATCCGCCCATACCGAACGCATCATCGGCAAATCCGCCATCAACGAGAACAACGAACGGCAGCGCGTCGGCGTCTCGACTATTCCGGCGTCTGCACTTGAGCAAACGCGCCATCGTGCTGTGGTCCATTGCCGGAGCGGCACTGATAATCGCCGCCATTGCGGGAGGCATTGTGTTGGCAGGCCAACTTGGCATTATCGGGTCGGCAACATCACCCGATTCCTCGACACAATCCAGCAGCCAATCAACCGATAAGGCCGATGGCGGGCACTCCTCGAACGGGTCAGGAACCGACAATGCCAATGGCACGGGCGGAGTAGGCGGCACTGACGGCGCTGATGGAGACAATCAAGACACCGTCACCGACAATCCTCTGAAAATAGTGGAATCCGGCTGGTCGGCGGACCAGCAAGGGTATGTCCACTACGCTTTCGCCCTGCGCAACACCAGTAAGACCCAGCAGGTGCAGTATCCGCAGATTACCATTACGGGGCGGGCCAAAGACGGTTCCATCGTGTTCTCGCAGACGCAAGCACTGAATATGGCATTCCCGAATCAGACTGTATATGACGCCGGCCAAGCGGGCGAGGGCACGGCCCCGGCCACCGTAGATTTCGTTGTGCTTAGCCCTGATACGTACAACGTCACCGAGGCTCAAGGAACCGCTACCTTCCCCATCAGCGGAACATCCAAAATAGACAACAGGGACGGCGGCACGACGTTCAATGGCGAGGTCCACGCCGTGGCAGATGGATTCAAGCCATCCGATGGGCAGCAAATCAAGATTTCCCTAGTACTGCGCAACGCACAGAACGCAATCATCTATGGAGATATCACATTCGTGGATTGGCCGGGCAATGGCCGATCCGCACCATTCTCGATCACCGTTTACGATCTGCCGAAGTATGCATCTTACGATCTGTATGCGCAAATCTGGTAGTTGACTTTGCGCCTGCGAGGTGGCTGTCAGGCGACTGTCAGGCTTGTGTCCGAGTCACCTGTGCACTGGTGTTGTGGCGCGCCTGGCCGAACAGATAGATGCCGATGGGCAGAGTCAGCACACCGCCGATGATGAACACCAGCGAAATCGGGATCACGTCGGCCAACGGCGCGAAGATCAACATACCCAGCGGCATGCTGAGTGTGCTCATGGTGGTGTCAAGGCCGAATACACGGCCCACCATCTTCTCATCGGCCTCGGTCTGGATGATGGTGCGCATCGGGCCCATGCAGATGGCCGAAGCCAAACCGTTCACCACATCAATCAGCAAATACGCCAGCAGATTGTGAACCACGCCAAGACCAACGACGGAGACGCCCACCAGAGTGATGCCGAAGGCGACCACGCGCATGTTGTTGCGGATGAGCTTGGCACCGATGGTAGACATCAGCGCGCCGCCGAGCAGCATACCGATGCTCCATCCCAGCTCGTTGGCGGCGAGTTTATCGGAGGCGGTGGTCAGGTTGATGAATCCGAGATTCAAATCGATGCCCTCATATTCGCGGGTCATGAGCAACAGCGTAAGGTTCATCGGCGCCACGGCCACGAAGCACACCAAGGTGTCACCGAGCACCACGTTGCGCAGGTTCGCCCGGTGCCATGTGTAGCTGAAGCCATCTTTCAAGTCAGCAAACACACGACGGACGCCGGCAATCAGCGAACGATCAGCATTGGCATCCGACATCGGTTCGAGTGCGGGTTGCCCGCTATTCTCCGCTTCAGCCATACGCCTCGCAACATGTTCCGCGCTCTTCTTCGGCGCTTTGATCAACGCCACAAAGCCGACGCCGATAATGGCCGTGGTCACATCGACTAACAGAATCGACCACAGCGGCACTGTGTTGATAAGCACAGCAGCCACCGCAGGTGCCACAATCATATTTGCCGAATTAATCACGCCGTATATTGAGTTGACGCGCAATAGTTTGCCCGAGGGAACAACATCCGGTATGAACGACTGCACAGCGGGCATCTGCACACCGCCGCCCGCCGAACGAATGAACAGCACCACGAAAATCATGGTCAGACTCACCCATCCCATCGCGAAGCTCAGCGACAGCACGACGGTGACCACAGCAATCACCATATCCGGCAGCATAATCAGCAACTTGCGACTGTGACGGTCGGCCCAGGAGCCGCCGAAAATCGAGACGATCGCCTGCGGCATCACGCCAAACAACGTGGCCAGCAGCATACCCATGCCGCTGTTCGTCTGCATCACAATCCACCACCAGATGGCATATTGCACGATGTTGGAGCCCAGCAGTGAGAACGCCTGGCCAGTGAGTAGAAGCACTACACGGCGGATCCACGCACGCTCGGATTCCTCATTGGCCACTGCTGCGGCATAGGCGGCACCGGGTTTGTTCGCGCTATGGACCGCTGCGCGCGCATTCACATTGTCATCGTCGGAAACCTCGGGTGTTTCGCGCACAGTTGGTTCAGTTGTTTTTTGACTAGAAGACATACGAGTGTTCTCAATTCTTCAATTCCACTACAAAGGTCACATCACGGCATACGCACGCCGACGCGCGTATGCGTGCACGACTCCAGCAACGAGCCGTACCCGCCGTTAGATGGCAGACTTCAGTATCGTGACGCCATGCGTTAGCGTCACCATGCAACGATAGGAACACACCATTCGATAGTGTGTCATGAAGGCGTGACGTTGCCCTTGCGCAGGTGCCGTAAGACTCCGCGGACAAAGCAATGAGGCTTCCCCCGCGAGAAGGGAAGCCTCATATTCCATTCATTCTATTCAGCGATGATGGCGCCTAATCACCGATCATCCTTTGGGAACAGCGCATCGAAGGCATGTTCCATCACGGACTTACGGCGGATCACACCGACGAGTCTGCCATCACCATCCACCACCGGCAGTTTCTTGAACTGCTTCTTGGCGAGGATTCGGGCCACCTCTCCGACATGCTGGTCGGGCGTGGCGGCAACGACCTTGCGCGTGGCGATGTCCATCACCTTCTTGCCGGAGAGCGCCTGCACCTTGGAGGCCACGGTTTCGTCGTCGAACACCACCATCGTCGAACCGGTGCCGGTGGAAACCGTACGGGATTCATAGGTGGCAATCGATTTCATGACATCGCCGTCGCTGACGAAGCCGACGAGCCTGCCATCGCCGTTCACCACGGGAAGGCTGGAGACGTTGAGGCGGATGAACTCGCGCACCACATGCGTGATGTCATCGCTGTCCAGGCAGCTGTAGGGCTGATCGTCCATGATTCCGCCGATGGACTGTTCCTGGGCCTGCTTGAACAGGGAGGCGGCGGGGGCCACGTATGCGCCGGCGTAGTGATGCTCGGCGGGCTGGCCTTCAGTGGTTTCGGCCGCGACTTCGGCGGAGGCTTGCGCCTCGGAGGCCTTGGCGTTGCGTGCGGCCTTCTCCTTGGCACGGCTGGTGACGGTGAAGATGCAGATGATCAGGGCGACCAGCGAGATGGCGGCGCACAGCAGGTAGGAGAACGCGATGCCGCTGGCCGTGGCGGACTTCACACCCTGGGACATGTGCGAGGCGGTCATGGATGTTTCTGCGGTGACCAGAAGCGAGGTCGCAATGGCTGCCGCGATCTGGCGGCCTGTGTTGGCGATGGCGTTTCCATGGGCGATCATGTCGTTCGGCAAAGCGTTGACGCCCCAAGTGTTGATCGGCATGTTGGCGATAGCCTGACCGGATGCCTGCAATGCGCAGAACACGGCGACAAACAGCACTGATGTCCTGGTGTTGATGGTGCCGAGAAGACCAAGAGAGATGGTCATGAGCGCAAGGCCGCCGATGCCCACGCCGCGAGGGCCGAATTTGTCGAATGCGGCGCCGGCGACCGGACTCAGGATGATGCCGACCGCCGCGGCGGGCAGCATGACCATGCCGGTGACGGTGGCGGATTGGCCGAGCACATTCTGGATGAAGATAGGCAACGTCACGTTGGTTGCGGCGACTGCGGCGTTGATCAGAGTGACCAGAATCACGGAGTTGCGGAAGTTGCGGGTGGCAAGGGTATCAACGCGCAACAATGGCTCATCGAGCTTGACTTGCTTGTATACGAATGCGACGAAGGCCACAAGACCAACGACGATTGAGATAATGACGACCGGACTGCTCCATCCCATCGTGGAAGCGGACGAGAAGCCATAAAGCAGGCCACCGAACGCGATGGTCGAAAGGATCACGGACAGGATGTTGAGCTTTGGGTTCTTCAACTCGCTGACGTTCTTGAGCATCATCGTGCCTCCGACAAGGATGACCAGTGCCACGACTGCGATGCCAATGAACATCGGGCGCCATCCGAAACTGTCAATCACCAGACCACCGACAACCGGGCCGATAGCCGGGCCGGCGGCCATGACGATACCGGCCAGTCCCATGGCGGTGCCGCGCTTATCCGGCGGATAGACGAGCATCGGCACTACGGCGACCAATGGCAACAGCACGCCGGAGCCGGCGGATTGCAGTATGCGCCCGACGAGCAACAGCATGAAATTCGGCGCGACGGCACACAGCAGTGTGCCGACCATGAAAGTGGCAAGAGCTCCGGCGAAGAGCTTTCGGGTGGAGAATTTATCAATCAGATAGCCTGAAATCGGCACCATGATGCCCGAGACCAGCATGTAGACGCTGGTCACCCACTGCACGGTGCCGGTGGTGATATTGAAATCACGCATCAGTGCCGGCAAGGCCGGTGACATGACGGTCTGGTTGAGCAGCGCGATGAACGAGCCGACGACGATCACACCCACAACGATGAATCGCGTGTGCGGATCAATAGGCTTTACGGAACTGGTGGCGGACCCGAGTTCCGCGTTTTTCTGTGAGGTCACAGCATTTCCTTCTGTTGGTAACGTCATGTGTGGCGATCCGGCCCCATGCTTGTGTCAAGACACGAGGACACCGATGAGTCCGGACGTAAAGGAAAAGCCGCCATCCGTTCCGCATTCATATACGGCAAACGATTCGCGGCTTTGCGTAAGTTGATGGCTATGGTGAGCGATTCATGCGACGTCGACTGCGGATGGGCCATCGGTACATCCCGGCATAAGGCGTGTCCCCGCTACACCAGCATCGAGAATAGGGCCATTCGTGGATTGGCAAACAGAACATTGCCGACGAACGACCCACGGCAGGCGCGTGCGATGAACATCGCGTAGCGATACAGGTTCATGGCATCTCCTTGATGGGGTCTTCGTACGGCAGACATCGAGAAGCTTATCATCATTCAAATCGACGGTGAAACCCACGCATGCCTGACAATACACAAAATCTTCACAAAAGGATTGGGCTTACCGCATACGCTCCGCCTGAATAACGGTCCGGGGATGAATCAGGGGCGAGCTAAGGGTTGCATCTCGTGTTTCCGTCATGATTTCTGGCAAAATAGTGAAGCTGAACATGCGCGGAATCGACCGGAATCGGAAAGGGACTAATCATGCGAGTTCTCGGCAATATCCTGTGGATCATTCTTGGTGGATTGGCCATCGCAATCGGATGGGCATTGGTGGGACTGATTCTGTGCATCTCCATCATCGGCATCCCGTTCGGCATTCAAGCGTTCAAGATGGCGGGACTCACCTTGACGCCGTTTGGCAAAACCGTGCAATACGGCGGCGGAGTCGGCTCTGCCTTGGCCAACATCCTGTGGGTGGTGCTGGTCGGCTGCTGGATGGCGCTCGGCTATCTGGGTGCAGGCGTGCTCAACTGCATCACCATCATCGGCATTCCGTTCGGCATCCAGTCGTTCAAAATGGCCAAGCTCGCGCTCTGGCCGTTCGGCGCACAGATCTACAGTTTGTGAATTACTCGAAATCACATACCTACAAAACCAAAGATTGTTGCTGTACCAACGTCTAGTCGTTGGTACAGCAATTACGGCAACATCTCCCCTTACAGGAAGAAGTCGTCAATCTCTGCTTCATTGTGCAATATCTCGGTTTCAGAGACACCAATGAATCTTGCCAAATCAACAGATGCGGCGAAACGTAGCTGTATATTTAAATCAAGATTGAATGCATAAGTCTGCAGCTCCCCTAGTTTCCGGTATTTATCGAGAAGAGTTTCCAATATTTGCGCGTATTGCACGTCGAGATTCGCGACGAACAAGTCCGCTTTGCGCTGATATTCAGCGATGATTGCCCGCTCTCTTGCACTCAATATGTTCTTGCCAAGACCAAGCACATTCGAAGCGACAATTGACCCGATAAGCGCGCCCACAACGGGAACAGGAATAAGCGTCTGACCAATCGCCGCTCCTACCGCCGCGCCGGTAGCATCAAGGGCATTGATAGTTACCAAGCTCAAGAAACCGTCATCATCAATCTCTCCGGAACGGAATTTCATGACAGCATCTATGAGTCCAAAAGTTCCGGACGCTATCGCCCCTGCGCTCGGAGCCGAAAGATGACAGACATTGGTCAATCCATAAATTGCATAGCCCGAAAACCCGCCTTTGAAGGCACCCTCTGCTGTCTTGACGCCTCCTTCCTTCCAATCCTCAGCGGTAAACTGCCATATTTCCTTGCCTTCTTCGTGCTTTTGATACACGAAAATGCCGAAGTTCAATCCACCTTGGATAGCAGCACCCACCCCGGCAGCTTTGTTAGCCTCGCCTAGATTCGGCTGAGCTTTGTGATATGCAGCAGCCTTATCCGTATTGGCCTTATTGGAGATTTCGCTCTTTTGCTCGGATGTCTGCCGTTTAATATTGTCGGTTTCTTCAGTAAAAGTCCGGTCAATCGCTTCTCTTTGGACCTGATCATATTTCAATACCGATGATTGCATCCATTTGTCCCAGGACAGTCCCCGGATGTTACTTTCCTCTTCGATAAGCTGCTTAATTTTCTGCACTTGGTTACTGGTTAGCGGTTGTCCGTTGAGAAAGACTTCTTTATCGCCATGCATGACCGCACGAAAAACGTCCATGTGGTCCTTTGAAAACATCATATCCATAGAACGGTATTCCGCAGATGTCTTCAGCTCGTTCATTAGGTTCGCATAGAACTTTACCTGCACTGGCTTGCCGTTAATCAACAAATCAGCAGGACCATTATTATTAAGCGTAATTGTTGATTTTTCCAACCCTTCAAATGCTCGTCTGGCGTTAGCGATTCCCGTCTGCGCGAATTCAGCGATAAATCCATGCATACCATTTTCACCACCACGCCCACTGTTGACAATGTTCATGACATTTTGATTCGCTAAATCAAGGTTCCTTAGCGCATTAGCTTGTCGCTCGGCGAGATCTTTCAGCTGACCTGTTTCATTATTAAGAATCTGTCTCAATGTGTCCATCAGAGTAGACACACGTAGCTGATTCAAATAATCAATATACGCGGCAATGCCCTGAGCAACATTGTTATCGATGGCGTGCTTGTCAGCAGTATTCTTGTCAGTCATCGAGTTCCAGTTCCTTGTTAATCATTTGCGCTAAGGTGAGCGTCATATTGACCAGTAATCCCGCCTGCATTTTCTCTTCGTGGGAGAACTGGCTGTAATCGGAGCCTGTCACCGCAGCATTCGCACGCTGTACACCATCTATCTGAGTTTGCGTTGCCTCAGTCAATGCCGCGACTTCGGCATTCTTCGCATTGAATTTGCGAATTAATACTTCCACATTCTGGCGCTCAAGCAAAAGCTTGTCAGCAGTTTCTTTGTTTTTATGATTCGCATAAATACCAGAACCAATTGCCGCAGCGCCCGCCACGCCAGCGATGGTCCATCCAACCGGACCAGCCAGGCCCAGGAACGCGGTTCCGGCTGACATGCCACCGCCACCTGCAGCCAATGCACCGCCACCAAGCCAAGCCAGAGCAGCACTATTTGCTGCAGCTCCGGATAATGCAGAAATGGCAGTACCGGTCGAAGCTACACCGAAGGTGGTGGCCACACCCATTGCAGCCGTAGGTCCCATGGTTGCTACTGCGATTCCCAAAGCACTGAGGGTGGCCCCTGCTCCAGACCCTCCTTCAGCTGCTTTTGCTTGCTTTTCTGCCTCCTTAATCTCATCCTCTTTATTCTCGAACGTCGTTACTTCGGTATTGATCTTATGCAGTTCAACGGCAAATTCTTTTGGCGTATTAGCCAATTGATTGATATGTTGTTCAACATACTTGACATGCACAATAGCGATTTTTCTCAAGTCATACAGCGCTTGCGTACTTTTAGCTAAATCATCCGCTACGTTTTCATAGCGTTCTACGGCATTGTTGTAATCCTCGACAGCCTTAGCTCTTAGTTTGGAATTAAACAAATCGACCTTATCGGCACTATCCTTGACGTTTTTAGCGATTGAGACGGTACCCTTTGCCATGCTGTCAGCCGCTTTGCTTACTTCGCCACTTGCGACGGCCGCAGACTGTGCCACGCTCCCTGCAACAGCTGCCGTCATTTTGCCCGCATCGCCGGCAAGCTTACCCGCATCGTTGGCGATCTTACCTGCCCCTTTGGCAACATCTTTCGTGATTTTTCCCGCTGTGTCACCGATATTTCCGGCTATTTTACCGGCTTGTTTGGTGAAATCATTAAGACCTTTGCCCAAATTATCGAACATGTTGCCCATGGTTGTTGCTCCCCTTTTCACGCACCTGCCATGATGTCCGTCATCGACGGCAAGTGCTTCGTTGCACTTATAGGCCAAGTGTACTCATAATTACGTAGCTGCGGTACATGACCATACATGCACACTGCGTAGTTTGACGGATTCGCGAAGAAGCCCCCATGAATGACCAAAACGTAACTTGCTTACACACACCGCGATTTGACGGATTTGGACGTAAGGCCTTATGGTGTGCACACCATGATTCAACGTATCGCATTCAGCAGCAACGGCGTGAACGAACACGCCAAGCGTCAGCAGATGAACCTGCCGGCGATGCTCGAATGCGCCTTCAAACAGGGTTTGCGCACTGCTCAGTTCCAGCCAATAACCGGAAACAAGCGCAGCCTGCTCGCTGCCATACAAATCTGATCAGTACACCTCTCATTGGCGCATAGCTGAATCATTGCCGGTGATATCGAGCCGACTCGTTCGCACCATGCCTCATAAACGCACCTGCACGAGCATGCGTTCTTGGCATAGTCGCAACTCAATGCACCGCAGCAAAACCCATTGCATACCATCACATATTCAGAAAGAACAACAGATCATAAAGTATTTCACTACTGACACGCATTTCGGGCATCCGCTGGTCAGCGTACTGCGCGGATTCACCACGTTCGACCCCGGGCACACGCAGTATGACGCTCTCCTCTCCTCGCAAGGGCGCAAGGCCGCCGAGGATTGGGCGAAGGGCGTGGTGCTTGACGACTCCCGGCTCAATTTCCGCAAGGCCGCAGACACCGATGCGCACGATGAAGCAATTGTGGCCAATATCAATCGGATTGTCGGAGAGGATGACGAGCTGTGGATTTTGGGCGATATCGGATACCGCACATCGGTCCGGCATCTGAAGAGTTGTCTGCGTCAGCTGCGCTGCAGGCATCTGCACGCGGTTATCGGCAATCACGACGACTGGTGGCTGGACGATGCACCCGCGCGAGATCTGTTCGAATCGATTGAGCCGAACAGCACGGCGGAGCTGACCGGTCTCGGAATTGGCCGCCCGCAGGCGACGGAGACCGTCAATCTATCGCACTTCCCCTACCGTGAGGATCTTGCCTATGGCTGGCCGGATGATGCCGTGCGTTTCCGCGATCAGGCATTGCCGTTCGACGGACATCGTCTGCTGTATGGTCACACGCACCAGCTGTCTCCGGAGGGTGCACGCCACGAAGCCCTCAACGTTGGACTGGACGCATGGAATCTGCAACCGGTAAGCGAAACACAGATTGCCGACTGGTTCCATGCACACGCGACCGATTCAACGCGCGTATCACCGCTGGATATGCCCGACTCCCCCGGGCCGGCGCCCATTGACTCCGCCGCACAGCAGGAACCAGGCGGCTCGGTTTCGGCAGCCGAATCATAATACAAGCAATATTGGGGCGAGCAGAACCTTATGCCATCGCTGGCACCTGTCTCGCCCCACAGCACAACGAAAGGAGCTTGGCTATGGCAAAGCTCATTATTCTGCGAGGACTGCCTGCTTCGGGCAAGTCCACGTGGGCACGCTCATGGTGTGAGGACCCCGCCAACACGTGGCCGCATTGCGTGATTTCTCTCGATGACATTCGGCTCATGATCGCCGGCTCGGCACAGGTCCGAGACCGACTGCAATCCGAGCACGGCAAGCGATTCAATGACATGGTGGTTGCCATGGGACGGCACATGATTGCCGACGCATTGGATGCGGGGTGGGATGTGGTGGCGGATGCGCAACACGCTAATCCCCGGTATGCAGCCGAACTGGCGCTACTCGCTCAACGGCATGGCGCACTGTGGGAAACGAGGGATTTTGACGTTCCTCTGGACGAATTGTTGCGTCGCAATGCGGCGCGTGATACCGCTGACCGTGTTCCGGAAGATTACATTCGTTCGTCCTGGAAGCGTTTTCACACCGCGATGTTCCGCCCGTTGGAACCAGGCGATCCGAATGGAAACCTGTTGGAGCGTATGCGCGCGGACCCTTACGTTCGGGTTATTCCGGTGCGCGGCGAAACAGACGTGTATGCGTGCAATTTCACTGCAGAGGCATTTCGTGAACATCGGTGGACGGATCGTACCATCAATGCGCGAGGGCTTTTTGTCGGCGGCAACGGCCAGGTGGTACAACGCGGGTTCGAGAAGTTCTTTGCTGTGGACGAGACGGAGGAGACATCGTTCGCCCAAGTCGTCAATCACGCTCAAGAACATCCAGAGTCGTTGCCCGTGCGCGTTGAGCGCAAGGAGAACGGATTTCTCGGGCTCGTGGGCGCGGCGGGAACTCCTGGATTGTTCCGCTTCTGGTCGAAGTCGGGGCAAACGGATTATTCCGCGCTTATCGAGCGCCTGTTTCCTTCAGATTCAGCGGTACGTGCCGAATTGTGGCGTATGTTGCATGAGTGGAATGTCACGGCGGCGTTTGAAGTCATCGATCGCGAGTCCGACCGGCACATCGTTGGATACGAATCATCCGGGCTGCGCTTGCTGCATTTGATTCGTAATGCCGAATCGTTCTCCATCGATGCCGCTCACGAGGAAACGTTCACTCTTGCCGGCGGCTTCGTGCGGCCGGAAACGGTGGCGATCTGCCATTCGCCGGAAGAAGTCGCCCAGGCAATCGGCGACGCCAAGGCAAGCCCGCGTGAAGGCGTGGTGCTATATTTTGCCGACGGTTGGATGGTGAAGGTGAAGTCAGACCGGTACAAGTTGGTCAAGGCGATGCGCCCTCTTATGCAACGCGTGCTGCTGCGTGGTCGTTCCTTCAACAAGTCCGGCGACATTGCCGATTTGGCTCGCCGTATCATCGATTACGCACACGAACACCACATCGACCTGGCCTACGAGCGGCAGGCATTCGGCGAGCGCGATATCGATATGACCAAGGTCAACGACATCGTGGACCACGTGCGGTGACTGCTGAGTTCTAGCGCAATATCTTCTGACCAACGTATGTATCACGAAAGCATGTGTCGTGAAAGCATGTATTGCGCTAGAACCAAATCATTCTCGTGGAGGCCGGATAATGAATCTCTATGCTTTGAACATGACGCACCATATGCCGGCATTTCCTTGCGCGAACAACTGTTCATTACGAACATTGTACTGATGCCGTTACAGAACAGAAGAGGGTGCTGTCCTAGCGCCAACCATCCGACCCGGTTCTGCCAGGCACCGAACCGATTCGACAAGGACGCCGTGAAAGACATCATGTTCGGACGGGATGACACGAAGAAGGACTCCAACGGAGTGACCGTCATCCCCTATTCCAAACTAGACGAGCGTGCACCCGTGGAACTCGCCGCATAATCCATCTCAATACTGCATACTTGAAACCGCCTATAGCTGCTCTTCGTAAACACTGAGGCGGTTTATCGTGTCTCTTTGCGTCTCGTCACGATGTTTATCGCGGAGCGGGCATCGCCGACATCCGCGACATCTATGACAAGGTCGTGCTCGACGAAATCGATGAGAGCGATCAGCCGGACGGCGACCTGTTCCGGAAAGGCGATGTGGAAATACAGGGGCCGCAGGGCTGGTCGTACAGACCGGAAAACGTCCGCTGAAAATACAGGTATCGAAATCATTGAGGAATGTTCTCGTCACAGGAGTCGACGAGAACGCGGAAGCCCAAGAAAGGTGGACGCAAACACCTCATCTCAACGAGGTTCATAAAGGTTCGTAACATGAAGAAAGGTCCGGGCAACCAACACTGCTCGGACCTTTCCGCAACACTCCCCCTCAGTCGCTTTCAGCGACAGCTCCCCTCAGAGAGGGGAGCCGAGGAAAACTACTTGGAGACGTTGAACTTGAACTCCACAATATCTCCGTCGGCCATGACGTAGTCGCGGCCCTCCTGACGGAGCTTGCCTTCCTCCTTGATCTTGGCCATGGAGCCGTCGGCGGCCACGAAATCGTCGTAGGAGACGATGTCGGCCTTGATGAAGCCCTTTTCGAAGTCGGTATGGATCACGCCGGCGGCCTGCGGGGCGGTCCAACCCTTGTGGATCTGCCAGGCGCGCACTTCCTTGACGCCTGCAGTCAGGAAGGTCTGCAGTCCAAGGATGTCGAAGCCGACGCGGGCCAACTGGTCAAGGCCGGATTCGCTTAAGCCCGCGTCCTCGAGCATTTCGCGGGCATCCGCCTCGTCGAGCTCGGTCAAGTCCGCCTCGAACTGAGCGTTGAGGAACACGGCCGGAGCCGGGGCCACGGATGCGGCGAGCTTAGCCTGCAGGTCCTTGTTGGCCAGCTCGTTGTCGTCCACGTTGAACACGTAGATGAACGGCTTGGCGGTCATCAGATGCAGGTCGTAGACGGAATCCTTGTCGAAGCGGCCTTCGCGTGCGGCCTTATCGAGCGTCTCGCCGGCTTCAAGGATGGTCTTTGCCTGCTTGACTGCTTCCATGTAGGCCGGCTCGATCTTCTTGCCGCGCAGATCCTTCTCCAGCTTGGGCAGCGCGTTTTCGATGGTCTGCAGGTCGGCGAGGATCAGCTCGGTGTTGATGGTGTCGATGTCGTCGGCCGGATCCACCTTGCCGTTGACGTGGACGATGTCGTCGTCCTCGAAGGCGCGCACGACCTCGCAGATCGCGTCCGCCTCGCGGATGTTGGCCAGGAACTTGTTGCCCAGGCCTTCGCCTTCGGAGGCGCCCTTGACGATGCCGGCGATGTCCACGAAGGTCACCGTGGCGGGCACGATCTTCTCCGTGTTGACCAGCTTGGCCAGCACAGGCAGACGATCATCCGGAAGCGGCACGATACCGGTGTTCGGCTCGATGGTGGCGAACGGGTAGTTTTCGGCCAGCACGTTGTTGCGGGTCAGTGCGTTGAACATGGTGGACTTGCCGACGTTGGGCAGTCCGACGATTCCGATAGTAAGAGACATGATTCCAAGTCTAGGGAGAAGCTGGACACCTTGAACCTGCATGTGGTGAACCGGCCATATGCAAAGGCCTCCGAGCATACGGCTCGAAGGCTTTGACTGTGATATGCGAATATACGCGAACTCTGATTGGCAGTCAGCCGACGATGGCATCGACGGCGTCGATGACCGAGCCGCGGAAACCGTCCTTTTCGAGCTGGGCGACGCCCTTGATGGTGGTGCCGCCGGGCGAGCACACGGCGTCCTTCATGGCCCCGGGATGGGTTTCGGTGGCCATGTAGAGCGCGCCGACACCTTCGACCATCTTGGCGGCGAGCCGGTAGGCGGTGGCTCGCTGCAGACCGTACTGCACGCCGGCGTCGCCCAAGGCCTCGATGTACATGTCAGTGAAGGCGGGCGCGCAGCCGGCCACCACCATGGCGATGTTCATATGCGCGGTGTCCACGCGCTCGATGAGGCTGATCGGCCCGAACAGCTGCTCGAAGGTTTCGGTTTCGTCGTCGGTCAGGGTGTTGACGGATTCGGTGACGAGCACGCCCTTGCCCACGGCCATCGGAGTGTTCGGAATGGTGCACTGGATATGAATGTCCGAAGAGTCGACGGATTCGCCGTCTTCGGTGGCGAACAGGTCCTGGTACTTCTTGAGATTCCAGCCGGCGGCGATGGAGACGACGATCTTGCCCGGCTTGGCAAGTTCGTCGGCCAGCGGCTTGACAACGGCGGCAATCTGGTAGGGCTTGATGGCGATGATGACCACGTCAGCGGCCGTCACCACTTCCAGCGCATTGCGCAACGGGCGCAAGCCAAGTTCGGCGGTGGTCTTCTCAAGCTTGTCGTAGTGGGCGGCGCAGGCGACCATCTGGCCGCCGGTGACCACGCCCGCGTCAACGAAGCCCTGGGCGATGGCCTGGGCCATGTTGCCATATCCGATAAAACCGATGGTGAGGTTCTGAGTCATACGTTTTCCTTTCGTGCATGTATACAGAGCTCCCTCATCAGAGGGAGCTTGCTTCCTTGAGTCAGAACAGTTCTTCGAGGTCGCCTCGGTTGAGGGCTTCGGTGTAGAGGTGCTTGAAGACGAGCGAGCCGTGCAGACCGTCATGCTCGAATTCGTTGGTGGTCCAGTAGTGGCTGTTACCCACGCGGCTCAAGGTGTCGAGCTGCATACCGGAATCGACATACATGTCGTCGAAGTAAACGGCGGCCTGCAGCGGCACCTCATTGCGGGCCAGCTGGTCTTCGTCATAGATCACGCCGAAGTGCGTGTCTTCCATGAGCAGGTCCATGGCCGGCCTGAACGGGCGCAACGCAGACTCCTGTTCGAACATCCACGGGAACATGGCCTCGCCGGTGAAGTTGAGCGGGCGTTCATCAGCACCGAATTCGGGCTTGCCATCGCGCACGCGCTGGGCGGCCCAGCGAATCGGCTGTTCCATCTCACCGTTGGCGTAGATGAACTCCTGCAGCGGCCAGTACAGCGGGCGCGACGAAGTGGCGTTCATCACCTTGGTCAAAAATTCGTCAGACAACGGCGAGTCGGCAGAAGCGGAACCATCGCCATCAAGGAAGGCGTCGTCAAGAATCCAATGGACACGCTCGAAGCTCGGCTTCATGCCAAAATCGGATCCCAAGCACTGGAAGCGTTCGACGGTGAGCGGGTCGCCGTTCGGCATCAGCGGGAAGCCGTGGGCGGCCATGCCGGCGATCACGCCAAGTCGATGCTCCACATCGGTACCAGCCATCGGATTCAGTACTGAATCGGTGAGTTTGCCAACGAATTCGGCGACTTCCGCAGTAGTCGGCAGCTTGTCGGCGATGGCAGCCACGCGCTCCTTGTCCTGTGGGTAGCGCTCGTAGAACTGAGTCGTCTTGCGCACCATGCGCGGGAAGGTATGCTCGTACACTTCAGCGGCGTCGGCCGGCACGTGCGGGATGCCGCCGGTGGTGAAGCTGGCGATTACGCCGGCCGGGAACAGGGACAGTGTGGTCAGGGTCAGGAAGCCGCCGTAGCTTTGGCCCATCGTCACCCACTTGCGGCCACCGAATTCGGTCAGGCGCAGATGTTCGAAGTCACGCACGATGGAATCGGCAAGGAACTTCTTCAGATAGTCGGCTTGGGCTCGTGCGCCGGCCGCGGCATCATCGTCGTGCGCGGCGGCGATGCGGGCCATGACGTGCGTGTCCACGCGCGAGGAACGGCCGGTGCCGCGCTGGTCGGGCAGAATCACGCGGAAATGCTTGGTGGCCTCTTCAATCCAGCCATCGGAGGTCGGGCTGTTCAAACGCGGGCCGGCACCGCCGGGACCGCCTTGCAGGAAGATCAGCAGCGGCAGGTCGTCATGCACATGTTCGGGCGTGGTGACCACGCGATAGAACAGTTTGATGGTTTCCCCGTCGAACGCCCGCCCGGGCTCGTGGCCGGTCCAGTCGAGCGGAACATCGATGGAATGGTCCTCTATGGCCAGTCCGGGCACGTAGTATTTGCTCAGCATTGTCATGGTTCAAGACTCTAGTCCATAAATCCTCCTGAAGAGTGATACCGGTTCGTCGCCGGACACGCTAGCCTTGTGCGTTATGGAGATGATGGCGCGCGTGAGGGCATGGTGCGCACGGGAGTCGACCCGCACACTGCTATGGGACACGTTGCTCGCCGCGGCGCTGATCGCCGGTTGCGTGCCGTTCAACGGCGTCACCAGCCCTGATTCGACGGGCGGCATATTGTTTCCCGCAACTCAGGCATCGATGACGCTGTGGTCGCTGCCGGTCTTCGTGCCGCTGATGCTGCGCAGGTATCGCCCGGAGCCGGCGGCCTGGCTGTTCGTGGCGCTGACCATCACGCATCTTGTGCTCGGCCCGGCAATCACGTATTTCGATTTCTACGCCCTGATCATGGTGTATTCGGTGATTCTGTACGGCAGTCCCCGACATTCCTGGCGGTTCATTGTCACGGCGTTCGTCATGGGACTGGTCGCGGCGACGGTCTGGTCGGTGTCTTTCAACGTGGGTCCGCTGTTCGCCGGACCTTCCTCCGGTTCGCGCACCATCCGCGACGGCTGGCTGGCCGATGCCATCACGATGCCCACATGCCCGGCGGTCACCGGCGTCGTGGGGGCAAGCGGCGCCGTCAACTGCGGAGCCAAGATGCTCGCTGACGTCGGCATGGAGGCGGCGCTCATCGAATCGAGCGTGCTGAGCGTCATCATCATGGCCTTGTGGCAGCGAGCGCGCAAGGCCACGCTGGCGGCCATGCGCGAGCGCAACGCCTCCATTGTGGCGAAAGAGGCCGAGGAGACGCGCATCGCGGCGCTGGCCGAACGCGCACGCATCGCCCGTGATATGCATGATGTGGTGGCACATACACTCTCCACGATTATTGTGCAGTCGGATGGCGGCCGGTATGCGGGCGCGCATGATCTGGCCGTCGCCAAGCATACGATGAGCACGATTCGCCATGAAGCGGAACGCGCGCAGCGTGATATGCAGCGTCTGTTCAATGTGTTCGGTGCGAGCGGCAGTACCGGATATGCCGACATCGATTCGCTGTTTGATGGCCATCTGGTGGTTTCCCGGCATATGACCGGCAAAGCGCAACCTGACCGGCTGTCCGCCGACGCGGAAACCGCCGTGTTCCGTCTTGTGCAGGAAGCGCTGACCAATACGCGCAAACATGCGGGCGAGGGTGCTAAAGCCACCATCGATGAATTCTGGTCAAACGATGTGCTGTCGATTACCGTATCCGATAACGGCCGTGGCGCGGCGTCTGCAGCAGACGGTCATAAGCCCGGATACGGATTGGTTGGTATGCACGAACGCATTGAGTCGTTGGGTGGCAGCGTGCAAGCCGGCCCAGGGCCGAATGGTGGCTTTATTGTGGCGGCTACGATTCCGCTCTCCCCTGCCGCCCCACAGTCTGGCACCGATACGGAGGATCCGGTGCTAACCATTATCTCGCGTATACGAGGATTGATGGATCGGGCGCGCCCCAAAGTACTCGACCAAGGAGATACGCGTGAGTCGAACTGGGTGGGTCGATTTGCGCAGTGGACCGAGCGGCACTATCTTCTGATGGACGTTATCGCCACTATCGTGCTGATTGCGCTATTTGATTCCGCCACGTATGGCGATTTGCAAATGATCGGCAATGCCCCGTATTCGCCGAACCGCGTGCTGACTATAACGCTGACGATTATTATGCTTTCGCCTTTGGCGTTCCGCCGCCGCTTCCCAGAGGGCAGCGCACTGGTCATGGCGATTCTGTCCGCCGTGCAGCTGCTGTTTCTGCCATCCATCCTGACCGTCAACATGTTCGCATTGGTGTCCGTGCATGCCGCCGTACTGTATGGCCGCGAACATGCGTGGCGCTGGGTCAGCGTGGCACTGGTTGCGGATTCGTGGCTGGCCGGCATCAAGATAATGTCCGGCTGGAACGGCTATGGGATGCTGATTCAGATGCTGCTGCCCTTCAACGGCGAATCGGCGATGTCCCGCTGGCTGCTGGTGCTTTCCGGTCTGATGCCGGGTGGCGTGGTTATGCTGTTTGGCTTTGCCTGCATTGCGATGGCCCGGTGGAGCCGTTCACGCGGTTCGAACGCGCTGGTGCTCATGCAACGCGAGGAAGCGCTCAAGGCCGAGCAGGATCGGCAGAAGGTGCTGGCCGCCAATCTGGAGCGCAATCGCATCGGCACGGCCATGCAGGCCGAGGTATTGAATACGTTGGAATCGGTGATCACGCAAGCCGATGATGGGCTGGCCATGCTGAACTCCGAACCGGCTCCCGATAGCGAGCAGATCATCGCCGCGTTCACGGTCATCGGGGAACGCGGGCGTGCGGCTCTGGCGCACATGCGGCAATTGCTGACGGTGCTGCGTGAAACCGGATTCAGCGACGAGATGCATGAAGGCGCACAACCCGACATGCAACTGCGACCGGCTGCTCCTCTGTCCAGCCAGATGAGGCAGGCGGAATCCACATCTCAGACGGATTCGTCCACGAACATGAACTCAGGGAACAATCAGGGTGTCCATGGAGCGGCGCTCCGATAGGAAACGGATACAGTGGAGAGCATGAACGAGAGCAGAAGCATTCGCGTGATTATTGCGGACGACCAGGAGCTGGTGCGTGCCGGTTTTGCCATGGTCATTGGTTCGCAGCCGGATATGGAGGTGGTCGGGCAGGTGCCCGACGGCGCCCAAGCCGTGGCGTTGGCGGAATCCCTGCATCCCGACGTGGTGCTGATGGATGTGCGCATGCCCAGCATGGATGGCATTGAGGCCACGAGCCGTATTACCTCGCTCTCCGCCGCGCCGGGCGACGCGGCCGATTCGGCCAGTCTGGCCGCCGACGCGACCGTCTCGGCCGAATCGGCTGACGACCGGCCGACGCGCGTAATCATTCTGACGACGTTCGATTTGGACGAGTATGTGATGGCGGCCATCAATGCCGGCGCCTCGGGCTTCCTGCTCAAGGACACCGAACCGGAAACGTTGCTCAATTCGATTCGTACTGTATTCCAAGGCAATGCGATTATCGCGCCTTCCGCCACGAAGCGACTCATCGAAAAGATGATGCAGGACGGTTACGCGCAGCATGGTTCGTTGGGTGGAGAAACCACACACTCCGGTGCCGTGTACGGTTCCGCCGGCGGCGTCTCTGGCGGTGCGGCCGGCAACGGTGCTGGCTCGATGACCGGCATCCCCTCCCCTGCCGGAGCCGCTTCCGACGGTTCCAATACGTCACGCCCGGCATACACCGATCCCGAACTGGATCTGCTTACCGACCGTGAACGCGAGGTGCTGGTGGAGATCGCCCATGGTCTGAGCAACCAGGAGATCGCGGACAAGCTCTTCATTTCTCTGCCCACCGTCAAAACCCATGTGGCACATATTCTGGCCAAAATCAACGCCCGCGACCGCGTACAAGCCGTAGTCTTCGCGTACGATAACGGGCTGGTGTAACAAAGCTCCCTCTGATGAGGGAGCTTATTGCCCTACGCCTCGGCCAAAGCCTCGACGGGTGGCGTCTTGACGGCTCGGCGGGCGGGAGCCACGCTGGCCAGCAGAGCGGCGAGCGCGGCGACGCCGAGCACCACACCGTTGGTGGCCCATTCGAACGGGAACACGGTGTCGCCGTACAAACTAAACACCATGTAGGATCCGAGCCAGCCGAACAGGGTACCCAATACCACTCCCACCACGCCGGAGACGAGCGAAAGCAGCAACGCTTCCACCGCCAGCGAGCGCCGCAGTTGGCCACGCGTCATGCCGATGGCACGCAAGGTGGCGGATTCGCGTGTGCGTTCGATCACCGACAGACTCAGCGTGTTCGCCACACCGACCAAGGCGATGAGTACAGCCACCGCAATCAAACCGACCAACAATGCCATCATGCCGTTGATCATGGTCTCCCATTGCGTACGTTCGGCCACCGGACCGGTCACGGTAACACCCGCACTGGCGGAGAACACATTCTGCACGTTGGTGAATACGTCGTTCAACGCAACACCCGCGCCTTCGGCGTCAATGCGCATAAGCATGATATGCCCGTCGGCCTTGATTCCACCGTTGGTGAAGTGGCTGGCGTCCACGAAGGCGACCGCGGCGTAGTTGGAGGCGATGCGGCGATAGTCCACCTTCCGCGGTTTGAGCGTCAGCGTCTGTGTGCCGCCGGATTGTCCATTGCCGTTTTCGGCGCTGCCGTTCGCATCATTACCGGACGGACCATTGGCGGCATCGGCTTGTGCTTCGGCCGCTCCAGCCGTGAACGTGACGCTCTTGTCCAGCGGAATATCCTTGCCTGTAGCGGCGGAATACTTGGGCATCAGTACGGAATCGCCATCAATGGTTACGCCGGACAAATCGGAGCGCACCACCTTGCGCAGCGCGTCGACGCCATCCACGCCCACGACCAGCACACTCAGGCTCTTGCCGTCGGCATCCTTCATGGTCATCATGCGGGTCGGCGCGTAGACACTGCTCTGAACGCCCTTGACTTTGGCTGCCTCGCTGGCCTGTTTGCCAGTCATATCGGTGCCAGCGGCAATCATGTCGACGCTGTAGCGCGTGGTCAACGCCTCGTTCATGGTTTGCTTGGCGCTGGCGGCACCGGTGGCGATGGTGGAGACCAGCGTCACGCCGATAAGCAGTGCGGCACCGGTGGCGGCCACGCGGCGCGGGTTCTTCTGAATGTTCGCATGTGCCACTTTGGCGGACGGACCGGCCAGTGCAACCAGCGCGCCCACGCCGCGCATGAGCACCGGTAGCCAGAACGTGGCGGAAAGCACCAGTCCAAGGAAGATCAATGCACATCCGATGATGGCGGCGAGCAGCACCAGCGGATACTGCTTGTCGGCCATTGAATCACGTCCGGCGATGTTCTCGGACATCTGCCATACAGAGAATGCGCACAGTGCCACGCCGGCCACAATCAGCAGCATGGAAATCACGGCGCGGACCACACCGGCCCGTCGCGTGTCGGTCAGTTCGATGGGTCGCAACGCTTCCAGCGGGGTGACGGCGGTAGCGGAACGCGCAGAGCCTAGCGAGGCAATCACCGTCATAATGATGCCGAATGCCATAGGCACCGTGAACACCGGACCGGATAGCACCAGTCGCATGGTCATGCCGGTGGCTTTCATCAGGCCCGACTGGCATAGTGCGGCCATGAGTCCGATGCCCAGGCCCACTCCCAGTGCGGAGGCGATCAGTCCCAGCACACCGGCTTCAAACAGCACGGAGACATACAGCTGGCTTTTGTTCGCGCCGATGGTGCGCAGCAGGGCGAGTGTGCGGCGGCGCTGCGCCACAAGCACTTGGAAGGTGTTGGCGATGACGAGTGCCGCGACCAGCATGGCAAGTATGCCGAAGCTCAGCAGGAAGATGGTGGTGATGCTGGTTTCGCCCGAACTCATGCTTTTGACGGATTCCTCGACGAGCGCGGCACGGGATTGCACGCTGAAATGCTTAGGGAGCAGTGTGCTGACCTGTTTTACGGTGGACGCCGCAGCCGTGTCACTGGCATCGTCGATGTCGAGATAGACGAGGTAGACAGGCAGGTTGCCGAAATCGTTGCTGCCGGCCATCGCGGTAATAACGTTGTCGGAAAGCACGGAAGCGCCACCGTAGTAGGCGTAGGCACCGTTCGGGTCGTCGGTGAGGCCTACCACGCGCACGGTCATGCCGGAGTCGACGGCTATGTCGACACCGTCGGATGAGGCGGACGCACCTGACGCGGCATCGGAATCACCGTCGTGCGAGCTCGTGCCATCGGCGTTCTGGGCCGACTCATCACCAGCGTCACCGGTATTACCGGCCGAATCGCCGGTCTTGCCCGCATACTGCGCCGCCTGCGAGTTGACGGTCACACGGTCCCCTACCTTGACGCCAAGCTGGTCGGCTACGGACTTGGTCAGGGCAATCTCGTTGCTGTCCGCCGGCTGGTCTCCTTGCGTGATGGTGACCGGCAGCAGCGTACGTTTTGCGGCGGTGGTGATGACGTAGCTGCTGGCATGCTTGTTGCCACGGGTTACGGTCACGGAACCCGCGTAGCTGGCGCGTGCGTCCTTGACGCCTTCGGTGGCGCGGATGCGGTCAAGCTGGAAGTCGTTAACCGTGCGCGTGTAGATGTAGTCCTGGTCCTTATCGGTCAGGTCCTTGCCGCCATCCGGGCTGATCACGTAGTTCGCGCCGCCGAGCTGGGCAGTGTTCTGGGCGGCAAGCGCATCGTTCATCGCGTTGCCGAACAGGAAGGTAGCGGCGATGAACGCAGTGCCGATCAGGATGGCGATGCCTGCCGGAATCAGCATCCTGGCGCTTTTCTTCATAAGTTTCAGAGTGATGGAAAACATGGGGGTGTCCTGTCTCTCGCTTTCCGTCTCAGCGAGCGTGCTGTGCGGCGGCACGGGCATGATGCATGGTGCCGGTTCTCCCAGCTGGGGGCAATGGAGCGTCGGTGATGGGCAGGTTGGGCACATCCTTTACGCCGGCAAGACGGGCGAGCGTGTCGGCGCGTGTGCTGGTGACGGCAGCGCGCGTGGCACGTTCGCGTTCGGCCATAAGCAGATCGTTCATCGTTTCGGCAGTGGGATTCGCCTCGTCGGCCACGATCTGTCCGTCGGCGAATACGATGGCACGGTCGGCGTAGGAGGCGGCCACCGCATCGTGCGTGACCATGACGATGGTTTGGCCAAGCTCGTTGACCGAACGCTTCAGGAAGCCGAGCACTTCGGCGCTGGAAACGGAGTCGAGGTTGCCGGTCGGCTCGTCAGCGAACACCAGCTTCGGCTTGGTAATCAGCGCGCGGGCGATGGCCACGCGCTGCTGCTGGCCACCGGACAGTTCATTCGGTCGGTGGTTCAGGCGCTGCTTCAGTCCCAGGGTATCGACGAGCAGGTCGAACCAGGCGTGGTCGGGCTTGTCTCCGGCGAGAGTCAGTGGCATGAGGATGTTCTGTTCGGCGGTGAACATGGGCAACAGGTTGAAGCTTTGGAAGATGAAGCCGATCTTGTGGCGACGTAGCAAGGTGAGCTGCTTGTCGTTCATGCGGGTCAGGTCTGCCCCGCCGAAAAGAATATGCCCGGATGTGGCGGAGTCGAGGCCGGCGAGCGTGTGCATAAGCGTGGATTTGCCGGAGCCGGACGGGCCCATGATGGCGGTGAATTTGCCGCGTTCGAAACTCACGTTCACGCCGCGCAGGGCATGGACCATATTGCTGCCAGTGCCGTAGTTCTTGACCAAGTCGACGGCCTGAATAGCGATGCCGCGCGATGCGGCCGGGTTCTGCACGTTCATAATGTCTCTCCATATTTGGCCGGGCCTTATGCCCGGATGATGATTCCAACTTATGAAGAAATAACGGCGCGCCCCATCGTGCGCCAGACTGAATTGGGCGGTCGGCCACGCGCCGGCCCTCATCCTTGAGGATTATGTCGTCTCAGGTCTCACACTATTCATGCCTCTGCGCAAACAGTGTGAGGCATACAGACGCAAGAAAGCCCGCACTGCATGACATCAGTGCGAGCTTTCTATTCCTTGGGTCAAGCGATCAGGCGGAAGGCACCCCATGCGGCTCGATGATTCGTGATGCACCCCATTAGCATCGCGCCCCTTCTCATCGGGCCGTCAACCTTCCTGTCGACCTCACTTGGCCAAGCCGGAAGCGCGAAGGGCTTCGAAGCCGCCCTTCAGGTCATCGAGGATGTCCTCGATGTTCTCGGTGCCGATGGACAGGCGGATGGTGCCTTGGTGGATGCCCTGATCCTCGAGCTCCTCCACTGTCTCCTGGGAGTGCGTGGTGGAGGCCGGGTGAATCACGAGGCTCTTGGCGTCGGCCACGTTGGCCAACAGGCTGAACAGGTGCAGGTTGTCGATGAACACGCGTGCCGCGTCCTTGCCGCCCTTGATGTCGAAGGTGAAGATGGAGCCGCCGCCATTCGGGAAGTACTTCTTGTACAGCTCGTTGTCCTTGCGGCCTTCGATGGACGGGTGGGAGATGGACTCGACTTCCGGAACGGTCTTCAGGTAGTCGATGACCTTCAGCGCGTTCTCAACGTGGCGTTCGACGCGCAGCGACAGGGTTTCGGTGCCCTGCAGCAGCAGGAATGCGGCGAACGGAGACAGGGTGGCACCGGTGTCGCGCAGCAGGATGGCGCGGATGCGGGTCACGAACGCGGATCCGCCCAGGGCCTCGTAGAAGTTCAATCCGTGATAGGACGGATCCGGCTCGGTCAGGGTCGGGAACTTGCCCGGCACTTCGGCCCAGTTGAAGTTGCCGCCTTCCACAATCACACCGCCGAGGGTGGTGCCGTGGCCGCCGATGAACTTGGTTGCGGATTCGACCACGACATCAGCACCGTGCTCCAGCGGGCGGAACAGGTACGGGGTGGCGAAGGTGTTGTCGACGATCACCGGCAGATGATGCTTGTGGGCGATGGCGGTGATGGCTTCGAAGTCCGGCAGGTCGGCGTTCGGATTGCCGAAGGTCTCGAAGTAGACGAGCTTGGTGTTCTCCTGGATGGCGTCCTCGAACTCCTGCGGATTCTCGGCGGAGACGAAGGTGGTGGTGATGCCGTCACGCGGCAGGGTGTGACGCAGCAGGTTGAAGGTGCCACCGTAGATGTTCTTGGCGGCGACGATGTGATCGCCGGACTGGGTGATGTTGCGCACCGCGTATTCCACGGCGGCTGCACCGGAGGCGACGGCAAGGCCTGCGGTACCACCTTCAAGAGCGGCGATACGGTCTTCGAACACGCCCTGGGTAGAGTTGGTCAGACGGCCGTAGATGTTGCCCGGGTCGGCAAGGCCGAATCGGGCCTCAGCGTGATCGAAGTTGTGGAAGACGTAGGAGGTGGTCTGGTAGATCGGCACGGCGCGGGAATCGGTGGCCGGGTCGGCCTGCTCCTGGCCCACATGCAGCTGCAGGGTTTCAAAACGGTACTTCTTGTTGTTCTCGGCCATGGTATTCTCCTTGGTTGTGCTAGGTCGCGAGGATTTTTCCTTGCCACCCGCCTGCCGTGTTCGGGCGGTTGGCGAGGTGTTGGTTATGAAGTTACGACGCTTGGGCCGCACGGCGCAAGCTGAACGTTATCGGACTTGCCTATAAGGGCTTATAAAGCCTTGGGATCATTGACGTGAGCGACTGTCAGAAGTCACGAAAAAGTCGTTGAAATTATCGCGACACGCCGGGCCGCACGCATGCGCTTTCAAGGTCGACTGCGGTCACGGTGATATCGCTGCCATGCCTTTCGCGCATGGCTCAAGTGTCCGTGATGATTGCTTGTTCCACCCGTCACCAAGACGGTTTGCCCGCTCGGTGATGACGTCTGTTTCATTTTCTGCCGCCCGGTTACATGGTTTACATGACGAACGACTACAGTCAAACATCGCCAATGAATTATTCCGCCAACATGGTGAAGGGATTCGAACAGACATGACCGATGTAACACTGTATGACCGTGATCCGAACTATATTCCGCGCGTGGCCGCCGTGCACGACATGTGCGGCTACGGCAAGTGCTCGCTGACCGCCGCGATTCCGATTCTCTCGGCCGCCGGCTGCGATGTGTGCCCGGTGCCGACCGCCCTGTTCTCGGCGCACACGCGCTATGCAGTGTTCACGTTCCATGACACCACGGATATTCTCTCCGGTTACTTGGATGCCTGGCAGAAGGAAGACGTGGAGCTGGATGGCGTGTATTCAGGCTTCCTCGGCTCCCCCGATCAGGTGGCAATTATTCAGCGTCTCTACCGCGAATATCCGAACGCGCTGCGTCTGGTTGACCCGGTGATGGGAGACGCCGGCGAAATGTACCCCACGTACACACCGGAGCTGTGCGAGGCAATGGGCGCGCTGGCCGATGGCGCCGACGTATTGATGCCGAACCTCACCGAAGCGAGCATTCTCACCAAGCGTGACTATCCTGGCCAAGATATTGATGAGGCCACGGTTAACGAGCTGCTTGGTGCTCTGCTGGAGTTGGGTGCCAAGAACGTGGTGCTGAAGGGCATCGACCATGGCGATGGCAAAATCGTCAACTATGTGGCCAGCGCTTCCACTGGTGTTGCCGGCAAGATCGAGCTGGCTCATGAGAAGTTGCCATACATGATTCATGGCACGGGTGACGCCTTCGCCTCTGCCCTGTGCGGCGCGGTGATGGCCGGCCGCGGCCTGGCCGAGTCGGCCGAAATCGCCGGTGAGTTCGTGCGCCACGCCATGGTCAGCACCCGTAACCAGCCGCATTTCGAGGATCGTGGCGTCAGTTTCGAACTGAACCTTGGCGAACTCACCGATTTGGTGAAGTGACCGCACCTTGGCTCCCCTCTCCGCTCACTGGGTCTGACGTATTCAGCGAACAATCCGATGGGTTGTTTTTCGTCACAGGGAAGTCGACTGGTGAGCCTTGGTAAACCTTCTGAACTAATGGTGGATAACCGGGTTTTCATCCACACGTTATCCACAACACGCCAAACCGCGTCATAGTATCCACATTTGCCGGTTGCGCTTGTGCTCTTACATAAGTAACCCGCACAGTGGAATCATGAACGCTTTACCACCTACCCAGCCGACGACGAAGTCCGGCATCGACGCCGGTCTTGCCTTTCACCAGCCCATGCTGGCTTCACCTGATCCGCAGGCAATGCTGCCTTCGGAACGGATTGCGGCCACGATGGGCGACCGCAATCTGACGCCCAAACAGTTCGGCGCGCTCGGCGAGCAGTATGCCGCCGCGTGGCTGGAGGAACACGGTTGGACGACCTTGAGCCGCAATTGGCATACCCGTTACGGCGAATTGGACATCGTGATGCTCAATCCCGAGTACACGGTGGTGTTCGTCGAAGTGAAATCACGCCGGTCCATGCATTACGGATATCCGCAAGAGGCCATTACGCCGGCGAAACAGCACAATCTCAGGAAAGCCGCCTGCGATTGGCTACTTGACCGGCGTAATCGGGTGCCGCATTCGGCGGTCCGTTTCGATGTCGTCACCATCGTGCTTCGGGTGGGCAGGCCGCTCGTGCATCACATTGAAAATGCCTTCTGAAGCCCCCCCCCCAAAAAAAAACAGCCACGTTGCGAAACACATTGTGAAAGGAGTAGACATGGCTATCGGCAGCACCCTCTCAGTCGGACTGATCGGCCTTAAGGCCTTCATCGTCCAAGTGCAGGCTTTCATCAGCCCTGGCTTGCCATACTTCAGCATCATCGGATTGCCGGATGCATCGTTGTCCGAAGCCCGCGAGCGCGTGAAATCAGCGTGTCAAGCCACTGGATTCGGTTGGCCGCAAACCCGTGTGACCGTGAACATGAGCCCTGCGGCCATGCCCAAACGCGGTTCGTCGCATGATCTGGCCATCGCGGCCAGCGTCCTATGTGCGGCGGGTGCCATAGGGCATGATTGCCTAGAAGATACCATTGTGCTCGGCGAAGTGAATCTTGACGGCTCGGTGCTGCCGATTCATGGGCTGCTCCCGATCATGCTGCATGCCGAGGAACGTGGCGTGCGCAAAATGATTGTTCCCCATCGCAATCTTGACGAGGCTTCGATGGTGGATGGACTGGATGTAGTGGGCGTGAGGCATGTGGGTGAGCTCATCGAACTGATGGGCGGCGATGCCACCTATACGATTCCCGATACACCGGTTACCGACGAGACCACCACGGATCAATCGCCCACAAGTCATCCCAACGATTGTGGCGATATGAACGAGGTTCTGGGTCAGGAGCATGCCAAATGGGCGCTGCAAGTGGCGGCGGCAGGCGGGCATAATCTCATCATGACCGGCCCGCCAGGCAGCGGCAAAACCATGCTGGCCTCACGTATGCCCGGCATCATGTGTCCGTTGAACGAGGCGGAACAACTGGAAGTGGCATCGATTCGATCGCTGTGCGGCATACTGCCTCAGTACGGCATCACCGACATGCCGCCGTTCGAGGCACCGCACCACACCGCCAGCACGGCGGCCTTGGTGGGTGGTGGCAGCGGCATCGCCGTTCCCGGCGCAATCACGCGCGCGCATCGAGGCATTCTGTTTCTGGACGAGGCACCGGAATTCAGCGCACGCGCCCTGCAGACGCTGCGCGAACCATTGGAATCCGGGTATGTGGCGCTTTCCCGTTCAAAAGGCAGCACCTATTACCCGGCCTCATTCCAACTCATCATGGCGGCCAACCCCTGTCCGTGCGGATACTATTACGGCACCGGCGAACGTTGCGCTTGCCGGGAAAAAGACCGTATACGTTATTTCTCGCGATTGTCCGGACCGATATTGGATCGTGTGGATATTCAGATGGCGGTGCCACCAGTCTCGCGCATTGCCGTGCAAAGCGAGCCAATCGGCGAGTCCAGTGCCGGGATACAAGCTCGTGTGATTCGTGCCCGTCAAGTGGCCAAAGATCGGTTCAGACAGTATGGATGGGTGTGCAACGCGCAAGCTTCGGGCAAATGGCTGCACGCCAATACATCGCTGAAAGCGATGGAATTGGTCAATCGGGCCCTGTCCAATCATCAACTCACATTGCGCGGGGCTGATCGCGCCATGCGTCTGTCTTGGACGCTCGCCGATCTGGCCGGCCGCGTATCCCCCACTGAACAGGACGTCCATCAGGGCATCGAAATGAGAACGAGGATGACATGAGTAACGCTACTGATATCCGGCAATCTGGCGGCACCGCAGGAAGTGTGGATCACACCGATACGAGTCTCGCCGTTTCGCGCACTATTCCCGTACCTCCCACGGATACGTTGTATCGTGCCGCGCTCACGTTCTGTCTTGATGGCGCGGATGTGATGATGTACGCCACGCTCAAAGGCGCGGAAAACGCCGAATCCCTCTGGCATGCGTTGGCGCAATCCCATCCAAGCCAGCCATCTGAAATCTGCGGCCCGGCGCTGTCACGTATTGACCGCATGTTCGTGGACGGCCTCACTCGATGGGGCCGCAAGGCGTCGGCGAACGCGATGCGCTCCTTCCGCAATGCACTGGCCTGCTGGCATAACCGCATGATGGACCTGCCCTCGCAAGACATCATCCAACTGGCCGACTGGTTCACTATGGATGGCACGCAATGGATTATCGGCCCTGGCCATCCATGTTGGCCCTCGCAGTTGGCCGACCTGTCCATTCGCTCCGATTGGGCGCCACCGCTGTGTTTGTGGATCAAAGGCGATCCACGCGCATTGACCAGTTGCGCCAAACCGGTCGGCATCGTCGGTTCACGGGACGTGACCGAATATGGCCGGTATGTGGCACACACCGTAGCCGAACAGGCAGCCGTTGCCGGGCATCTGGTCGTGTCCGGAGGCGCGATGGGCACGGATGCGGCGGCACATTGGGGAGCGTTGAATGCGCTGCACGGCAGAATGCCCGCCAATGTGGGCAAAACCGTTGCCGTATTCGCCGGCGGGCTCAACCATATCGGACCGATGCGTAACCGCACGCTGTTCGAACGCGTCGAGGCGCAGGGTGGTGCACTGATCAGTGAACTGTGCCCCGGGACGATTCCCGAAGCCCGTCGTTTTCTGCTTCGCAACCGCATTATCGCGGCCATGTCTTCCACATTGATTGTGACGCAAGCCCGGTTGCGTTCCGGAGCGCTCAACACCGCGGGATGGGCATGCGAATTGCTGCGCGAAGTGTATGCGGTTCCCGGTGACATCAATCAGCCTTGCAACGCCGGGTGCAATAAGATGATCGGCGACCACCGAGCGATGATTCTGTGTGCCGCCACATCCACCGAGGATATATGCCATGAACGGCATAAGCCCGTTATGGCAGCATGCCCGGGCATATCGAAATCCACAGGTCAGGACTCGCCCGAAAACGAGGAGGCCATGGAAGTGCCGGCAACGACTCCGTTATCGCCAGCATCCTCGGAATCATCGGCGTCACAGGAGTCGTCACAAGATTCAGGTCATTCGAAACGTTCGAAGACCAAGCATACTCAGCCTACGCGCACTCAATCCAAGGATGGGCCGGCGAGCGCAACCGCCGATTCCGGTAACGACAAAAGCAAGGGTGAAGAGCTGCCCTCGTCGCATCAGATGCCGGATCTTCGTGTCAAGCCGAAGCCCGATCCCGAGAAGGAAGCCCAACAACGTATCATTATCGCCAAGCTGCCGGAAATGGAACGCACATTAGTGGCATTGATTCGTGAATGCCGTAAACGACATCTCATCGTCACCCCGGACGCACTATTGCGCGTGGCGCGAGAGACGGTACCCGACGAGATTCCCAATATCGGCACCATACTTGAGCTACTCGGCGCATTGGAGCTGAAGGGAGTGATCGAGCGGGATGCCGGGATGCTCAAGCTGAGCAGCCGTGTCGGCTAATCGGCTTCCATGACACGGCTCGAAGGCTGTTCGGCGGGTGTGCGAGAATCGAACCCATGAGTCCGAAACGTTTGGAAGATATGTATGATGCGGTGATCGTCGGCGCCGGAGCGGCCGGCCTGTCGGCGGCGTTGGGACTGCTGCGCTCCCCCGAGATCACCGAGCTCAAGGAACAAGGCGTGGACCCGAAGATCCTCGTGGTCTCCAAACTGCAGCCGCTGCGTTCGCACACCGGTTCAGCCGAGGGCGGCATCGCCGCGAGCCTGGGCAATGTGGAGTCCGATGACTGGCACTGGCATTACTACGACACCATCAAGGGCGGCGACTGGCTGGTGGACCAGGATGCGGCCAAACTGCTCGCCGAATACGCGCCGCAGACCGTGATCAACCTGGAGCGTCAGGGCGTGGCCTTCTCCCGTACCGAGGACGGGCATATCGCCCAGCGCCGGTTCGGCGGCCACACGCGCGAGTTCGGCGGCGCCCCGGTCAAGCGCGCCGCCTATGCGGCCGACCGCATCGGCCACCAGATTCTGCACGCCTTGTGGCAGCAGTGCGTGGCCGCCGGCGTCGAGTTCGCCGAGGAATGGTATGTGACCGACCTGGTGCTCGCCGACGACGGCAAGCAGGCGGCCGGCATCGTGGCCTTTGACACGCATTCGGGCAAGATTCAGGCCATCCACGCGCGCAACGTGCTGCTTGCCACCGGTGGCGCGGGCCGACTGTTCCACACCACGTCAAATTCCTGGGATCTGACCGGCGACGGCATGGCCTTGACCTTGGCCGCCGGTCTGCAGCTGGAGGACATCGAATTTGTGCAGTTCCACCCCACCGGGCTCGCGCACACCGGCATCCTGCTGTCCGAGGCGGCCCGCGCCGAGGGCGGCATTCTGAGGAACGCCGACGGTGAGCCGTTTATGGAACGCTACGCTCCGGAGCATAAGGATCTGGCCGCACGAGACGTGGTCTCCCGCTCCATCATGGCGGAGATCGACGCCGGTCGCGGCGTCGCCGACCCGAAGGACCCGGATGGTCCGAAGGACTGCGTCTGGCTGGATATGACCGGCATCGACCCCGAACGTATGAAGGAAGTGCTGCCGCAGGTGGTCGAAACCATCGAGCAGTACGCGAACCTCGATCCGGCCAAGGACCTAGTACCCATCAAGCCCACTGCACACTACACGATGGGCGGCATCCCCATCACCACCGACGGCGAGGTGTACCGTTGGGCCGACGGTGCCGTGCAGGTAGTCGATGGACTGTTCGCCGCTGGCGAATGCTCTTGTGTCTCCGTACATGGTGCGAATCGTCTGGGCGGCAATTCTCTGCTCGACGCCTGCCTGTTCGGTACACGCGCTGGTCAGACGATGGCCGCACGCATCGCCGAGAACCCGGTTGACTCCCCCATGGCCGATGATTCGGCCGATGACATGCTGACCGATGCCGCCGATCAGGCTGCCGATTCTCGCAAAGCAGAGCTTGACGAACTGCTCGCCGGACCAATAGATGATTCAGACGATGGAGTGCCCACCGCCAATCCTTATCAGCTCATGGCCCAACTCGGATCAGTGATGGAGCAGGCTCTGGCCGTACGTTGCACCGCTCAGACCATCGATACGGCGTTGACCCAGATCAACGGCGACATCACACCGGTTGCCGATACCTTGCGGACCCATGACAAGACCGCCGCTTTCAATCAGGAGGTCACCGCCATCTGGGAAGTCCGTCATCTGATCGAACTGGCCGAGGCCATGCTGCACGCTTCCGAATCCCGTCAGGAATCTCGCGGATCCATGCAACGCCTTGATTTCCCCGAACGCGACGATGAGCATTTCCTTGCTCACTCGATGGTCGCCGATGATGGTTCGGTAAGTTTCAAGCCGGTGCACATCACCGACTATCCGCCCAAGAAGCGCGAGTACTGATCCGCTGGTGGTAATATCCAAGCCGCCTAGGGCTTGTGGCACAATAGGTTGGCTAATACTGGACTTGATATCCCACTGTTTCATGGAGGCAGAACATGGCTGAGGCGAGCAACACGACGGTTACCCTGCAAGTGCATCGTTTCACGCCGCGACCCGAGCGTGCCGAACGTGCACGCGGTGGCAGCCCGTTTGCCAAGAAAGGCTCCCCGTTCGGCGGCGGCTCGGATTCGGCGGCGCGCCGTCGTCCGCGCGGCAAGCAGTGGGTGCAGGAGTACACGATTCCCGCACGCCCCTCGGACACCGTGCTCGACTGCCTGCTGACCATCAAACGCACCGTCGACCCGACGCTGGCCTTCCGTTATTCGTGCGGTCATGGCATGTGCGGTTCGGACGCCGTGGCCATCAACGGCACCCCCACCCTGCTGTGCACAGCCACCATCCGCGATTGGGCCAAGCAACCCGGCGCCATGCTCGAAGTCGATGACGAAGGGTTCCGACACACCGGCACCGAGACTGAGGAATCCGACGATTCCGCGGAAAACGTCGCAAACGCGGCGACCGGCCAGAACTCAACCGCAAACGGTTCGCTGGGAGTCATCGAACTGGCGTCCCTGCCCGGCTTCCCGCCGCAGCGCGACCTCATCGCCGACATCGACCCTATGCTCAACCAGATCAGGAAGCTCACCCCGTATCTTCAGGCGGACGGCGTGCTCGCCACCACCGCCGAAGGCAAGGTGGACGTGTTCGAATACCTGCAGAACCCCGAACAACTCGCCAAATACGAGCTGCTGAGCAACTGCATCGCCTGCGGCGTGTGCGAAGGCGCCTGCCCGGTGTACGCCGGCGGCGACGCCTTCATCGGCCCGGCCGCGCTGATTTGGGCCTCCCGTTTCGTCAACGATTCGCGCGACACCAAGGCCATGGAGCGTATGGATGCCATCGACACCGCCGACGGCGTGGCCGCCTGCCAGTCCGTGCGCGCCTGCTCCCGCCACTGCCCGCGCGGCATCGATGTGGGCGAGGAGATGTGGCAGATCGTGGCTAAGGTCCGCGAGCGTTAAGCCGCGCCGCGGCTGGCTGCGGCGATCGCCTAAGCACATGCGTCGATGCATCCGCCGGGTGCCCGCACGAGAGAAGACATGAAAGAACGAATTATGGACAGAACGCAGTACACCAACCTCGCCAAGGCATGGGAATTCACCGAGGAACACGCGCGCGAACGTGAATCCGATGCGTTGACCGACACCCGTACGGCCGCCGACGAGTCCGGCCAGTTGCAGGGTTCGGCGGCGCAGGCCCGTCTGCTGGGCATGCTGGTGCGCATCACCGGCGCCGCTTCGGTGATTGCCGTGGGCACCGGCTCGCTGGTGGAGACCTTGCAGCTCGCCCATGCGCTGGATAACAAGGGCCTGCTGACTGCGGTCGATTCCACCGCTCAGGGCATCGCGCTGATTCGCAAGGCGTTCGCCGAGCTGCAGGACGAGACCGACACCACGTTGCGTGCGGTGAACGCTCCGGCCAGCGTGTTTCTGCCGCGCCTCAACGCCAATGATTACGATCTGATCGTGGTGGCGGGCGACGCCGAGAACTATGCCGCCACGTTCGCCCAGGCCTCCCGTCTGCTGCGCACGCACGGCGTGATCGTGTTCACCGATGTGCTGGCGTTGGAGGACGGTCAGGGCGGCGTGATCAATCCGGCCGACCGCAGCGACAAGGCCATCGCCATGCGTGAGCTGCTCACCACCGTCGAAGATGACGAAGGTTTCGAGTCCACGCTCACCCCTGACGGCACCGGCCTGCTCATCGCCTACAAAAAGTAACTCTGTCCTTGGCTCCCCTCGGAGAGAGGAGCCACTCTATCTCGCTTACCTCACAATTGCGCTGACGGCCACGTCCACGGCTTCGTCGGCGTCATCGGTTACGGTGACCAGTTTCGGGTCGATCGTCGAGATCATGCCATGCTCGGCCACCGGACCGTTGAGCCAGTCAAAGAGCCCCTGCCAGTATTCCTTGCCGTAGAGCACCACCGGAATATTCGCCACCTTGTGGGTCTGAACCAAGGTCAATAATTCGAACATCTCATCCAGTGTGCCGAAGCCTCCCGGGCATACGATCACGCCGGAGGAATACTTGATGAACATGGTTTTTCGCACAAAGAAGTACCGGAAGCTCATGCCGAGGTTCACCCACTGGTTCAACCCCTGCTCGTGCGGCAATTCGATGCCAAGTCCCACCGATTTGCCGCCGGCCAGTGCCGCTCCCCTATTCGCGGCTTCCATGATGCCGGGACCACCGCCGGTGATGACGGCGATGTTGCGCTTGGCTATCTGGCTACCCATGCGCCGTGCTGCCTTGTAGATCGATTCGGTGCGCTGGGTGCGTGCGGAGCCGAAAATAGAGACCGCAGGTCCGAGCTCGGCGAGCGCCCCGAAACCGTCCACGAATTCCGATTGGATGCGCAGCACACGCCATGGGTCCATGTGCAGCCAGTCGGTGTCCTGATCGGGTTTCAGCAGGTTGGCGGTGGTGTTGTCCGAGGGAATCATCTGGCCGCGTAGAATCACCGGGCCGCGATGATAGGTATCGCCCAGCGGCGAGGCGTCCTCCAGATCGACCGGGTTCACCGGTGTGGCCGCAGCCTCAGTTGCCGTCTCAGCCTCCAACGCCGCCGCATCATTCGCGGCTGTGGCTTCCAATGGTTCCATATCGTCCACGACTGCGGACTTGGATGCGGCCTCGGCTAGATTCTTTGCTTCAGCGGCCTTTTTGCCGTCGTTCTTCTTGGATTTCTTCTGCTTCTTTGCCATCCAATGTCCTCCTGTACGGCGCTATCGACTCTTCGCATTCTAGCGCCTGAAGCTCTGCGTACGTTTTCCGCGAAATCATCCTTGACTTCGTGAAGAACGTACGGTGAGTGACACTGAGCGTACGTTTTCCGCGAAATAAGGCCTCATCTCGTGAAGAACGTACACTGAGCGCGTCTCAGCGTACGGTTTTCACGAAACAAGGCCAACAATGGAGTAGGGACCGTCTAAGCCATCAGTGGCGGAAGTCGATTTCCACACTGGCGGTGCCGTCGGCGAGGGTGCCGGGGTGTTCCGTGGGCGTGGTGGGCTCTGTGGTGTGGCTTGGCTGCCCGATGCCATCACCATCAATCGATTCGTCATCCTCCGCATCAGCCGCTGCTGCGGCTGCGGTCTTCTCGAATCGCTTGGACTGACGGCTCAGCAGCACACCGGAAATCGCGGCGGCGATCAGGGAGGCCACCAGCACGCCGAAGCGCGCCTCAGCGGAAAGTTCCGCGTTCTTGTACGCCAGCGAAGCGATGAGGAAGGACACAGTGAAGCCAATGCCGCAGGCGACGGCAGCGGGAATCATGTCGCGCACACGCAGCCCCTTGGCCATCTTGAGCCCGCCCACATGCGTGGACAGCCATGCGGTGGTGATGATACCCAGAGGTTTGCCGACCACCAAAGCCACAATCAGTGCGATGACCAGCGGCGAGGCCAACAATAGCGGGCTCATCGACTCGAAGTGTACGCCGGTGGCGAACAAGGCGAAGATGGGCAGGGCCAGCAGTGCGGAGAATGGCTGGAGCTTGTTGGCATAGCGTTCGGCACGCGGCGAGAGTTCGCCGTGCATTTCACGAGAGGGGGTCAGCAGGCCAACCAGCACGCCGGCCAGTGTGGGGTGCACGCCTGCCTCGAACATCATGATCCAAGCGAGGATACCGACGATGCCAACCGCGATCCACGGCACTTTTTTCAGTCGTACGAGGTATGCCCAGATGGCGGCGCATACGGCGATGCCGATGAACCAATACCAGGCGTTAATCGAGGAGAAGAATACGGCGATCAGAATAATGGCCAGCAGGTCGTCGACGGTGGCAAGCGTCATCAGGAACGCGCGGATCGAACCGGGCAGGGCCTTGGCGAACAGGGCGAGCACGGCCAGCGAGAACGCGATATCCGTGGCGGTGGGCACTGCCCAGCCGTGCGACATCTCCGAGAACGGGATGCTGCTGCCGGTGGTGGTCAGAATCAGCGTGCCGGGTTCACCAGGCCCGATCTGAGAGAACAATGCCGTGACGGCCAGGAACAGGATGGGCGGGGCGATCATGCCGCCCACCGCGCACAGCATCGGCACGGCGGCCGCTTTCGGATTGGCAAGCGAGCCGGTGGTGAGTTCCTGCTTCAGTTCGAGGCCCACGGTCAGGAAGAAGATGGTAAGCAGACCATCCTGGGCCCAGTGGCCAATAGGCAGGTCGAGATTGGTGTAGGGGATGAACAGATGCGTTTCCGCTACGGTCTCGAACGCATGCGCGGTGGCGGGCAGATTCGCGAGCACCAGGCCGGTGAGCGCGAAGCCAAGCATGATGAGTCCGGAAATACGGTCTGAGGCGGCGATTCGCCTGATGGTGGACCAAAGTCCCTTCTTCGCGCCGGCGGTCGTGGCCATCGCGTCTCCTTGCTGCACTCTCTTGGATGAACCGTATGTAATAGTACGGAATATCTCAGGACGTTCCGCTCCGGGCTGAGTCGCGAAGGGCAACCTTAGCCCAACCCTGTGTGGCCGACTCAACCGACTCAAACGGGCCAATACAATTGGAAAAGCCTCGGAAGCATTTCGCTTTCGAGGCTTACTGTGCGCCAGACAGGATTCGAACCTGCGACCTGCTGATCCGTAGTCAGCTGCTCTAATCCGCTGGGCTACTGGCGCATACCACTGTTGTCCCCGTGGTTCGGGAGTGCGCCAGACAGGATTCGAACCTGCGACCTGCTGATCCGTAGTCAGCTGCTCTAATCCGCTGGGCTACTGGCGCATGTTGTCTTTCAGACAACTCGATATATAATACACGCCGTTCAGCTGAATGCAACTCGGCGTGTTGCGGCGAGTCGCACCATCCCGACCACTACCGCAACGGCGTATTTACTGGCCTCACGCCTCGTGTGTACGGACTCGGTCAAGCAAAACCGACTGCGCAACTTTGAGACGTCCCTGCGGCACATCCACGGCTTCGCGCAGGAGTTTGGGCGTGCTGGAACCCTCTACGGACGCCTTGTCCACAATCACCTGCCTCACATCATCCAAACTCGGCAACTGGAACATCGTGTCCTGCAACGTACGTTCGATAATCGAACGCAAACCGCGTGCGCCGGTCCCCTGCTTGATAGCGATATCAGCAATCGCCCGAATGGCCTGTTCTGTGAATTGCAGATCGACGCCGTCGACGGCGAACAGTTTACGGTACTGCTTGATCAGCGCGTTGGCTGGCTGGGTGAGAATCGCCGTCAGATCGTCTACGGTAAGTTCCTTCAGCACACTGGTGACCGGCAAACGTCCGATGAACTCAGGCAACAGTCCGAACTCGACCAGATCATCGGCATTGACCTGTTCGAGCAATTCCTCGTCTTTCATGTCGGCGTCGTGCCAATTCGCGCCGAAGCCGGTCTCTCGACGGCCTAATCGCTTGCGAACAATGTCCGTCAGCCCCACGAACGCACCGCCGCAGATGAATAGGATGCCGCGTGTGTCCATCTGCGCAACGTCCTGCTCCTTATGCTTGCGCGTGCCTTCCAACGGCACGGAGGCGATGGTTCCTTCCAAGATCTTCAGCAACGCCTGCTGAACGCCCTCACCGGACACGTCACGGGTGATGGAGGTGTTCTCACCGGATTTGCGGGCGATCTTATCGATTTCGTCAATGTAGATGATGCCGTGCTGGGCTCGGCTTACGTCGCCATCCGCAGCTTGGAGGAGACGTTGGAGCACGGTTTCCACATCGTCGCCTACATAGCCGGCTTCGGTCAGGGTGGTGGCGTCGGTGATGACGAACGGCACGTTCATTACGCGGGCCAACGCCTGCGCAAGATAGGTTTTGCCCACGCCGGTGGGGCCGAGCAACAGAATGTTTGACTTGGCGACCTCGACGTCAGCCAAAGGGTCATTGCTGCGGCGGGCAGCACGCGTCTGGGTGGGAACGGATTGCTTGGCTTGTTTGCCGGTCTGGCCACTGTGCCCGTTATTCCCGTCAAGCTGCTCAGCGGACTCCTGAAGCTCCATGTTGACGCGCTTGTAATGGTTGTATACGGCTACGGATAATGCGCGCTTGGCGTTCTCCTGACCGATGACGTAGCGGTTGAGATAATCGAAGATCTGAGCGGGCTTGGGCAGGCTCAGCGAATTGACCTCGGCATCTTTGACACGCTCCTCGGAGATGATGTCCACGCACAGGGCGATGCATTCATCGCAGATGGAGGCATTGGGACCGGCCACCAGTTTTCGTACCTGATGTTCGGTTTTGCCGCAGAACGTGCAACGGGGTACGTCCTCGTTGTAGCTCACCACACGTCCCATGATTCTCCTTTGCCGACTACGCCGCACCGTCGAACCGCCACGCTGCGCATTATCATTGTCATCCTTGAAATACAATACCCCCGGTCGTTGCCGACCGAGGGTATTGCAATGTCCGGAAGTTTTACTGGCGGTGTTCCAACACCTCGTCCACGATGCCGTATTCCTTGGCTTCAGGAGCGGTCAGGAAAGTGTCCACTTCGATGTCGCGGCGAATCTTCTCGACGTCCTGGCCGGTGTGCTTGGCGAGGGTCTCCTCCAGCCATTCACGCATACGCAGCATTTCCTTGGCCTGAATCTCGATCTCCGTGGCCTTGCCGAAGCCTTGGTCGATGGCCGGCTGGTGGATGAGCACACGGGCGTTCGGCAGCATCAGGCGCTTGCCCTTGGTGCCGGAGGCCAGCAGAATGGCGGCGGCGGAGGCGGCCTGGCCGAGGCACACGGTCTGCACGTCGGGCTTGATGTACTGCATGGTGTCGTAGATGGCGGTCATGGCCGTCATCGAACCGCCGGGTGAGTTGATGTACATCATCACGTCACGGTTCGGATCTTGGGATTCGAGGACCAGCAGCTGGGCCATCACGTCGTCGGCGGAGGCGTCGTCCACCTGCACGCCGAGGAAGATGATGCGATCCTCGAACAGGCGGGAGTAGGCGTCCTGGGTCTTCATGCCATACGGGGTCTTCTCCACGAACTGCGGCATGATGTAACGGTTGGTCGGCGCGGGCTGGGCTGCGCGGGCGGAGGCCGGCATGAAACCGGCTACGCCCTGACGGCCGGCCAAGCGGTCGGCACGGGCGGCGAACTTTGCTTCTTCACTTGCCATGAGTCTCACTCCCCCTGCTGGTTGTTGCCGATGGTGTCCGGCGTGGTCACGAGCTTGTCCACGAAGCCATAGTCGAGGGCTTCCTGGGCGGTGAACCAGTGGTCGTATTCGTTGTCGCGGTAGATTTCCTCGAGGGTGTGGCCGGTCTGCTCAGCGGTCAGCTCGCTCATGGTCTTCTTCATGTCCATGATGAGCTCGGCGTTGATGCGCACGTCAGTGGCGGTGCCGCCGATGCCGCCGGAAGGCTGGTGCATGAGCACACGGGCGTGCGAGGTCAGGTAACGCTTGCCCTTGGTACCGGAGCTCAGCAGGAACTGGCCCATGGAAGCACACATGCCCAGGCCCACGGTCGCCACGTCAGGCTCGATGAGCTGCATGGTGTCGTAGATGGCCATGCCGGCGGTGATGGAGCCGCCCGGCGAGTTGATGTACAGCCAGATGTCCTTCTTCGGGTCTTCGGCGGCCAGCATCAGCAGCTGAGCGCAGATGCGGTTGGCCATATCGTCCTTGACCTCTTCACCCATCCAGATGATGCGGTCTTTGAGCAGACGGTTGAAAATCGGGTCGACGGGGCCGGCCGGGACGTCATCGCCCGCCATGACCGGCAAGGTCGCAAAGGTATTGCTCACCTTGATTCTCCTTCTAATTACTCGAACATTGTTCAGACTACCGCCTTGAAGCGACTGAAGGCGGCTTTTCGCGTGCTTTTTGGCGGGCAGCGTAGGGATTTCGGTTTATTCGAGGGTGTCGAGGACGTCGTCAATGAGGAGGCGGGTCTGGGAGGCGGCATCGTCGCCCAGACGCGGGAAGCGACGGGCGGCATTGGCGGGGCTGGCACCGGCGGCTCGCGCTACGTTGGACTTGCTGGCACCATGGGCCACGGCTTTTTCCGCGAGCCGATCGACCAGTGAATCGGCGACTTGGCGCATCTGTTCGGCCACCCATAATTGGGCCATATCCGCAGGTAAGTCGTAGTCTTCGGCCACATCGCTGGCTGCCTCCTGAATGGCGGCCCATAACACCATGAATGGCTTTCGATAGTAGTCAATCTGCTCAGTGAGCGGCTCAGCGGCAAGCAATTCAAGTGCCGAGCGAATTTCTGTATTTTCTGACATAGCTTTCTTTACCTCGGCTCCCCTCTCTGAGGGGAGCTGTCGCCATAGGCGGCTGAGGGGAGTTTCGACCGGGGCAGCTCCCCTCAGAGAGGGGAGCCAGAATATATGTATTTACTTACGACTCAGCAACCACTTTGATATCAACGACGACGTGGCCACGGCCATGCCGACCGGCACAAAGAAGGTAATCGGCGCTTCAGAGAGCTCCATCACCAAGCACATGGCCATAAGCGGTGCCTGTTGTGAGGCCGAAAGCAACGAAGCCGCACCGATCAAGGCACACGCGGTTACCGAATCGGTCGGAAACATCAGTATCCATACGAGCCCGAGCATCGCACCCAGCGTGGAACCTAATGCGATGCCGGGCTGCAGCACACCGCCCGACGCACCGGAGCGAATGGTCATCAGCGTCACCAGCGCTTTGGCAACAAAGGTGAGTGCCAACACACCCAGCAACATCCAGATATTGGACTGGGACAGCGGGAAACCGGCGTTCATCACGGATCCAGAAGGGCCGCTCCCACCCTGAAGCATGGCCCAGAACGATGCCATTCCAGAGCCCGCTCCCCCGCCAGAGGCCGAATCGGATACATTACCGCCGCCCGTCAGCAAGTTCCATGGAGAGGCGGCCGCTGAAGATGCCGACTGCATGGCACCAGCAGTGCCGGCGGTTTCAGGAATGAATGTGCTGAATCCAAGTTGCGCTGCGGCACGGCCGTTGCCCATCACCTGCGGCACAACAATCGCCACCAAACCGGTGATGAGACCAGCCAGCGTCATCTGCCACAGAATAGCCTTACCGGTTGGCCTGTGCGCTTCCGCCCATTGCGAACCTTTTCGGAACAATGCGCCGCCCACTCCACATGCCGCACCGCAGATCAGAGCGAACACCATTAACGTTGGCGTGGATTCCGGTTGCATGGCGGTAATGTCGTAGAACAGGTGATGCCCTTTGATCGCAACCGCCACGAATGCGGCAATGGCAGACATGCCCAGTCCAAACGCAACTTTTTCGATTGTCACATCTACCAACAGGATTTCGACGGCGAAGAACATGCCGGCCAGTGGCGCGTCATAGACGCCTCCTAGACCAGCACCGGCAGCCACTGCCACCACCATGCGCCGGTCGATGCCGTCAACGCCCTCGATATGGAACAGGTCGCAGAAACGTTGCGCGAGCATGGCGCCGAGTTCGCGTGGGGCGACTTCTCGGCCGATCGAGGCACCGGAGCCGACGATGAAAATCTGCAATACCACATGCGCAATGGTTTGCCAGAAAGGCATTCGCTTTCCCGCCACGGCCTTCTTGACTGAGGGCACCGCAGTCGTTTTGTGTCGCAGCAGATACCAGATAATGCCTGCGATGCTGAGTCCCACGGTCACCGATATCGCACGGCGTGCAGCGGGCACGCCGAATGGACCAGACAATTCTGGGCCTTCGATGTAGCCGAGCAGCACATGTTCAACGCCGTAGAGCAACAGGGTCAGCAGACCTGCTCCCACACCGATGAGCACGCCGAGCACAATGGTCGCCGCAGCGAGCCAACCAAGGCGTTTGATAGTAACCGTTGGCTGCATGTCAACCTCCGCACCCTATGCAACGAGTATGCCTTGGGAACTCCCCTCAGTCTCGCCACGCTCGACAGCTCCCCTCAAAGAGGGGAGCCAAAGAAATAGTCCTTTTGCCAGAATAGGAAGAGCCCGGAACCATGAAACACGATTCCGGGCTCAAACAATCACGCTAACGCGATGAGGCTATGCTCACTCAGCATCCTTGGCGTCATCCTTGGCGGACAGTTCGTCGGCCACGGCGGCAGCAGCGGAAGCGGCCTCGACGGACTCGGACTCTTCGTCCTCAGCGGCCTCGCCCAGGAAGGCGGAGAGGTCCACAACCTCGCCATCAGCGGTGAACTTGACGGCGCGCATGCCGGCGAGCAGGCCCTTGGAACGGCCGACTTCCTGCACAGCGGAGCCAAGCTGGCCATTCTTGATGATGGCCTGGATGAAGTTGTTCGGATCCATGCCGTACTGCTGGGCGATGGAAGCGAGGAAGTTGAACACGTCGGACTGGGACACCTGAACGTCCAGCTTCTCGGCCAGAGCGTCGAGCACCATCTGATCGCGCAGATCCTTCTCCACGGTCTCCTCGGCCTGAGCCTTCTGCTCCTTGGTGGCCTTCTCCGGGTCCGGGGTCATGCCCTTGAGCTGCTCTTCGACCATGTTGGCCTTGACGCCCTTCGGCACCGGGATCTCGAGGCCTTCCTGCAGCTTGGCGATGAAGGCATCGCGAGCCTCGGTGGCCTGACGACCTTCGGCGTCCTGAGCGGCAGCCTTGCGGATGTCAGCCTTGAGCTCGTCCAGAGTGTCGAACTCGGAAGCTTCGGAAGCGAACTCATCGTTCAGCTCCGGCAGTTCCTCAGCCTTGACGGAGTTGACCTTGACCTTCACGGTGGCCTTCTGGCCCTCGTGCTCGCCGGCTTCCAGCGTGCCTTCGAAGGTGGTCTCCTCGCCGGCGGACAGGCCGTCAAGGGCCTCGTCCAGACCGTCGAGCATGGTGTTGGAGCCGAGCTCGTAGCTCACGCCTTCCTGGGAGTCGACGGTCTCGCCGTCAATCTCAGCAGTCAGGTCGATGTTGGCGAAGTCGCCCTTGGCGGCCGGGCGGTCCACGCCGACCAAGGTGCCGAAGCGCTGACGCAGGGCCTCGAGGCGCTTGTCGACGTCCTCATCCTTGACTTCCGGCTTGGAGATGGCGATCTCAAGACCGTCGATTTCCGGCAGTTCGATGTCAGGACGACGCTCGACGGTGGCGGTGAACTTCAGCTTGGTCTCGTCGTTGGCGGACTGCGGAACATCCTGCACGTCGAACTCCGGCTGAGCCATCGGACGAATCTTCTTCTCATCCAGGGCCTTGGAGTACAGCTCCGGGACCGCGTCGTTCACGGCCTCACCGGCGACGGCGGCGAAACCGATGCGCTGGTCGATGATCTTGCCGGGAACGTGGCCCTTACGGAAGCCGGGAACGTTCACCTGCTTGGCGATTTCCTTACGGGCCGCATCCAGATACGGGTTGAGCTCTTCCGGTTCAACAGTGACGGTGAGCTTCACCTTGGTGGGCTCGAGGTTACGAACGCTGATCTTCACGCTAATGACTCCTCAAAAGTCGTTATTTCTTACAGTTCTGCCGTAAGGCAACCTCTACATGATAACGCCACTTACGGACGGTGCAATGAGTTTCACTTGCCAGTTCCTTGCGCCCTGCTCGATCAGGAACGTCTCGACGTCCACTTCCACCGGGTCTTCCACCCAGCACAGGTTGCGTAGGATCTGTGGCTTGATGATCATCTCGGCCGGCGTGCGGGTGTCTTCGGCGACGCGGTTGATCACACGCCGCACCCGTTGCAGACGGTCATAACGCTCCGGATGGCGCTGTTGCCACAGCCGCATGGATCGGGGCGCGTTCACCACACCGTTTTCGTCCTGTTCGGGGGCGGGCATGGTAGGCCATTGGGTGGGCTTCAGGGCTATGGCTCGATCGATGGCCTGCTTCCAGACCTTCGGTTTGACCGCACGCTGAATCGGCGCGTACCGCTCGAACATTTTGTCCTGCTCGGTGCCGGTATGGATGCGCACACGCTCGTTCAGGGATCGGAGCGCGCGGAATTGGGCAGCATTGTGCGGCTTGTTGGTCGCCGCCTCGATGATTGATGAATCGGCCAATAACAGGCTGGGCGCAATATCGTATTGCCGGGCGAGTCGGTCGCGCTCCTCCCATAGGGATTTGGCGATGGCCAAGCCCCTTGGATCACGACTCAGCTGGGTGATGCGCGAGATACGCAGCCAAGGAATCGGATGCGGTTTGCGCGGGGCAAGGCCCGCAACCAAAGCGTGAGAAAACTCTTCAGCGGCCCACTCGTCCTTGCCTGCGGCTTTCAGGTCACGACGCATCATGGTTTCAAGTTCGATAAGCACCTCCACGTCGAGCGCCGCATAGTTGCGCCAGTCGCGCGGCAGCGGACGGTAGGACCAATCGGCGGCGGAATGCTCTTTGGCTAGCGTGATGCCGAGGTAGTGTTCGGTGACGGCGGCCAGACCAAAGCGGTGCAGGCCGAGCAATCGCGCCGCTATTTCCGTGTCGAACAGGGCTTTGGGTTTGAGCCCGATTTCGGCGAATCCGGGCAAGTCCATCAGAGAATCATGCAGAATCCACGTGGCGTCGCCCACGGCGTCATTGAATTCATTCCAATCAGCTCCGGCCCGGGTCAGGGCGACGGGATCAAGCAAGGCGATGCCTGCACCCTCACGTTTGAACTGAATCAGCCAATCCTCGTGTCCATAGCGGAAGCCGGACGCCCGTTCGGCGTCGGCGGCCAGCGAGCCCGTCGCCTCGGCCATCGCATCGCAGACACGATGATAGCCGTCCAGCGTCGAAGTGACATCGGGTACTCCCCCGCGAGGCTCTTTCAGCAGTCGGGGTTCGGTGTCACGGACGTCACTCAACTGGCGTCATCCTCCTCAAAACGGATGGTGGATCTGATGAATGCGGCCCACGAGCGGACTTGTGCGCCGGCGTCCATAGTACCGTCCGGCCCGGTCCCGTCAAGCGGGGTCCATGAGACGCGAATCTCACACCCGGCGCTGGTGGAGCCGGCCATCGAGCCAAAAGCCGTGTTTTGGGTCACGGTGACTGTGCCGGATACCGAATCCGGCTCGATGCCGTCGAAATAGTCGCACATGTCATCCCAGTACATGCCGGGGGTCAGAGAATCGTTTTCGGCGGTTTCCAGCGGCAGTCGCGCGAACGCCACGCAACGCCAGTTGGAATCCCAGTCAATGCGCAGCTCATGAGCATAAAGCATCATGATCCAGCCTGTGGCGATTCGTGATTCGGCATCGCTGCCAAGACCGGCGGAAAAGGCATCGCCGAGGGCACGCTCTCCCGCTTCGAATTCCACGCCGATACCATAATCGGCCAAGGTGGAAGGCACGGGAATCTCCCGATAGCGCACGTCATGGATGCGCTTCATGGTGCTGACGGATTCGACGGCTGCCCATACTTCATCCGGCACACCCTGAGGGCGCACGGGGCGTCCGTCGTTGGACTCTCCCGTAGGAAATGCGTAGATGTCGGCCATATCTCTAGGGTATGGGCGAACGGGCCGAATCGTGGTATTTACGCGCGGTTCGGCCCTGCAATTTAATACACGGTGAAGCCGTGGTCCTTGAACTGGTTGGTCACCCGTTCGCGGGTGGCGGCGTTGGGTCCCTTCTGGTTCTCCAGCGGGTATGGGATGCGCAGTTCGTGCCACTTCGGGCGGCCAAGCTGGTGGAATCCCAGCACGTCGATGTGTTCGACGGCATCACCGAAGGACTCGCAGATCTTCGCCACGTTTTCGACGTTCTCTTCGGAGTCGGTCAGGCCCGGCACGAGCACAAATCGCACCCAGATCTTCTTGCCGGCCTTGGCCAGTCGCTGGCCAAAATCGATGGTGGGCTGCAAGGTGCCGCCGGTGACCTTGTGATAGGTCTCCTCGTCGCCGGATTTGACGTCGAGCAGACACAGGTCGATGTCCTCGAGCATCTCGTCGGTGTAATTCGTGTTGAGGAAGCCGGACGTATCGAGGCAGGTGTGCACGCCCATCTCCTTGGCGGCATGGAACACACGCGAGACGAAGGCGGGCTGCATCATGGATTCGCCGCCGGAGAAGGTGATACCGCCATGCGTGGCCTTGAACAGGTCCTTGTAACGATCGACCTTCTTGATCATGGCGTCAAGGTAGACGGGCTTGCCGTCGCGCATCTTCCAAGTGTCCGGGTTCTGGCAGTACTGGCAGCGCAGCGGGCAGCCGGACATGAACACGGTCATGCGGGTGCCCGGTCCATCCACGGAGGTGTTGATGTCCCAAGAGTGGACGAAGCCGATATCACCGGATTTCAGGGCGGAAAGGCGGTCACGTCGGTCGAGTCCGATTGGGGATTCAAAGCCGGAAAGGCCACCCATCAAAGTCTGCGAGGCATAGGTCTTCGATTCCTTGAGCATATGCCTGGTCGTGGTGCGGAACGTGGGTGTTGCGGGCATCGTTGTCCTCCTGTTCCAAATGATGCGAAAGTCTGTGGGAAATAAGGAAGGGGTGGAGCCGTGCCCCACCCCTTCAGTTAGTCATTGCCGCGGTTCGCGGGGTTGGTCATCAGTCGACGACGGCACCCTGGTGGAAGGTACGGGAGATGACGTCGAGCTGCTGCTCCTTGGTGAGCTTGACGAAGTTCACCGCGTAGCCGGAGACACGCACGGTCAGGTGCGGGTACTTTTCGGGGTGCTCGACGGCGTCCTCCATGGTCTCCTTGCGCAGAACGTTGATGTTCGCGTGGTAGAGGCCGTGGCCGTTGCCGGCGTCCAGGATGCCGACCAGGTTGCCGATGCGCTCGTCCTCGTCGCGGCCCAGGCCATCAGGGGTGATGGTGTTGGTCAGCGAGATGCCGTCAAGAGCGTCGTTGTAGTCGATCTTGCCGACGGAGAACATGGACGGCAGCATGCCGTGGGAGTCCATGCCGTTCTCCGGGTTGGCGCCCGGAGCGTACGGGGTGCCCTTGGCGTGGCCGGACGGGAAGGAACCGGTGTTCTTGCCGTACTCGACGTTGGAGGTGATCGTCAGGATGGACTGGGTCGGGACGGCGCCGCGGTAGACCGGGAGCCTCTTGACCTGGCCCATGACCGTGGAGACGACCCACTTGGCGATGTCGTCGGCGCGGTCGTCGTCGTTGCCGTAGACCGGGAACTCGCCCTCGGTGCGGTAGCCGACGATCAGGTCGTCGTCGGCGCCCTCAACGTACTCGTACTCGTGGCCTTCCAGGGTCTTCGCGTCCTTGTTGTAGATCGGGTAGACCTTGGCGTACTTGACGGCGGCGAGGGAGTCGGCGGCGATGGACAGACCGGACATGCCGCAGCCGAGGGTGCGGTACACTTCCTTGTCGTGCAGGGCCATCTCGATGGACTCGTACGCGTACTTATCGTGCATGTAGTGGATGATGTTCAGGGCCATGACGTAGGTCTCGGACAGCCATTCGAGGGCCTTCTCGTAGTTGTTCTTGACCTTCTCGTAATCGAGGGTGCCGTCGGCCTCCGGGGTAATCGGCTCGATCACGCCCTTGTCGATGACCTGCATGCCGGTCATCTCGTCGCGGCCGCCGTTGATGGCGTACAGCAGGGCCTTGGCGGAGTTCACGCGGGCGGCGAAGAACTGCATCTGCTTGCCGACACGCATCGGGGACACGCAGCATGCGATGGCAGCGTCGTCGCCCCAGTGGCTACGAATCTCCTTGTCGGACTCGTACTGGATGGCCGAGGTGTCGATGGAGATCTTGGCGCAGAAGCGCTTGTAGGCCTCAGGCAGCTTCGGATCCCAGAAGATGGTGATGTTCGGCTCGGGGCCAGGTCCGAGGTGCTCGAGGGTCAGGGTGTTGAGCAGACGGAACGAGGTCTTGGTGACCATCGAACGGCCGTCATCGCCGAAGCCGGCGTCGGACCAGGTCGCCCAGTACGGGTCGCCGGAGAAGATCGAATCGTAGTCCTTGGTACGCAGGAAGCGCACGATACGCAGCTTCATGACGATGTTGTCGATGAGCTCCTGGGCGTCGGTCTCGGTGATCTTGCCGGCCTGGAGGTCGCGCTCGATGTAGCAGTCGAGGAAGGCGGAGTTGCGGCCGAAGGACATGGCGGCGCCGTCCTGGGACTTGATGGAGGCCAGGTAGCCCATGTAGGTCCACTGCACGGCTTCCTGCGCGGTCTGGGCCGGGCGGGACAGGTCGAGGCCGTACTCGTTGCCGAGGTTGATGAGCTTCTTCAGGGCCTTGATCTGCTCGTCGTGCTCCTCACGGAAGCGGATCCAGTGCTCGATCTCCGGCTCGGTGAAGTCGTTGCGGTACGGCACGGAGTCCTTGTCGCGCTTCTTGAAGGCGATGAGCTTGTTCACGCCGTACAGGGCGACGCGGCGGTAGTCGCCGATGATGCGGCCACGGCCGTAGGCGTCCGGCAGACCGGTGAGGATCTTGTTGTGGCGGGCGACCTTGATCTGCTTGGTGTACACGCCGAAGACGCCGTCGTTGTGGGTCTTGCGGTACTTGGTGAAGATCTTCTTGATCTCCGGATCCGGTTCCTTGCCGGCTTCCTTGATGGCCTGCTCGACCATGCGCCAGCCACCGTTCGGCATCATCGCGCGCTTGCAGGGAACGTCGGTCTGGAGGCCAACGACCACGTTATCGACTTCCGGGGAGTCGATGTAGCCGGCCGGGAAGGCGTCGACGTCGGCCGGGGTATGGGTGTCCACGTCGTAGACGCGCTGCTTGCGCTCCACGGCCAGGTAGTTGTCGTCGAGGTACTTCCACAGGTGCTTGGTCTTCTCGGTGGCAGGAGCCAGGAATGTCTCATCGCCCTCGTACGGGGTGTAGTTCTTCTGGATGAAGTCGCGGACGTCAATATCCTTCTGCCAGTTGCCCTCGGTGAAGCCGGCCCACGCCTTGGCGTCGAGCTCCTCCTGGGAGACAGCTGCATTTTCCACTGCGGTCATGTCACTCCTTAAATGGGGTTGTAGGTTTCGCATCTTCACGGAACCCTTGGTTCAACAGTGTAGTTGGCACTTGCTTGAGAAAAGCTGAAATTGGGAGTGAGCTATCTCACATTGTTTTTGTGAACGCTACCATTCCAATGGCTTCTAGGTATTGATGGGACTATTGCACGTCTCCAGATATGGGAAACCGCTCATACTGTGATGTTCGTATGAGCGGTTTGATGAGCGGTTCGGTCTTGAGATTGACAGCAGAACCGTATCAGTCAGTTTTCGACCGTCAATCCTCGGGGCAAGCCTGTGCGGGTTTCACGCCGTAGTTCTTCCAGCGCCGGTTCTCCTCCTCCCATCTGGCATTGCGGTCCACCACGATGTCCCACGCATGTTCGGCGTCTTCCTTGGTCTTGTACGGACCCATGCGCTGTTCGATCGGTGAGATCATGCCCAGCTCGGCCTGCTTCTTGACGGTGTTGAAATACCACTGCTTCTTGTTATCGTCTGTCATTGGTACCTCCTCAACGGTATTACTTGCTCCCGCTGGCGGGAGCAATATATGTTTATTCCCTGAATGCGTTGGTGACGGGCAGTCGGCGGTCGCGGCCGAACGCGAGGGCCGTGACCTTCGGTCCCAGCGGGTATTGGCGGCGCTTCCATTCGGCGCGGTCCACCAATCGCATCACGGTGTCTACGGTGACCTGGTCGAAGCCGTCGGCTAACAGGTCGGCGCGGCCGTGCGCGTGCTCGATGTATGCGGCGAGCACCTTGTCGAGCAGCGCGTATTCGGGCAGGGAGTCGGAGTCCTTCTGCCCGGGGCGCAACTCGGCCGAGGGTGCCTTCTCGATGGAGGAGACCGGAATCATCACGCCGTCCTTCAACGGGATGCCGGTGTTGCCGTCCTCGTTGCCCACGATCTTGAGACCGCCGATGCCGACGCCTGCGGCCGCGGCCTTGTTACGCCAACGGCTGATCTCCCAGACACGGGTCTTGAGCAGGTCCTTGATGGGTGCGTAGCCGCCTACCGCATCGCCGTAGATGGTCGAGTAGCCGCAGGCGAGCTCTGACTTGTTGCCGGTGGCCACGGCGAGCAGACCGCGCGAATTGGAGCTGGCCATCACGATCACACCGCGGATGCGGGCCTGCAGGTTCTCGGCGGAGACGCCATCAAGGTCAAGTTGCTGTTGGTAGGCGTTGAACAATGGCTCAATGGGCTGGACCTCGTAATGGGCGCCAATGTTGGAGGCCAAATCGGCGGCGTCGTCTTTGGAACCGTCGGAGGAGTACATGGAGGGCATGGAGATGCCCCAGACGTTCTCGCCGCCGCATGCGTCGGCCGCCATGGCGGCTACCAGTGCGGAGTCGATGCCTCCTGAGAGGCCCAGCGTCACGCCGGTGAAGTGGTTCTTGGCCATGTAGTCCTTGAGGCCGAGCACGCAGGCGGTGTATACCTCTTCGTCCGGGTCGAGTTCCGGAACGATCTCGGCCTTGGCCTGATGTTCGGCGGCGGAATCGAAGTCCCAGAACGTCAGGTTTTCCATGAACATCGGGCTGCGTTCGATAAGCGTGCCGTCGGCGTCGACCACGAAGCTGCCGCCGTCGAAGACGAGGTCGTCTTGACCGCCGACCTGATTCAGGTAGATGACCGGGGCGTTAACCTCGGCGGCACGACGCTGGGCGAGCTCGAAACGGGTGTTGGTCTTGCCTTCCTCATACGGCGAGCCGTTGATGGTGAGCAGCAGGTCGATGTTCTTGGTGGCCAGGTCGGCCACCGGGCCGCCGTCCTGCCAGATGTCCTCGCAGATGGCCACGCCAATGGTGGCGCCGTCCACGTCGAGGGTCACGGAGCGGTCGCCGGCGGAGAAGATGCGGAATTCGTCGAACACGCCGTAGTTGGGCAGGAAGTGCTTGTCGTAGCCAGCCCAGACCACGCCTTGGTGCAAGACCACCAGTCGGTTGCGCGGCTTGGAGGTCTTGCGGTCGGTGCCCACGGTGCCGACCACCACGAACAGATCGCCGAGGCCGTCGTCGTTGAGCTGGGTGGCGAGTTCGTTGGCCTTGTCCCATGCGGCTTGGCGGAAGGTGCGGCGCAGGGCCAGATCCTCGATGGGGTATCCGGTGAGGGTCATTTCCGGGAAAACAACCACTTGGGCGTTTCCTGCGGCGGCTTTACGGGAGTAGTCGAGCACCTTGGCGGCGTTGGCGTCAAGCGCGCCGACGCAGGTGTCGATCTGGGCGAGTGCGAAGCGAAGCTGTGTCATAGATTCTTAGTGTAGCCGCGTATGACGTCGGATTGCCTGTTCTTCCGGCTTGGCGTCATTCATTAGGTCGTTTTTGCGTTCATTAGGTCACTGCAATGCGATATCAGTCGTTGCAATGGCGCGATTCCAACAACCAGTATCGCCGTTCACCGACCTAATGGACGATGAATCGACCTAATGAACGAATGCCACTCCCCTCAGTCAGCTTCGCTGATAGCTCGTCCTGCACTTATGGACGGGCGAGGCCCGCGCATATCTGGTTCGGCTGTCGCCTCACCTTCGGCTACAGACAGCCCACTGGGCTGTCTGCCTAACGCCTCAGCCTCCGGAGGCGAGCCAGAAAAGGATTTACTTCAGCTCGTTGAGCACGCGCAGAGCGGTGTTGACGTAGAAGTTGACGAAGGTGGGAATGGATTCGTCGAGACCCACGAAATGCGGGCTATGCCAGTCGGCGCAACCTTCCTGGCCGTTTGACCCGACGAACGCGAACACCGGCAACGTCACCTTGGCGAATTCGCAGAAGTCCTCCCCCGCCATCGACTGACGTATCGGTTCGAGCTGCGCGTAGTCGTTGACATCCGCCGCCACGGCCTTGGCGAGACCTGGATCGGAGACCAGCGGGTCTTGAAAGTCATCCCAGACCACGTCGGCGCTGATGCCGTATGCCTCGGCGGTGTGTTCCACCACTTCCTTGAATCGGCGGCCGACCAGATTGCCATCCGACTTGTGGAAATAGCGCACAGTCCCTTGGAATCCGGCTTCGGCGGGCACCACGTTCCACACATGGCCGCCGTGCACTTCGGTAACGGACAGCACCAGCGGGTGGAAGGGCGTGACGTTGCGGCTCACGATGGTCTGCAGGCTCAGAATAATACTGGCGAGCGCTTCGATGGGCCCGGTGCCCTTGTACGGGTAACCGGCGTGGGTGCCTTGGGCGTGGAGGGTCACGCGGAATTTCACGCAGCCGGCCATCATCGGCTCAACGCCGATGGCCAGCTGGCCGGGCGCATAGTTGGGGTTGTTGTGCGTGCCGATAATGGCTTCGACGTCATCCACGAGTCCGGCGTCGATCATGGCGCGAGCGCCTTGGCCGGTCTCCTCACTCGGCTGGAACAGAATCTTGATCGAGCCGGCGAACTTGTCACGGTGCTCGGCGAGCCAGAAGGCGGCACCGAGCAGACCGGTCATGTGCAGGTCGTGGCCGCAGCCGTGCATCACGCCTTCATTGACGGAGCTGAACTCCAGTCCGGAGTCTTCCACGATGGGCAGGCCGTCGATGTCAGCGCGCAGCCCGATACGCGGCCCGGGACCGGCCTCGCCCTGAATGAGCCCCACAACACCAGTCTCCAGCGGGTTGTGCAGGATCTCGATGCCGTGCGCCTTGAGCTGGTCGGTCAGATAGATGCTGGTGCCGAATTCACGGAAACTACGCTCCGGATGGGCGTGCAGGTAGTGGCGGATAGTGATGAGTTCGTGGTCGATGTCGATATGTTCACTCATGGTTCCCGATTCTAGTAGCGCGAAGAATATATTGCGGCCCTCGCTCCATATTGGCGAGGGCCGCGATCTATGGGGTCAGTATGCCTTGTTATTGCTGGCGTTTGAGCAGTCGTTTGGCGATGGCGTTGGCGATGCCCTGCACCACCTGGACCAGTACGATCATGATGATCACGGCCGTCCAGGTGACGGTCTGGTCGAACTTCTGGTAGCCGTAGGCGATGGCGAAGTTACCGAGACCGCCACCGCCGATGTAGCCGGCCATGGCAGACATGTCGAGCACGCCAATGAACAGGAAGGCGTAGGCCAGGATCAGCGGTGCCAGGGCTTCGGGGATGAGCACGGTGCGGATGATGGTGAGCTTGCCGGCACCCATCGAACGCGCGGCCTCGATTACTCCCGGGTCGACCGGCACGAGATTCTGTTCGACCAGACGCGAGGTGGCGAAGGTGCACATCACCACCATCGGGAAGATGGCGGCCACGGTGCCGATGGACGTGCCGACCACGACGATGGTGAGCGGCTGCATGGCTGCCAGGAAGATGATGAACGGAATCGGGCGCACGATGTTGACGATGATGTCAAGGATGCGGTAGACGACCGCGTTCTCGAACAGGTTGCCGGGGCGGGTGCCATAGAGCACCACGCCGAGGATCAGGCCGAGGAATCCGCCGATGACGAGGGTGACGAGCACCATGGTCAGGGTCTGGCCAATGGATTCGAACAGTAGTGGACGCAGCACGTTCCAGTCGCTACGCGGGTTGGCGAGGATGATCATGCGTTGGCTCCTTCATGTGCGGCGGCGGACGCGGCGGGCGCGGTGGCAGTATCGGCCGCCAGTGGGTCATGGGCGCGGTCTTCGGCGTAGGAGGCATGTCCGGCGACTGCGTCGGCGTAGGCCACAGGCTTTGCGGCGGTGCCGAAGTCGATGACGTCGCTATTGGCGGCGAGCTCGCGCAGGAATTCGTCCACATGCCAGCCGGGCCCGTTGAATTCGTAGGTGATGGCACCGATGGCGGTCCCCTTGACCGTGTCGATGCCGCCGTAGAGCAGGCTGGATTCGACGCCGTATTTGGCGATGAGTTCGGAGATATTCTGTCCGGATGCCTTGAGTTCATGGCCTTGGGTGCCGGAAACGTCCTTTTGGCGGATAAGCACGGTGACAATGCGGCCCGACCATTCGTGATGCAATCGCTCGACCCGGTCTTCCTCGGGCAGGCCAGACAATGCGGTGGCAATGAATCGCTTGGTCACCGGCTGCTGGGGTGCAGCGAACACATCGTATACGTCGCCGGATTCGACCACGCGTCCGGCGCTCATTACGGCCACGCGGCCGGCAATCTGCTGGACCACGTTCATCTGATGGGTGATAAGCACAATGGTGATGCCGAATTCCTCGTTCACACGCTTGAGCAAGGCCAGCACTTCGGTGGTGGTTTCCGGGTCGAGCGCGCTGGTGGCTTCGTCGGCGAGCAGAATCTCCGGATTAGTGGCCAGTGCGCGGGCGATGCCGACGCGCTGCTTCTGGCCGCCGGACAGCTGCGAAGGGTATTTGTTTGCGTGCTCACTGAGGCCCACGAATTCAAGGAGTTCGTTGACACGACGATCCTGATAGTCCTTGCGCCAGTGATCGAGTTGCAGTGGGTAGGCGATGTTCTGGGCCACGGTTTTGGTGGAGAACAGGTTGAACTGCTGGAAAATCATGCCGATTTTCTGGCGGATGGGCCGCAGCTTGGTCTCACTCAGAGAGGTGATATCAGTACCAAGCACGGTCACAGTGCCGGAGGTGGGTCGTTCGAGCGCGTTGATAAGCCGGACCAGTGTGGATTTGCCTGCACCGGAATAGCCGATGATGCCGAAGATGTCGCCGCGATCAATGGTCAGGCTGACGTCATCCACGGCTCGTGCGATGTTCGCGCCGCGTCCGCGTGTTTTGAATTCCTTCACGACATGGTCGAAGGTGATGATGGGGTCGCTCATAGTGCTCCCTGATGCTGGTTGTTGGTGTCCGGTCACGGAAGCGGAGCGAATCCCGATTGTTGGCTCGGGTACTCGCTCCGCTTGGTGGTAGTGGCTATGGACAGGTTAGTCGTGCGCTCGTATCAGCCGCGGCTCACTGCTGGGCCTTGGCATCCTTCTCAATGTCGGACAGGAAGCCTTGCAGCTCGCTGGCGCTGAACTTGTCGGCGAACACCGCGGTACCGCCGGAGTTCTCCTGCAGGGCGTCGAGCACATCCTTCTGCTGGTAGATGGAAACGAGCTTCTTGTAGGTCTCGTTGTTCACGTCCGCCTTGCGGGCCACCCACACGTTGATGTAGGGGCGAGCTTCTTCGGATTCGGCGTCATCCTGGTAGATGGCGTCCTTCGGGTCGAGACCGGCGTCGGCCACGTAGTCGTTGTTGATCACACCAGCGGCGATGGTCGGGTCCTTCAGGGTGGTGGCCACCTGTTCGGCCTTGAGCGGGGTGACCTTGACCTTGCTCTTGGCTTCGTCGATGTCGGCCGGGGTGGAGAAGGCGGTCCAGTCGTCCTTGAGCGTCACGAGACCGGCGGCCTTGAGCACGCCGATAGCGCGGGCCTGGTTGGTTTCGTCGTTCGGAATGGTGACGGTGTCGCCCTGCTTCAGGTCCTTGATGTCCTTGACCTTGGTGGAGTACACGCCGAGCGGGTAGATGGCGGTGCCGCCGATGGGCTGCAGGTCCTTCTTGTTGCTCACGTTGTAGTTGGCCAAGTAGAGCAGGTGCTGGAATTCGTTGAGGTCCAGCTCGCCGGAGTCAAGGGCCGGGTTTTCGGAGGTGTAGTCCTGGAAGTCGACGATGTCGACGTAGATGCCGGCCTTCTCGGCGTTCTGCTTGAACTTGACCCATTCGGGGTTGGTAGCGCCGACCACGCCGATCTTGACCGGGTTGCCCTTGCTGCCCTTGGCGGACGACTCGTTGGCACCGGCAAACGCGCGGTAGCCGAAGAACGCGGCCACGGCGATAATCGCCACGACCACGATGGTGATGATGACGTTGCGGGCGGTGTGGTTCACACGCACCGGCTCGTTATTGTTAGGAGCGGCCGGGGTTGCCGGCTGGGTTGCTGCTGTCATTGGATTTCCTCTCTCCAAAATTGATGTCGGGTAACACCATAACGCGCTTGAACCGCGAAAGTGGCGGAAAATGGCCGATTGCCGTATAGGTGTCTTTTATGGCGCGCATACAATGTCCGGGATTCGTGCGTTTGATAACCCGCTATAGGCGTGCCGAACACGCCGGAAAGCACGTCGAGAGGGGCTTTGACAATGGAAGCTATGACTACCGATACCGCCAATGCCGATATCCGAGCCGTATTCTTCGATATCGATGGCACGCTCACCAGTTTCACGACCCATACGGTGCCGGATTCCACAATCGAGGCGATTCACCGGCTGCAGGCCGCAGGCATCAAGGTGCTGATTTGCACGGGCCGCGCGCCTTCACAGATGCACGTGGTGCTGGATACCATGCCGGTGACGTTCGATGGCGTGGTGGCGTTCAATGGGCAGTATTGCTTTGATGACACCGGCTTCTTTGCCTCGCAGGCCTTGGATACTGCTGATATTGAGGTGATTCTCGACTGGCTGGACCGTCACCCCGATGTGGTGTGCAATTTCGGCGAGAAGGATTACGTGTACTTCAACCAGTCCAATGATCTGCTTCGCGCCACGTGGAGCAAACTGGGCAAAACCGCACCGACCCGGTATTTCGAGGACCCGCGCACCCGCGCGCTGGATCATGAGACTTTCCAGATCAGTCCCTTTGTCGGACCCGAGCTGGAGGCCGAACTGGTGGGACTGTGCAGCAATGTGCGCGGGGTGCGTTGGCATCCGGATTTCACGGATCTGATTCCGGCCGATGGCGGCAAGCCGCGCGGCATCCAGCGGTTCATGGCGCATTACGGCATCACGCGCGAGCAGACCATGGCCTTCGGCGATGGCGGCAATGACACGGATATGCTCGCCTACGCCGGCATCGGGGTCGCGATGGGCAATGCGACCGCCGAGCCCAAGGCCGCCGCCGACTACATCACTGACGATGTGGACCACGACGGTGTGCGCAATGCCCTGCTGCATTTCAGGGTGCTACGCGATTAAAACATCACAACAGTTCGCTTTGTTCTGCCCCGCCGTGACAGGGCTTATGAATAAGCAAAGGGCTCGGGACGAATCCCGAGCCCTTTGGTGTTAGCGAACTAACAACACCGTGGAGGTGTTATCACTCGTTGTCGCCAGCGGTAGCGGCGGTAGCGGTGACGGCACCCTTCTTGTCGGTGTTCACGCCGGAGTACACCCAGTCGGTGTAGTCCGGGTGGTCGTAGCCGTTGTCGACGGCGAACTGGAAGGCCTCATCACGGAACTTCTCGAGCTCGTCGATCTTGTCGGCGTACTTGTCGGCGTCGATCATGCGCAGAGCCTCAGCGGTCAGCTCGTAGCGGTCGATGCGGTTGACACGAACCATGTCGTACGGGGTGGTGGTGGAGCCCTCCTCCTCGTAGCCGTGGACGTTGAAGTTGTCGTGGTTCGGACGGTCGTAGATCAGGCCACGCACGTCGTGAGCGTAGGAGTGGTACGCGAACAGCACCGGCTTGTCGGCGGTGAAGATGTCGGCGAACTCCTCGTCGGTCAGAGCCTCGTCGTTCTCCTTGGCGGACTGCAGGGAGAGCAGGTCGGCAACGTTCACAACCTTGAACTTGACGCCCAGTTCCTTCAGCTTGTCGGAAGCAGCCATGATCTCCTGAGTCGGGACATCGCCGGCGGCGGCAAGCACGACCTCGGCCTCATCGTTGTTCTTGGCGGTGGAAGCCCAATCCCAAGCGGCGGCACCCTTCTCGAGCTCGGCACGAGCCTCGTCCAGGGTCAGCCAGGTGGCAGCAGGCTGCTTACCAGCGATGATGGCGTTGATCTTGTTGGTGGACTTGTAGCACTTCTCGGCGATGGCCAGCAGCATGTTCGCATCGGTGGCGAAGTAGATGCCGATGACGTGGTCGTTGTGGAAGCACTTGTTCAGCAGGACGGAGGTGACACCCGGATCCTGGTGGGAGAAGCCGTTGTGGTCCTGACGCCAAACATGGGAGGAGACCAGCAGGTTCATGGAGGCGATCGGCTTGCGCCACGGAATCTCGCGGACGGTAGCCTCAAGCCACTTGGCGTGCTGGTTCAGCATGGAGTCGATCACGTGGACGAAGGACTCGTAGGAGCTCCAGATGCCGTGACGACCGGTCAGCAGGTAGGCCTCGAGGAAGCCTTCCATCTGGTGCTCGGACAGCTGCTCAACGACCTGGCCGGAGACGTGCATGTGCTCGTCGACCTCGTCGGAGATGTAGCCGGCATCCCACTGCTTGTTGGTGACTTCGTAGGAAGCCTGCAGACGGTTGGAAGCGGTCTCATCCGGTCCGAAGATGCGGAAGTCGCGCGGGTTGTTCTTGATGATGTCGCGAGTGTAGGCACCCAGGGTACGGGTGGCCTCGAGCTGGCCCCAGCCGTGGCCGTACTCAGCCACTTCCTTGACCTCGTAGTCCTCGAGGTTCGGCAGCTTCAGGTCGTTGCGGATCACACCACCGTTGGCGTTCGGGTTGGCACCGATACGCAGCTCGCCCTTCGGCATGAAGGCAAGGACGTCGTCCTTGACAGCACCGTTGGCGTCGAACAGCTCTTCCGGCTTGTAGGACTCGAGCCAGTTCTTGAGAACCTCGAAGTGGGCCTCGGTGTCGCGGGCGGAAGCCAGCGGCACCTGGTGGGAACGCCAGGAGCCCTCGGTCTTCTTGCCGTCGATGTACTTCGGGCAGGTCCAGCCCTTCGGGGTGCGGAAGATCAGCATCGGGTAGAACGGACGGTGCACGTTGTCGGTCTGAGCGGTGGCCTTGATGTCGCAGATCTCGTCCCAGATGGTCTCCCACAGCTCGGCGAAGCGACGGTGGATGGACATGTGGTCCTCATCATCGAAGCCAGCGACGAACTCGTAGGGCTCGTAACCCATGCCGTGGAAGAACTCGTGGAGCTCTTCGTCGGAGATGCGGGACAGGATGGTCGGGTTGGCGATCTTGTAGCCGTTGAGGTGCAGGATCGGCAGCACGATACCGTCGGTGCGCGGGTTCACGAGCTTGTTGGACTGCCAGCCGGTAGCCAGCGGGCCGGTCTCAGCCTCGCCGTCGCCGACGATGGCCGGGACAAACAGGCTCGGGTTGTCCATGATGGCGCCGTAAGCGTGGGACAGAGCGTAACCCAGCTCACCACCCTCGTGGATGGAGCCCGGGGTCTCCGGAGCGAAGTGGGACGGAATGCCGCCCGGGTAAGAGAACTGACGGAAGAACTTCTGCAGACCAGCTTCGTCCTTGGTGATCTTCGGGAAGGTCTCGGTGTAGGTGCCGTCCAGGTAGGACTGGGAGGTACCGGCCGGGCCACCGTGGCCCGGGCCCATGATGATCACGGTGTTCTGGCCGTGGTCAGCAATGAAACGGTTGATGTGGCCGATGAGGAAGTTCAGGCCAGGGGTAGTGCCCCAGTGGCCCACCAGACGGTGCTTCACATCTTCGCGGGTGAAGGGCTCCTTCATCAGCGGGTTGGAACGCAGATAAATCTGGCCGATGGAAAGGTAGTTGGCAACGCGCCAGTACTTGTCAACGCCTTCGAGGGCTTCCTCGGAAACCGGAGCGTTGAGCTTCTTCCAAGGGGTGCCAATAACAGGACTCGTCATGTGTACTCCTGTACTCCTGCACGTGATCGTGCGATTGATTATTTCTGTTCGGTCACGGTCCCTGACCCTTGCGGTGCCAAGGTTTTCCGTTCCCAATCAATCGTCATGGTACGAGGACAACGCGACTTTTGAACGATTTCTTGCAGGTGTGTTCGAAATTGTTGCGGATATTTCAGTATTTGTGCGGTTCGACTGACCGTTTGTCAACATTAGTTTTTTCAACATACTTTTTCAAAACAGCGGAAGCATGCGGAAATCCAGCATTTGGCTAGAACAGCGCACGTTCGATTTCCCATGTTCGAAATCGGCGTGTTGTCCGTCTACAGGCATGTAGTTTGTTCGATTTGCGCACATAGTCTCTGCGTGTCGGCCTTGTCGCCTTGACCAGTGATAATCAGGGGTGTTCAGCCCACGTAAAATTCCAATGAACGTTAGGGGAATATCAATGGCAAACGGTCCTGTGCTTGTCGTCGACTTCGGCGCCCAGTACGCCCAGCTCATCGCCCGCCGCGTGCGCGAAGCAGGCGTGTACTCCGAGCTGGTCCCTCATTCCATGCCGGTCGACGAGATCCTGGCCAAGGATCCGAAGGCGATTATTCTGTCTGGCGGCCCGGCCTCCGTGTTCGAGCCCGGCGCGCCGACCATAGACACCAAGGTATTCGAATCCGGTGTTCCGGTGCTTGGTATCTGCTACGGCTTCCAGGTCATGGCCTATGAGCTCGGCGGCAAGGTGGATAAGGCCGCGCTCGGCGAATACGGCAAGACCTCAGCCACCATCGACGACGCCGCCGGCATCCTCGCCGATTCCCCCGCCGAGCAGACCACGTGGATGAGCCACGGTGTGGCGGTCGAACAGGCCCCGGCCGGCTTCGAAGTGCTGGCCCACACCGAAGGCGCGCCCGTGGCCGCCATGGCGGACGAATCCCGCAAGCTCTATGGTGTGCAGTGGCACCCGGAAGTCAAGCACTCCCCGCTTGGCCAGAAGCTTATCGAAAACTTCCTGCACCGTTGCGCCGCGCTGCCCAACGACTGGGATGCCTCCTCGATTATCGAGGATCAAGTCAAGAAGATCCGCGAGCAGGTCGGCGACGCCGAGGTGATCTGCGGCCTGTCCGGCGGCGTTGATTCCGCCGTGGCCGCCGCTCTGGTACACAAGGCCATCGGCGACCAGCTCACCTGCGTGTTCGTGGACCACGGCCTGCTGCGCAAGGGCGAAGTCGAGCAGGTCAAGCACGACTTCGTCGCCGCGACCGGCATCCGCCTCATCACCGTCGACGCCGCCGACGACTTCCTCGACGCCCTCGCAGGCGTCTCCGAGCCGGAGCGCAAGCGCAAGATCATCGGCGAGAAGTTCATCCGCACCTTCGAGAAGGCCCAGCGCCAGGTCCTCGAAGAGGCCGGCGCCCGCGGCAAGGAGGTCAAGTTCCTCGTGCAGGGCACGCTCTACCCCGACGTCGTCGAATCCGGCGGCGGCGACGGCGCGGCCAACATCAAGAGCCACCACAACGTCGGCGGCCTGCCCGAGGACATCAAGTTCCAGCTCATCGAACCGCTGCGCACTCTGTTCAAGGATGAGGTGCGCGCCATCGGCACCGAGCTCGGTCTGCCCGACGAAATCGTCTGGCGTCAGCCCTTCCCGGGCCCGGGTCTGGGCATCCGCATCATCGGCGAGATCACCAAGGAGCGCCTCGACCTGCTGCGCGAGGCCGACGCCATCGCCCGCGAGGAACTCTCCAAGGCCGGTCTCGACCGCGACATCTGGCAGTGCCCGGTCGTGCTTCTGGCTGACGTTCACTCTGTCGGCGTCCAAGGCGACGAGCGCACCTACGGCTCGCCGATCGTCCTGCGCCCGGTCAGCTCGGAAGACGCCATGACCGCCGACTGGTCCCGTGTCCCCTACGATGTGCTCGCCACGATCTCCACGCGCATCACCAACGAATGCCGCCAGATCAACCGCGTCGTCCTCGATTGCACCTCCAAGCCGCCGGCGACCATCGAATGGGAGTAAGCCGATAGGGCTTTGACCTGCTCTTTTGAGTGCCGTGGTGTACCGCTGAGTTTCGTTTCGTACGAGAGTCATGGCAAAACCGCCAGCGACGGCAGTGAGTAAAAACGATTTCCTAGCCTCCGTTCCCTCGTTGGAACGGAGGCTTTTTCTTTGCCGTTTTACTCCCTTTCACCTGCGATTTCGCCATTTACTCCCCGTGTTTCAAGACAACAAGGCACGGGGAGGTATTCGAGGGAATGGGAGTAAGGATTTATCCCAAGTGAGTTGACGCGCGGTTTTTGTCCCCGAGGGCGAAACGGGGCCGTTTCGGGGCCCGTGAAACTCAAATCGAACTCAACGGGCATTTTTTGCTGGGCGTTCCAATGTTCCCGTTCCGTGGGATACCCTGATTCTCTCTGTGGTACTGTTTGTGGTGTTTCCTCTGGCTGGCGGTATGCTGACCCGTTCGGCTGTCATCAAGCGGAAGGGGCAGTGTACTTTGAGGAGACTTTCATCCATATGTTTGACAGTGTAACTACCATTGGCTTATTGCTGACGCTGGTGATGATTTTCTCGTTCCAAGGCAATACCATTCTGGAAAAACCTCTGCACATTGTTTTGATTGCGGTACCGCTGATTTTACAGACCTTCCTGATTTTTGCGATTGCGTATATCGCTTGCCGGGTTTTGAAGCTGCCCTACAAGATTGCTGCTCCCGCCGGAATGATTTGTGCTTCCAACTTCTTTGAACTGGCTGTTGCTGTTGCAATCGCCTTGTTTGGAACGACTTCCCCTGCGGCACTGGCAACGACTGTGGGTGTGCTGACAGAAGTTCCCGTGATGCTGTTCCTTGTAAAAAAACGCAAATAAAACGAAAGACTGGTTCAAATATGAGTAAGAAAAAGGTGTCATTTATCTGCGTCCATAATTCCTGCCGCAGTCAGATTGCCGAGGCCTTGGGAAAGCACTTGGCTTCCGATGTGTTTGAAAGCTATTCCGCAGGAACGGAAACAAAACCGCAAATCAATCAGGATGCTGTCCGCATTATGAAAGAACTGTACGGGATTGACATGGAGAAAACCCAGTATTCCAAACTGATCTCGGATATTCCTGCCCCTGATATTGCAATCTCCATGGGGTGCAATGTGGGCTGTCCTTTCATTGGTAGAGCATTTGACGATAACTGGGGATTAGAAGATCCGACCGGAAGCGAAGATCAAGTCTTTGTCGAGATCATTCGAGAGATTGGAAAACGGATTCTACAGTTGAAGCAGTCCCTTATTTGATTGAAATAGCACTCTGCTTGTGGTATAATACAGATGATCCAAACCATTGCTTTTCTGCTGATAACATTGGGCTTGATAATCTTTTGATAACAGGAGTCCGACAACGCCGTATAAGTTGGATAATTGGTATCAAATTGAGCAACTAAGAGTCAAATCCCCTAAACAGTATTGTTTAGAACCAGTTTTACTTTGGCGAGTGGGAGTAAACTGGAGCGGATTTTGCGCAATCGAAATTCCGTCCGTAGAGTGTCGCAGTGTGCCGCCACGTACGAAAAAGCGTAAAGCCACCTGTGATTTTGGGTGAGTAAAAACTATTGAGACCCTCTGGAAACAACGTTTTCAGGGGGTCTCTTTATGCCTTTTGGCCTGCAGTTTCAGTCATTTTTACTCTACAAAGATTATTTTTATAGAAAAAAGCGCGTACACCACGGACATGGCGACACGCAGCGGACGAAGAGTAAAGGATTTTTCGGAGAGTGAACTGTCCCAGTAGTTTGTCCCACCACCCCAAAAACGCCCCTGAAACTCAATAGGAGCGCAAGGGCGTCATCGTGCGAGCACCGCAGCCTGAGCCGCCGATACCAGGCTCGTTTGCGACGCCGTCGCTGCTTGCCTGGATCGTCAACGGCAAGTACGTCATGTCGCTGCCGCTCTACCGCATAGAGGCAGACCTCAAGGCGTGCGGCGCGACGATATCGCGCCAGGACATGGCGAACTGGATGATGAACGTGCACGCGCGCTGGCTGGCGAAGGTCCATGAGAGAATGAAGGTCGAGCTGCTGTCGCATGTCAGGATTCATGCCGATGAGACCACGGTTCAGGTCCTGAAAGAGCCGAACCGCGAGGCGAAGAAGAAATCGAGGATGTGGCTGTTCTGCTCGGCGCGCTGCGACGTGCCCGTGTATGTATTCGAATACCACGAGACCCGCAGGAAGGGCGTTGCCCAGGAGTTTCTTGCGGGCTGGTCCGGCACGCTTACCACCGACGGCTACAAACCCTACTTCAATCTCGGCAACCCCAACATCGCCAACACGGCGTGCCTCGTCCACGTGCGCCGCTACTTCGCCCAAATCGTGAAGATCGCCGGCGGCGGCGCCAAGGCGGCGTCTGCGGCCAGCGTTGCGCTCGAGGCAAGGCGCAGGATCGACGCCATGTTTCAAGGTCGACTCCAAGTTCGACGACATGGAGCCGGGTGCCAGGAAGGCCGCCCGCGACGCGGAGCTCCGCCCGCTCATGGAGGACTTCGGGGGGATGGGCGCGGGCCAGCTTCCCCTAGCCTCGCCGAAGCTGGCGCTGCACCGTGCGCTGCAGTACGCCGTGGAGTTCTGGCCCTACGTCATGAACGTGCTCGAAGACGGGCACCTGGAGCTCTCGAACAACGTCGCCGAGCAGGCCCAGCGAATCTTCGTCGTAGGGCGCAAGAACTGGCTCTTCAGCGATGCGCCACGCGGCGCGCGGGCGTCTGCGGCGATATACAGCGTCACCACCACGGCCAAGGCCAACGGGCTCAATCCCAGGCTTTACGTCGAGTGGCTGCTGACCGAGATGCCCAACGCCGGCGAGCTCACCGATGAGGTTGTGGACTCGTTCCTGCCATGGTCGGATAGGGTGCCTGAGTCCTGCAAGCTCGACCCAGCCGCTGCCGAGAAGGCCAAAGAGATGCCTGACGACTTCATAATTAACATCGACCCCGATGCGTTCGACGACGAGATGGCGAACAACGCCGAGGAGGGCCTGTAGCGACATAGCGGCCTAAGGCATACCGCAACGCAAAGATGGAAACGTCCAGGACTTTTCCATCCGTATGCCGGAATGGCCCTGGACGTTTCCTGCTACGCGGTCATTTTGACGCTTACGCTCTAATGCCTCCACCGCTTGTCGCGGGCGGGGTAGACGATCCAGGCGGATGCGTAGCTTGCGATAAGGCAGACAATGACGCAGACGATGCTTGTCTGGAACCCGAATGAGTCATTGATAACGCCCCAGATTACGCTTGCGAAGCCAATGCCGATGTCATTGGCGAGCAGGAACAGGGCGTTTGCGGCGCCCCAGCGCTCTGGCGGGGTGTTCTTTACCGCTACGCTTTGATTAAGTGGCAGGCTTATGCCAGTGGCGAGACCATAGAAGATTCCGGACGCCAGGAAGACAGGTTCCCCGTACGGTGCGGCAAGTAGCATAAGGCAGCAGAGGATGCCGCACGCGACGGCTCCGGTCATTGTTTTGATTGCAGGTACGGTGTCCATGAAATGCTTTGAAATCATGCGAACGATAATCATGCTTACCGCGCTGATGGTGTAGAAGAGACCGGCGTGGGTATAGCCGAGAGTAGTACCGTACAGACCGGCAAAGAAGACGCCAAAGCCAAAAGTGGGGCACATGATCATCTGTGGGATGGCGCCAGGCAATGCGCGCGGCTCGAAGATGTTGAATGAGTCACGCAGGGTTCTCTTGGACACCTGGTCGCCTTCAGGATACTTTTCACTGTTAATTGTTTCGGATGTAGTTACTGTGGTGGAGCTGGGTGCCTGCCCGTCTTTTGAGTCGAGTTCGAGCCGGGTTTCCATTTTGATTCGGTATGCGCTGGAGCTTGGCAGAGTTTGCCATTTACTTTCATAGCGTGCGTTGAGGGCGATTACAAGCCCTGCAAACCCAACCAGGGCAAGGCCGACATAGAGGTTCGTTGAGGGATCGGTTCCTACTAGGTAAAGTGCGAAGGCTGGGCCGATGCTCATGGCGATAGCCTGTCCGAGGCTGTGGTATCCAATGCCTTCGCCGAGCCGTTCTTGCGGTAAGACGCTTGCTGCGGCGGTCGAGGCTGCTGTTGTTGCTGCGCCAAAGCCCACGCCTTGCAGCAAACGGCTGATTGTGAAGAGGGGATGCCCTGAACGACAGCGGACAGTGCTGTTCCTGCTATGAGGATAGCGATGCCGGCGATGATAACGAGTGAGCACTTGCCGTTGTCGATAACAGGGCCGACGAACAGTCGTGCTAACGCGGCGGCAATGGAGAAGACGAGTGCAAGTACGCCGGCAAGGCTCGCACCGTAACCTTGGCCTGCCAGGAAGACGCTGGTTCCACTGTTGAGTCCTTGGCCCATGACGAAGCAACAGAAGGTCAGCGCGATGATAAGCACGAAAATAAGCGACCACAGCTTCGGATGGTCGTCCTTACCGATATTTGGCATGAGAACCCTCCTATGATTCCAATACCCGTATTCTACGTCTGCAAAAAGTGAGATGTAAGCGCCAAAATGACCGCGTCTTAACAACCCGCTGGGCTTGAGGCAGAATCATCGCATCGACTTATCCTGGAAACTGCCTGACGAAGGCGACAGGATGCTTGTCAGCAAGGCGGCAAATCTTAACGAGAGCCAAATCCAAGAGCTTGCAAATCTTCAGCGAGGCGTTGCAGCAATATATCAGAACGAATGGACCGAACCTGTCCTCTGTCACATCGAACCGCATGAACGCGGCCTAGAGTACTCGCCAACACAGAGCAAGCACAGCGCGAAGAACAAGGTTTCTTCTGAAGAGCTTCGCTATCTCAACTCTTGTGTGCTTAATCCGTTCAAGCTCGATGAGCCAAGGGAATACAACTTCTGCGACTGTGTGCACAAGATGGACATACCTGACTCCATGAAGGCACGCTTGATTGAGATGGCAGGGACTCCTCTGTTCTCGAGGAAGCCACTGTTTGAATGGTGTGCTTATAGGTATTTCAATATTGGACGCATCCTCGACGACGCCAGGGATTTATCTGCCGACAGCCTCAAAGAGAGGCTTTGCTCCCATCTGCTTTCAAGCTGGAAATTCGAAGATGACTCCTCACCCGAAAGCTGGGGACCAATCCAATACCTGTTCATTCAGTCGATGCTTAACGCTCATCTCAACGAGCTGAGAAAGAGGGGTACCGGCATCGAGACAACGGAAAAGGCCTCAGCACTCGCCGAAGTATCAGCGGTCTTATCTCAAACAAGGCCGGTGATCTAAATGGCGTTTGAAAATATAGAGCAATTAATGCCGGATACGACCGAAACGAGATTGGCCTTTGAGGAGGCGCAACGCACCGTTGCTGATTGTGCAGATGCCGCATGGCGGGATATTTCTTCCGGCGATGTCCTAACCGCGAGCATTTCAACAGTTCAAGAAGCCGCAGATGACGCCTGGAAAGCATGCGAGCCAACACTCAACGCTGCAGGCGAAACTGTCCGCGATGGCGCAAGGAACGGAGCTTATCTTGGCGGCAGGTTCGTACTTGGAGTTGCCGACGTTGGAGAAAACGCATATGTCGGTGTTGAATCGAATATTGAACTACTGGCCGAAGACGAAGAAGCAGCGGTGAAAACCGCGCAAACACACGCTGTTGACGATGCAGCCAACGCCTGGGGCGACTTCATGGAAGCCGATGAGCAGATACGGGAAATCGGAGACTATGTCGAAACTGGAGGCGAAATCGCCACTGAAGTTGCGCTTGGTGCCGTAGCCGTCACCGCTTCTGCCCCTGCAGCACTCGCTGCTGGGTCTGTACTCGTTCTTGACGAAATGGGAAAGAGCTTGGAAGCCGGCGCTGAAGACGGTGAGATATCTCAGGAGGATATCGTCGGAGAAGTCGTTGCGGGAACTGTTACGGCAGCAACGCTTCTTGCCGGACGAGGTCTAAATAACTTTCTTGCCTCAAAGGCAGCAGAATCGGGCGCAAGCTCACGAATTCTGGATGATGCCGGAAAGGCAATTTACGAAGGCGACCGACTGCTTCCCAATAACGAGTTTGCGATCGACGGCGTGAAGTGTGCAACCGACGATCTCGGGCAACTTTACCGCGTTGGCGACGACCTCGTTCCGAACATGAGCTATGAGATCAATGGGTATAAATACGTTACCGATGCAATGGGTAGGGTCGAATCGGCCGAAGGCTTCTTACAACTAAAGACCCACGAAGGTCGTTTGACCATCAAGGACACTATCCAGTCAATCGGAAAAGGGTTTGAAGAGCTTTTTGATCAAAGAGGCCATCTGATTGCCGACCGATTCAATGGATCAAATGGCCTTGAGAATATTGTCGCCATGGGCGGCGAGGTTAACCAAAAAGCCTATGCAGCAATCGAGCAAAAATGCGCCGATGCTTTGGCTGATGGCGCTGAAGTGTTTTTCAAGGTTGAGCCACTTTATGAGGGCGGGTCATTCAGGCCTAGCTCGTTTGCTATCACGGACATTATTGACGGCGAAGAGACGGTTACGTTTCTTCTTAACACTGCAAAGGAAATGTAATGAGTGAAAAGAAGATGCTACAAGGGATAGCTTCAATTCTTGAGGAAACCCTCCCCGAAGACTGGAGCAAGGTCGTGTTTTACGCCGAGTACGCCGAGGGTGCGTTCTCTATTGAGTATTACGTTGCTGGCAGCGGAAAAGACGACTTCGTTAAATGCTTTGACCAAAAAGGCGTTTCGAGGGCATCCTTGATGAAAAACTTTATGGCTATCAACAAGTTCATTGAACCTGAAAGGGCCGCGCTTAAGCCCGAAAAGAGATGGGGATCGATGACGCTTATTCTCCATTCCAACGGCAAGTTCAAAGTTGATTACGACTACTCCGACATGACAGAAAACGCTTACGCCCGAAAGAAGGCCTGGAAAAAGAAATATCTCGCCTAGCAACGAACGGTCTGGGAAATCACCGCAAAGCCACCCGTGCATACTCTTCGAGCGCACGCGTCGTCGGCAACGTTTCGACCAGCGCGTTTTTGGGAGCCATGCAAACCCCTGTTCAACATTCCTCGGGAGTGATTGCTCTCTATGACGAATGGGATTCCCCATCGGGGAATCCCATTTTTTGTTGCCGACGACGTCCGGTATAATTTTTCCGTTTACGACGTCGTTCGGAAAGGGATGCCGACCTCTATGCGCCAGGGATTCGACAACGAAAAATACATCGAGCTGCAAGCCGCCAACATCAGAAAGCGCATCGCGCAATTCGGCGGCAAACTCTATCTGGAATTCGGAGGCAAGCTCTTCGACGACTACCACGCCTCGCGCGTGCTGCCCGGCTTTGAGCCGGACACCAAGTTCCGCATGTTGGAAAGTCTGGTGGACGATGTGGAAATCGTCATCGCCATCAACGCCAACCATATCGAAAAAGGCAAGACCCGCGGCGATCTCGGCATCCCGTATGACGAAGACGTACTGCGACTCATCGACGTGTTCCGTTCCCGCGGCTTCCTCGTCGGCTCCGTAGTGCTCACCCAATACGCCAATCAGCCCGCCGCCGACGCCTACCGCCACCGCCTCGAGCAACTCGGCGTCACCTGCCGCCTGCACTACCCGATCGCCGGATACCCGCACGACATCGAACGCATCGTGTCCGATGACGGCTACGGCAGGAACGAGTACATCGAGACCAGCCGACCGCTCGTCGTGGTCACCGCGCCCGGCCCGGGCTCCGGCAAACTCGCCACGTGCCTGTCTCAGCTGTACCACGAGCACCAGCGCGGCATCGACGCCGGCTATGCCAAATACGAGACGTTCCCCATCTGGAATCTTCCGCTGAACCATCCCGTGAACATCGCGTACGAGGCTGCCACCGTCGACCTCGACGATGCCAATATCATCGACCCCTTCCATCTGGAGGCGTACGGCGAGACCACCGTCAACTACAACCGCGACGTCGAAGCATTCCCCGTGCTCAAGGCCATGATGGAGCGCATCATGGGCGAAAGCCCCTATCAGAGCCCCACCGATATGGGCGTCAACATGGCCGGATACGCCATTGTGGACGACGATGCCTGCCGCGATGCCGCGCGTCTGGAAATCGTGCGCCGCTACTTCGCCGCCGCCGTGCACTTGAAGCGCACCGGCACTGGCGAGGAACAGGTGGAGCGGCTGCGCTCCATCATGAACCGGGCCGGCGTGACCCCCGATCTTTCTCCCGCCCGCGCCGTGGCTCTTGAGAAGGAGGCCGCCACCGGTGCCCCGGCTGGCGCCATGGTGCTGCCCGATGGCCATGTGGTCACCGGCAAAACCGGCGACCTGTTGGGCGCGGCCAGCGCGCTGCTGATGCACGCGCTCAAGGCCGTCACCGGTGTTGACGAAACCATTCCGGTAATCGACGATGCCGCCATCGAACCCATCTGTCGGCTGAAAACCGAACATCTCAACAGCGTGAACCGACGCTTGCACTCGGATGAGACGCTGATTGCATTGTCAATCACCAGCGCCACCAGTCCTGTGGCCGCTCGCGTCATCGACGGGCTCAAACAGTTGCGGGGCTGCGACGCCTTCTTCTCCGTTATCATCTCATCCACGGACGAGGCGCTGTATCGCAAACTCGGCATCAACGTGTGCTGCGAACCGAAGTACGAACGGGTGAGTCTGTATCACCGGTAAGCGCCACCGATAAGCGCGGTATGCCGCGAATCGTCAAGCCGGTAATCATGCAGCATGCGGCCTGACGATTCGCTGCTGTCGCATTGTCTCTCCCCTCGGCCATGCTGGGCTTGTTTTCCGTTTGTTGGAGAGAACGGGGAATGCCATCAGCACTACGGAAAGAGAAGGATTATCCGTGAAGCGGTTCGTGGGTTTAGACGGTATTAAAGGACTAGCGCTGATAGCCATTGTGCTGTACCACTGCATGCAGCAACGGCTGCCAGGCGGATTCTACGGAGTCGACGTGTTCTTCACCGTCTCTGGATTCCTGATTGCCGTCAGTTTGATTCGTTCTCTGGCGAAAACCGGATCGCTGAATCTCGTGCGATATATTCCCAAGCGTGCAGTACGTCTCTATCCGGCGCTGTTTCTGCTGATTCCGGTCATCGTCTCCGTCGGCTGGCTGTTCGATCACGACATTCTAGTTTCCATCCGCGACCAAGTCATCACCGTGCTGCTGGGCTGCTACAACTGGTACGCCATTGCCGGAGGCCAAAGCTATTTCGACCAAATGAACCCGCAGGTGTTTCGCCATCTGTGGTTCATTGGCGTGCTCATGCAGTTCTACGTCATCGTGCCGTTCATCGTCTGGCTGATGTGGAAGCTCCGCCAGACGAAACTGTCTTCACTCATCCCACTGGGACTCGCGGCGTTCAGCAGTATCGCCATGTGGGTGATGTATGTGCCCAAAGGCGACCCCACCCGCGTCTACTTCGGCACCGATACCCACAGCATGGGCCTGATGCTGGGTGTGGCTCTCGCCTGGTGGGTCACCGCTCCTCAGTTGGGCCACGCTCGCCAGAGGGCTGTGCCGATGCCCCGCACCATTAGCTCGAGCGCTTCGGCAGCCGCACATCGGGCTCCGTTACCTCAGATTCCCGTGGAGCATCGCATCTGGAATGCGGCGGCACCGGTATTGGCGTTCCTCAGCCTGATTGCCTTGGTCACCATGGCGGTTATCGGCAAACAGGATGCATTCGCCTTCCGCGGTGGCATCATATTGTCCAGCTTGTTGTCCGTGCTGCTGATTGCCGGTACCATCTCCGACGATTCCTGGATGCAAAGCCTCATGGTGTTCAAGCCATTGGCCTCCCTCGGCAAGTATTCGTACGGCATCTACCTGTGGCACTGGCCGTTGTGGATTCTTTCCAGCGCCCTTGCCCCGAAGATCTTCAAGGCAGTAGGGCCTTGGCCTCTCATCATGACCGCGTTGCTCACCGCCATTGCGGTGATGATTTCCTGGCTGATGGTGGAGAAACCGGCGGCAACGCACTCGGCGGTATCCGTCGTGGTGCCCCTTCGCACGAACAAGAAGAATCATGTGGCCCGGGTTATTGCCGTTGACGTTATCCTGGTGCTGTCGTTGGCCGGCTGCGTGCAGGGCATTGCTCATGCACCTGCGAAAACCGCCATGCAGATCCAGCTGGAGCAACAGGCCGCACAACTGGAACGTATGCAGAAAACCGAACACGTGCTGCTGCGCCATGCCGTGCCGGCACCGCCCAAGCCCAAGCATGAGATGCCCACCGGCGATCAGATTACCGCCATAGGCGATTCGGTGATGCTGGCCTCATCACAGGGCCTTTCGGAAGTCTTCCCCGGCATTCAGACCGACGCGAGCGTTTCCCGCTCCATCATGGTCACCCCCGAACTCATCGGCAACGCTCTGTCCGCCGGCAGTCTGCGGCAGTGGGTGTTGATCGGCCTTGGCACCAATTCGGCAATCACCCCTGATCAGTTGGACCAGATTCGTAATATGATCGGCCCCGACCGCGTGCTGGTACTGGTCAATGCCCACGGAGACCGTACGTGGATTCCACCTACCAACCAGGTGCTTGCCGACTATGCGGCCGCACATCCAGACAATGTGGTGCTGGTGGATTGGGATGCCACAGCCAACGCGAACGCGCAGGTGCTCGGCTCCGACGGCATCCACCCGAGCATGGATAGCGATATCTATGCAAAGGCGGTCAAACAGGCCATCGAACAATGGATCGCAAGCGGCAGGTGAACGGCAGGCAACGCTGAGTTGTCCAACCAGTCGTGAAGAACGGCTATGCTGAAGACTGCATCAACGAGACCACACGTTGGGAGACATGGTGAGCGCAATCCTTGAAGGGAAGCCCGATAAGAATCTTATTCTCGTTACGGGAAGGATTCATCCGAAGTTGGCTGAGGATGTCGCCGAGCAGCTCGGCATCGACGTCCTTGAAACCACCGCATACGATTTCGCCAACGGCGAGATGTACGTGCGCTACACTGAATCGGTGCGTGGCGCCGATGTGTTCGTGCTGCAAAGCCACTACAAGCCCATCAACAAGGCGATCATGGAGCAGCTCATCATGATCGACGCATTGAAGCGCGCCTCGGCCCGTTCCATTACTGCGGTCTGCCCGTTGCTCGGCTACTCCCGTCAGGACAAGAAGCACCGCGGCCGCGAGCCCATCTCCTGCCGTCTGGTGTTCGACCTGCTGAAGACCGCCGGTGCCGACCGCATCATGTCGGTCGATCTGCATGCCGCGCAGTCCCAAGGCTTCTTCGACGGCCCGGTCGATCATCTGGTGGCCATGCCAGTGCTGGTCGACTACATCCGTGATCGTTTCCAGGGCCATCTCGACAACGTCGCCGTCGTCTCCCCCGACGCCGGCCGCATTCGCGTGGCCGAGCAGTGGGCGCAGCGTCTCGGCGGCGGTCCGCTCGCTTTCGTGCACAAGACGCGCGACATCACCCGCCCGAACCAGGCGGTCGCCAACCGTGTGGTCGGCGACGTCGCCGGCAAGGACTGCGTGCTTGTCGATGACCTGATCGACACCGCCGGTACCATCGCGGGCGCATGCCACGTGCTGCAGGACGCGGGAGCCAAGTCGGTGACCGTGGTCGCCACGCATGGCGTGCTCTCCGGCCCGGCCATCGAGCGACTCAAGAACTGCGGTGCGCGCGAGGTCGTGCTGACCGACACCGTGCCGATTCCCGAGGAAAAGCGCTGGGATGGCTTGACCGTCCTGTCGATCGCCCCGCTGCTGGCCAGCGCCATCCGCGCCGTATTCGAGGACGGCTCGGTCGCCGAACTGTTCGACACCTACCCCGAGCACCACGGTCAAGGCTTCCTGTTCGCCTGATCACGTGCGTGTTTGTTCGTGGAAAGCACACGATGCGAGACGCGACATGGCGTAGTCTTTCGGTAAATACCGACAATATGGTATAAATGAACACTTGTGGGCCGAAAGCCCACGACTCCCCCATGGTGTAATGGCAGCACACGGGTCTTTGGAACCCTTTGTCTTGGTTCGAGTCCAGGTGGGGGAACGGCTGACGGCCGCTCGACATCCGGGCGGCCGTCTATTGTTTTGAGGTGTTTCCACCCTCAATAGACATTCCGATCGAAGGGAATACGTCAGTTATGGCATTATCCGCAGCCATCGTCCTCGCAGCCGGCGAGGGTACCCGCATGCGTTCCGACAAGCCGAAGGTGCTGCATGCTTTTGCAGGCAAGACCTTCCTGAACAGGGTCATGGATTCGGTGGCCGCCCTGAATCCCGACACGCTGGCCGTGGTCGTGCACTTCCAGGCCGAGCGCGTCGCCGAAGCCGCCCGCTCCTATGACGAGCAGGTCACCATTGTGAACCAGGACGACATTCCCGGTACCGGCCGCGCCGTGCAGTGCGCAATGGCGCAGCTCACCGAGGCTGGCAAGGTCGATGGCCCGGTGCTGATCGCCGCCTCCGACATGCCGCTGCTCGACAGCGAGACGCTGCACCGTCTGGTCGAATTCCACACCGCCTCCGGCAACGGCGCCACTGTGCTCACCACCATCCTCGATGACCCGACCGGCTACGGCCGCATCATCCGCGATCGCGAAGGCAACGTGCTGCGCATCGTCGAGCAGAAAGACGCCAACCGCAGCGAACTCGCCGTGCAGGAAGTGAACACCTCAGTCTACGTGTTCGAGGCTTCCGTGCTTACCGAGGCAATCGCCGGACTGAAGTCGAACAACGCGCAGGGTGAGTTCTATCTGACCGACGCGCTGGAAACCGCCAAGGCCGCTGGCAAAGTCGGCGCGTTCGCTGCTCCGGATCCGCTCACCGTCGAAGGCGTGAACGACCGCGTGCAGCTGGCCGCGCTGTCCAAGACCTACAACCGCCGCGTCTGCGAGCGCTGGATGCGCGACGGCGTGACCATTCTTGAACCGGAAACCACTTGGATCGAGGACGATGTCCAGATCGGCCGCGACGCCACCATCCTGCCCGGCTCCTTCCTGCAAGGCCACACGGTGGTCGGCGAGGACGCCATCGTCGGCCCGTACACCACCCTGATCGACGCGACCGTGGACGAAGGTGCCGTGGTCGAGCGTTCCCGCGTACAGGAATCGCACATCGGCGCACGCACGAACATCGGCCCGTGGACCTACCTGCGCCCGGGCAACGAGTTCGGCGAGGATGCCAAGGCCGGCGCGTTCGTCGAAATGAAGAAGGCGCACATCGGCAACGGCACCAAGGTGCCGCACCTGAGCTACGTGGGCGACGCCCAGCTCGGCGACCACACCAACATCGGCGGCGGCACCATTACCGCCAACTATGACGGCGTGCACAAGAACAGCACCACCATCGGCTCCGGCTGCCACGTGGGTGCCGGCAACCTGTTCGTGGCCCCGGTTGAAGTGGGCGACAATGTGACCACCGGCGCCGGTTCCGTGGTGCGCCACGCCGTGCCGAGCGACACGATGGTCTACTCCGAGAATACGCAACACAACGTCGAGGGCTGGAAGCCCGCCTGGGAGCGCTGAACCATGCCCGCACTTCAGGATTCCATCAACGCCGTCCGCGTGGCCGCCGAGGCCGCGGACCGTATCAAAGCCACCGACATCGTGGCCTTCGACGTAGCCGACCTGCTCGGCATCACCGACATCATGATGATCGCCGGCGCCTCCAACGAGCGCCAGGTGCTGGCCGTGGCCGAGGAAATCGAAAAGGACCTGTTCCTTAAGTGCTCCGGCCGCCAGCCGCGCTCGCGCGAGGGCCTGACCGAGGGCCAGTGGGTGCTGCTTGACTACGGTGATTTCGTGGTTCATGTCATGCACGAGGAATCGCGCGAATTCTACGGGCTCGAACGACTCTGGCGCGACTGCCCGGCCATCGATCTTGAACTCGCACACCCGGAAACGGCGGAGCATGCGGAAGATGCTGCCGTCACCACCGCGTAACGTGCGAATCGCGTAACGCTGATACTTGCTGATATTCGCTGATATTCGCTGATATTCGCGTGTCGGGCTGCCTGTTGCCGAACGTCATTGACGGCACCAGGCAGCCCTCCCCTTTTCCTGTTTCCTCACTGGAACCGAAAGGATCGTCACTATGACCAATCATGTTCGTTCCGTTTTCCTTATCCGTCATGGACGCACCTCCTACAACGCCGCTCACAAGCTCCAAGGCCAGGTCGACATTCCGCTGGACGCCGTGGGTGAATGGCAGGTCAAGCAGACCGCCGCGGCCTTGAAAAGGCTGTACGTCGATCGTCGGCAGGAAATCAACCACCGGTTCATTGTCTGCTCCGATTTGAAGCGTGCGCACGCCACCGCGCAAGCTTTCGCCGACGTATTGGGTGGAATCGAGCCCGTCGATGATCGTCGCGTCCGTGAACGCAGCTTCGGTGATTGGGATGGCCATGCCGTGGCCGAACTGGCCGAACGCTACCCCGAGGACTTCCGTTCCTGGATGGAGTCTCGGGGCGGCGAGCTGAAGTATGGTGCCGAGCCCAAGGAAGCTGTGGGCAAGCGCGGCGTAGAGGCTCTTGAGGACTGGTCCACGCGTGCCGGAGACGACACGGACCTGTTCGTGTTCTCGCACGGCGCATGGATTGCGCAGACATTGCAGACCCTGTTGGGCATTTCTGCAATCGATCCGACCTTTTCTACGGTGGTTTCATTGCGTAATGCGCACTGGGTGCGCTTGGTGCCGATGGACAATCCCGATGGCACTGTGCGCTGGCGTCTGCTGGACTACAATCACGGTCCGGCCATCGCCGACACCGACGAGTGGGAACGCGAACGCTGATCGTGTCACGGCTCCCCTGCTGAGCCAACAGGTTCAGTGTATTCGAAAAACCGTTCAAGCAGTAATTGAATAACCCAATGCCTGAATAATGGCGGAAACAAGCCAAAAAGTGTCGCCAAATCCCACTTTTGCCATTTGGCGACACGCCGGCTTTTGCCAGAATCGACATCTCGTCGTAATGTATACGAGGTCCAAACAACGGGCCAACAATTGAAAACGGGGCTATAGCGCAGCTGGTAGCGCATCTCCATGGCATGGAGAGGGTCGGGGGTTCGAATCCCCCTAGCTCCACGACGAAGCCATCAAATCAGGCGATATGGTGGTTTCTCCGCTGGTTCATGGCGGGTCTTGCGACTCCCATGAATCGGATAGCTTCACTCGGGGCTATAGCGCAGCTGGTAGCGCATCTCCATGGCATGGAGAGGGTCGGGGGTTCGAATCCCCCTAGCTCCACAATCAAGGCCGGTGCTTCATGCACCGGCCTTTCTCGTTTTCTGGCCTATCGGCCGACTTTTGCGCAACATTCCCCGGAAAGCGTCGCCAAGGGGACGCTCTTCCGATTGGCGCGACACCGGCGTGAGCGATAACAGTAATCGCCACTACAATGAGGTGTGGTCCCTATCGTGTTGATTATCAAAGGAGACAAAAACATCGTGACCGTCACCCGTGTATATATCGCCAGCCCTGAAGGCGCCAATGGCCGCAACGTCGTCGCTTACGGCATGCTCAACGCATTGACTTCCAAGTACAAGACCATGGTGTTCCGCCCTGCTGTGTCCAACCATGACGAATTCACCCCGATCCTGCTCGCCGCCTCCAATGCCGGACTCGGCGTGGCCCTGTCCACCGGCCTCGATGTGCACAAGGTGCGCGAGGATAAGGACACCGCCCGTGGCGATATCGTCGGCGCGTTCAACGATGCCATGGACGTTTCCCGCGCGGACGCCGCCCTGATCGTGGGCACCGACAAGTCCCACGTCAACGATCCGACCAGCTATGAATTCGACGCGAATGTCGCCGCTGATCTGAAGGCCGGCGTGTTCCTAGCCGTGTGCACCATCGACCGTTGGCCGCACGAGCTCGACGAGACCGTCAAGCTGTCCATCGAGGGCATGGAGGCCGCTGGCAACAAGGTGCTCGGCATCTTCGTGACCGGATGCGAGCCGCGCCACGCTTTCTCCGTTAAGGAGACCCTCGCCAAGTACGGCCTGCCGGTCTGGACTCTGCCGCAGGTGCCGTTCACCGATGAATCCACCAAGGATCTGGCGCTGGAGACCTTCCGTAAGAACGCTCCCACCGATGAAGTGCTCGCCGCGCTCGATGTGGACGTCACCGCGCCCATCACCCCGTACGCCTTCCAGTTCGGCCTGCTCGGCAAGGCCAAGAGCAACAAGAAGACCATCGTGCTGCCCGAAGGCGAGGAGGACCGCATCATCAAGGCGGCCGACTACCTGCTTGAGCGCGAGATCGTGAACCTCATCATCGTGGGCAACAAGGACGCCATTCTGGCTCGCGGCAAGGAACTGGGCCTGAACTACTTGGAGCGCGCCCGCTTCCAGGCTATGGACGACGAGAACGTGTTGAAGCCCATGGTCGCCAAGCTGTGCGAGTTGCGTGCCAAGAAGGGCATGACCGAGGAGCAGGCCCGCAAGCAGCTGGCCGACGCCAGCTACTTCGGCACCATGCTCGTGGTGCTCGGCTACGCCGACGGCCTGGTCTCCGGCTCCGTGAACTCCACCGCCAACACCGTGCGCCCGGCCCTGCAGGTCATCAAGACCAAGCCCGGCCAGAAGCTGGTCTCCGGCGCATTTCTCATGTGCTTCAAGGACCATGTGGCCGTGTTCTCCGACTGCGCCATCAACCTCAACCCGGATGCCGAGCAGCTTTCCGAAATCGCGTTGCAGTCCGCCGAGACCGCACGTGCCTTCGGCATCGACCCGAAGGTCGGTATGCTCTCCTACTCCACCCTCGGCTCCGGCAAGGGACCGGACGTGGACATGGTCGAGGAAGCCACCAAGCTGCTCAAGGAGAAGGCTCCGGATCTGCCGGTGGTCGGTTCCATCCAGTTCGACGCCGCCTGGTCCCCCACCGTGGCCGCCACCAAGGCCAAGGGCAACGATGTGGCCGGACACGTCAACGTGTTCGTCTTCCCGGACCTGTGCGCCGGCAACATCGGCTACAAAGCCGTGCAGCGCTCCTCCGGCGCCTTGGCCATCGGCCCGGTGCTGCAGGGTCTCAACAAGCCGGTAAACGACCTGTCCCGTGGTGCTCTGGTGCAGGACATCATCAACACCATCGCCCTCACCGCCATCGAAGCGCAGTGAGCCCGGCTTAGCTCCCGGTGGCTCCCGCCAGCGGGAGCCACCGTAATGCTTATTTTGTAGCAAGCAACGAGTAATCTAATCAACGGTAACCCGTGTCTCACGGGAACATTCAATCACAATGGAGGATGCCCACAATGGCGAAAACCGTCCTTGTCATCAATTCCGGCTCCAGCTCGATCAAGTACCAGCTGGTTGATCTCGAATCCGGCGAAGGCCTCGCTTCCGGCCTCGTCGAGAAGATCGGTGAGCCGGTCGACGGCCACTACAAGCACGAGTACAACGGCGAAAAGCACGAGCTTGAAGAGCCGATTCACGACCACGAGCAGGGTCTGAAGCGCGTGCTCGGCTTCTTCGAGGAGTACGGCCCGAACCTGTCTGAGGCTGGCATTGTCGCCGTCGGCCACCGTGTGGTGCAGGGTGGCTCCATCTTCCCGAAGCCGGCCCTCGTGACCAACAAGACCATCAACCAGGTCAAGGATCTGGCTGTGCTCGCCCCGCTGCACAACGGCCCGGAGGCCAAGGGCGCCGAAGTCATGCGCTCCCTGCTGCCGGACGTTCCGCAGATCTTCGTCTTCGATTCCTCCTTCTTCTTCCAGCTGCCGAAGGCCGCCAGCACCTACGCGCTGAACAAGGAAATCGCCGATCAGTACCACATCCGCCGCTACGGCGCCCACGGCACCTCCCACGAGTACATCTCCTCCGTGGTGCCGGACGTCGTCGGCAAGCCGGCTGAAGGCCTGAAGCAGATCGTTTTGCACATCGGCAACGGCGCTTCCGCTTCCGCTGAGGTCTCCGGCAAGCCGGTTGAGACCTCCATGGGTCTGACCCCGCTTGAGGGCCTGATGATGGGTGGCCGTACCGGTGACATCGACCCGGCTGTGGTCTTCCACCTGATTCGCAACGCCCACATGAACGTGGACGAGCTTGACGCCCTGTTCAACAAGCGTTCCGGCATGATGGGCATGACCGGCTATGGCGATTTGCGTGAGGTTCACCGTCTGGTGTCCGAGGGCAATGAGGACGCCAAGCTGGCTCTGGATGTCTACGTGCACCGCATCGTCAGCTACATCGGCAACTACACCTACCAGATGGGTGGCTGCGACGTGATCACCTTCACCGCTGGCGTGGGCGAGAACGACGACGTGGTCCGCAAGATGGTGTGCGACAAGCTCGCTCCGTTCGGCGTCAAGCTGGACGAGGAGAAGAACGCCACCCGCTCCAAGGAACCGCGCATCATCTCCACTCCGGACTCCTCCGTGATCATCGCCGTGATCCCGACGAACGAAGAGCTGGCCATCGCCCGCAAGTCCGCCGCAATCGCCGAAGCCGGCACCGACACCTACGGCAACACCTTCGCCAAGTAAGTAACCGCCGTTAGGCATCTCACCAATCTCTAGTTGCAACACTATGGGGGCTGATTCCGATTGGAATCAGCCCCCATTCGTATATGGTCATGAGACCACTACCCCAGCGTCATACTCCCCTCAGTCGCCTCCGGTGGACAGATCCACTCAGAGAGGGGATCCAGGCCCTATAACTTGGCTCCCTTCTCTGAGGGGAGCTGTCCGCGTAGCGGACTGAGGGGAGTTCCACCAGAACACAGGACCCCTTACTGCCTCAGCATGCCACTCCACATACCGACGAAATCAGGCAAGGTCTTGCGCGTGGTGGCCACGTTGATGACCTCGATATCGGGAATACGCAGCCCCAGCATCGCGGCGAACGTGGCCATACGGTGATCAGCATAGGTTTCCATCACGGCACCGTGCAACGTCTCCGCCGGCACCGGTTCGATACGCAATCCATCAGGCAATTCCTCAGCCGCTCCCCCAACACGACGAATCTCGTTGACCAATGCCTCCAGACGATTCGTTTCGTGGCCGCGCAGGTGACCAATACCAACCATGTCTGTCGATTTATCAGCAAACACCAGAATCGCCGCCAACGAGGGCGCAATCTCCCCGGCCGCCGTCAAATCGAACGTACCCAGCCCACGCACGGTGCCGTCACCGGTCACCTCGCAATAGCGCACGCCGCCGATGGTCGGGAACGATACTTCGGCACCCATCTGCTCCAGATATCCGGGCAACAGGCCGCCCGGCTGGGTGGTGGTTTCAGGCCAATGAGGCACCCGGACCGTGCCGCCGGCGATCAATGCCGCGCCGAGGAATGGCGCCGCGTTCGACAGATCGGGCTCAACGGTCACCTTGCTCGACAGTTGCATTGCGCGCGGTTCAACCGTCCATGTGCGGGCGGATTCGTCGGCCTCAACCGCACCGCCGGCACCGGTCACATCGGCCACGGTCATGCGAATGTGCGGCAGGCTCGGGGTCTTCTCCCCCGTGTGCGCGAGGTGCAGACCGCCAGGCAGTTTGGAACTAATCAGCAACAGGCCGGAGATGAACTGGGAAGAACCGGACGAATCGATGCTGACCTGCGCCTGGGCAGCCGGCAAGGTTGCAGGCGGCGTAATAGTGAACGGCAGACGGCCAACCTCGCCGTGGTAATCAACCGTTGCACCCAGCTGTTCCAAACCGTCAAGCACCGGCTTCATCGGACGTGCATAAGCCTGTTCGTCGCCATCAAAATTCACTGGGCCATCTGCAAACAGGGCAAGGCCGGGCACGAAACGCATCACCGTGCCGGCCAGTCCGCAGAACACATTGACGTTGCCATGGAATCGGCCGGATACAGGAGGAGTAACCGTTACGGTGGTGTCGGTTGCGGAATCCACGTCGCAGCGGACACCGAGGGCTTCGAGTGCGCCCATCATAAGGTCCGTGTCGCGCGAACGCAGCAGGCCAATCAGAGTAACGGGCTTGCTGCCGAGGGCGGCGAGAATCAGGTAGCGGTTGGATAGGGACTTGCTGCCCGGCACCGTTACCGTAGCGTTCAACGGCTGTGCGGCGAGCGGGGCAGGCCAGAGATTCGTGAGTCGTTCAGTCATAAGGCCAAATCTATCAAACAAATTATTCACCGGTCGGCAGCGATGCGGGATTCGATCTGCTGATCAGGTGCGGAAGACGGCTGCTCAAAACCGCCTTCGATGGCCTGCGCGTGCAACAACTGAGCGGCCGCGCGATCGGCCTCGATGGCGGCGATCTGGCGCGAGAACACGATGAACCAGCCGAGGAACGCCAGACCAGCCAACGCCTCCACATTGGTGAGGGTGTTGTGACCCATCATCATATTGACCCAGAATGCAGCGCATACGAGCGCGGTCAGGTCGGAGGCCACCATCACTGCTTTGGACAGGCGTGGCGCAAGCCACGGCAGGAGCACGAACAGCAGCAGCATGACGAACGGCAGGCCTTTGGCGCATATATTGTGCAAGAGATTGTGTGGCGTGTACCGAAACACGCCGATGCCGATGAATGCCAGGCCGGCCACCATCAGCAGGAAGGACAGAATGGAGATGCGCAGCATGAAATGTGGGATTTCGTAGCCGCGATTCGGATCTCTGTTGGTGCGGTCGTGCCAGAGGCGCTGTAGCCGTTCGGTGGTCACCAGTTCGGAGATGGCGAAGTAGCTGACGATGATGATGCATGTGCCGGCAAGAATCAGCGTGGAGTTGAACATACGGGCCGCAAACGTGGTTCTGTCGCCGAGCTGCGAAAAGTTGTTGTGATACCAGTATGGGTCGTCGGTGGTCATGCCGGCGGTGACCACGCCGGAGATGACGAAGAACGGCAACAGACTGGCAATAGTTTTGGCGTTCATCATCTCCGCCTGTACAAAGGTCATGTACCCCACCACGCCGGCGAAGGCGGCGCAGACGCTGGAGATATAGCCGGAGAAGATGGCATTGCCCATCATGTCGTTGGCCGCACCGATGAGTGCAAAAGACGACAGGAAAATGGTCGAGGCATACACCACCGAAAGGGCGACGATTTCGAAAATGCGACGAATCGGTGCAAACCAACCATGTTTGAGGTTCAATGAACGTGATTTGCGCGCATAGCCAATAATGAAGGAAATGACGCCGCATGCCGCCACGATGCCCGAACATACCATGAATCGGCGTTGCGTCAGCTGCCAGATGGCCGGCGCGTATTCCATGTACAGGTTCATCGATACCGCGCCAACGACGGCGCAAATCAAGAAGGAGATGAGTCCGGAGGTTTCTGCACGCTGATGACGTCCCATGCCGGGCCTCCCCTATCTATTCGATGCCGCGTTATCTTTCAACAACAAACAAAACTCCCCCCGAGGACAACGCTTTACTAGCAAGCCAGCGGGATTTGGCTGTCGCCATTCTACTGAAAATCTGAAACACTACAAAAAAACGATTATGTACGGGCTTCTTAGCCTTTGCGACTATCGTTACCGCCTTGCCGAGTACCGTTGTTCATGCAGAAAGAAAGCAGTATTGGACACAATCGAATGAGCGTGTCAGTATCGTTGAAAAAGTAATGAATGACGGTTCTATCGGTTCAACCTTTAAGGGACGAACCAGCCGCGGTACCATGGCGCTGATGCATGACTATGCCGAGCTCATCAATGAATTACGTCCGACAGCAGAGCAATTCACCGAGATCGAGCAATACTGGGTCAAACGAATTCAGGCGTTCTTCACCAGCAAACCATTCAAGCTGGAGTCCGACAACTCGCTTTCCGTTGATGCGGCCGTGGAACATCTGCTGCGGCAGGCAGCGCAGCGGCGAAGGGAGAATCCGGGCACCATGTACGTCGGCACCGTCCTGCAGCATCTCGTCGCGGCAAAGCTCACCATCGTTGCTCCGGAAGTGGAAATCAACGGCGCGTCCGTTGCTGATGATCCGAGTCCGCGGCTTCCAACGGTGAGGCCGCGGACCGTCTCACAAAACCGTCCGCGGCTCCGCCCTCCTGTTTCGTCGCAACTGACTACACCGACGGGTTCGGGCGCTTCGTCACGAAAACGCCATTGCGATGCACCGTATACGCGCCGCCGTCACTGCCCCGTTCCGCCCGGAACAGGACGATCGGCTCCCCTGCGATGTCGCGCAGTTCGACATCCGATCTGCCACGTGTCAGATAGAAGTCGAATATGGCGTCGTCGGATTGACGCACGGTGTGCAGAACGTCAGAGGTCACGCCGCTGGCGGGCGACCGCAGGTTGGCTTCCGGCTGCCGGCCATCCTGCGGCTGCGCGGCAAGCCAGCCTCCCACGAATCGCGTCAGATCGCTCACGCCCAGATCGCAGCCGAGGAAATACGCCTCCCCTTCGCCGTACGTGTTGCGGGTGATCGCGGCCATGCCGTCAAGCTCCCACTCATCCGCTTCTTCGCCGGCATACGAGGCAAGCACCTGCACATGCGGTCCGGCGACGGTCACGTCACCGAGCTTGTCGATGACGCGATCGAGCCAGTCGAAATCCCAATGGTCTTCGATGGGCTGGAGGCGATCTCAGCTGAAGATGGCAAGGGCCACGGTGTTGACGCCGGCCTGGCCCATCAGGCGGATGTCGTCATCCCAGATTTCCTCCGGCCATTGGTCGGGACTATAGTCGCCACCGAAAGCGATGCCGCGTCCGTCCGCGGTCAGCAGTTTTGGCCATACGAAGTCACGTCATGCACGCACGGTTATCTCCTTTGGCAGGCGGCGCAGGGCCACGGCCCATATCGGATACCAGCTGATAGACACTCCTGGCCGATAGTCGACACGCCGCCGGTTCCGGCCCCACTGCCGGAACCGACATGGGTATGTTCATGACCGCCGACCGCAGGAACGAACAGGCCCGTCCGCCACGGACCGCATCTTGCGGTTCAGGCGGACGGGCCTTATGGGAGGGATGGGAACGGGAGATCAGTTCTTAATAACTGCCTGCGCCTCATCGTCGACGATCTCGCCGGAAGCGAGCTTGGCTTCGAGCTCCTCAACGATCTGCGCATGCATCTTCTCATCGATCTTGACCTTGAACCAGAACACGACGAGGCTGAGGATGATGAGAACAAGCGGGACGTAGAAGGCGAAGGTCTTGAACGTGGCGATGTTGGACGCGGTCATGTCGGCTGCCGTGGCATGACCGGTCATGCCAGCCGCGAGGGCAACGGCACCGACCGCACCGTTGGACATCGCGCCGCCGATCTTGTCGAGCATGGGACGCACCGACAAGGTGACCGCCTCGTTGCGCCTGCCGTTCTTCAGCTGGCCGTACTCGATGGAGTCGGTCAGCGACAGAATCGCGGTCATCTGGATGAACTGCGCAGGCACATAGAAGAAGATCAGGGCGACGATGACGACCGGCAGGTTGCTGGAGAACAGGGCGAGCATCGTGTAGCCGATGATCATGGAGACCATGCCGCCGGTGAACAGGTAGCGACGGGGAATCCAGCGGTTGAGAATCGGGTACAGCGGCGCCATGATGAATCCGGCGATCAGCGGGATGATGCCGGTGATGGAGAAGGCGGCAGGCTCGTCAAGCACGAACACGAAGAGGTAGTACATCACACCGGTCGTGATGACGTTTGCGATGGCGTACAGCAGGTAGGACAGGGCGACCCACAGCAGCTGGTCGTTCTGGAACAGCGCCTTGAACGCCTCGAACGGGTTGCCGTTCTTCTGGGCCTTGGCACGCAGCGCGCTGGTGCTTTCCTTGGTGCCAAAGGCGACGGTCCAGGCGGTAATCAGGCCGAGGAGCGCGACGATGAAGCCGAAGGAGGTCCATCCGGCCTGGCCCTGGCCCTTGGCGCCGGTGAACGTCCAGGTGAAGTAGCTGACGATCGGGATGACGATGACGGTGATGCCGTTGTAGCCGATAGAGCCGGTGAAGGTGCCAAGGGCGGTGTAGGTGGAACGTTCGTGGGAGTCGGAGGACAACGCCGGGATCATGCCCCAGTAGGAGATGTCACGCAGGGAGTAGAACACGTCAAGCACGATGAACGTGATGATGAACAGCACGATGAACAGCGTGGTGTTCACGTTGACCAGTCCGAACATGCCGGAGAAGATGAGCACGATCAACACGGAGGAGACCAGTCCGCCGATGAACTGCCACGGGCGGAAACGGCCCCACTTGGTGGTGGTGTTATCCACGAGGTTGCCCAGCAGCGGATCGATGAAGATCTCGGCGATGCGGATAACGACGATCAGGCCGGTGATGACGGCGATCATTTGGGCGGCGAGAGCCTTGCTGTAGCTGACGAACAGGCAGCTGGTGACGTACGTGACGAAGTACGTGCTCATCGCGTTGTAGAAGGCAGCCTGCCCCAAGTTGCCGCACGCGTAGGCGATGCGCTGGCCTAACCCGCCCTTCCTGCGGACGTCACCGTCCGCGACATTTTCGTTGCTCATTAATCTTCTCCTTAAGAACCCAGAGCATGGAATCACTCATTGATTTTGTAAAGTAAGCATACAAGTTTTATCACCGTAAGCATACAAGTTTTATCACTGAAAGTAAAAAGCATTAGTAAACAAGGAGATAAACAGCGTGTCGCAAGGATGGGATAACATGAGCTGAACCGAGACATTGCATGGACGCGGCGTAGCGTCGACGGCAAGCAGTGCCAGTGATTTGGAAGCGGTAAACAGGATTTGCGTTTTATATAAAAACTGTTTATCCTTTTCGGTAAAGGAGGCCCCGGCCTCTTCCATAATATCATTCACAACGAGGTAATGACAGAAAGCAGGAGAGCATGACAGACGTCACACATGTCGATCGCGCATCGCAGGCTTGGCTGACCGACCCGACGGTGTTCGAGGTGAACCGGACTCCGGCCCATTCCAGCCACAAGTGGTACGCCCGCGACCCCCAGAGCGGACAATGGTCCGATCTCAAGCAGAGCCTTGACGGCGAGTGGCGGGTCGAGGTCGTTCAGGCCGCCGACATCAACCTCGAAGAGGAACCCGCGACGGCCGAGTCGTTCGACGACTCCTCGTTCGAGCGTATCCAGGTTCCGGGCCACCTGCAGACGGCCGGTCTGATGAACCACAAGTACGTGAACGTCCAGTATCCGTGGGACGGCCACGAGAACCCGTTGGAACCGAACATCCCGGAGAACAATCACGTCGCGCTCTACCGCAGGAAGTTCACCGTCTCCGCCCCCGTGGCAAACGCCAAGCAGGCCGGCGGATCGGTGTCGATCGTGTTCCACGGCATGGCCACGGCGATCTACGTGTGGGTCAACGGCGCGTTCGTCGGCTATGGCGAGGACGGCTTCACGCCCAATGAGTTCGACATCACCGAACTGCTGCACGACGGGGAGAACGTCGTGGCCGTCGCCTGCTACGAATACTCCAGCGCCTCCTGGCTTGAGGATCAGGACTTCTGGCGTCTGCACGGCCTGTTCCGCTCCGTCGAACTCGCCGCCCGCCCGCATGTGCACATCGAGAACACGCAGATCGAAGCCGATTGGGATCCCGAGGCCGGCACCGCCTCCCTCGATGCCGCGCTGACCGTGCTCAACGCGGCCGACGCGGCCACGGTCCGCGCGACCCTGAAGGACGCCGACGGCAACACGGTGTGGCAGACGACGGGCGACGCGGAGGCGCAGACCGCGATCTCCAGCGGGCCGCTGCAGGGCATCGCCCCTTGGAGCGCCGAAAGCCCGACGCTGTACGAGCTTGACGTCGACGTCATCGACCAGGCGGGCGACGTCATCGAATGCACGTCCCAGAAGGTCGGTTTCCGCCGCTTCCGCATCGAGGACGGCATCCTGACCATCAACGGCAAGCGCATCGTGTTCAAGGGCGCCGACCGCCACGAGTTCGACGCCGAACGGGGCCGCGCCATCACCGAGCAGGACATGATCGATGACGTGGTCTTCTGCAAGCGCCACAACATCAACTCCATCCGCACCTCGCACTACCCGAACCAGGAACGCTGGTACGAACTGTGCGACGAGTACGGCATCTACCTGATCGACGAAGCCAACCTCGAAGCCCACGGCAGCTGGTCCCTGCCCGGAGACGTCCTCACCGAGGACACCATCGTGCCGGGTAGCAAGCGCGAATGGGAAGGCGCCTGCGTCGACCGCGTCAACAGCATGATGCGTCGCGACTACAACCACCCGAGCGTGCTGATCTGGTCACTGGGCAACGAATCCTACGTGGGCGACGTGTTCCGCGCCATGTACAAGCACGTGCACGACATCGACCCGAACCGTCCGGTGCACTACGAGGGCGTGACCCACAACCGTGACTACGATGACGTCACCGACATCGAGACCCGTATGTACTCGCATGCCGACGAGATCGAGAAGTACCTGAAGGACGACCCGAAGAAGCCGTACCTCTCCTGCGAATACATGCACGCCATGGGCAACTCCGTGGGCAACATGGACGAATACACGGCGCTCGAACGCTACCCGAAGTATCAGGGCGGCTTCATCTGGGACTTCATCGACCAGGCCATCTACGCCACCCAGCCCGACGGCACCAGGAGCCTGCGCTACGGCGGAGACTTCGGCGACCGTCCGTCCGACTACGAGTTCTCCGGCGACGGCCTGCTGTTCGCCGACCGCAAGCCTTCCCCCAAGGCCCAGGAAGTCAAGCAGCTGTACTCGAACGTCCACATCGACGTGACGAAGGACTCGGTGTCCGTCAAGAACGACAACCTGTTCACCGCCACCGGCGACTACGTGTTCGTCCTGAGCGTTCTCGCCGACGGCAAGCCGGTCTGGCAGTCCACCCGGCGTTTCGACGTGCCCGCCGGTGAGACCCGCACGTTCGATGTCGCATGGCCGGTGGCGGCGTACCGCGCCGACGCCCGCGAACTGGTGCTGCAGGTTTCGCAGCGTCTCGCCAAGGCGACCGATTGGGCCGAAAGCGGCTACGAGCTCGCCTTCGGACAGACCGTGGTGCCCGCGGACGCCACCGCGACGCCCGACACGAAGCCGGCCGATGGGACCATCACCGTGGGCCGTTGGAACGCCGGCGTGCGAGGCGCCGGACGCGAGGTCCTGCTGTCGCGCACCCAGGGCGGCATGGTCTCCTATACCTTCGCCGGCAACGAGTTCGTGCTGCGCCGTCCCGCAATCACCACCTTCCGTCCGCTGACCGACAACGATCGCGGCGCCGGTCACGGTTTCGAGCGCGTCCAGTGGCTGGGCGCCGGCCGCTACGCCCGCTGCGTGGACAACGTGCTCGAGCAGATCGACGACAGCACGCTCAAGGGCACGTACACGTATGAGCTCGCCACCGCGCAGCGCACCAAGGTGACCGTCTCCTACACGGCCCACACCGATGGCCGCGTGAACCTGCACGTCGAATACCCTGGAGAGCAGGGTGACCTGCCCACCATCCCGGCGTTCGGCATCGAATGGACGCTGCCTGTGCAGTACACGAACCTGAGGTTCTTCGGCACCGGCCCGGCGGAGACGTACCTGGACCGCAAACACGCCAAGCTCGGCGTGTGGAGCACCAACGCTTTCGCGGATCATGCGCCGTACCTCATGCCGCAGGAGACGGGCAACCATGAGGATGTGCGTTGGGCCGAGATTACCGACGATCACGGCCACGGCATGCGCGTCAGCCGCGCCGATGGTGCCGCGCCGTTCGCGGTAAGCCTGTTGCCGTACTCCAGCTTCATGCTTGAGGAGGCTCAGCACCAGGACGAGCTGCCGAAGCCGAAGCACATGTTCCTGCGCGTCCTTGCCGCACAGATGGGCGTTGGCGGCGATGATTCCTGGATGTCGCCGGTGCACCCCCAGTACCATATCCCGGCGGACAAGCCGATCAGCCTCGATGTCGACCTCGAGCTGATCTGATCAGAATTGATCCGATAGTCCACCGTGCAAACGATGTGGCCCCCGACTTCCTCGCAGGAAGTCGGGGGCCACATCGTTTGCACGGTCCTTGTTAGTCCAGCGGATGCGCCGGATATCGATGCAGATCCAAACCTAGTCGTTGTAGAGCATCAATGAATAAAGATGTCACTCATAAGCTATCAAGAGAATCCAGAACCTTTTGAATTCACATGCTCGACACGCAATGTATCCAGCGTCGTTTACAATGATTCATTGTGCCTTAATGGCGCATCGGGCTATAGCGCAGTTTGGTAGCGCGCCTGCTTTGGGAGCAGGATGTCGTGGGTTCAAATCCCGCTAGCCCGACAAACAAAAAAGCCTGGAATCTCAACGATTCTGGGCTTCTTCTTTTATCCGACCGCTAAACGATTTATCCGGTTTTATCCGATGACCGTAGAACCTATATGGCCTTGCGGTATAAGGGACTTTTGTGATGTTGGGACCCCAACCTGCTAGTCAGTTCGATTCCATGCGACATCGATTTCCGCTTCCCAATCTCAAATGACACCAAAATACCTGCAACCGATTGTGCAATCCCGTGGGCGGGAGTGGGTTGCAGGTAAAAGGTGTCGAGTTACAGCCCAGAATCACCCCTAACTAGTACCGAAATACCCGCAACCGCAGTAACTAACCCCTTTATACCTGCAATCCGGCAAATATGGTTCAGACAATCCGCACATCCAGACCGCTATCCGAACACACCGTTTATACTAGATCACACATCGAATCAACATCTAGAACCGACCGTCTCCAACGACCCATAGGGAGAGCACATGGACGATATAAGACCACGCTGCGGCTGGTGCAATCTCAGCAATCCCGTCTATGTTGCCTATCACGATGCCGAATGGGCGGTTCCGTCGCATGATGACCACCACCTCTTTGAGATGCTGGTGCTCGAGACCTTCCAAGCCGGACTGTCATGGGAGACGATACTGAACAAACGCGAGCGTTTCCGTCAGGCGTTCGATGGGTTCGACATCGAACGGATCCGGCGCTATGACGAGAACAAGATCGCCGAACTCATGAACGATCCGGGCATCATCCGCAACCGTCGCAAAATCGTCGCGACGGTCGGTAATGCCAACGCATTCCGGGATATCCAGACGTCGTACGGCAGTTTCGACGACTATATTTGGCGGTTCACCGGCCGTCACGTCATCTACGAGACAGGCATGACTACATCCCCTCTGTCCGACGCCATCGCAGTGGATCTCAAGACGTACGGCATGCGATTCATCGGCACCACCATCGTCTACGCCTATCTGCAATCCATCGGCGTCATCAATGCACATGAGCCTGGATGCTTCCTGCACAGGGAAAGGTGACCCGCGCAAGGATTTATAAGGTCGCTCGGGCAGAATCTCTCCGAGAGGAACCCGTGCTTCTAGTTATTTTGCTTATCGAGTTCTTGGTAGCGCTCTTTGACCCCGGTAAGGATTCCGGCAGATTGTTCACGCTACTGCGCGGTGAGCGCTTCGAGCAGTTCGCCGAAAGTCAACCCACCTTCACTACCGGATGACGGATGATGGTTTTGAGATTTTCCGGTTTGGCTCGGCGCGGGTCGGATAGGTAGATCTCGTGATGGCGGCGGGCGTCGGAGAAGTCGAGCCCGTAGCCTTGCGAACGCGCGTAGCCGTCCAGAATCGTCACGGTTGCGGGCTCGTCGTCGTACGGGCCTTTGTGCATGACCTGCGCGACCACGCCTTCATCGAAGTCGAAGAGATATGCACGATTGATGTCGACTTCGGGATGCTTGGAGGCAAACGATGCCTTGGCCCACGCAAAGACCTCATCGGTCACGAATTCCGGCAGACGAATCATCGAAGTCCAATAGAAGTCGGTTTTACGCGTGTAATCGACGCCGGGCACACCCTTCTCCATGCTCCATAAGCCCTCCAGCGGAGGCACGGTGTAGTCGAAGTACCCGTCAATGTGCTCGTCCGGATTATTTGACTTCTTGTTCATTTTGATGGTGAACGAAATGCCGTACAGCAGTTGCATCGCCTTGGCGTAGTCGCCGCCTTCTTCGTTCGGATCTCCTACACCGTCCACCGCGACGAACCGCATCGCCGGCACCGTGACGATGGCGGGCATCCTCTTCGGCTGATACAGGTCCTTATATTCCTTTTTATAGTCGGATGCCATCGCTCATTTCCCCTCCTCCACCGCATCGATCTCATCCTGACGCCGCCACCGCTTGAGGTTTGGCAACAGCGCCGACATGCAGTCCTCGGCCTGTTCGACGCTGATATGGCAGGATTCCGCCATCATCGGCGCACACGCGGCGACCAATTCATCGCTATTGGCATAGGCCTGAAGAAAAACGCCGTCTTCATAGCAGTAGTTGCAATAATCTCCGTTTCGCGTTCCATCCGGTTCGGTGCCGTGATCTTCCGGGCGGTAAAACGGCATGGCACAACTTTGGCAAAAACCATTGTCCGGCATTTCCATAAGCCTCGCCATCGGCACCTCAAAACGGGTGCTGATAAGCCGAATCATGTCGATGCTCGGCTCTGCCGTTCCCTTCTCCCAGCGGGAAAGCGCCTGTTGGGTGACGAACAGCTCGTGCGCGAACTGCGACTGCGTAAGACCTCGCTCCTCGCGCACGACTTTGATAACCTGACCGATCGACATGACTACCTCCCGACATCGGAAAACGATTCGCGCGTCTCGCTGTGCGCTTGCTGATTCCAGTCTAAGGGCATGTCCCGTTCGCCAAGCGCGGGTACAACAAACCGTTGTTCGCGCTTGTATCCCGGAGGAAGAAACAGCTCGGTCGAACCTATTTCCTCTCCACCCCTTCAATTCTCCCGGTTCCTCTGACTCCTTTGCGAGCGCCGCGGATGGGATGAGCACGCTTACGTATGGGGTTGCGCCAGACAGGACGTCGTCGTAGAAGCGCTGTTTGGCGTCGATGAAGTCGATGGAATCCTGGATTTCCGCGAGCTGCTCGACCAGCCGCGCCCGCTTGCCGGCGAGCATCTACTTGCGTTCGGGGATGCTCGGCTCGTGGAGGAGCGTAAGGGGCGCGAGTAGGGGTTCGCGGCTTTGCTGCGGTCTCTCCCTCACCCGGCTACACCGGGAGCTCCCTCGTCAGAGGGAGCTTAAATTCGGTCTGGTTATAGGCCCATGGGCTTCTTGGGCTTTTTGGCGCTCATGAGCATGAGGAAGCTGCGGGACTGGGCGGTGATCATGAAGCCCGCCTCATAGCTCAGCGCCGGCTCATTCGGGTTGTGCGTATCCACGACCAGCTGCCATTTGCGGCCGTATCGCTCATCCGGCAGGGTGAACATAATCGGCTCGTAATGCGCGTTGAAGATCAGGATGAAGTCATTGTCGACCATCCGGTTGCCGTACCAGTCGACCTCCGGAATATCCGAACCGTTCAGATAGATCATCATGGAGAACGCATGCGTGTTCTGCCAGTCGTCCATATCCATGATCGAGCCGGTGTGGTCGAACCATTCGACCTGCGGAATCATGTTCGAATCGTCGCCGGGCTCACGGCCTGTGAAGAAGCGACGGCGGTGCAACACCGGATGATCCAAACGCAGATGAATGAGTTTGGAAACGAAGGCGAGCAGTTCCTTGCGTCCCTTGTCAAGATGCCAGTTGGTCCAGGAGATCTCGTTGTCCTGACAGTAGGCGTTGTTGTTGCCCTGCTGGGTGCGGGCCACTTCGTCGCCACCGCAAATCATCGGGATACCCTGGCTGAACAGCAACGTGGCGAACATGTTGCGCATCTGACGCTGACGCAAGTCGTTGACGTCCGGAATATTGGTCGGGCCTTCAACGCCGCAATTCCAAGAGCGATTGTTGCTCTCGCCGTCGCGATTGCCCTCGCCATTGGCTTCGTTGTGCTTTTCGTTGTAGCTGACCAGGTCGTTCATCGTGAAACCGTCATGCGCGGTGATGAAGTTCACGGACGCCACCGGTCGACGGCCGTTGACCTGATACAGATCGGAGCTGCCCATGAGGCGTGATGCGAATTCGGGCAACGTGGAGGGCTGTGAGCGCCAGAAGTCGCGCACCGTGTCGCGGTAGCGGCCATTCCATTCGGACCAGCTGGACGGGAAGCCGCCCACCTGATAGCCGCCGGAGCCCAGATCCCACGGTTCGGCAATCAGCTTCACGCGCGAGATGATCGGGTCCTGCTCCACGATGTCGAAGAACGCGGACAGCTTGTCGACCTCCTGGAACTGGCGTGCCAGCGTGGCGGCCAGATCGAAGCGGAAGCCGTCGACGTGCATTTCGGTAACCCAGTAGCGCAGCGAATCGGTAATCAACTGCAGCGCGTGCGGCGAGCGCATAAGCAGCGAGTTGCCGGTACCGGTGGTGTCGAAGTAGTGCTGCTGGTCGCCTTCCACCAGTCGGTAGTAGGAGGCGTTGTCGATGCCCTTGAAGCTCAGGGTGGGGCCCATATGGTTGCCTTCGGCGGTGTGGTTGTACACCACGTCGAGGATGACTTCCATGCCGGCGTGATGGTAGGCCTTGACCATGGACTTGAATTCGTTGACCTGCTCGCCGCGTTCCCCGGAGGAGGAGTAGGCGTTGTGCGGCGCGAAGAAGCCGATGGTGTTGTAGCCCCAGTAGTTCGACAGGCCCTTCTCCTGCAGGAAGGAGTCGTTGACGAACTGGTGGATCGGCATGAGTTCGATGGCGGTGACGCCGAGCTTCTTCAGGTATTCGATGACGCTCGGGTAGGCCAGGCCGGCGTAGGTGCCGCGGATGTCCGGCGGCACGTCCATGTTGAGGTTGGTCATGCCGCGCACGTGCGCCTCGTAGATCACCGAATCGTGGTACGAGATGTAGGGGTGCTGGTCGTTGCCCCAATCGAAGTAGGGATTGATGACGGCCGACTTCATGGTGTGGGCGGCCGAGTCAAGGTCGTTCATCGCCGAGGTGTCGTCCGGGCTTTTGAACCAGTAGGAGAACAGGCTTTCGTCGCCGTCGATGTTGCCTTCGATGGCCTTGGCATACGGGTCGAGCAGCAGTTTGTTGGGGTTGCATCTGAGGCCGTGCATCGGGTCATAGGGACCGTAGACGCGGTAGCCGTAGCGTTGGCCGGGCTGGAGGCCGGGGATATAGTTATGCCATACGTATGAGTTCTGTTCGGTCATTTCGATGCGCGTTTCCGCATCGTGCTCGTCGAACAGGCATAGCTCGACTTTCTGCGCAACCTGTGAGTACAGCGCGAAGTTCACACCGGCGCCGTCATAGCTGGCGCCCAGCGGATACATTGATCCAGGTCTGATCTGCATAGTTTTCAGTATCCCACTTTCTTGTGTCACTGATGTGCCGGGGAGTTGAACGTCAGGAGAACAGCGACGGCTTGTCTTTGTCGGAGTTCCTGACGATGAGTCTGCGTAACGCCTCATGCTGGATGGCGATCATCGAATTGGATGAGGTGATGCGCGTGGCGGCAAGGTCGCTCCACGGAATCCACGCGGATTCCACGTGCTCGTCCGCGTCGAAATGGCGCTGCTCCCGCCTGAACGGGCCCAAATGCAACACCATGATGTGGGCCAGTTCGTCGGTCATGCCTTCGGACGAGTAGAAATCGCCCACGAAGTCAACACCCATGGTGTCACGGTCCGGCACCACGCCGGTTTCCTCGGCCAGTTCCCTCAGGGCCGCGTCCATGATGTCCTCGCCCTCGTCCATGAGACCGGCGGGAAGCCCGTAGGCGAACATGTCCGATCCGGCACGGTATTCGCGTTCGATGAGGTAACGGTCGGTGGACATGTCGTGCACGAGCATGACCACACAGGGGGCGTGACGCAGCACCTGGCGGCCGATCTCGTGTTCCTTGCCCTGCTTGTCGGTCAGAGCGATGCGCATGTCGTCCACGTGGAAGATGCGCCCGGTATAAACGGTTTCGCTACTGATCACTTTGGCGGGCACGTCCATGTCGATGCCGTCCGAGGAGGCGTTCAGCTTATGGTCGAGCCGATGCTCCAGTTGTTCCTGCTTGCTTCCGCCAGACATGTCATCTCCTCGGAAAAAACGTTTTTGCCACGTTACTATAGCGTCTTAATCTCGATGCGCGGTAATGGACAGCGTCCATGGATCGGTCGTGTCGTGGAACCACTCGACTTCAGGCCTTGCTCCGGTCGCTTGTTCGATGGCGGCTGGCACGTCATCGATCGCGTAGTTGAACCACATGGATTCGATGGCGGCATGAGGGGTGTTGATGAAGCAGGGACGCACATGGCTCTCCCCCGCCATTCCATGGCCGAGCATGATGCCTTGGGACCTCATACGGGCTTCATACCGGGCTTGTTCGATGGCGTCGGTCACCGGGTGGTGACGCAAATCGCTGGTTACGTACACGTCCGCACCGGTGGCACGTACCTCGTTGAACAGGGAGTCCCCGGAGCCAGGCAGAATGGCCACATACTGAACAAAAGTGTCCGAATCGCCGCATACCTGGATGCCGAGCGCGCTGGTCATGCCATGATCGGACACTTCGTCGAATACTCGCTGAGCGAAATCCTTCAGGGCAACAGGCTTCGGCAAACGACCCACACGCCCCAAGCCGACCGGATGAGAGGCGTTTGCATCGTCAATCGGCACGAGTGGTTTCTGGTCGATGAGTCCGAAGTAGTCGGCCGCCGCCTGTCCCACGCCGCGATACGCAGCGTCGGCATTAGTGTGCCCTACCCACAGCCCGCAGCCGTGCTGGTAGAGTCTGCGGACGATGTCGCCCCGGAAACCGAGTCCGCTCGTCTCGTGTACGGAACGGAAGAACAACGGGTGATGGGTGATGAGCAGGTCCGCGCCAGTAGCGATGGCCTTGTCAATGATGGCGGAGGTCGGGTCGGCGGCGAACACGATGCGGTGCACGTCGTGACTCAGATCGCCGACAATGAGGCCCGGCTCATCCCATTCCTCGGCGTAGCGCAATGGGTACAGGGTCTCGAGAACGTCGATGACTTGCTTGAGATTCGGCATATGTCCCATTGTAGTGGGCTATTGCTGCAAGGGACTCATTCTGCAATTGCGGACAAGCCATGCTCGTGCTCTTCATTGCTCGACTATCGGCTCGCCTTCGCCTACAAACAATCCACTGGACTGTTTGCTCAACGGCTCAGCCCCCTCACCCGAGGGGAGCTAGAAATTGTCAGTGTGCAGCGAGTTGCCAGTCGGAACCGATGCCGCACGATACGTCCAGCGGCACGGCAAGGTCGACGGCGTGTTCCATGGCGTTGCGCACCAGTTCGGTGACCTGGTCGCCTTCTCCCGGCGCGATTTCCACTACCAGTTCATCGTGAATCTGCAGAATGATACGGCTCTTGACGTGAGCCTCGGCCAAGGTCTGCTCGGCGCGAATCATCGCAATCTTCATGATGTCGGCGGCGGATCCCTGAATCGGTGCGTTGAGTGCCGCACGTTCAGCGGCCTCACGCGCAACACGATTGGTCGAATGCAGGGCCGGGAAGTAGCGACGTCGTCCGAAAATGGTTTCCGTATACCCCTTCTCTCGGGCATTGGCCACCAGCGATTCAAGGTAATCGTGCACCTTGCCAAAGGTATCGAAATACCGGTTTTTCAACGCTTCCGCTTCACGTGGCGCGATCTTGAGTTGCTGGGCAAGACCATACGTGCTCAGACCATAGGCCAATCCGTAGCTCATGGCTTTTACGTGGCTGCGCTGGTCGCCGGTGATCTGGTCGACCGGCAGCTTGTAGACCATCGAGGCCACGTATTTGTGGAAGTCGGCTCCGGAGCGGAACGCTTCGATCAGCGCCTCATCATCGGACAGATCAGCCATAATGCGCAGCTCGACCTGTGAGTAATCGCAGCTCATCAGGGCCTCGTACCCCTCCCCCGGCACGAACACGCCACGAATCTCACGGCCGGCGGCGTTCCGATTGGGGATGTTCTGCAGGTTCGGATCCACGGAGCTCAATCGGCCGGTGGCGGCAACGGTTTGCTCGAAAGTGGTGTGGATGCGCTCATCTGATGTGTTGGTGGCATCGATCAGCGTTTGGACGATCTGCTTGAGCTTGTTGATCTCGCGATGGCGCAGCAACGCTCCGAGGAAACCGTTGGCCCGCTCATTGTCCACTGATTTGACATACAGATCCTGCAATGCGGCCGCATTCGTGGTGTATGAGCCGGACTTGGTGCGTTTGGTGGGTTTCAAACCCATATCTTCGAACAGCACCTTCTGCAGCTGCTTGGGGCTTTGCAGGTTGATTTCGGTGCCGGCATACTCCCAAGCCATTTCCTGCGCTTGGCGAGCCTCGGCGGCAAACTGGTCACGCATGGAGACGAGTCGAACGCTATCGACTTTGGCTCCTGTGTGCTCCATGCCGTGCAGCACGCGGGAAACAGGAAGTTCAATCGCGCGCATCAGCCAGCATTGTTCACGCTCGTCGATAATCGGCCCGAGCGTGACGGCGAGGCTGCGGATAATGGCCAAATCACGCAGACGATGTTCGTTCGGATCTTCTTCGACCTGATCGTCGTCGAAGTCCAACGTGCCTTGCGAAGGCTGTTCGGTTTCGGTGAAGTGGATGTCGAGGAAGTGCTCGGCCGCCTGCTTGAGGCTATCGGCATGGAAATCCGGTTGGGCCAGATACCCGGCAAGCTTGGTGTCGAACATCGGCAGGTCCATGTCAAGATCGACCGCGCCCAAAAGATGCAGCAATTCTTTATACCCATGCACGATGGTGCGGGAGTGTTCGCTTTTCAGGAACCGCGCAAGCTGTGCTCGCAGGGTATCGGTGATTGGAAGGGGCACTATGGCCGCTGATGTTGCCGTGGCCACGGCAATGGCTTGTGCCGTGGCACGCCCCGGCCTTTCGTCGCCCCATGCGGCCACGGTCCAAGCGTGGCCGACCGCGTCGCCGCAGATGGCATGCCGCTGCGAGCCATCGCCATAGTCGGAAACCGTGAAATCGGCGATTTCACCGGGAACCTTGACTTCGACGCGATGGGCCTTGACCCATTCGTCGAACTGCTCCGGAGCAGTGATGCTCGTGGGTTCCGGCAGGTTCAGATCGAGGCTGCTATCCTGCTCGTTCTGCTCATTATTCGTAGACTCGCCAGCTCCGGATGTGTTGGATGCCTTGGCCCCGGTATTGAAGGTTTTCAGTACACGACTCTTGGTGCGAGGTCCGAATTCAAGCTCCTTGAACAGGGCGTCGATCTGTGCCACGTCCACGGTGCCGAATGTCAGATCCTCGATATCGACGCCTAGATCGACGTCTCGTACCAGTGCGTTGACTTTGCGATTGAGTTTGACCTGGTCGATATTGGCCCGCAGTGATTCGCCTTTTTTGCCGCCGATTTCATCGGCGTGCTCGCAAATGCCGTCGAGGGAACCGAATTGGTTGATCCACTTGGCCGCAAAGCCGTCGCCTACGCCGGGCACACCGGGAATATTGTCGGCGGTTTCGCCTCGGAGTGCCGCCAGATCCGGATATTGTGCGGGAGTGACTTTGTATTTGTCGATGATGGACTGCGGCGTCATATGCTTCAGGTCTTTGAAGTGATGGCCCGGGTACAACACGGTGACGTTGTCATCCACCAGCTGGAAAGCGTCTCGGTCACCGGACAATACCAGTGTGTGGTAACCGGCCTTGTCTCCCATGGTGGCGAGGGTGGCGATCACGTCGTCGCCTTCGAATCCCGGCTTCTCGATGTAGGTGACGCCGAGGGCCGTGAGCATGCGTTGAATCAATGGCAGCTGGGTGAGCAGCTCTTCGGGAGCCGCCTCACGGGTGCCTTTGTATTGCGGAAGCATCTCATTGCGGAATGTGCCGCCCTTCACATCGAAGGCGACGCCCAGATGGTCGGGCTTCTCCGCATCGATCACCTGCGCGAGCATGGTGGCAAAACCCCAGACGGCGTTGGTGGCCTGGCCGCTGGAGGTGCTGAAGTTGTCGACCGGCAGGGCGAAAAATGCACGGAAGGCCAGCGAGTGGCCGTCCACCACCAGCAATGTTTCATTGGTGGGTACGGTCACGCTGGCCTCTCCCATAGTGTGTTTGTGTTGCTTTACGACTCAGTACGGCGACGCCGATAATCAGCGTTCGCCCGAATCAGAAGGCTTCGGATCGCCGTACTTGGCGATGATGGCCTGAGCCAGGCGCTTCTTGGGGATGCGCTGGTCCATGGAGGTCTTCTGAATCCAACGGAAGGCACCCTGCTCGGAGAAGTCCGCCTTGTCCATCAGCAGACCCTTGGCGCGGTCGACGAGCTTGCGCTCCTCAAGCGTGTCTTCGGCCTTCTTGAGCTTCTCTTCGGTTTCCTTGAGCTGATCGGTGGTTTCCTTGAGCTTACGTTCGCTGCGCTCCACGCTGTCCAGCAAATCGTTGATCTCGGCGAAACGGCCCATGGCCACCTCGAGGGTCGGCAGCAGCTTGGATTCCTCGTACGGCTTGGTGACGTATGCCATGGCGCCAGCGCCGGTGGCCTTCTTCACCAGATCGGTCTGGGAGAATGCGGTGAGCATGACGACGGGGGCGATGTTTTCATCGCAGATAATGCCGGCAGCGGTGATGCCGTCCATACGCGGCATCTTGACATCCATGCACACCACATCAGGGCGGTACTTGCGGGTCAGTTCCACGGCTTCCTCGCCGTTGGCGGCCTGACCAACGACCTCATAACCGTTGTCTTCCAGCATGGCGACCAGATCCATGCGGTTCACGGCTTCGTCCTCGGCCACGACAACGGTACGCGGACCGTCCTCGGGCTTGGCCTTGCGCTCAGCAGGTTCGCTTTCATTGGCCACGGCCTTGAGCTCTTCGTCGGTCAGCACCTCATCGATGTTGATACTCGGTTCTTCGGACTTCTTCCTTGCAGCCATGCCAACCTCTTTCTTGAATTACCCAACAATGGGGTTCACAATAATTTCAGCGAACTCCTAACTAAAGTGCCCTCGGTGGGACTCGAACCCACACTGCGCAGATTTTGAGGCTGCTTCCTCTACCAATTGGGATACGAGGGCGTGCCAAAGCACTCTGAAGAGAGTAGCATACCAATTCGACTCTTGCGACACAAGACACGCGCCAATCCTCCATTCCCCCCGGTGAAACAGGCGAAACACGTCGATATCGCGGACGGCGCACCCGTGTGTTGCCCGTTCTCCTGCGTGGTTTCACCGCTTACAATGGGCTGTAGTTTCGATGTATCGCTTTTGTTAGGAGGGCTTATGAGCAACGAAACTTACCGTCAGTTCGATCCCTGGCGCCCCTCTCCGGTCAAGGAGATTTCCCGTAGACAGATTGTGGAGACGCATTATTTCAATGTCGATCACGTCTCCTATGAGTCGAATCAAATCGGTTCGTTTGAACGCTACTTTGTTCAGGAGAACAATGGCGACACTGTGGCTGTGCTGGCCGTCACCGATGATGGCATGATTCCGCTGGTCGAGCAGTATCGCATCGCCAACCATCGTTGGACGTTGGAGATTCCGGCCGGTCACGCCAACAACCCGTCCGAACGCCCGACCGATGTAGCTAAGCGCAAGCTGGCCGAAGAGGCCGGTTTCGACGCCACCAAGCTTACGCAGTTCACCCGTTTTATGAACACGCCGAGCTATTCCACCCAGCACACCGCAATCTTCTTCGCCACCGGTCTTACCCCGGCTTCCCGTCAGGAAATCGGCCCGGAGACTCCGCGTTCCGACGTGCGTATGGTGTCGGTGGACGATGCCTATGAGATGGTGGTCAATGGCACGATTGTGGATGCCAAGACCATGGTCGCCATTTTGCGCCTGAAGAGCGGCACGCTCGATCATCTCAACGACTGATCGCCACGCTCGATCACCGCGGTGACTGTGGGCCATTGCAATCACCACACAATCGCAACATAACAGATAACGAAAGCCCCCATCCACTTTGGATGGGGGCTTTCGTGTGCTATATGCTAGCTGTCAGCAGCTACCAGAAGCCTGAAATCAGTCGCAAGCGCCAACGGTGTGCACGTAGATGGAGTCAGTGCGGCCCGGCTGGTGATCGCCCTGAGCAGAGCTCAGGATGACGATCTTGTCGCCGTCAGCAACCTTGCCAGCATCCTTGAGGACCTTGTCCGTGTAGACCATGAGATCCTTGCGGGACTTGTCGTGGTAGTCCTCCTTGAGCAGGAAGGCTTCGGTGCCCCAGGACAGAGCCAGCCAGTGGTAGGTGTGCTCGTTGCTGGTCAGGCCGTAGATCGGGGCGGCCGGACGCTCACGGGAGACGCGGTGCACGGTGGCACCGGTCTGGGTGTAAGCAACGATGGCCTTGGCGTTGAGCTTGTCGGCCAGGTCCACAGCGGCGGAGGAGACAGCGCCGGTGGAGGACATGTCAAGGTTCTTGAGCTCCGGGATACGGTCGAAGCCGTGGTCGGTGGCGTAGCCGGAGATACGGGCCATGGTGGCCACGGTCACATCCGGGTACTTACCAACGGCGGTCTCGTTGGAGGTCATGGTGGCGTCGGAGCCGTCGAGGATGGCGTTGGCGCAGTCGGAAGCCTCTGCACGAGTCGGAACCGGGGAGTTCACCATGGAGCCGAGGACTTCGGTAGCCACGATGACCGGCTTGGCGTACTGGCGAGCCAGCTCGATGATGCGCTTAGTGGCCAGCGGGACCTCTTCCAGCGGGCACTCAACGGCCATGTCGCCACGGGCGGCCATGACGCCGTCGAAGGTCTTGACGATCTCTTCGAGGTTCTCCAGAGCCTGCGGCTTCTCGATCTTGGCAATGATCGGGATGCGACGGCCTTCCTCGTCCATGATCTCGTGGGCGCGGTCGATGTCGGTGGCGAAACGCACGAAGGACATGGCGATGATGTCGGCACCGGTGCGGATGGCCCAACGCAGGTCGGCCTCATCCTTCTCGGTCAGAGCCGGCAGGGAGACGGCGACGCCCGGCAGGTTGATGCCCTTGTGGGAGGACACAGGACCGGCCACGACGACCTTGGTGTACACGTTGTTGCCCTCGACCTTGGTGACCTCAAGACGGACCTTGCCGTCATCGATCAGGATCGGGTCGCCCGGGTGGCAATCGCCCGGCAGGCCCTTGAAGGTGGTGGAGGTGATGTGCTCGTCGCCCTCGACGTCATCAGTGGTGATGACGAATTCCTGGCCGAGCTGCAGCTGAACCTTGTCTTCGCCATCGGCGTTCTTCTTGAACCAACCGCAGCGAATCTTCGGGCCCTGCAAATCAACGAGCGCGGCAACGTTGCGACCAGTGGCTTCGCTGGCCTTGCGCACGTTGTTGTAGACCTTGAGGTGATCCTCGGGGGTGCCGTGGGAGCGGTTCAGACGAGCAACGTCCATACCAGCTTCAACGAGCTTCAGGAGGTTGTCGTAATCCTCGGTGGAAGGACCGATGGTGTCTACGATCTTGGCTTTACGCATGAATGCCTGCCTATTCTTGTTCAATTTGGTTCGAGGCGCGATTGCCCCATTTGCCGAAACCCAGTCTACTAGCGCGAGCCGACTCATGACAAGTTTTCTTCACGGTGTGTTGTGAGCGCTCACATTGTTGTGTTGACTGGGTTTAAGGGTTGTATTCTCTAACGATTTCAGGCCTTTTCAGCGCTTTCCATGCTCTTCATCTTGATCACGGAAGCCACGGATGCGCCGCCAATTGCGAGCACAATCACAGCCAGCGACAGCCATGTGGGCACCTCCGGCACCCAATGGACGCCTTCGCCGCCGTTGATGAACGGCAAGGTATTGCCGTGCAGGGCCTCCATGATGAGCTTGACGCCGATGAAGCCCAGCACCACGGACAGGCCGGCAGGCAGGTAGACGAGCTTGTCGAGCAGAGCACCCAGCAGGAAGTACAGCTGCTGCAGGCCGAGCAGTGCGAACACGTTGGAGGTGAACACCAGGAACGGATCCTTGGTCAGGCCGAAGATCGCGGGAATCGAGTCGAAAGCGAACATGACGTCGGTGGTGCCGATGGTCAGGAACACGATGAGCATCGGGGTCCAGTAACGCACGCCGTTCTTGGTGGTGCGCAGCTTCTCGCCGTCGTAGTCGTCGGTAATCTTGATGATCTTGCGCAGATTACGGATGATGCCGTTCTCGTGATATTCCTCATCTTCATCGCCGCCGAGCACCAGTTTGACGGCGGTGTAGATCAGGAAGGCACCGAACAGGAAGAACACCCACGTGAAGCGGGAGATCAGGGCCGCGCCGATCAGAATGAAAATGCCACGGAAAATCAAAGCAATGGTGATGCCGATGGACAGCACATACTTCTGAATCTGCTTGGGCACCGCGAAGTTCGACATGATAATGACGAACACGAATAGGTTGTCGATGGACAACGAGTATTCGGTGAGCCAGCCGGAATAGAACTCGATGGCGGGCTTGGAGCCGGCGAAGAACCAGATGCATCCGCCGAAGATCAGCGCCATAACCACGAAGAAGGCGATATGCTGCACGCATTCCTTGGTGGAGGGCACATGCGGTCGACGCCCGATGACGAACAGGTCGACGATAAAGAACAACGCGAGCACCACGAAGGTGATGATTTCAAATGCGAGTGGGGTTTCTGCCATGATTCCCTACACTAACTTATGTATGTGACGGTTTTGGGGCCGTTCCGGTAGCGCTGATCGCCAGGCAGTCAGGGGATGTGTTGTTCGACACGCTCCGGGCCGCTCAGGCCAAGTCTTTACGGTCGACAACGCATCCCCTGACTGCCCGCCTCGGGTATGGGAATTTGGTTACTTGTTGGCTTCCGTCATTTGACGGAGTTCTTTTTTGAGGTCTCGGATCTCGTCGCGCAGACGGGCCGCAAGTTCGAACTGGAGTTGTTCGGCGGCGGTGTGCATCTGTTCGCTCAGTTGGCGAATCAGGTCGGCGAGGTCCTGCGCGGGCAGGCCGGCCTTCAGGATCTCCTCGTGGCGTTTGTCTGCCTCGTTGGGATCGAGTACCGGCACGCCCAGGTGCGTGTTGCCGGCCTTGCCCGCGTTGCGGTAGCCACCTTCAAGCAAGGTCTGGGTGTCCACATCCTCCTTGGCGAGCATGTCGTTGACGTCGCTGATCTTCTTGATCAGGGGCTTGGGATCGATGCCATGCTCCTGGTTGTAGGCAATCTGCTTGGCGCGGCGACGGTCAGTCTCGTCGATGGCTTGCCGCATGGCTTCGGTGGTCTCGTCGGCGTACATGATCACCGTGCCGGACACGTTTCGGGCCGCACGGCCGATGGTCTGGATGAGCGAACGATAGGAGCGCAGGAATCCTTCCTTGTCGGCGTCAAGAATCGCCACCAGCGATACTTCCGGCAAATCGAGGCCCTCACGCAGCAGGTTGATACCGACAATCACATCGATCTTGCCTTCGCGCAACATGCGCAGCAGTTCGACGCGGCGCAACGTATCCACATCAGAATGCAGGTATTCGACCTTGATGCCGCGTTCCAGCAGATAGTCGGTCAAGTCCTCGGCCATCTTCTTGGTCAGAGTGGTGACCAGCGCGCGCTCGTTCTTGGCCACACGGGCCTTGATCTCGGCGAGCAGATCGTCGATCTGCCCCTTGACCGGGCGTACGTCGATCTTCGGGTCCAGCAGACCGGTTGGGCGGATAATCTGTTCGACCACCCCATCGGACAGTCCCATCTCATAGTCGCCTGGCGTGGCGGACAGGTACACGGTCTGGCCGACGCGCTGCAGGAATTCCGGCCATTTGAGTGGTCGGTTGTCCATCGCGGAGGGCAGGCGGAAGCCGTGTTCGACCAGCGTGCGCTTGCGGGAGGCATCGCCCTCGTACATGGCACCGATCTGCGGCACAGTGACGTGTGATTCGTCGATGACCAGCAGGAAGTCGTCAGGGAAGAAGTCGAGCAGCGTGTGCGGCGGGGTGCCAGCGGCGCGGCCGTCAAAGTGGCGCGAATAGTTTTCGACGCCTGAGCACACGCCAACTTGGGTGAGCATTTCCAGATCGTAGGTGGTGCGCATGTTGAGGCGCTGCGCTTCCAGCTCCTTGCCTTGTTTGCGCAGTTCTGCCAGGCGTTCGTCGAGTTCCTCGCGAATGGTTTTGAGCGCCCGTTCCATGCGTTCGGGGCCGGCCACATAATGGGAGGCCGGGAAGATGTGGACTTCGTTTTCCTCGTCGATCTCGTCGCCGGTCAGCGGGTGCAGCGTGGAGATGCGGTCAATCTCGTCGCCGAAGAATTCGATGCGCACGGCCAGTTCCTCGTAGACGGGGATGATTTCGACCGTATCGCCGCGCACGCGGAAGGTGCCGCGCGTGAAGGCGATGTCGTTGCGCTTGTACTGCATGGCCACGAATTGGCGCAGCAGGTCGTCGCGGTTGATTTCCTGCCCGACTTTGAGGAAGAGCATGCGACCGGCGTATTCTTCCGGCGTGCCCAAGCCGTAGATGCAGGAGACGGTGGCCACAACCACGCAGTCGCGGCGGGTCAGCAGGTTTGCGGTGGCTTGGTGGCGCAGGCGCTCCACATCGTCGTTGATGTTGGAGTCCTTTTCTATATAGGTGTCGGTCTGCGGGATGTATGCCTCGGGCTGGTAGTAGTCGTAGTAGCTCACGAAGTAGCTCACGGCGTTGTCCGGCATGAGTTCGCGGAATTCGGCGCATAGCTGCGCAGCGAGCGTCTTGTTGGGCTCGATAATCAGGGTCGGTCGCTGCAGCTTTTCGATCAGCCAGGCGGTGGTTGCGGTTTTGCCGGTACCGGTGGCACCCATAAGAACCACATCATTCTCGCCGTTTTCGATGCGTTCGGCCAGTTCGGCGATGGCCTGCGGCTGGTCGCCGGATGGCTTATATGGCGATTTGACGACGAAAGGCTTGTCCGCGCGCTCGATATTGAATCCCATAGGGCCTCATCTTAGCGACCTGCGCACCATCCTGCGTATATCTCACCCACTTGGGCCAGCATCTCGGGCAATGGATGGGTGGAGTCGATGACGATATCGGCTATGGCCCGCCGCTCCTCCTCACTGGATTGGTGGCGGATGCGGGCCTCGGCCTGTTCCAGGCTCATGCCGCGTTCCTCGACCATACGGTCGAGCCGCATGCACACGGGAGCTTCGACCGTGACGATATGGTCAAAGGCGAATGGAATATCGTCAATGACCTCGGCGAGCAGTGGAATGTCGTGAATGATGATGGCTGCCTCGGGGTGCTCATGCTCCAGTCGCGCCGCCTCGGCATAGATCAATGGGTGCTCGATGGCGTCGAGCCGTTCACGTGCGCCCGGCGCGGCGTTCGCGCCGAAGACATGATCGGCAATCCATGGCCGGTTCATAGTGCCATCGGCGAGCAATGCATCAGGACCGAACTCGGCGACGATCTGTGGCAGCGCCACTCCCCCGGGTTCGACGATCTGATGCGCCAGCGCATCGTAGTCGATATGCAACGCGCCGAGTTGCTTGAGTTGCGCCGCCACCGTACTTTTGCCCGCGGCGATGCCGCCGGTCAGTCCTATTCGCATCATGGTGCCCATGATAGCTGGCGCTCCCCTCGGCCGGCTATCGCCGACAGCTCCCCTCAGGGAGGGGAGCCGGCTCGCGTAGCGAGACTGAGGGGAGTCATTGGCGGATAACTCCAAAAACACAAGAAACCCGGCCCAATCGGACCGGGTTTCTTTACACGCTAAGCGCTAGCTTCGCGGCAAACTCACTTGCCGAGCAGCTGGTCACGCAGGGCGGCGAGCTGATCGGAGTCGGCGAGGGTACCGGTAGCCGGAGCAGCGGAAGAGTAGTTGGAGGTCTCCTCGACCGGCTTCTCTTCCTTCGGGCCCTGGCCGTCGGCGGCCGCGGATTCGGCAGCGTTCTCCAGCTCCTTGGCCACGAACTCCTTGTGCTCCTCCCACAGCTCGTGAGCGGCGGCGTACTGAGACTCCCACTCCTCGCGCTGCTTCTCGTAACCAGCGATCCACTCGTTGGTGTTCGGGTCGAAGCCTTCGGGGTACTTGTAGTTGCCCTGCTCGTCGTACTCGGCCGGCATGCCGTAGATGGCCGGATCGAAGTCCTCGGAAGCCGGGTCAACGGAGTCGTTGGCCTGCTTGAGGGACAGGGAGATGCGGCGACGATCGAGGTCGACGTCGATCACCTTGACGAACACGGTCTCGCCCGGCTTGACCACGGTCTCCGGGTTCTCGACGTGACGGTTGGCGAGCTCGGAGATGTGCACCAGGCCCTCGATGCCGTCCTCGACGGAGATGAAGACACCGAACTGGACGATCTTGGTGACCTTGCCCTTGACGATCTGGCCGGGAACGTGGGTGCGAGCGAAGCGCTGCCACGGATCCTCCTGAGTCGCCTTCAGGGACAGGGAGATACGCTCACGGTCGAGATCGACGTCGAGCACCTCGACGGTGACCTTGTCGCCGACCTTGACGACCTCAGACGGGTGGTCGATGTGCTTCCAGGACAGCTCGGAAACGTGGATCAGGCCGTCAACACCGCCGAGATCGACGAAAGCGCCGAAGTTAACGATGGAGGACACCACGCCCTCACGGATCTGGCCCTTCTTGAGCTGGGACAGGAAGGTCTCGCGGACCTCGGACTGGGTCTCCTCGAGGTACTGGCGACGGGACAGGACCACGTTGTTGCGGTTCTTGTCGAGCTCAAGGATCTTGGCCTTGATCTTCTGGCCGATGTACGGGGAGAGGTCGCGGACGCGACGCATCTCAACGAGGGAGGCAGGCAGGAAGCCACGCAGACCGATGTCGACGATGAGGCCGCCCTTGACGGCTTCGATGACGGTGCCCTCAACGACGCCGTCAGCTTCCTTGATCTTCTCGATGTCGCCCCAGGCGCGCTCGTACTGGGCACGCTTCTTGGACAGAATCAGACGGCCTTCCTTGTCTTCCTTGGTGACGACAAGGGCCTCGATGGTGTCGCCGACCTCGACGACTTCGTCAGGATCAACGTCCTTCTTGATGGAAAGCTCGCGGGAGGGGATGACACCCTCGGTCTTGTAGCCGATGTCCAGGAGGACTTCGTCGTGATCGATCTTGACGACGGTGCCCTCAACCAGATCACCATCATCGAAGTTCTTGATGGTGGAATCGACTGCCTTGATGAAGTCCTCTTCGGTGCCGATGTCGTTGATGGCAACCTTGGTGACTTCAGTGTTGTTCTCTGCCATGTAAATATATGGTTTCTAATAGTGGATGGATAATTTCTCGATATTCAGTTATACGCACACCCTACAGGCATACAGATACTCACAATACAAGCAACTCTGCCCAAATTTCCTAGGAAACTCTAGGCGTGTCGTTCGGCCATTTCCACGACGTTGGCTAGGAGCATGGCTCGGGTCATGGGGCCCACGCCTCCGGGGTTGGGGGTGTAGGCGGAGGCCTTGTCGTAGCAGGCCTTGTCCACGTCGCCCTTGATGCGGTAGCGACCGGCTTCTTCGTCGTAGACGCGGCTGACGCCCACGTCGACCAGCACGGCGCCGTCCTTGATTTTGTCGGGCGTCACGAATCCGGCCGAACCCATTGCGGCAACGATCACGTCGGCGCGGCGCATGTGGTCGGCCACATCCCGGGTACCGGTGTGGCACAGGGTGACGGTGGCGTTGACGGCGTTGCGCGTGAGCATTAGGCCAATCGTGCGGCCAATGGTGATGCCGCGGCCAAGCACGCACACTTCCTTGCCGTTCAGATCAATGTCATAGGCGTCGAGTAGCTCGAGCACACCGCGCGGAGTGCAAGGCAGCGGCGTCGAAATGTCGCCGCGCACATGCAGCACCAGTTCGCCGAGGTTGTACGGGTGCATGCCGTCGGCATCCTTGGCCGGGTCGATCATGTCGATGATCGCGTTCTCGTTGATGCCCTTGGGCAACGGCAGCTGGACGATGAACCCGGTGCAAGCCGGATCTTCGTTGAGTTCGCGTACGGCAGCGGCGATGTCGTCGAAGCTGGCGTCCGCCGGCAGTTCCTTCTTGACTGAGGTAATGCCCACTTCCTGGCAATCGGCGTGCTTGCCGGCCACGTACTTCATCGACCCGGGGTCCTCGCCCACCAGCAGCGTGCCCAGCCCCGGTTGGATGCCCTGCGCCTTGAGCTTGTTCACTCGCTCGGCAAGGTTGGTCTTGATTTCGGCCGCAATCTGCTTACCGTCGATTTTTGTGGACATCAACGCCCTCCCCTGTAGTTTCGGTGCATTCTATCGAAACGATAGGCTATCGTTGGAACAAGTCAGGATTATATATCGTTCGCTCTCACGAAGAAGGCGTGCCATGGGGACTCAAATCACACGACTTACGCGACTCGCCGCAGCCGGCCTGAGCGCCGTCCTGTTGTTCGCGACCACCGCATGCGCAGCCACCTCCCCCGCTGAAACCGAGCCGGACAACAAGACCAGCGTTCCCGCACCGACCGGGCCGATCAATGTGGTGGCCTCCCTCAATCAATGGGGCTCGCTGGCCGCCGAGCTGGGCGGCGATGATGTGGAAGTCACGTCCATCGTGAACTCCACCAATGTGGATGCCCACGATTTCGAGCCAAAGACCTCGGATGTCGCCAAGCTGTCCAAGGCCCAAATCATCGTGGCCAACGGTGCGGGCTACGATTCCTGGGCCACCAAATCGATGACCAAGACCACGAATATCGTATCCGCCGCTTCCGTCATGGGTGCCGTCGAGGGCGATAACCCGCATCTGTGGTTCTCCAAAGACGCTCGATCCAGCATGGCCACGGCCATCACCGATGCATATATAAAGGCACTCCCCAGCAAGAAGAAAGCCTTCCAGAAGCGGCTCAAGGCATGGCAGGCGGACGAGAAATCGTTGGAAACATGGGCGTCCGAGTTCACCAAGTCCCACTCCAACCTCACCTATGCAGCCACCGAACCCGTGGTCTATTATCTGATGGCCGATCTTGGGTTCAAAGATCAGACGCCCAAGGGGTATACGCAATCGACCGCTTCCGGCGGCGAACCGGCACCCGCGGACCTGCAGTCTTTCCAGAAACTCATCGAAGACAAGGGCGTGGATGTGCTGGTCAACAACACGCAGGAAGCCAGTGACGCGACCAATATGATCACTGGCGCTGCCGGTCGCGCCGATGTGCCGGTAGTCGACGTCTCCGAACAAATGCCCAAGGACGCCGACACGCTGAACGCCTGGATCAACCAGCTCATCAACACCATCATCGACGCGGTGGATCCAAGCTATGGCTGCGAAGACGCCACGGACGGCGATACCGCGGACAGCAACGCGAATTCCGATGATTCCAGCGCCGAAGGCTCCGCCACGGATGATGCCAATGCGCAAGACTCCAAGGCCAGCACCGGTTCCAGCACGGACCCCAAGTACATCCGTCAGTGCAAGGCGGCCGCATCCAGTGACTCATCTCAGGATTCGGCAAAGGCCGATGCCGCCAATGGCGATTCCGGCGATGCCTCCGGCAACGACCAGACCGACTCCGGCAAATAGTTAGAAGCAAAGGACACCGGCATCGGATTCGTGCCAATGCCAATAGACGCCTTGCATGAGAAGGGTTGTGCGACCATTGTCGAGATGGCCGCACAACCCTTCTCTTTGGTTATCACCATCCGTACACGATATTGAGAACGATTGTCAGCATCGTTTGCCACAATCGGGCGTTATGAGTGAAACTTCCGATTGCATCGTGTTCAGCGATGCCGCCATCAAGCGTGGCGACCATATCATCTGGCAGCATGGCACCTTCGCCATTCCCACCGGTTCGGTCACGGCCATCGTCGGCACCAACGGCACCGGCAAAACCACGATGATGAGGGCCGAGCTGGGCCTTTTGCCGCTCTGTCATGGCAACCTGACCGTGCTGGGCAAGCCCGCAGGCGAGATGAACAAACGCATCGGATATGTGCCGCAGAGCTATGTGGCGAATGTCGATTCCAATCTCACCGCCGAACAATCCGTGTTGCTGGGCCTGACCGGCACCCGATTCGGCATCCACCCCATCACCAAGGCCCAGAAAGCCAAAGCGCTCGAGGCGATGGAGTTCACCGGCATCGCCGACAAGGCGCGGTACCGTCTGTCCGAACTGTCCGGCGGTTTGCGCCAGCGTGTGGCCATCGCCCAGGCGTTGGTGTGCGACCCACAACTGCTGATGCTTGACGAGCCGTTGGCCAACCTCGATCTGGCCAGTCAGCGCGCCACCGTACACGTGCTGGCCAAGCTGAACCGCGAACTGAACATGACCATCCAGGTGGTTGCGCACGATCTCAATATGCTCTTGCCGATTCTGACCGGTGCCGTCTACTTGCTCGACGGTCACCCGCACTACGCCGATATGCACAAAGTGCTCGACTCCGACCTACTCACCCACCTCTACGGCACACAGGTGCAGGTGGTCACCACTCCGCAGGGAGACATGTTCGTGACCCCGACGCCGGATGAGCTCCAGGACCAGCCGCAGGATATGCACACGGCAGCCGAAGTGGCGCAATTGCACCATCACGAGCACGGCAATGCCACCAATGGCAGTGCCGCCATCAGCGCCGAGAATCGATAACATCAAGCGAGCCGACCCACAGCCCATCAACGGACTGCAGCTCAGGCATGGAGAAAATACAGAGACATGAGCACCATCAACTTTTCGTATGATCCCGAATGGCTGGATACACTGTCCGCTCCATTCATGACCAACGCCTTCATCGCCGGCCTGTGCATTGCCCTAGCCGCCGGTGTCATGGGATACTTCACCATCGCCCGTCGTTCCACCTTCGCGGCCCATGCGCTGGCCCATATCGGTCTGCCGGGCGCGACCGGCGCGGTGTTGCTCGGCCTGCCCGTGTCACTGGGCATGGGCGTGTTCGCACTGGGCGGCGCACTGGTGATCGGTGCTTTGGGCAAGCGCGTTTCCGAGCGTGAAATCGCCACCGGCACCGTGCTGGCCTTCGCCACCGGCTTGGGTCTGTTCTTCGCGCGATTGTCGAGTTCCGCCTCCCAGCAGATGCAGTCGATCCTCTTCGGCTCGATCCTGACCATCACCACCGGCCAGATCATCGGCTTCGCCGTGTTCGACGTACTGCTGCTGGCATTGTTGGCCATCATCTACCGCCCGCTGCTGTTCAGCTCGCTGGATGAGCAGGTGGCACAGGCCAAGGGTGTGCCGATCGGGCTGATGAACGTGGCGTTTATGGCGATTATGGCCGGTGTGATCACCATCGCCGTGCCGGCAGTGGGCACCTTGCTGATTTTCGCACTGGTGATTACGCCCGCGGCCACCGCCAATATTCTGGCCGGCTCCCCATTCAAGGCAATGGTGATCGCCAGCGTGCTGTGCTTGGTGTCGATTTGGGCCGGACTCGTGCTGTCGGCGATGTTCCCCGCTCCCCCGAGCTTCATCATCGTGACGCTTTCCACCCTGTTCTGGGCTATCGCCAAAGCCGTGGAGACGATGCGGAAGTAATCTCATCCATTTTTTCTTGCCCCCGCTGGCGAATTCATAGCGGGGGCTTTGTTATATCTTCTCCACCAAGGCATTGGCGATGGCGGCGATGCCTTCGCCGCGGCCAGTGAATCCCATATGGTCGGTGGTGGTGGCAGTAACCGATACCGGGCAACCAACCGCCGCAGACAGGGCGGCTTCGGCTTCAGCACGGCGTGTGCCGATTTTCGGGCGGTTGCCGATGATCGCCACCGAGGCCGATGCCGGCGTATACCCGTTGGATGCCAGATGCGCCACAACTTCTTGCAACATATCGATGCCATGCATTCCGGCACCATGCGCGTCCGCACCGACACCGAACAGTGAACCAATGTCTCCCAATCGGGCGGCGGCAAGCAACGCGTCAATCAGAGCGTGCGCGGCCACATCGCCATCGGAATCGCCTTCGATCCCCTCGTATTTGGCGGCATCGGCCTCGCTGCATGAATCAGGCACCGGCCAGTAGAGCCCGGCAATCCACAGTTCACGGCCTGAGCCGGCAGGCGCAAAACGGTGAGCGTCAAAACCTTGCCCTATCAGCACTCCTACAGACCCCATGCAGTCCCCTTCGATGGCGTTGCCCAGACGAACGGCAGCAAACGATTATGAATCACGAAGCCCCGGCGCATCGCATAAGGACACGACCGGGGCCTCAAAACAATCAAATCACTTCTTCTTGGACTTCTTCTCGGCTTCGACACGAGCCAAAGTATCGGCCGCGGCCTCTTCGGGCTCGGCGGTGTGATGCTTGTCGTCACCGGGCTGAGCGGGCTCGTAGCCCAGATTCACGTCGAGCAGACGCTGGGCTTCCGCCTCGTCGATCTTCTCGGACAAGGCGATCTCAGAAGTCAGAATGGCGCGGGCCTTGGTGAGCATGCGCTTCTCGCCCGCGGACAGGCCGTGCTCGTCGACATCGCGCTGGGCGAGATCGCGAACCACTTCGGCGATCTTGTTGACATCGCCGGTGGCGATCTTTTCGACGTTCAGCTTGTAACGGCGAGACCAGTTCATCTCTTTCTCGATGATCGGGGTCCGCAGGATGCCGAACACCTTGGCCACTTCGGATGCGGAGACGATGTCACGCACACCGACCTTCTTGGCATTGTCCACGGGAACGTTGATGACCAAACCATCGGAAGAGAGTACGGACAACTGCAGATATTCGCGCGTCACTCCCTTGACCGTCCGCTCGGTAATGGCCTCCACCTTCGCTGCACCATGACGCGGATAGACGACCATATCGCCGACTTTGTAAGACATGTACCCTCCGAGAACTGACGGCTTACACACAAAAACTCGAATAATTATGCCATGCGGCCTGGACCGCCCCTATGAGAGCGCTCACAACCACGAAGACACACCGAAAAGGGCAAGAATTCGCCATTTTCGACGCGCCAATGTAGCGTTTACGACTCCAACGCACGTAGACTTTGGGTCATGGCTGAAGAAACGAAGATCAAGGAAGATACCGTCACCGTGCCTGTCGCCCAAGGCGACCTCGATGCGGTGAGCAATGCTGAATTCTACAATCCCCACGGAGTTCTCGGCGGGCATCTCGGCATCGGCAAGCATGCCGACACCGCCACAATCCGCGTGCTGCGTCCGCTTGCCAAGTCCGTGACCATCCTCACCCAGGATGGCGAATACCCGATGACCCACGAATACAACGGCGTGTTCGTGGTTACCGTGCCGGCTTCCGGCACTAAGAAGCAGCCCACGATTCCCGACTACCGTGTCAGGACCGAGTGGGAAAGCGGCGCAGTGCTCATTGAGGACGACCCATATCGCTATATGCCCACAGTCGGCGACATGGACACCTATCTGTTCGGCGAGGGCCGTCACGAGAAGCTCTGGGAGACGCTTGGCGCGCATGTGCTGCGCTATGACGATCCGATGGGCGGCGCAGACGGCACGCCCGGCGAACAGGTGGTAGGCACCGCATTCTCCGTGTGGGCCCCGAACGCCCATGCCGTGCGCGTAGTCGGTAACTTCAACGCTTGGGATGGCCGCCGTCATGCCATGCGCGAGCTCGGCTCCTCCGGCGTGTGGGAGATCTTCATCCCCGGAATCGGCGCGGGCGAGACCTACAAGTTCCAGATCCTGAACGCCAATTACACGTGGGAGATGAAGGCTGACCCGATGGAGCGTCAGCACGAAGTTCCGCCGAACACCGCCTCCATCGTCACCGAATCCACCTACAAGTGGAACGATGACGCCTGGATGCAGCACCGCCGCACCACCAACCCGCATGATGGCCCGGTCTCCATCTATGAGGTGCACGCCGGCAGCTGGAGGCAGGGACTGACCTACCGCGACCTGGCCAAGCAGCTCGTGGACTACGTCAAGCAGGAAGGCTTCACCCACGTGGAGTTCATGCCACTGGCCCAGCACCCGTTCTCCGGCTCCTGGGGCTATCAGGTCACCGGCTACTATGCGGTCGACTCCCGTCTCGGTTCCCCCGACGACTTCCGTTACCTGGTCGACCAGTTCCATCAGGCCGGCATCGGCGTGATCATGGACTGGGTGCCCGCCCACTTCCCGAAGGATGCCTTCGCGCTCGGCCGCTTCGACGGCACCCCGCTGTACGAGGACCCGGACCCGCTGCGCGGCGAACACCCTGAATGGGGCACCTATGTGTTCAACTTCGGACGCCGCGAAGTACGCAACTTCCTGGTGGCCAACGCCCTGTTCTGGCTTGAGGACCTGCACGTCGATGCACTGCGCGTGGATGCCGTCAGCTCCATGCTCTACCTCGACTACAGCCGCGAACCCGGCCATTGGCGCCCGAACATCTACGGCGGACGCGAGAACCTGGAGGCCATCGACTTCCTCAAGGAGGCCACCGCCACCGCGTACAAGAACAACCCCGGCGTCATGGTGATCGCCGAGGAGTCCACCGCATGGCCGGGCATCACCGCCCCCACTTCCGCCGGCGGCATCGGCTTCGGCATGAAGTGGAACATGGGCTGGATGCACGACACCCTCGAGTATCTGCACGAGGAGCCCATCAACCGCAAGTGGCACCACAACGAGATCACCTTCTCCATGGTGTACGCCTACTCCGAACACTACGTATTGCCCATCAGCCACGACGAAGTCGTGTACGGCAAGGGTTCCCTGTACGGCAAGATGCCGGGCGATGACTGGCAGAAGCTGGCCGGCGTGCGTTCGATGTTCGCCTATCAGTGGGCTCACCCAGGCAAGAAGCTCTCCTTCATGGGCAACGAGCTGGCCCAGTGGGGCGAGTGGGATCACGACGCCTCCATCGATTGGGATTGCCTGAACTGGCAGGAGCACCGTCAGGTCCAGACCATGGTCGCCGACCTTAACGCCTTCTACAAGGCGCATCCGGCACTATGGAGCCAGGACTTCGACCCGGCCGGCTTCCAGTGGCTGACCAGCGACGATGCCGACCACAACACGCTGAGCTTCCTGCGCATCGGTACCAAGGGCGAGACCTTGGCTGTGGTGGTCAACTTCTCCGGTGAGGCCTGGTCCGATTACCAGGTGGCGCTGCCCACCGGCGGCAAGTGGACCGAAGTGTTCACCACCGATGACGCCAAGTACGGCGGCTCCGACATCCACAACGGCACCTTCGAAGCGGTCGAGGGCGAATATCATTCACGTCCGTTCTCGGCGAAGATCACCGTTCCGGCTCTGGGAGTTGTATTCTTGAAGCCGGAAGACTGAACTGGTCAACAGGCTGAAAGGTAACCGGTTTATTTATGCTCAATACCACAGCGCGTCAGAATACGACACCGCGCACGGTGCTGGTGGTCGAGGACGAGCCCACGCTCGCCACGGCCATCGCCCAGCGCATCACCGCTGAAGGATGGACCGCTCGCGTGGCCGGGGACGGCGCTTCCGCCGTCCAGGCCGCGTCCCAGCTACGCCCCGATCTGGTGATCATGGACATCATGCTGCCGGTTATGGATGGTCTAGAGGCCACCAAACGCATCGTCGCCGAACGTCCGGTGCCGGTGCTGATCCTCACCGCACGTGATGACGAGGCCGACAAGGTCATCGGTCTGGGAGCGGGTGCCGATGATTACATGACCAAGCCGTTCTCCATGCGCGAGCTTATCGCCCGCTGCAAGGCGCTGCTGCGCCGCGTGGAGCGTGCGAAGGTCATCGCCAAGAACTCGGAGAACGAGAAGCTGCTCGACTTCGGTTCGATGGTCATCGACCCGGCCCAGCGCATCGTCACCGTGAACGGCGAACAGGTGCATCTGACCCCCACCGAGTTCGATCTGCTGGCCACGCTGGCCCGCCGCCCGAAGTCGGTGCTCACCCGCGAAAAGCTGCTCGAAGAGGTCTGGGACTGGGTCGACGCATCCGGCACCCGCACCGTCGACAGCCACGTCAAGGCGCTGCGCCATAAGCTCGGTGCCGATACCATCCGCACCGTGCATGGCGTGGGCTACGCTTTCGAGCCGCCGACCGCGTGATGGCATCCAAAAAACAACAGCAATCCCGGCTTGATGCGATGAAACCTCGCGTCAAGCCGGTTGATTTGTTCTCATCTCTGAAGCTGGAACTCAGCGCACTGATCGTTATCGCCACTGCCATCGCGTTTGCCATGTGCTGGTTCCTCCTGAAATTCGGCTGGTCCGGTTGGATCGCCATGCCGCTGACTTTGGTGGTGGCCTTGGGCATCACCTATTTTTTCTCTCGCGGCATCACCGCTCCCCTACGCCAGATGCGCGATGTGGCCGAAGCCATGGCGGATGGCGATTACACGGTCCGCGTGGATATCGATCAGGATCGTCATGACGAGGTCGGCAAGCTGGCTCGCTCGTTCAACGAGATGGCCGGCGAACTCGAGCATGCCGATAAAATGCGCCGCGACATGATCGCCAATGTGAGCCATGAGCTGCGCACGCCCGTTTCCGCTTTGCAGGCGATGGTCGAGAACATGGCCGACGGCGTCACCGAGCCCACTCCCACCAATCTGGAGAGCATCCTCACCCAAACGCAGCGTCTCTCCGATCTCATCGCCTTCCTACTGGACCTGAGCCGTATGGAGGCCGGTGCGGCGAGTCTGAATATCGAAAAGTTCAACTTCGCCGACTTTCTTGACGAGACCATCGAGCCGTTGGAAATCGCCGATGGTGGCCACGCCCACGACATCCGTGTCACCGTGCCGGCCGACATCACGATGGAAGGCGATCAGGACCGCCTGCGCCAGCTATTCACCAACATCATCGCCAACGCGCTGAAACATTCGGCCGACGGCACCACCGTGCTGGTCGACGCCCACGAGGACGAAAACCAAGGCACCATCGTGACCAATGTGGTGAATTTCGGCTCCCAGATTGCGCCTTCCGACCGTTTGGACATCTTCCGGCGCTTTGTCAAAGGCAAGACGGGTCCCGGCACCGAGTCGGGCGGCACCGGTCTTGGCCTGTCCATCGCGCGCTGGGCGGCCCAATTGCACGGTGGCACCGTCAAAGTGGTCGACGACACGCGAGGTGCCGATTTCGAAATCATCCTGCCTAAATATCACATCGCCGAACGCTGATATTGTCCGACGTCCTACCGTATACTGTATTCGAACAGATGTTCGAATACAGGGTGGGAGGCGCAGCATGACACAGCAATCCGAGTCACAGGCCATGGCGCACGAGGCCACGCTGTTTGTTATGCAGATGGCCGGCGATTCCATGATCAATGCGGGTATTCACAACGGCGATCTGCTGATTGTCGATCGTTCGTTGGCACCAGTCCCCGGAGATGTGGTTGCGGCTGTCATGGACGACGAAATCGCCATCAAGCGGCTGGTTTCACGGGCCGGCATCACCATATTGCACGCCGAGAATCCGCGATACCCCGATTACATGCCGAGCAACGGCGCTTCGCCTGCTATCTGGGGCATCGTCACCGATGTCATTCACCCGTTGATATCGTCATCGGACCGTCGCACCACGGCATCCGCCAATACCAGCACGCCCACCACCTTGGTGCCGGCCTGCTGAAACGCCTGAACGCATTGCCGCACAGTGGCACCTGTGGTGACGATATCATCAACGAGAAGCACCGCGTCGCCATTGCCGATGAGATCACGCTTCACCCTGACATGACCGGTGATACGACGGGCACGCTGTGCCGAAGAGACCTGCTGCACGGAGCGTGCCTTGGTGGAGGAGCTCAGGGCATTGCATGGTCGCGCATCGACGCCGTACCCACGCAATGCCCCTGCCACCGATTTGGCCAACGGTGCCGTATGGGCACGTCCTCTTCGGCGCATTGACGCCCGCGATGATGGCACCGGAACCACCAATACGCGATGACCCAAGCATGATGATGGTATTGGCGTCTTGTTCAGCAGCGACACCATGATGCGGCCGAACGGGCCGTCAAGCTCGGTATCGTCGTGGTCCTTCCAGTCGAGAATGGCACGACGTACCGCTCCCTGATAAATCGATGCGGACCATATACGGGCTCCGCCACCACTGTCTGCATCCCGTTCCCGGCATTGCGCGAACAGGGCCCAGCATGCCGCACACAATACCTCATCCGGCGCGTCACACCCAGCGCAGCCGCGTGGAAACAGCAGATTGCAGACCTGTGCCCACATCGCATGCCACCACTTGTATACGCTCGGCCCGTCCATAACGCGTCACTATCGAGCTGGAGTATCGAATCGCGCAAGCAGTGCATCCAGCAGTTGTACCGTATCTTGCGGATTCTCAACACGAACACCGATCGCACCGGCCTCAACCGCGGGATAGTCATTACCCGTAGGCGTCATGCGATCACCCACGAACACCATTTCATCGGCCCGTATGCCAAGTGTCTGCGTCAGCTTGCGCACGGCATAGGCCTTATCGATGCCGCATTCGCTGACATCCACACTGGTGTATCCGCCGGCCCTGACCCGCATATGCGGCAGATCGGCCTTGACCGCTTCGACCAGCGCCTGTTTCTTCGTGTTATCGCGATCCCATGCCTGCTTGGCCGCTACGGGCGCGAACTGCCCAAGAGCGGAGAAGGTGATCTGGCTGCCCCTGTTCTCGATTCGAGGCCCCCATACCTGCTGTTCCCACAATCCCAGTTCCCGGGCATGTCGCTCAAGACTTTCCGAGACAGCGGCCACGGTGGCTTCGGACAGATCATGCGCATACACCAAGGCCCATTGCGTGCCATCCCACCGGTAATACCGGGAGCCGGAGGTAGGCATGACATGCAGATTGCCGCGCCTGGCATTCGGGGTGAGTACATCCAGCACCTGCGAGGTGACCACCGCCATGCCGCCCCCTGAGATCAGGGCCACCACCGTATGGTCGAGCAACGCACAGAACCGTTCGATCATCGCGGGCTTCATCGGCTGTTTTGAGCTGGCCAGTGTGTTGTCCAAATCGAAACCGAACACCTTGGCGTTGGAGCAGACATTATCGAAATCAAGTTCGGACCACGAACGTACCACCATTTGTCGTGCCTCCCTCGTTGACGAATGTTCACAGCCAATGAACCAATCCTAACGCATGTTGCCTCCGCCATGCCCTATGGTGGGAACCATGCTTCAGCCACCTTGGAACGCACGAATCTACCGCAACCGCCACGGTCGCGGCACACGAACCCCGATGTTCGGCACCCGTCTGCCCCGTTACCGCACTCGCACCGGCATGTTCGACGATATGGTGGCGGCCCAGGTTCGCAGGCTCGGCCAAGCGTGGCCGGAACTGATACGTCCGCTCCAGTTCGCGGTGGAGGATGTGCCGCCTTCGGATCCGACGCCTTGGCAGACCGAGCCGAATATGACGTCCCAGTGCTTCCCCGCCAGCCACGGCATTCCCGCACGAGTCGTGCTCTACCGCATGCCGTTGCAGACCGAGGCACCTACCAAGCTCGAACTGCAATTGGCCGTCAGGGATGAGCTGGTGGCCCGCATAGCGGAATTGTATGGGCGCAGGCCCGAGGAAATCGACCCCGACTGGGGCCTGTGACAACACTGCGGGCCGTGTCACTTGTAATAAGGTAGTGGCACGGCCCGCAGCTATATCGCCGCCGAAACATCATCAAACTGACGCTTCGGCGAGCATACCCTTCTACTTGACGATGGAGGAATCGTTCCGAGCCCAGACATGAACCGTGGCGGGCATCAGCGTTGAAGCGTCGATGACGGACAATCCGGCGATGTCCTTGTCTTGCAACGAATCGTGACTGAACCGCGCTCCCCAGCTCACTTTCTTGGATGAGTCCTCCAACATCAGCACGACCGCGGTGCCATGATCGCCGGAAAGATTGCCGGCTTCAATCGTTTGTGCTGCGTTCGCATCCAGTGTGATTTCCTTGGAGGTTACCGAAGCACCGGCATCATCGTAGGCGCGCAAGGTGACCGTCCTGCGCGCATTGGACGTATTGGCCAGCGTGATGGAGGCCTTTACTCCGTCGGGAAGGGCCAACCCCGAGAATTCGGATGGCTCGCCGGCATTGACCAATGCGAAATCGGCTTGGCCGGAGTCACCGGAGCGTGTGGCCTTGACGGAGAACGACACGGCGTCCTCTGCGGTGGACATCACGCCCAACGCCCCATCAGGAGCTTCTCCCAAGTCGATCGCCGTCACTTTATCAGCAGTGACGGTGGCATCTTTGGCGGGAACCAAGCCTTTGGCGGTAATCCATGACAGCCCGGTGCTGGTGTCTGCCTTGGCGAACAGATAAGCGGTGACCGCATCGCCGGCAGTGATGGACGGCGCCACCGATGCATTGGATGCGGTCGGCAGCGGCAGCGCGAAATCAGAACCCTTCGGTGTCAGACCATCCATGGTCACCGTGCGCACCACGGACGCGATAGGAGTCTCCTTGCTGGAAACGGTCACGAACAGACCATGCTGCCCATCGACCGCGGCGGACAGTTCCATCGAGGACTCCCCCTCGGCTGGCACAGACAGCGTGGATTGGGTGGACAATGCCATTTTCCCGGCTGTCTCGGAACCCCAGACGGCAATGTCGACGGTGGTCGGCTTGGTGGAGAGATTCGAGACGATGAGCTGCTGTGTGGTACCGGTCGTGCTGTCGGAGAGCAGGAACGACTGGCTGAGCGAGGTCGATACGCAGGATGCCGCCGATATGCCTCTCACATCGCCATCATCGGCCCATGATGCGATGGTGCCGACGGTGCCGGTGCCAGCTGCGGCCTGCAGCATACGGGTATTGATCAGACGAGCTCCCTGATTGATCTTCTGAGCACCGGTTTTCACCGAGGAATCGTCGGTCGAATCGGCGTCTTTCAAAGTTACGTCATCTGAACTGGACTTTTGCCCGATCGCCGAGACAGTGGCGCTGTAGACGGAGCCGAACGCCGCATAGCGCGCTTGTGTGCTCAGATTGCCGACAGTGGCCTGGAAGGCGCTGTCGCCGTACGTGCCGGTATCGGCCAATCCTATAGGTGCCGGGCAGTAGGTTTCGGACTGGGTCGGACTAACGGTCTGGTCGATGGCATTATCGGAAGCGGCCACCTTATCCACCCAGATATTGGGGATGGGGGCCATGACGAGAACGACGAACAGCGCAATCAACACCAGCATGGTGATCACACCGAGCACGATGCCGATCGCACGTTTGAAACCAGAAGTTTTGTTGCTCATGCCTGCTCCTCCAATCCGTAGGACGGTCGTCTGCGAGGCATGGCGACCAAGCAGTACAACGCCGTGATCACACCTAGGCATATCAGCCAGGCGTGCCTCCAGACACTATGCTGTGCACGTTGCTGCCATGAGGTATCCACCTGCTGTGAGGCGCTGCTACGCAGCGTCAGACGATAGTAGCTGCCGCTATCCGTGGAGACCAGGGACTGGGTGCCGTTCGATGCGGCGATATTCGCGCTCAACTGTTCATACGGCATGTCGTTCAAGGAATCGCCGGTCTCGGGAACCACGTAGATGCCGCCGAATCCAAGCGCGCTGATGGCCGCGATGGCCTCTTCGTCGGGATTGGACAGCAGCGAGGCACAGGCCTGGGCCAGTTGTTCGTCAACCGCATCATGCTTGCCGGACAGCAGGCGCGCCCGCTGGACCGGAGAGCTGTCGATCAAATCGCCGCGCGAGGTGCGCATCACCGCATAGTTGACAATGTTGCGGGTCTCCGCGCTCACGGCAAGCACACGATGATCGGCACCGGCCTCCAGATAATCGGTGGTGACCATGGGCAGGCCGTTTTCAGACACGCCCAGTCCCGCATCCTTATGACGTTCGATGCCATACATGCATTGGATGCCAATGCAGCACACCAGTATCAGAGCAAGCACCACACGGCCAGACACGATGAGCACATGCAGACGGTCCTTTTTCGATGCGGGATCACTGCCAGACGCATGCAACGGTTGGAATCGCTTCACCGCCCCACCAGCGACGAGACACACGCAGGCGAGGAAGCCCAATATCATCATCGCGATGCCCGGCTGCGCGGAACCGGCCACGACACCATCGGCATCCACGGTTATGGCCACACGGCTGGAGACCAGGGCGAGCGCGCCTCCGCAGACGATTACCACCCACATCAGTCGCGAGGTCCGCAACGCGAACGGCAGCACCAGCGAAGCAAGAGCAAGCAGCGTGATGACGCCAAACAGCACAGTGACCGCCAAATCGGCATAATCAGTCGACCCCATTCGCCATCCCAGCGCACGCTGTGCGGCCTCAAGCAGACTCAGCGACGCCGGCGACCCGTTGGCGGATGACGTTGGCACCGTGATGTCGCCGAACAGTTGACGCCACATGCCCAAATCGGCGTAACGCACCGCATTGACGAGCGTAGGAGCCACCGCAAAGGCGGCAGGAACCGGAATTAGCAACAGCATGGCGCGCTTGCGACGCACGAATAGCAGGAACATCAGGAACACGACGATCAGCGCGAACAGCAGCTGCGGTTCAGCGGCCACCACAGGGATGAAGCACAGTGCGGCGATGGCCGCGGCCTGAACGGATGTGCGCGGCTTGAGCGGGTCTTCGGTATGGTACATGCCCACGGCACGGAACACGAATGCGAACGCGGCCGGCAGGAACACCATTACGGTAAGCATCGGCATATTGGCCTGCGCATACCAGCCGAACATAATGCCGGTGGATGCCCACAGCAGTCCTCCCAGCACACGAACCACGTCCGAGCGGGTGAATACGCCCGCCAGCGCCCAGAACGACAATGCGCTCAGCGGCGCGGCCACAAACAGTATCATCGCCAAAGCGGCGGTCACATGGCCGAGCGTGACCAACGAGGCCAGCATCAGCACCAGCAGCCACGGCGTGGGCGGCGCAGGAATGCCGGTGCCGCTGCCAAACACCCACGGCGTGGTGGCGGACTGCACCAGTTGCGTGAAGCTGGCACCGGTGGGAAGCAACACATCGGAATACAACGATCCGCCGGAGAATATCGAACGGAACACCGGCCAATACATCACCGCGATGGCCGCAAAGCACACCAGCGCCATCACCACGGCCGCACTCCAGCGATATATGGTGCGTGTCCGCAGATGGGCACGTTCCAGCGGACTGAGCAGCACTCTGCCCTGCTGGGATTGGAATGCATCCCGACGATCATGGAACTGCTTGATCTGCTGGCTGTCTGCGAACAAGACATGCAGGGACGATGCGGCGACCTTCGATTGTCTGGCCACCAGACTGCGTGATTTCATGTTTCCCGCGATATCGGCCAAGGCCAGCCATGGCAGGCACAATTGCACCCATGCTTCATACGGCTTCTTGCCGAACATCATGGATATGGCCATGCCAAAACTGCGGAGCAGCCTCCACAGCCAGACGATAAACCAGGACGACATGGCCAGGTCCGTGTACAGATACCGCTGTTGGGAGCGATGCACCGTCATCGCATGATTGACCGTGTGATCGTCCTTAAGCGGTTCCCCGCCTCGCGTACGAATGCCCTCATACCGTGCGCGACGATGTGATATCTCCGCTTGCGGGACAACCACCACGCGTCCGCCGCTCAGGCAGACACGGCGGCAGAAATCAACCGATTCGCTGTAGGTGGTCAGCCAGGCATTGATGCCCCGCAGTCGCGTGAATTGCGACATGGACACCAGCGCGCCTGCCAGCGACACCGCAAACACATCCTGCCGCCCGTCATACTGCTCCTGATCGGGTTCTCCATCGACCACCAGGGAATGCACGGCGTGGTGACCCGCATACATACCGACATCATGCAGATGGGAGCCTTCCCAATCGCACTGTTTGCACCCGAGCACACTGGCGCCCGGCGTATTGCGCCACGCCTCAAGCAATCGTTCAAGGCATGAGTCATCCGAAGGGCGGGAATCATCATGGAGCAGCCACAATGCGCGGGGAGCGTCATCCAGATCGGCACGATCCAATGCCCGGCTGACCGCATCACCGAAGGAGCGTGCGCCCTTGGCCGAGACGATGTGAATGGTCACATGCTTGGACTGCGGCACCTCCATCACCGGCCCCGATGGCGAGGGGATGACCTCGAACGAGGTGGTTATCCTCGAACTGGTGCGCCCGGTCGCGTCGGCGATGATGACGACCCCCGGAAGAACATTCTGCGTCAATACCGAACGCAATGTAGACCGGAGGAAACGCATATCCTCCTCAACGGTGATCACAGCCGTAATGCCGGTATCCACATCCTGCCTATGCGTATATGGTCGAGAAGACATGGCGTCGGCCAACGCCTCATGAATATCGCTATTACCTGTCGGACTCATAAACTCCCAGTGTACGCACCAGACTTGAAGGGGGTGTGTGGAGCTACGCCCGCTCCCGGTGCTCTCGCTTATATCGACGGCGTTCGCGCTCGCTCATGCCACCCCAAATACCGAATCGCTCATCATGGTCGATGGCCCATTTCAGGCATTGCTCACGCACTTCGCATTTTGCGCACACACGTTTGGCATCACGGGTCGAGCCCCCCTTTTCCGGGAAGAACGCCTCCGGATCGGTTTGCGCGCACAACGCCTTGTGCTGCCAAGATACATCGCCATCAGGTCGGAATAGTCCCCACAATTCGTGCCATGGCTCTTCGGCTGAATCGTCGACCACACCCCACATGCGATTCTCCTTGCCTATTGAGCTTTTCATACGGACTAAATTACACACATGCAATTTCGGTTTTGTCAAATTCTTTCTCGTGTCATTACATCATTTTTATGGAACTGTGTGCTATGGCGTGAACGCGATGCCCTGACGCCGTTGCACATGATATTGTGCCGTTCCTGCGCAGGAACACCATAGCGCAGGAACACCCGGCGGATGCTGTGTCAAAGTGTCATTCAGACAATCGACAGTTTCAGGAGGGGTTATGACGCAGGAATCAGGTGGGGCGGATCCGCATATCAACCCGCCAAGCTTCATTCCTGCGGGAAATCGACGCACCCGGCCTTCCGGGCAGGTGCCACGCTCCTTCGCCCCCGCCCGAACCTCGCGCCAGTCAGGTCAAGCTCCATCGGCCCGTCCGTCCGTCACGGGAAATGACATCGAAGAGCCTCAACTGAACGCCAACGCCACGGCAAGCGCCAACGTCGCGGACAACGGCAGGCGGACTCCGCCCAGTTTTTCTCCGAAAACCGGACGCGCCACTCGCAGCACGGCTCCGGATGCCGCCGCACCGCGCAGCATTCCGCCGTCGCGAGCGCGGATGTCTTCCGGCTCATCCCGCAACGCCGTGCGCAATCCGTCGGATATGCCGGTTTCCCGGCCCTCATCGCCAGCAGCAAACGTGTCCACGAAGTTCAGCCATCTTGGCCGGCCGGCGGCGGCAACGGCGAAAACGGTAACGGCACGCCGTCCGCGAGCCTTACGCATCACCCTATGCGCAATCGCGGTACTGGTGGCGGCGTTGATTCTTTCCGTTTTCGGTGCCTGGCAATGGGTGGACAGCAAACTGAATCGGAGCGACTGGCTGACCGACACCCCCAACACGCCGGCCTCGACTTGGCTGATTCTTGGCTCCGATGAGCGTGACGGTTCCACCGATTACGGCGGCGTAGACAATATCTCTGGCTTCAGGACCGATACGATTCTGGTGCTGATCAAGCCCAAAAGCGGGCCGAGTTCGTTGGTTTCCATTCCCCGCGATTCGCTCATGAACGTCGATAACCAGTACATGAAAATCAATGCGGTGGCGCTGATTGCGGGCAAGAAGGCTTTGGTAAGCAACGTCGAGCAGATCACCGGCCAGAAAATCGATCATGTGGCACAGATCAAGTTCGGCGGTCTGCAGAACGTGGTGAACGCCTTGGGCGGTATCGAACTGTGCTATGACGAGGATGTTCAGGATTCCTATTCCGGACTGAACTGGAAGGCGGGATGCCATACGGCGGATGGTTCCACCGCATTGTCCTTCTCTCGTATGCGATATGCCGACGCGCGAGGAGACTTCGGACGCAACGAACGCCAGCGACAGGTCATCTCGGCCATCGTCAAGAAGGCTTCCAGCAGTGAGACCCTGACCAATCCGTCCAAAATCGTGGCAGTGTCCAATGCCGCGATGAGCGCACTCACCGTGGACGAGAAGACCAACCCTTACACGTTGCTCACCATGGCGTTGGCGTTCAAAAGCGCCACCGGCTCGAATGGCATCTCCGGCAGCGTGTACTGGTCCGACCCCGATTATTACGTTGATGGCGTTGGTTCCTCGGTGCTGCTTGACGACGCCAAGAACACCGAACTGTTCAATCAACTTGCCGACGGCACGTATAAGGCCGGCACCGTGGGCAATCTGGCGGAAGGCTGACCGACGCTTTCCCGGAGCCCATCGGCTTCATCATCGGCGCATGATCGTCACCGTTGCCTACACCGCCAATCATGCACGGGCAAAATGTCATGTGGATAACTCGGCAAGCTAGAACCACATACCTTGATTCGGCTTGCGCTTTCGGCATGCGTTCCCCCACGCTGGAAGCATGACATCACAGCAGAACGATTCGAAGCGACATTCCGTCCATACGGCATCCGCCGTATCCCGGGCGAAGCACCGTTTGGGCGCGCCGCCATTGCGCGCCCGCCTGACCATGTTTGCCGCGGCATGCCCGATGATCGCGCAGGCATTGATGATGGTCATACTGCTGTTGCACGGGCAATGGCTGTTCGCCGCCATGATCGCACCGGGCATATTCGCCTGTCTCGTGTCCCTGCTGCTGACGCTCCCCTCGCCTCCAGGCCCGGAGAAGGCTCCCGATCCGCAACAGGCAACGATCGATGTCGGTATCACGGGCGACGCCGATGACCGCGCCGCAGACCTCCGTCATGCGCCGTCGCAGCCGATAGAATCGCTGCTGCACTTCGCACGCCTGCCATGGCGCGCCATTGTGGGCCGCTGGCTTGAACCCCTTGACCTTGCGGTGCCGATCGGCATGACCGGAAGCGAGCCGCTGATGCTCGATCTGAACCGTCAGGGGCCGCATGCTCTGGTGGCCGGCACCACTGGTTCCGGAAAATCCGTGTTGCTGCAAAGCTGGTGTCTGGCGCTCGCCTCGATGAACGGGCCTGAGCATCTGAATTTCGTGTTCTTGGATTTCAAAGGCGGTTCCGCGTTCCGCAAACTCGAACGGTTGCCGCATACCGTGGGCAGCGTATGCGATCTGGATCTGGCGCATGCCGTACGCGCGTTGCGTGCGCTGGAAGCCGAACTGACACGCCGTGAACAGCTGTCCGCCGCTGTCCATGCTTCCGATATCCGCGATATGGTCAATCCACCACCGCGCCTGATCGTGGTCATTGACGAATTCCATGCCCTGAAGGACCAGCTCCCGGATTATGTGAATCGTCTGGTGCGTATTGCCTCGCTCGGCAGGTCACTGGGCATGTATCTGATCGCCTGTACGCAGAATCCCATGGGTCAGGTCAGTGCCGATATGAAGGCGAATATGTCCGTCAGCATTTGTTTACGGGTTCGGGACCGTCTGCAATCATGCGAGCTGCTTGGCGATGGTCGTGCCGCCGACCTCAGTCCGGCAATGCCCGGTGCGGCGTTCTGCAACGATTCCGAACAGGTGACGGCATTCCGCTGTGCAACGGCACGCGATATCGATGCGGTGTGCCGCCAGATCGCGTTCGCATCGCGGTTCGTCGGAAGCCCGCCGCAACCGTCCCTGTTTACCGCGCCACTCCCCCGGCACGTAAAAGACCGGACTGTGGCCGACCACGCACCGCAACGCATTCGATTTGGACTTGCCGACGATGGCATCAACCTGCGAGAGGCGACGGTATCCCTCACCGGTGGCAATATCGGTGTCATCGGCCCGCAGGGGCGCGGCAAAACCACGTTGCTGAAAACATTGGCTCGACACGCCAGCATGGCTGATGGCTTGGCGGTACGTGTCAGTTCCCCGCATCGTCGGGTATGGAGCTCGCAATGGCTTCATGGCGGCCGCTGCACGCCGTATGCCAGCTCGGATGCACCACCGCCTCCGCATATCGTGTGGTTCGTCGACGACGCCGATGAGTTGTTCGACCCATTCCGCACCGACGAGCAGGCGCTGTCTTTCACACATGCGTTGGCCGATGAGTCCGTCAGCGTGGTATTCGCCGTCAGCACGATTCGCCCGATACGTATACCGGAGCATTGCAATACCAGAATCGTGTTCCCGTGCGGGGAGAGAACGTCCGATCTTATGGCCGGAGTCCCCGCTCGCCTATTGGATATGATGAGTCATATCGATGCCGACAACGCGGGCCGGGCCGTGCTCATCGAGGGCACATCGGCATGTCTGGTGCAGTGCGCTTCGTGAAAACTTCGGTTTTTTCTCGGCAAAACCTCTTGAAAATCACCACGGTTCGTGGTTACCTTGGTACTGGACTTAAGGAACAACACCAGCCACGGGGCTTTTAAGGGAGGCAAGCAATGAGCAGCGCTTTTGATTGGCGAGCCAAGGCCGCATGTCGTGACAAGGATCCGGAACTCTTCTTCCCGGTGGGCAACACCGGTGCAGCCTATCAGCAGATTGAGGAGGCCAAGGCCGTGTGCCGCACCTGCAAAGTGATTGACGCATGCCTGAAGTGCGCACTGGACACCAATCAGGATTACGGCGTGTGGGGCGGCTTGAGCGAAGATGAGCGTCGTGCGCTGAAGCGCCGCGCCATGCGCGCCCGCCGTTCTCAGGCCATGCAGATGCAAATCTGATGTTTTGATTATCGCTTCGTCATACTAGGAAACCCTCCCGCTTGGGAGGGTTTCCTCATTTCGGGCTTCGCATCACTCGTCCTGAGCAGCCCTGAGCTTCATATCAAGCACCACGCGGGTGCCGCCTTCGCGGCGCGGCTCCCAATGCACGGAACCACCGAAATCATTGGTCACAAAGGTGTTGATGATCTGCGTGCCCAAACCGGAACCGGAAGAACGAGCCAATCCACCCTGTTCTTCGGAGCCGAGACCGGAACCGTCATCCTCGACCACCACATTGAGGTTCGGGCCGGAGCGGCCCACGGAAATCGTGATATGGCCATCCTTGCGGCCTTCGAACCCATGCTCCACCGAATTGGTGATGAGCTCGGTCAGCACGAGGGACAGCGGCGTGGCATCCTGAGCGGGCATCATGCCGAACTTGCCCATGTAGTTGATATCGATGTGCTGGTCTTTCATCGTGGCTAGGTCCACGGCCATGCGCAGCAGGTTGGCGATCACCTTGTCGAAGTCGACGACCTCGTCGGCGGTCTGGCTCAATCCCTCATGCACCATGGCAATGGTCTGCACGCGGCGTTGCGCCTCCTGCAATTCCTTCTTGACCTCATCCGACTTGGTCTTACGAGCCTGAAGCCTCAGCAATGCGGAGACGGCCTGCAGGTTGTTCTTGACACGATGGTGAATCTCGGAAATCGTAGCGTCCTTGGTCTGCAGCTCCTGCTCACGACGGCGCAGCTCGGTGACGTCACGGCATAGCAGAATCGCTCCGATACGGCCGTTGTTGTCATACAAGGGCAACGAGCGCATCGAGACGGCGGAACGGTTGGCGTTGAGTTCGGAGTCGACCGCGGCTTTGCCTGTCAACACCAACGGCAGGGTTTCCGGAACAGGGTCGTTCTCCTTCAATAGCTGTGTGCCGAGTTCGCTGAGGTAATGGCCAGGCATGGTGGTCAGCAGACCGAGACGCCTAAAGCAGCTGATGGCGTTCGGGGCTGCGTATCGAACCACGCCGTCCATGGTCAGGATGATGAAGCCGTCCGCCACGCGAGCGATATGGCGTTGGCTCATCACCGAATCCTTGTAGGGGAATTGGCCTCGCGGAATCATCTCGTACAGATGCTTGCCGGCGTTGATGCTTTCCGACTCATATCGGCCGTTGGATTCTCGTGTGGCCATATTGGTCTCACGCACGACCAAGCCCAAGGTCTTGCCATTGTGCCGAACCGGCGCGTACACGTTGCAGACGGTCGCCTTGCCCACGGTTCTCAATACCGTGGAGCGGAACACCACGCTGGAGAGCATGGCGGCGTCCAATTCGCCGACCATGTCGTCCGGCATGACGTTTCCCACCACGTCTTCCGCCCGCAGCGTCATAACGGTGGATGGACGGCATTGCTCGGCCACCACGTATTTGCCATCGCCATCCTGTACCAGCAGCAGCAGATCGGCAAAGCTCAAATCGGCGATCACCTGCCAATCGGCGACAAGATGATGCAGCCACTCGCGGTCCTCGTCGTCGAAGTCGGGGCGCGTTGCAAGGATATGTGAAAAATCAGCCATATCCCTATCATACGCAGACGCACCGCCGCCGTCGCGGCAAGCCACACGGGCAAGTACGACGACTATGACGACATCGCATCTTCAATACCGCGCCAATCGCGTTGCACGGCTTCCCGCCCGTGGCCAAGGTGCCGGCATGTTGCTTATCGTACACGGCAAGCATCACGTACAGTTTGATATCCGAAGCCGCCACCATATTGCCGGCATTGCTGTGTCCATGGAACCCATCATCGCGTTTGCCTGCGCTTTGGCGTTGTCATCGCCATTGTCCTGGGCCGCAAGATAGACCGGCAGATAGAAATCGGCAGCCACGAATTGCTTGCCGGACTGCGACGTGGTCGCGATGGTGGCGTCCTCTGAGGAGTCGGCGGATGTTCCATCGATGACCATGGCGGAGACGGCCACATCGGAGGACGAGTATGAATCCGCGATGTCAGACAACTGGCTGGATGTGATCACCGGAGTGGAAGGCTTCGACTTCTCCGTCGAGCTTTTCTTGGACGAATCGTCGCTGTTCTTGTCTTTGGCGCTATCAGACGTGTTCTTCTTGGCCTTGGACTTGGCGTCAGAAGAATCCGTCGTGCCATCATCGGCGGAATCCAACGCATCGGCCCCGGTCGACTGTGCCGATGTTTGCGCCTGCGGCTGAGCTCCCCACAATCCCATGCTATGGGTGATGAACAAGCCGATGACTAACGCCACGACACAAATCAGCGCGATGAGCACAATCACCACCGCTTTGGTGTGATCGACGCCAGGACGCCCGGCGGGAGGTTCAGGAGAAGCAGGGGCCGCCGGATTGGCCTCGGGCTGCTCCAATGGGCTTCCGCACTGCGAACAGAAGGCATTTCCTTGCTCGTTGGCAAACCCACACTCCGTGCAATACACCATCGCCGAGCCCTTTATTGCTGCGACGTTCTCATCTTCGGATTCCATAGTATCGCCGCCATTGGGTGATAGTGTTCGCGCGAGTCGGTATTGACAAGCATAAAAGTTACGCTAACGTAGGTTACGGCAGCGTAAGAAGCGTATCGTCAACTCGTGAAACGGGGGCATCACCATGGCATCAACAACCGGCGACTCGGAAAAGACGATGCATCACGACGCTCATAACAGCGCGACGATTGCAGAGGATGCCACCATCGCATCCAAGCGTCAGGCGGCTATCGAGGCGCGCGAACAGGCGTTGCAGGCCAAGGCTGATGCCGTACGGGCCAAGGCCCAGTTCAAGGCCGAGGCCATTCGAGCCAAAGCCGAGGAGAAGGCCCGGCACAAGCTCGCCAAAGCGGAGAACCGTGCGCTGAAAATCGAGGGCATTGCCCCTGCGGAAGTGGAACGCAAGATTCGTCTCGACGTGCACGGACGGCCAAAGCCGTTGATGCGCGGCTGGATTCACGCGATTGCCGCTCCCCTGTCATTGGCGGCAGGCATCGTGCTTATATGCTTGGCACATGGCGCGAGTCTGAAGTGGGCGTGTGCCGTGTTCATGACAGCGTCGCTGATTCTGTTCACCAATTCGGCCTGCTACCATCTGGGCGATTGGAGCCCGCGCGTCACCGATGTGCTGCGGCGTATCGATCATGTCAACATCTTCCTGCTCATTGCCGGCACGTATACCCCGGTTTCGTTTGCGCTGGAACCGTTCTGGCGCAATGTGATCATCATATCGATGTGGGCGTGCACGGCCATCGCCATCGTGATTCATGTGATCTGGATCAATGCACCACGCTGGCTGTATACGGTGGTGTACATCATCTTCGGCATCTACGGCCTGGCTTATATGGTGATGTTCTGGAATTCGCCGTATGCGGGGCCAGCCGTGGTGGTGCTGCTGTGCGCCGGCGGTGCCTGCTACATCCTCGGCGCCATCGTCTACGCCTTGCGCAAGCCCGACCCTTGGCCTCGCGTCTTCGGATTCCATGAGATTTTCCACTGCGGAACGGTGGCCGGATATGCCTGCCATATGGTGGCCATCTACATGGTGATCGTCTCGCTGTGGCAATAAGCGCTACGACATATAAGTATGCCCCCGCCTACGGGGGCATACCAGTCACTTAACTCAGGCCAGCGGCTTGGCGGCCTTGACAGTCACGGACAGCTCGCGGCCGTTCGGTGCGGTGTAGGAAACGACGTCGCCCACCTTGGCGCCCTCGATGGCCTTGCCAATCGGGGAATCCGGGGTCATGATGTCGTAGTCGGTGCCGGCCACGATGTCACGGCTGCCGAGCACGTAGGTCATCTCGTTGCCGTTGAGCTCGATGGTCACCACAGAGCCCTCGCCCACGGTGCCTTCCGGAGCATTCTCGATGATCTTGGAATCGCGCAGCTTGACGGTGAGCTCGGTGATGCGGCCCTCGTTCTTGCTCTGCGCCTCACGGGCGGCCTGGTAGCCGCCGTTCTCGGACAAGTCGCCCTCGGCACGCGCCACGGCGATCTTGTGCGCGATTTCCTCACGCAGCTCACCTTCACGATGGGCGAGCTCTTCCTTCATCTTGTTGTATGCTTCCTGCGTCAGCAGGTAGACCTTGTCCTCAGCCATATCGTCCTCCTGAACCGTTGTCGATGCTGAAACAATCTTCGTTATTTATGACAAAACGCCGGCTATGACCCCGGCGTTCGTCATGTGCTGACCTATGGTCAGCGGGTGGAAATGATGTCGATGACGAACACCAGCGTGTCCTCGCCGCCGATGCCGGCCTGCGGGATGCCGCGGGAACCGTAGCCGTATTCCGGCGGAATGGAAACCACCAGACGCGAACCCACGTTATGGCCCGGCACAGTCTGGTCCCAGCCCTTGATGACCTGTCCCACGCCGATGCCGAAACTGGCGGGCTGATGACGGTCGAAGCTGGAGTCGAATGGGGTGTCCTTACCCCACACCACGCCGTGGTAGTTCACGGTGACGGTGTCGCCGCGACGCACGATCGGGCCGTCTCCCTCGGTCAGCTCCACAACCTTGAGGCCCTTCGGGGCTTCGGGCGTCGGGAACTCGATAACGGGCGTGGTGCCAAATTCGGCGTTCACCTGAGGCATCTGATCTGTCATTAGTCCTCCTTCAAAGACACAATGCGCCCTACCTTAGCACCATCGGCGAATCGGCGGTAGTCCTTCATCCCTGTGCGATACGACACGCTGGCCGTATACGTCAATTCCGGTCATCATGCTGGTGAATACCGGACATGTCAATCAGCATTCGACGACATTGACGGCAAGTCCACCCTTGGAGGTCTCCTTGTATTTGGCCATCATGTCTTCACCGGTCTGCTTCATGGTTTCGATGGCCTGATCAAGGGTCACGATGTGTGAGCCGTCGCCGAGCATGGCCATACGCACGGCGTTGATGGCGGTGTTGGCGGCCATGGCATTGCGCTCGATGCATGGAATCTGCACCAATCCGCCCACCGGATCGCAAGTCAGACCCAAGTTGTGTTCGATGCCGATCTCAGCAGCATTTTCCACCTGTTCCGGCGTGCCGCCTACGACTGCGGCAAGTCCGGCCGCCGCCATCGAACAGGCCGAGCCGACTTCGCCCTGGCAACCGACTTCCGCACCGGAAATTGAGGCGTTGCGTTTGAACAGGTATCCGATGGCACCGGCGGTCAGCAGAAACGTGACCACGCCCTGTTCATTGGCGTTGTCCACGAAATGCCAGTAATAGTGAAGCACGGCGGGAATGATGCCGGCGGAACCGTTGGTCGGAGCGGTTACGATGCGCCCGCCTCCGGCATTCTCCTCAGAGACGGCCAAGGCGAAGAGATCCACCCATGCGGCGTCGGAAGACTCGAGCACGGCGTCTTTGCGCCGGCTGTCGCGGCGCAGCACATCGGAATTCGAGGCGAGACGCCGATACATTTTCGGCGCGCGGCGGGGTACGTCAAGGCCACCGGGCAATGTGGGTTCCGCCGAGGTGCATCCGTGGTCCACACAGGCGCGCATAACACGCCAGATGGCATCAATATCGGATCGGACCTGGATGCCCGAGCGTGAAGCGGTTTCGTTGGCCCATACAAGTTCGGCGATGCTGAGATGATGTTCCCGGCATAACGACACCAGTTCAGTGCATGATGAGAACGGGTAGGGTGCCTCGACGCCGAAATCAGTGGATGATGACTTGTCCGCATCGGCAAAGGAGGCGCCTTCCGGAGGGCGTTCATGAATGCCGATCATCGGGTCTTCGGGAGCGCCTTTGCGCACGAATCCGCCGCCGATGGAATACCAGACCTGTTCGTCGACCAAGCTTGCGGCGGCGTCGAACGCCTGGAATCGCATGCCATTGGGGTGCGCGGCCATGCGCTTCCATTGTTCGAACACCACGTCACGGTCGTAGTCGAAATGGATGCGTTTGAGGCCGGCGAGGTTCAGAGTATCATCCAACGCGCAGATCTCGCGGATGTGCATCATGTGGTCGGTATCCACGGTGGCCGGCAGATTGCCTTCGAGCCCAGCCATCGCAGCACGATCGGTGCCGTGGCCGAGACCGGTCAGCGCCAGAGAACCATAAAGCGTGATTTTGACACGTGCGGTGCGATCGACCAAATGGTCGGCCTGCAACGAGGAGGCGAAAGCATGTGCCGCGACCATCGGGCCTACGGTGTGCGAGGATGAAGGTCCGACGCCGATGGTGAACATGTCAAGCACACTGAACATTTGGCTCCTTCTCCCCTGCTGGTTCGGCATGCCGGTGTTACCAGGCGTCATACCATCACGATATCGTATCCCAGCCCAGCGCCCGGAATCGCTTTCGCCTTGTGCGATGATGGCCGCGCGCGTCATGCCGGCGAGCGATAAGTCAGTCAGTGAGACAGTGCGGAGAACATCATGACCAGTACGATGATACCGATGATGGCCAATACGATCTGCACCACCATCAGCCCGATGGTCAGTCCCTTCTTGGTGGCGATTTTGGGCGCGTACGCCTGTGCCAACAGGAAGGCGATGAAGCCGAACACCGCGTAGTTGACGGTCAGGGCCATCACATCGCCGTTCGACAACACCACGCCGTTCAGCGGCTGGTTCAGCGTGTTCATCATCGCGCTCATCACGAACATGCCCCACACGCCGTAGCCGATTAATCCGACGACGCCGTACAGCCATGGCTTGAGTTTGTCGTTGGCACGCAGGGTCAGGGCTTCGGCACACCACAACAGGGCGAAGCCGACGATGTAGGTGAACGCCACGGCGATCAGTATCACGATAGTCGCCCATGGCAGGAGTGCGGCCACATTGCCGATCACGGACAGATAGAATCCCGAGCAGGCGATGGCACCAACGGTGAGTGCAGTGCCCGCAATGACGGCTTGGGCAAGCATGGTGGGCAGTGCGCCTTGTTCGACTCGTTCGACATCGGTCCAGCGTGAAGCCATGTGGATTCCTCGTTTCATCAGGTACATCGTCACAACGCCACATAGCCTAACGGCCTTTTGTTTCGGCCTTATAAGCTCTCCACATAGTGAGCTGCGAGCCCCCTCTGACGAGGGGGCTGTCGGCGAAGCCGACTGGGGAGAGACCACGGCACAGCCGCAAAAACGGCATCGGCCACAGGCCGATTTCAAGGTGCCTCCGGTGGGACTCGAACCCACAAGCCGAAGCGATCGATTTTAAGTCGACTGCGTATACCATTTCGCCACGGAGGCCAACTTTTCTATTATAAGCTATCTCCTGCCCTGAGCATTGCTTGCGGGTTGCTGCACTTCGTGCAGCCGTCGCGGCATAGCCGCTCCCCTCGCCTACAAACAGCCCACCGGGCTGTTTGCTTAACGGCTCAGCCCGCTGGAGGCACTTACCACTTACGCTATTGAGCCAGCAACCGGCGACCATAATCGAGCACAATGCCGTCCAGCAGACCGTGTTCGCTGGCAACGAACGAATCGATGGCTTCACCATGATCGGCCTTGGCGGCTTCGCTGACACGCGCCAGCACACGGCTCCAGACCACAGCGCCGCCGCCGACCACATCGATACGGCCGGGGTGGATGGTCTTGTATTCGCGGCGCTCGGCGCGCGTCATCCTAAGGAACTTGTCGTCCACGGCATAGGCGTCTTCAAGGCTCAGCCGATGCCCGTCGACCACGGTGTGATCGTATTCCTTCAATCCCATGGCCAAGGCGGTCATCGTGGTCACCGTGCCGGACACGCCAATGATGGTACGGGCCTTGCCTGCGTCCACGGTGCGGAAGGCCTCATCGATATGTTCATCGACGTCCACAACGGCCTCATCGATCTGTGTCTGGGTCGGCGGATCATTGGTCAGATGACGTTCGGTCATGCGCACGGAACCGATGTTCATGGAAAACGCGCCCTGAACCTGGGTAGTGGGCGCACTGACGCCGTCGCCACCGATGACCAGCTCGGTGGACCCGCCGCCGAGATCAACCACCAGATAGGGGGCGGGCAGATCGTCGCGATTGACCACGGAAGTGGCACCAAGGAAGCTCAGGTCGGCTTCTTCGGTGCCGGGAATGACTTCGGGGCGCACGCCGAGGATACGTTCGATCTCATCCTCGAACTCCTCACGGTTTTCCGCGTCACGAGTTGCAGAGGTGGCAACGAAACGCAGGCCGTCGATGGGATGTTCGGCAATCACACCGGCGAATTCCCGAGCGGCCACATAGGCGCGTTCCAACGCTTCGTCGGCAAAACGATGGGTCTTGTCCACATCCTGGCCGAGACGGATCACACGCAGGATGCGCGGCACCACCTCATGCATGCCATCGGCATCGACACGTGCGATTTTCAGTCGAATGGAGTTCGTGCCGCAATCAATGCCGGCGACGGTTACGGATTCCTTGCTCATTGCCTTCTCCTCGTATCCCTTAGTGCGTATGAATGGACTGTTCGCGCTGGCTCATCTGTTGATCAATCGTCCAGCGTGCAGCGGCAGACGGTCGGATCGAATTCGTCTTTGACGCGTTCCAGTACCAAATCGCCAATGGGGTTGACGCCCGGCCCCATAACCAAGGACTGGGCCAGCAGGGCATGCAGGCACTTGACGCGCACCGGCATGCCGCCGGCCGAAGTGCCTTCAATATGCTCCTCACTGTCGCCAAGACGTCCTGCCAGTTCGTGGCGGAATGCCAGATACAGGTTATGGGCCTGCTCATATGCGGCCTTGAGCTCCTCGTCCAAGGCCAACATGTCGTTGTATTGCTGCATCACGCCGGCGGCCTCGACATGGGAGGCAGCCTTGACGGCTTCCGGACCGGTCAGATAGCACGTGGTGGGGAAAGGGATTCCGCCGGGCAACACCGGACGGGTGATTACGGCAAGTGGCCTACCGCAGACGCATCGCGCCCCCACGGCGACCATGCCGCGCGGGTATCGGCCGAGCTGACGCTGCACCAGGTCGATGTCATGATCGTTGGCGGGCTCGGCAAGCACGGTATCGACAAGGGCCTTGGCCTTGGCGGCGATATCGATGGTCACTGTTGGGTTCCCTCCCCTGTGTTCTGTTGGGTATTCTGTTGGGTGTTCTGATCGGATTGGGTGTTCTGGTCTGACTTATCGGACCGCTTGGATGAGTCGTTGGATGACGAGTCAGAGGAACCGGAAATATCGGATTTGCCGGACTCGCTATCGGTCACAGGCTCATCGGCCTTTTTGAGCGAGTAAGACAGTTCGCTGTACCATGGCAGGACTTTTTTGTTGCTGCTACTGGAATCTTCCGTTTTCTGGGATTCGCTATCGGAGCCGGTCACGGCTTCGGGATGAAGCACACGCACGGCCTGTTCGCCGGGGAATACGAAGCCGAGGCGTTCACGGGCCTGGGCGGTGATGTAGGCCTTGTCATCCCAACGCTTGATGTCGTTTTCCAACTCCTGCTTTTGGGCAATCAGCGAAGCCTCCTCACGCTTGAGACCATTGAGTTCGGCCAGGTTCAGGGCATAGGTGTGGAAGGTGGAGACCAGCTGGATGGTGCCAAGGGCGATAATGAACAGGGAGACGAAGAACGCTATAGGCCCCGCCGACCCTTTTTTCCTAACTCGTGCTTTGCCGGTTTTGCCAGGTTTGCCGGTACGGGACGACTTGCTCATGTCACACGAAAATACCCGCCGCATTCGACTTGACGAACACGACGGGTATCGAGCTTCAGTGGAAACTCACGCCTTTACGGGCGTTTCAGCTCACTTGGCCAGGTACTTCTTGCAGGCCTTGAAAGCGCTGTAGCCGGCGTACTGAGCGGTGGAGCCGAGCTCCTCCTCGATCTCGAGCAGGCGGTTGTACTTGGCAACGCGCTCGCCACGGGCCGGGGCACCGGTCTTGATCTGGCGGGTGTTCTTAGCAACAGCCAGGTCGGAGATGGTGGTGTCCGGGGTCTCGCCGGAGCGGTGGGAAACCATGGAAGTGTAGCCGTTGGCGGTGGCCAGCTCGATGGCGTCGAGGGTCTCAGTGACGGAACCGATCTGGTTCAGCTTGACCAGCAGGGAGTTGGCGGCGCCGAGGTCGATGGCCTTCTGCAGACGAGCCGGGTTGGTGACCAGCAGGTCGTCGCCGACGAACTGCAGACGATCGCCGAGGCGAGCGGTGATGGCAGCCCAGTCTTCCCAGCCTTCCTCGTTGAACGGGTCCTCGATGGAGACGATCGGGTACTCGTTGATGAGGTTCTCGTAGTAGTCGAGCATGTAGGCGGAGTCGCGCTCCTCACCGTCGAAGCGGTACTTGCCGGTCTCCTTGTTGTAGAACTCGGAGGAGGCGACATCCAGGCAGATGCCGATCTGCTTGCCAGGCTCGTAGCCGGCGGCGGAGATGGCGTCCATGATGTACTTGAGGGAGTCCTCGTTGGACTTCATCTTCGGGGCGAAGCCGCCCTCGTCGCCGAGGCCGGTGTTCAGGCCTTCCTTCTTCAGGACGTTCTTCAGGGTGTGGTAGACCTCAACGCCAGCGCGCAGAGCCTCGGAGTAGGTGTCGAAGCCGTACGGGGAGATCATGTACTCCTGAATGTCGGTGGCGAAGTCAGCGTGAGCGCCACCGTTCATGATGTTCATGTTCGGGACCGGCAGGATGTGGCCGTTGGTGCCGCCGATGTAGCGGTACAGCGGCAGGCCGGCGGACTCGGCGGAAGCGTACAGAGCAGCCAAGGAGACGCCCAGGATGGCGTTGGCGCCCAGCTTGCCCTTGTTCGGGGTGCCGTCGAGCTCGATCATCAGGTCGTCCAGAGCGCGCTGGTCAGCAGCGTCCATGCCGATGACCTTCGGAGCGATGACCTCGTTCACGGCCTTGACCGCGTTAAGAACACCCTTGCCGCCGTAGACGGACTTGTCGCCATCGCGACGCTCCCAAGCCTCGGCCTCACCGGTGGAGGCGCCGGACGGGACCAGGCCCAGGCCCTGGGCGCCGTCTTCGGTGTCCAGAACGACCTGAACGGTCGGGTTGCCGCGGGAATCGAGAATCTGACGCGCGTACACGCTTTCAATTACTGCCACAACTACTCCTTAAAACGGTTGTGTATCTTGAATGACATTCTTAAGAGTAGTGCGATTTGTGGACGTTGTGAACAACACGCCCAAAATTTAGCGTTAGCGCTCACAATGCCAGTGTGCCGCCTGATTGCAAGGCAGTACGGACGAAATCGCTCAGTCAACGTCCTTGCCATTGAGGTAGCCGATCTCACTGTCGGACAATTTCAGTTCGCCGGCTTTGAACGAGTCCTGAATCTCCTGCGGGTTTCTGGCCGAGGGAATCGTGAACAGATATTGGTATTGCGCAAGTTCCCACGCGAGCGTGACGCGCTGGTAGGAGCAGTCGTGAATCTTGGCGACTTCGCGGAACCGGTCGAACAGATGCCCGTTGAACGGGTCGAGGAATCCACCGAGCGGCGACCAGCAGACAAAAGCCAAACCGAGCTTTTCGCAGGTTTCCAACGTGTGTTCAGGGTCGCGGTGGACCGGGGAGAACTGGTTCTGGACGGCCACGAGACGATCGCCCAAAATATTGCGGGCGGTTTCGATGTCCGCGTTGTCGATTCTGGAGATGCCGACAGCTTTGGCCACACCTTCGTCCACGAGCTGCTTGAGTGCGCCCATCTGGTCTTCGTACGGCACCTGCGGATCATTGCAGTGCGAGTAGAGCAGATCGAGCGTATCGACACCGAGGCGGCGGGCTGATTCCTTGGCATTGGCGATCATGGTTTCAGGTCGGGCGTCGGCCTGCCAGCCGTAGTTGCCGTTGCCGTCAAGCGTGCGCAGCCAGCCGGTTTTGGTGGCTACGAGCACCTGATCTTTGGGGCCATGCCACGAGTGCAGAGCATCGCGGACCAGATATTCGCCATAGCCCATATCCTCCGGTTCGCCGGTGCCGGGTGCGCTGGGCAGATAATAGGACCAAGCCGTGTCCAAATAACGGACTCCGGCATCGAGCGCGGCATGGATGGTCTCGATTGCCTGATCACGGTTGGAGGGGCGCCCCTCGATGGCGAGCGCCATCGTGCCCATGCCAAGGCGGGGAATCTCATAGCCGGCAAGTGTTGCCGTGGTCGCGCTCTGGTTCGTGCGGCTCGTAGTCGTTTCGCTCATAGCAGTCACTTAATCTCGCTCGCTGGACAGTCGGAACGATTCCGTCTGGGGTGAATCATCGTCACAAACGACGGCATGAATATGAATATGGCTCACCGGAGGTTGCCCGGTGAGCCATAGCTGGCTCGACTGCCGCCTCGCACCCCGTCTACAAACGGCTCTGCCGTTTGCTTGACGACGGGGTCCATGCCAAATCATCAAGTAACTGGTTGGTCCAGAGGACTACCTGGTCGGAGCTCATGGGACCTTGGCCCAGGGAGCCGGTGAACGGGGTGGGGACGATGAGCTGGTGGGTGACCGGGCGGTATTGGGTGCCTTTGTAAATACGGCCCATACGCATCTGGATGGATTCGGGCGGGTCGATGCGACCGATGCGCACGCGGTTGGATTGCGCGAGAATCTCCGAAATGCCGAGCTTGCGGGCCTTGAACTTCAGACGGGCCACGTCGAACAGGGTCTCGAATTCGACCGGCGGCTTGCCGTAACGGTCGGTAAGTTCCTCTTCCAAATCCTTCAGATCGGCCTCGTTGCGGGCGGAGGCGAGCTTGCGGTACGCTTCCAGACGCAGCTTGTCCGAATCAATGTACTCGATCGGAATCGACGCTTCGATGGGCAGGTCGATGGACACGGCCACCGGCTCGACGTTCTCTTCGGGCTCCTTGTACTTTTCCACGGCTTCGGACACCATGCGTACGTACAGGTCGAAGCCCACGCCCTCGATATGGCCGGACTGCTCGTCGCCCAGAAGGTTACCGGTGCCGCGCAATTCCAAGTCCTTCATGGCCACGTCGAAACCGGAGCCGAGCGCCGTGTTCTGCGCGATGGTGGCGAGCCGGTCATGGGACTGCTCGGTCATCGGCTTGGACGGGTCGTACAAGAAGTAGGCGTACGCGCGCTCGCGGCCGCGACCGACGCGGCCACGCAGCTGATGGAGCTGGCTCAAGCCGAAACGGTCGGCATGGTCGACGATCAGCGTGTTCGCATTGGAGATATCAAGACCGGTCTCGATGATTGTGGTACACACGAGCACGTCGATGTCGCGATGCCAGAAGTCGCGGATGATCTGGTCGAGCTGCTTCTCCCCCATCTTGCCGTGGGCGATGCCGACGTGCGCCTCGGGCACCAGCGTGTGGATCTTGTCGGCGATGGACGAGATGTCCTGCACACGATTGTGGACATAGAACACCTGGCCGCCTCGCAGCAGTTCGCGGCGTACGGCTGCGGTGACCTGCGCATCCTCGTAGGCGCCCACATAGGTCAGCACCGGCAACCGGTCTTCGGGCGGGGTGGCGAGCGTGGACATCTCGCGAATGCCGGTCACGGCCATTTCCAGCGTGCGCGGGATAGGCGTGGCAGACAGGGACAGCACGTCCACGTTGGTGCGCAGGGCTTTCAGCGTCTCCTTGTGTCCCACGCCGAAACGCTGCTCCTCATCGATGATGACGAGTCCCAGATCCTTGAACTTGATTTTCGGGTTCAGCAGCTTGTGCGTGCCGATGACCACGTCCACCGTGCCGGTTTCCAGCCCCTCGATGGCCTCGTTGATCTCTTTGGTGGTCTGGAATCGGCTCATGGCCGCCACATTGACCGGGAAACCCTCGAATCGTTCGCTGAACGTCTCGTAATGCTGCTGGACAAGCAGCGTGGTGGGCACGAGCACGGCCACCTGCTTGCCGTCCTGCACGGCCTTGAAGGCGGCACGCAGTGCGATTTCGGTTTTGCCGAAGCCCACGTCGCCGCAGATGAGGCGGTCCATCGGCACGGGCTTTTCCATGTCGGATTTAACTTCGTCGATGGTGGTGAGCTGGTCGGCGGTTTCCTGATAGGGGAAGGCGTCTTCCAGCTCTTTCTGCCATGGGGTGTCCGGGCTGAACGCGAAGCCCTTGGCGCGCTGGCGGGCGGAGTACAGCTTGATCAGGTCGTCGGCGATCTCGTGGACGTGCTTGCGGGCCTTGGCCTTGGTGGCCGCCCAGTCGGAGCCGCCGAGCTTGTTGAGCTTGGGGGCTTCGGCGCCGATGTATTTGCTGACCTGGTCGAGCTGGTCGGTGGGGATGAACAGTTTGTCCGCCGGGGCGCCGCGCTTGGAAGGCGCATATTCGATGACCAGGTATTCGCGAGTGGTTTTGTTGGCGCCGGTGCCGATGGTGCGCTGACGCATTTCGATGAACCGGCCAATGCCGTGCTGCTCGTGCACCACGTAATCGCCTTTTTTGAGCTCCACCAAGTCGATGGCCTTGCGCCGGCGTTTCGGCGTTTTGGCCACGGCCACGGCTGAAGTGCGGCCGGTCAGGTCGCGTTCGGTGAGCAGGGCGATTTTGGCGGCTTTGTCCACGAAGCCGTCGATGGCCTGAGAGCGGATGACGTCGAAATTGGCGATGCCGGTAGTGTTGATCGCACGCTTGAGCCTAGCCAAGGTGCCGGCCGCAGCGGCGGTGATGGTGACGTGGAAGCCGGCATCGAGCAGGCCTTCGATGCCTTGGGAGGCCTTGGCCTCATCCCCTCGGAATTCGGCCGGGTTCTGGGCGTCGAGCTGCACATGGCCGGTCAACGTGGTGTCCACGCCGAAACTGGTGAGGCGAATCACCGGATGTTCGGAGTATTCGAGGGAGCTGATGGTTTCCGCATAGTCGAGGAAGCTGGCTTCGTCGAAGCTGATGGGAGCGCCGGCGCCGTGGCCGGAGGCGGCCACATGCCAGCTGGCGGCCAGGAACTCGTTCGCGGTTTTTGCCAAGTCTTCGGCGGAGCGGCGTAGTTTCTCCGGGTCGCTCAGGAGGATCACGGCGTGCTTGGGAAGCATGGAGCCCACCGGTTCCAGATGGTCCACGAGTGCGGGCATCAGGGATTCCATGCCTTCGACCGGAATGGCGTTGGCGATGGATTCGAGCATGTCCTCAGCATTGGGAATCGAACCGACCAAGGCTTTGGCGCGGGTGCGCACGGCGTCGGTCAGCTGCAGTTCACGGCATGCGGTGGCCCAAATGGTCTTGAGGCCGTCGCCGTAGGTACGCTGGTCGGAGGCGTGGAATTCCTTGATGGTGTCAATTTCGTCGCCGAAGAATTCGATACGCACCGGGTGCGGTGCGGTGGGCGGGAATACGTCAAGAATGCCTCCGCGCACCGCGAACTCGCCACGGTCCATGACCAGGTCCACGCGCGCATAGGCGTTTTCGATCAGACGTTTGGCGGCTTCGTCGAGGGGCAGGTCCTCCCCCACGGTGAACACGAGCGGCTCGACATCGCCCAGTCCTTGGACGACTGGCTGGATGAGCGAGCGGATCGGCATGACGAGAATGCGAATCGGGCCGAACATCGAATCGGTATCGCTCGGATGCTTGAGTCTGCGGAACACGGCCATGCGGCTGGCCACGGTGTCCGCGCGCGGGCTCAGACGCTCGTGCGGCAGGGTTTCCCAGGCTTCGAGCTGGGCGATGTCGTTCGGGTCGCCATCATACCAGGAGCGCAGCGAGCCCACGGTCTCTTCGGCTTCGCGGCCGGAGGCCACGACCAGCACGACCGGCTTGCCGGGTTTGCCGGCCACACCCTGCCCGATGGCGGCGGCCAAAGCCGGGCGCAAACCTTCGGGGATGCCGGCCAGGACGGAGTTGTCGACGTCGTCCGAAGCCTCGATGTCGCCGGCGGCGAGCTTCAGGAAGGTCTTGTCCTGTTCCAGCTCAGACAGGATGCCTACCAGTGAGCCGTTGATCAGGTCCGGGTGCGTCGCCTCACCGGCCATTGAACTTCTCCTGGGTCTTGGCAAGACCGTGGAAGATGATGTCCTCGGCGGCGTCGGCGCCGTCAGCCAGGAATTCGGGCAGCTGCTTGCGCTGGTCCGGACCGAATCCGCCCAGCACCCAGTTCACCGTGTTGTCATGCGCGTTCGCACCGCGCTTGGAGTGACCGACGCCCATGCGCACACGCGCGTATTTCGGCGTGCCGAGGGAACGGTCAATCGACTTGATGCCGTTGTGGCCGCCTGCGGAGCCGCCTGCCTTGACCTTGATACGGCCGAATTCCAAGTCCATGTCATCGTGAATCACCACAATATGGTCGGGCTCGATCTGGTAATAGGCGCTAATGGAAGCCACCGCATTGCCGGAATCATTCATATAAGTCAGCGGCTTGGCCAGAAAGAACTTGACGGTGCGGCCGTCCAGGTTCATCACGCTTTTACCGAGCATGGCCAAGCCCTTGTGATCGGCGAAGTTCACCGTCCAACGTTCGGCGAGCACGTCGGCGGTCATGAAGCCCATGTTGTGCCGCGTGTCCTCATATTTTTTGCCGGGGTTGCCCAGTCCCGCAATCAGCCAGAAATCCGATGCCATAATCCGCTCCTCGTCCGTCTTCCTTTATTCCCGTATGCACGTTCTGTACGTTCCGTACGTCATGCGCGCGTTCGCCTCGCGCACTGGCCCATGCCCGGCCGGATCCAACCGTCAAGATTGTACTCAACGCCGCCGTCAAGCTCGTTTGCTCCGGCATCCTCACACTTTTCTTGACTGAAATGACTTACTGCAAGGCTACAGGTCCAAATACCAGTAGGACATGTCCCGCATGGTGCCGGTGGAGTCGGTGGCAGCGGCGGGCATGAGTCCGAATTGGGTGAAGCCGAAGCGGTGCATGAGGGCAATGGAGCCGGCGTTATCGGCGAAAATGATGCCGCAGGCCTTGCGCATGTGGCGGGCCAGCGCCTCGGTGAGCAGCCTGTCAAGCATGAACGTGCCCACTCCCCTGCCTTGCCATGCCGGATCGATGTAATAGGCCAAATCGGTGACACCGTCATATCCTGCGCGGTCATAGAACACGGAGAGCGCACCGAAGCCAATGATTGAACCGTCTTCCGATTCCACAACAAAAACGCCGTAGGGCGGCGTATGGGATTCGACCCAGGCGCGGCGTTGGTCGAAGGTGCGCGGGGTGAGGTCGGCGGTCGCACCGCCGGCCATCACTGAGGCGTTGTAGATGTCGGCGATGGCTTGGACGTCGGATTCGACGGCCGGACGGAAGGTGTATGGCATGAGGTTCCTTTGAATACGCAAATAGCCCGTCCTTATGATAAGGACGGGCTATGTCAGTTGAGGTAACCGACTCCCTTCAGTCGCCTTCGGCGATGGCTCCCCTCACCCTGAGGGGAGCCAATTCCTGTCGGAACTACTTGTCGAGCTCGATGGCCTTGTTGAGGGCGTCTTCAAGCTCCTGCTGCGCCTTGCCGTAGGCGGTCCAGTCGCCGTTCTTCATGGCGGACTGGCTGTCCTTCATGGCTTGGGCGGCATCGTTCAACGCCTGCTGGAGTTCGGGGCTGCGGTCGGAAGACGAGCCGGAATCCGACTTTCCGTCCGTGGTGCCGGACTGACCACCATTGGTATCGGAACCAGATTGGTCACCGGATATGCCGGACGACTGGTCACCAGACGATCCGTCACCGGACACGTTCTCGGCATCGCCTGCGGCCGCGCCGGAATCACCACCGAACACCTGATCCAAGGCCTCATCCAACGTATCCGCAAATCCTACCTGATCACCGAACGCGACCAGCGTCTTCTTGAGCAGCGGGAATGAAGTCGCACCCGAAGACTTGACGTACACGGGCTGCACGTACACCAGTCCGCCACCGAGCGGCAGGGTGAGCAGGTTGCCGCGCACCACTTGCGTGTCGCCGGATTGCAGCAGGTTCAGTTCCTTGGACACGTCGGCGTTGGCGTTGAAGTTGTTCTGCGCCTGGCCGGGGCCCGGTACGTTCGAATCCTTGGGCAGCTCCTGCAATCGGATGGTGCCGTAGTTTGAGCCTATCTTGCCCTTCTCATTGCCGGCATCCGAGTCGACCGACAGGAAGCCGGTGAGGATCTCACGGGTGGACTGGCCAGCCGGAATGTAGGTGGAGCTCAGCGAGAACACCGGTTCCTTGGTGCCACCGGTCTGCAAGGTCAGGTAGTACGGCGGCTGCAGGATGTCCTGGTCCTGCTGGGACTGGGATTCGGTCGGGTCGACCGGCGTCTGCCAGAAGTCCTCGCCGGAGTAGTACTGGTTGGCGGAGGTCACGTGGTACTTGGAGAGCAGCTCGCGCTGCACCTTGAACAGGCTTTCCGGGTAGCGCATGTGGCTCATCAGGTCGCCGGAGATATCGGAGAGCTGGTGGTACTGGCCGGGGAAGATCTTCTCCCATGCCTTGATTACCGGGTCGGATTGATCCCATACGTACAGATCCACGGAACCGTCGTAGGCGTCCACGGTGGCCTTGACCGAGTTGCGGATGTAGTTGGCCTTCTGCGAGCCCAAGGATGAGACCGTTGCGGAAGAGACGGTGGTGGAATCCTTGGTGGCGGAGCCGAGGTCGGTCATCTGCGAGTATGGGTAGGCATCAGAGGTGGTGTAGCCGTCGACGATCCACTTGACGCGGCCATCGACCACGGCCGGATACACACGGCCGTCAAGCGTCAGGTACGGCGCCACCTTGGCCACGCGCTCCTTGGGGGAACGATCGTAAAGAATCTGCGATTCGCTGGTCACACGGTCGGAGAAGAGAATCTGATCGGAGCCGAAGCGGATTGCGTAGAGAATACGGGAGAACAGGTTGCCAACCGAGGGGCCGCCGTCGCCCTTGAACGTGGTCAGGGCGCCTTCCGAACCGGTCGGGTAGTCGAACTCCCAAGCCTGCGTGCCCTCCGGTGCGCCGACGATCGAGTATTCGGTGGTGTTCGGCGAGAAGTAGATGCGAGGCTCATACTTTTCGGATTCAGTGAGCTTGCCCTGAGTGGGGATGCCGGATTCGAAGAATTCAGGCTGGCCGTCGGCGGTCACCTTGCTACCGTAAGCGGCCACCACGCCGTAACCGTGGGTGTACACGGTGTGGTCATTGACCCAATTGCGGTTGTCGTTGCCGGCCAGGTCAAGCTCGCGGGCGGCAATCACGGTGTCTTGGGAAACGCCGTCGATCTCGTACTTGTCGACTGCCAAAGTGTCGGCGAAGGTGTAGTACTGCTTGGACTGCTGCAGCTGTTTGAATGTGGGGCTGACGACCTGCGGGTCGAGCAGACGAATCTGCGCGGTGGTGTCGCCCTCCTTGGCCAGAGCGCCCTGCTCGCCCTTGTCGGTTACCTTGTATTGCTCGGTCTTGAGCTTGTCAAGACCGTAGGCGGCGCGGGTGGCGTCGATATTGCGCTGAATGTAGGTGGATTCCATCTCCTGTGCGTTCGGGTTGACGCGGAAGCGCTGCAACAGCACCGGCCATGCCACGGTGAGCACAAGACCCACCACGACCACGACGGCAATGGAGGTCACCGGCACACGCCAGGCCTTGAGCGCGGCGGAGGCGCGCACGCCGATGGACGCCTGGCCTTCGAGCGTGTGGGAACGCATGAGCCAGATGCCCAGCACCACGCCGAGGATGGCGGTCAGCGCGGCCATGATGAAGGTGACGGGGATGTTGGCATGCACGGCGGTGTAGGAGGCACCGGTGATGCGTGAACCCTGCACGGTGAGCTGGTCGAAGACGCCGATCATCTGGCGCACTGCCCAAGCGAACATGTTGAGCATCAGCCAGATGCCAAGCTGGCGACGGCAACGCTTGGTGATGGAGAACAGGCCGCGTCCGTTAACCGGCATAGTAATGCGGATACCACCCATCAGCACATGAGTGACCACGGAAAACACAAGGCCCACGCCCAGCAGCATGGCCACGGCGGCGAGCACGAGCTTCAGGCCCGGCAGCACGAACACGTAGAAGCCGTTGTCCAGACCGAACTGCGGATCGGTGGTGCCGAACGACTGCGCGTTGAACATGAGCAGAATCTCGCTCCAGTTCGCGTTGAACTGAGAGCCGAAGATGACGCCGACGATCAGCGAAATCACCACGGCCACGCGGCGAGCGGTTTTCGAGCTGACGGATTTGCCGACCTCGACCACATCGCCGTTAATGCGAATGGTGGAACCGTCGGCCGAATCAGGGCGTGCTCGAATGGCCAGCCAGGCGGAAACGAAGCCGGTCAAGGCCATGAGCAGCGCGTAGGCCACCCACAGACCGATTTTCACCCCGAGCTGGGTCCAGACCACGGACTGGAAGCCGAGCTGGCCGTACCACATCAGATCGGTGATGAATCGGGACAGGCCGAAGAACAGACCGACGATGATGGCCAAGGCCAGCACCACGCCGATCAGAATCTTGCTGCCACGGCTGCCTCCTGAGCCACCGGACGCTGGCTTACGGGTGATACGCGGATTGGCCGGGCCACGTGGAGGGCGGGATGACCCGGAGGGGCCGGCGTTGGTGTTGCGGGCCGGACCGTCCCCATCGGCCTCGACATCGAGGATGATCGGATCGTCATTGTTCGCATTGTTGCGTCGTGAATCGCCGCCATTGCCGAACAGTATTGAGAAAGGATCGTTAAAAGACATAACTCAAGCCTATCGAAAGGGCGGGAGGTAGGTTATGCCCTGAGCACAGAATGAGGCAGCGTTCTGTTCTACGCTCCGTTCTACGCTTGCCGGTATGAACAGCCAACGGCCACAACATATGCGTCCCTCAGCACACGCCACACGCCAACTTCGGCACAGGAGCACTCCAATCGTGGCGACAATATGTGCTTTGGCAGTGGTGTTGGCCGGCGTGGCAGCCTACGGATGGCATGTCGGATGGTTCGCCAAATCCACATCAAACGGCAACACCACCACTCCCCAGACCTCCCAGACAAGTGCGTTACCACGCGCCGACGTTCCTTCCCCGAAGAAGAACGAACCGGCCGCACAAGCCCAACGTTCGGTATCCGCCATGACACTTGAGGAACGTGTGGGACAGTTAGTGATGGTGCCGTTGCTTGCCGGTTCCGATCCCTCCTCGTTGGCTTCAACAATCGCCGATGAGCACATTGGCTCGGCCATTCTCATTGGCAATTGGAATACCGGCGCCGATACGGTCAAGACCGCGACCGCGCAACTCCAAGGATATGCGCCGGCCGGCAATCGTCTCATCATCGCCACCGATCAGGAGGGTGGTCAGGTGCAGCATCTGACTGGTACCGGTTTCGACACAATGCCCAGTGCCGTTGAGCAGGGCACAATGTCCGCTGACGCATTGCGTCAATCGGCAGGCACGTGGGGTTCGCAATTAGCTGCTGCTGGCATAAATGTCGATTTGGCACCGGTGCTCGGCACGGTGGTGGGCGATCGTGCCTCAAATGCTCCGATTGGCGCGCTGGATCGTGATTTCGGATTGGATGCGGCCGGCAACGCCGAACATGGCATCGCCGTTATTGAAGGTTTGCGAGACGCTCAGGTCGGCGCGGCGGTCAAACATTATCCTGGGTTGGGCGCGGTAAGCGGCAATACCGACTTCACCACCGAAGGCATTCTGGATACGACCACCACGTTGGGCGGGGCCGAGGCAGGTGCCTTTGACCAGGCGATCACCAAGACCGATCCTGCGATGGTGATGATGTCGTTGGCCACGTATCAATCCATCGACCCGAATAATCCGGCGGTGTTTTCTTCTACGATTATCGACGGTCATATTCGCAACGCCCTGAAGTACACGGGCGTGGTGATTTCGGATTCGATGTCTGCCGAAGCGTTAAGCAGCTACGATGTAAGCCAATTGGGAGTAAAGCTTGTCGAGGCGGGCGGCGACATGTCCTGCATCGGTCAGACGGATTACGTAAAGCCAATTGTGGACGGCCTCAACGAACGGGCGAAGTCCGATCCGGCTTTCGCTTCGAAAGTGACGGCGGCGGCGACTCGCGTAATGGCATTGAAAATCAAGATGGGACTGGCCTGACTGCTTATCCTTTGCACTGGTGAGGATTGATGCGCACTGATTCGCGCTAATCCTCACCAGCCCTCGTACAAATGCACACTAGTCCTCGTACGAATCGTCAGTCCTCGTATGAATACAGACCATGCTTGCCGATGTATTGCACCACGCCGTCAGGCACCAGATACCAGACCGGCTCGTCGTGTTCGGCGCGGCGGCGTACATCGGTCGAAGAGATGGCCAAGGCCGGGATCTCAAGCGTATCGACCTTTCCTTCGGGCAAGGTCACGCCGTCCGGACTGGAGTAGCCGGGGCGCGTGACGGCCACGAAGTGGGCGAGGTCCCACATGAGGTCGGCGTCCTTCCACTGCATAATTTCGGCCACGGCGTCTGCGCCGGTGATGAAGAACAGCTCGGCGTCGGGATGTTGGGCGCGGATATCGCGCAGGGTGTCGATGGTGTAGGTGACGCCCGGACGGTCGATGTCGACACGCGAGACGGTGAATTTGGGGTTGGATGCGGTGGCGATCACAGTCATCAGATACCGATCTTCGGCGTTGGTGACGTGCTTGTCCAGCTTGAACACAGGTCGGCCGGTGGGTACGAAAATCACCTCATCGAGGTCGTATACCCAAGCTACTTCGGAGGCGGCGACCAAGTGGCCGTTGTGAATCGGGTCGAACGTGCCGCCCATGATGCCGACGCGCAGGCGTGTATGCCAGTTGCCGCGTGCGGAAAGTCTGCCTTTGTCGTGGCTGCTGGCCCCGGCCGGCGCGGACAGGTCAGACATGCGCCGTTCGGTTTCGCCTTGGGTGACGGCAACGATTTCGGCGGGCTCGGCGGATTCCACTGATTTTTCGGACTGAACTGACGCAGCCGTTTTGTGGCTGCCGATAACACCACTCATGCCTGGTCGCCCTCGCCGGCGGCGTCATCGGCTGATTCGGTTTCCTCTTCGATTTCGCCGGCGGTGGGATTGTCTTCCCTGGGATCGATCTTGCCCATGTCTTCATCCCATTCGTCCTGGACCACGCGACGAATTTCGGCGAAGGTGGGCAGCGGGAAGTCCGGCTGGTAGAGGCGGCGGACCTCGGCCACACGCTCGGTGATGCGGATGAGCGTGTCGGTCATGCCGTCAAGGTCACCGTCGTGCTCCATCTGGCTGTATTTGCCGATGTAGCCTTCCATGAGCTCCATGTGTTCGCGCACGATCTTGAGCTGGGCATCGTCGAGGTCCGCGACTTCGGGCGAATCGGTCTCGGGCCAACCGATGAGCACGGCGTCCGCGTATTCGAGCGACGCACGCTGGGCGGCGGAGGCGATGCCGTCCTCGATCTGCACAAGGAACACGTAGCGGACGATGCTGAGCCGTTCGGCCGCGATCTTCAGGCCGAGCTTGGGATCGTTGAGGTCGATGTCGGGCCGCAGTTCGCTTGCCTTGTTTGCCGTGTCAGCCGTAATGTTCATGTTGCCGTCCTCGTTCATGCGCGCACCTGTCCTGTTCCGTAACCGATCCACTTGGTGGTGGTCATCTCCCGCAATCCCATGGGACCGCGTGCGTGCATCTTCTGCGTGGAGATGCCAAGCTCGGCACCAAAGCCGAACACGCCGCCGTCGGTGAAGCGGGTGGAGGCGTTGACCATGACCACGGCCGAGTCGATGCGCTTGGTGAATTCCTCGATGGCCGCATAATCCTCGGCGATGATGGATTCGGTGTGGCCTGTGGAATGCGTGTTGATGTGGTCGATGGCCGCGTCCAGGTCCGACACCACCTTGATGCCCATTTTGAGGGCCAGGTATTCGGTGTCCCAATCCTCTTCGGCGGCGTGGTTGAGGTCAAGGCCCTCGATTGCCGCGCCGGAGATGATGCCGTACGACGTGGTGTCGGTCTGCAGCACGACGTTCGCCTCGGCCAGAGCGGCGGCGATCTGCGGCAGGAATTCGGCGGCGACATCCTTATGAACCAATAGCTTTTCGGCGGCGTTGCACACGCCCACGCGCTGGGTTTTGGCGTTGATGATGATCGGGATGGCCTTGGCGAGATCACCGGACTTGTCGATATAGATATGCACGTTGCCGGCACCGGTTTCGATGACCGGCACTTTGGAGTTGCGCACGACGGCTTGGATCAGACCCGCTCCTCCTCGCGGCACGAGCACGTCGATATGGCCTCGCGCCTCCATCATGGCGGTGGCGCCGGCGCGCCCGTACTGGTCGACGGATTGCACCAGTGCGGATTCGAAACCGTGGGCTTCAAGCACCGGGGCGATGACGCCCAACGTGGCGGCGTTAGTGCGTTCGGCGGCGTGGCCGCCTCGCAGCAACGCGGCATTGCCGGACTTGAGGCACAGGCTGGCCACGTCCACAGTGACGTTCGGCCGGGCCTCGTAGATCATGCCGATGACGCCCATCGGCACGCGCGTCTGGGTAAGGCGCAGACCGTTGGGCAGGTTGTATCCGCGCACGATCTCGCCGACCGGATCGGGCAGGGTGGCCACATGGCGCACGCCTTGGGCGGCGGCGGCCACGCGCGGCACGTCGAACAGCAGGCGGTCGAGCTTGCCCGCATCCATGCCGTTTTCCTTGGATTCGAGCATGTCCAGCGCGTTGGCGGCTTCGATGTCCGCAGCATGCTCGTCCAACGCGTCCGCAATGGCAAGCAACAGTTCGTTTTTGGCTTCGGTATTTGCCTGTGCAAGACGCTCCTGTGCGCGTGCGGCCTGATCGGCCTGGCGGCACACCGCGTCGAACACCTCAGGACTCAATTCATCGCTCATAAAAAACAAGAGTAACCCACAATGGGCCGCATTGCCCGTTTCGACCCATATTGCACCGAAGATAGCCGGGGATATAAGCGCGGCTCCCTCTGATGAGGGAGCTGCGTACATCCGCAAAAAATCAGTGAATCTGGTCCAGGTCGGGGTAGAGCGGGAAGTCTTCGGCGAGCTTGTCGACGCGGGCCTTCAGCGCGGTCACGTCGGCGGACGGGCCGGCGGCGAGCGCGGTGCCGATGATGTCGGCCACCTCCTCGTATTCCTTCGGTCCGAAGCCGCGGGTGGCCAGGGCGGACGTGCCGATTCTCAGGCCCGAGGCCACCGAGGCCGGGCGCGGGTCGAAGGGCACGGTGTTGCGGTTGATGGTGATGCCGCAGGCGGCGAGCAGATCCTCGCCCTGCTGGCCGTCCATCTCGCTGTTGCGCAGGTCGACCATCACCAGATGCACATCGGTGCCGCCGGTCAGCACGGAGATGCCGTTGGCCTTGACGTCGTCGGCCAGTAGTCGTTCGGCAAGGATCTTGGCACCGTCGAGCGTGCGCTGGCGGATGATCTCCGGGTCGGTGCGGAAGGTCTCGGGGTTCACGCCGTACGCCTCGGCGTGGTAGAAACGGCCGGGGTAGCCTTCGGCGTATTTGTTGGTCAGCACGGAGCCCTGGCATTGCAGTACCGCTCGCGGCACGAAGTTCTCAGAGGCGATCATCTCAAGGCCACTGCGCTGGCGGCCCAGTTCGGAGTCCAGCAGTTCGGCGATCTCAGGATCGGTTTCGCAGATCGGCGCGTTGAAAGCATCGGTTGCCTTCTGCGCAAGGGGTGAAGCGGTCATGGGTGCTCTTTGGTATAAGCGACAATTGATTCGCCGTTGTCGCCTTACCGTATGGCCCGTTTGCAGCCGGCCTGTTTCATGATATGGCCGGTCCCCGTTCGATGGCAATGGTGATTTTCGCCGGTGCGACCGGTCGGTTATGCGAGACGGACGGCCCTTCTGCCCACGGCCCACGCTAGACTGATGTGGATTCATCATCCCTTTCAGGCAGAAGGATTCATCGTGACAACCACCTTCCATTCCACCCGTAGCACCACCGATTCGCTGACCGCCAAGCAGGCGATTCGTAAGGGCATCGCCGATGACGGCGGCCTGTTCGTTTCGGACGCGTTGGGCAAGACCAAGGTGGACGTGGCCTCCCTGCCGGGCAAGTCGTACCAGCAAATCGCCGCCGAGGTGCTGGGCGCGCTGCTGCCGGACTTCACGGCCGAGGAGCTGGGCCAGTGCATCGCCGACGCCTACGGCGAACAGTGGTCCGACGAGCGCATCACCCCGCTCAAGCCCCTGGGCGACGATTACGTGCTCGAACTGTTCAACGGCCCGACTTCCGCGTTCAAGGACGTGGCGCTGCAGATCCTGCCGCGCTTCATGGCGCACACCACGCCGGCCGATGGCGACGCGGACGAGAAGATCATGATCCTCACCGCCACCTCCGGCGACACCGGCAAGGCCGCGCTGGCCGGCTTCGCGGACGCCCCGGGCACCGCGATCACCGTCTTCTACCCGGAAGGCAAGGTCTCCCAGGTCCAGGAGCTGCAGATGACCACGCAAGCCGGCTCCAACGTGCAGGTGGCCGCCGTGGAAGGCAACTTCGACGACGCCCAGTCCGCGGTCAAGCGCATCTTCGGCGACCGCGCCCTGGCCGAGCGTCTCGCCGGCAATTCGCACGTGGTGCTTTCCTCCGCCAACTCCATCAACGTGGGCCGTCTGGTGCCGCAGGTCGTCTACTACTTCTCCGCTTACGCCCAACTGCTCGCCGACCAGGTGATCAACGTCGGCGATGAGGTCGAGTTTGTGGTCCCGACCGGCAACTTCGGCGATATCCTCGCCGGCTACTATGCCAAGCTGCTCGGTCTGCCGGTCAAGCACCTCGTGGTGGCTTCCGACAAGAACAACGTGCTGTTCGACTTCCTGACCACCGGTACCTACAACCGCCAGCGCCCGTTCTTCCAGACCATCTCCCCCTCGATGGACATCCTCATCTCCTCCAACCTGGAGCGCATGCTGTACTACTTGTCCGAGGGCGACACCCGTCTGATCTCCATGCTGATGAACGACCTCAACAAGTGGGGCACGTACGAGATCCCGGAAGAACTGCTGGCCAAGATTCGTCAGATCTTCGGCACCGGTTGGGCCGATGAGGATCAGGTACGCGAGTCCATCAAGCACTGTTGGGACGAGAACCACTACGTGATCGACCCGCACACCGCCTGCGGCTACTACCTGCTTGAGCAGATGCCGCGCGACCCGCTGACCCCGCGCGTGCTGCTCTCCACCGCCAGCCCCTACAAGTTCCCGCGCGTGGTGAACGAGGCATTGGGCTTCGACGCCACCGGCACCGACTTCGAGTGCATGGATGTGCTGGCCCACGAGACCGGCACCACCGCCCCGGCCGCCCTGCGTGGTCTTGAGACCGCCGACGTGCGGTTCAAGGACGTTGTGGCCATCGACGGCATGGAAGATTACGTCGAAAAGGCCGCCCAGGCGCTGTGATAGTCCGCTGACGGCACTAACTGACAATTCCCAACCGATACATGCTTTACCAGCATGTATCGGTTTTTTGTTTTCTGATGTCACAAGTCGAAGGTCCAGGCATGTTCAAGCATGTCCGAGCCTTGTCACGCGCGGCTTTCTTGCGGCTTTTCACCTGCAACGAGCCAATGGCGTGTTGCTTGTTTTTTCTAGGAAGGCGGGAATCGCCATGCTGCCGGCGAACGGGAAAATCCATGTGGTTTGTTAGGTTCTGTTTCTGCAACTGAATAGTCCCATGAGGGAGTAGACAGCATTGCGGCGAAGGGCTCGGCCCAAACCGCAATGTGGCAAGTCAACATCGTGGCCGTCGGCAGTTCCGTTACGGTCTGGCTTTGCCTTAAATGACGAGACTCATGTACCGCGGAGTATGCGATACATGGTCGTCAACGATTCGTTTGGCTGCGTGCCGCCATGTTGCGCGGTACGCGAGTGATATTACGCGGGTTTCAGTGCGGTGTGTCAACCAAACGAGAGGAACATATGACCACGGCCAACGGGCAGACGCCCGCACCATTCATGCAGAATGCGCCAGCAGTCATCAGCACGCTGGGCACCGATGCACATCAAGGCCTGACCAGCGAACAGGCCGCGCACAACCTGAACCAGTACGGCCCCAACGCCTTCACCAAGCCGAAGCCGGAATCGATGCTTTCCCGCATCGTCAAGACGGCCGCCGACCCGATGCTCATCATGCTTATGATCGCGGCGGCCATCACCCTGGGCGTCAACATCACCCGCGCCATGGCCGGCGGCCACGCCGACATTCTCGAATGCGTGGGCATCTTCTTCGCCATCGCCCTGTCCGTGACCATCACCGTGGTGATGGAGGGTCGCAGCGCCAAGGCATTCGAAGCGCTGAACGACATCAATGATGACACGACCGTCACCGTGGTGCGCGACGGCGAGGTCACGCTGGTGTCGCAGCGAGACATCACCATCGGCGACGTACTGCAGATCAGCACCGGCGACAAGCTGCCGGCCGATGCGCGCCTCATCGAATCGAACGATCTGACCGCCGACGAATCCGCGCTCACCGGCGAAAGCGTGCCGAGTGCCAAAGCCGCCGACGCCGTGTTCACCGACCCGAAGACCCCGGTGGCCGACCGCACGAACATGCTGTATTCCGGCTGCTTCGTGACCGCCGGCAATGGCCGTGCCGTGGTCACCGCCGTGGGCGACGACACCGAGTTCGGCAAGATCGCCCGTGAACTGCGCGCCGCCAACACCGGTATGACGCCGCTGCAGGAGAAGCTCGCGAAGCTCGGCAAGGTGATCGCCGTGGTGGGCTCGATTGTGGCCGCACTGGTGTTCGTGCTTCAGGTGGCCCGGTTCGTGGCTTCCGGCACCGCCTCGTTCGACACGATTTCCGAGGCGTTCATCACCTCCATAACGCTGATCGTGGCCGCCGTGCCCGAAGGCCTGCCGACCATCGTGGCCGCGTGCCTCGCGGTGAACATCATCAAAATGTCCAAGCAGAACGCGCTGGTCAAGAAGATGGTGGCGTGCGAGACCATCGGCTGCATCAACGTGATCTGCTCGGACAAAACCGGCACATTGACCCAGAACCGCATGACCGTGATCGAGGCGTACAATGCACCGGGCCGCGCCTTGGAGAAGCCCGAGCAGATCAGGAACCGCATGCTGCTGGAGAACTTCTGCGTCAACGGCACCGCCGACGTGACCTTCCCGGGCGCCACCGAAGCCGAGGCCGGCGCGATGCCGGAATTCATCGGCAACCCCACCGAATGCGCACTGTTGGTCGCCGCGCACAAGGCCGGACTCGACTACCGGATTCGCCGCGAGCGCGCGACGGTGCTCCACACGTATCCGTTCTCGTCGGAGACCAAGAGCATGACCACTGTGGTGCGTGACGGCGACGGCATTACCGTGTTCGCCAAAGGCAGCCCGGAGAAGATGCTCGACCTGTGCGCCGTCGACGCCAAGACGCGCGGCGAAATCGAACGGGAGATCGCGAAGTTCCAGGCGCAGTCCTGCCGAGTGCTCGGCTTCGCCCACCGCCATATTTCCGATAAGGACGCCGACACTGCGGCTCTCGATTACGCTGCCGACCGCGCCGGCTTGGAATCCGGCATGATGTTCGACGGCTTCGTGGCCATCGTGGATCCCCTGCGCGAGGATGTGCCCGGTGCCGTGGAGCGCTGCCGCAAGGCGGGCATCGAGCTCAAGATGCTCACCGGCGACAACATCGTGACCGCCACGGCCATCGCCAACGAACTCGGCATTCTGGACGAGCGGCATATCGCCGTCGAGGCGCGCCAGATCGAGGAAATGAGCGACGAGGAACTGTCCCGCGAAATCGGCCGCATCCGCGTGATCGCCCGCAGCACGCCGGTTATCAAGATGCGCGTGGTGAACGCTCTGAAAGCCCAGGGCAATGTGGTGGCGGTGACCGGCGACGGCATCAACGACGCGCCCGCCATCAAGAACGCGGACGTGGGCATCGCCATGGGCATCGCCGGCACCGAGGTGTCCAAGGAAGCCAGCGATATCGTGATGCTGGACGATTCCTTTGCCACCATTGTCAAGGCCGTGCACTGGGGCCGTGGCATTTACGAGAATTTCCAGCGATTCATCCAGTTCCAGCTCACCGTGAACCTGTCTTCGGTGGTCGTAGTACTCGCCTCGCTGTTCAGTGGTCTGGCCGCGCCGTTCACCGCATTGCAGCTGCTGTGGGTCAACATCATCATGGATGGCCCGCCCGCGCTGACGCTCGGTATGGAGCCGATTCGCGACAATCTTATGGACCGCAGGCCCACCCGCCGTGACGCCGGCATCGTCTCGCGCGGCATGCTGGAGCGCATCATCGTCTCCGGCGCGTTCATCGCCGTGGTGTTCATGGCGCAAAGCTGGACGAACTTCATGGGCGGCACCGCCGAACAGCAGTCGACCATTCTGTTCACGCTGTTCGTGGTATTCCAGCTGTTCAACGCCTTCAACAGCCGCGAGCTGGGCAACGCCAGCCTGTTCGCCAATCTGCTGCGCAATAAGGTGATGATCGGCGTGTTCGCGCTGATGTTCGCACTTCAGGTGCTAGTGGTGCAATTCGGCGGCGCGATGTTCCGCACCGTGCCGCTGCCGATCGACATGTGGCTGAAAATCATCGCGGTCGGTTTCGGCGTGGTGGTGCTGCAGGAAGTTATCAAGACCGTCAAGCGCGCAGCCGCCGCCATCCGCGCGCGCCGCACGGCCAATGAAAGCGATTCCCAGCAACCGCACCAGCCAATCGCTCTGGATCTGGTGGACTGATAACACACCGATAACGGAAAGAGACCGACAGATTCCTGTCGGTCTCTTTTCATTCGCGGTCGGACAAATGCGCGGCTAGAGTTCTTTGGCTCGGTAGATGCGGATGGCTATAAGCATGGAGCCAAAAAATGCGAGCAGACACAACACGGCGAGAACAAGCGCCGTATGCCACGAGATCGTCAGGAAATCGGCAATATTCAGCAATAGCCATTGCCAGTCGACAGGCAATCGAGCCAGCAGCGCAATGACGGCATACAAGCCAACCATGACCGCGCCAAAGGCCATCATCATCTTGCGGAATGTGAACCGGCATGCACAGGCCAGCAGCACCGACCCAAGAATGATAGCCAAAGCGAAGATGGAGGCACCTGATGCCAAGGCACCAATCCACCCCATATCTGCTATATCGCCAAAGATAATGAAGATGCCACCGCATATCACCACATCCAGAGCCCAGAGCAGGCCAACCACCAACAGAAAGAGGTACCGACCTACAACTTGCGCAGTGCGTGAAACAGGAATCAGCCCTCGCATGGCACTGTGCCCTGCAGATTCCTCGGATGCAGCAGGCCCCAATGCACTCATATATGCCATCACCGATGCCAGACCTCCGAGTCCGCCCATCAGACCACTGGCAACGTGTTCATCGACATGGGTCGATATCATCACCAGCGATACCACGATAGACAGCACCGGGAAAACCAGCAGAAACACCATATTCGCCACGCTGAACAGACCCGTCCCGACACAATCGAATCGACATTGCTTTACTACGGATTTCCAGCTCATCGTCACCACTCCCTTGAAGCAAATATGCGAGAGGCAATTACATACGAGATTCCATATGCCACAACCGTCGTTGTCAATACCGCAATAACCAGCCACAATCGTTGCGCGATGATGGCATTCGCGGCATGGGCCAATCCTCTGGTCACCGAAGCAGGCAAAATAGATAGCAGTATGGATCCAGCCAATACAACGACATAAATCACCATCATCGTGACTTGAAGACCGCCTAGTTTGGTCCACAGATAACCCGTGGGCACGATAAGCGCGATCATCAGCGCGGTGCAGAAACCTCCCAACGGCGCCGCCCACAGATTGCCCGCGAATGACCAATCCGGATTGACCAGCACTTGCAACCCGTCAATCAACACAATCATCGCTACCGACAATACGGAAATCACCAATCCAACCACATATCGCGCGGCCACCTGGTTCTTCCTTGAAGACGGAATAATGCCACGAAGCCGATATCCGTTCTGCAGGTCAGCAACAGCCATGGTGAGCACCCACATGGCGCAGGTGAATACCGTCATGATGACACCCATGCGATAGCCGAAACCATCACCATAAACTTCACCTTGAAAGATGGCGGAGAACAACGGTGACAACAACAACGAGAACACAGTCTGTACGCCGACGCACAGGTAGGCCATATCGACGCGCAATGCAGTGGTCAATGCATGTTGCCGAGACCGCGGCACCCTCAGTATTGCCCCATGACCGCTCACCTCCCGCTCAAGTCACGATTGGAATCATGGGCATTGGTCAAGCGAATGATGTCATCAATGGAAGCCGATTCAACGGCAAGCCCCGAAACCACCGACGCAACAGCATAAAGCCTGTCTGACCGGACCAGCGCATCGAATCCGGTGGCATACATATGTGAGCCCAGCACCACGTCCGCAGGCAGTTGTGCCAGTTCGTCTGGACCGCCCTTAATCAGGCGGAACGATTCCTCAAACTCGTCTTTCGGACCGGTGTAGTAGAGACGGCCATCGGTGATGTAGGTAATGAAGTCAGCAGCACGTTCGAGGTCGGCAGTGATATGGGTGCTGAACAGTACCGAATGTTCGCCATCCTCAATGTAGGCATGCAGGATATCCATGAGTTCGTCGCGGGCAAGCACATCGAGTCCGCTGGTCGGCTCGTCGAGAATCAGCAGCTTGGCATCATGGCTCAATGCGATGGCGAGCATCAACTTCATCTGCATACCGCGGGAAAGATCCTTGATATGTTTCTTGCCGTTCTGTGCGTCACCAAGACCGAAAGTACCCAGATACTTGCGATAGCATCCACCGTCCCATGATGAATACAGTGGCGCGACGATACGTTCAACGTTCTTGACTTGCCACTGTTCATACAGGTAGCTGGAATCGAATACCACGCCGAGTTGTTCCTTGACGGGCTCCTCGTCGGCGACGTTGTCGAGGCCGAGCACGTGAATCGAACCGGCGTCGCGGTGGATCATGTTGAGGATGAGTTTGATGAGGGTGGATTTGCCGGCGCCGTTCGGGCCGATCAGTCCCATGATGTAGCCCTTGGGCAGGTCGAAGGTCACGTCGTCCAGCGTGAAGCCGGAATCATAGTGTTTGGTGACGTCGGTGACCTGCAACGCCATCGCGTCGGATTCGGATATGGCGGTCATGGCCATGGTCCTTTCTTGAGGTTATTCCTTGCGGTATTCCTCTTCGAGCATGTGGCCCAATGCGTCCAGCGGAATGCCGGCGGCTTTGGCGCCCCGGCTTGCCTCGGCCAGGCTTTCACGAATCCGGGTTTCGAGCTGACGTTGCATCAGTTCGTTGCCCTTGTCCATCACGAAAGTGCCTTTGCCTTGAATGTTCTGCACCACGCCCTCATCGGCCAGTTCGTTGTACGCCCTGGTGACGGTGAGTACGGAGATGCGCAGCTCCTTGGCGAGTTTCCTCAAGGAAGGCAGGGCCTCGCCCGCCTTCAACTCGCCACTGAGCACCGCCGAATGGATTTGGGTTTTGATTTGCTCGTAGATGGGTTCACCGGACACGGATGAGATGATCAGTTTCACCTATGCCCCTTTCGATTGTGGTTGACTAGCACCCCAGCTGTTTAGCTGTTATACAACACAGTATAACTGTTCTGCTTAACTGTCAAGGTGTGTTACATAACAGCTAAACAGTGAACAAACACCTTGCCAACATACAGTGTCGAAACATGGGCCGCGCCTACAATGGCCTCGGGAAGGGGCACCTATGCCAAACAACGCCGTTACGCCGACAGCCCCGCCAGCGGGGGTGTAATTTTTTTTATCACAGCACGCGCGGGGCGTCGTGGAAGTCGAAGAGGACACCGTCGGCTAGGTGGCAGATTTCGGGCCAGTCGGAGGCGGAGGAGTCGTCGTGCATGGCCCAGACCTTCATGCCGACTGATTTGGCCGACTTCATGCCGACCAGCAGGTCTTCGAACACTGTGCAGTCGGCCGGTGCAGCACCCAGGCGCTTGGCGGCGAGCAGGTAGACGTCGGGCTGGTCCTTGCCGACGTCGTTCGCGTCATCGACGGAGACGATATCGTTGAACAAATCGAACATGCCGACGTGGCGTAGCGCCGGCTCACGCAGACGCGGGGGCAGCGAGGTGGCGACACCCAGTTTGACACCGGAGTCTTTCAGATCGCGCAGATAGTCAAGCGCGCCGGGTTTGGCTTCGACCGTGGTGGAATAGGCGACGCTGGCCATGTCGTCCCATTCCTGCATGAGCTCTTCGGGCGTGTCTGTAAGGCCGAAGCGTGCGATGGTGTATTCGGCGATCTGGCGGAATTGCATGGCGGAAACTTTGGTCATGTAGTCGGGCGGCACTTCGATTCCGCGCTTGTTCAGGAAGTCGATGTCGACTTGGTCCCAGACTCCCATGGAGTCTAGGAGGGTGCCATCGAGGTCGAATATGGCGGCCTTGGTCATTTGCTAATCTCCATCTTCTTCAACCACCCTCAGTCGCCTGCGGCGCCAGCTCCCGCCAGCGGGAGCGTAAGCCGAGAATCGGATAGGAGTTCTCGGGCGTGGTCCAGGGAGGCTTCGGATTCGCTGCCGGAGAGCATGCGGGCGATTTCGTGGACGCGGGTTTCGCCGTTGACTTCGGCGATGGTGGTGACCACGCCCAAATCGTCGTCATCGGCATCCGGCGGCTCCTTGGTGACCACGAACTGCGCGTCCGCCCACGAGGCGACCTGCGCCAAGTGGGTGACGACGATGACCTGCGCGCTGCGGGCCAGCCGTGCCAGACGTTTGCCCAGTTCGACCGCGGCCTTGCCACCCACGCCGGCGTCAACCTCGTCGAAGATGAAGGTCTGGTCGGCACCGCCGCGCGTGTCGGCGGCCACCAGCTCCAAGGCCAGCATCAGTCGGCTCAGTTCACCGCCCGAAGCGCTTTTGCCCATCGGCAACTGCGGCGACCCCTCGAACGGCGTAAACAGGAACGCGATATCGTCGCGACCATACGGGCCGAGCGGATCATCGGCCTTGTCTCGCGGCGTGACGCGCACTTCCAAGGAGGCGCCCAGCATGGCGAGCGAGCCGAGTTCTTCAGTGACGCGCGCACCCAAGTCGGCAGCGGCAGCCACGCGCGCGGCGCTCAGCACGTCGGCGGCGGCGAGAGCCGCATCGTACAGCGTCTGCCGTTCGGATTCGAGTTCGGCGACCTTTTCCGGCGAGGCATCCAGATCCTCCAGATCGAACGCCGCCTTGTCCCGCCAAGCGAGCACGTCGGCCAAGGTGGGGCCCCACCGACGGGCGAGGTCGCCAAGCTCGTGGATACGGCCGTTGATCTGGTCCAGATCCTCCACGCTGCCTTCGTCGCCCAGCTCCTGGCTCAGGGCGAACACCACGTCGCCCAAATCGGCATTGATGGATTCAAGCCGATCGGCCTGCTCGGAGAACGTGCCGCCGACGCGAATCGCGCGCAACGAGGTCACCGCATGATTGATGAGTTCCACGGCCGAAGCGCCGTCGGCGGCGTCCACATCCACCTGCGAGGCATCCAGCGCGCCCAGCGCCGAACCCACGCCTTGGGCGATGTCGGCCGCGTTTTCGATGCGTTCGCGGCGCGCCTTCAGCTCCTCATCCTCCCCCGGCTGCGGGTCGATTCGGTTGATGCGGTCGATGGATTCGCGCAGGTAGTCGGCCTGTTGGCGGGCAGAGGATTCCTGCGAGCGCAGGCGTTCCAGCCGCTCATCCATGGCGGCCAGCGCATCCCACGCCTTGCGGTAGGCGGCCAGTTCGGCTTCGTCTCCGGCCACCCGGTCCAGAAACTCGCGTTGCCGTGAGGAGGCCGCGATTTTCAGCTGATCGGTCTGGCCATGAATGGTAACCAGTTCGCCGGCGATGGCCCCCAGCACCGAACGCGGTACGGACTTGCCGCCGAGCACAGCCCGCGAACGTCCGGAAGCGCGTACGGTGCGGGAAAGGAACAGTTCGCCGTCTTCGGGGTCGACGCCCGCGTCATGGGCCTTGGCCACGGCCGCGGCAGCACCGGTGAACCCACTGTCGGCATCGCCAGAACCGGCATCGTTGGTGTCGCCGGAATGTTCAGATGCGACGGCATCATCCGAGAGCGCGAAAATCGCCTGGGCCCAAGCCTCGTCCGCCCCGGCCGAGACGCGCGAGGATTCGGCGGCCCCGCCGGAGACCAGTCGGATCGCGGAGAGCAGCATGGATTTGCCGGCACCGGTCTCACCGGTGATGGCGGTCATGCCTGCGGCCGGCGCAATGGTGGCTTCTCGAATCGGCCCCAGATTGCGGATATCGAGTTCTTCGAGCATCAGGATCCTGCCTTGCCGTCACGTTCGCCCGGCTTGTCGGGCTCGGTACCAGCGACGCCAGCGTCACCGGCAACGGCAACGCCAGCCGCATACGCGGCCGCCGGGAACGTGTGCCCGTGATGCAGCGACTGGCTCGAGGCCTCGTTGCGCGCGTGCTCGCGCCAACCGACCACGGGCAGATCGAACTTGGAGACCAGACGGTTGGTGAACGGCACGCCGGAGAGTCGGGCGAGGCGCAAGGTATCGCGCGATTCGCGCACCATGACGCGCGTACCCTGCGGCAGGGCGCGCTGACGGCGTCCATCGCAGCAAATCCAGCCTTCGGACATGGAATCGTCCAGAATATCGATGGTGAAGGTCGAGCCGGAGCCGATGATCAGCGGCCTGGCGAACAGGGCGTGCGCGGCCAACGGAATCAACTGCAGGGCCTTGACGTTCGGCCACATGACCGGACCGCCCGCGGAGAAGGCGTAGGCGGTGGAACCGGTGGGCGTGGAGACGATGACGCCGTCCGCGCCGAACGAGTTCATCTCCACATCGTCCACGCGGATGGACAGTTCGACCATCTTGCCCCGGTCGGCGCGTTCCAGTGTGATGTCGTTCAGCGCCCAATCCTCAATGGGCTTGGTGGCGCCGGGCAGCCAGACGTCCACATGGGCGATCATGCGTTCGTCGATCGAATAGTCGTGGGTGGAGACCCGGCGGATCGCCTCGTCGATCTGGAAGCTTTCGAATTCGGCCAGGAAGCCGACATGCCCCATGTTCACGCCGAGAATCGGCACTTGGGTGCAGTGGACGAGTTCGGCGGCGCGCAGTATCGTGCCGTCGCCGCCCAGGACCACGACGATTTCGGTGTCGTCCGACACGCACGGCGGCTGCACGCCGAAATCGGGGGCCTCGGTGTTGTCGATGATGGCGACTTCGAAACCGGCCACTCGCAGCTGGCTCACCGCCTCGGCCACTACGGTTCCGGTCTGCCTGAGCCTGGTATGCGTCACCACCACCGCGTTGCGCTTGGCCATGGCATCCTCCTGTCGATTCGGTCGCACTGCTCATTATTCTAACCGCAGACACCGTCATCAGTCGTACAGGTGTTCGAAAAATGCTGCTTCGTGGCGCGTCGCCGGCAACGTTCCACAGAGTCGATTATCGTAAGGCTTCGGCATACAATGGCGTACAGCCGCGCAATCACCGTACGCGTGCCGTGCACAGCGCGATGGCATGCCGTATGACCGTACAGCAGTATCAGTTGAGGAGCTTGAGGACCCATGGCCAATGACTTCGACGAATCCTCCGCCAATGAGGAGGCCTCGAAGGGACTGTCATGGTGGTATTCAGCCGATGTACTGAGCCGAGACAAAAGCGATAAAACCGCCAAGCGCATTCGACGTATCAGCATCACCGACCGTCTGCTCAGGCACCCGGGCCGTCTGTCCATGGTGTATTTCGGCGCACTGATCATCATCGTCACCGGTTTGCTGCTGCTGCCGATCTCCACATCGGACATCATCTTCACCAATTTCCCGATCGCGTTCTTCACCGCCGTCTCGGCCCTGTCCACCTGCGGCATTCCGGTGGTGAACACCGGCGAATACTGGTCGATGTTCGGCCAGGTCGTCGTCCTGTTCTCCATCCAGTTCGGCGGTCTGGGAGTCATGACCTTCGCCTCGATGGTGGCTCTTGGCGTTTCCCGCAGACTCAAGGTCTCCCAGCGTATGCTCACCGCGAACGAGCTGGGCACCACGAAGCTTTCCGAGGTCAAAGGCGTGCTCACCGTGGTGCTGGGCACCTCCATCATCGCCGAGGTGCTGACCTTCGTGCTGCTGCTGCCCGACCTGTTCCGCGTGAACCATGGCAATATGGGGCGTACCTTGTGGCAGGCGCTGTTCTACGCGGTGTCGGCCTATAACAACACCGGTTTCACGCCGGATGCCACTGGTCTGCATGTGAACCGTTGGGGCGTGGGGCTGCCGATTCTCATCAGTGCATTCATCGGAACGCTCGGCTTCCCCGTGGTGCTGAATCTGGTGCAGTGCGCACGCCGGCGGCTCAGCCCGAAACGTTGGACATTGCACACCAAACTCACTTTGGTGACCACCGCTGTGCTGGTGGCCACCTCACTGGCTTGGTTCCTGCTGGTCGAGTGGAGCAATACCGGCCTGTTCCCCGCAGATGACCCCGGCATGAAGATGCGCCGTGCGATGAGCGCCGCCGTCATGCCCCGCTCCGCCGGTTTCGATATTTCCTGGGTGCCCGAAGTCACGAATGAGACCAAGGTGTTCATGAGCATACTCATGTTCATCGGCGCAGGTTCCTCATCCACCGCTGGCGGCATCCGTGTCACCACGTTCGCGGTGATTCTCTTGATTTGCCGCGCCGCATTCACCGGCCATCGCGATGTCACCGTGTTCCGCCGCCGTATCCCCCGCCGTATTCAGATGACCGCCGTGTCCGTGACCACGGCCTGCTTTGCGTTGGTTATGGTCGGTGCGATGATGCTGATGTTCACCACCGGCTGCGCGTTCGTGGACGCCGTGTTCGAAGCCTGCTCGGCCTTCTCGTTGGGTGGTTATTCGGTGGGCGTGGCAAGCGCCGGCAATCCGGCCAGCCTGTTTATTCTGTCCGCCGAGATGATTGTCGGACGACTTGGCCCGTTGACCATCGCCTACTCCATCAGCCGACCGATGGCTCCCGAACCTATTCGTTATCCGCAGGAAAACATTATCGTTGGCTGATCGGCCATTCAATCGGCGCCCAGCAATCTGACATAGAGAGGACCATCATCATGGCAGCAAAACCGAGCGGCAACAAAAGCGTGCTGGTCATCGGACTGGGCCGTTTCGGCGGGTCCGTGGCCGCCACCCTCGACCAGATGGGTCAGGATGTGCTCGCAGTGGACAAGAACCCGGAGCTTGTGGCCCGTTGGTCCGCGCATCTGCCCACCATTCAGGCCGATATGACCGATGTGCTGGCCATCGAACAGATCGACGCCTCCCAGTTCGACACGGCCGTCGTGGCCATCGGCGACAGCATCGAGGCTTCGGTGATCATCACCGGCAACCTGCTGGACGCCGGCGTTTCCGACCTGTGGGCCAAGTCCGTGTCCCAGGAGCATGCGCGCATTCTGCAGCGCATCGGCGCCCGCCACATCATCAACGCGGAGACCGATGCCGGCAAGCGCGTGGGCCATCTGGTGGCCGGCAATTATCTGGATTACATCGAAATCGACGGGCCGTACACCGTCGTCAAGGTCCACACGCCCCTGTACGCGGTAGGCCGCAGCATCGAGGACGTACAAGTACATGACAAGTACGGCGTGACCGTGGTGGGCCTCAAGGCCCCAGGCAAGGAGTTCCAGTACGGCTCCAAGGAACTGGTCATGCATCGCAACGACGAACTCATCCTCATGGGCAAGCAGGATCAGATCGACCACTTCATCCAAGGCTAACCCCCTAACTGCGCTCGCTATACCCCCTATCTGCTCACATCGTGACCGATATAACCCCCTCAACATGGATGCGCTCATTATTGTGGCAATAAGCCATAAAGCTGTACGTCCATATTAATAAGGGGAGTTTTATCATCATGGGCAAGCATACGCAGAATTGCACGCTGATAGGCAAAGGAGTCTACGGCACCATAGGAGTGGACCAACGTTCCCGTCTTGCCGATGGCGCGCATTTTCACACCATGATTGTGACCAGCACCCTCGAGGCCTCAGTTATAGAAGGGGACAAACTGGTCATCAAAAGTGGCATTGTGCGGTGTGATGGTGATATTCGCGTATCCAGCATCAGCGGCAGCGGCGACATCGAAGTCGGCGGCGACATTATTTGCGATGAAATAACCTTTACCGGCAAACTACGATGCAACGGCGATATCGTTTGTTCCGGAAATCTGTCCGTCAATGGCTCCCTAGGCACCCGTCATATTAGCGGTCAGACAGTCCGCTTGAACGGCGTGTTGAAGGGTCATGACGTCAACAGCAGGGCTCTGGAAGTTCATCCACTCCGCAGTACGATGTTTTCCCGTTTTGATATGGATGGGTATGAGGATGGCAGCACGGTTCGCCATATCACAGCCGTCACGGTTGAAGCCAACCATCTGCAATGCCGGACTTTGACGGCGGACTCCGCCATGCTACGCAACGGCAGTGCGGTGGAAAGCGCCACGTGTGCCACCGCACTAGGCATCGACCGTACCTCCAGCGTGCTGCTGGTGAACGGAGACTGCCAACGCATTCATCTCAAGACAGCGTAAAGCAGGTATTCCTCATTACCGTGGGTGCCGATGATGGGACTATCGGCAGTGGCCACCACGTCAAGTCCGTGCTGTTCAGCACAGGCGACCACGTCGTGTAATGCCCGCTCCCGCAATGCCGGATCTTCAACGATGCCGTTTTTGCCGAGTCCTGCCCGGCCGACCTCGAACTGCGGTTTGACCAGTAACACAATCTGCGCACCGGGAGCCGCGATGCGCGCGATTACCGGGATCACATAGGTCAGGGAAATAAAGGAGACGTCGGAAACGATCATCGCCGGCCGGTAAGGCAGGTCGTCGGCCTCTACTTCGCGAATGTTGACGCCGCTCATTTCGATGACGTGCTCGTCATTGGCGATGCGCGGGTCGAGCTGGCCGTGCCCAACGTCGAGCGCTACGACTTTGGCCGCTCCCCCGCGCAACAGTACGTCGGTGAAGCCACCGGTGGAGGCACCGATATCCAGACATTCCAAGCCTTCCGGCCCGGTAAGGCCATTGCCGGCAAAGGTTTCGAACGCGCCCAAGAGTTTGTAAGCGCCTCGGGAGACGTAGTCGTCGCCCTTATCCACGGCGAGTTCGCTGTGCCCGGCTTTGACCATGAACGATGGCTTGGTGATGGTCTCGCCGTCCACGCGCACATGCCCGGCCTTGATGAGTCGCTGCGCTTTGGCCCGCGATTCGACCAGTCCCGAAGCCACGAGCATCATGTCAAGTCGGTCAAGTGGAGTCGCGGGATCGATATGCTGCTCGGTCATATATCTTCCTTTCGGCCCACCATCCACCAACGGGGTGGCTCGGCATGGAGCCACCATCCAGCACTTCACGTCATCTTCCGCTGGCGGGAGAATGAATCACCTCTGCTAGCTGCGGCTGTTATCAAGCTCGTGTTGTAAGGATTCCAGCACGTTGCGATAGGTCTCAAGCTTGCGGTCGTTGTCTTGTTCATCGATATCCGCAAGTTCGGGGTATCGCTCGGTGACCGGCGCATGTTCGCTATCCGTAGGCATAGGACTATGCCTCGATGGCGAACACCGGTACCGTGGCCTCGCTAAGCTGTGCGCCTTGGTCGGCGGCTTCCCATGCGGCGCATACGGCGGCGCGCAGGCCGTCCATACTGGTGGGGTCGCTGACGTGTACCTGGCCGTTTTCAAACCAAGCGCTAGCCTTGCGGCATTCCCAAGTACCGCTCTCATCGCGGACCGGCTCCGGTTGGGCTTCGCCGAGTTCACGCAGATCAGGGGCGATGAATGTGGGCCTCAGGTGTGACGGAGCCAGCATCAGTTCGGTCGGGTTGGTGACACCGGTCAGCACCGCCAGCGAATCGTAGTCGCCGCGGTTACCGGCCTCGATATCGGTGTCGAGGCGGTCGCCAATGGCGATGGACGCCTCCTTGGGCACCAAATCGTGGCCTTCGGCGGCGTTCAGTTCGCGGGCCTCATCGTACATGTACGCTTCCGGCTTGCCAGCGGAGGCGACCGGTTCGACGCCGGTGGCCGTGATCACGGCGCGAATCATCGATCCGCAACCGGGGGCGATGCCCAGTTCACGAGGAATCGTTAGGTCGCGGTTGGTCACGAAATACGTGGCTCCGGCCTCGACCGCGAACGCGGCATCGGCCATCATCTGCCAAGTCATATCCGGATACCAGCCCTGAATGACGGCCTGCGGGCGGTCCTGAGGACCGTCCACGATGGTCAGGCCGTTGCGGGTGACCTCATCGCGCAAATGCTCGGCGCCCAATACCTGTACGCGCGCGCCGGCGGGCAACGCCTTGGCCACCATACGGGCGGCCACCACCGAAGAGGTGATGACCTGCCACGGCTCCACGTCCAAGCCGAAGCCCTTGAGCTGGTCGGCCACCACGTGCTGGAAGCGCGAGGAGTTGTTCGTGGTGTATTCGATGGTCATGCCGGCGGCTTCGGCCGCACGAATGGAATCGGCCGCGTATTCGACCGGATTCTTGCCGCGATACACCACGCCGTCGAGGTCCAGCAGCGCAAGCTGATAGGCCTCGGCGAGCGGGCGATCGGTGCCTTTGAGGAAACGGGTCATTACGCCGTTCACTCCTCGGTTTCGGTTTCGGGTTCGGTGGAGTCGGAGTCGGCGGATTCGGCGGAATCGTCAGCCTCGGCGTCATTGGCGGAATCGGTCTCGGTCTCGTCGGCCTCATCAGACTCGGCATCACCGTCTTCAGCCTCGTCATCCTCATCGCCGTATTCCTGCTCCGGATCCGGGGCGTACTGCGCCTCATCCGGATCGATGCCGAGCTTTTCGAGCACGTCGGAGTCGTCGGTGATGTCTTCGAGATCGTGATCGATCACCACGTCGTCGCTGTTTTCGTCAATCTCCTCGTCGGCATACTGGTCCTCAAGACGGTCCAGCAGGTCGTTGAGCTGCTCGGCTTCCTTGCTGCGGCCGGCCTCTTCAAGGAAGTACTGCTCGGCCTGCACGGCACGCATGCGGTACTCACCCGGCAGCCCCTGGGAACGGCCGACGGTGTGAACCACTTCAATGGCCTTGTCCCACATCTCCAAATCGCCAAGGGCACCGGCGTACACCAGGAACATCTCGACCTTGGGAGCGCCATGCAGCTGCTTGCCCTCATCGGACAGCGCCAGTTCCACGGCCTTCTTCGGCTCTCCGACGCCACGCTCGCAGTCAGCGATGAACGGCAGGTAGTCGAGGAAGCCGTTCATACGGTAGGCGGTGCGGAACTCACGCAGGGCCAGCTTGTAGTCGCCCTGACGGTAGGCCACGAACGCAAGCGTCTCGCGGGCGAAGTCGATGCGGGAGGCCTGACGGGCCACCCACTTGGCGTGCTCCAAGGCAAGTTCGGGGTCGCTCTCCTCCAGCGCGAAAGCGGCGAGGATGTGCAGACCAATGTTCTCCGCGTGCTCCTTGGACAGGCCGCGCAGACGTTCGCGCTCATCCTTGGACAGCATCGACCATTCCATGCCCTTGGGCATCTTGGGCTCGTCGGGACGACGGTCGGTGTACGGGTTCTGCGAGGGGAAGCTCATCGTGCCGTCGGAGTTACGGCGCGGGCGCCTCATGTATTCAGAGCGCTTCTCCTCACGGTACTGGCGCTTCTCTTCCTGCGAAAACTCGCGGAATTCGCCGTCACGACGGTTGTTGTCGCGGCGATCGTCACGGCGGAAGTCACGACGATCATCGCGGCGGTCGTCCCTGCGGAAGTTGCGGCGGTCGCCATCACGGCGATCGTCGTCGCGACGGAAGTTGCGACGCTCACCATCGCGGCGGAAATCACGACGATCGTTATCCCTGCGGTCATCGCGACGGAAGTCACGACGGTCATTGTCACGACGGAAGTCACGACGGTCCCCATCGCGACGGTCGTCCCTACGGAAATCTCGGCGGTCGTCGTTGCGGCGGAAGCTGCGACGCTCACCATCGCGGCGGAAATCACGACGATCGTTATCACGGTGCTGGTAGCGCGGATTCTCGCCGTTCTCGCCTTCGTGGGAACGGTAGCCGCCTTCGCGGCGCGGCTTGAAGCCTTCGCCGTCACGGCGCGGACCATTGCCGCGGTAACCGCCCTTGCCGCCGAAGCCGGAGCGGCCGCCCTTGTGGAAGCCGCCGGACTTGCCGTACGACTTGCGGTAGCCGCCGTGGCCCTCGCCATCACCGTCACGGCGCGGCGCGTAGCCCTCGCCATCCTCACGGCGACGCGGCTTGAAACCCTCACCATCATGACGCGGCTTGAAACCGCCCTTGCCGCGCGGCTTGAAACCCTTGCCGCCGCGGTTGCCCGGTCGGCGATCGCCATACCCCTTATGGCCGCCGCCGTAAGACTTGCCGGAACGCTCGTTACCTTCTGCCATTACTTGTTTTCCTTAATTCGTTGTTGATTAACGGTTTTCCACGGCGCCGAGCGCCTTCTTGCCACGACGGATAAGCGCGAAGCGGCCTGCCAGGAAGTCGGCTTCGGCCAGCACCTGCTCCTCATCCTCGATACGGTTGTTGTTGAGATACACGCCACCGGACTTGATGGCGCGGCGTGCCTCGGAAGCGGACTTGAACAGTCCGGCAGCCTGGGCGGCGTCGATTACGCGATCGCCGGGCTTGGAGACGGGGAAGACGTGCTCGCCGTTCTCGTCGACCACCTTGAAACCGTCGAGCACGGATTCCAGCGTTTCCTCGTCGATGTCTTCGAGGTTGCCACCGCGGCCGAACAGCGCACCGGAAGCATCGATGGCAGCCTGGGTAGCGGCCTCGCCATGCACGAAGCTGGTGACCTCCCAGGCAAGGGTCTTCTGGGCCTCGCGCTTGCCGGGGTTGGTCTTGGATTCCTCGACCAGTCGTTCGATTTCGGCCTTGGGCAGGAAGGTGAACGCCTTCAGCAGGCTTTCCATCTCCACGTCCGGGCGGTTGATCCAGAACTGGTAGAACTTGTACGGGCTGAGCATCGTGGCGTCGAGCCAGACGGCGTTGCCCTCGGACTTGCCGAACTTCTTGCCGGAAGCATCGGTGATAATCGGGCTGGTGAACACGTTGACGTCCACACCGCGCACCTTGTGGATCAGGTCCAGGCCGGAGGTGAGGTTGCCCCACTGGTCGGAGCCGCCGAGTTCCAGCGTGCAGTGGTATTCGTCAAACAGGTGGAGGAAGTCGTTGCCCTGCAGCACCTGGTAGCTGAACTCGGTGAAGGAGATGCCTTCCTCAGAGTTCAGGCGGCGGGCGACCGTGTCCTTGGCGAGCATGGTGCCCAGACGGAAGTTCTTGCCGACGTCACGCAGGAAGTCGATGACGGTCATCGAGGCGGTCCAATCGTAATTGGACACGAAACGTACGGCGTTCGCGCCTTCGGTGTCCAGAATGCCGCCGATCTGATTCTTCAGGCGATCGGCCCAGCCGGCCACCACGTCCTTCGGGTTAAGCGTACGTTCGCCGGACTGGCGCGGGTCGCCGATGAGTCCGGTGGCGCCACCGACCAAAGCGATCGGATGATGGCCCGCAAGCTGCAGGTGACGCATGTTGATGAGCTGCACGAGGTTGCCGATATGCAACGATGCAGCGGTGGGATCGAAGCCACAATAATAGGTGATGGGCTCGCCGTTCAGTGCTTCTGCGAGTCGATCCCGGTCCGTGGACTGGGAAATCAACCCGCGCCATTCCAGTTCCTCAAGCAGGGTGTTGAAACCCGCTTCCTTGAAGTCGGTGACGTGAGCCATAGCTTGTCGCTTCTCCCTATCGAATTGTGAATAAGACTGCCCAATTGGGCACAGTCAAGTTTCGCAGAACATGGCGACAGTGCCGAACACCAGCCGAGCCGCGCGATTCAGTAAAACGCCTTATTCTAGCGGCGCGGGCCCATAAGTTCGCGCAAAGAGTCGATGATGTCCTGACGATCCGGCACCTGGAACTTCGGGAAGGACTTGAGCATACGCTTCTGCTGTGCGTTGATGACGCCATTGACGGCCCAGCGCAGACGCTCAACCGTATCCTGCGAAAGCTCACGCATCCTGTCGGATACCGCACTGGAGCCCCACTGCCACGTGCCACCGGCGCGTGCCGCCACATCCTGCACCACCTGAGAGACGGAATCGAGCACCTGCTCGAATTCGAGCATGCCCGCAACCGTGACCGCCAAGTCGATGATGGTGATCAGGGCCAGTACCGTGACCAGCGTATGCAGCATCGGCAGCGGAATCATATCCGTGACCCGCTCGACATATGGCTGCGAACCAAGTACCACGCCCACGCCGCCGAGGCCGAAAATCAACGCGCCCAGCAGGCAGACGCGGCCTTGGAGGTTGAAGCGGAAGTTCGAGTAATCCCACCAGCGGGCGTGGAACAGCTGCTCCATGACCCACGAGGTTGTGTATTCGAGTATCGTGGCGCCCACCATCGAAATCAGGAAGATGATGATCGGGTTATGTACGTTGCCGAGAATGGCGACGCCGAGTATCGCGCCGGTGCCGTAGATCGGGCACAGCGGGCCGTTGAGGAACCCTCGGTTGACCAAGCGGTGCTGTTGGCAGGAGACGAGAATGGACTCGTACATCCAGCCGACGAAACTGTAGAACAGAAACCAGAGGAAATAATGTTCGAGTGTGATGATCATCGACGGGCTTCGATCTCGGCGTAAGGCTTCGCGGCGGGCAACGCGCGCTTGTTGAACCGGTCGAACGAGAAGGTCTCGGCGGTGGCGGAGCATTTGTCCGCCAAGGTGACCAGATAGCCTTCGATATAGCGCGGCGGCACCGGGGTCATCGGGAACATGTGGTTCTCGATGCTGTTGCGTTCGATATCGTTGAGCTTGAAGTCCTTCAGGGCATTGACCAGGGCGGCGTGGCCATGGGTGAAGCCATGCCACTGGTGTTCGCCGTTATCCCAGTCGTGCCAGTCGTACAGGAAGTAATCGTGCAGGAGGGCCGCGCGAATCAGGGATTTGAGGTCGACGCGGTACCACAGGCGTGCGCGGTCGGCCATCCACACAGCCAGGCAGGCGACACGCACGGAATGTTCGAACGTGGTGACATTGCCGTGCTGGTAGCAGCAGCGTTCGATCTGCATGTGGCGATGCTCGATGACCTCACGGCCGTGCTTGGCGACCAGGCGTTGAATCTGCGTTCGGGTGAGCAGATGTCCCACGGTTTCAACCCTCCGTTCGGGTTGGTTCAGTGCAATCCCCTGTTGTGAATTACGATTACCCGGCGATATTCAAGAATCCATCGAGTAATACCGTGACCGATTGTAGGGCACAAATATGTCCGTGCACACTCATCCAAAAGAACGACAACGGGAACCGTTAATCGTGGTGGGTTTCAAGATAGTCGAGATAACCTTGAAAACCGCCATCGAGGCTTGCTACATCGTAGCCGCGATCGGCAAGGATTTCAGCTACTTCCTCGCTCCACCATCCTTGAGCACAATAGACTACGACAGTTCGATCTGTGGGCACGGTTTTGAGCACATGGGCCAGAGGGTCGAGTGGTGCATTGATGGCACCTTCGACCGGGTGGGCGGCGAAGTCGGCTGGTTCCCTCAAGTCGAGCAGCGTGACCGTATTCGGGTCGAGCTTGGCAAATTCCGCCGGCGTGATGCGGCGGTACGATGCTTCACTGCTCTCATCGTCATCGACCGCATTATGCAAAGCAATAGGCATGTTCTTCCCCTCTCGTTCTGATCTTGGCACCCCTCAAGGAGGGGCACCACATAGCTCTAAATCGCGCAGGCCGGCTGAATATAGTTGGCCGGATCAATAGCAGTAATGGTCGGCTGCTCACCGCACACCGGGCAATCCGGCACATGCTTTGGCAGTGGGACCCGTCGAATATTCATGGTCAGGGCATCCACAGTGAGCATGCGAGCCACGAGCGGCTCCCCCACGCCGGCAATCAGCTTGACGGCCTCAGTCGCCTCCAGACTGCCGATCACGCCGACCACCGCGCCCAGTACGCCGGCTTCCTTGCAGGTCGGAATCTCACCGGCGGCGGGCAGGTCGCGGAAGATGCAGCGGTAGCAGGGGCCTTCGCCGGGAATGACGGTCATCACCTGACCGGCGAATCCGACCACGCCGGCATGGATATACGGCTTGCCGGCCAGCACGCAGGCGTCATTGATGAGGAATTTTGCGGCGAAGTTGTCGGTGGCATCGATCACCAGATCGTACGGTTCGATGAGGCCGGCGATGTTGCTCGCGTCGACGAGCTCGTAGTAGGTATCAACCGTCACATCCGGGTTGAGCGCGCGGATGGCTGTGGCCGCGGATTCCACTTTGGGCGCTCCGACACGTGCAGTGGTATGGATGATTTGGCGTTGCAGATTGCTCATATCCACCACATCGCCGTCCACCAGTCCGATATGGCCGACGCCGGCCGCCGCCAGATACAGGGCGGCCGGAGAACCAAGACCGCCCGCTCCGATGATGAGCACGCTGGAGGCCAGCAACCGCTTTTGCCCTTTGACCCCCACACCCTTCAAAATCAGATGGCGCGCGTACCGCTCCACCTGTTCATCAGTCAATGCCATGTTTTCTCCATGTTTCCATCTCCCCTCAGTCCGCTACGCGGCCAGCTCCCCTCAGAGAGGGGAGCTAATAAAAGTGTCAGTGCAAATACCCCGTAGTCGGGCTGGACGGCACAGCCTGTCCCTCGGTCACTTTGCCAAGGCCAGACAAATACGCCGCACGACCAGCATCGATGGCGTGCTTGAACGCCTCAGCCATCAGCGGGATATTGCCAGCAGAGGCAACGGCCGTGTACGCCATCACCGCATCCGCACCCATCTCCATCGCATCGCAGGCCTGGCTCGGACGGCCGATACCAGCGTCGATGATGACCGGCACATGCGCGTTGGCGATGATGATTTCGATGAAGTCACGCATGCGCAGGCCCATATTGGAGCCGATCAACGAACCGAGCGGCATAACGGCAGCGGCACCGGCCTCCTCCAGCTGACGGGCCGCAATCGGGTCCGGGAACATGTAGGGCATGACCACGAAGCCTTCCTTGGCCAGCATTTCGGTGGCTCGGATGGTTTCGGCGTTGTCCGGCAAGAGGTACTTGGTCTCGTGTTCGATTTCGACCTTGACGAAGTCGGTGTGGCACACTTCGCGTGCCAGTCGGGCGATACGCACGGCTTCCTCGGCGTTGCGCGCACCGGAGGTGTTGGGCAGCAGCGTAATGCCTTCGGGAATGTAGTCGAGCACGCTGTTCTCGGTGGTCTGCGCGCGGCGCAGTGCCATGGTGACGATTTGCGTGCCTGCATGTTCGACCGTAGCCTTGATGAGGTTCAGGTCGTAGCGGCCGGAGCCCAGAATGAATCGCGACTGGAACTCGTGACCGCCCAGGTTCAGCGGCTTGTCTTCCACCGGGAGAATCGGCGCGGCGGTGCCGACCGGATTGGTGACGGCGGGCTGCGGCGGCAGCGGAGTCGCCTCAACAGATGCTTCAGTAACCGGATTAATATTGCTCATAGCTTTTCCTTTCATCCACCCTGTACAAACTGCACAATTTCCATGACGCACTGGTCGTCGAGCATGGCGTCGGCACGCTTATCGCGCGGGATAATCTCACCATTGAGTTCGATGGCCACACGCTCGGCGCGGAATCCGTGCGCTTCGAGATAATCGGCGACGCTGACCGGCGTCTCGAGCGTGACCTGCTCTCCGTTGACCTGCATAATATCCTTTCAGATAGTAAAAAAGGGTGCACGAAACGAACCGTACCTTAAGTGGTGCGCCCATTCATGAACCCAATCATGCGACCGTTCGACCGCTGTGATGTATTGGCTCCATCACGACCGTCTCACGGCTGAATTATGCAAACGGAATGAAAGCTGTATCGGAGAACCCGGCAAATCTGCGACAACGATTCCTTACGGCGGCATGACCCGCGTCAAGTTCCCCGGTCGAAGTCTGGCGACTTCCTCTCAGCCTCACGGCTCCCGTTCGTTACGGTTTCTCAGTGTATGCCGTTGCAGTGACAACAACAAAATAGAGCTCCCTCATCAGAGGGAGCTTCATTGGGACTAGAACGTGCCGGGGGCTTTGTAGGCGGAGCCATCCGACGTGGATGCGGGGAAGAGCTTGAGTTCTTCGACCTCGGCCTTGGCGTCGGCGATCTGCTCGCGCACGCGACCGTAAGCGGTGCCGCCCTTGCCGTTGCGGGAGTCGACCGAACCGTGGCTGGAGAGCACTTCGCGTACTCCCGGAGCCTTGTCGGCCGGCAGGAACGCGGCGAAGGTCTCGATGAAGTCATTGTCGGTCAGATCCCACAGTTCCTGGCCGCGGCCTTCGGCGAGCTTGACGCAGGCACCAGAGAGCTCGTGCGCGTGGCGGAACGGCACCCCGTTCTTGACGAGCCATTCGGCGATGTCGGTGGCCAGCGCGAAGCCGGTCGGAGCTTCCTCTTCCAGGCGGTCGCCGTCGAAGTGCATGGTCCTGACCATGCCGGTGAAGGCGGGCAGCAGCACTTCGAGCGTATCGACCTGGTCGAACACGGCCTCCTTGTCTTCCTGCAGATCGCGAGCGTAGGCGGTGGGCAGGCCCTTCAGGGTGGCCAGCAGGCCGGTCAGATCGCCGATGAGTCGGCCGGACTTGCCGCGGGCGAGCTCGGCGATATCCGGGTTCTTCTTCTGCGGCATGATGGAGGAGCCGGTGGAATAGCCGTCGTCGAGCTTGACGAAGGCGAACTCCTGGGTGTTCCAGATGATGATCTCCTCGGACAGGCGGGAGATGTCCACGCCGGTCATGGCGGCCACGAACGCGAATTCGGCCACGAGATCACGTGCGGCGGTGCCATCGATGGAGTTGTCGGTCACGCGGGAGAAGCCGAGCTCACGCGCCACGGCCTCCGGGTCGAGGCCGAGCGTGTTGCCGGCCAGTGCGCCGGAGCCGTACGGGGAGGCGTTGATGCGCTTGTCCCAGTCGATCAGTCGCTGCACGTCGCGAATCAGCGGCCAAGCGTGGGCCATGAGCTGGTGCGCGAGCAGCACGGGCTGGGCGTGCTGCATGTGGGTGCGGCCCGGCATCACGGTGCGGCCGGCCTTTTCGCTCTGCTCGATCAGGGCGTTGACGAGGTCAAGCAGGAGTCCGGCGATTACGCGGGAGTGACGGCGCAACCACATGCGAATCAGGCAGGCGATCTGGTCGTTGCGGGAACGGCCGGCCCTGAGCTTGCCGCCGAGTTCATCGCCGGCAATGTCAATCAGACCGCGTTCGAGGGCGGTGGCCTCGTCCTCATCGTCTTCGATGGGGGCGAAGGAGCCATCGTCAACGTAGCGCTGGAGCGTGTCGAGCGCATCCTCCATGCGCTGCAGCTCGTCGGCGGTCAGAAGTCCCGCACGGCCGAGAGCACGGGCGTGGGCGCGGGAACCGGCGATGTCGTCGTCGGCCAAGCGCCAGTCGAACTGCGTGGACTTGGACAGTCGGGCCAATTCCGGCGACGGACCAGACGTAAAGCGACCACCCCACAGGGCCAGATGTTCGTTGTTCTCAGTCATGAAGGCTCCTTGAAACCATGGATTGCAAACAAATCAGACTGCTTGTCAGACTATCAGCGTTGGGCTACATACCGGTGGATTCAAGTTGTTCGTATTCCATGGCGGCAATGTCAGGGATACTGGTCACGTCGTATTGATGAAAAGAACCGCATCGTATACCGCATTACGGGTAACGATGTTCAAAACCTGGAAATAGCCGTCTGCCGAACTCATTACGGAGAGCACTGAGCTTCTTCCGTCATCGGCAAAAAAACGAGGGGAGCACGAGCATAATCTTTGCTCGTACTCCCCTCAGTCATCTGCGGCGACAGCGTCCTGTAATTACGGACAGCCTGACGGCTGCTGATTGTTGGCTCACTGTCGTTCGCACCTCACCTGCAAACAGCCCACTGGGCTGTTTGCTTTACGGCGCGACCCCTCAACGAGGGGAGCCAAAGTAAATGATTACTCGACGGTGTTCTCCGGGACCTCGATGCCGTTGCCGAACTTGACGTCGCGCGCTGCGGCCACGCGGGACGGCAGGCCATAGATGTCGATGAAGCCGTTGGAGGACTTCTGGTCGAAGGTATCGCCGGAATCATAGGTGGCGAGCTTGTAGTCGTACAGCGAGGAGTCGGAACGACGGCCGGTCACGACGGCGCGACCGCCGTGCAGGACCATGCGAATCTCACCGGACACGTACTTCTGGGTGTCCTCGATGAACGCGTTGAGCGACTGAGTCGCCGGGGAGAACCACTGCGCATCGTAAACCAGCTCGCCCCAGCGCTTGTCGATGTCGCGCTTGATGCGGTGCTGTTCGCGTTCGAGGCAGCAGTTCTCAAGCTCCTGATGAGCGGTAATCAGGGCCACGGCACCCGGAGCCTCGTACAGCTCGCGGGACTTGATGCCGACCAGGCGGTCCTCGATGAGGTCGATGCGGCCGACGCCCTGGGCTCCGGCGCGGCGGTTCATCTCTTCGATGGCCTGCAGCGGAGTGACGTCACGTCCATCGATCTTGACCGGCACACCTTCCTTGAACTCGATGACGACTTCATCTTCGACCGGCGGGAAGGCCGGGTCGTCGGTGTAGGAGTAGCAGTCCTTGGTCGGGCCGTTCCACGGATCCTCAAGGAAGCCGGTCTCAATGGCGCGGCCCCACACGTTCTGGTCGATGGAGTACGGGGACTTCTCGGTCTGGGTGATCGGCAACTTGTGCTCCTTGGCGAACGCAATCTCGACGTCGCGGGTCAGGGACAGGTCGCGAATCGGGCTGATGGCCTTCAGCGTCGGGTCGATGGAGGCAATGGAGACCTCGAAACGAACCTGGTCGTTACCCTTGCCGGTGCAACCGTGGGAGATGGTGTCGGCACCGAACTGGTGGGCGGCGCGCACGAGGTGCTTGGAGATCAGCGGACGGGAGATGGCGGAGACCAGCGGGTAGACGCCTTCGTACATGGCGTTGGCCTTGAGGGCCTTCATGCAATATTCGTTGGCGAACTCGTCACGGGCGTCGACCACGTAGGATTCGACGGCTCCGCAGGCAAGGGCGCGCTGCTTGATGGTCTCAAGGCTTTCGCCGCCCTGGCCGACGTCGAGGGACACGGCCACGACGTCCTTGCCGGTGCGCTCCTTCAGGTACGAGATGGCGACGGATGTGTCAAGACCGCCGGAGTAGGCCAGAACAATGCGCTTGTTATCTGCCATTGGTTCCCTTTCGTTCAAGGTCTGAAAAACAAACTGATGCAAGTATATACAGAGGACTGTATATTTATGCACGGCGTGTTGGTTATTTGGAGGCGAGGCTTAGTAGCCAGTCGGAGCGGAAGACGGCGGTGTCGTCATTGGTGCAGATCACCATGACGGTGTCGTCTCCGGCGATGGTGCCTAGCACGCCTTCGATCGACTGCTTGTCAATCACCGAGGCCACGTATTGTGCGGCACCGGAAGGCGTGTGCACCACAACCAGATTTCCGGCGGCGGCCACCGAGGTGACCAGTCCGTTCAGCACGCGAGACATCTGTGCCTCACCGCGCTCCCCTACATCCTCACCTTCCGAAGCAACGACGCTGCGACCCACCGTGTAGGCCACCGTGCCGTCCTTCAGCCGGGTCTTCACCGCATGCATCTCATCAAGATCGCGGCTCAGGGTCGCCTGAGTCACCGCAATACCCTCGTCGATAAGGATTTTGGACAGCTGTGATTGCGAGGTGATGATATGCGTGGCGAGCGCCTGTTCTATGGCACTCAGCCGCGCCGCCCTGCTGGCAGGGCGCTGCAGGGACGGACCGGTTTCACTCATGCGAGCAGGCTTTCGTCTCCACGGGCCTTGCCGGTCAACCAAGTCAGCAACGCTTTCTGTGCGTGCAGACGGTTCTCGGCCTCGTCCCACACCACGGACTGCGGGCCGTCGATCACTTCAGCGGTGACTTCCTTGCCGCGGTAGGCGGGCAGACAGTGCTGGAAGAGCGCATCCGGCTTGGCCAATGCCATAAGTTCGGTGTTGACCTGGTAATCCCAGAACGGCTTGGAACGGATGACGTATTCGGCTTCCTCGCCCATGGAGACCCAGGTGTCGGTGAACACGCAATCGGCGTCCTTCACCGCTTCCTTGGCATCGGTGGTGACCAGGATGGAGCCGCCGGTCTCGGCCGCGATGCGCTTGGCGTCGGCCACGATGTCCGGGCGGGGCAGGTAGCCGTAGGGGCCGGCCACGCGCACGTCCATGCCGGCCACGGCACCGCCGAGCAGGTAGGAGTTGGCCATGTTGTTGGCCGCGTCACCGAGGTAGGCGATGGTCTGGTTCTTCAGGTTGTCGACGCCGCCTCGGTGCTCGGCGATGGTCTGGAAGTCGGCGAGAATCTGGCAGGGATGGAAGTCATCGGTCAGGGCGTTGACCACCGGATGGGTGGAGTACTTGGCCATTTCTTCGACGCGGCCCTGGCCGAAGGTGCGCCACACCACACCGTAAGCCATGCGGTTGAGCACACGAGCGGTATCGGCCACGGGCTCGCCACGGCCCAGCTGGGAGCCGGACTTGTCGATGACCAGCGGGTAGCCGCCAAGCTCGGCAACGCCGATGGAGAAGCTGGAACGGGTGCGGGTGGAGGGCTTGTCGAACAGTACGGCGACGGCCTGCGGACCGGCGAACGGCTGCTTGTAGAAGCGGTCGTGGTGGAACTTGATGGCAAGTTCGAGCACCTGCTTCTGTTCCTCATGGTTGAGGTCGTCGTCACGCAGCATGTGGCGAAGTTCTGGGGTCATGATGATCTCCTTGGATCGGTGGGTCGGCAGTGACAGAGAGAAATCAGTCGTCGGGCAGGTCCGTAGGCACATCCTTGAGGATGGCAAGTGCCTGGTCCACGTCTTGTGCGGTTACAATCAGCGGCGGTGCGAAACGCAGCGCATTGGGAGCCACCGCGTTGACGATGAGCCCGTGTTCGAGGCAGTAGTTCATCACCGCGTGGGAGCAGGGATGCTTGAGCTCGACGGCGTCCAGCAAACCACGGCCGCGTACGGAAACGAACAGCGGATTACCGGTGGCCATAATGCCATCGCGCAGCTGTTCGCCGCGAGCTTCGGCGTTGGCCACCAGATTCTCGTCTTCAATCACGCCAAGAGTGGCGAGTCCCGCAGCCGCACCCAGCGGATTGCCGGCAAAGGTGGAGCCGTGGGAACCAGGAGTGAACAGAGCCGCAAGTTTCTCGCCGAAAGCGATCATGCCGCCCATCGGGAATCCGCCTGCCACGCCCTTGGCGAAAGTCACCATATCCGGCGTCACGCCGCCGGACAGATCGTCACGCTGGAATGCGAACCACTTGCCGGTACGTCCGATACCGGTCTGTACTTCATCGATGATGAGCAGCGCGTGGTTGATATCGCACAGTTCGCGCACGAACTTGACGTAATCGGCGCCCAACGGCTGCACGCCGGCTTCGCCCTGGATAAGTTCCAGAATCACAGCAGCCACCGGACCCTTGCCATAGCGGCCGAGACCGGTCTGTGCAAAAGCGTCGTGCAGGGCGACCTTGTCGCCGGCGCGTACGAATTCAATGTTCGGCACCAGCGGATCATACGGCTTGCGGATACCGGGTTTCCACGTGGCGGACAGCGCACCCATCGTACGGCCATGGAAGCCGTGAGTCATTGCGAGAATGCGTGCGGGCTTGCCGCCGATGGAAGGCAGGGCACCAGGCAAGGTGCGGCCATACAGCTTGGCAAGCTTGAGGGCAGCTTCATTGCCTTCAGCACCGGAGTTGCCGAAGTAGACTTTGGAGCCTTCAGGTGCACCAGCCAGCTTGACCAGTTTGGATGCCAGCTCAATTTGCGGCTCGGACGCGAAATAGTTGCTGATATGAGCCACCTTGGCAGCCTGATCGGCAACCGCTTTGACCCACTTGGGGTGGGCGTATCCGAGGGAATTGACGGCGATGCCTGCCAGGAAATCGAGGTATTCGTTACCGTCAACATCCCAGATGTGGGCACCTTGGCCGTGATCCATGACGCGCAACGGCGTACCGAACACATTCATGTGGACCTGAGAGTACTCTCCCAGCCACTTGCTGTCCTCCGTACCTAGTTTTTCCTCATGCTCAGTAGCCATAAGAGCTCCTCATTTCCAGTCCTTCATCGGGCATAACCATGGTACCGATGCCTGCGGAGGTGAATATCTCATTCAAAATCGAATGCGGCTTGCGCCCGTCGATGATATGGGCTTGGGGCACGCCACCGTCGATGGCCCTGACACAGGCCTCCATCTTGGGTCGCATACCGGATTCCAGGTCCGGCAGCATATCGCGCAGGTTTTCCACACCGATCCGGCCAATCAGAGAATTCTTGTCCGGCCAATCGGCGTACAGACCATCCACATCGGTCAAGATAACAAGCTTGCGCGCGCCCACAGCGGCAGCCAAAGCGGCGGCGGCGGAATCGGCGTTCACGTTGAGCACTTCAGTGGCATCTTCTTCGTTCGGAGCCACGGAAGAGACGACCGGGATACGACCGGCGGCCACCAGATCCTCGACTGCCGAGGCATCGACGGAAACCACATCGCCGACCAGGCCGATATCGGTGGGCTTGCCATTGATGATGGGCCTGCGCTGCATGGCCGAGAACAGGCCGCCGTCTTCACCGGACAGGCCTACGGCCAGCGGGCCGTGCGCGTTGATCAGGCCGACCAGTTCGCGTGACACCTTGCCGGTCAGGACCATGCGCACCACGTCCATGGCCTCGGGGGTGGTGACCCTCAGGCCGCCTTTGAATTCGGATTTGATGCCGAGGGCCTTGAGCATGTGGGAGATCTGCGGGCCGCCGCCGTGCACGACGATCGGATGCAGGCCCACCTGACGCAGGAAGACCATGTCTTCGGCGAAGCACTGCTTCAGATGGTCATCGACCATGGCGTTGCCGCCGTATTTGACGACGATACGCTGGCCGGCGAACTCCTCCAGCCAAGGCAGCGCTTCAATAAGCACTTCTGCCTTCTGATCGGCGCGCAAATCGGTGTGCACGTCGAAATGGAACCCAGGTCCCTTCAATTCTGTAGCCAATTTTTCTCTTTTCTGCGACGCCGGCGACGCTATCGCTGCCGGCTGCTACAAACAGCCCACTGGGCTGTTTGTCAGCTTTCGTAGTCGGCGTTGATGTGGACGTATTCGTGGGTGAGGTCGTCGGTCCAGACGGTGGCCTCGGCATCCGAGCCGGTGTTCAGGTCGATGTCGATGTGGACTTCGCGCGGGGTCATGTCGACCTCGCTGCGGTCGCGGCCGGCGCCGCCGTTCTCGCAGATGCGCACGCCGTTGACGTCCACGGTCACCTTGTTCGAATCGTAAGGCGCGACTTCAGGCGGCACAGTGCCCAGGGAGCTGACGATGCGGCCCCAGTTCGGATCGTTGCCGGAGATGGCGCACTTGAGCAGGTTCGAGGCGGCGACGGCACGACCACAGGCAAGTGCCGCGTCTTCGCTGGTGGCACCGGTGACAGTGATGCGAATGTCGTGGGAGGCACCTTCGCCGTCGCCGATGATCTGGCGGGACAGGGAGACGCAGGCCTCACGCACCAGCTTGTTGAATTCGTCCTTGTCCGGTTCGACGCCAGAGGCACCGGAGGCGAGTAGCAGGACCGTGTCGTTGGTGGACATGCAGCCGTCCACGTCGATGCGGTTGAACGAATGTTCGGCGGCCACGGCGAGTGCGGCCTGCATCTGGCCGGCGGAGACGACCGCATCGGTGGTGATGACGCACAGCATGGTGGCCAGCTGCGGGGCAATCATGCCCGAGCCCTTGACCATGCCGCCGATCTTCCAGCCGTTGGAGCCGGTCAGTTCGACCGTCTTCGGCTTGGTGTCGGTGGTCATGATGGCGTGGGAGGCGTCGGCGCCGGCTTCGGCGGTGGCGGCAAGAGCCTCATGGGCACTCTTGGCACCAGCCAGCACGTTGTCCAACGGCAGCAGTTCACCGATGAGACCGGTGGAGCAGACAGCCACATCATTCGGTTCGGCGCCGATGAGACCGGCGACCGTTTCCGCGGTGGTGACGGACTGGGCGTAACCGGCCTCGCCGGTGCAGGCGTTGGCACCGCCGGAGTTCAGAATCACGGCCTTCACGTGACCGTCGGCGACGACTTTACGGCTCCACTGCACCGGGGCGGCGCAGAAACGGTTCGAGGTGAACACGCCTGCAGCCGCGTCGAGCGGGCCGTTGTTGACCACGAGGGCCAAGTCCTTCTTGCCTTCGACGGATGAAATACCAGCCGCCACGCCGGCGGCGGAGAAACCTTGTGCAAATGTAACGCTCACGGTGCTACTCCGATCTTGGTCAGGCCCGCGTCTTCCGGCAGGCCGAGTGCGATGTTCAGTGATTGGACCGCTTGTCCGGCGGTGCCACGGTTGAGGTTGTCTATGGCGGCAAAAGCGTAGATGCGGCCGGCCTTGCGGTCGGCGACGACCTGCAGGTGGGCTGCGTTGGATCCGATGATGTTGCCGGTGGCGGGCAGTGTGCCCTCGGGCAGCAGCACCATGAAGTCCTGGCCTTCATAGGCCTTGGACCATACGGCGCGAATCTCCTCATCGCTCAGTGCCTTGGCCTTGTCCGTCATGCGGGCGGACACGGTGGCGAGGATACCTCGGGACATGGGGGCGAGAATCGGCGTGAAGCCGAGCGTGAATTCGCTGGCTTCGGCCGCGCTCTTGCCGGCCGCGTGGGCGAAGTTCTGCAGGATCTCGGGAATGTGGCGGTGCTTGCCGCCCACCGAATACGGCAGGGCGGATTGCAGGGCCTCGGCGGCAAGCAGGTTGGTGCGCTTGAGATTCTTGCCGGCACCCGAGTATCCGACGACCAGATCGGCCACGATATCCTGCGATTCAACCAGTCCTTCGGCGATGCCGGGCTGGAGGGCCAGCGTGGTGGCGGTGACGTTGCAGCCAGGACCTGCGATGCGCTTGGTGCCAGGAAGCGCCGCACGCTGGCGGGTGTAGGAGCCGTCCGCAGCTTTGCCGGTGATGAGCTCGGGCATGCCGTAGGTCCAATGCTCATAGAAATCGCCGCCGTAGAACTCATCCCAAGCGGCCTGTTCTTCGAGGCGATGGTCGGCGCCCAAATCCACAACCACGGCATTCGGATCGAGCTGCGAGGCGAGCTTGCCCGAAGCACCGTGCGGCAGTGCGAGGATGATAACGTCATGCCCGTTCAGCACTTCGGGCGTGGTATCTTCAACGACCAGATTGGCCAGTTGGGGAATATGCGGCATGTGCTTGGCCATCGACTCCCCCACTGAGGAATGGCCTGCCACGCAGGTGATGTCGAAGTCGGGGTGCGCGGCCAGAATGCGCAGCGCTTCACCGCCGGCATAGCCCGTGGCACCGGCCACGGCCACTGTATATTTCGCCATACTCATCTCTTTTCACTGATGTGTCTTCGGATGAGTATACGCGATTATGCAGACTATTGCATATTTATGCAGTGGGTGTGTTGGTATGTGAACGCTACTTATGCGGAGATGGAGTCGGAGGAGGAGCCGGTGCCGCCGGTCAGTTGCTGGAGGGCTTCCTGGTAAAGGCTCATGGCGTCATAGCCATTGAAGGCCATCCAGATGACGGCGATGGTGTACAGCACGTTGATTACCACGGCGGCCACGGCCAAACCGAAGCCCTTCATATGGAAAGTGCGCGTGCGCCACATTGCCACCGCGCCCATCAGTGCCGAGAGCACTGGCACCGGGAAGAACAGGGCGAGGATAAAGGAGATGATCGCATACGAATCCCAGTGCCCGTAGAGTGGGTTCTGGTTTGGATCGTTCAGGTCGATGCCGTGGTAATAATGCGGCTGGTGAGGCTGACCGTTCGGCTGTTGACCATACGGCTGGCCCTGCATGCCCGGGTACCCGCCCGGATATGCGCCCGGACCGGACTGTTGGCCGCCTTGAGCGTACGGCCAGCCGCCCGCCTGCTGATTGCCGGGCCACGCCGGCTGCTGACCATACGGCTGGCCAGCCTGCTGAGATTGTGTCGCGCCACCGTTATCGCCAGCGGCTGCGGCGGAATCCTTCTTAGTATCCGGCTCGGGAGCGCCATAAATATACGGGTTGTAATTCGGCCCGTATTGGCCAGACATAGCACCATATTCAGGCTGCTGGTACTGCCCGTATTTCGGCTTGTCCTGCTCCGCTTGGCTCATGGCGCTCCTCGATTCGGATGATTGGTTGGGTCAGGCGCGCAGCTGGGCGCCGATTTCGGCGGCCTCAGCCACGATGGCCTTGCGGATGGCGTCGCTGTCTTCGGCGGACAGCGTCTTGCTCGGTGAACGGAACACCACCGCATAGGCCAGGGACTTCTTGCCCTCGCCCACCTGTTCGCCGGTGAACACGTCGAACAGTTCGATGGATTCGAGGTTCGCGCCGGCGGCCTTGCGAATCACGTTCTCAAGCTGGCCTGCGGTCACGGTCTCGTCCACGGTGAAGGCCAAATCCTGCTTGACCGGCGGGAACGTGGAGATCGGCTTGGCCTGGACGGGCTTGCCGGTCAGCGTGGCGAACAGCGCGGTGAGGTTCAGCTCGAAGGCCGCGGAATGGGCCGGGAAGCCGAGCGCCTCGTTGACGCGCGGGTGCAGTTCACCAACCCAGCCGGTGAAGACGTCGCCCACCATGACGCGGGCGGCGCGGCCGGGGTGCCATTGGACTGGCACATCGTCGGCGGCGGGCTGGTCGAGTTCGATTGCGGCACCGATACGGCCGGCGATGCGGCGCACGGCCTCGACGGCGTCGGACCAGTCGACCGGGCGCTTGCCGCCCATCCAGCCGTCGTCCTCGGCCAGACCGGTCAGGATGCCGGCCACATGGTCGGGCTGTTCGGGCAGACCGGCGTCAAGCGCGGCGAGCTGTTCGTCGGTGGGGCGCACGCCGCCGGGCAGTGCCGGGATGGCGGGCGCGTTCGGATCCCACAGGTAGACGTGGCCGAGCTCGTACAGGGACACGTTTTCGATGCCGCGGCGGATGTTGCGCTGCACGGTGGTGGCCAGGGTCGGCAGAATCTCGCGACGCAGGTACGGACGGTCGCCGTAGAGCGGGTTGGCGATCTCGACGCTGACCTTCTTGGTGGCTTCCGGGTCGAAGCCGAAGGCCTTGTAATCGTCGTCACCCACGAACGGGTAGCTCAGCGATTCGACCATGCCGAACTCGGCGAGCTCGTCCGCCACGCGACGGCGACGCTGCTGGTCCGGGGTCAGGCCCACCAGACCCTCGACCGGTGCCGGCGGCACGGTGATCGGAATCTGGTCGTAGCCGACCAGTCGGGCGATCTCCTCGACCAGGTCGCACGGCTCGTTCAAGTCCGGACGCCAGCTCGGCGCGGTTACGGCGAACTCACCGTTGCCGCCACCGGCCACCGTGCAGCCAATGTCGGTCAGGATGTCGGAGATGCGGTTGATGTCCACGTCGAGGCCGGCTACGCGGGCCACTTCGGAGGCCTTGAAGTGGATGGCCTTGGCGCGCGGCGTGTTGTTCACGTCGTTCGGGTGTTCGCTGGGCTCGCCGTTGCCGTACTTGGCCATGAGTTCGGCGGCCATCTGGGTGGCGGCAGGCTGCAGCGCGGTGTCGACGCCACGTTCGAAGCGGCGGGAGGCCTCGGATGGAATCTTGTGGCGACGGGCCGAACGGGCGATGGTCACCTGATCGAAGTGCGCGGCCTCCAGAAGAATGTTCTTGGTGTCGGCGGTCACTTCGCCATACAGGCCGCCCATCACACCGGCAAGGCCGAGGATGCGCGAGCCGCGTTCGCCGTTCGGCGAATCGGTGATAAGCAGATCTTCGACGCTCAGGTCATGTTCCTTGCCGTCCAGGGTGGTGAGTTTCTCACCCTCGTTGGCGCGGCGCACGACAATCGGGCCTTCGAGCTTGTCGAGGTCGTAGGCGTGCATCGGCTGGCCGAGGTCAAGCATCACGTAGTTGGTCACGTCCACGGCCAAGGAGATGGAGCGCATGCCGGCGCGGATCAGGCGGCGGCGCATCCAGTTGGGCGTGTGGGCGTTGGGATTGAAGTCCTTGACGATACGCGCGTAGTAGCGGTCGCAACCGGGCACGCCGTGAATCGGATTGTTATCGTCGATTTCAACATCGATGTCCACCGGGGTGCCGGGCTGGTAGTCAGCAGGTTCCGGGGCCTTCTCGTTGAGTGCCACGGCCGGATCGGTGTAGGCGGCACCGGTGGAGTGGTGGTATTCGCGGGCCACGCCACGGTAGGACAGCGTGTAGCCACGGTCCGGGGTGATGTTGATCTCAAGCAGAGGCTGGTCGAGGTGCAGCAGGTGCATGGCGTCCTGACCAGGCTTCAGAGCCTCGTATTCAGCCTCGGAGAAGCCATACTGACGCAGCAGGATGATGCCATTGTGGTTGTCGCCCAGACCCAGCTCACGTTCGGAGGCACACATGCCGTTGGAGATGTGGCCGTAGGTCTTGCGCGGTTCGATCTTGAAGTCGCCGGGCAGCACGGCACCGGGCAGGGTGACGACGACCTTTTCGCCGGCCTTCATGTTGGGCGCGCCGCAGATGATGCCGCGCGGCACCTTGTTGCCGTCTTCGTCGGTCTCGTTCCATTCGTCGCCGCAGTCCACGTGGCACCAGTTGATGGTCTTGCCGTTCTTCTGCGGTTCGGGGGTGGCGTCGACCACGTAGCCGACCACAATCGGGCCGGTCACCTGAGAGGAGTGAATCTCCTCTTCCTCAAGACCCACCTTGACAAGGTCCTTGGCGAGCTGTTCGTAGGTCAGGCCTTCGGGAACCTCGACATGGTCCTTGAGCCAATCGATATCGATCATAGGCATGGCTGAATCACTCCCCCATCACAAACTGTTCGGCGAAACGCACGTCACCTTCGACCAGGTCGTGCATGTCGTTGATGTCGCTGCGCAGCAGGAGCGTGCGCTCCATGCCGACGCCGAAGGCGAAACCGGTGTAGACGTCCGGGTCGATGCCGGCGGACTTCAGCACGTTCGGGTTCACCATGCCGCAGCCGCCCCACTCGAGCCAGCCGGGGCCGCCCTTCTTGTCGGGGAACCACAGGTCGAGTTCGGCGCTCGGCTCAGTGAACGGGAAGTAGCTCGGGCGCAGGCGCGTCTTGGCTTCAGGGCCGAACATGGCGACGGCGAGCTTGTCCAGCACGCCCTTCAGGTCGGCCATGGTCAGGTGCTTGTCGACGGCGAGGGCTTCGCACTGGTGGAACACCGGAGTATGGGTGGCGTCCAGCTCATCGGTGCGGAACACGCGGCCCGGGGACGCGATGTACAGCGGCACTCCACGGGTCAGGAGGGCACGGACCTGATCGGAGGAGGTCTGCGTACGCACCACCATGTTGGAGCCGACGAAACCGGCGGCGTCCTTGGCTTGATTGCCCTTGACGTAGAAGGTGTCCTGCATCTGGCGGGCCGGATGGTCCGGGCCGAAATTCAGGGAGTCGAAGTTGTACCATTCGGCTTCGATTTCCGGGCCGGAGGAGATCTGCCAGCCCATGGAGATGAAGAAGTCCTCGACGTCCTCCATCAGCTTAGGCAGCGGGTGACGGGCGCCCAGAGGCTTACGGTTCACCGGCAGCGTCATATCCACGGTTTCGGCGGCAAGCGCGGCCTTCTCGGCGGCTTCCTTGAGCTCGACCTCCTTGGGACCATAGGCGCGGCCGAAGTCGGCGCGCAGCTTGCCCATGAGCTTGCCGGCTTCCTTCTTCTGGTCGGCGGGCAGGGAGCCAATGGCCTTGCTGGCCCTGGTCATCGCCGAATCGGCACCTGCGTACGTTGTCTTGATGGCCTTGAGCTCCTCCAGGTTGGAGGCGTTCTGGATTTTCTCGATGCCCTCGGCAACCTCAGCGGTCACCTGGTCGGCGTCGAACACCATTTGTTCTGCCACGAGAACCCTTTCGTCTGATGTTTTCTCAGCGTTTCACAGCGTTTTTACCGGTTTCACATTCTTTCAACATGACCCGACATAGACAGCGACATCAGCATCACCGCGGCCGAGGTGCCGAGGTTCAGCGATTCGGCCTTGCCATAAAGCGGGATGGAGACGATGCGGCCGCAGCGCGTGAGGATGTCCGGTTCCAAGCCACGCGCCTCATTGCCGAACAGCACGGCTTTCGGAGCCTCGACCGCCGCCTTGTCCGCCAGTACTGCGGGCAGGCTTTCCGGCTTGCGTTCTTCGGTGCCGTATACGTCGGCGGCCCAGACGTCCATATTATGGTCGCCTGTCCAGGTGAAGAATTCGTCGGTGCTCATGGCGAGTACCGGCAGATGGAACAGGGAGCCTGCGGTGGAGCGGATGACCTTGGGGTTCAGCACGTCCACGCAGTCGTCCACGAAGATTACGGCGTCGCAGCCGGCCGCATCGGCCGCACGGATCACGGTGCCGGCGTTGCCCGGGTCGCGCACCTGCCAGAAGGCGGCAATCTGCGGGGCCCGACCGTTCTTGCCAAGTTCGACGTCATCGGCTCCGGCGTGCATGGACTCGGCATTGCCGACGGCCGCGATGCCTTGGGCGTCCGGACTGATGCGGCGCATCACGTCGCCGGTGCAGTAGTGCACATAAATCGTGGCATCCTGCGAGGTTTCGACGATCTTCTCCAACGTGGAGGAGATGATACGCGGATGTTCCAGCGCCTGCGAAACCTCTACATACAGGTCCTGCACCACGTCCGGCCGCCAAGTGACGGCCTCGCGCACGGATTGCGGGCCTTCGATAAGAAAACGGCCCGAACGTTCGCGGCCTTTGGCGCGGGTCAGATCGGCGATGCGGCGCACGCGGTCGGATTTCGGATTATCAAGAATCTGGGCGTTGATGGGCATAGCCACTACCCTACTGCCGGGTCATTACGTCAGTCGTGGCTCGCTCCCGCTGGCGGAGGCATCGTAAGCCTTTCAGACACCCTGAAAGGCACTGTGCCAGTCTGCCGCCTTTCAGACACCCTGAAAGGCGAAGTGCCAATTCCCGGTGCCGACGGCTACGCCTATGGAGGCCAGCGGGACGGCCAGACAGATGACGTAGAAGATCCAGTCGATAGGCTTCAGACGCGAGATGCGGGCTTGGGAACGTGGGGCGCCGGAGCCGAAGCCGCGCGCTTCCATGGCGGTGGCAAGTTTGGTGGCACGCCGGATGGAGAGCACCAGCAGTCCGAACGCTTGGGAGAGGGCACGGGCGATGGCGTTACCGTCACCAAGGCCGCGCGAACGCTGGGACAAGCCGAGTGCGCGCCAATCTTCCTGCAGCAGCGTAAACATGCGCAATCCGGCCAATCCGCCGTATACGAATCGCGGTGAGAAGTGCAGAATCTCAACCAGACCGTCCGCCAAATCAGTGGGATCGAGGCCCAAGGCCAGAATCACGCCGGGTACGGCAATGGCCGCCACCCTGATAGCCGTGGCGATGGCCAGATTGATGGATCCCTCGCTGATCACAATCCAGCCACCCTGCCACAGGATCTCGCCCGAGGTGCGGCCGTAGAGGAACACGGAGATAAAACTGCCGGCGGCGGCGATCCATACCGGCCAGGTCTTACGGCATACGGTCCACGGAGCCACGCCACCAATCCACAGCAGCACGAATTCGATGCCGAGCGCCGTGGATGCGGATACCGCATCCAGACTGATGAACATCGGAATGCACAGCAACAGCGCACCGATGATGCGACTGACCGCGTTGATGCGCGCGATGAACCATGAGGGCGATGAGGCTTTGACCGGCTCCACGCGCGTTTCCTGCGGGCTGACGGTTACCACGTCACTCATGCCTTCGCCTCCTCGAACATCACACGTCGTGCGCCCAGCGCATCCACCAGCGCCTCATCGTGCGTCACCATGATCACGCACGAGCCTTGGTCGCGGATGGCGGCGATCAGCTTGACCATTTCATTCCACGTACTGAAATCCTGTCCGAATGTCGGCTCGTCCATCACCAACACTTTGGGTGCGGCGGCCAGCATGGAGGCCACGGACAGTCGCCGCTTCTCCCCGCCAGACAAGGTGTACGGGTTGGCTTTGGCGAAGCGCGTGAGATTCATCTGCTCAAGCATGCGGTCGGCGGTCTGATAAGCCTCGTCTTGGCTCTGCCCCATCGACTTGGGGCCGATGGATACCTCGTCACGCACAAAGTTGGCAGCGAACTGGTGTTCGGGCTCCTGGAACACCATGCCGATACGGCCCAGCAGTTCCTTGCTTTTCCAGTCGATCGGCTCACGCCCGGCATGCGCGGGCTTGAGGTTGTCGGCGATGAGCACCTTGCCGGCGATAGGCTTGAGTAGCCCGGCCAAGGTCAAGGCCAAGGTCGATTTGCCCGCGCCGTTCGGACCCATCAGAGCCGTTACTTCGCCGGGATAAAAATCCAGATTGATACCAACGCCAAGAGCGGCCCCACGGCCAAAGCTTAAGTTCTCGGTGCTGAGCACCGGCGCATCGTGCGCAGACTCCTGCTTCGGTGAGTAATCGGGAATCGCACGGCCCGGCACCCACGCGCCACCGGCGGCCAACACGTCGCCCATCTCGGCGAACACCTCGTCCGGCTTGCCGTCGGCAATGACCGCACCCGTGGGCGAACTTGCATCGGGTCGGCCGAGCACAATCACGCGATCGACCAGATCGAGCCATACATCGATATGATGTTCGACCACAACCATGGTCTGTCCGGTGGCCTCGATGACCTTTTTGACCGCGTCATGCACTTCGACCACGCCTTCGGGATCGAGGTTGGCGGTCGGTTCGTCCAACAACAGCAGACCGGGCTTCATAGCCAGCACGCCGGCCAACGCGAGACGTTGACGCTGACCGCCGGACAGATGGCGGGTGGACCGATCCAGTTCGAGTCCGCCGAGTCCCACCATATCCAATGATTCGCGCACTCGCTGCCGAATCTCCTCGCGCGGCACGTTGAGGTTTTCGCAGCCGAAGGCCGCGTCATCGCCCAGTCGTTCAAGAATGATCTGCGAGTCCGGGTCCTGAAGCACCAGTCCCACGCGACCTCGCGCCTCGCGCGCATCGACGCCATCGATGGTGAGCGAGCCCTCCTGCTCGCCTTCCTCATCGCCGCCAAGTACGCCTGCGAGACCGGCCATCATCGTGCTTTTGCCCGCGCCCGAAGCACCGAGCAGCAACACACGTTCACCTGGCCGGATGGTGAAATCGACGGCACGCAACGCGAAGTCCTTACGCGTGGCGTGCCGCCATCCCCAGCCGCTGGCCTCTACCGCAGCCGGATTAACCTGCATCAGACGCGCGCCTTGCTGCGGCCGGATTCAAAGCGTTCCAGAGCGCCGGTGGCGGCGAGCGCACGAGACAAGTACCAGACCACCACGCCGGCGATCACGACGCCGGAGATGATGGAGCCCACCAGATACCAAGTGACGCGCAGGCCGTTCCAGCCCGGGTTGGTGGCCCAGTAGTAGGCCCAGCAGCCCACGCCGGCGAGCGCACCGGACAGGATGGTGGTGCCGATGTTCCACTTCTTCCAAGCGAAGACGGCGAAGGCAATTTCGGCACCCAGACCCTGGATGATGCCGACGATCAGCGAGCCGCCGACGCCCCACTGGTTGCCCAGCGTAAGCTCAAGGAAGGCGGCGAGGGTTTCGGCAAACAGTGCGGCACCGGGCTTGCGCACAATGATTGCAGCGAGCGGGCCGGCGAACAGCCAGAATCCGTTGAGCAGACCCTCGAAACCGGGGGTCACGCCTTCAAACAGGGCCAGCGGGGCGGAGCAGACAATGTCCCAGCCCCAGAAAATAACGCCGGATGCGACGGCGATGATTGCGGCGACGACGATATCGACGACGCGCCACTTGTAATTGGCTTTGGCCACAGCTTCAGTCATGAATGTGCCTTTCTTCTGCTCGCACGCAGGCCGAACATACGTGGATATATGTACGCACATGATGCATATGTTCGTGGCCACGCGCGGGTTGGTTCAGGCACGGGTAGGTAAGAGCGACATTTCCGTGCGCCGGCATTATCCGGTCACGTTCCATCGGTCGAGACTATGAGTCTCCTCTCAGCCGCCCAACGGCAGCTCCCGTGTCAACTCCCGACTATAAAGCAAGCCGCCGTCAAAGGCAATAGCCACATCTGTGACCTACCTGACGGCGGCTCACTACCATTACCGATGCGGTTCGGCTACTTGCCGAGCTTGTCCAGCAGCAAAGCCTCGGTGATCACGTTGTTCTTGAGGCCGGGCAGGGAGATGGACTCATTGGGGCTGTGGGCGTTGGCCTTCGGGTCTTCGGGACCGGTGACCAGCACCTGAGCGTTGGGGAAAATGCGCTGCAGTTCGGGGATGAACGGAATGGAGCCGCCTTCGCCCTTGTTGATGGGCTCAACGCCGAAGGCCTCGGTCATGGCTTCCAGCGCGTCCTTGGTGGCCACGGCGGTCGGGTCCATGGCCCAGCCCATGCCGTTTTCGCCGCGTTCGACAGTGACCTTGGCGCCGAACGGCGCGTGGGATTCGAGGAATGCAGCCAGTGCTTCCTGCGCTTCTTCAGGGCGCTGGGTGGGCGCGGTGCGCAGCGACAGACGGAAGCGGGTCTCCGGGGCGATCACGTTGAAGGATCCCTCGACCGGGTGGGCGTCGAAGCCGATCACGGTCACGGACGGCTTGGTCCACAGGCGTGAGGCCAGCGAACCGGTGCCGGCGAACTCGTAACCGGCCACCACGCCGGAATCCTCGCGCACGGTGGTTTCGTCAAGGTCGCGTTGCAAACCGCCGATTGGCTCTTCCGCGGCCACGCCGGGCACGGCCAGATCGCCGTTCTCGTCGTACATGGAAGCGATGAGCATGGCGGCCAACGTGTTGGAGTCAAGAATCGGGCCGCCGTACTGACCGGAGTGCACCGGGTGCTCAAGGCCCTGCACGGTCACGTCCACGCAGGTGTTGCCGCGCAGCGAGGTGGTCAAAGAAGGAATGTCCGCCGACCAGTTGCCGGAATCGGCCACGATAATCACGTCGGCGGCGAATTCGTCGCGGTGAGCCTCGATGAAGGGAATGAAGCTTGGCGAGCCCACCTCCTCTTCGCCTTCGATGAACACTTTGATATTGACGTTGAGGTCGTCGCCCAAAGCCTTCAGCGCACCGGAGTGGATGGCGATGCCGCCGCCGTCATCGGCGGAGCCACGGCCGTAAAGACGGCCGTCGATTTCGGTGGCCACGAACGGGTCGGTGTTCCACTCGGCCGGGTCCGGAACAGGCTGCACGTCGTGATGGGCGTAGAGCAGCACGGTGGGGGCGTCCGGAGAAACGATATGCGAGCCGATGACCTCCCATGCGCCCGGAGTGCCGTCGGCATTGGAAGCCTGGACCACCTTGGCATCCACACCCACGAGGCGCAGTTCGTCTGCCACGAATTCAGCGGAGCGCTTCATATGTTCGGCGGTGATGCCCTTGGCGGAAATCGACTGCAGCGCAACCTTTTCGGCCAGCACCTTGACGATGCGGTTCCAATCGGTTTCGACGCGCGAACGAATCTCGTCAGCGGTGAGCGTTGCCATGATGGTCCTCCTTTATATGTGTGTAAGCGGCGTCATTGCAATGGCTGCGCCAGTATACAAGTGTCTGAACGTCACCGTAACCTCAAAGCATGACATGGAATCCGTTTAGGAAAAAAGAAGAGGCCCAAGTTCCCGTTGAGCAGGCCCCGAAGAAGACCGCCGATCCTTCTGAGAAAAAAGGCCGTCCTACCCCGAAGATGAAGCAGGCTCAGGCCGCCGGTATCCGTCCGCTGGTTCCGGTGGACCGCAAGGCCAGCGCCAAGGCCGCCAAAGCCCGTCTGCGTGAGAAGGAGAACGCCGAGTACGAGGCGATGCAGAAGGGCGATATCAACCACATGCCCAAGGCGGAACGCTTGCCTTGGCGTATCTACATCCGTGATTATGTGGATGCCCGTTTCAACCTTGGCGAATGGTTCATCCCGGTGGCCTTCGCGATTCTGATCGTTTCCATGTTCGTCACTTCTTTGATGCAGAACCAGTGGGCTTCCATCATCATGATGGCGCTTATGTACGGTTACCTGATTGCCGTGATCATCGACGTATGGCTGATGTGGCGCAAGCTCAAGGCCAAGCTCATCGCCAAGTACGGCGAACGGTCCGTGTCCAAGGGCTCCCGCTCCTTCTCCTACGCTTGGAGCCGTTCGATTCAGATGCGTCGTTGGAGGCTTCCCAAGCCGCGTTACCCGAAGCGCGGTCACTGGCCGGCGGACTGATTGTCCATATATACTCTGGCTCCCCTCGTTGAGGGGCTGAGCCGTAAAGAAAACAGTCCAGTGGACTGTTTTTAGGCGAAGTGGCGGCGATAGCCGCATATGGCTCCCTAGCGTGGGAGCCATACTTATATGTATCAAGGAGGCAATCATGAGCGAACAGTTTGATCTGGTCATCATCGGGGCCGGCCCCGGCGGCTATTCCACGGCCTTGCGCGCCGCCGAACTCGGCATGAAAGTGGCACTCGTCGAGCGTGACGCCACCGTAGGCGGCACATGTCTCAACCGTGGCTGCATCCCCTCCAAGGCGCTCATCACCGCCACCCACACCATCGACACCGTGCACCGTGCGGCCGAGCTCGGCGTCAACGCCTCGGTGAATGGCATCGACTTCGGCACGCTGCGCGACTATCGCCTGCGCGTGGTCAAGACGATGGTGGGAGGACTGGCCGGACTGCTTGCCCATCGCGGCATCACCGTGTTCCGAGCCAATTCCGCGTTCCATGCGGATGAGACCGCTCCAGCAACTTCCAACCACATCGTCCACCTCGTCCCTTCCCCCGACCAAAGCGACATCCTCACCTATCACAAGGCCGATGTCCCCGAGCCCAGCGGCCCCACGATGGACCTCACGGCCACGAACATCGTCATCGCCACCGGTGCCAAGCCACGCCCATTGCCCGGCAACCCGTTCGCCGGCGCCCTCATCGACTCCACACAGGCGCTGGAAGTCAACGAATTTCCCTCGTCGGCGGTGATTATCGGCGCCGGGGCCATCGCCCTTGAATTCGCCTCGATGTGGAACGCCGCCGGCTCGAAGGTGACCTTGCTGATTCGCAAGGACCGTGTGCTCTCAGCCTGGGACCGGAGAGCCGGCACCACGCTGACCCGTGAGCTCAAACGTCATGGCGTGAACATCATCACCCGCGCCAGCGTCACCCATGTGGACACCGGCGCGAACCTTGGTGCCACCGTGCACTACACGCGCGAAGGCCAGGACGGCGAACAAAGCGTCTGGGGCGAAATCGCCCTTGTCGCCATCGGGCGTGACCCGATCACCGACCCAGCATGGGGCGTGACGATTGACGACCACGGACATGTCGCCACGGATGCGTACGGCCGCACCGACAAACCGGGCGTATGGGCGGTGGGCGATGTGACGGCCGGTCACGCGCTGGCGCATCGTGCTTTTGAGCAAGGCATCGTCATCGCGGAGACCATCGCCGGACTCAATCCCAAGCCGGTGGACGAAGCCACCGTGCCGCAAATCGTGTTCTCCTTCCCCGAAGCGGCGTCGGTCGGGCTCACCGTCGAACAGGCGCAGGCGAGAGAGGATCTCATTGAAATCAAGGAGACCAACTATCCGATGCTGGCGAACGCGCGCATGCTGATGAGCGGCACGGCCGGTTCACTGACCATCGTCTCCGGCTGCGACGCGGCCAACCCGGACACCCCGCGCGTGCTCGGCGTGCACATGGTCTCCCCGATGGCCTCCGACATCATCGCCGAAGCCGAACAGCTGGTCGGCAACCATGTGCCGCTCGCCGACGCAGCCCGCCTCGTTCACCCGCATCCCACGTTCAGTGAAACGCTCGGCGAGGCGCTGCTCAAGGCCGACGGACGGCCGTTACACACACGCTGAGACCAACCAGCACAAACAAGTTCGGACCAGCGCACCTGATAAGATGTTGTCTAGTGTGTTTCGTCCCAACAAAGGAAGAAGTGATGGCGGAAAAGGACGCGAAGCCGAAGAAGCAGAGCACAATCAAGCAGATCATCCAGATCTACAAGTACACGGCTAAGGAAGACAAGGCCCTGCCGTGGCTTGAGGCCGGTGCTTTCCTGCTGCCTGTAGTCGTGATGATCATCATCGGTCTGATTGCCAAGTGGACCTGGCTGACCTGGATCTTCACCATGATCACCGCCATCATGCTCGGCATGCTACTGGCCACCATGATGCTCACCCGCCGCGCGGATGCAGTCGGCTACAAGCAGATTGACGGCAAGCCTGGTGCCGCCATCGGCGTGCTGAGCAACATGCAGAAAGCCGGCTTTAACTTCCCGCAGGAACCGGTGTGGATCGACCCGAAGACCAAGGATGCCATCTGGCGCGGCACTTCGATGAACGGCATCTACCTGATCGGCGAAGGCGAATACGGTCGCATCATGAAGGCGATGGATCGTCAGGAACACGATATCAAGGGCGTCACCGCCGGCTCCTCCATTCCGGTGTACCGCATCTCCGTGGGCCACGGCCCCAAGCAGGTGCCACTGGACAAGCTGCGTAGCACGGTGACCAAGTCCAAGAGCTATGAGCCCACGAACCACAAGAACGCACTGATCGCCAAGATTCATCCGCGTCGTCGCTTCCTGCTGACCAAGGCCGAGATGGAAACGCTGAACGATCGTCTGCGCACGCTGCAGGCCAAGAAGGGTTATGCCATCCCCAAGGGCATGAACCCGAACCACCCGCAGAAGATCTCCCGCCGCGCGATGCGCGGTCGCTGATCGGCAGCACACCACCAAATCGCACAGAAGCCCCGGAATCCGTTCAATCGGTTCCGGGGCTTCGTCATATGTCTCATAATCGCGTCCACATACATCCACCTACGTCACCTGTCAATATCCACTGTCCACGTTGCGGACACCTCTACCCACTCCCCCGATAGCCTCCGTTTCCATTCTGTAATGATGTTTCGTTGAAATAACGCGCCTGCGCGATTGTCGGCCACAGTCACGAAACATTCTCGTAACCCAAGTTTCGAGCCGGCGAAACGCGCGATTTTACGATGGATACCGTTATATTTCATACGAAAGGAGCGGTCCCGTGACCGAACTCAAGTCCAAGGAAGACGCCGAGGCCCTTATCAACAAGGAAGGCATCGAGTATGTCTCCGTCCGTTTCACCGATCTTATCGGCGTTCAGCAGCACTTCACCGTGCCGGCTAGCGAATTCCTGAAGGACGCTTTCACCGACGGCATGCCGTTCGATGGTTCCTCCGTTCAGGGCTTCCAAGCCATCAACGAGTCCGACATGAAGCTGGTCCCGGACGTTGAGACCGCTTTCATTGACCCGTTCCGCAAGCACAAGACCCTTGACGTGGCCTTCTCCATCGTCGACCCGCTGACCGACGAGCCGTACTCCCGCGACCCGCGTCAGGTTGCTGGCAAGGCCGAGGCCTACCTGAAGTCCACCGGTATCGCCGACACCGCCTCCTTCGCTCCTGAGGCCGAGTTCTTCATCTTCGACAAGGTCCGCTTCGAGAACGGCATGAACCGCTCCTTCTACGAGGTCGACTCCATCGAAGCTCCGTGGAACTCCGGTGTTGACGTTGAGGAAAACGGCACCCCGAACATCGGTTTCAAGAACCGCGTCAAGAAGGGCTACTTCCCGGTTCCGCCGATTGACCACACTCAGGACCTGCGCGACGATATGGTCGCCAACCTGCAGAAGGTCGGCCTGATTCTCGAGCGTTCCCACCACGAGGTGGCCGGCGCTGGTCAGCAGGAGATCAACTACCGCTTCAACACCCTGCAGCACGCAGGCGATGACCTGATGAAGTACAAGTACGTCGTCCACGAGACCGCCGCTCTGGCCGGCAAGGCTGCGACCTTCATGCCGAAGCCGATCGCCGACGACAACGGCACTGGTATGCACTGCCACCAGTCCCTGTGGAAGGACGGCAAGCCGCTGTTCTACGACGAGAAGGGCTACGCTGGTCTGTCCGATCTGGCTCGCTGGTACATCGGCGGTCTGATCAAGCACTCCTCCTCCGTGCTGGCCTTCACCAACCCGTCCCTGAACTCCTACCACCGTCTGGTCCCGGGCTTCGAGGCTCCGGTCAACCTGGTGTACTCCGCTCGTAACCGTTCTGCCGCCATCCGTATTCCGCTGGCCGGCACCTCCCCGGCCGCCAAGCGCATCGAGTTCCGCGCTCCGGATCCGTCCTGCAACCCGTTCCTGGCCTTCTCCGCTCAGCTGATGGCTGGCCTGGACGGCATCCTGAACCACATCGAGCCTCCGGAGCCGGTCGACAAGGATCTCTACGAGCTGCCGCCGGAAGAGCACGCTGGCATCAAGCAGGTGCCAAGCTCCCTGGCCGAGGCTATGGACGCCCTGGAAGAGGACCACGACTTCCTCACCGCCGGCGACGTGTTCACCGACGACCTGATCGAGACCTGGATTGGCCTCAAGCGCGACGAGATCGACCAGGCTCGCCTGTCTCCGACCCCGCTCGAGTACGAGCTCTACTTCCACATCTGAGTTTGAGAGCTTAGCAACGTTGGAGTTCCGCCATTGCTCTTCTCTTGTGGGAGTCTAATGGGAGTCATTCAGCGTAACTAGAAAGAACCTCGTGAAATTCGTTTCACGAGGTTCTTTAGGCTGGACATAAAGCCCACGGCCGCACATTCATCGATGACCAGGAAGCCCTCGCGGTCAGCCATCCTGAGGTTCTCTTCGCTATACGGGTAGTGCGAGGTACGGAAGGAGTTCGCGTTGACCCATTTCATGAGTTCGTAGTCGCGCTTGATGACGGCCGGATTCTCGCCGCGACCGTTGATAATGCTGTCTTCGTGACGACCGAAACCCTTGAGATTATCTTTCGGCCAGAACAACAGAAAATGGTTCTGATTCGTGGTAAAAAGAATAGCCAGCATTTATTTATGAATGAGATCCCAAGCGCCGGAGGCCCCGGCATTCTTTTCGTCGAAGGGGACAATTCAGAACACAACTGCCGACACAATCGTCAGGGAGGCCAGCGAGAACAGCGTGCTTACGAGCACGAAGCCGACCGCATACTCGGGCATGTTGTTCTTGCGACCGGTGAACATGGCGATGGTGGTCATGGTCGGCAGTCCGGCGATGACCGTGATCATCAGCACCATGTCATGGGTGATCGGCAGTTGCGGCAATGCGCCGGTCAGCGCGGTCAGTAGCGCGTAGAAGGCGAGCGGGAATGCGATCATCTTGGCGACTAGGCCAGCATAGAGTTCGTAGCGTTTGAGGACGCCCCACCACTTGGTCAGCGCGAACAGGCCGCCCAAGTAGATTAGCGACATCGGCGTGGCCATATTGCCGATGGTGTGCAGCGGCTTCAGGATGATGTCCGGCACCTTGACGCCGAGCAGAATCAGAATCAGGGCGAGCATCACGCCGACGAAGGCGGGATTGACGAATCGTTTAAGCAGGCCGAGGACGCGGGTGCCTGGCGAGGGGCGGACGATGGCCGGAGAACCACCGTTTGCGGCATTGCTCGCCGAACCAGCATTGCCCACCGAACCGGCGCCGTTCACCGAACCGTTCACGACCGCACCTCGCGCGCCAATCGCGTTGCCGCCAGTCGTTTCGTCGACCGGCTCGCACAGCCATACGCCGTACGTCCAGAGCAGCGTTTGGTCGATGATCGACATCAGCGCCACGTAAATCGCGCCGTTCTGCGGCCAAAGTGCCATAATCAACGGAATGCCGATGAATCCGGCGTTGCCGAAAATAAGCGACGCCTGAAATACATGGCTACGCGAACCTTTGAGCCGCAACAGTTCGGCGACCAGCCAGAACACCAGGATGAGCAGCGCGTACATCACGGCGGTCAGCAGCATCACGCCCCAGTTAGAGGCAAGCTGCGCGCGGTCCGCACCATCGACGGCGTTCGAAAACACAAGCACGGGGATGAGCACGTTGAGCAGCAACGAGCACATGCCGTCCAACGCCGTCTGACCGTAGAATCGAAGCCTCACACATCCATACCCGACCATCAGCATGATCAGAAATCCGACTAACTGGCCAATCATGACGCCGAACTGCCCCATGCACACTCCTCTCGCTCGCGTTCCCGTGCTTTTCTGTCACTGGTTCATATAGGCAGCCATCTGGACAGGCTCGGCGGCACACGCATCAGTATGTTCGATACCACCACATGCCAATCCACTTCTCGTTCAACCGTTCCCCGTGCTAATGCGCCGCCGGCCACCCCGTGTTGCCGGTGCTGCGCGAGCACCATTACACGTATTGCATTCCGGTGATCAGCGGGCGCAACGTGTGGGTCGGCGCGAACGTGTCGATTCTGCCGGGAGTGACCATCGGCGACAATTGCGTGATTGGCGCCGGTTCGGTCGTGACACATTCCATCCCCGCCAACTCCGTCACCTACGGCGCGCCCTGCGAGGTCGTGCGTGAAATCGGCGACAAGGACCGCGAGTATTTCTACAAAAATCGCAAGCTCGACGTGTGGGAGTGAGCTTTCGCGCTACTGCTCTTTGAGCTTAAAACGCTCACTGAATTGGCGGTCGCGCCAGTAGTAGACGTCGTCGCGTTCGTTGATTTCGCGAATTACCTTGCACGGGCTGCCATAGGCGACCGTGTTGGCGGGGATGTCCTTGGTGACCAGCGAGTTGGCGCCAACGACCGCGTTGTCCCCGATGGTGCCCCCGGGCAGCACGGTGACATTCGCGCCGATCCAGACGTTCTCGCCGATGTGGACTGGCAACGAATACTGGGCACCCTGATAGCGCAGGTCCGGACGCACGGGATGGCCGGTGGCTACAAGCGTGACGTTGGGGCCGATCATGGTGTGGGATCCGATGAAGATCTCACCATCGTCCACCAGCGTCAGGTTGAAGTTGGCGTAACAGCGCTCGCCCCAATAAGTATTGCAGCCCCAGTTCGCATACACCGGGCATTCGAGGTACAGACCCTCCCCCGCCGCGCCGAAGAACGCCTGCATGAGTTCGGTACGGCGCTTCGGGTTGGTCAGCGGCGTGGCGTTGAGTTCGAGCTGGAGATCACGCTGGGCGGCCTGCAGATCAAAAAAGCCGTCCACATCATCCGGCAGGTAGACCTCGCCAGAGAACATAAGCGCCATTTTCTCGCGCGTCGCATCATCGATAATCGGCTTGGCGATCGGCTTGTCTTCGGTCATCATTGGCTCCTGTTCGGCGTTTTGGCGATTGTGTCGGTCGAACTATTCTGTCACAGACTCGTTTTCGACACCCAGCATCGAGCGCAGCCAGTCAAGGATTCAGATGTGCGATTGGCACCGTGCGGGCCTCACACTTTTCTTATTGAGAACGATTCGCCGTGCAGTCAAGCCCTCCATCCACCCAAAAAGGACTCGCTTTTGGCCGCGTCGTCGCGGTAGGCCTTGCCGAACTCGTCAATAAGCCCATGGAATTCCTGCAAATCCTTGACGCTGAGGCTCGCATCCAGCACCACGGGCGAATAGGCCTTGTGGAATGCCAGATAGCCGGTTGGCACATCAAATCCAAGGAAGGCGAATAGTCGGCGAGCATAAGTATCGGCCACGAATGTGCGGCGCGAAAACACATATAGCATCAGGTCGTCGGCCGTTTCGCCCCCGATACCGAATAATCCGAGCAATTCGGTCCGCAATTCGGCGTCGGGAATATCTGCCGCGCCCTCAGGCGAGGCTCCGCAACGCTCCACATACCATCGGCTCAGTGACTGTACCGTCTTGGATTTGTTGACATAAAAGCCGGACGGGCGAATAAGTTCCTGCAGATGCGCTGGCCCCATAATCGCCAGCTTATGGGGTTCGAGCACACCCTCCGCGTTCAACGCCGCAAGCGAACGATTCACATTGCCCCACGCCGTATTCTGCGTCAGCACCGCGCCCACCATAATCTCGAATGTGGTTTCAGCCGGCCACCATCCGGTCGGGCCAAGGGCGGCAGCCATGGTGCGGTACAGCGATTCGATATACGCGGGAGAAGAAACGCCCGGCACCCGCTTTGCACTTCGATTATTCATAGTTGCCATCTACCATTCACCGCAATTCATGCAGGATTCGCCGCATGAACGGGATAGTGACTAGGAATGTCAGCACGTCGGACACCGATTGCGCCATTTCCACGCCGAGCACGCCGAACATCATCGGCAGAATCAGTACGATCGGTGCCAAAAACAGACCTTGTCGGCACAGGGCCAGGAATGAGGCGATGCCGGTGCGGCCCATGGTCTGGGTCATCATATTGCCCATCATGTTGAAGCCGTTGAGAATCACCGTGCAGCATTGGATGTGCAGCGCGGCCACGCCCACCGCCACCACGGCCGGGTCGGAGCGGAAGATCTCGACCAGTTGCGGTGCGAACACCCACAGCAACACCGCCAACACCACGAGCACGCAGGTGGCGAGCCGCACGCAGAACCAGTACCCTTCTTTGACGCGCGCGAACAGGCCGGCACCGTAGTTGTAGCCGCACACCGGTTGGAAACCTTGGCCGAGGCCGACGATCACCGAGTTGGCGCCCAACATAATGCGCATCACAATGGCCATGCCGGCGATGGCCGCATCGCCGAACGGATTGGCGGCAATGTTCACGCAGGTCACGGAAATCGAACCGGCGCCTTGGCGGATCAGCGAGGGCAGGCCACCGCCGGCCACTTCGCGCATGAGCAGCACATCCGGCCTGCAATTGCGCAGGGACAGTTTCATCACGCCGAATTTGCGGCTCATTGTGGTCAGAATCGTGAAGCTCACCGTCTGGCAGATGGCGGTGGCCAGGCCGGCACCAAAAATTCCGAGGTGCAGCACGAAGATAAACAACGGCGCGAGCAGGAAATTCAGCAATGCGCCCGAAACCAGCCCGATCATGCCGAACGTCGATTGCCCTTGGTATCGCAGCAGTCCGTTGAGTGCGAACGAACCGCATACACAGGGTGCGGCGACCAACAACGGCGTCAGGTATTGCACGGCGTATGGGGCGATTGTCGAGGTCGATCCCAGCATGACGACCAGCGGCCGCAGGGTCAGCAATCCGATTGTGGCAATCACCAAACCAGAGAGCACCGCACCCGCGAAGCCCACGGCCAGTAGTCGGGAGGCGCGCTCATTGTTCTGTTTGCCGAGTTCGCGGCTCATCGAGTTGCCCGCGCCGTTGCCAAAGAAGAAGCCGAGCGCCTGCATCACGGTCATGATGGAGAACGCGATGCCGATGGCACCGGACTGCGCGGTGCCGAGCTGACCAATAAAGAACGTGTCCGTGAGATTGTAGGCGGTGGTCACCAAGTTGGAGATGACGGCCGGCAAACACAGTTTGAGAATCAGCGGCTTGACCGGCTGCCCGGTCATCTGCCGATATTTCGCGTCCGCGCTTGCGCGTCTAATGCCATGAATCTGCACCATGGACGGCTATCCTACTCGCGCAGGGTCCTATGCAAAGGCGCGTTACCGCCATACGAGTCAGCGCAGATACCGCCCGGTGATGCTGTTCGGATTGGCCGCGATTTGTTCCGGCGTTCCGGTGGCGACGATGCGTCCGCCGCTTTCGCCACCGCCCGGACCCATGTCGATGATCCAGTCCGCATTGGCGATCACGTCAAGGTCATGTTCGATGACCACGACTGTTGCGCCGCTCGCCACGAGCCGGTCGAACACGCCCAGCAGCACGCGCACGTCGAACGGGTGCAGACCGATGGTCGGCTCATCGAACACGAATACCGCGTCCGATTGGGCCTTGCCCATTTCACTGGCGAGTTTCAGCCGCTGGGCTTCGCCGCCCGAAAGCGCCGGCGTCGGTTCGCCGAGCGTCAAGTAGCCGAGGCCCAAGTCGTGCAGGGTGGTCAGACGTGCGTGAACCTTCTTGAGGTCGCCGGTCACGGACAGCGCCTGGTCCACGCTCATTGCCATGAGTTGAGGCAGGCTCAGGGAAATGTTGCCGCCACCCTGATCCGTCGCCTCACTCAATTTTTCCTTGGCAGCTTTGCGTTTATCCGGGACCTTCATCTTCGCCGCTTTGCCCTTAGCCGCTTTAACCGCACGCCGAATCGCGTCGGCTTCGGACGCATAGCGGGAGCCTCCACAATCCGGGCATTCGATGGTCACGTCCGGCAGGAACTGCACATCGAGCGAGATTGAACCGGTGCCGTCGCATGTGGGGCAACGCAGTCGGCCGGTGTTGTATGAGAAATCGCCAGCCTTCCAGCCGCCCGCCTTGGCGCCGTCCGTGCGGGCGAAGGCGCGGCGCAATTCGTCGTGAATATCGGCATAGGTGGCCACGGTGGAGCGTACGTTTGCGCCAATCGGCGTGGCGTCGATGAGATTCGCACGATGGATGCCCTCGGCCTCAAGTTCACGCACATGTTCCGGCAACCGCTCCCCCGCCGCCTGCGCTTTGAGCGCGGGAATCAGCGATTCGAGCACCATCGTGGTTTTACCGGAGCCGGAGACGCCTGTCACCGCCACGAGCCGGCCGCGCGGAATATCAACGTCCAGCGGCTTGACCGTATGCAACTGGCTGGTTGTCATGCGGATGCGGCCAAGGTCGAACACCTGCGGTTCCGCCACGCGCTCACGGATGCGCGCGCTCACATTATCGGTCAAGAACGGCGCAATACGACTACTTGGATTCGCCGCCACCTCGCCGACCGTCCCTTGCGCGATCACATGCCCTCCTTCGGCGCCGGCAACCGGTCCCATTTCGATAAGATGGTCGGCGGCCTTGAGCACGCGCACGTCATGGTCCACGACCACCACGGAATTGCCGTCCGCCACCAAGTCATGCATCACGCCGAGCAGCCCATCCACGTTCGAGGGGTGCAGGCCAATGGACGGCTCGTCGAGCACATACAGCACGCCGGTGGTGCGGTTGCGCACGGCACGGGCGAGCTGCACACGCTGGCGTTCACCGGTTGAAAGCGTGGCACCGGCGCGGTCAAGCGCCAGATAGCCGAGGCCCAGATCCAACAGTCGGCGGGCCACGTCCAGGAATGATTCGCAGATGTTGGTGGCCATCGGCCGCATGTCGGCGGACAGAGATTCCGGCACGCCGCGCACCCAATCCACCGCCGCATCCAAGGTCATCGCGCTGGCTTCGGCCAGGTTCAGCCCGCGCACATGCGGGGCCCGGGCTGCGGCGCTCAGTCGTGTGCCGCCACAGTCGGCGCATGGTCCCTCCTTGAGAAATCGAGCCACGCGCTTCAGACCTTTCTCGTCCTTGGCTTTGGCGAGCGCGTTCTCCACCGTGTATACGGCGTTGAAGTAGGTGAAATCGAGTTCGGCGAAATCGTCGCCTTTCTTCGGCTTGTAAAGAATATGCTTTTTGACGGCCGGCCCGTTGAATACGATGTCACGCTCTTCGGGCGTGAGCCCGCTGAACGGCACGTTGGTGCGCACGCCCATCGCGCCGCACACCTGCTTCATAAGGTCCCACATGAGCGAGCCCCATGACAGCACCGCACCGTCGTCGATACTTTTCGACTCATCCGGCACCAGGGCCGCACGGTTCACTTCGCGCACAATGCCGGTTCCGGAGCAGGTCGGGCAGGCGCCGGCCGAGTTGAAAGCGAGCGATTCGGCGCCGGGCGCGTGGAATTCCTTGCCACAGCCAGCACAGGTGATGGGCAGTCCGGCCGCCACGTTCAGCGTCGACTCGTTGCGCGCCCCGCAATGCGGGCACACGTGCGAGGCGACGCGGGAGAACAGGAGCCGCAGACTGTTGAGCAGTTCGGTCATCGTGCCGAACGTCGAACGGATGCCAGGCACCGTGGGCCGCTGGTGCAGGGCCAGCGCGGCCGGCACGTGCAGTACTTCGTCCACTTGGGCGCGACTGGCCTGGGTCAGGCGGCGTCGCGTGTACGTGGACAGCGCCTCCAAGTAGCGCCGCGAACCTTCCGCATACAGCACGCCGAGCGCCAGCGAGCTCTTTCCCGAACCGGAGACGCCGGCCACGCCCACCAGTTCGCCCAGCGGAATGTCGATGTCGATGTTCTTCAGGTTATGCACGCGCGCCCCGCGCACTTCGATCGCCTGCGGCCGTTGATTGTTGGTCATGCTCGGCACCGCTCCGCCGCTGCGCTATCTGACCTCTGTTCAAGTGTCACGCCGTCACCTCTTTCTCGACTTCGCCCTTGGCTGCCGCCGCCTGAGCTTCATGGTCTCCAGTATCATCACGGCCAACGACGGCGGCCGAACGACGGACGAGAATCTTTCGTCTTGGGCACCGTCCGCCACCTGCAATTCGAACTAGCTGAACCAGCGTGACGATATTGTCGGCTATCGATCTGCCGTGATCGTAATGGACATCGTCGTCCGGAAGCACGTCACCTGTTCCGAGAGGAGTCGGCGGCGCGCTTTCATAAGGGCACACAATCCCAAGATCACACCCACAGATCAATACCGATCAATACTCGTACGTGATCGCGGGGTCGCCGATGGTCGGCGTCTGATCCAGTTTGAGGTTGGCCGAGCCGGCCGCGGTGGTCACGTCGTATTCGATGGTCACCGTGTCCTGAGGCGCCAGGGAGATGTCGTCCATGTAGGTCATATGGTCCTTGGCCTGCACCTGTGCGAAGGAACTGCCGTTCGACGCCGACACGTTGCTGACCTCGCCTCCGGCCGGCGTGTAGATGACCACGCGGTTCACCGCCACGCCTCCCTTGGCGTTCGCCGTGATGTATTCCGGCAGGGATCCGGCCTCGCCCGGCTGCAGGGTGTTGGTGAACGAATACGTAACGTGGTAGGTGTTGTCGCCGGTCCTCTTCACCGTCGACTTGCGCTGGATGTACCAGTCCATCTTCGAGGCCTGCATCTCGTTGGAGTAGACGCCGGTCACCGGGTTCTTCGCGTCGTTGGTGATCTCGCCGGTGACGCCGGCGCTGCGCAGCACCGCCTGATCCTCCTCGTGGAACGACCAGAAGTACAGGTGCCGCTGCTCGGCCATCCGGAGCATCGTCTTGGCGACGGTCATGAGCTTCTGCGTGTTCATGTCGCTGAACAGGTGGGCGACCGCCTGGGCGGCGGTCTCGCTGAAGTACTGGTCCTGAGCGGAGGGCGTCAGTTCCTTGTAGGCGCCGTTGAGCAGGAATTCGGCGGTGTTCGACCCGTTGAGCACGCGCCCGTCGGACAGAGTCACGTCGCCGGTGGCGCCGATCATCGCCTGCAGCGCGACGGGGTCGAGCGACATCACGCCGTCGGACGATCCGCCGAACGGAGCCGCCTGCCAGAACTTCTGGGCCATGGACGCGACGCGCGGGAAGTCCGGCGTGGACGAAAGATTATGAATGACTTGACCGAAGTACAGTCCGCTGTACAGCGTGCCGTCACCGTCCTGGTTGACGTCATCCAACGCGGCGTTGGAGGGGAACTCGGCATCCGCGTGGAACTCCCCCACCGCGATCTTGCCGTTGTCCGCGCTGAAGGAACCGGCCGAACCGATCAGGCCGCCGGTTCCGCGGATCTCGGAATTCGTCTGGGCAAGCAGCACGTAGTTGCGGGCGCCGTTCGCACCGAGGAAGTTCGGCAGCATGTTGAGCATGCCGCTCAGGTTTTCGGTCACCTGCGCCAGGGCGGCCATCTGCGTCTTGCCGTTCTGCAGCGCGTTGTTCACCACGCCGAGTTTGGCGTCGGGAAGATCCTGGATCGTCCTGGCCTGTGATTGCACGGACTGGTCGACCGTGGCAAGCTGCTGCGCCGCAGCGATGATCGGCTCCATGTTGAGCTGCCCATCGCCACTGGAGAGGCTGGCACCGGTCAGTGTGGTGACGACCTTGCCCAGCTGGGGCAGCGTGGTCTGCGCGAAGTCATCGATGGTACCGATGGCGGTGCGCGCCGTCTTCACGTCACCGCCGACCACGGGCATCTTCTCCGCCAGCGTCCACAGACCGCCGCTGACATCCTGCTTGGCGGCGGCCGCCTCCTTCTGGATGTAGCTCACGTCGGACAGCGCCTTGACCATGTCGTCGGTGGAACCGTCCTTGATGACCTTGGCCGCGTTAACGACATTGTTGAGGTGCGCTTTGGCGCTCATCGCCGACTTGTACAGTTTGAATCCGCTGAAGCCGGCCGCCGCGGCGCACACGACCAGCAACAGCAGTACGACGAGCAGCGCGTTGCGAACGCGATGGGTTGTCCTGGTGACCGTGCGTGCGTGTGATGGCATGGGCTACTTCCTTACGTTATGACATGTATCGATACTGGCTAGCTGCCCGGTTACGCTTTCGCTGGACGGGTAGCCCGGCGGACGGCACGTAGCAGTGCACGACGTGCACATCGCGTATGATGCCGGGGGTTGTCAGCGCGGCTGACTGGGGTGGCCGCGGACCGGTACCTGGACTTGCAGCTGCCCTCCGGCGATGCGTGTCACCTGCAGCGGGGAACGTCCGCTGCAGTTACGGCTATTACCGGCCAGCCGACAGCAATCGCTGGTTTAGTTGTTGGTCTTTTCCGGCTGGTCACCCGTTCCCATGAGCTGGCATGCACCTTTCAGCGAGTATCTCTCCTACCGCATGCCAGTCTACCCATGCCCGCGGGATAACCCAAAAAGCCTTGCAAGAATACCGAATTTCTTTACCTTTGGCCCTGATCGTTCGACGGCTCTCAAGACGGCGTAACCTCATCCAACCGGCCGATCCCCGGAGGCGGAACCAGCGGAATCCTCGTGACCGGGAATGCGATCGTTCCCGCTTGCGCGATGGCGGATGCGCGCAACGCCAACGACGCATCGACAAGCCACTGTATGGCACTCTCAAAATCCTTGCCACGTCCACCAGCTCACACCACGCCGTATACGAACTTCTTGTTCTCTTTCGCCAACTGGGAAGGAATTGAATCCCATACCTGATTGAGACGAAGCGTGGTGACGGCGGGACTATCACGCATATCAACATGTTTGGAGAAATCGTCACGATAATCGGAGACCAGACTATTCTGCAATTTACGAACCGCCGTGAAGTCAGGATTCGGCAGAGTACTGGCGAACGCTTCAACGATCTCCGGCATGCCTCCTGTATACATGAAATACCGCAGCCAAGTCATGACCCTGTCATGCATTACGTTAATTAGCGGAGAATCCTTGGACTCAAGCATTTCGGCCAAGGCATACTGTTTGCACGCATACAGGAATTCAACAAAAGACATAGGATACAGCTTGAGTCTACTGACCTTGCCAACCGGGAATGAAAACCCAGGATGCATGGCGATGCCAAGCGCCGATCCAGTGGCCAAGACGTCATACTCCGGGGCAGCTTCATTGAACATCTTCAGCGAAGTCATCGCCCTCGGCACCTCCTGTACCTCATCGAAAATGACGAGCGTATCCTCGGGAGTGATCCTAGTTCCGGACTCGATCGACAGTGCGGGAATCAGCCGTTCCACACTCAGATCCGCATCAAACAACATACGCATGTTGGCATTGTCGAAAAATGCGACACAACAGCAATACGTAAGGTACTTGACAATCTTTGATGGAGTCGTATACTCATATCTGTCAGGTACTTGACATAATTACTGAAGAGGATGAAAAAGACACACGACCAGCGACGCTTCGCTCGCTTCCTTATTAAAGGAGACCGGCATGAACATCACACATGACATGAGCAACGACCTCACCGAATACGACCCGGAATCCCGTCAAGTAGACGGACCGAACCCCATCGAAAACCGCATCAGCTCCTCCGCGGCCCGTGTTCCCGACATCATCAGCTGCACTTCCGGCATCACCGTCCAGGGCCGCCAACTCCACTCGTTCGCGTTCACCACGGACGCGGCCATCATCCGCAACACCAATGCCGACGCCATTCTCGCCGTATATCCGTTCACCGGCGAACCAGTCATCACCCAGGCCCTACTCACCGCGGCCCAGGCCCCGCTGTTCGTCGGCGTGGGCGGTGGCACCACCACCGGCCCGCGCGTCATCCAACTCGCCATGATGGCCGAGATGCAGGGTGCGGCGGGCGTGGTGCTCAACGCGCCGGCGCCGCCCTCCACGGTGTACGACGTGGCGCGCATCACGAACACCCCGGTCATCGCCACGGTCCTGACCTGCGATGACGAATTGGACGAGAAAATCGAGGCCGGCGCCTCCATCATCAACGTGGCGGCCGGCCGCAGGACGCCTGACGTGGTCCAGCAGATCAGGCAGCGTCACCCCTCCATCCCGCTGCTCGCCAGCGGCGGTTCGACCGACGAGTCCATGGCCGAAACCATCGTGGCCGGCGCGAACGCGCTGACCTGGACCCCGCCGAACGCGCAGGAGATGCAGCGCTCGATGATGATGCGCTATCGCGGCGAATCCACCGGCGACAACATGCAGCACTGACGTAAGGATTCCGAACATGAGCAGCACCAGCAACAACGCCGCCGTAACCGGAAACGACGCGGTCGACGACGTAATGGCCACGAGTCAATCGGCGGAGAACGGCACAAGCCACGACACCGCCGACGGCGATATCAAGAACGATGTTCTCAGCAGTTTCATCAGCATTGGCCGTATCATGGCGTATCGCGCGATACACAGACGGCTCGTCTCCCCCGGCGCCAAATCGCCGCGCGGCGAACATGCTTTCGACCCACGCCGTGGCCAAGGCCGCGTCTTGGCCACGCTCAGGGAATCCGACCAGACCAGCCAGAAGGACTTGGCCGCGATGTTCGGCATGAGCCGCCAGGCCATGGCCGAACTGTTGAAGAAACTGGAGGCCAGCGGTCACATCAGCCGCCGTCCATCCAGGCGGGACAGCCGCGTCATGATGGTCAGCCTCACCAACCAGGGCCGCAAGGCCGCCGATCTGCTGGGCAAAGCGCCCGACCAGACCTCCTCCATGCTGGACTGTCTCAATGAAACCGAGCTACAAACCCTACACGGCTACCTGCAGCGCATCATCGACACCTCCTCCGACGACCTACCGGCCTCGACCGCCGAGGATGTCAAAAAGTGTGAGCTGCTTATCGAACACCTCAAGCGCAGGCGAATGCCGACCGACCGCGCATAGTTTGCGAACAGCCCGCACGACTTGTGGCCGCATAAGCATGCGGCCACACAACAGTCCAGCCGCACAGTCATCCAGCCGCCCCTACAAACACACCCGATTCACCATTTGCACGACATCTTGCACCAAACCCTACTTTGAAATGCGGTATTTTGCACCAAAACCCCATTTTGAAATGCGGCATTCTGCACATACAAGGCAGAAAATGCTACTCCCATAAGGGATATTGATTTTCATCGACGAGGTGCAAGAGGCACCGGATGTAATGACCACGTCAAGTTTGATGTACCGGCGTCGCAATTCGGCGATTTGACGTTTCACCACATCTCGCTGATTGCGAAAAACAGCAAGTCGTGATTCGAGCGTGGCATCACCTTGCTTAGTCATATCAACAAAATCCTTGATCTCTGCGAGACTCATGCCCGTGGATTTCAGACATTCAATGAGATCAAGCAATTCAAGATCGCCGTCATCGAAGCATCTCCGTCCGAAACCAGTTCAAGCGATACCGGGCAAAAGACCTTGGCCGTCATAGTAGCGCAACGTATGTTCGGACAGCCCAGTCTTTCGCGACACCTGACCGATGGAATATCCCATGCCAACTCCTTTCCCTGCAGTCGAGCCAGTGTGAGTCCAGCCATATTCACGGATGTCCTATGCGGAACGGACACTCTTCGACTGCCTGAACCTTGCAGCCCAAACATGCATCAATCAGCACAAATCACAGACAGTGGGCCATATACAACGGCAGCTTGATGCGTTCTCCATCCACTTCGAGTTGGCGGGGATGCAGAACGTATTCCTTGCCCAATCGTTGGGCATACCTTTTGCGGAATTTGTCGAGCGAAGACACACCGTATCGTTTCGTGGATTTCACTTCGATCGGGCTGATGCGAGGCTTCATCGCGGCATTATCGTATTCCCGAACGATGAGGAAGTCTATTTCCATGGTTTTCGAGGCATCCGCCCTATCCAAGCGCGAGAAGAAATACAGTTTGCGCCCATTCGCCCGGAATTGCTGAGCCACCGCATTCTCCACCAGCATCCCTTCGTTGAGCGAGAGTTTATCGAACAGAATATCCCGGTACACATCATCCGGCGTTGTCTCTCGATCGGCAAACGCCTGCGACACCAGCAAACCGGTATCCGCCATATAGCATTTGAATGAATCGTTATCTTCGTACAATCCCAGCCCCACCAAAGGGTCAGTCGAATTACGGCACAGGTTCACCAAGCGGGCGTCTTCCAACCAGAAGAACGCCGAATCGTATTCACGAGATCGAGCCCCCTTATCGACCGATGCCAGAGTGAATCGTTTCTCATGCTTGGACAGCTGCCCTGGAATCTGAGCGAAAATGCCCCGCACGCGGCCGGCATCGCCATTGGCGAACTTGCCGATATCATCACTGTACAGCTGCAGGATGCCACGCTTGATCAAATCCACCTCGCCAAAATCGCGCTGCTCGACATAATCGGCAACCGCCTGCGGCATACCGCCCACCAGCAGATATTCGCGCCACAGCCTCATCGCTCGTTTGTGCAGCGCATCGGGCAACGGGACCAGACGCTCGAACGATTTGCGAATCGTTTCAGCAAGCAGCTCCTCCCCCATGGCCCAGCAGAACTCCTCAAAATCGAGCGGCCCCATGTCCATTTTCCGTTCCTCGGAGGGGATGACGATATTCGCCACATTCCTCTTGATGGAGATCAGCGAACCAGTTTCCACATAGTCATACCGGCCATCCGCAACCAGATATTTGATGAGCTCCCTCGCCGCCGGATACCGCTGCACCTCGTCGAAAATAATCAACGATTCACGCTCGTACAGTCGCTTGCGGTAATACGCAGACAACAGCATGAAAAATGTGTCAAAGTCATCACGCTGGTTTTCGAAGATGTCGCGAACGTCGCGCGGCAAACGTGTGAAATCGATGAGAATATATGACTTGTACTGAGTGCGGCCGAATTCCTCGACAATGGTGCTTTTGCCCACACGGCGAGCGCCTTCGATGAGAAGAGCCTCACGCCCACCCGCTTTTTGTTTCCATGCGATCAGCTTATCCAGCATCTTGCGCTTCAACATGAGCAATCACCTCATTACACGAAAACAACAGTATAGGCATATGCTATTCTACACGAAAACAGAAGTATAGAGATGGCCGATTCTACACGAAAACAACGGTATGGAAACATGCACCGAACCGGCTCACCCCCAATCTCTCCCCCATCACACCGGCGGCCTGTTCGATTGTGCGGTTTTGTGCGAATGGCTCACACGGTTCTTAGTGAGAACCGTTCTCTGCGCACCTGACCCTAGAACCGGATCAGCGCCTTGATGACCTTGCGCTGGTCCATCGCCTCGTAGGCGTCCTGGATATGGTCGAGGTCGTACTCGGCGGTGAACACGCGGCCGGGGTTGATCTCGCCCTTGAGCACCGCGTCCAGCAGACCCTCATCAAGGTCATAGTGGCGCACGGGAGCCGGGCCGCCCTTGATGCCGATGTTGCCGTAGAACGTGCCTTCGGCGCTGATCTCCACGTCGTGCGGCAGGCCCACACGACCAATCACGCCACCGCGGCGAATCAGGCCAATCGCCGTGTCGAAGGACTGCTTGGAGCCCACGCATTCGAGAACTGCGTCCGCACCATAGCCTCCGGTCATCTCCAGCACCTTGTCAATAGCCTCTTGGCCACGCTCGGGCACGATATCAGTCGCACCGAATTCGCGGGCGAGCGCCGCGCGATCCTCGTGACGGCTCATGGCAATAACGCGCGTGGCACCGCGCATCTTGGCGGCAATCACACCGCACAGGCCAACTGCGCCATCGCCCATGACCACGGCGGTGTCACCGGGCTTGACCTCGGCAGAAACCGCCGCGTGATAACCGGTGGACATCACATCGGAAATGGTCAGCAGCGATGCGAGCTGCTCATCGGAATAATCTTCCGGTGAACCGGGCACCTTGACCACGGTGCCGTCCGCCTCGGGCACACGCAGGTATTCGGCCTGACAGGCGGAGAAGTAGCCGCCGTGCGGGCACACGGATTCGAAGCCGGCCTTACATACCGGGCACTTGCCGCAGCTGTATGGGAATGGCACAACCACGAAATCGCCGGGCTTGACGGATTCGACCGCCGCGCCAACCTCTTCGACCACACCGATGGACTCGTGACCCACCTGGCTGTGTGCGGCCTGTCCGCTCAGCCCACGGAAGAACCACAAATCAGAGCCGCACACGCACGTGCGCACCATGCGAATTACGATGTCATCATCCTGCTGAAGTGCCGCCTTTGGCACTTCTTCCACGGTCATCTTGCCAGGCTCAACGAAAATCGCGGCTTTCATGGTTTCAGACATATTCACAACTCCTTGTTTCCGGCACCGAGCGATTAGGGCCCGTTATCCTCATGTTCCATTAAACGACAATCGATCTGTATTAGCCAATAGCCATAAACCATGTTGAGCCATACCCACGAGGTATGGAAGCAACCAAGCAATTCATCTACGTGCTTTATCGCCTCACGGCAACCAAGTTCATCGGCATTGCAGAAGTCTCTTGCCGAAATCCACCGCGATAGGCCAATATCCGAGATACTGCTGCCGTTTGTTGTCGCCGCCACGAGTAGGCTAAGGAACCGGCGATGGAACCCGCCTGAACTCGTTTCGAACCGCACACTGCTGATAGTTCCTACACACGATTTGATATTGCATGGAATCGTTGTGTCTTCAGCAGGATTCAGCGGTTTCAGGAAAGGCTATTATGGATTCGCAATCCCCATCCGCAGGTGCCCGGCCGATTACGCACACGACCACTCCCCCGGCGCGCAAGCTCCCCGATATTCATCTTGATATTGTGTTGGTCGTCTTCTGCGGCGGTGCGATCGGCACCGCTATCCGCTATGCGTTCGCACAGATTCCCGCGGCTGGCAGCTTCCATACCGGCACGTTTGTGGCCAACATGCTGGCTTGCTTCTGCTATGCAGGGTTGACCGCTTACTTGGCCGGCGCTTCCCGGTTCGGCGCACGTTCCAAAGAACTTGCCAGTCGCGGACTCGGCATGGGCGTATGCGGTGGTTTGTCTACGATGTCGACACTCGCGCTGGAAGGTTTTACCGCAATCCGCGACGGTCAGGTGGCGGCCGGCATTGCCTATCTACTGGTGACGTTCGCGCTGGGTCTGGTTTGTGCGTCTGCCGGCGTGTGGGCAGGAACGCATCTGGCCGGCTCCTCGAACGTATCCGCCGAAGCGTCCGCTGATACGAATGCCGCTACGACCAGCAAGGGAGGTAAGGCGTGATGACCGTATTCCTACCAATCTTGGTCTGCCTGTGCGGCGGCGTAGGCGCCTCCTGCCGCTATCTGCTTGACGTGACCATCAAAACGTACTGGCAGCGCGCATTCCCACTTTCCACGTTCACCATCAATCTCATCGCCGGATTCCTAGCCGGTTTGGTCGCGGCGCTGGCACTCGGCGGGACACTTGATGAACCATGGCGGCTAGTGCTGGCCACCGGTTTCCTCGGCGGCTTCTCCACGTTCTCGACCGCAATCAACGAAATGGTGACGCTCTTCCGCAAACACCGCTACCCCACCGCAGCGGCCTATCTGGTGCTGTCGCTGGGTGTGCCGGTCGTTGCTGCGGCCTGCGGTTTTCTCGTCTGACCGCCACGCCGATTCCCGACGCGGTCAGCGGTATCATTGCGAGGTCGAACGTCACAGGTACATCCGGGAGGTATATGGGCATGGCGAACAATGGAGCGGATGTGAAGCCGAATCAAGGTGTGGGCGCCACAAATACCTCGACCACAACGAATACTGCGGAAAATACCGTGGGCACGGCAACCCCGAAGCAAAATGGACTCGCCGTGCTGGGCAAGTATGTGGGTGTTTCCGCCACGCAGACCATTGTGGAGTATGCGACGTTCGCCATTCTGCACTTGATCGGCGTACCCTCACAGATCGCCAACGGCATCGCCGTGGTGTGTTCGGCGACCTACAACTTCGTGATGAACCGCAACGTGACATTCAAATCGTCCAGCAACTTCACCCGTTCCGTGGCGCTGTTCGTGCTGCTGTGGATCTGGAACTTCACGTTCAGCACGCTGCTGATCGGCTGGATGCCGGGTGCGACCGGGCTGAGTCCATATGTGGTGAAGTTCATTGCGATGGCCTGCCAGTTCGGCTGGGGTTATCCGTTGTGCAAGTACGTGATTTTTAGGTGACACATTCCAATTGCTCACTGTCGTTCGCCTTCGCCTATTTGTATTTGGAGCGCTTATCAGAAGAACAGCATCGCAACACCTGCAGCGAAGCACATGAGCAGAATCGATGTCAGGAAGCTGGCGAGCATCGGCTTCTTGCCCTTGGAAGCGATGGCCTTGAAGTTCACGTTGATGCCGAGCGCGGCCATGGCCATGCCGAGCACGATGTACGCAAAGTCCACGAGCTGCGGGGTGATGGAGGTGACGAACGGTACGAAGGTGCCGATAATCGAAGCGCCGATGAAGCCGAGCATGAACCACGGGAAGGCCACGGTCTTCTTGCCGGTGCTCTGAACCTCGGAATGCTTCTTCTCCCACCAGATGGCGATGATGATGGCCGCGAACACAAGCATGAGCACGCGGGAAAGCTTCATGATGGTGGCGATGTCCACCGCGCCGAACGCGTCGCCGCCCGCGACCGCGTGGGCGATTTCGTGCAGGGAAGCACCGGCGGTGATGCCCAGCTGGTCCTTGGTCATGCCGGTCAGCGGGCCGAGCGCGATCTCCAGCAACGCGAACACAGTACCCATAATGGCTACGATGGCCACGGCCATGGTCACGTCGTTGTCCTTCTCGTCCTGCTTGTCCTCAGGCACCTTGATGGAACCGGCCAGGCCCATGACGGCGGCCGCACCGCAGATGCCGGTGCCACCGGCGGTCAGGATGGCGAGCATCGGGTCGACACCGAGTTTGCGGGCGATGGCATAGCACACGATGATGGTCAGCGTAACGACCACAGCGGCGATCGGCAGACACTTGATGCCCTGCGTGAACAGCACGGCGAGGTTGAGCTTGAAACCGAGCAGGATGATGCCGAGGCGCAGCAGCTTGTTGGAAATCAGGCCAGCGGCGTCCTTGACGCCTGCCTTGCGGCCATCATTGGAACCGACGTAGGCACTGCGGATCGGGAACTGGATGATCATACCGATGAGCAGCGCGATGATGAGCGCGCCGAACAGGCTGAATCCGGGGAACTGCTTGAGCCAGGAGGCGAACAGCGAGGCCAGCAGAGTCAGAACACCAATGAACAGCATGTCAACGGTGGCAATGCGCTTCCACCATTTTGTACAGAACTCTCTCATGATGTCTATTGAAGCTCAAGCGTTTACATCGGTCAAATCATTGCAACCAATACATATCATCGATTTTGTCGATACCTAATTGATCTCCCTCTGATGAGAGAGGTGGCCGCCGCAGGCGGACGGAGGGAGAGAAACAACGTTCGCAACCTCCCCTCAGTCGACTATCTGACTACCCGCGCAGCGCAGCAATAATCGTCTCCGCCAACTCCCGCTGATCGTGCGTCAGACCGGATCTCGGCACCAGCGCATAGAACCGCCGCACAAACTCATCGCCAAGCTCCCGCTGCACCGGCACGCCCGCCGGCACGGCGGCTTCCGAAATCAACGACTGCCCGAACCCGGCGGACAGCGCCGCCACAATCGCCGCATTACTGGACACTTCCATCGTGCGTGCAGGCACAACCTGAGCGGTCTTGAAATACAGATCCGTGTAATACCGCACGCCGGAACCGTGTTCGCGCACCATCCACACGCCGTCAGGCTCCCCCGCCAACACCAGCCGGTCCTCGCACAGGGTGACGCGGTCCACCGAATCGTTCACGATCGGCTTTTCCACCACGCCGAGCTGCACGGCCTTCATGCTGGCCTGTTCGAGAATCGCATCCGAGTTCATCACGTGTACAGCGAAGTCGAAACCGTCCATGTCCCGAGCCATCACCGGCAACGCCTTCGGCAGCAGAATCGCCGCGGTCGTGTGCGAGAACGACACGGCCAGCGGCTCACGCGCCTCCTGCACGCGGGCGATCTGCTCACGCGTATCCCGCCATAATCCGTCGATGCCGATGGCAGTCTGGTACAGCATCCGCCCGGCCTGTGTGGGCGTCACGTCACTTTTCGCATTGCGCACGAACAGCGGCGCGCCGACCATCTGCTCCAATTGGGCGATACGCGACGACACCGTCGACTGCGATACCTTCAGCTCATCGGCGGCCAGCGTGAACTGACCCACCTCGTATACGGCGACCAGGGTTTCGAGCAGAGGGAACATGGTTTAACTGTACGCTGTATGATGCACGAATATTTCAATTAGCTTGGGCGTAGCCCTAGGCCACGGACCTGGACCACCCTCAGTCTCGCTTCGCGAGCCAGCTCCCGCCAGCGGAAGCCCAATGGCTTTCACATCACTATGCCTCACGCAGTTTTGCGAGCTGCGCCTTGGCCTTGTGGAGTTTGGCATAGATCTCGTTGCGCTGGGCCGGGTTCTTGACGCGCTGATGGTCACGAGTGAGCTTGTCCACTTCGGATTCGAGCCGAGCAATTTCAGTATGGCGAATGATGCGCGCATCCAGATTCTCGACCTCCGGCGTACCCAAAATGGTCTGTGAGCACAGCGATGCCCACAGCTCATCAATAGTAGAGCCGGCCAGCTCCAGCTGGGCCTCCCCCGCCGGCTGCCAGTCGCCGGCATATACCTGATAGATCGGCGTGTGCCCGGCACGCCCCGGTATGGCGCGGCGCACGGCGAACGCGCATTCCTCACGCGTGCTGCCCTCGAACGGCACGTCGCGTACGCACACGAACACGATGCCCGATTTGCGCTGTCCGGCGATCAGGTCGATGACTTCGTTCGGTATGCCGGTGGCTTTGGCCGTAAGCTTCAGTCCGATGACCAGCACTTCCGGGATCAGTTTGCCGTCCGCAAGCCCCGTGTTGGCCGACCGGGCCAACGCCAGCATGGTGATGGATTCGATCTCGTTCACCAATCGCTGCTTGAGTTTGCCGGAAATCGGCGCTTTGCCTACGAACAAGGCTTTCGGCAGTGTGCCTTTGGCTTCGGGAATCGCCGTGGAAACGGGCAGTCCCAGCGAAATTGCGGATACGGAACCACAGTGAGCGGCCTGTGCACCAGTCATCATCGACCTTCTTTCCCGGCCTGCCATCAGTGTCATATCCTCGCAGTGCAGCAGTCCGTTTATCTATTGGAAAGCAACACTAGCGCATCCAGGCCGGAAGTCGTGGTACATATCTATATCCTGCTGCGGTTATAGAAAATCCCCTCCGAGTTTCCTCGAAGGGGATTTTCTATAACGCTAGTTCAAGCGAAGATTCTTGTCTGATGAAAATCAGGCGAGGATCTTGGTCACACGACCGGAGCCGACGGTGTGGCCACCTTCACGCACAGCGAAGGTCAGGCCTTCCTCCATAGCGATGGGCTGAATCAGCTCAACGGTGAAGGTAGCGTGGTCGCCCGGCTGAACCATCTCGACGCCTTCCGGCAGCTCGATGACGCCGGTGACGTCGGTGGTGCGGAAGTAGAACTGCGGACGGTAGTTGGAGAAGAACGGCGAGTGACGGCCGCCTTCGTCCTTGGTCAGCACGTAGACTTCGCCCTCGAACTTGGTGTGCGGGGTAACGGAGCCCGGCTTGGCCACAACCTGGCCACGCTCGACATCGTCACGGCCGAGACCACGCAGCAGCAGACCGGTGTTGTCGCCAGCCTCGCAGGCGTCCATGGTCTTGTGGAAGGTCTCGATGGAGGTGACGGTGGTCTGCTGGGTCGCACGGATACCAACGATCTCGACCGGGGTGTTGACGGCCAGCTGGCCACGCTCGACACGACCGGTGACAACGGTACCACGGCCGGAGATGGTGAAGACGTCCTCGATCGGCATCAGGAACGGCTTGTCCAGGTCGTGAACCGGGGTCGGGATGTAGTCGTCGACAGCGTCCATGAGGTCCTTAACGGACTGGACCCACTTCTCGTGGTCCGGAGCGTCGTCGTGCAGAGCACCGTAAGCGGAGGTGTGGATGACCGGGCAGTCACGGTCGAAGCCGTTCTCGTCGAGGAGGTCGCGGACCTCTTCTTCGACGAGCTCGATGAGCTCTTCATCGTCGACCATGTCGCACTTGTTCAGGGCGACGAGGATCTTCGGAACGCCAACCTGACGGGCGAGCAGCACGTGCTCGCGAGTCTGGGCCATCGGGCCGTCGGTGGCGGCCACAACGAGGATAGCGCCATCCATCTGGGCAGCACCGGTAATCATGTTCTTCACGAAGTCGGCGTGGCCCGGGCAGTCGACGTGAGCGTAGTGACGCTTCTCGGTCTGGTACTCGATGTGGGCGATGTTGATGGTGATACCGCGGGCGGCCTCTTCCGGAGCGGAATCGATCTGGTTGAAGTCGTACTCCGGGTTGACATCCGGGAACTCCTCGTGCAGCACCTTGGAGATGGCGGCAGTCAGGGTAGTCTTACCGTGGTCGACGTGGCCGATGGTACCGATGTTAACGTGCGGCTTAGTACGCTCGTACTTTTCCTTTGCCATTACTTTTGTCCTCCTGGACGTCTCGTGAGTTTCCTGCACCCTTTCGCACAGGAACTCGCTTATTCTACTGGGTTTCTGGGTTATGTGCCACTTTGAAGAGCCAGAACCCAGTCAGCGGTATACGATATTACCGCTGACTGAAGACACTGGCTACTTCATGCAGTGGCGCGTGTCACTCGCCGCGCTGGGCCTTGATGATCTCCTCGGAGACGCTCTTCGGCACCTCGTCGTAGGAGTCCATCTCCATGGTGAACATGGCACGACCCTGGGTCTTGGAACGCAGGTCGCCGATGTAGCCGAACATCTCGGACAGCGGGACCTTGGCGTCGATGACCTTGACGCCGACACCGTCGGTCATGGACTGGATGTTGCCACGGCGCTGGTTCAGATCGCCGATGACTTCGCCCATGTACTCTTCCGGCGTACGGACTTCGACCTTCATGATCGGTTCGAGAATGACCGGCTTGGCCTTCGGGGCAGCTTCCTTGAAGCACATGGAACCTGCGAGCTTGAAGGCCATTTCGGAGGAATCGACCGGGTGCATCTGGCCGTCAGTGACGGTGGCCTTGACGCCCACGACCGGGAAGCCGGCGAGAACACCGGACTCCATGGCCTCCTTGACACCGGCCTCGATGGGGCCGATGAATTCGGCGGAGATGTGGCCGCCGGTGACCTTATTCTCGAACTCGAAGGTCTTGCCCTCGGTGGTGTCGAGCGGCTCGAAGTTCATCAGGACCTTTGCGAACTGGCCGGAACCACCGGTCTGCTTCTTGTGGGTGTAGCCCTGGTCCATGACGGCCTTGCGGATGGTCTCGCGGTAGGCGACCTGCGGCTTGCCCTGGTTGCACTCAACCTTGAACTCGCGGCGCATACGGTCGACGATGATGTCGAGCTGGAGCTCGCCCATGCCGGCGATCAGGGTCTGGCCGGACTCTTCGTCGGTCGTGACCTGGAAGGTCGGATCCTCTTCGGCCAGCTTGGACAGGGCGATGCCCATCTTCTCCTGGTCGGCCTTGGTCTTCGGTTCGACGGCCACCTGGATCACAGGATCCGGGAAGGTCATGGAGTCGAGGGTGATCGGATCGTCGATGGCGCACAGGGTGTCACCGGTGGTCACGTTCTTCAGGCCCACGAAGGTGTAGATGTTACCGGCGTCAGCGCGGTCCATCGGGTTTTCCTTATCGGCGTGCATCTGGAAGATCTTGCCGATACGTTCCTTCTTCTCGCGGGTGGAGTCGAGCACGGAGTCGCCCGGCACAACGGAGCCGGAGTAGACGCGCACGAACACGAGCTTGCCGTAGAACGGGTGGGTGGAGATCTTGAAGACCAGAGCCGCGAACGGATCGGACTTGACCGGGTGACGGTCGATCTCGACGGACTCATCGCCAGGCTTGTAGCCCTTGATGGCCGGCACGTCTTCAGGAGACGGCAGGTAATCGACAACGCCGTCCAGCATCGGCTGAACGCCCTTGTCCTTGAAGGCGGAACCGCAGAAGATCGGGAAGGCTTCCTTGGCGATGGTGAGCTTACGCACGCCAGCGCGGATGTCTTCCTTGGACAGGTCGCCGTCCTCGAAGAACTTGTTCATGAGGTCGTCGTCGGCTTCGGCAGCGGCTTCCACGAGCTTCTCGTGGTACTCCTGAGCCTTGTCCTTGAGGTCGTCCGGGATCTCAGTGGTGTCGTACTTGGCGCCGAGCTCCTCGGTGCCGTTCCACACGTAAGCCTGCATCTCAACCAGGTCGACAACGCCAGTGAAGTCGTTCTCGGAACCAATCGGCAGCTGCATCACGATCGGAGTAGCACCCAGCTTCTCCTTGATGGTGTCGACGGAGTAGTAGAAGTTCGCGCCCAGCTTGTCCATCTTGTTGATGAAGCAGATACGCGGAACGCCGTACTTGTCAGCCTGACGCCACACGGTTTCGGACTGCGGCTCCACGCCTTCCTTGCCGTCGAACACGGCAACGGCACCATCGAGCACACGCAGGGAGCGCTCCACCTCGGCCGTGAAGTCCACGTGGCCAGGGGTATCGATGATGTTGATCTGGAACTTGTCCTTGGTGTCGTGGGACTGACGGCTCCAGAAGCAGGTGGTAGCAGCGGACTGGATGGTGATACCACGTTCCTGCTCCTGCGCCATGAAGTCCATGGTGGAGGCGCCGTCGTGGGTCTCGCCGATCTTGTAGTTCTTACCGGTGTAGAACAGAATACGCTCGGTAGTGGTGGTCTTGCCGGCATCAATGTGGGCCATGATGCCGATATTGCGGACGTCGTGGAGGTCCGAAATCTCTTCAGCCATCTTTTTCCTTAGTTTTACTCAGGGCGAGTGATTACCAGCGGTAATGAGCGAAGGCCTTGTTAGCCTCTGCCATCTTATGAGTATCCTCGCGGCGCTTGACAGAAGCACCGAGGCCGTTGGAGGCATCCAGGATCTCATTGGCGAGACGCTCAGCCATGGTCTTCTCACGACGGGCGCGGGAGAAGTCGGTCAGCCAGCGCAGCGACAGGGTGTTGGCGCGGTTCGGCTTGACCTCGACCGGCACCTGGTAGGTGGCGCCACCGACACGGCGGGAGCGAACCTCGAGGGACGGACGGATGTTGTCCAGGGCGCGCTTGAGCACAGCCACCGGCTCCTGGTCGGACTTCTCCTTGACCATATCGAGCGCGGAGTAGACGATGTCTTCGGCGATCGACTTCTTGCCGTCAAGCAGAATCTTGTTGATGAGCTGCGCCACCACGGTGGAACCGTAGATCGGATCGGGCAGCACGACGTGCTTCTTGGAAGGTCCCTTACGTGACATATCTCTTACTTCGCCTTCTTTGCTCCATACAGGGAACGACCCTGCTTACGGTCCTTGACACCCTGGGTATCGAGCGCGCCACGCACGATGTGGTAACGCACACCCGGGAGATCCTTCACACGGCCGCCGCGCACGAGCACGATGGAGTGCTCCTGCAGATTGTGGCCTTCGCCCGGAATGTAGGCGGTGACTTCGATGCCCGAGGACAGGCGCACACGAGCAACCTTACGCAGAGCCGAGTTCGGCTTCTTCGGGGTGGTGGTGTAAACACGGGTGCACACGCCGCGACGCAGCGGGCTGCCCTTCAGGGCCAAAGTCTTGGACTTCTTCGGCTTTGCCTGACGTCCCTTACGGACGAGCTGTTCAATAGTAGGCAACTTGAATTCTCCGATTCAGTGGTTTCTCTTGCTTTTGTGTGACCGCCGCACTGCACCCACACTTTTCAGCACACTCGCTTGGTATCCGCCTGTTGGCGGCACCCGACGAATCGGAAAAGATAGCCCAGTCCACCGGCCCGATGGCCTTCGCCCCTCCCGTCGGCGCATTACTGCGTGCGATCAGCGGTTTGAAGGATATCCCAGCATGCTCGCCTGTTACATAAGGCGTGCTGTTGGCACACACGAATATCTATATTACGATTCCTCCGGACAACGACGCGCCGAGCCACAACTCACTGGTTTGGGGACCTCCTGCGCCCCCGTACTTTTCCTCTCCTCCCAACGCAATATTCCAATGCGTTGCAAAACACACACCCAACTATTCTCCCAACGCAATATTCCCGGGAATGCGTCGCAAAAAGGGAACGCCACACAGCAGGTGCCCCCGCGGAGACTATGTCACACGGGGGGCACCGCCAAGGAGGTTACATTATGTTTCTTTTCACCACATCCGCTTCTGTGTTATCTGTTTCCAGCACATCCTCGTGCTCTTCCATATCCGATGGGAACCTCTAGCGACCCGGCCTCTTTGCCGTATTACCTTGCCGCTTTCTGCATTACCAATTATAGCAAAACCGCCCTCGCGAAACGCCCGATACCTCAATCGGGAGTAAGCGGGAGCGGCTATGTTATGCGAGGTAGGAAAGGTGGATGACCGACTGACTGGAGTCGTGCCTTACCCGACCTTTCTCACCATTTCAGGATTTCAGGCAGCGACCTTGGCGGCCTTATCGGCGTCGAACGGGTGGGCCGCTGAAACGGTGCTCTTGGCAGAGCCCTTCTCGCCATTGTCGGAATCCCAGTGGATCTCGTGCTTGTCATCGTGGTTGCGCCACCAGCTGGACAGGATAGAGCCGGAGATGTTGTGCCACACGGAGAAGAAGGTGGACGGCACGGCAGCGAGTGGGTTGGTTGCGAAGGAGGTCAGGGCCAGGGTTGCGCCCAGAGCGGAGTCCTGCATGCCGACTTCGAAGGTGATGGCCTTCTGCTGTGCGTAGCGGAAGCCCTTCGGGTAGATCTTGTACATCAGCTTGGAGAAGCCGAAGCCCAGCGAGTAGCCGCACAGGTTGTGCAGGATGACCACCGGGATGGCCACCAGGGAGCTGGCCACGAACAGCTTCGGACCGTTGGCGGCAACGACCACGCCGATGATAAGCAGAATAGCCACCTGAGAAACGATAGGCAGGGCGACCGTAACCTTCTCGATCTTCTTGCCGAAGATCATGTGGCAGATCACACCGAGGGCGATCGGGAAGAGCACCACCTTGACGGCGTTGAGGAACAGGGACTGAGTCGGCACGGACACGTACTGAGAAGCGAGCAGCTGCATCAGCAGCGGAATCATGAACGGGGCGCACAGGGTGGAGAGGATGCCGATGGAGACATCGAGGGCCACGTCACCACGGGACAGGTAGCTCATCACGTTGGAGGAGGTGCCAGACGGGCAGCAGCCGACGAGAATCACGCCCACGGCCAGCGGGCCGGACAGGTGGAAGATCGCGCACAGGGCCACGGCGATGAGCGGCATGATGATGAAGTGAGCTACGGTGCCGACGATGACCATCAGCGGCTGGGTCAGGATGCGCTTGAAGTCGTCCAGCGTCAGGGTCAGGCCCATGCCGAACAGCACGATGCCCAGCATGTAGCCGGTGTACGCCTTGCCCCACAAGCTGGCGGCCGGCACGAAGTAGTTGAAGACGGCCCAGACGATGACGATGACCGTAAACCACTTGGTCAGCCAATCTGCAAAGGCTTTAACCTTTTCCATGGTGTTTCTCTTCCCTTGTTTGGTGTAGGTAACATCGCATGAAACTAGGCGGGTCGCGGTTGATATGAAACATAATGCTCACATTGCGAACACTCACGTAATCATTTCTGCAATCCCCGGTCGTACCATCACACCGTCGTGTGCCTTGACTTTTCATCAATCGCCGCACAAGACCCACTCATCCACATCCCGCCATCTGAGACAGCCCGCAGCCTGGCCCCAAGAATGAAACCGACCACTTGATTCCATCGCGACACACCGATGAGCACACATCCGCAAAGTTGTGTATAGTATTCACCTGTTGCGCGAATTCAGCTTGCTGAATACGGCACTATGGTGGCCATAGCTCAGTTGGTAGAGCATCTGATTGTGGTTCAGAAGGTCGCGCGTTCGAGCCGCGTTGGCCACCCCAGTAAAACCCTTCCGTTCGCGGAAGGGTTTTGTTTTTTCTCCATGAATTCCCCGCTCCTGGGTTATAGGCCAAATAGGCATGCCGGGAACCACCGCGTTGTACACTCAGGGCATATCCAATTCACCGAACATAAGGACAAAAGGTCCGTCATGCTGTCTTTTGAGAACGATTACTCCCGCGCCGCCCATCCCGCGGTGCTTGAAGCCGTGGCTGAAGCCAACAACCATCTGTATTCGGGCTACGGGTCCGACGAACTGAGCGATCAGGCCAAGGCCAAGATCCGCGAGGCCTGCGGCCAGCCGGACGCGGATGTGTGGTTCCTCGTCGGCGGCACGCAGACCAACCAGGTCGTCATCGACACCATCACCCCGGCGTATGCAGGCGTGGTCGCGGTCGCCTCCGGCCATCCGAACGTGCACGAGGCCGGCGCCATCGAGTTCTCCGGGCACAAGGTGCTCACGATTCCCCAGCACAACGGCAAAATGGACCCGACCGAACTGGACGAGTTCTGCAAGACCTTCTATGCGGACGGCAACTACGAGCACATGGTGTTCCCGGGCTCCGTGTACGTCTCGCAAAGCACCGAATATGGCACCATCTACTCCAAGGCCGAGTTGCAGGCCATCGCCGATGTGGCGCACAAGTACGACATGCCGCTGTTCGTGGACGGAGCGCGACTCGGCTACGCGCTGACCACCACCGGCTCAGACATGACGCTCGCGGATCTGGCGACCATCGCCGACGTGTTCTACATCGGCGGTACCAAGGTGGGTGCCCTGTTCGGCGAGGCCGTGGTGTTTACCAAGCACAACACGCCGAAGCACTTCTTGACCCTCATCAAGCAGCACGGTGCCTTGCTGGCCAAGGGCTTTGTGCTGGGCGCGCAGTTTGACGCTTTGTTCACCGACAACCTGTATTTCAAGATCGCCCGCAACGCCAATGAGGCGGCCGATCGTATTCGCGAGGCCCTGCGCGCCAAGGGCTACACGCTCACTTTCGAAGCGCCCACCAACCAGATTTTCGTGACGATGGATCAGCCGACCATCGACCGTCTGGAGCGCGAGATCAAGCTCGGCTTTACCGAGAAGGCCGACGACACGCACACCGTGATGCGCATCTGCACCAGCTGGGCCACCACGCCTGAAGAGGTCGATCAACTTATTGAGTTGTTGTAAAACCCTTCGCTAATCTCTCCCTCCGTCATCGCTTCGCGATGCCACCTCCCTCATCAGAGGGAGGTTTTTTCGTAGATCCCTCTGATGAGGGAGCTGGCCACCGCAGGCGGACTGAGGGAAAGACCTCTCCGCAAACGAGAAGGCTCCTATTCCCCTATCGCCTTGCGTTCCATATCCACGAACTTGTGGACCGAGGCTTCCACGGAATAATGCGCCTTGGTGTATTCGGCGTATTTCTCGCCCCATTCGGCGCGCTCGGCCTGATGTGCGATCCACCAATCGATGCGTCGGGCCAGCAGGGCCGCGTCTCGCACGGGGAACAACGACTCGTCGATCAGCGCGAACTGGCTGGCCGCCGACAGTTCGGACGCGGCGATCACCGGCACCAATCCGCACGCCATCGCCTCGATCACGCTCACCGATTCGATGTCGGCAATCGAACAATGCACGAACAAATCGCCCGAACGCAACAAATCGGGCATATCGGCGTGCTTGTGGAATCCGATATCGGCCTTGCGCGCCAGCAAACGCCCGGCGCGGAACTTGAGATACTGCTTGAGCGGCCCAGTACCGGCGATCACCAGCTGAATATCGCCGGCGTGCCGGGACATCGACACCGCCTTGATCAGCGTAATCTGATCTTTCTCGCTAGCCAGTCGGCCGGAAGCGATGACGCGGAACGGCACGGGAGCCGAGGCATCCGGATCGGCCGGCTTCTTCGGCGAATACACCGGTGAATAACCATTGGAAATCACGTGCAACTTGGCTTTATACCCGTGCGCGCGCAACAGGCTCGCGGTCATTTCGGTGGGCACATGGATGTGGTCAATGTGCTTGTACAGCCAGTGCTTGAACAGCCAGTACAGGAAGCTGGAAATACCGGGAATGCGACGTAGCGGGCCGGCCGAATACAGCACGTTCTCCGGCTGCAGGTGGAATCCGGCAGTCACGGGAATGCCCATTTGGTGGGCGACTTTAGCGGCACGACGGCCGAATTTGAACGGCATATAGATATGCACCACATCCACGCCTTGGAAGGCGGTGCGGAACAACGTGTCGCTGGGTTCGGCGAATTGCATGAGCTGCTTGGCGGCCACCCACGAGACGAGCGGCACCCTATTCACGCGCGCCGGATATTCGGGCGCCCCTATACCGACAAGCCTCACATGATGGCCTTGCCGCTCCAATTCTGCAGCCCATTGCAAGGCCGAATTGGAGGTACCGTTGCCCTGATTGCCCACCGTATCGACCACAAGAGCGATAGTCAGCGGACGATCAATGCTCTCTTCAATCCCGTTTTCGCGCATTGCCTCATCCTAAACCACCGCGCTGCAATGGCGTCGGCCGCGCTGCCTGAACGCGTATGAAATGGTATGGGCTGCCGCATTTTGCCCAATATTGAATCACGCGCTCCGCAGCGCACGTCGCCGAATCCGAGCCCCGCATAGGCGAAATCATCGCGGCATGGCAGAATGTGGGTATGACTGAGAACGCCGTAAATACTGCCGTGACTTCCACCTCCTCTCCCGCAATTCCCGCCGAGACTTCCGCCGTCTCCCCCGCAACTCGCGCAGCCAACCGCCCGCTGGGCACACCGCTGGGCAAGCACCCCACCCGCGTGCTGTTTTTGGGCGCTGGTGAGCTGGGCAAGGAAGTGGCCATCGAGCTCATGCGACTGGGCGCGTGGGTGTGCGCCGCTGACTCGTATGCCGGCGCTCCGGCCCAGCAGGTGGCGCATGAATATCGCGCGTTGGATATGGCGAATGCCGCCGAATTGCAGGCATTGTTCGATGAAATCAAGCCGGACATCATCGTGCCCGAGGTAGAGGCCATCGCCACCGATGTGCTGGCCGGTACTGCGGCCGCGGGCGCCCAGGTGGTGCCGAGCGCCGAAATCGCCGCGATTTGCATGGACCGCGAGCGCCTGCGCGTACTGGCCCACGAAGAATTGGGCTTGCCGACTACACCGTATCGTTTTGCCGGCTCGCTGGAAGAGCTGCGCGCCGGAGCTTCGGAAGTCGGCTATCCGTGCGTGGTCAAGCCGGTGATGAGCTCGTCTGGTCACGGCCAGTCGGTGGTGCGTTCCGCCGACGCCATCGATGCCGCTTGGACCGAAGCGCAGGAGGGCCGCCGCGCCGCCGATGAGGGCGATGTGTCGCGCGTGATCGTTGAGGCGCTTGCTCCGCTGGAGCGTGAGCTGACGGTACTGACTGTTTCTTCGTCCGCCGGCATTGTGACGTGCGCGCCGATCGGCCAACGTCAGGAGTCCGGCGATTACCGCGAGTCCTGGCAGCCGGCTACCGAACCCGATGGTGAGGCCGAGCGGGCGCGCGACATCGCACGTACCGCCGTTGAAGGCTTGGTGGCCAAGGCTCAGGCGGCCGGCGAAACCGGTTGGGGCGTATTCGGCGTGGAACTGTTCGTGCTCACCGACGGCTCGATTCTGTTCAACGAGGTCTCCCCCCGTCCGCACGATACCGGTATGGTGACAATGGCCTCCCAGCGTCTGAGCGAGTTCGCGCTGCACGCCCGCGCGATTCTCGGCCTGCCGATCACCCCCGAGCATGTGTCGCTCACGATTCCGGCCGGCTCGGTGGCGGCAAGCCATGCGATTGTGGTGGCCGGCGACGGTGAGGTCGAGTTCACCGATGTGGCCGCTGCTCTGGCCGAACCCGGCACGGACCTGCGCATTTTTGCCAAGCCCGAAGTGCATGGCCACCGCCGCATGGCCGTGGCACTGGCCGTCGGCGAGTCCGAAGCCGACGCCCGTGCCAAGGCCGGCCTCGTGGCCGATGCGTTGACGATTACCGTGGAGTAGTCCACGGCCTGATCAGCTCAGCATGGCCTCAATATTATTGCCGTCCGGGTCGTGGATGAACGATCATGACGAACCTCCTTGTACCATTTCGTCACTCCCATTATCGTGTGTATATGGCCGAAGAGTCATGTTTCGTCTATTGACGAACATCTGAGTATTCACACGCGCTTCTGCAGATACCTTCATGCCGGAAGGCTACACGACCGGAGACGAGCTGATCGTACTGGCCAATGACGGCCGCCTCCGCCATCCCAACAGCGTATGGCCGTTCGATGCAGCGACGTATGATGCGCCGGCCGCATCGTAGCGTCATGCTGAGTGTTGTTGTAGCCCTCGATTGGTACCCTTTTACCGTTAGTTCACCCAGAAATTCCACTCCTGAAAGGTGAGTCATGGAGAAGCTGGAAAAGCTCTACGAGGGCAAGGCCAAGCAACTGTACGCAACCGACGATCCCGAGGTTCTGTGGGTCGAATACAAGAACACCGCCACCGCTGGCGATGGTGAAAAGAAGGAAGACTTCACCGGCAAGGGCCGTCTGAACAACCTCATCACCACCATCATCTTCGACCTGCTCAAGAAGCGCGGCATCGACAGCCACCTTATCAAGCGAGTGGACGACACCGGCCAGCTGGTGCGCAAGGTGAACATGTTCCCGTTGGAGATCGTGCTGCGCAACGTGGCCGCCGGCCACTTCTGCTCCCGTCTGGGCGTGGAGGAAGGCCTGCCGCTCAAGGAGCCGGTACTTGAGTACTTCCTGAAGAACGATGATCTGCACGATCCGTTCGTCAACGACGATGACCTGGTGGCCCTCGGCGTATGCACTCGCGAGGATCTCGCCGAGATCGCCCCGCTGGCCCGCAAGATTAACGAGGCCCTGATCGAGATCTTCGCCAAGATCGACGTCAAGCTGGTCGACTTCAAGATCGAAATGGGCCGCGCCACCGACGGCACGCTGCTGTTGGCCGACGAGATCACCCCGGATTCCTGCCGTCTGTGGGACCAGAAGGACCACTCCGGCAAGGTCGAGCACCTTGACAAGGACCTGTTCCGCCGTGGTCTCGGCAGCATCATCCCGGCCTACGAAGAGATCGAGGAGCGCCTCGCCGAACTCGCCAAGTCCGAAGGCATCGAAGTCGCCGAGTAATGCATTATCTGGCTCCCCTCTCGAGGGGAGCCAATTGTCTTTAATTTCAAGAAAGGATTTCCATGGTTTTTCGCGTGTACGTGGAAAAGAAGCCCGGCTTTGATGTCGAAGCCCAGCAGCTTGCGGGCGAACTGCGCACGATCCTCGGACTGACCGGCCTCAAGGCCCTGCGCATCGTGAACCGCTATGACGTCGAAGGCATCTCCCAGGAGCTGTTCGACCAGACCGTGCCCACCGTGTTCAGCGAGCCTCAGGTGGACAATGTGGCCTACGACCTGCCCGACTTCGCCGGCGCCAAGGTCTTCGCCACCGAGTTCCTGCCCGGCCAGTTCGACCAGCGCGCCGACTCCGCCGCCGAATGCATCCAGCTCATCTCCCAGGGCGAGCGCCCGACCGTCCGCTCCGCCAAGCTGTACGCGCTGGAAGGCGACCTGACCGACGCCGACGTGGACACCATCAAGCATTACGTGATCAACCCGGTCGAGGCCCGCGAGGCCAGCCTGGAGACCAAGGAAACCCTGAAGACCCAGGTGCCGGTGCCCGGCAAGGTCGAGACCATCGCCGGTTTCAACGAGATGGACGCCGAAGCCGGCCAGAAGTTCATCGACGAGCGCGGTCTGGCCATGGATCTGGCCGACCTCGAATTCTGCCAGAAGTACTTCAGCGAGGAGAGCCGCGAGCCCACCATCACCGAAATCAAGGTGATCGACACCTACTGGTCCGACCACTGCCGTCACACCACGTTCGGCACCGAGCTGGACGAAGTGACCATCGATGACGCCACCGTCAAGGCCGCCTTCGAGCGTTACCTGGCGATGCGCCACGAGCTCGGCCGTGACGCCAAGCCCGTCTGCCTCATGGACATGGGCACCATCGGCGCCAAGTGGCTCAAGAAGAACGGTGTCCTGACCGGCCTTGACGAGTCCGAGGAAATCAACGCCTGCACCGTCAAGGTCAAGGTTGACGTGAACGGCCACGACGAGGACTGGCTGTTCCTGTTCAAGAACGAGACCCACAACCACCCCACCGAAATCGAACCGTTCGGTGGCGCGGCCACCTGCATCGGCGGCTGCATCCGCGATCCTCTGTCCGGCCGCTCCTACGTGTATCAGGCGATGCGCGTCACCGGCGCCGCGGACCCGACCGTGCCGGTCTCCGAGACGCTGGAAGGCAAGCTCCCCCAGCGCAAGCTCGTGACCACCGCCGCCGCCGGCTACAGCTCCTACGGCAACCAGATCGGTCTGGCCACCGGTCAGGTCGACGAGATCTACCACCCCGGCTACGTGGCCAAGCGCATGGAGGTGGGTGCGGTCGTGGCCGCCACCCCGGCCGACCATGTGCGCCGCGAAACCCCGGCCCCTGACGACAAAATCATCCTGCTGGGCGGCCGCACCGGCCGTGACGGCATCGGCGGTGCCACCGGTTCGTCCAAGGCGCATAACGTGGAATCGCTCGAACTCGACGGCGCCGAAGTGCAGAAGGGTAACGCTCCGGTGGAGCGCAAGCTGCAGCGTCTGTTCCGCCGCGGCGATGCCTGCCGTCTGATCAAGCGCTGCAACGACTTCGGCGCGGGTGGCGTGTCCGTGGCGGTCGGCGAGTTGGCCGACGGCCTGTTCGTGGACCTCAACACCGTGCCCAAGAAATACGAGGGCCTGGACGGCACCGAGCTGGCCATCTCCGAATCCCAGGAGCGCATGGCCGTGGACGTGGCCGCCGAGGACGTGGACGAGTTCCTGGCCTACGCCCGCGAAGAGAACCTCGAAGCCACGGTGATTGCCACCGTGACCGAGGACCCGCGCATGGTGATGACCTGGAACGGCGACAAGATCGTGAATCTGTCCCGTGAGTTCCTGGCCTCCAACGGCGCTTCCAAGCACCAGACCGTGCATGTCGAGGAACAGCAGTCCTACGAGACCCCGTGGGGCGAGGGCACGCTGGCCGAACGCATGAACAAGCTGGTCACCGACATCAACGTGGCCTCCAACAAGGGCCTTTCGGAGCGCTTCGACTCCACCATCGGCGCGGGCACCGTGCTCATGCCGTTCGGCGGCAAGCGTCAGCTCACCCCGAACATGGCCATGGTCGCCAAGCTGCCGGTGTTCGGCGAGACCACCACCGCTTCGGCGATGGCGTGGGGCTTCAACCCGTACATCATGTCCAAGAACCAGTTCACCGGCGCCTACCTGTCCGTGGTCGAGTCGCTGGCCAAGCTGGTCGCGGCCGGCTTCGAGCATGAGAAGGCCTACCTGAGCTTCCAGGAGTACTTCGAGAAGCTGCGCGACGAGCCGGAACGCTGGGGCAAGCCGGCGGCCGCCGTACTCGGCGCGCTGATGGCCCAGGTGGACCTGGGCGCCGGCGCCATCGGCGGCAAGGACTCCATGTCCGGTTCGTTCGAGGATCTCGACGTGCCGCCGACGCTGATCTCCTTCGCCGTGGCCGTGGGCAACATGAAGCGCGCCACCTCCCCTGAATTCAAGGACGCCGATCACCGTATCGTACGCATCGCGCCGCGCTACCTGGCCGACGGTCTGACCCCGGACAAGGATGCGCTGCTTGAGGTGTTCTCCGTGATCGAGGAGCTCACCGACTTCCACGATGCCCTGGCCGTCTCTACGCCGGGCTATGGCGCCACCGCCGAAGCCCTGTTCAAGATGACGCTCGGCAACCGCATCGGCGTGACCCTGAACAACAGCATCGCCGTGGACGACCTGTTCACCCCGGCATACGGTTCGTTCATCGTCGAGCTGGCGGACGATGCCAAGCTTCCGGCCGTCTCCAATTTGGTCGAGATCGGCGAAATCGGCACCACCACCTCCGAGTACGTGTTCAAGGCCGCCGGCGAGACGCTGGACCTGGACGCTGTGCAGGAAGCTTGGGAGTCCGGCATCGAATCCGTGTTCCCGTACCGTTCCAAGGGCGAGGACAAGGGCGCGACCGTCGAGACCATCGACTTCCACGCGCCGAAGAAGACCGTGTACGTCGGCTCTTCCGTGGCCAAGCCGCATGTGGTGATCCCGGTGTTCCCGGGCAACAACTGCGAGTACGATTCCGCCGCCGCCTTCGAGCGTGCCGGCGCCGATGTGACCACACTGATCGTCAACAACCTGACGCCGGCCGCCGTCGCCGAATCCACGCAGGCGTTGGTCGACGAGATCAACAAGAGCCAGATCGTGATGATCCCAGGCGGCTTCTCCGGCGGCGACGAGCCGGACGGTTCCGCCAAGTTCATCACCGCGTTCTTCCGTGCGCCGGCCGTCACCGAGGCCGTGCGTGACCTGCTGAAGAACCGCGATGGTCTGATGCTCGGCATCTGCAACGGCTTCCAGGCGCTCGTCAAGCTGGGTCTGGTGCCGTACGGCGACATCGTGCCGATGACCGACGCCTGCCCGACGCTGACCTTCAACACCATCGGCCGCCACCAGAGCCGACTGGTCCGCACGCGCGTGGCCTCCGACCTCTCCCCGTGGCTGTCCAAGACTTCGGTCGGCGACATTCACACCGTGGCCATCTCCCACGGCGAGGGCCGCTTCGTGGCCTCCGACGAGGTGCTCGCCCAGCTCAGGGCCAACGGCCAGATCGCCACGCAGTACGTGGACGAGACCGGCACCCCCGGCATGGACCTGGATGTGAACCCGAACGGCTCGCTGCTCGCCATCGAGGGCATCACCAGCCCGGACGGCCGCGTGTTTGGCAAGATGGGTCACTCGGAGCGTTCCGGCAACGGCCTGTACGTCAACGTGCCCGGCAACAAGTACCAGCCGATCTTCGAGGCCGGCGTGGAATACTTCACCGCCTGATAATCGGCGCGTATCGCGTCTGATACGGCACACAGGGAAGGAACTCTCGGGTTCCTTCCCTTTTTTGTTCATGCCGGTCATGGGCTAAGGTTGGGGTGTTCGCACTACCGAATCCGCCGCTGAAAGGACCTGTCGTCATGCCGATCAACGAGGCATTGTTCGCCGCGATGAAGGCCGCCAGCTACATCAAGCCCAACGCGGGCAAGTCGTACAAATTGCAGCGCGTGGCGGAAGAGCTTATCGCCAAGCAGGCACCCGACAATCCGAAATGCCGTGTCGAGGACGCCTTCGCGCCTATGGCGGATGGATATGCCGTACCATTGCGAGTGTTCACGCCGCTGGTCGCCTATGGAGCGCCCCTGCCCGAAGCCCTGGAGGAATCTTCCGCCAATGGCACGCCCGTGGCCTCGGCAATATCCGCGATTCTGCCCGCCGTATTACCCAAAGTCCTACCCAAAATACTCATCAAGGAAAGCACGTCGAGCGGCAACGCCGACGGTATTTCCGGCAATGCCAACACGGAACTTCCCTCAGTCACGCCGCGTGGCACGATCCTGTTTTTCCACGGTGGCGGTTGGACCACAGGCGGCATCAACCTGTACACGCAGGCTTGCGCGCATATGGCCGTACGTCTGCAACGCCGTGTGATCTCAGTCGAGTACCGGCTGGCTCCTGAATACCGCTTCCCTACTGCTGTTGAGGATTGCTATGAGGTAGCCCGGCAGCTGTTTGCTGGGGAATTGCCGATTTCTGGGGTGGGTGGTTCTGTTGATGTTGATCACCCCCAGTCGGCTGCGCCGACAGCCCCCGCCGGCGGGGGCGATATATCTGCGACAATCCCAGCACCGGATCCCGACAGCATCGTGCTGTTTGGCGACAGCGCGGGCGGCAATCTTGCGGCCGCCGTCTCGCTCATGGCCCGCGACCGCGGCGAGTTCATGCCGCGCACGCAGATGCTGCTTTACCCGGTAGTCGGCAACGATTACAATCCCGAGACCAGCCCGTTCGAATCGGTGCGGACCAACGGCACCGACTACATCCTCACCGCACAGGACATGGCCGACTACATCGACATGTACCGTTCGTCCGTGGCCGATCTGACCAATCCGTATTTCGCGCCGCTCACCGCGCACGACCTGAGCAATCAGCCGCGCACGCTGGTGTTGTCCGCCGAATACTGCCCGCTCAGAGACGAGGACGAAGCGTACGCCCGTCGCCTGCAATTGGTGAACGACAACGTCTCCTGTTACCGAATTCACGATGGCATCCACGGCTACCTGCTCAATACGTCGGCCGTGGGACTGGTGGCCACCACCTACCGAATCATCGAGCATTTCCTCGACGGCACACCGCTGGAACCAGCTCCCGGCACCGGCACCACCGCCAACGCACCGGAGGGAGGCGACGCGTGGCAAGACGTACTTGGTACCGACTAGACAACATCGGCAAGTTCTACTCCTCCCAGGCTGGCCGCTCCTCGCAGACCGTGTTCCGCTATTCGGCCGAGCTGGCGGACGGCATCGATCCGGACATCCTGCAGCACGCGCTCGACCATGCCATCGCCCAGTTCCCGAGCTTCAACGTGCACCTGCTCAACGGCATGTTCTGGCATTACCTCGAACAGTCAGACGGCCGGCCGCTGGTGGAGCCGGAACATCTGCCGATATGCTCGCGACTGCATTACGGGCCCAAAAGCATGCTGTTCCGCGTAAGCTATTTCCGCAATCGTGTCAATCTCGAGGTCTCGCACATCATTTCGGACGGTCGCGGCGCCATCAACCTGTTCAAGTCGCTGCTGCACGCCTACATCGCCGAGCGATACGACGTGCCGGGCGTGCCTTCGGATTACGACGGTTCGGATAGCGACAAAGCCGAAAACAGCTTCGACAAATACTACGAGAAAGACAAGGCCGGCGCTGCGCCAGGCACGAAGATCTACCGGCTGGCCGGCCCCATCGACCGGGCCGCGCCTACGTTCATGGAATACCACGTCAGCGCCAGCAAGGTGCTTGGTGCAGCGCATCAGTGCGGAGTGAGTCTCACCTCCTACCTCATCGCCGCGATACTGTGCGCGATTCGCGACGTCATGCCCTCGCGCGCCCGCAATCGCGCGATTCGCGTGGATATTCCGGTCGACTTGCGCGCCTTCTTCAGGTCGGAGACCGTGCGCAACTTCTACGGCATGACTTACGTGGCGTACACGCCGGCCGAAATCGAAGCCGATGAGGACTCCGCGAAAACTTCCGCAACAAGCCCAGACGCAGCCGGCGACGGCCAGCAGTCCGCCGCCCGCACCGCGCACGGCAACGGTATGGGTGGATTGCTGACCGATGAGCCGTTGGCCGACATCGCCCGCCATGTGCAGGAGCAGCTCGGCCATGCCACCAGTCGCGAGCGCGTCGAATCGCATATGAACCGCATGATTGCGCTGGAAAAGAATCCGGTGCTGCGTCTTGCGCCCTCCCCTGCCAAGGACTGGGTGCTGGAGCTGGCCCGGTTCATCGCCGACCGCGAGACCACGACCACCGTCTCGAACCTTGGCCGAGTCACCTTGGACGAACGACTCGCGCGCCATGTACGTTCGGTGAGCTTCCTCACCACACCGGCCAGCCTGAATTTCACGGTCTGCTCGTTCGGCGACGACCTGAGCATCGGCATCTCCACCATCTACCATGATCTGAACGTCATCAAGAACCTGTGTCGGATTCTCGCCGCGCAGGGCATCAGCGGCCGTATGAACATCGCTGGCGTGCATGTGGAGAAAGGAGCGTCGGCATGAAGCATTGCGATGCCTGCACCGTCGATTTCACCGGCGATATGGCCCGTTGCCCGCTCTGCCAGAACGAATTGCGCGGCGAGGCCTCCCCCGCCGCATTCCCCGCGCAGCAGATCTATCTGCGTCCGAGGCGTTTGGCGGTGGAAATCATCACGTTTGTAACCGGCGCGATTTTGCTGCTGCATGGCTTCTTCAGCTATCTGTTTTCGTGGCCGATACCGATTGCCAGTGCATCGGCGGCCGCGCTGATCATCAGCGTGCTGTTCATCAATAGTGCGATTCTGCACGTGCCGCGGCCGCTTCGCCTCATGTTTCGATATTTCTATATCATGCTGGCGATTGCGCTGGTCTGGTTTGTGGCGACGATGAATCATGTCGTCACCATGTTCGTCATACCGATCACGTGTCTGGTTTCGCTGGTCTTTGACGTGGTGCTGCTTATCGTGCTGCGGGCCAAGGCCATTGACGAGTACGCCAAGTATCTGGCGTTCGACATCGTCGCTGGTCTGATGCCTCTGACGTTCATTCCGCTCGGCTGGGCTCCGTGGGATGTACTGGTGATGGTCAGCGGGCTGGTCTCCCTGCTGGTGCTGCTCGGCCTGCTCGTCTTCGCCCGCCGTCAGCTCTTCTCGGAATTCGGCAAACAGTTCTCGGCCTGATTGCCTCGTGCGCTCAATCGCCCGACTTAGGATGGAAACCATGAGCGAACATGTGGAGCATGGGTTTGGGCCGGTGTGGGATGGCGAGTCCCGGGTTTTGATTTTGGGATCGATGCCGAGTCCGAAATCCCGAGCGGCGGCGTACAGCCGAGGCGAGCATCCGCGAGAGCGGCAGCAGGTAGAGGAAGGTCGCGGCGGCCAGGCTGAGTGTGGGCGCGTTGATGGTGGCAAGCGGCACGGCACCGGCGATCGACCAAGGAATCAGCGGAGCGATCACCACGGCACTGTCTTCCAAATCGATAGCTTGTGCGGAGCGTTCGGATTCGTCGTCGCCGTACAGCCCACCGCACAACTGGTGAGTGAGCATGATGGTGAGGGTTTGGTTGCAGGCGAGCGCCGCCGCGCAAGTCGCGGTAATCATGGTGGCACCACATGCGCCGATGCGATGACCGAGCATCTCGATGACCTGCTGCAGCCGAGCAAGCATCCGCGTCTCGGCAAAAATGCCGGCGTAGGCGGAGGAGATACAGACAGTGGCCATCACAGTGAGCATGGAGAGGATGCCGCCGCCGTCCAGGAGTGCGGCCACCTGCGGATTTTGCGCATGGTAACCGAAAATAAGCAGCCGCAACAGTTCTGCCCATTCCATGTGCTGCACGCCCACGCATACCGCGACCGAGGCGGCAATGCTGGCGAGCATAAGCAGCCGAACATCCACACGCAGCAACGCCAACACGATGACCAGTAATGCTGGAACTAGGGTAAGCCAATGCAAATCGAAGGCCGATGAGAACAATCCGCCGATATCGGTTATGCTGCTTGCGTTGGTTGAAACAGCCGCTCTAGCCGAGCCAGCCGTAGCAGCCGCACTAGCCGCACCAAATCCGGAACCACCGCTCGCGCACAGCCACTCCACCACCGCAGCCGCAACGTATACCACACAACTCAGCACAAACGGCACCGCACCCGTGCTCAGCATGCGGGCAATAGTATTGAACAGGTTCGTATGCGTAAGCTGTTTGACCAGCAAGGCACTGGTGGAAACCGGCGAACAACGATCGCCCACATAGACGCCCGCAAGAATCGCGCCACCGAGCATCACCGGGTTCGCCTGCATCGACAATCCCAACGACATGCAGATGGTGCCCATAGTCGCCGCACTGGCGAACGACGACCCGACCAGCACCGACATCGCCGAGCACAGTAGAAACGACAGCGGAATCACCGTGGCGGCGTGAATCACCGCGGTCGAATGGGCCACGATGAAGGCGATGGTCCCGCTGGCCCGCCACAGCGAGGTCAGTACGCCGATGAGCACGAAGGCCACCACCACGGTCCCCGCGGACCGTACGCTGCCGGCCGCACGGCTCGCCATCGCGCGCAACGAGCACCGGCGAACCAGCCCATACCCCATGAACAGCAGCACACCAACGAACAGCGCGGGAATAATCGACCAGCCGAGGGCGACGCTGGCAAACAGCACCGCACAGAACAGCAACATCGTGCCCGCTTCCAGCATGCGATCCTCTCCTCTTCCGGCTACAGCCTCATCTCAGATTCCATCTCATGACCCGCAGTCGCAAACATCAACGCTATTCGCACGAGCCATGACCTAAGATAACAGGAGAAATACAGACTAAACTGATATCTATTACAGGTTTAATACTGTGGCATTGATTCGCGCCACGACACGTCATACACACACCACGCAAACGCCATACACACGGGAGTATCGCCATGAACTTTCTCAGCATCGAATACTTCGCCGCCGTGGCCTCGGAACATAGCTTCAGCAAGGCGGCGAAACGGTTGGGGATCACGCAGCAGACGCTGAGTGCGAACATCGCCGCCCTAGAGCGGGAGCTCGGATGCACGCTTTTCGTACGCCATGTGCCGCTCGAATTGACCTATGCCGGCACGGTGTTCGCGCGATATGCGCAGCGATTCCGCCGCGATCGCGATGCACTTGGCCAAGAAATGCGCGACATCGCCGGCGATCAGGCCGGCGTGCTGCGCGTGGGTGTTGCCTACACGCGTAGCCGGGCGATCATGCCGCCGATTGTGAAGGCGATGCAACGTGACTGCCCGAATATCATCGTTGAACTCATTGAGGGCCGCAACGATCAGATTCAACAATGGCTGGCGAACGGCGATCTTGATCTGGCGGTGGCGGACTTCGCCGGGAAACCGGCCGGCATCGAACTTATGGATTTCTATAACGAGCGCATGGTGCTGGTCCTCGCACAATCACTGTGGATGGATTTGGCCGCTACCGGTGGCGCGGCGAATGGCCAAGTCGATGCCGTCAGAACCGCGCCGGACGAGCGCGCCATTGCCGCAGGTGACCTTTCCTCACTGGAGCATTGCCCGTTTCTCCTAGGCAGCCCACAAGATATTGACGGACGCATTGCCGATCTGCTGTTCCGCCGTGCCGGTTTTGAGCCGAAAGTCACAGCCCGTTCGGATAACGTACTGACTCTGCTGGAACTGTGCCATTACGGCATGGGTGCCTGCCTATGCCCGGAGCGGTTCCTGCCAGCGCTGCTTGACGGCGAACGGTTGCGTACTTTGCGCGTGCTGGATTGCGGCCCGGATACCGCATATGCCATTCAGTTCGGCGTTCCGGCCACATCGTATCGGTGGAGCGTCATTGATGATTTCATTCGTTGCGCCCGCGAAGTCACCACCGGCGTGTCGCAATAGCCGCCAACTTGCGTTCAAGTGGGGTTGAACTGTTTCAATAAGAATTGTTAGCGTTCACGGCCGGCCATGAAGAGACGACGGTGACGATTGATTATCAAGGAGCACACATGAAGTATCGCAGCGTTGGCAAGTCGGGACTGAAGATCAGCGAGGTCGCACTGGGCAGCTGGGTCACGGATCTCAAGGGCACGGCGGCTGAGGACGTGGCCAAGGAGACCGTGAAGCTCGCCTACGATTCCGGCGTCAACTTCTTCGACTGCGCGGACGCCTATTCTGGCGGCGCGGCCGAACGCTTCCTCGGCAAGACGCTGAAGCAGTACCCGCGTAAGGAACTCGTCATCTCCAGCAAGGTCTACTTCCCCACCGGCGAAGGCGTGAACGACCGCGGCCTGTCCCGCAAGCACATTTTCGAGAGCATCGACCAGACGCTGAAGAACATGCAGACCGATTATCTGGACATGTACTTCTGCCACCGTTTTGACGAGACCACCGACCTTACCGAGACCTTGCGCGCGATGAGCGACCTGGTCGCCCAGGGCAAGGTGCTGTACTATGGCGTTTCCGAGGAGTGGGGTTCGGCTCGCCTTGAAGAGGCCCAGCGCATCATCGACCGCTACAACCTGTACCCGATCACCGTGGTCCAGCCGCAGTACAACCTGAACGACCGTTACATCGAGCATGAGATCATGGGCACCTGCCGCAAGCTCGGCATCGGTATCACCACGTTCTCCCCGCTCGCGCAGGGTCTGCTGACCGGCAAGTACCGCAAGGGTCAGCCGCTGCCGGCCGGTTCTCGCGCCACGTGGCAGTCCGACCACCAGATCAACGATCTGCTGACCGATGAGAACCTCGACAAGGTCGAGCAGCTGCGCAAGGTGGCCGACGAGCTCGGCACGAACCTGCCGGTGCTTTCCATGGCATGGATCCTGCAGCACCCGGAGATCAGCTGTGTGATCGCCGGCGCCTCCAAGCCCAGCCAACTGGAGAACAACATGAAGGCCGCGGGCTTTGTGATTCCGGCTGACGCGATGGCCGAAATCGACAAGATCACCGGCTTCCACCGCTTCGAACGTCACGTAGGCTGACGAATCTGAGACTTCCTCCAACGAGAGCGATTGTCAAGCGCCGAAATCGGTATCGCCTTGGGCTTCGGCCTGAGCGATGGCGGTTTCGGCGTTTTTTGCTGTTTGCTCGATGACTTGGTTGTAGCCGGTCAGGGCCGCGAACGGCATGAACTGCGCGGCCCGCTGGTGGCGGGACATGTGCGGATGCTTGCGCGACTGATGGTGTGGCAGGTTGATGATGTCGTCGTATGCATGGGTCTCTTGCAGGGTCATGCGCGATGGCCTCCGATCTGACGGTTGCGGTCCTGACCGGTGGCGCCGTCTTCCATATCCATGGCTTTGATGACGGCGTTGCGGCCGAATTTACGTTTCACATCCAGCAGCGCACGCTGGATATCATGCTCTCCATCTTTTTCGCTGGTGGAATCGGATCCATACGATTGGGCCTCGTCATCACCGAACAAGTCGAGCTGTTCATAGCGTTTGCCGGCGGCCAGCTCCTCCGGAGTGGCCACATCATCGGCGATGACGGTCAACCGCCTCACAAGCAAGCGTGAATCCACAATGCGCTCGTACAACATCGTCATGGCCTCACGAATACGTGCCGACGACGAGGTGAAATCACCCAAACCAATCGACCCGACCGCGCTCTTGGGCACCTTGCGCCCAAATCGGTCGATGGTCACCGGCCCTTGATAGCTTTTCGCTGCCCGCTCAGCGGCACGTTTCATCGCATAATCAGCGCACGAATCGAGCTTTGACGAATCAAGACTGCCGATGTCATAGCCGACGGCGAGCGTCAGTCGGTTCGTCAGCACGCTTTTATCGACCAGATCGAGGGCCAGCGCATCGGCCATCTCCTTGGTGATCAGCCGGGCCGTGGCATAGTCGGCGGGGCCGGTGAGCACCTGCCCACTGCTAATGCTGTGCGCACCTGGCTCATAGGATCGGATATCTGCGATTTCGCACGGCTCCCAGCCCCACGCATGGTCGATGAGCAGTTCGGCATTGACACCGAACATGCGATACAGCAGGTCTTCGTTGTAGTAATCCGAAGCACGACCCACCGAGCATCGGGCGATATCGCCCATGGTCATCAGTCCGGCATGCTCGAGCTTCTTGGCATAGCCGCGCCCAACCCGCCAAAAATCGGTGAGCGGACGATGATCCCAAAGCAGCCGACGATATGACATTTCATTCAGTTCGGCCACGCGCACGCCGTCCTTGTCGGCGGGCATGTGCTTGGCGACGATATCCATGGCGACTTTGGCCAGATACATGTTGGAGCCGATGCCGGCAGTGGCGGTGATGCCGGTTTTGGTGAGGATTTCGCGCACGATGGTTCGCGCCATCGCATGCGGCCCCATACCCAGCGAGCGCAGATATGGCGTGGCGTCGATGAACACCTCGTCAATCGAGTAGACATGGATGTGCTCGGGTGCGGCGTATTTGAGGTAGATGCCATATATTTGCCCGCTGATTTCCAGATAGTGCGCCATGCGAGGTTTGGCGATGACCATCGAGGCTTTGAGTCCCGGCGAGCGTTCCAGGTCGCATGCATCGCAGGACTCCCCGATTAATCGGCCGCCGGGAGCATGGACCGCGCGCTCGATGTTGACTCCATTCAGGCGCTGTTTTACCTCGAATAGCCGCGCACGACCGGGAATGCCATAGTTCTTCAGCGAGGGTGAGACCGCCAAACATATTGTCTTATCGGTGCGGGTTTCATCGGCCACCACCAGATGCGTGGTCAACGGGTCGAGTCCGCGCGCCACGCACTCCACCGAGGCATAGAAGGACTTGAGATCAATGGCAATATAGGTATGCTCGCGTTGCGTCGATACCGTTCCGCTGCCCATCGCCATCACCTCCTTACCACCGCTGGCCCGACCAGCATATCAACACAGTCGAACATTTGTTCGATGCAACATGCCTGTTCGAAACTGCCGAAGTCGACGCACGCAACGCGCCCAAACACGCTCTTCACCCACGCCACACGCGCAGCGGCAGAGCAGCGGCATGCATGCGTACCATGGGGAATATGAAGAAAAGCATTACAGCAGACAGCGATTTTGCAGCGTGGGCGGCAGCCCGATCCCAGAAAACGAATCGATCACTGGCAGGAGCCCGACTCGCGATTCCGGAGCCGCAGAAGCATGCCGAAATCAAGTCTCAGGCCCAGCAATGGGGCATGACCGTCGAAGATGCCACGATGACCGACGGGCACAGCGAGGAATTCCTATGCGACGGCACACAAAGCATCGATTCCATCACCGATATGCGCAAGGCAAGCGGACTGGAGGCAATGGAGTACGCGGAACAGCACATGCCGGTATTACGCGACACCATGGATAGCCTCACCACTCGCGTCGATTTCTCAGGCATTCGTATTGCCGTCTGTCTGATACTGGAGCCAAAGACCGCGATTCTGCTGCGCAAGCTTAAGGCCGCCGGCGCAATCGTCGGCGTATATTGCGGCCCGGATTCCACGGATCCCCGAGTGGCGGAACAGCTGCGCCGGGAAGGAATCACGGTCGAATCCAGCCGAGACTGGACCGCGGAACAGGCGCACGAGGCGGCCCTGCACCTGCTGGACGAAATACAGCCGGACATCATCATCGACGATGGCGCCAGCTTCGCCCGCCTCGCCTCGCTCGAACGCCCCGAACTCACGGCGAATCTCATTGGAGTGGCCGAGGAAACGACCAGCGGCGTACGCGCGTTCCAGCAGATGCAGGAAGCGGGAGCCCTCACCTACCCGGTCGTAGCCGTTAACGACAGTGTGCTGAAAACCGGATTCGACAACGCCCACGGCACTGGGGAGACATGCGTGACCACCATGCAGCGCATTCTCGGCGAGCATGCATTCGACGGTAAGAACGTCACCGTCATCGGCTACGGCCCGGTCGGCCAAGGCTTCGCACGGCGCATTCGCGCGCTTGGCGCCGAAGTCACCATCTGCGATATCGATCCAGTGGCTTCACTCAAAGCGGTGTTCGACGGCTTCGCCGCACAAGACATTGACGAGGCACTCCCCTGCGCGGATATGGTGGTGTCCGCCACTGGCGTGAGACATACGGTCACACTTGAGCACATGCGCGCAATGCACGAGGGCGCGGCGCTCGCAGTGATCGGCGGCATCGCCAACGAAATCGCCTTGGACGAGGTAAGCGACTTCACCCCACAGGTCAACAGGGACACCGTGCAACTCAATGTTCCCGACGGACCAACGCTCACGCTAATCGCCGACGGCGATGGCGTGAACTACACGGTGGGAGGCGGCAATCCAATCGAGATCATGGATCTGAGCTTCGCCGTACAGGCCAGCGCCGTCGCATATCTTCTGGAACATCGAGGCACACTGGATCACACGCTTATCAGACTTGACGCAGCGACCGACCAGCGCATCGCCGCCAGCGCGCTCAAGGCGCGCGGATACCGAGCCAGCCATGCCGTGGAGGACAACGGCTACAATTGGCGACTGACCAGATTCGCGGAAAACGACCGAGAGAACGCCGACCGATAGCCATAGACACGGCACCGAACACAACGCAGCGAGGAGAATATGACCGACAACACCTGGCCGACCGTCGATACCGAGCTTATCGATGATGTGACACTGTATTCCGCCAAACTCATCATCCCCGTGACGGGCCCCGTCATCATCGATGGCGCAGTTGCCATACATGGCGACCGCGTGGTTCATGTAGGTAAACGCCGCTGGGTGCTGAAGGCGCTGAAGCAGGAAATGACGGCTCACGGCACCATCCATGAACGGCATTGGGATGGGGTGCTCACCCCCGGATTGATCAACGCGCACACTCATCTGCAGTACAGCGGCATGGTGCAGGTCGGGCAAGGCACCTACGATCGGTTCCGCGCCTGGGAACTGGCATTCAACGAGGTGTACGCCGAGGCGCAGAAGACCCAGCCATGGAAGCAGTGGGCCGAGGACGGCGCTCGCCAGATGGTCGAATCGGGAACGACGGCCGCCGCAGACATCGTCACCGATTTGGACGCCGCCGGCGCGCTGGCTTCGCAGGGCATGCACGGCATCGCTTATTGGGAGGTAATGGGCTGGCACAACGCCGAATGGATGGAAAAGGGCCGCACTGAGCTCATCCGGCAGTTGCGCCGGATGAACGAGGAGCAGCTGCCAAACCTCGGCATCAGCCCGCATGCTCCGTATACGCTGGAGTCCGAACCGTTCGTTGATCTTCCAGACATTGCTCGTCAGCTGAACATGCGACTGCATATCCATCTGGCGGAGACCCCGCTCGAGGCCGGCACTTATCCGCCGGTGCTCACCACTTATTCGGCGGCCGACTGGAGTGACCACGATTGGGAAAGCTACCGGCAGCTCAAGGAAGTGGGCAAAGGCGCCTCCGCCATCCAGTTCGTCGATCAGCTTGGCTCGCTTGGACCGGATGTGCACATTGCACACGGCGTGTGGGCCAATGGCGAGGATCGGCGTATTCTACGTCAGCGCGGCGTGGGCGTGGCCTTGTGCCCCCGATCGAATCGCATTACCAACACCGGCAAAGATGCACCGGTGCGCGAATACCTCGAGGAAGGCAATCTGGTAAGCGTGGGCACCGATTCGCTCTCCAGCACGCCGACCCTCGATCTGCTTGATGACGTGTCGATGCTTTACGACCTGGCCCGCGAACAAGGCTATGCCAGCGACGATCTGACACATCGCCTGATTCGTATGATGACGCTGGGCGGCGCCGCCTCCATGGGCATGCACGTGGGCCGCAACCGCATTGGACAAATCAACGCGGGCGCATTGGCTGATTTCGCGTTCTTCGACATCCCCGTCGACACATCATCTCCGGCCGGCATCGAAGAAACGCTGGAAACACTGGTGAGGCACGGCGCAGGCACGAACCGAGCCACGGTGATATCCGGGCGCGAAGCCTACAACAACGCCTGGTGACACCGCTGACCTGACCTGATATCAAGAAGCCAAAAACCAGCAAACCCGCCAAGAACAGGAGATCTCATTATGAGCGTCGCTTTGCAAGACATGAGTCCATACGCCCGGTCCATAGTGGAACGCCTTGGACTGGAAACCCACCCCGAAGGCGGCTGGTACACGCGTGACTGGCAATCCCCGCACACGGATGAGGCCTCAAGCCGACCGCTATCGTCACTGATTTACTTCCTGCTGCCCGAGGGAGATGCCAGCGCCTGGCATAAGGTCGATGCGGATGAGGTCTGGCTGTGGCATGGCCCGGCATCGGTCAAACTGGAGCTCGGCGGCAGCGACGAGACTCCGGAATCCGACGAATCCAAGCGAACCGTAATCACCTTGGGTTCCGGCATCACCACCGATCAGGCCGACGTAACCGTATCGGGACATGCGGTCGTACCGGCTGGCGTCTGGCAGCGCACAGTGCCAGGCCAGGGCGATGCGCTGGTCTCCTGTGTGGTCAGTCCGGGATTCGTATTCGACGGCTTCACACTCGAACAGTGAACGCCATTTCGCTCTGCGCCAATATGAGATATCCGTCCGCTTACGCGCCAGATTGCGCGGCTCTAGTCGGCCATAAGCAATGGCGATAGCCAGCATCCGAAAATATCGATGTTTTGTAACCCAATAGCCATACAATTGGCGCGAATGCATCAAGCACGGTTTGAACCGTGTGCATGACGAACACTTGAGGAGAGGAAACCCATGTTCAATAAGCGACACATCGTCCGTACCATTGCGGCCACCGTCAGCATCCTGGCTCTGTCGTTCACCGCAGCCTGCGGTTCCGGCCAGTCCACCGCATCCAATTCCACCGATTCGGACGACATCACCCAGCAGACGTACAAGCCGGGCAAGCTGACCATCGCCACCGGACAGCCGGCCTACGAGCCGTGGGTTATGAACGACAAGCCGGAAAGCGGTGAGGGCTACGAGGCGGCCGTCGCCTACGCAGTGGCCGACAAGCTCGGTTTCAAGAAGAGCGACGTGGTGTGGACCCGCACCGCATTCGACACCGCCATCGCTCCCGGCGCCAAGGACTGGGATTTCAACATCCAGCAGTTCGGCATCACCGACGAGCGCAAGAAGGCCGTTGACTTCTCGTCCAGCTACTACAACGACAGCCAGTCCGTCGTGGTCAAGAAAGACAGCAAGTTCGCCAACGCCACCAAGGTATCCGATCTGAAGGATGCGACCGTGGGCGTCATGGTCGGCACCCTTGCCTACGACTACGCCAAGGCGAACATCAAGGACGACATCCAGACGTTCAATGATGATGCCGCACTGGCTCAGGCACTTGACGCCGGTCAGATCGACGCACTGGTCACCAGCACCGTGGAATGCGTGTACATGGTGCAGTCCGAGCAGGTCAAGGACGCCAAGGTGCTCGGCCGTCTGCCTGACTCCGAAGACAAGAGCGGCATGGGCATCGTGCTGCCGAAGGATTCCAAGCTGACAGCAGCCGTGACCAAGGCAGTGGATGACCTGAACGCCGACGGCACCATCAAGAAGCTTCAGGACAAGTGGCTGGCCGAGTACACCACCGACCTGACCGAACTGAAGAAGTAAGTGAAGTAGGCTTACATCATAAGGTCACAACACCTTGGCCGGGCGCTGCGGGAATTTTCCTGTGGCACCCGGCCATCCCGGCATTCAGGAAGCGAGCGACATTCATCACATGACCGCAGCACCAACCGAAACCAGGCAGCACAATGCCCCTGACGGACACGAGGTAAGTCAGGTCGAGCTCGAACGACGCCAATATCGTGTTCATCAGCAAATTCAATCGACGATTACCAGTCTGATCAGCACCATTGTGTTCGTGGTGGTCATCGTCATCGGCTTGAAGCTCTCCCCCGGCTGGCCACGAGTCAAGGAGACCTTCTTCTCCGGCGAATACTTCGTCAAATCGTTTCCCCATGTGCTTGACGGCCTATGGCTCAACATCCGCGTTCTGCTCGTCGCAGTGGTCGGCGTGGCGATTCTGAGCACGCTGATCGCGCTGGTGCGCACCAGCCGCTCCCCTATTCTGTTCCCGCTGCGTATCCTGGCATTGATCTACACGACTGTGATGCGCGGCGTGCCTATTATCGTCGTGCTGTATCTAATCGGTTTCGGCATTCCCGGCCTAGGCTTGTTCGGCCGTATCGATCCCTCGGTACTCGGCACCATTGCAGTGGTAATGGGATACAGCGCCTACGTCTCCGAGGTGCTGCGTGCCGGTTTTAACGACGTACATCCTTCTCAGCGAGCCTCGGCCCGCTCGTTGGGCCTGACCTCCGGCCAGACGACCCGACTGATCGTCATTCCTCAGGCATTGCGCAAAGTGGCGCCCGCACTGATGAATGACTTCATCTCCATGCAAAAGGACGTCGGCCTGATTTCCGTGCTGGGTGCGGTGGATGCCGTGCGCGCCGCACAGATCGACGTGGCCAGCACCTACAACTTCACGCCGTATGTGGTCGCCAGCCTGCTGTTCATCCTGATGAGCGTGCCGTTCATCCTGCTGAACGACTGGTACACGGAACGTCTGCGTAAGCGCGAACTCAGCGGAGGAACGGTATGAGCGAAATGACCAATATCACCACCGAGGCGAGTGACTCCCCCGTGAGCAACAAGACGGTGCTGCGTCTTGATGACGTGCGCAAATCCTTTGGAAACACGCAGGTGCTGCGTGGCATTTCCTTTGACATTCACCAACATGAGGTGGTGGCTTTGCTGGGGCCTTCCGGTTCAGGCAAATCCACATTGATGAAATGCGTCAACCTGCTTGAACAGGTCGATGACGGCCAGATTTGGCTGGGCAATACCGATATCACCGACCCGCGTGCCGACCAGGACAAGATTCGCGCACGTATCGGCGTGGTGTTCCAGCAGTTCAACCTCTTCCCCCACATGTCGGTGCTCAGGAACGTGACCCTTGCCGCAATCAAGGTTCACCACTGGAGCAAGGATCGCGCCGAAACCCGCGCTATGGAACTGCTTGAACGCATCGGCATGCGCGATAAAGCCAGTGCCTACCCCGATCAGCTCTCTGGCGGCCAGCAGCAGCGCGTGGCGATTGCGCGCGCACTGATGACCGACCCGGAACTGCTGCTGCTTGACGAGATCACATCCGCTCTTGATCCGATGCTGGTCGGCGAAGTGCTCAACATGGTTGCCGAGTTAAAGGCCCAAGGCACCACAATCCTCATGGCCACGCACGAAATGAGCTTCGCCCACGAAGCGGCCGACCGCATCGTACTGCTCCGTCACGGCGTCATCGCCGAGAACGGCACACCCGCTGAGGTGATGGACGAGTCGCAGGATCCCGAGACCATCGAGTTCTTCAGCCATTTCAGGCACTGAGACGAAGCCGAAAAACAAGCACCGGATTCATACGACGAAAGGCTCCGACGGATAATACCGTCGGAGCCTTTCAAATTGCGTTGACGAAAGTCAACCGATCACGTCACACCGACAATTCGGTATCACGCTTGAGCACAAAGTGGAGCACCAGGTAATGCGGCGGTGAACAGGTAAGAGGTATCCATGCTTCCAACCTACCCGTCGGCATCACCCCACACCACAACCACCCACCACAAACAGCGAAAGGCCAAAATCCTAAGCCACTATTCATACTTGACTGATCTGGTGCTTAAACCGCGTCCGCAAACCCCAACAAGTTCCACCACCCCACAACACGCGATGTAGCCGCCGATTGGTAGGGTTGATAGATAGTTAATCCCCTGTTTGAAAAAGGAGCTTTGGCTTGTCGGCTGAACTCGAAGACATTCACGAGGAATGTGGCATCTTCGGCGTATGGGGCCACCCCGACGCCTCACGACTCACCTATTTTGGCCTGCACGCGCTGCAGCATCGCGGTCAGGAAGGTGCCGGCATCGTCTCCAACGATAACGGTCATCTCATCGGTCATCGCGGACTCGGCCTGCTCACCCAGGTGTTCGGCGATGAGCGCGAAATCGAACGACTGAAGGGCAATTGCGCCATCGGCCACGTGCGTTACGCAACGGCCGGCTCGGGCACCACAGACAACATCCAGCCGTTCATCTTCCGCTTCCATGACGGCGACGTGGCTCTGTGCCATAACGGCAACCTGACGAACTGCCCGTCACTGCGCCGCAAGCTTGAAGACGAAGGCGCCATCTTCCATTCGAACTCCGACACCGAAGTGCTGATGCACTTGATTCGCCGTTCGATGCAGCGCACCTTTATGGACAAGCTCAAGGAAGCGCTCAACACGGTGCATGGCGGTTTCGCCTACCTGCTGATGACCGAAGACGCCATGATCGGCGCACTCGACCCGAACGGCTTCCGCCCGCTCTCCCTCGGCAAGATGAAGAACGGCGCCTACGTGCTCGCCTCCGAAACCTGCGCACTGGATGTCGTCGGCGCCGAGCTGGTGCGCAACATTCGCCCGGGTGAAATCGTGGTGGTCAACGATCACGGCTACAAGATCGTGCAGTACACCAACAACACGCAGCTGGCCATCTGCTCGATGGAGTACATCTACTTCGCCCGCCCGGATTCCGATATCTATGGCGTCAACGTGCACTCCGCCCGCAAGCGCATGGGCGCACGTCTCGCCGCCGAATCCCCGGTGGAGGCCGATATGGTTATCGGCGTGCCGAACTCCTCATTGTCCGCCGCATCCGGCTATGCGGAAGCAGCAGGCCTGCCCAACGAAATGGGTCTAATCAAAAACCAGTATGTGGCCCGCACCTTCATTCAGCCCACGCAAGAACTGCGCGAGCAGGGTGTGCGTATGAAGCTCTCTGCTGTGCGCAGCGTGGTTAAAGGCAAGCGCGTTATCGTCATCGATGATTCCATCGTGCGCGGCACCACGTCCAAGCGCATCGTGCAGCTGCTCAAGGAAGCCGGCGCCGCTGAAGTGCATATGCGCATCAGCTCCCCGCCGCTGAAGTACCCCTGCTTCTATGGCATCGATATCTCCACCACCAAGGAACTCATCGCAGCCAAGATGAGCGTGGAGGAAATCCGTGAATACATCGGCGCGGATTCCTTGGCCTACCTTTCGCTCGACGGTCTGGTCGAATCCATCGGACTGAACGCCGACGCCCCATACGGTGGCCTGTGCGTCGCCTACTTCAACGGCGACTACCCCACTGCGCTCGACGACTACGAGGCCGACTTCCTGAAGTCCCTCACGCCCGAGGACCGTGTGCGTCTGCCTGAATTCGCGCTGTACAAGAGCAAGTACATCGGCAACGAGTACAACACCGTGCAGCCGGATGCCGAATAGCTCACCACCAATCCACTCAATAACAATTCTTTGAACCAGAGGCGCTTGCCTCCCCTCAGTCGGCTTTGCCGACAGCTCCCCTCCAGAGGGGAGCCAAAATAAGTAGAAAGGCCAACCAAATGCCAAAAGCATATGAGAACGCCGGCGTGAGCGTCGAAGCCGGGTACGAAGTCGTCAAGCGCATCAAGTCGCACGTGGCCCGCACGAACCGCCCCGGCGTGGTCGGCGGCATCGGCGGCTTCGGCGGCCTGTTCGATCTGGCCTCCTTGGGCTACAAGGAGCCGGTTCTCATCTCCGGCACCGACGGCGTGGGCACCAAGCTCATGGTCGCCAAGCTGGCCAATAAGCACGACACCATCGGCATCGACTGCGTGGCCATGTGCGTCAACGACATCGCCGCCCAGGGCGCCGAGCCGTTGTTCTTCCTTGACTACATCGCCTGCGGCAAGAACGACCCGGCACTGCTTGAGCAGGTCGTGGCCGGTGTGGCCGACGGCTGTGTACAGGCCGGTTCCGCGCTGGTCGGCGGCGAAACCGCCGAAATGCCGGGCATGTACGACGAAGACGAATACGATCTCGCCGGATTCTCGGTCGGCGTTGCCGAAAAGTCCGCCATCGTGGACGGTTCCACCATCGCTGAAGGCGACGTGCTCATCGGCCTGCCCTCCACCGGCGTACACTCCAATGGCTTCTCCCTGGTGCGCAAGGCCCTGTTCGAGCAGGCCGGCTACACCGTGGACACCGAACTCGACGAGCTGGGCGGCGAAAAGCTCGGCGACGTGCTGCTCACCCCCACCAAGATCTACGTCAAGGCCCTCTCTCCCCTGTTCAAGGCGGGCGTGGTCAAAGGCGTGGCCCACATCACCGGCGGCGGCTTCATCGAGAACATCCCGCGCATGATTCCGGACGGCTTGGCCGCCGAAATCGAGCTCGGCACCTGGCCCGTGCTCCCGATCTTCGACGTGCTGGAGAAGGCTGGCAACATCGATCATAAGGAGATGTACAACATCTTCAACATGGGCATCGGCATGGTGCTGGCCATCGACCTCGCTCGCAAGGACGAGGCGCTGAAGCTGCTCGCCGACAACAACGAGCCCGCCTACGTGCTCGGCCAGATCGCAGCCGACACCACCGGCACGCAAATCGTACTGAAGTAACTCGCTTTCCGCAGGAAAGGAACAACATGGGTCAGAAAGTATTGGTTATCGGCTCCGGCGCGCGCGAGCACACCATTGCCTACACGCTGCTCAAGGCACCGAGCATCGACGAAGTCACCGTGGCTCCCGGCAACCCGGGCATGCTCAAGGACGGCATCCACACCACGCAGCTGAGCCAGTCGAATCACGCCGCACTTATCGAATTCGTGAAGAACAATGGTTATGACTGGGTGTTCGTAGGCCCGGAAGTCCCGCTGATCGAAGGCATCGTGGACGATTTCGCCGCCGCCGGCATCAAGGCGTTCGGCCCGTCCAAGGCCGCCGCCCAGATTGAAGGCTCCAAGGACTTCGCCAAGCAGCTCATGGACCGACACAACATCCCGACCGCCCAATACAAGACCTTCAGCGATCTCGAGATGGCGCAGGACTACGTACACGAGCACGGTGCCCCGATTGTCATCAAGGCCGACGGTCTGGCGGCAGGCAAGGGCGTGACCGTGGCCATGGACGAGCACACCGCCCAGCGCGCACTCGAAGACATCTTCATCGACCATCGCTTCGGCTCCGCCGGTGCCAAGGTCGTTATCGAGGACTTCCTGGACGGCCAGGAATTCTCCCTGATGAGCTTTGTCAACGGCACCGATTTCTGGCCGATGCCCATCTCCCAGGATCACAAGCGCGCCCACGATGGCGACGAGGGTCCGAACACCGGTGGCATGGGTGCCTACAGCCCGGTGCCGCAGATTCCGCAGTCCGTGGTCGACGAGGCCATCGAGAAAATCGTGCGCCCCACCGTCGAAGGCATGGCCGAGGAAGGTACGCCATTCACCGGTATCCTGTACGCCGGTCTGATCGCCACCGCCGACGGCCCGAAGGTCATCGAATTCAACGCCCGCTTCGGCGACCCGGAAACCGAAGTCGTGCTCCCGAAGCTCACCTCCGACCTCGGTGCCGGCATCTCCGCCATTCTCGACGGCGAAACCCCCGAATTCACCTGGGATGAGTCCAACGCCACCCTCGGCGTGGTCATCGCCTCCAACGGCTACCCGGAGAACGTCATCAAGGGTGCCCGTGTGCCCGAAATCGAAGTCGACGAGGATTCGCACGTCTACTACGCCGGCGTCGCCTCTGACGAGCACGGTAACCTTGTGGCCAACTCTGGCCGCGTGCTGCTCGTCGAAACCTCCGCTCCGGACATCAAGTCCGCCCAGGACAAGGTCTACGCAATCATCGACAAGCTCGAGCTGCGCGGACTGTTTTACCGCCACGACATCGGCTTCAAAGCCCTGAAGTAACAGAAGCGGCGCATCTGCTGCATATTTTTGGCCTGGCAGACATGTCAATCGATTGACGTGGCTACCGGGCCAGATTTTTCTGTCCCGGTAGCCGATTTCGGCTCTTTTTCGCAAACCAGGACAGCTGAACCCCTCGAATATAGGAATATTTGAAATTCCCTTCCATACGAAACCGCACTATTCCGCCATTTTCGTAATACGCGGACGATACTTCCGGCGTCAGTTTTGTCCCGGTAAGCAAAAATGACCCGAAATCAAATACTAGGACAGAAAAATCTGGCCCGGTACACGAATCAATCGATTGACGTAATTACCGGGACAGCGAACGTCACTATGACAACGCCATCACCCAATATCAGCGAGCGATATCACGCTAGCTGAATTTGGCGATGATGTCGAACAGTTTGGCCTTGGCTTCATTGAAGGGCGGGTACACGAGGCGCAGAGTGTCGGGGAACTGCGGCTTGGTAACCACGGTTTTGACGTGGCTGAAGGTGAGGAAGCCTGCTTTGCCGTGGTAGGTGCCGATGCCGGACGCGCCCACGCCACCGAACGGCAACCGGCTGGACAGCAGATGGCCCAACGGCAGCGAATATCCCAAGGCTCCGGAGCTGGTCTGACGTTCGAAAGTCAGCCGAACCTCGTGATCGCGCGAGAACACATATGCAGCCAACGGCCGGGACCGCTTGTTGATGAATCGGATTGCGGACTCGGCATCCTCGACCACCAGAATCGGCAGAATCGGCCCGAAAATCTCCTCCTTCATTACTGGCGCATCTGGCGACGTACCGTACAGCACGGTAGGCGCGATATACCGGGCGGCACGATCGACCTTGCCGCCGCAAACGATTCGACCGGCCAGGTCGAACACGCCGGGCACCTTGTGAATCTCGCTCGGCTCAACAGCGGCCGAGGCAGTCGCACCATCATCAGCGGCTGCCATATTCGAACCGGCCGTCGGCTTCGCCGCATTGTTCGCGCTGCCGGCCATCTCCCCCGCGCCACCGCGCCCAGTAGTCACGGCATTGAAGCGCCGCCCAACCATATCCATGGCCGCGCCTACCGCCGATGCCACCTGCACCAGCGGCGAGCTCGGCTCCTCAGGCGGCACGGTGCCGACCGGCAATAGCTTGCACAGTCGTTCAAAATGACGATCGTTGATAATACGACCAAAATCAGGCGAGGCCTTCGGATCTTCGCCATAGAATTCGGTGATGGCTACGGCGATGCGCTCGGCCAGAGCCTCGGCCACATCCGGCGTGGCGAGCACATAGTCGGGTGCCACGCAAGTCTGCCCGGCATTGGTGAATTTGCCCCACGCAATGCGGCGTGCAGCCACATTGATGTCCGCAGTGCGATCCACAAAGCATGGCGACTTGCCGCCGAGTTCCAGCGTGACCGGCGTCAGATGCTCGGCCGCCGCGCGCATGACGATTTTGCCGACGTGGCCGCCACCGGTATAGAAGATGTGGTTGAACGGGCATTTCAGCAGTTCGCCGGTTTCCTTGGGCCCGCCTTCGACCACGCGCACGGCCTCGGAGTCAAGGTATTGCGGCACCAACTCAGCAAGGAGCTTGGACGTATTCGGTGAAAGCTCGGACGGTTTCAAGCAGACGGCGTTACCGGCAGCGAGCGCATCAGCCATTGGTTCCAAGGCCAGCAGCACCGGATAATTCCACGGTGAAATGATGAGCACCACGCCTTTGGGCTCGGCAATCGTCCATCCGGCAGCCGGCTGCAACATCCAATGCATCGCTTTGGGATGCCGGGCGGTCCAAAGGCTCAGACGATTGCGCACGAACTGTGCTTCACCAGCCACCAGGTTCAGTTCCATGAGCACGGTTTCAGCCGCGGGCTTGCCCAAGTCAGCCATAGCCGAGGAGACAAAGGCATCACGGTTCTCCGTAACCAGACGGCGTAGTGCGTTCAGCTGCGCGCGGCGCCATGCCAGCGGCCGGGTACGACCGGATTCGTAAGTCTTCTTCAGTTGTTCGAAAGTCTGGTTCGTCATGAAAGCACCCCCTGCTTTACGGCAGCGCTACTGCAATTTTGGACGGGCTACGCCCCGCGCCTTGCTGGCTCGTCTGTCGGCTCGCACGCTGCCTACAGACAGCCTACTAGGCTGTCTGTAGGCAGCGTCATAAAATCTGTGTCTTTGAGGTAGTTTTTGCCGGCGGTGATGTCGTATTGGATGAGCTTGTAGTCGGCAAGCAACTGCTTGGTTTCCTTGTCGAAGTCATCGGTGGACATCGGGTTGCCGTTTTGGTCGAGATAGATGTTCTGGCCTTCGGGAATACGATCCCAGCCTTGGACCTTGTTGACCACAGGCGGTTCCATAGCGGCAATCTTGGAATGCATTTCGGTCAGGAACGCCAGATACGGGCTGACCTTGGCGTTCATGTGATCGGCGGCCTGTGCCACGAAGAAGTTCGGCGAAGAGTAGGCTGCATCGCTTGCCTTATTGCCTTGGGAGCTGGAAGCCTTATTCGACCAGATGAAGTAATCGGTCAGGTGCAGGGCCAAGGAGTTGTTGCCATCCTCGCTGGCGGACGAGTAGATGCCCGGCAAGTGATCGCCGTAGAACACTACGGTGACGGGCTTATCCAGCGCATCCAGTTCGTTCAGGAACTCCTGAGTGGCCTGATCGGTAATCTCCACACCCTTTTGATAGGTCTCAATCGACTGCTGTTCATCATCACCCAGCGGCGTACCCGTGGTGGATTCGGCGGTGTAGTCGTTATTCTCATACCACTCGTGGTAGGGCATGTGATTCTGCATGGTAATGATCTGAATGAACTTGTTCGTCTTGCCGGACTTGATGCCTTCCAACGCAGAATCATAGGAAGACTTATCAGAGACGTACGGCGACTCGTCGATCTTGTCCTGATACTTGATCACGTCCGGACCGGTCAACGTGTAGAAGTGCGAGAAGCCGAACTTCTTGTAGTTCGTGGCACGCGAGTACATGCTGGATTCGTACGGGTGGTAGCCGAGCGAGTTGACGGGCGCGCCCCACAGCTGGTTGATGGTGGGAGTCCAATGCTGGCTCGGGACCAGCTGCTGGTACGGGCTGGACAGGGAGGACTCGAAATTGGCCATGCTCAGGCCGGAAAGTCCCATGTATTCGAGATTGGCCGTACCTCCGCCGTAGCCGGAGGAGAGCATCAGGCCGGAGGTGGTGCCCGCCTTGATCTTGCGGATGTTGGGCATCGAATCCTTATTGGTCTTCAGTCCCGGCACGCGGCTCGGGTCAGAGAAGGATTCGGACAACACGTACACCACTGTCGAATCAGTGAGGTTGTTGGTGCGGGAGGCGTTGATTGTCTCCGCTTCCTTCTGATAGCGAGCGGCGACCTTCTTCATGGTCTCCTCGGAGTAGTTGCTCGGCTTGTCCATGATCTTCGGGTTGAGCTGGCGGGTGAAGGCCACGAGCGGACCATTGCGCTGCGCGTCATACACGGAATCCCACATGGATGGCGTGTCTCCCAAGGCGCGGGAGAACTTGTTGGCCAGCGAATCGGTGGTGCTCACATGAATGCAGTACAACGCGAACACCAGAATCGGCAGCAGCAGAAGAATCAGACGGGAGGTGAGGTTCAGGCTCAGGTTATCCGTACGAATCATGCGACCTTTGCGCCCATCGAAATGACGCAGCACCAGAATCAGCGCGAGCAGTACGGCGAACGCGCCGAGTGCCACGAGGATGGTCACATGCGCACCGGCCGGAATGAAGGTGAGCATGTTGCCGGTGTTCGAGCCAAGGAAGCCTAGATCGGCGGGCAGAATGGCCTCGTAACGGATCTCGACCTTGAAATGTTCGATGGCGGCCACGATGATTCCGACCGCGAGAATCACGATGCTTGCCGTCCAGAACCGGTTGAACAGCATCAGCAACATGAGGTACAGCAACGCGACAAGTATCACGTTGAGCACGAATACGAAATTGCCGTCGGTCCACATCTTGCTCACGAAGCCGAATCCGACGGTCGGACTGGACAGCTGCACACGGGTGGAGCTGGACGAAACGCCCACTTCGAGCGCCGTCACGACAATGATGTCGAAGATAACGAAGAGCACGCCATACACCCAGCCGGGGAAGGGCTTGTGGGGGTGTTGGGGCGTGACTTCATTGGCTTCGACCTTTTTGGCCCAAAGCTTGAAATGGGGTTTCACTGTGGTGGTATTACTAGTGTTCTCGCTCATTCGCCTGTTTCCGTATGTGACTTTTCAAGGGCATATTGTTGCCGCTGAACCTTGGAAAATCCATAGTTCCACTATTTTTCTTACCGTTTCCTAACTATTCACCCTAACGCAAAGGGTGCCTCGGAACATCCCCGAAGCACCCTGATATATAAGGAGCCTATCCCTGATAGCGAAGTGTTCTGTTCTCCCCTAGACAACGCCTCGCTATCTGACTTGATTATTCCCCTTATCGCTGTTGCGGATTGACGGCTACTGCCGCATTACTTCACGGCGGCGGCGAACTGGTCGACCAGTGCGCTCATCCAGTCGAGCAGGTTGGTGTACTGCTTCGGCATCTGCTCGGCGAGCTCCACGATCGGCACGTTGGCGTCCTTGGCGGCACCGGTGATCTGGTCAGTAGTGGAGTTTGCTTCCTGGCTGTTGAAGACGAACATCTTGATGAAGCCGGCCTTCAGGGTGTCCTGGAAGTCCTTGATGTCGGCCGGGGTCGGCTCGCTCTCGTTGGCGGAGGCCTGGGCGTAGCCCTTCGGAGTGGCGTCGGTCATCTTGAGGTCGTCGGCCAGGTACCAGGCCACGGATTCGGTGGCGGCGTACGGCAGGCCCTCGGTCTTGGCGGAAGTCTCCTTGATCTTGGACTCAAGCTGGTCTTCCTTGGCGTGCCATTCTTTGTTGAGCTTGGCGTAGTCGTCCTTGTGGCTCGGGTCGGCCTTCTGGTAGGCGGCGGTGATGGCGTCGGCGGTGTTGGAACGCACCTTGGCGGAGAACCAGACGTGCGGGTTGTCGCCTTCCTTGATGCCGGCGGTTTCGGCGGCGGTGACCAGCGTGGCCTTGGTCGGCTGGGCGGCCTTGGTGGCCCACGGGTCGTAATCGGCGCCGTTGACTACGGCTACCTTGGCGGTGCCGAACTTGGCGACATCCTGGCTGGTGGGCTCGTAATCGTGCGCCTCGACGTTGGTCTTGGTCATGATGTTGGTGACTTCGACGTTGCTGCCGCCGAGGTCTTCGGCCACGGAACCCCACTGGTTGATGGAGGCGACGACCTCGATCTTGCCGGAAGACGCGGCGCCGCTGGAATCGGACTTGCCGCTGGCGGCGTTGCTGGAACCGCAGGCGGCCATCGAGAGCAGGGTCGCCGCGGCGGCCGCGATGGCGAGCGCGCGCTTGGCGTTGGACATGATGGACATGATTGGGTTTTCCTCTCTAATTAGCCGAACGGCTGGGCGATGCTGCTGTTGCTGCATCATCGCCCAGCCACCAACACGACAGAATAACATGTATTGAGAATTATTATCATTTGCATTTACATCGGCGTGTCATGCTGGCGTTCCACCCTGCCATCACCCTGGCGGCGTTCCTGCTGGCCTGGGCGAGCACCGTGGTACCGGCCTGGGTAGCGGCCAAACGCAAGCTGCGTGACAAGCCGGCTTCCCTACTTCGGGCATTTCATGTTCATGACTTCGGGTGGCTATAAGCACGTGTTCGGCGAGCAGCACCAGTCGAACGCCTATATGGTGCGGCTCAAGAACCACGAGACCTCCAATGTGGAGTCGCGCAGCGCCAAGCTCATGAAGCTGGACGGCGTGAAAGGCATCGTGCAGAACACGACCTCAAAGAAACAGCATGCTCGGCGCGCTGAAGTCAGTGGAATAGCAGCGGAATAACAAATGGGATCGGCTTTGAAGCCGATCCCATTTGTTATTCGCTCACTGCTTTCTGAGCCTTCTGCGCTTTCTGCTCCTTTTGGCAATCAGAGCACAGTCCGAAGACCTCCAAGGTGTGGGATTCAACGGTGAAGCCGTGGCCGTCGGCCACTTTGCGCAGCCAAACCTCGCTGGGCGGGTCGATTTCCACGGTTTTGCCGCACCGCCTGCACACCAAGTGGTGGTGATGTCCGTCGTCGCCGCATAGGCGGAACAGCTGCTGGCCGTCCAGGCGGATCGTGTCGGCGGCACCGGCATCGGCCAAGGCGTTGAGCTGGCGGTATACGGTGGCCAAGCCGATTTTCGAGCCTTCGTCCTCCAGCCTGCGGTGCAGGTCCTGAGCGGAGATGAACTCCTCGCAGTCGGCCAAGGCGGCGCGAATCGCGTCCTTCTGCTTGGTCTGGCGTTCGATATGTTCAACCATCGGTAAGGTCACGCCTTCTTTTTCAGGTCGTCCCAGCAGCCGGTGGCCTCAAGGTCAGCGACCGTCTTGGCCGGGTCGTCGGTGAGCACGGTGATGTGGCCCATCTTGCGGTCGTGGCGCACTTCGGCCTTGCCGTAGTCGTGCACATTCCACTCCGGGTGGGTGGCGATCAGCGCGCGCGTCGGTTCCACATGCTGGCCAAGTACGTTGACCATCACGGCCGGCGAGAGCAGCTTGGGCTTGGGCAGGGGCCAGCCGGCGATGCCGCGGATGTGGGCGTCGAACTGGTCCATCGAGCAGGCCTCGATGGTGTAGTGGCCGGAGTTGTGCGGGCGCGGGGCGAGCTCGTTGACGATGACCTGATCGTCCTTGGTGATGAACAGTTCGATGGCCAGCGTGCCAGCCAGTTCGAAGCCCTTGGCCAGGCGAATCGCCAGTTCATGCGCTTCGCGAGCCACATGTTCGGACACCTCGGCGGGGGCGATGGTCATATGCAGGATGTTGTTGCGGTGCTCGTTACGCACAATCGGGAAGGTGACGAAGTCCTTGCCGTTGCCGGAGACCAGAATCGAAGCCTCGAATGCGAAGTCGACGAAGCCTTCCAGGATGCTCGGCGGGAAGCCACCACCACGGTCGGAGCGGGAGCGGATCTTCTCCAAGTCGGCGTCGGAACGCAGCACGAGCTGACCGTGGCCGTCGTAGCCGCCGGACACGGTCTTCAGCACGGCCGGATAATGAATATCACCCAATGCGGCGTCAAGCTCATCGAAGTTGTTGACAGCGCGCCACGGTGCGGTGGCGGTGCCGTGGTCGTTGATGAACTGCTTCTCGCGCACGCGGTGCTGGGTCACGCGCAGCAAGTCGGTGCCCTGCGGGGTGGCGGTGATGCCGCGCACCTCGTCGATGGCGCCGGCGTCCACGTTCTCGAACTCGTAGGTGAGCACGTCGGACTGCACGGCCAGATCATGGATGGCGGTTTTGTCATCGTACTCGGCGGTGATCTGGAAGTCGGCCACCTGACCGGTCGGGCAGTTCGGCGTTGGGTCAAGCACGCCGACGCGGAAGCCCATGTAGCGGGCGGACAGAGCCATCATGCGGCCGAGCTGGCCGCCGCCGATGATGCCGATGGTCGAGCCCGGCATCAGCATGGAGACGCGGCCGCCCGTTTCTTCAGACAAGCTGGGCATTGGATTCGGCCACCTTTTCCTTCAGTTCGTTACGGTAATCCTCAAGCTTGTCGGCCAGTTCCGGCTCGAAGGCGGAGAGCATCTGCACGGCGAGCAGGCCGGCGTTGGTGGCACCGGAGTTGCCGACGGCGGTGGTGGCCACCGGGATGCCGCCAGGCATCTGCACGATGGACAGCAGCGAATCCCAGCCGGACAGGGCGTGGGAGCGCACGGGCACGCCGATTACGGGCAGCGTGGTCTGCGCGGCGATCATGCCCGGCAGGTGGGCGGCACCGCCGGCACCGGCGATAATGGCCTTCAGGCCATTGGCGCGGGCATTGTGCGCGAACTCGGCCATGAGCTCGGGCGTGCGGTGCGCGGAAATGACCTGCTTGTGGTAGACGACACCGAACTGGTCGAGAATATCGCAGGCACGCTTCATGGTCTCCCAGTCGCTGGAGGATCCCATGACCACCGCGACTTCGGGCTTGGATTCATTTGCCATTATCATTTACTCCCTAGTTATTGAGAATAAGGCCCACTGTACTCCTGATAGCGGAGTTAAGCCACGCAGCGAATCGTTCTCAATACATAATTCTGTGAGGCTTACAGCTCAATAACGATCTTGCCGAACACGTCACCGGCAATCATCTTGGCGAAGGCCTCGGGCGCGGCGTCCAGCCCGCTGACCACGGAGTCGATCGCCGGATGCAGATTGGCGTGCTCCACGAAGCGCAGCAATCGTGCGAAATCCTCGCGCGAACCCATGGTGCAGCCCTGCACACGGATGTCCTGGAAGAACAGTCGCGTGAGCTCCGCACCAGGCTGGTCGCCGGTGGTGGCGCCGCAGATGGCGATGGTGCCGCCGGGGCGCACGGATTTCATCGAATGGCTCCAAGTAGCCGCGCCCACGGATTCGATCACCGCATCGACCTTGCGCGGCAGGCGGGCACCGATCTCCAGCGCGGCGTTCGCGCCAAGTTTCAGCGCCTTGGAGCGCTTGTCCGCGTCGCGCGAGGTGACGAACACCTCCAGACCGGCGGCATGGGCGAGCTGGATGGCCGCAGTGGACACGCCGCCGCCCGCGCCCTGAATGAGCACGGAGTCGCCCGGCTTGATGCCGGCGGCATCGAACAACAGCGAGTAGGCGGTCAGCCAGCTGGTGCCGAGTGCGGCCGCCTCAGCCGTGGTGAGGCTTGCGGGCTTGGCGAACACGTTGGCGGACGGCACGGAAGTCTTCTCGGCCATCGTGCCGGGGTATTTCTCGGAGAGGATCGTGCGGCGCTCGCCCGGGGCCACGCCCGCGCCATCGGTGCCGACGAACGTGTACAGCACCACTTCGCTGCCGGCCTTGAGCCCATGCTTGCCGGGGATGTCCTCGTCCAGAATGCCCACGGCATCGGTGCCCAGGATCATCGGCGTCTGTTCGGCGGCGAGACCCACACCCTGTAGCGACCAGACGTCGTGATGGTTTACGGTCACCGCGCGCACCGAAACGGTCGACCAGAACGGGCGGGCCTGGGGTTCGGGCTGCTCGCCCACTGCCAACGCGGCAAGCGGATCGGCATGGTTGACGGTGGATGCGTATACGGCCTTCATTGCGCGCTCCTTGGTATCAAAAGGAATTACCGCATTCATTGTCCCACATCGCGCAGCGAACGAATCACCCATTTACGGAGATGTTGGGGGCATTGCTTCGTCATGTGGACCTCGGACAATGCCGGGCGTTAGCATTCAACTTCGGAAAGACTAGCGAAGGGAGATTCGAGGGTATGCGCAGCGCGTCAGGAAACGGATTTGATTCAAGCGATTCCTTCGCCGTCTCCGGCGCTGCCGAGAGGACCGCACGCCTTCACGACATACCCCCGAGCATTACCCCTTCCCATGGCGACGACTCCCATCTGCTGAGCCGCATTGCCAGCCCGGCCGATGTCAAGGCCCTTGCCCCCAACGAGCTCGCCGAACTCTGCCGTGAGATTCGCACCACGCTGCTGGCATATGGCCACCAACACGGCGGTCATATCGGCTCCAATCTGGGCATGGTGGAGGCCACGGTGGCCCTGCACCGCGTATTCGATTCGCCGCGTGACCGCATCGTGTTCGATGTATCCCACCAAAGCTACGTGCATAAAATGCTCACGGGCCGCGCCGCCGCCTATCTGGACCCGGACCGTTTCAGCGAGGTGACCGGCTTCACCAATCCGGACGAAAGCAAACACGACCAGTTCGTGCTCGGTCACACCGGTACCTCGATTTCATTGGCTTGCGGTTTGGCGAAAACCCGCGATATGGAAGGCCCGAACAGCGGCATCGGCAATGTGATCGCCGTGATCGGCGATGGTTCGCTGAGTTCGGGCGTGGCGTTTGAAGGACTGAACAACGCGGCTGAGCAGGGCGGCAATCTCATCATTGTGTTCAACGACAATGAGATGTCGATTGCCGGCGATTTCGGTGGCATGTACGGTCCGCTCGCCCGCCTGCGCGCGTCCGGTGGCACCGCCCAGCCGAATCTGTTCAACGCGTTTGGCTTGGATTATCGGTATGTGGAGGCCGGCAACGATGTTTCCGCGCTGGTCGCAGCTTTCGAGGAAGTGCGCGATATCGATCATCCGGTGGTGGTCCATATTCATACGCTGAAGGGCGCAGGATATGACGGTGAGGAGACTCACGCAGATCGGCAAACCGCCTCGGCCTCACCGGTTTCGTTCGACTCCCCCACCGGCGTGCATCCCACCGATAACGTGAACCACAGCGAGCCGTGGCATTCGGATCACTGCAACCTGTCCGATCATGAACCGCATGAGGGCCAGTGCGAGGCCTCGCATTGGCAGAATCCGGATGCCGCAATCGGCAAGCCGGACGATCCGCGCAAGCATTACGGCAAAATGGCGATGGCCGCACTCGAACCGCGTTTCGCCGCCGAGCCGGGACTCGTGGTCATCTCCCCCGCCACGCCGGGCTCGAACGGCATCACCCATGAGTTCCGAGAGCGCGCGGGCGCACATTATGTAGACACGGGCATCACCGAATCGCATGCCGTGGCGTACGCTGCCGGCATCGCACGGGCGGGTGGCACGCCGGTGGTGGCCACCACGGCGTCCTTCTTCCAGCGCGCGTACGACCAGTTCTTCCAGGAGATGAGCCTGAACCGTTCGCGAGTCACGGTACTTGATTTTCTGGGCGGCCTGTCCGGTTCGGACAATACGCATTCCGGCGCGTATGACGTGACGATGTTCTCCAATATTCCAGGGGCTACGATGCTGGTGCCGACTTCGGCTCGCGACTATCTAGCTGATCTGGCATGGGCTACCGCGCCGGCCGGTTCGGCGGACGCCCCTGCTGGTCCGGTGGTGATTCGAGTGCCGGGCGAGGCGATTCTGACGGCGGAACGGGATGCGACGCTGCTGCCGGTGACGGGTGGGCAGATCGCTGACCGCCCCCAGTCAACTTCGCTGCCAGTCTCCGTCAGCTCCGCCAGCGGGGGCATATCTGCCGCAACAGTCCGCGGGACCGTTAGCGTAACGGCTCAGCGTGCCGGTGTGCGTCACATGCTGGATTGGCGGGTCAATCAGACGGGCTCGCACGTCGCGATTATCGGACTGGGCAATGCGTATCCGTTGGCGGAGCAGACGGCCGCCGCATTGTCTGCCGATTATGGCATCACGGCAACGGTTATCGACCCGCGCCAGTGCACGTCGCTGGATTCAGACGTACTGGAGTCGTTGCGTGATGGCCACCAGCAGGTCATCACCCTTGAAGACGGGCAGCTTGAAGGCGGCTGGGGCGAGAAAGTGACCGCATATTATGCGAATCATCATGTCTCGGACGGCAGCCGTAATCCTCATGTGCTGAACTTCGGCGCAGCCAAGGAATTTACCGACCGCGTGCCGCTGGGCGAACTGAACGAACGTTATGGACTAACGGTGGAGCAGGTGACAGAGGCGATCACTCGTTGTTTTTGATGGCGTCTAGGGCCGGGATTTTAACGGCTTTATTGGCCGGGCCGAAGCCGAACAGCAAGCCGATCAGCGTGGAAAACAGTACGACGAACAGGAACAGCCACCACGGAATCACCGAATAACGGGTCACATTCTCGCCACCAACTATCGCCTGCCAGAGTATGGTCCAGATAGATGTTCCGCCACCGGTACCGTCGCCGGAGCCCCCGCCTGCGCCGCTGACCATACCGCCAGACATGCCGCCGCTCATGCCGCCCGCATACAACGCGCCGACAACGTTGATGCCCAGCGATATCAGTCCGCTCAGCACGCAGCCGACCAATCCGCCGAAGAATCCGATCGCGCCGGCCTCCGCAAGAAACATGACGCGAATGTCACGAACGTAGCAGCCAAGCGCCTTCATAATGCCGATCTCGCGCGTGCGCTCGGTTACGGACATAACCATTGTGTTGGCGATGCCGATGGCCGCAACCAACAGCGAAACCGCACCGATACCGCCCAGAATCAGCTGAATCGCGCGCGACTGTTCTTCCAACGACTTACGCATGTCTTCATAGGAGGAGGTCTCGTAGCCCAACGCTTTGATCTGTGATTCGACTTCGGGCACGGACTTGAGGTCGGCGGCCTTGACCAGCACCTGATTATAGGCGGTGGCTTTTTTGGCGGCGGCTGGATCGACTTTGGCGGCCAGTTCCTTCAACGCCTGCAAATCCATGACCAGACCGTCGGAGGTGGCATAGCCTTTGTTGTAGTCGCCCGCCACAATGCCGGAAGCCCGCACATCAAAGGTGACGTTTTCCGACTGACCCGCGGTGTTGCCACCCGCACCGCCTGTGCCGCCACCGCCGCCGTACATGTTCATGGTGTACTGGTCGCCCTGATAATTGGTGCCGGTGGTCAGACTGATTTGCGTGGCGAGCGGATCGAAGAACGGATCCTCGTCCTGGTCTTCCTCGCACTGGCCGGTGGTCTGGTCAAACGTGCATGAGGAATACTGACCGCCGCGTGTGCTGGTGCGTTGTTCGCCGTTCTTCAGGGTGTCCATGAAACCATAGGCGAACCATTCGCCGGCAAGCACCTGATCCTTTTTGACCGGCTTCTCGCCACCGACGAGCTTGTAGCCCATCTGGTCGAACTGGGTCATGTCGATGCCCATGATCTGCACGTAATCGTAGAGGTAACGGCCGCCCGCGCCGGCTCTGGCCGTCACGTTATAAGGGAAGTTCATCATCGGCGTCACGCCGGATACGCCGCTCATCGCGCGGAAGGATTCCACGGCCTTGTCGTCGAGCTTGGTATCGCCCATCTCGGACGAACCGCCACCGCCCATCGGACCGGCATAACCGTTGGTGTACACGGTGACGATGGACAGATCGCCCATCGATTTGAGCATCTTCTCGTTCTGCTCGTTAATGCCCTGGCCCAAAGAGACCATGAGCACAATCGAGCAGCAGCCGACGATAACGCCCAGCACGGTCAGAATCGTACGGGATTTACGCCGCCATAGGTTTTGTCTGCAAAGCCGCAGTATGTCGCCGAATCGCATGGTCGGGCCTTTCAGGCCTTGTGGGACGGGCCGGCCGGTGAGGCTGGTGAGGCTGGTGCAATAGGAGCGGTGTCTGCCGCAGCACCATCCGTCACGTCGGTATCGGTCTTATCATCCTTGCCTTCGGACCAATCATCCCAGTCCTCATCAATATCGTTCTTCTTGGCCTTCTGCTTGCGCCGGCGACGCACGAGCAGCACAATCACCACGATAATGACCACGGCGATCACGACGATGACCACATACACCAGCACCGGCAATCCCTGATTGGCGCTCTGGTCCATGTTCGGATCGGCCATGTCGGAATCATCCACCGGCTGCATATCGGTTACGGGTATGGCGAGCGGGAATTCCTTGGTTTTGGTCTGCCCGTCGGAATCCTCGTACGTGACTTTGAGCGTGGTCTTCAGCTCGCCTGACGCGTGCGGCGTAAAGGCGTAACCAATCGTGCCGGTGGCGCCGGAAGCCACATTGCCCACGTACTGGGTTTTCATCGTGGCATCGAAACCTTCGCCCTCCATCGTGGCCTCGACGTTGGCGATATCGCCTTTGCCCTTGTTCACATATTCCATCGTGACCGTGTTTTCCTGACCGGCGATCACCTGGTCGGGCACTACGGGATCACTGATTTCGAACCGGTCAGGCTGACTGATCGGCACGGAAATCTTGACATCGGACTGGCTTGAGGAGCGGGCGCTGGCGTCCACATACTCGTATCGGAAGTTCACGGTCACGGGCTGGGCACCGCTTTTCGCGGAGGCGAGCGCCTGCATCGGCACGCTTTGCGTCATGGCGTAACCGCCCCACAGCGCGTCGACGTAGAACGTGTTCGTGCCTCCCGCGATGGCGAAGCTCTCGCCGCCGTCCACGGTGATGACCATGTTCGTCACCGCCACCTGACCCATGTTCTGGAAGGTGAAGTCGAGGTTGAAATCGGCGCCGGCGGCCACGGAATCGCCGCCATAGGTGAAGTTGGTGACGATGATGTTCGGCACCGGGCCGGCGATTGGCGCGGAATCGCCGTCGCTTCCCTGAGACGTACTGTTCGTGCCGCTTGTGCCGTCTGTGCCGTCGACTGCGTACGCCTGGTGCGGAAGGGAGATGACGGCAAGTGCCAGTGACAGCGTGGAGAGCAACGCGACGATGATGGCGATGGTGCGGTGGGAGAGGTGCTTCATCGGTCAACTCCTTGGGTTCTTTGGGCGGACGGCGTGGACGGAACAGTTGGGCGGGAAAGGTCGGTGTTGAGCCGATCGCTGGTGATGCGGCCATCGAGCAAGGTGACAATGCGGTCGGCGTATGAGGCCATCTGCGGATCGTGTGTGACCAGCACGATGGTCTGGTTGAAGTCATGGGCGAATGCGCAGATCATCGTCATGACCTCGGTTTTGGTTTTGGAGTCAAGGTTGCCGGTCGGCTCATCGGCGAACACCACCTCGGGCTTGGTCACAAACGCCCGGGCGATGCCGACGCGCTGCTGTTGGCCGCCCGACATCTGGCGCGGGTAATGGCTGAGACGATGTCCCAGACCGACCCTTGTGAGCACGCCACGCGCCGCACGTTCGCGCTGTTCCTTGGGCACGCCGCGGAACATCAGCGGCATTGCCACGTTTTCGAGCGCGGTCAGATTGGGCAGCAGGTTGTACGACTGGAATACGAAGCCAAGATGCTTCTGGCGGAAGGCCGCCAGCTCACGCTCGTCGAGTTTGCTGACGGGTACGCCGCCGATTCTCACGCCGCCGCGCGTCGGTTTTTCCATGCCGGCCAACTGGTTGAGCAGCGTGGATTTGCCGGAGCCGGATTCGCCGAAAATGCAGCAGATCTGGCCTTGCGGGATACTGAGATTGACACGGTCAAGCGCCACCACCGTCTCATCCTCGACGGGGTATTCCTTGCGTAGGTTTCTTACCTCGATGATTGCTCGTGGCACGGGCCTTCTTCCCTCGTTCGTCGCCATTGGCGGACGCGCGATAGCTGGTTATTATTCAGCACATCTCAAGTCAGAGTATAACCGTTATGCAGGAGACGCACCCCTTAAGGGTGTTCCCGGATGGTGGTGATGAGCATGTGACTTCTAATCTCAAGGTCGACAGTTCAGGCTCCAGACGGACCCAGACCGGCATAATATTCAAAAGCCCCTGCCCCTCACAAACGATGAGGGACCAAGGGCTTATTACATCGTGACCCCGGACGGGCTCGAACCGTCGACCTTGAGATTAGAAGTCACATGCTCTATCCAGCTGAGCTACGGGGCCAAACTCGTGTAAGTCTAGCCGTAGGGGTGTAAAACACCTCGGCGTAACGTCGGCTTGCACCGGTACCATCGGCGATATGGGGACAACGGAGAGCAACGTAGATCACGCCGCATCGGGCCAGACCGTCGCAGGCGATAGCGGTGAGCTCACTTTCACATACGCACAGGGTCGTTTTGCCAGTGAAGGCAAGGATTGGGAAAGCCCGGTTGTGACCAACATGGCTGCATCCGTCTCTGCCGATGCCGGTAATGTCCCCGCCGGCAGCATCACCAACACCGGCACCAACAACACCTTCACCAGCACCACCGAATCGTCGCTTGCCACCCTGCTGTCCAACCAATGCCCGTTCGTTATCAAGGCCACCATTTTCGAGGGCAATGGCAAAAACGCCATTCGCGAACGTCACACATTCACCGGCTCGGTGCTGCGCCAGCTCGACCAAGCCAGCGCCCTGCTGAACGGCATCAACGAATCCGGCCAATACCCGGCCATAGCCCTGCGCGAAGCATTGGTCAACGCACTGGAACATCGCGATTACACGTACTCCGGCCCCACACTGATCAATATCTTCGATTCCCGCTTGGAAATCGTGTCGCTCGGCGGCCTGACCGATGGTTTGGAAATCAACGATCTACTCAACGGCGTATGCCAGCCACGCACCCCGCGTTTGGCTGAATTGTTCGCCGATTTGGGCCTCTGCGAGAACTGCGGTACCGGCATTCAACGCATTATGGACGCCTACGCGCAGAGCGCGGTCAGTCCGCAACTGCGCGTGGGCCCCACTTCGGTGGCAATGGTACTGCCTATCCCTGTATCGGCCGAGGCCGCGTCCTCGCATCGGACCGATGCCGATGCTTCCGCCGCGCCCAGCACCACTGACGAAGCACAGCATGCCAAAATGTACTCATTCCCCACGATTCAGCGCATGACGGATAACGCCGCAGATGCTTTGGCCGGCGCACGCATCATCGGCTGCGCGCCACTGCAGACGCTGATTCTCGGCAGTGGATTCGGCGAACGCCCGGACGGTGACGATCAGGCCAGTACCCGCCCGCTCGATACAGCGACGCTGGAACCGTCGCCTCAAACGTTGGAACAGTTCACGCTCAATTTCCTCGCGTTCCGCGGTGTGAAGCTCAGCCGTAAAACCATGCAGAAAGCGCTTGGCCTGAACAAGGATCAGATGACGCAGCTCTTGGACCAGCTGGAGTTGAGCGGCAAGATCGAACGTCATACGCACGCCAAGTCCACTACGTATTCGCTGGCACATGCCTCAGGACGGTAGCGACCAGGGCGACAACGACCAAATCGTCAACAACCCAAGCAGCAACGACCAGAGCAATACAGCCCAAGGCACGATAAAGCAGCAGCTCAGTTCTCGAATACGCGATCGCGAATCATGCGACCGGATTCGTCGAGCGCGGTGGAGAAACGGCCGTAGTCGGACAGAATCACGCCCATGTACAGCATGTCCACGAGCGCGGTATCGGCCACGCGCGAGAAAATCGCATTGCCATAGATCGTGTGCGAGTCACGACCCGTCAGCAACGTCACGTCGGCCCAGCTGGCCAGCGGCGCGCCGATGGCATTGGTTATGGCGATGGTTTTCGCGCCATGCGATTTCGCCAATCGCAACGCTTTGACCGTATCCGCCGAACTACCCGAATGGGAGAAGGCGACGGCCACAGCGCCGTGGGGCAGGTGCCCGGCACCGATCTGCTGCAGGTAAGCGTCGGTATTGAGACGGCATGTCAGTCCCAGGTAGCCGAGCTTGGTGAACAGATCCATCGCCGGTGTCAACGAGTTCTCCACGCCGAAAATATCGATGAACTCCGATTCGGCGAGTAGGGCGACCGCCTTGCGATAGGCCTTGGGGTCCAACGCACTGTGCAGCTCATCGATCAGCGCCTTCGCGCCATAGGCCGCTTTGCCGGGAATCTCATCTTCGCCATCCCACGGATTCAGATCGAATCCAGCCAACGGATTGAAGGTCACTTTGTGCTCGGCGGCCGGATGGCGCAACACGTACCGCAGTTCACGGTAACCGCCGAAACCGAGCTTGCGGGCGAAACGAATCACCGTCGGCTGGCTGACGTGGGCGATGTCGGCCATCTGGCCGACGGTCAGGTCGGCCGCCTCCTCGATATGATCCCGAATATACTGGGCCACGGCGCGCTCCGCCGGACGCAGCGACGGATACACGTGGTCGATGCGCTCACGTATTCCCACCGAGGATTGCACAGCCGCGCTCCTAGTCGTCCGTATTTTCCATTCCTGTTTCGAGGGTACCGGCTGTATACCGGCGAACAGTCGACTTGGATTGACCGCAACATGAACGGTGAGCGAACTCTTCCGTTTACCTTTCCGCTCCATTCCCTCTACAATCAAAACCATGGTGCGGATTAGCGTGGGAAGCCCCACCCATCACACAAGCGGGCGGCTGTACGGCGTGTTCTTCGAGGACATCAACCATGGTGCGGATGGCGGGCTGAACGCCAACATGGTGAACAACTACAGTTTTGACGGCGTCTATCTCGACCATCACACGTGGCGTATGGCCGGCGCCGAACGATGGCGTACACAGGCCGATTCCCTGCGTTTCTGGGATTTCATCAACTGTTCCGCCGCCAGCCTCGGCAGTGAGATACGCGGGATTCACGGTCAGCGGGTGACCACCGACTGCCCCGCCCCGCCAATTCACGCACATAGCCGATACGCTCGCATCACGTCCGATGTTCCTTCCGAAACCGGCCCTGCATATCTGGAAAACCTCGGCTATAACGGAGGCGGCGACAACGGGGGCGAGCCCGCGTTCTCCATCGTCGCCGACCACACCTATTCCGTCAGTCTCGCGGTACGTCCGGTTCATGGGCGGGCCAAGCTGTCCGTCGGCGTGGTCGATAGGTACGGTCTGCCGCTCACCAGCACCACTCGATTGTCGTATATCGTGGACGCAGATCCGCTTGACGATACGGAAGAGACCGGTCTGAGGCAGGACGATGGTGCCAATGCGCAGGATTCCGGCGTTTCGATCAGTCCGGATTCGTCGGATGGTGCCATCGCCATCGGCCGTGACGGCTGGTACCGGTTCAACGCCGACGTAACCGGCCTGAACACCGATTACGGCAAGCTGCGTATCACCATTGACGCCGGCGAACGCACCACGTTCGATCTGGATCTGGTGCAGTTCATGGATGCGGACTATTGGGGCGCGGGCGACCCGAAATGGCGTTACGGCAAGCTGCGCCGCGATCTGGTGGAAACCATTCAGGCGTTGCATCCAGCGTTTCTGCGATTCCCCGGCGGCTGCATCGTCGAAGGTGTGACGCCCGGCAATGAATATCGCTGGAAGGATACCGTCGGCTCCCTGGCCGCGCGACGCCAACAGTATTCGATGTGGTCGTTCAAGATGCCGGATGGTTCCAGCTATTCGCAGAGCTATCAGATCGGCTTCTACGAGTATTTCTGCCTGTGCGAGGACCTCAAGGCCAAGCCGCTGCCCACTCTGTTCGCCGGCATCGCATGCCAGTCGCCCGGCCGCGATCCGCACCACATGGATATCAATTCGGCCACTTTCCGCAACAATGTGATTCAGGACTACCTGGACCTCATCGAATTCGCGAATGGCGATCCGGAGTCCAGCTCGTGGGCCGCGGTCCGGCGTGATATGGGCCATCCAGAACCGTTCGGCCTGGACATGATCGGCGTGGGCAACGAAAATTTCGGGGCTGACTACGTGGCCAAGTTTGACATGATCAGCGAGGCCATTCACGAACGATACCCGGATATGCTGTGTGTGATGAGCGCCGGACTGTTCCCCTTCCAGCCGACGATGAAACGCAGCTGGGACCATGCGCGAGCGTTGGCCGCAACCGATTCCGGGGCACATGATTCCGCCACCGGTGACGCGATTATCGTCGACGAACATTCTTACCACTCCCCCGAATGGTTTGCATACCAAGCGTCACGATTCGACGCTTACCCGCGTTGCGGCGCCGGCGTCTATTTCGGCGAATATTCAGCCAACGGCTATTTTGCCGGCCAACCGCAGACCGAACAGGGCGCGAACACGTGGAAGTCGGCACTCGGCGAGGCCGCGTTCCTGACCGGTTGCGAGCGCAATTCCGACGTGGTGCGCATGACCTCCTATGCACCGCTGCTCGCGCATATCCCGGCTAAGGGGTGGGCGCAGAATCTTATCGAACTCAATCCGGCGCATGTGAACCCCACGGTGAATTATGAGGTGGAGCGGCTGTTTTCCACGCATCTGGGCGACACGACATATGCCGTGTCCATCGAGCAGACCGCGTCACGCCCCGCCAAACATCTGTATGTCAGTGCCACCGGGCATGACGGGGATGACGCCTGCCGTTACATCAAAATCGTCAATACCTCCGATTCCCCGGTGGATGTGACGTTGGAAATCGCGCGCGGACTGGCCGGGCTGGGCGCCTCGCCATCGCGACCGGTGCGTTTGGAGGTGACGACGTTAAGCGCCAGTCCGACGGCGAAAACCACTATCGGATACCGCGGCGAGGCTTCGGGGGCGATTGTGCCGGAACGTCGGGCTTACACATTGCCGTCGCCGTCTTCATTGCTGGCGATGAAGATCAAGCCGTACAGCGTCACGCTGGTGGCTTCGCGCTGATCGACATCGGCCATTAGGCCGATTCCTTTGCCGTTAGAATCACCCTCAAGGATGAGGGGGAATCGTGCAGATTCAGGGAATAATAGGGGCTATCCCCCATAGCGAATACAAGCACGGGAGGGCAGGATGGAAACCACGGCGGCCAGAAGACCGCCGGCCAACGATGAAGGAGTATGCGGTATGTTTATCAATCTGTTCCGCAGGCAGCGCCCTGCGCTCGCCCGGCTGGCCCGCAACTCCAACGCCTATCGTCAGCCGATGGTTGCGGCCGTATCATCGTCCGCAGTCGGCGTATCCAGCATCACCTCTGCAGCCAACACAGCCAACACAGACGGCGTATCCGGCGTATCCACGCTGGATGCCACCATCGGCCGCATCCACGACATCCCGCAGTCGGCCATGAGCCGACTGACCGGCTCCCCCACCGTATACGCGCGGTAGACCGGCCCAACCCACAACGGCGGCTCAGAGACTCGGCTCGATGATCCAGCTCAAGGTCAGCAATACGGCCAAAAACAGAACGTTGACGGCGGAGTAGACGGCCAGATACCGGCCTTTCTTGTGCGGGTATTGGCGCACGACGTTCTTGTAAGAAATAAGCGAGGCCATCGAGGCGATGAGCGTACCCATGCCGCCCAAATTGGTGCCAATGATCAGATCGCGCCATTGGTCGCAGAAGCCGGAAAGCAGAATCGTGGTGGGCACATTGCTGATGACCTGGCTGGAGCCGACCGCCACCTCCAGCGGATGGCCGCCGACCAGCGAGCGCGCCAGTTCGTAGAATTCGGGCACGCGCTTCATGTTGCCGATGAAGATGAAGAACATGCAGAAGGTGAGCGGCAGTCCCCAATCCACGTATTTGAATACGCGCCGATCGGTGAACAGGAACACGACGACCACGATCACGCACATCACCCACAGGGGAATCACGTCGGAGACGGCCAGTAGGCAGACGATGAACAGCAGCGAGTAGACGATGGTGCGCCAGCCGCCATAACCGGCGCCGTAGCCGGTGATACGAATCTCGTCGGGCTGGTGTTTGTTGCGCTCGGGAGCCAGCACGCCGGTTTCGAGGTCGCCCAGGTCGCCGACCGGTTTGCCGCCAAACACCACGGAAATCACGATGACCAGCAACACGGCCGCCGTGCCGGAATACGGTGCCATGATGCCGAGGAATTCCATGGTCGGCATGCCGGTCAGGGCTTTGAGATACAGGTTGTGCGCGTTGCCGATCGGGGTGAGCATACTGCCCACGTTCGCGCCAATGGTCATCAGCGTGACCACGAGGATGGTCTTATCCTCTTGCCCAGCCATGATGAGCACGGCCACCGCGAACGGCACAAACGTGACCAGCGCAACGTCATTGGTGATGAACATCGCGGAAAAGAACGTCAAAGCGACAAGCGTAATGACCAGTCCGCGCATGGTGCTGACCTTCTCCAGCAATCGCGAACCGATGATGCGGAACACGCCGATACGCTGGAATCCGCACACCACAATCATCAGGCAGATGAGCTGGCTGATGGTGCTGGCGTGAATGTAGCTTTTGTAATCGGCGTCCGGCGGCACAATGAAACACGAAATCAGGGCGAGTATTGCGGCGACGATGAGAATCGTCTCATTTTTGGCTACATTGATCAGCCAGCGTCGCATCCATTCCTCCGTGAATAACCCAATATCGCAACCATTCTATTTTACGCGCAGACCAGCATAAGGTACGTAGTCGCGTTGCGCTGGCGGACATGAGTTTTTGGACCGGTGCCGCACATCAGCCGCGCTCGTTTTTTTATTTGGACAAGGAAACATTGAGTTTGCATGTCTTCCATACAATGAACTGCCGCGCAATGCTGTGCCCGTATATACGGCTGCATCATTGTGTGGCAGGCCAGACACGAATACCGTACGTGGCTGGCTCATACCAATGGAACATAGTTTCATTCGAGGAAGAGGAGCGATGAAGTTGCGTATTACCCCAGTATTCCCGGTCAAACGTTTCGCCGCCGTGTCTGCACAGAACGTGAAGAACGTGCAGTTCGATTACACGAACATGCCCACGTACAACACGATCACCAAGTAGCGCGCACTGCCGCACTGATCGGCGGCACTTGCCGCATACATGAATGGCCGGTGTGCTGCGGATTCCTTACCAAGAATCCGCAGCACACCGGCCATTATGATATATGCCGCAATACAGGGGGCAATCAGCCCTGCACCTTACCTCCTTGCGCGCTACGGTATCCGAAGTTCATCATCTCGCTGTTGTAGGCGACCACGCCACGGCCGACCGCCGGCAGAACGATCATGCCGCCATCGCCATGATGCGCGGCGACTTCGTCCAAAGTGGCCGTCGCGGCATCCTCGACGTTCTCGCCGGAGAAACGCACACGATCCGACACCTGATGGGCGGCGACCACCTTGATGAACGCCTCGCCGATGCCGGTGCAGGACACCGCCACCGTGGACTGGTTGGCGAACGTGCCGCAACCAGGCAGCGGCGAATCACCCACACGACCGTGCATCTGGTTGGTGATGCCGCCAGTGGACGTGCCAGCGGCGATATTGCCCTCGGCATCGCGCGCCACGGCACCGATGGTGCCATGCTTCTCCCACTCATCGCCACCGGACTGAGCCTCGGCCAAGGACTGACGACGCTGTTCGGTGATGAAGTACTCGTTGCTTTCGGTCGCGACGCCCCAATCGGCGATCTCGGCATCGGTCGGGTCCGCGAACAGCACATGCTTGGTCTGCTCTTTGACGGCACGCGCCGCATCGATCGGGTTCTTCACGGTGCTTACGCCGGTGACCGCACCGACCTCGCCATCGCCGGTCATCAGGCAGGCGTCCATCTGGGCGATGCCATCGCTGGTCAGGGCGGCACCACGGCCGGCGTTGAATTCGGGAGCGTCTTCCATGACGTGGATGGCGGCGACCACAGCCTCATGCGCCGGTGCTCCGGATTCCAACAACTGGTATCCGGCATCGAGGGCGCGCTGCAGATCAAGTTCGACCTGGGCGATGCGTTCAGGCGTGCTGTGCTTGCCACGACTGCCCGCTCCGGCGTGAATGACAAGCGTGATGCCGGTTTCGCTGCCCGCCAGTTCAGTGGTCACCGGCGAAACGGAGGATGTGGTCATATCGTGTCCCTTTCTGGAGTCAGATGGATGTGCTGACGCCAACGTATCGTTGCTTCCGCATGTATGATAGCCGTTGATGGCCGCGACCGGTTCCGCATTTCGCATCATCGGCTCGCGATGGCGTGACTCGTTACTGCGCCACCTCGCCACTACGCCAGGGGCAATGCGATGCCGGCTCGATCGGCCAGGTCACGCAACGACCACGTGGTCTGCCCCGTTCGCCCGACAACGCTATGCGCATGCCACAGCGAACTGATGATGGCTTCCTCGCTTATTCATTCGTCGAATGCACCCATCGATGTGGGTATGCAGCCATCAAAAAAACTCGACAACCGCAATGAGCCAGTCACTTGGCTACATCTGTGCTATCGTCTCGCCAATGATTCGAATGCCGGTATCAATGTCAGCAGCATCCGGGCGCACAAAGTTGAGACGGATGTGGGAATCATCCATTTCGTCAACGTCGAACACGCTGCCCGGCATGAACGTGACGCCTTGGGAACGGCAGGATTCCAATACATCCAGAGAGCGCACGCCGTCCGGTAAGGAAACCCAAATATAGTAGCCGCCTGCAGGCACGGTCCAATACACTTCATCCGGCGCATACCGCTCCAATGCTGCGATTGCTGCATCTCGTCGAATGCGGTAAGCCTTAATCAAACCGCGCAAATGTTCGGCGACGCGGCCTTCTTTAAGCAGTTCCAGGCAGATGCGCTGCGATGACGTGCTCGTATGCTGGTCGACCATGCGCCGCAGAGCCGCCAGCCGGTTAATCACATGCGGGTCGGCCACAACCCATCCCGTGCGCAGGCCCGAAGTGACGGTTTTCGAGAACGTCGACAAATACATCACGTATCCCGCATTCTCCATGCCCTTAAGCGGTATGGGGCGATGTGCGTCGGACGATTCCCCGCCGTACCACAAATCGCCGTAAGCATCGTCTTCCACGATCAGACACTGATAGCGCCGCGCCACGTCGATGAGTTCGCTGCGTCGTTCGGGCGGCAGCGTGGTACCGGTGGGGTTTTGGAACGTCGGGACGGTGTAGATGAGCTTGGGCCGGAATCGCGCGCAATAGCCGTCCAACAGGTCTGTACGCATACCGTGCTCGTCCACTGGAACGCCGATGATGCGCGCATCCGCCGAGCGGAAGGTCTGCAATGCCGGGAAGAACGTGGATTGTTCGACCAGCACGCAGTCGCCAGGATTGACGAATGCACGCACGATAAGATCGATGCCTTGCTCGGAACCGGAAAGCACCATCACGTTTCGTACATCGCACTGCACGCCGCGTGTGCTCATATGCTCGGCAAGTAATGCGCGGAGTTCATCGAATCCTTCGATAGGCGATTCTGGCTGACCGTCGAATTCGCGCGACTCAAACGCTTCAATGCTCACTGAACGCAACAAATCGTCGGGAATATCCGCCGGATTAGGCGAGCCGGTGGCAAAGTCGATGATGGTATCGCCGCGTTGCGCCCGCTCGGCCGAGGCAATGTCGTGGTAGGTGAATCGGTTGGAATAGTCGGAGAACAACACCGACCACGGCGGCCGCACAACGCTCGGTTTCGGCTCCTCGTCAATCGGCTCATGTCTCACTACAGGAATCCGGGCAGTCTCAATATGCTGCAACGGCAGCACGAACGTGCCTTTGCCTACTTTGGAGGCGATGAGTCCCTCATCTTTGAGTTGCTGATAGGCCTGTAATACCGTGGTGCGATTGACCTCGAGGCGTGAGGCCAACTCGCGTTCAGGCGGCAGACGATAGCCCTCAGCCATTGCGCCGGAGACAATCTGTTCACGCAGCTCAGCAGCCAGCTGCCGGTACATCGGCACCGTGCTGCGCCGGTTCAGCGTGAACTGCATGGCAGATCGTCTCCTTGATTCGTCGGTCGAATACCAGTCTAACGGCAGACGAATCGGCTACAGCGACAGGAAGAGCTCGTGGATGCGGACGTCGTCCGTGAGTTCGGGATGGAAGGCGGTGGCGAGGATGTTGCCTTGGCGCAGGCCCACCACGTGACCATCGACTTCGGTTTCGACCGTAGCCTCGGGGCCGACCGACACCACGTAGGGTCCACGGATGAACACCAGCGGAAAGTCCGCGATGCGCTGTGGGTCGTCGGCTTGGCCGAAATCAGCGATGGCTTGGAAGCTGCCGAGCTGACGACCGTAAGCATTGCGGCGCACTACAGCGTCGAGCGCGCCGAAGTAGACGTTCTCATCATTGTCGAGCTTCTTGGCCAGCAGAATCATGCCAGCGCAGGTGCCAAGCACCGGTTTGCCGGCCTTGATGTGGGCGGCGATCGGCTCGAACAGGCCGGTGGAACGCAGGAGTTTGCCTTGCGTGGTGGATTCACCGCCAGGCAGGATGACCCGGTCGATGGATTCATCGAAATCCTCGGCCGCGCGCAACAGCTTCCACGGGGCGCCGAGTTTGTCGAGCACCGCCGCATGTTCGGCGAACGCGCCCTGCACGGCCAGAATACCGGTCACGCCGTGCGTGGCGGTTTCGGCGTCTGCGGATTCTTCTTTGGAAATGTATTCAACAGCTACAACCATGTTGTCCTCTCCGGCTTCGACTCCCGTCACTCTCCGCGAGCGGCCATGATGGTCTGAATCTCGTCCTCGTTGATACCGACCATGGCTTCGCCTAGGTTTTCGGACAGCTTGGCGAGCAGATCGGCGTCCTGCCAGTTGGCGGTGGCCTTGACGATGGCGGCGGCGCGCTTGGCCGGATCGCCGGACTTGAAGATACCGGAGCCCACGAACACGCCTTCGGCACCGAGTTCCATCATCAGGGCGGCGTCGGCCGGGGTGGCCACACCACCGGCGGCGAAGTTCACGACGGGCAGACGGCCGTTGTCGTGCACGTACTTGGCCAGATCGTAGGGCACGGCCAGCTGCTTGGCGGCCTCGTAGACCTCGTCGTCGCGCAGGCCGACAAGTTCGCGGATCTGCTTGTTCATGGTGCGCATGTGGCGCACGGCCTGAATCACGTCGCCGGTGCCGGGCTCGCCCTTGGTGCGAATCATGGCTGCACCCTCGGCGATGCGGCGCAGCGCCTCGCCCAGGTTCTTCGCACCGCACACAAACGGCACATCGAACTGGTTCTTGTCGATGTGGTACACGTCGTCGGCCGGGGAAAGCACCTCGGATTCGTCGATGTAATCGATTTCGATGGCCTGCAGAATGCGGGCCTCGGCGATGTGTCCGATACGCACCTTGGCCATAACCGGAATGGACACGGCTTCCTGGATGCCCTTGATCATGGCCGGGTCGCTCATGCGGGAAACGCCGCCGGCGGCACGGATGTCGGCGGGGATGCGCTCGAGCGCCATCACCGCGCAGGCACCAGCGTCCTGAGCGATCTTCGCCTGCTCGGGCGTGGTGACGTCCATGATCACGCCGCCCTTGAGCATCTGGGCCAAATTACGGTTGAGTTCCGCACGATTCTGCGTCATGAGTTTCCCTTCGTTCGACGCTGCTTGGTATCGCGCTTCATTATTGAACGGAGTGGATTGGCCCCACCCAAACCAGTCCAATTTGGATGGGGCCAATTCGCAACTTCTGCACCCATCCAATCCAACCTCCACATGTTTATCTCTCCCATTTGGCATGTAATCCCTGATTGTCAATCAATCACAGGCCAGGAGGAGAAGAGTTGGCATGCGTGCGATTACTTGCTATTCGCATCGTCCGCATCGCCCGAAATGCCATCCACATATTCAAGAATGTCGCCGGGCTGGCAATCCAATGCCGCACAGATGGCGGCGAGGGCGGAAAAGCGGATGGCGGAAACGCGATTGTTTTTGATTTTGGAAAGGTTCACGTTGGTGATGCCCACCTGATCGGCCAGCCAGTTGAGTGAGCGGCCTCGCTCGACCATGATGCGGTCGAGGCGCAGGACGATATGGCCTATGCCGGCCGGACCGGTGGAGTTTGAGTCAGCCGTATTCAGGCCGGTCTCGCTCGAATCAACGATGTTCAGGCTGTCCCCATTCGGGCCCTCGGTGTTCGGACCGGCCCTGTTCGGACCGGCGCCACGCGGGCCTACGGCGCTCTTCCCCCTCACAGCAGACCGTCGACTTCCCGTTGCAGACCCATGCCATAATCGAAGATGCGCGCAATCAGCAACAGGATAATGCCAATCATCACCATCATGCCGCTCATCCATAAGCCCCAGTTGCCGCCCGTGCCAGCCAGGAAACATACGATGAAGTTCACCAGACCCACAATCGGCGCGACAATCAGATACCAGCCAGCCCTGTTCAACCGGTCGGACACCATGCCTTGGAAAGGCGTGGCATCCCTGCCGTCTGCAAGCCACACCGTCAAATCCTTGCACAGTGCGGCCATTTCGGAGAACGCCAAGGCCAGTAGAGCGTAGACCACCATTCTCGCCAGACCGGTGGAGATGGTAGCTACCATGTTGACGGGACCGTCGTGGAAGTTCTGCAGATTATAGGAGTAGTCCAACAAGTCGCCCTTGATGCTGAGGGTGAACGCGCCGCCGACATTCAGGTCGACACTGCCGAAGTTCGCGGCGAACGAGCGCGGGGAAATGAGGAATACCACCCACACCACGGCCGCGAGCGCTGCGATGATCCATAGGAGCGCGGCACCGATGCGGGCCAGGATCAAGGCCACGCCACCGGCCTTATCCAAACCGAAGGATAGTTTCTTTGTCGTTGCCATGATTGAGCCTCCGCTTCATTGCGCAAACCAAGCAACTCATACTTGCATTATACCATAATTTATCGTTTGTCATTAAAAAGTTAATATCAAACGAATAGTTGATGTGACATCGATGCTGCGCGATATATCTGACGTCGCTTCTCTCGCCCCGCCCGACTGCGGCCAGTAACCTCCCTCGTCAGAGGGAGAGATTACTAGCCAACGGTGTTGCCGTAGATTTGGGCTTGGAGGTCTTTACGGGCGGTTTCCATGCGGGTGATCTGGCCGAGGAGGGTTATCTTCTCTTCGCCGTCGGGCAGCTGGGCCATGCGGCGTTTGGCCAAACCGATCTGGCGCATGAAGCCCATGTCCAACAATCGGGTGAGCAGTTCGGTGGCATAGCGCTGCTCTTCCGGCGTGGCAGGGCGTAGCTGCACGGCGGCCGCACCACCGCCGACTCCCCCAGGCACGTTCGACTGCGGAGGTTGTGCGCCATTACCACCGTCGTCGCCAGGCAGTGGCAACGGCATGACGGCCAGCTCGTTGATCACCTGATTCAGCATCGGTCCGCCGGCCTTAGTGAGGTTGTGCATCCACAGCCCCTGCGGGGTATCGTCGGATGGCAGTCCGCCGGCGGCCGCGATCGCCTGGAACAGGGTGCGGAACACCGAAGTCATGAAATGGTCGATGGTCAGCTGCCCGAACATGGTGCGGTCGATGGCGCGCGGCACCTGAATCAGCACGGCCATGAACTGCTGTTCGGCGATGAATACGGCGTCGTCGATCTTGAAATATGCCTGTTCGGCGGCGTCACGGCGCTCCAACGCCTTGCGCGTGGCCGGATTGGCGTATGGGTTGGTGCCGGGTTCCACACGCGGCTCGTCACGCTCGAATCGACGTTTGGGCGCGTAGGCGCCCTCATCGCGTACATGCATCTGCCGGCGCGCGTTCATCACCTCGCGGCGCATCACCTCAAGATCCACGCCGATACGGCCCGCGGACTTGCGCGCGTAAGCGTCCCATAGGGAGCGGTCGCGAATCTGCGCCACCAGCGGGGCCACGGCTTTCATCGCACCCACTTGGCCGGGCGTGTAGGTCAGGTCGAACCGGCTGATGGCGGCGTCGATCACGAAGTCATACAACGGTTTGGCGCGGGCGATCAGCGAACGCACTGCTTCGTTGCCTCGCTCGATGCGCAGGTCGCACGGGTCGAGATTGTCGTCGGCCACGGCCACGAAGGTTTGGGAGAGGAAGGCCGAATCAAGGCCGAAGGCATGCAGCGCGGCTTTCTGGCCGGCGGCGTCACCATCGAACGTGAACACGATGCGCGAGCTCAACGGCTGGTCCTTGACCTTCAACGGCCCGACCAGCTGGACCGCGCCCAGCGAATCGTCGGCGATCAGGCGGCGCACAATCTTGGCGTGCTCGGCGCCGAACGCCGTGCCGCACGTGGCGATGGCGGTGTCGATGCCGGCCAAGTGCATGGCCATCACGTCCGTATAGCCTTCGACGATCACCACCTGCCGCTTCTTGACGATGGCGGATTTGGCCAAATCGATGCCGTAAAGCACCTGGGTTTTGCGGTAGAGCTGCGTGTCCGGCGTGTTGATGTATTTGGCGGCGATCTGATCGTCTTCGTATAGTTTGCGCGCGCCGAAGCCGAGCGTGCGGCCGGTCGAATCGCGGATAGGCCACGTCACGCGGCCGCGGAAATAGTCATAGATGCCGCGCTGGCCTTGACGGGCCAAGCCCGCGTCGAGGATTTCCTTCTGCGTAAACCCCTTGGAGGCCAAGTGGCGCACAAGATTATCCCAACCTTGCGGCGCGTAGCCGCAACCGAAACGTTCGCAGTCGGCTTGGGAGAAGTTGCGGCCTCCGAGCAGCTTGCGGGCGGGCAGTGCTTCCTTGGTCAGGATCTGGGAGACGAAGAAGCGTTGGGCTTCCTCGCAGGCTTCCAGCAGTCGGGTGCGCTTGGAGCCGGTGTTCTCGCGGTTCGGGCCGTTGCCGCTGTTCTCGTAGTGCAGCTCGATATGGTACTTGTCGGCGAGCAGTTCCACGGCTTCACGGAAGTCGATGTTTTCGGATTGTTCGACGTATTTGAATACGTCGCCACCCAAGCCGCAGCCGAAGCAGTGCCACACGCCGAGTGAGGGACGCACGTTGAAGCTGCCGGTTTTCTCGTCGTGGAACGGGCACAGGCCCACGAAGGTGCCGGTGCCGGAGGGCTTAAGCGTTACGGTCGCAGATACAATGTCATACAGGTCCGCGGCGGCGCGCACCTTCTCGACATCTTCTTTCTTAATCATTCCGACCATAAGTCTCTAGAGTACCGCCTCACCTGAGACACGGTAAATTTTTACCGTCGGTTATCATTTCTTCCGCGAAACTCCCTTCAGTCGCCTACAGCGACAGCTCCCCTCACCCGAGGGGAGCTGGCTCGCGCAGCGAGACTGAGGGAAGCACCCGTCCAACACGCCCTCAGCACAAGATGGAGTGCAGGGCCAGAGCGGAGTTGTCGGTCAGGCTTGCGACCTGATCGATGGCGACGCGCAGGCGCTCGTTGTCATTGGTGGATTCATTCCAATCGGCCAGGAACTGGCTTTCCAAAGCGTCGGATGGGAGCGGCGAATCGGCCATAAGCACATCGACCAAATCCGATACGATCTTGAGCTCCTCCTGATGGAATGGCTCGCGCTCGCGAGGCGCCATGACGAAGTACACGGCGATGCCCTTCAGTGCCACGATCTCGTAATTCGTGTTCTCGGGAATCACGATGTTCGAGGAATACCGGGTCAACGGCCCGGGCCCATACGTGTCGCGCGTGGCGGTCTCCACCGACCAGCAGAAGCGGCCGATCAAATCGGACGTAATGTTCTTAAGCTGCGCCAACGATTCGCGCGAACCATTGAAATGTGCAGGGAACAAATGCTCTCGGCGCAATCGCATGAACGCGGCCAGCAGCTTGTCGGCATCCCACTTCGCCCCATACCATGCGCGCGTCTGCTCGATGATGTGGTCCAGCATCTTCGGATCGGCGAGCACAATCGGATCGAACGCGCCGGTGGCGATGGAATCCTCGACGTCATGCACGGAGTAGGCGATATCGTCCGAAAGGTCCATGATCTGGCATTCCATGGGTTTGGCGGCCTGGGGCGCGCCGATTTTGAGCCAGCGGAACACCGGTTCGTCATCCGGGTAGACGCAGAATTTCTTCGACCGCTCCCCCTTCGGGTGTCGGTCGGCTTCGGCCAAGGTCCACGGGTATTTGACGGCCGCATCCAAGGCCGCACGGGTCAGGTTCACGCCGGCCGAACGCCCGTCCGGGTGAAAGATCTTGGGTTCGAGCCGGGTCAGGATACGCATGGTCTGTGCGTTGCCCTCGAAGCCGCCGATATTGCTGGCGATGTCGGCGAGCGCACGCTCCCCGTTGTGCCCGAACGGCGGGTGACCAAGGTCGTGGGCCAGACAGGCGCAGTCGACCACGTCCGGATCACAGCCGAGCAATGCGCCGATTTGGCGACCGATCTGGGCGACTTCCAGCGTATGCGTCAGTCGAGTGCGGGCGAAATCGTCGGTACCGGCAATCAGAATCTGGCTTTTCGCGCCCAAACGCCGCAAAGCGGACGAATGAATCAGTCGCGCGCGATCGCGTTCGAAAGCCGTGCGCGACTTGGATTTGGGCGGCTCGGGTGCCCATCGCTCCTCGTCGAAGGCGCTGTAGCCCTCATCGCTCAGCACCTGTTCCCCATCCAAAGTCGTTTCCATATTCCAAGCATAGGCACACATATCGGCCGCAGTAATCCCGACTTCCCGAATATGTGCCACTGACGTCAACTCAACAGCACATATTCGGGAGATTGGGGCCGATTTCCCGAATATGTGACGCTCAGCACATGTCAACGGCACATATTCGGGAAGAAGGGATTACGGGGTGCCACCGTATGGCGGTAATGCACCTTATAGCAGCGTGGCGGGGTCGAGCTTGGCGAGGTCGGCGGCGGGCAGTACTTCGGCGGCATGCTCGTAAAGGCGCGGGATGCGGTTGCGCAGGCAGGTGAAGATCTCGTAGCTGATGGTGTCGGCGGCGCGGGCCCAATCGTCGGCGGTAGGCTCAACGTAATCCTCGCCGCGGCCCGGGCCGAACAGTTCGACCGTGTCGCCCTCGTGAACGCCGAGTTCGGCGGCGGATCCGTGCAGGTCCACGATGAACTGGTCCATGCACACGCGGCCGCACACGCGGTAGAGCTTCGGACCTTCAGTGGTCATGATGCGCACCGGGCCGCCCGGCTTCTCCACGTGCTTGGCACCTTCCATATCGAAACCGGAAGCGGAGCGGTGGATGCCATCGGCGTAGCCCAGCGGCACAATAGCGGTCGAGGTGTTGTCCGGGGTCAGGTAGGTGCGGCCATAAGAGATGCCATGGCCGGCCTCCACATCCTTGACCGTGCCGAGCTGCGCCTGCAGGCGCATGGCCGGGGTCAGATGCCAGTCGCGCGGGGTGCCCATCGCGGGATCGGGCTCGTAGCCGTACAGGCCGATGCCGGGGCGGGTAAGTTCGAAGTGAATCTCCGGGCGGTCCAAAGTGGCCGCCGTGTTGGCCAGGTGACGGATCTCCGGCGGAATGCCGGCCTGTTCCATGCGGCGCGTGAAGTCCTTGAATGTTTCGATCTGGCGGTCGGTGGAGGACACGAATTCGGACACATCGGGCGAATCGGCCACGGCGAGATGGCTCCACTGACCCACAATATGCAACACGCCCTCTTTGGCGAGCGGCACGAGTTTGGCGAGCGCGGCGTCGAATCCGGCCGGCGTGAAACCGTTGCGACCGAAGCCGGAATCGACCTTGACGTGTACGCGGGCGGGCTTGCCGAGCTTGCGTGCGGCGGCGGCCACCGCGTCGATGCCGGGCAGGGAGCCGACCGATACGTCGATGTCGGCGGCGATCAGCTCGTCGAACGGGACTTCGGTGCCGTTGTATACCCAAGTCAAAATATGGCAGCGGTCGGGGCCGATGCCGAGCTTGCGCAGCAGCAACGCTTCGTGCGACTGCGCGGTGCCGAGCCATGTGGCGCCGCCGGCGAGCGCGGCCAGGGCGGCGGGCAGCAGTCCGTGGCCGTAGGCGTCGGCCTTGACCACACCCATCACCGCCGTGCCGGAAGCGGGCCCGCCGACCACGGAGACCAGGTGGGCCATGTTGTCGCGCATGGTTTTGAGGTCCACGATGGCCTGTGCGGGGTATTGGCGGCGGGCGGCCGCATAGTTGGCCTTGCCCTGCTCGGACGAGAATGCGATTTCAGGTGCTGCGTTCATGCTCATAGACACCTATTGTTGCGCGAGAATGTGACGTGTAGTCGCAATCGTCTGTTTTCGCCCGGCAGTCGTACACTAATGACCGATATGCGGTTTCTCGGAAGCCGCCTTTGATTCCCGGCGTTGAGGCGTGCCGGGATCCCGGAAATCCGTCCGGTTCAGCCCCATAATCCTAGATTTCATGAGAGAAGAACATGGATCTGTTTCGTAAGAAAAGCGTGGATCAGCTTGTCGCCGAATCCACTCCCCTCAAGCGCACGATGCGCACCTTCGATCTGACGATGCTCGGCATCGGCGCGATCATCGGCACCGGTATCTTCGTGCTCACTGGCAAGGGCGCGCTGACCGCCGGCCCGGCCCTGTCCGTATCGTTCCTGCTGGCCGCCGTCTGCTGCGGTTTTGCCGGTCTGTGCTACGCCGAGTTCGCCGCCATGGCCCCGGTGTCCGGCTCGGCCTACTCCTATGCCTATCTGGCGTTCGGCGAGCTCATCGCCTTCGTGATCGGCTGGGATCTGATTCTGGAGTACGCCCTGCAGGCGGCCACAGTGTCCGCCGGCTGGTCGGGCTACTTCAACAAACTGCTGGAAGGCTTCGGCCTGCACCTGCCGGTCGAGCTGACCGCCGCCTACGGCACCAACCCGGACGTCACCACCTACTTCAACCTGCCCGGTTTCGTCATCGTGCTCATCATCACGTGGGTGCTCTCCATCGGCATCAACCAGACCAAGCGCACCAATGACGTGATGGTGCTCATCAAGCTCGCCATCATCGTGCTGTTCATCGTGTGCGCCGTGTGGTATGTCAAGCCGTCCAACTGGCAGCCGTTCTCCCCGTACGGCATCTACACCTTCCAGCCCGGCTCCACCCAGCCGTACGGCATCGTGCCGGCCGCTTCCATCGTGTTCTTCAGCTTCATCGGCTTCGATGCCGTGTCCTCTTCCGCTGAGGAGACCATCAACCCGAACAAGACGCTGCCGCGCGGCATTCTGCTGTCCCTGGCCGTTTCCACCGTGCTCTACGTCATCATGACCCTGATCATGACCGGCGTGGTGCCCTACAAGGAGTTCGCCAAGTACATCGACGCCCCGGTGGCCGGCGTGATTCTGGAGACCGGCATGAACTGGCTCGCGGTGATCGTGAACCTGGGCGCCCTCATCGGCATGACCACGGTGATGCTCGTGCAGCTGTACGGCCAATCCCGTATCTGCTACGCCATGAGCCGTGACGGCCTGTTCCCGAAGTTCTTCGGCCACGTGCACGAGAAGTACCGTACCCCGTTCAAGGGCACCTGGTTCTTCGGTCTGCTGACCGCGTTCGCCGGCGGCTTCATCAACATCAACGTGCTGTTCGAGCTGGTGAACATCGGTACGCTGTCCGCGTTCATCATCGTGTCGGCCGGTATTCTATGGATGCGCAAGACCCAGCCGAATGCGCCCCGCGGCTTCCGCGCGCCGGGCGTGCCGGTCACCCCGATTCTGGCCATCGTATTCTGCTTCGTGCTCATCGCCGGTCTCAACTGGGAGACCTGGGTGCGTTTCGCCGTCTGGTTCGGTCTGGGCCTGATCGTGTACTTCGGCTACAGCCGCAAGCGCTCCAAGCTCGGCCTTGAGCAGAAGGCCGGGGCTGACGCCAAGGTCGCTGCGACTGAGGACTGAGGACTGAGGTCTATCGGCTGACCGATAGCCGATGGCTGCTTTCGTGAAAACCGTACGCTGAGTTACTTTCAGCGTACGGTTTTTGCGATATGAGGCCATGTCGGAGACCACCCTGGACCGTATGGTCCGCAAGAGCGTCAAGGAGACCTTGAACGCGATGCCCGCTACCAGCGGTGCATGGTGCACTTCGAACGCAACGTCCTCGCCAGGGTCACCCCCGCAACCGCGAGGTCAGACGGCGCACGCGCATGGTCGGCAGCTTCCCCGACGAACGCAGCGCGTTGATGCTCGTCTGCGCACGCGTGCGCTATGTCACGTCGAACGAGTGGTCGACGCGCCGCTACCTCGACATGTCAAGACTCGGTGAGACTGTACGGGAAGCGAACCGATCATCGCCACAGGGACGGGCGAAGACCAAAGTGCGCAAGATATCGGGCACTAGGGGGTGCGGATGTTTTTTTGGACGGTCAGGCGGCCAGTCCAAGACTTCTGCGGTATTGCACGGGGCTCATCCAGTCCAGTGACTTCTTGATCCTGGTTTCATTGTAGTGGGTCAGGTAGGCGGCCAGGCGTTCGCGGAACTCCTCGTAGCCCACGCCCCTCCAGTCCCGCCCGTAGAATAACTCGTTCTTGAGCCTGCCGAAGAACCCCTCGGCGGCCGCGTTGTCCGGGCTGCATCCCTTGGCGCTCATCGACCGGATCAGCCCGTGCTCCTCGCAGATGCGGATCCATTCGTCCCACCGGTAGTGGCAGCCGCGGTCGGAATTAAACCGATGTCGGTTTAATTCCGATTAAGCCGGTTTTGTTGTTAAGCCGGGGAACGGTTCGGGGTCTTGGTGGCTGGCCGTGTCCCATGTGGTTTCCCGGCTTAACGTTCCGGGTTATTTGAGGGTGTGTAGTTGTCGGAGTCGTTGCTCGCTGAGCCATGTCTCCTTGGAGGGGTCGGGGCCGGGGTTGGCCGCATCGACGGCTTTGCGCATCATGTCGAGGGTCGCGAACGCGTAGAACGCGCTGGTTGTGCTCATGCTTTCGTGGCCGAGCAGTTGCATGATGAGCGGTAGCGGCACGCCCTGTTGGTAGAGGTCCATGGCGCGGGTCCGGCGGATCAGGTGGCAGTGGACGCGTTCGGGCATGGACGGGCACGTCCCGCGGCGTGCTCTGGCCGCCGCGGTTTTGAGGATCTCGTCGATCCGGTCCACGGAGAGCGGCTGGATGGCGCCGTTCCTCGTCGAGTGGAACAACGGCCTGTCGCCGTCGCGCATGGACGGTCCGGGATGGAATTCCTCGAGGTAGGCGGCCAGGTGGGTTCGTGTCCTTTCTCCCAGGGGCACGACCCGGCTCTTGCCGCGTTTGCCGGTGAGCGTGACCCTGGCCGGCTTATCCATACCCACGTCCGCGATGGTCAGTGCGGCGAGTTCGCCGATCCTGGCGGCGGTGTCGTACATGAGGATCAGGAGCATGCGGTTCCTGCGCGATTTGGCGTCGCCGGTGCCCCATGCGGTCAGCAACGCTTTGGTGTGCTCCTCCCCGAGGTGGTCGACGGGTTTGCGCGCGGGTGGTTTGACACGTATGCCGGCCGCGTCGTTGCCCAGCGCGGTCAATGCCGGGTGTTCGAGGCCCGCGTGGTCGAGGAACACGCGCATCGTCGTCATCCTCAGCATGATGGTGCGGTCCGAGTACCCGCGCTCGGTCCGCATCCATTCGACCCACCGGCCCAGGCGCGCCCGGTCGAAATGCCCGAAACCGATGTGGCTGCGCTGCGTGCCTTCCGTGGTTTCGAGCCATCGGACGTAGGATTCCAGGCCGATGCGGTACGCCTCGACGGTCTTCGGCGAGCTGCCCCGCACCTTGGGCAGCCAGTGGTGCAGCCAGTCGCGCGCGACTCGCCAGAAGTCCGGTTCACCGGAGCTGGCGGCCGTTTTCCTTGCCTTGCTCATGGTTCCTCCGTTTCCGGGACCACGCGTTCGGCGTCGGCGACGAGGTCCGCGTATCCGTCCATGAAATCGGGGCTGGCGTGCACGTAGTAGAGGGTGCTGTCGATGCCGGCGTGTCCCATGTAGGCCGCCAGATAGGGCAGCATCGCCATCACGTCCACGCCGTCGCGAGTCCACCGCTCGATGTTCGCGAACGCGAACCGGTGCCGGAAATCATAGGGCCTGGGCCGTTTGCCGGCTTGTGGCCACTCGAGCCCGGCCCGCGTCCAGACGCGGCGGAACACCACGCCGGGCATGCCCGGGGAGACCGGATTGCCGGTGGAGGTGACGAAGAACGCGGGACGGTCGTCTCCGAAGCGTTCGCGGGACCGTTGGTCGCATTCCAGCAGTTCGGCGGCGACCTCGTCGCCCACGGGCAGCCTGCGGCTGCGACCGGCCTTGGAATCGACCACGTCGATGGAACGGGCCTTGTGGTCGACGTGCCCGACGGCGAGTCTCCTGACCTCTCGGGTGCGCAGCCCGCAGCAGGCCATGAGCATGAAGAACGCGCGAGACTGCCACGCCCACGGCGACGGAGACTCCAACGTTCCCGCGGCCCGCAGGAACAGGGCGGCCTCGCGGTCCGTCAGCAGGTACGGCGTCGGACGCGGGGATCCGGCCTTCCACTGGTCGGAGAGCACGTACGCGTCGGGATCGTGGGCCAGTCGCATCCACCTGCCGAAGTCCCTGATGTACGAGAACCACGAGCGGCAACCCCCGGGATTCGCGTCGATCCTATGGGCGATCCATCGCTCCACGACGCCCCGCTCCAGACGCACGGCCCCGTGTTCGAGGCAATGCCGGTCGAACGAGCGCAGGACCCGGACGCGGGTGGCGCCATGCCTGCCCATGGACGCCTTGAAGCGGATGTACTCCTCCAATTCGCCGGCGAGCGGGCCGACGAATCCGTGTTCCGTGGGTCTCATGACGATCCGCCTTCCGGCACGGGCAGCACGCACGCGAGCATTCCCCCGCGGTGCGTGGCCATGTAGACGCGTGTGGAATCGGGGTCGGCGTGGCCAAGCACCGCGCTGATCGTCGGCAACGGCGTGGCCGCCTCCAGCATCCTCGTCGCCGCGTTGCGCCGCAACAGCCTGGAACCGCCCCGGCGTCCGAGCCCGGCGTGCCGCATGACACGGCTGATCGCCTCGTACACCGATGAATGACCCCGAAGCGCGACATGGGGCGCCTTGTACCGCACGAACACACGGTCGTCGTCGGTGGCGGGCCTTTCGTCCAACAGCCAGGACGCCAGCCTCGCGGCCAGCGGTCCCGTCATCGGCACGGTCAACGGATTGCCCGTCTTTCGCTGCACCAGACCTATACTCATGGAATCCCAATCCACGTCGGCGATCCTCAGACCGATCACATCGCATGCCCTCAGCCCGCACGTCAGCGACAGCAGGGTGATCGCCGCGTCCCTCGACGGCACCGACCGCGAGGCGCACGCCTCCAGCAAGCGGCGGTGCTCGTCGTCGGGCAACGTTCCCGCGATCGCGTGGGTCCTGCGTATGCCGGCCAGGCCGATCGCGTCCGCCAGGTCATCCCGCCCGAGCCATCTGAACAACGGGCGCAGGTCCGACGCGGCGTGCCGCATCGACGACTCCGACCAGCGTGAACGCAGCCCGGCCAGGAACCCCAGCACATGCGAGCCATCCGAACCATCCAACGACACGACCCCATGAGATTCCAGCCACGTGAGGAACAAGCCCGCCATCCGACGGTAATGCCCCACCGTCGCCGAAGCCAGTCCCGAACCGGCGAGATACGCCTCCCAACGCTCCATGACCACGGCCAAACCCGGAACCACCGGCTCCGCAAGCCTGCTCCTGCGCCACTTGCCCAGGTCCACCGAACCGGACCGCAGATACGAGTCGCACAAACGCGCCAGCCTGCCGTAATCGAACCACCGCTGCCTGCTGAAACCGCCCGTCCGCTCACTGAAGGTCGACGCGGCGAACCCCGCGCCCAACCCACGCGTGTACACCGCATCCGGGCCTCCGGCGTACCGTTCCAACGCCCTGATGGACTTGCGGTACTGGCCTATGGTGGATTCCATATAACCGGCCCCGTAAAGCGCGCGGACCACCTCGCCCGCGACATGGCCAACCGTCGTCTCACCCATGGCAAACTCCTTCGTTCGAATCAAATGGGACAAGACGAACATAACCCGGAACGTTAAGCCGGGAAACCACATGGGACACGGCCAGCCACCAAGACCCCGAACCGTTCCCCGGCTTAACAACAAAACCGGCTTAATCGGAATGGATGATTGGATGTTCCCCGTCCCTGAGCGTGGCGACCGCGTCAAGGAGCATCCGGTTCGCCATGTCGGCGTTCGGGGAGCGCGACAAGGTCCAGGAGACCACCATCCCGTCGAAGCAGTCGACCACCGGGGAAAGCCAGCACTTGTACCCGTCCATGGTGAACTGGGTGACGTCCGTGACCCACAGCATGTTCGGCGCGTCGGCGTGGAAGTCCCGCTCCACGAGGTTCGCCGGGGCCTCGCCGATCTCGCCGGCGTAGGAGCTCCACCGCTTCGGCCGCTTCAGGTACACGGGCCGCATGGCCCCCTCGCGCATGATCCGCCTGACGACCTTCTCCGAGACGACGATCGGGTCGGACTCGTCAAGGCGCAGCATGCGGTGGATGGTCCGGTATCCCCATGCGCGCCCACCCTGCTCGAACAGGCCGGCGACGCGGGCCCGCAGCACGGCGTACCTGTCGCCCGCGGCGATCGCGCCGCGCTCGTAATAGTAGGTGCTGCGTTTCAGCCCCACGGCCTTCAGACAGGCCGCCAGGCCGAATTCACCCCTGATCGCGTCGACGACCCGCGTCCTCTCCCTGTTCGTCAGCATGGACGGGTCGAGGCGCGGGTCGTCGGCTTTTAAAACATCGATCGTCTCCCGCATCACCGCGTTCTCCAGCCGCAGGACCTCCACCTGCCGGCGCAGCTCCTCCACGTCATCGCCGGCCGCGGGCATCGGTTCGGCCGGCATCGGCGCGTTTCTCCTGTCCATCAGTCCCAGTATCCCCTCGCTCCGGTAGCGGCGCATCCACTGGTACACGCTCGTCGGCGTGCAACCCGCGTCGCGCGCCACGCGGGCGAGGGGCTCGCCCTCGAGCGCGCGTCTGGCCGCATTCGTCTTGCATTCCAGCGTATACGAACGCCTGCACGCGCCCGTGATCTCGTCGGCCTCCGCGTCCAGCATCGCGTTCAACAGCTGTTCGACCTTCTCCGACACCAACCGGTCCAGCTTCGTCTCGAGCATGTTCTCGTCGACCTGTAGAATCTGATTCGGCATGGTTCCGTCGCCTTCCTAAATAGGTTGATTTGGTTTGGCGACTGAAATCGTACCCGGACGACGGACCATGTCTCTCAACTCAAGCCTCAACCAAAATGCGCAACAAACCGGGCGTTATCAATCGGACACATTGGAGTCGGACAGGCTAAGCTGCATAGAACACCGCATCTAATCGGTTCGACACGCGCATTTCACTGCGCGACTGGACATTGACGTCCCTTTCGAGGTAATATCGAACCGGTTCGATACATACGTGAGTATGCAAATACGTAAACAACAAACAGGCAGATGCGCACGCAAATTGCACCCGCGCCCATGAGCCAAGGGAGGTCCCATGAAAAACAAAGTGCAACTCATCACATACGCCGATCGTCTCGGCGATGGCACTCTTAGCTCGATGACCGACATCCTGCGCACCCGCTTCGACGGCGTGTATGACGGCGTGCATATCCTGCCGTTCTTCACTCCGTTCGATGGTGCGGATGCAGGCTTCGACCCGATCGACCATACCAAAGTCGACGAACGTCTCGGCAGCTGGGACGACGTCGCCGAACTCTCCAAGACCCACAACATCATGGTCGACGCCATCGTCAACCACATGAGTTGGGAATCCAAGCAGTTCCAAGATGTGCTTGAAAAAGGTGAGGAATCCGAGTATTACCCGATGTTTCTGACCATGAGCTCCGTGTTCCCGAACGGCGCCACCGAAGAAGACCTGGCCGGCATCTACCGCCCGCGCCCGGGCCTGCCGTTCACCCACTACAACCTCGGCGGCAAGACCCGTTTGGTATGGGTCAGCTTCACCCCGCAGCAGGTTGATATTGACACCGATTCCGACGAGGGCTGGGAATACCTCATGTCGATTTTCGACCAGATGGCCGCCAGCCACGTGCGCTACATCCGTCTCGACGCCGTCGGCTACGGCGCCAAGGAAGCCGGCACCAGCTGCTTCATGACCCCGAAGACGTTCAAGCTCATCTCCCGCCTACGCGAGGAAGGCGTCAAGCGCGGCCTCGAAATTCTCATTGAGGTGCATAGCTACTACAAGAAGCAGGTGGAAATCGCCTCCAAGGTGGACCGCGTCTACGACTTCGCCCTGCCGCCGCTGCTCCTGCACTCGCTGTTCACCGGTCACGTCGAACCCGTGGCCCACTGGACCGAAATCCGCCCGAACAACGCCGTCACCGTGCTCGATACGCACGATGGCATCGGCGTGATCGACATCGGCTCCGACCAGCTCGACCGCTCCCTCAAGGGCCTCGTGCCCGACGAGGACGTCGACAACCTGGTCAACACCATCCATGCCAACACCCACGGCGAATCCCAGGCCGCCACCGGTGCCGCCGCGTCCAACCTCGACCTCTACCAGGTCAACTCCACGTACTACTCGGCCCTCGGCTGCAACGACCAGCACTACTTGGCCGCCCGCGCCGTGCAGTTCTTCCTGCCGGGCGTGCCGCAGGTCTACTACGTGGGCGCGCTCGCCGGCCGCAACGACATGGAACTGCTGCGCCGCACCAACAACGGCCGCGACATCAACCGCCACTACTACTCCACCGCCGAAATCGATGAAAACCTCGAACGCCCGGTGGTCAAGGCCCTGAACGCCCTGGCCAAGTTCCGCAACGAACTGCCTGCATTCGATGGCGAGTTCAGCTACGAGGTCGATGGCGACACGTCCATCACCTTCCGCTGGACCGCCGCCGACGGCACGTCCACGGCCGCCCTCACCTTCGAGCCCGGACGCGGCCTCGGCACAGACAACACCACCCCGGTCGCCAGCCTTGCCTGGAGCGATGCCGCCGGCGACCACGAAACCCACGATCTGCTCGCCAACCCGCCGATTGCCGATATCGACTAACCGTTGGCCCATAAACGCCACTCCGCTGTGCGCGCTCCAAGTAGTGCGCCCGGCGTAAGCTGGGTTCATGGAAAGCAAACCGCCCGCAGTGCACTGAAGCCAGTGCGCCCGGGCGGTTTTGCGTATGCGGGGTTGAAGGTCGTGCTCCTGCGGGCGCGGCCCAAGCATCCCGCCGGAATCGACGAGACGAGCAGCAGAACAGAGAAAGAGCAGCATCATGTTGGAACCGTATGTGCGTCCGGGTATTGATGATCGCCCGGATTTGGACAAGGTCCTAAGTCCCGAAGACAAAGCCGCCGTGGCCAGACTGGCCATCAAGAATCGCCGCCGCCCGCCCGAAGCCTCTGCGGACCAGCCTGAGGCCCAGGCTGTGCGATTGGCTTCCGCCGGTTCTTCGGCAGCCGCTGCTGCAGCCGCCAGTGTGGACACTCCCGCGCCGGATATGTCGTCCGCCTACCTCGACATGCGCGATCCCATGGTCGCCGTCAATGGCCAACGCCCTACCGCAGGTCAGGTCTCCCGACTCAACTGGGGTTTCTTCGCTGCTTCAATTCTGGTCGGCGCACCTTGGGTGGCGTTGAACACCATTGCCATGCCCAACGCGATTGCGCGTACATTCGGCTATGACACTGCTGTTGCCGGTCATATCGCCATCAATCCGGCCACTGGCCGCCCGTTGCCCGTCGCCACCGAATTGGCGATGCCCCTGGCCGTGTTGGTGATTGTCGGCGTAGTGGCCTCCATGTTTGCGATGCCGCTGATTTCAGTGTTGTCCGACCACACACGCACGCCATTGGGCCGTCGTACCCCGTGGATGGTTGGCGGAGGTCTGCTGTGCGCGCTGATCACGCTGATTCTGGGGCAGAATATCGGCATCATTGTGCTTTGTATTTTCTGGGTGTTCCTACAGTTCGCCTATGCGATGCTTTCCGTGCCGTTGACCAGCGCCATCAGCGAACGGGTGCCCGACAAGTTCCGCCCTCGCATCGAACGCTGGCATGGCATCGGTGTGATGCTTGGCCAAGCGCTTGGTGTATGCATGGGTGCGCTCGGCGTGATGTTCGACTCCTTCACGCCGTTTGCCTACACCGCCGTGCTGTTTGCGGTTTCCGGCATCCTGACCGTGATCATGCTGCCCAAGGAGCCTTCCAGCCAGGAGCAGCCACATCAACGATTCGAGTCGAGCCAGGTGTTTGACCAGCTGCGTCCGCCGGCACATGCGCCTGCATTCGCCCGTGTGTTCGCCGCTCGCGTGTGCATGATGACGGGCGTTGGGCTGACCGGGGTCTTTCTGTGGTATCTCGTGCGCTTTTGGGTGTATGGCAAGGCTGTGGTGTTCACTTCCGCGCCATTGACCATTCCCGCGGGCCTCCTCATCGCCGGCATGGCCGCGGCAACGCTCATCGGTGCTGCGCTCGCGTCCTGGGCCGCTGGGCCGATCTCCGAGAAGATCGAGGAACGGAACATCGCCACCACTGCAGTGGTGGCGGCATCCTGCCTGCTGTATGCCATCGGCGTGGCGGTGGCATGGGGGCTCGGCGTCTGGTCCACCGGCACGGCACGCGAAAACGGCATGCTGCTCTTCGCGCTGATCTCCGGATTCGCCTTCGGCGTCTACGATGCGTTAGGCCTTGAACTGGTAATGAATGCCCTACCCGACCCGCGCAACGCCGGTCATGATCTCGGCATCTATGCACTGTCCAATTCGGTCGGACTGGCGCTCGCCGCCATTATCGGAGCCGTGCTGGTCAGCGCATTTGCGAGCAGCTTCGGCTACTACCTGCTGTTCCCCTCCGCCGTCGTCATGGTGTTCCTCGCCGGAATCATCACTCTCACCGCCGAGTCCGCGCAATGACGGGCCGGTCCGGCTCCCCGGCCGCCGGCGGCGTTCCTCCCCGCGGCGGGGGCGTTCGTCTCGGCGACGTGGCGTCCACAATGTGAACCCTTGCTGGATTGGCAAGACAGCCAAACCTATGTTTACATTCCAGTTCAGGTCGAACGGCCTGAGGAAATACCGAAAGGAGGCCACGCGATGACTGGATTCAATGCTTCTGCGTTTGTATCCGCACGAATTATTAGCCCGTCTTCGCTGGCGGACTAATTCGGCACTGATGCTTGAAGCCCCGTCAACGAAGGCAGGGCCAATCAAGCTGACACAATCGGCACGGCCCTGCATGATGCGGGGCTTTTTTTGTTGCGCTCACAAGGCTTACGGCAGAATCCCGCAGACGGAAACGGTAGCGGACAGTACACGGCAACAACACAGCGACAGAACAACAACCTCCCTGTGGGGCGAAATAATCGCCCGCCGATGAGAGTGAACGAGAGCAAAACAGGAGTAACAATGACTGCAGCAGTCGAAGAGACTGGCTTAGGGCAGGCGGCAGGTAAAGCCGCTACCTTGGTACGCGATTCGGTCAAGACCGTGATCGCCGCGTCGATGGTCGGTACCGCCATCGAATTCTATGACTTCTACGCCTACGGCACCGCCGCGGCAAACTACTTCCCGCACATCTTCTTCTCCGCGAAGGACAACCCCACCGTCGCACTGCTGATGAGCTTGCTGACCTTCGCCGTCGCCTTCATCGCCCGCCCGCTGGGCTCGCTGATCTTCGGCCACTTCGGCGATCGCATGGGCCGCAAGACCACGCTGGTCGTCAGCCTGATGACCATGGGTGTCGGCACCTTCCTGATTGGCTGCCTGCCCACCTACGATCAGGTCGGCGTTGGTGCAGTCGCCATCCTCTGCCTGCTGCGTTTCATCCAGGGCATCGGCCTGGGCGGCGAATGGTCCGGCGCGGCACTGGTCGCCACCGAGAACGCGCCTGAAGACAAGCGCGCACTGTACGGCTCCTTCCCGGAGCTCGGCGCCCCGATCGGCTTCTTCCTGTCCAACGGCACCTACTTCGTGCTCGAATCCTTCAACAATCAGGACGCGATGCTGGCTTGGGGCTGGCGTGTGCCGTTCCTGCTGTCCGCCATCCTGGTGATCGTCGGTCTCGTGGTCCGCGTTCACATGGAGGAGACCCCGATCTTCCGTATGGCTCAGGAGCAGAAGAAGGTTGTCAAGTCCCCGCTGACCGAGGTCTTCCGCAAGTCTTGGCGTCAGGTGCTGCAGGCCACCTTCCTTGTGGCTGTGACCTACACGCTGTTCTACACGCTCGCCACCTGGTCCCTCGCTTGGGGCACCAAGGAGCAGGGCGAAGGCGGCGGCAACCTTGGCTTCACCAACCAGGAATACCTGCTCATGCTCATGATCTCCATCTGCGTGTTCGCCCTGTTCATCGTGCTGTCCTGCCTGTACGCGGACAAGATCGGCCGCCGTCGCGTGCTGACCTTCTCCTCCTGCGCACTTGTGGTGTTCGCCGTACTCTTCCCGTTCCTGCTGGACGGTGGTCTGGTCGGCCAGAAGAACTTCTTCGCCAACATGGTGTTCCTGTGCGTCGGCTTTGCCCTGATGGGCATCGCCTTCGGCCCGATCGGCGCCTTCCTGCCTGAGCTGTTCGACGCCAACGTGCGTTACTCCGGCTCCGGCATCGGCTACAACCTGGCCGCCATCGTCGGCGCGGCTTTCGTGCCGACCATCGCCACTTGGCTGAGCTCCCACTGGGGCGTCCACTCCGTGGGCCTCTACCTTGCCGTGATGGCCGTGTGCTGCCTCGTCTCCGTACTCACCTGCAAGGAGACTAAGGACGTTGACTTTACCAAGTGACGATGTTCACAACGTGAAAACCCCTAATTCCACTAAGTGAACCCCTACAGGGCTTTTCCGATGCGACGGGACTAAACCTGCATATCGGAAAAGCCCACAAGGAAAGCCACAACAGAATATCGCTCAGCGAAACCCCGCAGAACGCAAGAAAAATTCAACCCCATAAATAAACAAATAAATAAAAGGAGCGCCAAAAATGGCAGCAACTATCTGGTACGAGAAGGACGCCGATCTGTCCGTGTTCGATGGCAAGAAGGTGGCTATCCTGGGCTACGGTTCTCAGGGTCACGCCCACGCGCTGAACCTGCGTGACTCCGGTGTCGACGTGGTCGTCGGCCTGCGTCCTACCTCCAAGTCCGTGGAGTTCGCCAAGGAGCAGGGCCTTGAGGTCAAACCGGTTGGTGAGGCCGTCGCTGAGGCTGACGTTGTGATGATTCTTCTGCCTGACCAGTACCAGGCAGCCGTCTACAAGAAGGACGTTGAGCCGAACCTGAAGCCGGGCGCTGCCCTGGCCTTCGCCCACGGCTTCAACATCCACTACGGTTACATCAAGCCGTCTGAGGATCACCCGGTGTTCATGGTTGCCCCGAAGGGCCCGGGCCACATCGTTCGTCGTGAGTACGCCGCTGGCCGTGGTGTCCCGGTCGTCGTTGCTGTTGAGCAGGACCCGGACGGCAAGACCTGGCCGCTGTGCCTGGCTTACGCCAAGGCTCTGGGCGCTCTGCGTGCAGGCGCCATCAAGACCACCTTCACCGAGGAGACCGAGACCGATCTGTTCGGTGAGCAGGACGTCCTCATGGGCGGCATCAACCACCTGTGCGACCTCGGCTTCGACGTGCTGACCGAGGCTGGCTACCAGCCGGAAATCGCCTACTTCGAGGTGTTCCACGAGCTGAAGATGCTGGTCGACCTCGCTAACGAGGGTGGTCTGAACAAGGCTCGTTGGTCCTGCTCTGACACCGCTCAGTACGGCGACTACACCTCCACCGTCATCACCGAGGAGACCAAGAAGCGCATGCAGTATCAGCTCAAGCGCATTCAGGATGGCTCCTTCGCCAAGGAGTTCATGGATGACCAGGCTGCCGGCGCCCCGAAGTTCAAGAAGCTGCAGGAAGAGTACTCTCACCCGCACCTCGAGACCGTTGGCCCGAAGCTGCGCGCCATGTTCTCCTGGAACAACGCCGAGGCCAAGGACAAGGACGAGGCTGAGTCCTTCAACGGCAAGATCGCTCGTACCCAGGTTCAGTGATTGCCGCCCCTGAAGGGGATTTAAGCTAGCAAACCGCCGTTCCCGCCCATACGGGAGCGGCGGTTTTGTGTTGTTGCGCGCAGCGAATCATTCTCAATAACAACTATGCGCTGATTTCTTGCAGGCAAACGAACACCGAATATGCAAGATCGTTGATATCTCAGCCTTTCCCCATATGTGGGATTGTGCGATTCTGTTCAAAAGGGTGCAGAGTTGTTATCGAGAATCGTTCTCTGCACACGGCTGTCCATACTCCAATAGTGACCTAGCTCACGTTGTGGACTCCAGCGGGGCTGCGACGGCGTTCTCGGTAGGATTGAACTCGGTTTGAAGGACACAATCCTCGCAAAACAGGACTTATCTGCACACCGTAGATACCCCCGGCGCCCAGCGGCGCCACAACCCACTACTGAAAAGGAGTGCCAATAATGGCAGCACAAATCTGGTATGAGAACGACGGCGATCTTTCCGTCCTCGAAGGCAAGAAGGTCGCAATCATCGGCTACGGTTCCCAGGGCCACGCCCACGCGCTGAACCTTCGCGATTCCGGTGTCGACGTGGTCGTCGGCCTGCGTCCGACCTCCAAGTCGGTCGACTTCGCCAAGGAGCAGGGCCTCGAGGTCAAGTCCGTGGCCGAGGCTTCCGCCGAGGCCGACGTGATCATGATTCTGGCCCCCGACCAGTACCAGCGCACCATCTGGGCCAACGACATCGAGCCCAACATCAAGCCGGGTGCTGCTGTTGCGTTCGCTCATGGCTTCAACATTCACTACGGCTACATCAAGCCGTCTGAGGATCACCCGGTGTTTATGGTTGCCCCGAAGGGCCCGGGCCACATCGTTCGTCGTGAGTACGCCGCTGGCCGTGGCGTGCCGGTCGTCGTGGCCGTCGAGCAGGATCCGCGTGGCGACGGCTGGGCTCTGACCCTGGCCTACGCCAAGGCCCTCGGTGCCCTGCGCGCCGGTGCCATCAAGACCACCTTCAAGGAAGAGACCGAGACCGATCTCTTCGGCGAGCAGAACGTGCTCATGGGTGGCGTGAACAAGCTCGTCGAGATGGGCTTCGAAGTCCTGACCGACGCCGGCTACCAGCCGGAAATCGCCTACTTCGAGGTCTGCCACGAGCTCAAGATGCTCGTCGACCTGATGAACGAGGGCGGTCTGAACAAGGCTCGTTGGTCCTGCTCTGACACCGCTCAGTACGGCGACTACGTCAACACCGTCATCAACGAGGACTGCCGCAAGCGCATGGAATACCACCTGCAGCGCATCCAGGACGGCTCCTTCGCCAAGGAGTTCATTGACGACCAGGATGCCGGCGCCCCGCACTTCAAGGAGCTGCAGGAGAAGTACTCCAACGAGCGCATCGAGACCGTCGGCCCGAAGCTGCGCGCCATGTTCTCCTGGAACAAGGATGGCGTCAAGGATGCCGACGAGGCCAATTCCTTCACCGGTAAGATCGCCCGCGCTCAGGTTCAGTGAGCCCCTGTAGCTCCCGCTGGCGCATAAGCGCCTGAGGGGAGTACCCAGCACGTACCAAAAGGCCGCCGCTCCGATTCATTCGGAACGGCGGCCTTCTAGTATGGTCCCACCACGTAGCCAAACTTCCACCACGCAGTGAACCACAGAGTTACTTGATTACCCACGCAGAGGTGTCGGTGGGAAGTTGACCGTCGGGAGTCAGCGGGCCGGAAGCGAGCACCACAGAGCCTTCGGGCAGTGAGACCGGGGCAGTGCCAAAGTTAGTAACCGAGGTGAACGTGCGTCCCTCAACCGCCGCACGGCGGTACGCCACCACGTCCGCTCCCATATCCACCTGCTCGGCGGTGGTGTCGCGCGTGGCGGTCAGCGACTCCTGACGAATCGCCAACGCCGCATGATACAACGTGTACATCGAATCCGGGTCGGCCTGCTCCACGTCCACCGCGTAATCCTTGAACCACAGCGGCTGCGGCAGGTGCGGGTCGGCGGCCGGCGTCACGCCATCGGCGCGAACCGCAGGGGAGAAGCCGAAGGAAGCGCCCGTGCCGAACTGGCCGGCGGCGCACAGCGGCACATGGTTCTCGCCGGTGCCATCGTCGGCCGGAGCCGGACGGCTGAAATCGGCCAGAGCGGGCTCGTCGGAAGCGGTCCAAGGCAGAGGCACGCGGCAACCGTCACGGCCCTTATCCATCGTGGCCTGAGCGGTGTGGAAAGCGGTCGGATCCTCCAGTCGATCCCACGGAATATCGGCCACCTCAAACAGACCCAGCTCCTCGCCCTGATAAATATAGGCGGCGCCGGGCAGACCAAGCTCCATCAGCGCGGCGGCACGGGCACGGCGGGTGCCGAGCTCGCGGTCTTCGGGATATGTGGTGCCGTTGCGCAGCAGCCAGTCGTGCGGCAGCTGGTGGTAGGGCGCGCCCTTGACCTGCGGCAGACCATAGCGGGAGGGGCTGCGCGGCACGTCATGATTGTTCATGACCCACGTGGTGGTGGAGCCGCCGGTTTCGGCCGCCGCCTTGAGCCCGGCGGCGATGGCCTTGCGGAACTCGTCGGCATACCAGTTGGCCTGCGCGAAGTCGAAGTTGAAGGACTGGCCCAGCTCGTCCATCGAAGCGTACAGGTGCTGGTGCTCGGGCACCACCCACGCCTCGGCCACGGCGAAGCGCGGCGGAGTGTATTCGTTGAACACCTTGCGCCATTCGCGGTAGATGTCGTGCACCTCGCGGCGGTCGAACAGCGGGTGGCTGAAGTCGTGGTTCAGCACGCCGACCACGCTGTATTCGCGGCCGAGCTCCTCCAGCGGCTTGGATTCAAGGTCTTTGGCCAGGCCGTGCGCTACGTCGATGCGGAAGCCGTCGGTGCCGTGGTCGGACCAGAAGCGCAGGGTCTTTTTGAACTCCTCGTGGATGTCCGGATTCTTCCAGTTGACGTCCGGCTGCGCCTTGTCGAACAGATGCAGGTACCACTGGCCGTCGGGCACGCGCGCCCAGGCCGGGCCGCCGAAGAAGGACTGCCAGTCGTTCGGCGGCAGTTCGCCGTGCTCGCCGCGGCCGTCACGGAAGATATAGCGATCGCGTGCGGGGGAGCCAGGTTCGGAGGCGAGGGCTTCCTTGAAGAACACGTGCTTGTCGGCGGTGTGGTTGGGCACGATGTCCACGATCACTTTGATGCCGGCCTCGTGCGCGGCCTCGGCCATCGCGTCGAAGTCGTCCATGGTGCCTAGGCGCGGGTCGACGTTGCGGTAGTCGATCACGTCGTAGCCGCCGTCCGCCAGATCCGAGGGGTAGAACGGGGAGAGCCAGATCGCGTCGACGCCGAGGTTCTTCAGGTAGTCCATCTTCTCGGTGACGCCGGCGATGTCGCCGAGTCCGTCGCCGTTGACGTCCTTGAAGCTGCGCGGGTAGATCTGGTAGACGACGGCCTGCTTCCACCAGTCGTCATTGAGGTTGTTGGCGGTCATGCCGATTCCTTCCTGTTCCGGGTGCGTTGTGGTTGGGTTGTTCCGGTTGTGCTCGAACTGCTGTGTGAAGACCCAACCGTTGTATTGATGATGACAACGATATCATGTGAATTACGCATGCAAAAGTCGATTTATCGGCGTTTTGCGATGGTAACGTAGTCACGCCTGCGCGGACGCTGCTGTTGCGGCAGGCGGCGCGGTGGTTTCGCGCAGTATCAGCGGAGTGTCCGGCCGTACGAATGCCGGTTCGATTGACTTGCCCGCAATGGCATCCAATACCATGTGCCCGGCGGCCACGCCCATTGCGAACGGGTCCTGATGCAGTGTGGTCAGTCCCACGGCGGCGGACAGGGTGGAATCGTCGAAGCCGATGATGGAGATGTCCTGAGGTACCCGCCGCCCGTATTGACGCAGGCGATACAGCACGGGTGCGGCCATTTCATCATCCTCAAAACAGAAGGCGGTGATGCTGGGGGAGGCGTTCAGTGCGGCGTTCAATGCCGCGTTGCTTTCGCCAAGACCGCGTTGAATGCTCAGAGGCGTTAGTTCGATCCCCGGATGGGCGGCAGTAGCGTCGATGACGCCCTGCAGGCGAGCCTCGGCACTGTAGCGCATATTGGTTTCGGTCGGTGCGCTGCCGACGAATGCGATATGTCGGTGGCCGAGTGCAATCAGGTGCTCGATGGCCGAACGTGTGGCGGCGTAATCGTCAATGCTCACGCCTGCGTCGAACCCATCGGTGGAGGGAATGTTGATGCCGACAATCGGCACGTGCATATGCTTCAGTCGCTCCACTTCAGCCGGCTCAATGTCGAAGGAGCTGACAATCACCGCATCCGCATTGCGTCGCACGGGCAAATCCGCAAAGAAGTCATGGCGCTCGGCGGCGTTGCGCATGGGGTAGGGCACAGTGTCGTAGCCGGAGGGGCGCAGCGCCGAGTCAAGGCCGGCGAAGATGTTTGCATTGAACCAGGTGGTGATGGTCTCGCTGGCCAGCAGCGCAATGCGGAACGACTGGCCGGACTTCAGTGCGGCGGCCGAGCGAGAGACGGAGTAGTCGAGCTTTTCGGCCGCGGTCATCACTCGGTCTCGAGTCTCTGGAAGCACTAGATCCGGCTTGGCGAAGGTTCGGGACACCGTGGATACGGAAACGCCGGCCTCGCGGGCCACCGCTTGAATGCTTGCCTTGGTCATATGCCGTCGCTCCTTCGCCGTCGCGAACAATCATTGTCATGACAACGATAACATGCCCATAACAAGTCGTCGTCTTCGGCTATCTCGATTACGAGGGGCTGATTTAGACCAATTTCCCATTGCCGGAATCGATCACCGCTTCTCTCGGCGCATCACGGCGGCTAGGGACTGCACGCGTGGCAGGTCGAAGACCTCGTCGGTATGTACCACGTGGCCTGAGCTGTCCGCCAGCGGCACGCGCCAGTTCGAATACTCTCTGGAAGTGCCCGGCTGATTCTGGGAGCGGCATTCGCCCACGCCGTCCACCAGCGCTGCCTGCAGCAGCAGCGACGGCGTATCGGTGAGCATGGCGTGCATCGCTTCCACGATTTCCTGCACATGGCCTTCCACATCATCCGCCACGGTCTGCGAGATATAGCCGTTCTCCACCAGACGGTTCATCATGGCCGTGCGCTCGGCCATCGCCGAGGCGGCGAATGCCTCCACCGGCTCGCTCAGGAGATGCAGCTCCTCGCGCAGCTTGACGTGTGCGAAGTTCAGGTAGCCGGCGGTGGGTGGCAGATCGTGCGTGGTCACCGAGGCCAATGCCTGTTTGCGATAGTCCTTGGGTGCGCGGTACGGGTCGCCGGCGTTCGGCGAATCGTCCACGCGGTTGAACCATTCCACGTCAGTGCCGAGCACGCCGTGATCGGCCAGAATGCGGCGCACGTAATCCGGTACGGTGCCCAGATCCTCGCCAACCACCATGCCTCCGGCGCGCGTGGCCTCGATGGCCAGTACTCCCAACATCGCCTCGTGGTTGTACGTCACGTATGCGCCGTTGCGGGCACCGAGCCCCTGCGGAATCCACCACAGGCGGAACAAGCCCAGCACATGGTCGATGCGCACCGCGCCCGCGTGCTCGTACATCGAATGCACCATCTCGCGGTACACCTGGTAGCCGGTGGCCTCCAGGTAGCGCGGGTTGAACGGTGGCTGGCCCCAATCCTGGCCCTGCTGGTTATAGAAGTCCGGCGGGCAGCCGACCGTGACGCCACCTGAGGCGAAGCGTTCCGGATTGGCCCAGGCATCCGCGCCGAGCCCGTGCACGCCCACGGCCATGTCCTGCATCAGCCCCAGCGTCATGCCGTGGTCCAGCGCCTCCTGCTGCGCGGCGTTCACCTGCTCGGCAGCGATCCACTGCAGCCAGCGGTTGAACTCGAACAGGTCGTGGTGCTCCTCGACGAGCTGGCGCACGGCCGGGTCGTCGATGGTCTTCTCGAAGAACCAACGGTTCTCGCCCCACGGCGCGCCCCATACCTCGAAGCACAGGCACCATGTGGCGAAGGAATCGAGGTCCGGGCCGGCGGTGGTCTTGAAATGCTCGAATTCGAGCTCGCGCTTGTTGTTGCGGCCCGCTTCGAAGATCAGGCGCAGCGCCGGGCGCTTGGCCTCCCACGCCGCGTTGATGTCCATCGGGGTCGATTCGTCGTTGCGCGCGGCCACCGAATCATGCAGCGCATCCACCTGCGCGCGCACGTCGGCCGGCAGTGTGGCATATTCGGGGATATCCTGCGGCCGGATGTACGTCACGTTGAGGAATCGGCGCGATTCCGGTAGATACGGCGATGGCTCAAGCGGCGGAATCGGCGCGCCGGCGTGAATCGGATTGATGAGCATGAAGTCGGCCTTGGACTTCTCGGCGGCATCTGCCAAAAGACGCTTCAGATCGCCGTAATCGCCGATGCCCCACGATTCGCGGGACCGCACGGAATACATCTGCGTCATCCAGCCCCACCGCTGGTGCTCGGCGACCGCCTCCGGCACGGGAATGCGCGCGGGGGCGGCGATGATGGCCGCCTTGCCCTCGCGCCCGTCAACCGTGACGGTCAGCGTGTGGTAACCCATCGGCAAATCGGGGGCGATGGTCAAGTCCGGCTTGCCGGAATTGAGGTTCGGCAGCAGGGCAAAGTGGCCAAACGCGGTGCCGTCCTCCAGTTCGATGGAGGCGGTGATGTCCGCGTCCGACGAGCAGTTCAGGGTGATGCCGGTCGGTTTGCCGGTGGTGGCGACGATGGTGGAGGGGAGCAAACGTTTGCTGTTTTCCACCTCAAGTTGGGTCATGGAGCGTACGATGGCCTCGTCGCTGGATGCGTCCACGTCGAGGGCCTTGAGTACGGCGACCAAGGCCGCGTCGCTGATTTCGGTGTAGGTGCCGAGCTGGTCGATGAATGAGGTGGCAAGTCCGCAGGCTTTGGCGAGCTTGATGAGCGGGCGGGCGAGTCGTTCCGTGCTTTCCGCGCGCTGCGGGGCACCGGAAGCGGCGTTGTTGGTGGTGTCTGCGATGGTGCCGGTGCTGGTTGCTGCGTCGTTGCCGTATGCGTCGGTCATGATGACTCCTTGCTTGCAAATCGGGTACTGCTAGTCGTTTGCATTGCTGTTCGAGGGCCGCTCTGCGTTGAGGTTCCGGCAACCTGACAGACCAATGTTCGAGCTGTTCTGCCTCTACCGTAACTCATATTGACAACGATTGCAATACATTCGGTGAGTTGGACGAGGCTAGAGGTGTTGGTGTTTGTCGTGATGGCCCGTTGACTATCCCCAGTCGACTTTGCCGACAGCCTCGCCGGCGGAGGTGAGGTCGAACGGGTTTAACCAAACACGACGAACGATTGCGGGGAGAGCGTCAGCTGCCCGCCGCTCACGGCCGGTTCACTAAGACTGAGCAGCACGTCGGCGTCGGAAGAGAGCTCGTCCGGCAGGTATTCCGTGAGGAATGAGGCGATTGAGGCACCTGAATCGGCGTTGAAATAACTGGAATCGCCTTCGTGCTCCATAGGCGTGTCGGTATTGCGCAGCAACAGGTTGTAGCCGTTCGGGTGGCCGTCCCGGCGCCAGTCGAGGTAGAGGTCCATGTCGAAGCCGGCCTGCATCGATTCGTTCGGATGGCCTGGACGCCATCGGCGGACCGACCTGGGTGGATTCCGATAAGGCGGCCGTATGGGTGACCAACTGGGACACCGAGCGCAACGGCTCCTCGCTCACCACCCGTGACGGCACCAGCTACCTGCTCGCCAACGCCTTCATGCTCGCCTACGATTACGGCCAGCCGCACATCTTCTCCGGCTACTACTACGCCGGCGTCGACGACGGCGCTCCCGGCGCCACCCGCACCTCCGTGCCGGACATGACCTGTCCGACCGACGGCATCGAAACCGCCGGCACCTGGCACTGCGCGCAACGCTGGACCGCCATCCGCGGCATGATCGGCTTCCGCAACGCCGTGGCCGGCACCTTCACCGGCACCGTGGCCAAGGGCTCGGCCGTCGCCCTATACGCCGGCGCGACGCCCGCAAACTGGACCGGCACCCGGAAAGACGATCCGTCCGATCCCGCCTGGTTCACCGGCGAAACACCGCATAAGGGCGATGACACCGCCGCCAAGTCCGCCGATTCCGCAGCGTCCGCCAAGTCAGGCGACGCCAAGTCCGGAAAGGCAACGTCCGATGCCATCCGCCGCGCCGCAACGCTCGCCGCCATCCTCCTGCCCGTCATCGTCGGCGTCACGTTCATGGCGATAGCTCGCAGGAACGGCAAAGCCCAGTCCGACAACAGCGGCCCGAATGACGACTGATTCGGCCCCGCTCAGCCGCGCACCCGCGGCGCGGCGGTGGAGTCGCGTACCAGCAGTTGCACGGGGAAGATCTCGTGCGGCTGGTCCAGGGTGCGCCCCTCGATAAGGTCCAGGGCCTTGCGCGCGGCGGCGACGGCCATGTCGTACGGCTTCTGGCGCACGGTGGTCAGCCCCACCTCGCCCGAGAACGTGCTGTTGTCGAATCCGGTGACGGACAGGTCGGCCGGAATCGCCATGCCGCATTGGCGCAGGCGGAAGAACAGCGGAATCGCCAGCGAATCCTGATGGAAGCACAGGGCAGTTGGGGCGTCGTCGCGCGCGAGCAGCGCGGTGAGGGCGGCGTCGACCGGATCGTCGCCGGCCTGCATGTCCATCGTCTGGCCGGTCACGCCGTCCAGTTCGCTGCACGCCTCCAGGAATCCGGTGACGCGGTTGTGCGAGCTGAAGCCCATCGTGGCATCGAACGTCTCGTACAAATACAACAGGTTGCGGTGGCCGAGCGTGGTCAGATGGCGCACGATCAGCCGGATGCCGGCCTTGTCGTCGATGCCCACGGAGGCGGTGAACCCCTGCGAGGCCGTGTTGATGCCGATGAGCGGGATCCGCGTGGTGTTGAGTCGCCTGATTTCGGCCGGGGTGATGGCGAACGACGAGACGATGACCGCGTCCGCGTTGCCGCGCACCGGCAGTTCGTCGAAGAACTCCTCGCGCGCGCCCGCGTCGCCGATCGGTTGGATGACCAGATCGTAGCCGGCCGATCGCAGCACTTCGTTGAGGCCTTCGATGATGCGCGAGGTGAACCAGTCGAGCTTGCTGCTGCCCACCAGCAGCGCCACGCGGTGGGAGCGGCCCGATTTGAGGATGCCGGCCATGCGGGATACCGAGAAGTCGAGTTGTTGGGCGGCCTCCATCACCTTGGCGCGCGTTTTGGCGGAGACCATGTCAGGGCGGGAGAACGCGCGGGAGACCGTGGCGGTGGAGACGCCTGCTTGCCTGGCGACGTCCTCGATGCTGGCTTTCATGGCCCCTCCCGGTTTTTCAAAGTTGACGGTGTGACAAACTTCTCTTCATTGTAAATCATTGCAGTACGTTTTACGACAGTCATAGTGCAATGGGTTGCGATATTGCGACACGCCGAAAATATAGACCAATATGGTCTCAATAGCTTTGGAATGTAACAGGTTGCAAATGTAACGGTTTGCATGGCTGAGAAAGCCGGGTTGCCGAACTAGTTCGACACCCGTATACTGAACCGTGTTCACTTAGAGCTTGCGAGGAAGTAAGGGAGATAATGAAGATCAAGAAATCTCTCGCCGCGCTGACTGCAACCGTGAGCATTATGGCACTTGCAACCGGTTGCAGTTCGAGCGGTTCGTCGGGCGTCGTCGACACCCAGGCCGACAAGGGCCTGGCCGTCATGGGCCTGGCCGTCATGGGCGACACCATCACCTACGACCCCAACCACTTGGTCAACGACGGCCAGCCCATCGAACTGGGCTACTGGTCCTGGGGCGACGAAAGCACTGACCCGGTGATCTCCATGCTCCACGAGTACGAGAAGATCCACCCGAACGTCACCTTCAAGATCTCGCAGGTGGCTTGGAGCGACTACTGGGTCAAGACCCCGCTCTCGCTCAAGGGCAACAAGAACGTCCCCGTGCTGTTCAACGTCCACAACTCCGAGGATGCCCTGCTCCGCCCGCACGCCGCCCGCCTCGACGGCGCCAGCGACTGGCGCATCTTCCACCAGGTGGTGCTGCCGATGAGCCGCAATTCCATCGCCGCGCTCGCCAGCTTCACCTTCCTGTGGAACTGGGAGGACTACCTCTGGCCGTTCCTCATGATCACCGATGACGACAAGCAGCTGTTGTCGGTGGGCCTCAAGATGTTCTCCGGCCAGTACGGCACCGATTACGGCGGACTGTTCGCCGCCACCTCCGTGACCATCATCCCGGTGGTCATCGTCTACCTGGTGTTCCAGAAGCAGTTCATCGCCGGCATCGCCACCGGCTCTGGCAAGTAAACCCGGCCGGTTTCGGCCGAATCCGAACCGCGCCGCAGTCTCCCACCAGTCCCGGGGAGCCGCGGCCGCATCACTCGTATCATCGTGAATAACCGTACAGAAGGGGTAACCATGGCACAGTCACCACAACTCAAGCAGTCGTCTCCGACCTCGCCCGATCCGCAGGACTTCCGCCTCGACGCCACGCCGGCCATGCGCGCCGACAATGTGGTGTCCGGCGAGCACTGGCGCATCGGACTCATCACCGATTCGCTCGTGCGATTCGAATGGTCCGATTCCGGCGTATTCGAGAACCGTCCGACCCAGACCGTCCTGAACCGCGATTTCGGCAGCCCGGTCGAACGCCGCGTCACCGAGCGCGACGGTCGCGTCATCATCGACACCGCGGCCCTGACCATCGTCTACGACCAGCAGCCGTTCAGCAAGGAAGGCCTGAGCGTGGTCGTCAAAGGCGTGGCCGACACCCAGTTCAACACCTGGCATTACGGCGACGCCCAGCGCGGCAACCTCAAAGGCACCGCCCGCACGCTGGACGAGGCGGACGGCGCCATCGAGCTTGACAACGGCGTGATCTCGCGCGATGGCTGGGCCGTCATCGACGATTCCGCCGCCAACATCATCATCGAAACCGACACGGTGAACGGCAAGGCGAACCCGTTCGGCACCTGGGTATCCCCGCGCGCCACCGCCGAAACGGACTTGTACTTCTTCGGCTATGGCCACCGCTACATCGAGGCCGTACGCGACTTCTATCGCCTGACCGGCCCCACGCCGCTCCTGCCGCGCTTCGCCATGGGCAACTGGTGGAGCCGCTACTACCGGTACACGCAGGACGGCTATCTGGCCCTGATGGACCGCTTCAAGCGCGAGGGCATCCCGTTCACCACCTCCGTGATCGACATGGACTGGCATCGCGTGGACGACGTGGACCCGAAGTACGGTTCCGGCTGGACCGGCTACTCGTGGAATCGCGAACTGTTCCCCGACCCGCCGGCCTTCCTCGCCGACCTGCACCGGCGCGGCCTGCGCACCACACTGAACGTCCACCCGCGCGACGGCGTGCGCGCGTTCGAGGACGCCTACCCCGAAGTCGCCAAGCGCGTCGGCATCGACCCGGCCACCGAGGAGAACGTGGAATTCGACCTCACCAACCCGGACTTCGTGGACGCCTATTTCGACATGCACCACCGCATGGAGGCCGAAGGTGTCGACTTCTGGTGGCTGGACTGGCAGCAGGGCGGCGTGACCCGCCAGAAGGGTCTCGACCCGCTGTGGATGCTCAACCACATGCACTACCTCGACTCAGGGCGCGGTGGCAACTGGCCGCTCACCTTCTCCCGGTACGCCGGCCCCGGCTCCCACCGCTACCCGGTCGGCTTCTCCGGAGACACGATCGTGACCTGGGAATCGCTCGCCTTCCAGCCGCAGTTCACCGCCACCGCTTCCAACATCGGGTATGGCTGGTGGAGCCACGACATCGGCGGCCACATGTTCGGCTACCGCAACGAAGAGCTGGAGGCCCGCTGGTACCAGCTCGGCGCGTTCAGCCCGATCAACCGACTGCATTCGTCCAACTCGCCGTTCTCCGGCAAGGAGCCGTGGAACTTCAACCGTGACGTGAGCGCCGCGATGGTGGACGCGCTGCGTCTGCGCCACGCGATGATGCCGTACTTGTACACCATGAACTACCGTGCCGCCGAAGCCGGCCGTCCGCTGGTCGAGCCGATGTACTGGCAGAACCCGGATACGCCGGACGCCTACGAGGTGCCGGATGAGTTCCGCTTCGGCACCGAGCTCGTGGTCGCGCCGATCGTCTCCCCGGACGATGCCGCCGCCTGCCGCGGCCGCGCCGACGCCTGGCTGCCGCAGGGGGAGTGGTTCGACTTCTTCGACGGCCGCCGATACGTCTCATCCGACGCCGCTGGCCGCCGACTGGAGGTCTGGCGCTCGCTCGACCGCACGCCGGTGTTCGCCAAGGCCGGCGCGATCGTGCCGTTGCAGGACGTCGCGGAATCCGGCGAAGCGATCAACTCTATCGCCAACCCGCAGGCCCTGCGCGTGCTGGTGTTCCCTGGTGCCGACGGCTCGTTCGTCATGCGCGAGGATCGCGGCACGTGGGGCGCCCCCAGCGCCGACACCGCGATAGCGTTCACGTGGGGCGGGGCCGATGCGTCGCCCAGCGCCTTCACCGTCGCGCCGGTTACCGGCGATACGTCCGCCGTACCCGAGTTGCGCGACTGGACGGTCGTGTTCCGCGGCGTCGCGCCGGTTGACGCGGCCAGCGGCGTGCGTGCATGGTCCGGCGAGGCTCCGGTCGAGGCGACGGTGGCGTACGACGAGGCGACCATGAGCCTGACCGTGTCCGTCACCGGCATCAGCTCGGCTGCCAGTCTGCGCATCGAGATTCCCGGCGGTCTGCGCATCGCCGACAATCCGGTCGAATCGGACGCGATGGACCTACTGCTGCACGCCCAGATGCTCTACCGCACCAAGGAGCTCGCGCTGCAGGCGGTCCACAAGCTCGGCATCGGCGCGATCGGCGCCCTGCGCACCATGAACCGTGGTCCGCGCTACGCCAACGATTTCTGGATCACCGACATGCCCGATGCGGTGGCCGGCGCGCTCGAAGAAATTTTGCTGCGCAGCTGAGCCCGGTTGCAGTTTTCTGCAACATCCGGGTGCGCCCCGGTATGCGGCGATAAGTTCGGCATGGTTGCCGAAGAGCGTGGCATACCGGGTGCAGTGCGTGGGATGGCCTTCGCGATTGCACTCATCGTGCGGTCAGTGGAAAGGAACTTTTCATGCACAAGGTGAAACAGCACAAGGGCGTCGCGGTGGCCGCCGCGGTCTGCGCGGTCGCGATGGCGGCCTCGCTCGCGACCCACGCCGGCGCGGCCGGGGACCGGCGTTATTGACTGGCTGGCGTTATCGAGTGATTGGCGGTATCAATTAGCCGGCGTTATTGATGAGCCGGTGTTGTCGATTAGCCAGCGTTATCGACCGGCACTGAAGCATGCAGTACCCACTGCCCGCGTTTCTCCCGCACATCCCAATCCCCGTGCGCATGCAGCACACGCTCCCGATAGTACGCAAGCCCGGAATGCCGCCCCCTCAAACGTCGCGTCACCTTGACGCGGACGGTCCGTCACATCAATGGTGACGCGGTCCTGAGCGGCGGAAACCAGCACCACGTAACGCTGCGTCGAATCGGCATACCTGGCGATATTGCCAAACAATTCCCGCAGAAAATCGGCGACAAACACTGTGTCTGAGTTATTCAGCGCATCGATGCCCCCAGCGACAATAACGTCGCCGACACACCCCATGCGCCGCAATCGCGCGCCGCCGCTGGCAAGTCTGATGGCAAGGCTGATGGCGCGCCCCAGTCACCCCTTGCAGTTTTCTGTATAAGTGGATTTTGGCTCCAAACGCACCACTCCGTCATCGCCGTCAGTCACTCCCACAAAAAACTTGAGCCAAACATACTCAACTTTTTGTGTTGAAATTGGGAATAGAACTTGCCAAATGGAAGTTGAGTGATGTAGGCTCAAGTTTGGAAGGTCCAAGAGACGACCAATCGGAACTTGGGCAAAGAACGTAAGAACAAACGAGTAATTAAGGAGCACACATTATGGCACGTGCAGTTGGTATCGATCTGGGAACCACGAATTCCTGCATCGCAACTCTTGAAGGTGGCGAGCCCACCGTTATCGTCAACGCTGAAGGCGCGCGCACCACGCCGTCTGTGGTGGCCTTCTCCAAGTCCGGCGAGATCCTCGTCGGCGAAGTGGCCAAGCGTCAGGCCGTGACCAACGTTGACCGCACTATTTCTTCCGTCAAGCGCCACATGGGCTCCGACTGGACCGTCGACATCGACGGCAAGAAGTGGACCCCGCAGGAGATTTCCGCGCAGATCCTGATGAAGCTGAAGAGGGATGCTGAGGCCTACCTCGGCGAGCCCGTCACCGACGCCGTCATCACCTGCCCGGCATACTTCAACGATGCCCAGCGTCAGGCCACCAAGGACGCCGGCAAGATCGCCGGCCTGAACGTCCTGCGTATCATCAACGAGCCGACCGCAGCCGCTCTGGCCTACGGCCTTGAGAAGGGCAAGGAAGACGAGCGCATCCTGGTCTTCGACCTCGGCGGCGGCACCTTCGATGTCTCCCTGCTGGAGATTGGCAAGGATGACGACGGCTTCTCCACCATTCAGGTTCAGGCCACCAACGGCGACAACCACCTCGGTGGTGACGACTGGGATCAGAAGATCATCGATTGGCTGGTTTCCGAAGTCAAGAACAAGTACGGCGTCGACCTGTCCAAGGACAAGATCGCGCTGCAGCGTCTGAAGGAAGCCGCTGAGCAGGCGAAGAAGGAGCTCTCCTCCTCCACCTCCACCAGCATCTCCATGCAGTACCTGGCCATGACCCCTGACGGCACCCCGGTGCACCTGGATGAGACTCTGACCCGTGCGCACTTCGAGGAAATGACCTCCGACCTGCTGGGTCGCTGCCGTACGCCGTTCAACAACGTGCTGCACGACGCCGGCATCTCCGTGAGCGACATCGACCACGTGGTGCTCGTCGGTGGTTCCACTCGTATGCCCGCCGTCAAGGAACTCGTCAAGGAGCTCACCGGTGGTAAGGAAGCGAACCAGTCCGTGAACCCGGATGAGGTTGTGGCTGTCGGTGCCGCCGTGCAGTCCGGCGTCATCAAGGGCGACCGTAAGGACGTCCTGCTTATCGACGTGACCCCGCTGTCCCTCGGTATCGAGACCAAGGGTGGCATCATGACCAAGCTCATCGATCGCAACACCGCCATCCCGACCAAGCGCTCCGAGGTCTTCTCCACCGCTGAAGACAACCAGCCGTCCGTGCTGATTCAGGTCTACCAGGGTGAGCGTGAGTTCGCTCGCGACAACAAGCCGCTGGGCACCTTCGAGCTGACCGGCATCGCTCCGGCTCCGCGTGGCGTCCCGCAGATCGAGGTCACCTTCGACATCGACGCCAACGGCATCGTGCACGTGTCCGCTAAGGACAAGGGCACCGGCAAGGAGCAGTCCATGACCATCACCGGTGGTTCCGGCCTGCCGAAGGACGAGATCGACCGCATGGTCAAGGAAGCCGAAGCTCATGAGGCTGAGGACAAGAAGCGCAAGGAAGACGCCGAGACCCGCAACCAGGCCGAGGCCTTCGCCTACTCCACCGAGAAGCTCGTCAACGACAACAAGGACAAGCTCTCCGACGACATCGTCAAGGAAGTCACCGACAAGGTCAACGCTCTGAAGGAAGCCCTGAAGGGTGACGACACCGAGAAGGTCAAGACCGCTCAGACCGAGCTGATGACCGCCGCCCAGAAGATCGGCCAGGTCCTCTACGCCCAGCAGGGTGCCGAGGGTGCTGCCGCTGGTGCTGACGGTGCCGGCGCTTCCGCTGGCTCCGCCTCCGGTTCCGACGACGACACCGTCGAGGCCGAGGTCGTGGACGACGATGACGACAAGGACAACAAGTGATGTCCGAGTTCAACAAGGACGACTACCTGAACGACCTGCCGGATCCCTCAGATGCTGAGGCTGCCGCTCAGGCCTCTTCAGGGGCTGACGCCTCCGCCGAGTCCGGCTCTGCGCAGGATTCGGCTGCCCAGGCTCCTTCCAATGAAGGAGCCGACGCGGCTCCTGCCGCAGCTGAGGGAGAGAAGACTGGCGAAGGCCAGTCCGATTCCGCAGACACCCTCACCCCGCTCGGCAAGGCCAAGAAGGAAGCCGCAGACTACCTCGAAGCCCTGCAACGCGAACGTGCGGAGTTCATCAACTACCGCAATCGCACGCAGAAGGAGCAGGAGCGCTTCCGCCAGCACGGCATCATCGACGTGCTGACCGCGCTGCTGCCCGCCCTCGACGATATCGACCGCATTCGCGAACACAGCGAGATGGACGACTCGTTCAAGGCCGTCGCCACCAAGATTGACAAGGCCTTCGAGAAGTTCGGTGTCGAGAAGTTCGGCGAAAAGGGCGAGGACTTCGACCCCACCAAGCATGACGCGATCCTGCACAAGCCGGACGCGGATGCCGAAAAGGAAACGGTTGACACCGTGGTCGAGGCCGGCTACCGCATCGGCGATCGCGTAATCCGCGCCGCCCGAGTAGTAGTAGCCTCCCCGCAAAACTGACATCCAGCTCGCTGCAATGAGTTGATATTTACCTTGGCTCCCCTCTCTGAGGGGAGCCAATCATAAAGACTTTTCTAGAAAGGAGACATGAATGGCTGAAAACGAATGGCTCAGCAAAGACTTCTACAAAGTCCTTGGTGTCTCCAAGGACGCTTCGGACGACGACATCAAGAAGGCGTACCGCAAGCTCGCCCGCAAATACCATCCTGACGTCAACAAGACCAAGGAAGCCGAGGAGAAGTTCAAGGACATCTCCGAAGCCTATGACGTGCTGAGCAAGAAGGAAGATCGCCAGAAGTACGACGCGATTCGTCAGTTCGGCATGGGCGGTGCCCGCTTCGCCGGCGGTTCCGGCGGCTTCGATGCTTCCGGTTTCTCCGACATCTTTGGTTCCATGTTCGGCCAGGGTGCCGGCGGCAATGGCTCGCGCATCCGCTTCTCCACTTCGGGCGGCGGCCCCAACAACATCAACGACATCTTCTCGATGTTCGGCGGTGCTGCAGGTCAGGGCGGCCAGCCGTATGGCGGCTACGGCCAATCGCCGTACGGCAATGCCGGCGGCTATGGCTATGAGGAGGCCCCGCGCCCCGAAAACGGCGAGGACCGCAACTCCAAGATCAGCCTGACCCTGCGTCAGGCGGTCAAGGGCGCTACCGTGTCCCTGTCCGTGGACGGCAAGAAGTTCAAGGCCCACGTGCCTGCGGGCGTCAAGGACGGACAGAAAATCAAGCTGGCCGGCAAGGGCAAGCTAGGCATCAACGGCGGCAAGGCCGGTGACCTGTACCTGCACGTCACCGTCAAGCCCGATGCCACATTCTCGATGCGCGGCCATGATATCGTCATGGACCTGCCCGTCACCGTGGGCCAGGCCGTGGCCGGTGGCAAGGTCGAGGCCAAGGATATCGACGGCAATCCCGTTACCTTCAAGGTGCCGGCAGGCTCCAGCTCCGGCGCGGAAGTCAAGCTCACGGGACTTGGCGTCCAGCGCAGCAACCAGCCGGGCGATCTGATCGGCCGTGTGCAGATCATGGTCCCCGCCAAGCCGGGTCTGGCCGTCAAGCACGCCGCCAAAGAATTCGACGAAAAAGCCGGCGACTATCTCAGCCTGTAATCAGGAGGTGAACAATGGCGCGGTTAGCCAACCAGATGAAGCAGTTATACGCGATGTGCGCAACCGCGCTCGTGATGGGCAGGGCCGATCTCGACGGAGCCGATGACGTCGGCTTCGACATCGAACTGCCCATCTTCACCGTCGGCCAGACCGCCGAGTTGGCCAACATTCACCCCCAGACTCTCCGTCAGTACGACCGCCTCGGTTTGGTTCGTCCGCAGCGCACCGATGGCGGCGCACGCCGCTACTGCCTGCGCGACATTGCCCGCCTGACCCGAGCTCAGCGCCTGAGCCAGGATGAGGGCATCAACCTTTCCGGTATCGCGCGCATTTTGGTCCTCGAAGAAGAGAATCGCCAACTGCGCCGCGAAGTCAAACGCATGCAAACCGGCGACCAGGAGAGCGTTTTCGCCGCAGGCCGTGACGGCAATATCGTGGAGATACAACGCTCCAACCGCGCCCGCCTCTGGCGCAACGCCATCCGCCGCGAAACCCGCGAACTGCCCGGCCGCGATACTGCCGCCGATATCGCTGCCGGCGCCACCGGCGACTCCAACTACACTCCCGCCGACTCCAAGTCCATGGTCCTGTGGGGTTGGTGAGTCTGGCCGCATTGCTTCGATTCCTTCTCCATTCGTAAAACTGTTTGTTATCTCACATCGGGCAGCTGCCGAAAAGCACGAATCTTCTTGACGGAGATGTCAAGGTTTGTTACGGTGACGTGCGAAAACCGATTCGTAAGGGGTGCTTTAGGCTGAGACGGTATGTGCCGAACCCTTCGAACCTGTGAGCTAACACTCGCGTAGGGAATGCGACGGTTGAACTCCTCTGTTCGGCTCGGCATCCCATATGCGCGTTGAGAGAGAGGAAGCGTATGTCAATACGCAAGGAGCTGACCGCCCAGAACGTACTGCTGGGTTTCCAGCATGTGCTTGTTTCCAACGTCTGGCTTGATCCGGTGTTTGTGGCCGGAGCAATCGGCTTACCTATTGCCCTGTCGTCGAACATGATTAACGCCATCTTCATCGTCTCTGGTCTGGTTACTTTGGTTCAGGCCACTCGGCTGGTTCGCCTGCCGGTGGTGCAGGGGCCGTCAGCCGCGTTTGACGCGTTGATGATCGCGGCAGGTACGGCCGGCATGCTGGGGGCGGCGAGTTCGTCCATTCTCATCGCTTCGCTTGTGTTCCTGTTGCTGTGCCTGACCGGTGTGATAGAGCGGATGCGGTTCCTGTTCTCTCCGATGATTTCGGGCGTGGTCATCTTTATGGTCGGTGTCTCGCTGTCTGGATTCACGCTGAGCGAGTTTCTAGGCGGGGCTCCCGGCGACAAGACGTTCGCCGATCCGCACATCCTGACCGTGTCGATTCTGACCACGGCGATTGTGCTTGTCCTGTCGTTGCTCGGCAAGGGCCTGCTCAAGTCGTTCTCATTCCTCATCGCGCTCGTCGTCGGCACCGTGGTCGCCGCAGCGTTTGGCATGGTGGACTTCTCTCCTGTGGCATCCAAGGGATGGTTGGGCCTGCCGACCTTCCTGCCCTACGGTCCGTTCACATTTGACTGGAAGATCTTCATCCCGTTCTTCATTGCCTACATGGTTGCCGTCATGGAAGCTCTCGGCGTCTATCAGGCGGCTTCTGAGATTCAGGGCACGTCCCTCGAACGCAAGCAGGTGCGCTACGGTCTTGCCGGCGAGGCGGCCGGTTCAGCCATTTCCTCGCTGATTGGTGGATTCACCACCACCGCCTACCCGCAAAATGTCGGCCTGCTCAACCTGACCGGCGAAGGCAAGTTGCGCACGCGCACGCCTGTGATCATCGCCGCTGTGCTGTTGCTGATTCTGGGCTTCGTGCCAAAGGCGGGCGCGTTGCTGTCCGTCATTCCCTCGGCAGTCGTCGGAGGCATTTTCCTGCCGGCTGCGGCCAGCCTAATCGTGACCGGCCTGCGCGCCCTGCGCAAGGTCGCTGATGACGAGCGCCGTCAAACGGTCATCGGCATGTCTCTGTTGCTCGGCATCGCCCTGCCCAAGGCGCTCTCCGGCCTGACCGGCGGCGCAAGCGTGTTCTTTGGCAACAACATCATGGTCGGTGTATTCAGCGCCATCATTCTCAATGCGCTTTTCGTCGCTCTTCCGGATTTGGTGGCGAAGCATCGTGCGCCGGCGTCCGTGGATGTTCCAGCAGCCGATCCGGCGGATGGGACTGGCGCTGCGGCGTACGATGAACGATAATGCTGGTTGATATTGGATATTGACAGGAGCGATGCAATGACTGATGTGATGGATGACGCGCGTCGTATCAAGCGCGGGATTCTGGATTTTATCCATACCTATGGCTGTGAGCAGGCCCCGGAAGAGGCGTTTGGTGCGTTGGCGCGCGACGTGTTCATCTATCAGTACACGTATGATCTGCCGTACCGTCGTTACTGCGCGGCTAAACGCGTCACCCCCGCAACGCTCAAGGATTGGCGGGAGATTCCGCCGATGCCGGTGGACGGGTTCAAGCACCTTGACCTTTCGACCATACCGACCGAGCAGTGCGAAGCCGTATTCATGACGAGCGGAACCACGCATGGCGGCAAGATGCGTGGGCGCAACTTCCATCCCGATCTTGAGGTGTGGGATGAATCAATGATTGTGCCGTTCCGTCATTTCATCATGCCGGATCGAGAGCGTATCCGCATCGCCGTGATTTCGCCGGCATGGGACATGAACCAGAACTCCTCCCTGTCGCGCTACCTTACCAAGGCCGTGGAGTGCTGCGGCAGCGAAGGCAGCGGTGTGTTCTTCGACGAGCATGGACTCAAGTTCGATGAAATCATCGCCTTCCTTAACCGTGCGGTGTCTGACGGTGAACCGGTGATGCTGATGGGTGTCTCGTCGTCCTATCTGTATCTGTTCGATTACCTGCATGAGCATGATCTGACGTTCGCGCTGGCCCCCGATAGCCGGTTGTTCGACACTGGCGGCTTCAAGAGCACTAAGCGCGACATCACCGAAGACCAGATGCTTGATGAGCTGGAACAGACACTGGGGGTGCCGCGCCACCACTGCGTCAACATGTATGGCATGACCGAGTTGAGCTCGCAGATCTATGACCAAAATATTCTGTCGTGGTATACGGATGGCACCAGCAACTATCTCAAGGCGAACCCCGCCTGGGTGCGCACGGTCTTCCTCGATCCGGAAACGCTGACTCCCGTCAAGGATGGTGAGACCGGTGTGATAGCCCATTACGACCTTGCCAATTGGAATTCATGCATCGGTATTCTGACCGAGGACCTCGGCCATCGGACCCCGGACGGATTCCTGCTGCAGGGCAGGGCGAAGGGAGCCGAGGCTCGTGGGTGCTCAATCGCGGTAGACGAGGTCATCAGTGCCAACCGTTGATGAATCCGTGAGTCAGGCCATTGATGTCTTCCACCTGCCCTCGGGAGTGGATGTTTCGGATTACGAAATCTATGAGGTCGCCACATCGGATGGGGTGAAGCGTTTGCGCTATCCGCGACTGGATGGCTCAAAGGTGACTTCCCTTGCCAAGCAGCTTGTCGATGTTCGCAACCGCACGCTTGCCGCGATGAGTGTCAACGATATTCTCGACATCGTGGCCGACGCGGCCCAACTATGGGCCGATCCGGATTTTGAGCTGCGGCGTCAGGCTGAACTGCTGATTCCCGCAATCACCGGATATGAGCCTGACATGGTGCGGATTGAGCTCAAACGGTATATGCGCCAGTTCAGGCGTCGTGAACTGCTCCGGTTCCTTGACTCCGAAATCGGTCAGCCGTCTATGCTCGACGAATTCCGGCCGAACAAGGCGGGGGGATACTCTAAATATGTGGGCCCAGCGCTCACCTATCAGGTGTTCTCCAGCAATGTGCCGGGGATTCCCGTGTGGAGCATGGCGATGACCCTGCTGGTCAAAGGCGCGATTCTTGGCAAATCTTCATTTTCCGAGCCGGTGATGCCTGCGTTCTTTGCTCGCAGCATTGCGATGGTCAATTCCGACCTCGCTGATGCCATTGCGGTGGTTCCATGGAAGGGCGGCTCGCAGCAGCTCGAGGATTCAGCCATCGATGCGGCCGATGCCGTGATTGTTTACGGTTCTTCGCAGACTACCAAATTGATTGCGGGCAAAGTCGCCGGGTCCAAGCCCTGTCTAGGTTACGGAGCAAAAGTCGGGTTGGCGTTCATTGGCCGAGAGGCTTTGCGTCCTGATACCTATGCCGATACCGTGCATCGTGTGGCTGTTGACATCGCCACATATGACCAGCAAAGCTGCCTGGCTCCGCAGACCGTGTTCGTGGAGACTGATGGAGCCCTCACCCCTCGTGAAGTGGCTCAGCTGCTCGGTGGCGAGCTTGAGAATCAGCAGCGCAAATATCCGCGCTCCGTATTGAGTGACGCCGAGAACGTGGCCATTCAGCGGGCGCGCACCGACGCTGAGATGAGAGCCTTGATGGGCGGGAAGGCCGCGGTGTTCGCCAGTGGCCATAGCACGGCATGGTCGGTGCTGTATCGAGAACTTGACGGTAGCGGTGCCGACGAGGATGTTGCTTCGCTGATGTCGCCGTTGAACCGCACCGTCAACGTGGTGGCGGTGCCAGATTTGTTGGACGCTGCCAGAAGACTGACTTCCTGCCGTGGCTGGCTGCAGAGCTGCGGTGTCGCTGTGGATTCAACCAGACTGTTTGGTCTTGCGGATACATTGGCCGAGGTCGGTGTGAATCGCATCTGTCCGCTCGGTGAGATGGATCGGGCGAAATCCGGCTGGCATCATGATGGGGGCTTCAACCTCATCGATCTGTTGCGCGCGGTGGATGTCGAACGCGGCAGCGACGCGTACAGCGATTCGTTCGATATGGATATGGAATAGGCCTGTGCTGTTGCGGGCAGCAGAGGCTGGTAGCAGGGCGAAAGGCAAGGGTAATGACAGAGCAAAGCGATATGGCACGGCGTCCAATGGTGAATCTGGATGGCAGAACAGCGATCATCACCGGTTCCGGCAAGGGCATAGGAGCGGCTGTGGCGAAATGCCTGGCATCGCACGGAGCCGCTGTCGTCATCAATTACGTACATGACGCCGCCAGCGCGCAGCGCACCGTTGAAGACATCCACTCGCTGGGAGGCTTGGCTATAGCTGTACAGGCGGATGTTTGCGATGAATCGCAATCTTCCAAGCTAGTGGGTACCGCTGTCGACTCATTCGGCGGCGTGGACATCTTAGTGAATAATGCTTTCGGACGCTTCTCCTTTGACCCGCGTCGCCGTTCCACTTTTGCTGGAGGCGATTGGGATGAGTTTAGCGCACAGATCGAGGGATGCCTGCATGGTGCATATCTGATGTGCTCACATGTGGTGCCGCTGATGCGAGCCCAGACCTCCGGGCGTATCATCAACATCTCCAGCAATCTGGTCGATTCGCCCATCGTGCCCTACCATTCGTATATCACTGCCAAAGGCGGCTTGGTCGGCATGACCCGCTCTCTGGCCCAGGAGCTGGGCGGCTTCGGCATTACCGTTAATGCCATTGCCGCAGGTTTGACGGCCGGAACCGCATCCAGCGCAGCCACCACCGAGGATGTTCGTGAACGAATCATTGCCATGACGCCTCTTGGCCGCCTTGCCCGTCCCGATGACATCGCCGGAGGGGTCGCGTTGTTGGCGTCCGACATGGCCGGCTTCATTACCGGACAATGTCTGCACGTCGATGGTGGGCTGACCATGCGCTGAGGCGCAGGGGCGGTGTGCTGACGCGCTATGGTTGTCGCATCCGATTGGTGCAATGGAATGCAGCAAGAGTAAAGGCGCCAATTGGCGTGCGGGCATGTGGACGGAGGTAACTATGCTGCTCAAAGCCGTGTTCTGGGATTTGGACGGTACTCTCATCGATTCTGAGCCGCTCTGGCATGACGGTGAGATTGAGATCGCGCACAACAATGGCGGCGAGTGGAACGAGGACCTCGGTTGGGAGTGCTCCGGCACTCCGGTACCACACGTGGCAGAGGTCATGATTGCGCATGGCTGCACATTGAGCGTTCCCGAAATCGACAAGCAGCTCAAGGATTATGTGTTCAAGGCGGAGGTCGAACGTCTGCCGTGGATTCCTGGTGTGCAAGACGTGCTGCATTCGCTCAAGGAAGCCGACATCCCATCCATGCTGGTCACTACTTCGCCTCGCCGCATGGCCGAGAACATCATGAAGCAGGCTGCTGGATTGCTTGCCGGCTACGTCTGCGGCGATGATCCGTACGAGCACAAGCCGAGCCCTGCCCCATATCTGGCCGCGGCTGAGAGACTCGGCATCGCGCCTGAAGACATGGTCAAGTGCGTGGTAATGGAAGATTCCTCATCCGGTCTGCGCTCCGGCGCCGCCTCGGGGGCCACACTGATTGCGCAGACTGGCTGGATTCGCACCGACACTTCCGGCCTTGGCCAGTTTGCCTCCATCGACTCGTATGAGGGCATCGATGCGGCCGCGCTGGACGCCTTTGTGCGGCAGCGTTTGGGGGAGTAGAAATTTCGTTTGTATTGCGGAGTTTGTGTGGGAAACCCCAGTCGACCTGATGTTATAGGCCGGCTGGTAGGGTATTTGACGGTTTGCATATAACTGTCTGGTTCATTGGGCTGGCAGCTCAATACAAGATTTAGGACTCATAGGAAACACATGGGCTTCGTTAATTTCATCATCGAACTGCTGAAGGATCCGCGTGCCGCGATTGCCGGTTGGATTGCCATGGGCGTGGCGCCGACCCTCGGATTCATCTTCCTCATCGTATTCATCGAAACGGGCGTGGTGTTCTTCCCGTTCCTGCCCGGTGATTCGCTGTTGTTCGCGGCCGGCGTGTTCGCAGCCCCGGATGCTGCGACCGGCAAGGCCGCGCTGCCGCTGTTCTGGTTGCTGCCGGTGGTTTGGTGCGCGCCGATTATCGGCGACCAGTGCAACTACTTCATCGGTCATTTCTTTGGTCGCCGTATTATCCAATCCGGCAAGGTGAAGGCGCTGACTCCTGAGCGACTGGCCAAAACCGAGGGCATGATTGAAAAGTGGGGCCCGCTGGCTGTGTTCCTGGGCCGCTTCTTCCCGTTCATTCGTACGTTCATGCCGTTCATTTCCGGTATTTCCGGTATGCGTTGGAGCCGTTTCACGCCGTTCTCAGTGCTCGGCGGCCTGTGCTGGTCCACGTTGTTCACGCTGCTGGGCTACTTCTTCGGCAACATTCCGGCCGTGCAGGATCACTTCGAACTGGTGATCGTGCTGATTCTGCTGGTTTCGCTCGCCCCGACCATCATCGGTCTGCTCAAGGCCAAGTTCGGCAAGAAGAAGCCGGCCAAGGTGACCGATGCTCAGTTGGACGTCATGGAAGACGGCATCAAGAACCTCGATAAGTAAGCAAGAAATGTAGATTACCGCATAAGGAATCGTCGTGAAAATGAAGGCCCTGACTGTGCATATGAGGTCAGGGCCTTTTCTGCATGAGATGGGCGTGAAACAGCAGCGTGGTTATCCACATTTGTCGTGGACGACATGCCGGGGTGTGGATAACTCAGCAAGCTAGAACCACAATGGTCGATTCGTGTTGAGCATTGAACTCGGACACGTTTCAATCGGCTTATGAATAGCAACACCACACCCCGCGTGGCGCGTAGGATCACCTCGCCAGCGGTAGCACCTCCGGGCATTCCGCTGCCCACGGACGATGCGCCGATTCCAGCGCATCGCTACTACACTCCGCCGCCCAGGCCGTTGGCCTCATGCGAACGGCAGAGATCGGGCGAGGCTCCGGCGCTCGCCCTAACTACAGACACCAGCTTCCATAACATTGTGACGATGACGTCAGGTCATGGAGGCGTGGGGCTGAGTGTCATGGCTTCCATGCTTGCATGGACATTGGCGAGACGTGAACACAGCTGTGCTCTCATAGACGCTGATTTCGTGGCCGGATGCCTTGACCTGCTGCTCGGTGTGGAACGAGAGCCGGGTTTACGATTCAGCCAAGTCGACGCACCCCTCGGCCGCATCGAGGGCGATGCGATGAACCATGAGCTGATGATGTGGGAGGGTGTGCGAGTACTTCCCTATGACCCTTGGAGCGCGCGCCAGCCTGACTGGTGGGAAGTTCAAGCGGCCATTCGAGCCTTGGCGGAAACGAACGACGTTGTCATCGTAGATGCCGGTCAGGGTGGACTCATTGAGACCGTACCCGATCTGCGCAGTGGCATGCAGGTGATTGCCGCGGAATTGTCGGTGATGGGGCTGGCCAGAGCCAAGTCGCACCGGTCCAGACTGGATTCATGGGGCTGTGAAGCGCCACATATCGTCGGCGTGGAACCACGTGGCGCTCCACGTGGGAGAGGCCACGTGGGTATTGGTGAGGCGCAGGACTATTTGACTGCCACGGTATTGGGGCCTGTCAAACCAAGTGTCAATCTGTGTGGAGACGTACTGGAAGGCCTCGGCATCAGATCGGTGACCAAAGGCAGCCGCAAAGCCGTGAGCTTGCTTGCCGATCTTGTCGAGCAGGCCATTCGCCCGGTTTCGGGAGCTTCTTGCAAGGACCGGTGATGCGGTATGGCTGCCGTAATCACTCGGGCTGATGAGCCCGGCGCAGTGCCCAGAACTGTGTTCTTCGGTCTATTGAATGATGTGGCATCCGACCCGCAGGTTACCGATCTGGCGGTGACCTGTGATGGCCGCGTTTGGGCGGACCGCGGCAACGGCATGCGAGAAACAGTATTGCGTGTGCCGTTTCGCTCGCCGCAAGTAGTTCGAGAATACGCCGTCCAACTGTGCGCGCAGCTTGGGCGCAGACTGGATGATGCCTGCCCGATAGCGGACGCCGCCAGTCCAGACGGCATCCGCGTGCATGCGGTGATTGCCCCATTGGTGCCACAAGGTGCCGCAATCTCCATACGGTTCCCTGACAGGACCATGGCATCGTTGCGACATCTGAGCCAATTAGGTGTATTCCCGGCTGCTTGGCTGCCGATGTTCGTGGGACTGGTGCGCAGACATGCCACAGTGCTGATTACCGGCGGAACAGGCGTGGGCAAGACCACCTTGCTCAAGGCGCTGCTGGCGCAATGCGATGTGAACGAGCGCATCGTCACCGTAGAGGAAGTTCGTGAACTGGGAGAACTGGGGCGTGGCGATCATGTGTCGTTGGTAACGCGCGAGGCGAATGTGGAGGGCGTCGGAGCCATAAGTCTGACGGACTTGGTCAAAGCGACGTTGCGAATGCGCCCCGACCGCGTGGTGCTGGGCGAATGCCGTGGCGCGGAAATCGTCGACCTATTGCGCGCGTTCAATTCTGGTCATCACGGTGGCATGACCACTGTGCATGCGGACGGCGTGAACCGAGTACCGTCCAGGCTGATTTCGCTTGGATTACTCGCCGGAGTCAGTCCACAGGCGTTGGCCATGCTGGCGGCAGGCGCTTTCGACGCGGTGGTGCATTTGGAGCGAGTGAACGGACAGCGGCGTATCACGCAGATCGGCGAACTGCGTGTAGCACATGGTGAACTGGCAGGAACACCGCTGGCGGTATGGAATGGCTGCCATCCTCCTCGGTATGCCGCCGAATGGGGGCACTTCATTGAACGATGGGGCATCGTTCCCGGGCCGAGTGGTGGTGGGTGATGATGTGGTGTGCTGTTCTGGTGGCGCTCGCCGTGCTGATATGGCCGGGGAACAAGTCCGGGAGGCTGTATCGGCTGGCTTACCGCGGGCGTGCGGTCGATTCCGCAGCCATAAACGAACCTCGATATGCCGGCTCACCTCGCGTGGGCGTTGCGCAGGTGATTACGTCCGCCATCGCGCGATTGCGAGGTGGCGGCACATTGGTTGAAGCATTCGAGGAACAATCCAGCAGACGCTTCGCCACTCAGCGCATTACTGTGGAACGGCTCATAACGGTGTTCGAACAGCGGCGTCTGCCCGACGAATCACCAGCGCAGGTACTTGAAGCTGCACGCGGGGTCACCGCCGCAGCGGTTTTGAGCGATGAGCTCGGTTGCCAAGCAGTGCCATGTCTGGAAGCGGTATTGACTGCTTACCGGCAGATGAGGCTGATGCAGAACCTGCGATCGCAAGCATGTGCCGTTCCTAAAGCCACTGTGGGGCTGCTGAGCGCGCTTCCGGCCGTCACTGTGGCATTGGGCGAGCTTCTGGGAGCTAGACCATTGGCGTTCTTGCTTGGATCGCCACGCGGTGTGGTCTGCTTGGTATTAGGGGGATGTTGTTATGCTGCCGGCTTGGCATGGATGCGGGCATTGTTGAAAGGCAGCGGATTATGAGTACGGTGTGGGTACACGCCGCGGCAGGCTGTGCGGCGATCGCTAGTTGGCTGTATAAGGCTCCGTCTCGTCATGACAGCCGCTTGCCGGGCGAGGAACCGGCCGTAGCGCATGATTGCGGGTCGTCATGGACCATACTCATATTGCGTATGTTGCAGGTGTCCTTGCGTCAGGGCTCCTCGATTCCCCGGGCGCTTGACATGGTGGGCAAAGCCGTCGGCGGCGACTGCGGCGCTCGCATGAGCGAGGTCGGGAGCTCCCTGGCCAGAGGGGTTCCCTGGGCTGATGCGTGGCATGCCGCTATGGCTGTTCAGCATGAGGGTGCGCCAGCTGATAGTTCATCCGGAAAACGTACCAGCAGAACGCAACGAGATCTTGGCCTGCTGCAATCGGCTTTGGAATCGTCATGGACGCATGGCGATATGCCTGGCGTGCGCCTCGAATCCGCCATTGAACAGCTGGACCGTGACGAGCGTGCCGCCATCGAACGGAATGCCGCGAAGCTGTCGGTAAAGCTACTGATGCCTACAGGGCTATGTTTTCTGCCGGCATTCGTGCTGGTAGGAGTCATTCCGGCGATTGCGTCCTTCATGATGTGAATATAGGCGTGAACTGAGTGCGCTTAGGGTGAATCTTGTTGTATTGCTCGGTATTGCACTTGGCTGCGTTTGGTTATCCACATTGGTGGTGGACGACACGTCGGGGTGTGGATAACTCGGCAAGCTAGAACCACATACCCCGTTTTCCCTGGTGCATGAAGCGTTGATAGTCCACAGTGGTATGCACCCCGCGTCAACCCGGCGCGGGGGCCAACCACTCACACACGCATGGGGAAGGTGCGAAGCCACTGCGCAGCTTCCCCTCCTTACCGAAAGGAACGCCAATGAATACCCCTATCCCCGTCATCGTCGACGGGCAGGCCGGCATCTTTGCGCACAGCAAGGCTCGTGTGGCCACGCTGAACGCCAAGGCGAAAGAACGGCTATGCCTCATGGACGCACGCATCCGCACCCTCATGGCTGAGCCCGAAGAAGGCGCGGCCACTGCGGAATACGCAGTCGTACTCGTTGCGGCTACAGGCTTTGCGGCGGTGCTGGTCGCCATCCTGAAGTCGGATGCCATCAAGACGTTGCTGACCAACATCATCAAACAGGCTCTGAAAGTCGGGTGACAGCCATGAAGACCATGACATGCCGGTGGCGGCTCGCCAGACTGCCGCCAGACCTATGCACGGGATCGGCCACCGCCGAATTCGCAATCGTATTGCCCAGCATTATCGCCATCGCCGGGCTGATATTGGCAATAGGACGTGTGGTCATCGTTTCCATGGACTGTCAAAGTGCCGCGGCAGCGGCTGCACGCGAGTTTGTGGTTACCGGTGACGAATCATCCGCGCGCAGCATAGCTGCGGACGTTGCCGGGGGAGAGCCCCACGTCAGCATTGCCCACGACGGCCAATCGACGAGTGTGACGGTCGAATGTTCGGTATTGCCCGGTCCGCTGGATGTAACTCCAACGCGGGTTACCGGCAACGCTACGGCGATAAGCCAATAACGGTCGGCTGGCTGGGCGGCCGCAACAGAAAGGAACTGCGGTGCAGGGAATGCGTTATGAGGAGGGATCGGGCACGATGGCCGGAGCCATGCTGGTTATGGTGGTGGGCATTGCGCTCGCGGTGGCGGCAAGTGTGGGCAACCTCATGATCTGCCAGAACCGAGCGCGTTCCCTCGCCGACCTTATCGCCTTTGACGCCGCGTATGCGCTGTGGCATGCGGATATCGGTGATCCATGTGCGCTCGCCGCCAACATGGCTGAAGCGAATGGTGTAGTTTTGGGCTCCTGCTCCGTGCGGGATGAAGACGTGTTGGTAACCATCAAGGTGGAAACCATGGTCCTGGTGGCATCATCCGTGGAGCGGATGGCTCGGGCCGGACCGGTGAGTTGTACGGAAGGAGACAATTATCACAATAATGGACCGTAAAGCACCGATACTCTGGCGGGCTTCTGGGCCTTTGGCTAAGGTGAGAGCATGAGCGAGAGTGAACGCAACGAGCGCCGTCGCGTGGTGGCCATGGTGGGCAACCCCACTTCCGATAAAGGCCGTGGCGCTAAGGTGGACGCGCAGGTATTGGGTCTGCTGGAGGAAGCCGGCCGTGCCCATAACTTCGACGTCATCGACATCACCGGCACGAGTTTCGACGATTCCCTGAACCAGGCGCGTGAACGCGCGCACGAGTACGACTATCTCGTAGTGGTCGGTGGCGACGGCATGATCGCACTTGGAGCGAACGCCGTGGGCTGCAGTGGCAAGCCGTTGGGCATCGTGGCCACGGGGTCGGGCAACGATTTCGCACGAGGACTGAAGCTGCCGGTCAACCGTATCGAAACCGCAGTGGAAGGTATCGTCGGTGCTATCGTGCGCGGATCACACATCGATGTGGACATGGGACGCGTGACCTCTTTGGACGGCGGCTATGCCGTGGATCCCTCCACTGGCGAGGAGTACGAGTACCAGGAGGGCAAGTCCGCCGAGCATCCGATTGACCGGTACTATGCGGGCATGCTGTCCTGTGGTCTTGACGCGAGCATCAACGACCGTGCGAATCATTCGCATCTGCCGACCGGCACCATGCGCTACTTTGCGGCGGTGCTGGTGGAGCTGACGCATATGAAGCGTTATGGTTACCACATCAAAGCCACATTGGCGGACGGTACCACGGATGAACGAGACATCATCACACCATTGCTGACGATTGCGAATTCGAGGCATATCGGTGGCGGCATTGAGGTCTCGCCGTACTCCTGCTTCTCCGATGGATTGTTGGACCTGGTGTGGATGGACCACGTGCCGAACTTCGGCGAATGCGCGGTGGCCATTTCGAATGCCTATAACGGCAAGCTACTTGCTTCAAAGGTGTTCGGCTGGAAACGTATCCGTGAAATCGAAGTCACGCGGGCAGCGGAAGGCGACGAGCCGCCGGTGCTGATGGCGGACGGCGAATATATCGGGCATTTGCCATTTAGGGTAGTGGCCGAGGACTGCGCGTTGCGCGTGCTAGTGCCGCCGGCCGTAGCCGCCCGTGAGGTGGATTCCCGACAGGAAGTGCTCGACGTCATTGCCCGAGATGGTCGCGATCCCGTGACCGGCCAGTTCGCGTGACCCGATTATATTGGCTCCCCTCATTAGGCTGAGCCGTAAAGCAAACAGCCCAGTGGGCTGTTTGTAGGCGAGGGTTCGACGATAGTCGAACCAGAAGAAAGTCAGCCGTAGGCTGTCCGCAATTGCGGACGAGCTGGCCGCGAAGCGGACTGAGGGGAGTGCGGGAGAGCGGTACCAGAGCCAATGCCCGTCAGACCTCAGACGACATAGCTTTCGATATGCAGCGTCTGCGCCATGACCTCTTTGATGGTTCGGTCGCTGATGTTCGGATGCGAGCGAATCAGTGAGATAAGCCCCACAATCAGTGTGAAGAACGTCTCATGGACGTTGGTGATTGGCAGGCCATGCATCTGCTCGAAATCACGTACGGTGGTCTGGGCAATGTAGTCGGCAATACGGTCCGCCGCGCGGTCAATGAACTTGATATACAGTTCGGCGTTGCCGTCTTGGATCATACGGTTTGAGAAGGGGCTCTCGTCGGCGATCAGGGAGCGGAGTACATGCACGATGTCGTCTAATGCCTTGTTCACGTTGCCTGTTTCGCGCGCTTGGTTCCACTGCTTCAACGTGGTGAGGATTTCGTCGATGACGTTATCGAGTACTGCGTCAGCTACGGCTTCCTTGTCTTCGAAGTAGTGGTAGAACAGCGAACGCGTCATACCGACTTCGCTTGCGATGTCGGAAACGGTGATTTTGGAGAAGCCTTTTTCCAGACACACCTTGCGCGCGGCTTGCACGATGGCGTCGCGCCGGGCATCGCCGCGGGTGGGGCGTTTCTCGTCGAGGGTATCGCTCATGGGTGCCTCCTGACCACAACCGTTATTGACACTATGTTAATACAAAGAAAGCGGTTAATAACAATAAAAATGCGGTAACCGTTGTCAGGTGAATGTCGTTGGAATATAAAGAGTTTTCCCGATTCGGCAACTATGAGCCCGGTTTATCTTGACTTTTTATCGGTTAATTCTGAGGGCAAAGGTAGGTTAGTAGCTATGGCACTTGCACTGTATCGTCGCTATCGTCCGGACACCTTCGAAGGGGTCATCGGCCAGGACCAAGTCACGGTCCCGCTGATGCGCGCCTTGGACGAGGGCAAGCTCACACATGCCTATCTGTTCTCAGGGCCGCGAGGCTGCGGCAAAACCAGCTCCGCGCGTATCCTGGCCCGTTGCGTCAACTGTGCCAAAGGGCCGACTTCCCACCCCTGCGGCGAATGCGAAAGCTGCAAGGACCTGGCCACCGGCGGTCCGGGTTCCATCGACGTGGTCGAAATCGATGCGGCCTCGCACAACGGTGTGGATGATGCTCGAGAATTGCGAGAACGCGCTGGGTTCGCCCCTGCGCGCGACCGCTATAAGATTTTCATTCTCGATGAGGCCCACATGGTCACGCAGCAGGGCTTCAATGCGCTGCTTAAAATCGTTGAAGAGCCGCCTGAACATGTGATGTTCATCTTCGCCACCACCGAACCAGACAAGGTGATCGGCACCATCCGTTCGCGCACCCACCACTATCCGTTCCGTCTGGTGCCGCAGGAAGTCATGGGTCCCTACCTGGAGACGATCTGCGACAAGGAAGGCATCAAGCCCGAGCCCGGTGTGCTGAAACTGGCGATGCGCGCCGGTGGCGGCTCCATGCGAGATACCCTGTCCGTGCTTGACCAGCTGATGGTTGGTTCGGTCGAAGGCGTTATCACCCATGATGCCGCTGTAGCCCTGCTCGGCTTCACGCCGGAGGCACTGATCGGCGAGGCCGTGGATGCGGTAATCGATCACAACGGCGAAGCCCTGTACGGCGTTATCCAGAAAGTCGTGGTCGGCGGATTCGATCCGAGACGATTCGTCGAAGACCTACTGGCTCGTGTGCGTGATCTGCTGGTGCTTACGTTGGCCGGGGACCGTGCGGAATCCGTGCTGTCCGACACGGCTGAGGCCGAGGATATGGACGATCTGCACCGCCAAGCCAAGGCGCTGGGACTGGGCGCACTGACCGCAATGGCAGACATCATCAACACTACGTTGGGTGCCATGACCGGAGCCATTTCTCCGCGTATGCGCTTGGAACTGCTGGCCGCGCGATTGTTGGCCGGCAGTGAATCAGGCTTTGCAACAGCCGCTCCCGCGCCAGCTTCTTCTGGTATGCCGCCTGCGGCTGCTTCTTCGACTTCGACTACGTCAGCCGCTTCCGGTACGGGTGCCAGTGGTTTTGCCGGCGCATCGCGGGGCGGGTTTGCCGGAGCCTCACATGGCGGATTCTCCGGTGCTGCACGCAACCAGCAAGCAGCCGCGCCTCAGAGCACCGCTTCCCATGAATCTGTTGGAGGCAACGGCCCTGTCAACGGCCCGGTCAGCGACCGACCCGCGGGCTCTCTGTCTGTGCAACCTGCTGTAGCAACTGCTGCTGCCGGTGCCGCTCCTGCCGCCAATGCCGGGTGGGGCGCGCCCGCCGCGTCGCCGGCCGTCCCGGCTCAACCGGTGACCTCGCCTGCGGCATCGGATAATCGGTCCATCGACGAGAAGTGGGATGCAGCCGTCGCCGCTTTGCCGGAAACCATTCGTGAATATGTGTCACGAGACAAGGTGCCGACCGTAAAATTCGGCCCCAACCGTAAGGGTCTGCCTTGCTTGTCGATGACGTTCGACAAGTCGCTGAGCCAGCACGCTTTCGCCTTGGCCGTGGATAACAGCGGTAAGAAGGCGGCGGCCGTGGTGATGGATGCCGTGCGCAACGAGTTCGGCGCCAATGCGGTTATTGCACCTTCTGCGGTCGCGGCGAATGGCGAGCGAGTCGAATCCGTCAAACGTATGAGCCCGGAGCAATTGGCCAAGGTCAAGCAGCAGATTGCCATGGCCAAGGCTGGATTGGCCGCGTCGAGTTTGGGCGCGAGCCTGGGCATTCATATGGGGAGCGAGACGAAAGCTCCGAAGCCGACTGCAACAGGCCAAGCCGAGGACGCAGACGACAGCCATCGAGCCGGACAATCCAGTGCATCCACGGCAGCGAAGAACTGGAGTGACGATGACCCTTGGGCCAAGCCGGCCGTAAGCAACGCTTCGCCGCAATCTGCAGACGGGTTCGCACCTAACGAGCCCGCTGCTACGCCTGCGCCCGAAGAGCATCACAAGAAGCATGTTGCGGTTCCGGACATCAGTGACGGTGTTGATCCGTGGGCCGCTCCGGCTGCTCCTGTTGCACCCACTGCGTCCGTTGCGTCCGCTGGACCCACTGGACAGTCCACTGGGCAGCCAGCCACCGCATCTTCCGTTACGGCAGTTGCCGGCGCGAGCGACGATCCATGGAATCAGACGCAGTCTCAGGCCGCGGTCTCACCGGCGTCGCAACCGGCCGAAGCCGACCCGTGGAACCAGCCATATCAGCAGTCTCCTCACGATGATCCGTGGAATCAACCGCAGGGGAACCATGCTCAGGCGGCTCCGCAGCCAGGAGACGACCCGTGGAATCAGCCTCAGTCCCAGACTCCGGCTTCTTCGGTTCCTCAGACAGTGTCGGGCAATATGTCGGGCGATGACCCGTGGAACCAGCCCCAATCGGTTCCGCAGCCGGCTGCCGGCGATGACCCGTGGAATCAACCGCAGGCAGTTCCACAATCGGCTCCGCAGGCCACCCCGCACGGTGACCCGTGGAATCAACCGCAACCCGCACAGCCGACCCCGAATGCCGACCCGTGGAATAGCCAGCCCCAGCCCCAGCCGAAACCACAACCGCAAGTCGCGGCCGAGGATGACGAATACTCGATGAGCGACCAGTCGCTCGGCGAGGCGACGGCCATGAATCTCGACGATCTGAAAAAGCTATTCGAGGTCAAAAAAGTCGAGCAATTCGCGGCAGATGATCCGAAGAACCCCAAGAACATCCAGCCTGCCAAGAAGCACTCGGATGAATAATGAGGACGAATAACGAGGAATACCCATGGCACTTGCTTATGACGGCGCAATACAACGACTGATCGACGCTTTCGGGCGGCTGCCCGGCATCGGGCCGAAGGGCGCGCAGCGTATCGCCTTCTACATGCTGTCCGCGCCCGAAGATGAAGCGCGCGATTTGGCCGAGGCCATCGAAGAGGTCAAGGCCAAGATCCGCTTCTGTGATATTTGCGGCAACGTGTGCGAATCCAGCCCCTGCCCGGTATGCGCCGACCCGAGACGCGACCGTTCGGTGATCTGCGTGGTCGAAGAGCCCAAGGATGTGATGAGCATCGAGCGCACGCGCGAATACCACGGCCTATACCATGTGCTCGGCGGCGCAATCAACCCAATGGCCAACGTTGGCCCTGCCGACCTGCGTATTCCCGGTCTGCTCAAACGCTTAGAAGGCGATGAGGTCAAGGAAGTGATTATGGCGCTCGACCCGAATATTGAAGGCGAGGCCACCACCAGCTACTTGACCCAGCTATTGCGACCCGTAGGTGTCAAGGTCACCCGACTTGCCAGCGGCCTGCCGGTGGGCTCCGACTTGGAGTATGCCGACGAAATCACGCTGGGCAGGGCACTGGCCGGTCGGCGCGAGGCCTAAGCCAGCGTATCATTGGCGCTTTCGCCCTTGCGGCGCATCCACGGCCAGAATGCGCCGTGGCGGATGATGCGCGCGGCCTTGTGGCGTCGTGCCAACCAGATAATGAACAGTCCTGCCGCCAGTATGCCTAGACCAACACCAAGGGCGATATTGCGCGCGTCAAGCACGTCATTCGGCTCGGGGGCCGGCATCGGAATCGCCACGCGGTGCCCGGAGATAAGCAGTCGGTGCGTGTTCACGCCGTATGGCGTACAGGTCATCAAAGTGACGCGATCCTCACCCGGCACGATCTTGAGCTTCGACGTGTCATTCGGCAAAATCACCGAAATGCGGTCCACTTTGTAGCCCAAAGTTTCGCCCATGACTTCGATGTAGAAGAAGTCGCCCTCTTTCACCTCGTCCAAACGGGTGAACATCAGCGCTTCAACCAACCCGCGGTGCCCGGTAATGACCGAATGGGTGGATTTACCTCCCACCGGCAGCGACGTGCCGTACAAGTGGCCGGCACCAGAAGCCAGTGCTTCCTCGGAAGTGCCGTGATAAAACGGCAGATTGATGGACTGCTTGGGCACCTTGATTGTGCCCATCACGCCGTTGCCGGTATTAAGCAGTGACTGGTATTCCTTGTCTTTCTTTGAGGCGGAATCCTCGCCGCTGGCTTGGGATCCTCCTTGAGCGGCGGCGAACGGATCGACGGCTTCACCCAAGATAGGCTGGCCGGATTCAGCGAGCTTCTTGTTGTATGCGCGGGCCGCCGTGAGCTTGTCTTCCGCCTGCGGGTAAGGCCAGCCAGCTACTTCTTTGGCCGTGGTGGCTGTGGTGGCGGCCAAGTTGCGGTCGGACTCGAATTGCAACGCTAGCGGGAAGCAGGCCACGGCGATTGCGGCGATCAGCAGCACAATGGTGATGATGCGCATCGCCCACAGGTTGCGTTGCAGGCGTCGGCGCTCGGCCACGAGATCGCTGATATCGATGACTTCGTCAAATGGTGTTGGAACGAATGCTGCGGGCTCGGGCCGCGCTGAGGAAACGTTGTCATTTGCAGATGCGTCATCCGGCATGGCCGCGTTGTTTTCCCACATTTTCTGTGAGGCACGCTTACTCGTCGAACGTCGATGCAGCAATGCCATAGTCGCCTGTTCCTTCGCTTGATCTGCTCATGATTTGCTTATACAAGACGGCCGGGTCCGTCTTAGTCGTGCATGGCATAGGTGCTGTCGCAAATGGCAACACCGCACGCGCCACACTGCGAAACGTTACTCCGCACCAAGCCTTTCATGCAACATGCCGACGGGGCCATATAGGGGCAATGTAGGGGGCATAAGAAGTCTGAAAATGCGATACGAACAACGTTGCTACGGCTGTCAGTGATGCGGCTTACTTCGGACAAGCCGTTGAGATGCAAGGGGATGCAAAGGATTGCAAAGTATGGCAACATGATAAGTCGCAGCGTCGGCGATATTTGGCAGAGCTTTCAAATAGGGGGGGTATGAATGCATAAAGAGGGAATATGTTACCTCGATAAAAGAGGCGCTATTGCTGTTTTCGTGGATGTCGGTTCGTCGTCGAGCCGTTGGTTTCGTAGGCGTGAGGGGCGTTCCCGCGTATTCTGTTTTCCGACCAAAGAAATGAATCACGAAGAACGCCTGAGCAAAAGCTCATTCGCCGGATTGCCGAACGTCAAAGGCGCGGTTGCAGAGGATGCGCGGATCACGGATTCGCCGCTGCGTTCCGAATTGGCTAGTGTGATCAGAGAAAAGATGGCACTGTCTGGGCATCTCTCTTTTTAGGTCAAGGAAAAGGGTCTGGCGATAGGCGGTGATGACGCCCATCGTGTTGGTGGCACTGTTGCTGCAAAAAGGAAAAGTCTAGTTCGTAATCTAGTGTCCAACTTCCCTAATAGGAATGGTCCAACTTCCACAACGAAAATAGTCCAACTTCCACAATTAGAATGGTCCAACTTCCGTAATAGAGTGATTTATAGGTTGATGTTTCGACGGTTTGCGGGAGGGCACATATGGCAGTGGAGAGCTCGGAGATTCAACGTGGCGAGTACCTTCCTCGAGTGGCTGATGGGTTGCTGACTCAGGCATTGCAGTCTTCTGGTGCCGTTCAGATTAAAGGTCCAAAATGGTGTGGCAAGACTGCAACGGCAGAAAGGCAGTCGGCGAGTCAGGTCTTCATGCAGGACCCGGATCGCAGTGCTACGCTGTTGGCCTTGGCTGATACAAAGCCTTCTCTCATCCTGCGAGGTGAGGAGCCGAGACTCATTGATGAATGGCAGATGGCCCCGCAATTGTGGGACGCGGTGCGTTTCGCCATCGATCGAGGGCGCGGTCGTGGCCGATTCATCCTAACTGGATCGGCGACTCCTCAACAGGAACCAGCTCATTCCGGAGTGGGAAGAATTGCCCGATTAACCATGCGTACCATGTCCTTATTTGAATCGCAGGAATCGACGGGCGTTGTTTCGTTGGGAGAGTTGTTCGATGGCAACCATGATGTTTCGGGTTTCTCCGATTTCGATATTGAAAACACCGCGTTTGCGCTATGCCGCGGTGGCTGGCCTGAAGCAGTAGTCGAATCTCGAGTAAATGTTGCCTTGCGCATGGCCGCGGATTATGTCGAAGAACTACTTGATTCTGACATCAATCGTATGGATGGTATAAAGCGCAATAAAACTTGGATGCGTCTGATTATGCGCTCGTATGCGCGCAATATTTCTTCTCAGGCGTCGCAATCCACTATCGCGGCGGATATGCAGGGTGAACCGCCTTCGGACGGTACACTCTCCGATTATTTAGATGCATTGTCGCGAGCTTGCGTAACTGAAGATCTTCCAGCTTGGAACCCTCGTTTACGTTCTAAGACTGCAGTGAGAACGAGCCCAACCAGACACTTCAGCGACCCGTCGATAGCTTGTGCGGTACTGCACGCGACCCCGGAGAAACTCCTTAATGATTTCGAGACCTTTGGCTTGCTGTTTGAGTCCATGTGTATTCGCGATCTGCGTGTGTATGCTGATGCGCTTGGCGGAGATGTGTTCCATTATCGGGATAAGACGGGATTGGAATCTGATGCGGTCATTGGCCTGCATGATGGACGATGGGCTCTCATTGAGGTCAAGCTCGGAGAAAAGCAGGTTGATATTGCGGCGGCCCATTTGAAAAAGTTGGCTGACAGAATTGATCAAGATCACGAAGGCCGTCCGTCATTCTTGATGGTGCTGACCGCTACGGCTGCCGCTTATCGCCGGGATGATGGGGTATTGGTAGTGCCGTTGGCCACGCTTGCTCCGTGAGCTCGTATCGTGCGTTTGACCCATCGTTCCCAACACAAAAGGAAAAGGCCCGGGCTGCGGGACCGGGCCTTGAAAAGGAGAGAGGAAGAAGAAGGTATTCAGTTATGGGGTCTGCGGAAACCTCGCCGGTTTGCTTTCGTTTGCCGGTAATTGATAGTTAACCGCTCGAATCTCAAAGGATGGATGCGGCTGCCTCAAAGAACCACCGGTGAAAACTTGAATATTTGCTGAACAACGTAGGCCATGCCCGTGTCCACATGTCGGCGCGGGGTCGCGGGGTGAACGCGGCAACCTTTATAATCGTTGCGTTTGCGTAGAATATTGAGCAAACTCCCCCTAAGAGAAGAACAAAGGACAGCAGTGGCTCTCATCGTGCAGAAGTACGGCGGTTCGTCGGTCGCCGATACCGAATCGATCAAACGTGTGGCCAAGCGCGTTGTTGAGACGGAAAAGAAGGGCAACAAGGTGGCCGTGGTGGTCTCCGCCATGGGCGACACCACCGATGACCTTATCGATCAGGCGCTGAGCATCGACTCCAACCCGCCCGAGCGCGAGATGGACATGCTGATGACCGCAGGCGAGCGAATTTCCATGAGCCTGCTGGCCATGGCCATTCACGCCGAAGGCAGCCGCGCCCACTCCTTCACCGGTCAGCAGGCCGGCTTCTTCACCGACGCCCGTTACGGCGCGGCTCACATCAAGGCCGTGAGACCGGACCGCGTGAAGAACGCGCTCTCATTGGGAGACATCGCCATCGTTGCCGGCTTCCAGGGCATCAACGCCAAGGGTGACGCCACCACGCTCGGCCGCGGTGGTTCGGATACCTCCGCCGTGGCGCTTGCCGTGGCGCTCGGTGCCGATATCTGCGAGATCTACACCGACGTGGACGGCATCTTTACCGCTGATCCGCGCATCGTGCCTTCTGCCCGCCGCATTCCGTCCATCGACTATGAGTCGATTCTGGAGATGGCCTCCTGCGGCTCCAAGGTGCTGGCACTGCGCTGTGTGGAGTACGCTCAGCGTTTCAACATGCCGCTGCACGTGCGTTCCTCGTTCTCCCGTCGCCCCGGCACATTGGTGGTGCCCGACGGCATTGACCCGCGCACGCTGCCGAACCTCGACTGAGCGCGGCTACGGCGAACGATAATCGTAAGTAATTTCAAGCAAGACAAGGCAAGACATGACTGAAGAAGAAGCGAAATCCATGGGCGACCTGTTCCCTGACCTGGGCCCCGAGGCACCGGTGATTTCCGGCATTGCCCACGATCGTTCCGAGGCGCTGGCCACCGTGCGTGGCGTGCCGAACGAGCCGGGTATGGCCGCCAAGGTGTTCACCGAGCTGGCCACCGCCGGCGTGAACGTGGACATGATCGTGCAGGCCGGCGCATCCGTCGGCACTGCGGACATCTCCTTCACCGTGCCCGAATCGGCCGTCAAGCAGGTTCAGAACACACTGCTCGACAAGCAGGAAGTGCTGGGCTACCACTCCTTCGATGTGGACACCAACGTGGGCAAGGTGGCCGTGGTGGGCGTTGGCATGAAGACCCACGCCGGTCTGGCCGCCAAGTTCTTCCAGGCCCTGAGCGACGAGGGCATCAACGTGCTGATGATTTCTACCTCCGAGATTCGTATCGCCGCGCTCGTGCCGCTCGATCAGCTCAACGACGCCGTCAAGGCGCTGCACACCGCATACGGTCTCGATGCCGATCAAATCGAAGCCGTGGTGTACGGCGGTACTGGCCGCTGAGCCACTGAGCCGCGTTTTTGCGGTATATACGACGAAAGCCCTCCTTGCGGAGGGCTTTCTCAGTTTCGGACTCAGTTTCAACTACTTCTTGGTGATGTAGCCGAGAGCCTTGAGCATTTCGGCGCATTCAAGGGCACCGCCGGCTGCACCACGCAGGGTGTTGTGGGCCAGACCCACGAACTTCCAATCGAAGATGGAATCCTCACGCAGACGGCCGATGGAAACGCCCATGCCACCCTCGTAGTCCACGTCGAGCTTGACCTGCGGGCGGTCATCCTCGGTGAGGTACTGGATGAAGTGCTTCGGTGCGTGCGGCAGCTCCAGCTCGGAAGCCTTGGACGTGTAGTTCACCAGACGGTCGATGAGCTCTTCCTTGGTGGCCTTCTTGCCGAAGTTCAGGAACACGGTGGCGGTGTGGCCGTTGAGCACGGGCACGCGGATGCACTGGGAAGTGATCTTGAGGTCGCCGTCGAACGGCACGATCTCGCCCTTGGCGGCGTCCACATGGCCGAACACCTTGAGCGGTTCCTTCTCAGACTTTGCTTCCTCACCGGAGATGAACGGGATGATGTTGCCCACCATCTCGGGCCAGTCCTTGAAGGTCTTGCCCGCGCCGGAAATCGCCTGGTAGGTGCTCACAACCACCTCGCGCGGCTCGAATTCCTTCCACGCGGCCAGCGCCGGCGTGTAGGCCTGAATCGAGCAGTTCGGCTTGACGGCGATAAAACCACGAGTGGTGCCCAGGCGCTTGCGCTGGTGCTCGATCACCTCGAAGTGCTCCGGGTTGATCTCCGGCACCACCATCGGCACGTCCGGGGTCCAGCGGTGGGCGCTGTTGTTGGAGACCACCGGGGTCTCGGTCTTGGCATAACGCTCTTCAATGGCGCGAATCTGGTCCTTCGGCATGTTTACCGCAGAGAACATGAAATCAACGCCAGAGGCCACGGACTCGGCATCGTCGCCATCGACGACCACCATGTTCTTGACATATTCGGGCATCGGGGTTTCCATCTTCCAACGGTCGCCGACAGCCTCGGCATACGTCTTGCCGGCGCTGTGCGCGGAAGCGGCAAGCGTGACCACCTCGAACCACGGGTGATTCTCAAGCAGCGTGATAAAACGCTGACCGACCATACCGGTGGCACCAAGGATGCCGACCTTCAATTTTTCGGACATGATGACCTCTATGACCTCTGGGTTTCGATGGATTACTTACGTCGGACGGCCGTCATGCGGGTGGCCGTAAAACAATGCAATTGTACGAAACACGCGGAACAACGGCAGTGGTCTTCCCAGATGGTGGCTGCCCAATGAAGCGAAGGCGATGTTCTACACTGGTAGCCATGTCTATCGCATCAGTAGAGGCCCAAAAACAGCTCGACCGTATCGTGGCTCTCGGCTACCCGGATGTGGCGGATATTTCCGCCGCCGCATTCCGCTCGCTGGCCCGACCTCTGATCGGGGCGCTCGAGCATTCCGATTTGGGATCGAACATCCTGCTGGTGCCCACGCGTGAACTGGTTTCGCCTGAGTCGCTGATTGCACGAACCTCCATCAATCGCATGGCAGGCTTCACCACCATGCCGCCGCGTGACATCGCCAGCTTCCTGCCTCAAGACGGCTTCATGCCGCCGGAAGGCCCGTTCTATCTGGTCGTCAATCCGCACACCGGCACGTGCTATGTCAATCGCGAGCCGGATGTGGCCCGCAAACTTATTGACTCCGATGAGCGCCTGCCGCTCACCCTCGAGGAAGGCTTGGCCATCGCCACCCAGCACCCGGAGTGGCTGCTGGAAAAGAACGGCTTCAATCTGCTCGGCTCACGCTCCGCAGACGGACGCGTGCCGAGCATCTGGATGAGCCAGAACGCACCGCGACTGGGAGCCGTCTGGCCCAATTCCCGCCATACTTGGCTGGGCAACGCGTATTGCACGGCCCGTCGCGGGGTGAGTCTGTTCCGTTAAAGCGATTCTCCTCAAAAGACAAGGTCGGCAAGGTGGATGGCGACCGCCCGTTGTCGGCGCATGGGGAACCGTAATGAAAGTCAATAAGGATGGCACCTTCTCCGGCTCCTACCACGACTCGGATATGGGAGCCACGGGAGACGGCTATCTCATAGGAAACGACGTCGATACGCTGAACGGCAAAGCATTGCTCAACGTGACGAGCGGAGCGGATAAGGGATACACGTTCTACGATTTCTCGTAGTGATTCAGCTGCCGTGCGGAGCGGCGGGGAACGTGAAGGACCGGCGCGTATGCTGTGCGAAACAGCATTACGTCCCTAGACTGGTGAGGCATGACGAACCTGCGATTCCGCGAAGACGGCAGCTTCCGCGTGCTGCAGATGGCCGACATCCAAGACGGCCCCAACGTACTCCCCGATACCATCCGCCTTATCCGTGAGGCCATTCGCAAAGCCGACCCGGATCTGGTGGTGTTCACCGGCGACCAGATTCGCGGTTACGATCCTGCCTACATCGACACTTTCCTGCGCCGCCGTGGCGAGGAACCGGGCGCTCGCGTGCGTGCGGTCACCGAAGTCGAGGCCAAGCTGCGCGGAATCAAGCGGCGGGCCAGAAACCGCGTGAACAATCGTCTGCTGGCCATGAAGTCTGACGGCAGCAATCCCGACGTCCAACAAACCGCGTCCACCGCGTCCACCGCGTCCACGCTGGTCTACTCCACAACATCCGATCCACAGGATGTGCCGACGACTTTGGACGAGCTCATGGACGAGACCCGTGACAAAGTCCGCCGCACGTTTGCCGGCTTCCTTGGCCCGGTCATCGAAGCGGAAGTGCCGTTCGCCGCCACCTACGGCAATCACGATTTCCAGTGCGGCATCCTGGCCGACGAGCAGGACGGCATCTACCGCGAATTCCCCGGCTGCCTGAACCCGGTCGACAGCCTCGAGCCAGGCACTTTTGCCCTGCCCATTGAGGCTTCCGACGGATCCGGGCGCGTAGCTATGTCCGTCATGATGGTGAATTCCGGCGATTACGCCGGCAAGCCTGAAGAGAACGACGCCCAATACCCGGCCTATGTGGTCAATCCGCGCGGTCTTGATTTGGCTGATTCCGATGGGTATGGCACGCCAAGCCCCGAGGCGATCGATTGGCTGGGAGCCGTACAGTCCGAACTTGGCGAACGCAACGGCGACGGTAAGCCGGTGCCTGCCATCGCCTTCCAGCACATTCCGCCGCAGGAATTCTACGATTGCCTCAAAGAGGTTCCCGCATGGACGCCGAACGCGGTGGAAGGCGCACGTACCCACGCCGGCCATTGCTACGTGCTCAACCATGAGATTTGCCGGCCGGGATCGCGGCTGGGTGAGGCGATTGGCTGTGCGGACGAGAACGTCGGTGAAGTGGACGCCTTGCGTGAGGCAGGCGGCTACTTCGCGCTGTTCTGCGGTCACGATCACAAGAACGCCTTCGTGGGCCACGCGCATGGCATTGATTTGGGCTACGCGCCTACCTGCGGATTCGAATGCTATGGTCCCAAGTCGCGCTATCGCGGCATCCGCCTGTTCGAATTCCATGAAAGCAACCCGGCCGGCTACGTGACCCGCATGCTCACCTGGGGTGATCTGGTGGGCCGATACTCCAGCAACGAGGTGCGCGTCTGGTTCGAGGACCACTGCGTGACCGGTGCCATCAGCATGCGTAACGAATTGCGCCGCCCGCAGGTATTCGCAGTGCTGTCCGGTGCCATGAGCCTCGGTTTTATGGCCGTCATCCGCTCGTTGGTGAAGAAGCGGTGACGACCATAAAACCGGTCAATACATCAATTCTGCTGATACGGCCTGAATGCGGAATAGGTGGCATCCTCGTCGTATAGCAGGTTATCGGGCTCTTCCGATTTTGGCGTGTAGGGGCATGTGTCAGAGGTGGGTTTGGATGGCGTGTCTGAAGCCGCCGGCGTGCAGCAGGCTTCTGGTGATGTAGTTGTCGAGGTTTGCGGAATCCCAGGGCTATGCCCCTGAGGGTCTCGAGCCTTCCGTTGATGGCCTCGGTGGGCCCGTTCGCGCTGTGCTCCCAGTCGAAGAACGCGAGGACGTCGCCCATGCGCCCCCACGCATAGCTGTAAGTAGTAGTGCTGCGTCGGAACGCTAAGTGTGCTGGCGTATTGTGAGATGAACGGGATGTTGGAATGGGCCGTCGCTAGGATAGAGGAAGTTATGCATGTTACCAATGCGTAAACGAATATCCAATAAGCGATTGTATGAATGGTTCACACAGTAAAGGAGGAACAATGGGTCAGGATCAATCATCCGTTTTTGATCTCGCAGCGGTAGCCGCAGCGTCCAATGGGGGGAACAACGACCCGCTGCTGCCTCCGGCGCGATTCATTGGCGATCCGCAGAAGCCGAGTCGTATGCCGTACAACAAGTACGCCGCCTACGACAAGCAGATCCCGTTTGATTACCCGGAGCGTACGTGGCCGGGCAAGCGACTGCAGCGCGCGCCGCGCTGGTGCTCCGTCGATCTTCGCGACGGCAATCAGGCCCTCGTCAACCCGATGGATTCCGAGCGCAAGCTGCGTTTCTGGAACCTGCTCGTCTCCATGGGATTCAAGGAGATCGAGGTGGGCTTCCCGTCCGCTTCCGAGACCGATTTCGACTTCATCCGTATGCTCATCGAGCGTGAGCTGATTCCGGACGACGTGACCATCGTGGTACTCACCCAGTGCCGCGAGCACCTCATCCGCCGCACTTACGAGGCGCTCAAGGGTGCCAAGCGCGCCATCGTGCACTTCTACAACTCCGTGTCTGTGTTGCAGCGCGAGGTCGTGTTCCGCAAGAACAAGGAGGAGATCAAGAAGCTCGCCACCGACGCCGCCGAACTGTGCAAGGACCTCGAGAACGAGGCCAAGGGCATCGACCTGTACTACGAGTACTCGCCGGAATCCTTCACCGGCACCGAGCCGGAGTACGCCGTCGAGGTGTGCAACGCCGTGATCGGTGTTATCAAGCCGACTCCCGAGCACCCGATGATCATCAACCTGCCCGCCACCGTGGAAATGACCACGCCGAACGTGTTCGCCGACGAAGTGGAGTACGTCTCCACCCACCTCGACGACCGTGACTCCGTGGTGCTCTCCCTCCACCCGCACAACGACGAAGGCATGGGCGTGGCCGCCACCGAGCTGGCCGTGCTGGCCGGCGCCGACCGCGTGGAAGGCTGCCTGCTGGGCAACGGCGAGCGTACCGGCAACGTCGACTTGGTCACGCTGGGCCTCAACTGGCTCACCCAAGGCATCGACCCGCAGCTTGACCTGTCCAACGTGCCCGAGATTCGCAAGACGGTTGAGTACTGCAACCAGATCAAGATTTCCGAGCGTCACCCGTACGCCGGCAACTTCGTGTTCACTGCGTTCTCCGGCTCGCATCAGGACGCCATCAAGAAGGGTCTCGAGGCTCGTCAGGTGGCCGCCGAGCGTGCTGGCGCCGATCTCGACAGCTTCGTGTGGCTTGTGCCGTACCTGCCGATTGACCCGAAGGACATCGGCCGCACGTACGAAGCCATCATTCGCGTCAACTCGCAGTCCGGCAAGGGCGGCATGGCCTACCTGCTCAAGACCAACCACAATCTTGACCTGCCCAAGCGTCTGCAGATCGAATTCGACAAGATCGTGCAGAACTACGCTGACACGACCAAGAAGGAAGTCAAGGACGAGGATATCTGGCGTCTGTTCAAGGACGAGTACCTGCCGATCGAACAGTCCGGCATGACCGCCGCCGGTGTGATTGTGGGCGATACTCATGACGCCTCGCTCGTGCCGTGGGGCCGCTTGAAGCTGCTCAAGGTGGCCGTCAGCTCCGGTGAGGATGGCTCCGACACCGTGCTCAAGGCTCGTCTGCTCGACCGCGGCGTGAACGTCGGGGTCGATGCGCCCGTGGAGCGCGAGGTCTCCGGCATCGGCAACGGTCCGATCGCCGCTTTCCTCAACGCCATTTCCAACTTTGGCGTTGACGCCTCGATTATGGATTACGCGGAGCACACCATGTCCGTCGGCACCGACGCCATGGCCGCCTCGTACGTGGAATGCCAGGTCGGCGAGGCCGATGACGCGCAGATCGTGTGGGGCGTCGGCATCGATTCGTCGATTACCACCAGCGCCCTGAAGTCGATTATCTCCGCCATCAACCGTTCCCAGCGCAAGCGCTGAGCGCTAACAGAACAAAAACAAGGCTCCCTCTGATTGCAGCAGGGGGAGCCTTGTTGTCTGTGTTTTACTTACTACTGAGTGACGCCGTTGGTGCCGGTGTTCCCGCCGGTGCCTCCGGAATTACCATTATCGTTGCCGGTATTGTTCCCGTTGTCACCGCCGGTATTGTTGCCGGCGTTGCCATCTCCGCCGGTAGTGGTGCCGGGATAATTCGGGCACTCGGTGGAATAGCTCGGATTGGCGAGGCACTGCTGGGCGAACTCCTGAGCCTGCTGTTGCTTCTTGGCTTCCTCTTCGGCCGCCTTCTGCTGTGCGTCCTGCTCAGCCTGCTTCTGCGCGTCTTCGGTGGACTGCTTGTTGGTGTTGTTGGACAGGCCGCTGCTCTGTCCCTTGCCCAAGCCCCAAGTGCCGTCGGAGCCGCCGATCTTGCCGTTGTCTTTAGCGGTCGGGAACTGCTCCGCCTCGGTGCCTTGCAAGGCCTGAGCCATGAACTCCTGGAACAGGTGGGCGGGGTATCCAGTGGAAGAGACGCCGTATCCGGAGAAGGCTGGCACCACTTGCGGATTGCCCTTATCGTCCGGATTCCAGATAGCCCACACATTCATCATGCTGGGGGTGTACCCCACGAACGACGAAGCCATTTCGTCGTTGGCGGTACCGGACTTGCCGGCGACGGGCCGGCCCAACATGCTGGATGTGCCGGCCGCCGTACCGTACGTGGTGGTGCCCTGCATGGCCTTCTGTACCAAAGCGCAGTCGTTGGCATCGAACACCTTGGTGCCGTTGCTGGGCGCGTTGTACATGTCCTTATTGTTGGAATCAAGCACTTTGGACACCATGTGCAAGGTGTTCTTCACGCCATTGTTGGCGATGGTCGAATGGCCTTGCGCCAAATCCCACACGGTCAGGGCGTTGATGCCCAGCACGTTGTACATGGAGTTTTCATCGATATCGCCCTGAATGCCCGCTTCATGGGCGATTGCGGCCGTGCGCTTCGGCGTCAGATGCTCATTGACGTTCATGAACACCGTGTTCACCGAGTTGGCGGTGGCCTGATACAGATTGATGTTGCCCCAGTTGTTCTCCAGAGCGTTGTTCACCTCTTGATCCAAGCCGGTGAAGTGCTGGTGGGAATTGCCGTTGAACAACGTATCGAAGCTGACGCCGGATTGCGCGGCCCCCAGCAAAGCGAACGGCTTCATAGTCGAACCCGGTTCGAATACGGCCTGATCGGCATTGTTGAGCTGCTTGGACAGATAATCTGAACCGGCGTATACGGACAATACTTCACCGGTCTTCGGGTCCAGCGCTATGCCGCCGATTTGCAGGGATTCAGGCATGTCGTCCAGACGGGTGTCGCCGATGGACTGCATAAGATCCTGCTTGCTCTTGTCGATGGTGGTGATGATCTTGTATCCGCCAGTATCCAAATCCTCTTTGGTAAAGGCCTTGGACTGCACCAGCTCGCGGCGCACCATATCCAGCAGATAACCGTTCGGCCCCGCGTATTCGTTCCGCTGCGCCACCGCGGCGGTCTGCGGGAACTTGGCATCAGTGTGCTGCTTGGCAGTGATGTAACCATCCTCCTGCATGATGTTCAGCACACGCTTGAAGCGCGATTTGGCCATATCGGCGTTATCGGCCGGATCCCACGTGGACGGTGACGGAATAATGCCGGCGATCATCGCCGCCTCAGACAGCGTCAGATCCTTGGCGTCCTTATTGAAGTATGCCTTGGCCGCTGCCTGGATACCGTAGGAGTTGCGGCCCAGATAGATGGTGTTCATGTAATTGCACAGCACCTCGTCCTTGGATTCGGTCTGCGCGATTTTGATGGCCATGATGGCCTCGCGCGCCTTGCCCACATAGGATGTGGTTTCGCCCATGTAATACCGCTCGGCATACTGCTGAGTGATGGTGGAACCACCTTGGCGCGTGCCCTTGGTCATATTATTAATGAATGCGCGGGCGATGCCCTTCAGATCAAGGCCTTTATCCGTGTAGAACGTACGGTTTTCGGACGCCACAATCGCGTTGCCGATGTAGTCCGGCAGCCCCTCGCAAGAGATGATTTCACGATTCTGCTCCGCGTAGGAGCCGATCGCGGTGGTGCCGTCCGCGTAATACACGGTGGTTTTCTCGGCCAACGCGAACTTCTCGGGTTGCGGGACCTCAGTGGTGGTGTACAGGTATGCGAATACTGCGATACCGGCCAGCAAGCCCAGTCCAATCAGGGAGAAGAAGATGCCCAGCACCCATTTCAGTACACGGTGCTTGCCTTTTCCTGTGTTCTTTTTCTTCCTGTTCGGGGCTCGATGGCTATTGGAAGCCTTGTGGCTTGCGTGGCGGGAACGGCTCTCCTGGGGCGTATGGGGGCCCTCCTGTGCGGAGTGGCCGGCTCTGCTTTGCGCGGTGCGCGGTTGCCTCAGAGCGGGGCCATTGCCTCCCGAATGTGCACGACGAGTATAAGAAGCCATGGTGTCCACCGTAACTGTTGGCCTTGAACAATCGTTTGACGTGAGCGTAGCCACACGCGTTTATGCCGGTATTTTTCCGGAATTCTTACAATTGGGCACGCTTCTTGATGCTGCATGAATATTGCCTGAATGCGCTGGTTGGCCTGCCGTGCGACCCGGCGCGCACGTTTCGTGTCGCTGCGCTGGTCCATACGTCTCCATAGACTTATCCCCAGCCTCCACGCGGCGCTATGTCACCCAACTCCCCCAGGGCAGGAATGCAGCAAGGGTAAGTGGCCTCTGACGGGTGCGTGGAGGTTTTCTTTATGTGCGGATTTGGCTGTGAGCTGGCACTAGCGTGGTCCCCTGTCCGGGGCGCGGCCGTACAGTCGAACGTATGAATGACGCACAGACCCCTAGAATTCGCGACCCGCATGCGGCGGTCAATCTGGTCGGCTCAGGCGCAGCGCAGCCTAACTCGTCGTCGAACGTTGTTGACCCATTGGCTGCGCTCGGCCCGGTCTCCGGTTCAGATGCATCGGCATCCACATCAGGCTCCTTACGGGATTTCAGGCCGCTGGACATGGACGATGCGGATGGGGCATCTGATATCGACCGTGGCTTGGCCCGGCTTGACCCGCTTACCGTGCGCCCGCGAATCTCCAGCCGCGTACTGTGCGTGGTATTCGGTCTGCTCCTGATCGCTATCGGCTTCGGCGTGTGGTGGGGGTGCGTGTTTACCGAAAACGGACAATCGTACGACGAACTGGTCTGGAAAAACCTGCACAACGATGTACCGTCCTGGGCCACCGGCGTGATGAACGCCGTCGCACAATCCTGGCTGGTTATCGCTGTCAGCTGCACAATTGCCGCAATCGGCATTATTACGGCGCTGATTCGACGCCGCTGGTGGTTGGCCGGGCAAATCGCCGTGTTCGCCGTGGTCTGCTTGGCCGTCACCCGTATCAAGGGTCTGTTGCCGCGTCCGTTCATCATCAACACTGAATCTCCTGCCGCTAATTCCGCGCCTTCCGGTCACACGATGCTGGCCGCAGCCTGTGCGGTGATTCTGCTGCTTACCGTGCCTCGTGCGGTTCGAGCTTTGGCGGGCGTCATCGGCGTGGTTTGGGCGGTGACCGTCGGTGTCTCCGTGATATACGGACAATGGCATCGCCCTTCGGATGTGGCGATGTCCATCCTGCTGGTGGCGGGATTGGCCCTGCTCGCTCTGGCAGTTACGCGCAAGTCCGGCATGGACGAGCCGGGTCGCCGCGTCTCCTCAGTGAGCGTGCAAATCGTCGGCAGCGTGCTGATTACCGGGGGCCTGCTGTTGCTCGCCTACAGCGGTTATGTGATCTGGCAGGTGGTGCCGGGGCTCAATGTCAGCGCCAGCTGGGCGGTTCAGGGGGCGAATGTCAGCGCTGTTGTGGGCATTGCGGGTGTGGCCATGCTCGCATTCGGACTGTTGCTGGCCCTGCGTCAGATCACTGCAGCGCCCTTAAGCCGGCTGGGTCTGATCGGCGCTCCGCCGGCACCGCCCAAACGGTAAAACATGGGGTGCGAACGGCCGAATTTGCCCGGCACAACGGCGGAATTTGGCAGTTGGACATGATTCATGAGTATTATGACGCCAGAAACGTCGTGTGTTTCGCGCAATACATAAGGAGTGGGTATGGCTACCAAACTGGTGATTGTGGAGTCTCCGACCAAGGCCCACAAGATCGGTGACTACCTGGGCAAGGGGTACACCGTCATGGCGTCGGTCGGCCATATCCGAGACCTCGCGCAGCCCAGCCAGGTGCCCGCGGCAGACAAGGCCAAGTTCGGCAAGTTCGGCGTGGACGTCAACGACGGGTTCAAGCCGTATTACATTGTCGACGGCGACAAGAAGCGTACGGTCAGCGAACTCAAATCGGCCCTGAAGAACGCCGATGAACTCTATCTGGCGACTGATGAGGATCGCGAGGGCGAGGCCATCGCGTGGCACTTGGTGCAGACCTTGAAACCCGAGGTGCCGGTCAAGCGCATGGTGTTCCACGAGATCACCAAGAACGCCATCAACGCCTCCCTGAACAACACGCGCGATGTGGACGGCAATATGGTCGACGCACAGGAGACCCGCCGCATCCTCGACCGTCTGTACGGCTATGAGCTGTCGCCGGTGCTGTGGCGCAAGGTGGGCCCGGGCCTGTCCGCCGGCCGCGTGCAGTCCGTGGCCACCCGCCTGATCGTGGAACGCGAGCGCGAACGCATGGCGTTCAAGCGCGCGCCGTACTGGGATATCGTCGCCACGCTGTCCGCGCCTGACGCGCTGGGGGAGCGTGCCGAATTCTCCGCCCGCATGATCGCGCTCGGCGGCAAGCGACTCGCCGGCTCCAAGGATTTCGGTGCCGACGGCCAGCTGACCCCGGACGGGTTCGCGGCGAACGTTCGCCAGCTTGATGAGGCTGGTGCCACCGCCGTGGCTTCGGCGCTGAAGACCGCCGATTTCACTGTGATGTCGATGGAAACCAAGCCGTACCGCCGCCGCCCGCAGCCGCCGTTCACCACCTCGACCCTGCAGCAGACCGCCGGCAATCGCCTCGGCATGGGTGCTCGCGCCGTGATGCGCGCGGCCCAAAGCCTGTACGAGAACGGCTACATCACCTATATGCGAACCGATTCGGTGACGCTGTCGCAGGAGGGCATCACCGCCGCCCGCAACGCCGTCTCCTACCATTTCGGCGACAAGTTCCTCTCTGCCGAGCCCAAGCAGTACGCCACCAAAACCGCTGGCGCGCAGGAAGCCCACGAGTGTATTCGCCCGGCGGGCTCGCGCTTCCACGACCCGGACGAGCTGGCTTCCAAACTTCCCGGCGACCAGCTGCGCCTATACACGCTGATCTGGCAGCGCACGCTTGCCTGCCAGATGGCTGACGCCACCGGTTCCACCGCCACCGTGCGCCTGTCTGCGCCGGCCGGCCCCACCGAGGGCGAGGCCGTGTTCCAGGCGTCCGGCACCGTCATCGAATTCCCCGGCTTTATGAAGGCCACGGGGGAGGGGCGCAAGCCCAAGGCCGCCGCTCCCGGCGCTGGGGCTGGCTCGGACCAGGCTGCTGCCGCCGGCAAGACGGACGCCAAGGCCGTCAGGGGTGACGCCTCCGAATCCAACACCTCCCTGCCGCCGATGAGCGTCGGCCAGCAGGTCGAGGCAAGCGACATCGAACCGGACGGCCATGAAACCCAGCCGCCGGCCCGCTACACCGAGGCCACGCTGGTCAAGACGCTGGAAGCCAAGGAGATCGGTCGCCCGTCCACTTACGCGAGCATTATCTCCACAATCATGGATCGCGGTTACGTATACGAGCGTGGCCGTGCGCTGATCCCCAGCTGGCTCGCCTTCTCCGTGACCAAGTTGCTCGAGACGAACTTCCCCAAGCTGGTCGACTACCAGTTCACCGCCGAGATGGAAAACGGCCTTGACCGCATCGCCCACGGCGAGGAATCCGGCCGCGACTGGCTCACCCACTTCTACTTCGGTTCCGGCGAGGGCGCCGCCCGCAACGCCGACGAGGCGCACGAAGGCCTGCAACAGCAGGTCGCGCAGCTCGGCGAGATCGACGCGCGCGCCATCAACACCATCGACATCGGCGACGGCCTGCACGTGCGCGTCGGCCGTTACGGCCCGTATCTGGAAGACATGGAGCATCTGGACGCCGAAGGCAACCCGAAGCGCGCGTCTCTGCCGGACACCATCGCGCCGGATGAGCTGACGGTGGCCGTGGCCCGCGATTTGATCGACAACCACTCCGGTGGACCGCGCGAGCTGGGCGTTGATCCGGTATCCGGCGGTACCGTCGAGGTGCGCAATGGGCGTTTCGGCCCGTATGTGGCGTTGGTGCCGCCGGCTGAGGCTTCGGCTGGCGCTGCTGGCGATACTGCTGGTGCTTCTGCGGCCAAGAAGGGTTCGAAGAAGGCCGCGGCCGCCGCCGCGTCGCGCCCGAAGATGGCCTCGTTGTTCAAGACGATGAGCCCTGAATCGCTGTCGCTGGAAGACGCGCTAAAGCTGCTGAGCCTGCCGCGCGAAGTGGGCACATACGAGGAAACCAACGCCGAAACCGGCGAGGTATCCGAATGCACGGTGGCCGCCAACAACGGTCGCTACGGCCCCTACCTGACCAAGACGGGTGCCGACGGCAAGTCGGAGACCCGCTCGCTGGCCTCGGAAGACGAGATCTTCACGGTCGATATCGACAAGGCCAAAGAACTGTTCTCGCAGCCCAAGTACGGCCGCGGGCGTGGCCGTGGTGCCGCCAAGCCGCCGCTGCGTGATTTGGGCAAGGACCCGAACACCGGCAAGAACGTGACCATCAAGGACGGCCGTTTCGGCGCGTACATCACCGATGGCGAGACCAACCGTACGGTGCCGCGTCAGTACACGCCTGAATCCATCACCCCTGATGACGCCTTCCGACTGCTCGCCGAAAAGCGTGCGGCTGGTCCCTCCACCCGTGGCCGTCGCGGTGCTGGGCGTGCTGGTGGCGCCAAGGCCGTTGCCGGCAAGGGCAAGAAGGGCGGTACCTCGGCTGCGGTTTCGGCGCAGGAGGCCAAGCGCGCCGAACGCCGTGCCGAAGTCAAGAAGTTGGCGAACAAGGGCTGGTCCAACCAGCGCATCGCCGAAAAACTCGGTTCCACCCCCGCCACTGTGAAAAAGGACGTCGACTGGCTGACCGCCAACGAGGGCTACGAGCGCCCCGCCGTAATTCCCAAGCGTGGCTGAGCGGAATTATTGCTCTACTTGCGTTTCAAGGGGCTGATTTCTCGTTTTGAGAATATCTACTTCCGCTTCAAGGGGCTGGTCATCTGCTGAACCACGAGTATGAACGGCTCCGCGCCAACGTCATTCCGCCGTTTTGGAACGTTGTCTACTTGGGCAACAGCCCCTCGAAACGGAAGTAGACCTTCAGAAAAGACCAAATCAGCCCCTTGAAACGGAGGTAGAGCTGGTTTAACTGCCTGTTGGGCGCAACTCTGCGCCTAACGCTAAGGTCAATAGCATGAGCGGTCTGTTTGTTTCGTTTGAAGGTGTCGATGGCGTGGGCAAGACCACGCAAGTCGAGCGGCTGCGTGCGTATCTTGAGGCTCAGGGGCGTACCGTGGTCGTTACCCGTGAGCCGGGAGGCACTGCGTTAGGCAAGGCCATTCGCCAACTGCTGTTGCACGGTGTGGATGGGGGCGCCGTCGACATCGCACCGCGCGCCGAGGCGCTGCTATTCGCTGCAGACCGAGCCCAGCACGTTGCCGAAACCATCCGCCCGGCATTGGAGCGCGGTGAAGTGGTGATCACCGACCGCTATTTAGACTCTTCCTTGGCCTATCAGGCCGGTGGCCGCGAACTCACGCCAGAAGAGATTCGATCCTTAAGCATGTGGGCCACCAACAACCTGCTGCCCGACCGCACGTATTTGCTGGATATGGACCCAGCCCTGTCCCACCATCGCCTCGAACACGCGGAAGACCGTATGGAATCGGCCGGTGATGACTTCCAGTCCCGCACCCGCCAGGCCTTCTTGGACTTGGCCGCCGCCGAGCCGAATCGTTTCCGCGTTATCGATGCGAGCCAGAGCATTGAAGCGGTATGGGCTGCCATCGAATCCGACATCAAGGAACTCGCATGAGCGTATGGGATTCACTAGTCGGCCAAAAGCCGGTAATCGACATGCTCAGTCGTATCGCGCAGGGCGACCCGAGCCAGATCACCCAGTCGTGGCTGATCTGTGGACCTCCCGGATCGGGCCGTTCCAACATGGCTCGTGCGTTTGCGGCGGCGCTGGAAAGCCCGGATCACGGCATGAGCGCTGAGCCCACGCGCGTCACCCAGCAGGTGCTTGCCGGCACGCATCCGGATGTCACGGTGCTGACCACGAACAAGGTGACTATTGGTATCGATCAGGTGCGTGAGATCATCACTACCTCCGAGCAGATGCCCGCCACCGCGCCGTGGCGCATCATCATCATCGAAGACGTGGATCGCATGCTTGAGCGCACCACCAACGTGCTCTTGAAAGAGATTGAGGAGCCGGCCGAGCATTGCATCTGGCTACTGTGCGCGCCCAGCGCCCAGGACGTGCTGCCCACCATCCGCTCGCGCACACGCATCGTGAACCTCGCCGTGCCCTCCACCCAGGCGGTGGCCGGATTCCTGACCTCCACCACCAATGTCGAGCCAAAAGTGGCGCAGCGTGCGGCCCGACTCGCCGAAGGCCATATCGGCATCGCCAAGTTGTACGCCACCGACGAACGGGTTATGTCCGACCGCGATGAACTTGTGGTCGGTGTGCTGAATCTGGCCCGTGCCTCGGATGCAGTGTTGTTGGCCGGCAATCTTATCGACAATGCCAAGGCCCAGGCCGAGGCGGACGCGAACCGCATCACCGCCGGCCAGGAAGCGGAATTCCGCCGCATCAACGGACTGGCACCGAACGACCGCATCCCGCCGAAACTGCGTGGCGCATTCAACCAGATTGCCAAGAAAGACGATGTGAAGCGTTTGGTCACCCGCCGTACGCGCGACGTATTGGATCGTGCGCTGAACTCCATCGCCTCCATCTACCGGGATGTGGCGGTGCTGCAGAACAATGCGGAGGATTCGGTGGGCCTCATCAACCTGGAGAACCGCTCGCCGATCACCGAATTGTCGGTGCGGTTGAACCGGGCCGGTGCCGTGACCCGTCTGGACGAAGTGGCCCACGCCCGCAAGCGTCTAGCCGGCAACGGCAACCCGCTACTGGTATTCGAGTCCCTCTTCTGCGCCCTGATCCCATAACCCGACGCAACTAGCCCCCCTCTGATGAGTGGGGGCTGTCGAGCGTAGCGAGACTGGGGGAGAGACCCCGTAACGCACAGCCCCCAGTACGTCACACATATGAGCGATACTGGGACGTATGAAGATTTCCGCCGATTTCACCGTCATCCCGGACGATTTCGCCAAGGCCGCGGCCCCTGAATATTTCAATGGTGGCGTGCCTGTGGTCTCCTTCCCGTTCTACATCGATGATGTGGATCCCGAGGCCCGCTACCTGCACTGGGAGTTCGTGGACCCGGATTCGATTCCGGTCTGCGGCTTCGAGTGGATTCACTGGTCCGTGGCCAATCTGCCGATTGATGCGCTGATGTACGACTTCAATGATTCGCATGCGTTGGCCATCCCGCCGGACTTCTCCCGTCAGCTGCCGGCCATGATTCCCGAGACCGTGCAGGGGCGCAACTCCTCGGCCTCCAAGTTCTTGGGCCGCAGCACTGACCCGGCGGTGATCATGCGGTACAACGGTCCGCAGCCGCCGGACAAGGATCATGAGTACTACCTGCAGGTGTGGGCCACCAAGAAGCCGTTGCCCGGCTTGAATCAGGGCTTCTGGCTCAACGAGCTGTTGCACGCGCTGCGCAACAGCGGTGAAGTGCCCGACACCGACGGCATCTTCCTGACCGGCAAGGCGTGAGCCACATGAGCCCCCGCAGGCGGGGGGCTGTCAGCATCACTGACTGGGGGTGGGTCAGTACAAAACCACCTTCAGTCCGACTTCGTCGTCCAGCTCCCGCCAGTGGGAGCGTGACTACAACAAAGAAAGGACACCATCACACTATGGCCTGCACCACGATTCTGGTAGGCAAAGACGCGAGCTATGACGGCTCGACCATCATCGCCCGCAACGAGGATTCCGCGAACGGCGAGTTCAACCCGAAGCGCTTCATCGTCGTGAAGCCGGAGGAACAGCCGCGCGAATACAAGTCGGTGATCTCCCACCTAACCATCACCCTGCCGGACGACCCGCTGCAGTACACCGCCGTGCCGAACGCGGACCTCAAGGAAGGTATTTGGGGCGAGGCCGGCGTCAACGAGGCGAACGTGGCGATGAGCGCCACCGAAACCCTGACCACCAACGAGCGCGTGCTCGGCGCCGACCCGTTCGTGGAATACACGCCGGCCAAGGGCGATGAGCCCGAGGTGCCCGGCGGCATCGGCGAAGAGGACTTCCTGACCATCGTGCTTCCGTATGTCAAGACCGCACGCGAGGGCGTCCAGCGCCTCGGCGCGCTGCTTGAGGAATTCGGCACCTACGAGATGAATGGCGTCGCCTTCTCCGACTCCAACGAAATCTGGTGGCTGGAAACTGTGGGCGGCCATCACTGGATTGCCAAGCGCGTGCCGGACGAGGCCTACGTGACCATGCCGAACCAGCTCGGTATCGACGAATTCGACCTTGAGGACGCTCTGGGTGACCAGGAAGCGCACATGTGTTCCGAAGACCTTGCCGAATTCATCGAAACCAACCATTTGGACCTCGCGGTGGAGAACACTACCCCGTTCAACCCGCGCGATGCCTTCGGCTCCCACTCCGACTCCGACCACGTGTACAACACCCCGCGCGCCTGGTACATGCAGCGCTTCCTCAACCCGTACGACGAGGTGTGGGACGGCCCGGACGCCGACCACAAGCCCACCTCCGACGACATTCCGTGGGCCCGTCAGCCTGAGCGCAAGGTGACCATCGAGGACATCAAGTACGTGTTGAGCTCCCACTACCAGGGCACCCCGTTCGATCCGTACGGCCAGCTGGGCGATGATCGCACTCGCCACATGTACCGCACGATCGGCATCAACCGCCAGAGCCAGCTTGCGGTGATGCAGATCCGCCCGTACCGCCCGCAGGCCTCCCGCGCCATCCAGTGGATGGCATACGGCTCCAACCCGTTCAACACGCTGGTGCCGTTCTTCCCGAACGTGGACACCACGCCCGCCTACCTTGAGGACACCACCACCCGCGTGACGTCCGAGAACTTCTACTGGGCCAACCGCATCATCGCCGCCCTGTGCGATGGCGCCTTCCGCTCCACGTCCAACGCCGTTGAGCGCTACCAGGAGAAGACCGGTGCGATGGGCCACCGCTTGGTCGCCGCCACCGACGAGCAGATCGCCCGTCTGGGCTTGACGGCCGCCGAGGAAGCCGCGCAGTCCGCCGCTGAAGAGGAATTTGAGGCCGACAACGTGGATGGCGATGTGCAGCCGATGACCCCGGACGAGACCATCGCCGCGCTGCGTAACCCCGAGGTGCGCGAGATTCTCGCCGCCGCCAACCAGACCATGGCCGACCAGCTCAAGGAGGAAACCGAAAAGCTGCTTGACTCCGTGCTGTACACTCGCAGCATGGAAATGAAGAACGGCTTCCACATGTCCGACTTTTAGTCCGTATTGAGCTCCCCTCCCTGAGGGGAGCTGACCGCGAAGCGGACTGAGGGGGCTAAGCCGTTAAGAAAACAGCCCAGTGGGCTGTTTTTAGGCGAAGAGGCGGCGACTGCCGCCCCACCACCCCGCCCCACCACACAAACACAGAAAGGCTTTATATGACCACCATCGAAGACTTCACCAGCCAGTACGGTCTGGTCCAGAAGATCGACGCATTCGGCTACATGAAGTACCTGGCCGAGAACCCTGACGCCCCGCGCAAGCACGGCAAGGTGGTGCTCGTCACCGCCGATACGCCGCTCAAGGCATCGCGCGGAGAAGGCAAGACCACCACGACCATCGCCCTGATCGACGCTCTGAACAAGCGCGGCATTGATGCGACCGCCGTGCTGCGTCAGCCGAGCATGGGCATCACCGCAGCCGGTTCCAAGGGCGGTGCCTCCGGCGGCGGCAAGGCTTCCCTGACCCACCCCGAGCTCATCGACTGGGGTCTGTGCGGCGAAATGGGCGCCATCGAGGCGGCCCAGAACCTGCTCGTCTCCTTCGCCGAGAAGGCCATCGATGACGGCAAGCTCGACACGATTCTCGTGCCGCGTGTCTCCGAGGTGCCGAGCCGCTCCCTGCGCTCCACCGCCGTGGACTACGGCAAGGGCAACGTGCCGGAGAAGGTCGTGCTCACGCCGACCTGCGAGCTCATGCAGATTGTGGTGCTCTCCCGCTCGATGGACGAGATTTCCGAGCGCGTGTCCAAGATGATCGCCGGCACCAAGGACGGCAAGGCCGTGACCTTCGGCGAATTCGTGGACCTGTGGCGTATCACTGGCATTTTGGCCGACGCGGTCAAGCCGGCCAAGACCGAAACCGTGAACGGATCACCGGTCTACGTGCACGGTGGCCCGTTCGCCAACGTGTCCATCGGCATTCCGACGTTGGTCTCCGTGGAAATGGCCTGCGCCCTGCATGACGTGGTCATCGTCGAGGCCGGCTACGGCACCGACGCCGGCGCCCAGAAGTGGCTGGACATCGCCTGCCGCGAATACGGCGCGCAGTGGCCGTCCGCCGCCATCGTGGTGACCCGTGCCTCCACCTGGCGCGACGATCCCGAGCTGGCCTGGCGCTACCCGTTCCACGTGCAGCGCCTGGAGAACCTGGACATTCCGACCTTCCCGCTCATCAACCTGTGGGAAGGCGAGGACGATCAGGTTCCGTCCCTGAAGGCCACCGCCGACGAGCTGGGCTTCCGCACGCCGATCATCGGCAACCTGTTCCGCGACGGCGGCGAGGCGCTGGCCCCGCAGCTTGACGGTTTCGTCGACGCGTTGCAGAACGGCTCCATGCCGGCCGAACCGTACTCGCACAAGGGCATGGCCCTGACCGAGAACGCCAAGTGGGTGGCCGAGAACGCCTACGGCGTACCGGCCGAGCGCGTGATTTACAAACCGGGCTTCACCGAGTCCGTGTCCGAGGCCATGGAACTGTGCCAGAGCGCAGGCATCTCGCTGGACGATCTGGCGTTCGTGGCGGTCAAGTCCCCGGCGACCATGACCGACAACGACCGTGCCCCCGAAGAAGAGCGCACCGTGACCCTGAAGAAGGTCGAGGTGCATGCCGGTGCCGGTCTGGTCCACGTCAACCTGACCACCAGCCTCACCACCCCCATGCCCAAGATCGTGTGATGACAGGTACAAGGTGAGGTAACTCGCTTTCGAGGGGCGGATTTCCGGTTTTCCGGAGGTCTATCTGCGTTTCGAGGGGCTCTTCGATTGCGAAACCCGGAGTATGACCATTGAAATTGCAATGTTTATACTCCGGGTTTCTTGTTTTAAAAGCCCCTTGAAACGCTAGTAGAGCTTCTGAATGTTGGAAATCAGCCCCTTGAAACGTAGAAAGCCCGCCGCCGGCGGGCTTTCTACATCTGAGCTTCCCTCTTTGAGGGGAGCTGCCAGCGAAGCTGACTGAGGGGAGCCAGAATACGCAAACTAGAAGTTGCTACCCTGAACCGTTAAACGGAAAGCCCACCGGGCTTTCCGTAGGCGATGCGAGCAGCTATGCTGCGAGGGGAATGGTGGCAACTAGAAGTTGCCACCATTCCAGCCCCAGTCGGTGGTGGCGGTGTAACGGATGTAGGTGCGGTCCTCGGGAATGCCGAGCGTGGAGTTCAGCGCGGCCATAATGCTCTCGGTCAGCTTTTCCCAAGCAGAGCCCGGCACGGAGCGGCCGAACACGTTGACCTCCACATAGGCGGCGGGCTGGTCATCGCTACCACCGAAGTAAATCGGCATATTGTCCTCGAACGGGCACATTAGCCAGCCCTCGGACTTGCCCGGCACGGCGGTAATCGCCTTGCCATAGGCAGCCTTCAACGCCTCGCGCTGCTCAGGGGTGGTGGGCACGGACACATGAGTGTGAATAACGGGCATAATTCCTCCTTGATTCGGTTCGCTTCCAGTCTAGCCTCAGCGGTTGCTGTTGAACATGGCATGCGGATGTAGGAAGCTGCTTGCAGAACGGACCGGGGCAAGGCCAATTTGGGGAGATTATTGGCCTTTCCAGCCAATATATGTTCCGCAGTCAGCCCAATAGTGTTGAATACCCTTGTGAGAAAACTGATTGAACAACTGATGAAGTTCGGCATTGTGGGCGTCATCGCCTTTGTTATCGACTGGGGTATTCTCAACCTATTGGTTGGCATATTCCACATGCACAACGTGCTGGCTGCCACCGTCTCTTTCATCATCTCGCTGATTTTCAACTATCTGGCGAGCATGAAATTCGTATTCAAGCATCGTGATGACATGGCGCGCTGGATGGAGATTCTTATCTTCGTGGCGGGCGCTGTAGTCGGTCTGTTCATGAATGACGCGATTATCTGGATTTCCACTTATGGCATGAACCATGATGCCTATGTATCGCAGCATGCCGAATATCTGTTGCGCACCAATATCGGCAAGTTGGTGGCCACTGCCGTGGTAATGATCTGGAACTTCTTGATTCGCAAGTGGCTGCTCGACGATACGCACACCAATGCGATGAACCGTCTGAAGTCCGCTGAAAATCGACTGAATGCCGAGGAGCTTGAAGCCAAGTGGCAGAACAGCTTCTCCCACAAGCTCGGCATCTGGTCCCTGGAACACACGCCCAAAGGCTGGCCGAAGTAGCGTTTTGACGTATAAGCCCCCTCGTCAGAGGGGGCTTAGCTTTTGTCTCACACACTCACTTCAGTCAAGGTCGGCTGCTCGGTGGAGCCCTTGATCTGCTTGAAGCCAATCAGCGCAATCACCAGCGAGACCAGTGCCAAAGTGGTCACCACCATGAAGCCGCCATGCGAGCCCATGCGGTCGATGAACTGGCCGGCAATCGCCGAACCGGCGGAGGAGCCGATAGAATTCATCGCACCCATCCACGCCATGCCTTCGGTCAGGCGGGAAGGCGGCACCAAGTGCAGCATGAGCTGGTTGCCGTTAATCCACGTCGGAGCCTGGCACACGCCGATGATCAGGTAGATGATCATAATCACCCACAGATGCTTGGCGAACAGGAACGTGCTGATGCCGATGTTCACCACGGCCAGGCAGAAGTAGAAGCGCTTCCACAGGGCAATCGACCAGTTCTTCGCGCCGTACACCAAGGCGCCCATCAACGAGCTGATGGAGAAGCAGGCGAATACAAAGCCCGTGTACTGCTTCATATTCGACTCGGTGGCGAATGCGATGATCGAGATGCCTGTAGCCGACTGGAACGCGCCCAAGCCGAACCAGGTGACGCATACCGCAATCAGACCCGGTCCCCAGATGGACGCCTTCTTGCCGGAACGCGCATCGGCGACCGCCTGCTCAATGGCGGCGTTAATCGTGGCCTCATCGGTCACGCCTTCGCGCTCAAGACGGCGGCGAGTCTCCTCGGCTGCGGTCTCCACCTTCAACGCTTCGGCTCGAGCCGCCTCGCGCTCACGGTATTCCTTGCGGGAAATGCCCTCAGCGCGGGCCAGCTGAGTCTGTGACGGTGGCTCAGTGGTCAGCTCGGTCAAGAACATCAGCGCGCCCACCACCACGCACATGCCGGTGAACGAGAATGCCAGCAGACCGGAGATCACGGCCAGTGTGGAAGCCAGTGGATTGCCGATTACCCACATGCATTCGTCCAGCACGCCGCACAGGGAGAGCGCACGGTTCGTGCGCTCCTGATCGCCCTTCAGGATTTTGGTCCAGCGCGCGCGGCTCATCGCGCCCCACGGCGGAATAGCTGCCAGGAACGGCGTCAAACAGTACAGCACCCATTCCGGCGCACGATTGGTGATGGATGTGGTCAGCGCGACGGCGGCGACAATCCACACCAGAATCGTTGGAATCGAAACCTGCCGCTGGCCGAACTTGTCGGTCAGCTTGCCGAGCAGCGGCGTGGCCACGGCCAGTGCAATCGCCTGAATGGCGGTGAGCATACCTGCCAGCGAGTAGTTGCCGTAGTAATGCTGCACGGAAATGGTGATGGTCATGCCCACCATCGGGAACGGCATGCAGGCAATCACCGAACCGATGGAATAACGAGCGGTATGAGGTATGCGCAGCAACTCCGCATACCCACCAAAAACTTTGTGACCCACTTCCTTGATGCCAGCCATAATGGTGTTCGAGTTGGACAGGTTGTTGGACATAACAGCACTACGCTCCTTTCCGCTCCCGATTGGATGTTCCCCGCTGACGTGGCGTTGCCGGCGAAGCCCTCATCGAATGATGTGTTGTCCATGGTCGCGCAAAGTTTGCGTTGGATTTCCCTATTCGCATATTTGCGTCACGGATACTCTAATCGTTGGTTAGGGCGCGACACGCGGTAGATTGGAGATATTAAGACAACGTTCTCATGTTCTTCGGCGAACATCGCAAGATGCCCGTAGGAATAAAAAGAAAGGCGGCTCATGAGCGCAACCACCATCCACTTCGTTCGCCACGGCAAGGTCTACAACCCTGACCATCTGCTCTATGAGCGGCTGCCCGACTTCCATCTCTCCGATCTTGGCCGTCGCATGGCCCAAGCCACCGCCGCGTACTTGGCCAAGAATCCCCAAACCAATACGATTGCAGCCGTCTACTCCTCGCCGCTCGACCGTACGCGCGAGACCGCCGGCGCGATTCTCGATGCGCTGAACCCCGTGCGCGAGGCTCGTGGCGAGGCTCCGCTCACGCTCACCACTGATGAACGGGTGATTGAGGCCGGCAACGAGTTCCGTGGCAAGCGCATCGGCCATGGCGAGGGCGCGCTGTGGAAGAACGGCAACTGGAAGCTCGTCACCAACCTGTACAAGCCGAGCTGGGGCGAGTCCTATCAGCACATCGCGGCGCGTATGGACGACTTCGCCCGCGAGAAGGTGGCCCAGCACCCCGGCGAACAGATTGTGGTGGTCAGCCACGAATCGCCGATTTTCAGTTATCGCCATTATCTGGAGACCGGCCACCCCGAGCACTGGATGTTCCTGCGGCACACGGCGCTCGCCTCCGTGACCTCGGTGACGTACGACAACGAAACCGGCCGTGTGATGTCAATCACGTATGTCGACCCAGCAGCCAACGTCAAGTAACGGCACACTGGTGTTAGGACATTGGCTCCCCTCGGAGAGGGGAGCCAAGACGCACTACAATCGAGTGGTGGACGCGAAGGAGCATAGATGACCATTGAACTCAATCGTGAGGCAATCGCACAGGTCGCGGCATTGCCGGCGGTAACTGAGGCCGCCGAAGCCGGCTCGGCGCTGATCAGCCTGTGGCCGTTGACCGAAGCCATGCAGATGGACAATGACGCCAAGTACGCGGAGAATCTGCAGGTTCGCGTCACGCGCGCATTCGCCCGCGTGCTGACCGGTGAAGACGTCACGGTGCCCGATGCCGAATTCGTCTATGAAGGCGCCGATGAGATTCCCGGCCGTCCACAGAACATCGTCGATACGCTGCTGGCCGCCAACGATGCCTACGACACGATGGCCGACTACTCCGAATCCGGCGATGTACAGCTGATCTTTGACGCCGCCGAAGCGTTGGACGTTCGTTGGGACACCGATGTTGCGGCTCAGGTCCGTGAGACGATTGCCGCCGTGGAAGCCCAGATTGAAGACGACGCCGCGCAGGGCCGTCTGTCTACGTCCAGCGAGCCCGCTGATGTGGCCACCCGTTTTGCCACTGCGCTCGCCGTGTGCGATGCGCTGCTGAGCGTGGTGACCGGTGACGGCGAACACGATGGCGACGCCGCAGCTCAGGCGGTCAAGGTGCTGCCGATTCTGCTGTACGTCAACGAGCTGCGCGAGCAGTGCTCGATTCCGCGCATATGCCTGACCGATCAGCAGATTCTTGAGCTGATTGATACGCGCGCTAAGGCCGCTGGCGCGGACACGCTGACCGCCACCGCCGAATACATCGCCCTGCTGGCCGGTGCCGAATGGACCAAGCACCGCGACGATGTGCTGTGGAACCCGGACGAAGCCAAGAAGAAGGCCAAGGAAGAAGACGAAAAGCGCAACAAGGAGGCCTTGGCCGCCAAGTTTGCGCACATTAAAGATGACCCTGGCAAAGAAACCGTGGAGTTGTGAGAATCAAGGCAGCTTAGCCCGCCTGATCGGTTCTCTTACCCCTGCTCGCGATTCCTCCGTGCCAAGGAAATCGTCTATGTGGTGAAGAACATCGCTTACGCAACGGAAGAAGAAACACTTATGGGCAATGGCGTCAATCTGCGCACGCTCACCAATGACGGCGGTAGCGCGGTAATCAGCGATTACGGGGCGCATCTGCTGCGCTGGGCCCCGGCGGGGCAGCCGGATGTAATCTGGACGCCCCGCACATGGCATTTCGAAGCTGGTCAGCCGGTTGGCGGGGGAGTGCCGGTGTGCTTCCCCTGGTTCGGGCCGGGGTTTGTGCATGGCGGGCAGACTGCGAAGCGACCGATTCATGGGTTCGCACGATTGCGCCAGTGGGCGCTGGACGAAGAGGCGTTTACCGGTGCCCGTGTGCGGTATGTGCTGGATTCCGAACGACTGACGACTGGCGAAGTGCCATGGATCGAGGATGAACCCAACGTGCGTTTCCATGCCGCATACGAGGTGTGTGCCAGCGATACGCTGACGATGACGCTGACCGTTACCAACACGGGAGGTGAGCCGATGTCGTATGAGGCGGCGCTGCACTCGTATCTGCATGTCGGCGATGTGCTCGGCGCGCGGCTGGTCGGTTTGCGGGGTGCAACATATCTGGATGCCACGGAAGCCGGATTCCCGCCAAAACTACAAGAACAGCCATCGGTGATGTTCGGCGATCAGCCGGTGGACCGTGTGTATTATTCCGATGCTGCACTGGAATTGCAGGACCATGTGCTGGGTCGTGTGATTCGCATCGGCAAGACCGGCTCGCCGCAGACGGTGGTGTGGAATCCCGGAGAGCAGGGCGGCAACGCCATTGCCCATGCCAAGACGGGTGAATGGCGTGGCTTTGTGGCCGTGGAGGCAGCGGCGTGCCGAGACCGTATCGTTGCCCTTAGTCCGGGTGAATCGTATATGCTTTCGCAGTCCATTGCCGTGATGCCGTTGGGGTAGTTGGCTGAATACAGTGCCGATAATACAGTGCCGAGAATGATGAAGCCCTACTCGCGTTGAGTAGGGCTTCATCATTGGTTGCGGGGAACTTCTTCAACGGAAGTTCCCCGATATCGGTTACTGGCCTTGCCAGGGTTTCTGGGCATTGTCGCCGGCGGGAGCCGTGTGCTCAGAAGGTGTTGCGGATTCGTCGCCGGCGTTTTGAGGCATCGGCGGAACCTGGCCGTACTGTGGGGCCGGGGCCTCCGGTTGGCCGTACTGCGGGGCCGGCACCTGACCGTAATCAGGTGCGGGTGCAGCCGGCTGGCCATAGTCGGGGGTTGGCATGGGCGGCTGGCCGTAAGCCGGGGCCGGCTGGTTGAAGCCGGGTGCGGGCGCGTTCGGAGCGGCGAAATTCGGGGGTACAGGCGTGCTGTATGGTGCGCCGTAAGCACCCTGAGGCATGGGGGTTGCCGCCGCGCCATCGTCAAAACGTGCGCCCTCCGGCTTGCTGGGAAGAGCCATGAACACGATATAGACAACGCAGCCGGCCAGCGTAATCAACGCACCAATGACCGCCGCGCCAAGACCGCCGGCGGCCATGCTGCCATAACCATAGTCATAACTGCCAAGGCTCCTGAACCCGCCGTACAGTGCCGCACCACCGCCGATAATCATGATGATAAGGCCGATAACCATCGCGATATAGAAAATGGCAGCCCACCAGCCAGGCTTGTTCGTGTCATGCAGACGGCGGACGGAAAGTGCCAGGGTGGGGATTAGGGTCACCAGACCCCAAATGGTGGCGAGGAAGCCAAGCTTTTCATCTGTGGCGGTGTTGAGGATGTCCAGCACTATATTGATGCCGAAAGCGGCCAGCACCCACCACCAGAATTCACTGCGGGACGCGCGGCCCCTGAACACCGTGTACTTCTTCCAGAAGCGCAGGAAGGCTTCTTGGAAGGAGCATCCGTAGTAAGGCTTATCCAGCGGCACAGTGGCAGTGGGCGCGGCGTATTGGCCGTAAGACGGCGGAACCGGGCCGTAAGGATTGCCATCGGGGGCCGGTGTGCCGTACGCCGGTGCGGATTGACCGTAGGTGTTGGCGTCGGGCGCGGGCTGACCGTAGGTTGGTGCGGCCTGACCATAAGAGTTCGCGGTCGGAGCAGGCTGACCGTATGCCGGCTGGCCGTAAGCGGGCTGCGCCGGCTGTGAGGGCTGCGCCGGGGCCGGTGCGCCATACTGCGGTACGGGATTAGGTGTGGGCGTACCGTTGGCCTCAGGCTGCTGAGGCAAAGGCACATTGTTGGGATCAGACATTGATTCCCCTTTCATAAGACCTATGTGTCACATCATATTCTTCCATTGCATGAGTGGAAAACTCAACAATTGCGCCAAATAATGTCCAAAGTTGTGGTGAATGCACTGGAAAGAATCGATGGTTATCAAATCGATATCAGTTGAGGGTGAACGTTATCGATCGGTTGTGTAACCTGTTGCATGAATATTGCGCACAGTTGCGGGGGCGGAACTGGAAAGCAGACGAAGCTTTTGGCGCTACGCATAAAGCAACATACAGAGATGTAGGGAATGCCATGAACCACGAATACACGGATGCCGCCGTTGAGCAGCGCGAATCGCACGAAGACGAATCTCAAGACTGGGATCTGCTGTTCGTGGGCCTGGCCTGCTGATTCTCGTTTGCTGTTTTCTTTTCTTTTGATTTTAAAAGCAAAAGAAAAGCAAATGGCAGGCAAAAGAGATTTCGTTGGAAAATGGCCGTTTTGGGATGATGTCGGTCTAAAACGCCAGTAGCGAAGCAAAAGAGCGAGGGCATCGTTCGCCGCGTCCGGCGCGCGCGGCACAATAGGGGATTATGACTGATGCTGAAAACACCAAACCCGAACTGCCCAAGAACGTTCGTGTTCGCTTCTGCCCGTCGCCGACCGGAACCCCGCATGTCGGCATGATTCGTACCGCCCTGTTCAACTGGGCGGAAGCTCGCGCCACCGGCGGCACGCTGATCTTCCGTATCGAAGACACCGACGCCGTGCGCGACTCCGAAGAAAGCTACAACCAGATCCTCGAATCCCTGCGTTGGCTGGGTATCGACTGGGACGAGGGCATCGATGTGGGTGGCCCTCACGGCCCGTACCGCCAGTCCGAGCGTACCGCCATCTACAAGGATGTTGCCGCCAAGCTGCTCGAAGCCGGCTACGCCTACGAGTCCTTCTCCACTCCTGAGGAAATCAAGGAGCGCAACCTTGCCGCCGGCCGTCCGGCCGAGTTCGGCTACGATGGCTACGACCGCAACCTGACCGATGAACAGAAGGCCGCCTTCCGCGCCGAGGGCCGCAAGCCTGCGCTACGTATCAAGATGCCTGATGAAGACATCGCCTTTGACGATCTGATTCGTGGCACCATCGAGTTCAAGGCCGGCTCCGTGCCGGACTACGTGATCGTGCGCCCGAACGGCGACCCACTGTACACGCTGACCAACCCGGTCGACGACGCGATGATGGAAGTCAACGTCGTGCTGCGCGGCGAGGACCTCCTGAGCTCCACCCCGCGCCAGATCGTGCTTTACCGTTACCTTATGGAACTCGGCATCGCCAAGGAGATGCCGCTGTTCGGCCACATGCCGTACGTGATGGGCCAGGGCAACAAGAAGCTCTCCAAGCGCGACCCGGAGTCCAACCTGTTCAACCACCGCGACAATGGCTTCATCCGCGAGGGCCTGCTCAACTACCTGGCCCTGCTCGGCTGGTCCATTGCACCGGACCGCGACGTGTTCTCCATGGACGAGATGACCGAGAAGTTCGACGTGCGCGACGTCAAGGCCAACCCGGCCCGCTTCGACATCGACAAGGCCATCTCCATCAACGCCGAGCACATCCGTATGCTTGAGCCCGAGGACTTCCTGCGCCGCTCGGTGCCGTACCTGCACCGCGACGGTGTGGTTTCCGCCGACAACTGGGATGCCCTGACCGACCGTGAGCGTGAGGTGCTGACCGCCGCCGCTCCGCTGGTTCAGCCGCGCGTGCGCCTGCTGGGTGAGGTTGCCGGCATGGTCGGCTCCCTGCTCTCCACCGAGGGCTACTTGGAGCCGGCTGACGACGCCAAGAAGCAGCTGAAGGATTCTGCCGGCGAGGTGCTGGACAAGGCCATCGCCGCACTCGAGGCTGTGGATGAGGCTGACTGGAAGACCGACAACCTGCATGAGACCCTGAACAAGGCGCTGGTTGAGGAGGGCGGCTACAAGCCGCGCCTCGCTTTCGGTCCGGTGCGTGTGGCCATGTCTGGTCGTCGCGTGAGCCCGCCGCTGTTCGAGTCCATGGAGATCGTCGGCAAGCCGGTTTCCCTCGCTCGCCTGAAGGGCCTGCGCGAGCACCTGTGAGCTAAGGTTCCTTCCGTGCTCGGCTGAGCTGTAAGGACACTCAAGGTGGGCGTCTGCATGTGCAGATGCCCACCTTTTCTTGTATTCAGTGATGAGCTGGGACAGCTGGAAAGTCTTACCGCTGCGCCGCATGCCAGTGAGAATATGTACGAGGTTGAACATGGCTGGTTTGTGCAGTGAGGTCACGAAACGTGCCTTGTAGGTGGTTTCGCCTTCATGCGTCCATGAAACGGTTGATAGGTAACCGGGCGGCGGTCTTTGACGTGACATTGCATTACAAGCATCGCGACGCGCTCGCTGTCGCAAGGGAACATAAGCGCCTCATTTGGTTCTTGAAGGCTGATTTGCCGGCTATGAATGTGCAAGGCAAAGATCATTGCCTCATCTGCAATTTCATCAGTGCATTAGATGGTAATTCATCAGTAGTGCTTACTGATAATCCGTCAGTAGAGTTCATGCAAATTCATCAGTAGTGGCAGCGTAGCACTTGAAATCGTTGAAATTCCGCGCGACACGCCGTAAGTTGCGTAAGGGTGAATACTTGCGTATATTTATCACTCGTTGCGCGGTTCACCGAGCAGCCGGTTGAAAAACTGAATATGCCCCCATCGTCTAGCGGTCTAGGACTACGCCCTCTCACGGCGCCAACACCGGTTCAAATCCGGTTGGGGGTACGACGAACAACTCCTTGGAGTTGCTACGCCAAGCCAAATTGGGATGTGGTGTAATTGGCAACACAGCTGATTCTGGTTCAGCCATTCTTGGTTCGAGTCCAGGCATCCCAGCCAATGACCCTCGCGGAATGCGAGGGTTTTTTGTTTTCAGGGAAGTAGCCGCTTGAAAAGCGACTTCCCTGCATATGAGTGCGCATAAGAGCGCTAAGAGCGCATACGTGTGTATGAAAGTACGAGAACGAAGGAGATCGAAGTATGTCCGCTGGGCAGCAGGCTGTACCGGCAAACAACGCCAACAATGCAAGCAATGAAGGCGCTCAGAAGAAGCACATGTCTAAGGCGGCCGTCGCCATTATCGCCGTGGTGGTCGTGGCCATTATCGTCGTGGCCGGTGTGTTCGGCTTCCGCGCCTACTCCGATGCTCAGTACAACAATGCAGTCGCCGCTTGCGCCGCCGCTTCCGAAAATGTGCGCAACGCCACTAATGACTACAACAACTTGGTCAATGGCGATGCTTCCGAAGCTGCTGCGCTCACCAAGAAGGATGTAAAGGATGCCTCCACGCTGGACGCCCTCAACAAGGAACTGAGCGTGGAACTGCCGGTATACGAAGGCTGCGTAGCTGACGACACTGCCGGCTTCAAGTCCGCTACTGCGAAGCTCAACGAGCAGGCTGATTGGTACAAGGCTTATACTCAATCGCTGCAGAAGGCTGTGGATGCCGTGAACGCTTCCAAGAAGTAAGCGAGCACAGCCTCACCATTGTCGTCAAAGCCGTCTTGCGGTTGCGCAAGGCGGCTTTTGCTATTTTGCTCAATCGGCTTGCTGCTGTAATGCTGCTGCATTGATTGCGTCGAATGCAGGTAAATTCGTCTTACTTTTTTTGCGCAGTTTTTCCCTGCGCGTGTCGCGATGATGCGAATATAGATGTGAAGGTTAACAACGTAGTCGTTTATTGGGTTTTGTGATTTCACTCACGTTGTAATTCAATGTCAAATATGTGGCGATTCTCCGTATTTGCTGAGATTGCTATTAAGAATAGCTTCTTGTAAAGTGTCTTATCGTAATTGCGAATGCGTATTCTTCAATGAAGAAGGCATCTGCTTCACCTCGAAGAAGAGATTAAGGAAAATATAGTTAATGAAAAAGAAGAAGACTATATCGGCTGCGCTGGCAACAGCGTTAGCCTTAACCTGCATGGGCAGCGGGGGAGGTACTGCGTTCGCAGTGCCCCTGTCTGATGCTGACTTGCAGACTTTGGCAAGTCAGATTCAGCAAATCAACGATACTTCTGATTCTGCAACTGCTTCCGAGACTCCTTCCGCACAAGCCGATGCGGTTGAAGGCTGGACTATTGATTCCAACATCGCTCAGGGCGGCGAAATCCTGGAGATGGCAAACGGTTGGCTGCACCTCAAGTCCACTGCCTCTAACGGTAATGCGGCAGCGAACCCCAGCTCCAGCAACAACTGGCCGGCAGTAGCCGTATGGGGCACAGATTACGACTTCTCCAAGGCCGGCTCCTTCCACGCCACCATCAAATCCCCGCAGGAAGGCTCCGCCAACCGCTTCGGCTTCTACCTGGGCTACAACGACCCGGGCAGCGGCCTGTTCATCGGCTACGATTCGGACGGCTGGTTCTGGCAGACCTACACCGGTGGCGGTAGCGGCAGCTGGTACAGCGGTGCTCGTATCGCTGCTCCGAGCGCCAACGAAGAGCACGACATTCAGGTCTCCTGGACCGACGCCAAGGTCGCCACACTGACCGTGGATGGCCAGAAGGCATTCGATGTCGATTACTCCGCAATGACGAACCTCTCCAACAAGCTTGCCATCAAGGCCGGCTCCTGGAAGGGGCTGAACCAGGTCACCGACGTGTACATCAAGGACTTCCCGGAGGTTGTCGAAGCCGCCAAGCACGCGGTTTCCGGCAAGGTTGTGGACGCTGGAGGCGCTGCCATTGAAGGCGCAACAGTGCGTTTGGATAAGACCAAGGTGAAGACCGGTGCAGATGGCACCTTCTCCTTCGCCGACATTGAAGAAGGCGAACACACGCTTTCGATTGCCAAGGAAGGCTATGAGGACGTCTCCCAGCAGGTGACGGTCTCCGGCGCGGATCTTGCCATCGATCCCATCACCCTGAACAAAACCGTTCAGGTCGCCTCCGAAACGCTGAAGACCAAGAAGATGGAAGTTCAGATTAAGAAGAACTTCCCCTCTGTGCTGCAGTACACGATGACCGACGGCAAGGTGATGTACGGCCAAACCAAGGATGTGCGCACCGTTGAGATCAACGGCACCAACATCGAACTGACCGACGATGACGTGACCTTCAAGAAGGTTTCCGATACCGAAGCCACCTACACGCTGAAGGTCAAGGATGAGGCCAAGAAGATTGACGCGGTGATCACCGTTCAGATCACGGTCAAGGCCAACCAGCTGCACCTCAACGTCACCAAGATCAAGAACAACCTGTCCGAAGGCATTCCTGAGGGCAACGGTGTGGAGGAGAACGCCATCCAGACGCTGTCCTTCCCGAACCAGAGTCTCGTTTCCGTGCGTTCCAGCCAGGAAAATGCCCAATTCACTGGTGCTCGTATGTCTTCCAACACGCAGAAGCCTGGCGATACCAACTTCGCAGTGACCGAAGATACTAACGTCACCGATAGCGACTACACCTACGGCTTCATCTCCGGTGCTGGCCTGAGTGCCGGCCTGTGGAGCAACTCCGAGCACGATGGCACCTATGTGGCGGCTCCTGTGCGCGGCGGCAGCCAGAACACGCGTGTCTACGCCACCACCCAGCAGACTGGTGACGCCACCTCCCTGGGCCTGGCCAGCGCTCCGTGGTACTACCACCGCACGGTCACCGATTCCAAGGGCAAGAAGTACACCGTGGCCGAAACCGCTCTGCCGCAGATGGCCGTGGCCATCGCCGGCGACGAGAACGAAGACGGTGCCGTCAACTGGCAGGATGGCGCAATCGCCTACCGCGACATCATGAACAACCCGTACAAGTCCGAGGAAGTTCCCGAACTGGTGGCATGGCGTATCGCCATGAACTTCGGCTCCCAGGCGCAGAACCCGTTCCTCACCACGCTTGACAACGTCAAGAAGGTGGCCTTGAACACCGACGGCCTCGGCCAGTCCGTGCTGCTCAAGGGCTACGGCAATGAAGGCCACGACTCCGGCCACCCGGACTACGGCGATATCGGCCAGCGTCTCGGCGGCGCCGACGACATGAACACCATGATGGAAGAGGGCTCCAAGTATGGCGCTCGCTTCGGTGTGCACGTCAACGCCTCCGAAATGTATCCGGAAGCCAAGGCCTTCAGCGAGGACATGGTGCGCCGCAACTCTGCAGGCGGCCTGAGCTACGGCTGGAACTGGCTTGATCAGGGTGTCGGCATCGACGGCATCTACGATCTGGCATCCGGTTCTCGTGTAAGCCGTTTCGCTGACCTCAGCAAGGAAGTCGGCGACAACATGGACTTCATCTACCTCGATGTGTGGGGCAACCTGACTTCTTCCGGTTCGGAAGATTCTTGGGAAACCCGCAAGATGAGCAAGATGATCAACGACAACGGCTGGCGTATGACCACCGAATGGGGTTCCGGCAACGAGTACGACTCCACCTTCCAGCACTGGGCAGCTGATCTGACCTACGGCGGCTACACCTCCAAGGGCGAGAACTCCGAAGTGATGCGCTTCCTGCGCAACCACCAGAAGGACAGCTGGGTTGGCGACTACCCGCAATACGGCGGCGCTGCCAACGCCCCGCTGCTCGGCGGCTACAACATGAAGGACTTCGAAGGCTGGCAGGGCCGCAACGACTATGCCGCCTACATCAAGAACCTGTACACCCATGATGTGTCCACTAAGTTCATCCAGCACTTCAAGGTGACCCGCTGGGTCAACAACCCGCTGCTGACCGCCGACAATGGCAATGCCGCTGCCGTGTCCGACCCGAACACGAACAACGGCAACGAGCAGATTACCCTGAAGGATTCCAACGGCAACGTTGTAGTAGTCTCCCGTGGTTCCAACGACACCTCTAGCGCAGCCTACCGCCAGCGCACCATCACCTTCAACGGCGTGATGGTGGCTTCCGGTGCTGTCTCCGCAGGCGATGGTTCCTCCACTGGTGACGAGTCCTACCTGCTGCCGTGGCTGTGGGATTCCTCCACCGGCAAGCTGGTCAAGGATTCCGAACAGAAGCTCTACCACTGGAATACCAAGGGTGGCACCACCACTTGGACCCTGCCGGACAGCTGGAAGAACCTCTCCAGTGTGAAGGTGTACCAGCTCACCGATCAGGGTAAGACCAACGAGCAGACCGTTGCCGTCTCCGGCGGCAAGGTGACGCTCACCGCTGATGCCGAAACCCCGTACGTGGTGTACAAGGGCGAGGCCAAGCAGATTCAGGTCAACTGGAGCGAAGGCATGCACGTTGTGGATGCTGGCTTCAACGGCGGCTCCAACACCCTCACCGACAACTGGACCGTCAGCGGCTCCGGCAAGGCCGAAGTTGAAGGCGACAACAACGCCATGCTGCGCCTGACCGGCAAGGTCGATGTCTCCCAGCGTCTGACCGATCTCAAGGCTGGCCAGAAGTACGCGCTGTATGTTGGCGTCGACAACCGCTCCACCGGCGATGCATCCGTCACCGTAACCAGCGGCGGCAAGGTGCTGGCCACCAACTCCACCGGCAAGTCCATCGCCAAGAACTACATCAAGGCATACGGCCACAACACGAACAGCAATACGGAAAATGGCTCCAGCTACTTCCAGAACATGTACGTGTTCTTCACCGCGCCTGAGAACGGCGATGCCACGGTAACCCTGTCTCACAAGAGCACCGACGGAGCACACACCTACTTCGACGATGTGCGCATCGTGGAGAACCAGTACTCCGGCATCACCTATGAGAAGGACGGCACGCTGAAGTCCCTCACCAACGGATTCGAAAACAACGCCCAGGGCATCTGGCCGTTCGTGGTCTCCGGTTCCGAAGGCGTTGAGGACAACCGCATCCACCTCTCCGAGCTGCATGCTCCGTTCACGCAGGCCGGTTGGGATGTCAAGAAGATGGACGATGTGCTCGATGGCACTTGGTCTGTGAAGGTTAACGGCCTGACCCAGAAGGGCACGCTGGTCTACCAGACGATCCCGCAGAACGTGAAGTTCGAGGCGGGTGCCAAGTACAAGGTGAGCTTCGACTACCAGTCCGGTTCCGATGACATCTACGCCATCGCTGTGGGCCAGGGTGAATACTCTGCCGGCAGCGTGAAGCTGACCAACCTGAAGAAGGCTCTGGGTGAGACCGGCAAGGCCGAGTTCGAGCTGACCGGTGGCGTCAACGGCGATTCCTGGTTCGGTATTTACTCGACCGCAACCGCACCTGATCTGCAGGGTTCCACCGGCAATGCACAGGACTTCGGCGGATACAAGGACTTCGTGCTCGACAACCTGAAGATCGAGCGCATCGAGTCCCAGACCCGCACCAAGGCCGAAGCGCAGGACAAGGTCAAGGAAATCCGCGGCAAGTACGATTCCAAGCGTGCTGAGCTCTCCGATGCCGCATGGCAGCAGTATCAGGACACCTTGGTCAAGGCTCGCGTGCTCATCAACAAGAATGGCGCAACCGCTGAGGACTTCACCAAGGCATACGACATTCTCGTGGCCCTCGACGAGTACATGAAGACCGCTCCCGGCAACGAGAGCAGCGACAAGTACGACGTGGCAGCTGACGGCTCCGATGAGCTGGGTGGCTACACCGTGGCCACGGGCAGCGAAGAGCCTACCGCAGGCCTGCCGAGCGAAGGCCCGGCCGATCTGGCACAGGATGGCAACGACAGCACCCACTGGCACACCAGCTGGAGCGAGAACGCAGTCGGCAACGGCACCGCATGGTATCAGTTCAACCTCAACGAACCGACCACCATCAACGGCCTGCGCTACCTGCCGCGCTCCGGAGGTATGAACGCCAACGGCAAGATCAAGGGCTACAAGATCACGCTCACTCTGGCGGATGGCACCACCAAGGATGTCGTCACCGATGCTGAGTTCTCCACCACCACCATGTGGCAGAAGGCCAGCTTCGACGCCGTCGAGAATGTGACCGCCGTACGCTTGACCGTCCTGTCTTCCGCAGGCCAGAGCGACTCCCAGGCCAACAAGTTCGCATCCGCTGCCGAACTGCGTTTGACCACGGACCGCGAGGTTGAGGAAGAGACTGTCGCTCCGGACAAGACCGACCTCAACGACACCATCGCCAAGGCTAACGGTCTTAAGGAATCCGACTACACGGCTGAAAGCTGGACTGCTCTGGTCAAGGCCCGCGAAGCTGCACAGGCCGTGGCGGATAACGATAAGGCCACCGCTTACGATGTGGCTCTGGCGCTGACGAACCTCGAATCCGCTATCGCTGGTCTCGAGAAGACCGGTGAGGAGCCTGGCCCAGGCCCGGTTGAGGTGAACAAGACCGACCTGCAGACTGCAGTGAACAAGGCAAGCAAGCTCGAGAAGGCCGATTACACGACCAACTCGTGGGAAGCTTTCGCCGAGGCACTGAAGGCTGCACAGCAGGTGCTCGACAACAAGAACGCCACCCAGCAGGATGTGGATACCGCACTGAGCGCTCTTCAGGACGCCATCTCCAAGCTGGAAGCTACCGCCGAGCCGAAGCCGAATCCGGAACCGGGCGTGGTGGACAAGGCTGCTCTGAACGCGACCATCAACAAGGCCGCCGCCATCAACCTGGGTCTCTACACCGACGACTCCGCCAACGCTCTGCGCGCCGCGCTGAAGAAGGCCCGTGAGGTCTCCGACAACAGCAACGCCACGCAGAAGCAGGTCGACGCAGCTCGCGAGGCTCTCGAGAAGGCAATTGCCGGCTTGGTGAAGCGTACCGCTGCCAAGGGTGATGGCAATGTCGTCTCCAACACGGGTGCCAATGTCGTCACGATTGCTGTGGCCGGATTGCTGCTGGCCGGTGCCGGCGCCGCAATCGCCTACCGCCGCAATCGCGAGCAGATGTGATCATGAAACCGTAAGGTTCGCGACCACATAAGGAGCACTCCTTATTATCTCGGCCGGTGCCGGTCAGCAATGCCCAGCGCCGGCCGTTTTTGTATGAATCAGTGTTTTCCGGTCACCCAGCGGGCATCGGAATGCACATGGGGGATCATCATCACAATGACCGCAATCAGACAGACGATCATCACCATCAAAATAACGTCCTCATGACCGCGCGTCTGCAGCGTGGCTCCAGTCAAAGCACCGAGCGCCAAAGCCAGCATTACAATCGCGCGCCGGCCAAGTTTGGACTGCTCATGACCATGCGCCGAAGTGTCAGCGATAATCCCAGTTAACGTCATCGTCAACACAGTCGTGGGCAAATCTGGCACCGAAAGCTTACGAGCAGTGGAATTCTGAATGCCCATAGCCGGTGCGAGCAGCACAATCAGCAGAATAATATGCAAATCAATATGCCGAGCAGTTGGGAAGTTCAGACTGGGCTGTGCCGTGCGGGCGATGGCTGAAGCATCAGTGCCACCCATCGACGGTTCAGGCGCAAACTGATTGAGCAGATAAATGCCGACGAGCGCAGCTGCCACAAAAGCCAGCTGGATTGACGTGGACACCAGCAGATGGCGCGCGCGGTTGGCGCCAAAGTAATGAATAATGCGTCCGCCGATGAACGCACCAATCATGAACGTGGCCAGCGTGAGCGCCGAAGTCCACCAGACGAAGCCCTGCGCGTGGGCGAATGCAAAACCAAGGAACACAATGTTGCCGGTCACATTGGCCACAAATACATGACCGAGTGCCAAGTAACTTAACGCATCCACCAGTCCGGCGACAAACGTGAGAATAACCAGAGCTGGGGAAAGCAGACCGTACCGATCATCCTTGCGGGGAATCAGTGTGCGTCCTGCTTCGGCAAGGTGTGAGGTCATGGTGGGAGAGGCTTTCCTTTGCTGTTTGGCGGTATTCAATAGCTGGCGCGCGGCCTTGCACATTATGAAGTGTGTGCCGGACGGTATATGTCAATGAGTCTGCGCTCGCATGCGGAGTGCGTGCAACAGTTCGCTATGAGTTCACCTGCGATTCGCTGAACGCGCATAGTTCGGTAACGCGATTTCGCTATATCTGGTCGTAATACCGATGAGGCTAGGAAAAGGAATGATTATGCAGTCAGATAACAGCCATCATGAAGCACATCAGAACGACCTGAACTACAGCAGTGAGTACCAGTACGATATGTATATGTATGCCGAGTACGGCATCGAGTGGTGATTGAGAGCCCCGAGTGAGAATTGGACTCACGACCTCTTCCTTACCAAGGAAGTGCTCTACCACTGAGCTATCGGGGCGATAATGTGCGCACGGCTTAGGGCCGTTGAACGGCTTGCACAACAATACACGCAATCGCGTATTACGCAAATCGACGGGTGTGCGAGGAAGTATTCGGGTGCTCTAAGTTGTACACATGAGCGCAATATTGGCTATTTTGCGCTCATGTGGCATTCGGATGTGCCACGTAATCGCATTTTCGTGTTTTTATGCGCTGTTGTGGCACGAAAATTGTGGGAATTCGGTCGTCTCGGAATATGTGCCATGCCACGCCACTGCAAAAACAGTGAATGTGCACGATTGTGCACATATTTGGACCGCTGCGTATATGCATGTGGGTGCGGATAACAAAGGGGTTTTGACAAAAGCCAAAACCCTGATGGCGGAGGATACGAGATTCGAACTCGTGAGGCTGTTACACCAACACGCTTTCCAAGCGTGCGCCATAGACCACTAGGCGAATCCTCCATGCACTGCAGTGCTTGCTAGAAGTAAGCTCCGTAGGCAACTCGAATAAGCTACCACAGCTTTCGGATAAATGCACATTCAGTGCCGGCTGCGGCGTGTCGCTTTGTGGACAAGGACCACCAATGAGTGCCTGCGCTGATGTGCAGGTCGTTCGTACGGCGTGTGCAACAGGTGATCTCACCGGGGGATGAACCAGTGCAAATCAAAGCGACTCAAGGCAAGTCAGCAAACCCGAGGCAAACCAGAATGAACATGCGCATGCCATCGCGTGAATTATTGCCAGCCTCTTGCCGTGATGCAACATAGTGATTTTAGGCTATGAACCTTGGTGAAACAGTTGGTCATGCAATATGAGGGATGGGGAGTGGCCAGTCGCGGGGAGTTCATAATTCGGGAAGTCTCCCATCTGTGAGCGGGACAATATCGAATATTGAGACAATCTGCGGTAATAATTGATCGAAAAACAGTGCCTAATACCTCTTAAATCCTAAAAAATCAAGACTGTTCCTCAAAAAAGTTTTTCTTTATATTGAGTAGTTGGTTTTTGATTACTTAGCCGCGCAGAGAGAGGGATAGGCATGGTTCGTCGCGCCCAGGCTGCTCTTCGGTCCGTTGAACACACCAGCGTGAGGCAGCTGCGAGTCCTGGCTGCGATTGTATTTCTGTTCGCCATGGTCATCGCCACTGTGGCTCCTGCAGTCACGGCTCCGATGGCCTTCGCCGACAGCAGCACCAGCTCGTCCAGCGTTGACTACGCCACCTGGGCCGAAGTCTCCAAGGCGATGGACAAGCAGCTGAACAGCGGTCTTGAGACGTACAAGGATGGCAACACCGCTGGCGCCACCTCCGATTTCATGGGCGCGTACAACAAGATTTACGTGGCCTCCAACTTCACCGCGGTCGTGCACGACACCATTGGCGCGGACAAGCAGCTCGCCCAACAGCAGGCATTCCAAAGCGTTCAGAATCTTTCCTACACGCCTAGCAACGACGATCAACTGGCTCAGCAGATTGATGCGTTGACCGCCGATCTTGACGCCACGGCCCAGCAGCTCGACGCCAACGCCGATCTCGCCAAGCCGAAGGCGTACGCCGAAGCGCTGCAGGCGCAGCTGGCCAAAGAGCGCAAGGAGCTCGACGCCAAGAAAAAGAAGAACCCGGGCAAGGGCAATCGTTCATGGACCGACGTGGCCAACGAAATGACCCCGATTCTCGACAATGCATACAAAGCTTACGAAAAGGGTGATGGTGCCAAGGGCGCCACGCTCGTGAACAACGCGTACTACCAGTATTACGAGAAGCTCGGCTTCGAAAAGAACGTGATGAACGCCATCAGCGGCAACCGCGTCTCGCAGGTGGAATACCAGTTCAAGATGTGCCGCAAGTCCATGAACGCCGGCGCATCCCTGAAAGACACCAAGAAGCTGATCGACGACCTCAAGGCCATGCTGATCAAGGACGCCGGCATTCTTGACGGTGGTGCCGCCGATAAGGAAGACGGTTTCACCAAGCTGGTCACCAGCTCCTCCGGCCAGGCGTTCCTCGTGCTTATCCGTGAGGGTCTTGAAGCTCTGCTGGTGGTTGCAGCCATCGTCGCCTACTTGGTCAAGTCCGATAACAAGCGCTTCGTCAAGTGGATTTACTTGGGTGTGCTCGTCGGTCTGCTCGGCGCCGGCTTGGTGGCTGTGATCTTCGTGTTCGCCTTCGGCGGCTCCGGTCCGATTCAGGAGATCATGGAAGGCACCTGCGCACTGATCGCCATGGGCATGCTGCTGTGGACGAGTAACTGGATGCTGAACAAGTCCAGCGTGGAAGCGTGGAACCGTTACATTCGCAAGAAGACCGAGGCTGCTGTGGCTGATGCCGAAGCCGCCGCAAGTGCCGACAACGTGACGTTGAAAACCGTGGTCTCGCTGGCTATGCTGAGCTTCCTCGCCGTGTTCCGTGAAGGCGCTGAAACCGTGATCTTCTACGAGTCCATCTACACGATGAGCCGCGATACTCGCGGTATGTGGATCGGTGGTCTGACCGCCGCGGTGGTGCTTGTCGGCATCTTCCTGCTCTTCCGCTTCACCTCCGTGAAGATTCCGATTGGTCCGTTCTTCCTGGTCACTTCGATTCTGATGTCTGTGCTGGTGGTGGTGTTCGCCGGCGGCGGCGTCCACTCGCTGATCGAGGGCGACTTGCTGCCCGCCTTCTACCTGAACGGTGTGCCGACGAACGATTGGCTTGGCCTCTACCCGTACGTCGAATGCCTAGTGGCGCAGGCCATCGCAGCCGTTGCGGTTATCGCGCTGTTCGTGGTCGGCTTCATCAAGCAGCGCAAGCTGAAGGCGCAGGCTACTGCCGAGGTCCCGGCCGTGAAGGCGTAGCCCGTCTAGCTCGTCCGTTTCCTCCCATAACTGCAGACAACTGACAGACTTGCGGCACGGCCTCGGATCGATGCCAATTCCTCCAGCCCACGCCGCACTTATCTCATAACTGAATAATTGCAATTATCTAAGCGTGAATCCTAATTCACCAGAGATAGAGAAAAGGAATAACAATGATGAAGAACAAGAAACTGGCCGCTCTGCTCGGCCTGCTGCTCGCCGGTTCCATGACCGTGTCCATGGCTGCCTGCGGTTCCACCAACTCCGCATCCGACACTAAGGCTGACTCCTCCTCCCAGTCTTCCGACTCCTCTTCCTCCGATTCTTCCTCCGATTCCGGCGCCGGTTTCGAAGAGGTTCCGGTTGGCCCGTCCGGTACTGCTGAAGAGCAGGATCAGGACGCCGGCCCGCTGACCGTGGGCGCTGTGTACTTCCAGCCGATCGATATGGAGCCGTCTTCCATGGGCCTGAAGGCTGCTGACGCTTCCTTCCACCTCGAGGCCGACATCCATGCCAACCAGAAGGGCACCGAGCTCGGCTACGGCAAGGGCGACTTCGTGCCGGATCTGACCGTGAACTACACCATCATCGATAAGTCCACCGGCAAGGAAGTCGAGGGCGGCACCGCCACCTCCGGTACCTTCATGCAGATGAACGCTTCCGATGGCCCGCACTACGGCGCCAACGTCAAGCTCGACAAGGCTGGCACCTACCAGCTGAAGCTCTCCATCGAATCCCCGGCCTCCAAGGGTTGGATGCTGCACGTTGACCCGGAGACCGGCGTCAAGGGCCACTTCTGGACCGAGCCGATCGAGGTCACCTTCGACAACTGGGATTACACTCCTCGCCAGTGGTGATTGACTAAGCAGAAAGCCCCCTCGTCAGAGGGGGCTTTACGCCGCTTTAGGGAGATAATTCTTAGGACGGTCTAAAACTCCCCTCAGTCCGCTTCGCGGACAGCTCCCCTCAGAGAGGGGAGCCTAAGGTGAACAGAGAAAGGACGCGAATGCTTGAACAATTCGTGGCAGTGATGCCGGGCACTTTGGCCCCCGCATTGCTGGTGATGAGCCTGAGCGTGATGCTCACGGTCGGCGAGGGGCGAGATAAGCCGATAAGCTCGCATTGGCGTCTCATCGGCCTGATCGTCGGTCTGATCGCCGCCATCGTATTCGCCGGCCTGCGCGCCTCGGCCGTGATCAATCAGCGCACGTTCGTCAACTACCCGGTGTTGTGGTGCGCGATCATTGCCGACATCCTGACCATCGTCGTGGTGGTGTTCGCACGCCGCATCACCACCAATTGGCAGCAGCACAAGGTGTTCATGCACATCGCTAACGCCGTGGCCGCCATCGACATCGCACTCACCCTGTTCTACGCGCTGCCGGACGTGATTCTGCAGCTCACCATCTGGGTGGAACCAGGGGAGACCGCATTCACTTCGGCCATGCTGCTGCGCGCTCTTGGTTTCCTGCTTGGCGTGGCCATGTCCATTATTGTGGCCGCCATCTTCCGCACGATGCGCACCACTGCCGTGCGCTGGGCGTTCACCGTGGCCGTCGCGGCCATGATGGTGATTCTGCTGATTCAACACTTCACTGGTCTTGCCCAGATTCTGCAGGCGCGAGGCTTCCCGATGAACCATACGATGTTCGTGGCGCTGGCTTGGTCCATCAACCAGAACTCCACGATGATTATGGCGCAGGCGCTGGTGTTCCTGATTCCCGCCGTGGCCTCCATCGTGGCCGGTTTCCGTATGAAAACCCATGATGTGCCGGGAGCCAACGAGGCCACGTTGCGCCGGCATAAGGTATTCCGCCGCCACGCCATCGCCGCTGCCGTGTGGAGCCTTATCGCAGCCATCGGCGTCACAGCAACCCTGACCGTGGGCGTTGCCGCGACCCATCAGACCATCACCCTTTCGCCGCCGGAAGCCTACTCGCTCAAGGACGGCGTGGCCACCATCCCCTTCAGCCAGGTCGAGGACGGCCACCTGCACCGCTTCGAATACAAGGCCAAGGACGGCACCGTCATGCGCTTCATCATCATCCGAAAGAACGGTGGCGCGTACGGCATCGGCCTGGACGCCTGCGAGAACTGCGGCGACGCTGGCTACTACGAGAAGGACGGCAAGATCATCTGCAAGAAGTGCGAGGTGGCCATCAACCTGGCGACCATCGGCTTCAAGGGTGGCTGCAACCCGATACCATTCCCGTACAAGACCGGCCACGGCAAGATCACCATTCAAACTACGGATCTGGACGCGCTGAGCGCCCACTTCCGGTGAGTCAGGCAGGAGACAAGAATCATGTTCTTTCTGCGCATGATTACTCGCTCGTTCACCCGACAGCTGCGCCGGCGCCTGCTTATCGCGCTGACCGTATGCCTGTCGGCGACCGTGTCCGTATCGATGCTGGGCGTCGTGTTCGACGTGGGCGACAAGCTCAACGCCGAGCTGTCCACCTACGGTTCGAACATCACCGTGCAGCCCAAGGCGGATGCGGTCGTTTCCGACCTGTACAACACCGAGTCGGGCGGCGCGACGTCCACCAGCGACCCGACCGCTTTTCTGAAGGAGTCGGACGCGGCCAAGATCAAGACGATCTTCTGGTCGTTCAACATCACCAGCTTCGCGCCGCAGCTCAACATCCACGCCACGGTGAACGGTACCAACGTGCCGGTCGTCGGCACGTGGTTCAACAAGAACCTCAAGATCTCCACCGGCGAGACTACCGTCGTGGGCGTGGAAGGCATGCGCTCGTGGTGGCAGCTGGACGGCAAGTGGCCCAAAGACGATTCCGACCAGGGCGTGATCGGCAAGACGCTGGCCTCCGAACTCGGCGTGACCACCGGCGACACCATCACCCTCAACAAAACCACCGCCTCAGGCAAGAAGAACGAGCAGAAAATCAAGCTCACCGGTGTCTACGATTCCGGCGACGAGGACAACGGCTCGCTCTACATCGCCTCCTCCACGGCCCAGGTACTCGCCGACCTGCCCGATTCGGTCGACAAAATCGAGGTCAAGGCCCTGACCACGCCGGAGAACGACCTGGCCCGTAAGGCCGCCGCGAACCCGGCCGCGCTGAGCCAGGAGGAATGGGAGACCTGGTACTGCACCGCCTACCCGAGCTCGATCGCCTATCAGATCGAAGAGGTGATTCCGGGCGCGGTGGCCAAGCAGGTGCGTCAGGTGGCCGCGTTGCAGGGCAATGTGCTGCAAAAGACGCAGGCCGTGATGATTCTGATGACCGTGCTGAGCCTGATCGCCGCAGCCGTGGCCGTGGCCAACCTGATGGTCGCCTCGATCGGCGAACGGTCGGGCGAGCTGGCGTTGCTCAAGGCGCTCGGTGCCACCGATGCCGCGGTATCCCGCCTGATGCTGGCCGAAACGGCGGCAATCTCGCTGCTGGGCGCGATTGTGGGCGCGCTGCTCGGTTCCGGCGTGGCCCAGCTGATAGGCCGGGTGGTGTTCGGTTCCGGCATTACGATGCGGCCGATGGTGTTCGTGCTGGTGTTCGTGCTGCTGGCTGTCACCGTGCTGCTGGCGTCCGCCTCATCGATTCGTTCGATTCTGAATCTCAAGCCCGCGGAGGTGCTCCATGGTCGCTGAGTTTATCTACGTAGGTGTGGAAGGAGGGAACCGATGACCAACACCGGTATGTTCTTCAGAATGCTGTTCAGCGCCGTGTTCCGTCGGCGTTCGCGCGCGGTGATGGCTGTGGTGGCGTCGCTGGTCGGCGCAGCCACACTGTTCTGTCTGGCGATGATCTGCCTCGCTGTGCCGCAGCAGATGAACGAGGAGATGCGTGCGTACGGCGCGAACCTGATTGTCACGCCCACCGAATCGACCAATGCTGACGGCAAGGCCGGCATCGACAAGGCGATGGTGCAGCACACCACTGAAATGGTCAAGGCCAAGGGTTCCGCGAAATACGCCACCTACCGCTACGAGAACGTGCGCGTCAACGCCTCGCCGTACGTGATGGCCGGCGTGAATGCGGCGCAGGTCAAGAACCTCAACCATCACTGGGTGGTCGACGGCTCGTGGCCGACCGACGGCAAGGTGCTGGTCGGACGCGACATCGCCGACGCCATCGGCCTGAGAATCGGCTCCGCCATCACCATCGGCTACCGTGCATCCGATAACGCCAGCACCAACGGCACTTCGTCGAACTCCTCGATCGACCAGCAAACCAAAGACGGCCGTGTCTCCAGTGACATCATGGACACCTCCGGTACCGAATTCCGCGTGGCCGGCATCGTGGACACCGGCGGCAGCGAAGACTCGATCATCTACGCCACCAACGCCGACGTCAACAAGCTCACCGGCATCACGCGCGGCGTGGACGTCATCGAGTATTCGGCCGGCGCCAGCGACCTCGCAGGCCTGGTGTCCAGCATCAACGACATGACCTCCATGCACGTCAAGGCACAGCAGGTCACCAAGATCACCGCCTCCGACACCCGCATCATCACCATGCTGCAGACGCTGTTCTGGATCGTCTCGCTGGTGGTGCTGGTGCTGACGCTCGTCGGCGTCGGCACCACAATCAGCTCGATCGTCTCGCAGCGACGCAACGAGATTGGCCTGCGCAAGGCCCTCGGTGCCAGCTCGCGTGCCATCGGCACCGAGTTCTACATCGAATCGTCGCTCTACGGCCTGATTGGCGGCCTCATCGGCACCGCAATCGGCTACGGACTCGCCAGTTGGCTGTGCGTGGCGGTGTTCGAACGCTCCATCGTATTCAACTGGTGGCTGGCCCTGATTTCCGTGCTGTTCAGCGCGCTGGTCGCCATCGTCGCCTCCATCCCGCCCGTCCACCGCGCCACCCGCATCGACCCCGCCGTCGTGCTTCGCGAAGAATAAAGAAAGAGAAACGTCATGCTACTTGAACTCGACCACATCTCGAAGATCTACGGCGACCTGCGTGCCGTGGACGACCTCAATCTGACCGTGCCGGAAGGCGAATGGCTCGCCATCGTCGGCTCCTCCGGCTCAGGCAAGACCACGCTGATGAACATGATTGGCTGCATGGACACGCCCTCCAAGGGCTCCGTGAAGCTGGAAGGCCGCAAGCTGGAGGACCTGAACGCCACGCAGCTGGCCGACGTGCGCAAGAACCTCATCGGACTGGTGTTCCAGAAGTTCTATCTGGTGCCGCACCTGACCGCCGTGGAAAACGTGATGGTGGCCCAGTACTACCATTCGGTGGTCGATGAGAAGCAGGCCATGGAGGCGCTGGAAAAGGTCGGCCTGAAGGACCGCGCCCACCACCTGCCCGGCCAGCTCTCCGGCGGCGAGCAGCAGCGCGTGTGCGTGGCCCGCGCGCTGATCAACGACCCGAAGCTGATTCTGGCCGATGAGCCCACCGGCAACCTCGACGAGAAGAACGAGAAAATCGTGCTCGACCTGTTCCGCAAGCTGCACGAGCAGGGCACCACGATTATCGTGGTCACCCACGATGCGCTGGTCGCCAGCTGCGCGCAGCGCGAGATCATGCTCAACCATGGCGTGCTCGTCGGTGAGAAGTGGAATGACGAGGATGCGCGCAAGGCCTACGAGGCGGCCGGCGGCAAGCCCGCCTCCACGGGTGCACAGGTCGAGGGCGCGCAGAACGGCGAGACCGCCATTGGTTTCACTGACCCCACCAAGGCCGCGAAAACCGGCGGCGAGGAGTAGGGCCGTCAGGGGCATCGAGCAGTATGTGAGGAATACATGGCAAGCTGATGGTCTCTCCCCCAGTCAGCTTCGCTGACAGCCCCCCTCGTCAGAGGGGGGCTTAAGGAGCGTGAATATGACCGAAAAGAGTACGTTGAAGAAATCCGCGACATTGGCGGCGGCCGGACTGGTCGTGGCTGGCGCGCTGCTGGCCGGATGCGGCGAATCCAAGGCCGCGCCGATGGACGATGCGTACGCCGGCAACTCGGGCGAGACCGAGAAGTCGCAGGAAGAGCAGTCGCAATCCCAGTCGAACGGCTCCGATAGCTCCGACGGCTCCGATTCCAGCTCGTCGCACAACGACCCGTCCACCACCACGTCCGACAAGAAGGACACCGGCAACTACAAGGACGGCAACTACTCGATCAACGGCCAGTACGGCCCGGTAGGCGAGGATTCCATCGACGTCCATCTGACCATCAAGGACGGCAACGTCGAGACCGTCAATATCATTGGGCACCCGTTCACCACGATTTCCAAGAACCATCAGGACGACTTCGCCAAAGCCATTAACGGCGTGGTGGACGGCAAACCTCTGAAGGGTCTCAAAGTGGACAAGGTCGCCGGCGCCAGCTGGACCTCCGACGCCTTCAACAAAGCCCTCGAAGTCGCCCGCCAGGAGGCTTCGATTCAGGAGTAAGACCGCTACTTCAGCAATGCTGGCCACAGCAGATCGGCCATGCGCGAGGCCCAGGCGGTGTCGTCGTCCATTGCTTTGCCCTTGATGGCCTCATACGCCACCAAAGATCCGATAATCGTGGACAACAGCAACTTCTCGTCAACGTCCTCGCGAAACACGCCCTGCGCGACTCCCTGCTTGAGGAACGCCCCCACACGCTCCAGCCACGGGGTCACCACTTGGTCGACGATGTGCTGGAAGAACTCGGCCTCGCTGGACAATACAATGCCCACGCGCTTGACGTCGATGTCGTTGTCGCGCACCCAATCGACCAATCGCTGCAATAGTTGCGTGAAATGCTCACGCGTGGGGCTGGGCACTGGGTCGGAATCCGGGATGGCCAGATACATCGCGCTGATCTCGTGCAGCAGCTCGTCGGCATTATGATATCGGCGGTAAATCGTGGTTTTGGCCACACCGGAGCGCCGGGCCACCTCCTCGATGGTCACGCCGCTGATGCCGCGGTCCACCGCAATCTGCAGCGTGGCTCGCATGAGCTTGCGATCCGTCGCCTCGCGCGTGCGCTCACCGCGCGGTGTCGCCGTCGTATCTGTCATCTCCGTCATCTCTTCTCTTCGAAATATGCTCCCGTACGCTCCCGCTGGCGAGAGCTGGCTGGCAAAGCCAGACTGAGGGTGGTAAGTCCATGCCGTTTGTAGGCAACTCCCGGATAATACCTACTAGCTCAGCACTTTAGTGCTCTCGACTTGGGCTACATACCACTGGTTGAACCGCACCAGTGGCTTCCTGAGCAACAGCCCAAGCAACAGTAGCGGCGGCACGAATGCCAGCAGCATTCCGGCGGCCCGCCAGTAATCCATGTCGTAGATGCCGGCGATGGCCGCACGCATCATCGTCACCGCATGGGTGAGCGGCAAGAGCGGACTGACTTTGGCGATGAAGTCGGGCAACATCTGCACCGGGTAGGCAGCGTTCGCACCCGAAATCTGCACGATGAGCATAAGCACGCCGATTGCCTTACCCACATTGCCGAAACTCACCACCATCGTATAGGTGAAGAACGAGAACACCAGCGAGGCCAGCCATCCAGACAACATAAACAGCAGCGGATGCACGGCCTGCACGCGCAGGAACAGCAGATCGCCACCGAGCGACACCGTGGATTGCAGCAGCGCAATCAGCGCGAACACCCCGTAATGCCCAAGGAAGAGCCGATGCGGCCGCGGATCGCCCAATGCTTTGCGCGTCCGGCGAGACACGGTGGTTTTCAGCGTCACCACCATCAGCAGCGCGCCCACCCACAGCGGCAGCAGCGTGTAGAACGGTGCCATCGACGAACCGAAATTCGCCACCGGGAATACGGCCTTGCGCCTGAGCTGCACCGGTGCGGCCAACGTACTGGCCAGCGTTTCGGGATCATTGCCCAGCACCTCTTTGACCATGCCCATATCGCCACTGTTTAGTGCGTCGCTCAGTGTGCTGTTGAACGAAGCCAGTTCGGCACCGGCGGAACGCAGTTTGCCGGACACCTTGTCCAAGGTAGTGCGAGCGTCACTGAGCATATCGCTGGCGTCGTCGGAAGTCCCCTTCAGGTCGCCGAGCGTGGAGTCCAACTGGGTGGCGCCGGAACTCAGTATGCCGGAGGCGTCAGAGACTGTGGACGACAGGGAGTCGATTTGCGGTTTCACCGTGGCCGAGAAATCTGACTTGATATTGGCAATACTGTTCTGTGCTTGATCAGCCAGATTCTTGACCTGCGCATGCTGATCCTGCGCGTCCTGATTGCCTTGGCGAATATCGGTCGCCGCCGTATTCAGCGCTTGTCGCAGCCTGTTTTGCCGTGCGATTGAACGGTCGATCGCCGTGATGATGGATGAGTCGTTGCCCAGTATGCCGGCCAACGTGTTGCGAATTTCAGTGTATTTCTCCGTCTGCTTGCCAATGGCCGTGGCTTGACGGTCCAATTCGTCGGCGGCCGTGGTGGCACCAGCATTCGCGTCGGAATACAGCTTGTCTATGGAGTCGGACACCGCGCCGAAACTGGAGGCGCTCGCGTCCAGTGCGCTGCTCATCGCGTCAGCGGTGGTGCCCAGGGCTCCGGCCACGTCGGTGACTTCCTGTTTGGCGCTGGCAAGATCCTTGCCGCCTTGTTTGGCGGCAGAGGAAACCTGAGTGATCAGTGAGTTCGAGGTGTCGAGCAAGGCGCCGGCCGTATCGGTCAATGCGCTGTATGTGCCAAGCAGATCCGCCGTATCGTCAAGCTGTGTGGCGAAATTGGCGATGTTGGCGTTGAAGGTATTCAGTTGCTCTTTGGTCTCGGGCTTGGACAGCTGATCGGCCAGCGAAGACGCGATTTCCAGCCCGGCCGAAGTGATGGTCTTAGCGAACGTGGTGTTGATTTCCGCCGCAACCTCATCCGTGCCCTCGTTGAGCAGATTCGGTGCCAGCGCGTTCTTCTTCTCGTTGCGGTAATAGGTCAGTTCGGCATGCTGCACGTCGTCGGAGAAGAAGGTCATCATGTCTTTGCTGAACGACTTCGGAATTACGATGGCCGCGTAGTATTTGCCGGATCGTGCGCCCTCGACGGCATCGGCTTTGGACGTGATCGTCCAATCGAGCTGACTGTTGGCGCGCAGCGCGTTCACCACCTGATCGCCGACCGTGACTTTCACCGGGATCAGGTCGGAACGATACCCCTCATCCACATTCGCCACCGCGAATTTCAGGTTCTTCATATTCGAGAACGGGTCCCAGCATGCGGCCACGTTGAACCAGGTGAACAGGCCGGGAATCATCACCAAGCCGATCACGATGATGATGGAGACCACGTTGCTGGTCAGGCGTTTGATGTCGCCGGTAAACAGTTTCCACATGGTGTTCATCGTGCGTGCCTGCCTTCCTTGGTCGGCGGAATAGTGGGGATGATTGCGGTAACAGCGGCGCTCGGGTCCGCTTCTTCGTGGCGTTCGGCGGAGGTGTCGCGACGCTTGGCCTTATGCCCGTACAGCATGGCGCGGATCGACTCGTCGGAGAGGCTGCCGAGCTCGGTTTGGCGGCGGATGGAATCGCGCATGAATTCCACGACCATCAGGAAGCCCATGATGATGAGCACCCATGCCAGCCATGTGCCCATGACTACGATTTTCTCGCTGGTGGTCAGCGCAAACACGATAATGAGCGCGGCCGGCACCACGAATCCGGCAATAAGCGCACCCAGCAGCAGCCGGGGATAACGGTAGGCGAATTTGGCGGCCCGACGTTCGATGGCATGACGGTATTCGTCGTGGTCGGCCAGTGCTGCAATGGCCTGAGTGACACGGTATTCGCTGCCGGGCAGATGCACCGGCTCGCCGATAATCATGTCGCTTTCCTTGATTTCCCGCGCGAACAGGCGGTTGAGATTGGCCAGTTTCGGCCGGGCGCCGAGGCCAAGCGCAAAGGCCAGAACCACGAAAACCAGCAATTTGCCGATATAGGCGAACCAGAGGCCGTCGTAGAAGCCGCCGATGGTTTCACGCATCGCGTCAATCGAATAGGTGAACGGCAGCAGCGGGTAGATGGCGCGGAAGAACGCGGGCATCATTTCAATCGGGTACAGGCCGGAGGCGCCCGGCACCTGCAGAATGACCAGCGCCACGCATACGCCTTTGCCCACGTGCATGAACGTGGTGGAGAGGGCGAAAATCACCGACATATACACCAGTGAGGTGATGACGCAGGTGAGCAGAAACACTGGGGCGCTCGCGCATTGAATGCCGATGACAAGATCGCCGATGGCCGTGACCAGGCCTTGGACGGCAGCCAGCGTGGCCAGTAGCAGGAAGCGACCGAGATAGCCTTGGGTTGGTGTGAGATCGTCGATGCCCTCATCATCGGTTTCGAGTTTGGGAATGACCACGAGCACGAACGCGCCCACCCACAAAGACAGGGTGGTGAACAGCGGTGCCATGCCGGAACCATAGGAGGCGACCGGATAGACGGCCTGTTCGCTGATAACAGTGGGGGAGAGCATGAAGTCGGCGATTGTGGCGGCATCCAGTTTGCCGTCGGTGCCGATCAGGGAACTGAGTGAACCGGAGATGCTCAGGGCTTTGATGTCGGTGACCAGCGTATCGAGCTTGGTTTGTACGCCGGCCAGCGCCTTATCGGTGTCGCGCAGCGCGGTCACCGTGGTGGAGGCTGCTTTGTCGAGTTGGTCGAGGGTATGCTTCGACTGATCGATGAGTGAGCCTTGCGACGTGATGCCGGTCGACAGAGTGCTGGCGGTCGAGCTGAGGGCGTTGAGACCGGTGTTGAGCTGAGGAATGGCGCCGGAGGTGATGGTGCCGCGAGCGGTATTGGCCTCGCGCACCGTGGTTTGGGTGGCGGTATTGAGATGCTGCGCCAATCCGGCGGTGTCTGTGGAGGCATTGCCGATAGTGGTGTTCAGGCTATCGAGGTTGCCCAGTGCGCCGGCAAGCTCGCTATTGCGGCTTTCCAGTGTGGCAATGGCGGATTGCAGCGGTTCTCGATTGGCGTTCGGCAGCCCTTTGAGTTGGTCGATGATGTCGGCGTTCGCTTGGTTGATGTCTTCCGCCGTATTGATCAGTCCGCCTACCTGCTGATTGGCGGCGCTGATGGTTCCGGTTACCGTGCCCACGCTTTGGTTGGCCTGTGCTGCGGCTTGGCTCAGCAGGCTTGAGCCTTGGTCAAGCGCTTCGGACGTGGAGGTGACGAAGCCGTTCAGACTGGTCTGGGTAGTGCCGATCAGGGTGGAGACGCCGGCCAGACCTTCTGCAGTGTCGATGCCAAGTGTGCGCGCGTCGTCCAGCGCCTGACGTGCGGTGCGTGTCTGCTCTGGGGTGTCGGTGAGTTTGGTGGTGAGCTTGGCGATGGTGCTGCGTGTGTGCTGCACATCGTCGGAGGCCTTGGCAAGGGCCGTGAGGGCCTTGGCTTTGGTGGTGTCTTCGGTACTGATGGCTTTGCCGTCAACCGTATTGATGACTTCGGTAAGTACTTCGGATACGGTGGAGACGAATGTGGAATTGACCGTGCGGTCCACAGTGGACGCGCCGACGTCGGTGACTTTGGGGGCGATGGCGCTGGCTTTTTCGTTGACGTAATACTCCAGAGTGGGCCGACTCTTGCCGCCGGTCACCACGCCGGCGAGATCGTCGGAAAAGTCTTTGGGAATGATGATGGCTGCGTATGCCTTGCCGGATTCCACTTGGTCCATGGCCTCGGCTTCGGTGACGAAGGTCCAGCCGAGCTGGTCGTTGCTTCTCATCTGCTTGACGATTTGATCGCCGAGGTTTTGCTTGCCGATGAGCGCGTTGTCGGTGCCGTCGTCATTGTTGGCGATGGCGACGGTGATGCCTTTGGTATTGCCGTACGGGTCCCAGAAGCCGACGATGTTGTACCACGAATACAGTGGCGGGATGAACACCATGCCGAACAGGATCACCCATGCGGCCGGCACCTTGAACAGGCGCAGGAAGTCGCGTCTGAGGACCTTGAAGATATTGCCCACTGATACCTCCGGAGCTTGGTGTTGCTTGGTTGCTACGTTTTCCGTAGCGATACGTTAATCGTAGCGCTACGTTTGTAGTAGCGTAATACGGCTGCCGGAGATTAATGGGGTGATTGATGATGTTTTTGGCGGAATAACGCCGCTGCCCAGCGGCTTATCGTGTGTCGCTGGGCAGAGCAAAAGGCGTTCTGGAACTTATTGACAAGATTTCTGGATGGTTTTTGGACGTTTCCTGAACGCGATGGATAGGCTCGGTGCTCGGCAATGTAGACAGACATGTACCGACCGCCCATCAAGTTCAGCAAAACCGCAATCGGGTGATAGGGTGAGGGGACGCTATGTGGGGAGGAAACCATGGTTGAATTCAAGGACGATGGCACGGCCACTACCCCCGGCAAGCCGTGGGAGAACCGTGACGCCGAGTCCGCAGTCGTGGCCGATCTGGTGGCCGTCGAACTGGACGACGCCGGCTTGAACCTGAACACCAAGCGATTACCGATTCTGGCGCGCATCTATGGCGCGGTCGTGCTGCTGGACGGACTCGCCACATTGCCGATTATGGTGATTTCCATCCTCTATGCCGTGCGCGAGATTCTGGATGGTCATGTGCACGTCGATGCGATGAGCCTGACCTTCATCCTGTCCGCGATTCATGCGGTGGTGCTGGTAGTCAGTGCCGCATGCCTGATTGTGTTCGGCGTGATGCTGCTGCGCAATCATCGCCGGTATGCCGCGCGCTGGACCTACGTGCTGATGCCGTTGACATTGGCCGACGGCATGCTGTCGCTGGCCCTGACCGGCCTTGGCTTCAACCTGCTGCTGCCGCTGATTCAGATGATTATTCTCGTCGTGATTTCGGTGACCGCCGATCCCTCCCTGAGCGAGGAACGCCGTCTGCAGCGCGCGCTCAGGCGTATGGACGATCGCGATGATTATGAATCGGCTGTGGCGGCCGGCATGCTAGGCCGCGACCAGTCCGGCAAGGGCTATATTGCGCTGGACTTTTTCAATATCTTCTGGCTGTTTACCATCGCTTCGGTGGGTGGCCTGATTGTGGAGACGATCTACCATATGGCGCTGTATAACGGTGAACTTCAGGACCGCGCTGGTTTGCTGTGGGGCCCGTTCTCGCCGATTTACGGCTGTGGTGCGGTATTGGTAACCGTGTGCCTGAATCGCCTGTGGAAGGCGAATCCGTTCTTGATTTTCTGCGCTTCGGCGGTGATCGGCGGCGCGTTCGAATATTGCACCAGCTGGTTCATGGAAGCGGCGTTTGGTATTACCGCGTGGGATTACACCGGCCGTTGGCTGTCCATCGACGGACGTACTTCAGGCCAATTCATGTTCTTCTGGGGACTGATTGGTGTGGTGTGGGTCAAGTGGCTGTTACCGCGACTGCTGGCTCTGATTAATCGCATTCCATGGAAAGCGCGGTATTCGCTGACTGCGGTATGCACGGTGCTGATGGTGATCGACATTGCCTTCACGCTGATGGCCTTGGATTGCTGGTATGGGCGCATGGCCGGCCAGCCGCAGGATTCACCGGTCGCGATGTGGTTCAGCGAACGCTACAGCGACGCTTACATGGCCAATCGCTTCCAGACCATGCATATCGACCCTTCCAAGGCCGGGCGTATGTGAATGGCCGGCAAGTAATTACGCTTCGCGGGCAGAAGGTGCGTAGAACCTAAGACAGCCCTCGCGTGTGGGTGGTAAGCGGGATACACTTTCAAGCGTTGAAGGAATGATTCCCTCCGCTGATGCGCTGTTTTGTGACGCGCGTGATGACGATGGGACAATCAAACGAAAGGCAAGGCACATGGCCGAAGCTACAGCAAACATTGGTGTGATTGGACTGGCCACGATGGGCTCCAATCTGGCGCGTAATCTGGCGCACCATGGCAACACGGTGGCGTTGTTCAACCGCCACTACTCGCGTACCGAGAAGCTCATGAACGAGCATGGCACCGAAGGCAACTTCGTGCCGGCCGAAACGCTCGAGGAATTCGCCGCGTCCCTGAAGCGTCCGCGTACCGCCATCATCATGGTCAAGGCCGGTGCTCCGACCGACGCGACCATCGCGCAGCTGGAAGAGGTGTTCGAACCGGGCGACATCATCGTCGACGGTGGCAACTCCTTCTTCAAGGACACCATCAAGCGTGAGAAGGAAGTACGTGCCAAGGGCTTCCACTTCGTGGGTTGCGGCGTGTCCGGTGGTGAGGAAGGCGCGCTCAACGGCCCGTCTCTGATGCCCGGTGGCACTGCGGAATCCTGGAAGACCTTGGGCCCGATTCTTCAGTCCATCGCCGCCAAGGTGAACGGCGAACCGTGCGTGACCCACATCGGCACCGATGGTGCCGGCCACTTTGTCAAGATGGTGCACAACGGCATCGAGTATGCCGATATGCAGGTGATTGGTGAGGCGTATGACATTCTGCGCCGTGGACTCGGCATGGATGCCGAGGAGATTGGCGACGTGTTCGCTGAATGGAACAAGGGCGACCTTGACTCCTACCTGATCGAGATCACCGCTGAGATTCTGCACCACAAGGATGCCGAGACCGGCAAGCCGTTCGTGGACGTGGTCGTGGATCATGCCGGCATGAAGGGTACTGGTACGTGGACCGTGCAGACTGGTCTGGAATGTGGTTCTCCTGTGGCTGCCATCGGTGAAGCCGTGTTCGCTCGTGCACTGTCTTCGCACGGTGAGCTGCGTGAAGACGCTCAGAAGGAAGGTCTGGCTGGACCGAACAAGACCATCGATCTGGCCGGAGAAGACAAGGCCGCGTTCGTCGAGGACGTGCGCAAGGCTCTGTTCGCTTCCAAGGTCGTGGCCTATGCTCAGGGCCTGAACGAGATTCAGGACGGTGCCAAGGAATACGGCTGGGATATCAACCTGTCCGAAGTGGCCCGCATTTGGCGTGGCGGCTGCATTATTCGCGCCCAGTTCCTGCTCGACCGCATCACCGAGGCCTTCAGGGGCGATAACCCGCCGGCTTCCCTGCTGTTCGATCCGTACTTCGAGAAGATCATCGGCGAATCGCAGGATGCATGGCGTCGCGTGATCGTTCGCGCGGTGGAGGCCGGCATCCCGACCCCGGTGTTCTCCAGCTCCCTGGCGTACTACGATGGTCTGCGCTCCAAGCGCCTGCCCACCGCTCTGACCCAGTCCCAGCGTGACTTCTTCGGTGCCCACACCTACGGTCGCGTAGACAAGCCCGGCGTGTTCCACACGCTGTGGGCTGAAGAAGGCAAGCCTGAAATCGAGGCGTAGCCTCGTGATTTCAGGTTTAGGACAGCCCTGTGGGCTGTCCGGCCTTCTTCAGGCTCGGCGATAGCCGAGCTGAGAAAACAGCAAGTCCGAGATCGAGGCGTAGCCTCGCGATCTCGGGCTTAGGGGAGCCCGGTGGGCTCCCCGGCCCTCTTCGGAGCGAGGCGGCTATGCCGCCGAGCCAACACTGAGCCTCGCCGCAGGCGAGTCCCTAATTGCAGGGGCCGGCGGCGAAGAGGGCAAGTCCGAGATCGAGGCGTAGCCATAGACGAATTAAGCCCCCCCTCATCAGAGGGGGGCTTAATTCACTCACAACTCGGTGACGGTTTCTTCGGTGGAGAACCAGATGAACTCGTCCACTCCGTTGGCGTAGGAGGACGGGTAATCCGGGTTGTTGGGCTGCTCGAAGACATGGGCCAGCGATTCGGCTTTGCCGGCACCGGCGGCGAAGAACCACGTATGGCGTGAACGCGCGATGAGCGGCGCGGTCAATGAAACACGCAGCGGCGGCATCTTGGGGGAGTGGTTCACACCCACGGTGAGCCTATCAGTAACCTTGACCTCATCATGACCAGGGAACAGCGACGCATAGTGACCGTCCGGTCCCATGCCGAGAATCATCAGATCGATTACCGGTTCCGGCCCCAATTCATTCACCAACTCGCGCTCATAGTCGCTCGCGACATCGTCCAGCAACGCATCATTCGCGGCATCGGCGGCGGCGCGAACGGAAGCATCATCGCTGTCGGCCTGATCCATCACATCGGCGATGTCATCGGCTGAACGGGTATCGGCCGCCATCTCATGAATATTCGACTCAGGCAGCTTGCCATCTGCCACCAGCTGGTCAAGCAGCAGGCGACGGGCCTCCAAAGCATTGCGATCGGTGTCGTAAGCCGGCACAAAACGTTCGTCGCTCCACCAGAAATGCACGCGCGACCAATCAATCGCGTCAGTCAGCGGATCGTTCAGCACCAAGCCCAGCGGCTGCGCGGCCGAACCGCCAGACAGCGCCACATCCACACGCGTGCGATGCGTGCCATCAGGCAATCGTTCGGCGAGCAAATCGAGTAGCGCCAAGACAAAACGTTGCGCGCCAGCCTGAATCATCAGATCTTTATTCGGATACACAATGAGTTTTCGAGTTGCCATGTATGGTCCTTGTATGGGGTATGTGTCGTACTTTGCAATGTGGATTGTGTTGTCAGTTGACAACACAATCCACATTGTGCGACATCGCATATGTCACTTTATTACTCCGCGGGCATGAGCTTCGGCATCGCATGAGGTAGGAAACGATGAGCAACGGCGTTGGCATGGCTCGGCCACAATTGCCGAACTCATTCCAACGCCGCTGTGGCAACGGGTTCTACCGACTTCAGTGACGAATCAGATCCCAGCCTTCGTTGATGACCTCGGCGTAGATCTCATCGGGATCGATGCGACGCAGTTCCTCGGTCAGGCAGTCCTCGATGGTGCGCATCGGCACGGACACTTCCTGCGGAGTCTGGCCGGGCAGCGAGATCAGCGCTTGGTCCTCATACGGGCGTTCCAGCGAGATCACACCGTCCTCACGGGTCAGGTACACGCCGGTCACGGCCTGCGCGTCGGGCACGAACTCAGTTTCGACTGGTACGCCAAGTTTCAGACGCAGCCATGCGCACAGCATTTCCATAGGCAGGAAGTCGGCCTTGCCGGTCACCTTCGCGGCGGTGATGGGCAGGTGCGGCGGCTGATCGAGCATCGAGGCGAGCATTGCGCGCCAGACGGTCAGTCGTGTCCAGGACAAGTCGATATCTTCCGGTGTCCAATTGCGGCGCAAACGCTCAATCGTGGCCTCCGGATTATTGGAGTGCAACGCGTCGGTGATGCGACTGCGGGCCATCGCACCCATCAGATCCTTGGCCGGGTTCGACGGCGGTGTGGTCGGCCACCACGCCACTACAGGCGCATCCGGCACAAGCAGCGGGATAACCAGCGTATCCGGGTGGTTGATAAGGCCACCGCGCGGACGCAAGATGATGATCTCACCGGCACCGGCGTCCGCGCCGAATCGCACTTGGGCGTTCAGGTTGGAATCGTTCGGATCGTTCGGGCCGTCGGTCAAATCGACGGCCGGATTATCGCGACTCGCGCTCACCTCGGCGGCCACTTCGGCCGCGTTCGGTTCGCCTTCGCCGGACTGATCGGCAGGATTGGTATCCGGTACTACGGCAATCACGCGGCACGGGTGCTCACGGCTGGCCGAGTTCGCGATTTCCAGCGCATGCTCTAGGTCCGCGTCCTCGGTGGCGATGAGCAGCGTCAGCACGCGGCCGGTCGCCGATTCGCCGCGCTCCTCGTGCAGCTGTTCGATTTTGTGCGCAATCTCGCGGGTGCGGGTGTTCGGCATATCGATGATCATGGCATCCTCCAGTGGCGGCCGTCGCGCGCCAGCATTTCGTCGGCCTGTGCCGGACCCCACGTACCGGCGCGGTAGGCCTGCGGCTGGCCAAGCGTGGACCAGAATTGTTCAATCGGATCGAGGATCTCCCAGCTGAGGTTCACCTCTTCGGTGGTCGGGAACAACGGCGGATCACCGAGCAGCACGTCCAGAATCAGTCGCTCATAGGCTTCCGGCGAGTTCTCGGTGAAGGAGCGGCCGTAGCTGAAGTCCATGTTCACGTCACGGACCTCCATGGTGGAGCCGCCCGGCACCTTGGCTCCGAAGCGCATGGTGACGCCCTCGTCGGGCTGCACGCGAATCACGATGGCGTTCTTGCCGAGTTCGCGCACGGCGGTCTGCTCGAACGGCAGATGCGGGGCGCGCTTGAACACCACGGCGATTTCGGTTACACGCTTGCCGAGGCGCTTGCCGCAACGCAGGTAGAACGGCACGCCAGCCCAGCGGCGGGTGTCGATATCGAGGCGGATGGCGGCGTACGTTTCAGTGGTGCTCTTGGGGTCGATGCCTTTTTCCTCCAAGTAGCCGACCACTTCGTGCGAGCCCTGCCAGCCCTTGGCGTACTGGCCGCGCGCGGTGTTGGCAGCAAGGTCCTTGGGCAGGCGCACGGCGGAAAGCACCTTGGTCTTTTCGGCGGTCAGGTCCTTGGCGGTGAAGCTCACCGGCTCCTCCATGGCGGTCAGAGCCATGAGCTGAAGCAGGTGGTTCTGGATGACGTCGCGTGCGGCGCCGATGCCGTCGTAATAGCCGGCGCGGCCGCCGATGCCGATGTCCTCGGCCATCGTGATCTGCACGTGGTCCACATAGTTGGCGTTCCAGATCGGCTCGTACATGGCGTTGGCGAAACGCAGGGCCAGCAGGTTCTGCACGGTTTCCTTGCCGAGGTAGTGGTCGATGCGGAACACGGAGCTCGGGTCGAACACTTCGGATACCACGCTGTCGAGTTCCTTGGCGCTGGCCAGATCATGACCGAACGGCTTCTCGATGATCACGCGGCGCCATGCGCCCTCGGACGAGCGCGACAGGCCGGAGGCGGCCAACTGCTTGGCGACCTGTGGGAATGCGCGCGGCGGCACCGACATGTAGAAGGCATGGTTACCCTGCGTGCCGCGGTCGCGGTCAAGCTCCTGCACGGTGGCGCTCAGACGCTCGAAGGCCTCCGGGTCGTCGAACGTACCCTGCACGAAGCGGATGCCGGCGGCCAGATTGCGCCAAGTCGACTCCTTGAACGGCGTACGGCAATGCGCCTGGACGGCGGCCTTGACGAATTCGATGAACCGTTCCTGTGTCCAGTCGCGGCGGGCGAAGCCGGTCAGACCGAAGCTCGGCGGCAGTAGGCCACGGTTCGCCAGGTCGTAGACGGCCGGCAGTAGTTTCTTTTGTGCCAGATCGCCCGTGACACCGAAAATGACGAGGCTGCATGGGCCGGCGATACGGGGCAGTCTGAGGTCGCGCGAGTCGCGCAGGGGATTGCTCCAATTGGGGGATTCACTCATAATGTACAAGGGTAGTCGCCGGCGGCTATCTATCGCTAGAGGCGATATGCGATTTGGGCTGCGATTTGGGCCACATTGTGTGTGCTGTGCCGTGCGTTGGGCCAATCGCGTACGCAAACGTATACGCAACGCCGTAGTTGAAATATCCCAAAACGGTGTGTATTTTAGAAGAGTTGCCCCTTTAGCTCAACGGTTAGAGCAGCGTCCTTTTAAGTCGTGGGTTGTGGGTTCGAATCCCACAGGGGGCACAACAAATCCTTGGAATCGCAATGGTTCCAAGGATTTTTTGTTTCGACCAGCCTGGCTCCTAGAGTGGTGTCCCATGTCATGCACCACGATTCTTGTCGGCAAAAATGCCAGTTACGACGGTTCCACCATCATCGCCCGCGATGACGATTCGGGCTCGGGCCGTTACGATCCCAAGCGCTTCGTCGCTGTCGCCCCCGACGACCAGCCGCGCCACTACCGCAGCGTGCTGAGCCATGTCGAAATCGAACTACCGGACAATCCTTGCCGGTACACCATCGCACCGAACGTGCTGAATAATCGTGGCATTCTGGCCGAAGCCGGTGCCAACGAACACAACGTGGCGATGAGCGCCACCGAAACCATCGCTGTCAACGAGCGCGTGCTCGGTGCGGACCCGATGGTCGAGTTGCGGCCGGCTGTCGGCGAACCGGACAGCAACGATTATCAGGCCGAGCAGCCCGGCGGTATCGGTGAGGAAGACATCATCACCCTTGTGCTGCCGTACGTCACCACCGCGCGCGAGGGCGTCGCGCGGTTGGGCGAACTGCTCGAAACCTACGGCACCTACGAATCGAACGGCGTGATTATTTCGGATGTGGACGAGATCTGGTACGTCGAGACCATCGGCGGCCACCATTGGATCGCCCGCCGAGTGCCCGACGACTGCTATGCCACGATCCCCAACCAGCTCGGCATCGACGACTTCGACCTCGCCGATGCGTTCGGCGAGCAGCGCGAATACCTATGCAGCGCCGACCTGCGCGAGTTCATGGCCACGCATCACCTCGACCGCACAATGGGAACGCCGGTCTCTTCCAACGGCCGTCACGCGCATAGCGCCGGATTCGGAACAACCGTTGCCCTTCCCACCCGTTTCAACCCGCGCAAGGCCTTCGGCACCGCGACGCCGAAGGACCATATCTACAACACGCCGCGTGCCTGGTACATGCAACGCCGCCTCAACCCCAGCGAGGACTGGGATTCGCCGGCCGCCCGCTACACGCCCGAATCCGACGACATCCCGTGGTGCCGCGTGCCGGAAGACAAGGTGAGCCTCGAAGACGTTGATTTCCTGCTGTCCTCGCACTTCGAAGGCACGCCGTACGACCCGTACGGCACGACCGGCACGGCGGAATCGCGCCACCGTTACCGTCCGATCGGCGTGAACCGCACCGGCCATATGGTGGCGATTCAGGTCCGTCCGTATGTGCCGGCGGCCAATCGCACGGTGATGTGGGTATCGTTCGGCTCTGGTCCGTTCACCGCCGCCGCGCCGTTCTACGCGAACGTCAACGACACGCCTGCCTACCTGCGCGACACCACGCCCGAAGTCTCCACCGGCAACCTGTATTGGACGAACCGCCTGATCGCCGTCGTGGCCGACGCACACTGGTATGAGACGAACCGGTTCATCGAAGGGTATGCCGAGGGCGTGCGCGCGTTCGGACACCGGCTCATCGAGCGCACGGATGAGCAGTTGCTTGCTCGAAGCGATGCCGAATCGACGGATACGAATGCATGGCCGCTCGATGGCGGCCACGGCGATGAGAAGGATGTGCAGGGCGTGGCGGATGTGCTCGAAGCGGCCAACGACGAGATGGCCGACTACCTGCGCGAGCACACAACCAAGCTGCTGAACGACGTGCTATACACCTCCAGCAACCTGATGCACAACAGCTTCGCGATGTCCGACCGTTGGGCCGAGTAGCAAAACCTCGACTGGGGAGGTAATAGGGATGCCCTGCTGATAACGCGTCAGCAGGGCAAAACCACAATCCGAATCAGTTAAAGCCGACGATGCGTTTGGCGATGAGATAGCCGTTGCGCACGATCCAGCGGCCGGTTTTGCCGGGCAGATTGAGCGCGCGGGACATCAGCTGCGAGCGCACATCCTTGCCGATGGCCGGCGAATAGGCGTCAATCGCATCCCACAGCTCGGTTTTCTTAACGTAGTTGGCCGGATCGCGCGAGAGAATCAGGAACACCGAGGTAACGCACGATTCGATCGCCAGGAAGTGAATCATGTACCGGTACAGCCCCTCCGGCACCGTACCGCGTTCGGGCGTGGCCTCGGTCATCAGCCGATTGACGAGCCGCAACTGGTCCACACGCTTAATCATCACGTCGGTCTGCACGCTCTGACCCTCGCGCCCGATGAAGTAGTGGTAGAACGGCACATCGAGGTACTGGATGCGCTTCACCCACGGGAACGGCTGGTACGAGTAATAGAAATCGACGTAGAACGTGTGCTCCGGCAGCTTCAGCCCGGAATCGCGCACCACCTGCGTGCGGAAGGTGAGCGCATGCATGATGATGTACTGCGCCAGACCGAACTTGCCCAGGTCATCCCAGCCGAGTACACGGCCGGCCTCCATCACACGGCGGAAGTTCACTACGGTCTTGTGACGCTTGGCCACCTTGTCATACACGTAATTGGTCACCAGCATGTCAATCGGTTCGTCGGTGTCATGCTGTGCACGCAACGTGGCCAGAACCGTGTCGATGGCCTGCGGGTCGACCCAATCATCCGCATCCACCACTTTGACGTACATGCCGGTCGCCGCCGCGATACCGGTGTTCACCGCGCCGCCGTGGCCCTTGTTCTCCTGATGAATCGCGCGTACGGCGCCCGGATTGGTGCGTTCCAGCTTGCGCGCGTACTCCAGCGTGCCGTCTTTCGAACCGTCGTCCACAATCAGCACCTCGAGGTCGCTGATGTCGCTTGCCGAAAGCAACGAGTTCACGCAACGGTCGAGGTAGGACTCCATATTGTATGCGGGGATCACAAAGGTGAGCGTCTTTGCCGTGCTGGCCATGAAAGTCTTACGTCCTCACATATTTAGTCGTTATGTTCAGTTTCCTGTTCAAACCGTAGCACTTCGTCTCCCGACTCGGCAGAGTGTTGCGTAACCTGTGCCCCTGAACTCATGTTCTGCAACCCTGAATCTTCCCCGGTGGCGTGCTCGGGATCCGATTGGGCAGAACTCGTCTGGTCTGAATCCGGGCTGCCGGAATCGGACTCGCGCTTGGCTCGGCGCTCGGCCTCCTTCCGCGCCTTGGCGCCCTCAAAGAACAACTGGGGCTTGGAGTCAAGCCGGCTCAGGCCATGCCAGGCCAAATCCACAATGTATGCGGCCAGCTGCTCCTTGCTCACCTTTGGCCGGTCGGCCCAGTACTGCCCGGTGAATACGGTCATGCCCACCAGCATCTGCGCGTAGTACGGCACGCCCTTGGCAGACAGCTTCTGCCGTTTGAATGTTTCGGAAAGAATGTCTTCAACGCGTACGGCGATGTCTCCCATCAGCGAGCTGAATGAGCCGGACGGGTCGGTGCTCGGCGAGTCGCGTACCAGTACCTGGAACCCCTCGGCATTCTCTTCGATATAGGTGAGGAGCGCAAGCGCCGTGCGTTCCACAATCTGGCGCGGGTGCACGGTCGGATCGTCAAGCGCGGCGGTGAGCACACTGGTCAGCGCGCGCATCTCACGATCCACAATGACGGCATACAGGCCCTCTTTGCCGCCGAAATGCTCATACACAATCGGCTTGGAGACTTTGGCGTGCGCGGCGATTTCCTCCACGCTTACCGCTTCGAAGCCTTTGGCGGCGAATAGCGAGCGTCCGACTTCAATCAGCTGCTCGCGGCGCTGCAGCGACGTCATACGTGAAGAATGTGCCATGCGGTTCAGCTTAAGTCGTCGGGTGGAATTGTCGGCCTGAGACTGCCGAATTCGTAGGGGATTCCATCTGCGGGCTAGACTTGACAGGTATGGATATGAATACTGTGCTCGCCGTTCTTGGCGTGATTGTGGCGGCGGTTATCGTAATCGCCCTGAGCATCTGGTTGGGCAAGTCCCGCAAGCGCGATTTGGATCGTGCGATGGGCAAGGTTGCCCCCGACAACAAGAAGACCCGCGACGCCAAGGCCGCCGCCGACGCTCGGCTGGCCGCCGAAGCCGAGGAAGCTAAGGCTGCGACTGCCGCCGAGCCGGCCAAGTCAGCCGAATCGGCCAAAGCCGAGCCTGCGCCAGCCGCGCAGGCCGAACCCGAACCGGCAGCTGCGCCCAAGCCCGAGTCCCAACCTGCCTCCAAGCCCACTCCCGCCAAACCTGAAACCCCCGAATCGGTCGGCTCTCGACTGACCCGACTCAAGGCAAAACTTGCCAAGTCCGGCAACCCGTTCGGCAAGGCCCTGTTCGACATCCTCGCCAAAGACAATCTCTCCGAGGCCGATTGGGAAGACGTCGAAGACACACTGCTGCTTGCCGACGTCGGTGCGGATGCTTCCGCCCAACTGGTCGATGACCTGAGAACCGACGCCCGCATCACTGGTAAAGCCGACCCAGCCGAAGTACGCGCCACGCTCAAGGAGAAGCTGCTCGATCTGGTCGGTCGAGATACGGACCGCCGCCTCAATGCCGAAAAGCCGGGTGCCGCCAAGCCCAGCGTCATCATCATGGTCGGCGTCAACGGCACCGGCAAGACCACCACTGCCGGCAAACTGGCTCGACTGTTCGTGGCCGAAAACAAGCAGGTCATGATGGGCGCGGCCGACACCTTCCGCGCGGCCGCCGCCGACCAGCTCGAAACCTGGGGCGCACGCGTCAATGTGCCCGTCGTCCGCTCCGACAAGGACGGTGCCGACCCGGCATCCGTCGCCTTTGAGGCATCCGCCAAGGCCAAGGAAGCGAACGCGGACGTGCTCATCATCGATACTGCCGGCCGACTGCAGAACAAGTCGAACCTGATGGACGAGCTCGGCAAGATTCGCCGTGTTACCGAAAAGAACCTGCCGGTGGATGAAGTGCTGCTTGTGCTCGACGCCACCACCGGCCAAAACGGCATGGCCCAGGCCAAGGTGTTCGCCGAAGCCATCGGCATTACCGGTGTGGTGCTCTCCAAGCTTGACGGTTCCGCCAAGGGCGGCATCGTGATCAGCGTGCAGAAGGAGCTCGGCGTGCCGGTCAAGCTCGTCGGTCTTGGCGAAGGTCCGGACGATTTGGCACCTTTCGATCCCGAAGGTTTCGTGGACGGCATTCTCGCGTAGACGGTCGAGCTCTCCTCAGTCTCGCTTTGCTCGACAGTTCCCCTCAGCGAGGGGAGCCCTGCGTCCGTCCACGTTGTGGGCGCGGGAAACGCCCGCAACGCACCAAACCTAGCCCCGAATCATATTCGAAACATGATTCGGGGCTTTCCCATATCCGTTGGAATCATGCCGGAACCAGCCCATCCGATACCAACCTAACTGTCAGGTGCGCTTAACAATCGCGTAACTTGCCGTAACGAAACCAAAACGAGACCGGCTTTTACTGACGAACTGTTAGCCCCCACAAGGGGGACGGCATTGTAGAGACAAAGTCGACGCCGGCCGCGCAAAGCCCCCGGTGCCCTGAACGAAAGAGAGGGAGGTAGACATGGGAGCGATTGATTCCGGTAACACCGCATGGATCCTGACATCCGCGTCCTTGGTTTTCCTCATGACGCCTGGTGTGGCGTTCTTCTACGGCGGTATGGTTCGTGCCAAGGCCGTCCTGAACATGCTGATGCTTGAGGCGGCCGCCCTGTCGGTCACCATGATTATCTGGACCCTGTGGGGTTGGTCGATTGCTTACGCCGGTTCCGACATCGGAGGCATCTTCGGCGACCCGGCCAGCGGCTTCCTGCTGAAGGACTCCATGGTCGCCCAGGACGGCGTGTTCACCGCCACCGGTCTGAACGGCAACAACTACCCGGTTTCCGTGGACGTCGCCTTCCAGGTCGCTTTCGCGATGATTACCGTCGGCCTGATCTGCGGCGCCATTGCCGAGCGTGTGAAGTACAGCACCTGGATGATTTTCGTGGCGCTGTGGGTCACCTTCGACTACGCTCCTATGGCCCACATGGTCTGGAACGGTGGTCTGCTGTCTGCTGACGGCGCCATCTCCAAGGCCATCGGCGCGGCCGCCCACGATTTCGCAGGTGGTACTGTCGTCCACATCAACGCCGCAGTCGCCGCCCTGATCATCGTGCTCATCATCGGCAAGCGTAAGGGCTTCGGCACGCAGCCGTTCCGCCCGCACAACGTGCCGTTTGTGATGCTCGGCGCCTTCCTGCTGTGGTTCGGCTGGTTCGGCTTCAACGCTGGTTCCGCCTTCGCCGCCAACGGTACTGCTGGTTACGCTTGGGTTTCCACCTCCGCCGCCACCGCAGCCGCAATGCTCTCTTGGGGCTTCACCGAGAAGATTCGCTCCGGTCACTACACCGCCATGGGTGCCGCCTCGGGTATGGTCGCCGGCTTGGTCGCCATCACCCCGGCCGCCGATGTGGTTTCCCCGCTGTGGGCCATCGTGATGGGTGCCATCGCTGGTGTCCTGACCTGCCTGGCCTGCGGTCTCAAGTTCAAGTTCGGCTACGATGACTCCCTCGACGTTGTCGGCGTGCATGGCGTTGGTGGTTTCACCGGCACCATCCTCATCGGCTTCTTCGGTGAAGGCACCGGTCTGCTGGCTGGTGGCGACTGGAAGCAGCTCGTCGTTCAGCTGGTCATCGCTCTCGTCGCCATCCTCTACTCCGCAGTGATCACCGCGATCATCGCCTTCGCTCTGGAGAAGACCATCGGTTGGCGCGTCACCGAAGCTCAGGAAGTCGGCGGCATCGATCTTGCCGACCAGGGCGAACGTGCTTACGATTTTGCTGGTACTGCCAGCTCCGTTCTCAAGGAGGTGAAGTGAAATGAAGCTGATCACCGCTATCATTCAGCCCCATAAGCTCGACGATGTCAAGGAGGCCCTCGCGGCCGCCGGCGTGCACGGTCTGACCGTGTCCGAGGCCAACGGCTACGGCCGCCAGCGCGGCCACACCGAGGTCTACCGTGGCGCTGAATACACTGTGGACCTGATTCCGAAGATTCGCGTTGAAGTGCTGTCCGATGACGCGGATGCTGAAACGCTGGTCGGTGTGATCATCAAGTCCGCCGGCACCGGCACCATCGGTGACGGCAAGGTGTGGGTCGCTCCGCTGGACTCCGTGGCCCGCGTGCGTACCGGTGAGACCGGTTCCGCCGCGATCTGATAACACAGACGTCCATGCTTAGAAGGGGATGGACTGCATAGGAAAGGTCCCCGCACGCCGCGAATTGACGCCGTGCGGGGACTTTTTTGGCAATGAAAGATGAAGCAATGACTTCAGCAGTAGATGGCTTGAAACAACGATTCATGGATATGAGCCAGCCGGATGACGACGGCGTCTACCGGAATGGTGCGACCAAGCGCAAAGCCCGCACAGAACTGGCCATGCAATGCCTCACTGAGCTGTGGAATGCGGCCTGCAAGGATGTCTCTTTCCCCGTGCCCGACTCCGGCATCGGCTTCGCTGCGGTAGGCTCGCTGGCACGTGGCCAACTGGGCCCCAGCTCCGACCTCGACCTGGTCATCATCTACGAGCCTCGCACGTTGAACGACCAGCAGCTCAACGAGTTGGCCAACAAACTCTGGTATCCGCTATGGGACAGCGGTCTGGACCTCGACCACTCCATCCGCACGCGCGCCCAATGCGAGGAAGTCACCGACCATGACCTTCCCGCCGCCATGGGCTGGCTGGACGTGAAGCCCATCGCCGGCGACACCGCTCTGATTACCACCACCGCCACGTCCATCCTCGAACGCTGGCGCAAGGCCGCCCGCAAGCGCCTGCCCGAACTGCTCGACTCCGCCAAAGCCCGACTCGACGAATTCGGCCGGCTCCAATACGTCAATCAGCCCGATATCAAGGAGGCCCGTGGGGGTTTGCGCGATTCGGTGCTCGTCTCCGCGCTCGCCGCCTCATGGCTGGCCGACCGCCCGCACGGCATTTACGACGAAGCTGTGGAACGTCTGCTCGACGTACGCGACTGCATCCATCTGGTGGCCGGCAAGGATACCAACCTGATGCTGACGCCCTATCAGGCCAAAGTGGCTGCCATGCTTGGCCTTGCCGATCCGACTTGGCCCGAAAACGAGCGTGCCGCCTACTCGATCGACGATCTGCAGACACTGCTTGCCCGTATCGGTCGGCGCATCTCCTTCTCGCTTGATTCCACCGCTTCCCGCGCCGAACATTCGCTGACCCACGAAAAGCCGCGATTCGCGTTCTTCCAGATGTTCTCTCAGCGCTCTGGTGGCAAGCGCGAAGCCCCGCAATTCGACGTGGTGGCTCCCGGCGTGGCCAAGCACGAAGGCGAATTGGTGTTGGCGCCCGGTGCCGAGCCTGCCAAGGATGCCAAGCTGGCGTTGCGTATGGCCGTGGCGGCCGGCGAATTCGGTCTTCCCATCAACCCGTCTACCTTGGTTAATCTGAAGCGCTGCCCGATTCACGACAACCAGTGGGATGACGAATCGCGCGAGCTGTTTATTCGTCTGCTTGCGTGCGGATCGAATCTTATGGAAGTGTGGGAGAGCATCGATTTCGTGGACATTCCGGGTCGATGGATGCCGGAATGGCTCGGCGTCCGCAACCGTCCGTCCGCCTCGGCCGCCCACCGGTACACCATCGATCGGCATATGGTGGAGGTCACGTCGCGTCTGGGTCGTGAGACACCGTCCGGTGGACGGTACGATGACGATCATTTCAAGGCATTGCTGTTGGCCGGTATCACCCACGACATCGGCAAGCGCGCGTTCGTGGCCGATCACGCCGCCGAGGGTGCCCGCCATGTGCCGGTGATTTTCAAGCGTATGGGCTACGCGCCGGACATCGTCGACTGGGCTACCGTGCTGGTGCGTGAGCATTTGACGCTATCCGAATTTGCCACGGGTAAGGACCCCTATGATCCGGCCGTGGCGGAGGAGTTGGCCGACCGCTTGCACCACGACAAGATGCTGCTGGATATGCTGTTCGACCTGACCCGGGCCGACGGCTCCTCGCTCGGTGCCACCGCCGGTGAGACCATCACCAAGCAATACGGCTGGTCCAAGTGGCGCGAACAAATCGTCCGCGGCATGTATTCCGCCGCCCGCGCCGCGATGTAAACGGAATCGCCCAGCGCTTCGCGCGGCCGATACCTACTTCATCCATGCGTCCGAGCGCACGCGCAGCCCGTTGGACAGACCGCGCCCACCCATGAGCACCACGTTGAACGCGGCCCAGAGTACGGCGGTACGCATCAGGTCGCTCGTCAGCGCCGGCGTCACCATATTGGCCAGTATGAGTATGAGCGTCACATACACCACGGCGGTCAGCGTGCATGTGACGGCCAGATAGCGGTAGTCGCGCGCGCCGATAAGAATGCCGTCGATTGCCATCATCCAGCCTTGCAGTGGGAAGAAGATGCCCATCGTCACCATGCCCACGGCGATCAGCGTCTGAATATGTGGCGTAGGGGAGAAGAAGTGCCCGGCGAACAGGCCGACTACCGCAAAAGCCGTGCCGATTACCGCGCCGGTGACCAGTCCCGCACGCCCGGTCGCCCGCGTCAGCCGCCGCGCCTGCTGCACGCTGCCAGCGCCCAGCGCTGTGGCCACCAGCGTCTGGCCGGCGATGCCCACGGAATCCAGCATGTTCATCGCAAAATTCCAAGAGGAGTTCACGGCCTGAAACCCGGCCAACACGGCAGTGCCCATGCGCGCGGCACAGGCGACCGTAGTCACCATGGCCGCACGAATCGCCAATGTGCGAATGAACAATGGCAGTCCGTCGCCCCCGGCTGCCGCAATACCGGCCAAACGAGGCCGCAGACTCGCACCATCCGCCCGGGACCACAGAATGGCGGGGATTACCAGGAACAGCCCCATGAACCACTGAGCTACCAGCGTCGCCACTCCGGAGCCGGCAATGCCCCAATTCAGCACAATAACGAACAACACATCAAGCACCGTGTTCACCACCGCGCCGCCCACCGCAGCGATCAGCGTGATACGAACCTTCTGCAATCCTCGGAAAATGCCGTTCGCCGCATATACCATCAGCATGCCTGGCGCACCCAGCACGATTGCGCGCGTATAGGTCACGGCTTGTTCCAATACTTCGCCCTGACCGCCCAGTGCCCGGCATAATGGCTCGGCAGCCGCGAACAATCCCAATCCCAGTACGGTGCCGATGCTCAAGGCCAGCCACAGGCCGTCAATGCCTGCCTGCAGTCCCGCGCGACGACGACCCGCTCCCAGCAGATGTGCCACCTGCGCAGTGGTCGAGTAGGCCAGGAATATGCATAGTCCGACTGCCGTGAGGATGATGGTGGAGCCGATTGACAGGCCGGCCAACGCCGCATCCCCGATATGGCCGACGATGGCTGTGTCGATAAGGATGAAGGTCGGTTCGGCGATGAGCTGGCCGAAGGTCGGCAGGGCCAGCGCCATGATCCGGCGGTTGGTGGAGCGGGCGTCGGTCGGGCCGTTGCTGACGTTTGTGTTTGCGCCGGCATGCGGGGTGCCGAAGCCATCGCGGCGTGTAGTATCGCCGGAACTGGTGGCTTTGGCGTCGGAAGAGTCTATGGGCACGCTCACACGCATATCACGCCTGACTGCGTTGCGCAAGCACCTGTTGTGGGCGCGGAATGTTATCCCCAGACTATCCACCAAGTTATCCCCAGTATGTGGATAACTTAGTGGATTATCCCCAGAATTATCCCCAAAATGTGGATAACTTATTTTTCTATCCACATTTTGCTTTCTGCGTGTCGTGGCGCTGACTCATAGGTGAATAAGGAATGAACCGATGCGGGCAACCGTTTCGTTTCCATACGATATCGTTCACCTGCCACGCCACATCCTATACTTGGAGGCTATGCCAGAAGGAAGTGAACACTCGTATCAGAATGGGTTCGGCGGTGGCCTGGATCGTGGCGATCGTGGCGACCGCGCGGGCCGGGGCGGCACGCAGACGTCGGCGGCGGCCGGCGACCCGATTTTCGACCGCGTGCCCCCGCATGATGACGACGCGGAAATGGCCGTGCTCGGCGGCATGCTGATGAGTAAGGATGCCATCGGCGAGGTCTCGCAGACCATTGACGTCACCGATTTCTACCAGCCCAAGCATCAGACGATCTATAACGCGATCATCGATCTGTTTTCCGCCAGTCAGCCGGTGGACGTGGTGCTCGTGGCCAACCAGCTGTTGGCGAATGGCAACCTCGACAAGGTCGGCGGCGCGGACTATCTGCACAGCCTTGTCGCATCCGTACCGACCGCCGCTAATGCCATGTACTACGCGGAGATCGTCCATCAGCGGGCCATTTTGCGCAATGTGATCGCCGCCGGCACCAAAATCGCCCAGCTCGGTTATTCCGCCGAGGGATCGCAGGCTGAGGATGTGGTTAACCTCGCCCAGTCCGAGATCTACGAGATGTCGATGGGCAAGGTGCGTCAGGACTATGCCGCCATCGGCCCGGTGGTCCACGACGCGCTCGACCAGCTGGACAAACTGCAGCAAGGCCTCGTCAACAAGGGCGTGCCGACCGGCTTCCGCGACATCGACGACGTGACCCAGGGCCTGCAGCCCGGACAGATGGTCGTCGTCGCAGGACGTCCGGCCATGGGTAAGTCCACGCTCGGCATCGACTTCGCCCGCGCCGCCGCGTTGCACCACAACATGACTTCCGTGGTCTTCAGCTTGGAGATGAGCAAGGTGGAGCTCGCTCAGCGTATTATCTCCGCCGAAACCAATATTCCGATGGCCGCCCTGCGCCGCGCCGACGACATCACCCCCGAACGCTGGAACACCCTGAACCAGTTCTGGACCAAGATGCAGAACGCGCCACTGTTCATTGACGACAGCCCGAACATGAGCCTCATGGAGATCCGTGCGAAATGCCGTCGTCTGAAGCAGACCAACGATCTGAAACTCGTAGTCATCGACTACCTGCAGCTGATGACCTCGGGCAAGGCCGTGGAATCCCGCCAGCAAGAGGTGTCCGAATTCTCCCGTGCCCTGAAGCTCTTGGCCAAGGAACTCGAAGTGCCGGTCGTGGCCCTTTCCCAGCTGAACCGTGGCCCGGAAATGCGTAACGACAAGAAGCCGCAGCTCTCCGACCTGCGTGAATCCGGCTCAATCGAACAGGACGCCGACGTGGTGTTCCTGGTCCACCGCCCTGACTTCTACGACAAGGAAGACCGCCCTGGCGAGGCCGATATCATCATGGCCAAGCACCGTAACGGCCCGACCGAAACCTTCCACCTCGCCTTCCTCGGTGCCACGTCCAAATTCAAAGACATGCCGCAGGACTACAACGCCAATCAGGGGGTGTGATGATGGCAAGCAACGTTTCACGCGATGTTTCGCAAGACCAATCGTCCGTGGTACAGACCTGCAAACCGTGGTATGCGTTCGCCACCGTGGCCGCAGGCCGCTTCGTGCGGTTTGCATCCCGCGTCACCAAACATGGCGGTTCGGCTTTGCCCGGCAAAGTCGTAGAAAAGATTGACCCCGGCTTCCTGACCCGTACGCTCGGGCAGTTGCCGCTTGGCGTGGTATTGGTGTCCGGCACGAACGGCAAGACCACCACCACCCGCATGGTCGCCTCGATGCTCTCCGATCTGGGGCTGAAGGTGTTCACCAATCCGACCGGCTCGAACTTCGTGCGCGGCGTGGTCTCCGCACTGCTTACCGAAGTCACGCTCGGCGGCAAATTGGACGCGGACATCGCCGTGCTCGAGCTCGATGAGGCGTACGCCGTCCACTTCGTCAAGCAGGTCAAGCCCCGTTATGCGTTGCTGCTGAACGTGATGCGCGATCAGCTTGACCGATTCGGTGAAATCGACACCACGGCCAAACTGCTCAGCCATGTGGCTGCGGCGACTACCGGCACTGTGGTACTGAACCGCGAGGACCCGCGTATCGCCGCGCTCGCCGCGAAGGCCCCGGCTGGCACCACCGTGCGATACTTCGGCCTCGCCGACGATTTGCGCCGCTATTTCCCGTCCGATGACGACATGGCCACGACCGTGTCGGTGGAAGGTGTGGCCGGGCCGCTCCCCTCAGCCAGAACTCCCCTCAGTCCGCGAAGCGAACTGAGAGGAGCTTCCGCAGGCACGGCAGAACTTCCCGCCGACGTGACACTTACCGCAGTGGGCGACCACAAGGCCACCTTCCAGATGGACGGTCAGGGCTACGCCACCGACGTCAAGCTTGAAGGCGTCTACAACCTGTACAACGCGGCCGCCGCGCTCGCCGTGGTACGTGCGGTGATGCAAGACAATGCCGCCGCATCCAAGGCCACCGCCGCAGCCAACGCCTGCGCCGTGTCCGCCGACGAGCTCATCGCCGCCGTTTCCCGCGTCACGCCGGCTTTCGGCCGTGGCGAGGTCATCGACGTCAACGGTTCCCCGGTCGAACTGCTGCTGGTCAAGAACCCGATGGGCTTCCGCCTCTCGCTCGCCAGCTTCGACCCGGCCAACGCGGACACCATGATCGCCATCAACGACGAATATGCCGACGGCCGCGACATGAGCTGGCTGTGGGACGTGGACTTCACTTCCCTGCGCGCGTCCGGTGTCGCCATGGTCTCCGGCGTGCGTGCCTGGGACATGGCATTGCGCCTGGGGTATGACCAAGTGCCAGTCGCCGATACGAACACCGACCTCGAACAGGCCGTCACCGCATTCGTCAACGCCAATCCCGGCACACGCAAGCACATCTACTGCACCTACACCGCCATGCTCAAAACCCGCGCCGTACTGGGTCGCATCACCGAAGTACGGGACGCGGGCGTGGGCAAGTAACTATCCTCTAGCGCCCGCGCGCCACCTCCCGCCTGCGGGAGGACATGGTGAGGAATAAGACGCTTCCCGTCAGCGGGAAGACATCGACAAGGAGAACGTGACATGGCCAGAACAATTGATGTGGTGTCCCTGTATCCCAAAGACATGAACATCTACGGCGATTCCGGCAACGTGCTGACTATCCGCCGCCGTCTGGAACTGTACGGTTATGAACCGGTCGTCCACCAGTACAATCAAGGCGACGACTGGCCCGACCAGGTGGACCTTATTCTGGGAGGCGGCGGCCAAGACACCGGCCAGAAGAAAATCATCGACGACTTCTACCATCGCGCCGACCTGTTGCGTTCGCTTGCCGCAGACGGTACGCCGATGCTGATGATCTGCGGCCTGTACCAGCTGTTCGGCGAGTACTTTGAAACCGTGGACGGCACCCGTCTGGACGGCATCGGCGTTATCGGTGCTTATACCGTGGGCCAGAACGTGCGTATGATCGGCAATCTTGTTGAGCATTCCGACCAGTTCGGCGATGTGATTGGCTACGAGAACCACTCCGGCCAGACCTTCCTGCGCGAAGGCGTTCAGCCACTCGGCACCGTCAATCAGGACGGCCGAGGCAACAATGGCGAAGACCATACCGAGGGCGCGCGCGTGCACAACGTGATCGGCACCTACATGCACGGCTCGTTGCTGCCTAAAAACCCCGCCATCAGCGATTTCCTTATCGAAACTGCCGTGACTCGTCGTTACGGTACGTTCGATACGTCCGATCAGACCCCCGAACAAGCCAAGGAGCTCGCCCGGCTCGATCAAGTAGCCACCAACGCGCGCAAGGCTGCCGCCGAACGTCCTCGGTGAATTCTCGGTGAGTCCTCGGTAAGTACCAATCAGCGAAAAATCAGTCGAAATCAGTCTGAGGGTCTAGTACATTGCCCTGTTGTTTGCGCTAGGCTTGGTGGTACGAGACATGGCACCAGGCCATGTCGGACCTCGAAGGAGGGGTATCATGGCTGATTTTGATCTTCTGGGTGATGGCCTGCGCAAGGTCCTGCTGGCGGGCATCGGAGCCCTTGCCACCGGATACGAGAAGAGCAGCGAGCTCGTCGACGAACTCGTCAAGAAGGGTGAGATTACGGTCGAGCAGGGCAAGGCGCTGAACACCGAGCTCAAGCGCAAGGTGAGCGAGACGGTGGATGACGCCAAGAAGGCCGCCGCCGAAGCCGGCGACAAAGCTGCTGCCGCAGCCGACACCAGTGCCGCCGACAAGCCCGCTGACGAGGGCAAGGCCGAGTGACCAAGCCCACACGCGCTACGCCGGAATCAGGGTCGACCCCGCTTTCCAGCAGGGTCGACCCTATTCTGACGCCTGCGAAAGCCGAACGTGAGGCGGCGGCGAACCGGTCCGTCGACACGTCGGACACGCTCAAGCAGACCGTTACCAAGGCGACTCCGAGCGTATCCGACGAAACGCTGGCACTGTTCGGACGCAGGAACGATTTCGCCACGCGCTACCATCTGACGCGTCGTGGCAAGATCAAACGACTGGGGCAGATCACCAGAATCGTCGAGCAATTCGACGTGCTGCACGGCCTGACTCCGGTCAAAATGCGCCTCATGTTCGAGGCGCTCGGCCCCACGTTCGTCAAAGTGGGCCAGATTCTGTCGATGCGCTCCGAGATTCTGCCGCAAAGCTTCTGCGACGAACTCGCCAAACTGCGCGCCGACGCCGACCCGATGCCGTATTCCACGGTGTTGGATGTGCTTGCCGCCGAATACGGGCGTCCCGCCGACGAGGTGTTCGCGCATATCGACCCCAAGCCGTTGGGCTCTGCTTCACTGGCGCAAGTGCATCGCGCCACGCTGAAAACCGGCGAAGATGTGGCCATTAAAGTGCAGCGCCCGGGTGTGCGCGAAACCATGGCCCAGGACGTCTCCATCATGCGCTCCATAGCCAAGGCCGCCACTAAGGTGATTCGCACCTCACAGATCGTGGACCTGAAGGGCGTGGTCGAGGAGCTGTGGGACACCTTCGAATCGGAGACTGACTTTCTGATCGAGGCCCGCAATCTCGCCGAATTCAAGCGTTTCGCCGCCCGATTCAAATACATGGACTGCCCGACGGCGTACACCGAACTGTGCACCGAGCATGTGGTGGTCATGGAGTACATCGACGGCATCTCCGTCTCCCACCCGGGCCGGCTCGTCGATGCTGGTTATGACTTGAAGGAGATCGGCACCAAGCTCGTCGACAATTACGCCACGCAGATTCTCGACGACGGCTTCTTCCACGCTGACCCACATCCCGGCAATATCATCATCCGGGGCGGCCAGATCGTACTTATCGACCTCGGTATGACCGGTCGGCTCGACCAGCGCACCCGTGCAGTCCTCAAAGAAATGATTTTCGCCGTCGCCAAACAGGATTCGCCCGCTCTGGCCGAGGGGCTGCTGCGATTTGCCGGCACCGAGGCCGATCCGGAGGACTACCCAGCACTGCTGGCTGATCTGGACGTGATCGTCAAGGAATTCGGCACCGTGGATCTGGCCGAACTGGACATTGCCGCCTTCCTGACCGCACTGACGCAGATGGCCGGCCGCCACAACATCGAGGTGCCCAGTACGGTGACCACCGTCGGCCGCGCGTTGGTTACGCTCGAAGGCTTGCTGGACGAGTTCATTCCTGATGTGAATATGATCGAAATCATTTCCGACCATATCGCCACGTCGAAATCGCTGAAGAACGCCACCAAAGACGAGATCAAGTCGCTGGGCGTTGAGGGACATCAGGCTTTGCATGCCACGCTCGGCACCATGACCGAACTCAAGACCGTGGCCCGTATGCTGACCCGTGGTCAGTTGCGCGTCAACATGGAACTGGTCGGCTCCGAAGAGCCGTTCCAGCTGCTTTCGGATATGGTGAATCGTCTGACGATGGCCCTGATTGTGGTCGGTTTGTTCGTTGGCTCGTCGATTGTCTACTACGCCGGCATGAAGCCGATTATCTTCGGCATTCCGGTCATCGGCTTCATGGGCTACGTCGTGGCCTTCGCCCTCGGCGTATGGATCGTCATCGACATCTACTTAAAGGGGCGCAAAACCAAGAAGCGGTAGGGTATCGATTGATATCAGTCCAGCGGGAGGGTGGATTCGCGCTGGATAAGGTGGCAGGGTACGTAGTCGACACCGTGATGCGGGTTGCCGTCGATGGCATCGACCAAGTATCGTGCCGCACGCCGTCCGATGGTTTCGGTTTCGTTGTCGATCGACGTCAGTGCGGGCCTCGAGCTGGAGGTCAGTACCGACCAGTTATCGTGGCCGATGACGGCGACGTCATCCGGGATGCGCAGTCCCTGCTGCTTGAGCACGTCAATGCAGCCTCGGGCCAGTTGGTCGTTTTGGCAGACCACTGCATCGAACTTGACCCCTTGGTCGAGCAGCAGGCGGGTGGCGGCGCGGCCCCAGCCTTCGTCCCATTTGCCGTACCGGATTGGCCCGGCCGGTTCGATGCCTAGCTCAGCCAGTGCCTCGAGCGCGCCCTTGGTGCGGTCGGTGGCAGCGGTATAGGTTTCGTCGCCGCCGATAATGGCGATGTGCCGGCGGCCACACGAGATGAGATGGTTGATGGCCATGCGACCGGCGTCCACGTTGTCGCAAGTGACCGAGCAGTCTTTGGGGTCGGTGGAGGGGCCGTAGACGTAGACCAGTGGCACGCCCCAGTCATGGCCAAGCGTGGGCCTGGGGTTGGTTTCGCACTGCACGATGAGCAGTCCGTCGACCTTGAGGGACAGCAGTTTCTCGACATGCTGACGTTCCAAGGCGGCGTCGCCACGAGCGTTGGCCAACAATACTGAGGTCGATTGGGCTCGCAACTCGTTCTCCGCGCCGATAAGAATCGGTGTGGAGAAACGACCCTGCAGATCGGAGGTGACCAGGCCGATAGTGCCGGTGGTGCCGCGGGCTAGGGATTGGGCGAGTTTGTTGGGAGAGTAGTTGAGTTGCTTGGCGGCATCCAGTACACGCTGCTTGGTTTCTTCGCTGATACGGGGTTTGTTGTGCAGTGCCTTGGATGCAGTGGCCGTCGAGACTCCGGCCAATGCCGCCACATCCTCAAGTCGCGCTGCCCGTCCGGTTGCTGGCTGGGTCATCATGCCTCGATTCCTTGGTTCTTCAGCAGTATATAGCGCATTGTTTTGCGATGAAATACCTCATACGGTGTGGCGCGCCATTGCATCTGGGAATAATTGTAGCTTCAATGCGAAAACTTTCGCAAACATCTTTTTTTCGGCGTGGCGTAGTCAGGGAAATTGTTCAAGTGCAAGGTAAGTGAAAGAAAGCGTTACTTCCATGTTCGCTTTTGTTTGATTTGCTCGACACGCCGGAATAATCATTGATATTAAGCCAATTCAAGCACGTTATTCATAGTCGAATCACAGTCTCGAACCCGTTTGATGTGAGAAAAAACGCGAAAATGCGAAAGCGCTTTTGCAAAAACTTCCATGTTCGTTTATATTGAGAAAAGGCTTTCGCAGTGTTACCTGCTCCGGGCAAAGGAGCGAGCAGGGCGAAACCAAGGAGGCGGACCGTCCGCCACCGCCTCTCATAGTTGAGCGGATATATAGAGAAAGAAGCGAACATGGTGTCTTTCAATAAACTGACCCGTACTCTTGCTGGCATCGCTGCCGCCGCGTTGATCGTTCCGCTGGCCGCCTGTGGTGGCTCCGGCAATGGTGGCACTGCCACCGCCGAAGGTATCCCGGCCAAGGGCACCGACGATGGTACCGAGATCACCCTGTGGACCCGTTCCCCTCTGGAGCGTCAGGCCAAGAACGTGGTCGAGGCTTACAACAAGAGCCACAAGAACCAGGTCAAGCTCGAGATCATCCCGAACGACGATATGGAAGGCAAGGTCGGCGGCGCTTCGCAGACCGACTCCCTGCCTGACATCCTCGCCGGCGACGTGGTCCGTATTCCGTACTGGGCTTCCGAGGGCATCTTCACCGACATCACCAAGCAAATCGATGGCCTGGACAACAAGGCCGACCTGCAGCAGGGCCACATCGAAGCCGGTACTGTTGATGGCGCCGAGTACACCCTGCCGTTCATCACTGACGTTTCCGTGATGGTCTGGAACAAGAACCTGTACAAGGAAGCCGGTCTGGACCCGGAGCAGGGTCCGAAGAGCATCGACCAGTTCGTCGAGCAGGCCAAGAAGGTCGCCGCCCTCAACAAGGATGGCGTCGCAGGCTCCTACCTCGCCGGTCAGTCCGGTGGTGCTCTGGTCTTCGACCTCTTCCCGTCCGTGTGGGCTGACGGCGAATCCGTCATGAACAAGGATGGCTCCGAGGCCACCCTGGACAACGACTCCATGAAGGGCGTCTTGGACGCTTACAAGGAGCTGGCCAACACCACCAACGGCCTGGGTGCAGGCTCCAAGGAAGAGACCGGCGCCACCTGGACCGCTCCGTTCGCGAACGGCAAGATCGGCGTTATGCCTTACCCGAACACCTCCACCACTGCTCTGTTCGATGCTGAGAAGGACGGCGGCTTCGAGGTCGGCGTTGCTCCGATCCCGGGCACCAAGGAAGGCAAGACCTCCACGTTCCTCGGCGGCGATGCCATGGGTATCTCCAAGGACTCCAAGCACGTTGCTCAGGCCTGGAACTTCCTCTACTGGCTGATGCAGTCTGACGCTCAGAAGGAAGTCTTCGCTGACCAAGGCGACACTGCCTCCAACATCCAGACCCTGAAGACCGCTTACAAAGACGCTGACCCACGCATCCAGACCATCAACTCCGTGATTATCGACGGCAACGGCCAGACCCCGAAGTCCCCGGCCTTCAACGAAGCCTTCAACGCCGCTGGCTCCCCGTGGCAGCTGCTCGTGCAGAACGCCGTGTGGGGTTCCGGTGACCTCAAGGCCGACAACAAGGCCGTCACCGACGTCCTGTCTGCCCAGTGATTCGGTGGTGATGCTCCTCACCATCACTCATCAAATCACAGCAATAACTGAATAATAACTGAACAGATTGAGCCGGTCCCTCCCTTGTGAGGGCAGGAGCCGGCTCAACCACATAATCGAACTTCTATCTTCTTCTTCATTCCTTCTCTTCCTTCATCACTACATACCTTATGAATGCGGTGTGTTGGCGGGGCTTCGGAGTCCTCCTTCCTCGAAGCCCTGACATCGGATTGCATTCGGATTCCGTGATTACCATTTCACAGTAATTTCCCAAAGGAGAGAGAAACATGTCGAGTGTTTCCAAGAGCGCCGGGGCTGTGCCCGTGCATAAGTCCAAGGCGAAGGCGGCGCAGACCAGGCGAGGTCTGCTGTACGCACTTCCGGACTGGCTGATGATTATCGTCCTGTTCTTCGTGCCGATTGTTCTACTGGTCGTCATGGCCTGCTCTCGTTGGAGCCTGCTGGGTGGCAACCGCGGCGTGAACTTCCCGGACAACTTCGTCAAGGTGTTCGAGAACAAATTGTTCTGGCCCTCGATTTGGTTCACGCTCGAGTACACCGTGATCGTCACGGTCTTCCTGTTGGTCCTTGGTCTGGGCATGGCCATGATTGTGCAGGAGAGCTCGAAGTGGAACAACGTGCTGCGTACCTGCTTCCTGCTGCCGTCCGCGACGGGCCTGGCGTCCGCGTCCCTGCTGTTCTACGCCCTGTATTCCCCGCAGGTGGGCCCTGTCACCAAGATTCTGAGCTCGTTGGGCCTGATGCAGGAGGGTGGTTCGGTGCTGGCCACCGGCCAGTCGGCCCTGTGGGCCACGATTATCGTGATTGTTTGGCGTTTCTCGGGCTACTACATGCTGCTGATGATGATCGGTCTGCAGGCCATCCCCGGTGATCTGTACGAGGCGGCCCGCATGGACGGCGCCGGTTCCTGGCGTATCTTCCGCTCGATCACCCTGCCGTTGATGAAGCCGACCATCGTGATGTGCCTGGTCTACTGCGTGACCGGCTCGATCCTCGCGTTCGATCAGTTCTTCATTCTGACCAAGGGTGGTCCGAACAACTCCACCATGACCGTGGTGCAGCTCATCTACAACTTCGCCTTCGATTCCAAGAAGGATCTGGGTATGGCTGCGGCGCTCTCGCTGATCGTGCTGGTGGCCCTGGTCATCATCAACTCCATCCAGATGCGCGGCATGCGCGACAACACCAAGTGAGAAAGGGGAGGTAACACATTATGACTACCCCATTGTGGAAGCGTATCATCGCCCGGATCCTCGAGGCCCTGCTGGCCATCATCTTCATCAGCCCGCTGGTCTGGGTCATCATCTGCTCGTTCAGCCCGCAGGCCGGTTCGGCCCAGTCCAAGGGCTGGGGCGTGGCCAACTACCTGACCCTGTTCGGTTATCAGGAAGGTCTGCCCAAGTACCTGTTCAACTCGGTAATCGTGACTCTGGTCGCGGTCGTGTTCTCCGTGGTCGTCTGTACGCTGGCCGGCTACTCGTTCTCCCGCTTCGACTACCCGGGCCGCAACCTCGGCTTCATGGTCACCCTGTCGATCCTGATGGTACCGTACGCCTCGCTGCTGATCCCGCTGATGGTCTGGTACAAGCAGATCGGCCTGAACGACAGCCTGCTGGGCGTGGGCCTGGTCATCACCCTGTTCCAGCTGCCTATGAGCACGTTCATCATGCGTAACGCATTTGACGCGATCCCCAAGGACATGGAGGAGGCCGCCATGGTCGACGGCTGCAACAGCCTCCAGGCCTTGTTCAAGATCCTGGTGCCGGTGGTCAAGCCTTCGATGGTTACGGTTGGCCTGCTCGCCTTCCTCGAGGCATGGAACAACTTCATGATTCCGCTGTACTTGAGCTCTTCGTCCAAGTCCACGCTGCCGCTGGCGATGGTGAACATGCGTCAGCAGACCATGGGCGTCATCGATTACGGTGCCACCGAGGCCGGCGTCGTGATCCTGCTGATTCCCTGCGCCATCCTGTTCCTCGCACTCCAGAAGTACTACGTCAAGGGCTTTATGGCCGGAGCTGTCAAGGGCTGACGGCTCGTGCCGCCGGCCCTTGGCTGGGAGCCCGGTGGGCTCCCAGCAAGCTCCGTGCTGAGACGCGACAGCGTCGAAGCCAATACTGAGCCCGGCTGAAACCGGTCCTTAATTGCAGGGCCGGAGGCGGTGTGGTCAAGGGCCTTAAAAAAAGGACAATCATGAACGTTACAATCACTTCCCCGTTCTGGAAGCGGCGTCGCGACCAGATCGTCGAATCCGTCATCCCCTACCAGTGGGGCGTGATGAACGACGAGATCGACACCACGGTGCCCGACGACCCAGCCGGCAACCAGCTGGCTGACAACAAGAGCCATGCGGTTGCCAACCTGAAGGTTGCCGCCGGCGAATTGGACGACGAGTTCCATGGCATGGTCTTCCAAGACTCCGACGTCTACAAGTGGCTTGAGGAAGCCGCCTACGCATTGGCATACCACCCGGATCCCGAGCTCAAGGCGCTGTGCGACCGCACGGTCGATCTCATCGCCCGCGCCCAGCAGTCGGACGGCTATTTGGACACCCCGTACCAGATCAAGTCCGGCGTATGGGCCGACCGCCCGCGCTTCAGCCTGATTCAGCAGAGCCACGAGATGTACGTGATGGGTCACTACATCGAGGCCGCCGTCGCCTACCATCAGGTGACCGGCAACGAGCAGGCCCTTGAAGTCGCCAAAAAGATGGCCGACTGCCTGGATGCCAACTTCGGCCCCGAAGAAGGCAAGATCCACGGCGCCGATGGTCATCCTGAGATCGAGCTCGCCCTCGCCAAGCTGTATGAAGAGACCGGTGAGAAGCGTTATCTGACGCTTTCCCAGTATCTCATCGACGTGCGCGGTCAGGATCCGCAGTTCTACGCCAAGCAGCTCAAGGCGATGAACGGCGACAACATCTTCCATGATCTCGGCTTCTACAAGCCCACCTACTTCCAGGCTGCCGAGCCCGTACGCGACCAGCAGACCGCGGACGGCCACGCCGTGCGCGTCGGTTACCTGTGCACCGGTGTGGCTCACGTGGGCCGACTACTCGGCGATCAGGGGCTGATCGACACTGCCAAGCGTTTCTGGAAGAACATCGTCACCCGTCGCATGTATGTCACCGGTGCGATCGGCTCCACCCATGTGGGCGAATCGTTCACCTACGATTACGACCTGCCGAACGACACGATGTACGGCGAGACCTGCGCTTCCGTGGCCATGAGCATGTTCGCCCAGCAGATGCTCGACCTCGAGCCCAAGGGCGAATACGCCGATGTGCTGGAGAAGGAACTGTTCAATGGCTCCATCGCCGGCATCTCGCTTGACGGCAAGCAGTACTACTACGTCAACGCACTGGAGACTACTCCCGACGGACTGGACAACCCGGATCGTCACCACGTGCTCTCCCACCGTGTCGACTGGTTCGGCTGCGCATGCTGCCCGGCCAACATCGCCCGGCTCATCGCTTCAGTGGACCGTTACATCTACACCGAGCGCGACGGCGGCAAGACCGTGCTGAGCCACCAGTTCATCGCCAACAAGGCCGATTTTGCTTCCGGCCTTACGGTCGAACAGCGTTCGGACTTCCCGTGGGACAGTCACGTGGAATACACGGTGAGCCTGCCCGCCAGCGCTGCGGACAGCTCGGTCCGATTTGGACTGCGCATCCCCGGCTGGTCCTTGGGCTCCTACACGCTGACCGTGAACGGCAAGCCCGCAGTGGGTTCGCTGGAAGACGGCTTCATATACCTTGTGGTCAACGCCGGCGATACGTTGGAGATTGCGCTCGAGCTCGACATGTCCGTCAAGTTCGTGCGCGCCAACTCCCGCGTGCGCTCCGACGCCGGCCAGGTGGCCGTTATGCGCGGTCCGCTGGTCTACTGCGCCGAACAGACCGATAACCCCGGTGATCTGTGGAACTATCGTCTGGCCGATGGCGTCACCGGTGCGGATGCCGCTGTGGCTTTCCAGGCCGACTTGCTGGGTGGCGTCGATACCGTTGATTTGCCGGCAGTGCGCGAGCACGCCGACGAGGATGACGCGCCGCTGTACGTGGATGCCGACGAACCGCGTGCGGGCGAACCCGCGACGCTGCGCTTGGTGCCGTACTACTCGTGGGCCAACCGCGAGATAGGCGAGATGCGTGTCTTCCAGCGTCGATAAATATCGGCGATATGCCGGCCTGCGCGCAACTGGCCGGCAAAAAAATACTTATGCCGCCATCGTCTGCAATAAGTCGATGACGGCATAGGCCGGATGTCAGTATCGATTGGAGCCGAAAACACATCCGGGGAATGAGGTCTCCTGTGCGGGGTAATACCCGTGCAGGAGATTATTTTTTAATTATATGCTCCTGCTGTGAGAGCTGTCGGCGGAGTCGACTGAGGGCGGTCATAAGCGGTACCGTGTAAGCCACCCTCAGTCTCGCTTTGCGAGCCAGCTCCCGCCAGCGGGAGCCTGTTGGTTCCTGATTCAGCGAGGCTGAATCGTTGCGCCGTAGGTACTGCGACACGGCGAAACGCAGCAATGCTCTAATGCGAAAATAAATGCGAAAGCTGAGAAATTACCGGGTTTTTGTTGTATAAGATGGTTGATATCACTGAGGGAAAGTTGTGAAACCGTATTCGCTCGGTTATGATGTGGAATCAGCTTCGGTGAATTGCTCCAACCGGGATGTCCATGGCGGATATCACACCAGATTTACTGAAGACACTCATTCCGGTGAACCCAATAACCAATAAAGGAAACTGATGGAGAACGGGCTCTGCGGCCCAGCATCCACAGAAGAAGTCCTGGTCGCATAGACGCGACGCAGCCTGAGCGAAGACGCGAAAGACCGGGGCGGAGAGGTCCAAGCAGGAATGCATCAATCAACACGAAAGCGGTGGCTTGCGTCAATCGGCGCGGTTGCAGCGGTCGCCACACTGGCCACCGGCGGTGCAGTCACCGCGCAGGCAGCCGATACGCCCGTCATCAAGAATGCGGATGTGGCATATCCGTCGTTCAAGGGATCTGATGATCCGATGAAGACGGCGGCGAACAACACCACATATAACCCTGCCGCCAGCTATCTGCAGGAGACATTCGATAACGACGTGAAGAACCTGGCCGGCACCGACACCGACCATGACTTCTGGATCGATAAGATTCTCACCCGTACTGGTGCACAGCCAACTGGTAAAGGCACGAACGACAAGGGTGCTTACTCGTATGAAGGCTCCGACGGCAACAACTACCTGTTCACCCGTGGTCGCGCCGCCTACATGTACACGCACACGCCTAATCGGCTCGGTTTTGTGGGTAACACCGCCTACTGGGATGAGACCAACAGGGATGGCTTTACCGTTACCGTAAACGCTGACGGTGCAAACCAGACCCTTAACGAAGACGCCTCCCAGCGCAAGCAGACACCGAGCTACTTCACCTCCCTGTTCCAGACCGGTGGCAAGAGCCTCAAGATCAAGGAAGTTAAGTACATCACCTACAACAACGTGATGGTTGCGAACCTCACCGTGGAAAGCACGCAGGACCGCGATGTCACACTGACCACGGCCTCGCCGTTCGCCGCCGAGGGTGCTGATGGTGCCACCGAACTTACTGGCCGCGTGAACGTCAAGAACAACCTGACGACCATCTATCCGCGCTTCTCCGCCAACAACCAGGACGGTTCCAACTGGATCGTCAGCGGTGGCAAACTCACCAGCACGTTGAGCCTCAAGGCCAACGAACCGCAGACCGTCAAGATTCAGCTCGGCCTGATCGCCAACGAACTGCCTGACTCCACCAAGGAATATGAGGCCCGTTACACCGGCGACTTTAAGGATGCTGCCGCCTCCTACAAGGATTCCGTGACCACCTACAACAAGTGGTGGGTCGATAACGCTCCCTATGTGGACACTCCGGAAGACAACATCGATAAGACCGTGGTCTACCGCTGGTGGCTGAGTCGTTTCAACATGCTCGACGCCAACATACCTGGCAACACCTTCCAGTACCCGACCTCCATCGAGGGTGTGCTCGGCTACAACAACCAGATCGTGCTCACCTCCGGCATGTTCATGATGGACACCAAGTGGTTCCGCAACCCCGAGTACTCCTACGGCACCTGGCTTTCCGCCGGCGATACCGCCAAGAAGAGCAAGGCGGGCTATTACTACTACCACGACAATCCGGGCGACCCGGCCAACTGGAACCATAGCTACACGCAGTACATCACGCGCGCCGGCTGGGACTCCTACAAGGTGCACGGCGGTCCGTCCACCGTGGCCGAGAAGCTGGCCGACCAGGGTGCCGAGGACGTGCAAGGTCTACTCGCTTCCAAGAGCGAGCCGGACAACAACGACAACCAGAACAACAATGACAACAGCTTGATTGACTGGTCCTGGTGGTCGATGACCGGTAACGATGCCGACGCCGTTTCCTTCTCTGAGCCGGGTCGCTCCGGCCAGCGCATGGATCGCGCCGATGGTTCCGCCAATATGTGGGCCAACGCTAACGCGGCTGCTCAGGCATATAAGGCTGCTGGCGATACCGCCAACGCCGAGAAGATGCAGGCCATCGCCGACAAGATCCAGAAAGAAGTCACCACTGAACTGTGGGACAAGTCCGACAACCTGCTCAAGCACAGGTGGCTGAACGACGGTGCTTTCGCCAAGTACAAGGAGATCAATAACTACTACCCGTACTCCGAAGGCCTGATGCCTACCGGCAACGAAGATTACAACAAGGCTCTGCGCCTGTTCGAGGATTCCAACGAGTTCCCGATCTTCCCGTTCTTCACCGCCAACCAAGCGGACAAGGCCGCGTTGAACTTCCCCGGTTCCAACAACTTCTCCATCATTAATGCGCAGCCGCTGCTGCAGGTCTACTCGGCCGGTATTCGCAACTACGATGCAGCCAAGAATGGCTACATCACCAATGAGCAGTTCAAGAAGCTGCTGTACTGGGTGGCGTTCGCGCACTACCAGGGCGGCGATAACAACTACCCTGATCAGAACGAGTTCTGGAACGAGGACAACAACAACGTCGGCGATGTGAACGGTGACGGCGTGATCAACAACCTCGACAAGAACCTTGACGCCGCACAGAACGGCGGCAAGATCACCTACCGCTCCTGGATCCACCACACCCAGCTCGGCACCACGAACTGGACGATGGTCGAGGACGTAGCCGGTATGGTGCCGCGCGAGGACAACAAGATTGAGCTAAACCCGATCGAAATCCCCGGTTGGAACTACTTCACGGTAAACAACCTGCGCTACCACGATCAGAATGTCTCCATCGTATGGGACAAGGACGGCAGCCACTACGGTGGTCCTGCTGGCTACAGCCTGTACGTGGGCGGCAAGCTCGCCTTCACCTCCGACAAGCTGGCGCACCTCATCTATGACCCGGCTGCGGGAACGGTCGAGGTCAAGGACGATTCCAGTGCCCAGGTTACCGTCGGCGCCGAAGCCGTCAAGAACGTGAAGGCCGCCAATCAGGTTACCTTCAATGCCGATCAGCGCGTGACCGACCTGTTCGCCAAGTCCGGCACCAACGTCGACTCCGCCTCCAAGTCCACCACGAACGTGGCCAAGGACGCGGACGTGACCGGTACCACCTACGCCGAGAAGGACACCAACTACCCGGCCAAGAACGCGGTGGACGGCAAGACCGTGATGGAATCGTTCTGGGGTACCAAGGGCTCTGAGAACAAGACCGACACGCTCAATATCAAGTTCAAGGACGGCAAGCAGAAGATCGACGACATCCGCTTGTACTTCTACCAGAGCTCGTCCAGCCAGACCATCTCCGGCTATGCCGAGCCCGCCAACTACAAGTTGGAGTACCAGAAGGATGACGGCACATGGGCCCCGATTGCGGATCAGGTGCGCACCCCGAACTACGCGGGCGCGAACTACAACCGTATCCAGTTCACTCCGGTGGAGACCACGACCATCCGCGTCACCTTCACGCCGCAGGCCGGCATGGCCGTCGGTGTCAAGGAGATCGAAGCCTACAACACCGGTATCAAGGCTGACGGCACTTCCGAGAACCAGACTCCGCAGGTGGATGCTTACGTGTCTTCCAGCACCTCATCTGGTGCCAAGCTCGTCGGTACGGTGAAGGATGACGGTCTGCCCGCAGAAGGCGACGTCACCACCACATGGTCCCAGGTCTCCGGTCCGGAAGGCGGTACTGCGAAGTTCGTGGACGCCTCCGCTGCCAGCACCACCGTCACCTTCAACAAGGAGGGTGACTACGTCCTGAAGCTCACCGCTTCCGATGGCGAGAAGGAAGGCTCCAAGGAAATCACCGTTCACGGCATCCCCTCTGACGGTACCGTGAACGTAGCCCCGCAGTCGAGCGCCTCTGCCAGCTACACCAACGGCTACCAGCCGAAGGACAACGCCAAGAAGGTCATCGACGGTCAGGTGGTATACGCCAACACGCCGAACGAGACCTGGAACAACTGGGGCGACTCCACTGGTGTGGAGCCGTGGCTGCAACTGAAGTGGGCCGGCAAGGTGCCGCTGAAGAAGGCCAAGGTCTTCTTCTGGACCGATGGCGGTGGCGTGCCGATGGTCTCATCTTGGAAGCTCCAGTACGCTGACGCTGACGGTAACTGGCAGGATGTGAAACTGGCTGACGGCCAGTCCTACACGGTCAACCGGAACGAAGGCAACGAAGTGAAGTTCGCCGACGCCGTCGAAACCGACAAGCTGCGCGTGGTCTTCCCGAAGGGCGCCATCGTGGGTGCTTCCGAGTTCGAGGCGTACGCCATCGAGCCGGTGAGCGTGGACGAAGTCAACCGACTGGTGCAGACCGGTTCCAAGGCTGATGATCTGAAGCTGCCATCCACCGTGAGCGCCGTATACACCGACGGTTCTCGCCGTGACCTCGCCGTCACGTGGGGTAAGGTGACCGACGCTCAGCTGGCCGCCGATGCCGTATTCGATGTCAAGGGCACCGTCGCCGGTGCGCTGAACGGTACGGTTGCACACATCGCGGCTCGTTCCGATACCGCATCGCAGACCGTGGGTAATGCGCAGCCGGTTGAGCAGACCGTCTACCAGAACGCCAAGTCCATCGACCTGCCCGCCACGGTTCCGGTGAAGTTCCCGAACGGATACAACGACGACCGCAAGGTCACGTGGAAGGATGCCGACATCAAGGCCATCGACCTGACCAAGGTTGGTGACTACGAGGTGGCTGGTACCGTCGACGACGGTTCATCTTCCGCAGCTGCCAAGCTCACTGTCCACGTGGTTGCCGACCCGAACGGTTCCTCCACTCCGGAGCCTGAGCCTGAGCCGTTGGTCGGTTGGATTGAAGGCAAGGCGACCAGGACCACCATTTCGCCTGATTCCGAGGCGACCTGGTCACCGGCCGAAGGCAAGCTCAACGACGGCGTAGTCGTCGATGATACTTGGCCGACCACGGATGATCAGAACGTCAACGACAAGGTCTGGGGTTCTTGGGGCAAGGCAAAGGACGGCATGTACGCCCAGTACGACTTCGGTCAGTCCGTGACCATTGACCAGAGCCGCGCCCAGTTCTGGGCCAACTTCGCTGAGACTGACGATTCGAAGGGTGGTCTGGAAGTCCCGGACGCTTGGAAGATTCAGTACCTCGCCGAGGATGGTTCTTGGAAGGACGTCGAGCCCACCGAGGATTACACCGTCGTGCGTAATTCGCCGGCTTCTCGTGCGGATACCGATGCCAAGGGTTGGAGCGCTGTGACCTTCAAGCCGGTCACCACCAAGTCGCTGCGACTCGTGCTCACTCCGTACACCGGCAGCAGCACCTTCGGGGCCGCCGTGGCCGAGTGGGGCGTGCATGGTATTGACGGCACCGAGCCTGAACCTACCCCGGTCGACAAGACCGCGCTCAAGTCGGCTCTTGACGCAGCCAACGGCCTCGATGCAAGCTGCTACACCGCCGCTTCATGGGCTGAGTTCCAGCAAATCATTGACGCTGCCCAGGCTGTGTACGACGATGTCAATGCCACCGAAGAACAGGTCGCCGAGCAGGTGACCAAGCTCGAGGACGGCCAGAAGGCGCTCGTTGCGCTCGCCACCGACGTGGAGAAGTCCACGTTGCAGGCGGCCATCGACACGGCCAAGGCCGAGGCCGCTTCCGGCAAGTACACGGATAAGAGTGTCGAGGCCTTGAACAAGGCCATCGAGGCTGCGGAAGATGTGCTCAAGGGCGATGAGGCCGGTGAGGTCACTCAGGCCGCCGTCCAGGAAGCGTTCGCTTCGCTGAACAAGGCCGTCAAGGCCTTGGAAGAGAAGCCCGCCGCCGAAACGGTGAAGAAGGAGTCTCTCAAGGCTTCCATCGAGCAGGCCAAGAAGGCTGACAAGTCGAAGTACACCGAGAAGGCATGGCAGGCTCTGCAGAGCCAGATTGCCGCCGCTCAGAAGGTGTACGACGACAAGGACGCCAAGCAGGCCGACGTCGATGCCGCACAGGATGCTCTCGACAAGGCGTTCTGGGCCACGAAGCCGGAGCAGAAGCCCGGCTCCCAGCAGCCCGGCGTGGCCGACGGCAAGCAGAACGACAACAAGGGCAGCCTGACCAACACGGGTGTGGCTGTGCTCGGTGTCGGAATTCTCGCTGTGCTGTTCGCCGCCGCGGGTGTGACCATCCTGAAGCGCCGCCAGTCCGGTGCTCACGGTTCGGCCCGCCACTCTGCCTGACCCGCAACGGAGTCATTCTGCCGAGTGAGCCCCCTCACAGAGGGGGCTCTAGCCTTTTCCTTCTACCCATCATTACTCTTTTCACTCACTCAATGAGGAGCACTATGAGTTTCCATGTATCCGCGCAATCGGTTCGCGCGGTGGCCGGTGGACTCGTCGCCGCAGCGACATTGCTGCCAGGCCTTGCCCTCGCGCCGACCGCAATGGCCGCAGATTCAGCCACCGCTGACAACGCGCCCAGCGTTGCCGGTCACGCGTATAACGAACTGCCGTATAACAATCCTGATGTTACTGTCACCCAAATCGACAATAGCTCACTGCCCAGCTACATGCGCAACCCCATCGGGCAGAACGAGGGTATTGACACCCCGAACGATCTTTCGCAGAACTACTACTCTGCGGATGCGTCCGCGCTGAGCTATGACGGCAAACTCTTCGTTTTCACTGGTCACGATGAGGCTTCGCCTGACTACGGCTCCTTCAATATGAAGGATTGGGGCGTATACGTCACCGATGAAGATGGTCTCAATCGAGGCAAATGGACACATTACAAGACCATCGCCAAGGCCGACCTATTCAGCTGGGCTACCGGTGATGGCGCATACGCTGGCCAAGTTGTGACCGACGATAACGGCACTCCGAACGACACCTCCGATGATTGGTTCTACTACTACGTACCGGTGAAGGACAAGGCTTCTGAGGCGGCCGGACAGGACCCGTTCGCCATCGGCGTGGCTAAGTCGAAGAGTCCGCTCGGCCCGTGGAAGGATGCCATCGGTAAGCCGCTGCTCACCACATCGCAAACCCAGATTGAAACCATCGATCCGGCATTCTTTGTGGACGAGGATGGCACCGGATATTTGCACTTTGGTACTTTTGGCACCCAGCTCGCAATCAAGATGAAGAAGGACGCCACAACCGGCCGCACCTCGTACACTGAGACCGAAACCAAGGCTGATGGCACCACGCCGAACCTCCACACCATGAAGGACGCGGACAATAACGCGAATGGTCCGAAGGGCTTCTTTGAGGCGGCATGGGTGTTCCGTAAGGGTGACACCTATTATAACGTGTACGACGGTGGTAAGCCGGGCTCAGGTACAGCCACCTGCGTGGAATCGAACTACCAAGCTTGCATCCAGTACTCCACTTCTGACAGTCCGCTCGGACCGTGGAAGTATCAGGGCGTGATCGTGCCTTCCGGTTCCGCTACCACCATGCACCCCTCAGTGCTCCAGTTCGGCGACAAATGGTATGTGACCTACCACACCGGCGATAAGGAAGGCGGCACCGATTTCCGCCGTGCCGTGTGCATCGATGAAGTCGACTGGACCGCCGACGGCCAGATGACTTCCACCGCACATCCGACCAAGGCCGAGAAAACGCAGCCCTCCACCAACGTAGCCTCGTACGCAAAGGTGAGCGCAACGTTCACTGAAACGCCTGCTTGGAAGGGTTCGGTGAACGACGGCCGTGTGTTGCAAACCGCTGTGGTCCCGCCGAATCACTGGACCAACTACCGTTCTATCCCGCAATCGCAGTCCGGCGATTCTCTGGTCTACCAATGGGATGGCACTGTGCGCGTCAACTCGTCTAAGGTTTGGTTCGACGTGGATTCCAACGCTCTGCGCGCGCCCGCCTCGTGGAAGATTCAGTACTTGGACGCGGACGGCACATGGAAGGATGTCACCAACCCGAGTGCCTATACAACGACCACAGGCAAGGCCAACCCCAACGCCGTCACCTTCGATGCGGTGACCACTACTGCCTTAAAGCTCGACATGACCGGTCAAGCTGTGGATGGCGGCTATGCCTCCGTGGCCGTTGCTGAATGGGAAGTCGGCTCCGACTCCAGCGAATCGCCGGCAATCACTGCGCCGAAGGGCGTGACGACCGCCACCGGCACCGCGCCCACGCTGCCTGCCACCGTCGACGTGAAGTATGGAGACACGACCGTTGCTTCCCCGGTAATTTGGCGTCCGGTCGCTGCTTCTTCCTATGCCAAGGCCGGTTCGTTCAAGGCCTACGGTGTGGTTGCTGGCGTGCCCGGTGAGGCAAGCGAGCAAGGCAATGTGTCGATGAACGTCACTGTTCAGGATGGCTACAAGCCCGCCGCCGATACCACGAAGCCGACCGTGACCGTTGCCGTCACCGCCAACGCGGGCAATAGCGAATGGCTCACTGCCGCTCCGTTCGCCACCGTGCAGGCCACGGACGATACCACGCCGATTGCCAAGCTGGAGATCTCCACCGACCAAGGTAAAACCTGGATCACCATCGCGGCGAATGCCAACGCAACTATTGCCGCGCTTTCCCAGCAGGGTGATGTTGACGTGTGGGCTCGTGCCACCGATCAGACCGGTAACGTTTCCGACATCGCCAAGGCCAGTGGCAAGGTGGATTCCGCCGCGCCGACCGTGAAGGTCACTGTCGACAGGGAGGAGCGCACGCTGACCTTGACCGCTGATGACGGCACCGGTTCCGGTGTCGCATCAATTGAATACCGCATTGGCACAGACGGTCAATGGGCCACGTACAGCAAGCCGATTGCTGCACCGAGCGCGTCGCGCGCCACCGTGTACTACCGCGCCACCGATAAGGCCGGCAACGTGTCCGCTTCGGCGAAAACCGACATTCCATCCGACACTTCCGTGCCGCTGACCGGCTACATTGAGGGCGATGCCACCGCCACCGATGTGGACGGCAAGGCATCCGGCTGGGTCAAGGGTGCCGCCGCGTTGAACGACGGCAAGATCATTCCCGATATCACCATTGCCAACGAGGATGTCTGGGGCACTTGGCCCAACACCGGTGAGATGCGCCTCGACTACGAGTGGGACCGTGAAGTGACTATCGACTCTAGCCGCGTGCAATTCACCTCGGATGATGGCGGATTGGGTATTCCGGCATCGTGGGAATTGCAGTACTGGGACGCCTTGGCGAACAACGGTGCCGGCAACTTCGTGGATATTCCCGACGCCACCTACACTGTGACCGCCAATTCACCGTCTGCGGGCTGGGCCGCCGGCGATGCCAAGGGGTGGTCTGATGGCACGTGGAACACTCCGGTCAAGACTACCAAGTTGCGTATGGTTATCACGTCCGGCTCGGCTTCTCCGGCTGTTGCCGAATGGCAGGTTCATGCCATTGACGACAGTACGCCTGAGCCCACACCGATCGACAAGACCGAGCTCAAGCAGGCGCTCGCTGACTCGCCTAAGGCTGACGATGCCTCCAAGTACACCGAGACTTCATGGGCGGAGTACGCGGCGGTATTGGATTCGGCGCAGCAGGTGTACAAGGCTGAGGACGCCACCGAAGCTGCGGTGGCGGATGCCGCAACCCAGCTGAAGCGGGCAGCGAAGAAGCTGGTGCTTGTAGCTACGGTGCAAGATCGTGCCGCGCTGAGCGCTCAGCTCGGTGCCGCTGCTGCCGTGGATCGGACGAAGTGGACCGATGAATCACTGGCCGTGCTGGATTCCGCAATCGCTACGGCGAATGCGCTGATTGGTGACGATCGGGCCACGCAGTCTGATGTGAAGGCCGCGACTGAGGCAATCAGCGATGCCATTGCGGGTCTGGTTGAGAAGAGCACCACGAAGCCTGGCCAGGGTGGCGATAAGCCCGGTTCCGGCATGGACAAGCCCAACCAAGGCAACGATTCCAACCAGAACAAGGGTGATGCCGACTCCGGCAAGCACAAGAAGATACCTGACACCGGTGCAGCCGTGCTTGGTGTTGGCATCCTCGCCGTGGTACTTGCTGTTGCGGGTGTAATCATCCTCAAGCGCCGCAAGTCCGGTACCTGGTAGTCCCACTCGCTCGGCCTAGCATCACCAAGCCCCCGCGCATGAACAGCGGGGGCTTAACTTTGTTCAATAACAAGCATTATGTGCGATTATGCGGCTACGATGGTGGGGAATACAACGACAGGGGTAGCAATGACGGCATATATGGATCATAAAGACCTCGCAAATGAGGTTATCGAGCAGTCGCGCGCGCGTGAAATCACTGACGGTGTGCATCGGGTGCTTGACCGCATCGCCGAAGCCGAATCAGTCGCCGGGCGTGAAGCCGGGTCGGTGCATCTGCTGGCCGCCACCAAAACCCGTGATGTAGGGGAGATTCTGGCTGCAATCGACGCTGGTGTTCATAGAATCGGCGAAAACCGGCCGCAGGAGATTATCGTCAAAGCGCCGGGATTGGCCCGGCTGCTGGCCGAACGTGGGTATTCATTGGGCGTGGTTGAGACCGAGGGGGGTGCCGCGGCCGATGCTGCCCACCACATTCCCTTCCATCTCATCGGCCAATTGCAGGCTAACAAAATCAGTAAAGTGCTGCCGGTAGTGGACACCATCGAATCCGTGGATTCCATCGAACTGGCGGAAAAGATCGCCCGCCGTGCCACCATGCGCGGCATCACGGTCGGCGTGTTGCTGGAGGTGAACGAATCCGGCGAGGAATCGAAGTCCGGCTGTGCACCCAGCCACGCCATCGACTTGGCCCAGCGCATCGGTGCGATGGGCGGACTGCGCTTGCAGGGATTGATGACCATTGGCGCCCATGTGGATGATGAGCGCACGATTCGTGCGGGCTTCGCGCATCTGCGCCGCACGCGCGACCAGATTATTGCCTCCGGTGCCGAAGGCACGGCCGACTGCACCGAACTGTCCATGGGCATGACCCACGACATGACCTACGCCATCGAAGAAGGCTCCACCATCGTGCGCGTCGGCACCGCCATCTTCGGCGAGCGCGCCTTCATCTGATTGGAGCTATACGAAAAAACGCCGCTTGATCAATAGCCAAGCGGCGTTTTTTCGTAAGGATTTTCGGCGTATCAATCACGCATAGATATTGCGCGGACGCATGTCTTCGGGCAGGCCGTCGAGCAGAATCGCCACAGAACCTTCCTCGAACACGGAGCGAATACCCGCGGCCAGCAGCGGTGCGCAAGACAGTACGGTCATATTCGGCAGGCGCTTCTCTTCGGGAATCGGCACGGTGTCCATAAACACGATTTCATGCGCGCCGCAGTGAGACAGGCGCTCCACGGCCGGGCCGGAGAGCAGGCCATGGGTGGCGACCAGCGTCACCGACTTGGCGCCGGATTCGTTCAGGGTGCGCACGGCTTCGCAGATAGTACCGGCGGTATCGACCATGTCGTCGATGACCACGCAGTCGCGGCCGTCGACATCGCCGATAATGCCATGTGCCTCGGCATGGTTCGGACGAGTAATATCACGCTGTTTGTGGATGAATGCCAGCGGCAGATTGCCTAGCTTGGCGGCCCACTGTTCGGACACCTTGATACGGCCGGCATCCGGGGACACGATGGTGGTGTTGCCCAGATCAAGGGTGGAACGCACGTAATCGAGCAGCACCGGCATGGCGGTTAGATGATCGACCGGACCATCGAAGAAACCCTGCTCCTGAGCGGCGTGCAGATCGACCGTCATAATGCGGTCTGCACCGGCGGCGTGGAACAGATCGAAAATCAGACGGGCGGTGATGGGCTCACGACCGCGGTGCTTCTTATCCTGGCGCGAGTAGCCGAGGAAGGGCGCCACCACGGTAATCGACTTGGCGGAGGCGCGCTTCAAAGCATCGATCATGATGAGCTGTTCCATGATCCACTTGTTGATATCGCCCGAATGACACTGCAGCACGAACACGTCCGCACCGCGCACCGGTTCGGTGAAACGCACGTACATCTCGCCATTGGCAAAGTCATAGGACGTGGTTTCGAGGATTTCGGTTCCCAAGCATTCGGCCACCTTCTCAGCTAGCTCGGGGTAGGCGCGGCCCGTGACCAATACGAGTCGTTTATCCGGAGTGCCTTCAAGAATCGCCGACATGCGTTCGCATCCTTTGTTTGAGTCGCTGTGTGATTTACGCCTTAACCAGTGTACAAGCACCCCGCCGCAGCGAACGCCACGGCGGGGTGCTTATTTCGTAAGAGTGTTGAGATTGCCGAAATCACTCGGAGAACTCGACACTGACCTTATTGTCTTTGATGGTGAAGTTGCCGTTGACCTCCTTGCCTTCAAGCGTGTACGTCAGCTGGGCGCTCACGGTGCCATCGGCATTATTGGAGGTCTGCGAGATGCGCGCGTTGGTGATGCGCGTGTTCTCGCCCGAGGATGCCTTGCTGGTCAGCAGTGCGCGCTGGTTCGTATTCACGTGAGGATCGGCGATGGTGTTGGCCTTGTCGTAGTTGCCGGAGGAGATGGCGGCCACATAGCTGTTCGCAACGCTCTTCGCGCTGAACACGGCGGAAGACAGCACGCCATACACGATACCGAACAGCACGAGGAAGCCGGCCACGGCACCAACGATGATGAAGATTTTCTTCTGTTGCTCATTCATGGTGGTGGAGGTCGCGCCAGGTGCGGCTACCGGTGCCGCTCCGGGAGTGATGGGAGCCGCGGGCTGCGTGGGCTTGGCCAAAACGGTGGACATCGCGAAACCGGCAAGAATATGGGCATACCCTGTCCCGCCTCATATATAGACTGTCCAAGTTGCCCGAAGAGGCGGTGCCGGTTTGGTGCTGCGTCATGGGCTAACACGCATACACACTCCTGCCACGGAACGTCCGTGGCCGAATAGTCCGAAGGAGGTGGGTGATGTCTGCGCACAAGTACGAACTGATGTTCATCGCCGATCCTGAGCTGGATGAGCGCGGTCTGAAGAAGCTGACCGAGCAGTATCTGGAACTCGTCACCAAGGAAGGCGGCTCTTTCGATGAGCCCGATTACTGGGGCCGTCGCAAGCTCGCCTATGAGATTGCCGGTAAGACCGAAGGCAACTACGTCGTGGTGAAGTACACCGCCGAGCCCGCTACCAGCGATGAGCTTGACCGTGTTCTGAACCTCAACGAATCCGTGATCCGTACGAAGATTCTTCGTAAGGGCTGAATCAAGCGTTTAGTCAGCTGAACAGCTGGTATTCAAGGTAAGTAAGAAGGACCGTTATGGCAGGTGAAACCGTCATCACCATCGTGGGCAACCTCACTGCGGACCCCGAGCTGCGCACTATTGGCAGCGGTGCGACCGTGGCGAGCTTCACGATTGCTTCCACCCCGCGAACCTGGAATCGTCAGACCAACCAGTTCGAGGATGGTCAGGCGCTGTTCATGAGGTGCTCCGCTTGGCGTGATCTGGCCGACCACTGCGCCCAGTCCCTGAAGAAGGGCATGCGCGTGATTGCCACCGGTCGCCTCCAGCAGCGTTCCTATCAGGCACAGGATGGTTCCCAGCGAACCGTCGTGGAGATGCAGCTCGATGAAATCGGGCCCTCCCTGCGCTACGCCACCGCACAGGTGACTCGCCAGTCGTCCGGTCAGGGCGGCTTCCAGGGTCGTTCCGGTGGTTTCCAGGGTGGTCAGCAGTCCAATCAGGGCTATGGCAACCAGGGTGGCCAAGGTGGTTATGCCGGTGGCCAGGGCGGTTACAACGGTGGCTATCAGGGTGGTGGCGCTGGATACTCCCAGCAGTCTGCCGCTCCCGCCAACCCGTCCGCTCCTGCGGTCGACCCGTGGAGTAATGCCGGTGCATCTGATGCCGGTAGCTTCTCCACGTTCGGCGCTTCCTCCGATTTCGGCGGCGACGATTCCGACCCGGAGTTCTGATCAGTACTTGCCTCCCCGCTGCCAGCAGCAATCAATATCAAGATTTATAAGGAGAACATCATGTCACGTAAGAGGCCGCAACCGCCGGTCAAGCCGTTCAAGAAGAAGCCGAACCCGCTGAAGGCCGCCAAGGTCACCGAGATCGATTACAAGGACGTTGCGCTGCTGCGTAAGTTCATTTCCGATCGCGGCAAGATCCGTTCCCGTCGTATCACCGGCGTGACCGTGCAGGAGCAGCGTGAGCTGTCCAAGGCGATCAAGAACGCCCGCGAGATGGCCCTGCTGCCGTACGCCACCTCGGGTCGCTGAGTTAGGGAGGCTTTGAACAATGGCTGAAACCAAGGTTATTCTCACCAAGACCGTGTCCAACCTGGGCCATTCCGGTGACGTTGTCGACGTGAAGTCCGGCTACGCCCGCAACTACCTGTTCCCGCAGGGCCTCGCTTTCGCGTGGACCAAGGGCGCTGAGGCTCAGATCGTCGCTATGAAGCGCGCTCGTCTGGCCAAGGCCGTCGCTACCCGCGAGGACGCCGTCGCCGCTAAGGCCGCCATCGAGGGCACTACCGTCGAGATCGCCGCCAAGGTGTCCGAGTCTGGCAAGCTGTTCGGTGGTATCTCCAACGAGGCCATCGCCGTCGCTCTGTCCGACAAGGCTGCGGTGAACCCGAAGGCCATCGAGGTCGAGACCATCAAGACCACCGGCGATTTCCCCGCCAAGGTGGCCCTCCACCCGGAGATCACCGCTTCCTTCTTCGTGAAGGTCGTGGCCGAGTGAGTCATTCCGGCCTAGTGCTGGAATCACACAGACCAAGAGTCTGAGCTTAAGCATCATCCCCCGTGCGGTTTGCGCCGCATGGGGGATTTTTGTATTAGCAAAAACGCCGGAAATAGGCGCGACACGCCGAGAGTTGCATTCGCTTCAAATCTGAGTATATTTATCACCTGTTGCAAGGAATACTTCAACATCTAACCAAGCCCCTGTAGCTCAGTTGGTTAGAGCAGCTGACTCTTAATCAGCGTGTCCAGGGTTCGAATCCCTGCGGGGGCACAGACAACCGGAATCGAAAGATTCCGGTTTTTTGTTTTTTCCAGTATCAGTCCGTAGCTGGTGCGGAAAGGCCGTCTTCGCGCGTGACGGCCGGACGTGTAAGGAGCAACGTCATGCCTCAGATATTCACGTTCACCGTATCCGACCCCGAAGGCATGCACGCCCGCCCGGCTGGCCGGTTGGTTGCCAAAGCGCAGGAATATGAATCGAGCATCACCGTTGCCTACGGTGGAAAATCCGTGGATGCCAAGCGTATCTTCGGTGTTATGGGACTTGATGTTCAACAAGGTGACGAGGTTACGGTTCGGGTGCAGGGCAACGATGAAGCTGTCGCTGCTGCAGAGTTCGAGCGATTCCTCAAGGAGCACCTGTAATGAGAACGATACAGGGCGTCAGCGTATCCGCTGGCATTGCTATCGGCACGGTCCGCGTGCTCGCCGCCGTAGATTATGCCGTAGAACGCCGCTTAATCGACGACCCGCAGGCCGAGATGGATCGATTCCGCGCGGCCCGTGACACGGCCGTCGCTCAGCTCAAGCAACTGCGTGACAACGTCGCCGCTGAGTTCGGCGAAAACAAGGCCGAACTGTTCGACGCCCATCGGCTTATGCTCCAGGACCCGGACTATGCGGAATGCGTCGAAGGTTTGATTGCGCAAGACAAGGTGAACGCCGAATTCGCGGTGAAGAGCGTCGCCGAACAGTTCGCCGCCATGTTCGCTGCGATGGATAGCTCGACCATGCAGGCTCGAGCCGCTGATGTCAAGGATGTTTCTCGCCGCGTGATGAACGTGCTGCAAGGCAAATGCGATAGCGCGGCGCAGGATGGCAGTGTACAAGGCGATGCTGTGCAGAACGGTATTGTGCAGAACGGGATCGCGCAGAACGGCGAAAGCCACATCATCTTCGCCGAAGATCTTGCTCCCAGCGAGACCGCGCAGCTCGACCGCGCTAAGGTTTTGGGCCTCGTGACCGCCAAGGGCTCAGCGAACTCGCACACCGCGATTCTGGCGCGCACGATGGGCCTGCCCGCCATCACCGGTATCGGCGACGCCTTTGACCCGGCCGATGATGGTCACGTTGCCGTAATCGACGGCGCCAGCGGTGCGGTATTCGTCGACCCGGACGAGGCCACGCTGACCGAATACCGGCGCAGGAAGGCCGAGGCTGAGGAGCACCTAAGCCTCCTGCGGAAGCTCAAGGGCAAGCCCACCGAAACCAAGTCCGGTCAGCGGGTCCACCTGTACGCCAACATCAGCCGTCCCTCTGACGCAGCCGCCGTGCTGGCCAACGATGCTGAGGGCATCGGCTTGTTCCGCAGTGAGTTCCTGTATCTGGAACGCGAGGACTGGCCGACCGAGGAATTTCAGTTCGATGCATACGGACAAGTCGCACAGGAGATGGGCGACCGTCCGGTCATCATCCGTACGCTCGACATCGGCGCGGACAAACAGGTCGACTACTTTAATCTGGGCCACGAGGATAATCCCGCGCTTGGTTACCGGGCAATCCGCATCTGCCTGACCCGCCCGGAGATTTTCAAAGTCCAGTTACGCGCATTATTGCGCGCCTCAGCATACGGCAACATCGCCATTATGCTGCCCATGATCACCTCTGTGCAGGAGGTACGCGACGCCAAGCGGATTCTTGAAGAAGCCAAAAGCGAGCTGCGCGGCGAGCGCATCGACTTCAACGAGAGTATCCAGATCGGCGTTATGATTGAGACGCCTGCGTCGGTCATTATGGCCGACGAGCTGGCCGCCGAAGTCGATTTCTTCTCCATCGGCACCAACGACCTGACCCAATACACGCTGGCCTGTGACCGTCAGAACCCGAGTCTCGAACGCTTTGCCGACCCGCATTCACCAGCTGTGCTGCGCATGATCCAGATGACTATCGAGGCTGCCCATCGTCATGGCATCTGGTGCGGCATCTGCGGCGAGCTTGGCGCAGACTTGAGCCTGACCGATACGTTCCTGCGCCTAGGAATCGACGAACTGTCCGTCTCGCCCACCAGCGTCCTGCCCCTGCGCAACGTCATTCGCAACCACTGAGATTCAAGGTCGCTTCGGCTGATTCCGATGGCTTTTTGGGCATTGCATTCGGCTGGACATTCGACATCGCATCTTGCCGGCATTTCGTCGTGGGGCAAAGTGTACAATCACCACGTTTGCTTTCGCGCCCAGCGTAAATCGCGTCGCCGGCTCCGCGAACGGATTTCCAGTCACACAGAATGCCGTGAACAGTCAGCCATGCCTGTTGCGCGGCGAAGAGAAAAGAAGAAGCAGTGGATTATCCTCTCTTTACCAAGCTGGCCGCCGAGTTCTTCGGCACCGCCATTCTGATGATCTTCGGCAACGGCTCCGTGGCCAACGTTGAGCTCAAGAACACCAAGGGCCACCACGCCGGCTGGCTGAACATCGCCATGGGCTACGGCTTCGGCGTCATGTTCCCGGTGCTCATGTTCGGTAGCGTCTCCGGCGCGCACATCAACCCGGCCATGACCATCGCCCAGGCCGTCAACGGCCTGTTCCCGTGGAGCGACGTGCTGCCGTACATCGTCGCCCAGCTGCTCGGCGCCCTGCTCGGCCAGCTCATCGTCTACATCACTTACTACCCGCACTACAAGGAGACCGAGGACGCCGAGGCGATTCTGGGCACCTTCTGCACCACTGACGCGGACAACCAGAAGGTCAACTACTTCCTCAACGAGATGTTCGGCACCCTGGTGCTCGTCTTCGGCGCCCTGTGCTGCCTGTCCCTGGCTTGGGGCAAGCAGGATTACGCCGCCGCCTCCATCGTCGTCGGCTTCATTGTGTGGGGCCTCGTGACCTCCATGGGTGGCCCGACCGGCCCTGGCCTGAACCCGGCCCGCGACCTCATGCCGCGTCTGCTGCACGCCATCCTGCCGATCCCGCACAAGGGCTCCTCCCGCTGGGGCGAGGCCTGGATCCCGGTTGTGGCCCCGATTGTCGGCGCCATTATCGGCGCTTGGCTGTTCGTGTTCTTCTTCGCCAGCTGATTCGTTGATTGATTCATATATGCAAATGGCCTCCGCTCGTTTTGGGCGGAGGCCATTGTCGTTGAATCAGGTAAACGCAGAGACTACTGCTCCAGGAACACCTGCGGGGCCTTCATGAAGTTCGTGGCACAGTGTTCGCCGCAGAAGTAATAGGACTTGCCCTCATACTCGCGCGTGATCGCATCGGCGTTCACAGCCACGGTCATGCCGCACACCGGGTCGGTGGCGGTTTCGCCGTCCGCGGGGGCGGTGTGGTGCATGTGCATTCCCGTATCCATAGTGTTCTCCTTGTTGGTTGGATTATTGGATTGGTCAGATACGTGATTGGTTTGATTCAGCGTGGTGCGATCGTCGATGATGACGGTCGGCTCGTGAGGCGCGTTGGATGTGGCGGAGCCGGTGATGTTGGCGGCGTTGGCGGATTCGGCCGATCCGGCTGATTCGACATCCGCCGTGCTGCTGCCCGAACCGGCGGGACCATCGGCAGCACCCACGTTGATGTTCGCTCCATGCAGCCGGTTCGCGTTCAGCACCAGGCACACTGAGCTCAACGCCATCGCCAGACCCGCGATCATCGGGCTCAACAGCCAGCCGGTGAACGGGTAGAGTACGCCGGCGGCCACCGGAATACCGATGACGTTGTAGCCGAACGCCCACCCCAGATTCTCGCGGATGTTGCGCATCGTGGCATTGGACAGGTTGATGGTCTTGATGACGCCGCGCAAGTCGCCGCTCATCAAGGTCACGTCCGCCGACTGCATCGCCACGTCCGTGCCGGTGCCGATGGCGATGCCGAGATCCGCCTGAGCCAGCGCGGGGGCGTCGTTGATGCCGTCGCCCACCATCGCAATCAGAGTGCGGGATTGTGCGGCCGTGCGGGAGGTGCCGTACGCGGACTTGGCGGCGGCCTCGTCGCGTTCGCGCTGCAGTTTGGCGATCCAGTAGGCCTTGCCGTCCGGCTTGACCTCGCAGATCACCGTATCGATGCCGACTTCGCGGGCGATGCGCCCGGCTACCTCGGCCTTGTCGCCCGACAGCATCACCGTGCGGATGCCGCGTGCGCGCAACGCCGCGACGGCCTCACGCGAGCCTTCCTTGACTGTGTCCTGCTCGTAGCTCGGCTTGTCCCAGTCGGCGGCCGCGTCCACCACGCCGCGCGTGATGGTGCCGGTCTTGTCGAACACCACGGTGCCGATGCGACGCGCCTGTTCCAGCGCCTTGGCACTGGTGACCAGCACGCCGTTGGTGGCGCCCAAGCCCAGCGAGACCGTCACCGACAGCGGCGTGGCCAGTCCCAGCGCGCACGGGCAGGCGATGATCAGCACACTGACCGCAGTGACCAGCGCGTGCGCCAGTTGCGGCGCCGGGCCCAGTGACACCCAGATGGCGAACGTCCAGATGGCGATGATCATCACCGCCGGTACGAAATACCGGGCGATCTTATCGGCCAGTTGCTGCACCGGCGCCTTGGTCGCCTGGGCGCGGGCCACCATCGCCGCGATCTGCGAGAGTACCGTGTCCGCGCCGACTTGGGTGGCGCGCATCACGCAGTCGCCCTTGAGCAGCACGGTGGCCCCGGTCACCGGGTCGCCTGCGGTTTTGGAGACCGGCTTGGATTCGCCGGTGATCATCGATTCGTCGATACGCGCCTCGCCGGCCACGATCACGCCGTCCGTGGGCACGCGCTCGCCGTTCTTGACGACCAGCAAGTCGCCGGTGGCGATGGCGTCGATGTCGGTGTCCGTGAAATGCGCCGGATTACGCCATTCGATGCCGTCCACATTGTCTGCGGAAGTGGCGTTGAGCTTGTGCGCGGTGCGCGGGCGCAGTCTGATAAGCGACTGCACCGCCTTGCCGGTGCCTTCGCGGGCCTTGGCCTCCAGCAGGCGGCCGACCAGCACCAGGGTGATGACCACGCCGACCGATTCGAAATACGGCTCGCGCGAGCCCTCCGGGAACACCCACGGGGCGATGCAGGTCACCAGCGAATACAGGTAGGCGGCCGAAGTGCCCAGCGAGACCAGCGAGTTCATGTCGGGGGAGCGGTGCGCCAGCGCGGGGAAGCCGACCGTGTGGATCGGACGCCCGCAGTAGAACATCACCGGCGTGATGAGAATGGCCTGCAGCCACGGGTTCACCATCCAATGCGGCACCAGCGCGGGATTGGCCATATGCAGCATGGTGACGGCGAATACCGGCAACGTCAGTACCGCGCCCACAATCACCAGCTTCGTCAGCGCCTTGATCTCATTGGCGCGTTCAGCCGCCTCTCGCCGCTCGGCCTCCGCCGCATCCACAACCGGAGCTCCAACCCGCAAGTCTGAGGGAGAGACCCCCTCGGCTTCGGCCGAGCCGTCAGCACGCGGGCGAAGCCCGTCCTTATCCGCACCGTCCTTACTCTCCTCTCCCTCAACCCTCAACAACCCATGCACCATATTCATGCCGCATGCAAACGGATATTCGCCCGCCGGCAACGCCGGTAGTTCCACGTCGGTGGTGGCGTTGCCCGGCAGCATGGCGTCAAGCCCCAGATCCGCGAACACCACATGCGAAGTGCATTCGCCGGTCTCCTGTCGATCGAAAGTCAGCGTGATCGGCGTACCCGTGCGCATGCTGATCACGGCGGGGGAGTACCCGCCCTTGACGGTGATTGTTGCGGATTGGCGTTCGCCGGAGGCGTCCATGGCCCCGGCCGTGGCTTTCTGCGTTCCGAAGAAGAACCGCAGTACCAGCCATGTCAATGCGGCCGCCGCTATCAGCGCCGTGGCGGCCGAGAAGATGCTGAGCTCCATAACCGTTCCTTCCCCTTGTTTGTTGTACTGAACAACAGTGTATACCCTATACCCCTAGAGGGTATATAATGGGGTGTGTTCAGCTGACGGATAAGTATCAGGGGGTTTGCGATGCATGGTTATGACGAAGACAAGGCCAAGGTCATCGCACGATTGCGCCGTATCGAAGGACAGGTGCGTGCCATCACGCAGATGGTGGAGGATGACAAATACTGCATCGATATCCTGACGCAGATTTCGGCGTCGAATTCGGCGCTGAAATCCGTGGCGTTATTGCTGCTGGACGATCATCTCAACCATTGCGTGCGGCAGGCGTCGATTCAGGGCGGCGAGGTGGCCGATGAAAAACTTGCGGAGGCTTCCGCGGCCATTGCGCGTCTCGTCAAATCGTGACGAGTTTTACCGTCATTCACCATCGATGACATACTGGGTACCATGTTTGAGCAAATAGGAACCGTGATTATCGTCATCGTCGTGCTAGTGGTTGGTGCAGGGCTTGGCCTCTTCGCCGGCTTCGTGCTAGGCCGTCATAAGGGTCAGGAGATGGCTCGAGGCGTCAAAAGCGAGGAGCTGGAAGAGGCCAAGACCTCGCTGGAGAATGCGCGATTCGAGAACGCTGAGCTCAGTGCTCGCAATGCTGCCGCACAGGCTCAGATTGAAGGCGTGAACCAGCAATTGGCTTTCGCCAAGTCACAACTTGCCCAGGCGCAGCAGGCTGAGCAGATTCGCATTCAGCAGGAACGTGAGCGTGCAGCTGCGGAGGCAGAACGGAAGCGTCAGGCGGATGCTCAGGCCGCCGAGGCCAAGCGTGCTGAACAGGAAGCACGTTTGAAAGAACAGAGCAAGGTGCTCGAGGCGCTTGCGCCAGTGGCCAAGAATCTTGATACCTTGCAGAACAAGGTCACGCAGATCGAAGAGGGCCGCAAGAGGGAAATGGGCGCATTGGGAGCCCAACTCAAGGGGCTCAACGATCAGCAGGCCCGTTTGGACAAGGAAACCAGTTCCTTGTCCGCCGCGTTGCGCAACAACAAGGTGCGTGGCGCGTGGGGCGAGGCCCAGCTCAAGAACATTGTCGAGTCCGCCGGATTGCTGGAACATGTCGATTTCGACACCCAGGTGGTGGTCACGGATGCCGATGGGCGTACGTTGCGCCCGGATATGATCGTGCATCTGCCGGGAGGCAAGACCATTCCGATTGATGCCAAAGTGCCTTATGCCGATTACCAGCGTGCCTGCGAAATCCCGGACACCGCCAGCCCCGAGGATATTGCCCGCCGCGATGATTTGCTGCGGTCCCATGCCAAGGCGTTGCGCGAGCATGTACGTGCTCTCGGCGAAAAGGCCTATTGGAATGCCTTTGATGTAGCACCTGATTTTGTGGTGGCCTTCATCCCCAATGAGGCACTACTGCAGGCCGCGCTCGAAGCCGATCCCACACTGATGGATGATGCGTTCTCTCGCAAAGTGGCGCTCACCTCGCCGGTCACGCTCTGGGCCGTGCTGAAATCCGTGGCCTATGCCTGGCAGCAGCAGTCGCTCACCGATGACGCCAAGCAGCTGTTCGATTTGTCCCGAGAACTGTACGAACGGTTCTCCACGCTGGGTGATTATGCCATCAAATTGGGCACCCAGATTACTAAGACGGTCAGCGCCTACAACAAGTTCGCGTCCAGTTTGGAACGCCGTGTGTTGCCCACCGCTCGCAAGCTGCAAAAAATCGAACCGACCAAGATCATCGAGGAAGTACCGATCATCGAATCAGATAAAGGCAATGTGAGCGAACTGTCCGCCCCTGAAGTGGTGCCGGCCGATGAAGGTGATACTCATCTGACTGCCTCAGGCGATAGTCTGGAGTCATGACTGAATCTGGATTCCGCCCCACTGGTACCCCGGACCTTGCCGTCGCGAAGAGCCATAATGACTTTGCCATGCTGGAGCCGCGTGAACAGCTAGCCACCTTGCTGAAGGAGCATGTGGTGGGCCGTCCGTTCTCCGAACTTGCCGCGGTGACTTTCGACCACCGTGCCGCCACTGTCATGGGCCATGTACTGATTGACGCTTTGGAAGATGCGGGCTATTCGATTGATGACTTCGATGCTGTTGGTGCCTTGACCGCAGCATCTGTGCCCATGGTGTCTGCCATGATCCAGGCCGCCGCCTCTCGTGGCGAGGACCTAGATGGATTCGTGATGGACTTCGTCTACCCGTCCATCAAGGGCCCCTCCATCGAAGGCCGCCGTGTGGTGCTGTTGGATGCTTGGCTGTCCGAAAAGTCGTACGTGCAGACAAGCTCGCTGGTCACCCTGCGCAACGGCAATGAGCTGAGCCTCGACTTTGGCATAGTGGAGCAGCTGGGTGCCAAGGTCGTGGCCATCGCCTCGCTGGTCGGTGGCGGTGCCAAAGACATCAATGTGGTCAACCCCTCCACCGGCGACGAGCAAACGCTCCCCTTCATCCAGGTCTTCGACGAATCCGAACTGCGGTAAATCCACCTTTGACGTCCCTCGCATAAAGTCAGCCGGGCTGAGCAGCGAAGCTGACTAAGAGGAACCGGTGAATAGCGTTATCGAGGAGAAAGATTGCACGCACCCAACCAGATTTCTTTGGCTGCCAAGGCTTCAGGTGAACCGGAATTCCGTGAAATCGGCCTTGGGCCGTGGTCTGAGACCCATCCCGGTGAGCCTCGTCCCGATGATCCGACTTCTTCGAATTATGACGGTCGTTTCGACTCGGTGCTGTTGAACGACGGAGACCGCCGCAACGTATTGGACCGTTACCGCTACTGGACCGTTGCTGCCATTAAGGCCGATCTTGACGCTCGAGGGCGTCACGACTTCGAAGTTGCGGTGGAAAACTGGACCCACGATTTTAACATCGGTTCCATGGTCCGCACCGCTAATGCCTTCCAGGCCAAGCGCGTACACATTGTCGGTCCACATAAGTGGAATCGCAAGGGCGCGTTGATGACCGAACTGTACCAGCACGTCGAACACCACCCCTCCATCGCCGAACTGGTGGAAAGCTGGCATCATCGCATCGCCGGTGAAATCGCCTATGAACGAGCCAAGGCCGGTGCCGCCGCCATCCATGCGCATGATGTGGCTGTGGATGGAGACAACAAGCACCTTCATGAGCTGCTGGCCGAAATCGATGCTTGTGATGCACGCATCAAGGAGCTTCAAGCCGCCCGCGTCATCGCCCTCGACATTATTCCCGGCGCAGTGCCGATGGAAGCCTATGCCTTCCCCAAGCGGTGCCTGCTGCTCTTCGGTGCAGAAGGCCCCGGATTGAGCGAGAAGGCCCTCGCATTGGCCGACGATGTGGTCTACATCTCTCAATTCGGTTCCGTGCGCTCCATTAATGCAGGCGCTGCGGCGGCCGTGGCCATGCACGCATGGATTGCCCAACACGCCGTATCAGGCGTGTAGCCATGCGCCGACAATCCTGCCGCATGGATCGGCGGTCTCATCGTCACCAGAAAAGCGGATATCAAATAATGACCCGAGTGCCTGCCCTGCTGAAATGGTCTCAAAGGGTAGGAAAATGCGGTTTCCCGACAACTGCGTGTCACATACGGCTCATATAGTTATGGCCATGCCAACATTTTCACGCGAAGAAATCGTGCATTTGGGCGATCTGGCCCGAATCGCGCTCACCGATGAGGAAATCACCCGTCTGCAGGGCGAACTGAACGTCATCGCAGACTCCATCAACAAGGTCCAGGAAGTCGCCTCCGACGATGTGCCGCCGACCGCCAACCCGGTTCCGCTGGAAGCCTACCTGCGCCCGGACGTCGCCGAAACCCCGCTCACGCAGGAAGAGGCGCTCGCCGGTGGCCCGAAGACCGAGGCCGGCATGTTCGTGGCACCGCGAATCCTGGGAAGCGAGGAGTAATCGATGAGCAACGAAACCGCAACTCTCGTCAAACTGTCTGCTGCCGAGCAGGCCGCTGCCATCAAGAAGGGCGACGTCACCTCTCGCGAGCTCGTCGAAGCCCACCTCAAGGTGATCGAGGCTGCCGAGCCGTCCATCAAGGCCTTCCTGAAGGTTTCCGGCGATGTGGCTCTCGAGCAGGCCGACGCCTTCGACGCCAAGTCCGCCGAAGACAAGGCCGCCCTGCCTGAGCTGGCTGGTGTGCCGATCGCCATCAAGGACATGATCGTCACCAAGGGCATCGAAACCACCGCCGCCTCCAAGATCCTCGAAGGCTGGGTGCCGCCGTACGACGCCACCGTCATCGAAAAGCTCAAGGCCGCCGGCATGCCGATTCTCGGCAAGACCAACCTCGACGAATTCGCCCAGGGCTCCTCCACCGAGCACTCCGCCTACCAGACCACCCACAACCCGTGGGATACCGAGCGCGTGCCCGGCGGTTCCGGTGGTGGCTCCGCCTCCGCAGTCGCCGCATTCGAGGCACCGATCGCCCTCGGCACCGACACTGGTGGCTCGATTCGCCAGCCCGGCGCCCTGACCGGCACCGTGGGCGTCAAACCCACCTACGGCGGCGTCTCCCGTTTCGGAGCCATCGCCATGGCCTCCTCGCTCGACCAGATCGGCCCGGTCTCCCGCACCGTGCTCGACTCCGCACTGCTGCAGGAGATCATCGGTGGCCACGACAAGCGTGACTCCACCTCCATCCCCGAAGGCCCGCGCCCGATGGTCGCCGCCGCCCGCGAAGGCGCCAAGCGCGATCTGAAGGGTATGAAGGTCGGCCTCATCAAGGAACTCGGCGGCGACGGCTTCCAGCCCGGCGTCGAGGCCCGCTTCAACGAGGCCGTCGACAAGCTCAAGGAGATGGGTGCCGAGGTCGTTGAGGTCTCGGTCCCGCACATCGGCTACTCGCTAGGCGCTTACTACATCATCATGCCGTCCGAGGTCAGCTCCAACCTGGCCCGTTACGATGGCATGCGCTACGGCCTGCGCGTGATGCCGCCGACCGGCGTGCCGCAGACCGCCGCCAACATGATGGCCTACACCCGTGAAGCCGGCTTCGGCGACGAGGTCAAGCGCCGTATCATCCTCGGCACCTACGCCCTGTCCGCCGGCTACTACGACGCCTGGTACGGCTCGGCCCAGAAGGTCCGCACGCTGATTATCGAAGACTTCAAGAAGGCCTTCGAACAGGTCGACGTGCTCGTGGCCCCCACCAGCCCGTCCACCGCCTTCAAGTTCGGCGAGAAGATGGACGACCCGCTGGCCATGTACATGAACGACATCGCCACCATTCCGGCCAACCTCGCCGGCGTGCCTGCCATGTCCATCCCGGCCGGCCTGTCCGACGACGGCCTGCCCGTCGGCTTCCAGTTCATCGCCCCGCAGCAGCGCGACGAAGTCATGTACAAGCCGGCCGCGGCCCTCGAAGCCGCGCTGGAAGACAGCTGGAACGGCCCGATCTGGAACGACCTCAAGACCCCGTGGCTTGACGGTCTGGGCAAGTGAGCATCGGAAGGAAAGAAACAACATCATGGCTGAAAAACTGATGAAGTACGCCGATGCCACCAAGAAGTACGATGTGGTCTTCGGTCTGGAAACCCACGTGGAGCTGTCCACGAACACCAAGCTGTTCTGCCCGGCCCACATCGAGTTCGGTGGCGAGCCGAACACCGAGCTGACCCCGGTGAGCCTTGGCCTGCCGGGCTCTCTGCCGGTGATCAACAAGACCGCCGTCGATTACGCCATCAAGCTGGGTCTGGCCCTGCACTGCGAAATCGCCGAGTGGAGCCAGTTCGCCCGTAAGAACTACTTCTACCCGGACATGCCGCGCGACTACCAGATCTCGCAGTACGACAAGCCCACCAACGGCAACGGCTACCTGGACGTCGAGCTGGAAGACGGCACCGTGTTCCGCGTGCCGATCGAGCGCGCGCACATCGAGGACGACGCCGGCAAGAACACCCACGTGGGTGGCGCCGACGGCCGTATCGAAGGCGCCGACCACTCGCTGGTCGACTACAACCGTGCCGGTGTGCCGCTGATTGAGATCGTCACCAAGCCGATCGAGGGGGCGGGCGACCGCGCTCCCGAAATCGCCGGTGCCTATGTGCGCGCCATCCGCGACATCGTGCGCGCGTTGAACATCTCCCACGCTCGTATGGAGCAGGGCAACATGCGCGCTGACGTGAACGTCTCGTTGCGCCCGAGCCCGGACGCTCCGTACGGCACCCGTTCCGAGACCAAGAATGTGAACTCGTTCCGCGGCATCGAGAAGACCATCCAGTACGAGATTCGCCGTCAGGCCGCTCGTCTGGACGACGGCAAGGAGATTCTGCAGGAGACCCGCCACTGGGATGAGGCTACGCAGACCACCGCTGGCGGCCGTCTGAAGTCCGATGCCGACGACTACCGCTACTTCCCGGACCCCGACCTCGTCATGCTCCACATCACCAAGGAGCACATCGAGGAGATGAAGGCCCAGATGCCGGAAATGCCGCGCGAGCGCCGCAACCGCCTCAAGTCCGAGTGGGGCCTGAGTGATCTGCAGATGCGCGACATCCTCAACGCCGACGCCCTCGACCTGATTGAGGAAACCGTCAAGGCCGGTGCCAAGGCTGCCGGTGCCCGCAAGTGGTGGCTGGGCGAGCTTTCCCGCGAAGCCAACGCCAAGGGTGTGTCCCTCGAAGAGCTGCCGATCACCCCGGCCGATGTGGCCGAGGTCGAGAAGCTCATCGCCTCCGGCAAGCTCAACGACAAGCTCGCCAAGCAGACCGTCGAAGGCGTGCTTAAGGGCGAAGGCACTCCGGATGAAGTCGTCAAGAAGCACGACTACAAGATCGTCGAAGACAACGGTGCCATCGAGGCGGCCGTCGACGCGGCGTTCGAAGCCAACCCGGACGTTGTCGAGAAGCTCAAGAGCGGCAACATGAAGCCGATGGGTGTAATCATCGGTGCCGTGATGAAGGCCACGCGCGGTCAGGCCGACGCCAAGGCCGTCACCAAGGTCGTCATGGGCAAGATCAAGGGCTGATTAGATTCACTGGCTCCCGCTGGTGGGAGCTGTCGAACGGAGTGAGACTGAGGGTGGTCGCCATGTACGGATGACCACCCTCAGTCCGCTTCGCGGACAGCTCCCGCCAGCGGGAGCACTTATTTGTAGGGAAATTCTCCAGTTCAAATCCGTTAGACAGCTCCCGCCAGCGGGAGCCTTTATTGATTCTGTAAGAAAGTCGACTCAGAGCATTTCCAGCGTTCACCCAGTCGAGTAAGATATGTTCGGCACTGGACCGTGAGCCGAAACAAGCCGAACCGGGGGATGTATACCGATGACCGCAACCAACGAGACGCTGAGCATGGCTACCGAAGCGCAACTGAAGCGCGATCTGCCACAGAGCATCGTCATTCCGCCAATCCGTGGCGAAATGGTGCACCTGCGCCCCGCCACCGTCGAGGACCTGGCTCGTTTGGATGAACTTGATGCCTTCTATGGCGCATCCAAGATCACCGGCAAGGATGCGGTCACCGAACGCGCCATCGTACACACATGGGTCCGCCGCTCCCAAGCCTGGGAAGCCGGTCAGGCACCCGCCGAATCCGGCGTGGGCGACCCGGAATCCCGCCGCACCATCGCATGGGCCGTATTGACTGACGCCGACCATGACGATGACGGTCAGCTCGATGCGGCCAGCACCGATAATGTCATCGGCATGATTTTCCTCATCGACATCGACGGCTGGTCCAAGTCCGCCCGCATCCAGATCATCTTGGGCCGTGAGTACCGTGGCCGCGGCTACTCCCGTGACGCCATGCCGCGTGTGATGACTTACGGCTTTGCGCCCGAACCGGCCGGCCTGGGCATGCACCGCATCTGGGTGAGCGTGCCGGAAAAGAACAGCCGTTCGATTTCGGTCTACCAGTCGCTCGGCTTCGTGCCGTCCGGCACCTCGCGCGACGCGTTGTGGGATGTCGAAAACAACAAATACCAGGACCTTATCGTCATGGACACGTTGGTCGACGAGTACGATCCGATTCGTTCGCTTGACGCTTTTGGTATGCACTTGATTGAGGACAACCCGGGTGTCAAGGAAGCGCTGTCCGCGCGTGAGCATTCCATCGCCATCCAGCAGAACAAGCCGGAACCCGAGCCGGCACAGCGTGGTGAGGCAGCCGCCGTCACGACGAGTGACGTGCAGTCCCAGGCCCAGACGCCGGCGGCCGCACAGCCAGTCGAGCCACAGGCCGAGCACCACGACGATACGCAGAAGAACACGCGCCACAGTCTCGAAGAGGAAAGCAACTGGCCGTACGGCCAGGCGGAACGCAAGCCCTCAAAGGAAGCATGGTGGCGTACGCTGGGCCGCGGCCGCAAACGCGATACGGAAAGTGAGTGAGTAAACAAGCATGAGTGCCGAGGATCTCGACAATTACGAAACCGACGCCGAACTCGCGCTGTATAGGGAATATCGTGACGTCATCAAGCTGTTCACCTATGTGGTGGAGACTGAGCGTCGCTTCTACTTGGCGAATAAGGTCGATTTCAACGTGCGTTCCGCTGGTCAGGACGTGTATTTCGATGTGCAGCTGACTGACGCATGGGTATGGGATGTCTACCGTTCCAGCCGTTTCGTCAAGTCCGTGCGCATCGTGACCTTCAAGGACGTGAACGTCGAAGAAGTCCAGAAAACCGATATCGACATTCCCGACGATATTCACTGACAGGCAATCGTCTGATACAGCCTGTATTGACAATGCGCGGCATTCCGTCATCTTACGGCGGGGCGTCGCGCATTGTTCATACAACGCATAGCAAAAGTTCAGACTCGTAACCTTGCCATCGTGTGTCTTGTTTGCTTGCGGCTGATAGAAAATGCCGCATGAACACACACCATATGCAGCAGGGCCTTAAGGGCTCCATCGCGGGCGTGGTTGCTGCCGCCACATTGCTGGCCGGTGGCATCCTGACCGTTCCGCACGCCATGGCTTTGGAGGCCGATGGCCAGTATTACAGCAGCAAGCAGCCATATGTGGCACCTAGCGAAGCGACCACTGCCAGCTATAGCCAGGCGCCGGAAGGCTACGAAACGGTATACACCGAGTCGATGGCTCGCCACGGTTCACGCGGCCTGTCCAGCTACAAATACGACGCATTGCTTATGAAGATGGCCGAAGCCGCCGAAGCGGATAACGGTTTTAAGTCTGATGCCATCAAGTCCGAATTCATGAAGAATCTCAAAGCCATCACCGCCGCAAATGTGGAGAATGGCTACGGTATGCTCACCGGTCAGGGTGCTGACCAACATCAGGGCATTGGCGCACGTGCCTACGAGCGCAACAAGACGCTGTTCGACAACGCAGCCAAGGACGGTGGCAAGATTGCCTATCAGTCCTCTGGCGAAGCCCGCGCTACTGAATCAGGCGAGAATTTTGCTCGCGGTTTCAACGCGGCCTCGAACAATAAACTGGCGAACAGCACTGTGACGCCCGCCGATCCGGCCGGCACCGGCGAGGCGGCGGCTTTCGACAAGACGCCGAACACGCTGTACTTCCACAAGTCCGAAAACCCGGACGGCACTGAGAAAACCGGTGAGGCCAAGCAGCGTGCCGACGATTACCAGAACTTCGTGGAAAACGATGCGATTATCGCAGGCGCTGAGCAAACCATCGCCGAAAACGAGGACGTGAAAACAGCCTCTCACGATTTGCTTTCACAAATCTTCACCGATGACTTCCTCGCCAAACTGGCCGACGGCACGTACGCCTGGTACAACACTGTCGATGGCACCAAGGGCGGCGAGGCCAACTGCGCGCCGGGAGCCGACCCCAGCAAGGATGCCGACGCCTGCGGCGCAGCCAAGAAGAAGATCGCCTCCGAATACGATGCCGCGATGGATCTGTACAACCTGTACATCATCGCCGCTGATATGGAGAACGAGAACACCGGCAGCCATACCTTCGACTTCAACCAGTACTTCCAAGGTGAGCAGGCAGACGACGCCAAGTTGTTCGCCTGGGCGCTTGACGCCGAGGACTTCTACGAGAAGGGCCCGAGCTACGCCGGCCAAGACGAGACCTACACAATCGCACAGCCGCTGCTTGACGATTTCTTCTCGTCGATTGATGAGCGCGTAAACGGCGGATCCACCGTTGCTACTTTCCGCTTTGCCCATGCCGAAACGATGATGCCGTTCGCCGCGCTGCTTGGCCTTCCCGGTTCCATCCAGCAGGCGGCCGCCAGCACCACCGACGTGTACACCTACGCCAACAATGAATGGCGCGGTGAATCGGTGACTCCGATGGCCGCTAATGTGCAGTGGGATGTTGCCGTCAAATCCGGCAACGACCCGAAGACCGGCCGTGCCTACACGCCGCTCGTTCGTATGCTCTACAACGAGCAGGAAATCGCCTTCCGCTCCGAATGCACGCCGATTGCCGATGGTTCCACGTGGTACAAGCTCACTGAGCTTAAAAGTTGCTTGGCCTCCGACCACCAAACCCTAGGCGACGATGCGCATCTGACTGATGATTCCACAACGCAGCCGGGCACAGGACCTAACACTGGTGAAGGAACGAGTACCACTCCGAATAACAATGGTGCGGGAACTCATCAGCCCAGCAACACTCAGGCTAATGGTACGGAAAACGAGTTGAGTCGTACTGGTGTTGCCGTTACTGGTGTTGCGGGGATTATGATGCTGCTTGCACTTGCAGGCATCTCGCTGAATCTATGGAAAGTTCGTCGCTGACGAATTAGCCTAAGACCAAACCGATTCGCCGCGCTGTGTGTGACGCAACGTTGCCGAATACCCCTACCTCACGATTCGATGCGTCGCCTTTCTGCTGATGGAAAGACGGCGCATCGGTCGTATATCGGGAGAATTCTGTAAGCATTCGCTCATCTTTCGGTGTGCGATTCCGGGGCTTCTAGTAGACTGTCTCTGATTTTGCGTTTATAAGGAGCATAATGACCGACAAGCAATCCGTAGTGATTATCGGCGGCGGTCCGGCTGGACTTACCGCCGCATGGGAACTCATCAAGGACGGCGGTGCCGACAAGTACGACGTGACCGTGCTGGAGGGGACCCGCGAATTCGGCGGTATCTCGCGCACCGTGAAGCACAACGGCAACCGCATGGATATCGGCGGCCACCGTTTCTTCTCCAAAGACGAACGCATCATGGATTGGTGGAAGACCGTTCTGCCGTTGCAGGGCGCACCCTCCTATGATGACAAGAAGCTCGGCCGCGACCACGACATGGAGCCGGGCGGCCCCGATCCGGAGACGGAGGACAAGGTGATGCTCAAGCGCCACCGAGTGTCCCGTATCTTCTGGAACCGCCACTTCTTCGATTACCCGATTTCGCTGAGCCCCAACACGTTGAAGGCCATGGGCTTCAAGCTCACCATGGTGGCCGGCTTCAGCTACCTGAAGTCCATGTTCCACAAGCTGCCGGAAGACAATCTGGAGAACTTCTACATCAACCGTTTCGGCCGCAAGCTGTATTCGATGTTCTTCGAGGGCTACACGGAGAAGCTGTGGGGCCGCCACCCCTCCCAGATCTCCGCCGACTGGGGCGCCCAGCGCGTCAAGGGCCTGTCCATCATGGGCGTGCTCAAGAACGCCTTCCAGAAGCTGCTGCCCAAGAAGCGCTCCAACGCGGAGGTCGAGACCTCGCTGATCGAGGAGTTCTGGTATCCGAAGTACGGTCCCGGCCAGCTGTGGGAGACCGTCGAGTCCAATTGCGAGGCCGCCGGCGTCAAGGTGCTGACCGACGCCAGGGTGGTCGAGGTCCGCCAGACCGATGGTGCCGTGTCTTCCGTGGTGTACGAGGATTCCGAGGGCAACCGCACCGAGCTTTCCGGCGACCAGTTCATCTCCTCGATGCCGGTCAAGGACCTGGTCAACGCCATCGACGCGGCCGGCGCCGATCCCGAGGCCGTTGATTCCAAGCCCGCCCCGGCCGATATGACCGAGGTGGCCAACGGCCTGCCGTACCGCGATTTCGTGACCGTGGGCCTGCTGGTCAAGCACCTGAAGCTCAAGAACACCACCAGCATCCCCACCCTCGGCAATCCGCCGATCGTGCCGGACTGCTGGATCTACGTGCAGGACCCGGGCTACAAGGTCGGCCGTCTGCAGATCTTCAACAACTGGAGCCCGTACCTGGTCAAGGACGTGGACGACACCGTGTGGATCGGTCTCGAGTACTTCTGCGAGGAGGGCGACTCGTTCTGGAACATGAGCGAGGAGGATGTCACCAAGTTCGCGATTTCCGAGCTCACCCGCATGCGTGTGATCAACGGTCCGGACGAGGTCATCGACTCCCATCGTGAGCGCGTCAGGAAGGCGTACCCCGCCTACTTCGACACCTATGAGCACATGGACGAGCTCATCGAGTACCTCGACGGCTTCGGCAACCTGTACTGCGTGGGCCGTAACGGCCAGCACCGCTACAACAACATGGACCACTCCATGGCCACCGCCATGGAGGCCGTCGGCAACATCAAGACCGGCAAGACGTCCAAGAAGAACGTGTGGTCCGTCAACACCGAAAAGTCCTACCACGAAGAAAAGTGAATAAACCTTGTTGAGCTCCCTCGTCACAGAGGGAGCTTTTTTGGTTTTCGGCGGGCCGTTTTGCGTTGGTCGAGTTGGCGTTGTACAGTGAACGAAGTTCGCAGAGACTCAGAGACGCAGCGAACATTCATGAGCGGTGCAACCGCAATAATCACTCTTAACGCCTGGATAGGCATGGGTCTGTTCGGTATGGAAAGGGCAACCAGTGGCAAATAGCCAGAATCTTGAGGATATGAAGCTGCCTGAGCTCAAAGAGCTCGCTAAACAGATGGGCCTGCGCGGCACGTCGACCATGCGCAAGCCCGAGCTGCTCGCCACCCTGCAGGCGGCGCGCAATGGTGGAGAGCCGCCGGCCGGTGTGACCGTGCGCGCCCCCAAGGCCGCCAAAACCGCCAAGGTCGTCAAGGCTCCGCAGTCCGATGCCGCTGAGGCCAACACCACAGACAATGCTGACGTGGCCACCCAGTCGCCGGCTCCGGCTCCGGCTGCCACGGAACCGCAGCTCGATTTGCCGCTTCCCGTGGCCGACGATGCCAAGAAGGACGAGACCGAACCGCGACGCACCCGTCGTAAGGCCGCCGATGATGCCGCATCCGAACCGCGTGCGGCCCGCCGTCGTCGCGATGACGACCAGCCCGATTTCGCTCGCCGCAAGCCGCGCAAGAAGGCCGATGAGGCCGGCGATCTGCTGGCCACGCTCGATTTGGGAGATGCAGCGCCTACCGAGCGTCGCCGCGAGCGTCACGAGGACGTGGAAGTTCCGCTGATTCGCCGAGTCCGTGATGATGAGGACGAGCAGCCTCGCCGCCGTCGTCGCACTGCGGAAAACAGCGAAGAAACCGTGCGTGACCTCGACGATATCCTGGCCACGCTGCCCACGCAGAAGCACGAGGAAACGTCCGAAGACGGCGAGCAGAACGACGATCACGAGTTCGTGCGTCGTAACCGCCGCGACCGTAGCGATCGCAACGATCGCGATACCCGTAATGATCGCAGCGATCGCCGTAACCGTCGCATGCGTGGCCGTGATCGCGACAACGCCGATGATGATCGTCGCTATGATGATCGCGATAATCGTAGCGATCGCAATGACCGTGATAGCCGCCGCGAAGAGCCGCAGGAGGATCTGGTGCCGGTGGCCGGCATCGTCGACGTGCTCGACTCCTACGCTTTTGTGCGCACTTCCGGCTACCTGCCCGGCCCGAACGACGTGTACGTTTCCATGGGCCAGGTCAAGAAGTACGGCCTGCGCAAGGGCGATGCCGTGCATGGTTCGATTCGCGCCCCGCGTGAAGGCGACCGCCGCAACCAGCGCCAGAAGTTCGTGCCGCTGCAGGCCATCGATTCCATCAACGGCCAAAGCGTTGAAGAAGCGCTCAACCGTCCGCAGTTCTCCAAGCTCACGCCGCTGTACCCGCAGGAGCGTTTGAAGCAGGAGACCGCCCCGAACAAGCTCACCGGCCGTATCATGGACATCGTTTCCCCAATCGGCAAGGGCCAGCGTGGCCTGATTGTCTCCCCGCCGAAGGCCGGTAAGACCATCACCCTGCAGAACATCGCCAACTCCATCGCCGCCAACAACCCCGAGGTCCACCTTATGGTGGTGCTCGTGGACGAGCGACCCGAAGAGGTCACCGATATGGAGCGCACGGTCCAGGGCGAGGTCATTTCCTCCACCTTCGACCGTCCGGCCTCCGATCACACTACGGTTGCCGAACTGGCCGTCGAACGCGCCAAGCGTCTTGTGGAGCTCGGCCAGGACGTGGTCGTACTGCTCGATTCCATGACCCGACTGGCTCGCGCTTACAACATCGCAGCCCCTGCCTCCGGCCGCATCCTGTCCGGTGGTGTGGACGCGCAGGCCCTCTACCCGCCGAAGAAGTTCTTCGGTGCGGCCCGCAACATCGAAAACGGCGGCTCCCTGACCATCATCTCATCTGCGCTGGTGGAAACCGGCTCCAAGATGGACGAGGTGATTTTCGAGGAGTTCAAGGGCACCGGCAACATGGAACTGCGCCTGTCCCGCGAGCTGGCGGACAAGCGACTGTTCCCGGCCATCGACATCAACGCTTCCGGCACCCGCCGCGAGGAGCTCATCACCAACCCGCAGGAACTGCCGATTATCTACCGTCTGCGTCGACTGCTGGGCGGCATGGAGCCCGAGCAGGCCTACCAGACGCTGGTGCCGCGCCTCAAGAAGACCGCCACCAACCGCGACTTCCTCGCCGCCATCGTGCAGCAGGCCAACACCGGCAACGCGGTCAACGGCAACTGATCAGACCGCTGAACAATAGTGTAAGGGCTGCACCCTGATTGATACGGGGTGCAGCCCTTGTCGTATCTGATGCAAATACATCAACTATCACATTGCAGTTGTAGTATTGCCGTCAACGTTCACATGCACGCTGACGATATATGAGATGAAAGAGGCATCACTGGGTTCGATTGTTTTGGGAGTGGGCAGTGGTGCGGCCATGTTCGGCGATGCGGATGCCAGCCATATCCTCACCGGCGACTATGACATCTGAGATATCTGACTTTGCGCATCGTGCAAAGCCGTAATCGGGAGTATCCTCGAATCTATGAGCGAAACGAGCAGCGACTGGCAAAGGACCACCATCGACTCCGCCCAGGCGGCGGCCCACCCGGAAACCGCACAAGCGGTGGCGCGCATCAAAGCGCTGCGCCAAACCATCGATAACATCGATTCGGCGGTCATCGCATTACTGGCCGAGCGGTTCAAGGCCACCTCGCAGGTCGGCGTGCTCAAAGCCAACGCCGGATTCGCGCCCGAAGACACCAAGCGTGAGGACTATCAGATCGAACGCCTCCACCGCATCGCCATCGATGCCGGGCTTGATCCGGAAATTGCCGAAATGTACCGTGAATTCGTGGTTACCGAAGCCAAGAAGCGCCACCAGCGCATAGCCGATGCCGGTGGTGACCCGGGCGTACTCGACGTATTCGCCTGATTCGCCCGCAGCGAATGGGCACCTTTCGGATATTCGTCTATAGGGCAAGTTGCCTGCAGCGACTACATTAATACGGGAATGGAATGCCCGTAGTGGTCGACTGTATGAATGGGATACGTAGATGAGATGTGGTGCCGCACTGGTCAGTTGCGCATTGTGCGTGGCTTCGATTCTCGGCGGTGCTTGGATGTCTCGTCCGACTCCGGTTGATTACGGTCCGGTGCTCGCTACGGCAAGTGATATGTACGCCGTCACCGATGCCGAAGGGGAGCCGGTCCGTTGGTATGTGGTAGGGAAGGGCGGCGCCGGCAATGGCGCCAGTGCCGATTCCGGCAATAGCGGTTCCACTGATACCGATTCCGCCAATAGTAATTCCGGCACGTCCAAGGTTTCTCGTATCCCCGCTTCCGCCGCCACCCTGCCATGGAAAGTCAGCGTCACCTACTCGCTTGACGGTCCGAACGTCGAGGCAAACGAGGTTGCCGGCGCGTCTGGACTGATCGGCGTGTATATCGATATTAAGCCGCAAACCAAGGAAGCCAACCGTACGATCCCGGTTGTCGCCTTTACCGTGCCTACGCAGGTAGCCGATGATGTTTCCGCTGACAACTCCATTACGGTGACCACGCAAGGTTCCAATACCGTAGTCGCCGCAGCTGGAAAAGCCGCAACCGGCTTGGAATTCAGCTGCTATATGAACGCCAAAGACTTCTCCATGAGTTCCGTGGCGCTCGCCGTATTGCCTTCCAATTCCAGCAGTCCGGCAGTTGGTGCTAATCCCGATGCCGCGAATGCTGCGAATGCTGCCGCACAGCCTGCTGCCGATACGGATGTCGCCCAACTCACCGCCTCTGCCGCCACACTGGTCGATTCACTGACCGACGCCGGTTCTGGTGAACAGCAACAGCTCATCGAGCAGCTTCAAACCCTGCGCGATAACGAACGTGCGCTGAACAAGTCTGTAGTGGCCGAACGCGAAACCGCCCATAAGCGGACGTTTGAAGACTATATGGCCGCGTATGTGGGCTCATATACCACGCACCTGTCTGGATCGATTGGCACCTCCACCCAGTTGCCGGCGTTGATGGGCACGGCCGGCGAACTGTCCGGGGACACGCCTTTGGCTCAAGCCGTACTCGACTTGGCCAACGCGGTGAACAACGTCAGTGCCGCACATCAGCATGCCGGTGCGGTCGATGCGTTGGACGAGGTGATTCGCCGCATCCAGCAGCAAGGCACCACCGGACTGGTGGATGATCTGATCGCCGAGGCTTCGGAGGAAGCCACTCAAGGCTCCAAGCAATACGCCGATGGCCAGAGCCAGCTCTCCGCCGCAATGATTCCGTATTCGATGAAATACACGGACGTTTACACGGCCAATTTGAGCGCCCTGACCGGCGGCACGTCCTCGGGCGCCACCGCTTACGAGAGCCAAGCCATCGCCGAAACCAACGGTAGCGATGAACTCGCCGACGCTCAATCCAAGGTCGATGCCGCGATGAGCACGCTTGCCACCGCCTCCGAGCATACGGGCAAAGCCACGGCCTTGCGCCAGATTGTATTGCGATTCTCCGATCAGTTCGAAGGCGGCGCGTCCTCGGCTTCCGGCAGTGATGGTGATGGTTCGTCCGGTGATGTCTCTTCCGATCCGGTGACCGAGGCTCAGGCACTGACCGGCCTGGTCGATTCGCAATCGCAATCGTTCTACGGCAAGACCCGGGTCGCCCAAGCCAAGCGTAAGGCCGATGCCGCCCGTAAGCAGGCCAAAGCCGCGCAACAGCAGCAGTCGCAGCATTCCAAGGCCTCACTGGTCGATGACACCATGTCCATGTCTGCTGGCGATGTGATGAACTATGCGGGTGGTCTTACTTCGGCCATCGGTGGTGGTGATAAGTCCGACTCGTCTAAGAGCGCTGGTTCGGGAACGAACGACTCAGCCAAGTCGAGCGACACTGGCGATTCCGGCAACGGCAAGGCCTCCAACGCCAGCGATTCCGGCAACAATCTTGACACCGCTCCAGTACTGTTCGGCTTTGGCACTGGCGGCACGCTGTTCAAGCACGATATGAACGCGCTGATTAATGAGACCGTGAAAATCAGTGATGCTGGCACGCTCTTGGCGCAGGCCGTCGCGCAGCTCGACAGCCCCAATACGCAACAAAAAACCGCCGAAACCCGATATCTCATCGTGATTCCGACGGTGTGATGGTGTATGCGGGATATTTGCGTGCCGTCCCACAGTCGTGTCATCCGAACGTCAAAAAACAAAAGAGGGGAATCTCAATAGGTTCCCCTCTTTTGTTGTTGTGCGTAACGTTCAGTGCTTTGGCTTCTTAGCTGGCGGCTCACCGAGCTCGCTGGCTTCGACGGCGACCTCGGTTTCGGGCGTGCCTTCGGCGGCGGATTCCTCGGCGTGCTTGGCCACCAAGTCGAACTTGCCGACCACGCGACCGGCCTGCGCGATATCGCCCAAGGCGGCGTGAATCGCTTCCACACCTTCCGAAGCAGCGGACAGTGCCACAGACAGGATTGGGGTCTTCATGGAGACCTTGGCCTCGGACTTGATCTTACGCAGCTGCTCCACGGCCTTGCCGGCCCAAGTCAGCAGCTCGGGGGAAGCACCGGTGGCGGCCTCGACATACGGGTCCACGACCGGCCAGGCGGCGCGATGCACGGAACCGGAACCGGCGTGCATCCAGCTCCACACTTCCTCGGTGGCGTACGGCAGGTACGGGGCCAGCAGACGTGCGAAGGCGTCCAGGCCCAGACCCAGAGCGGTGCGGGCGGACTTCACAGCCTTCTCGGACGGCACATTGCCGTGCTCGTCCGGAGTGCCATAGGCGCGGTTCTTGACCAGCTCGATGTAGTCGTCGCAGAACTGCCAGAAGTAGGACTCGATGACTTCCAGCGCCTTGGAATGCTCGTAGGATTCCAGCGCCTCGGTGGCCTGACGCACCACCAAAGCCAGCTTGGCCATAGCGGCGCGATCCAGCGGTTCGGTCACATCGGCCGGGTTCCACGCGGCCTCGGCGGCAGCGCCCACGTGATGGTTCTCGTCCTCACGGCCGATGGCCAGCGCGAACTTGGTGGCGTTCAGCAGCTTGATGGCCAGTCGACGGCCAATCTTCATCTGGCCGATGTCGTACGTGGCATCGAGGCCTAGGCGAGCGGCGGCGGCCCAGTAACGCACGGCGTCCGCGCCGAACTTCTCGATCGGCTCGTTCGGCACCACGACGTTGCCCTTGGACTTCGACATCTTCTTGTGGTCGGGGTCCAGAATCCAGCCGGACAGCGTGGCATGGGCCCACGGCAGGCACTTGTTCTCCAAGTGCGCGCGGTCCACAGTCGAGAACAGCCAGGTGCGGATGATGTCCTGACCCTGCGGGCGCAGGTCCATCGGGAAGGTGGAAGCGAACAGGGCCTTGGAGGCCTCGTCCGGCTCGGCCCAGTGGGTCACGATCTGCGGGGTCAGCGAAGAGGTGGCCCAGGTGTCCATGATGTCCTTTTCGGCGGTGAAACCACCGGGCACATCACGCTGGGACTCGTCGTAGCCCTCCGGCACGTCGATGGTCGGGTCGATCGGCAGACGATCCTCGGACGGAGTGATCGGGTGATCGTAATCCGGCTCGCCGGAAGCGTTCACCGGGTACCACAGCGGGAACGGGACGCCGAAGAAGCGCTGACGGGAGATCAGCCAGTCGCCGTTCAGGCCGTGCACCCAGTTCTCATAACGCACGCGCATGAAGTCGGGGTGGAACTCGAGTTCCTTGCCACGCTCGATAAGCTCGGCGTTCAGCTTGGCGTCGGTACCGCCGTTCTTCAAATACCACTGGCGGGAGGTGACGATCTCGAGCGGCTTGTCGCCCTTCTCGTAGAAGTTCGTCATACGCTTGGTCGGGGTCGGCTCGCCGTCCAGATCGCCGGACTCGCGCAGCTTGTCGACGATGATCTTGCGGGCGGAGAACGTGGTCTTGCCAGCGGTTTCGGCAAAGACCTCGCGGCCGGCCGGGTCCTCGATCCAGTCCGGGGTATCCATCACGATACGGCCGTTGCGCTGGATGATCGGGCGGGTGGGCAGCTTCAGGTCGCGCCACCACTCGACGTCGGTTACATCACCGAACGTACAGCACATGGCGATACCGGCACCCTTGTCCATTTCGGCGGCCGGGTGCGCCAGAATCGGCACCTTGACCTTGAACAGAGGGGAGTAGACGTACTGGCCGAAGTACTGCTTGTAGCGTTCGTCGTTCGGGTTGGCGATCAGCGAGGTGCAGGCCGCCAGCAGTTCGGGGCGGGTGGTCTCGATGTAGATCGGGGTGCCGTCCTCAAAGCGGAAGGCCACCTTGTGGTAGAAGCCGGGGTATTCGCGCGATTCGAGCTCGGCCTGGGCCACGGCGGTCTGGAAGGTCACATCCCACAGGCCGGGGGCGTCCTGCTGGTAGGCCTCGCCACGGGCGAGGTTGCGCAGGAAGGCCTTCTGGGCCACACGCTGCGGGTGCTGACCGATGGTGTGGTAGGTCTGCGACCAGTCGATGGACAGACCCAGCTTGCGCCACAGGGCCTCAAACAGCTTCTCATCCTGAGCAGTCAGACGCTCGCACAGCTCGATGAAGTTCTTGCGGGAAATCGGCACCTGATCCTTGGCGTCAATCTTCTTGCCATCAGTGCCTTCAAACGGCGGCTTGAAGTCCGGGTCGTAAGGCAGAGACACGTCCACGCGCACGCCATAGTAGTTCTGCACGCGGCGCTCGGTAGGCAGGCCGTTGTCATCCCAACCCATCGGGTAGAACACGTCGTAGCCGCGCATGCGCTTGTAGCGCGCAATCACATCGGTGTGCGTGTAAGAGAACACGTGACCCACGTGCAGCGAACCGGAGACGGTGGGCGGCGGGGTGTCGATGGAGTAGACGGCCTTGCGGTCGCGGGTGTTGCGGAATTTGTAGGTGCCGTCTTCATCCCAGACGGTGCGCCACTTGTCCTCAAGTCCGTCCACGCCGACCTTGTCGGGCAGCGGGGTGAGGTTGGCGTTGATGATGGATTTGCCTTCAGTCATAAGGCCAAAGTTTATGCACGTTGCATGACAAGCCGAACTGTACAGTAAACAGCCCAGTAGGCTGTTCGCAGGCGAGGTACGAACGATCGAACGATAGTGAGCCAAGGACTATCGGGCGTAGCCCGTCCGTGACTGAAGGTTGCCTACTTCACCGTCAACCCGGCCAGCGGCATGCGGCGATTGATCATCGAGGTCGGGTAGCCGGAGACCTTGGTGGACGCCACAGTGAAGCATTTGCGGGTATACAGCCAATCACTGGCCGCATCCTCGCTGATCAGCCGGGCGTACGCCTTCATTCGTGCCTCATAATCGGCGTCATTAGTGGCGGCGCGAGCATCCGCATAGGCCTGTTGCGCTTCGGTATGGTCGTAATGGAACATGGAATCGGGGTCGGCGAATATGCCGGCATCATCCGTGCCGTCCATGCTCATCACGGTCAGTTCCCATTTGCCGTCCTTGATTCGTTTGGCATAATCCTCATCGGAGAGCACTTCAAGGTTCACCGTGGGGCGCGGCTGCCGCTCGATCTGCTGCTTGATGGTTTCGGCCAACGACCGGTATTCTTCGGGAACCACCAGATTCACCGTAGTCAGGTATTGCGCACCAAAGTAGGAGAACATCTGCCCAGCTTGGTTTTCGTCATGCGGGTACAGTCCGGTCAAATCTTCGTATCCGGGTTCCAGCAGGCTGATGGGGCCGCCCAATGCTCCGGCTGCGTCGGGTTGGGCGGAGGCGATGCCGGCTGCGTCGATTTGATAGCGGAAGGCTTTACGCGCCTGTTCGTCGGAGAGCAGCGAATCGGTGCCGTTGTTGTAGGCCAGCAGCACCTTATCCGTAGTGGCCCCCTCCTTGACGGTCAGGCCATTCTTGCCGTTCAAACCGGTGGCCGTCGAAGCCGAAACCGGTGCCGCCATATCGAGACTGCCGTCGGTCAGGGCCTTGCTGAGCGCATCGGCGTCGGAGTATTGCATAAATTCAACGACATTGCTGGCCGCTTTGGTGCCATGGTAGGTATCGCTGCGCGCCAGCTTCAGGGAATGGCCAGGCTGGAAATCGGCCACGGTGAATGGTCCGGAACCTATGGCCTTGCGTTGATAATCGGCACTGGACGACTCGGAATCGTAGACAATGCCGAGTCTGCCGGACAGCGCTCGCAGCAGCGTCGGATTGGGCTTGGCAAGCGTAATGACCACCGTGGTGGCGTTCGGATTGGCGACCGACGCCAGATCGCCCAATTCGTCGACGTCCGCCACCTTGTTGGTCACGTTCTGTTGCAACGACCACACGGCGTCCGAGGCGTCCAACGTATGGCCGTTCGAGAAGGTGACGCCCGATTGCAGTGTCAGGGTGACGGTCAGTCCGTCATCGGAAGTCTTCCAGCTTGTCGCCAGTCCCGGCTGAAGCTTGTTGTCTTGATCGACGGTCACTAATGTCTCATACACATTGTCGACGAGCAGGCGTTCGGCTGCCGCAGAGGAATCGGACCGAATATCCAAGGATTGCGGCATATCGTCGATGCCAATGGTCACATCGGCATCGAGGGATGATCCCGGCTGGAACCGGTTTTGCATGAACGTCCATCCCACAACCACGAGTGCGCCGAGTGCCACGGCGACTCCGAGAAAAATCCCCCACTTGGACCATGTATTGTCCCGCTTGCTGTGCTGCATGGTTTTCAGTCTAGCGGTGGATTCAGCCTAGAATCCGCAATTCACCATGATGAGGTATGAGTTAGCGCTTGGACGTGCTCTTGCCGGCGGGCGGCGCATAGCTAGGGCAGGTGTCGGACAGCGGGCAGTTGGCGCAGTCAGGGGTACGTGCGTGGCAGGTGGCCCGGCCGAACAGAATCAGTCGGTGGCTGAGATTCGTCCACTCTTCGGGCGGAAAACAGGAGGTGATTTCCTTCTCGATTTTCACGGGATCGGGGTGTGCGGACCGCCAATCCGACCGCCAACGCAGTCGTCCGGTTACGCGCATCACATGCGTATCGACCGGGAATCCGGGGATATCGAACGCGTTGCCGAGCACGACGTTCGCGGTTTTGCGGCCGACCCCCGGCAAGCTGGTCAGTTCATCCATCGTGCGCGGCACCACGCCGCCGAATCGTTCGTCCAGTGCCGTGGCCAGTCCGATGAGATGCTGGGTTTTCGAACGATAGAACCCCAGCGGATGAATGATGTCTTCGACTTGGGCCGGGTTTGCGGCCGCCAAGTCACGGGCGGTGGGGTAGGTGGCGAACAGTTCCGGGGTGACCGTGTTGACACGCTTGTCGGTGGTCTGGGCGCTGAGCACGGTGGCGATCAGCAATTCGAGCGGATTCGAGAAATGCAGTGCGCAAGCGGGTGCCGGAATCACCTGGCGCAGAATGTCGTATTCGTCATGCATGCGCGTGAGACGCGCGGATTTGGTTTCTCTCATCGTATGGACCTAAGCGGCGTAATATCGATGATTGATAGTTTGCAGCGCCGCTGGTCTGTCAGGCGACGGTGTTGAGATCGGGAGTATCGTCATCGGTGTCGATGGCGGCAGAGGATGCTTTGGCGGCCTGCTGTGCTGCGGCAGTTTCCTTATCCGTCTCCGGCGGGTCGAATCGGTAGCCCACGTTGCGCACGGTGCCGATGAGGTGTTCGTATTCGCCGCCGAGCTTGGCGCGCAGACGACGGATATGCACGTCGACCGTACGAGTGCCACCGTAGTAGTCGTAGCCCCATACTTCCTGCAGCAACTGGGCGCGCGTGAACACGCGGCCGGGGTGCTGGACCAAGTACTTGAGGAGTTCGAACTCCTTGTATGCCAGATCGATGGGGCGTCCATGCAGGGAGGCGGTATAGCCGTTGGTGTCCACAATGAGGTCGCCGGAGCGAATCTGGCCATCTTCCACCGTGGTGGTGGATTCGGCGGGAGAACCGGCTGCTGCGGCTGCGGGAGCGTTGCCGCGCTCGGAGACCAATCGCAATCGGCCCTCGACTTCGGCCGGGGAAGCGGTGGCGACCACCACATCCGCAATGCCCCACTGGGAGTTGACCACGGTGAAGCCGCCTTCGGTCAGCACCAGCACGATTGGCGTGGACAGGCCGGAAGCGTGGATGAGGCGGCACAAGGTTTTGGCGGTCGCCAGATCATCGCGTGCATCCAGAAACAGAATGGTGTTCTCCGGCATCTTCACCAAGCTGGCTGCATCCATCGGCAGTACGCGGACGCGATGAGAAAGCAGGGCGAGTGATGGCAAAACGGTGGCGGGGTCGCTGGCGAAAGTCATCAACGTAAGATCCGTCACGCTAATCCCCCTTATCCTGCAATGTGTTACGCAATTGCTCGGTGTGGCTGTACGAGTCGTCAGCGGCGTTATGCCGCTTTCGCACGGTTTTCATTATTCTACGCGCTTGTAGTGGACACATAGGTTACAAGTTTGCGGAATATGGAACGGTGGACGTCCATCAACCGATGATACGGCCGAGCACCAGTGCGGTTGCGGCGATGGTCACGCCCATCAGCATTACCGGCATCAGGCCGGTACCGATCCACGGATAACGGATATCCGGGTCCGGATCGGCGTCGCGCACCCACAACGTGGAAGCCACGGCCAAAGCCAGTGCCAAAACGATGAGGATGATCAGGGCAACGGTTCCCGCAACGGTGCCCTTGGCGAGCATCGCGCCCAAATCAGGTAGGAAGCACCAGCCGGCCACGGCGAGAGCTGCCACACCGGAAGTCACGGCGTGAGAGAGTGCGCGGATAAGATGTTCGCGCTTCTCACGAGCCATCTGGCGTCCGAAGGAGAAGACCACCAGCACCACCAGCAGCAGGCCCATGGCCAGTGCCCATGAATACCAAGGAAGTACCGAGCCATCCGCAGCGGTCTGATCCGGCGGAACCTCGCTGGTCGGGAAAGGTACGATGACGAAAATCAGAGAAATCGCGCCAAACACCAAAGTGACGATACGATCCAGTATGCTGCCGCGGAACGGCCAGAATACGACAAATGCGGCCAACGTCAGAGCGGCGATAATCAAAGGGATGATGGGGACGGTGCCAGGGGAGGGAATGACCGTGGCTGCGATGAACAGTACATAGGACGTCAGTTGGGCCAACAACATGCTCAGAGCTTTGTTCTTCCAACCCTCCTGGGTGATCTCGGTCATGATACGCCTCTCAGATAATCGAATTTCTATCCCAATCCTACGTCGGGCATTGGAACGGTGAAATCAAACAAAATAGCCCCTTCTGGTGAAGGGGCTTATGGCACTAAATCAGAACGCGATAACGCCCAAATGCTCCAATAGCACTTTGATGCCGAGTAGAATCAGCACCACGCCGCCGGCGATCTGCGCCGGCTTCTGCCAGCGGGAACCGAACGCGCGGCCAATGTGCAGGCCCGCAGCGGAGAACAGTCCGGTGACCACACCGATGCTGAGGATGGCGAATGCCATATGGGCTTTGGTGAACATGAAGGCCAGGCTCACGCCCACGGCGAACGCATCGATGCTGCAGGCTACGGCCAGGGGAAGCATATGCTTCCAATCGAACTGGGCGGTCTCCTTGGAGTTTTCCTCATCTTCTTCGAAGGCTTCGTGAACCATGTTGCCGCCGATGAACACCAACAGGGCGAAGATGATCCAATGGTCGAATTGGGTTACGTATTTGCTGAATGTAGATGCCGCGAAATAGCCGAGAATAGGGAACAGCATCTGGAATCCGCCGAACCAGAGGGTGCTTTTCACGGCGTCTTGTACTCGTACGCGGGATACGGTCAGGCCTTTGCCAATGGATACGGCGAATGCATCCATAGCTACGGAAACAGAAATAAGCAGGATTTGAATGATTATCGAAATCATGGTGTGACAGAAGGTTCATCGCCGGATTACCGTGCGATGGGCCTCGACCAGCGTTCCTACACGCCGCCTACGCCTAGTTGAAAAGACAAAACATTACTGTATCACAAAATACAAGCTCCCTCTGTTGGGGAGCTGGCGCAGTGAAACTGCGACTGAGGGAGAGTAGAGCGGCTTTGCCACAAATACAACAAAAGGCCCCCGAAGGGGCCTCCTGTCAACGATTCAGAATCGAATCACTTCTCGGAATCGGCGAGACGCTGACGCGCGGCAATGATTTCCTTTTCGGCGGCGTCAGCACCAGTCCAGTAGTCGCCCGGCAGGACTTCCTTGCCCGGCTCCAGAGCCTTGTACTGCTCGAAGAAGTGCTTGATTTCGGCCTTGTGGTACTCGTTGACGTCGTCGATGTCCTTGATGTCATCGAAACGAACGTCGGCGGGCACGCACAGCACCTTGTCGTCGCCGCCGGCCTCGTCGACCATGTGGTACAGGCCCACGGCGCGGCACTCGACCACGCAGCCCGGGAACACGGAGTTCGGAATCATCACGAGAGCGTCCAGCGGATCGCCGTCCTCGCCCAGGGTGCCGTCGATGTAGCCGTAGTCATCCGGGTAACCCATTGCGGTGAACAGGGTACGGTCCAGGAAGACGCGACCGGTCTCGTGATCGACTTCGTACTTGTTCTTGGAGCCGCGCGGAATTTCCACAACGACGTTGAAGGTTTCTGCCATGTCATTTCTCCTTGAAAATCGACAGTTACGTTATCGTCTCACCACAATACCCTGTTTACGCCTGCAAAACAGGTGCGGAACTCAAGAAACCGTGCTGAGATTATGCCGACACTATGCCCAAACAGACGAAATCCTCCCCTTGAGGGGAGGATTTCTAGCGGTTTACGCGCACGATAAACCCATGCACGTCAACGGCATCACTGTTGCATTACCGTTGCAGTACCGCATCACTGCACGGACAGGATGTGGGCCACATCCGCCCAAGGAGCCAGAGACACGTAGTTGTCCCAACCCCACTGGAATTCGCGGCCGGTCAGCTCGTCGCGCACGTTGAGCGGGCGGTCGGTGGGCAGACCCAGCTCGCTGAGTTCCAGGTGAATCATCGACTGGTGTGCGTTGTGTCCATCGAGGTTCACGACCACAATCAGCGTGTCCGCTTGGCCGGTACCGGTCAGTTCGGCCGGCGTGTGGCGTGCGAAAGCCAGAATATTCGGGTCGGACGTAGGCAGCACGGTGAGGTTGTGGTAGCTCAACGCGGCCGGGTGGGCGCGACGAATCTTGTTGAGTGCGGTGAGCATCTCGGCCACGCCGTACTGCTTGGCCTTGCTCCAATCGCGAACCTTGACCTCGTACTTCTCGTTGTCGATCTGCTCTTCGAAGCCGGGGCGCTGCTTGTTCTCGATGAGTTCGTAACCGTTGTAGATACCCCAGGACGGCGAGCCCATGGCTGCCAGCACCGCACGCACGCAGTGGCCGGCTACGCCGTTGTCTCGCACGTAAGCGGTGAGAATATCCGGCGTGGTGGGCCAGAAGGTGTTGTGCTGGTAGTAGCCGTCGTCGCCATTGGTGACCGGCAGATACTCTTCCAGTTCGTCCTTGGTGTTGCGCCACGGGAAGTAGCAGTGGGACTGGGTGAAGCCCACGTAGCTCAGGGCGCGCATCATGCCCGGGCGGGTGAATGCCTCGGCCAGGAACAGGATCTCCGGGTGCTTCTTGGTCACGGCGGCAATCACGTCCTGCCAGAAACGCACCGGCTTGGTGTGCGGGTTATCGATGCGGAAGATGGTGACGCCCGCCTCGATCCACAGATTCATGATGCGTTCGACTTCTTTTTCGATGCCGGGCATGTCGGCGTTGAAGTCGATCGGGTAGATGTCCTGATACTTCTTCGGCGGGTTCTCGGCGAAGGCGATGGAGCCGTCCGGCTTGTGGCGGAACCAGTTCGGGTGGGCCTTGACCCACGGGTGATCGGGCGAGCACTGCAGGGCGAAATCAAGCGCGATTTCCAGACCCAGTTCATGTGCACGCTGGCACAGGGCCTTGAAATCGTCCATGGTGCCGAGCAGTGGATCCACGGTGTCGTGGCCACCTAGCTCGGAGCCGATGCCGAACGGGGAGCCCGGGTCATCGGGGCCGGCGACCAGCGTGTTGTTGCGGCCCTTGCGGTTGGTCACGCCAATCGGGAAGACCGGCGGCAGGTAGACGATGTCGAAGCCCTCGGCAGCGGCGCGTTCGAGGCCGGCCATCGAAGTCTTCAGCGTACCCTGAATGATCTTGCCGGTGTTCGGATCGATGGTGGCGCCTTCGGAACGCGGGAAGAACTGGTACCAAGCCGCGAAGCTGGACTTTGGGCGTTCCACCTTGAAGCGCTGGGGCTGGCTGGGGGAGATGCCGTCGCGCAGCGGGTGAGTCTCGTGCAGGGCGGCGATGGTCGGGTTGTCGCCGGCGGCGAGACGATCCTCGGCGCTCAGCGTCTGATCGGCCATGGTCTCAGCGGCCTTCTCCAAGGTCTTGCGATCGCGTGCGGTCAGGCCGGTGTCCGGGGTTTCGACCCAACGGGCCAGCAACTCGGCACCGGAATTGAGTGCGTTGTCCACGTCGTCCATCACACGCACCTTGATGCGGGCGTCGTGCAGCCAGGAGACGTACGCGTCTTCCCAACCTTCGATGGTCACGGTCCATTCGCCGAGCTGACGCTTGACGGCCGCGTAGCCATCCTCCCAAGGCTTCAGATCGCTGTGCTCGCCGCACTTGACCATCACGGTCCAACGATCGAGGCCGGGATTTACGCAGGTCATGGCCCGGCGCATGGTTTCCTTGCCGCGCGGGTTGCGCACGATGGCGGTGACACCCACCTTGGTACGGCCTTCGATGAACACCTGGGCGGTCATCTCAAACGGTTCGCCGAGTTCCACACGGGCGGGGAAGATGCCGCGCTCCTCGGCGGGAGTGATGTCCATGACATTGATGCGGCCGAACTGGCCGGGCTCGTTTGCTTCGATGGACGGTGCGGGGGCTTCGACAGCCAGGCCTTTCAGCGCTGCTGCGGCGCGTGCCGTTTCGGCGCTGACTCTCTTGCGCTTGGTTGCGGGGCTCTTTCGGGCAGAAGTCGCCTTTGACTTCGTTTTCGTGGTGCTGTTATCGGTATTACTAGTGCGCGTGGTCGCGCGATGTTGTACTGCTGCCATAAGGCCCTATTCTAAGGGCTTTTGAACATATGTTGCGCATTGTGGATAACTATCAGGTAAACGTTCGGTCAACCGCATGAGGTGGATAACTCGGCGGAAGAGTTATCCACAACTCGCCGGCAAACGGCAAGCTCGGACCACATAGGTCGAAAAACCGGCTGTAGCGAATGAAAATCTGCCATGATCGTGGCCTACCCGCACACAGTGCAGTATGCGGGGAAACGTACCAGGAAAGGACGAATGATGATAACGACATGGCGGCAACGGGGCATGGCCATCGTAGCGATGCTGACCGGTCTGATAATAATGGTGGGAGTGGTGTTCGGCTCGGCGAATACGGCGTATGCCGCGACGTTGACGCCCGCCGACGAAAGATATCACGTGGCGTTTCCATACAACGATATGGAATATTACGTCGGTGTCGCGGGGCTGGACGCTTCGGGCAACAAGTACTACTGCATCGAAGCGGGGAAACTGAGCGACTATGTGATAGGCCCCACCACGGTGCTTGCCTCCGATGAGAACGCCCGGCGTATGGCATGGATCCTTGACCGGTACCGCGACACGGATGCCGCCACCCATGCGGCGATCGGCATCATCGTGCAGGATCACTTCGGGCGCGATCGGGACGAGTGGGCGAGACAGATGGCGGTCATTCAAGGCCGGTACCCCGAGATCGTGGCGAAGGCGGCCCGGATATGGGATCAATCGGCCGGCAAGACGCCTGCGGGCACGACGGTGGAACGCACCGATGCCGAGGCTTTGCGCAGCGGTTCCATCTCGGTGAAAGTGGTGAACCGCGCCGGTGACGCGATCGCGGGAGTGCCGTTCACCGTCACCTTGCAGGGGGCGGCGCGGTTCGTCCAAGGCGGCAACACGTTCTCGGGGGTGTCGACGAGCGCCGGGTCCTCGATCGCGTGGGAGGCGACCGGCGCCGGCGAGGTGACGGCGAACACCACATACGAGTATGGGCGGATGCACGTCATGGACAGCACTCAGGACATGCTGGCCTTTGACTCGATGGCTTCCACTGGCGGCGCGTCGACGACATTTCGGGTGCGTAAGGATTTTGTTCCGGCGGTATCCACCAAGGTCTCCGAGAAGGTGCTTGATGTGGCTTCTCCGGTGTTCGATGACGTGACCAGTGGCGTGGCGGATGCGGACAGTTATTGGGTGCCCGATTTGGAATTGCAGGCCCGCGGATACTATTTCGATGGTCTTGATACGGGCGATGTGGGCAATGTCATTACGCCGAATGCACAAGAGAGCGCCGATGCTTTTCTTGCGCGATTGGCGACTTTGGGTTATGAGCCGGTGGCCTATGGCAAGGCCTCTTTCACCGGGGTGGGGCAGCAGGCACGTGTGCAGGCCATGACCAAGCCGGATGACGGTGCCGCTTACCGGACCAAGCAGAATAGCGGTTTTGGCACATGGGTATGGGTGTTTCGGCGGTCCGAGCAGAGCAAACAGGCGCAGGAATACCTTATAGGCGACTGGATAAGTCCGTTTATGGAGGCTACGGAAAGCAATACAAGTCGCAGGAAGCTAGAAGTCATGTCGACGGTCACTGAGCATTCGGCGGATATCGGTGCCGAGCTCAGCGACACCATTACCGTATCGGGATTCCCTGCGGATCATGGCCAGTATGCCGGCAATGAAGAGTATGAGTTCGCGGCGGATCGGCCGTATGCGACGGTGAGCGTATGGTGGTCCGGCGATCCCGACAACCCCTCCAACGATGAGGCGTACAAGCCATCCGGGGGAGAGGTTCCCACGGAAGACGACAACCACCGGTTGCTGGCCACCTGGGAGATTCCCGCGATGAACGGCACGTTCAAAATCGGCGCCGGGGCGTTGGACGCGCATGGCGCTCCTATGTATCTGACCGCCGAACGGCCTGGGTGGTACGTGTTCGTCTGGCGGTTCGAGGGGGATGACCGTGTTTCCCTGGCGTCCAGCCGGTATGACGATGCCTGGGAGCGTGTGCGGGTGTTGCCCCCATGCGAGTCGGAGAAACCGTGCGAACCGGAGAAACCCGAGACGCCGCCGGCGCCGGCGGAGGCAACCACGCCCAACCCTCGCCCGTCACTGCCCGTCACGGGTGGCGATGTGTCGCTTGCCTCGGTTCTGGCCGTGTCAGCTCTGGCGATAGGCGCCATACTGTCCATCGCCGTTCGGTGGCGTCGTCGCTATGACCGATTCAAGCACTGGACGATGCGCTGGCCGATACGTTGACCCGCTGCGGCATGATGCCGATGATGTCGGCTGGATGGTGAACCACACTCCGCTTCTGAGCAGAAGAACGGGAGCTGGGCACGAAGTCGATCGTAACATACGACTTGTGCCCGGCTTCCGCTTCGTTGAGAAACTTCACGCCTGTCGCCTCCCGTGGATTAGACAACTGAAGATCCGCGATGAAAATGACGAGACGTTTATGATCGCCGACTTCCCTGGGCACCGTAGCTGCCTGATCGCCTTTCATCCATATCGCCACGGTAAACGGAAAGGCCGCTGATTTCGGTACCGAAATCAGCGGCCATATAACCACGTTCGTAGCGGGGCATGGATTTGAACCATGGACCTCTGGGTTATGATCCCGACCGGCCCGAAAAATCAGGCGGCCAGAACCATAGCCGGGGTCTTCCATGCCCCGCCACCTAGGCGTAAGTCGTCAACATTGACGACAGGCAAACCCCCATTCCCATCGTTATCGTTACGGCGCTCGCCGATGATGCTGAGCGCCTTGGCCGGCGTGAGAGTCGGATCAGTCAGGACGTCAAGGGAGACGCCCACGAACTCAGCCGCCTTCCACATGTCATTCAGTGCCCAGTTGCTCTCTCCTGACATCATGCGGGAGAGATTCTGTGGGCGTCTGCCGATGTATTCGGCGAGGTCTTTTCTGTAGCGCCCTTCAAGCTGCATCAGCATATTCAGGTTCAAAATCGCTATGTCCTGCGGGCTAGCTGCAACCTTTGGGGCTGTCATAGTTACCGTCATGCCCTTAATGATACGCAAAAGTGATTAGTAGCGCAAGAATCTCAGCATGTTGAATCAAAATCAAGACACGCCGAGAGTGCTCGAAATCGATTAGTGCGTGATATGGTTAGCAACCATGAACGCCAATCAAAAACGATTAGTGACGCTTGAAGGTGATAACCCAGCGTCCCGCATCTCAGGACTGATCGAGATGCGTCATTGCCTTCAGAAAGACGTGGCGCTCGCCATCGGTATGAGCGAACAAGTTTTCTCCAACAAAATGAACGGCCTCCGATCCTTCTCTGCAAAGGATTACAAGGCGCTCGCCGACTTCTTCAACACCAGTGTTGACTACCTCATGGGCCGCACCCTCGACCCGTGGCCGGTGGACACTCCCCAAGCCGAGGGGGTGGCGTCATGAAGGTGAAAGACCTGTACTGGGCGGCCAGGAACTCGACCTTTTTCATAAACCTGGAGAGCGAGGGCCGGCCGCTGCTGTGCGGGCCGAAAGTGTCCGAGGACGGCGTGCGTATCCGCCTGTGGCTGCGCAACCTTGCCGAGGGAACGGGGGCCGGCGGCGCGATCGTCCTACTGTCTCGTCATGAGGCGGCGGTCATGGCGAACGCGATCAACACCCGGAGCAACTGGATCGGCGAGAAAACCAGCGACATGCCGCGCATCGGCGTGAGCGTCACCGAGACCTCCACGATAATCCGGTTCATGGAATGCGGGGGAGCGGGACACATCGCACTCCCTCTGGCGGATGGCGAGCGTTTGGCGTCGTGTCTGCACGACATGGCCGACGGCTGCTGGCGTGCCCACTGCGGATACGTGCCGGAGGCGGCGAAATGAGCGACAAAATGAAGCGCCGTACCCTCATTGTCTGCGCCGGCGTGCTGGTTCTCTGTGGCTTGCCGATGGTTGTGATGGCCGTCGTGCAAAGGGACGCCCGCATGGGCCTGTACGGCGTGATGTCCCTGTTGTTCGCGCTGAGTGACGTGCTGCAACTGTTCCTCGTCGGCGGCTGCTGGGCAGCGCCGTCGGGCCATGACGTTCGCTTCGAGGACGCCGCCGGCCGTTGGGTATATGAAGGGCAGCTCAGGGCCGACACCGTCCGACACGGCGTCATTCCAGACCGCTCGAATCATCAGGAGCGGCATGAGATTCTGCGAGTCGAGAGCTTCGATGGCGACGTCAAAGCCGTTCAATCGTTCCTGAACGAGCATGACGCCGGCTATATCGCCGAGGTCACTCCTGAGCAGCCCATCATCGTTGAAGCATTGGGCAACAAGGCATGCGTCTACGTCACCAAGATCGTCCAATGCGAGCTGCGCGACGTTCTCCGACTGCTGGAGGCGAAATGAGTAACGCCTATGAGCGTCGTGGCGCACAGCTCAACATGGAAAGCCTTTACATACGCCACGACGTCATCAGCGAGCGCAAACTGGCAAGGCTTAACCCCGACCGTCCAGTTTCTTTTCGAGCCGATCAAGCCGTAAGTCGATTTGGAACAACGCTTGGGCGATGTCCGCTAGGCCTTCGGTCATCCGTGACTCATAGGCATTTCTAGTGCTTGCCTGAGCCTGCTTGAACTTCGTTTCCGCTGAGCTCGCCCAGCTTGCAGCTCCACCCATTTGAATACTTCCTTTCCCCGCATGCAGCGGATTGTTTGTGTTGCAGCTTCAAGCCTACGCGGCACGGGGAAAGGGCCTTATCTTCCGAAAGGAACCCTCATGATCTGGTTCGTCATCTCCATCATCCTGCTGCTCTTCAGCGCCGCCGTCACCGGCGTCGCGCTGTCCAACAACGTCAAGGGGGCCGGCATCGGCCTCATTCCGGGCCTTGTCGGATTGCTGCTGCTCATTCCCGCATGCCTGTACTCCGTGGACGTGGGCGAGGTCGCGGTCATCCGCAACATGGGCGGCAGTCTGGCCGGTCATTCCGAAGACGCGGGCTTCCATTGGAAGACGCCGTGGCAGAGCGTCATCAAATACGACACCCGTAACAACCTCATCAACTTCTACAAGGACACCGATTACAAGTACGACGGCGGCAGCGCGGTCGGCAAGCAGGTCACCGTCAACGACAGGAGCGGTGCTTCGGCCGACATCGACATCCAAGTCAACTACAGCCTTGATCCGAGCGCGGCCGAATACCTGTACTCGGAGTATGGCAAGCAGCAGACGTTCACGCAGAACTACATCAGCAACGATCTGCGTTCAGTGGCGCGCGAACAGTCCGGCCGGTTCGACACCCTGACGATGCTCACCAATCGCGGCGAGTACACGAAGGCGGTGCAGGATGCGCTGGCGGCGAAGTGGAGGAAGATCGGCCTGACCGTCGAGCAGGTCAGCGTGCAGGACGTGCGCTACGGCGAGGCCATCACCAAGAAGTACACGGAGGCGCAGGCCGCCGAGATCGACAAGCAGAAGGCGCTCAACGAGCAGCAGGTCGCCAAGACCGAGGCCGAGACCAAGAAGATCAAGGCGCAGGGCGAGGCCGACGCCAACGCCGTGCTCAACGAGAGTCTGACCGACAACGTGCTCAAGCAGCATTACATCGACGCATTGTCCAACGCGGACCAGCTCGTCGTCGTCCCCGACGGCGCGGACACGCTCGTCCAGACCAAGTAGGGGTGGCGGTCATGTTCAAGCGTTATCCGTACACCATCGGCCTGTTGACCGTCATATCGTTCGTCGTCTGCGTGGGATGGCTGTTCACTCACGATGCCTGCATGCATCCGATCGGCAATGGCCTCGCCGCGTTCTGGGCGTTCGTGGAATGCCCCGTGGTGTTCGTCGCACTGTTCGAGGAGGCCGGCGAATGAACTTCGATGCACTCGTCTGGCAGCAGTGGGTGATCCTCGGATACGCGCTGCTCGAACACTTCATACTCATCGGCACGCTGCGCGAAACGAAGGCCAAGCCGGGAGCGCTTGTGTACCAGTCGCTCAGGCTCGTCATTCTCTGCGCGCTCGTGCTGACCATTTAAGGCTTGCCCGCCGCCATTGCGACCTTCCTTCCGATGCGGCGGGCGGCGACAAGGAACAAGTCGTTAACACCACCTCTCTCAATGATCGCGCCGCCGGTTCTCTCCACCGGCGGCGCGCCAAGGGCGGGCAGGTTCGCCCCCGGTCGAGATTCGCGTCAGGTGGGCGCGGGCAAAGACCGGGAAGCCGTTCGATTCGGCCGCCGTCCACTGGGGCCGCGTCAACGTCGGCCGCGATCCATCCCCATACGACAGGAAGTCAGTGGATTGCGGAAGCGATGGCGTGCGAGCCGGTGGTCTCCATTGCCGGCGTCGACCACGCCAGCGCGGCCCCGCACCAAACGAAGGAGTCCCATGAACACCCACCGCAGTCTCATGGTCTGGCCCATCACCGAACGGGGCCTGACCATGACGCCCGGCGAACTGATCGCCGAGGCGCTGGACGCGATCTGCGAATGCAATTCACGGCTCGACTACCCGCGCCTCATCCTCTTGCCGTCGCCCGCCGCGTTCGTCATCGACCGAGGCGCGGCGACCATCGGCGCGGAATGCGAATAGGCATGGAAACGGGACATCAGGAAAGGAACATCATGACATCCAACGAGGAAATGGCCGAAAAACTCGCCGAGAAGTTCTACGGCCTCATCGAGGGCGACGTGTCCGTCTCCGGCGGTGAGCTGGCAAAACTGTTCGTCACGGCGCTCGACCAAGCCGGCCTCGCATTGAGCGAGAAAGCCAAGGCCTACATATCCTTCGAACCTGTGCTGCCCAATGGCAAGACGCTCGCCGACATGTTCGCCTCCAGCGACCGGAAGCCGCTCGGCACCGTCATCGACGACGAAGACGACGAGGAAGAGGACGACGGCCCGGATGACGCCGGCGAGCTTGACGAGCTGGAGCACATGCGCGACGTGGCCGACATGGCCTATGCGGCGCTCTCCGACCTTGCCCTGCACTGCCACAACCGTCGCGAAGACGTGGCATGGGGCATCGCGAGCAGCGCAGCCAAGGACGCGCACGTCCTCGCCACGTTCGTCGGCGACTGGATCGAGGACATGGAGGACGAGGACTAGTGGCCGGCGAAACCATCCTCACGATCGTCGGCAACCTGACCGCAGACCCCGAGCTGCGCACCACCGGCACCGGCACGCAGGTGTGCGGCTTCACCATCGCCTCCACGCCGCGCGTCTGGAACCGGCAGGCCAACCAGTACGAGGACGGCCAGTCATTGTTCATGCGCTGCTCCGCCTGGCGCGACCTCGCCGGGCATTGCGCCCAGTCGCTGTCCAAGGGCATGCGCGTCATCGCCACCGGCCGGCTCTCCCAACGCTCGTATCAGGCGCAGGACGGCACCAACCGCACCGTGGTCGAAATGACCGTGGACGAGATCGGCCCCAGCCTGCGCTACGCGACCGCGCAGGTCACGAAACAGGGCGGCCACGACGGCTGTCAGGGCGGCAGCACCTACGGCAACCCCGCGGGCAACCCGCCCGTTGGCCCACGGCCAGCCGCCGCGCCGTCTCAGCCGCCGGCGTCCGACCCGTGGGCCAACGGCGGCAGCGGCCACACGCCGGACATGTTCGCCGCCGACACCGGCGACCCGGAATTCTAGAAAGGACACCCTCATGGCAAAGAAAAAAGACTCGAACCTTGTCCAGGACGCGCTCATACCCGACGAAATGAGCCCGCTGAGCCTGCTGGACTTCAACAGCTCGTGCGCGAAGATCAAGCAGGCGGCCGTGGACTTCCGCCGCGCGGTCAACCACAAGATGCAGCTCGAAACCAAAGACGCCTACCTCGACAAGTTCCACCAGATCGACCCGTACACCGAGGCCGTGTACGACACGGACGCGCTCGCGCAGCACATCATCGACTGCGCCGAGGTCATCAACCGGCTGCTCACCTATCCGAAGGACGCACGCCGCGCGGTCCTGTACGACAACCTCCACGACAGCCTCGCCACGTTCGAGGAAAGCGCGCCCGACTATCCCGATCCCGACGACGATGCTGACGAGACCGACAGAGGAGAGGCCGTCGATCCGACCACCGGCGAGATCAAGTAACCACACATTGAGAGAGGCTTATATGCAGCAGGCAAACAAAAAAGCCACCCGCAACGGGGTGGCTCAGGAAAAGATGTGGTCGATATCAGCGCTCCGACGTCTCATCGGTTGGCACGACGTCTATGGTTTCTGCGTCCACATACGCCATAAAGCCGTCCGGCACTCCGTCATTGTCGTTGACGCACACAAATTCATCGTCCTCACGATCTGCCGTCAGTTCGACGAACTTGCGCAGCTCACCGAACGTAAGCTGCTCGAAATCAATCGTCACACACATGCAGCGCTGGGTCTTCTTGTCGTTGCTCATAAGTCGATTATCGCATGTCGTGAAGGCGGCGCGCCATGTCTGTGAACTTCGACAGCACCTTCGGTTTCGATCCTGCGGTGCAGGACAGCAGCATGGCCGCGCGCGGACTGTACGCGACGATGGTGACGTGGTGCGACCACCAGATATACACGCGGCCGGACTCGTTCGACGGCACCTTCGACCTCAAGCGCGTCAGAAGCGTGGGCGGCACCGTCAGACTCGTGCGCGAACTCGTTGAAAACGGGCTCTTCGAGGAGGCCGGCGAAGGCGTGTACAGGGTCGTGACCCGTCGCGGCCTCGCCGTGTTCGGCAGCTTCAAGAACCAGAAGAAACCGCTTACGCCCGAAGAAGCCGCCGAACTGCACGAGAAGAAGGTCGTCGCCGGCCACGCCGGAGGCAAGGCGTCGGGCGAGTCCCGCAGGGCGAAAGCCGAAGCAAACAGGAAGCAAAACGAAGCAGACGCGAAGCAGACTGCTTCAACTTCAACAAAGCAAACAGGAAGCACTACCGTACCTAACCAAACCAAAACCATGCCTTCTTCCTCCCCTGACCCCTCCGGGCCGGGATCGAAGCAAACCGCGTCGGTCGCCGAGGCCGAGGCCAGGGCGTTGGCCGACCCGTTCGCCACGGCGTGGAACGCCTACCCACGCCACACCGGCTCGCGACGGGAAGCCGAGAAAGCGTGGGCCGCAGCCGTGGCCGGGCACGACGGCACGTCCGCCGTGACGGAAGCGCAGCTCATCGGAGCCGTCATCGCCTACGCCAAAACCGTGGACGACCCCAGATACGCGCCCAACATGAGCCGATGGCTGCGCCAAGGCGCATACATGGACACCATGCCCAGCCAGCCGAAACCATACCGGCACGCACTGCCCGACGGCACCGTCATCGACGACCGGTGGATCACCGGCCACATCCGGGACCACGTGCCCGTAGGCACCTTCACCGACGCGATGAGAGCCGACTTCTGGGCCAGCGTCAAAACCGGCATCGACCCGGAACAAAAAGCCAAGGAAATCATCAACGAATGCCAACGAAAGGCCAGCCGATGAGCAGCAAGCCAACAGCCGAGACCCGCAGAACCGTACAGAGGCGAGACCGATACCGATGCGCCATGTGCGACCGGGAAACCGGCAGCCACTGGAGCGGCGACAGCATCCACCACAGGGAACCGCGAAGCCACCCCTTCGACCGGCTCCACCAACCCGAAAACCTGCTCCAACTCTGCGGCAGCGGCACCACAGGATGCCACGGATGGGTACACGCCCACCCCGCACGCGCCTACCGGCTCGGCTACCTCGTCCACACGGGCAAAGACCCCGCCACCATCCCCGTCTACTACCGCACAGGCGGCTGGCAGCAGCTCAACAAGGACGGCACACGCCATCCCTGCCCGCCACCCGAAAACCTCCCCGCCCACATCGACATCAAGAAAGGCGACGAATGAACACCCAACACGACATCACCGTCAGCGGCAAACCCCTCAACCCGCCAAAACCGCCAGCCAAACCCCACATGCTCCTATGGATCGACACCGAAACCACCGGCCTCGACCCCAATCAGTGCGAACTCCTGGAAGTCGGCATGCAGGTCACCGACCTGAAAGCCGAAACCCGAGGCGACAGCCTGCACCTGATCGTCCACCCCGACAACGTGCGCAACTGGACCATGCACCCCGAAATGCTCAAAGCCTACGAAATGCACCTCGCCAACGGGCTCATGCTCGCCTGCGCCGAAGCACCCAAGACCGGCTACGACTACAAGCACACCGCGCTCAACATCCACGAATTCCTCAACGACCAACTCAGCCAATACACACTCCACCCCGCAGGAACCAACGTGGACTTCGACCTGCGCCAGCTCGACGTGCACCTCGGCCGCCACCTCGAACACCCCATCACCCAAGGACTCCACCACCGAAAACTCGACCTCACCAGCTTCCGCCTCGCCGACCAAGCCATCGGCGGCAACCCCTACCAAAACCACGCAGGCACCCACCGAGTCCAGGACTGCATCCGTCGGGACATCAACGACTACACCGCCTACCTCGACATCATCCGAACCGGCACCCAAGGAGACAGGCAATGAGCTGGATCAACGACCCCGTCAACAGCCCGAAGCATTACACCGACTCACACCCCGGCATGGAATGCATCGACCTGACCGCCGACACCACCTTCTGCCTTGGGAACTGCTGCAAGTACCTGTGGCGCTACCACAGCAAGGGCCGGCCCTTGGAAGACCTCGAAAAAGCCCGATGGTACCTATGCCGAGTCATCGACTACGGCGAAAAGATCGCGTGGACGCGCCAACAGTACGACATACTCACGGCACTCGTCGCCCACACCGTCGGCGTCGAAGCCAGAATATGGGCAAAACTCAAGCAAGGCTACCCCGACCTCGCCCTCGCCCTCATCGACGAACTCATCAAACGGGAAAGAGACAAGCAATGAACACACGCATCTACTGCATCACACGAGACCGCAACGACTACACCGCCTACCTCGACCGCATGCTCAGCACCAACCAACCAAAGGAAACCCGATGATCCACCCCGAACTCAACATGGACACGCAGCCGCCCGAACCCAAAAAGACATTCGCCGAAAAACTCTGCACCGCCCTCGCCCTCATCATCTCCATAGCGCTCGCCGCGCTCGTCGTCACGCTGGTCATCGCCTGCATCGCGCTCATCTGGAGCCTCATGCTCGAACAACACCTCATCTAAGGACCGCAATGAGCCAGAAAAGCTACTGCGACATCTGCCCCGACCACCTCATCGAACACGAAAGGAACCAACAATGAGCACACGCCTCTACTACGACCAATACGGCATTCCGACCGACATCAGCGAACTGGAGGCGTGGAGTGAGTAGTCAGTATTGCAAGCCCTCTGGCAGTGATCCGGTATGGCGTTGCCCGGTCTGCGGTCAATGGTGGCAACTCGACCTACCGGACGGCGACTTCTGGGAGCCGATAAGCACGCTCAAAGCGTTCCTGCAGTTCCACCCGAAATGGAAAGCCGAACGCAAACACCGAAAGGCCCGCATATGAGCATCGACATCACCCAACAGGCATTGAACGCGCTCGCCGACGCCGGCCTCGGCAACGACAGCCCGGCCGAGGCCTACGTGATCGGATATACCCAAGGCCATGACGATGCGCTCGCGCTCGCCATCCAGCTCGAGCGGTCCATAAACCGTAGGCCGTTCATGCCGGACGAGGCGGAACGGCTCGCCATGCGCCTGCACGAGCAGGTCGGCGACTGCCCGATTGCCCACGAGAGCGGCAAGGCCATGGACGACAGCGAGCGCGAATGGTGGGTCAATCTGGCAGCGAGCGCATGGACGCTCATTGACGGGACGGAGGAAACGGAATGAGGAACGGTAGACCATGGGCTGTGAGGATCATGCCGGCCTTCGTGTGTGTGTTTGCAGCGTTCGTGGTCGGTTACGGGCTTGGCGAACAGGCCCGGCTCGGCGAACAGGATGTGCAGACCGTCACGCAGGAGGTGCGGCAGACCGGCGACGTCAAACGCCTGTGCATGACCGTCAAGGCCGGCGAGCGCATCGACGCCATGAGCTGCGAGCTCATCGACCCGCTGAGCGGAGGCGTCAAATGAGACCACGACTCACTTACGCGCAGAAGAGTGTGCTGCTCCAGCTCGTCAACCACGGCGACATGCAGCCCGCCGACGGCAACCACAAACGCACCTTCCAATCCCTGGAGGAACGCGGATACACGCAAGACGTCGGATACGGACGCTATGCCATCACCGAGGCCGGCCGTCGCGCGCTGCAAAAGGACTTGTCATGAAACGCCTGAGCATCGTCTTCACCTGCGACAGCGAACCAATCGGCCTCTACGAGATCGAACGCAGGCTCAGGACGGCGGGCTTCAAAAGGCCGCAGGCCGGTTCGATCATGGACGCCGAACAGTCCGACGAACTCGCCGAAGCCTACGAACAAGGCAAACAGGCCGTGTTCGACGCCATGAACCACTTCGACGAACTCGCCATCGTGGAACGCGCCAACCCCTACCGAAAGGACGGCCGATAACCCATGGACTGGCGACATCAGGCCGCATGCCGCGACCACGACCCCGAACTCTGGTTCAGCGGCAAACCATACGAACAGGCGGCCGCGCTCGCCATATGCCGGTCATGCCCGGTCATCGGCGAGTGCCGCCGGTTCGCCGACGAGCACAACCGGATCAACGGCTACCAGTTGCAGGGCATCTGGGGCGGCCGCCGATACGGGGTCAAATGACGACCCAAGAAAGGAAATCTTATGAACAACATCGACGCCAAAATCACCGCCTGGCAGCTAGGCCCCGTCACCATCATGCGAGGCGCCGCCACGCCCGGCCGTGACGTGACGCACCCGGAATGCTTCGGCCGGTTCACCGTCGTCGCCCTCTCCTACGGCGGCGCGATCCGCAAGTGCATGCGCCGCGTCGCCCAAATGTGCGCCAAGCACTCCGCATGCGAACAGCTCGACCGGCAGGAGGCACGGGCGTGAGAGTCACCGAAGGCGTCAGGAAGATCATCGTGGAATGGCACGGCAAGGGCGTGCCGCCGGAAGAGACCGCGCGATCCCTGCGCATCCCCATCGACGAGGTGAAGGCCATCATCCTGCAAGCCCACCCGGCACCCGCGCCGGAAAAACCCGCCGGCATCGGCGACAATAGAAGAGAAAGTTAAGGAAAGTCAGCAAACCGTTGAAAACAAGCCGTTCCCGGCCAATCCACCACGTCGGGAACGGCTTCGGGAAAGTAAAAGCCCCCACCTTTCGGCAGAGGCTCGCATTGTCCAACAAGCGAGTATAGCACCAGCGAAAGGGCGGGGATGATGGAACAACGAACATGCGCGGCCTGCGGCAAAGCGGCCGGCGACGCGAACCTGTGCAAGGAATGCGTCAAGGACTGGGCGAAACGCCTCGCATGGCTCCTGAAGGCCGGCATGCCAGCCCTCCAACAGATCGCCTACAAACAAGCCACCACCCGCGAACGCTCGCCACGCCACGGCAACAGGGCATACGCGGCCCCGCCGGTCAACGAAGCCGCCCAAGCCCTGTACTCCGCAGTGGAAACGCACCTGCAACTCACCGGCGGCATGCTCGGCGTCAAACCGATCGGCCACGACCGATACGACCGGCCCCGCACCCTCATGCAATGGGCCGACATCACCCGCCTGCTGCTGCACCACATGCCCGACCTCGCACGACTCGACACGGCCGGCGACCTATACGCCGACCTGATCCGCCTATCGGAAAAGGTCGAAACCGCCACCACGCACGCCGGCGAGCGCCGTCTTGTCGGCGTATGCCCCAACTGCCTGAACACGAAGGGGGACGACGACGAGCCGATACGCACGCCGATCTACGCCGCCCGCTCCGCGCGGTATACGGTGTGCCCCGAATGCGGCGCATGGCTCGACTTGAAGCGCGTGCGGTTGGAGTACCTGCGCAGCGCGGGGCTCATGCACATCACGCGCACGCAGGCCGACGCCGCCCGATGGGTGCGGGAGAACACGGGTGTGAGCGTGACGGGCAAGGACTTGGCGAACTGGCGCAGCCGGGGCAAGATGCCGTCCACGCGGCGCATCGACCGGCATTATTGGGAGTGGAACATCATGGAGCTGTTGGCCTGCGCGCAGGATCGCGCCGAACGCGACGGCGGCGACGTTTGAACGTGAGACAGTTTCGTGTTACGCTGTCGCGTGTAATCGGAGTATCGGAAAAGCCTGTCCCATCGGGGACGGGCTTTTTTCGTATCCGATCCCCTTGGATGGTTGGCCGAGCGGTCGAAGGCACCCGCTTGCTAGGCGGGCAGGCATGACACAAGCCTCATGCTTCGCGGGTCCGAATCCCGCACCATCCGCCAGCCGCCGCCGGCACCGTGCACAACCGGCGTATGCGGCACCCGAGAAACCACCACAGACAGACGCCTCGCCGGCGGTTCTTCCCTCTTCTTCCCGCCGGCGAGCGCCGTCTGCCGATCCGTACAAGCGTTCGACTGGAGGCATGCGTGGGCAATCCGCGGTACAGCAATGGCTATCGCCGCCGGCGCGAGCGCGAGCGGTGGCGGCACATGCGGGCCGACTGCTACATCTGCCATCGGCCCATCGACTACGAGCTCAAGGCGCCGCATCCATACAGCTTCGTCGTGGACGAGACCATCGCCCTGGCGCGCGGCGGCACGCTCACGCACGACAACAGCGGGCCCGCGCACCGATGGTGCAACGCCATCAAAGGCACGCACAGTCTGGCATGGGCGCGCGAGCGCGTCGCCCAGCTCATCGCCCAGGGCAAAGCCCCACAGCGCACAGAGCCAACCCAATCCGGGCCGATCCGATGCTCGGACTGGTTCGGGGGTGGGGAGTAGACCCCACCCGGCCCCGCCGGGGCGACCACGGGCAAAGCGCCGTTTTTCCCCCGGGCTTTTTTCCACACTTGAACGGAGGCCGTCTTGGTGTCCAGAACGTCGAAGACCCCTCGCTCGAAGAGCGCGTCGAAGTCCCATAGGGTCAGCAACGCCGCCGCTTCCGGGGATCGCCGCCGTCTCCTGGTGGCGATGCGCAACCTGATCGCCGAAAAGCTCGACGAAGGGTCGATAAGCTCACGCGACCTCGCGTCATTGACGAAACGGCTCGCGGACATGAGCGCCGAGATCGAGGCGATCGACAAGGCGTCGAACGGGCACGATCCGGCCATGCAGGCCCTGGACACGGAGGACGAACGATTGGATGAACACGAGGATTGACGGGGCGAGCTGCCAGATCATCCCCGACGATTTGTACACCAGCGGAGAGCCGAGCCTCAACAGGCTCGCCGCAGCGGCGGGCGACCGGTTCGACGTCTGGCAGCGGCAGATCAACCGGATCATCCTCGCGAAAAGCGCCGACGGCTTCTGGAGCGCCCGCAACGCCGTGCTGTCGATCCCGCGCCAGACCGGCAAGACCTACGACATCGGCTGGGTCGCGATCCACCGCGCCGCCCGAACCCCCGGCATGCGCATCGTGTGGACGGCCCAGCACTTCAGCGTCATCAAGGACACGTTCGAAAGCCTGTGCGCGATCGTCCTGCGCCCCGAAATGAGCGGTCTCGTTGACCCCGACCACGGCATATCCCTGGCCGCCGGCAAGGAGGAAATACGCTTCCGCAACGGGTCGCGCATCTTCTTCCGCGCGCGAGAACGAGGCGCATTGCGAGGCGTCAAGAAGATCGCCCTGCTCGTCATCGACGAGGCCCAGCACCTGTCCGACTCGGCGATGGCGTCGATGCTGCCGACCCAGAACCGCGCCTGGAACCCCCAGACCATCTACATGGGCACCCCGCCCGGGCCAAGGGACAACGGCGAAGCGTTCACCCGCCTGAGGGACAAAGCGCGCGCCGGCCGCACCCACTCGACCCTCTACGTCGAATTCACCGCAGACCGCGACGCCGACCCCCTCGACCGCCAGCAATGGAGGAAAGCCAACCCCAGCTACCCCGCCCACACCAGCGACGAATCCATCGCCAACCTGTGGGAAAACCTCACCGGCGACGACTTCCGCCGCGAAGCCCTCGGCATCTGGGACGAACACGCCCTCAGCCAGGCCATCGACCGCCGCCAATGGGAGGAAGCCACCATCGACAAACGCCGCCCCGGCGGCGTCATGAGCTTCGGCATCGACATGAACCCCCAACGCACGCGCCTGACCATCGGCGCATGCATGCGCTACGACGACAACACCGCCCACATCGAACTCGCCGAATACAGGGACACCAACCAAGACGGCACCATGTGGGCCGTCAACCTCATCGACAAGGTCTGGGAACAAACCGCCGCGCTCGTCATCGACGGGCAAAGCCCCGCCACCGCGCTCCTGCCCGACCTCGCCCAGGCCGGCGTCACCGTCACCGTCACCGCCGCCACCGACATGGGCCGCGCCTGCGGCCGCCTCCAGGACATGCTCAGAGACGGCACCCTCACCCACCTGCCCGAAGACGGCCAACAACCACTCTGGCAAGCCGCCGCCAAAGCCACCACACGCCCCATCGGCAAAAACGGACTCTTCGGATGGAACCGACCCGACGACGACACCGACATCAGCCCACTCAACGCCGTCACCCTCGCCCTCCACGGGGCCATGACCACCAGAAGAGACCCCACCCAAGAAACGGAGACATGGTTCTAATGCCCACCACCGACCACAACGGCGTCGCCATCACCAACCCCGCCACCCAAGACGCCTACCTCGCCGTCCAATCCGCCAACATCACCCGCATCAAAGGCGTCGAAGACGACGACATGCCCACCATCCAAAAACTCCTCACAACATGGCGCGACCACTACGCACGCAACATGCTGAGAGCCGAATACTACCAAGCCCGATACCGATACAACGGCGTCGCCTACAGCATCCCCAAAGAAATGCGCGCCCTCGCCAAACCAATGATCGGATGGCCCAACAAAGCAGTCCGAGCGCTCGCCGACCTCAACGTGTTCGAGGGCTTCGACGCGCCCGACCCGCTGCAAGCGCAGGTGGACGAGCTCGTGGACGACAACGCATGGGACACCGACATCTCCGAGGCGATCACCAGCGCCTACATCCACGGATGCAGCTTCATCACCGTGTACGAAGACCCCGACGAACCCGGCCGCATCCTCATGCTGCCCCGCTCGGCGGACTGGAGCGCGGGCATCTGGGACCGCCGGCGCCGCCGTCTCGGCTCGGCCTTGACCATCACCGACAAGGACGACAGAACCGGGCGCATCACCGCGTTCACCGTATGGCTGCCCGGCAAGGTCTACGAAATCGACAACAGCGAAGGCCCGTGGACGGCGCGGACGATCGAAACCAACCTCGACCGGCCAAGCGTCGTGCCCCTCGTCAACGACGCCCAGTCCTACCATCCGCTGGGCAACAGCCGCATCACCCGCACACTGATGAACCTGACCGACTTCGGCCTGCGAACCATGGTGCGCATGGAGGCCACCGCCGAATTCTATGCAGCCCCCCGCGTGTGGTTCATCGGAGCGTCGAAGAAGTTCACCGACGACACATGGAGCAGCATCGTGAGCGTCATGAACGGCATGCCCGCCAACAAGAACGGCGACAAGCCCACCATGCAGCAGCTCCAGCAGGCATCCATGACCCCGCACGCCGACATGCTGCGCACCATCGCCCTCATGGTCAGCTCCGAAACCGACATCCCCGTCAACGACCTCGGCATCACGATGGACAATCCCGCCTCGGCCGAGGCGATGGCCGAAGCCGAACGCAAGCTCTCCCGCACCGCCGACCGGCAAAACAAACGCTTCGGCCGCGCGTTGAAGGAAGCCATGAGCATCGCACTGGCCTATCAGGGCGCAGACCCTGACGCATTGCGCGAACTGCGACCCATCTGGGCACCGGTCAAGGAAGCCAGCGACGCCGCCCGCGCCGACTGGTACCAGAAGGTCGCATCCACCAACCCCGCCTTCGCCGACAGCGACGTGGGCCTGAGCCGCGCCGGCCTGACATGGGACGAAATCAAAGCCCACCGAACCTACGAACGCCAACAGCGCACCCAGCAATCCATCGACGAGCTCAGAGCCAAACTGACGATCGCCAAGACCGACGGCAAGGAGGCCGAAGCCAATGAGCAGCAAACCGGCCAACCTGCCGCTGAACAACCTCACTCCACAGCAGCGCCAAGCATTCCAAACCCATCTTGACGACCTCTGGGACGACTATCAGGACGCGCTCGCCGACCTGTCCCTTGAGGCCAAGCAGCTCGCGGCCGGAGTTGCGTGGGACAATTTTGAAGACCCGCTGCACTACCTTCGCACGGAAGTGTTCGAGACCTACGCGGATCGCGCCAACCAAGTCGCCAACGACTACTATGACGCGGTGCGATCCGCATGGGCCGAAGCCGCCGGCGTGGAACTGCCGTCCTACGAACCGTCGCAGGTGAGCGCGGATCGCGCCTTCTGGCAGATCGTCGGAGGATACAACAGCACCGACCACGTCGGACTCAAATTCGTGGACGTCATCAACCACCGCAGTCGCGCTGGGCTGACGATGGACGACCTATGGGCCATGAAGACCGACGGATACGGACAAGACGAATGGATGAACCTCGCCGCCGACATCGTGGGCGTCACGGCACGACTCACGGCCAAATTCAACGGCGAGCACGATCCCTCGCAACCGCGCTACGCCCGCGTTCCGGTCGGCCCGACCTGCGCGTTCTGCATCCTCATGGCCTCGCGAGGCTTCGTCTACTGGAGCGAGGAAAAGGCCGGCGGACGGGACAATCGATATCACAAGAACGACGACTGCCGCATCGTATCCAGTTGGGGAGAAGCCCACGTCAAAGGCTACGACCCGGAAGGCATGAAAGCCCGATACCTGCAATGCCGCAAGACGATCGCCGGCATGCTCAATCGCGACGAATATGGAAAATACGTCGCCCGTATGAAGGACGCAGGTAAAGACGAAGACGAGATAGACGACTACAACCTGTGGACGACGCATCGCATCACCGAGGAAATGAGCCAGCGCGACCGTCGATGGCTGTACGACGGCACCACGCCGGAACCCTCCGTGGAAAGCGCAAGGGCGTGGTCTGAACTTCAGAAGCACGAACGCAAAACGCTCGACGCCCTCAAAGACAACGGGTTTGCCGTGACAGTGCGCGAAAGAAGCGACAAACAAGGCGTGAAGACATCAGACGCCATCATCAACGGTAAACGAGTGGACTTCAAAGCGCCGGAAGGACACGGCAAAAACACCATAGACCAGCTTCTCCGATCCGCAGCCCGCCAAGGAGACGCCGCAGTCATTCATCTGCAAAAGGAAAGAACGGAACTGGACGCCGAAGCCTGCAAAGACTACATACGGTCATCGCTTCGACGCAGACGTCTCGACTACGTTCTGCTCATCGACTACGACGGGAACATCGTCAGGGTCGAACGCGATACGGAAACGGCTTCTCACTCCCAGAGCCAATAACGGGTTCGAGGTAGAGAAGCCAAGACAATTCCAGTCTAACAGATTTTCAGCCACCCGCACGGGCGGCTTTTTTAATGCCCGGAAAGGGCTCAACCACAAGGAGAACAACCATGTTCCTCACCCCCACACCCCATCACATCCGATTCGTCGCGGCCCCGCCGGAAGGCGGCAAGTCCACCGGCGGCACCGGGCAACCGCCGGCATCGGCCGGCACGGAGAACGCCGGCGATCCGATCGACTGGGAAGCCAAATACAAGGAAGCGCTCGGCCACTCGCGCGACTGGGAAAAGAAAGCGAAGGCCAACAAGGCCGCCGCCGACGAGCTGGAAAAGCTCAAGGAATCCCAAATGAGCGAAACCGAGAAGGCCGCCAAGCGCACGCAGGAACTCGAAGCGCAGGTAGCCGCCTACAAGGCCAAGGAACAGCAGGCCGACTGGAAGGCGCAGGTGTCGGCCGAGACCGGCGTACCCGCCGACGTGATCGAAGGCGACAGCCTCGAAGCCATGCAATCGCACGCCAAGCGCATCCACGAGCTGCTCAACCCCAAACCCAAGGCCCCGGCCGTGCACGGCGCGGACCGCCAGCCGTCCGGCAAAGGCCCGAACGAGAGCATGGTCAACTACCTGCGCAACCTCGGCCTCTAACCGGCCAACACCTCCTCACCCCTCATCTGAAAGGAAACCATCATCATGGCACTCGACACCAGCAAGGTGCTGCTCCCCAAGGAAGTAGCCACCGTCATCACCAAGCGCGCCAAGGACACCAGCACCATCGCCGCGCTCTCCCCGAGCGAACCCCAGCTCTTCCTCGACAAGGACTACATGGTCTTCACCGGCAATTCCGAAGCCGAGGTCGTCGCCGAAGGCGCACAGAAGTCCAGCTACGAGGAAACCCTCACCCCTGTCGTCGGCAAACGCTTCAAGGTGCAGACCACGACCCGCGTCAGCAGCGAGCTCCAGTGGGCCGACGAAGACGCCAAACTGGAGATCACCAGCAAGATTCTGGCAGATCAGGCCGCAGCGATGGGCCGCGTCCTCGACTACGTCATCTACCACGCCTTCGACCCCAAGAAGAAGACGACCCTCGAAGGCTTCAACGCGCTCGCCAAAAGCGCGGTCGGCGTGACGGCCACCGACGATCGCGTCGCCGACATCGACAGCCTCGCCGAGGTCGTCAGCGACGAGTACGACATCAACGGCATCGCCCTGTCCAAGACCATGGCGAACGAGCTGCGCAAGATCCGCGTGCCCTCCACCGGCCAGCGCTTCTACCCGGAAATCCCGATCAACCTCCAGGTCGGCAGCCTCGACGGCATCCCCGCCGCCACGTCCGGCACGGTCAACGGCCGCCTCATCACCCCGGCGACCGGCATCCTCGCCTTCCTCGGCGACTTCCGCCTCATCAAGTGGGGCATGGTGCGCGACATCTGGAGCGAGATCATCGAATACGGCGACCCCGACGACACCGGCAAGGACCTCAAGGGCGTCAACCAGATCGCCTACCGCACCGAGGCCATGTACAGCTACGCGATCCTCGACCCCAAGGGCATCGCCGTGCTCAAGAAGCCGACCTCCACCGGCAGGACGGCCAAGTGATGGCCGCGCCCCTCACCCAGACGCTCGTAGTGCAGAAAACCGACGAGGCCGACGACTCCGGCCTCGCCATCCCTGTGCGTCTGGTAAAGCCCGACGGCACCCCGTTCGCCGAAGGCGTCGCCACCGTCTCATGGGACTCGATCACCGGCAAGCCCGCGACCTTCACCCCGCCCGCGCCGACCGCCAGCGCGCGCGGCGGCGTGCTCCAGCAGGCGGCCGAAGCGCAGCTCGCCGCATCCGCCGACTCGGCGGCCATCATCGCGAAGGTCAACGCCACGCTGACCAAGCTCAAGGCCGCCGGCATCCTCGCCTAAGGAGACCCCGCATGGACGGATACCCCAGCACCCCGCTCAACCTGTCCGACGGCACAACCATGACGCAAGACGGCGGGGGAGAGGACGAAACGGACGACGAGAAGCCGTTCGCGCAAGTCGGCGACCTCGAAGCCCGATGGCACGCGCTCACCGGCGACGAACGAACCCGCGCCGAGACGCTGCTACAGGACGCGAGCGACCTGATCCGCACCACATGCCCCCAATGGGCCAACGCCAAACCCGCCACGTTGAAACGCATCGCCTGCATGGCCGTCAAACGAGCCATGCAGGCCGGCCCCGACATGTCGGGCGTGACCCAATCCACCCAGACCGCCGGCAGCTACAGCGAAAGCCTGAGCTACGCCAACCCCGCCGGCGACCTCTACCTCACCACCTCCGAAAAGGAAGCGTTGGGCGGCGACGGCGAGGCATGGGCATACGACATGGCCGGAGGCGCGGCATGAAAGGCGAGACCATCACCCTCATCCACCGCACCCCGGCCGGCCATGATCCCGGCGGCGGCATCATCTGGGACACCGAACAGGAAACCGTCGAAGACGTGCTCATCCAGGACGGCAGCCAATCGAACCTCACCGACGGCATCCGCCCCGACGGCATCCGAGTCGCCAAAACCATCCACATGCCCCGCGCATGGCCCTACCGGAGCCTGCGCGGGGCCAAGGCGGTCATCGACGGCGTCGCATACACCGTGATCGGAGACCCCCGCCCCTACACGGGCGGCATCACCCCGACCCGCTGGAACCTCACCGTCGAACTCGCCGCCACCAGAGGATAGGAGACCGGCACATGGCAAAGGTAAAACTCAACCTCGCCGGCTTCCGCGCGGTACGCCAATCCGCACCCATCCAGCAGGCCATCGACCAACAGGCCACGCTCATCGCCGCCAGCGCCAACAGCATGGCACAGGTCGAAGGCGCGACCTACGAGGCCGCACCCCATGTCAGCACCACCAAAGGCAGCGTCGCGCTCGCCACGACCGGGCACGGCTCCGAAGGCAACGTGAAGGCGATGGAGGACAACGCGAAGCACAACACGCTGCTCAAGGCGGTGAAACGGCGATGAGTCTCAACCTCGAAAAAACGGTCAAGGACTGGATCGACACCGACCCCAACGGCGACGGCCTGACCGCATACCTCGAAGTGCCCGCCGACCGGCCCAAGCGGTTCGTGACCATCGAGCGCGTCGGCGGCAGCGAGAACGAATACAGCAGCCACCCCATCCTCGCCATACAGGTATGGGCGGAAACCCGATGGCAGGCCGCCCAGCTCGCCACCGGCACGCTGCTGCCCCGACTGCTCGACCTCGACCTGCTCGACCCCATCGCCGCCGTCGGCGTGGAAAGCGTCATCGACTTCCCCGACCCCGGCCCGCCGCCCCAGCCCCGATACCAGATCACCATCCAGCTCGACGCCGCCACCCAATAAGACGACGCCGCACCATCCGAAAGGCACCATCATGGCCGAAACCAACCACAACAACAAGAAAAACGTCAGCCTCGGCAAGCCCAAGAAGACCGGCTGCCTCTACTACGCGCCCGCCGGCACCGCACTGCCCACCGACGCGACCACCGCACTGCCGGCAGCCTACACCTGCGTCGGCTACCTGTCGGAGGACGGCGTCACCAACGCCACCGACACCGACACCACCGACATCAACGAGATGGGCGGCATCAAGGTACTGTCCGAGATCAGCGGCTACGGCGAGACATGGCAGTTCAACATGATCGAAACCAACGAAGCCAGCCTCAAACTGCGTTTCGGCACCGCGAACGTCACCGGCACCGCCGACAAGCTCACCGTCTACCACGCCATCCCGTCCGGCGAAAGCCTCGTCCTCGTGTTCGAGATCGCCATGACCGGCAACCGCGTCAAGCGCATCGTAGTCGCCGACGGCACCATCACCGAATTCGACGACACCACCTACAGCGCCGGCGACGCCATCGGCTACGGCGTGACCATGAGCGCCAACCCCAGCGACCTCATCAACGGGTCCACCAGCGTCGAATACATCGCCAACGTCGCCACCGCCTCGCTCAGCAAGTGATCCCACCCCGCGCCCGCCGTCCGGCGGGCGCACCCCTCTGAAAGGACACGCATATGGCAGCCAAGCAGCCGCATGACCACAAAACCACGAAAAACCAGCCCAAGACCGTCGAGGCCATGGGCGTCACCCTCGCCGTCAGCCCCGCGATCTTCGACGACCTCGACATGGTCGAATACCTCTACGACCTCCAAACCGCCCAGTCCGGCAACGGTGCCGGCGCGTTCGCCATCGTCCCCTTCCTCAAGAAGCTCTGCGGCCCCCAGTACACGGCCATGAAGGACGCATTGCGCGACCCCGACACCGGGCGCGTGAGCATCGACAAGGTCAGCGAATTCATCGCCCAGCTCCTCGAACAGGTCGCCCCAAACTCCTGACGCTCATAGGAATGCTCGCCACGGCACCCGACGCGCTCGAAGCGGACTTCCAGCGTTTCTATGGGCTTAACACCGACCTCATATGGACTGGCGAACTGCCCGCCAACCGGGCGGCCGCACTGGCCGCCAACCTCCCCCGCCAGTCCATCATCTGGCAAAAACTCAACCCGCGCCTCGCATGGGACGACCAAACCTACCTCCTCGCCGACATCCGCGACAGCCTCGCGTTCCTCGCCTGGACGAAAACCAAGGAAGCCTCACGCAAGGGCGCGCGCTGGCGCGGACAACTCCAACGCCCCGGCACCGTCCGGCATGAAGCCACGGGCGGCGAGGTCATGGCGATGGACGACGAACAACTAGCCGCATACCTGGCCGCACCGCGCACCACCATCAGGGAGGCATAGCATGGCAATCGAGATCGCCACCGCGTTCGTACAGATCGTGCCCAGCATGAAGGGCGTCGGCAAGGCCATCGAATCGGCGTTCGGCAGCGCATCGGAAACCGCCGGCAACACCGCCGGCATCAAAGCCGGCAACGGCTTCGCCGGCGGCTTCGGCGCGAAACTCGGCGTCATCACCGGCATCGCGCAAAGCGTCGCGGGCAAGGCCATCGAAGCGTTCATGGGCCTGTCCGGCGAGATCACCAGCGCATCCGACAGCGCCCAGAAGTTCGCCAGCACCCTGAACTTCGCCGGCGTCAGCGAACAGCAGATCAAACGACTCACCGCCAGCACGCAGGACTACGCCGACAAGACCGTCTACGACCTCAACGACATCCGCAACACCACCGCCCAGCTCGCCGCCAACGGCGTGCCCAACTACGACAAGCTCGCCGAAGCCGCAGGCAACCTCAACGCCGTCGCCGGCGGCTCCGCCGACACCTTCAAGTCCGTGGCGATGGTGCTGACGCAGACCGCCGGCCAGGGAAAACTCACGACCGAGAACTGGAACCAGCTCTCTGACGCGATCCCCGGCGCGAGCGGCAAAATCCAACAGGCACTCAAGGAGGCCGGAGCCTACACCGGCAACTTCCGCGACGCGATGGCCGACGGGCAGATCACCGCGCAGGAATTCAACGACGCGATCATGTCGCTCGGCTTCACCGACGCCGCCGTGGAAGCCGCCACATCCGCCAGCACCATCGAGGGAGCCACCGGCAACCTCGAAGCCGCGTTCGTCAAGCTCGGCGCGAGCGTGCTCGACAGCGTCAAACCCGCCATCACCGGCGGCATGAGCTGGATCGCCGACGGCGTCACCAACGCCGTGCCCGTCGTCCAGGCAGGCATCGAAGGGCTCATCGGCTGGTTCCAGCGCCTCTACTCCAAACTGGAGGAAAACGGCGCGATCACCGCGTTCAAATCCGCGTGGGACACCATCAGGGACGCGATCATGGGCGTCGTCAACATGGTCATCGACTGGGCGCACATGATCCCTCCCGAAGGTCTCGCCGACGGCATCAAACTCGTCGCCGACACGCTCAACTGGTTCATCCAGCACGGCAAGGAACTCGCGCCCATCATCATCGGCATCGGCACCGCGTTCGCCGCAGTCAAGGGCTATCAGGCGCTCAACAGCGGTCTACAGGCGCTCACCGGAACCATGAACACGGTGACGACCGCCGCCAAGGGCATCAGCAACGGCATCATGCTCATGATGGACTTGGGTGGCCCGATTCAAATGCTCAAACAGATGGGCTCCAGCCTCAGCCTCGTCAAGACGGCTCAGACCGCGTGGAGCGCCGCCACCAAAATGGCGACCGCCGTGCAGGGCGCGTTCAACGCCGTCATAGCGGCAAACCCCATTGGCGCTATCGCCGTCGCCATCGCGGCCGTCGTGGCCACGCTCGTCTGGTTCTTCACCCAGACCGAGGTCGGCCGCAAGGCATGGGCCGCGTTCACCTCATGGCTCACGGACACGTGGAACACGATCGTCGCCACCGCGCAAGACCTATGGAACGGGCTCGGCGAATTCCTCGCCAACCTATGGGCCACGATCACAGGTACCGTGCAATCCGCATGGGACGGCATCGCCGGCTTCTTCACGGGCCTATGGCAGACGATCAGCGGCGGCGTCACCGGCGCATGGACGTCGATCACCACGTTCCTGTCCGGCGTGTGGACCGGCATCAGCACGACCGCCACGACGATCTTCACCGGGATACGAGACTTCATCGTCAACGTGTTCACCGTCATCGGCGCGCTCATCGTCGCACCCTTGCAGGCGATCCAGAACGGCATCAACACCGTGTTCGGCTGGATACTCTCGTTCATCACCCAGCAGATGAACAGCACGAACACCGTGTGGAGCACCATCTGGACGGCGATCTACAACGTCGTCAACACGATCTTCACGCTGATAAGCGGCTACATCTCGACCGCGGTGAACGCGATCCGCACGGTCATCGTCGTGTTCCTCAGCCTCCTCAAGGGAGACTGGCAGGGCGCATGGGACGCGATCAAATCGTTCTTCACGACCACATGGGACGGCATCAAAGCGTTCCTGTCGAACATCCTCGACGGAATCAAGGCCGTCTGGACCACCGTATGGACCGCCATCAGCACGTTCTTCACCGACGTGTGGAACAAGATCGTCGCGTTCTTCATGCCGATCATCAACGGCATCAGGACCACGATCGGCACCGTCCTCAACGCCATCAGCGGCGTATGGACGAGCATCTGGAACGCGGTCAGGTCCGTCGCGTCCACCATCTGGAACGCGATCAGCGGCGTGGTGTCCACATGCATCCAGAATGTGAGCAACACCATCTCGACCGTCCTGAACGCCATCAGCGGCGTGTGGACGAGCGTATGGAACCGCGTCGGCTCGTACCTGTCGAACATCTGGCACGGGATCACGTCGGCCGTGTCCAACGGCATCCAATCCGTGTCGAACACCGTCGGCCGCATCCGCGACACCGTGCTCGGCGCGGTCAGCGGGGCGGGCCGATGGCTGTACGACACGGGCCGTCAGGTCATCCAAGGCCTCATCAACGGCATCGGCGGCGCGTTCCAGTGGGTCAGGAACACGATCAGCAACCTCGGCAGCAGCCTCGTCGGCTGGGCCAAGAGCGTGCTCGGCATCCACAGCCCGTCACGCATCTTCCGCGACGAGGTCGGCAAATGGATACCCGCCGGCATGGCCCAGGGCATCGACAAGGCCAGCGGCCTCGTCGAGGACAGCATCGACGGTCTGACCGACATGATCCCCACCGTGAGCCTGAAGACCGACACCAGCATGCTCGAAACCCCATACGCCTACCAGACCCGCATCACGGGCGGCCGGATGGCCTACACGATCGACAGCAGCCAAGGCGAATACGCGACCAAACAGGACATCATCGACGCCATCGATCAGGCGCTCAGCAGCGGCATCACGCTCAACCTGTCCGACCGAGGCGGCGAGGTCATGGCCGGCAAGCTCGCCAAACCCATGAGCTACGAACTCAACTACCTCGCCATGAGAGGCCGTTAAAACCAGAGAGGAAAGCATCATGCTCTACCAGCGACGCATGCGCCTGCCGCATGTCGAAGACCCCACGCTCAACGGCGTCCCGCTGGAACGCATGATGTTCTCCCTCGCCGCCGACGGCATCACCATCGACGCCACCAAGCCCACAACCAGCACGCAGGACATGCCCGGCCGCGACGGACAACTCGACCTCACCCTCGAAGACCCCACCGGGGCCGCGTACATGGGCAACCGCGCCATCACGCTCAGCCTGTACGCCATCGGCGGCGAAGACGACATCCTCGCCGCCAAAACCCGGCTCGCCGCCCTCGCCGGCACCATCGTCACGCTCTCATGGCGCAGCCTGCCCGGCGAATACGAGGGTCGCATGAGCCTCGGCGCATGGGAGGACAAATGGGCCGGCCCCCGACAGATCGCCACGCTCGTCACCGTGAGCATCGACGTCCACCCCTACCTGATCGGCCGCAGCCGATCCATCGCGCTCAAAACGGACGCGAACACGATCCACGTCAAAGGCAACCGGCCATGCTGGCCCACATGGACGCTCACCCCCGCCGCCGACGCCAAGACCGTCAGCATCAAGGACGCGCACGGCCACAAACTCGCCGTCACGTCCACCACCGCCATCACTGGACGCATCTCCATCGACACCGACCCCGACCACCGGGAGCTGCGCGTCAACGGCAACCTCATGGCCCCAACCCTCGAATCCGACTACTTCCCCCTATTGCCCGGCCTGAACATGCTCACCCTCACCGGAGCCACCGCCGCCAGTCTCGCGTACAGGCCACTCACACTCATCTAGGAGCACACTCATGCGATACATGATCTTCGACCGCTGGGGCAACCCGCTCGGCGACCTGCCCTACGCCATCAAAGCCATCCGCACCAGAGCCACCGACGGCACCGACACCCTCGACATCACCACCATCGGCGAGATCAACAAGGACGAACGCATCGTCTTCAAGGACTCGATGGGCCGCTGGGCGGAATACCTGTGCCAGTCCACCCAGACCGCCCGCGCCGCAGGCATGCCCGTCACCGTCGCCTACTGCACCGGCAGCATCGCGGAACTCTCGCGCACCTATATCGAGGACAAACGCAACCGCAACGCGAACGCCAAAGCCTGCCTCGCCAAAGCCCTCGAAGGCACCCGGTGGGCGGTCGGCACCGTCGAGACCGGCACCATCACCGGCACGGCCGACCTCAGCTTCTACCACTGCACCGTCCTCGAAGCCATCCAGAAGACCGCCGACACCTACGGGCTCGAAGTCCAGACCGAATACCAGCCCGACCCGACCGGCAACCGGATCGGCCGGCGCATCATCCACCTCGTCGAACACCGGGGCACCGCCAACACCACGAAACGCTTCGAATACGGCAAAGACCTCACCCAAATCAAACGCGACATCGACAGCGGCGACGTCATCACCCGCCTCTACGGGTGGGGCAAAGGCATCGAACAAACCAACGACCAAGGCGAGGCCACCGGCGGATACAGCCGCAAAATCAGCTTCGCCGACGTCAACAACGGCAAACCCTACGTCCAAGACGACCAAGCGCTCGCCAACTGGGGCATACCCGGCCCCGACGGCACCAGACACCACAGCGAAGCAAGCGTGGACTTCCCCGACTGCGAAGACCCCAAGGAACTCCTAAACCTCACCAAAGCGGCGCTCAAGACCCGCACCACGCCGACCGTCAGCTACACGGCCGACGTGACCGCACTCGGCCAAGCCGGATACGACCCGGAAGGCACGGACGTCGGCGACAGCGTGCAGATCATCGACACCAGCTTCACCAATCCCCTCCGCCTCGAAGGCCGCATCCTCCAGATCGAGGAAGACCTAGCCGGCAGCCTCGCCGAAACCAAGATCACCCTCGGCAACATCCGGCAATCCTACACGCAGCGCCTCGCCGCCCAACAGCAGGCCCTCGACAAACTCGTCTCCAACTCCGGCGCATGGAACAGCGCCGCCGGCGGCACCGGCCCGTACATGAAGGACCTCATCGACCGCATCAACCAGATCATGAACGCCACCGGCGGATACACGTACCTCAAACCCGGCCAAGGCATCTACGTGTACGACAAGCCCGAAGACCAGAACCCCACCCAATGCATCCACATCGGCGGCGGCTACTGGCGCATCGCCGACCACAAGAAAGCAAACGGAGACTGGGACTTCCGCAGCCTCGCCAACGGCAAGGGCCTCTTCGCCGACACCATCTTCACCGGCCGACTCTCCGACGCAGCAGGCCTCAATTTTTGGGATATGGACACCGGCGAATTCAGCCTGTCCGCCCGCAGCGCCGTGGGCGGCAAGACCGTGCAGGAATACGCCGACGGCGCGCTCTCCGACGCGAACTCGTACACCGACGCGGCCAAGCAGGCGGCGATCACCGAGGCCAAGCGTCAGGCCGACGCGGCCGACACGGCCAAGCTCGCCGAAGCGAAGAAGTACGCCGAGGCCGATGCGACGAACAAGGCGAACGCGGCCCTCGAGGCGGCGAAGAAGGCGGCAGCGGCCGGCGACACCAGCACGCTCGAAGCCGCCAAATCGTATGCCGACAACACGGCCACGAGCCATGTGAACACGTTCGAGAAGGCGCTCACGCAACAGTACATCTTCAACAAGCTCACGAACAACGGCCAGCTGCAGGGCCTGTACATGAGCGGAGGACTGCTGTACGTCAACGCCACCTACCTGCGAAGCGGCATCATCAGCGGCGCGAGAAGCTACTGGAACCTCGACTCCGGAATCTTCAGCATGAGCGACGCGAACGGATTCGAAACGGTTCATCTCGACGGCGACGGAGTCCATAACACGCTCACCGGCACCTTCCAGACTGGCACGTCCGGATCTCGCCTGTGGATGAGCCCGAAATTCAAACAGAAGCCGATCGGAGGATCCGCCGACATCACCGGCGCCGGCATCTCGTTCATCCACGCAACCACGGCGGCGCAGCAGCCATACATCGCTGCCGAGTCCACGAATTCCGAGATGGGCGAGATCTCGACGCTCACCTTCAACGGCGGTCGTCGCGCGAACACAGATCCAGGCGCCTTCGTACGAGTCGGCAGCACGAAAACCGACAACGCCAAGATGCGAGGTGTCTTCCAGGCACTCGTCATGCGCGACTACAGCCTGTCGTCAAATGACGCGAACAGCTCCGGCGCACGACTGGTGTCTTCGGCCTCTCCAGACACAAACGCGATGGACACGTATTCGGAACTTGCGGCATGGGATCCAAACGGCGCCGTCGGGGTGAAGGCGGACATCAACACCGGATACCTCTACCTAGGGGGCTTCCTCGGGGGCTATACGAACCGTCACACACTCGATGGATCCAGGGCATGGAAGGCATGGATGCCGAACGGCGGGGCAATATCGGTCGGTGCGGCCGCGGCCGTGCACTTCACCGTGTCATCGCCGGCAAAATACGGCAGATACTACGCCGTCGCAAACGCTGACGGAGAATGGGGCGGCATCATCATGCACGTCAAAAACACCGGAGGACAATCCGGATGGGACATCCTAATGTACAACGCCGACCGGAACCCATGTACGGTCGACATGTATTGCGACACCTTCGGATGGCTCGTCAAATAAGGAAAGCCAAACATGAGACAAACCATGACAATGAGCGACGGGAACATCATCGTCAACTGCGACGAACCCATCAACGGATACCAGCAATTCGTCTTCTCCCCAGGAACCATTGCATCCTGGACGGCACTGCTCGGACTTGGATCCACAGCCGAAGCAGTCGCCGCGATAATGCAAGGCGTCGAGGACACGACGCGATACGATCCGTCAACCGGCAGGGGGGTCTGGACGGAGGCCTATGAAGCGCTCGAAGCGGCGCTGAACGACAGTGCGGCGGACATGTCAATGCTCGCCGATGACGGAACCGTCCAGAACGATCCGCTGACTGTAGCCCGCAACGACACCAGAAAAGGCATGCACCTACCAACCATCCCGCAACAGGCGCAATCGGTATCGACATACGCCCTCGAAGACTCAGACGCCGGAACCGGCATAGACACGTCCTGCGTTGACGCACAGGCGCTTTCCGACCTGCTCTCGGACAAGACGGTTGCCAATGCCATCGACAACGACGAGGAAAGCTTCTACGCAAGCCTCATGCCGCAACCAATAACCAGATGAAAGGTAGTAGAAAAATGAACGATGACCAGCAGTACGTCAGCTTCGACCGACTCGTATCGCAGAAGCTTTCCGAACAACTCGCCGACGCGAACCGGCAGATCGCCACACTCGCCGCCATGTGCGACATCAAGGACGCGCAGATAGCCGAACTCCGCAGCCAGCTCGAAAACAAGGACGACGGCAATGGCAACGCTTGACAGCTTCCGCGAAGCCACAGGCGAACCCATCCAACTCGACCTAGCCAACGGCTACATCGCAGACATACGCCTCAACGCCGGCGACATCAACGGCCGCACCATCACCGTCGAACTCACCGACAACGGCACACCCATCACCACAACCGCCGAAATCACCTGCGCGCTCGACTACAACACCAGTCCCGGCAGCAGCCTCGGCGACCGCGTGACCATGAGCCCGGTCAGCGGCGCGGCCACGGCCACGTTCCGCGCAGCGGTGCCCCGCAAGGCGCTCGCCAAGCCCGGACGCATCCTGTTGGGCATCGAGATCAGCAGCGGCGGCCACAAGGTGTGCTCGCGCAACTTCTACGGGCTCGTGGAACGCGCCGTGTTCGACGCCACGTCACCCGACGCGGACGACAAGCTCGGCCGAATCGAACAGCTCATCCTCGACGCCGACAAGGCAACCAGCAGCGCCAACACCGCAGCAGGCAAGGCCAACACGGCCGCGACGGCGGCGAACACGGCGGCCGCGGCCGCGAACACCGCCACAGGCAAGGCCAACACCGCCACCACGAACGCCAGCGCGGCGGCCACGGCCGCGAGCACTGCGGCATCCAAGGCGAACGGCGCGGCTAGCTCGGCCACCACGGCCGCATCCAACGCCAACGACAAGGCCACGGCGGCAGACACGGCCGCGACCGCAGCGGCCACGGCGGCCGGCAAGGCCAACGACGCCGCATCCAAGGCAACCAGCGCCGCCGGCGACGCACGCGACGCCGCCGAAGCAGCCCGCACCTCGACCATCGAATACGCGCAGCTCTCCGACGACTGCAAGGAAAAGATCGCCGCCAGCGCCAGCGCGGGCGTGGTCTTCGCCACACAGGCCGAAATCGACGAACAGTACGAGACCGTGATCGACCCCGCCCTGGGCGGCGACGCGATCCATCCCCTCACCCAAGACGACATCGATTGGGCGCTCTCCATCATCAACCAGTAGGAAGGAACATCATGGCGAACACGCAGAAGGTCATGACCTTGGAGGACACCGCCAAGCTCATCGCCAAAGTCCACGCCAACGCCACAGGCGGCGCGAAGTTCGAATACGACAACGCCAAGGGCGAATACGGCAACATCGCCGCCTACATGGCCGCCCACAAGGACGGCAAGGTGTACGGCGTGAAATTCCCCAAATACACGTACAGCAACACGCCAACCGGCGTGAAGACCCGAGACAACGCCAACCTGACCATCGAGATCAGCACCAACGCCAAGGCCGGACGCGACGACTACGCGCCCCTGAACGCCTTCCGCACATGGGACGTCAACGCCACCGTGGACGACGACGGCGTGCCCCATGTCACCGCCATCGACGGCATCGACACCCGCTTCAAACGCGACGGCAGCAACGGCGACGTGTACGTCATGACATGCCCCGGATACTACAAGCTCGAAAGCACGAGCACCCACAACGAATTCCTGTACAGCGACACCCAGTACGACGGTTACGCGCCATTGCCCGGCGTGCTGCTGCCCGACGGCAGCAAACGGCCATGCCTGTTGTTCGCGAAATACGCCGCCTCCCTCGACTCCCAGCAACGCCCCCTGTCCGTCAGCGGCAAGGAGATCGACCGAGAATTCGGCTCCCAGAACCGAGCCATCGACTACGCGCTCAAGAAAGGCAAGGGCTACGCCGGCCGCTGCGCCGGCGACACCTTCTATGTCCAGCTCATGCTCATGCTCAAATACGCCACCAAAAACTCGGACGTGCTCGGCGGCTGCTGGCAGTACACGCCTCAGACCGCCGTCACCAAGGCCGAAACCGGCGTCAAGCGCGTCATCATCGCCACCAGCTACGCCAACAACTTCGACGTCGGCAGCACCGTCAATGTCGGCACCGACAAGGAACGCAACAACGCCGGCAACTACAGCGCCGCCCGGGCACGCACCATCCTGAGCAAGACCGCCATCGACGACAGCAACACCGCCCTCAACCTCGACGGAACCCCCATCACCACGACCACCGCATGCTTCGTCAGCAGCATGCCGTGGAAGACCGGGGCCACCGACAAGCTGCTCGGCACCGACGGCCGCCCATCCGCCGCGTTCGCCGCAAACCACCAGCCCATCCGCCTACAGGGCATCGAACTGTTCAACGGCATCTACGAAAGCGACGCCGACCTCATCGCCAACGCCGTCAAGGACAACGACAACCTCGGCCGCATCGAACTCTACCGCGTGTTCGACATCACCAAGGCATCCAAGACCTCGACGGCGAACTACACCAAGATCGGCGAATTCGCCGCACGCGACAAGACCACGAACGACTCATGGCGCTACGCCGAGGACTTCACCCTGTCCAATGGCGTAATCATCCCCACGGGACTGGGCGCGACGAGCACCACCGGCATGTGCGACGCCATCGGAGCCAACCCGCTCACATCCCAAGGCCTCCGACAGGTGCGGCGCTTCGGCTACCTCAGGGATGGGGTGCTGTACGGCGCTTTCGCCGCGGACCTCTGGCTCGACCTCGCGCACCGCTGGTGGAACGTCGGGGGCCGCCTGTCTGCGCTCGGTCGCACGAAGGCGTAGCCGCAGTGCGATGGGGGGTGAAGCGAAGCGAGAGGGCGAAAGCCCCCTTTCTACGTTTCGCAACTCTTTGGGATTTGTGGCGGTACGCCTCCGACGTCCGTGCGTGGTGCAGCGCTTCGGCAACCTCAGGGATGGGGTGCAGTACGGCGCTTTCGCCGCGAACCTCAGGAACGACCTCGCGAACCGCAGGTGGAACATCGGGGGCCGCATATCCGGTCAATCCTGTCAACACGATCATTACGCCACAACTACCCTCCACGCCAGCCAGTGAGAGGGCAAGCCACGGCCCAGCCGAAAATCAAACCGAGCACCCGGCCGGTAGGCGAACCCATCCAGCACCGTCGAACGCCGGCATAGTCCAGATAGGAAACGCTCTGAAAACCCATTGCAAGCACACCCGCTGCGCCACGCCCATGTTCGTCCGCAGGGCGATCGATCACTACCTCAAGGGCAAACGGTCCCGCCGCGACGTGACCCGCTTCCTCGAAACCCACCCCGACCTCGACCGGCTCGCCGAACGGATCGCCGACGAGATACGCGAAGGCCGATACCGCGACACCAGGATCACGTACTTCAACCGCGTCGAACCGATCAGCGGCAAACACCGCGTCATCGGCCGCGAATCGGTACGCCACCAAATCTACGACCATGTGGCCGTCATGGCTCTCCAGCCGTTGTTCGACGCGAAGGTGGGCCGATGGCAGACCGCCAGCATCCCCAATCGCGGCACCATCGACGCCCGCCGCGCGATCAAACGATGGACACGCGAACGATCCAGCAAATGGTTCGTGAAGCTCGACGTGCGCAAATACTATCCCAGCATCGACCGCCCCACATTGAAGGCGATGCTCACGCGCGACGTCGGCGACCCGATCCTGCTGCGCCTCGTGTTCCACCTCATCGACCGGTACCAAGGCGACAACGGCCTCAACATCGGCAGCTACCTGAGCCAATGGCTCGCCAACTACTACCTCAGCCACGCCTACCACTGGATCGAATCGCCGGCCATGACCATCGAACGCACCAGCCGGCGCACCGGCGAGATCACCCGCCGCCGGCTCATCACGCACCAACTGTGGTACATGGACGACCTGCTGCTCATCGGCACCTCCAAACGAGATTTGAAGATCGCCGCCCGCCGCATCGTCCGCTACCTGAAGGACGCGCTCAAACTCGACGTGCACGAGGAATGGAACTGCAAACGCCTCGACCTCGAACCCATCGACATGGTCGGCTACACGTTCCGACCCCACGGCCGCGTCAACATCCGCAGCGGCGTGTTCCTCCGCGCCCGCCGCACCTTCAACCGCGCCAGACGCCGGCCCATGACCGAACAGCTCGCGCGACGCTGCTGCTCCTACTACGGATACCTGCGCAACAGCGACAGCATCCGATATCGGCGACGCCACCGCATCGACCACACCATGCGCCGCGCAACCCGGTATTTATCCACCCAACACAGGAAGGAAAACCCATGCTCCAGACCGTATCCAGCCTCGAACCCCTCGAAGAGGTCAGCTACTACCCGCGCGGCGACGGCCTCGCGGACATCCGCATCCGCCGCAACATCACCACCGTCATGCACGGGGACGGCGAAACCGCATGGACGGAATACACCGCCGACGAAGCCTACACGATCCGCGACCTGACCGAACAGGAAGCCATCGAACAGGCCGACAGCATCTGGCTCGACTGCGTGCAGGCATCCAAATCGGACAGTCAGCGCCTCGCCGGCTTGGAGGCGTCCAGCCTCGATCAGGACGAGGCATTGGCCGAAATCTACCAGCTGCTGTCAGGGGGTGAAGCATGAGCAAAGCCATGATCCGCGTCTACGCCCGTCTCGTCATCGCCGGCCGCAAGACCATCGACGACGTGCCCGAAGCGGGCCGCGAAGCCGTACGGGCATACATCGCCGGCCTCGACGAGGGGATCGGAGAGTGAACCCCATAGCCCAGCAGCTCACCGTCTGGGCCGCCACCGGCATCATCACCGCCCTGGGCGGATACATGCTCGGCTGGTGGCGCGGCTACCGACGCAAATCCGACGCCATGCAGACCGGCGTGCGCGTGCTCCTGCTGTGCAAGCTCGAACAGATGCAGCGCGAAATGGTCGCCAACGACGGCATCGCCGACAACACCGCCAAACGGACCGCGCAGCTCGTCTACGACAGCTACCACAGCCTCGGCGGCAACGGGCACGGCACCCAAGTCAACCAGGACATACAGGACGCGCCGATAGCCCCCAAGAAGGTTTAGCCCTCGCCGGACATCCCGGCGGGGGCTGTTTCATATGCCCACCCAACACAGGAAGGAAAACGAATGGGCAAAATCAAGAACAAAAGCAAGCCGCTACAGGCCCTCATCGCGGCACTGTTCGCCGTGCTGCTCGCGTGCACGCCGGCGATCGCGATGGCCGACATGGTCGGCATCGACGTGTCCGGCTGGCAGGACGCTAACGTGACCTGCACCGCCAGCTACGACTTCGCCGTCGTCAAGGTGTCCCAGGGCGTAGGCTTCGAGAACTCCAGTTGGCGCACGCAGGCCAAGTGCGTGACAGACCGGGGCAAGAGCCTCGGCCTGTACCACTACGCCGGCGGCAACAACGCCGAGGCCGAGGCCGACTACTTCGTCGGCCGGGCGAGGGACTACATCGGCAGGGCCGTGCTCGTGCTCGACTGGGAGTCCTATCAGAACGCCCAGTGGGGCAATTCCGACTGGGTTCGCCGGTTCGTCCAGCGCGTCCACACGCTTACCGGCGTATGGCCGATGGTGTACACCAGCGCCGGATACCTGAACCAGCTCCCCAGCGACGTGAGAGCCAACTGCGGACTCTGGGTCGCGCAGTACGCCAGCAACGCTCCCACCGGCTACCAGAGCCGACCGTGGAACTACGCGATCTACGGCGAGGCCATGCGCCAGTACACCTCCAACGGATGGATCAGCGGCTACAACGGGCCGCTCGACCTCAACTACTTCCGAGGCGACGCATCCCAGTGGCAGGCCTACGCCAACCCCGCCGGCGCAGCCAAGCCCGTAACCCCGCCGCCGACCGAGAAGCCGCCGACCCAGACCATCGACCTACAGGCACTCGCGACCGCCACGATCCGTGGCGACTACGGCAACGGCCAGCAGCGCCGCGACGCGCTCGGCGCGAACTACGACAAGGTAATGGCGATAGTCAACCAGCGCCTCGGCTCCGCGACCGTAGCGACGCAGCAGACCACGCAGGCCAACACGACCCGCGTGACCGTCCGCTCCGGCGACACCATGAGCGGCATCGCCTCGCGCACAGGCCTGTGGCCGCTGTCCAGGTGGAGCGTGCCAAGCGGCAACCTCAACCTGATCTATCCCGGTCAGGTCGTCACCTACAACGGCGGCGGCAGCGTCGCCACCGGCAGCAACGCCCCACCGGCCACCCGCACCGTGACCGTGCGCAGCGGCGACACCCTCAGCGGCATCGCCGCCCGCCTCGGCATCGGCTACACGCAGCTCACCGGCTATCGCAGCGGCAACCCCAACGTGATCTACCCCGGCGAAGTGCTGCACTACTGAACTACTGAGAACCCGAACCCAACCTGGGAATCCTGCACCTTGGCCGGGCGGGGTTCCTAGGTTCCAAATCACAGAATCGAGGACAATATGACCGACGAAAACACCGACCCCCAGACCGCCGGCACGGAGCCGACCGTGCCCGATTGGCTGCTGCCGAACCGAGCCTATGACGTGCTCAAATGGGTCGCGCTGATCGTGCTGCCGGGCATCGGCGTGCTCGTGCAGACCCTCGGCCCCGTATGGGGCTGGACGTGGGCCGATCCGGCCGCGACGACCATCAACGCCGTCGCCCTGACCATCGGCGTCGTCATCGGCGCAAGCACCCTCAAGGCCCGCGCATCCAAGGCCTGACATAACAAAGCCCCCGAACCTACCGCACTCACGGTATGGCTCGGGGGCTTTTCGTCGTTTAAGGGCTAGGCGTGGATCGTTTCGCGGCGTCGCGTGGTGCGCAGGCGGTCGGCGATCCATGTGTTGACGACGGCGTTGCGGCTGATCGCCAGATCGGCGGCCTCCTCGTCCAGTTCGCCGACCATCCATGCGGGCATCGTGAGCGTGATGCGCTTCTCCAGCGGGGGGTGATGTTCGACCACGGGATTGCTCATGTCCACGTAGTCGAGGATGTCGTCGCCGTTGTCGAACATCTCCTCAAGCTGGTCGCTGGTGATCTCCTTGGCGTCGGGCTTAGTCTTGGCTGTCATAGTATGCCTCCTCGTTCTTGCGTGATCTGCGCACGGATATGATGCGGATGCGTTTGCCGCGCTTGGTGGTGATCGCCGTCCAATGCTTGCCGTCGATCATGCCGAGCACGATGTAGCGCACGTCGTCGTTGCCGGGATTGGGAGCGGTCAGCGTCACCGTCTTTGAGTTGTCCCACATGCGCTGGGCCGCCTCGAAGTCGATGCCATGCTTGGCGAGGTTCTTCGCGCTCTTCGCCGGATCGTATTCAAACTCCATCAAACCTCCTAATACGTCTATTATACATCAATATGGCATCAATACAACATCATGCGGCGAGGCGCGTGGCTTCCACTGCGGCGCGCAGGCGGTCGTCGGGCATGGCGATGTACCGCTGCGTGGTCTCGACCGAGGCGTGGCCTAGGAGCTTGGAGACGAGCAGCAGGTCTCGTGTGGCGGCGTAGGTCGTTGTCGCGTACCTGTGGCGCAGGCTGTGCGCCGTCCATCCGTCGCCCAAGAGGTCGCTCAGGTGTCGGCCGACGTAGGATGATTCGACGTGGCCGCTCCATCGGCCGGGGAACAGATAGCCGTTGGCGGATCGGATCAGCAGGGCGAGGTCGTCGCCGATGGGCACGATGCGCTGCTTGTCGCCCTTGCCCACGACCACGAGGCTCCAGCCCACGAGGTCGCGCATCACATCGCGGCTGTGCACCTTCGCGATCTCGAAGCGCCTCAAACCGCATTCGGCGCCGAGGCGCAGCATGAGCCGTTCGCCGTCCGTGGCCTTGCGCAGCGCGGCGAGTATCACCACGTCCGGGCATGGGCGGGGATGCGGCTCGGGACGCTTGACGGTGGGCAGGAACTCGCTCGGATCGGCCTCGCTGCGGCCGGACGCTTTGAGCCATCGGAAATAGCTGACGCAGGCGTTCTTCGCGCCCTTGCGTGTCTCCGGTTTCCAGTCCTTCGCGGCGAAGTGGGCGAGCAGGTCGTCGCCTTCCACGTCCCTAGGATCGCCCTCAAGCGCCCTCGACAATGCGGACATCTGGCATCGGCGGGTGCTGATCGTGTTGGGGGAGTAGCCCGCCGCCTTGAGGGAGTCGAGCCACATGTTGATAGATTCTGCCCAGAGTGGGGCTGGATGTTGTTTTTTCACGGGACATCATCGTCCAATCGGCAATAATGCTGCTAGGAAACAAAAAGCCGTCACGATAAATTCGTGACGGCCTCCCGCGATTCGTAGCGGGGACAGGATTTGAACCTGTGACCTCTGGGTTATGAGCCCAGCGAGCTACCGAGCTGCTCCACCCCGCGTCGGCTTGTCTCTCAGACAGCTCTATCTACAATAGGTGCAGATTCCAGAAAGTCAACATCGGCGTGTCGCGTCATCTTCCCGCGGTTTTAAAACGTGAATTGGCTCACGCAGCGAGGGGTTTGGGGCGGAGTCGGAGTCGGGGTAATAACGCGCCATAAATGGCCGTTATAGGAATGCCCTGAACCGTTATCCCGAATATTGACATAATAGGAACATGCCTATCAAGATCCCCAGTGGCCTGCCGGCCAGAGATATCCTCGATTCGGAGCGCATCTTCGCTCTGGAGAAGCCCGAGGCGGAGCGTCAGCGCGTCCGCCCGCTCAAACTGGTGATCCTGAACTTGATGCCTAAGAAAATCGAGACTGAAACACAGCTGCTGCGTCTGATTTCCAAGTCGCCGCTGCAGGTCGAAATCGACTTCATGAAGACCTCCACGCATGAGGCCACGCACGTTTCCGCCGATCATCTCGTCAAGTTCTACGAAAACCTCGATGCGTTCAAAGACAACTATTACGACGGTTTTGTGGTCACCGGCGCGCCTGTAGAGCATATGCCGTTCGAAGATGTGGACTACTGGGACGAGTTCAAGACGATTCTCGACTGGGCCTCCACCCATGTGTTCTCCACCATGTACCTGTGCTGGGGTGCGATGGGCGCACTGTACTACCGCTACGGCATCCACAAGGTGGATTACCCCGAGAAGATTTTCGGCGTATTCCCGCAGTACCTGCAGGATGAATACTGCTTCCTGACCAATGGCTTCGACGAGATTGATCTGCAGCCGCACTCCCGCCTCGCCGGCGTGAACGAAAACGAGGTACGTGCCAACCATGACCTTCAGATCTTGACTTGGGGGCCGCAGTCCGGCCCGGGCCTGATCGCCACGCGTGACTTCTCCGAAGTGTTCGCGCTCGGCCATTGGGAGTACGGCAAGTACACGCTCGCCGAAGAATACGAGCGCGATATGGCCAAGGGCATGACCAACGTGCCCTTCCCGAAGAACTACTTCCCGCATGACGATCCGAAGCTGGAACCGTTGTTCGCCTGGCGCGCCCACGCCAATCTGCTGTGGCGCAACTGGCTCAACTGGGTGTACCAGACCACGCCGTATGACCTGACCGAGGTGCCGCAGCTCAGGGCTGAGAAGAAGCTCGGTACTGATCGTTCGATTCGGCATGAGCCGGGCGGGCCGCGCCAGGATGATTTCAAGCCGTTTGTGCATGACGGGTATGGGGTGATTCAGGGCTGAGCCTACGATCTCCCCTCAGTCGCCTACGACGACAGCTCCCCTCGACGGGGAGCTCCTTTGCTTCTCCTTCACGGCTCGGCCCATCAGAGGGAGCTACTGTTGGAGGTTGCGTTCGTAGCGTGGACGGTTGTTCGTCCACGATGTGGACGGCTTGATGAACGTAATGCCACACATCCGCGTAATGCGACCAATAGTGCACAACGTTCGCGAAACGCCCGGGAAAACCTTGCAGCAGTAGGGATTTCAGGAGACTCGCCGGTATAATATTGACATTGTCTAGACGCAGGCAAATAATCACTCTTCAGTCATTCGGAGCCGAATGCCCAGCGCAGACTCCGTGTCCATGCCCGGCAGACTCCACACCGAGGAGACAAAAAAAGACGAAAGTAACGAGCACGTCACATTTGCCTGCCCGGTGGGTTTAAACTGACACCTGACATTGAAGAAGCAGGAGGCGTGATATGGTCGGTTCGCTCAGCGCAGGATTGCTGTTGGCTGACGAGGCAGGCGCTCATCTGCCCTCGGTTGATGACTTCCTTCCCCCGGAGATTCTGTTCCAGGGAACTCCGTTTGCCATCAACCGCATTATTTTGATTCGTATCGTGGCAACCATCGTGCTGTTGGTGGTGCTCGGCGTGACCGCAAAGCGCGCCAAGCTCATCCCCGGCCGTTGGCAGGGCGTAGTCGAGTACGGTCTCGACTTCGTGCGCGACAAGGTCGTGTATGACGTGATGGGTGAGGCCCGTGGCAAGCGCTACGTGCCGATGATCACCACCCTGTTCTTCACGATCTTCATTTTCAACCTGTGCGGCATCATTCCAGGTATGAACATGGCGGCCAACGCCACGGTGGTCATGCCGCTCGTGTTCGCTGTCTGGACACTGATCCAGTACTGGATCGCCGCCATCCGCTCGCAGGGCCTCGGCCACTATCTGCGCCACGAGCTGTTCACCCCCGGTGTGCCGTGGCCGGTCTATTTCCTGCTGGCTCCGATCAACCTGCTTGAGCTGTTGATCATCCGCCCGGCCTCCCTGACCATCCGTCTGTTCGCCAACATGGTTTCCGGCCACCTTATGGTCGCCACCTGCCTGGCGTTCGCACAGTTCTGGATGGTTGACGCGGTCAACAAGCTGCAGGGCATCCCGGTGGGTGCGCTGTGGTTCGCCGGTGGTTTCGCCATGACCTGCTTCGAGGCGTTCGTCGCCTTCCTGCAAGCCTACGTCTTCGCGATTCTTTCCACCGTGTACATCAACCTGAGCTTCCCGGAAGAGTGACGGGCGACTAACCCGCCGCTTCCGGTCCCCGGTCTGGGAAAATCGCAGACCGACCAAACCCCAAGATTTATAACGTCGCCAAGTACGTTAGAAAGGAAACACAATGGATATCATCACCCTCGCAGAGGTCGCCGGCAACCTGTCCGTCATCGGTTACGGTATCGGTACTCTTGGCCCTGGCATTGGTCTGGGCATCCTCTTCGGCAAGGCCATGGAATCCACCGCTCGTCAGCCTGAGATGTCCGGCAAGATCCAGACCATCATGTTCATCGGCCTGGCTCTGGTCGAGGTGCTGGCACTGATCGGCTTCGTCGCCGCCCTGATCATCTGATCTGCGCAGATCAACAGACGAAAACCGATTATGTCCATCACTGAAAGGAGGGCTTGATGACACAAGCAGCAAGCGGGATTGACCTGTTCATTCCTGAGGTTTATGACATCGTATGGTCGCTGATCATTCTTGTCATCGTTGCGGTGTTCTTCTACAAGTTCTTCATGCCGAAGTTCAATGCGATCTTCGACGAGCGCGCCGCCAAGATTCAGGGCAACATCGCCAAGGCGGAGCAGGCTAGGAAGGACGCCGACGAGGCCAAGGCCAAGTATGAGGCCCAGCTGAGCACCGCCCGTGTGGACGCCGCCAAGATTCGCGACGACGCCCGTGCGGAAGCGTCCCACATCATCGCCGACGCTCGTTCCCGCGCCGAGTCCGATGCGGCCCAGATCACCGCATCCGCACAGCGCTCGATCGAATCCCAGCACCAGCAGGCCATCGTCTCGCTCAAGGGCGAGGTCGGCGCACTTGCCACCGCCCTGGCCGGCAAGATCCTCGGTGCCAAGCTGGAAGACAACGACGTGCAGTCCTCGATGATCGATTCGATGATCGACGACCTGGGCGCCAAGAAGTGACCGTGACCATCCGTAACCAGAAAGGGAGGTGACCATGCGAGGAGAGGCATCACGTATTGCAGACCGCGAGTCGCGTGATTCGCTGGCCCCGAAACTGCGCGACACCCGTGAGGACGCGTGGCGGATCGGCAACGAACTGTTCACGATCACCAAGGTGCTCGATGACAGCATTCAGCTGGAGCGCGCACTGACCGACCCGTCCCGCCCGGTTGCCGACAAGGTGGCCGTCCTGAAGGAACTGCTCGGTGACAACGCGCATCCGATGACCATGGAGATCATGACTGACTTGGTCTCCCGCCGTTGGAGCCGTGCGCGCGACATCGCCAACGCAGTGGAAGACTTCGGCGTGGACGCCATGATGTACTACGCGGACGCCACTGACGCCACGCTGCAGGTATCCATCGAGCTGTCCGAGCTGCATTCCGCACTGCTGAACCTGCCGGTCGTACGCGCCAAGCTGTACGACTACCAGGCCACCAGCGAGGCCCGTGTGAAGCTGTTCCGCGAGGTGTTCTCTGGCAAGACCCTGAACAAGGTCACCATGAGGCTCGCCGAACACGCCACTTGCAACCTGCGCCGCCGCCGCTACTTGGAGACCATCCAGTGGCTGATCAACAAGTTCTCCCGCCACATGGGCGAGTCGATGGTCACCGTGACCACCGCCACCCCGCTGAAGAAGGAGCAGATCAAGCGACTGGTCGAGGTCTACTCCGCCAAGGTGGGCCGTCAGGTGCACATCAACTCGGTGGTCGACCCGACCGTGCTGGGTGGCATGCGCATCCAGGTGGGCGACGAAGTCACGGACAACACCGTGGTCGCACAGCTGCAGAACTTGCATCGCAAGGTGCAGACGGAGGCGACTCCGGCCTGACCGGCCGAGCCAATCCGTCCAACACCACACACAAGCAAAGACTTGACTGAACAATAACCAATAGAAGGAGTGATCATGGCAGAACTGACCATCGATCCCGCCTCGATTCGCAAGGCCCTCGACGACTTCGTGTCGTCGTACAAGCCGAGCGACACCCCCACCCAGGAAGTGGGCTATGTCGCCACGGCCGGTGACGGCATTGCACACGTGACGGGATTGCCTGGTTGCATGGCCAATGAGCTGCTGACGTTCGAAGACGGCACGCTCGGCCTGGCGTTCAACCTTGACGCCCGTGAGATCGGCGTGGTGATCCTCGGCGATTTCGCTGGAATTGAGGAAGGCCAGGAAGTGCGACGCACCGGCGAAGTGCTTTCCGTGCCCGTCGGCGACGGCTATCTCGGCCGCGTCGTGGACCCGCTGGGCAAGCCGCTCGACGGCCTCGGCGAGATCCAGGGCATTGAGGGTCGTCGTATCCTCGAAGCCCAGGCCCCCGACGTGATGCACCGCCACCCGGTCGACGAGCCGCTGTCCACCGGCCTCAAGGCCATCGACGCGATGACCCCGATCGGCCGCGGCCAGCGCCAGCTCATCATCGGCGACCGCCAGACCGGTAAGACCGCCATCGCGATCGATACCATCATCAACCAGAAGGCCAACTGGGAATCCGGCGACCCGAAGAAGCAGGTCCGCTGCATCTACGTGGCCATCGGCCAGAAGGGCTCCACCATCGCCTCGGTGAAGCAGAGCCTGGAAGACGCCGGCGCCATGGAGTACACCACCATCGTGGCCTCCCCGGCAGCCGATTCCGCTGGCTTCAAGTACATCGCCCCGTACACCGGCTCGGCCATCGGCCAGCACTGGATGTACAACGGCAAGCATGTGCTCATCGTCTTCGATGACTTGTCCAAGCAGGCAGAGGCCTATCGTTCGATTTCCCTGCTGCTGCGCCGCCCGCCGGGGCGTGAAGCCTACCCGGGTGATGTGTTCTACCTGCACTCCCGCCTGCTCGAACGTTGCGCCAAGGTCTCCGATGACCTGGGCGGCGGTTCGATGACGGGTCTGCCGATCGTCGAGACCAAGGCGAACGATGTGTCCGCCTACATCCCGACCAACGTGATCTCCATCACTGACGGCCAGATCTTCCTGCAGTCCGATCTGTTCAACGCCAACCAGCGCCCCGCCGTGGACGTCGGTATCTCCGTCTCTCGAGTCGGTGGCGCCGCACAGACCAAGGCTCTGAAGAAGGTCTCCGGTACGCTGAAGATCTCCCTGGCACAGTACCGTTCGCTGGAATCCTTCGCCATGTTCGCCTCCGATCTGGATGCGGCTTCCAAGGCCCAGTTGACCCGTGGTGCCCACCTGACCGAGCTGTTGAAGCAGCCGCAGTTCCACCCGTACTCGCCGGAACAGGAAGTCGTGTCCGTATGGACCGGCACCCACGGCAAGCTCGACGACCTCGACCTGAAGGACGTCCTTCCGTTCGAGCAGGGACTGCTGGACTACATCGACCACAACACCGATATCCTCAAGACCATTCGCGAGACCGAGGAATTCACCGCCGACACCGAGGCTGCCCTCGATAAGGCCGTGGACGAGTTCCGTTCGACGTTCGTCTCTTCCGCCGGCAAGCCGCTGGTCGAGAAGAAGCCGGACGTTGACAAGGCCGCGCCGGTCGATCAGGAAAAGATCGTGGCGGGAGAAAAGTAAGCCATGGGCTCGCAACTCGCATTGAAATCACGCATCCGCTCCACCGAGTCGTTGGCGAAGATCTTCAACGCTCAGGAGATGATCGCGTCTTCGCATATCGCCAAGGCCCGTGATGTGGCCCTGAACGCGAAGCCGTACACCGATGCGATTTTCGATGCCGTGCAAGCGTTGGTGGCCCACACCCATATCACGCATCCGATCGCGGTGAAGGACGAGAAGAACCCGCGCGTGGCTGTTCTCGCCCTCACCTCGGATCGTGGTATGGCCGGCCCGTACACCTCTTCGATTATCCGTGAAACGGAGTCGCTGCTGTCCCGCCTCGATGCGGCAGGCAAGCAGCCGGAGCTGTTCGTGTACGGGCGTCGCGGTTCGACGTACTACAAGTACCGTAATCGTGACATCGCGGCGACGTGGGAAGGCGACACCGACCAGCCCGGCGTGGAAATTGCTGAAACGATCTCCAACACCTTGATGGACGCCTACATGAAGCCGGCTGAGAAGGGTGGAGTTTCCGAACTCTACATCGTCTACACCGAGTTCATCAACATGGTGGTGCAGAAGGTGCGCGTGCTGCGCATGCTGCCGGTCGAAATCGTGAAAAACGAGACCAAGGTGCCCGATCCTGATGAAGAGGCACCGGCTACTGCGGATGTCGCTCCGCTGTACACTTTCGAGCCCAGCCTCGAAAAGGTACTGGATGCGATTCTGCCGAAGTACATTCAGTCCCGTATCCACGAGTGCCTGCTGACCGCGGCCGCGTCGGAAACCGCAAGCCGCCAGAACGCCATGCACACGGCAACCGACAACGCACGAAACCTGATCGACGACCTTACGCGCAAGCTCAACGCTTCCCGCCAGGCCTCGATCACCCAGGAACTTACCGAAATCATCGGCAGCGCTGACGCGCTGACCAAGAAGGAAGAGTAGGAACGCATATGGCTGACAACCAGACCACTGCGGCCGAGCCTACCAACGGTCGCGTCACCCGCGTCCAGGGCTCGGTTATCGACGTTGAATTCCCGGTGGGTCATCTGCCCGACATCTACAACGCCCTGAAAGTAACGATCGTCAACACCAGCGCCAAGGAAGAAGGCGAGGCGAAGGAGACCGAGATCACCCTCGAGGTCGAACAGCACCTCGGTGATTCCACGGTCCGTTGCGTCGCTCTGAAGCCCACCGACGGCCTGGTTCGTGGTGCCTCCGTCTCCGACACCGGCGCCCCGATCTCCGTGCCGGTCGGCGACGTGACCAAGGGCCACGTCTTCGACGTGTCCGGTAACATCCTCAACAAGAAGCCGGATGAGACCATCACCGTCTCCGAGCGTTGGCCTATCCACCGCAACCCGCCGGCCTTCGATCAGCTGGAGTCCAAGACCCAGATGTTCGAAACGGGCATCAAGGTCATCGATCTGCTGACCCCGTACGTGCAGGGCGGCAAGATCGGTCTGTTCGGTGGTGCAGGTGTGGGCAAGACCGTGCTGATTCAGGAAATGATTCAGCGCGTGGCCCAGAACCACGGTGGTGTGTCCGTGTTCGCTGGCGTCGGCGAGCGTACCCGTGAGGGTAACGATCTGATCGGCGAAATGGCCGAGGCCGGCGTGCTTGAGAAGACCGCACTGGTCTTCGGCCAGATGGATGAGCAGCCGGGTACCCGTCTGCGTGTCCCGCTGACCGCACTGACCATGGCAGAGTACTTCCGTGACGTGCAGAACCAGGACGTGCTGCTGTTCATCGACAACATCTTCCGCTTCACCCAGGCTGGTTCCGAGGTGTCCACCCTGCTGGGTCGTATGCCTTCCGCCGTGGGGTACCAGCCGAACCTGGCCGATGAGATGGGTTCCCTCCAGGAGCGCATCACCTCGACCCGTGGTCACTCGATCACCTCGTTGCAGGCCATTTACGTGCCGGCCGATGATTACACCGACCCGGCCCCGGCCACGACCTTCGCCCACTTGGATGCAACCACCGAGCTTTCTCGTGACATTGCCTCCAAGGGTATCTATCCGGCTGTGGACCCGCTGAGCTCCACCTCGCGAATCCTCGATCCGCGTTACGTGGGCCAGGCTCACTACGACTGCGCCAACCGCGTCAAGGCGATTCTGCAGCGTAACAAGGAGCTGCAGGACATCATCGCCCTGATCGGTATCGACGAGCTCGGCGAAGAGGACAAGACCACCGTGAACCGTGCTCGTAAGATCGAGCAGTTCCTCGGCCAGAACTTCTATGTGGCTGAGAAGTTCACCGGTCGCCCCGGCTCCTACGTGCCGGCCGACGAGACCATCGAAGCCTTCACCCGCATCTGCGACGGCGTGTACGACGACGTCCCGGAGCAGGCGTTCTCCGGCATCGGCGGCATCGACGACCTCGAAGAGAAGTGGCACAACATGCAGAAGGAACTGGGTGCGTGATGGCTGCGGAAAAAACCACGATGAAGGTCAACATCGTCGCCGCTGACCACCCTGTGTGGCACGGCGAGGCGACGAGCGTGACCATTCCCGCCTCTGAGGGCGGCATGGGCATCCTGCCCGACCATGAGCCTGTGCTCACGGTGATCAAGCAGGGTACGCTCACCGTGGTTGAGCCCGATGGCGATCGCCACATGTTCGAGGTGACCGACGGATTCATTTCCTTCGACTCGAACAAACTCACCGTGGCGGTCGAGCGCGGCCACGACGTCCAGTACTCCGGCACCGCCGAGTGACCTGAACCAACTCCTTAAGGGGCTCTCTGGTTTTCCAGAGAGCCCCTTTTGCTATGTATGCCATGTGTTGCGCTACAGTGGTGGCCTATGCGAGTTATTGTTGCCGACTGTTCGGCCGAGTATTCGGGCCGCCTCAACGCCTCACTGCCCCTGGCCAAGCGCGTATTGCTGATCAAGGCCGATTCCAGCCTGTTGATTTTCTCCGAATTGGGCTCCTACAAGCCGCTGAACTGGATGACCGCGCCCTGCACGATTCGTGAGATCGACCCAGCCGCCAAATCCGCGCAACATTCCCGGGAAAGTGTCGCTGGTGGGGCTGTGGATGGTGATTCTGCGACGCATTCCCCGGAAAGTGTCGCCGCTGGTGAGCCGGAAAAGGTGCTACGTGTCAGCGCCGACAAGGGTTCGGACATTCTTGAAGTGACGCTGCAGCATATCTATTCCGACCAAACCTATGATCTGGGCGAAGATCCGGGTCTCATCAAGGATGGCGTGGAAGACCATCTGCAGCGCTATCTGGCCGAGCAAATCGAGCGTATCGGCAAGGGAGCCAAGCTGGTGCGTCGCGAATACCCGACCGCCATTGGCCCAGTGGATATTATGGCCGTGAATGCCGAGGGCGAGCATGTGGCTGTGGAAATCAAACGTCACGGCGGCATTGATGGCGTCGAGCAGCTGACTCGCTACTGCGAACTGCTCAATCGAGATCCGCTGCTGGCCCCGGTGCACGGCATCTTCGCCGCACAAACCATCACGCCGCAAGCCCAGGTCTTGGCCAAAGACCGCGGCTTCACCTGCCTCATCCTCGATTACGACGATATGAAAGGCACCGAGGACGACAGTCTCAGGCTGTTCTAGATATAGCAGGGGCTCCCTCATCAGAGGGAGCCCCTGCTATATCTTTTAGTACGCGGCGAGAATATCGATTACGAAGACCAACGTGGAGTTGGCGGGAATCGGACCTTGCTCCTTATCTCCATAGGCCTGATCCGGCGGAATCACCAGCAGAACCTGAGAGCCGACGGTCTGGCCGACCAGACCCTTCTGCCAGCCCTCGATAACCTGATGCTGGCCGCTGGAATCGCTGAACAGATCGGCGTCGATTGTGGAATCGCGATCCCAGGACGAATCGAACTGCTTGCCATTCGTAAGCCAACCGGTGTACTTGACCACCACGGTGTTCTTGTCGGTCAGCTTGGCGCCGTTACCCTTGATCAGCGTCTGCGAGATCAGCGAATCAACCGAACCCTGACCGTTCATGTCGATGGACGGCTCGCCGTTTTTGGCTCGCGTCACCTTCGGCAGATTGGCCGGCACATCCTTGACTTCCTCGCCAGTGGCCTTCTCCAAGTCCTTGGACTTGGACACAAACGTCATCGCCAGAATGTAAGAGTACCCGGACGAATCCTGAGCGTTGACGCCAAAGCCAATCGTGGTGTTGATCTTGGCACCCTTGATCTGGTTGTAGTAGGTCGAGGAGAGGGTCTTGGAATCCACCTTCAGCGAGCAATCCGGCGTGTTCTTGGTCCAGGTGTCCATGAGCTCGGTTCCGTCTTTAACGTTGAGCGCGATGCCTTGGGCGCAGACGCGGTCGCCCTCCTCGATCACGTCGCCATCGCCCTTCTGCAGCACCACATAAGAGCCGTCGGACACGGTCATCGGCGTATTAAAGGAGATGGTCGGCTTCTCGCCGAGCTTGCCCTTGGCGGTCACGCCGGCAATTTGGCCCTTCTTGTCAGAAGAGTCGGAAGATGAAGAGGAATCGGAAGAAGAGGATTTCGAGTCCGAGCTCGAACTGGAGCAGGCAGCCAGCGACACGCACATCGCCAGCGAGCAGGCAAGGGCAACGGCCTTGCCGAGGGGAGATAACATAGACTTAACAGACTTACGCATGACACATCACCCTACTGGTAAACCTTGATTTTCTGCGCTCCTAGGTAATAAACAGGTGAAGATTGTAGAATGGTTGAGTTATGAGTGCTGAAGAACAGACTACAAGACCGGATAAGGGCGCCAAGCGTCCATCCCGTCATGCCAAAATCATGCGTGGAGTGGTGACGCCTATCTTCGGACTATTGGCCGTGGCGGCTGTGGTGTTGGGGTACATGAATGCCACGATGTGGAAGCCCTCCACTGAAATCACCGCTTCCGCAACCATGAGCGGCTCCCGGTATGTCGTCACTGATCCGAATGTGCTGACCTTGTTGGATCAGAATGCCACGATAACCGTGGACTCGGGATCCTCTCAGGACGAGGCGTGCGTGGCGTTGGGTTCGTCCAAGGATGTTGCCGGATGGGTCGCGTCCGAGAAGTCCTATACCCGCATCACCGGATTGGCATCATGGAGCGAGCTGAGCACCCAGAAGGGAAGCAGCACGAGTCAGGGAGCGCCTACCAGTGCCGATGACGCGGTGTCGTTCAAGGATTCCGATATGTGGACTGCCGTGAAATGCGGCACTGGGTCCGTTTCGCTGAAGAGCAAGAAGACCGGCGCCTCGACGGTAGCCATTGTGGATTTGGGCGAAAATGTCACCAACGCCAAGGTGCAGCTGCACTGGGTGCGCTCCGAAGTGCCGGACTTTGCGATGCCGTTCTATCTGTCCGGCGGATTGCTGGCCGTGCTGGCCGTACTGTGCGCCTCCGTGTTCGCCATGCCGCCGCATAAGCGCCGCAAGCGCATGGTGGAAGGCATGGCAAGCGCCGTAATCGAGGAAGAGGCACCCGCCAGCATCGCAGTGTCCGGGAAGCCGGATGGTGCAAGTCGACGTAATCGTCGCCGTCACGCCACACATCGGCGTTCGGGCCGTGCGTCCTCGCAATCCTCGCAATCTGAAGCCACCGAAACACCGGTTATCATCGACCCAAGTTCGCGTAACCTGGTCGCCGACCAGCAGACCGGTGCCGAAAGCGGCGCTGAGCCCGGCCTCAGCGCCGGCGATAACGAATCGACTTCGGTAATCACCCCTGACGAACTGCAGGCCTACTTCTCCCGCTTGGCCCAAGAGGTCAATACCGGAGACGACTCGGCCGATGACGGACAGGAGGAAAGCTGATGAACAAGCGATGGAACAAACTGTGTGTGTCCGCCCTCGCCTGCATGGCGTTGGTCGTGCCGTTGACCGCCTGTGAAGGCCAACTGCCGACGCCGGCTGCTGATACCTCCACCAAGGTTGCGCCGGATTTGACCGAGGCACAGGAGAAGAAGATTCGCCTGAAGATTCTCAAGACGATCGATGAAGCCGATCAGGCCAAGAATCCCGATGGATATGCGGCCGTTATGGGCGGGCCCCAGCTGGACATTCGCATCAGCCAGACCACGATCAACCAGCGCGGCGGCGGTATGTCCAAATACGCGACCATTCCCAAGGACATCGCCCAGACGGTGATTCCCATGGACGACGGATGGCCTCGCTCGGTGTTCACCATCACGACCACCACCGAAGATCAGCAGTCCAAGCGTTTGCTGGTCTTCGATCAGGAATCCGCCCAGCAGAATTACAAGCTGATGGCCATGGCTCGACTGTTTGAGGGCGCCAAGCTGCCGAAGTTCGAGATTCCGACTATTGGCTCGCAGATGGGCACCGCAAAGGATGAGAAGCTGGTGGCCACTCCCGCCGATGCCTTGACCCAATACGCCGATGTGCTGCAGAACGGCTCCAAGAGCCAATACGCTTCCAAGTTCGCAGACGATTTGCTGCGCCAGGAACTGGCCAATACCACGGCCAAGGTGCAGGAAGGTATGCAACGCAACAACGGTACGCAGGAGCAAAAATTCACCGCTGTGCCTGAACAGATGTGGGTGATGCGTGCTGCAGACGGTGCCGGTGATCTGGTGGTTGGCCGTATTAACGGCGAATGGACTCGCAAGGCAGGGGATGGCCGCGAATCGCAGCCGGCTTCCGACGACGAGAAGGCGCTGTTCAATAGCGACAAGTACACCAGCACCATGAAGGTCACGTATGTGAACGTGGTGGCCTTGTACATTCCGTTGGCAAGCTCCGGTGAGCAAATCACCGCCGTGGGTGCCGACCGTCAGCCGGTAAAGGTCGAAGCGCTGTAGTTGTTGCCGCCGCCCACCGCGCGGTTAACGCCCCACCACGATATGATTCATCCACCACGATGTCGGTAAGTTTTACCTTTCGCACAATGGTGCCGTTTTGAGTCACATCGTGGTGGGCGTTTTGCTACGTGGTGGGAATTCCACCGCGTAGTGGAAGAATCCCTACGTGGTGGGAATCGGCATTACAATCAATGTCAGCAAATGTGATTGTTGTTGTACGCGAATCGCGTGGAATCGGGAGGCATTATGGCAGAGCAGCAGTTCAATCCGGGAGTCTCATTGGCGGGCGCCGTCGATTTGGAGGCGCTGAAGCATCAGGTCAAGGCCGAGCCCGGACAAGCGGGCGGCGCGCCTGCCGCTGGTGGGTACGTGATCGACACCACCGAAAACACCTTCCAGGCAATGGTGCAGACTTCTGCGACCTTCCCGATCCTGCTGCTTCTGTGGGTGCCGACCGATGACCGCCTGTTCCCGATGGCCCGTGCACTGGGCGACGCGGTGAACGCCCTGAACGGCCAGATTCAGCTCTCCCGTATCGATATCTCGTCCAATCCCTCGATTGCCCAAGCGCTGCAGGTGCAGGGCGTGCCCGCACTGTTCGCGTTGATTGCCGGCCGTCCGATGCCGCTGTTGCAGGGCCTTCCGGGTGACGACGAGCTCAAGCAACTTACTGACGAGGTGATTCCGAAGATTATTGAGGCCGCCGCGCAGTCTGGTGTGAACGGTACCGCGCCGTACTCGGGTGATCCTGATTCCGATGCCGCCAAGAGCGCTGGTGCCACCGGTGCCGTCGCGGGTGCTGAGCAGGTGCCGCCGGAGCATGCCGAAGCCCATCGTTTGGCCGAGGAGGGCGATTACGCCGGTGCCGCCGCCGAATACGAGCGCGTGCTCGGATCCGACCCGTCCGATGCACTGGCCGCCCGCGAACGTGCGAAGGCGCTGTTGCTGGCCCGCTCCGGGGCCGCTGATGTACGTGACGTACGTGCCGCTGCCGCCGCAGCGCCGGACGATGTGGAAGCGCAGTTGGCCGTGGCTGATATCGACATGATTGGTGGCCAGATTCAAGACGCTTTCGACCGTTTGCTGGACTTTTTGGCCGCCGGGCACAAGGCCGATATCGAGCAGGTTCGCAAGCGTCTGCTCGAATACTTCGCCATCCCCGAACCCACCGACCCGCGTCTGACCCGCGCCCGTCGTCGCCTAGCCACCCTCATGTACTAAGTGGTTTTGGCTCCCCTCTTTGAGAGGGGCTGTCGTCGTAGATGACTGAGGGGAGCTCACGAGCGTACTCGATTGCTCCCCCCCTAAACCATCCGATTCTTCCCGAAATACTGCTGGAACCTTGGCCCCTCCAGCGCCAGCTCCTCCTCGAAATCATCCGCCCACTTACAGAACGGACGGTTGGCGAGACCATCGTTATTGAATCGCGCCTGATCGGTGATTTCGGTGATGCAGAATTTCGGAATCGTCAGATTGGTAACCGGCCCGGATCGTTCGGCCTCGGCTACGATGAGCGGCGCATTCGGCCCGCCGAACACATCCACGCTCCAGCCGTCTTCCTCAATCCACACGGAATACCGGTTCTTGATGATTACCGAGCCGCCGCGCTTGATGAGTTCGGCCGCGATACGCGTATCGATTTCGCGCTCGACTTCGTAGCGCGTGCCGCCCACGGACGGACCTTTGACGGTGACATATGCTTCCGAGAACCGGTCGCGGTATTCGTCCAGCACGGCCACCGGATTTACGTCGGGCGTCATGTCGACGTGAACCTTGCGCGAGACCAGCCGCACGCGCAAGGCGTAATTGTCGGCATGCACGTAGTAGCTCTGAATGATGAGGGTCGGGGCGTCGCCGTCGTCGTATTCCGCCGGCAGTTCGCGGCAGAAGAAGCGGCGTTCGTATTCGAAGTCATCTGTAGGTTCCGACATAACCCCATTGTAGAGCCGATAATGGCGATTTTCTCGTTATTTTGGCGACGTATGTGCCGCATGCAACGTGATGTGGTGTACAGTAAAGAAGTTGCTCGGGTTTGTAGCTCAGTGGATAGAGCGTCTGTCTCCGGAACAGAAGGTCGTGGGTTCGATCCCCATCAAGCCCACCAGCATGGCTTTCGGCTAACCGCCGGAAGCCTTTTGCATATTCGGCGCGTGCAAGGCTGGTGCTGGTGTCGGCAATGGCAAGGCCGGTGATGCCGGCTCGCTTGGGTCGTGGAAAAACCGTCCGGTTTGGCGAGAACGGTAGCCGAATCGTCTGGAATCGTCTGGAATCGTCTGGAATAGCAAGGAATAGTCTGTTGATGGCCGTATGCCGGGCATCATGCGCGCTAAACGCGACTTTGCTCAGTAGACTGCTACGTAATCGGCATTGCCAATCGTTGCTGATCGTGCGATTGGTCGTAGCCGGTGGTGATGTGTACCGGCGCCGGCCGCAGCAGGTGGGCGCCCCCAAGATGAGAAGGAGCACAATATGAGCGAAAAGATGGAAGCCGTAGCCACTTCCGAGGCGCCGGCCGCGCTGGGCGCATACAGCCAGGCGGTGAAGGCCAATGGCTTCGTGTTCGTATCCGGCCAGCTGGGCATTGATCCGGCCACCGGCGAACTGGCGGGCGAGACCGCTGGAGAGCAGGCTGCACAGGCGCTGAAGAATATTAAGCACATTCTCGACACTGCCGGTACCGGCATTGAGCATGTGTGCCGCGCCACCATCTACCTGAAGAACGTCGAGGACTTCAAGGAAGTGGACGCACGTTACGCTGAGGTGTTCATCGGCTCCGTCAAGCCCGCCCGCGTGGCCTTTGGCAACAACATGATTCCCAAGGGCGCGCTCGTGGAGATTGACGCCATCGCGGTGGAGTGATTCGAACGTTTTCCCGGCGGCCCGTCTGCGCACATGGTGTGTGCAGACGGGCCGCCGCGTATTGTGCGACGCATTCCCGGGAATGTTGCGCTGGAATCGTTGGGCGGTGGTCCGTGCCACAATAGAGACCATGGCATCCAAAGGAAAACCGTCGCCGCGTTCGGCCGTAAGACCGCTGAGTGATGAGCAGGTCAAGCGTCTGGCCGCCCGCCACACGCTTGTGGACTCGACACAGTATTACCCGACCGGCCCCCGCACGCCCAATCAGCCGGAAATCAACGCCCAGAATCCCAAGGCCACCAAACGACTGCTGGGAGGGGTGTCCATTGTGTTCCGCGCCAGCTGCAAGACCAAGGCCTGGGGCTTGGAACAGGTGCCGGAAACCGGACCGTTCATCACCGCCGCCAGTCATGTCACCATGTTTGATGTGTTCGTGCCAATGATGAGCCTGTTCCACATGGGCCGCCGCCCCCGTTACATGGCCAAGGCCGAGATGGCGAAGTGGCCATTGATCGGCAAGTGGTTCCAGTTGGTCGGCATGCAGCCGGTGCAGCGTCATTCGGGCAAGGCCAAGCAGATCGAAGAGACCTCGATTGATATTCTGACGTCCGGCCGCCCGCTGACGGTCTGGCCGGAAGGCACCGTGACCCGTGACCCGAAAAAGTGGGTGATGAGCATTAAGGAGGGCGTGGGATATATCGCCCTTGAATCCTCGCGCAGACTGGGGCATCAGGTGCCGCTGTACCCGGCGGTGACGTGGGGTGCCGCCTCCATCAACCACTGGTGGCCATGGCCGCGCAAAAACGTGGTGATGTGCTATGACCATGCGCTCGATTACTCCGATCTGCTTGCCGACATGGACTCATGGGGTGAAGAGCCGCCTGCCGAGGCCGTGAACGAGCTGATGTGGCGCGTGCTCAAACGCATGAACACAGTACTGGAGGAAATTCGTGGCGAGCAGTTCCCCGCTGAAGGCTACTGGGACTACCGCAGTATGAGTCGTAAGCCTTGGCCTGAAGCCGGCGGCCCGTTCCCGGCTGAGAAGTAGCCGCACCGGTTCCCGTACGGGGAGCCTAGGCGAGTAGCATGGCACAAGATTGTGCCGATGAAGTTGCGCGACAAGCGAAGGTAGGAATTTGATATGGGTAAAAATATAACGGTTCTCGGTGCAGGAGCATGGGGTACTGCTTTCGGCCAAGTGCTGGCGGACGCAGGCAACACGGTGACCATGTGGGCCAAGGAGCAGCAGATTGTCGAGGGCATTCGCGATCACCACCACAACGCCGTGCGCCTGCCGTCCGTCGAAAAGTTGCCGGACAACATGACCGCCACTGGGGATCGCGCCGAAGCCGTCAAGAACGCGGACATCGTAGTCGTGGCCATCGCCGCGCAGTTCGCGCGAGTGGCACTCGTCGAATTCAAGGGACTGATTCCCGATCACGCCATCGTCGTCAGCCTGATGAAGGGCATCGAGCGTGGCACCAACAAGCGTATGGACGAAGTCGTCCGCGAATCCCTTGACTTGCCGGCCGACCGGTTCGCCGCCATTTCCGGACCGAACCTGTCCAAGGAAATCGCCGATCGTCATCCCGCCGCCACCGTGGTGGCTTGCACGAACCTCGATAATGCCACGAAGGTGGCCGAGGCATGCACCACCTCCTATTTCAAGCCGTTCGTGACCACCGACGTCATCGGCCTGGAAATGTGCGGCAGCCTGAAGAACGTGACCGCGCTGGCCGTGGGCATGGCCCGTGGTGCCGGCTACGGTGAGAACACCGCAGCCATGATCGAAACTCGTGGACTGGCCGAACTGACCGCGCTGGGCGTAGCCGCTGGCGCCGATCCCAAGACCTTCTTCGGCTTGGCCGGTGTGGGCGATCTCATCGCCACCTGTGGCTCTTCGCTGTCTCGTAACTATACGTTCGGCGCGAATCTCGGCAAGGGACTGACGGTCGAAGAGGCCACCAAGGTCAGCAACGGTGTGGCCGAAGGCGTGCCCACCACGGATGCGGTGGTGGCTCTTGGCGATCAGCTTGATGTGCCGACCCCGTTGGCGTATCAGATGAGCCGCGTGCTGAACGAAGGCATTTCCTGCTCGGAGATGCTTGCCGGACTGTTCGGGCACGAGGTTACCGGCGAATAACGAGAGAAGCGACGTATACGTGGCGTATACGTTGTACGTGCCGCGTGGCGTATACGTCGTTGGTGTGCACGAGTAGACTGGTGTGCGTCTCTTGTGCGCGGCGGTCCGAGCGCGGTTCGGTCCGGTTGGCGGTGCAAAGCATAGGCTTGAAAACGGTTGTAGTTTCAACAAAAGGATGGTTATGGCCAAGAAGCGTGTTGTGGTGCTCTATGGTGGGCGTGCAGACGAGCATTCGATTTCCTGCATCTCCACTGCCGGTGTGCTGGGGGCCATGGACACTGAACGGTTCGAGCCGATTCCGGTCGGCATCACCAAGGACGGCAAGTGGATCATCAATGGCGAGGATCCGCGTGGCTGGAACTTGGACGGCGGCGAGCTGCCGACCGTAAAGATCACCCCGGAATCGCGCCCGGTGATGCTTGACCCCTCTCGCGGACAGGACGGTTTCTTCATCGGCGAGCCCAGCCACATCAATTCCGCCGATTCCGGCTTCGGCACCAGCTTCGTCAGCATGTCCGACCCGGAAATGCACCATGTGCTGACCTCGCTTGGACATGTGGACGCGGTACTGCCGGTGCTGCACGGCCCCTATGGCGAGGACGGTACGGTTCAAGGCCTGCTGGAAATGATGGGTGTGCCGTACGTGGGGTGCGGAGTGTTTGCTTCCGCCGCCTGCATGGATAAGCATTACACCAAGGTGGTGCTGGATGCCGCCGGCATTCCCACCGCACCGGGTGTGACGGTCGATGCGCGCAACTTCACCGCCGCCGATGTGCTTGCCAAGATCGAGGACGCCGGTCTTGCCTATCCGCTGTTTGTCAAGCCTTCGCGCGCAGGCTCCAGCTTCGGTGTGACCAAGGTCGAGAAAGCCGATGACCGCGAGACCCAGCAGGATCGTCTGGCCGCCGCCATCGCCACCGCCGGCGAGCACGACTGGAAGGTGCTCGTCGAACAGGGGATTGATGGCCGCGAAATCGAATGTGCCGTGCTGTGCCCGAAGGCCGGTGACGAGCCTGAGGCCAGCTGGCCCGGCGAAATCGTGCTCGATCATCAGAACGACGACCAGTTCTACGATTTCGATTCCAAGTACATGGATGCCTCCGCCAGCCACGTGGAAGTGCCTGCCAATCTGCCGGTCAGCGTGCTTGAGGACGTGCGTGACGTGGCCCGTCGCGCGTTCAAGGCCGTGGATGGTGCCGGCTTGAGCCGTGTGGACACCTTCGTGACGCCTGATGGCACGGTGATGGTCAACGAAATCAACACCATGCCCGGCTTCACGCCGATTTCCATGTATCCCAAGGCTTGGGATGCCACCGGAGTGAGCTACACCGAACTCATCACGCGATTGATTGAGGGCGTGCTGAGGTAAGTGTGGTGCGGAATCGGCCGCAGGCCGGTTCCGCTATTGACACATCGCCCATACCTGTCAGTAATTCATGCCAAGTTTTCCTAAGTTCAACAGGCGTACAGCAAATGGCGAACGCAATTCACTTGCGCGCCAGTGTCAGGACAGATTAGGCGCATAGTTTCTTTTCTTGGATTCACGGGCCGCGCGAATGCCGCGCATACCAAGCCCGACTCCCCAGACTGTCGTCTGGATGATGTTGAGAAAAGGAACATTATGAACAACCTGCGTAAGATCGCGGCCGGCTCCCTCGCCGCCGTGCTCGCGTTCTCGATGGCCGCCTGCGGCTCGAGCAACGCCTCCTCCGATGGCACCGGCGAAAGCACCGGCAAGGCCGTCACCGTGAACGAAAAGTCCGCCAAAGCCACCTCCCTCGCCGACTTCGGCACCATGGAAGACCTCGAGAAGGCCGCCAAGGAAGAGGGCGCGCTGAACGTCATCGCCCTTCCGCACGATTGGTCCAACTACGGCGAGGTCATCGAGAGCTTCAAGAAGAAGTACCCGGAGATCAAGGTCACCGAGCTCAACCCGAACGCCTCATCCAAGGAAGAGCTCGACGCCGCCAAGACCAACAAGGGCACCGACGCCGCCCCCGACGTCTTCGATGTCGGCCAGGCCGTCGCCGCCACCTCCACCGACTACTTCGCCCCGTACAAGGTGCAGGCCTGGGACAAGATCCCGGACACCGCCAAGGACGCCGACGGCGCCTACTACGCCGACTACACCGGCATCATGTCCGTGGGCTGGAACGCCGACAAGTACGGCGACATCAGCTCCCTGGACGACCTGCTCGACCCGAAGTTCGCCGGCACCGTGGCCCTCAACGGCAAGCCCGCCGAGGCTGGCGCCGCCTTCAACGGCTACCTGATGGCCAACCAGCTCGCCGGTGGCGACATCAACAACCTGCAGCCCGGCCTTGACTACTTCAAGAAGCTCAAGGAGGCCGGCAACCTGACCACCGTCGACGTGACCAACGGCACCATCGACTCCGGCCAGACCGGCGTGGTCTTCGACTGGACCTACAACCAGGCCTCCTACAAGAAGGAGCTCAAGGACAAGGGCGTGAACTGGAAGTACAAGACCTTCCCGAAGGCCCAGGTCGTCAGCTACTACAACCAGGCCATCAACAAGGACGCGCCGCACCCGGCCGCCGCCCGCCTGTGGGAGGAGTACCTGTACACCGCCGACGCCCAGAACCTGTGGTTCAAGGGCGGCGCCAACCCGGTGCTGCTCGATTCCATGAAGGAAGACGGCACCGTCGACCAGGCCACTCTGAAGGACGCCATCACCATCGAAGGCGAGCCGGTCTCCTACACCAACGACGACTCCACCCGCATCACCGAGTGGCTCCAGAACAACTGGGACAAGACGATCGGCAACTGAGGCACAGACCGATGACCGCCGCAATCGCACCCATTGCATCGAACGGACCTGCTGCCGCCAAGGCCGCGGGTCCGTCCGCTACTCCCGCTTCTCCTCTCTCCTCGGCGATGGCCAAGCACCGCCAGGAGCTGGGCACGCTCGCCACCACGCTCCCGTTCTTCGCCTACACCGCCTGCTTCCTGCTCGCACCCACCGTCATCGTGATTGTCGGTGCATTTCAGGATCGCAGTGGCAACTTCACGCTCGCGAACTTCAATAAGATGTTCGAGGCCAACACCATCGCCGCATTCGGCACCTCGATTCTGGTGTGTTTAGCATCCTCTCTGATCGGCGCAGTGGTGGGCGCGCTCGCTTCCTACGCACTGGTCATTGGCGCCAAGCCGAACGGCCTGCTGCGTCGTATGGTCTCCGCCATCTCCTCCGTGCTCGCCCAGTTCGGCGGCGTGATGCTCGCGTTCGCGTTCATCGCCACCATCGGCATCAACGGTATCGGCACCATGCTTATCAAGACACTGACCGGCTACACCGTGAACCCGAACTGGCTCAGTTCGTTGCCGGGCCTGGTGACCATCTACTGCTACTTCCAGATTCCGCTGATGATCATCATCTTCCTGCCCGCGGTCGATTCGATCCGTCCACAGTGGCGCGAGGCATGCGAATCCCTCGGTGGCAACACGTTCCAGTACTGGACGCGCGTGGCCTGCCCGATTCTGGCACCCCGCTTCATCTCCGCGTTCCTGCTGCTGTTCGCCTCCGCGTTCTCCGCATACGCGACCGCCGCGGCCCTGTTCTCCCAGCGTTCGATTCTGGTGCCGCTTATGATCCAAGGTGCCATGCGCAACGAACTGGACCCCAACCAGCAGGGCTTTGCCCAGGTGCTGGCATTCGCAATGATCATCGTCGTGGCCATCGTCATGCTGTTGAGCCACGCCGTGGAAAAGAGGGCCGGACGTTGGCAATGACCGAAACTTCCGCAACCAAGCCGCCGCAGCTGCGCGCCGCTCGTGCGCGTAAACAGAGCATCATCAAATTCGTGATCCTGTTCGTCACCCTGGCGTTCCTGTTCGTGCCGCTGCTGGCCATGCTCATCTTCACCCTGCGTCACCCGCTGTCCGGCCGCTGGTCGGCCGCGCCGTGGATCGCGATTTTCACCGGCAACGGCGAGTCGCTGGGTGCCGACCTGACCGTGCTGTGGCAGGGCATCGGCACCTCGCTGGCCCTGAGCGCGGTCACCGTGGTGATCATGCTGGTGCTGCTGGTGCCCACCATGGTCATCGTGCATATTCGCTCCAAGGTTTTGGAGCGCGCGATCGAATGGGTGGCCACGCTGCCGCTGACCATCCCGGCCATCGTGCTGGTGGTGGGTTTGGGCCCGATCTACCGCTGGCTGTCCGCCGACGTGCTGAGCACCAACCCAATCTGGCTGTGCTTTGCCTACGTGATTCTCGTGATGCCGTTCGCCTTCCGCGCGATCGCCGTGGGGCTTAACTCCATCGACGTCAAGACGCTGGTCGAGGCATCCCGCTCGCTCGGTGCCTCCTGGCCCAAGGTGTTCTTCAAGGTGATCATCCCGAACCTATGGCAGTCGATTCTCTCGGCATCCTTTATCTCCATCGCCGTGGTGCTGGGCGAATACACCGTCGCCTCGCTGCTCGGCCGTATGAACCTGCAGGTCGCGCTCTACCAGCTCGGCCAGTCCAATTCTCAAATCTCCACCGCCATGTCGCTGCTGGCTCTGCTCTTCGGTGCGGTGCTCCTCGTTGCGCTCGACCTGATCTCCGACGCAATGCGCAAGTCAAGGGAAGGTAAGTAACCTGATGAACAGCAATTCGATTTTCACCCGTCGCCATGCCGGTGCCGATGCCGCGGCTTCTGTTTCGGCACCCGCCACCACGTCCGCTGCCGCCGAGGACGCCTTCAAGAACGATCCCACCGCCACCCTCGAAGGCGTGCGCGGCAAGGACGTGACCAAGGCCGCCAAGGCCCTGCTCAAAGACAGCGTCAAGCGCGGCGGCGGCTCCATCCAGATGCGCGACGTCGTCAAGATCTACCCCGGCTCCACCGTTCACGCGCTCGACGACTTCAACCTGGACATCAAGCCCGGCGAAATGGTCGTGCTGCTCGGCGGCTCCGGCTGCGGCAAGTCCACCGCGCTGCGCTCGCTCGCCGGCCTCGAAGACATCCAGGGCGGCCGCATCATGGTCGGCGGCCAAGACGTCACCGGCGTGCCGGTCAACAAGCGCGAGATGGCCATGGTGTTCCAGGCCTACTCGCTTTTCCCGCACATGACCGCCCTGGAGAACGTGGAATTCGGCCTCGAAGTGCGCGGCATGGGCAAGGCAGAACGCCGCAAGATCGCCATGGAACAGCTGGAGCTCGTGGGACTTGCCGATCAGGCCAAGAAGTACACGCAGCAGATGTCCGGCGGCCAGCAACAGCGCGTGGCCCTGGCCCGCGCGCTGGCCGTCAAGCCGCGCGTGCTACTGCTCGACGAGCCGCTCTCCGCCCTCGACGCCAAGGTGCACGTCCAGCTGCGCGACCAGATTCGCCGCATCCAACTCACCACCGGCACCACCACCGTCTTCGTGACCCACGATCAGGAAGAGGCGCTGGCCGTGGCCGACCGCATCGGTGTGATGAACAAGGGCAAGATCGAGCAGATCGCCGCCCCGCAGAACCTGTACCAGCGCCCCGCCACCGAGTACGTGGCCACGTTCATTGGACTCACCAACCGCCTGCCCGGCGCATCCAATGGCGACGAGGCCGTGGTCTTCGGCCAGCGCGTGCCGCTGCTCGCCGGCTCCGCCAAGGGCGATTCCGTGGCCGTGCTCGTGCGCCCGGAGAACCTGACGCTGGCCTTGGCCGGCAGCAGCGATTCGCACGTCGGCGAACGCGCCCGCGTGGAGGTCATTCACTTCCTTGGCTCCTTGGTGCGCGTGGATACGGTCATCACCTCCGGCGAATACCAGCGCTGGAACAAGGGCGAACAGCTCAAGGCCACCGTGCAGCTGCCCGCCAGCGAGCTGCCGGCAGGTCTGGCGGTGGGCGATGACGTGATTGTCACCCCGCGTCCGGTCGCCGCGCTCGCCTGCTGAATGGCGTTGCGATGATCGTGCGGTTCTGTTCTGTTTTTGTGACTGTACGATCGTCGAATGGCTTATCGGCAATGATGTGTGTGGGACGGCGGCGATTTTTGGGCGATTATCGCGTGCCGTCCCACAGCAATCTTGCAGAGTAGGGGACTTTCTCGGCATTGGGAATGATTGACGTTGATCATTCCTTGCCCATTGATGATTTCCTCCCCCATTCCCAATGCAATCGAAACGCCGTGCCGTATTCTTGAAGAGTATTGCACGTGTGATCGGTCCGTTTGCGGCCAGTAACTATGGGGGATAAGTATGAGCGAACCAATGCCGCCGGCGCAGCAGCCGCAGGCACCTCAGCAATCGCAGCAGCCGCAACAATCTCCACGCGATTGGTGGTTCACGGCCCATCGCCGGTTTTCGACAATCGGCTCGGCGCTCGCCATTATGATGGTGTTCTGGATCGGACTGAATATTCTGGCCACTGAAGCACTACGAACGCTGCTTGGCACCGATGTGCCCGCTTGGGCTGTGCTGCTCGCCTCCTCCGGACCGCTGTATGTGGTGGCCATGCCGCTGAGTATGTTGGCCTTCACTCGCGTACCGGTTATTCGCACCCGGCAGTACCCCATGAAGGCGGGGGAGTTCATTCAGATTTTCGTCATGTGCATTCCGGTAATGTTCTTGGGCAATATGATTGGCAATATATTGTCTGCCGGAGCCACTGATGGTCAGGCCACCAATCGCATCAACGACGTGATTCTTGGCAGCGACTGGCGGGTGAACGCATTGTTCATAGGCCTGTTGGCACCGGTTTGCGAAGAATGGTTTTTTCGCAAGGAGATTATCTCCCGCCTGCGCCGGTACGGAGAGAAGACCGCAATCATATTCTCCGCATTGGCATTCGCGCTATTCCATATGAACGTGTTCCAGTTCTTCTACGCCTTTGGCCTAGGACTGATGTTCGGATATGTATACACGCGCACCTCCCGACTGCGGTATTCGGTGGCTATGCACATGCTGATCAACCTGAACGGGTCAGTACTCGCCCCATTGGTGATACAACAGATCGATCCCCGCATCCTCGACGGCACGGTCAGCGAGGCCGAAATCATGCGTATGGCTGAAGCCGGCAACATGGGCGACATGGGCATCATGATGTTGTACGGCACAGTGATGTTGGGCCTCTGCATTGCCGGTATCGTACTGCTTATCACCAAGCGCAAGAGCTGGGAGTTCTATCTTGCGCCAGAGGAGTTGCCTGCGGGGCTTAAAATACGCACCGCCTATGCCAATCCCGGCGTTATCGCGTACCTACTGTTGACTGTGATGCTTACCGGTTGGATGCTGTTCGCATGACTGTCATAGCCGGACCCAGAGAGGCGAGCCGGGAGATATCACAGATTGCCTGACGAGCCGCCATCTTCAACAAGGTATTCGGTGCCCGAACCGGCGATGGCTCGCGCCGCCATATCTTTGATGGTGGAAGGCAGCACACCCTCGCGCGCGAACACAAGCACTTGGCCGGTCATGCCGTAAGGGGAGAAGCCGGTGAACTTGACCAATGGCGGCTGACCCTCCAGCGCCACGTCGGCGGTGGCTTTGGTTACGCGGTCGAGAATATCCTGACTGATCGCAGACGGGTCGCCGGAGGCCTTGGCCGTGAACTCAAGCGTGGCCATGCCTTCGCTGACCGGCGTGAGCTTGGTCAGGGCGGCCGTATTGAGTACCGAATTGGGGATGACCATCATGTCTCCGGAACGGGTGCGCACCACGGTCTGACGCCAGGTGATGTCGTGCACGGTGCCTGTGACGCCTTGAATGGTCACCAGATCGCCGGGTTGGATTACGCGGCCCAGCATCAGGCCGAAGCCGCCGATGATGTTGGCGATTGTATCCTTCAGACCCAGCGAGATCGCCACACCTCCAACACCAAGGGCGGTGATAAGTGTGGTCGGATTGATGCCGAATACGGGCTGCAGTACCATCGCTGCGCCGGTGACCCAGATGGTCACGCGCGTGAGGTTCACGAAAATCGAGGCGCTGGGAATCTGAGAATTGTCCAGAATCTTGCGCAACACGCGGCTGATGACGCGGTCGGCCACAAATACGATGGCCAATACAATGGTCAGCCAGATGAGTTTGCCGGCGTTCACCTGAAACCAGCGTGCGATGTCTTCTGCATATTCAGTCATACGCCTACTGTATCGGTCGTTTCTGGTGAAGTCGTGGAGACGGGGTGGCAGAAAGCGGAATCGGCCTACGGTCGATTCCGCTACTCCTGGCGTTCGCGGCAGGTCTGGCCGAGGCCGCGGGCCAGTCGAATCGGATCGAGAATCTCGTCCAACTGCTCGGCGGGCAGGTCGGTGCGTTCGCCGGCCACCTCGCGCACGGTACGGCCGGTATGTACGGCTTCGGCGGCGATGTCGGCCGCGTGCTCGTAGCCGATGTAGTGGTTGAGCGCGGCGGAAATCGACGGTGAGGACTGGGCGTATGAACGCCCCAGGTCAGCATTGATTTCGATGCCTTCCACGCAGTTGACGCGGAACGTCTCCATGGCGTGCGTCAGCAACGCCATGCCGGTCAGCAGCTCATGCACCATCACCGGGTCGAAGGCGTTCAGCTGCAACTGTCCCTCGGCCACAGCCCAGTTCACAGTCACGTCCATGCCGAAAATCGTGAAGCAGCACTGGTTGACGCATTCGGGGATCACAGGGTTCACTTTGGCCGGCATGATCGACGATCCGGCCTGGCGAGCCGGCACGTTGAGATCGTTGAAACCGCAGCGCGGCCCGGAATTGAGCAGTCGCAAATCGTCGGCGGCCTTCTTCAGGTGCACGGCGAGGCTCTTGATGGCAGCCGACGTGGCCACATACGCGCCCATATCCGTCATGGCGGCCACCGGATCGGGCGCGGCGGTGACCGGCAGCCCGGTGATTTGCGCCAGATGCTTGATAGCGGACTTGCGGAATCGCAGATCCGCGCAAATGCCGGTACCGATGGCGGTGGCACCGAGGTTGAGCTGGGCCAGCAGCGGCACCACGCGATCGAATGCAGCCAAATCAGACTTCAACAGCGTGGCAAACGCATGAAATTCCTGACCATAGGTCATTGGTACGGCGTCCTGCAGCTGCGTGCGGCCAATCGTCACGTCATTGATATGTTTGTCGGCCAGATCGTGGAAGGCCTTGGCGAGTTTCTTGGTGGACTCGGCGAGCGGCCCGATCGCGTCGATAAGCGCGAGTTTGCAGGCGGCCGGGTAGGTGTCGTTCGTGGACTGCGACTTGTTGACGTCGTCGTTCGGATGGATGTATGTGTAATCGCCGCGCTGGCGGCCGGCGATTTCCAACGCACGGTTGGCGATCACCTCGTTCATGTTCATGTTCGACGAGGTGCCGGCACCGCCCTGCATCACATCGACCGGGAACTGATCGGCCAGTTTGCCGGCCTCAATTTCTAGGCAGGCGGCGCGAATGGCCTCGGCCTTGGCTGGGTCGATCAGGCCTAATTCCTCATTGGCGATGGCGCAGGCGCGCTTGACCGTGGCATAGGCGCGAATCAGCTCGGGATGTTGGCTATCGGTGATGCCGGAGACCGGGAAGTTGCCGATAGCGCGCTGGGTGTGAATACCCCAGTAGACGTTCGCCGGCACCTCCATCTGGCCGATGCAGTCATGTTCCAGACGGGTCTTGTTCGATGTTTCGCTCATGCTTCCATCTTCCTGTGCGTGGGTTGGAAACGCCAGCATGAGAGGCTGATTGCGCCTTGTGAGAAACCTCACGCGAGGTTCGTGCGGCGGAAACAATCCAGACTCGCTGGTTTTCGGTCAAGCGGTGTACCCGGGGAATCCTGCGGGGCCGTTCGACGATGAGATGGTGGATGGCGCGGCATGCGTGGCGGCGACCGGCATGCCGGGGGCGGTCGAATCCTGCGCATTGTGCACGAAGATGCGATTCCAGTAATTAAGCATGTCCTTTTGGCTCATGGCCAGGTATATGCCCATGGCCAGCACGGCCACATCTTCTTTAAGCAGGTCTTTGATTTCGATGGTGTCGCTCAATTCGGGCCAACGTTGCAGCACGGCGAGCATGCCGCCCACGGTGAACTCGACCATGAGATCGGTTTTCAGGTCAAGGTTCTTGGGGTCGCGTTGCAATGTGCTGAGCATTTGCAGACGGCAGAAGTCGCGCAGCGATTCGGTCAGTTCAAGCGTGCTGTGCGGGCCTGCCAACAGGGCCAGGTGGTCGAGGCGCTGACGCTGCTCTGGATCGGAGAGCGTGGCGGTGACGCGGTCTCGCCATTGTTCCTCGGGATTGCCGTTCGGATCGGGGGTGCGGTTGATCGGAATCGATTCGACCTGATGCAGGATGGCTGAATCGGCCAATTCGGGCAGGCTGGAGAAGTGATAGTAGAACGAATTACGGTTCACGCCAGCCTCACGCACCACGTCGGTAACGGTGATCTTGCGATAGTCGCGGTCGGCGAGCAATTCCCAGAAAGCGTTCTCGAGGCGTTCTTTGGCGGGCAGCACCTCGGAATCATGGCGTGGACGTGGCATCTCTTCCTCCTGATGCACCAGCGTGATATGGTCACGCTGTCTAATAACTTATTGGGCAGTATAACTATTATTTGTGGACATGTCTATGAGCTAATCGGCGATTTCAGTTGCGTCCTCCGCTGATGGCGAAGCTGTGGTGCCGGCATCGGCATCAGTATCGGCTCTGGCCGGAGCTGCGCTATCTGCTCCTGCTGCAGTTTCTGCTGGGATCTCGGCTGTTGCTTTGGAGGTCGCAGAACTTGGTGCGGAAGCCGGGGCGGGCGTCGGCTTGCGTTTGGCCGTGGACGCCTTGAACAGTATCGCCAGGGCCTCAACCAAATGACGCCGGTCTGCGGGGGTCAGCCCAACGTACGCGCCAAGCATCGCCGGAATCGAAGCGGGGAAGTTGCTCATCACCTCGCTGAAGCTGGTGGCGCCGTTGGCGTGCAGCACGGTGAACAGCGCATCCACCGCACGCTCGCGCTGTTCGGGCGTAAGCGTGGCGATCCAATGGTTCAGCTCCTCGTTAAACAACTGCGAGCTGGAACTCAAATCCGGCTCGGTGATGAACTGGTCACCATCCAATAGCCAGGTGAAGGCGGAATGCTGCATGATGCCATCCGAATCGGAAGAGACCACGCGGCAAGGCTCCGGGGTCTCGAAAATCATGCCCACAATCGACGAACTCGGCACGATTTTCGTCACCTTCGGCTGGATGGTGCGGTAGGCGGGGCTGGTCACAATCTCCGGCGGGAAACCGGGGCCATCCAGTGAATAGACATGCTGAATGCGCTTGCGCACCTTGGGATCGGCGTTCATGGCCGCGTAAATCGCCAGATTGCCTCCCTTGGAATGGCCGACCAGAATAATCGGACCCTCCCACAGTCGCGCCACCATATCCAGATAGGCGCTGGCTGAACGTTGCGCCGGCACCGGATACTGGAAAGCCATATTGAAATCTTCCTTCCATCCGATGAGCGAATCATCGGTGCCGCGGAAGGAAATAACCAACGTGCCTTTGTAGGTCGGCTTTCGGCGCTTGTGGCCGTCGGGCAGTTGGAAGGTGGCGGCGGCGAATTGGGTTTGCTCACCCTGATTGATGTGCTCGACCACCGCGCCCAGGCGAACGTTGGCGTAGCGGGGGTTTTCGCCTGCGGCCTGGAACAGGTCGTGGGTCAGGTCCGGGTTGACCACTGAAACCATTTGGGCTTCGTGCGGCTTGTCGTCGGCATGTGTTTCCGGCGAACGATGCAGCTCGCGGTTGGCCTCGTCAAGGCTTACCGATTCAAGCTCGGGATGCCAGATACCCTTCAGCCAGATCAGTGGATGCTTGGGTTCGAAAGCGCGAATGCGTGCGGCGAACGAGCCTGACCGCGTCTCATCCAGCATCAACGTCGGACAGACACTGGCCACATCCTCATAGATGAGCGTGGAGATGATCAAGGCGTCGATTTCGTTGAACGGCAAGTCGGCGAAGGAGCGCGTTTCGGTGTGCGCGTAATCGATAATGCCGGTCATGCGCACCTCCTGCTTCCGTTGATATTGCATATCCCCTTGGGCTGCGTGGTCTTGCGATCGCGTGCGGCCGTGCGGCTGCGCGCAGCAATTAACCATATGCATTCCATTGTAGGGATTGTACGGTTTTGGCCGGCGCGATCGAGCAAGACTGCACCGACGGCGAACAATTCGTGGAAGGATTCCCGTCGGCTTGTCGAAAATTGTCGGGTAGCAGGGTTGCGATGCCAGCCAGCCGACCACCCTCCGGCGCTACGCGCCATCTCCCGCCGGCGGGAGGGTTAACCACTCAATCCTTTTTGACGAGGCGGACCGCTGGGCCCGTCAAAGGTTCGGCAGATCGAAGCGCGCCAGATCCACGCCCTCGAGTTCAAGCAACTCGGCCTTGATGTCGAGTCGGCCGCCGTAGCCGCCAAACGCGCGGCCCGAGCCGACTACGCGGTGGCAGGGCACGATGATGGTAACCGGATTGCGCTTCACTGCGCCTCCGACCGCCTGCGCGGCCATGCGGCCGCCGCCGCGTCGTTCGGCCAATTCGGCGGCGAGTTCGCCGTAACTTACCGTCATGCCATAGGGAATCTCGGCCACCAGATTCCACACTTCATGTTGGAATGGCGTGCCGGCGGGATGCAACGGCGGCGTCTGATCTAGGCCGGGGCGCTCGCCGGCGAAATAGGCGGTCAGCCATACGCGGGTCATACGGAACACATCGGGTTCACGATCGGATTCGCGATTCGAATCGAGAACGGCTTGGTGATCGGTGGCCCACCACCAGTCTTCAAGACAGAGCTCGGTCAGGCCCTCGCCGTCCGAGGCCATCATCATCCGGCCGATGGGCGTTTCGACTGTGGCCCGCATCAGTTGTCGTTGCGTCATACCGCCATTATCGCGCGTTGAGGGATGAAGCCCATACTGTGCCTGATTTCATGAAGGACGGGTCGTGCTGTACGGTCAGTATTGCGTGCTGGGCAGCGATATCTGACATAGTGGGGGTTCTTGGGCCGGCATGAGTGTTCTTTCCGACATCCCAACCGTCTAACTCCGTTTCGAGGGGCTGATTTGGGCTGTTCCGGAGGTCTATCTCCGTTTCGAGGGGCTCCTCATCCGGGAAACCACAAGTATAAACGGCTCCGGGCTAACGTCATTACGCCGTTTTTGGCCCGTGTCTACTCAGCCACCAGCCCCTTGAAACGGGAGTAGACCTCCGGAGAAGGCCAAATCAGCCCCTTGAAACGCAGCGACCCCTCTGATTGGAGTCAATCAGAGGGGTTCGGCACATTGCTGATGCAGCTGGTCCGCCGTCCGCCTTGAGGCGGAACGTAACCAAGATTCAGGCGGGATTACTCCGCAACGAGCGCCAGGAAGGCGGCGTCCACGGCGGCTGTCGGGTTCGGGAATTCCTCGTCCTGGTTGAAGAACGGCACGTCGGCGTAGTTCAGGAACTTCACTTCGGCACGGTCGCCGATCAAGGCCTTGGCCTCTTCGGCCAGCTGATCGGTTATCGTCATGCGTTCCTGATTTCCACGGCCATGGCCGTGCAATGTGCCCATCGCTTGGTTCTACCCGCTGTTTATGCTGGCCATGCCCATCGCCTGGCTGCTGTATACGGCCACCGCGAGTTATGTGCACGGCGGCACCCGATAATCGTTGGAAAACCGGTGGGACACGCGGGGGCTTGGCTTTTTCCTGAGATTGGCGTATCTTTGTCACCTGTTGCCCGTGAAGGTAACACATGCGGACATAGCTTAGTTGGTAAAGCGCAACCTTGCCAAGGTTGAGACCGCGGGTTCGAGTCCCGTTGTCCGCTCTCGGATGGCTGGTTCAGGATGATTGATTCAGCCTGAGGATGACCCGGGCGGTTGGCGCAGTGGTAGCGCACTTCCCTGACACGGAAGGGGTCACAAGTTCGAATCTTGTATCGCCCACTCGATGAATCGCCGGCAGAATGTTGCCGGTTTTTTCATCACAAGCTCGGGCGATTGGCGCAGCGGCTAGCGCACTTCGTTCACACCGAAGGGGTCGTAGGTTCGATTCCTACATCGCCCACCCGATATCACGCTCGTCAGTCTATGATGACGGGCATTTTCTATATCTGCCGTGCCACGGTTCCTCATATGGCGTCCGGCCTCGGGTGGCATTTGGCTGTGAGCGGTTTCGATCATGAGTGGCGTCCGGCCGTCGTACAATCCCGCTGCGCGCGGTGCCGTTTGGGCTGTAATACGGGTGCTTTGAACCGGCCATAACTGCTTCATATGTCCCGGGGCTTGTGTCGTGTGCCGCGGCGCGCTTCCATAGTGGATATGGCGGTGTGGAAGGGGAGCCGCCATACTTACTTACACAAGGACGTCTTGGTCCGCCAGGGCAACGCGCATGGAAAGGGGTTTGCGATGGTGTGCACCACGCTGAATTTCGCGGAGAAATACCTGCTGAAAACCGAAGTCAGGTCCGTTGCCGGTATGTCCGGCGGTACTTCCGATGCTGGTACTGATTTCGATGTCGATTTCGGTGGCGAGGGCGACCTCGGAAGCGATCATGCCACCGGTTTCAATCGCTCGCTATCGGCCGACGATTATTGGGCTGCAGCCGGATATGCCGATGAGTCATTGTATTGATGGACGTGATGACGCGGTAAGGGCGCGTCGATAAGTGCGGCTGGTGTCGCGGCTGATGCCGCATCTGGTGCTCGTTCGGTGGTCGCGGCTGATGTTCCGTACGGAGCCTGCAATGGTTTTGCATCGGTGGTGCGTCAAAATCCGGACCGTCGCCGACGCTGTGGACGTTTGGCGGCGTTGAAAGGACAGATAATGGATTGTCAACGCCGCTGAGAACGATTGGCGACGGTGGTGGGACAGCGGATGCCCCACCACCGTCGCCAAGAGTGGTACTTGTGTCGGTGGCGTCCAAAACATGGCCCGGCACCGACATCAGATACTCTGAACGTCGGCGGATTCCCGTTCTGTGTCCCAGCGCCGACGTTTGATTCCTGCTTATGCGAGCTGGCGTCGGTAAAAAGGCAGAACTTGGTTCACCGGCGATGTCTCAGCACGTTTGCGCGCGTCGGATCCTTCTGGAGCAGCAGGAAGACGAGCGCCACAACGAGCAGGACGGCGATGGAGAGCACGCCGAACGAGGCGTTGCCGGTCAGGGACGTGGTGGTGGCTACCAGGAAGGTGCCGATGATTGAGGCCGTTTTAGGGAAGAAACAATAGTGAGACCGGGGAACCCTTGAAATCATTGGGGAATCATGGTGGCGATGCATGCGATTAACACATGTTGTTAACACAGATGTGGAATGAGGAGGCGCGTGAGGCTCGTGGTCTGCGACGCATGAGTGTGACCGTGAGCTCCCCAGCTGATGAGCGCAAAGGCAGAGATTGGTTTCACGCGGGACTTGTCTGCCGAAGAGCGGCGATTGATGCAGGGTCTGTGCGATGCTCTGCAGCAGTTGCTGAACAAGCAGTACCAGCGGCACATGTGGGACTGTTCGATAGCCTGAAAAATTTTGCCGCAGACAATCTAGGCAATGTGCTTGGCGGGGATTTCAATCTCGGTTCGATTGGTGATTTGCCGGCGGTAATCGGTGAGCATTTCAATGCCGATCAGTTGGGTGAAATCAACAGGTCGTTGGCGACCATTTGAACGCCGACCGACTTGACGAGCTGCAGGCGCTGGCGGAGGAAAACATCTCCGCCGACCAGATCAGTCAGGTCGCTGGCGCAATTCAGGAGCAGGGTGCCAATCTGGACCTCGGATCCATTGCCGAACAAGCAGGACTGCCCGCTGACATCATCAGCCAGATTTCCGGACTATTGGGCAAGTAGTCGCCTTAAGCTTTAACGCTGACGGTGTTGTCTCGGCTATTGCGTGTTTTGCGGTCGCTCAGCAAATCATATGGGTCGTAGGTAACCGATTGCGAGCGCTGCTGTACACAGATGTGTACGTGGGTCGAAGCGGATTCGTGGTGGCAGGTGAGACAAGCTGCCCTCGCATGGCTGGAAAAGCTTCGGTCTCGTGGAGTGCGATGTTAAAGCTGCTCAGGTCAACGGAATGGCGGAATTCCGCCGATGCAACTTGTGGTTGCGCTCGAATAACCGGCGATTGCAACCCAAAGATGGTGGCGGGTGACATGGACGGTATGCCATAGTGAGCCCATCGGCCGAACATGACATGATAAAGATTACGTATGAAGGGACATTCCAATGAGTTTTCGCGCTAACCTGCAGTACCTACGTGCGCAACGCAACCTGACCCAGGAACGATTGGCCATGTTGCTTGGCGTCTCGCGTCAGGCCATTTCGAAATGGGAATCCGAAAAGGCCTATCCCGAGATGGACAAGCTGCTTATGATCTGCGACCTGTTCGGCTGCACGCTTGATGATCTGGTACTTGGCGATGTGAGTCGGCCTGCCGCGTCGGCTTCTACGGCCGGTTCGTCGAATGTTGACTCCTCGGCTGAGACGGCATCGCCTTTAGCCGCTTCTTCCAAAACGGCGGGCATAATCGCTCCTATCGCGGAGCTTGCGCAGGATATCACTGGCTACGATGAACATCGCCGCCGATTCGCGCTGCTGATTGCCGGCGGTGTTGCTGCGATTGTCGCCGGGGTTGGCATCGGCAACCTGTTCGATTCCAGCAATTCCATTCTCGGAGCGACGCCGCTCAACGATTTTCTGACGTTTCTGTGCGTCTGTGTGGGTGTGATTGCGGGGCTGGCGATGCTGATTCCAGGAGGTCTGTCGCGTATTGACTTCAAACGGCGTCACCCATACGTAGAAGATTTCTACACCGGGGAGGACCGCAGCCGAGAATTGCGGCTGCTGGTAATCGGCATCGTCGGTGGCATCTCGGCTATTCTGATTGGCATTGCGGTGACGGTGTATGCCGATGACATGCTCGGCGTCTCCGATGGCTGGCCCAACGCAATTTTTCTGCTGCTCTGTGCGCCCAGTGTTTTCGGGTTTGTCTACTGCGGCATGAGATACAGTCTGCTCAATATCAACGCATACAACAAAGCGGCCGAGGACGACCGCAAGGAGCATGCGGGCGAGCAGGATTTCTACGCCAAACTGACCGGCGCGGTGTGCGGCATCATTATGCTGATAGCCACGGCGACTGGCTTGTGCCTGCTGTTTTTGAACCCTGCGGCATTGCGCGGCGATTGGTCGGCCGTCGGGTCGAGCGCCGCGGACGGGGCGATGTTCTGGCTGCCGTGGCCGATTGGCGGTGTGCTGTGCGGCGTTGCGGCCGTCGCCATTCAGCTGATCAAGGATTATCGCGAGCGTAAGTGATCAAGTGGCGATGGTCCATTGCTATTAGGGCCCGTTGCAGGGGTTGCGAGATGTCGCCCGCGGCGCAGAGTTGCCGAGGGCCGGCAAATCACTCCCGCGTCGGGTCCTTTTGCAGGAGCAGGAAGACGAGCGCCGCGACGAGCAGGACGGCGATGGACAGCACGCCGAGCGAGGCGTTGCCGGTCAGGGACGTGGTGGTGGCCACTAGGAAGGTGCCGATGATCGAGGCGGTCTTGCCGAAGATATCGTAGAAGCCGTAGTACTCGTTGGCGTGATCCTTGGGGATGATCTTGCCGTAGTACGAGCGGGAGAGCGCCTGGATGCCGCCCTGGAACATGCCGACCAGAATCGCCAGAATCCAGAACTCCACGGCCGACTTCAGGAAGAACGCGGCGAAGAACACGATGCACATGTATGCCACGACCGCCGCCGTGATCATCACTTTGCAGCCGAACCGGCCGGCCAAACGACCGTAGAGAATCGCGCAGGGGAAGGCCACGAACTGCGTGACGAGCAGTGCCACCACCAGCTGGGTGGAGTCGATGCCAAGCTCGGCACCGTAGGAGGTACTCATCGAAATCACCGTGTTCACGGCATCGATGTAGAAGAAGAACGCGATCATGAACATCCACAACGGCTTGTTCTTCACGATTTTGCCGAACGTGCCCGCCAGTTCGCTGAACGTGCCGCGCACGGCCGAGCCCAGCTGGTCACGGGTGGCGCGATAGTGCACTTGGCGGTAGCTGGTAAGCAGCGGGATGGTGAATGCCACCCACCAGATGGCGGTGATGATGAACGAGGCGCGCGTGCAAGCCACCGTGGACCAGTCGAAGAGCGACGGGCCGCCGAAGATCAGCGCGATGCAGAAGATGAACGGCACGGTGGAGCCGATGTAGCCCCAGCCGTAGCCATGCGAGGAGACCTTGTCCATGCGCTCGTTCGAGGTGGCGTCGATGAGCATCGAATCGTAGAACGTTAGCGAGCCGTTGAGGCCGATGGTCGCCAGAATGTAGACGACTAGGAACGGTAGCCAGGTCAGGGGCAGGGCCATTGCGCAGCAGGTGACCACGCCAGTGCCGAAGAAGCCAAGGAAGAACTTGATTTTCATGCCTTGCACGTCGGCGATGGAGCCGAGCAACGGCATGAGCAGCGCGATGACCAAGGAAGCAATGGTTTGCGCGTAGCCCCAGGCGGACACGATGTTGCCGTCCGCCGGCATCAGCGATTTGGCGTAAATGGGGATGACGGCGGTGGACAGCAGCACGAATGCCGAGTTGCCGACGTCGTAGATGATCCACTTCTTCTCGCGGGCGGTCAGTTTGGCGCTTTGCGCCACCGGTTCGTGGACATTCGTGGGATCAGTCATATGCACTCCTCGACGGTATTCAACTCAATCTATCGTAGAAGCGCGGACTAGGGTAGAAAACCGCCAAAGTTGAACGGCGGGTGAATAATGCCGGGCCCCTTTCTAAGGGGAGCCAGAGCAAAAAAATAGCTCCCCTCGCTGAGGGGAGCTGGCCGCGAAGCGGACTGAAGGGAGCCGATCGTGGATTCCCCCAGATGAGGAAATCCACTCAATCGTCCGGAAACTATTCGCCGATCAGCGCGATGGCCTCGTCGTAATCGGGGCATTGCGGCACGCCGTTGAGGCTGTGCTGGATGGCGATGGATGCCGCCGCGTTGGCGATCTTTACCGATTCGGCCAGACTATGGCCCTTTGCCAGCATCGCGCACATCACGCCGGTGTGGCAACCGCCCGCCGAACGGGTGTGTACGGCCTTGGTCGGGTATCCCTCGATATGAATCGTCTCGCCACCTGGCTCACGAATCCAAGCGCCGCGGGCGCCGACACGCACCACCAGCGGCGCGCGCAGTGTAGCGCCCAAGCCGTCGCACAACTGGTGCATGAAGTCGTCAAGTCCGCCGCCAATGGTGACTTTGCTGTCGTCGATTGGCGCACCAAGTCGCTCGGCCAGCGTCATGGCCTCCTGACGGTTGCAGGACCAGACCGGGCGTGCGAGCACCAGATCCTCAAGCATATGGTCGTTGACCAAACGCAACGTATTGGTGGGGTTGATCACCAGCGTGTAGTCGCGTGCAGCCGGGTCGGTACCGGCCTTGAGCAGGAATCCGTCCACGCCGGTGGCCGTGTGGTCCATCAGTGTGTTGCCGCTGATGTGCACCACGTCTTTGGGCTGCGGCTCCAGCGTGTCGAACGTGTCCGAGTCGCCATGAGCCTCGGCGCCATAGGAAGCGATGAATGTCTTCTTCGGCGCGCCGGAGCTCAGCACCACGCGGAAGCCGGAATCCTCATCAAGACGATCCTGGCCGATATGCGTAATGCCGTTGTCTTGGAATGACTGGCGGATGAAATGCGCCCACAGGCCGTTGCCCAGAATGCCGGCGTGCTCGGTCGGCACGCCCATGCGGCTGGCCGCCTGCAGCACGCGATAGCTGCCGCCAATGGAGGGCTTCGGATGATCGGCCACGGCGAATCCGCCCTGTGCCGGCACCTTGTCCACATTGAGCATAATGTCCACCCAGACTTGCCCCAGTGAAATCACGCTGGGCTCGTGAGTGCCGATACCTCGCTTGAGATTCAACATGACAGCCTCCTTCGTCGTAAGTTGCACATCGCAAGTTGCACGAGGACCCCTTCGTCCCTTGCCGTCTCTTATACCGAGATTATATGAGAGTTTGCTGGATGCGGAAAAGGAAGGCCGGCGTGTTTTATCGGGTAAACGCTATGATTTGCAGCGTAATTCGCCGCTGGCGAACTGCTGACGAACTACTTGCGGACCGCTGGCGAACCAATGCCGAGCCGCTCGTGAACCGCTGATGGCCCACTCGCAAGTTACGCTCGAACCGCGCGTGAACCGCCGAGGTTCGCCCATGATACACGCAAGAGTTGCGGTTGTCGGTATTGGGCTATATATTTGTGAAGTTGTGTGTTCGGCATGTCGGGTGAAACCGGCGGTCGAATGCGTGAAAGACTTGACACATCAAGGTTAAGGGAGTCCATCATGGCAGCTCGTTGCGCAGTGTGCGGCAAGGGACCGCAGACCGGTTTCACCGTTTCCCATTCGCACCGTCGTACCAAGCGTAGCTTCCGCCCGAACCTGCAGTCTGTGCGCACCACGATTGATGGCGAGAACACTCGCCTGCGCGTGTGCGTCAAGTGCCTCAAGGCTGGCAAGGTTCAGCGCGTGGCCGCGTGAATCGCGTACTAACGTGGAGCAAAACCCGTTTGAGCTTCGGCTTGGCGGGTTTTGTTGTTTCTGCGGCCTAAAGAGGCCGTGCGAATAGAATAGGCCAATATGAGCATCACTATGGGCACCACTCTCGCTTCGCTGGTCACCAACAAGCGTCGCGTGTCCGCGCTCAAATCGCTGGGAATCGTCACTGTCGGCGACGCCCTGACCTACTATCCTTTCCGCGTCACCGAACCGGTGCCGCTTCGCGCCATCCGCGAGGCCGCACCCGGCCAGCAGATGGCATTTGCCGCCGTGATACGAGATATGCGCGTGGTGCCGATGAACGCTCGCCGCGGCTACCGACTCGAAGCGACGGTCGATGACGCCGACTTCGCCCGGTCTCGTCGCGTACCCGGCAGTACGGCCCGGCTCACGTTCTTCTCGTATCGTAAATCGTATGTGGATTGGGTCAGCGTGCGACTGCGCGCCGGCACGTCTGTGGTGGTCTCCGGTATGCCCGGCGAATACATGGGTCAGCTGCAGTTCACCCATCCCGAAATCCTCACTGTCGCGCCCGTGCCGGCCGGAGCAGGAGCGGGGCTTGAGGGTTACGCTCGGGGCGCGGCATCCGGCAATGGTGCGTTTGCGGGAAGTGCCGATCCGTATGCCAGTGCGCAGTCCGCGTATCCGCCGGCCGCGACTGCCCCTTCCGGGGCCGCGTTGAAATACGACGCCGATACCGTGCAAGAGGCGCTTACCCGCGTCTGCCGGCCCCGCCCGGTATATCACGCCAGTTCGCGTATCTCGTCCGAACATATTCATGAGACGATTCTGGGATTGCTGTGGATGATGGGGGCCCGCACGTCATCCACGCCTGACGGGCAACTCGCTGGCGCTGGGGCAGCCGGCATTGTGGCTCCCGCGACTGACACCATCGCCGTCCAAAACGGGGAAGAGAAGTCCGGCACGACCGCCGAATCCGGTGCTGAGGCGCTCTCCCAATCCATCCCAGATGTGCTGCCCGAATCGGTGCGCAAGGCCAAGAACCTCATGCATCGGGCTGAGGCGTTCCTGGCCATTCATGATCCGGCCTCCACGGCCCGGTTCAAGGAGGCCATCGAAACCCTGCGCTATGAGGAGGCTTTCGTTTCGCAGACCTCGCTGCTGAAGTCTCGACAGCACGCGCACAAGTCATCGGCGCATCCTTGCCCGCTGAACGAGGCGCTGGAAACAGCTCGAGCGTCGGTGGGCGAAGCGGTTGCGGAGCCAAGTACGCAACCAGAAGCATCGGAGCGCGGTTCTGCGACCGATCTGCCTGATCTGCCCAATTTGCCCAATTTGCGCGACCGCTTCATCGCATCGTTGCCGTTCACACTGACAGCCGGGCAGAGTCAGGTGGTGGACGACATCGCGTCCGATCTTGAACGTGACTGGCCCATGCAGCGTCTGTTGCAGGGCGAAGTCGGCTCCGGCAAAACCGTAGTGGCGCTCGCGGCCATGCTGCAGGCGGTCGGCGCCGGCTATCAGGCGGTGCTGGTGGCTCCCACTCAGGTGCTTGCCGAACAGCATTACGAGACCATCAGCAAGATGGTGTCGGGGTTGACCCTTGCACAGCCGGGTGCCAAGGAGACCGATGCCGCGGCCGACGTTGAGGGCGCGATGGGCGCGTCCGGTGCTTCGACGGTCTCTTCTTCCAAGGTGACTGCGGAAATTCCCGTCACCCTGCTGACCGGTGGTATGAAGCTTGCCGCCCGGCGTAAGGCGCTCGCTGCGGCCGCCAGTGGTGAGCCGGGCATTATCGTGGCCACGCACGCGGCGTTTTCCAAGACCTTCCAAGCCCCGCACTTGGCCTTGGTGGTGATCGACGAGCAACACCGGTTCGGTGTGGAACAGCGCGAAAGCCTCAACGCCAAAACCGATGACGGCACCACGCCGCATCTACTGGTGATGACCGCCACGCCCATCCCGCGCACCGCCGCCATGACTTGGTTTGGCGATCTCGATATTTCCTGGCTCACCGAATTGCCTGGCGGCCGCAAACCGATTCGTACCGTGGTGGTCAATGAGGCCGACGCCGCCACCATGGGGCGTATGTTCGCGCACATTCGCGCGCGAGTCGACGCGGGGGAGCGGGCCTATATCGTGTGCCCGCGCATTGATGCGGATGATGAGGAGAACGAAGGCGGTTCCGGCGTTTCGGCAGCAGCCGGTTCTGCCCTCGGACGCGCCGCAGCATCTGGTTCCAGTGCCCGCACAGCTGCGGGCGGCCGTGCGACGCGCGCGGCGGCCGATGCCATCGGCATCGACGACCCCTACGAAACCTTCGACGAAAATGGCGAAACCGTGGCTCGCCCGCCATTGCATGCGGTGGCCGAAATCGCCGACCGGTTGCAGAAACTTCCACAGTTCCAAGGCATTCGGTTTGCGACTCTGACCGGCCGCGACAAGGATGACGTCAAAACCCAGGTCATGGCCGATTTTGCCGGCGGCGAGACTCCGATCCTGGTGTCCACCACGGTGATCGAAGTCGGCGTGGACGTCAAGCAGGCCAGCTGCATCGTCATCTTTGATGCCGACCGATACGGCCTCTCTCAGCTGCATCAGCTGCGCGGCCGCGTGGGGCGTGGCGGCACCAACTCGTGGGCGTTCCTTATTTCCCGTGCGGAACCCGGCTCCCCGGCCGAGCAACGGCTCGAAGTGATTCACCACTCGCTCGACGGTGCCGAAATCGCCCAAGCCGACTTGGAATTCCGCGGTGCCGGCGATGTGCTCGGCGACACCCAATCCGGCGGCAAGTCCAGCCTGAAGCTCCTGCGCGTGGTCAAGGACGCCGACATGATCGCCGACGCCCGCACCCGTGCCGGGCAGCTTCTGGCCGCCGACCCCGAACTGGCAGGTGAGGTCCAACTCGCCGGTGCCGTCCTCGACTTCACCCGAGGCAACGAAACCTTCCTGACCTCCAGCTGAGGCACCTCCAGCTGAGGCTAGGGCTGCGCCCCCGTAATCGCACGATATAGTTTTTCCGTATGCCGATCGTGAGGAAATCACGGTCGGGAAGCCCTCGAATGTGCTTCAGTGGAGGCAAGACCATTCGTACATGAGGTACTCGAAGTGCATATATCATTGGTGCGCTTCGAGCACCCCATTGTTGTTCATGATTGGTATGCGCAGATGAACCTGTACAGTGAAAGCTATGCGTGTAATTTCTGGACGATTCAAGGGTGTGGCGCTTGCTACGCCGAAAACGGGTACCCGGCCTACCACGGATCGCACCAAAGAGGCGATTTTCTCGCACCTCGACTCATGGGGAGTGCTGGATGATGCCCGTGTACTGGACCTGTTCGCCGGTACTGGTGCGTTGGGCATCGAAGCGCTGAGCCGTGGCGCGCGAGAACTCGTGGCCGTGGAAAGTTCCCGGCCTGCGGCGGCGCTGATTACCAAGACCTTGGCGCAGCTACAGAAGAATCGTTCGTGGGATGCTTCGCTCAAGGCCCGTGTGCTGGTCAAAAAAGCCGAGCAAGTGGCTGGCGGCTTCGGCGAACCATTCGACGTGATATTCATCGACCCGCCCTATGCCTATGAGACCGCTGAATGCAATCAGCTACTGTCCGATCTGGCGGCGGGCAGCGCCACCAACGAGAACACGGTGATCATGCTCGAACGCTCGGTACGCTCGGATGATCCCACTGCCCCCGGAGGCTGGCAAATCACCGAAAGCCGCAACTACGGCGAAACCGCCGTCTTCTACATCGAATCCGCGGATGACGACTCGGATATAGAGCGTTCCGACGATTCCGCCGCGTAGTGAATCTCCCACCGTGTGGTGAATTAATCGGCGAGCCGGCGCGGATGGGCGGCGGAGACCTCCCAGCCCAAGGCCATCAGGGTCTTGCGATCGGCCTTATCCAGCGCCTTGCAATCCAGTGCCGCGATAAGGTCTGGCCGAATCTCGGCGGTGCGGGCCAGCGCTTCGTCGCGGCGAAAACGGTCCACCTTGCCGTGGTCGCCGGACAACAGCACATCCGGCACCGCAATACCGCGCCACACGGCCGGCTTGGTGTACTGGCGATGTTCAAGCAGTGCGCCCTCGCCGGTGTAGGATTCCTCAACAATCGAATCTGGGTTGCCCATGAATCCGGGCATCAGGCGGGTGATGGCCTCAAGCATCACCGATACCGCTACTTCGCCGCCGTTCAGCACATAGTCGCCGATCGAATATTCGCGTACGTCGACGCCTTGGGCGCGGTAGTAGTCCGGGATGCGCGCATCGTAGCCCTCATACCGGCCGCAGCCGAACAGCAGATGGTCGGCATGGCTGAGCTCGGTGGCGTCGCGCTGGGTGAACAACGGGGCCGATGGGTTCGGGAAGATGAGCACCGGTGCGCCGGATGGGGCGGGGGAGCCGGACGGCTGCGAGAATCCCAGCAGTTCGTCCAGACATTCGCTCCACACTTCGGGCTTCATCACCATGCCGGCCCCGCCGCCGACTGGCGTATCATCCACCGAATGATGCACATCGTGGGTCCAGTCGCGCAGGTTGTGCGCCTTGATCTCCAACAATCCCTTGGCCTGGGCTTTGCCCATCAGGCTGAGGTTCATCACCTCAAAGTATTCGGGGAACACGCTCACGATATCGATCTTCATGTCATCCAGCCTAACGGTAGCCCCTCCCGCATTACACGGCCACCACTACACTATTGCGGTGATGAATACGACGATGAACCTCCCCACCCGCAAAAAGCCCGAAGTGTTGTCCCCGGCCGGCAACCTGAGGGGCCTGAAAACCGCGGTCGATTATGGTGCCGACGCCGTCTACTGCGGCGGCAAAGCCTTCGGCATGCGATCGGCCCCCAAAAACCTCAGCCTTGAGGATTTCGAGGAAGGATCGCGCTACGCCCATGAACGCGGCGCTCGCGTGTACGTGACCTGCAACGTGCTGCCGCGCAACAACGAGATCGAAGCCATGCGCGAGTACGTCGGCCAGCTCAAAGACACCGGCGTGGACGCGCTGATCGTCTCCGATATTGGCGTGATGATGATGGCCCGTCAGGTGGCTCCGAATCTGGAACTGCACGTCTCCACCCAGGCCGGCGTGACTAATTATCAGGCTGCGAACGCCTTCTACGAGCTTGGTGCTCGCCGTGTGGTGTTGGCCCGCGAGATGGACTTGCAGGCCGTGCGTGATATTCGCGCCAACATTCCCGATGACCTCGACATCGAATGCTTCGTCCACGGTGCTATGTGCATGGCCTTCTCCGGCCGCTGCCTGTTCTCCAACTATCTGACCGGCCGCGATGGCAATCACGGCGAATGCGCCCAGCCATGCCGCTGGAAGTATTCGATCGTGGAAGAGAAGCGCCCCGGCCAGTACTTCCCGATCGAGCAGACCGAGAACGGCGCCTATCTGTTCAATTCGCAGGACATGAATATGCTGGGGCACTTGGATGATTTGATTGACTCCGGTGCCACCAGCCTCAAAATCGAAGGCCGCGCGAAAAGCGCCTACTATATCGCCGCCATGACCAACGCCTACAAAACCGCGGTTAATGAATACATGATTCAACGCGGTTTTGAAGACGCTGATGGCAATGTTTTGAAGCCTTTCCATGACCGTGTGATTCGCCCGGGCGACCCCGATTTTGGCCAAGGAACCGAAGATCAAGTGATGCGCAATGCTGATGCCGCGTTCGCCGGTGTGGCCGATGAGGGATATGACCGTGGCTCTGATACTGCGGTTGCCGATTCGGTCACCGGCTCGGTTGCCGCAGAACGTGACCGCGTGACGGTTGCTGATGCCGTCGACTCAACTGCCTCTGGTACGCCGGCCGGCACCGCCGTCGAACCCGACGGCATGAGCTCTCACGCCCGTTCCACGCGCCGCAAGTCCAACACCGCGGTCGAACAGATTGAGACCGATTGGAAACATGCGGCCGTTCGCCCGGCCCCACACGTCGAACTGCCCGAATGGCTGCTCGAGGAAACCGACAAGGTGGCCCACCGCGACTACTCCACCGGCTTCTATTACCCGGAGCACAAGGTCACACAGAACACCGACCGCTCCGCCTACTTCCGCTCATGGCTGGTAGTGGGCGAAGTGCTGAGCTGGAGCGCGGACGAAGACGGACGTGTCACGCTGATGAGCCGTAACAAGATTGAGCCCGGTCAACAGGTCGAATTCCTGCTGCCTGGCGAGAGACCATTGGTCTTTACCGTGCCGGAAACCGGCCTGCGCGATGCCGATGGCGCGCCAGTACCCGCCATCAATAATCCGGCGCACGTGTTCTCGATGCCCTGCCCGCACCAGGTGCCCATCAACGCCGCCATCCGCTCGCGCACCAAAAAGCCCACCCTCAAAGCCGAATAACCTACCACTCCGCCCCCCCCGCTGACTGGGGGGTGGTCATGAAAATCATGAACACCGCCCGCACCCAAGAAAGAATGCCTTATGCCTGAATACAGCGAAGAAATCCTCGATTCCAACAGCATCAGCTCTACCGATAAAGCCGGTCGCCCTATTCCGGTGACCATCCCCATCGCACTGGCCCCCGGCATCAAGGTGGTGTACACCACGCGACTGGGCGGCCTGAGCGCCGGCGATTACGGCAACCTGAACCTCGGCGGCAAGTCCGGCGACGAACCTGAGGCCGTGCTGTCGAACCGTATCGCACTCGCCGAAGCGGTGCAAGCCCGCCTATCGCTGGTCTCCCAAGTACATTCCGGCGTGGCTGTGGACGTGGACGACTCGTTCGTCATCAACACCCCCTTCGGCTTCGACGTGTCCGGCACACATGGTGAGACTGACACTCCGCACGTCATCGAGGCGGACGGCCAGGTCACCGCACAATCCGGCATCGCCCTAGGCATGTTCGCGGCCGACTGTCTGCCGGTGCTGCTGGGCGACCCGGTCACCGGTATCATCGGTGCGGCCCACTGCGGCCGTCGTGGTCTGGAGCGCGGCGTGATCGGCGCCACGGTGGACCTGATGAAGAGCAAGGGTGCCGACCCGGCGAACATCGTGGCCACACTCGGCCCGCGCATCTGCGGCGACTGCTATGAAGTGGGCGACGAGATCGCCGACCAGTTCATCAAGCGCTTCCCGCTGACCAAGACGAAGACCCGTTTCGGCGGTGCCGGCATCGACATCGCCGAAGCCGCGATGATCGACCTCGCCTTCGCCGGTGTACATCAGGTGGTCGATTCGATGCCGCGCGTGCACGCCGCCACCCAGTACCTTGAGGAAGACCCGGAACTCGCCGAACTGTGCCGTACGGATGGCGAAGGCCCGGCCGAGCTCGCGGAGCGCATCGACAACATCAGCCACAGCATGTGCACGCTCGAAAACCCACTGTGGTACTCGCACCGCCGCGCCGCGCTCGCCAACAAAACACACGAAGGCCGCCTCCTCGCCCTCATCGTGCGTGACTAAACGGAGAATGCGAGCACATTCCGTGGAGAAGATGTGATGCAGTTCACGGACGGCCAGCCCTCACCCTACGGTGGTGCCTATGACTGAGAGAGATTTCGATACCCCCGTCGAGACGCCTACCGTCCAGCCGGTCCCCGCTCAGGGCGCCAAACCGGCGCAAACCGTGCCGGTGGTGGCCGTGGTGCTGGCCGCCGGCTTCGGTACGCGCTTCGACCCCGATAATCCCAAGCAGCTTGTCTCCGTGGGCGGCAAGCCCATCGTGTGCTGGAGCATTGATGCCTTTGAACATTGCGACCGCGTCAGCGACATCGTGGTGGTGGTCAATCCCAAGGTGCGCGGTGAAGTGGAAACGTTGGTTGGCGAGATGGGCTACACCAAGGTCCGCGTCATCATTGACGGCGGTGACGAGCGTGTGGACAGTACCGCCGCCGCGCTCGACATGCTGGCTACGGCTGGCATTCCGGACGATGCCAAGATTCTGATCCATGACGCCGTCCGTCCGTTCGTGGAACAGTCCGCCATCGACGGTTCGATTGATGCGCTCGACCAGTTCACGGCCGCAACCGTGGCCTACGCCTCAACCGACACCGTGCTGTTGACCGAGGATCTGGGCGATTTGAAAGTGGTCAAGTCGGTGCCGGACCGCCCGAACACCTTCCGCGCGCAGACCCCGCAATCCTTCCGCTTCGCGACGATTCGTCACGCTTACGATTTGGCTGCCGCCGACCCGGACTTCCATCCCACCGACGACACGCGCGTAGTGGTCGATTATCTGCCTGATGAACCCGTCGCCATTGTCTCCGGTGCGGAAACCAACCTGAAGATCACCACGCTGGAAGATATTCCCACAGCTGAGCGTATCGCCGAGGAGATTCTCGGTCGTGATCCCAAGGAAGAGGCCCGCGCCCGCATGCACGCCCTGCTGGCCCAAGCGGCCGGCCAGATGCATCGCTAGACTGGCATTATGCGTGAACTCAATGTTGTGATCTCCGGCTTCGACCACTATGACGGCGTGGAGGTCAATCCCGCCGTCGAAGTGCCCAAGGCCATCGCCGAGCAGGGACTGGGCGTCTCCTCTGCTCCGGACGATCCGTTGGAGCAGGTCGCCGTCACCGTTCATGCTGTCAGCATCCCGGTGAGCTTCGCCAAAGCCTGGCCCACGCTGAAAGAGACGATTGAGGCCACCAAGCCCAATATCGTCATCGCCACCGGGCTCAAGCACGCAGCCCGAGGCGTGATGCTTGAACGATGCGCCACCAACCTGATGGACGCGATCAAGCCAGACGCGGACAACGTGATCCCACGCCGCGAACCCATCGATCCCAATGGCCCGGCCGCCTATTGGACCCGCCTGCCGTTGCGCTCGATCCTGAATGATTTCACGGACGATTCGATTCCGGCCACCTTGAGTTCGGACGCAGGTACGTTCGTATGTAATTCGCTGTTCTACAACTTGCTCAACTGGACCGCCACCCAGGAGCAGGTGCTGGGCGGATTCGTCAGCTTCCCTCCGGTCGTTCCGGCGCATTCCAGCCAGCATGGTCTACCACTCGACCAGCAGATCGCCGCTGGCCGTGATGTGGTGCGCGAAGCCGTGCGCTACTATCTCAAGCCCTCCAGCTCCGACATCCTCATCGCCTAGCACGCTGTGCGCCACGCCGGAATAGAACATGGTTCGCACGCATTGTAACGATTGCGCGTCGCTCAACGCTCAGCGCTAGTGCGATGCGCTACAGTGCTTCAAGGATGTGCCAAGAGCTTTATGCGTGTGCGAAAGGAATAAACAGCGATGGTGGATCGTTTCCCGGTGGTGCTGCGAGGATATGACAAGGAGAAGGTTGATGCTGCCTTCGACGCTACTCAGGAGAGTATGAAGCGTGCGCAGCAGACGTTGGCCAGCATGCGTGAGCAGATTGCGGCGGATGACGACCGTATTCTGCAACTGCAGGCCCAACTTCAGGAAGAGAAGAACAAGAAGCCGGAAGGCAACAGCTTCGCTTCCTTGGGAGCGAACGCCCAGCAGATGCTTGCCTCCGCCGAACAGACGAGTACCGAACTGCTGGAACGCGCCAAGCAGGACGCGTCCTCCATCCGTACCACGGCTCAGGCTCAGGCCGAAACACTGATCAACAACGCCAAGCTGGATGCCCAGCATATTGTTGACGACGCCAATGCCAAGGCCGCCTCGATTCTGACGAACGCCAGCAATCAAGCCGAATCAGTGACCACCTCCGCCAACGAGGATGCCGCACAACTGCGCTCCGAAACTGCCAAGACCATCACCGAACAGCGTCAGACCGTCGAGCTTGAGCTCAGCAACGCGCGCGAAGAGCACACTAAGAAGATGGCTTCCGAACGCTCCACTCAAGAGCGCGAAATCGCCGACATGAAGGCGGAGGCGACCCAGCAGGTTGCCGCAATGCGCAAAAGCGCCAATGAGGAGATCACCAAGCTTAAGTCTGATTCCAACGATCAGATTGAGGCGGCGCTCGCCGAGGCCAACAAGAAGCTCGCCGACGTGCGCGAGCAAGTGTCCAAGATGATGACCGAAGCCCAGCGCAAGGCCAGCGAAATCATTGATGCGGCCAAAACCAAGGGTCAGGAAATCACTGATGAGGCCGAGGTCAAGCGCACCAGCACGATGAGCCAGGTCAACGCCGAGGTCGAGCAGATCCGTCACGACATCGCCGCTCAGCAGGATGAGGCCACGAAGAAGGTCAACGAACTGCTGCAGCACCTCGAAGAGCGTCGTGTGGCGGCCAAGCGGGAAGCCGATGAGTTGGTCGGTCAGGCCAAGAACACTCGCGACCAAGCCGATTCGTATGCCGCGTCCAAGCGCGAGGAGGCGGACATCCAGGCCGCCGCAATCGTACATAAGGCGGGCGAGGAAGCCGATGCGCAGATCGAGGAGCGTCGCGCCGCCGCCCAAAGCGAGCTTGACGGTCTGTCCAAGCGCATCGCCGATCTGCAGGAACGCGAGTCCGTCATCACCCAGCGTGTTTCGGAACTGCGTTCTATGTTCTCGCAGGCGTTCTCCGGATTCGCTTTCGGCGGTAATGCGGCGGCCTCTGGTCAGGATCAGGAAGCCGCTGCCGCGGCGGCATTGCCGGTGGTTGCGCCCGTCCCGGAAGTCAAGCCTGTACACAACGAGGCCGATGACCAGCCGGGTGAGTTGAGCGGAAACGAGTCGGCTGCCGACGATCACAATGAGACAGATGCGGCACCGGCTGATTCGGCTGATTCGGCTGATTCGGCTGCGCAGAATGAGCAGTCCGAATCGTCTGAGCCGTCCGAGCACCAGACACAGGGCGAACCGGAGGCCCCGACTCAGGAGAATCCGGCCGTATCTGAGCAGAACGGCGAATGACAGGCCTTCGATTAGACTACTAGCGGTAAGAATTACGGCACCTGCGCTTTCGAGCCAGGTGCCGTATTCGTTTGAATCTGCGCCACAAGCGCACCATCACAGAAGGAGTATGACATGAGTGAATTGACGCCTCTGACCGACGAAGCGTTGAATACCCTGCGCGGCGATTTCGCACAGAGCGGCACCAACCGTCTGGCCATGAACGCGGTGACCGCCGCCGGCATCGACAAGGTGGCTCGCAATTATGACCGCGCTCGTCTGATGCAGCGTCGTTTCTCCACCATCGTTGACAATGGCGAAGCCACCCATCAGGATCGCTCCGGCCGCTGCTGGCTGTTCAGCTCCCTGAACGTGGCCCGTTTCGTGGCCAAGAAGAACATGAACTTGAAGGAGTTCGAGTTCTCCCAGAACTACGCGATGTACTACGACAAGCTGGAGCGCGTCAACTACTTCCTTAAGGATGTGGCCGCTCTGGTGGCTGCCGGAGAGCCTTCCGACTCCCGCCTGATGCAGCACCTGCTCGCCGACGTGATGGGCGATGGCGGCCAGTGGACCATGGCCATGAACGTGTACAAGAAGTACGGCGCTGTGCCCAAGGACCTGTTCCCGGAGACCGAATCCTCCAAGAACACCGGTGAAATGAACATCCAGCTGCGCCACATGCTGCACACCGCCGTGGCGCACATGTACGCCGCTGACGGCGATGCCTCCAAGGTCGAGGCGATTATTGCCGACGCCACTGCTGCCGGCCACCGTATTCTGACCATCCACCTGGGCGAGCCGCCGGTTTCCTTCGACTGGGAATGGACCGACAAGGATGGCGAATTCCACCGCGACGGCGAGATTACGCCGGTTGAGTTCTGGAAGAAGTACGTGGGTCCGGCTGATCTTGAGGACTACGTGTGCCTGGTGGACGATCCGCGCACCGAGCACGCCAAGGGCAAGAAGATCGGCATCGAGCACCTCGGCAATGTGGCTGGCGGCGACGCCACCGAGTACCTCAACGTGCCAAACCAGTTCATGAAGGACTGCGTCAAGCAGATTCTCGTTGAGCAGGGCATTCCGGTATGGTTCGGTGCCGACTGCCACCCGTTCATGGACCGTGAGAACGGCGCTTGGGCCACCGACCTGTTCGAGTACGGCCGCGTGTACGACGTGGACTTCGATTTGGACAAGGAAGCCCGCGTGCGCTTCGGCGACTCCGCCATGAACCACGCCATGGCTTTCGCCGGCGTTGACGTGGCCGACGACGGCACCACCCGCCGCTGGCGCGTGGAGAACTCTTGGGGCGCCAAGATCGCCGACAAGGGCTACTTCACCATGTCCGACGACTGGTTCACCGAATACGTCTACGAGGTAGCCGTCCCGAAGGCCCTGTTGCCCGAGGAATACCAGAAGGCCCTCGAAGAGCCAGCCACCATGCTCCCCGCATGGGATCCGATGGGCGCTTTGGCCTGACTTCGTCAGCCTCCCGGAATCGGCCTGACGGCCAATGCTGTGTTTTCTCGCAGCCTGTCGGCTGCTAGGGTCTCTCCCTCTGTCAGCGCGAAGCCGCTGACAGAGGGAGAGACCGCGGTCGCAGGCCGCACAACAACACAGCATCGCCGCAGGCGAGTCCACACAGGCGAGTTCACCCAAAGTCCATAACTGCCGGCCCAACAAGCAGTCCCCGTAACAAACTGCTATAGTTGGGCTTTTGCGTCTATGGCGACATACCGACAGTACGTATACAAGGAAAGGAGTCGAGCAATGGCAGCACTACGTGGTCCGGATAGTTCCGAGGATGAACGTCGTTTGGGGGAGCAGGCCGTCTTTCCTGAGACCGTCGATGTCAACATTCGTCAGCTTGACCCCATTCCCGCGCCGCGTGCTTTCCTCAGGGAGCAGCCGCTCACCGATGAGATGAGCGAGCTCGTGCTCCACTCGCGGCAGGAAATCCGCGATGTGCTCAACGGCCGCGACGACCGACTGCTCGTCATCGTGGGCCCCTGCTCAATCCACGACCCGAAGGCCGCGCACGAGTACGCAGAAAAGCTGGCTGCCGTCAAGCGCGAGTTGGAAGACCGACTCGTGATCGTGATGCGCGTGTACTTCGAGAAGCCGCGCACCACCATCGGCTGGAAAGGCCTCATCAACGACCCCGATCTGGACGGTCGCTTCAATATTCGTAAGGGCATGTGGCTGGCCCGCAAGGTGCTCACCGACGTGCTGAGCCTCGGCCTGCCCGCCGCCACCGAATGGCTTGACCCCATCACCCCGCAGTACATCTGCGACGCGATCAGCTGGGGTGCCATCGGCGCGCGTAACACCGAATCCCAAGTCCACCGCGAACTGGCCAGTGGCCTGTCCATGCCGGTGGGCTTCAAGAACTCCACCGACGGCTCCATCAAGGCCGCCGCCGATTCCTGTTTCGCGGCCGGCTTCGAGCATCACTTCCTGTCCATTAACTTGGACGGTCGCGTGATTTCCGCCGAAACCAAAGGCAACCCGGATTGCCATCTGGTTCTGCGCGGCTCCAGCCACGGCCCGAACTACGATGCCGAATCCGTGCGTCAAGCTCTGGAAGACCTCAAGGTTTCCAAAGCGTCCGGCCCGAGCCAGCATGGCCTCGTCATCGATGCCGCCCACGGCAACTGCGGCAAAGACGAAAACCGCGAAGCCGAAGTCATCGAAGAGATCGCTGAGCGCCTGGCGCACGGCGAACAAGGCATCACCGGCGTAATGATGGAAAGCTTCTTGGTCGGCGGTCACCAAAAGCCGGCCCCGCTCGACCAGTTGGTCTACGGTCAGTCCGTCACCGACTCTTGCGTGCCGTGGGAACGCACCAACGAACTGCTGCACACCCTAGCCGACGCCGTCACCGCTCGCCGCTCGGCTAAATAGCTTTGTCTTTGTAAAAATGCTCACTGAGACCCACTCAGTGAGCATTTTTTGCCAATAACGGTGGTCATGTCAGTTTGTTCCCGTGACACCTTATCCTTGGGAAGGATACTGACCCAAGGAGAGATGTTATGCAGCAGCAGGAGGAAGCAGCACATTCGCTGCATCCGTTGCAAGTCGGTCCGCAGCCGTTGAACACCCCAGAAGAGCTTCGCGCCATTCGTCAGGCGATGGGGGAGGGGAAGAACCCGCTCGTTGCCACTGATGTGCCGCGTTGGGAAGATCAGGTGGGTGTCAGTCGCATCATCAACCGCCGCGTATTGGAGTTGGAGCCGCTGCCCACGCCCGCGCAAGTGCTCGCTGAACTCCCGCTGACTGATCAGGCTCAGGAAATCGTCGCCTACTCGCGTGATGAGATTCGCGCGTGCCTGTACGGCCAAGACGACAGGCTGTTGGTCATCGTCGGCCCCTGTTCGGTTCATGACCCGAAGGCCGCGCTGGACTACGCGCGCCGATTGGCCAAGCTGAAAGATGAGCTCGGTGAACAGCTGCTCATCGTCATGCGCGTGTACTTCGAGAAGCCGCGCACTACCATTGGCTGGAAGGGCCTGATCAACGACCCGGATATTGATGGCAGCCACAATATTCGCAAGGGCCTGTTGCTTGCTCGCAAAACCTTGCTTGGTGTGCTGAAGGAAGGATTGGCGGCCGCCACGGAATTTCTGGAGCCCACCAGCCCGCAGTTCATCTCGGACGCGGTGAGTTGGGGCGCCATTGGTGCGCGCAACACGGAAAGCCAGATCCACCGCCAATTGGCCAGCGGGCTTTCCATGCCGGTCGGCTTTAAGAATGCCACTGACGGCTCGGTGAAGGCAGCGGTCAACGGTTGCTTCGCCGCTGCTCAGCAGCACACGTTCTTCGGCATTGACCATCTGGGGCGTGCCTGCGCAGTCGAGACCCTTGGCAACCCGGACTGCCATGTGGTGTTGCGCGGCTCGATTCACGGCCCGAACTACGATGCCGAATCCGTGGCCAAAGCCATGGAAGACGTACGCGCCGAAATGCCCGCCGAATCCGCAGCCTCGCATGGTCTGATTGTTGATTGCTCGCACGGTAACTCCGGCAAGGACGAACATCGTCAGGCCGAAGTCGTGCGCAATATTGCCAGCAGAATTGCAGCTGGCGAACAGGGTATTACCGGCATCATGATGGAAAGCTTTATTGAAGGAGGCAATCAGAAGGCCGCGCCGCTTGATCAGCTGGTCTATGGCAAGTCGATTACTGACAAGTGCATCAGCTGGGAAGAAACCGAGGCCTTGCTGCGCGAGCTTGCGGAAGCCGTAGCCACACGGCGTTGGCACTGAGTTGCGTCATCGGCTCTCTCGCGGGAGCAATGCAACGAAACGTCTCTACCCCTCAGCCTGCCATTCGGCGGCCACCTCCCCTGACAAGGGGAGCCGAAAGTGTTGTGAAAGGAACTTACGTATGGGTATGAAAACTGTAGCTATTATTGGCGCATTGGATGAGGAAGTGGCGCTGATCGCTAAATCGCTCACGCATGTGACGCACACCGCCAAGGGCAGCCTTGACATCGTGTCCGGCACGGTCGACTCCTTCGGTTCTGACGTCATCAAGGTTGCCGCAACGGTAGGCGGCATGGGACTGGTCAATGCGGCCGCCACCACGCAGCTGCTGATTGACGAGATTGCCCCGGACGCCGTGATTTTCAGCGGCATCGCCGGCAACCTCAACACCCACCTGCACATCAACGACGTGGTGCTCGGCGGCACCCTGCGCTACCTCGACACTGACATGCGGCTCGTAGGCCAGTGGAAGCCCGGCACTGCGGACGCTCCGGTGGAGGAATTCCACTCTGATGACCGTCTGCTGGAAGTCGCCGACGAGGCGCTTGCCAATGCGGGCATTACCCACATCACCGGCATCATCGCCTCCGGCAACTACTTCGTGGACACGCCCCAAAAGGTCGAGGAGGTCATCCGACTCACCGGGGCTGACGCCGTGGAGATGGAAGGCGCCGCCGTGGCACAGGTCGCCGCCCGCAATAACGTGCCGGCACTGGTGATTCGTGCCCTTTCCGACAACGCCGACACCGATTACGAGGTATTCAAGGAGTTCGACATCTCCGAATACGCCGATACCGCCGCCCGTCTGGCTGTCGACATCGTCAAGCGCCTGTAACTGGTCACCTCCAAGTTCGGCGTTGCCGGTGTGGGCTGGTACATGGCCATCATGACTGCCCTCGCTCTGCTCGCTCTGTTCCTGATCAAGGAAAGCAAGGACAAGGACTACGAGCTGTAAATAGAGCTCCCCATATTATGCTCCCGCCAGCGGGAGCATTTTGTTATGTCGTCCCGCCAAAAATGAACAATAGACGAACTTACGTAGTTTAGGCATCTCACTACGCCTCGCACGTTTTACTCTGGAAATCATGGATATCTGGCAGATCGTCGTGATTGTGGTGCTCGCCGCGCTGATACTGGTGTGGGTTGCCGTCATCGCCTACAACAAAGGCCGCGTTTCAGGCCGGCTCGCCGCCGAACAGGACCTGTCCGGCGACGAGGATACGCATTCTCTATTCGGTGATGATGCGCCCGTGCGCCCCACCGAGCGTCGCCTGATTGAAGTCCTGCCCGAAGCCCTGATCGTCACCGACCGCAACGGTCTGGTCCAATATTCAAGCCCCGGCTCAGTGCCATTCGGCCTAGTCTCCGGCGACCGACTCAACTCGCGTGAAGTCGAGGACATCCTCACTCAGGCCGCCGCCGACGGTGGCATGCGTGAGCGTGAGGTTCAGCTGCCGGTCAATCGCAATTCCTATCCGTCCTCTAATGGCCGAGGACTGGAGGCCGGCCAGTCACGCCCGTCCAACACGCTGTATTTGCGTGTGCGCATTGGCGATATCGGCGATGACCTGTACGCCATCTTCATCAACGACATGTCCGAGCAGCGCCGTTTCGAGGCCGTCCGCCGTGACTTTGTGACCAACGTTTCGCACGAACTCAAGACTCCGGCCGGTGCCATCGCGCTACTGGCCGAAACCGTGACCGACGCCGCCGATGATCCGGACGCCGTACGGTATTTTTCCGGCCGTATCTCCAAGGAATCCGCGCGCCTGACCGAACTGGTGCATCATCTTATCGACTTGCAGAAAGCCCAAAGCCCGCAAAGCGTGATCGATGCGCGGCGCATTTCCGCGCTGGATGTGGCACGCGCCGCCATCGCCGCCAATCAGACCCAAGCCGACTCCCGCCATGTGGATATCCGACTGAGTGTCAACGGACAGTCAGTACCCACGAAGGTCGAGGAGCCGGCCGATGGCGAAGGTTCCTTGGAAGAATCAGGCAGCCCAGCCACGAACGGTCCGATGATCAAGGCCGACAAAGAGGCCATGCAAACCGCCGTCAAGAACCTCGTAGAGAACGCCATCCATTACTCGCCCGAACACACCACTGTGGCGGTCGGCGTGGGGGAGCGCGATGGCAAAGTCACCATTCGCGTGGTCGATCAGGGCATCGGCATCCCCGCCAAATCGCTGGACCGCATTTTCGAGCGATTCTACCGGGTCGACCCGGCCCGTTCGCGCGAGACCGGCGGTTCGGGACTCGGCTTGGCCATCACCAAGCACTGCGTGCAGGAGAACGGCGGTCGGATTTCGGTCTGGTCGCGTACGGGGGAGGGGTCGACGTTCACCATCGAGCTGCCGGCCGCCCCGGATGAGGATGACGACGAGGCCCGGTCGGACGAGTCGACACAAGCGTAGGGCCTTGGTTGGTGCCCGACATGGTGCCATTCCATTGCCACACAATCACACAGTGGGCGAGGTGCGCACACCGCGCGTAGCCCAATTACGCAATTACGTACTTTCGGGAAACAGCAGGCTAACGGAGAACAAATGGTTACGATAATGTCGGAAAACTTTGCGCCTATGCGCACGGGAACATACCCAAGAAAGGCTACTATGACACGCATTCTTATCGTCGAAGACGAGGAATCCTATCGCGAGCCGCTGGTATACCAGCTCACACGCGAGGGGTACGACGTGTCCGCCGCCGCCACTGGCGAGGAAGGTCTGGAACTGTTCACCAAGGGCGGCATCGATTTGGTGCTGCTTGATTTGATGCTGCCGGGCATTGACGGCACTGCACTGTGCCGCCGCATTCGTGAGCAGAGCCGTGTGCCGATTATTATGCTCACCGCCAAGAGCGCCGAAATCGATAAGGTCGTTGGCCTTGAGATTGGTGCGGACGATTATGTGACCAAGCCGTACTCTTTCCGTGAGCTGCTGGCACGTATTCGTGCCGTGATGCGTCGCAATCAGGCCACTGCCCAGGCTTCCGGCACTGTGGATGACGATATTCCGCTGGTGTGTGGCGATATCGCCATGCAGGTTGGCCAGCATCAGGTCACCGTACGCGGCGAAACCGTGTTCTTCCCGCTCAAGGAATTCGAACTGCTCGAATACCTCATGCAGAACAAGGGCCGTGTGATGACGCGTCACCAGCTGATCGACCGCATCTGGGGTTCGGATTATGTGGGCGACACCAAGACGCTCGACGTGCATGTCAAGCGCGTGCGCTCCAAGATCGAGGAAGATCCGGCGCACCCCAAGTATCTGACTACCGTGCGCGGTCTCGGATACAAGATCGATACTCCCGCGGAGTAAATGGAAGGCGGCCTTCGGGTCGCCTTTTTTGTTGTGGATTGGGGGGCTCGCCGCAGGCGAGCCCGCTCCAAAAACTACGTAGCCTCAACGTAGCCCACAAACATCCAAGTGTTCATCTTCTGTTTACTGATTTCGGTTTTGGGCCCTTGAAACCACCAATACGCTTGTAGTTGTCATGAATTGACCGGGCAGCGCTGAGCCGCCCGCGAATAGTTGATAGAGGGATTAAGTAATAATCATGCAGAAGAACATCCTCGTTCGCTCCATTGCCGCTCTGTCCGGCATTGTGATGCTCGCTTCCGTGGCCGCCTGCGGCGATAACACTGCCGCCACGACCGACAACAGCTCCTCCTCCGATTCCACTTCCAAGTCCACCCCGATCTCCGGCAACTTCTCGGGCGCCGGCGCCTCCTCTCAGCAGGCCGCCGTTGAAGCCTGGATCGCCGGCTTCCAGGGCACCAACCCTGAGGCCAAGATCGCCTACAACCCGTCCGGTTCCGGCGCTGGCGTGCAGACCTTCCTGACCGGTGCCACCGCTTGGGCCGGCTCCGACAAGGCCCTTGCCGATGACGAAGTTGAGCAGTCCAAGTCCGTGTGCACTGAAGGCACCGCCTTCGATGTCCCGGTCTACATCTCCCCGATCGCCGTGGTCTTCAACCTCAAGGGCGTTTCCGATGCCGGCAAGCACATCAACATGGACGCTGCCACCATCGCCAAGATCTTCGACGGCAAGATCACCAAGTGGAACGATCCGGCCATCGCCGATCAGAACAAGGACCTGAAGCTGCCCGACACCGCCATCACCGTGGTGCACCGCTCCGATAAGTCCGGCACCACCCAGAACTTCGTCTCCTACTTCAAGGACGTCACCCCTGACAACTGGACCTACGACCTCTCCGAGAACTGGCCGAACGAGGTTGGCCAGGGTGCCAAGGGCACTTCTGGCGTGATCTCCACCGTCAAGCAGGCCGACGGCACCATCGGCTACGCTGACTTCTCTCAGGTCGGCGACCTGGGCACCGTGGCCGTCAAGGTCGGCGACAAGTACAACGAGATTTCCGCCGAGGCCGGCTCCAAGGTCATTGGGGATTCCAAGCAGGACGACACCGTTAAGGGTGACAACCGCATCGTCATCAAGATCAACCACGCCACCGAGGCCGAGGGCGCTTACCCGATTGTCCTGGTCTCCTACGACATCGTCTGCCCGGCCTACAAGGACACCAAGCAGGCTGAGTTCGCCAAGGCTTGGCTGACCTACGTGACCTCCGACGAGGGCCAGAAGGCCGCTCAGGATGCCGCCGGCACCGCTCCGCTGCCCTCCTCCCTGAAGTCCGAGATCACCAAGTCCATCGAGGCCATCAAGACCAAGTGATGACGTCGGCCCGCAAGGGTCGTGTGGACTGGACCTGACAACTGAACGATAGACTGTAGTAGTAAGAGCAGTCGCCGCCAACTTTAAGCCGCAGTCGTAAACCATACGGCTGCGGCTTAAAGCGGGTCAGGACCCGAACGGTTTGGCAACGTCACAGACGAAAACCGCACCACTTGAATACTTGATAACCACCCTATATAAGGAGAATCCGTGAGTTCGCAAGACAAAACGGCTGTGCAGCCAGTTGGTGGCAAGACCGCCGACAAGGTGTTTCGCGGTGTGGCATACGCCTGCGGCATCCTGATCCTGGTTGTACTTGCCGCTGTGTTCCTGTTCCTGTTCTTCCGCGCCTGGCCACTCATCGGTGGCGATCAGGCCGCCAACAGCCAGACCGTGTCCAGCTTTACCGGCGGCAAGGCCAGCAGCTTCTGGGGCTACGTGCTCCCGCTGTTGTTCGGTACTGTGCTCGTGTCTTTGCTGGCACTGCTGATTGCCTTCTTCGTGTCCATCGGCATTGCGCTGTTCATTTCGCATTATGCGCCTAAGAAGCTCGCCACCGCGCTGAGCTATGTGGTCGATTTGCTGGCTGCCATCCCGTCCGTTATCTACGGTTTGTGGGGCGGCCTGATTCTGGTGCCGGCCATCTACCCGTTCTGGAACTGGGTTGCCAACCACCTGGGCTTCATTCCACTGTTCGAGGGCCCGGCCGCCAACCCGCCGCGCACCGTCGCCACCGTGGCTGTGGTGCTCGCCGTTATGATTTTGCCGATTATCACCTCCATGTCCCGCGATATCTTCATGCAGACCCCACGCCTGCACGAAGAGGCCGCGCTGGCGCTCGGCGCCACCAAGTGGGAGATGATTCGTCTGGCCGTGCTGCCCTTCGGCAAGTCCGGTATCGTGTCCGCCTCCATGCTGGCTCTCGGCCGCGCGCTTGGTGAGACGATGGCCGTGTTGATGATCCTGTCCCCGGGCCTCAACTACTCCATCAAGCTGCTGCAGGCCTCGCAGAACCAGACCATCGCCGCGAATATTGCCGCACAGTACCCTGAAGCCAACGATCTGGGCGTCTCCACGCTGATCGGAACTGGTCTGATTCTGTTCCTGATCACGTTCGTGGTCAACTTCATCGCCCGTAAGCTTACCGAGAAAGCGACTGCGTGATGACTGCTGCTGAGAACACTGAAAAGACTCCGATGGACGGCGCGCCCGAAATCGACTTCGATCGTTTCCGCCCGACCCGTTCCGCCATCCAGCGCCGTAATATCATGGACCACTTCATGTGGGTCCTGATCGCGGTGGCGTTTGTGATCGCCTGCATCCCGCTGATCTCCCTGCTGTGGACCACTATCGTCAACGGCATCAAGCGCCTGAACCTGAACTTCCTGAGCTACAACATGACCGGTGTGGTCGGTGGTAACCAGACCCCGTCCGGTGGTTACGGCGGTGTGCTGCACGCCATCATCGGTACTCTCGAAATCACCGCTGGCGCTATGGTTATCTCCATTCCGATCGGTTTGATGTGCGCCGTGTACCTGGTCGAATACTCGAACCGCGGCAAGCTCGCCACCACGGTCTCCCTGCTCGTCGACGTGATGAGCGGCATCCCGTCCATCGTGGCCGGCCTGTTCGCCTTCTCGATGTTCACGATTCTGCTGGGCCCCGGTACCATCAACGGTTTCGAAGGCTCCGTGGCTCTCTCCCTGCTGATGTTGCCCACCGTGGTCAAGTCCAGCGAGGAAATGCTCAAGATCGTGCCGAACGATTTGCGTGAGGCTTCCTTGGCTCTGGGCGTTACCAAGCAGCGCACGATTACCAAGATCGTGCTGCGCACCGCTCTGCCGGGCATCGTCTCCGGTGCCATTCTGGCCATCGCCCGCGTGATTGGTGAGACCGCACCGTTGCTGATGACCGCCGGCTACATCTCCAGCACCAACGTGAACCTGTTCTCCGGCCAGATGACCACCCTGCCGGTGTTCGTCTACCAGGAGTACTCGAAGCTCAGCGCGAACTGCCCGCCCAACGCCGACGCCACCTGCGTGACCACGATTCCGATGGAACGTGCGTGGGCTGCGGCTCTCGTGCTGATCGTCATCGTGCTGCTGCTGAACCTCATTGGCCGAATCGTGGCGAAGGTCTTCGCCGTCAAGACCGAACGCTAAGCCAGTCGCTAAGCCTAAGCCTTAAGAACACAAGGAAATATAAGGAAACATCATGGGACAACGTATTGACGTCAACCACGAAAACATCTACTACGGCGACTTTCTGGCCGTGGAAGATGTGAACATCAACATCGAGCCGAACAAGGTCACCTCCTTCATCGGCCCGTCCGGCTGCGGCAAGTCCACCGTGCTGCGCACCTTGGACCGTATGCACGAGATCATCCCTGGCGCTCACGTCGAGGGCGAGGTGCTGCTCGAAGGCAAGAACCTGTACGACAAGGACGTGGATCCGGTGGCCGTGCGCCGCGACGTCGGCATGGTCTTCCAGCGACCGAACCCGTTCCCGACCATGTCCATCCGTGAGAACGTGCTGGCCGGTGTGCGCCTGAACAACCACCACCTGGCCAAGTCCGACGCCGACGATCTGGTCGAGTGGGCTCTGCGCGGTGCCAACCTCTGGGAAGAGGTCAAGGACCGTCTTGACAACCCTGGCATCGGCCTGTCCGGTGGCCAGCAGCAGCGTCTGTGCATCGCCCGCGCCGTGGCCGTCCACCCGCAGGTGCTGCTCATGGATGAGCCCTGCTCCGCCTTGGACCCGATTTCGACCTTGGCTGTCGAGGATCTGATCAACGAGCTCAAGAGCGACTACACCATCGTGATCGTGACCCACAACATGCAGCAGGCCGCCCGTATCGCCGACTACACCGCCTTCTTCAACCTGAAGGCAGTGGGCCAGCCCGGTCACCTCGAGTACTTCGCGGACACCATCACGATGTTCAACAACCCGCAAAACGAAGAAGCCGAGCGCTACATCTCTGGAAGGTTCGGCTGATCGTTTCCTGCGCGCAGCGTAATGATTTGTGCGTAGGAGAAACGGCAAAGCCCGCCGCAAGGCGGGCTTTCGCATATTCAACGCGAGTATTGCCGAGTATTATCGTTCTCGCAACGGAGCGAGCTGGAATACTTTGTCGGACTGGGCGGCGACTTCCCGCTTCGGTCGATCGACGGGAGAACGGCGGGTAAAGCGGTACAAGACAAGTCCGCACGATGAATACTCTGTGATGAATCTTCTGTTTACGGTGCGAGTGTGGAAGAATGGTCACAGCAAGGTCCAGCAAAGGAGCATAGGTGAGTACTGGTCTGATCGTCGGTATTGTCGTTGTCGTTATTATCGTTGTCTTGATTGGTTGGGGCGTCAGCGCCTATAACAACCTGGTGACGCTGAAGAACCGTGTGAAGAACGGTTGGGCGCAAATCGATGTGCAGTTGAAGCAGCGCGCCGACCTCATCCCGAACCTGGTGAATACCGTCAAGGGGTACGCATCCCACGAGTCTGAAGTCTTCACTCAGGTGACCGCCGCCCGCGCCGGCGTAGTGGCTGCGGCCAGCAACCCGAGCACGACCACTGCTCAGCGCGCCGCCGCCGAAAACCAGCTGTCCCGCGCCCTGTTCAACCTGCAAGCCACGGCTGAGGCATATCCGCAGCTGCAAGCCAACCAGAACTTCATGGATCTGCAGAACCAGCTCAAGGAACTGGAGAACAAGATCGCCTACGCCCGTCAGTTCTACAACGACGTGGTCCTGAAGCTCAACACCGCTATCGAAACCGTGCCGACGAACATCATCGCCGGTCTGTTCCACTTTGAGCAGGCGCAATACTTCGAGGCCGATGACGCTTCCCGTCAGGTGCCACAGGTCCAGTTCTGACCCGCTTCAGGCCCGTCCGGTAAGCCGCCGGCCGGGCCCGTATTGTCTTAAGAGAGGGAAGACATGCGGATACGATTCATTCGCGCCGGAATCATCAGCATTGTTGCCACGGTGGTGTTGGCAGTTATCACCTTGGCGATAATCGGGACTTCCGCGTTCGGCGATTCGGCCGACCTCAGCTACCGCACGCTGGACTATGACGTGACCGCCACCGCGAACGGTGATTTGAAGGTCACGCAGCATATCGACGTCAAGATGCGTGAGCGTACCGACAGTGACGACAACACCAAGCCGTGGAAGCAGCTGTTCCAGCAATACACGCTGAACTCCGGCACCTTGACTGATATCAGCGATATCAGCGTGCGCAACGTCACCGACGGCATCGACTACGCACAACAGAGCGAGCCCAAGCTGCCCAGTGACGTCTCTTCCGACAAGGAATGGAACAGCGACTACGCCAACCATTGGTATGTCGCCGATGTGAGCGATGGCAGCGACCATCCAAAGGCATACACGCCCGGTACCGATGGCCTCAAGCCCAGCGCCTCCGCCACCGAAGATGACACGACCGTGGAGATCGGCTGGAATATTCCGGTCACCACCGAGGCCGACAGTATGAAGTTCGACGTGAGCTTCACCATGCACGATGTGGCCACCAAATGGAAAGACGTGGCCTCCTTCCAATGGGAGCCGTTCGGCAAGAAGAACCAAGTGCCTATCGGCACGGTCACCGGCACTGTCCACTTCCCCAACGGCATCACCGGCAAAACCTCATGGGCATGGCTGCACACCGAGCGCACTTCGGAAACCAAGCGCAACAGCGACGGCAGCTACACGTTCACGGCCTACAACATCCACAATGGCGACTACCTCGATGTGGTCGCGGCGTTCGATGCCGCCAAAGCCAAGGGCATCGCCCGCAAGGGAACCGGCAATCATCTCAAGGACCTGAAACAGGACGAATATAAGCAACAGCAGCGCTGGCTCGACAAGCAACGATTCGCTGCCAGAGCTCGTCTCGTGTTCTGGATTGTCAGCATCGTGCTCGGCATCGCGTTGTGCGCGTGGGGTATCTGGGCTGTGATCTCCAGCAACCGGCGTGCGCAATACCGTGGCAGCGTCGAATACTGGCGCGACCAGCCCGGCATCAGTCCGGCTTCCGCAGCCCGTCTGATTCGCGTGGTCGATCCGTCGACGCGCCAATCCGATGAAGACCGCCAGCTGACCGCCACCATGCTGTCGCTCGCCGTCAAGAAGGCCATTGCCGTCTATCCGGGGCCGTCGGACATGTATCGCGGCATCGACATGAGCCAGGCCACGCCGGTGGGCTTGAGCCAAATGATTGCCGCCGACCAAGGCAAGCAGTATGCGGCAGGCATCACCAGCACCATCGTGATTCTGCCGCTCGCCATTGATGAGGCACCCAACGCGCAACAGTTGGGATTGAGCGAATCGGAAGATGCGCTGCTGAACCTGCTCATCGTCATTTCGCAGCGCGTGGGCAGCCCGGTATTCGACCTGAACCAGATGAAGGCGACCTGCCAGAATTGGCAAGACGGCTATATTGAGCTCGGCAAATTCACCGGTGCATGCAGCATGGAATACCAGCGGCTGGGTGCCACGCGCTCTGTGGGCTGGCAATGGATCCTACCCGGCGTATTGGCCGCCGTGCTGGGATTTGGTTCGCTGCTGGCCAACAGCTTTATCGGATACCCGGTGGCTGGTCTTATCGAGCTGCCGATATTCCTGGTCGGCCTGTTCTGCTCGATGGCCGGCGCGATGACCGTGCTCACCGACCAAGGCCAGGATATTGCCGGCCGGACTCTGGGCCTTAAGCGTTATATGGAAGACTTCTCCAACTTCACCGACCGTGGTGCCGCCGATTTGGCCTTGTGGGATTGGTATATGGTCTACGCCGCCGCGTTTGGCATTTCCGATCGCGTGATGCGTGAGCTGGCCAAGGCCTATCCTCAGGTCAACGATCCGGCTTGGCTGGATGCCAACGCCTCCAACTCGTTGTTCTACTGGAACTACCGCCCGTATGGCTGGTACAGCCACCGCCATAATGGTCCGTTCGACCACGATGCTGCCGGGCAGATGGACCCGGGCATTAGCGGCCCAGCTCCGGCTTACGGAGGCACATCGTTTGCCGGCGGATTCTCCGACCTCGGCTCGCAGCTGAACTCCGGACTCGCTGACATCAGCTCGACCATCAGCGCGGCAGCACCATCCGCCGATTCCGGTGGCGATTTCTCCAGCTTCGGCTCGGGTGGCGGCTCCGGTTTCGGTGGCTCGTTCGGCGGTTCGGGTGGCGGCTCGTTCGGTGGGCGGTAAATCCAGCGTTCTGCTTACGCTGGAATCGGACACAGACCGTCTCATTACTGTTGAAGGGAATCACCATGGCATTGTTCCGTAACCTCGGACCGTTCTCCACCACCGCCATCGGCCACGGCGAAATGCCGCTGACCATCGAAAACAATCGCGGCCACGAGGTCGGCATCGAAACCCTGCATGCCTCGCTGGACGCCGGCTGCCGCCACATCGACACCGCTTGGGCCTACTACTGCTCCGGCGGCGAAGAACAGACCGGTGAAAAGCTGGTGCGCGAGGCCCTTGAGACCTGGAAGGGGCCGAAGGACGAGGTGCTGGTGGCCACCAAGGTGGGCCACTTCCGCAACTTCACCGACGGCCGCCCCACGTGGGATGTGGACGGTCGCCCGGAGAACCTGATTCGGCGCGGCAAGGAGAGCGCACTGGCGCTCGGCGTGGACACCATTGACCTGCTGTACTTCCACCGCCCTGATCCGAAGGTGCCGTACAACGAGTCCGTCGAAGCCATCAAGCAGCTGGTGGACGAGGGCGTGGCGCAGGAGGCCGGTATCTCCAACGCCTCCATCGAGCAAATCGACATTGCGCGCGGTATTCTGGGCGACAAGCTCGTGGCCGTGCAAAACCAGTACTCGCCGATTCACCTGGAGACCCAGGACACGCTCGACTACTGCGCCAAGGTTGGCTTGGCCTTCGTGTGCTGGAGTCCGCTCGGCGGCTACCGTCACCCCTATGATGAGACCAAGTTCGACCCGTTCCGCGAGGTCGCGGCGGCCCACGGCGTGAGCTACCAGCAGGTCGTGCTGGCATGGGAGCTCGCCAAGGGCGACCACATGTTCGTGATTCCCGGCGCGCACCGTCCCGAAACCATCCTCGACTCCCTGAAGGCCGACCAGCTCGAACTCACCCCCGAAGAACTCGCCAAGCTCGGCTGAACTTTCTCAGCTCCCCTTGTCAGGGGAGCTGTCTCGCGTAGCGAGACTGAGGGGTAGTCGCCGGAGTAGTCCCGGGTAGTTCCACAAGGAGATAATTGTGCGCAAAAAACTCATCCTCGACCTCGATACCGGCATCGATGACGCGCTCGCCATCGCATATGCCCTAGGCAGTGCCGACGAGATCGATTTGATCGGTATCACGGCCACCTACGGCAATGTCGCGGTGCCGCTGGCCGCGCGCAACGCGCTGGCGGTACTGCACTTGTTCGGCCGTGACGACGTTCCGGTCTATCCCGGAGTCGACCATCCCATCGCCCCGGCAACATTGCCGAAAATGCGTGGCACCACACCAGACGAGCGGGCCCAGGCCTACGCGCGCTGGCAGAACGGCGGCGCGGACGGCTGGCAAACGGACGCTTCGTGGTCACCAACTCCCGGCTCGGTGGCGGTCCACCATCCCAACGGCATCGGCGGCGCAATCATCCCCGACTCCCCGCGCGCTCCGGAAGCACCAGGCTCGGCGGTCGATTTCATCATCACCGCCGCGCGCGAATACGGCCCGGACCTGACCATCGTACCTACGGGCGCGATGACCACCATGGCCACCGTATTCCGCAACGCTCCGGACTTGAAGGATTCCGGTGTGAACGTGACGTTGATGGGCGGTGCCCTTACATTGCCCGGCAATGTAAGCCCGGCCGCCGAAGCGAACATCTCCCAAGACCCAGAGGCAGCAGACTATCTGTTCAAGTGTGGCGCACGCACCACCATGATCGGCCTCGACGTGACCCACCAGACCGCGCTCACTCGTGAGAAAGCCCATGAATGGGCGTCTCTGGGGACGCCGGCCGGCGACTTCCTCGTCACCATGACCGACTACTACATCGACTTCTACCTGAAGAACCAGCCGGAGATTCGCGGATGTGGACTGCACGACCCGCTGGCCGTGGCCGCCGCGCTCGACCCATCGCTGGTCACGACCTTCGGGTTCAACTTGCAAGTCGATCTCGAGGGCCCGTTCCGAGGCCGTACCATCGGCGATCGTTCACGGCTTCAGGACCCCGACAAACACACGCAGGTCGCCTTGGGCGTCGATGTGCCGGAATTCCTGGATCGTTTCATGGGGCGCGTCACCGCGGCGGCCCGGTGACGCGGACGGCGGCCGTCCGGTCCGCTCCACGCCGTGGATGGATATGACCCATGGCGTGGAGCGCCCTTTTGGGAACCGACAGAACATAGGGGGGGCGCTGCATGCGCAGCGCCCCCCTATGTGTCAGATCATGCCGCAGCCCGGAATCAGGCCGCCGGGCGGATCGAGCGTGAGATATTGCTCCTCCAGATCGATGTCGGGGACCAAGGCCTCCACGAACGGGACCAACGCGGTCTTTTCGACCACATCCTCGCCCTTGGAATTCTGGCCGGTTACCACCGGCTCGGTCAAACGAATCTTGAGCAGGGATTGGGCGGGGGAGTCGATCACATCCACCACTTTGCCGACCACTTGGCCGGCGGGCAGTCCCAGACCGTTGCCCTCGACTAGACGGGCCTCAAGGCCAATAAGATCCTTGGGATACCATTCGTCGGCCTCGAGCATGTCCTCCGCATCGTCGACCTCGCCGTAGAGTTCGACACCGTTTAGGGCCTCGGCGGCATTGCGGTCGTCGACGCCCTCAAGCTTGAGAATCCAACGATCCTTGAACGTGCGCGAGCCCTCGACGATGTACTCGGTCTCGCCATCCTGGCTGTAGAGCACGGAGTCCGGCTCGAAGCGCCACTCGGGATCATCGGTGTACAGGCGCACGGTGACTTCGCCCTTCAGGCCCTGTGCGCGGCCAATACGAGCGACCCTCAGCAACTCGAGCTGCTGAGGGTCGTCGTGCATGTCTTGCTGTGCCATGCTGTGAATCGTTCCTTATCGGTTATCGACGGACGTCCATGATGTCAACGCGGACCTTGTGGTCAGACAGTGCCTGAATCACGGTGCGAATCGCGTTGGCGGTGCGGCCGCCACGGCCGATCACACGGCCGATGTCTTCCGGGTTCACGCGTACGCGAAGCAGTTCGCCGCGCGCGTTCTCATGAGACTTGACGGAAACATCGTCGGGAAAATCAACGATGTTCTTGATGAGGTGTTCCACAGCTTGTGCAAGCATAGCTAGCCTTTCGTTTCCGCTCAGGCCTCAGCCGGAGCTTCTTCGGCGGCCTCTTCAGCCGGGGCTTCCTCAGCGGCGGCAGCGGCTTCGGCTTCAGCCTTGGCCTTGGCAGCAGCTTCGGACTTGGCGGCCTTCAGCTTCTGAGCCTGGTCCTCAACGGCCGCGATGCGGGCCTCGGCGTCCGGGCCAGCCTCAACGGTCTTCAGGGTGCCTTCGGCACCTTCAAGGCCCTTGTACTTCTGCCAGTCGCCGGTGATGTTCAGCAGCTTGAAGACGGGCTCGGACGGCTGAGCGCCGACGCCGAGCCAGTACTGAGCGCGATCAGACTTGATCTGGATGGTCGAGGGCTGGGTGTTGGGGTTGTAGGTACCGATCTCCTCGATGACCTTGCCGTCACGCTTCTTGCGGGAATCGACGACCACCACACGGTAGAAGGCGTAGAACTTCTTGCCCTGTCGCTTCAGACGAATCTTGGTTGCCAAAATGGCTCTCCTTGTAATGCTAGGTGTGCGGGTTCTCGGTTTGCCATGTGGGGCATGGCCGTCCGGAATCCACGTGTCCTCGCGGCTCGGGGTGTAGAGGGCGCCACGCGCGCGCGAATAACTGGCCTATTATAGCGCACAGGGCCGGACTGGGCGTGGCGCACTGTGGTTGCGGTGTGGTGCGCGTTCCCCGTTGCGCAACATTCCGGGGAATGTATCGCGAAAATGCCGGCTATCGCAGTGCAAGCGTTGCGGTCAGGGCCAGATGATCAGTGCCCTCGACCTCAAACGACTTCACGCCGGACGGTTTGAGCCCGGGAGTGAACAGCACGTGATCCAGCTCGATGCGCGGCCACTTGAGCCAGCTCGGGAAGGTGAGATTCGGGCCGGCGGCTTGAATCAGACTTGCGTCCTTGAATCCGGACTTGAGCAACGCGCGGAAGCTCGGATGGTCGGTGCTCGAGTTGAGATCGCCCATAACGACGACGATATTGCGATTGCTGACGGATTTTGCACGGGCGAGTTCTCGCAGACCCAGAATGCCGGCCGACCAATCCGCGCAGCCGCGCATCGGCGATTTCGGGTGAGCCGAACAAAGCGTCACCGTGCGATTACCGGAGGTTTTGAGGGTGATGGCGGGAACGTCGGCGGCGGGGATGGAGACCACGTTGGGCACCGCTGCGCTCGGCTCGTAGCGGGAATAGATCACGTTGAATCCGCCATTATCGGTCTCTTTGGCGTCTCCGAACTGATGGTAGGGGAGAAGTTCGTTGATGTCGGCTTCGGTAAGACGTGTGATGAGGTCGTCGGTGACTTCCTGCAAGGCCAATACGCTGATATTGCGTTCGCGAATATTGCGAATGATTTCAGCGGCGTCGGCGCGTCCGTATCGACAATTCATCGTCATAACCGAGAACTGGGGCGAGAGTGTTTCACGCGTTGTTTCACAGTGTCCATCGGAGATGGTTTCGGGCCCTTCCTTCGGAGTGTTTGAGGTACCCGATGTATTGCTGTTATGGCTTTTTGACAGCGTCGGCGAAGTTGTTTCACGGGCTGTTTCACGGTGGGATTCTTTGCGTTTCCCGGCCGGGTCGATTGACGTACCCCAGTAGTTGATGCGCTGTGAGCTGGCAATCAGCGCGACCACAATAAGCAACGACATCGCAGTCCATTCATGTTGCCATGCGGCGACCGCGGCCAGAATCATCAAAGGAACCCACAACAGCGGCGTCAGGGCAATCATGTACGGAAGCGGCATACGGGCCTCGAGACCGGCGGGCAGCGCGCTTAAGGTCGTCCATAACAGTGCGATGATTGCCACCGCGCTGAGGATTGTCGTCATGGAAGTTCCTTTCGAAATATAAATTGAACCGAGATATAATTTGGCTCCCCTCTGCGAGGGGAGCCAAGTTGTGAGATCAGCGACCGAACAGTCCGCCAAGGCCTCCGCCGAGGTTCGGCGGCAGTTCAGTGCCACCGTCGACGTTGCCCATCATCTGCTCAAGGCCAGCGGGCAGGGCCGGGTTCTGTGGCTTCTTGGCGAAGGCGGAACCGCCGGTCGAACCGGAGGACTTGCCGGCCAGCTTATCGCGCAATGCCTTCTCCTCGGCCTCGCGCTTCATCGGATTGCCGGACTTGCCGCCCTTCTTCTTGTTCTTGCCCTTCTTCTTGCCGCCGCCCATAGCCGGGCCGCCGAAGCCGGGGATGCCGCCGCCCATGCCGCCACGATTGGACATGCGCTTCATCATCTTTGCGGCCTGCTCGAAACGCTGCAGCAAAGCGTTCACCTGAGAAACCGTCACGCCGGAACCATAGGCGATACGGGCGCGGCGGGAACCATTGATAATCGACGGATCGCGGCGCTCGGCCGGGGTCATCGAGCGAATAATCGCCTCGGTGCGGTCGATTTCCCTCTCATCGAACTGCTCGAGTTCCTTGCGGTGCTGGGCCATGCCCGGAATCATGCCGAGCAGCGACTTCATTGAGCCCAGCTTGCGCACCTGCTGCAGCTGATCGAGGAAGTCGTCCAGGCCGAAGGAACCTTCGGAGATTTTCTCGGCGGCCTTGCGGGCCTCTTCCTCATCGAACTGCTTCTGCGCCTGCTCGATGAGCGTCATGATGTCGCCCATGTCGAGGATACGCGAGGCCATGCGGTCCGGGTGGAAGACCTCGAAGTCCTTCAGGCCCTCACCGTTGGAGGCGAACAGGATCGGCTTGCCGGTCACGGACGCCACGGACAGCGCGGCACCACCGCGGGCGTCGCCATCGAGCTTGGAGAGCACCACGCCGGTGAAGTCCACGCCTTCGTCAAAGGCCTTGGCGGTCTTGACGGCGTCCTGGCCGATCATCGCGTCGATGACGAACAGGATTTCGTTGGGACGCACGGCATCGCGAATGTCGCGAGCCTGCTTCATCAGCTCCTCGTCCACGCCCAGACGACCGGCGGTATCGATGATCACCGTGTCGTAGAGCTTCTGCTTGGCGAGTTCGATGGAATCGCGGGCCACCTTCACCGGGTCGCCGGAGGTCTGGCCCGGAGCTGCGACGGCCTCGCCGCCATCGGATTGGACGCCCTTTTCGGGAGCATAGACGGGCACGCCGGCGCGTTCGCCGACCACCTGCAGCTGCGTCACCGCGTTCGGACGCTGCAAATCGGCCGCCACCAGCAGCGGCGTGTGGCCGGAATCCTTGAGCCAGTAGCCGAGCTTGCCGGCCAGCGTGGTTTTACCGGCACCCTGAAGGCCGGCGAGCATGATGATCGTCGGCGGGTTCTTCGCGAAGTTCAGCGGACGGTCGACGCCTTGGCCGAGCACGTCGGTGAGCTCCTCGTTGACGATTTTCACCACCTGCTGGGCGGGGTTGAGTGCGTCGGACACCTCGGTGCCCAGTGCACGCTCACGCACCTTGCCGGTGAAGGAACGCACCACGTCGAGCGCCACGTCGGCGTCGAGCAGCGCGCGGCGGATTTCACGGATCGTGCCGTCGATATCCGCCTCGGAAAGCTTGCCCTTGCTCTTCAGATGCTTGAACGCATTCGAGAGTCTGTCTGTCAAAGATGAAAAAGCTGCCATAATGGGCAACAGTCTAGCCGCCACGCGGGAAATTGCGGTGTTGGGGACGACGCTTTTCGGGGAATGTGCCGCGTAGTAGTCAGGGATGTTGGGCATTCAGACGGCAAATGCCGTGCCGTCCGCTCGTGGCGAAGCCAATCGAGTGCTTCCGATACCATGGAAACCGTAAAGAATCCTGTGTTTTTTGGAATACTTACGCTGTTTTGAAAATCGCTGGACACCGCTTATACGCAGACTGCCGTGCGCTCCGAACCATGACGTTCGGGCCAACGCAGACATGCCGTGCAATAAGGAAGGCCCACTGATGCCCACCCAAAAACTACTCGAACGCAAAGCCCTGATCGTTGGTATCGTCATCAACGTGCTGCAGGTCTTAGCCGGCATGGCCGTGTTCTTCATGACCGGTCTCAAGGCCATGTTCCTCGACTTCTCCTTCACCGCGATTTCCGTCCTGTCCGGAATGGTGGCGGTGTACCTCTCGTCGCGCACGGTGCGAACCACCGAGCGCTTCCCCAATGGCATGTTCGCACTGGAACCTATCTACGCGATCTGCAAGGCCATTTTCACCATGTCGTTGTTGGTGTATTCGCTGATTGACGTGTGCCGAGTAGCGTACGACTACTTCGTGTTCGGGTCCGGCGAACGCATTGAAACCGGCCCGGTGGTCATCTACGAGATCCTGACCGTAATCGTGTGCTTCAGCCTATACACGTATTACCGGCGCTCCAACCGATCCATCGGCGATTCCAGCACCATGCTCACCGCCGAGTGCAAGAGCACGTTGGTCGACGGATCGATGTCGTTCGGCATCGGCGTAGTTGCCATCTTCCTGATGCTGCTACCGGCCGGCGGTCCGCTTGACTTCCTGCACTACACCGGCGATTTCTTCATCACCGTGGCTTTGGTGGCATTGACCATCAAGGAGCCGTTCAGCGTGCTCAAAGAGGCGTTCGTGGAATTGGTCGGCGGCGTGCATGACGACGATGAAACCAACGCCTACGTGGAGGCCGAGGCACAGCGCCATCTGCCTGCCAACACCGACTACGAGCAGACGCTGATCTTCAAGACCGGTATGAACTACACCGTTGACGTGTATCTGAGCGGCATCGGCGAAACCATTGATGTAGCTGACCTCATCGAATGCAAGCGCTCGCTGGAAAAGGAGCTCAGCAAGCGCCTGCACATCGTGGACGTGGACTTCGTGTTTGACTGATTGATGGGTTTGAAGCGACTACTTCAGACTCCAAGTGGAACCCTGCGGGCCGTCTTCGATGGCGATGCCGGCCTCGGTCAGAGCGTCGCGAATCTGATCGGCCTTGGCGAAATCCTTGGCCTTGCGAGCTTCGGCACGGGCGTTGAGCTGTTCGGCGATCAGTGCCTCCAGCGCTGCATGCTCGGGCGACTCGGCCGTGCCATCAGCGGCGCCGCCGGCAGCGCCGGCGGACACCCACGGTTCGGCCAGCGGGTCCAGGCCCAAGGTGTCGAGCATGGCACGCACGGCGAGCAGCGCCTCACGCACCTCGGCCTTGGCGGTTTCGGAATCGGCGCGGTCAGCCAGCTGTGAAAGCAACGTATTGCCGGAACGGATGGCGGTGAAGATCGCGGCGGTTGCACCAGACACATTGACATCGTCATTCATGGCGGCCACGAAATCGGCGGGCAAATCGTCGGCGGAGACGGCAGTGACTTCCTCGCGAGAAGGCTGTCCACCCAGCGCCACACCGGCACGCTCGATGAAGTTCGAGACGCGGTCGTATGCGGCCTGCGCCTCGACCAGCGCCTGATCGGACCATTCGAGCATCGACCGGTACTGCACGGAGCCCAGGGCGTAACGCACCACCCAAGCGGAATGCTCAGCCAACACGCTCGGCACGGACAGGCCGGTGCCCAGCGACTTCGACATCTTCTCGCCCTTGGCGGTCACCCATGCCGAATGCATCCAGCGCGCAGCGGAGGGGTAGCCGGCCGCACGGGTCTGAGCCATTTCGTTTTCGTGGTGGGGGAAGCGCAGATCCAAGCCGCCGCCGTGAATGTCGAAGCCATCGCCCAGGTAACGGTGGGACATGGCGGAGCATTCGATGTGCCAGCCAGGGCGGCCCACGCCAAACGGCGTCGACCAACGGGCGTCCTCGGGATCGGTGTCCTTCGGAGCCTTCCACAGGGCGAAATCACGCGGATCATGCTTGTCGGGGGAGGCATCGGCCGGGTCGACCGGATTGTACTTGTCGGCACCGGTGGCGTCCACGGACGGGCCCATGCGGTCGGCCACGGCGGCGGCCTCATCGACTTCGGAGGTCTGCTTCTGGTGAGTGAGTTCGCCGTAATGCGGCCAGGATGCCACATCGAAGTACACGTTGCCGGTGGGCTTGCCGTCCGCATCCGTGACCACATAGCCGTGTCCGTTGTCGAGAATGCGCTGAATCAGGTCGATCATGTCCGACATGTGGCCGGTGGCGCGAGGTTCCACGGTGGGCGGCAGTACGCCGAGTGTGTTGTATGCCTCGGTGAATTCGCGCTCGTAGTAATAGGCGCGGGCCCACCAACGCTGGCCTGCGGCCGCGGCCTTAACGAGAATCTTGTCGTCGATATCGGTCACATTACGCACAAAAGTGACTTTGTAGCCGAGCTTCAAAAACCAGCGGCGCACGATGTCGAACGCCACGGCGGCACGGATATGGCCAATATGCGGTGACGACTGCACAGTCGCGCCACACACATAAATGCCGACTTCGCCCGGCTTGAGCGGCACGAAATGGCTGACCTGATGCGAGGCGGTGTCATACAGATTCAGGCCTTCTGCGGCCTTGGCAACATGCACTGGCGTCAGGCTTGAAGGCATGACGGAAATGTTGAAATCCTGCGGTTCTTGGCTGTTTCCCATAACACTCAAGCGTAGGGTCCGAACCAGACATGCTGAATCGTTACTCGAAGAGTTTGATGAACGCTTCACAGGTGGGGCCCGAACGAGGTGACAGACGGATGAGAAGCGGGACAACAGTCTCGCGAGAACACGTCTTTGACCGCTGCGGAAACTGCGAGATTCATGGATTTGCCCTGCTCGTTACGCAAACGGGGAACGCTCGTGCCACAATAGAAGTCATGGCCACACCACAAGTGCTCATTTTGCAACATGTCCCATGGGAACGCCCGGGACGCATATTGTCGAACCTCGAGGACATCGGTCTTGAGACGGTGACGATGAATATCGTCGACAAAAAGAAACCGGACTTGCCTGATTTCGGCGAACTGGCTGGCGTGGTAATCATGGGTGGGCCTATGGGCGCGCTTGATTACGATAAGTATCCGGGGCTGAAGGCAGAAGCCAAGTTGGCGCGTGCCGCCGTGGCTTCAGGCAAGCCGATTCTCGGTGTATGCCTGGGGCATCAGATTATCGCCACTGCGCTTGGTGCGCAGCTGCGCAAGGGCGATGCGCCGGAGATTGGGTTCGCGCCGATCAAGCGTGTGGACAAGCATGACTTCTTCTCCATGTGGGATAAGCAGCTGACGGTGCTGCACTGGCATAACGACGTGGTGGGCCTGCCCGCGGAAGGCCAGCTGCTGTCGCGTTCGTCTTCCACCAAGGTGCAGGCATTCCGACTGGGATCCGCGCTGGGCATGCAGTTCCACCTGGAAGTGTGCGGCTCGCTGCTGGACGAATGGCTGGATGAGCCGAGCATGGTCAAGGATCTCAAGGCCGCGGGTGGTTCCAAGTCCCAATTGCGCGAGCAGTTCGCCCAATACGACCAGCTACTGCAACCGCTCGCCGAGCAAGTGTTCTCCGGTTTTGCGGCCCGCTGCAACTCCTACGCTCAGACGCTGAACAAATAACGTTTGCGGGCCGCCGCTGGGCAAGCGTGGCGCTACATTGGTGAGTCATGCCGACTTATGACATTGGACTGGAACACGTTTCGCTCGCTTTCGCTACCAAAACCATCTTCACTGATGTAACGCAGGGTGTTTTTGAAGGCGACCGCATCGGCATCGTCGGCAAGAACGGCGACGGCAAATCCACGTTGCTGCACCTGTTCCGCGGTGCTCAGGAGCCGGATTCCGGCCGCGTGACAAAGCGTGGCGGACTCACGTTCGGCATGCTTGACCAGCGTGATCCCCTTGATGACAACGCCACCATTCGCGAAGCCGCACTTGAGGGGCGCGCCGACTACGAATGGGCGTCCGATAACACTTCCCGTGAAATCGTCGAGGCATTGCTCGGCGGCATGAGCCTGGATGCCAAGGTCGGCTCCTTGTCCGGCGGCCAGCGTCGCCGCGCCGATTTGGCCCGACTGCTGCTCAAGGATTGGGATATTCTTGCACTTGACGAGCCCACCAACCATCTCGACGTGGTCACTATCCACTGGCTTGCCGAACATTTGAAGAACCGCTGGTCCAAAGGCCAGGGCGCTCTGTTGCTCGTGACCCACGATCGCTGGTTCTTGGACGAGGTCTGCGAATCGATGTGGGAAGTCCACGATGGCGTGATCGAGCCGTTCGAGGGCGGCTATTCCGCATATATGCTGCAGCGCGTGGAACGCGATCGCCAAGCCGATGTGCGCGAAACCAAGCGCCGCAATCTGGCTCGCAAGGAGCTCGCATGGCTTTCCCGCGGTGCCCGTGCCCGCTCCACCAAGCAGAAGTTCCACGTCAAGGCCGCACGCGAATTGATTGCCGATGTGCCGCCGATGCGTAACACACTTGAACTGAAGCAAATGGCCACCTCCCGTCTCGGCAAACAGGTGGTCGATTTGGTCGACGTGACGCAGATTTTCGAAAAACCGCAGGGCATGGCCGATATCGACCCGGATGTGGCGGCGCTCTCCGCGTCCGCTTCCCGCGTGGATGTGGTCAACGCCATGTACGCCGAGCCGCAGCTGCATGGTTCCGTTGAGGTGGCGGTCACCGACATGACTGACCCGCGCCTGGTGGACGCCGGCGTGCCGGAAGCCGTCGAGTCCGCTGAGGAAGCGCGTAAGAAGGCCGAGGCTGAGAGCGGCAATCCGCAGCTTGCTGACGATCGCGAGGTTCGTCGCATGAACACGGGTGGTGAAACCATCGGCGGTGGCACTGCTGCAACGGATTCGGATGATGACACTGCTGCAGCCGGTGTCACCTCGGCTGCACGCAAGGTGACGGTTTCCGGCCGCGAGATTCTTGACGATGTGACTTGGCTGATTGGCCCGGGCGACCGCTTCGGCATCGTCGGTGCGAATGGTGCCGGCAAGTCCACGCTGCTTAAGTTGATTGATGGCACACTCACCCCGACCGCAGGCCATGTGAACATTGGCAAGACGGTGAAGTTCGCGGTGCTCTCGCAGCGCCTCGATGAGCTGGAGAAGCTCGGCAAGTACAAGATCAAGGAAGTGCTTTCCCGCTATAAGCCGAGCTACATTGTGGATGGCAAGGAAGTGACGCCGGGACAGTTGATGGAGCGTCTCGGCTTCGAATCCGCCCAGCTGATGACGCCGATCCGCGATCTCTCCGGTGGTCAGAAGCGCCGCATGCAACTGCTGCTGATTCTGCTTGACGAGCCGAACGTGCTCATCATGGACGAGCCCGGCAACGATCTGGACACCGATATGCTCGCCGTGATGGAAGACCTGCTCGATACTTGGCCGGGCACGTTGATTGTGGTCTCCCACGACCGGTACCTGCTGGAGCGCGTCACCGATCAGCAGTTCGCGCTGATTGGCGGCAAAGTACGTCACTTGCCCGGCGGCGTGCAGGACTACCTCGATATGGTTGAGGCTATTAAGAACGGCAAGGGATTGCCGGCTGACACGCCTGGCTTCGCGGGCACCGGTAGCAGCTCGGCGAAGTCTGGTAAGGGTAAGGCGGCCGCCGTCAACGCTGCCGCATCTCTCCCTCAGTCCGCTTCGCGGATAGCTCCCTCGTCAGAGGGAGCCAATAACGGTGAGGACTCCACCTCGAAGCTCACCGGCAAGGCCTTCCACGAGGCATCCAAGCGCGTGAATGCCATCGAACGTAAGCTCGCTAAGCTTGAAGAGCAGAAGGCCGATCTCGAGGCGCAGATGGCCGCCCATGACCCGAGCGACTACGAGGGTCTCAACAAGCTCAATGAACAACTCACCGCCGTCAATACTGAAAGCGATGATCTCGAAGCCGAATGGCTCGAACTCTCCGAACAATTGGAGTAGCGGGAGAAACCGTAACGTTCACAAGGCCTCGGCAGTTTGCCGGGGCCTCCCGCTATGCAAACTCCCACGGATTAATCAATTCCACGTTGGTACCTTCGAAGTCCTTGATATTGCGCGTGGCTATGGCCGCATCCCAGGAACAGGCAATTGCCGCAATCATGGCGTCTTGAATACTGGTAGGTGTGCCCCTGTGTTCGCGTTCGACAAGGATATGGGCATAATCCGCAGCTGCCTGAGTGTCAAATGCGAACGTTCTGTCCTCTAATGTCATAAGCGCCAGCTTGACGGTCGTATCTGTGTACTTTCGTCGTTTGCCTTCAGGCATGCGACATATTCCGGCCAACAACTCGGCGACGGTGATGGCGGTGGTTGCCAAATTGCTTGTATCTTGGTTCCTCAGCCAATTGGCAACGTGTTCGTCTGGCTGTTTCTTGATGATTTCGCTGATGACGTTGGTGTCCAGAATAATCATGGCCGATTCCTATTCAAAAGATACTGGCGGTCGGGAATCGGCGGAATTTCGCTCGGATAGTGGGAGTTCCCCCTTGTCGAGTCCCTCAAAATCCATGTTCTTCATGAATTCGCGGATCTCGTCATAGAAATTGGTCTTTCGCGTGATTTCATGCGCCACCGTGCCAGCCAGCCATTCTTCAAGAATGGATCGCACCTGAGATTCCATGGAGCGGTTGTTTTTCTCAGCCACTTCTTTGAGCTGCTGAATCTGCTCATCGGGTATTTTTCGGATGGTCAATGTTGCCATGATGCACCTCCTTGTTGCTGTCATAATGCTAGCATGAGGTGCTGTCGTTTTGCTTGCAGTACGGGTGATGAGGTATGCACGCATGAAAAAAGGCGGATATGCATCATGCGCATCCGCCTTTTGAGCTTGGACTGGGTCTTCCCGCAGTCGCCGAATCAGCGCCCGGTAACCTCGGAACCGACGACCTTTTCGCTCAGGGCGCGCGGGCCGCGGGTCACGGCTACGGCACCGGAGCGCACCAGCTCAATCACACCGTAATGCTCCAAAAGCCCCAGCAGGGCGTCGATCTTGCCTTCGGCACCGGTGGCCTCAATGGTCAGCGATTCCGGATTCACGTCCACCACGCGCACGCGGAACAGACGCACGATCTCCAGCACGTCGGAACGGTTGGATTCGTTGGCGGCCACCTTGATGAGCACCAGTTCGCGTTCCACGGTGGAGTTCGGGTCGAGTTCCACGATTTTGAGCACATGCAGCAGCTTGTTGAGCTGCTTGATGATCTGCTCCAGCGGCACGGCCTCCACGTCGGCGGTCACCGTGACGCGAGAGATGTCCGGACGCTCGGTGGGGGAGACGGACAGCGAGTTGATGTTGAACGCACGGCGGGCGAACAGGCCGGCGATACGCGCCAGCACGCCTGGGCGGTTCTCCACCAGCACGGACAGCGTATGACGCTGGGAACCAGGCTGGGATGCAGGATAGTTAGCCATGAGTGTTCTCCTCTCCTCAGTGCTCGCTCGCAGTGGCAGCGGCGGTCTCGTGCTCGAACACGCCGGTCGCATGCTCGTCCGGACCGGTTCCCGGAGCCGGGGTGCCGCCAGCCAGCGGCTTGATGCCGGGCTTGTACGTCACCTCGTCGTTGGGGGCGCCGGCGGCTACCATCGGCCACACCATCGCATCCTTCCACACGCGGAAGTCGATCAGCACCGGGCGGTCGTTGATCTGGTTCGCCTTTTCGATGGCGGCAATCGCCTCTTCCTCGGTGAACGCGCGGATACCCACGCAGCCGTATGCCTCGGCCAACTTGATGAAATCAGGCACTTCGAGCGGCGCATCGCCGTCGGCCAGTGCCGCCGCACCATCGGCACCGTGCGCTTCACCATCGAGCAGGTTGGTCTGCGAGTAGTGGTGCTCGTAGAACAGCGTCTGCCACTGACGGACCATGCCGTATACGGAGTTGTTCAGAATCGCGATCTTCACCGGAGCGTGGTCCAGGAACGCGGCGGCCAGCTCCTCAGAGGTCATCTGGAAGGAACCGTCACCATCGATCAGCCACACCGGCTTCTTGCCCTCGAATTCACGGGCCGAGCCCACGGATGCGCCGATGGCGGCCGGCAGACCGTAGCCCATCGTGCCGAGGCCTCCGGAGGAGATCCAAGCGTGCTGGTTCTCAAAATCGATGAACTGCGAAGCCCACATCTGGTGCTGGCCCACACCGGTCACCCAGATGGTGGACGGATCGGCCATCTCAGAGAGCTTCTTGATGACCCACTGCGGGGCCAGCGATCCGTCGGTCGGCTCATCCCACGTCATCGGGTATTCCTCGCGCCAGCCGTCGATCGCCTTCCACCAGGGGGCCAGATTCGGCTTGCCCTGAATGGCCTGCGTACGCTGAATCTCGGGAATCAAGTCGTCGAGCACGGTAGCCACATCGCCCACGATCGGCACGTCGGGCTGACGGTTCTTGCCGATTTCAGCCGGGTCGATGTCAATGTGAATCACGCGGGCGGTCGGTGCGAAGGCGTCGAGCTTGCCGGTCACGCGGTCGTCGAAACGTGCACCGATGGCCACAAGCAGGTCAGCGCGCTGCACGGCGCCGGTTGCGGCAATCGTACCGTGCATGCCTAGCATGCCGAGGTTCTTCGGGTCGGAGTCGGGAATGATGCCGCGTGCGGGCAGGGTCGTGACCACGGGAGCGCCGGTCAGGTCGGCCAGAGCCTTGACCTGTGCGCCGGCGTTGGAGCGGGCGGCGCCGCCACCCACATACAGCACCGGGCGGTACGACTGAGAGAACAGCTTCGCCGCGTCGGACAGCACACGGCCGTGCGCCTTGGTGGTGGGGTTGTAGCCGGGCAGAATCATGCGCTGCGGCCATGAGTAGTACATGTCGCCGGTCTGTGCGGTCTTGGTCAGATCCACGACCACCGGGCCGGGGCGGCCGGTGTTGGCGATGTAGTACGCCTCGGAAAGCACGCGAGGAATGTCCTGCGCGCGGGTCACGAGGAAGGAGTGCTTGGACACCGGGTAGGTGATGCCCACGATATCCGCCTCCTGGAAGGCATCAGTGCCGATGGCTTGCACGCCCACCTGACCGGTAATCACGACCATGGGCACGGAGTCCATGTTCGCGTCCGCAATGGCCGTGACCACGTTTGTGGCACCCGGGCCGGAAGTCACGATGCACACGCCCACCTTGCCAGTGGCCAGTGCGTAGCCTTCGGCGGCGTGGCCGGCGGCCTGCTCGTGGCGCATAAGCACGAAGCGGAACTTCGTGTTGTCTTTGATCTCGTGGTAGACGGGCAGAATCGCGCCGCCAGGAATGCCGAAGACGTCCTCGACGCCGAGGTCCTCCAGCGAACGAATCAGCGCCTGGGCGCCAGTCATCTTCTCGCCATCGACGATGGTCTGCTTATCGGGGGCCGTGTTGATTTTCGGTACACCGCTGAATGCCTGCAAAGGCGTGGGTAAAGCCATGATTCCTCTCACCTCATAGGTTTTGTCGCGAACCTGCCCGACCTTGGGATGGGGCCGGGTGCCCGCGTGTCTGATTCCAGTCGCTTCCCCGAGACTTGTGGCCCCGGCGCGACTCGTCGCTCATGTTGGTATTAGTCTATTCGCAAATCCGACAGCGGGCTTACTTAGTCCGCGTCTTGAACGAGTCCAGTGACTTCCAGCCCGCTTCGGCGGCCGCCAGCTGCGCCTTACGCTTGCTGGAGCCCTTACCGATGCCGATGATGTCGCCGTTCTCGCCCAATGAGACGCGCGCGGTGAAGATCTGCGCGTATTCCGGGCCGGAGACCTCCATATGGTAGACAGGCTCCTCCTTGCCGAGGCCGTGCGCCTTGACGGTCAGCGAGGTCTTCCAGTCAAGTGCCGGGCCCTCGGTGGCCACTTCGGCGAGCGTGTCGTCAATAAGCCGGTGAATCACCTTGCGTGCCTCGTCGATGCCGTGTTCCAGGAAGGTCGCGCCGATGAGCGATTCCACGATGTCGCATAGGATGGAGTTCTTCTCCGCGCCGCCCTGCTCGGCTTCTCCGTGACCCAGCAGAATGTAGGGGCCCACCTTGAGCTTGGTTTTGGCGATGGCGCTCAGCGCGTCTTCGGAGACGGCCTTGGCGCGCATCTTGGCCAGTTGCCCCTCGGTCATATCCGGGTGAATGGTGAACAGCGTTTCAGTGGAGACCAGTTCGAGCACCGCGTCTCCCAGGAATTCGAGGCGTTCGTAATTGGCCACGCCGGGGTGCTCATGCGAGAAGGAACGGTGGGTGAGTGCCTGCACGAGCAGATCCGGGCTGAGAGTGGTGCCCAACGCTTCAAGAAGCTCGTTGGCCGGCGTCGGCTGCTGTGGGGTTTCATTACTCATGATTGTTGTATGGTCCTTCACGCGATGGTGATGTGTTGTGTTGTGTTGTGTTGTTTGCGATGCGATGGTGTACGCAATGGTGCACTTATGCGAAGACCCCGCCACCCGTCGATGGCAGGGCCTTCATTCAAGCCGTTATCGCAGGACTCACTTGGTGTGAGCCGGCTGGATGGCGGAGCGGTAGGTGCGGCCGCGGTAGTTACCGCAGCTCGGGCAAGCCATGTGCGGCAGGGCCGGAGCGCCACAGTTCGGGCAGTTCACGGTCGCAGCAGCGGTGGCCTTCCAGTTCGCGCGACGCGAATGCGTGTTGGCGCGCGAGGTCTTGTACTTAGGCAGTGCCATTTGAGTATCCTCTATTTCGTTCGAACAATTGAGCTTAAGCGTCCGTTATCTTAACGCACGGCTCGTACAAACTTCGTTCAGGCGCGCGTCACTCGGCCTGCTCGCCGTTCTGCTCGGCCTCGAGCTGGGCTTTGAGCCCCGCCAATCCGGCAAAACGGATATCCGTCACATCGTGATGATGGTCGGGATCCTCGTTCAGATCGGCACCGCACTGCGAGCACAGACCCCTGCAATCCGGTCGGCACAGTGGTTGCAACGGCAGCGATTCGACCAGCGTGTCGCGGATCATCGCCTCGATGTCCGCGAATGCGCCGTTCTCCAGCAGCGGATACGTGTCTTCCGACTCGTCCTCGCCGGCGATGATGTCGATTTCGTCGTCCTTCTTGCTCTTGCCGCCCTTGCCGTTGGCCTTGTCCTGGCCCGACTCGTACGGGAAGAACACCGTCACATCAACCGGCCAGTCCTCGTCAATCGGCTTCAGGCAGCGCGTGCACTCGCTGACGAATGGCGCGACCAGGCGGCCGGTGAAGATCAGGCCGTCCACAATCGAATCGAACTGCCCGCTCACGTGTACGGGCTCACCTTCCTTGATGCCGACAATGCTGTCGCCAATGCCGGAAGGTGCCGGGAAATCGGCGTCAATCGGCTTGGATTGACCGGCGCGCGAAGCAATCTGCGCTACCGGAATGGCCCACGGGGAATCTTCAACTCGTGCCATGGTATGTTCTTGGTGCCTTTCGTATGTTGGCTGGAGTTATTCGTTACTGGCGTTATTCGCGTTACTGATGTTGCCGGCGTTGCTGGCGTTACTGGGCTTCGGGATAGTCGTTCAGCGTCAGGTGCGGCATCTGTTCGCGGGCCGCGCGCTGGCGCTCTTCCAGCACGTTAAGACCGGCCTGCACATCCTGACTGAGTTTGCCGAGCTGCTGGGACAGCCCTTCCATCACCGTAGTGCAGTACTGGTCCGCGCCTTGGGTCAGATGGTCGGCTTTGGTCTGTGCCTGGTCAAGAATCGCGCGCGCTTTCTGCCGTGCAAGCTCGGTGACGTTCTCTTGGCCGGCCAGGAACTGTGCCTGTTCGTTGGCGTCCCTGATCATGTTGGCTGCGCGGCTTTGTGCGGAGGCGACGATGGCGTTGGACTGGGTCTGTGCCGATTCCAGACGGCGCTCGGCCTCGCGCATGAGGGCGGAGGCGCGCTCCAACTGCACCGGCAGCATTTTCTTCAACTCGGAAAGCTGGTCGGTGAATTCGTCGCGGTCAACCTTCACCATGCCGGGGGCGAATATGCTGGACTTCGCTTCGCCCAGTGCCGCCTCGAGCTGGTCGATGATGTCATACACCGTGGTGAATTCCTCGTGGCTCTTGACCGTGGCCGGGTCGTCGTCCGTGGTTTCTCGCAGGTCGGGCATTTCGTTCATGAACGAGGGGCGAATGCCGGCGGCCTGAGCGGTCTGAGCCTGTGCCCGGGTCTGCTGAGCTGCTTGGGCCTGCGCTTTGGCCTGCATTTGTGCCGGAGTAGGGGTAGGCGCGGCGGGCGGCGATCCGGCGAGAACATCGGCCTCTTCGGTGGGTGCCGGCGCGGCTTGCGTAGACGCGGGCGGTTCCGGGGCGGACGGCTCCGGAGTGGACGATGCGGCGTCCGCATTCGGTTTGGTCAGATCGACGTATCCAGTAGGGTGGTCATCGCTCATAGTCATTAGTGCATCAGTCCTTCCGCTGACGTTCCTCGGCCAGGGCATCGGCCAGCATCGGCACGACGCAATCGGGCACCATGCCGGTCACGTCGCCTCCATGGCGGGCCACGTCCTTGACGATGGAACTGGAGATGTGTTCAAGAATCGGATCGGCCGGCAAAAACAGGGTTTCGATGCCAGCGAGCTTGCGATTGACCAGCGCCATGCCGAGCTCGGCTTCATAGTCGCCGTTCTGGCGCAGACCCTTGATGATAACGGTGGCGCCGACCTTCTTGCAGTAGTCGGTGATCAGGCCGTCGGTGGAAGAAACGGTGACGTTCTTGCAACCGGCTTTGTCAAGGGCGCGGCGGATCACGTCGACTCTGGTGGCTTCGGAAAACATCGGTGTTTTCGCGGCGTTGACGGCCACCACCACATGCACCTCGTCGAAAAACCGCGCCGAGCGCTCGATTACATCCAAGTGTCCGGCGGTAACGGGGTCATACGAGCCGGGGCATACTGCGATAGTCATGCTTTATAGCCTACCGCTAGTGGTGTGCTTCGTGCTGCCGAGCGTGCATTGTTGTCGCGTCGGCGTATGAGGCAGTGTGTGCGGTGCCATATGTGGCGTCGGTGTGGCGTCGTGTGCGGCATTGTATGTGGCATTGTATGTGGCGGGGTGGCGTGATGCGCGACATGGGTGTGTGGAGGTGTGCGGATTACGCGCCACTGGGTTTCGCGGGTAACGACGGGAATCTATGATGGAGTGCAGTCGAATCGTTGAATGCGAGGAAAGAAGTGCACCATGACTTTTGCCGAGATGTTCGTTGATGATGCCGAACCGCTGCGCAACCCGGACCAAGGTGCCGGCACGTCGGTGCTGGAGCGTCCGGAGACCAAGGAGTCGCCGGTTCGTGACGATGGTGGCGACGCCGATCGTTTTGCGCACTACGTATCCAAGGACCGTATCGCTGAATCGCGTGCGACCGGTCGTCCGGTGGTCGCCCTGTGCGGTAAGGTTTGGGTCCCCAAGCACGACCCGTCCAAGTACCCGGTTTGCCCCGACTGCAAGCGGATTTATGAGGAAATGACGCGCTAAAGGTGGTACTTGGCTCCCCTCAGCGAGGGGAGCCAAAATGGTCACCGAGCCGAAATCTCGTCGATGAGCTTGAGCTCCTCGTCGCTGAAGTGGGTGTTCTTCAGCGCGCCGATGTTGTCGAGAATCTGCTGCGGCTTGGAGGCTCCGGTCAGCACGGAGGTCACCTTGCCGTCGTGCAGCAGCCATGCCAGGCTCATCTCGGCCAGCGTCTGGCCGCGTTCGGCGGCCAGATTGTTCAGATCCATGACCTGCTTGTGCAGTTTCTCGGTCAGAGCGGAATCGTTGAGGAATCGCGGATCGTGAGCCATGCGGCTGTCGGCCGGAATGCCGTTGAGATAGCGGTTGGTCAGCAGGCCCTGAGCCAGCGGGCAGAAGGTGATAAGGCCTTTGCCCAGCTTGAAGGCGGTCTCTTTCAGGCCGTTCTTTTCAACGGTGCGGTCGAGGATGTTGTACTTGTTCTGGTTGATGATGAACGGCACGTGCAGTTCTGCCAGAATTGCGGCGGCCTTTTCCATCGTCGGACCATCGTAGTTGGACAGACCCACGTACAGGGCCTTGCCGGAGTTCACGGCCTGAGCCAGCGCGCCCATCGTCTCCTCAAGCGGGGTTTCCGGATCCGGGTGGTGGTGGTAGAAGATGTCCACATAATCCAAGCCCAAGCGTTCCAGCGACTGGTCGAGGCTGGCGAGCAGGTACTTGCGGCTGCCGAGGTCGCCATAGGGGCCTGTCCACATTTCATAGCCGGCCTTGGTGGAGATGACGAGTTCGTCGCGGTGATGTTTGAAATACTTGGCGAGCAGCAGTCCGCAGTTCTTCTCGGCCTGGCCGGGTTCGGGGCCGTAGTTGTTGGCTAGGTCGAAGTGGGTGATGCCGTTGTCGAAGGCGGTGAAGACCAGGGACTTCATCTGGTCGAATGGCGTGATGTCGCCGAAGTTGTGCCAGAAGCCAAGTGAGACGGCCGGCAACTTGAGGCCGGAGGTGCCGGCACGGTTGTAGGTCATCGTGTCGTAACGGTGCGGGTTGGGGGCATAGATGGCGGTTGGCTCGAACATTGAGTCTCCTTACAATGTCATTCTTGTTCTTACGAATGCTTACCTGCGATGGGCAAAACGACGCCGATTGAGCGGTATTCGTAAGTGTTCTTGGATACTATGGTTCCAGTTCAAGTGAACTTGAATGCAAACGGCTGCGACGCTTCGGCGTGTTGCCGCAGTAAGGAGTCATGATGTCCTACACCATTCGTCAGGTGGCCACGCAGTTCCATATGCAGCCCTCTACGCTGCGCTATTACGAGGATCAGGGATTGCTGACCAACGTGGAGCGCACCGAAACCGGCCAGCGCATATACGAAGACTGCCATATCGACCGTCTGCGCGCGATTTGCTGCTTCAAGAACGCCGGCATGACCATTGACGATCTTAAAAAGTTCTTCGTGTATGAGTCCAATGAGCCCGAGCATATCGATGAAATCCTTGATCTGCTGGAATCTCGCCGCGAATCCTTGGACGAGCAGCGCCGAGCCCTCAACGAGGCGGCCATGCACGTGCAGCGCAAGCTCCATTACTATGGCGACATCAAGCGTGCCATCGACGCCGGTGAAGACTGGCCGGATTGGCGCGAGTACAAAAACCGCGCCTATTCCATTGAATGTTGAGGCCATCGAATGTTGAGACCATCGAATGTTGAGGCCATCGAGTGCTGAGCTGGATGCCGGCTGGGCACTAAGACCAATGCGCGTCGATCGTGGGCGCGTCTATCCGAGTAAGGCCTTGCTCGGCAGTGCGCGGTCGAGCAGCCAGACAACGAGCGATATCACGAAGAACGCTATGGCCAGCTTGCCACAGCTAATGCCGAACCCTTGCCAGCCGAGTGCGTCGAGGTTGATGAAGTCGTACGGATACGGACTGCCGCCGGCCGCCGGTCCGGACCCCGGCCAAATCGCCGCACGGGCCAGCACGAAGACCAAGTATGCAGGGAAGTACGCCAGCCACGAGAACATGTAATGCCAGCGGAAACGCCGGTGCGGGTCGAATAGCACGAAATCGATAACCGCCATAATCGGGGCGATTTTGTGCAGCATCGTATTGGTCATGATGCCAATAACCTGTGGCACGTATGCCGGGTCGTCCGGAGGCATCAGGAAGAACGCCACCAGTGCGGTGACTATGGCGTACACAGTCAGGCACCCCTTAAGCCATGCAGGCGGCTGAATACCTTTGAGCAGTGTGGCCGCGCCGGACCACAGCATCACGATGCCCAGCACGAAACCGGTCTGGAACGTGAAATACACCCAGAACTGCGGTTTGGACCATGCCTCATATGTGCCCACGAAGCAGAAACCGGCGATCGCAAAGCGCCACAACGCCACGATGAATCTCATGCATCGAGTCTACCGCTTCGCCAGTGGGCCGTATGGTGCGGCTGGCGTATTGGCTGGTCGTGATGATTATGGTCGGTGTGACCGACCGCCATAGTGCCGATGAATATGACGATACTGAACCCGGCAATATCGAATCTGGCGATACGAGAATAAGACGAGCCCTTCCCGCACGGCTTTGCCCGGACTACACTTAGGTGCAACTTCACCACTTATGTAGGAAAGGCCTTGCAATGGTCGATTATTCGCCGGCTCTGATGACCGACATGTATGAATACACGATGCTCGACGCCGCTCTGAAAGACGGTACCGCCGACCGCAAGTGCGTGTTCGAGGTGTTCACGCGTCACCTGCCCGAAGGTCGTCGCTATGGCGTGGTGGCCGGCACCGGCCGCATTCTGGATGCGCTGGAACATTTCCACTTGGATGAAGCGGACCTGAAGTTCCTGGCCGACCGTCACGTGGCAAGCCCCGAGACCATCAAGTGGCTGGAGAACTTCCGCTTCTCCGGTACGATTCGCGGTTACCGCGAAGGTGAGATGTTCTTCCCGAACTCCCCGATTTTGCAGGTCGAAGGCACGTTCGGCGAATGCACGCTACTGGAGACGTTGATTCTATCCGTGCTGAACTACGATTCCGCAGTGGCCTCCGCCGCCTCACGTATGGCGTCGGCAGCCAAGGATCGTCCTTGCATGGATATGGGCGGACGCCGCACTAACGAGTGGGCCGCCGTGGCCGCCGCTCGAGCCGCCGTAGTGGGCGGATTCAAGGGTACCGCCAATCTGCTGGCCGCCCAGCTGTATGGTCTGAAGGCCATCGGCACCGCCGCGCATTGCTTCACGTTGGTGCATGATTCCGAGCGTGACGCCTTTGAATCGCAGATCGAGGCATTGGGCAAGAACACCACGCTGCTGGTGGACACCTACAACATCGAGGAAGCCGTGAAAACCGCCGTCGAAGTGGCCGGTCCCGAACTGGGTGGCGTGCGCATCGACTCCGGCGACCTAGCCGCCATGGCCCAGCGTGTGCGCAACCAGCTGGACGCCCTGGGTGCCACGAACACCACCATTACCGTGACCAACGATTTGGATGAGTACGCGCTCGCCGCATTGCAGACCGCGCCGGTCGACTCCTATGGCGTGGGCACCATGCTGGTCACCGGCTCCGGCGCTCCCACTTGTGCGATGGTGTACAAGCTCACCGAGCGTGAAGGCGCTGACGGCACGATGGTTCCGGTCATGAAGAAGTCCAAGGATAAGGCCACAGTGCCCGGTCGCAAGTTGGCATTCCGCTCCTACGAATACGCGCTAGCCGAAGCCGAACACGTGATTTCCGGCTCGGAAGAGAAGCTGGCCGGTTTCACGCCCGAACCGACGTGGAAGAACCTGCTGGTCGATTTCGTGGACCACGGCCATATCGATGCGCAGTGGCAGGGCCATGACGCCATCATGGCCGCCCACGACTACCACGCCAAGGCGTTGTCCGAACTGCCCATCACCGCGCAGAGCCTCATGAAGGGCGAGCCAGTGATTCCTACGGAGACTCAGGTTCTCTGACGAGAACTTTCGTCTCCATAGGAATCCGTCGCAGCATAGCTGCTCCCCTTACCTACGGACAGCCCACTGGGCTGTCCGCTTAACGGTTCGACCACAGAGACCAAAGTCCTCTGGCAGTATCTCACTGGCCGCATCCCTTTGGCTACATTGGCTACTCTTCCCTCTGGATAAGTGAAACTCTCAATGGTGATAACGCGGCGGGCAACGATGACGTATCAGAGCGGCGCGATGTAGTTCGATGATGGTTGACGAGTTGCTATCCAGGCATAGAGCGGATGGCGTATGCTGGGGCGCATGGTTGAAATCAAAGACATGCTTGGCAATCACCAAATAATTCGTGCCGACGGCCGCAAGGTCGACGAACTGCGCCCTGTGCGCATCACCCGCCACTTCACCGACGCCCCCGAAGGCTCCGTGCTCATCGAATGCGGTAACACGCGCGTGATGTGCACCGCCACTTTTACTCCCGGTGTGCCGCGTTGGCGCAAGGACTCCGGCCTCGGCTGGGTCACCGCCGAATACTCGATGCTGCCGCGTGCCACCGCCGAACGCACCGACCGTGAATCCGTACGTGGCAAAATCGGTGGCCGTACCCACGAAATCAGCCGACTGATTGGCCGCTGCCTGCGTGGCGTCATCGATATGAAGGCGCTCGGCGAAAATCAGATTCAGCTTGACTGCGATGTGCTTCAGGCCGATGGCGGCACTCGCACGGCTTCCGTAACCGGTGCGTACGTGGCTTTGGTCGACGCAGTTAATTGGGCGGAGAAGCACCGCCATATCAAGTCCGCCAGCCGCGTGCTTAAGGACTATGTGTCCGCCGTATCGGTGGGTGTGATCAACGGCACTCCTATGCTTGACCTGCCATACATTGAAGACAGTCAGGCCATGACCGACATGAACGTGGCCATGACCGGTTCCGGCACCTTCATCGAGATTCAGGGCACCGCGGAACACCGTCCGTTCAACCGTGCCGAACTCGGCACCCTGCTTGACTTGGCCGAAAAGGGCAACAAGGAACTGCAAGCCGCCCAGCGTGCCGCTCTGTCCCTAGACTAAGCCAGCTCCCCTGACAAGGGGAGCCTTCTTAAAGGAGAACCTCATGCAAATCGTCGTCGCAACCCATAACGAAGGCAAGCTTGTGGAAATCCGCCGCATTCTCGAAGAGGATCTTGGCGCGGATGCCGAAAACATCGAACTGGTGTCCGCTGGCAGCCTTCACCTGCCGGATCCGGTGGAAACCGGCGTCACCTTCCAGGAGAACGCGCTACTCAAGGCCCGCGCTGTGGCCATCCGTACCGGTCTGCCCGCTGTCGCGGATGATTCAGGTCTCATCGTCGATGTGATGGGTAACGCTCCGGGCATTCTGTCTGCTCGCTGGGCGGGTGCTCACGGCCACGACAAGGCCAATAATGCGCTGCTGCTCGCCCAAATCGAAGATATTCCGGATGACAAGCGTACCGCGCGCTTCCGTTGCGCCGCCGCGCTGGTGGTCCCGGACACCGAGACCGGTGCCGACGTGACCGGTGGAGTGGCTGCCGACGGCATCACCGTTCACACCACGGCTGCCGCTGGGAGCCCTGCCCCGGTGCATGCTCGATACGCCATCAAGTCGGAGACAGTGGAGCTCGGCGACATGCCGGGTCGCATCATCCGCGAGGCTCGTGGCGAACACGGTTTCGGTTACGATCCGCTGTTCGTCCCGGACGATCAGCCTGCCGGTCACGTCAGCACTGAGCCTGACCATGAAGGCGAGCCGCTGACCAGCGCCGAGATGACTCCGGCCGAGAAGAATGCGATTTCCCACCGAGGCAAGGCGCTGAAAGCCTTGGTCCCCGCCATCGAGGCCCTGCTGCACTAAGTCGTCTAGGCTGTCTAGCTGCACTGAGCCGCGACTAAGCCACAGTTGAGTCGCGGCTCAGCACTCAGCCCCCGAATCGGGCGAGTGTCTAGCAAGCGCCTATGACCTAGCAAGGGCGATACGAAAGAAGGCCGGCGCTTAGTGCGTCGGCCTTCTTGATGAACAAGAGCCACCCGATAGAATCGAACTACCGACCTTCCCACGAACGAGGGGGATGCTCTACCACTGAGCTAAGGTGGCGTGGCTTCAAGAGCCAAGTAGAGAATATAGCACTGCGTTTGATTCACTGCAAGCCGGACATTCATCATCTTTGGGCCATTGTTCTTTGGACCATCGTGGCGGCAATAGTGCGAACGATGTGCACACCTCATCTGCTCGGCCGCCATTCGTCGTGTGCGCGCTATGCTAGCATGGTGAGCCTGATTGACTCGGAGGCAAAGGGAAGCATGCGTGATTTTGTGCTGGTGAAGTTGACAGACGAGGAGTTCGATGATTTCTCCGCCAGGCATCCACAAGGCAATTTCCAACAAACCTCGGCGATGGGACGCCTTCGCGCCGCGCAGGGGATCGACGTCGAATATTTGGCCCTCAAGGAGGGCGAGAAGATCGTCGCGGCGGCACTGTTCGAAACTCACCGCTCTCGATTCTCTACATTTGCGGTCATCCATGATGGCCCGATGTGCGACTATCACGACACCGAAGCATTGACCTTCTTCATGGATGCGCTGAAACGCCATGCCAAGGCAAAGGGTGCTTCACAGCTGGAAATCACCCCTGAATCCCCGTATCGGCTTCGCGACACCAATGGAGCTTCTTTGCCGGATGACCAGAATGGCGCTCCCGACAATAAGCTGATAGAACAGCTCGAGGCGATCGGCTTCACTCATGGCGGTTTCACCGTGGGCTACACGGCGGTTCCGCGTTGGCGCTACCTCAAGGATCTGACCGGCATTACCGATGAGAAAAGTCTGCTGAAGTCCTATGACAAGCGCACCCAGTGGAGCGTGAAGCGTGCCCAATCGATGGGTGTGCACGTGCGTGAGCTGTCGGACGACGAGCTGGGGGTATTCGCACGAATCGAGCAGCAAACCGCTGAACGCCGTAGCTTCGAATACCGTGGCGAAGCATATTTCCACCGTTTCAAGGAAGCGTTCGGCAGCAAAGCGCATTTTATGGTTGCCGAGATCCACATCGACGAATACGTAGCAGACATGACGTCCAAGCGTGAAGCGCTTTCGGCCAAGGTGGCGGAATTGACCGCCAAAAACGCCGAACACCCCACCACCAAAACCGAACGTCAGCTGGGGGAGGAGACCCGCAATCTGGCGGCAGCCGAAAAGCGCCTGAACGAGGCGGCCGAGTTCGCCAAAGACGGGGATGTACTGCCGGCTGCGGCATCACTATTCGTGGAGCATCCGCGCGAGGTCATCTACCTGTTCTCCGGTAGCGTCGAGCAGTACAAGCCCTTCTACGCCTCCGCGCTGATTCAGCATGACGCGATGCTGCATTTCTGCGTGGAACACGGGCTGTCTCGCTACAACTTCTACGGCATCGACGGCGTCTTTGATGATCCCGATGACGAGGGGCGTGGTGTACTGGAGTTCAAGCAGGGCTTCAACGGATATGTCGAGGAACTTCCGGGCGAGTTCGTGCTGCCGGTCAAACCGGTCGCCTATGCCATGAAGCAATTTGCGCACAAGCTGCTGTCGCGGTAAACGGACGCAGCACACAGGCCATTCCAGAGCCCAGAGTAACGATCAGAGTAACGACAAGTAAGAAGGTTCGATTATGACGCAATCCGATGCAGGCGTCGCCTCGCTCACCCCTACCAAGATCACTCCTGCCGAGCTGGATGCGTTCTCCGCAGCTCAAGTGCAAGGTAGTTTCCAGCAGACCTCGCAGATGGCCGCCATGGGTGCGTTCAACGGTCCGGTGGACTATGTGGGTGTCAAGCGCGGTGACAAGCTGATTGCCGCCTGCTACGTGGTGTACACGCGGTCCCGTTTCGGTTTGGAAGGCTCGGTCTGGTGCGGACCGCTGTGCGATTATGACAATCCACAGGTGGTTGAGGCGATGACCGAAGCCCTGCGTCGTTCGGCCAAGGCCCATCACGCCATCAGCGTATCCTGCTGGCCGGCCGCAGTCTACCGTCTGCATGATCTGGACGGCAAGCCGACCAGCGACCCGGACACCACGATGATGGACAACATGGCCCGCTTCGGTTGGAAACATGGCGGTTTCACCGTGGGCTACGAATCCGTGGTGAACCGCTGGAACTTCGTCAAGGGGCTTGACGGCATTCATAATGAGAAGGAACTGCTGGCCTCGTTCTCCAAGTACCGCCGTAAGAACATCCGCATTGCCCAGGATTCCGGTCTGCGCGTGCGCCGACTGGAACGCGGCGAACTGAGCACTTTCGTCAAGCTGTGCGATATGAGCGCCGCACGTCAAGGCTTCAAGAGCCGCGATCTGGCCTACTATGAGCGTCTGTTCGATACCTTCGGCGACCTGATCGAGTTCAAGGTGGTCGAAACCCATTTCGACGAATATCTGGACACCCTGCAATCCAAGCTGAATGCGGCCTCCAAAGACAAGCGCAACCTCGAACGCCTGCTCCAGCGCGCGCAACAGCAGCCGGAAGGCACGGCCAAGAAGGGTGCTTCCGACCCGGCAACGCTGGAAAAGCGCATCGCCACCGCAGACAAGAAGATTGCGGCGCTGGAAAAGACCATCGGCGAAGTCAATGGCATCATCGCCTCGGACGGCCCGGTCATTCCGGTGGAAGCCGGCGTCTACTTCTGGCATCCGAACGAGGTCGTCTGCCTGTCCAGCGGCGAGGACGATCGTTTCATGGATTACTACCCGTCTTCCCTAATCCACTTCGAGGCGATGCTTGACTGCATCGCCCGTGGCGTGGAGCGCTTCAACTTCTACGGCATTTCCGGTATTTTCGACGCCAACGATCCTTCCTACGGCGTCTGGCAGTTCAAGACTCGCTTCGGCGGATTCGTGGAAGAGCTTCCGGGCAAGTTCACGCTGCCGGTGGACGGACTGCGCTTCGGTGTATCCGAAGCAGCGCACAAGCTGCTGCATCGCTGGCAAACAGTGGCGAGCACGGACACAGAAATAAGGCACAGGTGACGACGAGATGAGCGCGACTGCGAATCGAACAGATACGACGTATACGTTTGGCGTGATTACGCCCGAAGAGCTCGACCGGCTTTCCGAAGCCACAAGCCAGGGCAGCTTCCAGCAATGGTCCGGGCAGGTCCGTCTTGCCAAGATTCGTGGGCATGAAGCCGAATGCGTTGGCGTGTGCGACGCATCCGGCAATCTGGTAACCGGCTGCGTGATTCTGTACCTCAATGGTCGTTTCGGTGCAGATGGCTCCGTATATTTCGGCCCCATCGGCATTAGCGATGATCCGGCTCTGCTGCGGGCCATAACCGAGGCGATTCGCGAATCAGCCCGTCGCCACCATGCTGTTTCCGTAGCATGCTGGCCTAACGTCGCCTACCGTCTGTATTCCTCGGACGGGCAGCCCGACGGCGAGCCGAACGATGCACTACTGGCCGGATTCGCCGATGCCGGCTGGATGCATGGCGGATTCCATACCGGTTATGACGTGGTCTGCCAGTGGATGTACGTCAAGGATCTCACCGGCATCACCAACGGCAAGGAACTGCTGGCGTCATTCGGCAAACGTGCTCAGTGGAGTGTCAAGCGGGCGCAGTCGATGGGTGTGCACGTTCGCGAAATCGGCCCCGACGAGTTCGACGTGTTCGCCGATATCGAACGGCGGACCGGTGAACGCCGTGGGTTCGCGACGCGTGGCGCGGACTATTTCCGCCAGTTCAAGCAGGCGTATGGCGCAGATGCGCATTTCATGCTCGCGGAAATCCACATCGCCGAATATGTGGCGGATATGACCGCCAAGCGCGAGGCGTTGCAGGCCAAGGTAGCTCGATTGCAGGCGAAATACGATGAACGTCCGACCACGCGTATCGAACGTCAGCTGGGGGAGGAATCACGCAATCTCGCGGCCGCCGACAAGCGTCTGGCTGAGGTGGAGGGATATGCCAGGAAGGGCGATGTGCTGCCGGCAGCGGCTTCAATGTTCGTCAGTCACCCCAATGAGGTGGTCTATCAGTATTCCGGTTCGTTGGAGGAGTACAAGCCGTTCTACGCCTCGGCGCTGATTCAGTACGAAGCAATGCTGCATCTATGTGTGGAGAAGGGCGTGCCCCGCTACAACTTCTACGGCATTTCCGGCGTGTTCGACGATCCGAACGACGAGGGCCGCGGCGTGCTGGAATTCAAGCAGGGCTTTAACGGCTACGTCGAGCAGATGGTAGGCAAATTCACGTTGCCGGTGGATAAGTTCCGCTTCGGCGTGAGCAATCTGGCGCACAAGCTGCTGCGCCGGTAGCAACTGGCGGTCGGGGGACGAGCCTATGTGGGCTGCGTCTCGTTTGACCGTGCACCCGCCGTGTGCCTACTTGCGCATTTGCTCACACGCCCATCAGCGCGTGAGCCACAGCCATCATCCCCAGTGAAATCATCGCGGTGATCGCCAGCGAGAAGCCGGCCAGTTTGGCGTTGCCGAGTACTTTGTCGGTGAACAGCGTGGAGAAAATGGCGATCGGAGCCAACGCGCAGATCACCATCACGGCGCGAATCGAAGCCGAGAACGGCAGCAGGAACCACGCGATCAACGCGAAGGAGACGCTGAACGGTATACGCCAAGCGATGACGGCCATGACTTCCTTCACGTCATGCTTGGATTGGGGCAGGTCCATGAGCATGCCCACCATCAGCATCGACACCAGCGCGTTGGCGCCGCTCAATGGCTGGGTTATAGAGGCGATCCAATCGGGAATCTTCACGTTGGCGACGGTCAACACGATCATGAGCAGATACGTGTCGAACGGCACCGAGCCGAAGAAGCTCTTGCCGATGGTGCGCAGCAATGCGCGGCGGGCAAGCCGTTTGGCGTCGCGATCCTTGGGCTTTTCGTACGGTAGGGTGGGAGCCGAACCGGCGTGTTGTTCGGCAAGTGTTTTGCCGGGCTGAATATGCAGCAGTTGCTGGGTGAGCACATTGGTGCCGGCGGCCACCATCACGCAGTTGCCGATATCGAACATCGCAGCCGGCACCACCGCGCCCGCACCCCAGAATGACTGGACGACCGGGAAAGAAAAACAGCCGAGATTGAAGCCGGCACCGTTGAGCATCAGGAAGGCGCGGTCGGTCACATTGCGCTTGCGGGTGGCCAGAAAGATGAACACGACCGGGATAAAAGCAAACAGGAATGCGAATACCGAAATAAGCAGCAGCGAGATGTCATGCGGATTGGTGGCGAACGAGTATACGATGGCACCGGGCAGCACGATGTTGAATTCCGCGGTTTGCAACACGCGATAATCCTTCTGCCCGAACAGGCCGAACCGCTTGAACAGATAGCCGGCGAGGATGATCAGCAACAGGCCAACCGGCGTAAGAATGGCGGACATACACTTCTCTCCTTGACTCACACAGGCTCATGGCGCACAGGCTCAGCCCGCAATGCTGTGGCCCATTATATTTGCCGCCTTGGCATTGCCATATGTAGAGGTGTCCGCAAGGGCTTGCAGCTGCCGCGCGCATATACGAAAAGCCTCCCGGAAGCGTTGGCAATCCAATGCTTCCAAGAGGCTCAAGCCGGTGCGCGAGATGGGACTTGAACCCACACGTCAAAGACACAGGAACCTAAATCCTGCGCGTCTACCAATTCCGCCACTCGCGCGTGCATATCCGCGTTTCCACAGGTGTGGGAGATATGCAAAACCCTAGGCCGGACAGCCATTACAGACCAGCCAGCCTAGGGCATCCGAGCCACTTGTCAGAATCGAACTGACGACCTGCTCATTACGAGTGAGCCGCTCTACCGACTGAGCTAAAGTGGCTTGGTTCGCGGAAGGCATTTCGCCAGCCGCGCACAAGAAGTTAAGTATAAGACATCCCCACGAAAAGTCCAATCGGCGGATTGGCGGTTGTGTCGCGACCGCTCAGTCGAAGATGACGGTTGCGCCGCGCCACGAACTGTTCGATAATGCAAACGATGGCAATCCAACATCGCTGACTCATTTTGTTCTGTTCATGTCCGAATTTGTGAGTATTCTGTTTGGTGATACGGAGCGCATCCGAGCCGTGTGCAAAGGCGCTCCAGTCACTGATGAAAGGAATGGAATCCTATGGCCATCAATCCGCCCGTTGACGCCACCCAGACCCCTGAGTGGGCTGCCCTGCAGAAGCACTATGACGAGCTTCAGGTCGAAGGCGTGAGCCTCAAGAAGTGGTTCGCCGAGGACGCCGAGCGCGTCGAGAAGCTGTCCTTCGACGCCGGCGACCTGCACTTCGATCTGTCCAAGAACCTGATCAAGCCGGAAACCCTCCAGCTGTTCGCCAACCTTGCCAAGGCCGTCAAGCTCGATGAGCGCACCAAGGCTATGTACACCGGCGTGCACATCAACAACACCGAAGACCGCGCCGTGCTGCACACCGCGCTGCGCCGCCCGGTCGAAGACGAGGGCAAGTACATCGTTGACGGTCAGGACACCGTCAAGGACGTGCGCGAGGTGCTCGACCGCATCTACGCCTTCGCCGACAAGGTCCGTTCCGGCGAGTGGACCGGTGTGACCGGCAAGAAGATCGAAACCGTGGTCAACATCGGCATCGGCGGCTCCGACCTGGGTCCCGTCATGGTGTACGAGGCCCTCAAGCCGTACGCCGACGCGGGCATCTCCGCCCGCTACATCTCCAACATCGACCCCAACGACCTGGCCGAGAAGACCAAGGGCCTCGATCCGGAGACCACCCTGTTCATCATCGTGTCCAAGACCTTCACCACCCTGGAGACCCTGACCAACGCCCGTGAAGCCCGCACCTGGCTGCTCGAAGAGCTCAAGGCCAAGGGCGCCATCGACGGCTCCGACGAGAAGAACGCCGAAGCCATCAAGAAGCACTTCGTCGCCGTCTCCACCAACCTGGAGAAGGTCGCCGAATTCGGCATCGACCCGAACAACGCGTTCGGCTTCTGGAACTGGGTCGGCGGCCGTTACTCCGTTGACTCCGCCGTCGGCACCTCCCTGGCTGTGGTCTTCGGCCCGGCTCGTTTCGAGGAGTTCCTGCACGGCTTCCACGAGATCGATGAGTACTTCGCCAACACCCCGTTCGAGAAGAACGTCGTGGTGCTGCTCGGTATGCTGAACGTCTGGTACCGCAACTTCTTCAAGGTTGCTTCCCACGCCGTGCTGCCGTACGACCAGTACCTGCACCGCTTCCCGGCCTACCTGCAGCAGCTGACCATGGAGTCCAACGGCAAGTCCGTGCGTTGGGACGGCACCCCCGTCACCACCGAGACCGGCGAGATCTTCTGGGGCGAGCCCGGCACCAACGGCCAGCACGCCTTCTACCAGCTGATTCACCAGGGCACCCAGCTCATTCCGGCCGACTTCATCGCGTTCGTCAACACCCCGAACCCGACCAAGGACGGCGACCAGGACGTGCACGAGCTGTTCCTGGGCAACTACTTCGCCCAGACCAAGGCCCTGGCGTTCGGTAAGACCGCCGACGAAGTGCGCGCCGAAGGCACCCCGGAGGAGATCGTCCCGGCCCGCGTGTTCACCGGCAACCGTCCGACCACCTCCATCTTCGGTGTGGCTCTGACCCCGTTCGCACTCGGCGAGCTCATCGCCCTGTACGAGCACATCACCTTCGTGGAAGGCACCGTCTGGGGCCTCGACTCCTACGACCAGTGGGGCGTCGAGCTCGGCAAGCAGCTTGCCAAGCAGATCACCCCGGCCATCTCCCAGGACGACGACGCCCTCGCCGCCCAGGACGCCTCCACCCAGAGCCTGATCAAGTTCTACCGCGCAAATCGCGAATTCTGATTCGCTTTGCTCGGTCAGAATTCGTGATTCGCGCGACCGCGGCTGTGCTGTCTGGTGGGCAGTCTGGCGACTGCCCACGTCGCGAATTCTGATTCGCTTTTCTAGCTCCTCTCAATACTGAGGGGAGCTGTCAGCGAAGCTGACTGAGAGGGAGTTATGGAACGCTCCGTATGCTCCCCCTCAACTATGACTGTTGCCGGCGGCGGGACTACTGGAATAATCACCGTCCATCGGACTCTCACCTCCTTCAAGCCGTGCGCTGAAACGCCAAATCAATACCATCGTCGGTATCCATGCGACCAGCAGGAGGGGCGGAAAGTATTCGAATCCGCCATCCGTGCTGCCTCGGCCAAACTGATGCGTTAATAACGGAGAGAGACGACGACACGCCGATACTGTCCGCAATAATCCGTAAAATGGTCGATTGCTGTGTCGAGAAGTGGGCCGCCGCATAAGCCCACGTCTCCATGGGTCCAGTCCGAACGGCCGCAAGGCCTGACTTTCGGCGGATCGGCAGGCTTCCCAAGGGCAAACTCGAGGGATAACGAGAACAGGCCAACGCGCGCGATGCGTAATCGCGTGGATGGCCCCAGATCTGTGGCTGATATGCGGCAGCACTGAAGGAAAACAATGGTTAACGCTGTTGAGGCTTTTGACGCCAAGCACATGAAGCCGGCCGAGGAAATCCCGGCCTTCCGTCCCGGCGACACCGTCGACGTGAACGTGAAGATCCAGGAAGGCAACAACTCCCGTATCCAGACCTTCACCGGCGTGGTGATCGCTCGTAAGGGCGCTGGCGTGCGTGAGACCTTCGTGGTCCGCAAGATCAGCTTCGGCACTGGTGTGGAGCGTCGCTTCCCGGTGCACTCCCCGTCCATCGACTCCATCAAGCTCGTGCGTAAGGGCCGTGTGCGCCGCGCCAAGCTGTACTACCTGCGCGCTCTGCGCGGTAAGGCCGCTCGTATTGCCGAGCGCCGCGACAACTCTGCTAAGTGAGTCGATTCGCGGGTGCAATCGTGAGCCTGATGATGCAGGCGCGCGAATAAACCGTGAAATTCAGCCCGGAACCGTTTCGGTTTCGGGCTGTTTTCGTATTTTCCACGTATGATGGACGGGCGCCGGCACCCCTCATATCCGGCAGCATGAATCGCGAGGAGATGGTATGCAGGACGATCAGGATAACGGCGAATTCCCGGTTTCCGACAATCCGGAGAGCAACCAGACCTCGTATGATGACGAGGCCGATGCCCGCGATTCCCGCACGTTCCAAGTCGCCGACCACGGCATCGCCCTGTCCCCGGTTCCCCCGGCACCGGCGCGCCCGGCACACGCCGCTTCTTCCGCTGGCGCGGGTGCAGCCGCTGGCGCGAATGCCGCGGCAGCATCATCGTCAGATGATGACCACTTCACCCTACGCGACTTTTTCCTGTGGTGCGGCGTTCCCGTGCTTATCGTGCTGCTGATTCGCATTTTCGCCGTCGGCTTTTACGAGATTCCTTCGCGCTCGATGATGGACACCATGGTGCCCGGCGATCGCGTGGTGACCAGCAAGCTCACCCCCAAGATCTTCGATTTGCAGCGCGGCGACGTCGTGGTATTCAAAGATCCCAACAACTGGTTGAACGAGGAGCAGAGCAGCGCTCCCGGTGGCGGGTACCTCATCAAGCGACTGATCGGCCTGCCCGGTGACGTGGTCGAATGCAAGGGCGCGGGCCAGCCGGTGACCATCAACGGCGTGGCCATCAATGAGACCTCCTACATTCGCCCCGGCGTGGACCCGAGCGCCTTCCCGTTCTCGGTAACCGTGACCGAGGGCCGCGTGTTCGTCATGGGCGACAATCGCGCCAATTCCGCCGACTCCCGCTATCATCAGGATGACGGCGATCGCGGCTTGGTTCCCATCTCCGATGTGGTCGGAGTCGGAATCGCGAAATACTGGCCGCTTGACCGGCTTGGTGCGATTGATGACCACCACGAAGTCTTCAAGGACGTGCCTGACGCTTCCGGCTCGAATTCCTGAGTCTTTTTTTGAACCGTGTGAGTCTTTGAACTGATTGAGTTCCGGGCCGTCTGAACCCTGAACCATATGAATCCTGGACCGTCTGAATCCTAACCATTGTGAGACGATGGGAGCCGCGCATGATTACCCCGACACTTGACTTGGAACGCAGCCTTGCGGCCCAGGGCTATGACCTTATCGCTGGATTCGATGAAGTCGGCCGCGGCGCGCTCGCCGGCCCGGTGATGGTCGGGTGCGCCGCCATTTGGGCCCGTGATTTGGAGCCGTTGGATGGCGATGATGCCGTCGAACTGTCCGGGCGGACCTACCTCGGCGTGCCGGACGGCGTGGCCGACTCCAAAATGCTCACCGAACATAGGCGCGAGGCGATTTTCGACGAACTGCGCGACTGGTGCGCGGCCTACGCCGTAGGCCAGGCCAGCAACACCGAGATCGACGAATGGGGCATCACCTACGCGCTTGGCGTGGCCGCCCTGCGCGCGCTCAGCCAAGTCGAACGCGAACTTGGCTTACGACTTGGAGGGGAATCGACGATAAAAAAGGCTTCGGGGGAGTCTGCGGGGAAGATTGTGGAAGGTCGTCCGGGAGGCTCCGTAGGAGAATCCATTGGAAATTGCGAGGGAAGCGTTCGCGCTCTGCCCAAAGTCGCCGGAATTCTCGACGGGCCGAGCGATTACATCACCAAGGCGCTCAACACGTTCGACGCGCCGGACGTGCCGATTCCAGCCGACATAACGACCAAAGTCAAAGGCGACCAGCATTGCGCCACCGTCGCCACCGCGGCGGTCATCGCCAAAGTGACCCGAGACCGGCTGATGGTCGACCTCGCGCAAAGCAACCCACGTTACGCCGCCTACGAATGGGCTCATAACAAGGGCTATGGTTCCGCCGCACACCGTACCGCCATCGCCGAGCACGGGCCGACTCCGCTCCATCGTGTCTCATGGCACCTGACCTGAGCCGCGTGCGACACGACAGTGTGAGCGCTAACGCAAAACTGTTGTGGACGCGCTAAAGTCAGTATTGATTAAGGTACAAGACTGGCCGTGCATGGATGCCGGCCGCCAGCGGGGAGGTTAGGCAATATGGTGACCAGCCGCAAGCCAAGCAAACGTCCGTCCATGTTCGAAGTGGCCAAGCTCGCCGGAGTCAGCCACCAAACCGTCTCCCGTGTGATCAATGACTCGCCGGACGTTTCCGACGCCACCCGTGCGCGAGTCCAGACCGCCATTGACCAACTCGGCTACCGCCCCTCCAACTCCGCGCGCGCACTGGCTTCCCGCCGTTCGCGCACCATAGGGCTGATCGCCGGAGGCCTCAAATTCTTCGGCCCGATTTCCTCCATCTCCTCCATCGAATCCATGGCCCGCGAGCACGGTCTGTTCATGAGCGTGATGATGGTCCACGAGGCCTTGTGCGCGCAGGCCGACTTCGACAACCTGTGCGACACCTTCAACGAGCAGAACGTCGACGCCTTCATCTTCCTGACCCCGACCGACGTGATGTTCGCCGCCGCCTGCCGTGCACGAGTCACTCAGCCGCGCGTCATCGTCACCGCCACCCACGGCCAAATGACCGTGCGTGAGGGATTGGGCCTTATCTCCACCGAAAACAAGCGTCGCACTGCGCTGGTCGGTATCGACCAGTGGGGTGCAATGGCCAAAGTGGTGGCCTTGCTGGGCGAATACGGGCACAAATCGGCTCTGTATTTTGCCGGTCCCAACGAATGGCGCGACGCCCACACCCGACTGGATGCGTGGCGCAAGCTCGCCGCCTCCCGATCCATCGATTCACAGATCGTGCGCTGCCATACGTGGGATGCCTCTGAGGCATATGCGCACATGAATCATCTCATTGATGAGTATGGGCGTCGAGGCGCGGCGTTGCCCACCGCGGTCGTCGCCGCGAACGACAATCAGGCCGTCGGCATCATGCGCGCGTTGCATGAGCATGGGCTTCGGATTCCGCAAGACATCAGCGTGGTCGGATTCGACGACATGTCTGGCGTGGATAACATGTACCCACCGCTGACCACCGTGCATCCCGATTTCGAGGGGCTCGGCGTTGCCGCCATGCGAGAGACGCTGCGCTTGCTGGGGGAGGGCGGCGAGCCGACCTTCCTGACCACCCAGCACGGCATGGGGCTGATTCCCGCCGAGGTGCGTGCTCGGCGGTCCTTGGGGCCGGCTCCTCGGCGGTAAATTGGCCCTGTTATCAAACCGTTATGATGCGTGACACGGTATAAGTTGTGTCGAATGCAGGTTATCGGTACAATGTTTTTTGGGAAATTGTGAGCGCTAACACCCTCCCCAAGGAAGGGGATAACAACGCCGGCGCTCCAAGGCAAAGGAAAGATATGGCAGCAACCGACAACGCGGCCGAGCAGGTCGCCCACATCGCCGAGAAGATTCGCGCTGGCAAGACCACGCTGGGCATCGAATTCGGCTCCACCCGCATCAAGGCCGTCCTCATCGACGACAACTTCCAGACCATCGCCTCCGGCGACTACAGCTGGGCCTCTCACTTGGAGGATGGTCTGTGGAGCTACACCACCGAGGAGATCTGGGGCGGTTTGCAGTCCGCTTACGCCTCCATGGCCAACGACGTCGAGACCGCCTATGGCGAGAAGCTCACGCACGTCGGCCACATCGGCTTCTCCGCCATGATGCACGGTTACCTCGCATTCGACGAGGCCGGCGAACTGCTGGTGCCGTTCCGCACCTGGCAGAACACCAACACCTCCGAAGCTCACAAGAAGCTCTCCGAGCTGTTCCAGTACAACATCCCCGAGCGTTGGTCCATCGCTCACCTGTACCAGGCCGTGCTCAACAAGGAAGAGCACGTCTCCAAGGTGGCTTACTTCACCACACTCGCCGGTTACGTGCACTGGAAGCTCACCGGTAAGAAGGTCCTCGGCGTGGGCGATGCCTCCGGCATGTTCCCGATTGACCCGACCACTCACACTTACGAAACCGCATTCATTGAGAAGTTCGACGCTCTACCTGAGGTCGCAGCCCAGCCGTGGAAGCTGGAGAACCTGCTTCCTGAGCCGCTTGTGGCCGGCACTCCGGCTGGCGAGCTGACCGAGGAAGGCGCCAAGCTGCTCGATCCGTCCGGCGCCCTGAAGCCCGGCATCGTGCTCGCCCCGCCTGAGGGCGACGCCGGTACTGGCATGGTAGCCACCAACTCCGTGCGCGTACGCACTGGTAACGTCTCCGCCGGCACCTCCATCTTCGCCATGGTGGTTCTGGAGCACAAGCTCAAGGCCCTCCACCCTGAGGTTGACTTGGTCACCACCCCGGCCGGCGATCTGGCCGGTATGAGCCACGCCAACAACTTCACCTCCGACCTCAACGCTTGGGTCGGCCTGTTCGGCCAGTTCGCCAAGGCTATCGGCCAGCCGGTTGACGCAGGTATGCTGTACGGCACCCTGTTCCGCGCGGCCATCGCCGACGACGTGGACGCCAACTGCGGCGGCCTGCTGAACTACCCGTTCCGTTCCGGCGAATTCCTGGCCGGTCTGCCTGAAGGTCGCCCGCTGTTCGCCCGCAGCCCCGAAGCCAACATGACCCTCGGCAACTTCATGCGCGCCCAGCTGTTCTCCGCGTTCTCCCCGGTCAAGATCGGCATGGACGTGATGACCAAGCAGGAGCGCGTGCAGGTCGACTCTCTCGTGGGCCACGGCGGCATCTTCGCCACTCCGAAGGTGGCTCAGAAGATTCTCGCTGCTGCCTTCAACACCCCGATCAAGGTCATGTCCACCGCCGCCGAAGGTGGCGCCTGGGGCATGGCCGTGCTCGCCAACTACCTGTGGAACACCAACGAGGATCACAGCAACCTCGCTGACTTCCTTGACGGTTGCGTGTTCAAGGACGCCCAGTCCACCACTGAGAAGCCGGTGGCTTCCGATGTGGTTGGTTTCGAGGACTTCTTCGCCCGCTTCACCAAGGGCCTGCCCATCGAGCACGCCGCCATCGAAACCATCAACCTCGAAGATAAGTAAGCCTTTCTGGCCTCCCTCTATTGAGGGAGGTCCTTGAGATTTTGAAAAAACGTCCATCCATCACAGTGGAAAGGAAAACCAATAATGGCAACTTTGGCTGATTACGGCCCCGAGGTTCGCGCCGAGGTCAAGCAGGTTCGTGAGGTCGTCTCCAACCTGCACCAGCAGCTGATCAAGTGGAACCTGGTCGTGTGGACCGCGGGCAACGTTTCCCAGCGTCTGCACACCGCCGACCTGTTCGTCATCAAGCCCTCCGGCCTGCGCTACGAGTACCTGACCCCGTCCTCCATGGTCGTGTGCGACCTTGACGGCAACGTGGTCGACGGCACCGAAGCCCCGTCCTCGGACACCGCTTCCCACGCCTACATCTACCGCAACATGCCCGACGTCTACGGTGTCGTGCACACCCACTCCACCTACGCCACCGCTTGGGCTGCCACTGGTCAGAACATCCCGTGCGGCCTGACGATGATGGGTGACGAGTTCGGCGGCCCGGTGCCGGTCGGCCCGTTCCGTCTGATCGGCTCCGAGGCGATCGGCAAGGGTGTCGTCGAGACCCTCAAGAAGTACCCGAAGTCCCCGGCCGTCCTCATGCAGAACCATGGCCCCTTCACCATCGGCAAGGATGCTGAAGGCGCCGTCAAGGCCGCTGCCATGACCGAGGAAGTCGCTCACACCATGTGGGCCGCCCGTCAGCTCGGTGACATCATCGAGATCGACCAGGCCGACATCGATAAGCTCAACGACCGCTACCAGAACGTCTACGGTCAGCACTGATTTGATGGAGTGTCCGCCGCGTTACGGAAGGCCCGACGTACCTTCGTACGCCTTCGCCTTCCGCGCCTTGCGGACACACACATCAAATCAGCGCTGACTCCGCCAGCACGGTGGTGTCTTGGCTCCCCTCTCTGAGGGGAGCTGTCAGCGATAGCTGACTGAGGGGAGCCTCGGTCGGCGAATGAAACTTAAACAAACCCCCATAAACAAAGAAGTAAAGGAAGTAACCCTATGGTTATGGAAAACCCCTTCGAGGGCAAGGAAATCTGGTTCGGCGTTGGTTCGCAGGACCTGTACGGCGAAGAAGCCCTGCGCCAGGTCGCCATTCACTCCGCTGAAATGGTCGACTACCTGAACAACACCGGCAAGATTCCGGCCAAGATCGTCCTCAAGCCCACCCTGAAGTCCTCCGACGGTGTCAAGGAGTTCATGGTCGAGGCTTCCGCCAACCCGAACGTCATCGGCGTCATCACCTGGTGCCACACCTTCTCCCCGGCCAAGATGTGGATTCGCGGCCTCGAAGTGCTGACCAAGCCGCTGCTGCAGCTGGCCACCCAGCACCACAAGGAAATCCCGTGGGAGACCATCGACATGGACTTCATGAACCTGAACCAGGCCGCCCACGGCGACCGTGAGTTCGGTTACATCGTCTCCCGCCTCGGCATCAAGCGCAAGGTTGTCGTCGGCCACTACACCGATCCCGAGGTCGCCGAGAAGCTCGGCACCTGGGCCCGCGCCTGCGCCGGCTGGGATGCCTCCAACAACATGAAGGTCATGCGCTGGGGCGACAACATGCGTAACGTCGCCGTCACCGAGGGCGACAAGACCGAGGCTGAGCGCGTGTTCGGCGCCTCCATCAACACTTGGGCCGTCAACGAGCTCGTCGCTGCGTACGACGCCGTCAAGGACGACCAGGTCAAGGAGATCATCGAGGACTACAAGGCCAAGTACGACGTCGACCCGGCTCTGCTGGACGCCAAGTACGACTCCCTGTTCATCGCCGCCAAGGAAGAGGCCGCGATGGTCAACATGATGCGCGCCAACGGCTGCACCGCCGGCGTCGACAACTTCGAGGACCTCGGCGCTCTGCCGCAGCTGCCGGGCGTTGGCCCGCAGCGCTTCCCGTCCGAGTACGGCTGGGGCTTCTCCGCTGAAGGCGACTGGAAGACCGCCGTCCTCGTGCGCATCGGTGCCGTCATGGGCTACGGCCTTGAGGGTGGCGCCTCCCTCATGGAGGACTACTCCTACAACTTCACCGAGGGTGACGAGCTCGACATGGGCTCCCACATGCTCGAGGTTTCCCCGTCCATCGGCACCATCGCCAAGCCGAAGCTGGAGATCCACCCGCTGGGCATCGGCGGCAAGGCCGACCCGGTCCGCCTGGTCTTCTCCGGCAAGCCCGCCAAGGACGCCGTCGTGGTCTCCATGTCCGACGTTCGCGAACGCTTCCGCCTGCTCATGGACGTCGTCGACGTCGTTGAGCCGCAGGGCTCCCTCAAGGAGCTTCCGTGCGCCCGCGCCGTCTGGGAGCCGAAGCCGAGCCTGAAGACCGCTGTTGAGTGCTGGATCACCGCCGGTGGTTCTCACCACACCTGCATGACCACCTCCGTTGGTCGTGAGGCTTGGGAAGACTTCGCCCGCATCGCCGGTGTTGAGCTCGCCGTCATCGACGAGAACACCACCGCTCGCCAGTTCGAGAAGGAACTGGAGCTGTCCGAGATGTACCACCGTCTCAACAACCAGCACTGATTGGCGGAGCGTATACCGCCTTTCCTCAGGTTCGACGTACCTTCGTACGCCTTCGCCTTCGGACGGCGGTCTCCGCACGCGCCAATCAGCGCTGGCAAGCCAGCACTGATGACTAAATCAGTCTGCTGACTGCTACCGCTGAAAAGGGGCTGTTCCGGGAAACCGGAGCAGCTCCTTTTGCTGTTATCGGCAACTCCCCACAAACGCATCAAAAATCGCCTGCGAGCGTGGATCTACCTTGTAGAGAAACTCGGGATGCCACTGCACGGCCCACAGGAAGTGGCTTGCCGGCCGGTACAGGGCCTCGATCACGCCGTCGGGCGCGACGGCCATGACCTCGAGTCCAGCAGCAGGCTCACGAACCGCCTGATGGTGATAGCTATTCACCGCAATCTCAGTCTGCCCTGCGAACAATGAAGCCAGGGGAGTGCCGGGCACCAAGGAAACGTTATGTCCGAACGCATCGTACGGCGGATTCATATGGTGTTCGATATCGCTCGGATGCTGGCTTGGCAGATCCTGCCACAACGTGCCGCGCAGCGCTGCGTTGATGAACTGAATGCCACGGCAGATGCCCAGAATCGGCTTGTCCCAAGCCATTACAGCTGGCAGCAGAATCGATTCCATTCGGTCGCGCTCAGGAGAGAGCACCTCGCTACGGCCGGTGGCGGAGGCCGCTGCACCAACCATCGGTCCCACATCCGGCCCGCCCGTAAACAGAAACGCGTCAAACCGTTCGGCGCATTGCGCAAGAATGTCGGTGTCATCGGTCAGCGGCAACATGACGGGCGTACCGCCGGCCCGCATTATCGCCTCCATATATCCGGGCAGCATCCACAGACTATCGCGCCCGTAATCCATCAGCGGAGTCACCGCAATGAGCGGTCGATTCGTAGTCATGCCTGCCTCTTTTCGCCCAGGTGTTGTTTTCGTCGTTCTGCCGCAAATCGCTTGATTCAGTGGCCAATAATGCCGCCACTGTACCGAACCAATGTAACCGGTCGGCCAACATTATTTCGTCAGCCAGCCGCGACGAGATCGCACAATGTGCCAATGATGGGGGGGGCATTCGGTGCGACCTTGTCAATGTTCGGGCCATTGCACTTTCAGCGGGGAAAGCATGCCCCGTCCGCGCATCATGATGAACGAGTAAGGTTGACGGGGAGGGAGAATCACATGAACCAGGCATGCGTACGCAACGACACCATCGACGCGGGCAACCATCATGGCCGACCGCAATACCGGTCGTTCCTGCGATTTCTGACATCGCAGGAACGCAACGTCATTTGGCTGTTGCTGGCCATTGCTTTTCTTCCGGTGGACGGCACCACGCTTGGCCTGTACGCGCCGTTCTGGTCTCCAATCAGTCCGGCGCTGTTCGCCGTGTACTGCCTATGCAATTGGCGGCAACTGCGCATCGCAGCCAACCGGTACCTGCCAATGTTCCTCCTACCGGTGGCCTGCATAATCCTGTCCATCCCGGGATGGCTGAAGTTCGGCATCCACCTCAACGCCGCGTTCATGAGCATCACCGGATTGCTGGGCGTGCTCGCCACTTTGGGTGCGATCGCCCTTGCGTTCGACATCAAACGCATTCCGTGGCGTACGCCATTGCGGATTCTCATCGCATCATACTGGGTTTCCTTCGGAGTGGGCGTCGTGCAATGGCTGTCCATCCGTCTGCACGCCAAACCGTTGACCGACTATTTCTCGCACCTCATGTACCGGCAATACATCAGCGACAACTCGGTGTGGGGCGGCGGCCGTCCGCAGTTCCTGTTCGCCGAGCCCAGCTATATCGGCATGCACCTGTTCGGCATACTGCTTCCGCTCATGTGGCTCATGCGCGGGCGCGACCGCATCTACGCCAAACGGCTGCGTGACCTCATCGTCACGTATGCCGTCGGCGCGGTGCTCATGCAAGCCGGCACCAGAATCGTCATCGATTCCGTCGTGGCGTTGCTGATCGCCCTTGTGGCGCGCACCGATTGGCATGACGGCGCACGCCGCGTCCGGGGCATGCTGCAGATTCTCGGCGCATTTGCACTGGGCCTGCTGGGTGTGCTGGCGGATTCCAGACTCTCCGCCATCGCGGAAAACGGGGCCGAGGGAGACGGCTCGTTCTTCGCGCGGATCTACCAAAGCCTCGATCCGATATGCGGATTGCTCACCCATCCGTGGACGCTGCTCACCGGTTATGGCGCGGGCAACATCATCAATGCGGTGTGGGCCGGCGCGGCCAAAGCCGGACGGCTGCTGGACGGTCTTGGCATGAACGGCGGCGCGGCCACGGGATTCGCGGCCGGCGTGAACGCGGACACGGTGTGGACGATGTGCGCGTATACCAGCGTCATCGCCGAATACGGGCTGATCGGGCTGGCCATGCTGGTCGGAGCCTCGATGGTCTGCATGACGCGCGGGAGGACGGTATGCCGTGGCGGTGCGGATGGCGCATCGTCCGACGAGCTGGCGCACGGTGTTTGTGTCACCGACGTTGCCGACGTTGCTGATGTTGCCGGGGGCAATAGTGGTGATGGCGTTGCCGGCGCGGGTTCGGGCGAATCCGGCGTCTGGCACAAGACCGTCATCTGCTGGCTCGTCCTGGTCGCATACCTGTACATCCAATGCGAGAACTATGCGTTCGCCGCTCTGCCGCTCCTCGTGTTCGCCGCCTCGAAGGTGAGGCGCGAGCGCTGATTCCTCTCGGGCCGACGCATCGACGCGGCCCGAGATGGACCAAAATCCAGAATAACCGACATTCGCCGCTGTTCCGTTTTTCGCCCAAGGCGTATATCTCCCGTATCTTGAGGTGCATCATGTATCGTCGCGGCTAACTAATCGGCGAAACGCGGCATGTTTCGCATTTTGGGCGAAAAGCCCAAGTCCCACAGGAGGTATTGATGACGTTCGTTGCACGGTCGGTGCGCTATGTGCTCAGAAAACGAGTGCGAACCATAGTGCTCCTCATAATACTGACCATCATAACGGCGAGCATGCTATCCACGATCGCGGTTTCTCGGGCAGCTCAACAGGCCGCCGGACGAATCGAGAAGGAAGCGGTCGGTGGATTCGTGCTGTCCAGCAACATGCAGGGCAGCATGCTCACGCCTCGCGGAGGCGGCATGGTGCGCCCCGCCGACGTGCGCAGGATCGCCCAACTGCCCGGGGTCGATTCGTATATGGTCCGTCAGAACGCCACCGCCGATCTCGTGGGGGCGAATGTGGCGAAGGTCCCCGGCGGCGATGATTACGATGCGACCAAGGAGCAGCAGTTCGGCAACGCCGCCAACGTCATGGGCACGAATGATTCGTCGAAACTCAACGTGTTCACGTCGCGCACGCTCGGCATGGCCGAAGGACGACATCTGAAGGCCTCCGACAAGTACACGTCGATGATCCATGAGGATCTCGCCAAAGCCAACGGGCTCAAAGTCGGAGACACGCTCACGCTCAAGGCCAACGCCTATGACGCCGACAACGAATCACATTCGACGGCGACCGTCAAGACCACCATCGTGGGCATATTCAAGGGCGACAGCGCCAGAAAGGTATCCAGCCGAGCGGAACTCACCGCCAACACCATCTACACCGATCTGGATACCACACGCGACCTGTACCAGTACAAGGACGGCAAGGAAATATACCAGGACGCCACCTTCGTGCTGTCCAAGGGCGTTGACGTGGAGAAGACCATGGATGCCGCGAAGAAACTCCCGGTGGATTGGAACAACTATCAGATCACGCGCAACGACCAGTATTCATCGAGCATGCTGCATGCCGCCCGCGGCGTGCGCTCCATGATGCGCGGCGCCCTGATCGGCGTGACCGTCTCGGCCGTGCTCGTGCTCAGTCTCATGCTGCTGCTGTGGATGAACGACCGCCGTCAAGAGATGGGCATACTGGTGTCCCTTGGCGTCGGCAAGCCCTCCCTGGTCGCCCAATACCTCACCGAGATGGTGCTGATCGGTCTGCCGTCCCTCGCCCTCGGCTGGCTGTGCGCGCAGGGAATGGCCCAATGGCTCGGCGCCACGGCGCTCCATTCCGTGAACGCCTCCGCGGCGAAGGAGCTGAGCAGCATGGGGCAGGTCGGCGGCGATCTTGAATCCAGCATGTCGGTGCGCACCCTGGATTCGCTCACGGTGTCGGTCGACGGGACCGCCATGCTGTACGTGGCGCTCGGATTGTTGGCGGTGATGCTGGTGTGCGTCGCGGTGGCGTGCATGCCGATGCTGCGCAAATCGCCGCGAGACCTGTCGGAGATTCGATGATGAGCATGAATGTGTGGAAGCGTGCCACGTTGGCGATCGTACGCAAGCCGGTACGTAGCGGCATCATCGGTCTGCTGATGCTGATGGTCTTCACGAGCCTGGTGGCGCAGGTCGGAGTCTCGACGGCCCTGCGTACCATGTCCGACGGCATCGGCGCGGGCATGGGCATAGGGTTTACCGTCAGCGCCGGCGAGAATCCCATTAGCGCCGAGGAGGCGAGCCGGTTCTCGCGTATCCCCGGTGTGACGAAGACCGCCTATGCGACGAAGACCTTGGCGCAGGTGGATGGCGCGCGCCCGGTCATGCCCCGGCAGGGCCCCCGATTGGACTCCGATCTGGCCATGCAGGTCAGCGTGCTGGGCACCACCGATTCCTCATTGTCCGAGGAATTCCAGAGCGGCCTGTACCGCCTGGAGCAGGGCCGCCATATCTCGGGCGACGGCGACAATGTGCTGGTCCACCGCGACTTCGCGATGCAGAACGGCCTATCGGTCGGCTCGACATTCCGTCTCCGGCAGGAGGGGCGCAACGCCACGGTGCGTGTGGCCGGGATCTTCTCCGGCAACGTGCAGGCCCAAAGCCCCCTGCCCTCGGACACTTCCGAGAACCTCATCTATTCGGGTAGACGAGTGGCTTCCGCTCTGACCGGAAACGACCGGATCGACATGATCCGATGCCTGTCGGATAATCCGCAGGACCTGTCCGCGGCTATTGGACGGGCCAAGACCATGGCCGGCGGCAAGTACGACGTCACCGACGATTCGGCCCGGCTCTCCGGCGTCCTGCAATCCGTGCAGACGGTGCGTAATCTGGTGCGCATGGTGCTGCTGTCCGTCTGCCTCGCGGACGTACTGGTGCTGGCGATGGCGCTGGTCTTCTGGATTCGCTCACGCATCCATGAGATAGGCACGCTTCTGGCCCTCGGCATCGACAAGATGCGGATCGTCGCACAACTCGCCATCGAAACCGGACTCATGGCGGCGGTCGCCGCCCTGTGTTCGCTGGGCACCGGCGCCATGCTGTCGGGATACGTGTCTTCCCGACTGTTGCGCGATTCGGGCGTCGCGCCGTTGGAATCGTTGCACGTGGAGGCCTTGCCGCCTGAGCAGACGATGCTCATCCTGCTGCTCGGATGCGCGGTCATCGCCGTGGCTCTTGCCGTGTCATGCGCCGCCGTGCTGTCCAAATCCCCGAAATCCATTCTTTCCTCTATGCGTTAGGAGTCACCAATCATGTCTAACTGTCTGCAACTGGACCATGTCGATTACGCCTACGGCGCGGCGAAGATCCGTGTTCTTTCGGATGTCAGCGCGGATTTCGAATCCGGGAAGATGTATGCGATCACCGGCCCGTCCGGCGCCGGCAAGAGCACGCTGCTGTCGCTGCTGGCCGGCCTGGACGCCCCCTCCCGGGGAGTGGTCCGCTTCGAAGGGGAGGACATCGCCGCATCGGGCTATGCGAAGCACCGCCGGGAGCACGTGTCCCTGGTGTTCCAGGACCATAACCTGATCGACTACCTCACCCCCGAAGAGAACCTGCGGCTGGTCAGCGCCAAGGCCGATATGAAGATCCTTGAGGAACTGGGTTTGAGCCGTGAGGAATCCAAGCGCAACATCATGCACCTGTCGGGCGGCCAGCGTCAACGGGTGGCGGTCGGCCGCGCGCTGGTCGCCCCGGGCCGCGCGATCCTCGCGGACGAGCCGACGGGCAGCCTCGACCCGGAGATGACCGACGAGGTGATTCATCTGCTGCAGCACGCCGCCCATCAGCTCGGCAAATGCGTGATCGTGGTGACGCATTCCAAGCGCGTCGCCAACTCCGCCGATGTCGTGCTGCGTCTCAGGAGCAAGAAACTGACCCGGGCATGACCCACCTGGGCCGGGCGGCACCCCGGCGACGACCCGCATGGAATCATCGTCATAATGACGCCTGCGATCCCTGGACATGAGAAACCGCACCTCCGATCATCGAATCTGGATTACTCCAGTCCAACAATCGGGGTGCGGTTCAAAAGGCCCTTTTTTGTGTCGGATTACGAACCGCGCGTCTCACCGCTTGCCGTTGTAGATCTCGTTGTCGATCACATCGGCGAACACGCGATTGACGGCCGGGCGCACCACTTTCAGCGACGGTGTCAGGCACTTGTTCTCCTGCGTGAACTGCGTGTCCAGCACGGCGAACTTGCGTACGGATTCGGCGCGCGAGACCGTCGCATTCGCCTTGTCCACGTACTGCTGAATCTCCTCGCGCACCGCGGCGTTCGTGGCGAGCCGGTCGACCGGCGTCTCCGTGGACAGGCCGTGCGCGGGCAGCCACAATGCCAGCGACTCCGGATCGAGCGTCACCAACGCGCCGATGAACGGGCGCTGGTCGCCCACCACCACGCAGTGCTCCACGATCGGGCACTTGGCGATCTCTTCCTCCAGCGGAATGGGGGAGACGTTCTTGCCGCCGGCAGTAATAATAATGTCCTTGATGCGGCCGGTGATGACGATGTGGCCCTCATCATCGATCTCGGCCAAGTCGCCGGTCCTGAGCCAGCCGTCGGCGGTGAACGCCTCGGCCGTCTTCTCCGGCAGATTGTGGTAGCCGCGGAACACGTTCGGGCCCTTGACCTGCAGTTCGCCTTCGTCGGAAATGCGAATCGAGGAGCCGGGCGCGGGCTGGCCTACGGTGCCGATCACATTGTCGGTCACGCGCGTGGCGGCGAACGGGGCGGCGGTTTCGGTCATGCCATAACCCTGAATCATCGGCAGTCCGATGCCGTTGTAGAAATGCGCCAGATCGAGCGACAGTGGTGCGCCGCCGCAGGCCACGTACTTGATCTTCGGGCCCAGAGCACCGCGCACCGTGCGGTAGACGAGCGTTTCGTACTTGGCGCGCTCGGCGATTTCGGCAAACGTGTGCTGCTCGCCGGCCTGCTCCTTGCGGCTCCAGACGCGCGCGGCCTCGGCGGCCTTGACAAACAGGCGGCCCTTCCAGCCGGCACCGGCCTTGTGCGAGGCGGCGTTGTATACCTTCTCGAACACGCGCGGCACGCCCAGCAGGTAGGTCGGTTCAAACGAACGCAGGTCCGGCAGCAGGGTTTTGGTGTCCGGCAGATAACCGACCACGCCGTCATCGGAGGCGATGGAGGCGTACTGGATGAATCGCGCGAAGCAGTGGGCCAGCGGCAGGAAGAGCAGCAGGCGCGGATGGTCGTCAAGCACCACTTCATGCAACGCCTGCGAGGCGGAGATGGTGATGGACACGAAGTTCTTGTGGGTCAGTTCGGCACCCTTCGGGTTGCCGGTGGAGCCCGAAGTGTAGACGATGGTGGCCAGATCGTCGGCGCGCACGGTGGCCACGCGCTCGTTCAGTTCCTCGTCCGAAACAGCCACGCCCAGACCTTCGAGCGCGCCCAGCGCGTTGCCCTCGATCATGAGAATCTGCTTCAAGGCAGGACAGTGGTCCTTGACCGAGTCGAGCCGGTCGAAGCGCTCGCGGTTGTCGGCAAAGGCCAGCTTGACCGCCGAATCGTTCATGATGCGCTGGGCTTGCGGGGCGGAGTCGGTGTCGTAGATCGGCACGCTTACCGCGCCCACTGCGGCCAGTGCGAAATCGAGAATGCCCCATTCGAGACGGGTGGAGGAGAAGATGGTCACCGCGTCGCCCTTGGCGATGCCGAGCGCGATCAGGCCCTTGGCGGCCGAGACCACGCGCTCGTGGAATTCGCCGGTGGTGACGTTCTGCCAGCGGCCGGGGCCGATTTTCTTGGCGGCGATTACCGTGTCCGCGCCGGTGCGGGCCAGTCGTTCGGTGAGCAGTGAATAGATAGTTTGGTCATCGCGGATCTCGATGGATTCGCCGGGCGTGGTGTAGTGGTCAAGCATAAGCGGGCCGTGTCCTTACGTGCGTTGCGTGATGGCTGTTGACAAAATCGAGCCATTCTGACAAGTTAGGTTACGCTGGCGTAAGGTTGCGCGCGTTGTGGGCAATGGAGAAGTTGTCTGTCTGGTTTTGTGGATTGTATACAACGCCGTGTCTAACCGGTTTGCTCTACGGTTATGACACCGTGTCCATTTCGGGAGCCATCGACTTCCTGCAGGACAAGTACGTGCTGAGCCCGGCCCTGCAGGGTCCGGTCATCAGCTCCAGCATCATCGGCGGCGTCGGCATTGGGGAGTCTGTGGCTTCTTATTTGGGAACGAAGCTCAGCGTGACAGTCGTCTCAGCTGAAGGTCTGGCGTGTATGTGCGCTTTCGCCTAAGGTAAATAGGATTGCGCAGTGCACGCCATCGGTATGTGCAGGTATGCGATTGGTGGCACCCGCGACTGATGCATGACGAGACCTACTGCAGTACCACGGCAACCAACACCGCAACAACACGGCAAGGGGAAGCGAACCATGTTCGACAAACGACTGTTCCAATTGGCACCAGGTCTCGGCAAGCTCATAGCCGGCAAAGTGGCTCTGATGTGGGTTGGGCTGCTTGCCAATATCGGCTTCATGCTTTCGCTGGTCATGCTGCTGCAAGGACTGCTCGCCGCAGCCGACCCACACACTTTCTCCTGTAACGCCGCCTCGGCCTCCGAGTGCCCCGCCAATCTGTTCGGCGTTCCGGGCACCACCGTCGCCCCGATGGCCGGCGACCTCATGGTTTACGTGGCCTTGGCGATCGTCTGCATGCTGGTTCGCTACCTGGCCACCACACACGCCACACGCCTCGGCACCGAAGCCGCCGAACGGGTCAAGCTCGCTTTGCGTTCCAAGCTGTACCGCAAAATGGTGGCCCTCGGCCCGTCCTACAGGTCGCGCGTCAAGACCTCGGATGTGGTCCAGTCCGCCGGCGAAGGCGTCGAGCAGATTCAAAGCTTCTTCGAACTGTTCCTGCCGCAGCTCTTCTATGCGATTCTTGCGCCGATCACCCTGTTCGCCGTGATTGCGCCGATCAACATGCCGGCCGCCGTGACCATGCTCGTCTGCGCGCCGCTCATTATTATTGTCACCGGCATCGTATCCATGACCGCCGCCCGCGCCTTCAAAAAATACTGGGGCCGATACACCGACATGGGTGCCGCATTCCTCGACAACCTGCAAGGCCTCGAAACCCTGAAAAACTTCGACGCCGACGAGCGCGCCGCCATCGAGATGGACAAGAAAGCCGAAGGCTTCCGCGTCATGACCATGCGCGTGCTGCAGATCCAGCTGCGCTCGCTGACCGCCATGGACATAGTGGCCTACGGCGGTGCTGCGGCCGGCATTGGTGTGGCTCTATGGCAGTATGCGCATACCGCCGCGGCCGCCGCAGGAGCCAGCGCCGCCGGCTGGTCTCCGATTATGCTCGCCGCCCACCTGCCCGGTGCGTTCGCCTACCTGGCCTACGGCCTGCAATACCTGATGCCGTTCGGTGCGGGCTTCCCGCTCACCCTCGCCGGACTGTTGCTGATCGTGCTGCTGTCCGCTGAATTCTTCATCCCCATGCGCCAGCTCGGCTCCTACTTCCACGTGGCGATGAACGGCATGACCTCCACCAAGCGCATCTTCGCCCTGCTGGACACCCCCGAGCCCGCCCACGGCACTGCCACGCTGCCGGCCACCGCTGGTACCGATGCCGGGACTGATGCCGGTACCAAGGCCGGTACCAAGGCCGATGGCGGAATCACCGTCAGCTTCGACCACGTCGGCTATTCCTATGACAGCGCCGATTCCGGTGCCGCCGTTCAACAAACGAATTCCGCGCCGGCACCTGCGCTCACCGACCTCACCTTCACTGCCTACCCCGGTCAACTCACCGCCATCGTCGGCATCTCCGGTTCCGGCAAATCCACGGCTGCCGCGCTGCTTGCCGGTACGCTGACCGGATACCAAGGCTCGCTTACGCTGAACGGCGTCAAGGTATCCGACCTGTCCGGAGAGACGCTCGCCCGAACCATCACCCTGATCGGTGCCAGTAGCCATCTGTTTGCCGGTACTCTGCGTGAGAACCTTCTGATGGCTTTGCCCGATGACGGCCAGAACGGTGAAGCCGCGTCCGACGCCGTGGATTCCCGTCTCTGGGACGCGCTCGAACAGGCCCGTATCGCCGACTTCGTGCGTTCGCAGCCGGACGGCCTTGACATGACGATTGAGCCCGACGCCGCCAACCTGTCCGGTGGCCAGCGCCAGCGTATCGCCATCGCCCGTGCGCTTCTGCATGATTCGCCGGTATTCGTATTCGACGAGGCCACCAGCAGTGTGGATGTGGAATCCGAGGAACTGATTCTCGCGACCATCCGCGAACTGGTGCAATCCCGCAGCAAGACGGTGATCATGATCACCCATCGCATGGCCAACGCCGAGCACGCCGACCAAGTGGTGGTGCTCGAACACGGCAAGTCGGTGGAAACCGGCACGCATGCCGAACTCATGGCGGCCGGCGGCGTGTACGCCAAGTTGTTCACTACTCAGGCGGATATCGAGAACTTTGGGGCTGACCACCCTCAGCCAGCTTCGCTGACAGCTTCCGCCAGCGGGAGCGGGGCGGCTGTGGGCGCAGCTCCGGCTGCAGCTCCGGCCGAGATGAGCACGTTCCAGGTCATCAAGCGACTACTCGGGGAGGCCAAGCCACTGGCCGGGCTTATGGTCGCGGCTTCCACGGCCGGCACCATCGGTCACCTTGCCGCAACCTTCCTACCGGTGTTCGGCATCATCGCCGGATTCGCGCTCGCCGGCAACCCCGTGTGGGGCATGAGTGCGGCCGGTGCAATCACCGCCATGATTGTTTGCGCGGTGTTGCGCGGCCTGACGCGCTACGTTGAGCAATATCTGAACCACAACGTGGCCTTCCACCTGCTCGCGCTCTTCCGCTCCAAGGCTTTCGCCGCCCTTCGCCGCCTCGCTCCGGCCAAGCTCGCCGGCAAGGGCAAGGGCGACCTCATCGCCATGCTCACCACCGACGTGGAACTGCTCGAAATCTTCTTCGCGCATACCATCAGCCCCGTGGCCATAGCCGTGACCACCACCATCGTCTACGTCATCGTGGCGGCCACGCTGAGCCCCTGGATGGCGTTGGCGCTGATCGTCTCCCATCTGATCATCGGCATCATTGTGCCGCGCTTCTTCGCCACCGGCGTGCGCAATCTGGGCCCCGCCATCCGTGGCGCGGCCGGCGAACTCGACAACGTGATGCTCGACGACATGCGCGGTCTCGACGAGATCATCCGATTCGGTCGGGGTGAAGATCGTGCGCAGGCCATCGAAGACCGCACGCGCGCGCTATGGCGTGACCATGCCAAACTCAGCCGTGTCAACGGCCGGTTCGCCGGTGTCGGCGGATTGCTGGTTGCATTGCTTACCTCGGCGGCTGCCGGCATCGCCATCAATCTTGCCGGCGTGAACCTCTACGATATCCCGGCGCTGGTCGCCGCCTTCGCGCTGCTCGCCAGCTCGTTCGGGCCGACGCTGGCGCTCGCCGCCCTGCCCGCGAACCTCACCCAGACCTTCGCCTCCGCCCGTCGTCTGTTCGGCCTGATGGACGAAGCGCCGGCCGTGGTGGAAACTGGCACTGCGAACTCGGATTATGAGGGCATGCGCCTTGACCGCGTCACCTTCGCGTACCCGGGGGAGGGGAGCGAGGCGATTCTCGCCGACTTCTCGCTCGATGTGCCGCAGCACGGCATCCTCGGTATCCAAGGCCCGTCCGGCCGGGGCAAGTCCACTATGCTGAAGCTGCTGATGCGCTATTGGGATCCGCAGCGCGGCCAAGTGACGCTGTCCGGCACGCCGCTACCGCAAATCGATGTGCATGCCCGCCGCCGTATTCAGGCCATGATGAGTCAGGAGACCCACCTGTTCGACGGCACGATTCGAGAGAATCTGCTTATCGCCTTGCCTGAATCGGAGATTCGCAATGGGGGAGCGGCCGGTGTTCTTGACGCCCGACTCCGCGAAGCCCTCGCCAAGGCATCCGTGCTCGACCTGATCGATTCCCTGCCGGATGGGCTCGACACCCAGGTGGGCGAGCTGGGCGACCGACTGTCTGAAGGCGAACGCCAGCGCATCGGCTTGGCCCGTGTATTCCTGCGCAATGCCGACTTGGTGCTCTTCGACGAGCCGACCAGTCGTCTGGATGCCTTGAATGAAGCCATCATTCTGCGTTCCATTCATGAGCTGTCCAAGAGCGAGCAGAATGCGGATAAGGGGCAAGACGTGGCTGTGGTGCTGGTCTCTCACCGTGAATCCGCCATGCGCGTTGCCGATGCGGTGCTGAATCTGTAAAGTCGCACAGTCACAGGCCGCAATACTCTGCAATACAGGATTTCCTTATATATCAGCCTCTGATAAGGGCATCCAGAGAGTCGAGGGCCGCGTCGATGGCCTGAGCCTCGCGGTCGTCATCCGTCTCGGCGAAGGAATGCTCGCTGTAGGAATCCTCGTCGGCACTGGGCAACAACACTCCGCGAGGCGTATCGGCACTGTGCGCGTGCTCAATAGAGGCCATATGTGCCGGCTGCACGGCATTTGTCTGCTTGCGGTTTCGATTCGCGTCATTCGCGGAATCAACGGCATCTGCGGCATCAACGCTATCTGTATCATCCGCACCACTGCGCGTAGTCGGCCGATTCGCCAGCGTGAATGGATCGTCGGGCAGTGAATCGGCCAAGGCCGCGACTGCTGCGCTGGCCGCTGCCTCGGCCGCCGCGCCGTCCAGCATCGCACCATCCGCAGAGTCAGTCACGGAGCCATCCACAGAGCCATCCGCAGGGCCGTTCGCAGAGCCGTCCGTATACTCACCGTCGTGCCGTCTACTGGATGACTTACCAACCAGAACAGCGCCCCTCGTACGCCGCATAAGCGACGGCACGTTCTCATCCGTCGTAACTTCCGAGACGGTCGCTGCCGTGTCTTCTTCTGCAGCCATATTCGCCGCTGCCTTGGCGGCTTCCTCGGCAGCGCGCTGCGCCTCCAGCCGTTCTGCCTCGACCCTTTTGGCGGTCTCTATGGCGAAAATCTTCTGCTGTGCCGCAGCGCGAGCCCGCTCAGCCGCATCCATAATGCCCAATGCCTGCTGACGTTCGTTTTCAATACGACGCAGCGTGGCTTCCGCGTGGCGGATATTCGCATCAGCCGTGCTCAGCGCGTATTTTGCGTAGGCCAAATCGGTTTTCGGCTGCCATAGATGCTCGATTTCCTCCAGCGTGCGTCCCATTGTCTCCGGCACCAACGCCACGATGCCGAACAGGCAAATCAGATCCAGAACCGCGAAAATCGCGAACGATATGCCGCCGCCCAATCCATCGATCATCATCGGCGTGAATTGTGCGATGATCCAGTTGGCGAACAGCAGACACATCACACACAATCCGGTGGCGCGACCGCGCAGATACGTGGGGAAGAGCTCGGGAATCACAATCCAGGGAATCGGTCCCATCGAAAAGGCGAACGATATGGTGAACGCCATGACGAATATAAGCGTCAGCAGCGAATTGCCCATGAAATACGAGCCCGAAATGCATAGCGCGAACACGCACATCATGCCGGTGCCTATTTCCATAAGACGTTTACGGCCGAACGTGTCGATCAGGTACATGCCTACCACGGTGGCCACCAGCTCCATGCCGCCTACGCTGGCGGCCGCGAGGAACTGAGTGTCCCCGGCGAACCCGAGATCCGAGAACATCACCGGCCCATAGTAGGAAATGGCGTTCATGCCGATGAACTGGTTGAACACGGCGAGAAAGATGCCGATGACGAGTGCCCGTCGCAGGCCTGGACGGAACAAATCATGGAATTCGTGCGACATCTCGGTTTCCAGTTTGACCGAGGCTTGGATGTCATCGGTGCGCAGGCGTGCGCGTTCGGTGCCGAGGATGTGCTCGAGCACCGCGAAACCTTCATCGGTTCTGCCTATCTGAATGAGGAATCGTGGGCTTTCCGGTGCCCTCCGCATAGCCAGCAGGAAGGTGGCGGCCGGAATCGCGCCTAATCCCAGCATCCAGCGCCATCCAGTGGCGATATCCCAGTCGTTTGATCCGTGGGAGGCGATGATGTAGTTGATGACGTTGGTCAGGAAGATACCGCAAACCGCAAGCAGCTGATAAGAGAAGGCGAGCAGACCACGGATGTTGGCCGGAGCCGATTCGGTGATGTATGTGACGGCCAGCGCGGCGGTCAGGCCGATGCCGTAGCCGCCGGCCACGCGCGCCACGATAAGCGCTATGGGACCTATCGTCAGCGCACTCCATACAGCCGCAACGAGGAAGAACGCGCCGCCGATAATAAGGATACGTTTCCTGCCGAATCGGTCGGAAAGGAATCCGGCGGTGGCCGCTCCGATGACGGCACCGAGCATGATGGAGGAAACGACGAGGCCCTCCATGAGAGTACTGAGCCCGTATCTGGCGCGCAGGAATTCGATGGCACCGGAGATGGAGACGGTGTCGTAGCCGTACAGTAATCCGGCAAGACCCGCACTCAAAGCCAGTCCGAATGTATATTTTCCTGATCCGCGGGTGCGTATGGCTGTTCCTAAAGGATTGGGCTGCTTGGAAGCAGTCCGAAACAGTCCCGCCATGTGCTCTTCCTCTCAATACAGCTATGGTGGTGCCTATTCATACTAGCCGAACTGGCTCCGTCTGGCGCTGGACATCCACGAATGTGAACGCTCTCGGAATTGTGGATATCGGAGGCTGAAGATTCTTCTGTGTGCCCGAGGTGGCGAGTTTTGGCGGGAAATCAGGCGTGTCGCTTGATTTTGACAAATTGGTACACGGGTGTATCATCATAGATATTGGTACACGGGTGTACCAAAGAAAACACCCCAAAAAAGACCGTCAGCGGAGCATATCGCAGGCGAGGAACCCAGGCCCAAGGTAAGTCCAAAGTCCCGAAGCCACGACCAATCCCAACGGCTCAGGAGGAGATAACATGCGCAACACCAAGAAGGTCATCGCAGCAACGGCCGCCGCCAGCAACATAGCATCGGCCATGAGCCGGTACAATAAAGGACTTGATTGATATGACTACTCGTAGAACGTTCAGGTGGCCGTCCCTGCTGACTGAATCCGGTCGTGGCATCGCGTTCGGCGGCGACTACAATCCGGACCAGTGGTCCGAGGAGACACTGGACGAGGACATCCGCCTGATGGTCCAAGCCGGCGTCAACACCGTGGCCCTCGCCATCTTCAGCTGGGACAAGATCGAACCGCGCGAGGGCGAGTTCACGTTCGAGTGGCTTGACCACGTGATCGACAAGCTCGGCGCGGCGGGCATCGCCGTGGACCTGGCATCGGCCACTGCCACGGCCCCGTTGTGGCTGTACGAGCGTCATCCTGAGGTGCTGCCAATCGATCGGTACGGCCATGTGGTCAATGCGGGCTCACGCCAGTCGTGGCAGCCCACAAGCCCGGTGCTCAAGGAATACGCGCTGCGCCTGTGCCGCAAACTTGCCGAACACTACAAGGACAATCCATACGTGACGGCCTGGCACATGGGCAACGAATACGGCTGGAACAACCGCTACGACTACTCCGACAACGCCTTGGCCGCGTTCCGCACGTGGTGCGAGGCCAAATACGGGACCGTCGACGCGTTGAACGAAGCGTGGGGCACGGCCTTCTGGTCCCAGCACGTGAACAGCTTCGACGAGGTGTTGCTGCCTCGCCACATGGGCGGCGACAGCATGGTCAACCCGCCCCAGCAGTTGGATTACGAGCGGTTCGGCAACGACATGCTGCTCGACTTCTACAAGGCCGAACGCGACGCCATCGAAGAAATCTGCCCCGGCAAGCCGTTCACCACGAACTTCATGGTCTCCACCGACCAATGCACCATGGACTACGCGCAATGGGCAAACGAAGTGGACTTCGTGTCCAACGATCACTACTTCCATGAGGGCGAATCCCATCTGGACGAACTCGCCTGCTCGGACGCGCTCATGGACTCGCTCGCGCTCGGCAAGCCGTGGTACGTGATGGAGCACTCCACCTCCGCCGTCCAATGGAAGCCGCTTAACATGCGCAAGCGCGCCGGCGAGCTCATGCGCGACTCCTTGGCCCACGTGGCCATGGGTGCCGACGCCATCAACTTCTTCCAATGGAGACAATCCGCATCGGGTGCCGAGGCGTTCCACTCCGCGATGGTGCCCCACGCGGGCTCCGATACGAAACTGTTTCGAGGAGTGTGCGAACTCGGCGCCGCGCTGAAGACGCTGTCCGACGCGGGTGTGCAAGACACGGAACTGAAGCGCGCGGACACGGCGATTCTGTTTAGTGCGGAATCCGAATGGGCCACTCGCTCCGAGACCCTGCCCAGCATGAAACTCAATCACTGGCATGACGTACGCGACTGGTATCGCGGATATCTCGATGCCGGAGCGCGCGCGGACGTGGTCCCGCTCGCCTACGATTGGAGCGGCTACCAGACTATCGTGCTGCCCACCGTGATCGCCCTGTCCGACGAGGATACCCGTCGCATCGCGGACTTTGCCGAAAACGGCGGTACGGTCATCGTCGGCTATGCCACCGGCCTGATCGACGAACACTTCCACATCGGTCTCGGCGGATACCCCGGCGCCGGCAACGGACTTCTGCGCGACATGCTCGGCATCCGCTCCGAAGAATTCAACATCCTCGGAGAAGAAGCCGAAGACGAACCGGCCGAAATCGGTTTGTCGAATGGACTCACGACACGTCTGTGGCAGAATGACGTGACCTCGGTCGCTCCAGACACTCGCGTGCTTGCCACGTACGTGGGTACAGCCGCTGCTGACTGGGAGCTCGACGGCGTCCCCGCCATCACCAGTCACCCCCACGGCCAAGGCGCCGCCATCTACGTGGGCTGCGATCTTGGCCGCCACGACATCACCCACTTGCTCAAGGAACTCAACACAACAGCCCCCTCCGACGAAAGGGCTCCCGACCAAAGGCCGGGTGGGGGAGAGATCAACGCCGCAACTACGACCGCAGCAGCCACGACTCATGACCCCCGCATCCTGCACACCATCCGCCAATCCTCAGACGGTACCATCCGCTTCGATTTCTATCTGAACCGTTCGAAGCAGCCCGTTGCCGTCAACGGTGTGGAAGGTGATCCCATCATCGCCCACCGTTGCGAGACTGACGCCGTTGGATATACGCTGAACCGCAACGCCATTCTTATCGCTAAAACGTCCTGCTAAACCGCGCTAGAATGGCAATGTTGTCCGGATAGAGGAGTGTGGCATGAGCGACGAGAAAACAGCCAAGCGTCGAGTGACGCTACGCGATGTCGCTCAGGCCGCCGGTGTATCGCTCAAAACTGCGTCGAACGTGATCAATGGCTCCGGGCGTATGACCGATGAAACCCGTGCAAAGGTTGAAACAGTCATTAAGGACCTCGGCTACCGAGTCAACGTGGCCGCCCGTAACCTCAACCGCGATCACACCGGTTTCATCACCCTTGCCGTGCCTTCGCTGATTCCGCCATATCTGGCCGAGTTGGCCAACCGCACCATCGAGGCCGCCCGTCAGCGCGACTACTCCGTATACGTCACCACGTATGCAGAGGGCTCGGCCAAAGGAGCGCGTGACCTGCTCAAGAACTTCAACTCCACCGTGTCAGACGGCATGATTCTCTCCATGAGCGAGGTGGAGGATATTTCGCCCGAAGACCTGAAGGTCGATTTCCCGCTGGTTATTGTCGGTGCCCGAACCACATGGGGTGTTGCCGACCACGTGACTCCGGACGATGTTGCCGCCGCAGCAACAGCGGCAGGCTACCTATACGATCGAGGTTCTTCTCGCCTCGCTGTAGTGGGCGCACGAGACGACTATAACGCGGCCGCTTTGTTGCAGGCTGTGGAAGGCAACGCACAACTGCGTTTGCGTGGTGTCATTGAAGAAACGCGCCGCCGTGGGCTTGAGCTGGATCCTCATCTGATTGGCAACACCGATCAGGATTGGACCATCGGCGCTGGCGCTCGCGTGACTCAGCGACTGATTGATTCCGGCGTGCCATTCGACGGTGTGATCGCACTGAACGATCAGTTGGCCATCGGCGCATTGACCGCTCTGCGCACCGCTGGTTATGAGGTGCCCGCGCAGGTGCAGGTCATCGGCTTCGACAACAACGAGGAAGCCCCCTACCTGCAGATTCCGCTGACCACCATGGATTCCCGCCTTGACTGGACAGCTCCCACGGCAGTGAATCGCATCCTCGGACGCATCGATGGCAGCATCACCAAACCCGAACTGCTCACCACCGAATCCCAAGTCATCGCCCGCGCCTCCACACGCTGACGCTAATCTGGCTCCCCTCCCTGGGGGGAGCTGTCACCGAAGGTGACTGAGGGGAGCCTTGCGGAACATTGTCATCTCCCGTCGTAACTCGTAATTGTCACTCGTTTGAGTGGTCCCATGTGTCATCGGAGGTAGCCGTTCACTCCGCTCCGAGTTCGTGCATCTCTCCCCCCCCCCACGATAAGAGACAGGCAGATTCTAGTGGTGGTTGCAACACCTGAGGTTTGAGCGGCCTTCCATGGTCACGTTGTCGGTTGTTGAGGTTATCACGCGGCGTCGAGCAGTTCGATGATCTTCTCGCTTGGTTTCATGAACCCGAGG